>Ga0102591_1000007_pt1 | contig 1173035 bp, 1009 predicted proteins | sample AraplaCol_mCL_r2_2_FD_76860 | JGI IMG/M metagenome (GOLD analysis project Ga0102591, IMG submission 76860) | Arabidopsis root microbial communities from North Carolina, USA - plate scrape MF_Col_mCL_r2 (SPADES assembly) (version 2) | ecosystem: Host-associated > Plants > Roots > Endosphere...
ATCCGCAGGTCGCGGGCGCGAAGGCGAGCGATCTGGCCTATGTGATCTACACCTCCGGCTCGACCGGCCAGCCCAAGGGCGTCGCCATCGAGCATCGCAACGCCAACAACTTCGTGGCCTGGGCGAACGCTTCGTTCAGCGCCGAGCAGTTGCGCGAGACCTTGTTCTCGACCTCGCTGAACTTCGATCTGGCGGTGTACGAACTGTTCGCGCCGCTGAGCATCGGTGCGACGATCCATGTCGTGCGCGATGTGCTCGCGACCGATGCCGGCAGCGCCGTGACGCTGATCAACACGGTTCCGTCGGGCATCCAGGCCCTGGTCAACAGCGACGGCGTTCCGAACAGCGTCCGTACGATCAATCTGGCCGGCGAACCGCTGAAGCGCGCCTTGGTCGAGCAGTTGTTCGCCAAGACCGAAGTCGACACCGTCGCCAACCTGTATGGCCCGACCGAGACCACGACCTATTCGACCTGGGTCGCGATGGACCGCGCCAGCGGTTTCGCGTCCCACATCGGCCGCCCGGTCGCGAACACGCAGGTTTACATCGTCGATGCGTACCTGCAGCCCGTGCCGGTCGGCGTGGTCGGCGAGATCTACATCGCCGGCGACGGCGTCGCGCGCGGCTACCTGGACCGTCCCGAACTGACCGCCGAGCGCTTCTTGCGCGACCCGTTCTCGCAAGTCGAAGGCGCGCGCATGTACAAGACCGGCGACCTCGGCCGCTGGCGTGCCGACGGCGTTATCGAATACCTCGGCCGCAACGACTTCCAGGTCAAGATCCGCGGGTTCCGCATCGAGCTGGGCGAAATCGAAAGCCGCCTGTCGCAGTGCGAAGGCGTGCGCGAAGCCGTGGTGCTGGCGCGCGAAGACGTTCCGGGCGACCAGCGTCTGGTCGCCTACGTCGTCGCGGACGAAGGCGCCGACGTTTCGGCCGCGGCCCTGCGCGCGCAGCTGTCGCGCCATCTGGCCGAATTCATGCTGCCCAGCGCTTACGTGCGCCTGGACGCATTGCCGCAAACGCCGAACGGCAAGCTCGACCGCAAGGCCCTGCCGGCGCCCGACGAAACCGCGGTGATCCGGCGCGAATACGAGGCCCCGCAAGGCGAGACCGAAGCCGCACTGGCCGCCATCTGGGCCGAACTGCTGGGCCTGGAGCGCGTCGGCCGCCACGACCAGTTCTTCGAGCTCGGCGGGCATTCGTTGCTGGCCTTGCAACTGGTCGCGCGCATCCAGCGCGCGTTCAGCGTCGAGTTCGCCCTGCGCGATGTGTTCGCCCAACCCAACCTCGATCGGATGGCGCGCGTCCTGGCGGCGGCCGCGCCGGATGCGCAAGACCTCGCGCCGATCCCGGCCGCGCCGCGCGACGGCGCGCTGCCGTTGTCGTGGTCGCAGCAGCGCCTGTGGTTCCTGGATCGCCTCGATCCCGCCGCGGGCGCGGCCTATCACATGCCGGCGGCGCTGCGATTGAGCGGCGAACTCGATGTCGCCGCGCTCGGCGCCGCGCTCGACCGCGTGGTCGCGCGCCACGAGATCCTGCGCACCCGTTTCGTCGATGTCGACGGCGAGGCGGCGCAGGCGATCGATCCGCCCGACCGCGGTTTCGCCCTGAGCCAGTGCGACCTCGGCGCCCTGGCCGCCGACGAGCGCGAGCGCGCCGTCGCCGATCTGGCCGCGCAGGAGGCGCGCGCACCGTTCGATCTGAGCGCCGGGCCGCTGGTGCGCGGCCGGTTGCTGCGCCTGGGCGAACGCGAGCACGTGCTGTTGCTGACCCAGCACCACATCGTGTCCGACGGCTGGTCGGTCGGCGTACTCGTGCGCGAAGTCGCGGCGCTGTACGCGGCCTTCCTCGCCGGCCAGTCCGATCCGTTGCCGCCGTTGCCGCTGCAGTACGCCGATTACGCCGTGTGGCAGCGCGACTGGCTGCGCGGCGAACGCCTGCAAGCGCAGATCGATTTCTGGCGCAACTCGCTCAAGGACGCGCCGGGCGTGCTGGAACTGCCGACCGACCGGCCGCGTCCGGCGGTGCAGAGCTACGCCGGCGACCGGGTCGAGCTGCGCTTGTCGCCGTCGACCTCGGCCGCGCTGCGCGCCTTGTCGCAGCGCCACGGCGCGACCTTGTTCATGACCTTGCTCAGCGCCTGGGCGGTGTTGCTGTCGCGGCTGAGCGGGCAGGGCACGGTGGTGATCGGCAGCCCGGTCGCCAACCGCCAGCGCGCCGAACTCGAACCGCTGATCGGCTTCTTCGTCAACACGCTCGCCTTGCGCGTCGACGTCGACCCCGAGGCGCGCGTGGACGCCTTGCTCGGCGAAGTGCGCGCGCGTCTGCTCGATGCCTACGCCCATCAGGACCTGCCGTTCGAGCAAGTGGTCGAAGCCGTGCAGCCCGCGCGCAGCATGAGCCACAGCCCCTTGTTCCAGACCATGTTCGCGTTCAACAACACCCCGGGCGGCGCGCTGCGCCTGCCGGGGCTGGCGCTGGAAACCCTCGACAGCCGCGCCGACAGCATCCAGTTCGACCTGTCGCTGGCCTTGGCCGACGGCGCCGACGGCATCGCCGGCAGCCTGGGTTACGCCACCGCCTTGTTCGATCGCGCCACCGCCGAGCGTTACGCGCAGTCGCTGACCGCCCTGCTCGACGCGATGGCCGCGGCAGACGGCGAGCGCGTCGGCGAGCTGCGCTGGTTGCCGCCGGCGCAGCGCGGACAGGTGCTGGAGACCTTCAACGCCACCCAGGCGCGCTTCGATCCGCCGGCGACGCTGCATGCCGGGTTCGAAGCGCAGGCGCGGCGCACGCCGCACGCCGACGCTTTGATCTGCGGCGAACAACGCCTGAGCTATCGCGAACTCAACCGGCGGGCCAACCGCGTCGCCCATGCGCTGATCGGCCGCGGCGTGCGCGCGGGCGATCGCGTCGCGCTGCGGGCCGAGCGCGAGGCGCATGCCATCGCCGGCTTGCTCGGCATCCTCAAGGCCGGCGCCGCCTACGTGCCGCTGGATCCCGGCTACCCCGATGAGCGTCTGGCCTACATGCTCGAAGACAGCGCGCCGGCCGCGTTGCTGACCACGCGCGACGCGCCGGCGATTTCCGGCGCGGACGTGCCGACCTTGCTGCTCGACGATCCGGCCTTGGACGGGGAGTCCGACAGCGACCCGGCATCGTCCGCCGAAGGTCCGCGCGATCTGGCCTACATCATTTACACCTCCGGTTCGACCGGCCGCCCCAAGGGCGTGATGGTCGAGCACGGCAGCGTGCTGAACCTGTGGGCCTGGCTGGAGCGCGATTGCTTCGTCCATTGCGACGCCGATGCGCGCGTCGCCTTGAACGCGGGCCTGTCGTTCGACGCCTCGGTGCAATCGCTGAGCCAGTTGCTGTCGGGCCGTTGCGTGGTGATGGTGCCGGCCGCGGCGCGCACCGACGCGGACGCGATGCTCGCGCTGCTGGCGCGCGAGCGCGTGCAGGCTTTCGATTGCACCCCTGCGCAGTTCGATCTGCTGGCCCAGCGCGGCCTGCTCGATCGCGACGGGCGCGCGGCGGGTCCGGTGCGGGTGGTGCTGATCGGCGGCGAGGCGCTGTCGGCGCGCAGTTGGGAGGCCGCCGCCGCTTCGCCGCTGCGCTGCTTCAACGTCTACGGCCCGACCGAATGCACGGTCGATGCGACGGCGGCGCCGATCCGCGCCGGCGTGGCGCCGCATATCGGCCGTCCCATCGCCAACACCCGCGTCTACGTGCTCGATGCGCGCGGCGAACCGGTCCCGGTCGGCGTGACCGGCGAGCTGTATATCGGCGGCGCCGGCGTCGCGCGCGGTTACTGGAATCGACCGGAGCTGACCGCCGAGCGCTTCGTGCGCGATCCCTTCGCCGCCGCGGCGGATGCGCGGATGTATCGAACCGGCGACCTCGGCCGCTGGCGCGAGGACGGGCGGATCGAATACCTCGGCCGCAACGATTTCCAGGTCAAGATCCGCGGCCACCGCATCGAGCTGGGCGAAATCGAAGCGCGCCTGTGCGACTGCGAGGGCGTGCGCGAAGCGGTCGTGCTCGCGCGGGACGAGGGCGGCGACCGCGTCCTGGTCGCTTATCTGCTCGCCGCCGACGGCGTCGCGCCGGACGCGGCCGGGCTGCGCGCGCAGCTGAGCCGCAGCTTGGCGGCGCACATGCTGCCGGCGGCGTTCGTGACCTTGCCGGCGTGGCCGTTGAACGCCAACGGCAAGCTCGACCGCGGCGCGTTGCCGGCGCCGGGCGCCGACGCGCGCGCGCAGCGCGCGTTCCAGCCGCCGCAAGGCGCGACCGAAGCGGTCGTCGCCGAGTTGTGGGCGTCGCTGCTGGGCGTCGAACGCGTCGGCCGCGACGACGGCTTCTTTGAACTCGGCGGCCATTCGCTGCTGGCGATCCGCATGGTGCACGCGTTGCGCGCGCGGCTCGGCTGCGAGGTGGCCTTGTCGTCGGTGTTCGCCGCGCCGAGCTTGCGCGCGCTGGCGCAGGCGCTGGATGCGGCGGCCGCGCCGGCGTCGCTGCTGTTGCCGTTGCAGGCCGCGGGCGCGGGACGGCCGCTGCTGTGCGTGCATCCGGTCGGCGGGCAAGCCACGGTCTATGCCGCATTGGCCGCGCGTTTGCGCGAGCACGGTCCGGTGTACGGATTGCAATCGCCGGAAGCCGCCGGCATGGCGGCGCCGGCGGATCTGGACGCCTGGACTCAGGCGCAGTCCGACGCGATCCGCGCGCGCTGGCCGCGCGGCCCGTACCGTTTGCTCGGCTGGTCCAGCGGCGGCGTGTTCGCGGCGGCGCTGGCGCAGCGCTTGCGCGCGGCCGGCGAAACCGTCGACTACCTCGGCCTGCTCGACACCCATGCGCCGATCCCGGGCCTGGAACGCGACGCCGATCGCGCGCTGCGCATCGCCCTGGCGACCGAGCTCAACGCGCGCGGCTTGCGCGTAGGCGAATCCGCGCTGCCCGATGCGGCCGCGCTGGCCGAATGGCTCGACGCTCCCGCGGAACGTGCGGCGGCGCGGCTGCGCGCGCTGGGCTGGGACGAGGCCGATGCGGTCTCGGTCGAGCATCTGCGCGCGCAGCTGCCGGTCGCCGCGCGTCACCTGCAATGGCTGTCGGCGTGGCGCGCGGGCGGGATCGACGCGCCGGTGCAAGTGCTGCGCGCCGACGCGGCCTCGCACGCCGATGCCGCATTGGCCGGCCCCGCCGCGGACGTGCGTACGCTCGACGCGGGGCATTACGCGATGTTGGCCGAACCGGGGGTCGCACAGACCGCCGCCGCCGTCGCCGCGTTCCTGCGGCGGCCCGAACCGATCGCGGCGCACGCCGACGATCTCGCCTCCGCCCTGGCCGGGAGTCCGTCGTGAACCACGCCATGCCCACCACACCCTGGTTGATCCGCACGCCGGCGGCCGACCGCCGCCTGCGCCTGTTCTGTTTCTCCTACGCCGGCGGCAACGCCTTCAACTTCCTGCGCTGGCAGGAAGCGGTGGATCCGGCGATCGAAATCTGCGCGGTGCAGTTGCCGGGCCGCAGTTCGCGCATCGCCGAAGCGCCGATCGCCTCGCTGCCGGCCTTGCTGCAAGCGGTGGCGCCGGTGGTCGCGCGCATGGACGATCTGCCGTACGCCTTGTTCGGCCACAGCGTCGGCGCGCTGATCGCGTTCGAGCTGGCCCGCTACCTGCGCCTGCACGGCCTGCCGTCGCCGCAGCACATGTTCATGTCCGGCTGCCACGCGCCGCAGTTCCGCGCGCCGACCCGGCAGTTGCACACCTTGTCCGACCAGGACTTCACCGAGGTCCTGCGCGAGTACGAGGGCACGCCGCCGGAGGTGCTGGCGCAGCGCGACCTGATGGCGCTGTTGCTGCCGGCGATCCGCGCCGACTTCGCCATCGCCGAGAACTACCGCTACCGCCACGGCCCGTTGTTGAGCGCGCCGATCAGCGTGTTCGCCGGCCGCGACGATATCAACAAGGAACCCGGCCAGGTCGACGGCTGGGCCAAGGAAACCGCCGGCGACTGCCGGGTGGACTGGTTCGACGGCGGGCATTTCTTCATTCACGGCCAGCGCGCCGCGGTGCTGGAACGCATCAACGCCGAACTGACCGCGCGCCTGTGCGTCTGACGCCGACCGTACCGCGCAACAGCAACGAGCAACCAAGGGACTTGCCATGAACGTGAATCCGCTGTTCTCCGCCGACCACCATCCGGTCATCATCACCCCCGCCGGCGACGCCAGCCGCGCGGCGCTCAACGAGTACCTGGAGAGCGAGCGCGGCCGCCTGCAGGAGCTGTTGCTGCGTCATGGCGGCATCCTGCTGCGCGGCTTCGACCTCAACGGCCCGGAGGACTTCCGCGACACCACCGAGCGCCTGGGCGCGCGCGCGTTCGACTACATCGGCGGCAACTCGCCGCGCAGCCGGGTCTCGGCCGACGTCTACACCTCGACCGAGTACCCGGCGAGCGAGGTCATCACCATGCACAACGAGATGTCCTACCTGCCCAAGTGGCCGCGGCGCCTGTTCTTCTACAGCCACATTCCGGCCGAGTCCGGCGGCCAGACCTCGCTCGCCAACAGCCAGGACGTTCTGCGCGCGGTGCCGGCGGAGATCGTCGATCGCATGCGCGAGCGCAAGATCAACTACATCCGCAATTTCCAGTCCGACATTCCGCTGGGCAAGAACTGGCAGACCACCTACCAGACCCAGGATCGCGCCGAAGTCGAGAGCATCGCCGCCGAGCAGGGCTCGACCTGCCAGTGGCAAAGCAACGGCTCGTTGCGCGTGAGCACCCGTTGCGAAGCGTTCACCGCGCATCCGCAGACCGGCCAGGAGGTTTGGTTCAACCAGGCCGAGCAATGGCATCCCACGGCGATGAAGCCGGCCATGCGCGCGATGTTCGAGCAGTTGGTCGGCAAGGGCAATCTGCCGCACGAATGCGAGTACGGCGACGGCAGCGCGCTGGAAGACGAAGCCTTGACCCTGGTGCGCCGCGCGCTCGACGACAACAAGCTGCTGTTCGACTGGCAGCGCGGCGATCTGCTGATGATCGACAACATCCTGATGATGCACGGCCGCGAATCGTTCAAGGGCGAGCGCAAGACCTTGGCCTATCTGTCCGCCACCTGATTCGCGCCCGGCGCGGCACGAGGCCGCGCCGGGGCATCTTTCCCCGCATTCGAGCTCTTCATGGAACGATTTTTGACGGTTAAGAGAACCCGCATCGCCATCGCCACGGCGATCGCGCTATTGGCCAGCGCGCCGGCGACGGCCGCGATCACCATCGACGGCAAGCTCGACGAGCCCGAGTGGGAGCAGGCGCGCCGCTTCGACGATTTCAAGGTGACCGACCCCTACCGCCTGACCGCGCCGGACAGCGGCAGCGGCACGCAGGCGCGGATGGTGTCCACCCCGGACGGCATCGCGGTGGCGTTCGTGCTGGAGCAATCGCCGGCTTACGCGCGGGTCAAGCCGCGTCTGGAGCGCGATCAGGAAGACGTCACCGACGGCGTCAACTTCATGATCGATTTCGACGGCGACGGCCGCACCGCGTACAGCTTCACCGTCGGCCTGTCGGGCTCGATCATGGACGGCATCGTCACCAACGAGAACGTGCCCAATTACGACTGGGACACCGACTGGAGCTGGGCGGTCGAGGAAACCGCGAACGGCTGGCAGGTGGAAATGCTGATTCCGTGGACGGTCGCGGCGATGCGCAACACCGATACGCCCACGCGCAACGTCGCGGTGTACTTCAGCCGCGTGCTCGGCGGCAACGGCGAGCGCCAATCGTTTCCGGCGGTGTCGATCGAGCGCGGACGCTTCGTCTCGGGCTTCGAGCGCATGGAGATCCCGCAGTACCGCAAGGCGCTGTTCCACTACTGGCCTTACCTCACCGCCAACCGCGACATGATCGACGGGCGGACCAAGTACAATGCCGGCGTCGACCTGTTCTGGAAGCCGTCCTCGCACTTCCAGCTCAGCGCGACGATCAATCCCGATTTCGGCCAGGTCGAATCCGACGCCCTGGTCATCAATTTCGACGCCATCGAAACCTTCTTCAGCGACCGCCGCCCGTTCTTCACCGAGAACCAGGGCATCTTCGACGTCGCCACCACCGACCTGGGCCGGCTGATCCACACCCGCCGCATCGGCGGCGACGCCGACGACGGCTCGGGCGCCAGCGACATCGACGCGGCGGTCAAGCTCAACGGCTCGTTGGGCAAGCTCAGCTACGGCGTCATGGCGGCGGCCGAAAGCGAGGACGTGGGCCGCGATTTCTACGCCGCGCGCCTGCTGTACCCGCTGCGCGACAACCTCAGCCTGGGCTGGCTGAGCACCGACACCGAGCGTCCGTTCCTCGACCGCAACGCGCAGGTGCACGCCGCCGACGTGAACTGGCGGCCGAGCGAATCGCTGGTGGTCAACGGCCAGGTGCTGGGCAGCTTCATCGACCAGCGCGGCCGCAACCGCAACGACACCGGCGCCTGGATGCGGGTGAACTGGACGCCGTCGGAGAGCTGGCGCTACCGCTTCGAGGCCACCCATTTCGGCAACGAGCTGGACTTCAACGACCTGGGCTACCAGCGCCGCGCCAGCCTCAACGACGCCAAGATCGCCGCCGACTACGTGCATCGCGTGCGCGACGAGAACGCGCGCCTGCGCAGCGTGCGCTGGTTCGCCGACCTGCAGATGCGCAGCAACGACCGCGGCGACCGCTTGCCGACCACGCTGGCGATCGTCAACAACTACAACTTCCGCAGCGGCAACCGGCTCAACATGAACCTGAGCCTGATCAGCTCGGGCTGGGACGATCTGACCTCGCGCGGCAACGGCCTGTGGAAGAAGACCCGCCGCTACCGCTCCGAAGCCGAGTTCGTCAGCCGCCGCTACGGGGATTGGACCTTCACCGCGGCGCTGAGCATGTTGCCGCAAGGGTTCACCGGGCAGGCCACGCCGGAAATGGAAGTCAGCGTGAACTGGTATCCCAGCGACGCGTTCAACGCCCAATTGCTGTTCAACCCCGACCGCGGCGGCGACTGGCTGATCTGGGAAGACGGGCGCGACTTCGGCCGCTACCAGCGCCGCGGCGATTACGTCGGCTTCAACATGAGCTGGTTCCCCGGCCTGCGCCACGAAATCCGCTTCAAGACCGAGTGGGCGTCGGTGCGCGCCAGCGAAGGCCGCGCGTATCGGCTGCAGCCCGACGGCAGCATGGTCGCCACCGGCCTGCGCCGCCCGGATTTCGACGTCAACAATTTCGGCCTGCAGTTGCGCTATCGCTATCTGCTGGGGCCGCAGTCGGACATCTTCGTAGCGTACTCGCGCGGCGGCTCGACCGTGCTGGAACGCGACCCGCTCGGCAGCTTCGACCAGTTCCGCGACGCGATCGAACTGCGCGATTCCGACCAGCTCCTGGCCAAGATCCGCTACCGCTTCTGAACCCGCTATCGCGCGCCGGCGGCGGCCGCCGCCGGCGCGATGCACCCGAGGAGTCACGACCATGCAAAGTCACAAGGAAACCGCGTTGTTCGCCGACGACGAACGCGGCCCGCGCTTGTTCGAAGCCGCCGGCGAGCGCGACCTGGCCGCGTTCGCGTCCGCGCGCCGCGACGAGCTGGAAGCACGCTTGCTGGAATTCGGCGCCTTGATCTTCCGCGGCTTCGCGGTCGCGCAAGTCGCCGACTTCGAAGGTTTCGGCGAGGCGATCTCGCCGCGCGCGCTGGACTACACCTATCGCTCGACCCCGCGCAGCGCGGCCGGCAAGGGCGTGTTCACCGCCACCGAATACCCGGCCGACCAGGAAATCGCCCTGCATTGCGAGAACGCCTATCAGCGCGACTGGCCGCTCAAGATCGCGTTCTGCTGCCTGACCGCGCCGGCCAGCGGCGGCGAGACCCCGATCGCCGACATGCGCAAGGTCGCCGCGGCCATCGGCGAGGAGCGCATGGACCGCTTCCAGCGCCGCGGCGTGCGCTATGTGCGGCATTACCGGCCGTACGTGGACATCCCGTGGGAGACGGTGTTCCAGACCTCCGACCGCGCCGAACTGGCGCGCTTCTGCGAGGCCAACGGCATCGATCACGAATGGCTCGACGCGCAGACCTTGCGCACCTCGCAGACCAACCACGGCGTGGTCGAGCATCCGCGCACCGGCGAGCGGGTGTTCTTCAACCAGGGGCATCTGTTCCACGTCAGCAATCTCGGCGAGGAAGCGGCCGGTTCGATGATCAATCTGTTCGGCGCCGACCGTTTGCCGCGGCACGCCTTCCACGGCGACGGCGGCGAGATCGCGGCGGAGGATTTGACTGCGGTGCGCGAGGCGTTCGCGGGCGCGTCGGTGCGTTTCCCGTGGCAGGCCGGCGATGTGATGCTGCTCGACAATATGCGCATGGCGCATGGGCGCAAGCCGTTCTCCGGCGCGCGCAAGGTGGTGGCGAGCCTGCTGGAGCCTTACTCCGAGCGCGCCGCCGCCGCGCCGGCGGCCGCGGTGGCCTGACCGCGCGCGGCCATGGAGCGATGGACCGCGACGGCCCGTGCGCCGTCGCGGTCGTCCGGCGGCCGCTGCGCGCGGCCGCGACGTCTCACTTCAGCGGGTAGGACGAATACACCACCGCGTTGATCTTCCAGCCCTGTTCGGTCTTGACCAGTTGCCAAGCCTCCTGGCCCTTGCCGGTGACGCGGTCGTCTTCGTGGAACTCGTAGTCGAAGTGCACGCTGGCGATGGCGCCGTCGGTGCGGATCTCGACGTTGGCGAATTTCTCCTCGAAGCGTTCCTTGCCTTCGCCCATCTGTTCGGCGAATTCGAGGTAGGTGCCCGGTTCGATCTTGGTCGCCTTCGCGCTCTTGGCCTTGCGCTGGGCGAATTCGGCGTCGGAGGAGACCAGCACCCAGGAGGTGTGGTCCTTGAGGAACAGGCCCTTCAGCGTCGCCACGTCCTTGGCGATGATGGCGCGCTTGAAGGTGTCGATGACGCCTTCGACCTCGCCGCGCGCATCGGCGGCGAACGCGCAAGACAGCGGGGCGAGGGCGAGCAGGGCGGCGGCGCACGAAGACAGCAACGGATTCATTCGGGACTCCATTCTCAAAAGGCGGTTCGCGCGGCGCCGGCGGCCGCGCGGCGACACAGGGCTGACATCGGTTCGGATTATACCCAGGGGCCGAGATGGGTCGAATCGGCGTGCGCGGCTGCGTGCCGGCGCGGCGTGAGCGCTCAGCGCGCCGGCGCCGGAAAATCCGGCGCGTCGAACTTCGGCAACGCCGCGTCGACTTCCACCGGCAAGCCGTCGTCGCGGCCGCTGCGCAGGAATTCGTAGACCGCCTGCTTCGCTTCCGGCGCGTCGCGCAACAGATAGAACGCGCCGTCGTGGCCGCCGCGGCGGACCACGATGGCTCGGCCGTTGGGGAAATAGGGCAGCAGTTCGCGGGTGTTCTCCACCGGCGTAGAGACGTCCCAGTCGCCGTGCACGAACAGCACCGGGATGTCGCTGCGGCGCGGCAGGCGGAACCCGTCGCCCATGTCGGGCGTGGGCCAGTCCGGCGCGGACGCGATGTTGGAGGCGAAGTTCCACGCGCCGAGCCAGTCCAGCGCCGGATCGCTGCGCAGGCGGTATTCGCGCGCCGCGCTGACGCCGAGGCTGCTGTCGGCCAGCGGGCCGATCAGCTTGATCTCGCCGGCGTTGCGCTGCTCGGCGACTTCGCGCGCCCAGGCCTGGTAACGCCGGTGATACAGCGACAGGATGAAGGCCGGCCACTGCGCGGCCTCGTCGGTGTGCGACAGCAGCGCCAGCTGCAGATCGCCGGCGCCCAGCGCGACTTCGCGCTGCCGCCCGTGCGCATCGCGCACGCGCACCCGCACGGGGCCGGCGGCGAAGCGTTCGTGCAGTGCGCGCACCGCGCCCATCAATCCGCCCGGCGGCAGATACGGCGCCAGCGCGCGATCGCGGTCGGCTTCGAAACCGATGCGTTGCAGCGCGGCGAAGACGTGCGAGGGCAGGTCGTAGCCGTTGTCGAGCGGCTCCACGCCCGACAGCACCGCGCGCGCGACGCGCTGCGGGTACAGCCGCATCACCGCCAGGCTCCACTGCGAGCCGAAGCTGCCGCCGAACAGGCTGATGCGCTCGTAGCCCAGCGCCTGCCGCAGTTCGTCCACGTCGGCGGCGAAATCGCCGATGGTGTAGCCGGACAGGTCCTTGTCGGGATTCGCCGCGACCGCCGCGCGCGCGAGTTCGCGCATCGCCCGGACATCGTCGTCGACCGCGGCCGGGCGGTCCAGCGGCGAGGCGGGGTAGGCGGCGGTGAGGCGTTCGCCGCGCGCGGTATAGCCGCGTTGTTCGACGATGACCAAGTCGCCGACTTCGGCGAAATTCAGCCACGAGCGCAGGCGGCTGCGCGCGGATTGGCTGTCGTCGCCGAAGCTGCCGAGCACGCTGAGCCCGGGGCCGCCGGGCAGCCAGAACACCGGCGGCGCGCCGGTGGCGTGCGGCGCCTTGATCCGGGCGAAGCCGACGCCGATCAGGCGGCTGTCGGCGCGGGCGCGGTTCTCGCGTACGTACAGGGTGCCGATCTCGTAATCGGCCGGGCCGTCCGGCCCGTCGATGCGGCCGCGCTCGATCGCGATCTCGCCGGGGCGGTGCGCCGCCATCGGCGCGGCGCAAGCCGCAGCGCAGCCCAGCAGCAGGCAGGCGAACGACATCCAGGCGAACAGCGTACGTAACGACAGGATCCGGACGGACAACGGCAACGTGCGCATCGGCAGGCACCGGCGACGGGAGTCGGGCCATGCTCCCGGCGATTTATCTTCATGTCAAGATATTTGCCATGAATATAATCCGCGCATGAGCCGCTCGCCCGAACCCAAGCCGCGCAAGCCCGTCGCTCCGGCGCCGGCCCAGCGCAAACCAAAACCTGCCGCCGCGCGCGGCGCCGAGGCCGCCCGCGCGCAGGACGCCGCCGCGCGCGGCGGCGACGTGGTCGACCAACTGCTGCACGACTGGCGCCGCGAGCGTCCGGACCTGGACGCCTCGGCGATGGCCGTGGTCGGCCGGATCCTGCATCTGGGCCGGTTGTTCGAAGCCGACCTCAACCGCAGCCTGCGCGCGGTCGGCGTCCCGTATTCCGATCTCGACGTGCTCGCCACCCTGCGCCGCTGCGGCGCGCCGTTCCGGCTGACGCCGACCCAGCTGCGCCAGTCAGTGCTGCTGACCTCCGGGGCGATGACCGCCTGCCTCAACCGCCTGGAAGCGCGCGGACTGATCGCGCGCAGCTACGACCCCGACGACCGCCGCTCGCTCGCCGCCGAACTCACCGGCGCCGGCGTGCGCCTGATCGACCGCGCGATCGGCGAACGCTTCGCCCACGCCGAACGCAGCCTCGGCGCGCTCGCCGCCGACGAGCGCGCGCAACTGGCGCGGCTGCTGCGCAAACTGCGGCTGCGCCAGCCGGGGTGAGCGCGCGGCCTCAGTAGGAAGGCGGGTTCTTCACCTCGACCCGCTTCTTCCAGGTGCCGATGCCGGTGTCCAGATGCACGATTTCGCCGAGCTGCAAGGCATCGCCCATCTCGGCGTTGAGGAACACGGTGCCGTTGGAGTATTCGTCGATCTCGTACTGCGGCCGTCCGCCGGACATGGTCCGGGTGGCGTTGACGAAGCGCAGCCCGGTCACCACGATCTGCCATTGCAGGCCGTCCGAAGTCAGGGTGGCGTAAGCCGGCGCGTTGTACACGCCGCCGTTGCCGTAATTGGCCACCGCCAGCGAGATCTGCGCGGTCAGCTGCTGCCAGGCGATGCCGAAAATCACCGTGCTGGTGCGCGCGTTCGGGTAGTAGCCGAAACGCTCCACCGCGGTCTGCGCGGCGACTTCGGCGATGTCGGTGGGGTCGTAGTGCTTGTCGAGGAATTCGAATTCGTTGGCCACGTGGCGCTCCTGCTGGCGAGGGACGGAGGATTCGACCGGGGGCGTGCGGGCCAGGGCGCGGCGCAGCAGCATCAATTCCATCAGCGACGTAGCGTCCACGCGCGCGATTCCCGGGGCGATGCGGGAGATAACGCGGCCGGGGGAGCGGCGTGAATCGGACGGCGCGAATCGTATGGCGTGAATCGCGAGGTTCGAGTCGCGAGGTTCGAGTCGTGATGTTCGAATCGCGAGGTTCGAATCGGCGGCCCGAACCGGGCGGTTTGGATCGCGCCGGCGCGATCCGCAGCCGCAAACGACGAAGGCGGCGCGTCGCCGCGCCGCCTTCGCAGGCGATCGATGTGCGCCGCCTCAGCCCGCGGCCAGTACCGCGAGCACCTGTTCGTCCGGCACGCCCGAGACGATCCGCGCCGCACCGGCGCGGTCCCACAGGATGAAGCGCAGGCCCGCGGCGTCGGCCTTCTTGTCCAGGCGCATGCGCGCCAGCAGCGCCTGCGGTTCCAGCCCGGCGGGAATGCGCACCGGCAGGCCGAGGCGTTCGAGCAGGCGTTGCAGGCGGTCGGCGTCGGCGCCGCTGGAGCGGCCCAGCGCGGCCGACAGGCGCGCGGCCAGGACCATGCCGACCGCCACCGCTTCGCCGTGGTTGAGGCCGTCGCCGCTGGTGCCGGCGTAGCCTTGTTCGGTCTCGATCGCATGGCCGAAGGTGTGGCCGAAGTTGAGCATGGCGCGGTCGCCGCGTTCGAACGGATCGCGCGCGACCACGTCGGCCTTGAACGCGCAGCTGCGCGCGATCGCCTCGGCCAGGGCGTCGCCGTCGCGCGCGAGCAAGGCGTCGGCGTGGCTGTCCAGCCAGTCGAGGAAGCCGGCGTCGAAGATCGCGCCGTACTTCACCACCTCGGCCAGGCCGGCGCGCAGTTCGCGTTCGGGCAGGCTGCGCAGCGCCGCGGTATCGGCGACGACCGCGCGCGGCGGATGGAACGCGCCGACCAAGTTCTTGCCCGAAGGCAGGTCGACCGCGGTTTTTCCGCCGACCGAGGAATCGACCATCGCCAGCAGCGTGGTCGGCAGCTGCACGCAGTCGATGCCGCGCATCCAGCAGGCCGCGGCGAAGCCGGCGAGGTCGCCGACCACGCCGCCGCCGAGCGCGATCACGGTCGCGTCGCGGGTCGCGCCGAGTTCGGACAGCGCGTGCAGGCATTGGCTGAAACGCTCCAGGGTCTTTTCGTGTTCGCCGGGCGGAATCACGAAACGCGCCAGTTGCAGGCCCGGCCGCGCTTCGGCCAGCGCCGCGACGACGCCGTCGAGGTACAGCGGCGCGACGTTGCCGTCGCTGACGATCAGCGCATGGCGGCCGCGCAGCGGCTTGCTCAGGCGGGCGCCGTCGGCGAGCAGGCCGGGACCGATTTCGATGCTGTAGCCGGACTCGCCGGACACTTCGACTTTGCGCGGCGCGCTCATGCGGTGGCTCCAAGGGGGGAAGGCGTGGGCGAGGGCGGGCGGCGCCACAGCGCGTCGAGTTCGCGCGCCAGCGCCAGCGCGGCCTCGGCCGCGCCGCCGGCGCCGGTATCGAAGCCCAGGTCGGCGGTTTGCGCGTACAGCGGCGCGCGCGCCAGCGCCAGCTCGCGCAGCACCTGCTCGCGGTCGCCGCGCGCCAGCAGCGGGCGGCTGCGGTCTTGCGCCAGCCGTTCCAGTTGCTGCTCGACGGTGACCTGCAAATGCACGACGAAGCCGCGTTCGCGCAGCAGCCGGCGGTTGTCCGCGGCCAGCACCGCGCCGCCGCCGGTCGACAGCAGCAGGCCGTCGCCGGCCAGCAGTTCGGCCAGCATCGCGCTTTCGCGGGCGCGGAAGCCGGCCTCGCCCTCGTGTTCGAAGATTTCGGCGATGCGCGCGCCGGCGCGCAGCTCGACCTCGCGGTCGGCGTCGACCGCGCGCAGGCCGAAGCGCTCGGCCAGGCGCTTGCCGATGCAGGTTTTGCCCGAGCCCATCGGCCCGACCAGGATCAGATTGCTCGCCGGATTCATGCCGCGATTGTAGGGCACGCGGCGGCCGCGCTCGCGCCGCGGCGGCGCTTGCGCCGGCTTAACGAGCCCCGGCCTAGGCTCGGGGTTCCCGCCGCCGGCCCCGCGCGCGCCGCGGCGTGGGCGTTTCCCGTTCGCGCGCCACAGGAGACACGCACATGTCGGTCGCCAAGGTCATCGAACTCAGCACTTCCTCCACCACCGGCATCGAGGACGCGGTCAAGTCCGGTCTGGCCAAGTGCGCCGAATCGGTCAAGGACATCCAGGGCGCCTGGGTCAACGAGATCAAGGTCACCACCGATGCGGCCGGCAACATCCAGGAGTGGCGGGTCAATCTGAAGATCAGTTTCGTGGTGAAGTGAGCGGCCGTCGCGGTCAAAAGGAAAGCGTCGGGCCGCAAGTCCCTTCCACAAAGCCTTCGGCTCGCCGCGGCTGAAGGCCTCAGCCTTTGCGGGATGGCCTTGCGGCCCGACGCTCTCCGCTCTGGCGCGATCCACCTGCCGCAGGTTGCGGCCTGCGTTCCCCATCCAGCACGACCGTCCGGTCGGCGATCCGCGGCAGCCGCGCCAGCGCTTGCCGGCTGACCCGTTCGAACAGGCTTACGAAGCGCCGCACCTGCGCCTGAGTCATGCCGCGGCGATGCGGCTGGCGCGCCAGCAAGGCCTGCTCCTGCTGCCAGCGCCAGCCGGCGACCACCTCGAAGCCCGGCGGTTGCAGGAACAGCAGGCGGTCCAGCCGCGACCACAGCGCGGGATAGTCCGTCGCCAGCGCGCGGTTGCAATAGCCGCGCCACACGCCGTGCGGGTCTTCGTCGCGTTCCAGCGCGTTGACCGGCGCGGCCAGCTCGCTCTCGCGCTGCGCCGGCGCGCCGAGGAACCAGCCTTCGAACACGATCAGGTCGACGCCGTGCGCGCGCGCCCAGCGCGACGGCGGCAGGCGGGTGTCGGCCAGCTTGTCGAAGCGCGGCAGCCGTACGTCCGCGCCGTCGCGCAAGCGGTCGAGCACTTCGCAGGCCAAGGCGGCGTCGTGGGTGCCCGGCGGTCCGCGCGTGGCCAGCAGCGGATGCACGCGCCGGCCCAGGCGCTGGCGTTCGCGCCGGCCGAGGTAGAAGTCGTCGATCGACAGCACCGCCGCGCGCAGCCCGCGCGCATGTGCCGCGTCGGCCAACTGCGCGGCCAGGGTCGATTTGCCGCTGCCTTGCAGGCCGCTGATCGCGTAGACGCGCGCGCGTCCGGCCGGCGCGGCGACGGCGAGCGCTTCGTCCAGCGCCGCGGCGACGAAGGCGGCGGCGAAACCGTGCGCGCCGTCGCGCCCGGCACCGGCGGCTTTGCCGGTTGTGGCGGGCGCGCCGGCCGCGGCGGCGTTGGCGCCGGGCGTATTGACGCGGGTCAGATGCGGACGCGGCGACATGCGCTCACAATAGCGCAATGACCCAGACCGCCGACCTGCTCGCCGAAGCCCTCGCCACGTTCGACACGCTGTTCGCCGAAGCGCGCGCGGCCGGCGAGCCCGATCCGACCGCGATGAGCGTGGCCACCGCCGCGCTCGACGGCCGCCCGTCCGTGCGCACGGTGCTGCTGAAGGCGCACGATGCGCGCGGCTTCGTGTTCTACACCCATCTCGACGGCCGCAAGGGCCGCGAACTGCAGGCCAACCCGCACGCCGCGCTGCTGTTCCACTGGCCGCGCGTGCGCCACGGCGTGCAGGTGCGGATCGAGGGCGCGGTCGAGATCGTCTCCGACGCCGAAGCCGATGCCTATTTCGCCAGCCGCCCGCGCGGCAGCCAGCTCGGCGCGTGGGCGTCGAAGCAATCGGAAACGCTGGAAGGCCGCGACGCGTTCGAACAGCGCCTGGCCGAAGCCGAGCATTCGTTCGAAGGCCGCGACGTGCCGCGGCCGCCGCGCTGGACCGGCCTGCGCGTGCGCGCCGAAAAGGTCGAGTTCTGGTACGGCGCCGATTTCCGCCTGCACGAGCGCTGGCTGTACGAGAGCGACCGCGCCGGCACCTACAGCAAGCGGATGCTGTACCCGTGAGCGCGTCCTGGCGCGTGCGCGCGGCGGCGGCCGCCGATCGCGCCGCCTGGGCGCGCCTGCGCGCGCAGCTGTGGCCGGATCAGGACGTAGCGGATCTGGCCGAAGAACTCGGCGATTTCTTCGAGGACGCGCGTCTGGCCGCGTTCGTGGCCGAAGACGGCGACGGCCTGTGCGGCTTCGCCGAAGCCAGCCTGCGCAGCGACTACGTCAACGGTACCGTTTCCTCGCCGGTGGCGTTCCTGGAAGGCTGGTACGTGGCGCCGTCGCGGCGCGGGCAAGGCCTGGGCCGCGCGCTGATCGCGGCGGTGGAAGCCTGGGGCCGCGCGCGCGGTTGCCGCGAACTGGCGTCGGATGCCTTGCTCGACAACGTCGATTCGCATCGCGCGCATGCGGCGTGCGGGTTCGAGGAAACCGAGCGGGTGGTGTATTTCCGGCGCGGGCTCGACGCGGACAACTAGCTCGCGCCGCTGTTGCGCAGGGTGTTCGGGCCCGAAGGCTGTTCGCGCCAGCGCCAAGCCCAGGGGCTGAGGTCTTTCCTGCAACGGCTCAGCGCGCGCGCCTTTGCGCCCAGCCCTCGACGATCCGGCTCAATTCCTCGATCCCCGCGCTCAGCGCGGCCGGCCCCGGCTGCAGGATGATCGGCGACTTCACCTCGTGCAGCTCGCCGTCGCGCACCGCCGGCACCTCGCTCCAGCCTTCTCGTGCGGCGACCTGTTGCGGGCGGAATTTCTTGCCGCACCAACTGCCCAGGATCAAGTCCGGCGCGCGCCGCGCGGCTTCCTGCGGATCGGCGAGGATGCGGTCGCGCGCCAGCGGCATCGCCGCGTGCTCGGGAAACACGTCGTCGCCGCCGGCGATGCCGACCAGCTCGGACACCCAGCGGATGCCGGTGATCTGCGGGCTGTCCCATTCCTCGAAATACACCTTCGGCCGCCGCGGCAGGCGCGCGGCGCGTTCGCGCGCGGCGTCGAGGTTGCGTTCGAGCTCGCCGGCTAGCGCGTCCGCGCGCTCGACCGCGCCGACCAGCGCGCCGAGCCGGCGCACGTAGTCGAGAATCCCTTCGACGCTGCGGTGGTTGCTGATCCACACCTCGATGCCGTGCTTGATCAATTCGCTGGCGATCTCGGCCTGGATGTCGGAGAAGCCGACCACGAAGTCCGGCTTGAGCTTGAGGATCTCGCCGATCTTGGCGCTGGTGAAGGCGCTGACCTTGGGTTTTTCCTTGCGCGCCTGCGGCGGCCGCACGGTGAAGCCGCTGATGCCGACGATGCGGTCCTGCTCGCCGAGCAGGTACAGGGTTTCGGTGGGTTCCTCGGTGAGGCAGACGATGCGTTGCGGGCCCATGGGTGCAGGAAGTCGACAGCGGGGCGGGCATTGTCGGCGATGTGGGGGCGGGGCGGTGGCGTCGTGGTTGGTTTGGCGCGGTCGCGGCTCGCGCCGCTCCTACAGGCAGCCCATGTAGGAGCGGCGCAAGCCGCGACACCACGCTTGCCGCGCAACTCGCGATGCAGCGCAGCATTTCCAGCAGAAAGCCCCTGTAGGAGCGGCGCGAGCCGCGACCGCGACACCAAGCTTGCCGCGCAACTCGCGATGCAGCGCAGCATTTCCAGCAGAAAGCCCCTGTAGGAGCGGCGCGAGCCGCGACCGCGAAACCACGCTTGCCGCGCAACTCGCGATGCAGCGCAACATTTCCAGCAGAAAGCCCCTGTAGGAGCGGCGCGAGCCGCGACCGCGAAACCTCATCCACCGCGCAACCCACGATGCAGCGCAGCATTTCCCAGCCGCCGCCGCCGCCGTTTCCCGCGCCCAGTTCACACTTCCCCGCACCATGCTGCAACGCGGCGTGTTCCCGCCATACCCATTCGTACAGTCGAGGCGTCGGCGCGCCGCCGGCGCGTCCCGTGGAGGGGATCATGTCGCGACCCAAGCTGCGCCGCCTGTTCGCCGCGCCCATGCTGTTCGTCGTTCTGCTGCTCGCCGCGGCCTTCCCGGCCAGCGCCGACGACTACACCAAGACCCGCTACCCGGTGGTGCTGGTGCACGGCCTGTTCGGCTTCGACGCCATCGGCGGCGTCTACGACTACTGGTTCGGCATCCCGCAGGCGCTGCGCGACGGCGGCGCGCAGGTCTACGTGGCGCAGGTGTCGGCGGCCAATTCCAACGAGATGCGCGGCGAGCAGCTGATCGCGCAACTGGAAACGCTCAAGGCGCTGCACGGCTACAGCAAGTTCAATCTGGTCGGCCACAGCCAGGGCGGCCCGACCGCGCGCTATGTCGCTTCGGTGCGGCCGGACCTGGTCGCCTCGATGACCTCGATCGGCTCGCCGCATGCCGGCAGCAAGGTCGCCGATTTCGTCGGCGCGGTGCTGCCCGACGGCTCGCCGCTGCGGCCGCTGGTGGCGTCGTTCGTGAATGCGTTCTCGTCGCTGATCGGCGCGCTGTCCGGCGGCCAGTCGCCGCAGGATTCGCTGGCCGCGCTGAAGGCGCTCGACAGCGCCGGCGCGGCGCGCTTCAACGCGCGCTATCCGCAGGGCAAGCCGGCCACGGCCTGCGGCAACGGCGCCGCGGTCGCCGGCGGGGTGCGCTACTACTCGTTCGGCGGCGTTTCCAATTCGACCAATTGGCTCGACCTGTCCGATCCGGCGATGATCGCCGGCGGCCTGCTGTTCGGCGGCGAAGCCAACGACGGCCTGGTCGGGCGCTGCTCCAGCCACTGGGGCCAGGTGATCCGCGACGACTACGAGTGGAACCACCTCGACGAGGTCAACCAGATCGCCGGCCTGCGCGGCGTGTTCAGCGCCAACCCGACCAGCGTGTACCGCGCCCACCTCAACCGGCTCAAGGGCGCGGGGCTGTAACCGGTGCGCGGCCCTGGGCTGGGGTTGGGGCTGGCGATGGCGGCGGTGGCGGTGCTCGCCATCGCCGCGGTGTTCGCCGTCGGCGGCGTGCTGGAGCGGCCGCTGTTGTTGTCGGCGCCGGTGGTCAGCAGCGGGCCCGGCGGCAAGCTCGCCGATCCGGACGGCGCGGGCGAAGCCGGCGGCGCGCCGGCGCCGTCCGCCGCCACCGCCGCGGACGACTCGCTGCGCGACACCCAGGTCGACGGCGCGGCGAGCGTGGACGCGCTCGGCCGCCCGCGCGCCGACCGCGAACTGCGCCGCCTGTTCGATTATTTCCTCGCCCGCGCCGGCGAGCGCTCGCCCGAAGCGATCCGCTCCGCGTTGGCCGCACACCTGCACGCGCAGCTGACGCCGGCGGCGCTGGCGACGGTGCTGGCCTGGTTCGACGCCTACGTCGCGCTGGAACGCGACTCGGTGGCGATGGCGCAGTCCGCCGGCGGTCCCGAAGCCGCGTTCGAGCAGGTGCGCGCGCTGCGCCGCGAGCGTTTGGGCGAAACCTTGGCGCAAGCGTTCTATGCGCAGGAAGAATCCGATTACCGACAGGCGCAGCGGCGCGGGCAACTGCGCGGCGCGCTGTTGGCCGAGCGCGATCCGGCCGAGCGCGCGCGGCGTGCGGCCGAACTGGAAAGCGAGGCCGCGGCCGATCCGGCCCTGCAGGCGAGCGCGCAGTTGCGCGATGCGCTGGAACAGGACCGCCGCTTCGAACGCGACGGCACCGATCCGGCGGCGCGCTACGCGCAGCGGCAGGCGCAGTTCGGCGCGGCTGCGGCGCAGCGGTTGGCCGAACTGGACCAGCAGCGCGGGCAATGGCTGCTGCGCTTGCGCAGCTACGCCGCGCAGCGCCAGCGCGTGCTCGCCGACGGCGCGCTCAGCCAGGAGCAACGGCGCCGGCGGCTGGATGCCTTGCTGGCCGACTTCGATCCGAACGAGCGGCGGCGGGTGGATGCGCTGACGCGCAATGGCGGGTTGCCGGGCCAGTGAACCCCTGCGATGGCTCGGCCTGCAGCGCGGCGGAACCCCGCGCAGCCGTCCCCGTCATTCCGGCAAAAGCCGGAACCTATTGGTCTTGCTTCAACCCGCCGAGCCGGATTCGCGCGATCCGCGCCCCGCCCGCGCGACGCACAATCCGCAACCGCGCCGGCCCAGCTTTACGCCCCTGCTATCCCGCGCTCAGAAAAAGTCGCGATTGAACTTCATGACATGGCGGCCTTGCTCGCCGCTCATCGCGACCTCGAACCGCAGCGTATCCGGCGGCGTCAGCTGCGCCGTGCCGACGTAATCCACCAGCTCGCCGTCGCGCACTTCGCGCATCGCCAGCGTCTGCTTGCGGCCGAGCAGGTCGGTGACCGTCGCTTCGACCCGCTGCGCGGTCAGCGCCTTGGCGTCGGCGTCCTCGCCGAGCCGCAGCGACAGCACCAGCAGCACCGTGCGCGCATCGCGCTGGGCGCCGTAGCGGCGCACGATCTGTTCGGGCAGCTTGTCGGTCTGCACCGCGGTGGCGTGCATCGCGATCGCGCCGCTGCGCAGGGTTTCGCTGCCGGCCGCATGGCCCTGCGCCGACGGCACCGAGGCTTCGCGCCCGCAACCGGCCAACAGCGCCAGGGCCACGGCGGCCGCGCCGAGCCGGTTCATTCGTTCGCCGCCGACAGCTGCCGGCCGCGCTCGGTTGCCGCGGCGATCGCGCGGCCGACCAGTTCGCGGAAGCCGCCGGCTTCGAAGGTTTCGACCGCGGCCTGGGTGGTGCCGCCGGGCGAGGTGACCCGCGCGCGCAGCGTCGCCGCGGGTTCGTCGCTGGCCTGCAGCATGGTCGCCGCGCCGAGCAGGGTCTGCACGACCAGCGCGCGCGCGGCGTCGGCGCTGAGGCCTTGCGCTTCGCCGGCCTGCTGCATCGCTTCGGCCAACAGGAAGACGTAGGCCGGGCCGCTGCCGGACACTGCGGTGACCGCGTCCATGCGCGCTTCGTCGTCGATGCGCACGGTCGGGCCGACCGCCGACAGCAGTTCGGCGGCCTGTTCGAAACGCGGCCGCGCCGCGTCGTTGGCGTACAGCCCGGTGATGCCGGCGCCGAGCAGGGCCGGGGTGTTGGGCATCGCCCGCACCACCGCCGCGCCGCCGCCGAGCCAGCGGTCGAGCTGGCCGGCGGTGATGCCGGCGGCGATCGAGATCGCCAGCGGCGCCTGCGCGCGCGCCTGCGCGGCCAGGCTGCCGCAGACTTCGCGCATCACCTGCGGCTTGACCGCGAGCAGCCACACCTGTGCGCCGTCCGCGGCCTGTTCGCCGCGTTCGAACACCGGCACGCCGAAGTCGCGCGCCAGCGCCTCGCGCAGCGCCGGCACCGGTTCGGCCACGCGCAGGCGGGCGGGGTCGGCGCCGCGCGCGATCAGGCCGCCGATCAGGCTGCGGGCCATGTTGCCGCCGCCGATGAAGGCGAGGGTGGGCGAGGAGGACGCGTTGTCGAGGCTGGGCATGAAGTGGAAACCGGAAAGGGTCAGGACGTTGGCAGGGCGGGCATCGGCACGTCGTCGATGCGCGCCTGGAAGCGGAACTCGGGCCGGTAGCGGCCGACGTAGCTCAGCGCGATCGGCCCGCTCCACAGGATATCGAAGCGTTCGCTGTCGCCGCGACGGACGAAGCGGATGCGGTGGTCGACCGCGTTGCCGTGGTCCGCGAACGCGATCCGGCCGGAACTCACGGCGCAGCGGTCTTGGGCGCGCGCGCGCCGAACAGCGCGGTGCCGATCCGGACCAGGGTGGCGCCTTCGGCGATGGCGATGGCGTAGTCGTCGCTCATGCCCATCGACAAGGTGTCCAGGCCCGGGTGCGCGCCGGCGAGCGCGTCGAACAAGGCCTTGGCGCGGCGGAACGACGGCCGGCGACCTTCGGGATCGGCATGCGGGGTCGGGATCACCATCAGCCCGCGCAGGCGCAGCGCCGGTTCGGCGGCGATCGCCGCGGCCAGTGCCGGCACGTCTTCGGGGCGGCAGCCGTGCTTGCTGTCTTCGGCGTCGATATTGACCTGGATTAACACGTTCAGCGGCGCCTGCTGCGCCTGCCGGTGACGGGCCAGGGCGGTCACCAGCTTGGGCCGGTCGACGGTGTGCACCCAGTCGAACAGCGCCGCCGCCTCGGCCGCCTTGTTCGATTGCAGGTGGCCGATCAGATGCCACTGCAGCGCGAGTCCGGCCGCAGCGGTGGCGGCCAGGGCCGCGCGCTTGGCCGCGGCCTCCTGAACGTAGTTCTCGCCGAACGCGTCCTGGCCTTGCGAGGCCAGATTCGCGACCGCGGTCTCATCCTGGGTCTTACTGACCGCAAGCAATCGAGGAACCGGCCGGCCGGCGTCGTGCGCCGCGCGCTGCAACTGTTGCAAGATGTGGTGAAGAACGTGCTCGTGCACGTGGGGGAAATCCTGTGAGAAAGGGTAGGCCGACCGAGCACACCGGTTGGCCTTTGCGGGGCTATACTGCCTCTTAGGGGTGGTTCGGTTCCAGCTTTGAGGTTGCATCCGGGCCCGATCGGCTGGTTTTGCGGGCCCTTCGTACGGCCCTTAATTTCAGGACCCGCGAACCGGGTCCAAACGCAGTGCGGGGAGCACGCATGGATATCGCCGAACTTCTGGCGTTTTCGGTAAAGAACAAAGCATCCGACTTGCATCTTTCGGCCGGCCTGCCGCCGATGATCCGGGTCGACGGCGACGTGCGCCGGATCAACATCCCGGCCCTGGACCACAAGCAGGTGCACGCCCTGGTGTACGACATCATGTCGGACAAGCAGCGGCGCGACTTCGAAGAGTTCCTGGAAGTCGACTTCTCGTTCGAGATCCCGGGCCTGGCGCGCTTCCGCGTCAACGCGTTCAACCAGAACCGCGGCGCCGGCGCGGTGTTCCGTACCATTCCCTCCGAGGTCCTGACCCTCGAAGACCTGGGCTGTCCGCCGATCTTCCGCCAGCTGATCGAACAGCCGCAGGGCCTGATCCTGGTGACCGGGCCGACCGGCTCGGGCAAGTCGACCACGCTGGCGGCGATGATCGACCACATCAACAAGAGCGAGTACGCGCACATCCTCTCGGTCGAAGACCCGATCGAGTTCGTGCACACCTCGCAGAAGTGCCTCATCAACCAGCGCGAAGTCCACCGCGACACGCACGGGTTCAACGAGGCGCTGCGTTCGGCGTTGCGCGAAGACCCCGACTACATCCTGGTCGGCGAGTTGCGCGACCTGGAAACCATCCGCCTGGCGTTGACCGCCGCGGAAACCGGCCATCTGGTGTTCGGCACCCTGCACACCTCGTCGGCGGCCAAGACCGTGGACCGCATCATCGACGTGTTCCCCGCCGGCGAAAAGCCGATGGTGCGCTCGATGCTGTCCGAATCGTTGCGCGCGGTGATCTCGCAGGCGCTGCTGAAGAAGGTCGGCGGCGGCCGTACCGCGGCCTGGGAAATCATGGTCGGCATCCCCGCCATCCGCAACCTGATCCGCGAGGACAAGGTCGCGCAGATGTACTCGGCGATCCAGACCGGCCAGGGCCACGGCATGATGACCCTGGACCAGCACCTGCAGGACCTGGTCAAGCGCGGCCTGATCCTGCGCCCGCAGGCCAAGGAATACGCCAAGGACAAGCGTCTGTTCGAATGACGCCCGCCGGCGGCGCGCACGCCGCGCCGCCCTGCCGACGTCGCGCGCAGCCGCGAGCACCACATCCCCCCGGCGGCCTTCGCCGCCGTAAACGACCTCCCGAGGAGGTAGCCGTATGAACACTCCCGCCCCGACCAATCCGACCACCGCCTCCGGCGCGATCGATTTCACCTCCTTCCTCAAGCTGATGGCGCACCAGCGCGCCTCCGACTTGTTCATCACCGCCGGCATGCCGCCGTCGATGAAGGTGCACGGCAAGATCTCGCCGATCACCCAGAACCCGCTGACGCCGCAGCAGAGCCGCGATCTGGTTCTCAACGTGATGAACCCGCAGCAGCGCGAAGAGTTCGAAAAGACCCACGAGTGCAACTTCGCCATCGGCGTCACCGGCGTCGGCCGCTTCCGCGTCAGCTGCTTCTACCAGCGCAACCAGGTCGGCATGGTGCTGCGCCGGATCGAGACCAAGATCCCCACCGTCGAAGAGCTGAACCTGCCGCCGGTGATCAAGACGCTGGCGATGACCAAGCGCGGCATCATCCTGTTCGTCGGCGCCACCGGCACCGGCAAGTCGACCTCGCTGGCGGCGATGATCGGCTACCGCAACCAGAACTCGACCGGCCACATCATCACCATCGAAGACCCGATCGAATTCGTGCACCGTCACGAGGGCTGCATCATCACCCAGCGCGAAGTCGGCATCGACACCGACAGCTGGGAGAACGCGCTGAAGAACACCCTGCGCCAGGCGCCGGACGTGATCATGATCGGCGAGGTGCGCACCCGCGAAGGCATGGACCACGCCATCGCCTTCGCCGAAACCGGCCACCTGGTGCTGTGCACCCTGCACGCCAACAACGCCAACCAGGCGATGGACCGCATCATCAACTTCTTCCCCGAAGACCGCCGCGGGCAGCTGTTGATGGACTTGTCGCTGAACCTCAAGGGCGTGGTCGCCCAGCAGCTGATCCCGACCCCCGACGGCAAGGGCCGCCGCGTGGCGATGGAGATCCTGCTCGGCACCCCGCTGGCGCAGGACTACATACGCGACGGCGAGATCCACAAGCTCAAGGAGCTGATGAAGGAATCGACCCAGCTCGGCATGAAGACCTTCGACCAGGCCTTGTTCGAGCTGTACCAGGCCGGCGAGATCAGCTACGAAGACGCGCTGCGTTATGCGGACTCGCAGAACGAGGTGCGCTTGCGGATCAAGCTGGCGCAGGGCGGCGATGCGCGGACCTTGTCGCAGGGGTTGGATGGGGTTGAGGTGGCTGAGGTGCGGTGAGCCAACCACTACCTTCGCGATCGAAGAAAAGCCGGCGCAAGCCGGCTTTTTTGTGCGTACAGAATTGACTGTTTGAGTCTCGAACTCAAAACGCGGTCCGGATTAAAAGTTATGCGTTAATCGTGATCTTTTCTGTACTTGCGCGATTTTAATCGCCCGTGGGATTGTCTTGCAGCGCTTCGCCGTTTGCATTTGGCGCCATTGTGACAGCTGCGATGCGCGCATGGATGGCCACAGGAAATCGCATTGGCCTGACGTCAGTATGGATGGTCCAAGGAGGGGACATGGATAGCTGGAAGCGATGGCTGTTGCTCGCGGGCTTGGTTTTCGGGTTGATGCGATTTACGGATGCGAGCGCCGCGTGCAGCATGCGGTTCTCGCGAACCTCTTACCCAGCGGGTGATTCTGTTTGGACACAAGCGACGTGTTCGACTTTGGAGAGCGCACGCGCTGCCTGCACCAAGTACACGGAGGATCTGAACGTCCTCGATTATTGCACGGGTGCAAGTGGACAAGGCTATGAGGGATATGTAGCCGGCTGGTTGTATCCACCGGTGCCTGAAGGGCAGCGCTGGGAGCATCACTTTGGGACCTTTTTTCGCTACGGCGATGGTCCGCCGCCTAATGCAGCGGACAACGCCGGGGCGCCACCCTGTGCCGGCCAATGCTTCGGCGATCCGATCAATGCCGGAACCGGCAACAAGTACCAGATCAAGACCGAATACAAGGGGCAAGGAGCGCTCCCTCTGGAATTCACCTGGACCTACAACAGCCAAAGCGCACCCGACTTCCTGCGGCCCGAGGCGAAGACGCTGGGGCGCAATCGAACCCACACCTACTCGGGCGTCTTGGATTATCTTGATCTGGTGCATTCGCCGGTAGTTCAGGTGTCGCGTCCGGACGGTAAAGTTCTACGTTTCAGCGCAAGCGCGCAGGGTTGGGTGGCTGACGCCCACAGTGCCGGGCGTTTGAAGCAGAACGTCGAGGCCGACGTAACCACCGGCTGGGAGTTCGATGACGGCGACGGAAGATACGAGTCTTTTGATGCTTCAGGCCGTCTTGTCTCCATACACGATCTGTCCGGGCACAGGCTGGCAATGTCGTACGACGGAGGATCGCTGCGATCCGTAACGGATTCCAGCGGCCGATCGCTCTTGTTCTCTTACGACGCAGAAGGCCGCATCGACAGGATCGTCCAACCCGATGGCGGATATGTCGCGTTCGCTTACGGCTCCGGCAGCGACCTGGCGAGAGTGGAGTACTCCGACGGTTCCGCAATCCAGTATCGCTACGACGAGCCAGAGTTGGCGGCGAGCGGTGCTTACCCGGGAATGCTGACCGGTATCATCGACGAAAACCAGGATCGATACTCGTCGACGACCTACGATTCGAGCTCGGCCGCGACCAGCACCTACCTGGGAGACCATCAGGATCTACATTCAGCAACGTATGCCCGTCATTCCAGCGCAGTCGTCACGCTTCCAAACGGTGCGGTTCGTTCTTTGACGTTCGACGATCCGGCTGGGGTGGTCGTGACTACGGGACAGGAGACAGCCTGTGCCGGCTGCGCCACTCATGCGGCTGGCTACACCTACGACGCCAACGGTCGAGTGGACGTAGCGACTGTCGCCGGCGTGAGCACGGACTACGACTACGACGCGCGCGGACTGTTGTGGAGGAAGGTCGAGGCGGCCAACGACACGACAGGGAATCGCAGAACGACCGAGACCGACTGGCATTCGGTTTATCCGCTGCCGGTCGAGCGCCGGATTCGCGATTCCGCGGGGGTTGTGGTCGCTCAATGGTCATGGGCCTACAACACCCGCGGCCAATTGCTGGAATCCAGGCAAATCGATCCTGTCAATCCTGCGGGCTATCGCTCGGTCAAGACCCAATACTGCGAACAGAGTGATGTGGCCGCCAACCTGTGCCCGTTGATCGGGTTGCCGAAAAGTGTCGACGGTCCGAGGACGGACCTGAGCGACATCACGACCTACTCCTACTATCAGAGCGATGACGTCGCTTGCGCGACGTCGCCGACGACTTGCGCTTACCGCAAGGGAGACCTCAGAGCGAAGATCAATGCATTAGGCCAAACGGTGGCGGAGTATCTGCGATACGACGGGGCGGGACGAGTTCTCTCGAGCAAGGACGCGAATGGCGTGGTGATCGATCTGGAATACACACCGCGTGGTTGGTTGTCGGCGCGCAAAGTGCGTGGCGCTGATCCGAACTCCGAGTCCGACGATTCGATCACGCGTTATGAGTACGACCCTGTCGGTCAAGTGAAAAAAGTGGTCCAGCCCGACGGATCGCATGTGCGCTACCAGTACGATGCGGCTCACCGTCTTGTCGGCATTCTCGATATGGCAGGCAACCGAATCCACTACACGCTCAATGTCGCGGGCAATCGGGTCAAGGAAGACACCCAGGACGCCAACGGCGCGCTCAAGCGGACTCTGTCGCGGATCTACAATCAGCTCGGCCAGCTCAAGACCGCGAAGACCGCCGAGGGCCACCCGACCGGCTACACCTACGACGCCGACGGCAACGGCGACGTGGTGACCGACGCGCTGGGGCGCAAGACCGACAGCGACTACGACCCGCTGGGCCGCTTGGCGAAGACGTTGCAGGACGTCGGCGGCATCAACGCCAAGACCGAGTTCAAGTACGACGCGCAGGATCGCCTGGTCCGCGTGACCGATCCGAAGAATTTGAATACCGACTACGGCTACAACGGCTTCGGCGACCAGGTCCGCCTGAGCAGTCCGGACACCGGCGTATCGACGTTCACTTACGACAGCGCCGGCAACCGCAAGACCGCGACCGATGCGCGCGGCATCACCCAGACCTATAGCTACGACGCGATCAATCGAGTGGTTGGCATCAGTTATCCGACGTCGAGCCTCAATGTCGGCTATGTCTACGACAGCGTGGCCTCGGTCTGCGAGCAAGGCGAAAACTTCAGCAAGGGGCGCTTGTCGCTGATGATCGACGGCAGCGGCAGCACCCAATACTGCTATGACCGTTTCGGTAACACAACGCGAAAGGTGCAAACAACCAATGGCAAGGTCTTCACTGTCCGGTATGGCTACACCATCGCTGGACAACTGAGTAGTGTGACGTATCCAGATGGCGCCGCGGTTGACTATCAGCGAGATGCTCAAGGCCGCATCAGCCGCATCGATGCTAAACGCGGCGGAGCCGGCGCTGCGAACGAAGTATTGCTCAACCATGTGAGCTATCACGCGTTCGGTCCGGTCGCGGGCTGGATTTATGGCAACGGTCGGACAATCTCGCGCCCCGTCGATCTGGACTATCGTACTGTCGCCGTGCACGACCCAGCGCCTGGCGGTTTGTCGGTCGGTTTCGGGTTCGATGCCGTGGGTAATATCGACAGGCTTACGCCAGCGAATGCGACGAACGCGTTATTGATTTATGGCTACGACTCGCTAAATCGCTTGGTTAACTTGCGTGACGGGTCTGCCGGCACGGTGATCGAAAGTTATACCTATGATGCCAGCGGAAATCGCCTCAGTTTCACCAATGCCGCCGGTAGCGCGATGTATTCATATTCCGCCGATAGCCACCGGTTAATGGACGCGAATTTGCAAAGCGTGCGCAGCTATGACGCTAGCGGGAATTCAATCCGGATTGGCGATAATGCTTTTTCTTACAATGATGCTGGGCGCAATAGCGAGCTCAAGTACGCATCTCTTTTGGTGCAGGCCTATGATTATAACGGACGGGGCGAGCAGGTTCGAAAATATTCAGTGCAGCATGACAGGCATATGATCTACGACGAAGGCGGTAGATGGTTCGGTGAATATGACGCGAACGGCGATGCAGCCCAGCAAGTGATCTGGATGGAGGATTTGCCGGTGGGGCTTTGGGCGGGGGCTGGGAGGCAGCAGACGCTTCATTACATCGAGCCCGATCATTTGGGCACTCCTCGCAATGTTATCGAGCCCGGCCGGAATTCGGCTGTTTGGAACTGGGATCTGAGGGGTGAAGCATTCGGAAGTAGTGATCCGAACGATGATTCAGATGGAAATGGCGAGCGCTTTGTTTTTAATCTGAGGTTTTCGGGGCAGGTCAATGACGCTCTAAGCGGGTTGAGCTATAACTATTTCAGGAATTACGATCCTAGCATTGGGCGGTATGTGGAGAGTGATCCTGTTGGTCTGCTCGGGGGAGTCAGCACTTATGCATACGTGCGAAATAATCCTCTTCTTCGAGTGGATTCATGGGGGTTGCTGGATGGTTCAAGGGGCGGGGGAGATGGAGGGCTGGATGTATGTCATCTTATCGCTGAGATTATTTTAGTGCCTCCTTTTACCGCAGCAGGTCCATTGTCTGTGTGGCTATGTATTTACGATTGCAATATTAGTTGCCCTGGAACTTTTGAAAAATTCCATACTGAAATTCAATGGGATATGGCGCCGCATAGCGGCTGCTACAGCGTGATTCCGAGGCCGAAAAATAAATAAGGTGTGCCAATGGCTGAGCTGCGTGTTGCAAAGGGTGCGCTGTCGGAGATCATTCGAATTCTTGCGGAAGCGGGTTTTTCCAGTCCGGCTGCACGCTTTTTCGAGAGTGCGGATGCGGCAGCTTTATTAAAAAGGAGTGGGGCAGATAAAATTATAAGTGGAGTAATTTCCAAGGAGGCGATAAGATCGGATTATTTTGAAATTGAGGCCGATCTGGATTCAAGATTGACGGTGGTCGCGGTTGATATGGGCGGCTTTCCTCCTGAGGACATCGTTTATGTCCAGGATGTAGCATTTGCTATCCCGGCTGAGGTCGTCGAGGGGTTGTGTAACTATCAACTCGAATTCGACGGCGAATATTTTCTGTTTACCGATAAGGGTGGGGCGAGGCACACACTTCGCTCTATTTTTAGAAGGTCTTGATTAAGGGCTTTGAATTCTATCCTCGTCATATTTGTCGATTGGGTTTCGTCGCTGGTCGTTGGTTGGGGCATTGTCGGTATTTAGAGGCTTTCTTTCGGGCTTTCGACTGCTCGCCCACGTATTTGCCATCGTTGTCAGGGTATGCAGCAATAGAGGCAGGATTTGCAGCTGGATGGAAAACGGTGAGCCGTTTGAGACTCTTGCTCGCCTTCGCGCTGCTGTGTTCCGGCTGCTTCGGCGGGCCGGGAACGGCTTTGGCCGATCCTGTGGTCTTAGCCGGACGCTATGCGCAAGCGCACAACGTAGACCTCTCCGCGCACGGAGTTCGCTCGGTAGGGGAGTTTCAGAACGGCAAGAACAGCAACATGGATTCGAACCAGTCCGACGAATTCGCTAAGCGCCTTCTGGGCAAGCTGCGGGGCAAGCGCTACTGGAAGGTCTGCTACCGGACCGTCGAGCGGATGCTGGACGGGGATCAGTGTTACTACGTCGACCGGGACAGCAAGGAACTGCTGGTGGTGTATGCAGGGCAGCGAGAAGGGGCGCGCAATGCGGATGCGTTCAGAACGTGCCTCCTGCCCGCACTCCGAAGTAGCCGCTCGTATCGCCTGTGCGCACGTCGTAGCTGCCGTGTCCGGTCAGGCCGAAATTCAGCCCGTTCTGGTTGAGGCTGAGCCCAGCCTCGCCCCTGGTCCGGCTCAAACCCTGGTTGTCGAACGCCAGCCCGCCCTGCACATAACCGCTGAGGTTCTCGGAGAAGCTGCGGCTGAACTTCGCGCTCGCGTCGGCGTTCTGGAAACCCTGGGGATTGACGGTCGCGCCCGCGCTGAAATCGAACTTGCTTAAGTCGCCGAGGTCTAGCGAGCCGTTGACGGTCACGTTGGCGCTTGGCGTGGAACTTGGTCCGAACGGTCCGATCGTGGTGCTCAGGCTCAGGCTATCGAGCGTGTTGTTGAAGCTGACGCTGGCGAATCCGGTGATGCTGGCCGGCGCGATGCCCATCCGCGCTTCGATGCTCGCGTTGACGTCGCCGACGTAGTTCAGGCCGAGGTTCACCGAAACATCGTTGATCGTCGCCTTCGCCACCGCAGCCGGATCGTTCGGCGTGATGCTGAAGGTCGGCGACCACGCGTTGTACTCGTCGATCGCCGGCGTGGCGGGCTTTTGCGCGACATCGGCGTAGGTCGCCGGCGTCGGCACGCCGCCGAGGGTGTTGAACGAGGACAGGCTGGGCACCGTGTCGACCGTCATCGCGTTGAGCTGCGACAGCGCGGCGGGCGAAATGCTGAGGTCGACGGGGGCGGTCAGGTTCGGATCGACCGCGGCGGCGGCGACCGCATCCGCGGCGGCCTTGTCGGCGGCAGCCTGTTGCGCGGCGGCGGTTTCGGCGGCGCGGCTGGCGGCCTCGGTGGCGTTGCGCGAGGAGTCCGAGCCGGAAACGCCATTGCTTGCGTCTGCCATGAGAACACCCTCCTTGAGGGAGTGGCCGGCGGGGCCGGTTCGCGGTGAAAGCGTTTTCCAATGCGACCCTAGCAAGCGGGTGGGGCAGGCGAGTACCTGGGGCGGACCCCAGCCAGCACGGTGTCGGCTCCAGGGTTCAGTATGTAATCGTTTGAAAATAATGGAGTTTCTGCCAGGGCCAGATTGCTGCCAGAGCGGACTCCGGCGACAGGCGGCGTGTTCGGCGGCGGCCGCAAAGTCGTTCCCCTGGTGCCGCCCAGCGATCGGGCTTGCTAACGCCTGCGCATGCTTCGATCCTTGCCGGTCCGCCCGAAGCCGCATCGTCTTGCGCGCGCGGCGTTTTCCCATCGTCGCCGCGCCGCTTCCGCATGCCCAACGTCCTGATCCTCGGCGCCCGCGCGCCGGCCGCGCTCGAAATCGCCCGCCGCTTCCGCGCGAGCGGCGGCGTCGCGTCGGCGGCGGACAGCGTGTCGTGCCGGCTCACGGGCTGGTCGAATGCGAGCGATGCGAGCCTGGCCATCGCCGGCCCGCGCTTCGATGCGGCGCGATACGCCGCCGACCTCGCGCGCATCGTCGCCGAGCGCCGCATCGATCTGGTCGTGCCGACCTGCGAGGAAGCGTTCTGGCTCTCGCGCTACCGCGGCGCGCTGCCGGACAGCGTGCGCGTGCTGGTCGACGAGTTCGACAAGCTGCGCGAGCTGCACAGCAAGCTGCGGTTCCTGGAACTGGCGCGCGATTGCGGCGCCGGCGTGCCCGAGAGTGCTGCGATAAAGACGCTCGAAGAAGCGCGCGCCTGGGCCGGCGGCCGGCCGCTGGTACTCAAGCCCGAATACTCGCGTTTCGGCGTGCATGTGCGGCTGTATCCGCACGGCATGCCCGCCGACGCGCCGCCGCTGGCGCTGGATCAGACCTGGGTCGCGCAGCGCTTCCACGCCGGCACCGAGCTGTGTTCGTACAGCGTCGCCGACCGCGGCCGTCTGCTCGCGCATTCGGTGTATCGGCCGGCGTACCGGCTCAACCGCAGCTCCAGTTTCTATTTCGAACCCGCGCCGAACGCGGCGATCCGCGGCTTCGTCGAGCGCTTCGTCGGCAAGATCGCCTACACCGGGCAGATTTCGTTCGACTGGATCGTCGCCGACGACGGCAGCGCGACGGTGCTGGAATGCAATCCGCGCGCGACCAGCGGCGTGCATCTGTTCGGCGAACACGACGCCTTGCCGGCGGCGTTGCTCGGCGAGGACATGGCCTGCGTCGAGGCGCGGCCGCAGCGGCCGCGCATGCTCGCGCCGGTGATGCTCGGCGCGGGCCTGGCGCAAGCGCTGGCGCAGGGCCGAGCGCGCGCGTGGCTGCGCGACTGGCGCCGCGCCGACGACGTGCTGTCGGTTCCCGGCGACCGCGCGCCGCCGCTCGGCGCGCTGGTCGATCTGGGCGCGTACGCGTGGTCCGCGCTGCGCCGCGGCGGCAGTCTGCGCGAGGCGGCGACGCGCGATATCGAGTGGGACGGCGAGGAGTTGCCGGACCTGTGACCGCGCCGGCGCGCAGCGACGACGAGTTCGCGCGCCACGTGGAGGCGTTCGCGCGCATCCACGTCGGCGCCGATTCGCGTGCGCTGGTCGCCAACCTCGCGACCCGGGCGGAACTCGTCGGCGACGGCGAACGCCGCTATCCGGTCAGCGTCGACGACGGCGACATCGACGGCAACGCCTGGGTCTGTTCGCCGCGCACCACCTACGGCGACTACGCCACCGAGGAGGCCGTGCGCTACGCGCCGGCCGCCGCCGCGCCGCTGCTGCGCGCGGCCGGGCGCGGGCTCGACGGCTGGCTGCGCCGCGCCGGCATCGACCGCGCGGTGGCGATCAACAACTGGTGGCTCTCGACCAATGTCTATCCGCACTGGCGCGCAGGCGAGGCGGCGCGATTGCTGGGCGAAGCCTTGCAGCGCTGGCCGACCCACGCGCTGTGGCTGCGTTCGCTCAACCGCGACCAGCACGCGGCGTGGCTGGCCGAATGCGAGGCGCTCGGGTTCGCCCTGATTCCGAGCCGGCAGGTGTATCTGTTCCGCGACGTCGCCGGATCGGCGCAGCGCCGGCACAACCTGCGCATGGATCTCAAGCTGGCGGCGAAGCGGCCCGGTCGCGCGCGCGACGGCGATATCGGCGAAGCCGACTACGCGCGCATCGCCTGGCTGTATGGACGCCTGTACATGGACAAGTATTCGGGCTTCAACCCGCGCTACGGCGAGCGCTTCCTGCGCGAATGGCACCGCGCCGGCCTGCTGCGCTTCGACGGCTTCCGCGACGAGTACGGACAACTGCTCTGCATCGCCGGCGTGTTCGGCTTCGGCGGCACGACGACCACGCCGATCGTCGGTTACGACACCGATCTGCCGCAGCGCCTCGGGCTCTACCGGCTGCTGACCGCGACCACGTTCGAACGCGCCATCGCCAGCGGCGACACGGTCAACTTCAGCGCCGGCGCGGCCGGATTCAAGCGCTTGCGCGGCGGCGAGGCCAGCATCGAATACAGCGCGGTCTACGTGCGTCACTTGCCGGCGCGAACGCGCCGCGCGGTGGCGGCGCTGTCGGCGCTGACGCGCCGGGTCGGGGTGCCGATCATGCGAAGATTCGGGCTATGAAGCCCATGGACCGAGCCGTCGACGCAGCACCCGGAGCGCCGCGCGCATGAGCGATTGGCATCCCTCGCACGCCTCGCGCTGGTTCGCAGCGTTGTGCGGCGATCGCCTGCGCGGCGCGCCGGTCGCGGTGAGCCTGCTCGGCCGGCCGTACGCGCTGGCGCGCGATGCCGCCGGCCGTGCGTTCGCGTTGGAAGACCGCTGCCCGCACCGCCACGCGCCGCTGTCGCACGGCGTTTGCAGCGCGGGCGGATTGGCGTGTCCGTACCACGGCTGGCGCTTCGACGCGTCCGGCCGTCTGTGCGAGATCCCCGGTCTGCCGGCCGACGCCGCGCTGCCGCAGGTGCGCGTGCGCGCCGCGGCGGTGCGCGAGCACGATGGCCTGATCTGGCTGCGCGCCGATGGCCGCGACGAGGGCGAGCTGCCGGCGATGGCGCTGCGCAATCCGCCGGGCTCGCGCCGCTTCCTGTGGCAGACGCAGTGGCGCGCGCATGTCGTCGATACGATCGAGAATTTCCTCGATCCCTTGCACACTCATTCGATCCATCCGGGACTGGTGCGCCGCGGCGGCGCGCGGCAGCCGGCGACGGCGCGATTCGTGCCGTCGCAACAAGGCTTCTGCGTCGACTATCTCGGCCAGCCCCAGCAGTCGGGCTTGCTGTACCGCCTGTTCGAATCGCCGCGCCAAAGCGAACGCGCGTTGTTCGACGCGCCGGGCAGCGCGCAGATCGAATACCGCTACGCCAACGGCGGCGTCGTGCGCATCAGCCTGCATTTTTCCCCGCACGACGCGGCCACCACCTCAGTGTTCGCGAGCCTGCACGTGGAGAACCGCTGGGCGCCGGCCTGGCTGGTGCGCGCGTTGGTGTGGCCGTTCCTGAAACGGGTCAACGACCAGGACGCGCGCATGCTGGCGCTGCAATCCGACAATCTGCGCCGCTTCGGCGCGGTGCGCGGGGCGTCCACGTCGCTGGACCTGGTGCGGCCGTGGGTCGAAGCGTTCTGGACCCACGGCGCGCCGCCGGCGGACGCGCCGGCCAAGGACGTGGCGCTGATGCTGTAGCCGCGCCGCGGCGGCTCAGTGCGCGCAATCCTCGTCCTGATCGCCGTCCCGGCAATCGCGGCGCGGGCCGGGTTCCAACCGCAGCAGCTCGTTGCCGGCGCCGATGCGCAGATCGCCCCAGCGCCTGCGCACCACCTCGACCTTGTTCGCGCGCAGCGCCGCCTCGGCGGTCTCGCCGCGTTCGGACAGATAGGTCCGGCCGATGCTGCGCCAGCCGCGCGGCAGCAGCGCGTACGCGTTGCAATTGACGCCCCAGTCGTGGATGCGGCACAGCAGGTATTCGGCGCGGCCGTCGCCGTCGAGGTCCGGCGTGGCGAGCACGCAGTTGGCCTGCTCGTCTTCGCAGCTCGGCAGGGTCAGCCGGTCGGCGAGCGCGGCCTGGATCCAGGCCGGATCGATCGCGGCGACGCCGTCGGCGCGGCGCAGCTCGCGCAGCGCCTGTTGGCGCGTGCGCATCTTCGGCGATTCGTCGCGGTCGTTGCGGTAATCGGCGCGCGAGACCGCGTCGAGGGCGCTGGCAAGGTTGGCGTGCGCCGGCGCCTGGGCGGCGACGAACAGCGGGTCGGTCTTCAGGCTTTGCAGCGCCTGATAGCCGCGGCGGCCGGCGTCGAAGCGCAGATACGCGAGATCGAATTTTTCCGCCCCGAGCTTGCCGCTGCGCAGCTGCGCCAGCTGCGAGCCGGCGCCGAGGCGGTGCGGATCCAGCAGCCACGAGTTCGCCGCGACCGCCAGCGCCAACAACACCAGCGACACCGCGACATTGACCCGGCGCAGATCGCCGAGCCAGCGCTCGCCGCCGCGGCGCAGCGCCGCCAGCGCATAGCCCAGCGCGTACAGGCTCAGCGTCGCCGCGGCCAGCGCGGCCCAGAAGCGCTCGCCGGTCCAGCCGTACTGGGCGATGCGCAGGCCGAGCGCGTACAGGCCGAGCGCGGCGTACACCGGCAGGGTCAGCAGCGCCGCGTGGACCACAAAGCGCAGCCCGCGCGGGTACGGCGGCCCGGCTTCGCCGTCCTGATAGACCGCGTTGACGAACAGCACCACGGTCGCGATCAGACACATCAGGATCAGCGTCGCCGAACGCGTCTTCCACAGCGCGTCCAGGCCGGTGAACGGCAGGCTGGCGACGAACAGCAGCGCGATCAGCGCCACCAGCGGCAGCAGGCCCTTGAAGATCGCGAACAGGATCTGGCGGGCGATCTGCACCGGTCGCTGCTGGGTGCGGCCAACCAGCACGCCGAGGCCGACCATGACGCCGGTAGCGAGGTGGACGAAGCCGCGCGTGGTGAACAGATCGGCGAAGAGTTCGATGCCGATCAGTTTGAACAGCACCGCGCACAGACCCAGCACCGCCCAGCAGATGCCGACGAAGGCGCCGGTCAGCAGGCCGGTCAGCGCGTTCTGCCAGCCGTGTTCGAACAGCTCGCGGTACGGCGCGCACCAGCGCCCGTGGGCGAGGCGGCATTGCAGATACGGCAGGGCGACGAACAGGCCGACGGCAAGGCTGCCCGCGAACGGCGCCAGCACCTCCACGGTGTTGAGGTGCGGCGCGCCGGTAGCGCTCCAGCCCGCCCACCATGCCAGCGGCAGACAGAGCGCGGCGAGCAGGGCGAGGTTGGTCCAGTAGCGGGCATCGTCGAGGCGCTGCACCGTCAGCAGCATCGCGGTGGGGACCGACAGCACCAGGGTGTACCAGACGATGTCGAGCTCGAAGCCGAAGCCGGCACCGGGCCGCACGAAGTAGAGCAGCAGGCCTTGCAGCAGCGCCACCAGGACGATGAAGGCGCGGGTCTTGGCCGACAGTTCTGTGGCTGCGGAGGCGGGCGTGGAAGCGGAGTTCAGCGTCATGCGCGTCCTTGCATAGTCTCGGGCCGGCGCCTCGGACGCGGCGGGTGCGGCGGTGCAGCGCGCAGGATGCTGGCGCAGTTGCGTGAGCCTGGGATGAAGTCGCGATATTGCTGCGATGGCTTCCTGTGGGAGCAGCGCAAGCCGCGACCGCGCACTTTCGCCTCTCCGCGCCACCCCGATCCCCGTCGTTCCGGGTGTAGGAGCGGCGCAAGCCGCGACCGCGCACTTTCACCTCTCCGCGCCACCCCGATCCCCGTCGTTCCGGGTGTAGGAGCGGCGCAAGCCGCGACCGCGCACTTTCACCTCTCCGTGCCACCCCGATCCCCGTCGTTCCGGGTGTAGGAGCGGCGCAAGCCGCGCCCGCGCACTTTCACCTCTCCGCGCCACCCCGATCCCCGTCGTTGCGGGTGTAGGAGCGGCGCAAGCCGCGCCCGCGCACTTTCACTTCTTCGCGCCACCCCGATCCTCGTCGCTCCGGGTGTAGGAGCGGCGCAAGCCGCGACCGCGCACTTTCACCTCTCCGCGCCACCCCGATCCCCGTCGTTCCGGGTGTATGAGCGGCGCAAGCCGCGACCGCGCACTTTCACTTCTCCGCGCCACCCCGATCCCCGTCGTTCCGGGTGTATGAGCGGCGCAAGCCGCGACCGCGCACTTTCACTTCTCCGCGCCACCCCGATCCCCGTCGTTCCGGCGAAAGCCGGAATCCATTTTGCTTTTTGCTCCCGCGAAGCTGAAAACGCGAAGGCCAAATCAAAATGGGTTCCGGCTTTCGCCGGAATGACGGAGGTTTGACGACTCGCGCAATCGGGCCTGCGCCTGCCTGTCGCTTTGCGTCCGCGCGAAGCTAGCGGGATTTCGCCGCCGTCTTCTTCGCTGCGACTTTCACGGTCTTCTTCGCCGCGGCATTGCCAGACTTGGCCGCCACGGGCTTCGCGGTCTGCGCCGCCGCAGAACCGCCGCCCTTCGCCGCCGCCTCGCGCGTGCGCTGCCAGATCGGCCCGACCTTGCCGATCCGCGCGAACGCCGGGCAGCTCTCGCGATGCGCGCCCGGCAGATAGCTCAGGCTCATCAGGAACTCGTTGGTGATCTCGCCGCCGGTGAAGCGGAAGGTCTGCTTGAACAGCTTGATCCAGCCGGTCTTGTCGCGCGGCCGGCCGTCGAGCAGCACGTGCGCGTCGAGCCACTGGGCGAAGCCGCCGTGGCTGGCGCGCAGGCCCTGGATCACCCGGGCGTTGTGGATCGCCGCGTCGACCTTGAGCCGGTTGCGGATGATGCCGGCGTCTTCGAGCAGGCGCAGGCGGTCGGCCTCGGCGTAGGCGGCCACGGTGTCCACGTCGAAGCCGTCGTAGGCGCGGCGGAAGCCTTCGCGCTTGCGCAGGATGGTTTCCCAGCTCAGGCCGGCCTGGTTGATCTCCAGGATCAGCCGTTCGAACAGGTCGGATTCGTCGCGTTGCGGGAAGCCGTATTCGCGGTCGTGGTAGTCGCCGTGGATCGGATGGCCGGGGGCGATGTCGCAATAGCCGGACATGGAAAGCCTCGTGGCGCGCCGCGGACGCGGCATGGCCTGGGATTGTCGCGGCGCGCGGGCTGCGAATCCAGGTCCCGAGCTGGCCGGATCGCGAGCCCGTGCGTGGGGGCTCGTCGCGGCAGCGGCGTCTGCCGGGAAGGCCTGTCGACGAAAGGGCGGAAGCCGTCCTGCAGCCCTTGCCGCATGCCGCCCCTGCCGCCAGCCCGACCGTCCCGAACCGGCCGCATTTCGCGTTATGGCGACCCCGGCCCGCCCCTCGACCCCGCTTAACGGCCGGGCAGGCTAGAATGCCCCCATGCCCGTAATGCCCACGCCCCTTGCCAATCAGGTCCTGATCGCGCTGCCCGCGCTGGCCGACACCAATTTCTCGCGCAGCGTCGCGTTGATCTGCCAGCACGACGACGACGGCGCGATGGGCATCGTGGTCAACCGGCCTTCGGAATACACCCTGGGCGAAGTGTTCGGGCAGATGGGCGTAGAAGGCGGCGACGAAGCGCTGCGCGCGCAGATCGTGCTCGCCGGCGGCCCGGTGCATCCGGAGCGCGGCTTCGTCCTGCACGACGGCGGCGCGCGCTGGGATTCGACCCTGGCCATCGCCGACCGCCTGTTCCTGACCACCTCGCGCGACATCCTCGAGGCGATGGCCAAGGGCGAAGGCCCCGACCACGCCATCGTCGCGCTCGGCTGCGCCGGCTGGGGTTCGGGCCAGCTCGAACACGAGATCACCGAAAACGACTGGCTGACCGCGCCGGCCGACGCCGAGCTGCTGTTCCAGCTGCCGCTGGACGCGCGCTGGCATGCCGCGGCCGGCCGCATCGGCGTCGATTTCGCCCACCTGGCCGACTACGCCGGACACGCATGAGCGCCGGCGCCTCCGATTCGATCCGACGCGACGGCACCGTCCTCGGATTCGATGTCGGTGCGCGCCGCATCGGCGTCGCGGTGGCCAGCGCGTTCGGTCACGGCGCGCGCGCGCTGGCGGTGATCGACGTGCACGGCGCCGGCCCCGACTGGGGCGCGATCGACCGCTTGCAAAAAGAATGGCGCCCCGACGGCCTGATCGTCGGCGACCCGATGACCCTGGAAGGCGGCGACCAGCCCGCGCGCCAGCGTGCGCTCGCGTTCGCGCGCCAGCTGCGCGCGCGCTACAAGCTGCCGGTGGTGCTGGTCGACGAGCGCTCCAGCTCGGTCGAGGCCGCGCACCGTTTCGCCGCCGACCGCGCCGAAGGCCGCAAGCGCCGGCGCGACGCCGAAGCGCTGGACGCGGTGGCCGCGGCGGTGATCGTCGAGCGCTGGCTGGCCGCGCCGGACGACGCTACGCCGATCGACCAAGTGCCGCATGCCTGATTCCGTTTTTCCGACACCTGCACTTCAGAACTCAGCGACGCCATGACCACCTTTGTTGCCGCCGACGGCGGTTCGCGCCACCTGCTGAGCCTGCGCGAGGCCACCCGCGATTCGCTCGAAGCCCTGCTGATCCGCGCCCAGGCCTTCGCCGAAGGCCATTACGACAGCCGCGCGCTCGCCGGCACGGCGGTGTGCACGCTGTTCTTCGAACCGTCCACGCGCACCCGCCTGAGCTTCCAGCTGGCGGTACAGCAGCTCGGCGCGCACGTGCTCAACTTCGACGCGTCGACCTCGTCGACGAGCAAGGGCGAGACCGCGCTGGACACGCTCAAGAACATCGAGGCGATGGGCGTGCGCGGTTTCGTCATCCGCCATCGCGAGGACGGCGCGGTCGCCGCGCTGGCCGCGCAGGCGCGGCCCGGCACCTGCGTGGTCAACGCCGGCGACGGCCGCAGCGCGCATCCCACCCAAGGGCTGCTCGACATGCTGACCTTGCGCCAGGCCAAGGGCAACGATTTCTCGCGCCTGCGCGTGGCCATCGTCGGCGACATCAAGCATTCGCGCGTGGCGCGCTCGGACCTGCAGGCGCTGCGCGCGCTCGGCGCCGGCGAGATCCGCGCGATCGGCCCGGCGTCGCTGTTGCCCGACGACGGCACTTTGGACGGTTGCAGCGTCGGCCAAGACTTCGACGCCGCGCTCGACGGCGTGGACGCGGTGATGATGCTGCGCCTGCAGCGCGAGCGCATGGAAGAAGGGCTGGTCGATTCGCTGGAGGACTATCACCGCGATTACGGCCTGACCGCGGCGCGGCTCAAGCGCGCCGCGCCCGACGCGGTGGTGATGCATCCCGGCCCGATGAACCGCGGCGTGGAAATCACCGACGAGGTCGCCGACGGCCCGCAATCGCTGATCCTGACCCAGGTCGGCAACGGCGTGGCGGTGCGCATGGCGGTGCTGGAAGCGCTGCTCAAGGGCTGAGCGCGCCAACTTTTGATTTCGCGGCCGCGCTTTTCGCGCGGCCGCTTCGTTTTCGATTCGATCTACTTCAAGGAAGCAACGGCATGGTCGTGAAAGACAGCAACGGCACCGCGCTCGCCGACGGCGATTCGGTCCTGGTCATCAAGGACCTCAAGGTCAAGGGCACCTCGGTGACGCTCAAGCGCGGCACGCTGTGCAAGAACATTCGTCTGACCGACGAGGAAGACGAGATCGAGTGCAACGTCGACAAGGTCAAGGGACTGGTGTTGAAGACCCAGTTCGTCAAAAAGGCCTGAGGCGGGCCGCGATCAGCGCGCTGCCGCGGCCTGCGGCCGTCGCTGCGCGAACAGCCAGTCCCACAGTTCGGCGCTGCCGTAAGCGTCGTCCCAGGAATTGTGGTTGGCGTCGGGGAACTCGGTGTAGCGCACCTTCGCGCCGGCGCGCTTGAGCGCGTCGACCATCTCGCGCGAACGCTGCGGCGGCACCACGTCGTCCCGAGCGCCGTGGAAGACCCAGAAAGGCGCGCCCTTCATCCGCTGCGCGGCCTGATCCGGCGTCCACAGGCCGCCCAGTTCCTCGATCCGGTCGCGGTCCCACACCTTGGGCACGTTGTAGCCGCCGCACACCGGCACCACCGCGGCGAAGCGCCCGGGCTGCATCAGCGCCAGGTCGAAACTGGCGAAGCCGCCCATCGACAGCCCGGTCATGTAGGTGCGCGCCGGATCGCCGCCGAATTCGCTTTGCACGCGTTCGAGTATCGCCAGCGCGGTGCGGTTGAAGCGGTCGGCGTCGGGCTGGTCGCGATGCATCTGCGGGAACGCGACGATCGCCGGGAAACTGTCCATGCGCTCGCGGATCACCGGACCCAGGCCCACCTCGACCTGCTTGCGGTTGTCGTCGCCGCGCTCGCCCGAGCCGTGCACGAACAGGATCAGCGGCGGGGTTTCGCCGCCGGCGGCGCGGCTCGGCACGAACACCTGGTAGCGGTGCAGCACGCCGTTGTCGAGCAGAAGTTCGCGCTCGACGAAGCGGCCGTGCGCGCGCGGATCGGTCATGGCAGTGGCGGGCCGGGAGTGCGCCGCGGCGGCGGCAGGACGGGAATCGACGGAGCGCGGAGCGGCGGACTGGCAACCCGCGAGCGCGATTAGCGCGAACGACAGCGACAACAACAGCGCGATTGCGGCGCGGGGCGAACGGCGGCCGGGCATGGCGGGCTCCGTGGCGGGCTGCAGGCATCATCGGCCTGCAAGCGGGTCCAGTTCAACCCCGCCGCCGCGGTAATCGACGGCAACGCCCGACGCAGCGCTCAGTCTTGAGCCGCAAGCCCGCCCAACCGCTGCACCAACAAGTCCTGCGCGGCCATGACCGCATCGGCCTCAAGCCGGAACTTGCGCTTCGGCGCGCCCTGCGGCGTCCACGCGAAGCGGCGCCACAGCGCGACTCCCATGCCGGCTTCGGCGACACCGTCGAGGCGGCGCAGCAGCGTTTCGGCATAGGCGAGCAGGGCCAGCGCTTCGCGCAATTCGGGCTGGCGCATCAGCGCGGCGACCTCGTCGTCTTCGAGCAGGCGTCCGCAGTCCAGCGCCAGTTCGTCGAGGCTGTCGCGCATCCGGCGATCGGCGCGGCGCTGGTCGCGCGGCGTGGGCGGGCGCGTGCGCAGGTTCGGACCGTTGATGAACCAACTGCACATCTCGCAGAAACAATGCGCGCCGGGCGAATACAGCTGCTGGCCGGGCTCGCGCACGAGTTGATGGCCGTTGTCGAGATAACTGGCGAACAGGCGGAAGAAGCCGGCCGCGTCGCCGTGCGGAGGACGCGCTTCGGGCGGCAGTTCGTGCTGGTGGCGGCGCGCCCAGGCTTCGGCCGCGGCCGGATCGCGGGCGTAGGCATGGGCTGCGTCGAAGCCGATGAAGCCGCGTTGCACCGCCTGTGCCAGCCAACGCAGCAATGCGTAGCTGCGCGCTTGCAGCTCGACTGCGGTCTCGATGTGTTCGCGTTGCAGCATGCGCGAAAGATAGCGGTCCTGCGGCGTGATCGTAGCGCCGCCGGTCCGCGCGCGAGCGGCGCGCGCCGAACCCGTGCCGACTCAGTGCAACAAGATCAACGTCGCCAAACCGAGGAAGCTCAAGAACCCCATCACATCGGTCAGCGTCGTCAGGATCACCCCGCCCGCCAACGCCGGATCGAACCCCAGCCGCTTGAGCGTGATCGGCACCAGCACGCCGCCGGTGGCGGCGGTCAGCAGGTTGATGGTCAGGGCGGTGCCGATGACCAGCGACAGGCCCGGCTGGCGGAACCACAGCAGCACGATCAGGCCCAGGCCGATGCCGAGCACCAGGCCGTTGATCAGCGCGACCGAGAGCTCCTTGCGCAGCAGCACGCCGACGTTGGAGGCGCCGATCTGGCCCAATGCGAGGCCGCGGATCATCAGCGCCAGCACCTGGGTGCCGGCGTTGCCGCCCATGCCGGCGACGATCGGCATCAGCGCGGCCAGCGCGACCAGCTGGGCGATGGAATCCTCGAACTGGCCGACCACGCTGGCGGCGAGGAAGGCCGTGCACAGGTTGACGCTGAGCCAGATCAGGCGCCGCCGGAACGCGCGCCGGACCGGACTGAACAGGTCTTCGTCCTCATCCAGGCCGGCCGCGCTCAAGGCCTGGTGCTCGGCCTCTTCGCGGATGATGTCGACCACGTCGTCGATGGTGATGCGGCCGAGCAGGATGTTGTTGTCGTCGACCACGGGCGCGCTGATCCAGTCGTGGTCGGAGAACTGGCGCGCGACTTCGCCGGCGGTTTCGCCGACGTCGATGGCCGGCTGCTCGTCGTCGACGAGCTTGTTGATCGGGGTGCCGGGCTCGTGGGTCAGCAGCGCGGCCAGGGCGATGCGGCCGAGGTACTGGTGGCGGCGGCTGACCACGTACAGGTGGTCGGTGTGCTCGGGCAGTTCGCCGCGCAGGCGCAGATAGCGCAGGACCACGTCGATGGTGGTGTCGGCGCGCACCGTCACCACGTCGGGGTTCATCAGGCGGCCGGCGGTGTCCTCGGGGTAGGACAGCACCTGCTCGAGCCGCTCGCGGTTGTCGCGGTCCATCGACTTGAGCACTTCGTCGATGACCGTGTCGGGCAGGTCTTCGACCAGGTCGGCCAAGTCGTCGATGTCGAGGTCTTCGACCGCGGCGACGATTTCGTCGGGGTCCATGTCCGCGAGCAGGCTTTCGCGCACTTCCTCGCCGACGTGGACCAGCACCTCGCCGTCGTCCTCGGGATCGACCAGCCCCCACACCACCTGGCGCTTGCCGGGCGGCAGCGATTCGAGCAGGTTGCCGATCTCGGCGGGGGAGAGGGTGTTGACCAGGCGGCGAACCGGCCCCAGACGGCCGCTGTCGAGCGCATCGGAAAGCAGGCGCAGCTGACGTGCGGTCTTGTCGTGGCGGACGGCTTCGGCCATGCGGTACTTCCTGGCAGGGGGACGGATGCGGCCACGAAGCCGTCGGATCCAGCGAATGCGCGCGCATTATCGCCCGCGGCCGCGGCAAAGCACAGTGACGATGCGCGGCCGGCGCGGCGACGGGCCGGCGCTGCGCCGGCGGCATGCGGGCCGGTCTGGACGCGCCGGCTCAGGCAACGCCGGCTAGACCGCGTTGGTCTGCTCCAGCCAGCGTTCGATCGCCTTGCGGTCGCCCGCGCGCAGCAGCGCCGGCGCGCGCTTGCGCAGGCTGTCGAGGTTGAGCCCGCGGATCGCCCGGCGCAGCTCCAGCAAGGTCGCCGGATGCAGGCTGAATTCCTCCAGCCCCAGCGCCAGCAGCAGCGGCGCGAACGCCGGGTCGCCGGCCATTTCGCCGCACACCGCGACCGGTTTGCCGCGCGCCTTGCCGAGCTTGATGACGTCGCGGATCACCCGCAGCACCGCCGGATGCAGCGGCGTGTACAGCGCGGCGAGCGCTTCGTTGTTGCGGTCCACCGCGAGCAGGTACTGGACCAGGTCGTTGGTGCCGATGGAAAGGAAGTCGACCGCGCCGATGAACGCCGGCAGCGCCAGCGCCGCGGCCGGCACTTCGATCATCGCGCCCAGCGGCACCCGCTCGGCGATCTCGTGGCCTTCGCGGCGCAGGTCGGCCGCGACCTTGTCGAGCAAAGCGCGCACGGTGCGCACTTCCTCGCTGGCGCTGACCATCGGCACCAGCACCCGCACCGGGCCGTAGCCCGAGGCGCGCAGGATCGCGCGCAGCTGGGTTTCCAGCAGGCCCTCGCGCGCCATCGACAAGCGCACGCCGCGCACGCCGAGCGCCGGGTTGGGTTCGTCGCGCAGCGCCAGCCCGGTCTTGTCGGCCTTGTCCGCGCCCAGGTCGAGGGTGCGGATGGTGACCGCGCGGCCGGTCATGCCGAGCACCACGTCGCGGTAGACGCGGAACTGCTCGTCTTCGTCGGGCAGCTCGTTGCGTTGCAGGAACAGGAATTCGGTGCGGTACAGGCCGACGCCGGCGGCGCCGAGCGCGTGCGCTTCGGCCACGTCCTCGCGCGATTCGGCGTTTGCGTAAAGCTTGATGTCGACGCCGTCGCGGGTGATGGTCGGTTCGCGCCGCAGCCGGTGCAGCTGCTTGCGCTCGCGCGCGAGCTCGCGCACCCGCGCGCGGTGCGCGCGCAGGTCGTCGGCGTTGGGTTCCAGGATCACCGAGCCGGTGGCACCGTCGACCACGACCGCGTCGCCGTCGTTGATCTTCAGCAGCGCCTGCGTCGTGCCCACGACCAGCGGCAGGTGCAGGCTGCGCGCCAGGATCGCGCTGTGCGACAGCGCGCTGCCGGCGGCGGTGACGATGGCCATGACCCCTTGGGTCTGCAGCTGCGCCAGTTCGGCCGGGGCGACGTTGTCGGCGATCAGGATCTCGCCGGCGACGCCGTGGGTGTCGTGGTCGCGGCGGTGCAGGGCGGCGTGGATGCGGCCGATGACCTGATCGATGTCGTCCACGCGGCTGCGGAAATACGCATCGTCCATCGCCTCGAACACCGAGGCGATGCGGTCGCGCTGCAGGCGCAGCGCGTAGTCGGCGGCGTAGTGGCCGGTGCGGATCAGTTCGTCCAGGCCCTGCAGCAGTTCCGGATCGTCCAGCAGCAGGGTGTGCAGGTCGAGGAACTCGCCGACCTCGTGCGCGAGCGCGCCGTGCAGGCGTTCGCGCAGCACGTGGATCTCGCCGCGCACGGTGTCGATGGCCGCGTGCAGCCGCGCCAGTTCGCTGTCGACCTGCTCGCGGCCGATGCGCTCCTCGGCGACTTCCAGCGCGTGCGGCATGCGCACCCGGGCGCGTCCGAGCGCGCTGCCGCGCGAGGCGCCGACTCCTTGGAATTCCTGCCGCATCCGCGCCTCCGCTCTCAGCTGTCTTCGTCGAAACGGCGTTCGAACAACGAGACCACGGCCTCGGCCGCGGCGGTTTCGTCCTCGCCTTCGATGCGCAGTTTGACGTGGGTGCCTTGGCCGGCGGCGAGCAGCATCACGCCCATGATGCTCTTGGCGTTGACCTCGCGGCCCTTGGCGGTCAGCGTGGCGTTGCTGCGGAACGCCGACAGCACCTGCACCAGCTTGGCGGTGGCGCGGGCGTGCAGGCCCAGTCGGTTGGAGACGGTGAGTTCGCGTTCGATCATGTCGGGGTCCTCAGGCAATGGTCAAACGCAGCGGGTGCGGACGGCGGGGGCGGGGGAGTGGGGCTTGCGTCATGCGGTGTTGGGGCTTCCGGTCGCGGCGGCGGGCGCCGCGGGGTCATGCGTCGTCGTGCAGTACGCCGTTGCGGGCGCCGGCCGCGGCGATCGCGGGCAATTGGTCCAGGTCGAGTTCGGCGTAGTTCATCACCCGCAGCAGCATCGGCAGGTTCAGCGCCGAGACCCGCCGCACCGGCGTGCCGAGCCGGGCCACGCGCGCAGCCAGGTTGCTCGGCGAGGCGCCGTACAGATCGGTCAGCACCAGCACGCCGTCGCCGCCGTCGACCCGGCGCAACGCGGCACTGGCTTGCGGCAGCAACTGGTCGAGATCGGCATCGAACGGCACTTCGAACGCTTCGGCGCGCAAAGGCAGCGGGTTCAACAGGCGGCCGGCGACCTGCAGCATCGCGCTGCCGACGCCGGTGTGGGTGATGAGGAGGACGCCTACGGACATGCCGTCAACTTAACAGAGCACGGTGACAGGCCGGAAGCGCCCGAACGGTCGAACTGCGTTCTACCGGCCGCGCGCTCGTTCCCTGGGGCGGAGGCAGGCGCGTGCGATGCGCCCGCGTTGGCGCGCGCCGGCGGCCGGCGATGGGCGGCGTAAAGCGCAGTTGCGGCGACCGGGGCGCGTGCGCGGCCGACGTCGGGTCGCGGTGCGCACGGACGGGGAGGCGGTTGCGGGCGTGGGCCGCGGGCCCGCGGAGAGGCAAGCGGATGCGGCGGCCCGGTTAGCGCGAGGGGCCGCCCGAAGGCGGCCCCGATTTATTGGGCGGACGCGTTTGGCAAGCGCGGCGCTTACTGCTTCGGCGGCGTCTCGGTCTGGCCCTTGTTCTGGCCTTCGTCCGGCGGCGGCGGCGGGGCTGCGGCCGGGTCGGCCGGCGGCGCCGGGTTCGGCGCGATGTCGGTCGGCGGCGGGGTATCGGCGGGCGGCGGCATATCGGCCGGCGGCGTGGTGTCGGCAGGTGCGGCCGGCGCCGGGCCGGCGGCCGGATCCGGCGGCGGCGCGGTGTCGGGCTGCTTGCAGGCGCCGAGCAGGACCGCCGCGAACGCGGCGCTCAAGGCCAGGGCCAGCGAGCGCGGGCGCAGGGCGGGGCGGGTGTCGTGAGCGTTCATATCGTTCCTTTGCTGAGCGGGTCAGCGCGGTGGGGAAGCCGGAGCCAGGCGCGATCAGCGTTCGTCGACGCTCTTGTTCTGGCCGGCCTGGAATTCGGTCGGCGAAATGAAACCGTCGCGATCGCGGTCGTGGACCGAGAAGCTCGCGGCCAGACGCGCATCCATCGCGGCCTCCTCGCGGCTGATCTTCTGGTCGCCGTTGGCGTCGATGTCGCTGAAGCGGGCCGGGCCGAGGGCGTCGCCCGGCGGCGGCGGCGTGCGCGCGTCGTTGACCGGAGGCTCGGTGCGCTGCATCGGCGCAGTGGGGTCGGTGTGGTCGCTGGGGCGCGGCGCGGTCGGCGTCTGTGCGAACGCGGCCGGCAACGCCGCGGCGGCGAACAGGGCCAGCGCCAGGGCGGCGCGGCGGCGCGGGGCGAGCGTGCGGATCGTGATGGTCATCTCGCGGCTCCGAATGGGGGAAGCAGCGGAGGCGTCGAACGCGCACTGCGCTGCGGGTCCGAAGCTACGGCGCGCGGTGCAAGCGTGGCGGCACAGGGATGGGAAAATTTCGTAATGCGCAGCGGTTGCGGCGGTGAAGCGGTTCGTTCCCGTTCACGCGCATCGCCTGGTTTTTGTAGGAGCGGCGCGAGCCGCGACCGCGACAACGCAACTGCGCCGAACCTTGCGCCGTAGGTGCGTTGTCGCGGTCGCGGCTCGCGCCGCTCCTACAGGCAGGGCATCGGGCTCAGTCGAGCTCGCGATGATGCACCGCGACTTCGTTCCACCCGCGCAGCCGCGCGTGTTCGGCCATGCGTTCGGCCAGATACACCGAACGGTGCCGGCCGCCGGTGCAGCCGAAGGCGATGGTGGCGTAGCTGCGGGTGCTGTCGCCCTGCAGGCGCGGCAGCCAGGTGTCGAGGAACTGGCCGACCTGTTCGACGTAGAGCTGCACGTCGGCCTGGGTTTCCAGGTAGTCGCGCACGCCGGCGTCGCGTCCCGACAACGGCCGCAGCGCCGGGTTCCAGTGCGGATTCGGCAGCGCGCGCGCGTCGAACACGAAGTCGGCGTCGGCCGGCACGCCGCGGCGATACGCGAACGATTCGAACAACAGCGACATGCCCGCTTCCACGCCTAAACCAAATTCGGTGATGACGTGGCGGCGCAACTGGTGGATGTTGAATTCGCTGGTGTCGACGATCGCGTCGGCGATCTGGCGCAGCGGCTTGAGCACTTGCCGCTCCAGCGAGATCGCATCGGCCAGGGCCAGCCCGAACTGGCTCAGCGGATGGCGCCGGCGGGTGTCGGCGTAGCGCTTGAGCAAAACCGCGTCGCTGGATTCGAAGAACACCAGACGCGGATCGGCGCCGAGCGCGCCGACCGCCGACAGCCACTCGGGAATATTGGCCAGATCGCTGTGGCGGTTGCGCACGTCGATGCCGACCGCGAGCTTGGTCGGCATGCCGTCCTCGGCCTTGATCACGTTCTGCACGAACTGCGGCAGCAACTCGGCCGGCAGGTTGTCGACGCAGTAGAAACCCAGGTCCTCGAAGGTGTTCAGCGCCACCGACTTGCCCGAGCCGGACATGCCGCTGACGATGACCAGGGTGAAGCCGGCGGCTTCCTGCGCGGCGATCGGTTCTTGCTTGGACTCGGCGCCGCTCACGATTCTCCGCGCTCCAGGAAGTTGCTGTGCCGGGCGATGAACGCCGCGGCGGGGTCGAGGCCTTTCATGCGCAGGCTGTGCAGGCGCGTGGCCGCTTCGGTCAATACCGCGAGGTTGCGGCCGGGCATGACCGGCAGGGTGATCATCGGCACGTCCAGGTCGAGCAGACGGCGCAGGCTGGTGTCGCCGGTCAGGCGCTCGATGCCGGTGGCCTTGGGTTCGCTCATCGGCTTGGTCAGGTGCACGATCAGGCGCAGGTACTTGTTGTTCTTGACCGCGGTGTCGCCGAACATCTGGCGGATGTTGAGCACGCCCAGGCCGCGCACTTCGAGCAGGTCCTGGAGCATTTCCGGGCAGGTGCCGTCGAGCACGTCGGGCGCGATCTGGGTGAACTCGGGCGCGTCGTCGGCGACCAAACGATGCCCGCGCGTCACCAGTTCCAGCGCCAGCTCGCTCTTGCCCGAACCCGACTCGCCGGTGATCAGCACGCCGATCGAATAGATTTCCATGAACACGCCATGCAGCGTGATCTGCGGCGCCAGCGCGCGCGCCAGGTGGTATTGCAGGTGGTTCAGCAGTTCGTGTCCGCGCCGCGGCGACACCCACAGCGGCGTATCGCTTTCCTCGGCGGCGATGCGCAGGTCTTCCGGGCACGGCTGGTCCTTGCTGATGACCAGGGCGAGCGGGCGGAACTGGATGATCTTCTCGATGGTTTCCCAGCGCAGGCGCGAATCCAGGCCGTCGAGCCAGGACAGCTCCTCGGTGCCGAGGATCTGCACCTTGTTGGGATAGATCGCGTTGAGGTAGCCGGCCAGCGACGGCCGGCGCGCGACGGTGTTGACCGCCTCGACCAGACGGCCCTCGCCGCGTTGGCCCGCGAGCCAGCGCAGCGCCAGCTTCTCGCGCTGCTGCTCGAACAGTTCGCCTGCGCGGATGCTTTTGCTCATGGGGACGAGAGTTTACGGGATTCGCGGGTCCCGGGCCCGGCGGCTCAGGCCGCGCTGCGCCGACAGCGTTCGAGCAAGCGCTGGCTCAATTCGGCCGCATCCGGCGCGCTGCGCAGGCAGTCGCGAAAGGCCGGGTCGGCGAAGCGTTCGGCCAGTTCGGCCAGCAGCTGCAAGTGCTGCTGCACGTGGTGTTCGGGCACCGCCATCGCCAGCACCAGGTCGACCGGCTCGCCGTCGGCGGCGCCGAAGTCGACCGGCTGGGCCAGGCGCAGGAACGCGCCGCAGCCGGTTTCCAGCAGCGGCGAGCGTCCGTGGGGGATGGCCACGCCATGGCCGATGGCGGTGCTGGCGAGGCGTTCGCGCTCGCGCAGGCCGGCGTCCAGCGCCGCCGCGGTGCGCGGATCGCCGCCGGACAGCAGGCGGGCGGCGGTTTCGAGCACCGCATTGCGATCGCCGGGGGTTCCGAGGATCGCAACGCGCTCCGCGCTCAACAGTTCGTAAAGCGGCATGGTGGCAGGGGTGTGGCTTGGCTTGCTTGGCTGGCGCGGAGTTTACGCCTGAACTCAGCCGATTTCGCCGATTTCCCCGTTGCGGGCCAGACTTTCCCCGCGGTGGTGGTCGACCAGCTTGCTCTTGTGCTTCATCAGCAGGCGGTCGAGCTTGTCGGCGAGCAGGTCGATGGCGGCGTACATGTCGACGGCGGCGGCGTCGCAGTGCAGGGTGCGGCCGGCGAGATTGAGGGTGGCTTCGGCGCGATGGTCGGGCTTGTCGAGGCTGAGCTGGGTGCGCACGTCGAAAGGTTGGTCGTAGTGGCGTTGCAGACGGGCCAGCTTGGATTCCACGTAGTCGCGCAGGGCGGGCGTGACTTCGATCTGCTGGCCGTGGGTTTCGATACGCATCTGGGGACCTCCTTCACGTCGCGGATGAATGCAGAACTCGTGTCGCACATGCTCGGGTTGCGCATGGCTTCAGAGAGGTTCCGATCGGCCCATCCGGACCAAACGGAACCGGGTGACGCCCTGGCCGTAACCAGGGGGTCCAGCATCTCACGATGAGCTTCGGGCGCAAGGGGCCGGGGTCGTGCTTTGGTCGTAGGTCCGCGCGAAGGCCTTGATCGGCCTTGGTTTTTTCAAGTGTGTAAAGTTTTTGCAATGACGATGGGCGGGTTCGGCATAAGCCGCCGACCAGTCGCGTCGATAGCTGAGAAGCCCGTGCCGCTAGTCGCGGGCGGGCACGGCGGCGCGGCCGTTCAGGCCATGCGCACGCGGTCTTGCGACGACGGGATGCTCATGGCCTCGCGGTACTTGGCCACGGTGCGCCGCGCCACCGGTACGCCGGTGGCCTTCAGGGTCTCGGCCAGGCGCGCGTCGGACAGCGGCTTGCGCGGGTTCTCGGCCTCGATCAGGCGCCGGATCATCGCCTGGATCGCGGTGCTGGAGGCCTCGCCGCCGGCGCCGGTCTCGATGCCGGAGGCGAAGAACGCGCGCAGCGGCACGGTGCCGCGCGGGGTGCGCGCGTACTTGCGCGCGATCGCGCGCGAGACGGTGGATTCGTGCAGGCCGACTTCGTTGGCGACCTCGCGCAGGGTCAGCGGGCGCAGCGCGCTGTCGCCGAACTCCAGGAACGCGGCCTGTTGCTTGAGCAGGCAGCGAGCCACTTTCAGCAAAGTATCGCCGCGCGCTTCCAGGCTCTTGAGCAGCCAGCGCGCTTCCTGCAGATGGCCGCGCAGATAGCTGGCGTCGGAGGCGCTGGCGTGGCGGATCATGCTTTCGTAGCCGCGGTGGATGCTGATGCGCGGACGCATCGCTTCCGACAGCGCGACCCGCCACAAGCCGTGCTGGCGCCAGATCACCACGTCCGGAGTGACATAGGTGTCGGTCGAAATCGCGCCCATCTGCGCGCCGGGGCGCGGGTCGAGCGAGCGCAGCAACTGCACCGCGGTTTCGACCTCGGCGGTATCGAGCTTGAGCTCGGCGGCGAGCCCGGCCGCGCCGACGCGCGGCAGCCGCTCCAGCGGGCCGGCGACGATCTGCAAGGCCAGGGCCTTGCCGGCGGTGTCGTCGGACAGCGTGCCCAGTTGCAGGCTCAGGCATTCGGCGAGCGAACGCGCGCCGGTGCCGACCGGGTCGAAGCGCTGCACCTGATGCAGCACGGTCATGACCTCGTCTTCGCCGACCGTCAGCTCCGGCGCCAGCGAATCGGCAATGGCCTGCAAGGGTTCGCGCAGGTAGCCGTCGTCGTCGATGGCTTCGATGATGGCCACGCCGATGCTGCGATCGCGCTGCGACAGCGGGCTCAGGTGCAACTGCCACAGCAGGTGGTCGAGCAGGGTTTCGGCGTCGGCGACCTGTTCGGCCGCGGGCGAGTCGTCGTCGTGGTCGGACGGGCCGACCCGTTCGTACCAGGTCTCGCCGTCGTCCATCGTCCATTCCGGTTCGGGCGTGGCGTCGGGATTGGGGCCGTCGCCGCCGTTGCCGGCGCCGTCTTCGGACGAGGACGAAGACGTAATGGTGGACGCGTGCACCGGCTCGCCGGATTCCGGCGCGGCCGGTTCGGTCCAGTCCAGCAGCGGATTGCTTTCCACCGCGCTCGCCAGTTCCGCCTCCAGCTCGACCGCCGACAGTTGCAACAGGCGGATCGCCTGCCGCAGTTGCGGCGTCATCACCAGCTGTTGTCCGAGAGAGGCTTGGAGGCGGGGCTTCATGATCGATGGAGGACGCGACCGGTTGGGCGGACGCCCGCGCAATGGCGGGCGGCCGGAGTCGCGCATCGCGGGCGTGGCCTCACGCCCGGAACCGCTCGAGTTGCAGACCGCTCGAGGTTACAGACGGAAGGAGTCGCCCAGGTATACGCGACGGACATCGGGATTGGCCAGCAGCGCGTCCGGAGCCCCCTGCGCGAGCACGCCACCGTCGTTCAGGATATACGCACGATCGCAAATGCCCAAGGTTTCGCGCACGTTGTGGTCGGTGATCAGCACCCCGATCCCGCGATTCTTGAGGTGGCGCACGATTCGCTGGATCTCGCCGACCGAAATGGGGTCGACGCCGGCGAAGGGTTCGTCCAGCAGCATCAGCCGCGGCCGCGTGGCCAGGGCGCGGGCGATCTCCACGCGCCGGCGCTCGCCGCCGGACAGGCTGGCGCCGAGCTGGTCGGCGACGTGGCCGATCTGCAGTTCTTCCATCAGGCTGGCCTGCTCGCGGTCGATCCCGGCGCGGTCGAGGTCGTCGCGCAGTTCCAGCACCAGGCGCAGGTTGTCGGCGACGCTGAGCTTGCGGAACACCGAGGGTTCCTGCGGCAGATAGCCGACGCCGTACTTGGCGCGCGCGTACATCGGCTCGCTGGTGATGTCCTTGCCGTCGAGCACGATCGAGCCGGCATCGGCCGGCACCAGGCCGACGATCATGTAGAAGCAGGTGGTTTTGCCGGCGCCGTTGGGGCCGAGCAGGCCGACCACTTCGCCGGCGTCGAGGGTGAGGCCGAAATCGCGCACCACCTCGCGCTGGCGGTACGCCTTGCGCAGGCCCTGGGCGACCAGCATCAGCCGCCTCCCTTCTTGACGGGCTTGGCCGGCGCGGGCTTGCCCGCCGCAGGCTTCGGCGCCGACGGCGCGGGCGCGGCGCCGGCGTCCTTGTTCTTGGGCTGCAACTGCATCGACACGCGGCCGCCGGTGCCGCCGCTTTCGACCTGGCCCGACTTCATGTTGTAGACGATGCGCTCGCTCTTGATCGTGTCGCCGGCCTTGTCGACGAAGGCGTTGCCGGTCAGCACGACGGTGTCCTTGGGCATGTCGTAGTCGATCTTGTTGGCGCGGCCGTTGAACGGCGAGCCGTCGTCGAGCTCTTGCTTGATCGTGGCCTGGCTGCCGGTCAGCTGGACCGTGCTGATGTCGCCGCCGGCGCGCCGGATGTCGGCCTTGGCGGCGTTGATGACCAGGGTGCCCTGCACGGCCTTGACGTTGCCGGTGAGCACGCAGGGACCGTCGTCGGCGGTCGAGCAGTTGCTGGAATCGGCGTCGACGTTCATCGGCTGGTTGCGGTCGGACGAACGGGCCGAGGCGGCCATCGGCGCCAGCGACGCGGCGGCCAGAGCCAGATACAGCGCCAGCGACGACTTAACGGGCTTTCGCTTCATAGCGGACCTTGACGTCTTTGAGATTGATGTTCTTGGAGTCCAGATCGGCCTCCATAGCTTGACCCGTAAGTATAGTGCCCGGCTGGATCATCTGGACCTGGACGTCGGAGGTCGCCCGATTGTTGTCGGGGAAGACGTTCAGTTGTTCGGTCGCGATGTTGATCGGTTTGCCGTTGGCGTTGGTGCTGTCGGCTTTGACCTGGCCGCGCAGGCGAACTTCGTCGCCTTCGGCGTTGACCCAGCCGCGCTGCGAGCGCACTTCCCATGGGCCGCCCTTTCCGCCCGTCTTCGGCGGAATCAGAAACAGCGGCGTGGTGACGTCCATGGTCTTGTCGGCCGGATTGCGGGTCAGCTTCGGCGCGCTCAAGGTGAAGGATTCGGTTCCTTCCTTATTGAGCACCACCACATTGAAATCGGTCAGCACGTAATCCGGCCGCGTCTGCGCCTTGCCCGCGGCCGGCTTGTCGCGCTGCGACCACCACGCCCAGCCGGTCAGCGCGGCGGCGGCGAGCAGGACCACGGTGGAGAGGAAGCGCCAGTTCATCCCAACGCTCCGCTCAGGATGGCTTCGGCGTGGCCTTGCGCGCCGAGCAGCAGATCGCACAGCTCGCGCGCCGCGCCTTCGCCGCCGCGGGCGTTGGTGCGCCAGTGCACGCGCTCGCGCACCCACGGATGCGCGTTGGCCGGCGCGACCGCCAGGCCGACGTGCGGCAGGATGCGCAGGTCGGCGAGGTCGTCGCCCATGAAGCTGACCTGCTCCAGCGCCAGCGACAGGCTTTCGGCGATCTGCTTGACGCAGACCAGCTTGTCCTTGACGTCGCCGTGCGAGCTCGCGCCGAGTTCGGCCGCGCGGTGCGCGGCGATCGCGCCGCCGCGCGCGGTGACGAAATGCACCGCGATGCCGTGCTTGCGCAGCAACGCCAGACCCTGGCCGTCCTGGACGTGGAAGCTCTTGTATTCGCGGCCGCCGTCGTCGTACGTCAGCCGCCCGTCGGTGAGCGTGCCGTCGACGTCGAAGCACGCCAGGCGGATGCGCGCGGCGCGTTCGCGGATGTCGGCGGGGTAGTCGTTGAGGTGGCTGTAGGGCACGGGAATCGGGAATTGGGAATGGGGAATCGTCGAAGCAAAAGCCTGCGCCTGGAACCGGACGGGAAGAACCGCTTTCGCGATTCCCAATTCCCAACTCCCGATTCCCGGCTCTTAAACCACTCGCGCTCGCAACAGGTCGTGAATGTTGAGCGCCCCGACCACGCGGCGTTCAGTATCCACGACCAGCAAGCCGCTGATCTTGTGCGTTTCCATCAGCTGCGCGGCTTCGACCGCGAGCGCGTCGGCGCCGATGGTCTTGGGCGCGCGGGTCATGACTTCCTCGATCCGGGTCGAACGCAGGTCCACGCCGGGGTCGTCGAGGGTGCGGCGCAGGTCGCCGTCGGTGTACAGGCCGATCAGGCGGTCGTCGGCGTCGACCACCGCGGTCATGCCCAGGCGCTTGCGGCTCATCTCCGCCAGCGCTTCGCTGACGTTGGCGTCGGCGCCGATGCGCGGCACTTCGTCGCCGGCGTGCATGATGTCGGTGATGTGCAGCAGCAGGCGCCGGCCGAGCGCGCCGGCCGGATGCGAGCGGGCGAAGTCGTCGGCGGTGAAGCCGCGCGCTTCCAGCAGCGCGACCGCGAGCGCGTCGCCCATCGCCAGCGACGCGGTGGTGCTGGAGGTCGGCGCCAGATCGAGCGGGCAGGCTTCGGCCGGCACGCTGACGTCCAGATGCACGTCGGATTCGCGCGCCAGGGTCGACTGCGGCCGCCCGGTCATCGCGATGACCGCATTGCCCTGGCGCTTGAGCACCGGCAACAGCATCAGCACTTCGTCGCTTTCGCCGGAGTACGACAGGGCCAGGACCACGTCGGCGTCGGTGATCATGCCCAGGTCGCCGTGGCCGGCTTCGCCCGGATGCACGTAGAACGCCGGGGTGCCGGTCGAGGCCAGGGTCGCGGCGATCTTGCGCGCGATGTGGCCGGACTTGCCCATGCCGGTGCAGACCACCCGCCCGCTGGCGGCGAGGATGCGCTGGCAGGCGCGGGTGAAGTCGCCGTCGATGCGCTCGCCGACCGCGGCCAGGGCCTGGCCCTCGATCGCGAACACGCGCCGGCCGCTTTCGGCCAGGCCGGCTTCGGCTCCGGCGGGAATCGTGGCGCAGGCGGCGCGGGCGGGGGCGGGCTGGGTCATGGGGCGGGGCGGTCCTGAACTGAGCGGGGGCGTGCTGCGAACGTGCTGCAAGAACGTGCTGCAAGAAGCGGGGCGTGCGAAGCGGCGGCCTGGGGAGGTCGAAACGCCCGTGCGAGCGCCGGTGGAATCGGCCGTTGCGGCGGCCGCCATTCCGGTAGCCGGGGCTTTCGGCTAGGCTTAGCCGCCAATTCTAAGCGGTTCGACCGCCCCGCGCCGTTCCGGCCGGCAACTCCGCCGCCGCCGGGATTTCCGTATCCCGCCCGTTTCAGCCCCGGCTCGACCCGTTCGGGGCCCGGTCGCGGCCCGTTGCCGGGCCGATCCGGAACCGGTTCGAGGCCGGACCGGTCCGGTTCCCTGGCGCGCCGCGCCGGATGGGTCGGGCCGCCGCCATCCTCCCTTCCTTGCCGGCGCAGGCGCCGGCCCGTCCAGCCAAGAGGTTTTCGCCGTGAACGCCGACACCATCCGCTCCCTGATCGAACAAGGCCTGCCGGGCGCGCAAGCGCAGGTGCGCGGCGACGACGGCGTGCATTTCGAAGCCACCGTCATCGCCGAAGCCTTCCGCGGCAAGCTCCCGCTGGCCCGCCACCGCCTGGTCTACGCGACCCTGGGCGAGCGCATGGGCGGCGAAATCCACGCCCTGGCGCTGAAGACGCTGACCCCCGAAGAAGCCGCCTGAGCCAACCCGGCCGCCGCGGCCCGTACGGCCCGGCGGCGCGACTTCACCGTCGCCTCACTCATCCGGCCGCGCCTGCTTCTACCATGGGCGCCCGGCGATCCGCTTAGGCGGTCGCGCTGCCGCGGCGACGCCGCGCACGTTATCTTCTGTCCGTCCGCCGGCCGCGCGAGCGCGCCGGCGCCGGCCGTTCCGAATCACTCTTTCGACTTCAGCGAACCCGTCAATGCAAAAAATCGTGGTGGAAGGCGGCCAGCCGCTCAACGGCGAGGTCCAGATCTCCGGCGCCAAGAACGCCGTCCTGCCGATCCTGTGCGCGACCCTGCTCGCCGACGCGCCGGTGACCATCCGCAACGTGCCGCGCCTGCACGATGTGCTGACCACGGCCAAGCTGCTCGGCGAACTCGGCGCCGGCGTGGTCAGCGAGGGCTCGCAGATCACCGTCGACCCGACCACGGTCAACAGCCACGTCGCCCCGTACGAACTGGTCAAGACCATGCGCGCCTCGGTGCTGGTGCTGGGGCCGCTGCTGGCCAAGTACGGCGAAGCCGAAGTGTCGCTGCCGGGCGGCTGCGCGATCGGTTCGCGTCCGGTCGACCAGCATATCAAGGGCCTGCAGGCGCTCGGCGCGGAGATCGTGGTCGAGAACGGCTACATCAAGGCGCAGCGCCGCGGCCGGCTCAAGGGCGCGCGCTTCGTGTTCGACGTGGCGACCGTGACCGGCACCGAGAACGTGCTCATGGCGGCGGTGCTGGCCGAAGGCACCAGCGTGCTGGAGAACGCGGCGATGGAGCCGGAGGTGGTCGACCTGGCCGAGTGCCTCAACGCCCTGGGCGCGCGCATCGAGAACGCCGGCAGCGGCCGCATCGTCGTGCACGGTGTCGAGAAACTGCACGGCGGCAGCCACGACGTGCTGCCCGACCGGATCGAGACCGGCACCTTCCTGGTCGCCGCGGCGATGACCGGCGGCCGCGTCACCGTCGTCGGCAGCCGCGCCGACACGCTCGATTCGGTGCTGGACAAGCTGCGCGACGCCGGCGCGACGATCGACGTCGACGGCGACCGCATCACCCTGGACATGGGCGGCCGCCGCGCGCGTTCGGTCGATCTGGTGACCGCGCCGTACCCGGCATTCCCGACCGACATGCAGGCGCAGTTCATGGCGCTCAACTGCACCGCCGAAGGCGCCGGCGTCATCAACGAAACCATCTTCGAAAACCGCTTCATGCACGTCAACGAACTGCTGCGCCTGGGCGCGGACATCCGCGTCGACGGCCACACCGCGGTGGTGCGCGGCGTCGCCAAGCTCAGCGGCGCGCCGGTGATGGCGACCGACCTGCGCGCGTCGGCCTCGCTGATCCTGGCCGGGCTGGTGGCGCAGGGCGAGACCACGATCGACCGCATCTACCATCTCGATCGCGGCTACGAGAACATCGAGAAGAAGCTGTCGGGCCTGGGCGCGAAGATCCGCCGGATCGACTGACCGGCGCTTGCGCGGCGATGACAAAAAACCCGGCATTCGCCGGGTTTTTTTATTTTCCTCTCCCGCTTGCGGGAGACGGTTAGGGTGAGGGCGCTTTGCCCGCGGCTTCGCGGCCCGCGAGTCGAAGCATCGCGCCTGCGGCGCTCATCCCCTCACTCCGGCCCTCTCCCACAAGCGGGAGAGGGAGCAACGCGCGATGCGGCGCGGGATGCGGATGGCGGCGGCGTCGGGCGGAAACGAAAAGCCCCGCAGTCGCGGGGCTCTCGTTCGCGCGATTCGCTGCGCCGCAATCAACGCACCGCCTGCACCCGCAGGTCGATCGCATCGTTGCCGTTCTCGCGCTGCAAAATGCGCACCGGCACCGGCACGTCGGCGACGACCCAGGCGATGGTTTCCTTGTCGCCGTTCTTGCTCGAGACCTTGGTCGCCTGCTGCGACTTGCCGCCGACGGTGATCGCTTCCTTGCCGACCACGGTGTAGCTGAGTTCCTTGATCCGGCCGTCCTCGACCATGCGGTAGCTCATCGGCTTGCCTGCGGCCGCGTCGCGCACGATCGCCAGGTTGACCAGCAGGCCGTCGAGGTCGCCGCTTTGCAGCTTGATCGGGCCGGCGCGGTCGGGCTTGATGTCGCCGGTCCAGGTCGCCACGCCGCGGCTCCAGTCGTAGCTGGCGGCGATGTTCTTCTTCTTGGTCAGCACCTTGCTGCTGTCGCTGCCGCTGAGCGGGCGCAGCTTGCCGCCGGCCTCGTCGAAGGTGGTGGTCTGGCGCAGCTCGGCCAGCGGGCTGGTGATGGCCAGTTCGTATTTCCAGCGGCTGCCGTCGGCCTGCGACACGGTCATGCGTCCGGCGCCCTGCATGCCCATGTAGCTGGCCGAATAGTCGGCGCTGAACGGCTTGACCGCGAGCGCCGGCGCGCTGAACGCGGCCAGGGCGCCGGCCAACGCGGCCAGGCGGAAGAAATGAGTGGAAAGGCGGATCGTCATTGCTCGTTGACTCCTTTGTATTCGACCAGGCGCAGATCGTAGGTGTCCTGGCCGTTTTCGCGTTGCAGGATCCTCACCGGAGTGGGAACGCCGTCCACCACCCAGATCGAGGTCTCCTCGTTGCCGCTCTGCACGCGGTTCACGCGCATCGCATTGAAGCTCATGTCGTCGATCTTGACGCCTTCAAGCTCCTGCTGCACCACATATTGGTGCGGGCGGGCGCGGCCGGAATCGACGAATCGGTAACTCAGCGTTTTGCCGGGCTGGGCGTCGCGGACCACGGCGAGGTTGATCAACAGCCCGCTCATGTCGCCGTCCTGCAGCGGAATCGGCTGGCGCCGGTGTTCCTTGACGTCGCCGCTCCACTGCGCGCTGCGCTGGGTCCAGTCGTAGTTGCCTTCGATCTTGCGCTTGGAAAACAAGACCTTGCGGACCATGGTCTGGTTCAGCGGGCGGTAGGCGTCGCCGACGACGTCGAACACCGTGGTCTGCTGCGCGGCGGCGCCGGCCAGGCTCATCATGCCGTGCTCGGCGCGGATGTCCAGGTCGATGCGCCAGTGCCCGTTCTCGGGCTTGACCTGCATGGTGGCGTCGCCGAGGGCTTTGCCGCCGTTGAACACCTGGTAATTGGCCACGAACGGTTCCAGCGCCAGCGCGCTGGTGGGCGCGGCCGCGCCTACCAGCGCGGCCAGCAGCAAGGGCAGGAAGGGCTTCATGACGACGCGGGCGGGTCCAGGGGCGCGAGGCGCGGAGGGGAGGGTGCGGCGGTGCGGTCGGTCGTTGCGGGCGGGGCGATGAAGCGCTGCGATGGGAACGGCGCCGCGCCGGAAGCGCGGCCGCGGGCTCAGACCGCGGCGCCGCTGGCGGGATCGCTCAGACGGCCGGCGAAATCTAAACGCAGCGGCGTAAATAGCGGATGACCATCGACTTGCACGGTTGCGCCGTGTTCAGCCAGTCGGCCCGACACCGCCAGACGCATCGCCGCCAGCAGCAACGGGTGCTCCACGCCGAGCACGCGTTCGGCCAGCGACTCGGGCGTATCGCCGGCCCGCACCGGCACCGCCGCCTGCGCGATCACCGCGCCCGCGTCGAGTTCGGGGATGACGAAGTGCACGCTCGCGCCGTGCTCTGCGTCGCCGGCCTCGATCGCCCGCGCATGGGTGTGCAGGCCGCGGTACTTGGGCAGCAGCGAGGGGTGGATGTTGAGGGTGCGGCCGCGGAAGCGCTCGACGAAGGCGTCGCCGAGGATGCGCAGGTAGCCGGCGCACAGGACCCAGTCCGGGCGGACCGCGGCGACCGCGTCGGCGAGGTCGGCGTCGAAGGCCTCGCGGCTGGGATAGGCCTTGGCCGCGGCCGACCAGCGCAGCGCCGGCGCGACCCGTTGCAGTGCGGCCGCAGCGGGTTTGTCGGAGAACACCCCGACCACTTCGCCGGCCAGGCTGCCCGCGGCGATCGCGTCGAGCACGGCCTGCAGGTTGCTGCCGCGGCCCGATGCGAGGACGGCGATGCGGGGAAGCGGCTGGGGCATTGCGGGCGGCACGGTGAGAGCGGTGCGGCATTTTAGGCGATCCGCGGGATCGCGGTTGGGGTGGGGCTGAAGCAAAGTCAAAATGGGTTCCGGCTTGCGCCGGAATGACGGGGTCGGAAGCTTCGGGTTACCCAAACACCGTCATTCCGGCGCAAGCCGGAACCCATTTTGATCTTCGCTTTGCGCCCGCCCGGCACCGCAACCGGGCGAGCGCGCAGACCTCGTTCAAGATTGCGCATCCACCGACACGAACTTGCGCCGGAATGACGGGCAGGGCTTCGGGTTACCCAAACACCGTCATTCCGGCGCAAGCCGGAACCCATCTTGATCTTCGCTGCGCACCCGCCCGGCACCGCAACCGGGCGAGCGCGCAGACCTTGTTCAAAATTGCGCATCCACCGACACGAACTTGCGCCGGAATGACGGCAGGGCTTCGGGTTACCCAAACACCGTCATTCCGGCGCAAGCCGGAACCCATTTTGATCTTCGCTGCGCTCCCGCCCGGCACCGCAACCGGGCGAGCGCGCAGACCTGGTTCAAAATTGCGCATCCACCGACACGAACTTGCGCCGGAATGACGGGCAGGGCTTCGGGTTACCCAAACACCGTCATTCCGGCGCAAGCCGGAACCCATTTTTGATCTTCGCTGCGCTCCCGCCCGGCACCGCAACCGGGCGAGCGCGCAGACCTCGTTCAAAATTGCGCATCCACCGACACGAACCACTGCCGTGGCGCGCCGGTCAGCAAGGTCTGGAAGGTGCCCTGCGGGTCGTAATCGCGGAAGCCGTTGCTGCCGAGCGTGGCGACATAGGTCTTGTCGAACAGGTTGTAGACGTTGAGCCCGACCCGCAGCGACTTGATCTGCCCGAGATCGCGCTTCTGCCAGCTCACTCCCGCATCCCACAGCCAGAACGCGCCGGTGCCGGCGTCGTTGCTGTAGGTGTAGTAGCGCTTGCCCGTGTACTTGCCGCCCAGGCGCAGCTCGACCTCGCCCAGGCCGTAGCTCAGCTCGGTCGCGAACAACTGCTTCGGCGTGTCGACCATCTGCTTGCCGCGCACCTGCACGAGTTTGCCGCCGCTGACGTAGTCGGAGCGGTACTGCGAATCGTTGTAGGCGACGCTGGTCAGCCAGCGCAGATGTCCGTTCGGCGTCCACACGAACGCGACTTCGCCGCCGAGCGTGCGCGCCTTGCCGACGTTGGCGAACTGGTTCGGGCAGCTGACCACGCCGGGGCAGGGCACGATCACCAGCTGGCGATCATCGAAGTTCACGCCGTAGACGGTGGTCGACAACTGGTAATGCCCGTCGCCGTAGCGCCAGCCCAGTTCCAGGGTCTTGGATTGCTCGGGCTTGGCGCTCGCGCGGCTCAGATCGAACGAGGCCTGGGTCAGCGACCAGGCGCCGTTGACGCCGGGGCGGAACGCAGCCTGGTTTTCGGCGTAGTTGGCGAACACGTCGCTGCGTTCGTTCAACTGCCACGACGCGCCGAACTGCGGCAGGAAGCTGTCGCGCGCTTGCAGGCGGCCGCCGGCGCGGCCGGCCACGACCACCTTGCCGTCGGTGACCACGTCCTGGCCCTTGAAGCCGGCGTTGACGGTCAGGCGCTCGTCGAAGAAGCGCATGCTGTCCTGCAGGTACCACTGGCGGGTGCGGGTGTCGAAGCGCTGGCGGAACAGGCGCTGGGCGAACTCGTCCTGGCCGAACAGGCGCTGGTCGTCGATCGGCCCGGCGATATCGACGAAGCTGCGGCCGGCGCCGTGCACGCTGTCTTCGAACCAGAAGCCGCCTTCGAACGTGTGGCTGCCGACGCTGTAGCTCAGCCGCGCGTTGAGCCCGCTGCGTTCGATGTCGTAGCTGGTGATGCGCAGCGCCATCGGAATCGTCGGCGAGCTGATGTACGGCGTGAACCAGTGGCCCTGGCCTTCGTTGCGATGGTAATAGCCGGTGGCGTTGAGGCGCAGCGAGTCGCTGAGGTCGAATTCGCCCGACAGCGCGGCGAGGTCGTCGTTGCGCAGGCCGCGGGCGAGGTAATACGCGTCGTCCTTGGTCTGCACGCAGCCGCTGAAGCGGCCGTTGGCGGCGTCGAGCGCGCGCTGCCAGTCGGGCGCGTAGTTGTCCCAGCCGTAGCCGCAGCGGCGGATCAGGTCGAGCGAGAGATCCGGATCGTCGGTTTCGTTGCGGCGCGAGTTCGACAGCCACAGCGCGACGCGGCCGCGGTCCCACTGGTACACGGCCTTGCCGTTGAACTGTTGCTGTTCCTGCACGCCGGCGCCCTTCCAGCGATCGGCTTCGTTGCGCATGGCCGAGACATAGGCGCTGAAGCCGTTGAAGTCGCCGGTGTCCACGCGCACGAAGCTGCGCAGGGTGGCGTTGTCGCCGAAGGCGAAGCCGGCGCGCGCGCCGAATTCGGCGGCCGGGTCGGAGGAATGCAGCAGCAAAGCGCCGCCGAGGTTGCTGGTGGAGGCAATTCGCAGCGCGCCGGCGCCCTGGGCGAGTTCGAGTTCGGCGATGTTCTCCGGCAGGATCGCGCGGTTCGGCGACAGGCCGTTGTGGTTGGCGTAGCTGTTGTCGCCGAGCGGGATGTCGTCGAGCGCGTAGCCGAGCTGGTTCTGGGCGAAGCCGCGGATCGCGATGCGGTTCGACCATTCGTAGCTGCCCCACGGGTCGGAGCTGACGAAATGCACGCCGGGCAGCTTCTCCAGCACCTTGACCGGATTGGTGCCGGGCGCGACCGATTGCAGTTCGACCTGACCGACGTGCTGGACCTGGCGGGTGTCGCGGTGGCCGATCACCGAGATCGCGTCGAGGTTGGTGGCCTCGGCGTTTTCCGCAGGCGCGCCGGCGGGCGCGGCGGCGTGGCCGGCCAGCGGCAGCAGCGCGGCGAGCAGGGCGCAGGCCAGGGGCGTGCGGACCGGGGAAAGGCGGGTGACAGCGTTCATGGGATCTCGTGGAATGCGCGCCGCGGCGGCGATAGGGCGGCATTACAGCGAGGCGATATGAAGGCCCGCGCGCGCGGTGCGGACTGCCGGGGCGACCTGTCTAGTGGATCGGTCCGGGAGCGGATGGGCGGGCTTCGACGCGGCACCGGCTGGGCGCGCCGCGCGCATTCACGCGGCCCATGCGGCCTAGACCTCAGTAACGACGCTCGCCCGCCACCCACACCGCTTCCAGCAGTGGCATCGCGCGCACCACGCGCACGCGCAGCAGGTCGGCGCGCTGGCCGGCGGCGAGTTCGCCGCGGTCGTCGTAGCCGGCCGCGCGCGCCGGCGTGCGCGTCACCATCGCGACCGCGCGCGGCAGGCCGATGCTGTCCCAGTCGCCGAGCTGGAACGCGGCCAGCAGCAGGCTCGCGGGCACGTAGTCGGACGACAGCGCGTCGAGGGTGCCGGCGCGGGCCAGATCGATCGCGGCGACGTTGCCGCTGTGCGAGCCGCCGCGGACCAGGTTCGGCGCGCCGGCCAATACGCTGAGCCCGGCCGCGTGCGCAGCGCGCGCGGTGGCGAGGTTGACCGGGAACTCGGCGATGCGCGCGCCGGCGTCGACCGCCTCGGCGACATGGCTGAGGTCGGAGTCGTCGTGGCTGGCCAGCGGCAGCGCGCGCTCGCGCGCCAGCGCCAGCACCGCGCGGCGGTGCGCGCCGGCGTGGCGGCGCTGCAACTCCTGCAGATGGCGCACCCGGGCCTGGAACGCGGCATCGTCGCGGGCGTTGCCGTGGCGCGCGGCGTAGGCGCGGTAGCGTTCCAGGTCGTGGAACTGGCGCTGGCCGGGAGTGTGGTCCATCAGCGACAGCAGCCGCAGCTGCGGCGTGTCCAGCAGCGGCTGCAAGCGCTGCGGCAGGTCGGGACACGGCAACTCGCAGCGCAGGTGCACGGCGTGGTCGATGCGCAGGCCGCCGTCCTCGCGCGCCTGCGCCAGCGCGGCCAGCACGGCGCCGGGTTCGACCGCTTCCTCGGCTTCTTCTTCGCCGACCGAGATCGCGTTGAGCGCGGTGGTGATGCCGGCGGCGAGCAACTGCGCATCGTGCGCGCGGATCGCCGCGGCCGCGGGCCAGTGCGCGCCGGGTCGCGGCAGCAGGTGTTTTTCGAGGTTGTCGGTGTGCAGTTCGACCAGCCCCGGCAGCAGGTAGTCGCCGGCGCAGTCCAGCGCCGCCGGCGTACGCAGGCGGCCTTCGCCGAATTCGAGCACGCGCCCGCCGGCGACGCGCAGGTGGCCGTGGACGATGCGTTCGGGCAGGACCAGGCGGGCGTTGTCGAGCAGCAGTTCGGAAGCGGACATCGGTTCGGCGCGGCGGTGGGCGGCTGTCACCGCCATGCAACGCCGGCGGGTTCTCATGGCGGCGGCCGCGCGATGCGACCTGTCTAGTGAACCAATCGCAGATGGAGGTTGTATGACATCACCGGCGAGTTCGGCCGCGGCGTCCGCGAACGCCGACGACCGCGCCCAGCGCGAGGCCGCGATGCCGCTGTGGCAGCAGATCGAAACCGCGCTGCTGCGCGACATCCGCGCCGGCCTGATCGGCGAAGGCGACAAGCTGCCCTCCGCGTTCGATCTGGCCAAGCGCTTCGGCGTCAATCGCCACACCGTGCGCCGTGCGATCGAGGCGCTGGAGGAGCGCGGTTTCCTGCGCACCGAAACCGGCCGCGGCAGTTTCGTGCAGGAGCATCCGTACCACTATCCGATCGGCCGCCGCACCCGCTTCGGCAAGGCCATGCACGATCTCAACGTGGAAAGCCGCTACCGCCTGATCGAAGCCGGCACCCAGGCGCCGCCGCGCGCGGTGGCGCGCTCGCTCGGCCTGCTCGCCGGCGAGCGCGTGCATCGGGTGGTGTATTCCAGCGAAGTCGAAGGCCGCACCGTCGACCACAGCGAAGCCTGGTTTCCGGCCGCGCGTTTTCCCGGCCTCGACAAAGTGTTCGCCGATCAGTTGTCGGTGACCCGCACCCTGGCCGAATTCGGCGTGCGCGATTATCTGCGCAAGCACACCGCGGTGATGGCGCGCCTGCCCAGCGCCGAGGTCGCGCGCGTGCTCGGCCAGTCCACGCGCCGGCCGGTGCTGTGCGTGCATTCGCTCAACGTCGATCCGCAGGGCGCGCCGGTGCAGTTCGGGGTGACCTCGTTCGCCGGCGATTGGGTGCAGTTGATGGTCAGCAACGAAAATTGACGGCGCGGGTTCGCAATCCGCTTCGAACGCGGTAACGCCCGCGGCGATGCGTACGCCGATGACTCATTCCGGCCCCGCGGCGCCGCACTCGCTGCCGCGCCGACTGAACGCGCTGAACCCAGCGCCCGCGCAAGCCGCGCTGGCGCCACGACTGCGATTGCGGTCCGAACGAACTGTGACCGCGAGCGCGCGGCCGGCGCCGGACGTTCAGATCGGGACCTCGATTCGCTTCCGCTTCGTGCCGGGATCGGCAAAGCTTCCTGCAGGGGAACAGGGAGCGGGATGTGGTCAAAGGCAAGGTCAGGCGTTCGATCGCAGTGACGGGATTGTTGTTCGCGGCTTTCGCCGCGCCCGTCTCGGCGGGAGTGCCGCAGGCGCAGGCGTGCGCAGCGGCGACCGCGGTGCTGCCGGATCCGGCGCAGTGCCTGCGCGACCACAAGCTCGAATCCGGCGGCGACCGCGCCGCCTCGTTGCAAGCGCTGTACCAGCGCGAAATCGAACACGTCGACCGCCAGCAGTTCGCCGAAGCCTCGCGCCTGCTCGACTGCGCCGAAGCGGTGACCGGCGCCGAACCGCCCGCGGCCGCCGCGGAAGAGTTGTACCGCCATCGCGGCGTGCTCGAATTCCGCCGCGAATGCCCGCTGGAAGCGCTGGGCTGGTTCCGCCGCGCCTTGGCCCAGGGCGAGCGCGGCGGCAACCGTCTGGCCCAGGGCAAGAACTGGAAGAACATCGGCGCCGCGCTGCTGCGCCTGGGCGATTACCGCGGAGCGTTGCAGGCGCAGACCACGAGCCTGAGCTTGCTGCGCGACCTGCCGGGCGGGCAATCGGCGGGCACGCTCAACAATCTCGGCGACCTGTACCGCGACATGGGCGATACCGCGCAGGCGGCTCGCTACTACGGTCAGGCGCGCGAGGTGCATCTGCGCGCCGGCAACCCAGCCGAAGCGGCGCATACCCTGGAAGCCTGGGGCGCGGCCGTGCTCGACAGCGGCGATGTCGCCGGCGCCGAACGCCTGCTGCTGCAATCGCGCGACGAGTTGCTGCAAACCGACAAGCACAAGTACCTGCAACGCACTTACGCGCAACTGGCTCGCGCCGCCTTGGCCCGCGACGACACGGCCGCGGCCGCGCGCTGGGTCGACAGCGGCCTGGCCGCCGTGGCGACGGGCGAGGGCGAACTCGTGCCGGCGCCGCTGCAATTGCAGGCGATCCTGGTCGACCTCAAGCGCGGGCAGGCGCGCGCGGCGCGCGATCGCGCGGCCGCCGCGCTGCAACCGATGGCCGAACTCGACAGCGACCGCCCGGCCTTGCTGGCGGCGCTGGCGTCCGCGCACGAAGCGCTGCGCGAATGGCCGCAGGCGATGCAGGCTTTGCGCGAATCCGAGCGCGCCGCGCGGGTGTTGCGCGAAGCGCAGTACGACCGCGAGACCAAGTGGCTGCAAGTGCGGTTCGAAACCGCCGAACGCGACCGCACCATCGCCGCGCTGGCCGCGCAGAACCGCGTGCGCAGCCTGGCGCTGTGGCTGACCGTGGTGTCGGCGCTGGCCGCGCTGCTCGGCCTGACCGTGTTCTTCCTGCGCCGCCAGCACCGCGCGCGGGTGCGCGAGGCGGCGCGGCGCGCGCGTCTGGACGAGGAAATCGACTATTACCGCCGCGCCGCGGCCGAACTCGGCGTCGACCGCGCGCGCCTGCAAGCCGCGCTGGACAGCCGCGAAGACGCGGTGCTGGTGCTCGACGGCGCCGGGCAAGTGCTGGCCGCCAACCGCGCCGCCAGCGAGTTGGTCCAGCCCGGCGCGGCCGCGCCGGTGGCCGGGCGCGGCTTCGGCGAACTGCTCGCCGGCGACGATGCGCAGCGCTTCGCCCAGGCGCTGGAACACCTGGAAGAATCCTCGGCGCCGCAGCGGCTGGCGTTCTCGTTCGGCGGCGAACGCCTGCACGCGCAGCTGAGCGAAAGCGGGCAGGGCGAGGGTTCGCTGGTGCTGGGCCTGCAACGCGCCGGCCCTGCGGCGGCGGCCGATGCGGCGCACCCGAACGAAGCCGAGGCGGCCGACACGGTCGCGCTCGACGTGGCGCCGGCCGGGCCCGGCGACGAAGCGCTGCGCACCTCGTTCCGCCGCGCCCTGGTCGAGCTGATGCTGGCGGTGGTCGAGGCCTGGGAACGCAGCACCGGCCAGGGCCGGCTGGAACTGGCGGAGAAAAGCCGGATCTGGCGCGTCACCGTCGACGACGGCCGCCTGCGCGCGCGGGCGATGGAGCGTTACCTGAGCCTGTCCAAGCTGCCGCGCCAGCCGCGCTGGCGCGATGTGCTGCGTTCGGGCTATTACGTGCTGGCCGAATGCGCGCTGGACGAAAGCGTGCGCGGCGAGTTGCAGCGCCACGTCGATGCGGTGCTGGCCTACACCCGCCGCAACGCGCTGGTATGAGCGGCGGCGGGCGCGGGCGGCGGCGTCACTTCTGCGGCGGCGCCTCGACGGTGTAGCAGATCACGCACAAGCCCTGCAGCACGACGGTGCCGGGGTTGGCGGCCTTGTAGGTGTAGCGGCTGTGGTGCTCCGGCGAGAGATAGCTCGGCGGCGCGGTCACCTCGGCGACCGGAACCGGGCCGCTGGCTTTGCCGCCGTCCTGGGCGCCGCCCTGCAACTGGGCGCAATACTCCGCCGACATGATCCGGGCCACGTGCCAGTGATCGACCTGGCCGCACGATTTCGCCGACACCCCGCCGGCGCCGCCGCCGGCCGGGCACGAGCCGGGCGGCCGCCGCATCAGCTCGGCGTGGAAGTCGGCGACCTGCTTGGAAGTGAAGGCGAACTTGCCGACCGGCTGGATCTGCACGCCGTCGACATAGCACTGCGGATTGGTCTGGTGGGCCTGGGCGCTGCCGGCGGTCAGGGCGGCGGCGAGGATCGCGATCTTGGCGGTCTTGACGGTCTTGGCGGTGGCGGAGGTGAAGCTCATTCCTTTGAACAGCGGGCGCATCGTTGATTCTCCTGGCTGCATCGCGGGGAGCGCGACGCAGTCAGCCTAGGAGCCGGCCGGCGCGGCGTCCAAGCAAATAGCGGGCACAAAAGGGGACGATATCTGCGTGAATTTGCCGGGCTTCACGCTACGCGCGTGACTGGGTTCGCGACTGTCCGGGCGCGGCCGCGCACGCCCGTCGAAACGTTCCCGCCTTGTCCCGGTTCGATCCCGGCTTGGGCCTCGCCAGCCACGGCCGTGCGCGGCTAAATGAATTCCGTCGCCGCACCGTCCCGATGGCCTGGCCCGGGCCCCAAGCGTGGGCCGCAGGCCGCACGGGCGGGACGCGACGGCGACGGTGGAGGCACAGGCACACGGAGGTGCCGCCCGTCCCGTGCCGGCCAAGGATGTGCCGGTGCGGTCGGCGACGGCGTGCGACGCGCGCCCGCTGGCGGGTAACGACCGGTTCGACGGGGGAGCCAGCGAACCGGACGACGCGGGCTATGGCGGGTCAGGCCGCCATAGCCCGCGGAAGGATCGGCGCGGCTGCCCAGGTCGAGCCCGCTCCCCGCCGTTGCGGCACCGGCCGGAAGCCGCATGGGCCCGTCGCCGCCGTTGCCATGGGCGAGGTTTCGACCGCCGCGCGCGTTCAGGCCGCGCGGCGCACCGCCGCATAGCGGCCGTCGACGATCTCTTCGGCCAGCCCGAAGCTCAAGGTCATGCCGAGCCCGCCGCCGCCGATCGCGTTGACGAGGGTCACCCCGGGCAAGGGTTCGGCGACGAACTCGCTGCTGCCGTCGGTCAGCTTCGGATAGATGCCGTGCCAGGTCTGGATCGGCCGCGGCTCGGACAGGCGCAGGAAACCCGACAGGTAGTCGAGCACGCGCGCGTTGACGGCGTGTTCGTCGAACGGGTCGTGGGTGTGGGCGTAGGCGTGCGAGTCGCCGACGGTGATCTCGCCGCGGCCGTTCTGCGCGGCCATCACGTGGATGCCCAGTTCGATCAGCTCGCCGTACTGGGCCTGATAGCGCGCGCGCAGCGGCGCCACGTCGGCGGCCTGCTGGAAGCCGGCGTAGTGGACCAGCGACAGGCCGCCGCACAGCGCCGCGCCCAGGCGCAGGCCGTCGGCCGGCGGCGCCAGCCGCATCATCTGCAACTTGCAGCGGGTCAGCGGCGCGGCGGCATACAGCTGCGGGAACAGTTGTTCGAACTCGGGGCCGCTGCACACGAACACCCGGTCGGCCTCGAACCGGCGCGTGCCCGACTGCACCCGGCCGGTTTCGACCGCGGTGACCGGCGTGCGCCAATGGAATTCGACGCCGTAGCGTTCGTGCAGATAAACCGGCAGCGCGGCCAGCGCCTCGCGCGGATCGACCAGCATTTCGTCGCGGTTGAACAGCGCGCCGTGCAGGCCGTCGGCGACCAGCGCCGGCGACTTCGCCAGCGCCTGGTCGCGGCGCAGCAGCGAACACGGGCGCAGCGCGCGGTTGGCCTGCGCGTATTGCGCCAGCACGTCCCACTCGTCCTGCGCGTAAGCCACGTGCAGCGAGCCGCAGGGGTCGTGCCAGAGTCCGGCGCCGTCGATGACTTCCTGCCAGATCGCGCGCGAGCGCAGCGCGCGCTCGTAGGCGGCGCCGTTGGTCACGCCGATCGGCCAGATCATGCCGAAGTTGCGCACCGACGCGCCGACCGCGCGGTCGTAGCGCTCCAGCACGGCGACGCGGTGGCCGCGCACGGCCAGCGCGCGGGCGATGGCGAGGCCGACGATGCCGGCGCCGACGACGAGTACGGATTGTTTTTTCATGCGGTGATTTCTACGCGAAGCGTTTCAGGCGGACGCCAGCGCCGGCGCCTGCGCGCGGCGTTGGACGCGGTGATGGAAGTACGCGGCCGAGGCCAGCAGGCAGGCGCCGCCGAGCGCGCTCAGCGCGAGCACGATCTGGGCGAAGAACTGGGTCCACGACAGTTGCAGGCCGGAGAATTCCTTGGCCAGCAACACCGCGACGCTGCCGAGGTAGCCGAAGGCGTCGGACAGGTACATCAGGAAGCCGACGTTGCCGGCGACGCGGAAGGTCGCGATCAGGCGTTCGTAGAACACGCAGTTGAACGGCACGTAGGCCAGATACAGGCCGAAGCCGACCAGCGCCAGCCACCACAGCGGCGGCAGGGCGCCGGCGCGGAACGCGAGGGTCGCGGCGCCGGCGACCAGCAGGCCGGCGAACATCAGCGCATGCAAAGCCATCAGGCCGCGCAGATTGTCGCGGAACCACGTCAGCCCCGCGGTCAAGGCGAGAACGGCCAAGGCGACAGGCGTTTCGATCAACGCAAACACACCGGCGTTGTTGCCGTAACCCAGGTCCGCGAACAATTCGGCTTCGAAGTTGTCGCGAAAATCCCGCACCACCGTCAGCGCGACATAACACCCGATCATCAACGCCAGCCCCGGCAGGAAGCGGCGCACGAACGCCAGCCGCTCGGCCCGGTTCATCGGCAGGCGCTCGCTGCGCGCGGCGCGGTCGGCGGCATCGGGCTCGGGCACGCGCTCGAGCAGGCGCAGCGCGATCAGCAGCGGCGGCAGGAACAGCAGGCCGGTCAGGAACGGCATCCAGAACTCGTCCACGCCCGACAGCAGCAGCCACTTGCCGACGCTTTTGACGATGCCCGAGGCCATGATGAAGCTCGACGCCAAAATCGCGCCCATCGCCTCGGTCGTGCGGCGCCCTTCGAGGTAGCTGAAAACCAGGCCCCAGACCATGCCCAGCGGCAGGCCGTTGAGGAACAGGAAGCCGATGTTCCACGGCGCCGGCACCAGCGCGAAGCCGAGTAGGGCCAGCCACGCGCTGCCGATCAGCAGCAGCATCAGCGGCGCGCGGCGCTCGCGGCGCAAACCGCCGATCACGCCGATGCCGATGAACTTGCTGCACATGTAGCCGAGGATCTGCGCGACCACCAGCCAGACCTTGTAGTCCACCTCGAGCCACTGCTGGCCGTGGAACGAGGCCGCGGCGAACGGCTTGCGGAACGCGTACATGCTCGCGTACGCCATCAGCGCGGCGCCGCCGGCGAGCAGGGTCACCTGCCACGAGCGCAGCGTCGCGGCGTCGATGCGCGGTTTCATGCAGCGCGACCGCGGGCGGCGTCGTCGCGCGCGTCCGCGCCGATGCCGAGCAAAGCCGGCAGTTCGAACAGCGAATCGACGATGGCGTCGGGGCGGTACGGTTCCAGCTCGGCGCGGGTGAACGCGCCGGTGGTCACCGCCACCACCAGCCCGGCGCCGGCGTTGCGGCCTTCGTTGATGTCGACTTCGGTGTCGCCGATCTTGACCAGCGCCGAGGCATCGTCGAGGCCGAAGCGGCGCAGCAGCGCCTGGGCCATGTGCGGCGCGGGGCGGCCTTCGGGCACTTCGTCGCTGGCGATCAGCGCGTCGATGCGGCCGTGCCAGTCCAGGCGCGCGACGATGGCCTCGGCGATGTCGCGCGAAAAACCGGTGTTCAGCGCCACCTGGATGCCGTGCGCGCGCAGCAGGGCGAAGGTCGATTCCGCGCCCGGCAGCGGCGCCACGCCGGGCGCTTCGCGGTAGCAGCGCAGCATGCGCGCGACGAAATCGTCGTGGATCGCCTCGACCTTGGCCGGCGTGGCGGCGTCGCCGAGCAGGCGCGCGATCGCTTCGGGCTTGCGGTAGCCCATCAGCGCGCGGCAGGTCTCCGCCTCGATGGGGTGGCCGGCGGCGGTCATCGCGCCGACGAAGGCCTGGGCGACGAAGCCCGGATCCGACACGGTGGTGCCGGCGATATCGAACAGGGCGAGGCGGTAGGTCATGGAGGCCGGAGGCGCTGCGGAACAGGCCTCCAGCTTGGGCGCCGGGCGCAACCCGGTGATGACACCGCGGGGACAGGCGGGTGGACCTGTCTAGTGCGGCGGTGTCCGCAAGAGCGTTTGCGCCGCGCCGGCGGCCGCGGCCGGCAGCGCCGGCCGGCCCGGGTCGGCTTCGCCCGGGCTCGATCCGCCGGCCTCGGCCCTGCCGACCCGCCCGCAGCCGCGGGCCGCGGCGCAGTTCAGTCGCCGAACGCCGCCCGCACCGACGGCCGCCCCAGCACGATGAAGGTGAACACGCCGAGCACGGTGCCGAGCGGGAACGACAGGCAGGTGATCGCGGCGGTGAACTGGCACAGGCCGCGGCTGCGGCGCTGGCGCAGGCGTTGCGCGGTCAGGAACTGCAGCACGCTGGCGGCCAGGCCCAGCACGGCCGACAGGCCCATCATCACCGCCAACGCGGTCAGTTCGCCGGCCTCGGGCGCGCCGTGTCCGTGCGCGTTGCCGGCGTCGAGTACGCCGAATATCAGCACGGACAACCCGAGCACGGCCACCAGGGCGAAGGCGCCGAGCGCGGCCATCACGTAATAGAAGATCGAAAGCAGCTTCAGGTGCGACTCGTCTTGCGGGTCGAACGAAGAAGCGGGTGCGGGATTCGACATGGCTCGGTCCTTGAGGGGGTTGGGAAGAGGACGCGTCAGTTCGCTGCGAACAGCGCCTTGACCTCAGGCTTGACCAGCAACACCAGCGCGAGCACGCCGAGCACGGTGCCGAACGGCATGAACATGCAGCTCAGGCCGGCGACGACGATGCAGAAGGTGTGGCTGCGGCGCTGGCGGATGCGCCGGCCGCCGGCGACCAGCACCGCGGCGAAGGCCAGGCCGCAGAGGATGAAGCCCGAGCCCATGACGATGAACAGCCAGCCGACCGCGGCCGGCGGCGGCGTGCCGTGGCCGGGCTGGTCGAACGCGCCGGACAGCATCGCGATGCCCATGCCGACGTGGATCAGCGGAAACAGCGCGAACAGCGCGGCGATCGCCGCGACCACGTAATAGAAAATGCCGATCAGGTCGAGATGGGCGGCGTCCCTCGACGCCGGCGGCGCGCTCGGCGCGGCGGCGGACGGCAGCGGATCGTTCATGGCGTGCGGCTCCTGAGTCGGTTCAACCGGCGGCGCGCTGGCGCGGCCACGCGGCCAACGCGCCCAGTGTCGCAAGAAACATGTCCATGTGCGCGTCCCAAACATCGCCTTGCTGGCCGTTGTACGACTCCGCATCCTGCGGCGACATGGTCAGCGCGATGGCCCATTCGAACCATTCGTAGATCAGGCTGGTGCACATGATGCCGGCCACCGCCAGCACGAAGGCCTGACGCGCGCTCAGCGCCGGCCAGCGGTGGCGCAGGTACTCGCGCAGCGCCGGAGCGAAGCAGGCGCCGTAGAGGAAGTGGATCAGCCGGTCGAAATGATTGCGCTGGAAGCCGAACGCGCGGTCCAGCGACCAGCCGCCGGTGAGCCACTGGATCCACTGGTCGTAAGGCACGTACGAATACAGCCAGCGCGCGGCGATGCAGTGCAGGGTCATGAAGCCGCAGATCGCGAGGAAATGCGCGTCGCGCATCGGCCAGCGGCGGTCGTGGCGCCAAAGCCACAGCAGCCCGACCACGGTCAGCGCGCTGTGCATGGCTTGTTCGAACGGGCTCTTGGGCGCGATCCAGGTGATCGCGAACACCGCCAGGACGAACGCCAGCGAAGCTTTCTTGATCGCGCTCATGCGTCCTTGCGCAGCGGGCATGCGGGTGGTTCCGGTGATGACGCAGAGAAACTACCGGAGTGGGGTGGGGAAGGGAACAGGCGTCGCAGTTTTCGTCGTAGGTGCTTTTGCGCGGTCGCAGCTCGCGCAGCTCCTACAGTCGCCCCCTGTAGGAGCTGCGCGAGCTGCGACCGCGAAAACCAAACGACGACGAACCCTTCTCTGCCCAATGAAAAACGGCGGGCCAAGGCCCGCCGTTCCGGCAACGCAAAACCGCGCCGCCTCAGCCGATATGCACCCGCTCGCCACCGCTGTGCCCGACCACTTCGCCGATGCGCCAGTGCGCCAGCCCCAGACGGCGCAGGTCGGCCTCGGTCGCCGCCGCGGCTTCGTCCGGCACCACCAGCACGAAGCCGATGCCGCAGTTGAAGGTGCGCCACATTTCCTCGCGCGGCACCGCGCCTTCGCGCTGCAGCCAGTCGAACACCGGCGGCAGGGTCCAGGTGGCGGTGCGGATGTCGAGGCCGAGGCCGTCGGGGATCACCCGGATGATGTTCTCGGTCAGGCCGCCGCCGGTGATGTGGGCCATCGCGTGGATCCGATGCTCGCCGTTGTTGGCGCGCAGCAGTTCCAGGACCGGCTTGACGTACAGCGCGGTCGGCTCCATCAGCGCGTCGATCAGGCGCACGCCGCCGACGGCGACGTCGCCGGGACGGCCGGCGCGGTCGAAGATGCGGCGGATCAGCGAATAGCCGTTGGAGTGCGGGCCGCTGGAGGCGATGCCGATCAGCACGTCGCCGCGCTTGACCCGCGAACCGTCGAGGATCTGCGACTTCTCGACCGCGCCGACGGTGAAGCCGGCCAAGTCGTATTCGCCCGGCGGGTACATGTCGGGCATCTCCGCGGTTTCGCCGCCGATCAGCGCGCAGCCGGCCAGTTCGCAGCCCTTGGCGATGCCGCCGACGACCGCGACGGTGGTGTCCACGTCGAGCTTGCCGGTGGCGAAGTAGTCGAGGAAGAACAGCGGCTCGGCGCCCTGCACCAGCACGTCGTTGACGCACATGCCGACCAGGTCGATGCCGATGGTGTCGTGGCGGTTCAACTGCTGGGCCAGCTTGAGCTTGGTGCCGACGCCGTCGGTGCCGGACACCAGCACCGGCTCGCGGTACTTGCCGGACAGGTCGAACAGGGCGCCGAAGCCGCCCAGCCCGCCCATCACTTCGGGACGGAAGCTGCGCTTGACCAGCGGCTTGATGCGTTCGACGACCTCGTTGCCGGCGTCGATGTCGACGCCCGCGTCGCGGTAGGTCAGCGGCTTGGGAGAGGTGTCGGAGGAGGAAGCGGTCACGGCGGCCCCGGGGTGGTCGCGGAGGGAAGCCGGCGATTTTAGCAGGCCTGGGTGGGGCAGGAGTTAGCGGATAGGAGTTGGGAGATAGCGAAAGCCAAGCCGGGCGGGCTTTTTGCTATCTCCCAACTCCTATCCGCTAACTCCTGCCCCCACCCCGTTCAGCCCCCGAATGGACTCCCCGCCCCGCCTGCGGCACCATTTCGGACCTTGAACGCCGATCACGGCTCCGGGCCGGCATACGGCCTCGCAGCCGGGCCCGGCGGCTCGCAACGCGGGCGGGACGCCCGCTCCACGAACAGAAGATAGGGACAGCGATGGGCTGGTCGATGGGTAAGGCAATCCGGACTTGGGCAATGGCTGCGGCGCTGCTGGCGAGTTTCGCCGCGAGCGCGCAGCGGGTGGAGGGCGACCGGGCCCAGGCCGACGGCGCGTATTCGGCCGAAGTGCCGGTCGGCGGCCAGAGCGAGGCCGAGCGCAACGGCGCGATGGCGCGGGCGCTGGCCCAGGTGCTCGGCAAGATGTCCGGCGACCGCGCCGCGGCCAGCCGCCCCGGCGTCGGCCAGGAACTGCGCCGGGCCAAGGACTACGCCACCGGCTACGACTACCGCCAGGACGAGGGCGTGTCGCAGATGACCGGCGCGCCGACGTTCCAGACCACCCTGGTGGTCAACTTCGACCAGGAGAAGGTCGAGAATCTCGCCGCCACGCTCGGCCTGCCGATCTGGCCGCAGCCGCGGCCCAAGCCGGTGCTGTGGCTGGCGATCGACGACGGCAGCGGCCCGCGCCTGGTCGGCCTGGGCCAGGCCAACGCCGCGCGCGCCGCGCTGAACCGCGCGGTCGAGCGCGGCTACCGGCTCGGCCTGCCGACCGGAAGCGCCGCCGAACAGGCCAGCGTCGGCGCGATCTGGCGCGGCGACGCCGCCGCGGTGGCGCGCGCGTCGGCGCGCTACAGCCCGCCGATGCAGCTGATCGGCAAGCTCTACCGGGTCAAGAGCGGCGGCTGGAAGGGCGACTGGTCGTTCGTCGATGGCGGCAAGGTGCTCAACAGCTGGAACCTCACCGACGCGGACGCGCGCAAGGTCATGGCCGGCGGCGCCGACGGCGCCGCCGACGCACTGATGAAGCGCTACGCCAAGCGCAGCGTGGCCGGCGCGCCGGGCACCTACCGCATCGTGTTCACCGGCGTGCGCAGCGCCGACGACTACATCCGCCTGGCCGGCTACCTGCAGGGCCTGGCGGTGGTGCGCAAGATCGTGCCGGTGCGCGCCACGCCCGAAAGCGTGGAGTTCGACCTCGACCTGTTGTCCGGCCTGCCCGGCTTCAAGCGCATGACCGATGCCGGCGACACCCTGGTGGGCCTGGAAGGCCTCGAGGGTCAGCCGCCTGTGTTCCAACTGCACTGAGCCGACGAATGAGCGAACACGCGAACGGACGCACTCCGCTGGAAGACATCGCCCTGTTCCTGCGCCGCCTGCAATGGGCGGCGCTCGGCCTGGGCGCGTGCTGGTTGCTGTGGGTGCTCGCGCCGGTGCTGACGCCGTTCGTGATCGCCGGCATGCTCGGCTGGCTCGGCGACCCGCTGGTCGACCGGATCGAGGGCACCGGCCGCTCGCGCAACACCGCGGTGATCCTGGTGTTCACCCTGATGGCGCTGCTGGTGGTGCTGGTGCTGCTGATTCTGGTGCCGCTGATCGAGCGCCAGATCGCCACCCTGATCGTGTCGCTGCCGACCTATCGCGCCTGGTTCACCGATACCGCGATTCCGTGGCTGGAGCAGCGCACCGGTTTCCAGATCAGCGTCTGGCTCGACCTCAACCACATGATCGAGCTGGTGCGCAGCAACTGGGAGCGCGCCGGCGGCATCGCCAGCACCTTGCTCGGCTATCTGTCGCGCTCGGGCTTCGCCCTGATCGCGATGGTCGCCAACATCGCGCTGCTGCCGGTGCTGACGTTCTTCTTCCTGCGCGACTGGGACAAGCTGGTCGAACGGGTCGCGTCCTTGATCCCGCGCGCTTACCTGGGCACCGTCAGCCGGCTGGCCAAGGAGTCCAACGACGTGCTCGGCGCGTTCCTGCGCGGCCAGTTCCTGGTGATGCTGGCGCTGGGCGTGATGTACGGCGTCGGCCTGTGGGCGGTCGGCCTGGACCTGGGCATCCTGATCGGCATCATCGCCGGCCTGCTGACCTTCGTGCCTTACCTCGGCCCGGCCAGCGGCATCATCCTCGGCGTGATCGCCGCGCTGGTGCAGTACGGCGACTGGAAGCACGTGCTCGGCGTGCTGATCGTGTTCGGCGTGGGCCAGGTGGTGGAAAGCTATTGGCTGACCCCGAAGCTGGTCGGCGACCGCATCGGCCTGCATCCGGTCGCGGTGATCTTCGCCGTGCTCGCCGGCGGCCAGCTGTTCGGCTTCCTCGGCATGCTGCTGGCGTTGCCGGTGGCGGCGGTGGCCAACGTGCTGCTGCGCTACGCCCAGGAGCGTTACACCCATAGCCGCCTGTACGCGGGCGATCTGCCGATCGACGCGCCGCAAGCGGCGGCCGCGGACGCCGTGGAGCAAGAGAACCAGCAGTGAGCATTCCGCAGTTGCCGCTGACCCTGCGTCATTCGCCGGACCAGCGTTTGGAAACGTTCGTAAACGCGCCCGACGGCGCGATCGCGCAGTTGCGTTCGCTGGCGGGCGGCAGCGACGACGACGAAACCGCCGGCTACCGCGATCCGCTCGGCGCGGACTGGGTCTACCTGGTCGGCCCGGCCGGCGTCGGCAAGACCCACCTGCTGCTGGCCGCCTGCGCCCAGGCCGACATCGCCGGCCGCCGCGCCGCCTACGTGCCGCTGAGCGCGGCGGTGGGACGCCTGCGCGAGGCCTTGCAGTCGCTGGAGACCAACGACCTGCTGGCGCTGGACGGCATCGAGGCCATCGCCGGCCGGCGCGAGGACGAAGTCGCGCTGTTCGACACCCACAACCGCGCGCGTCAGGCCGGCATCGCTGTGATCTACGCCGCGCGCGAGAACCCCGACGAACTCAAGCTGACCCTGCCGGACCTGCGCTCGCGCCTGTCCCAATGCACCCGCATCGTGCTGACCCCGCTCGACGACGACGGCCGCGCCCAGGTCCTGCGCCAGCGCGCGCAGCGGCGCGGTCTGGCGCTGGAAGAAGCCGCGCTGGAATGGATGCTCAAGCGCATGGACCGCGATCTCGGCGGCCTGACCCAGTTGCTCGACAAACTCGACCGCGCCTCGCTGGCGGCGCAGCGGCGCATCACCGTGCCGTTTCTCAAGCGCACGATCGACGACGAAGCCTGAGCGTCGGCCGCAAGAGACAGCAAAATCGAAATGGGTTCCGGCTTTCGCCGGAATGACGGGATTGAGGACGCAACCTCCACTGCGTCATTCCGGCGAAAGCCGGAACCCATTTTGCTGTTGTTGCTGACTTGGCTCTTTTCTTCCCCGCCGCTGGCAAGGCAGAGAAAGCAACCCGGCCGCTTGCCGAAGAAAGCCGTTGATCCTGGATTGTCGTCAATCGTTGCGACGAGCTCCTGAGCAGTTTCGTATCCGACTGTAGGAGCGGCGCGAGCCGCGACCGCGAAAGCGCAGCCTCTGCGCAGGTTTCGTCGTAGTTGCGGTGTCGCGGTCGCGACTTGCGTCGCTCCTACAGGGGGGACGGGTGTGAAGGTCGTTGCTCCCACGCGGTCGTGCCGACGAAAGCCAGAACCCGTTCGGGCGCTGCGGGCAGACGAAGCGTCAGGCCTGTTCGCCGTTCAACCGTCCGCGCCGAGCAAGTCCCGATAGATCCGCAAATCCGCATCGCCGAAACAGCAAAACACCACGTCGCCCGGCAGCGCCGCAGCGACCGCATGCGCCCGCACCGCGGCCAACGCCACGCGCGCCGCCGACTCGGCCGGATAACCGAAAACGCCGGTGCTGATGCACGCAAACGCGACCGCCGCGAAGCCGTGGCGCGCGGCGATGGCCAGACTGTTGCGATAGCACGAAGCCAGCAACTCGGGTTCGCCGGCATCGCCGCCGCGCCACACCGGCCCGACCGTGTGGATCACATGCCTGGCCGGCAATCGATAACCGCCGGTGAGCTTGGCCTCGCCGGTCTTGCAGCCGCCGAGCAGCCGGCATTGCGCCACCAGTTCGGGACCCGCGGCGCGATGGATCGCGCCGTCCACGCCGCCGCCGCCGAGCAGCGAAGAATTGGCGGCGTTGACGATCGCGTCCAGCGCCAGCGTGGTGATATCGGCGCGGATCGCTCGCAGTTTCACGCACTCATCCTTGCGCCGGCCAATCGATGAACTCCGGCGCCACCGCATCGGTCAGCCACACCCCGTTGTCGGCACGATAGAAGACCAGGCCTCGCACATGCATCTCGCCCGCGCGGACGTGCAGCACCAGCGGCGAACCGTGACGGCTGCCGACCTTGACCGCGGTATCGCGGTCGAGCGAAAGATGCACATGCTGGCGGCTGCGTTTCTCCAGCCCGGTCTTGCGGATCGAACCGGCGAAGCGGGTCGCGGTGCCGTGATAGAGCGTGGCCGGCGGCTCGAGCGGCGACAAGGCCAGGTCGATGTCGATGGAATGGCCCTGATTGGCGCGGATGCGGCGGCCGTCGTCGCTGAGCTTGAAGCGCTGCTTGTCGTTGTCGCGCACGATCGTTTCGATCAGCGTGCGGCTGTACAGCTTGCCGTGCGCGCCGGCCTTGGCGATGAAGTCGTCGACCTCGGCCCAGCCTTCGGCGTCGAGCGTCAGGCCGATGGCCTGCGGTTCGTGGCGGAGGATCAGGCTGAGGAACTTGCTGAGTTTCTTGTGTGGGTCGGTCATACGTTGGCGCGGATGCTAGAGCCGCGCCCCGGCAGGCGCCAGTGCCGGCGGCGCCGTCAGTCGGCGACGAACGTCGCGTCGAGTTCGCGCAGGCGCTCGGGTGTGCCGACATCGGTCCAGCGGCCGCGGTGGTGCGAGCCGTGCAGGCGGCCGCGATCCGCAGCCCGGCGCAGCAGCGGCACTATGCTGAACCGCGGCGGGTCCAACTCGGTGCCGGCGGCGTCGCCGAGCGCGCTGCGCCAGTCGTCGAACAGCGCGGCGCGATACAGGCCGATGCCGGCGTAAGTGAGCTTCGAATCGCCGTCGTTGCCGATCCGGCCGTCGGCGTCGAGACGGAAATCGCCGCGCGGATGCTGCGGCGGATTGTCGACCAGCAGCAGGTGCGCGTCGCCGTCGAACCCGCGCGGCAGCTGCGCGAAGTCGTAGTCGGTCCAGATGTCGCCGTTGGCGACCAGGAACGGTGCCTGCGGATCGGCGTTTTCCTGCAGCAGCGCCAATGCGTTGAGCATGCCGCCGCCGGTCTCCAGCGGCGTGGCGCCTTCATAGGAAAAACGCAGGCGCAGCCCCCAGCGCGAACCGTCGCCGAGTTCGGCGGGAAAGCGTTCGGCCAGCCACGAGGTGTTGACCACGACCTCGTCCACGCCGAGCGCGGCGAGTTTTTGCAGATGCCATTCGATCAGCGGCGTGCCGCCGACCGGCAGCAGCGGCTTGGGCGTGTGCAGGGTCAGCGGGCGCATGCGCTCGCCGAGGCCGGCGGCGAAGATCAGTGCTTTCACAGCCGGCGCTTTCATGCCGGCGCCTGCGCGGCCAGCGCCGGACGCACGTAGCGTTCGACGATCTCGCGCAGCGGTTGCAGTTCGCGATAGCGCGGCAGCACCACGTCGAGATAGGCGAGGAAGCGCGGCGCATCGGCGAGATACTTCGGCTTGCCGTCGCGATGGTGCAGCCGCGCGAACAGGCCGAGGATCTTGATGTGGCGTTGCAGCCCGGCGAAATCCGCGTCGCGGCGGAAGCGGGCGTAGTCGGGCAGGGCGATGCCGGCGGCGACCGCGCGCGCGTGGTAGCGCGCCAGCCACGCGTCGACCCGGTCTTCGGGCCAGCTGACGAAAGCGTCGCGGAACAGGCTGATCGGGTCGTAGGCGATCGGGCCGCGCAGCGCGCCCTGGAAATCGATCACCGCCAGTCCGCCTTCGACCGGCATCAGGTTGCGCGGCATGAAATCGCGGTGGATGAACACCTGCCCCTGCGCCAGCATATTGTCGAGGATGCGGCGGTAGGCGAGATCGAGCCGTTCCAGATCGCCGCAATCGAGACTCAGGCCGAGGTGGCGGCCGAGGAACCACTCATCGAACAAACGCAGTTCGCGGCTCAGGAAGGCTTCGTCGTAGGGCTGCAGGTCGTCGGGGCAGGGCAGCGCCTGGATGATCAGCAACTGGTCGAAGGCCGCGTCGAACATCGCATCGGCGTCGGCGCGGCCGGCTTCGACCGCTTGCAGGAAGGTGTCGCGGCCGAGGTCTTCGAGCAGCAGGAAGCCTTGTTCGGGATCGGCCTGGAACACCCGCGGCACGCGCACGCCGCCGGTTTCGAGCACCTCGCGCAGGCGCAGCCAGGGGCGCGGGTCCTCCAGCTCCGGCGGCGAATCCATGACGATGATGTCGCCCTCGGCCACACCGGCGCCGGCGTGGACGCGGCCGCGCCAGTAGCTGCGGAAACCGGCGTCGAACGACGCGCGGGCGAGGTCGAGGCGTTCGTCGCCGGTCGCGGCGCGGGCCCAGGCCAGGCGCGCGGCGTCGCGGTCGGAGGGGTGCGGCTGGGTCATGCAGGCTCCATGCGGCGAAGGCCGCCGGGGCACAGGGTAACGGGCCACGGACGGAGCGCAACCCGCGGCAGCCCCCTGTAGGAGCGGCGCGAGCCGCGACAGTGCGGTGTCCGCTCGCGGCGTCAGCGGCGGCGCAGTTGCGTTGTCGCGGTCGCGGCTCGCGCCGCTCCTACAGGGAGCCGCCGAAGCAGCGTGGCGAGGGGAACCCGCCGAAGTCGCGCGGCGAGGAGGAAACCGCCGAAGCCGCGCAGCGACCAGGAAACCGCCGCAGCCGCGCCGCGATCGGGACGCCGCCGCGCCCGCGCCGCGCCGCGCAAAAAAGTGTAGGGCGAAGCCCGCGACGCCTTTGGCCGGGAACGGTCGCCACCGCCTTCCCCTGCCGCCTGCGCCGCGGGCCCCGCCCTACGGGTGCCCGGGTGATGCCGTATCGGTCGCGCGCCTCAGGCGGCGACCGGTTCTTCCTGCTCCAGCGACTTCAGCCATTCGTCGTCGGAGCCTTCGTTGACGCCTTCGAACAGGAACGTCGACAGATAGCGCTCGCCGGTGTCCGGCAGCATCGCCAGCAGCACCGAGCCTTCCGGCGCGGCCTGCGCGACTTCCAGCGCGGCGGCGAGGGTGGCGCCGGCGGAGATGCCGACGAAGATTCCTTCCTCGGCCGCGAGCCGGCGCGCGGTGTCGCGCGCGGTGACGTCGTCGATCGGGCGGATCTCGTCGGCGACGCTGCGGTCGAGCACGCCGGGGACGAAGTCCGGGGTCCAGCCCTGGATCTTGTGCGGCGCCCAGTCCTTGCCGGACAGCAGCGACGCGCCGGCCGGTTCGGAGGTGACGATCTTCAGCTCCGGCCGCGCCAGCTTGAGCACCTGCCCGGCGCCGCTGAGGGTGCCGCCGGTGCCCCAGCCGGAAACGAAATAGTCGAGCCGCTTGCCGGCGAAATCGAGCAGGATTTCCGGGCCGGTGGTGTTGCGGTGATAGGCCGGGTTGGCCGGGTTCTCGAACTGCTGGGCGAGGAACCAGCCGTGCTTTTCGGCCAGTTCCGCGGCCTTGCGCACCATGCCGGTGCCGCGCTCGGCCGCCGGGGTCAGGATGACCTTGGCGCCGTAGGCGCGCATCAGCTTGCGCCGTTCGATCGAGAAGGTTTCGGTCATCACCGCCACGAACGGATAACCGCGCGCCGCTGCGACCATCGCCAGGGCGATGCCGGTGTTGCCCGAGGTCGCTTCGACGATGGTCTGGCCGGGCTTGAGCCGGCCGCTGCGCTCGGCGTCGAGCACGATCGCCAGCGCCAGCCGGTCCTTGACCGAGCCGCCCGGGTTGAACGATTCGACCTTGGCGTACAGGGTGACGTGCTTCGGCGCGACCCGGTGCAGTTTGACGATCGGCGTGCCGCCGATGGTGTCGAGGATGCTTTCGTGCAGCGACATGAGCGTGCTCCCGTGGCGTGGGGGTGGTGTAAAAATCGGGTTTTTAGAATCAGGCGGCTTCGGCCAGCGTCGCCGCGGCGGGGACGTCGGTCAGCGGCGCGTCGCCGAACCAGTGCAGGCGCTGGGCCAACGCAGCCACTTCGCCGACGATCAACAGCGCTGGCGACTGCACGCGGTGGCCCTGCGCGCGCTCGGCCAGATCGGCCAGGGTGCCGGTCACCACGCGCTGCCCGCGGCGCGAGCCGTTTTCGATCAGCGCGAACGGGGTCGACGCGGCGCGGCCGTGCGCGATCAGTTGGTCGCGCAGCACGTCCAGGCCGGCCACGCCCATGTACACCGCGAGCGTCTGTTTTTCCTGCGCCAGCGCCTGCCAATCGAGTCCGCCGGCCGAATCCTTGAGGTGCGCGGTGACCAGGCGCAGCGACTGGGCGTGCTCGCGATGGGTCAGCGGCACGCCGGCGTACGCGGCGCAGGCCAGCGCGGCGGTGATGCCGGGCACCACTTCGAAGCCGATGCCGGCCTGCGCCAGCACTTCGAGCTCTTCGCCGCCGCGGCCGAACACGAACGGGTCGCCGCCCTTGAGCCGGACCACGCGCTTGCCGGCGCGGGCGTGTTCGAGCATCAGCTCGTGGATGCGGTCCTGGGTGGTGTGGTGGTTGCCGGCCTGCTTGCCGACTTCGATCAATTCGGCGTCGCGTCGCGCCAGCCGCAGCACTTCGGCGCTGACCAGGCGGTCGTGCAGGATCACGTCGGCTTCGTTGAGCGCGCGCAGGCCGCGCAGCGTCATCAGCCCGGCGTCGCCGGGGCCGGCGCCGACCAGCACCACCGATCCGGCCGGCGCCGCGTCGGGCTTGTCGTCGATCAAAGCCGCGCCGAACGCGCGCAGCGCGTCCTCGCGCCGGCCGTCGCGCAGCAGCGCGGCGATCGGGCCGGCCAGCACGCGCTCGAAGAAGCGGCGGCGTTGGCCCAGATCGGGGTAGTGGCGGCGGATGCGAGCGCGCTCGGCGCTGAGCAACTGCGCCAGTTCGCCGAGCGATTCGTCGAGTTCGGTTTCGAGTTTTTCGCGCAGATGCCGCGCCAGCATCGGCGCGCCGCCGCCGCTGGAAATCGCGATCTGGACCGGGCCGCGCTCGACCCGCGCGGGCACGTGGAAACTCGAGCCGGCGACATCGTCGACCACGTTGACCCAGACCCGGCGCGCTTCGCCGGCCGCGGCGACGGCGCGGTTGACTGCTTCATCGTCGGTCGCGGCGACCGCCAGCCAGGCCTCGTCGAGCCAATCGGCGACGAATTCGCCGACCAGATGCTCGATGCGTCCCTCGGCGGCCCACGCCGCCAGCGCCGGATTCAGCCGCGGCGCGCCGAGCCGCACGCGCGCGCCGGCGTCGAGCAGGGCCGCGGCCTTGCGCTGCGCCACCGCGCCGCCGCCGACCACCAGCACGGTGCGGCCGCGCAGGTCGGCGAACAGCGGGAACAGCGGCGTGGACGGGGCTGGGTCGCGGGTCACGGCGGCGGATTGGGGCTGCGGGAAGAATGCGACGACCCTACGGCCGCGGCCCGGCGCGGCGGAAATGACGGCCCAGCCTTTGCACATGCCGTCACGTAATGAGCCGTAGCGTTGCGGCGGGGATACTGGACAGTCGAGCGGGCGGATGGTTAATCTATAAATCCTTTCATCCGAATAGAGAGATAAGTACGTGGAATCGAGGGCCCAGCGAATGTGCGCGATGCACGACGGCCGCCGCGGAAACGCCGGCGCGGGCTGTTGTCGCCGCCGCGCCGTCCGCCGCATTCCGCCCCGACTCTCATTCTGGATCGCCACGCCATGACCCTCACCCAGCTGCGTTACCTGGTCGCCATCGCCGACTCCGGCCTCAACATCACCCTGGCCGCCGAGCGCGTCCACGCCACCCAGCCCGGCCTGTCCAAGCAGCTCAAGCAGCTCGAGGACGAGCTGGGCTTTCTGCTGTTCGTGCGCAAGGGCCGCAGCCTGGAAGCGATCGCGCCGGCCGGCGAGCGCGTGCTCGCGCATGCGCGGCGCATTCTCGAAGAAGCGGCCAACATCCGCTCCTACGCCGCCAACGAACGCGGCCAGCACGCCGGCCGGCTGGTGCTGTCGACCACGCACACCCAGGCGCGCTACGTGCTGCCGCCGGTGATCGCCCAGGTCAAGCGCGATTTCCCGCAAGTCAGCGTGCACCTGCAGGCCGCGGCCGACGGCGAGGTGCTCGCGCACCTGTCGCACGGCAACGCCGATCTGGCGGTCATCAGCACCGCCGGCGCGCCGCCCGAGGGCGGCCTGGCGGTGCCGTTGTTCCGCTGGCGGCGGGTGGTGCTGGTGCCGCGCGGCCATGCGCTGGCCAAGCTCGAGCGCGCGCCGACCCTGGCCGAACTGGCCGCGCATCCGTTGATCAGCTACGAATCCTCGACCCGGCCGGAGTCCTCGCTGCGCCGCGCGTTCGCCGCCGGCGGCCACGAGCCGCAGCTGGCGATGACCGCGCGCGACGCCGACCTGATCAAGACTTATGTGCGCACCGGCCTCGGCGTCGGTCTGCTGGCGGAAATGGCGGTCACCTCGCGCGACGACGACCTCAAGGCGCTGACCGCGCCCGACGCGGTGCCCGAGTGCATCACCTGGGCGGTGATCCCGCGCGCGCGGGTGCTGCGCGACTACGCGCTGGAACTGGTCCAGGGCCTGGCCCCGCAGATCGACCGCCGCGACCTGCGACGGGTGCTGGAAGGCAACCTGGAGCCGCAATGGCCGAAGGCGCCGACCTGGATCGAGCTGACCCAGTCGATCAGTTCCTGAGCGCGTTCGACGCGCGGCGGAACCGCGAATCCCCCCGGATCCTCGCGACGAGGACAGGGGGATTTTTTCCGATCGCGACGAACTGCGCGATCTCCCTGTAGGAGCGGCGCGAGCCGCGACCGCGGAGTTTCCGCGCACGGCGAGAGTTTCGGCGTAGTTGCGTCGTCGCGGTCGCGATTCGCGTCGCTCCTACAGGGGGCTTGGCCCCGTCCAGTCGCGATCTTGCTTGCAATCTCGCTGTAGGAGCGGCGCAAGCCGCGACTGCGGGGTTTCCGCCCGCGGCGTAAGTTTCGGCGTGGTTGCGTTGCCGCGGTCGCGACTCGCGTCGCTCCTACAGGGGCTTCGGCACGCTCCAGTCGCGATCTTGCTTGCAATCTCGCTGTAGGAGCGGCGCAAGCCGCGACTGCGGGGTTTCCGCCCGCGGCGTAAGTTTCGGCGCAGTTGCGTTGCCGCGGTCGCGACTCGCGTCGCTCCTACAGGGGCTTCGGCCCGGTCCAGTCGCGATCTTGCTTGCAATCTCGCTGTAGGAGCGGCGCAAGCCGCGACTGCGGGGTTTCCGCCCGCGGCGTAAGTTTCGGCGCAGTTGCGTTGCCGCGGTCGCGACTCGCGTCGCTCCTACAGGGGCTTCGGCCCGGTCCAGTCGCGATCTTGCTTGCAATCTCGCTGTAGGAGCGGCGCAAGCCGCGACTGCGGGGTTTCCGCCCGCGGCGTAAGTTTCGGCGCAGTTGCGTTGCCGCGGTCGCGACTCGCGTCGCTCCTACAGGAAGCCCGGCCGCGATCAGGCGGCCTGGTTTTCCTGCGCCGGCTCGCTGTCGAAATGCAGCCCGCACTCGCGCTTGAGCCCGAAGAAACGCGTGTCTTCCTCGCGCATGCCCGGCTCCAGCCGGCGCGTGGTGTGCACGTCGCCGATCGACACGAAACCGTCGTGCCACAGCGGGTGGTAGGGCAGGTCGTGGGTCTGCAGGTACTGCCACACGTCGCGGTCGCTCCAGTCGGCCAACGGATGCAGCTTCCAGCGGCCGTCCTTGATCTGCAGGAAGTCCAGGTTGGCGCGGCTGCCGGACTGGCTGCGGCGCAGGCCGGCGATCCAGGTGCGCACGCCGAGTTCGCTCAGCGCGCGCTGCATCGGTTCGACCTTGCGCATGCGGTTGTAGCGCTCGATCCCTTCCAGGCCCTGCTCCCACAGCTTGCCGAAGCGCGCTTCCATCCAGGCCACGCCCATCTGCGGGCGGTACACCTTCAGGTTCAGCGCCAGCCGCTCGCCGAGTTCGTCGATGAAGCGATAGGTCTCGGGGAACAGATAGCCGGTGTCGACCACGATTACCGGAATCTGCGGCGCCTGCTGCACGACCATGTGCAGCGACACCGCCGACTGCGCGCCGAAACTCGACGACAGCGCGTGCTCGCCGGCGGTGTTCTCCAGCGCCCAGGCGACCCTTCGCTCGGCGCTTTGGGTCGCCAGCCAGGCGTTGAGTTCGGCCAGCGCGCGCGGCGATTCGGCGGCGGTGACGGGATCGGTCGGAGCGCTCATGCGTGTGCCTCTGCAACCAGTGCGATGGGAATGCCGGTGGGGGTGGGATAGGGAATGGTCACGACCTGGCTGCGCACCAGGTAATCGCCGAAGCCTTCGCCCTGCTCGCGCTGGCCGGCGTAGGCGCCGAGCAGCGGATCCAGCGCGGCGGCGATCTCGGCCTCGGTGATGTTCTCGCGGTACAGCGTGTTGAGGCGCTGGCCGCGGTGGTCGGCGCCGAGCATCAGGTTGTAGCGGCCGGGCGCCTTGCCGACCAGGGCGATCTCGCCGAGGTAGGGACGCGAGCAACCGTTCGGGCAGCCGCTGATGCGCAGGTTGATCGACACATCGGGGATCGCATGGCGCTGCAACAGCGCTTCGACCGCATCGACGAAATCCGGCAGGTAGCGTTCGGCCTCGGCCATCGCCAGGCCGCAGGTCGGCAGCGCCACGCAGGCCAGCGCGTTGCGCCGCACCGGGCTGGCGCTGCGGTAGCCGTCCAGGCCGTGCTGCGCGACCAGCGCGTCGACGCGTTCGCGCAGCGCCGCGGGCACGCCGGCGATGGTCAGGTTCTGGTTCGGGGTCATGCGGAATTCGGAACCCGGCGCGTCCAGCAACAACTGCGCGATCTCGCGCAGGCCGCTGAGGTGGCTCAGTGCCTCGCCGCGGCCGTCGAGCGCGCCGTCGACGATGCGGCCGGCCGGCAAACGCAGGGTCAGATGCGCGCGGCCGTCGTCGCCTTCGACCCAGCCGAAGCGGTCGCCGTTGTGGCGGAAGGCGAACGGACGCGCCGGAAGGAGAGTGAAACCGGCGCGCCGTTCGACTTCCGATTTGAACCAGTCCAGCCCGCGGTCGTCGATGGTGTACTTCAGACGCGCGCGCTTGCGCAGCTGGCGATTGCCGAAATCGCGCTGGGCGGTGACCACCGCCACGCCGACCGCAATGACTTGCTCCGGCGCGACGAAGCCGATCACGTCGGCGACCCGCGGATAGGTCTCCGGGTCGCCGTGGGTCGCGCCCATGCCGCCGCCGACGGTGACGTTGTAGCCGAGCAGCTCGCCGTTCTCGATGACCGCGATGTAGCCCAGGTCCTGGGCGAACACGTCGACGTCGTTGTACGGCGGAATCGCGAAGCCGATCTTGAACTTGCGCGGCAGGTAGGCCTGGCCGTAGACCGGCTCCTCCTCCTCGCCGCTGCCGTCCACGCGCTCCTCGTCGAGCCAGATTTCGTAATAGGCGCGGGTGTTCGGCAACAGGTGCTCCGACAGCGCCGCGGCCTGCGCGAACACCGCCGCATGGCTGGCCGAGACCTGCGGATTGGCCGCGACCGCGACGTTGCGGTTGACGTCGCCGCAGGCCGCCAGGGTGTCGATCAGCGCGGCGTTGATCGCCTGCATCGTCGCCTTGAGCTCGGTCTTGATCACGCCGTGGTACTGGAACGCCTGGCGCGTGGTGATGCGCAGGCCGCGTTCGGCGAAGCGGGTGGCGATGGCGTCGAGCTTGAGCCACTGCTGCGGCGACACCACGCCGCCCGGGGTGCGGGTGCGGATCATGAAGCTGTGGGCCGGCTCCAGCTTGGCCACGCGGCGCTCCTCGCGCACGTCGCGGTCGTCTTGCTGGTAGCTGCCGTGGTACTTGATGAGGGTCTGGTCGTCCTCGTTCAACGCGCCGGTCAGCGGATTGGCCAGACTCTCCAGCAGGCTGCCGCGCAGGCGCGCGCTGGAACGCTTGATGTCCTCGACCGAATGCGCGCTCATGCGGCGGCTCCGGCGAACGCCTGCGCGCGCGGCGCAGGATGCAGCCCGAACGGAGCGCTGCGCGACGCCGCCGACGCGCTCTGTGCGGCGCGCTGGTGCGCGGCGGCGCGGGAATCGCGCTCCATCCGGACTGCCGGGGCAATCGGCGCGGGCGCAGCAGCGAGCGTCCCGCGACGCTCAGTAGACGCCACAACGCCTGCGCCGTCGTGCGACGTGCGGCGCGATTCGACGATGTAATGTTCCGACCAGCGGACAGCGACGGCGTACATCAGTAGACATCCCGGGCGTAGCGCCCTTGTTGTTGCAGATCGTTGAGGTATTCCTCGGCCGCTTCCGCGCCGCGCCCGCCGTGTTCGGCGATCGCCGCCAGCAGCGCGGCGTGCACGTCCTTGGCCATGCGGGTGGCGTCGCCGCACACGTACAGGTGCGCGCCGTTCTGCAGCCAGTCGTACAGCTCGCGGCCGTGTTCGCGCAGGCGGTGCTGGACGTAGACCTTGTGCGCCTGGTCGCGCGAGAACGCCAGGTCCAGCCGGTGCAGCTGGCCCGACTTCAGCGCCGCCTGCCATTCGGTCTGGTAGAGGAAGTCGGTGCGGAAATGCGGGTTGCCGAACAGCAGCCAGTTGCGGCCCGAGGCGCCGTCGGCGGCGCGGTCCTGGACGAAACCGCGGAACGGCGCCACGCCGGTGCCGGGTCCGATCATGACGATGTCGCGGCTGCCGTCGGCGGGCAGGCGGAAGCGCTCGTTGTGTTCGATGAACACCGGCAGGCGCTCGCCTTCCTCGGCGCTGGCGAGCTGGTGCGAGGCCGCGCCCCAGCGCGCGCCGAATTCGTTGGCGTATTCGACGTGGGCGACGGTCAGGTGCGCTTCCTCGCCGACCGCCTTCTGGCTGGAGGCGATCGAATACAGGCGCGGGGTCAGCGGCCGCAGCGCGGCGACCAGCTCCTCGGCCGACCAGCCGCCGTCGAAGCGCTGCAACAGGTCGATGACCTGGGTGCGCGCCAACAGTTCGGCCAACTGCGCCGACTGGTCGGGCGCGAGCAAGCGGTTGAGTTCGTCGCTGCGCGCATGCGCGGCGTGGCTGGCCACGAACGGGCGCGCCAGCTTGGTCAGTTCGCGCTTCTCGCCGAGCCACTGGCGCAGCGGCAGGGTCTGGCCGGCGTGCGCGACCGCGGCGTCGCCGTCGAGTTGCAGCGTTTCCAGCACCGCCTGCACCAGCGCCGGCGGATTGCGCGGCCACAGGCCGAGCGCGTCGCCGGGCTGGTAGTGCAGGCCGGAATCCTCCAGCGACAGCTCGATGTGGCGGATGTCCTTGTCGGCCACGACCGCGCCGCGCGCGCTGCTGGCGCGCGCGATCAGGCGGCGGTTGCCGATCAGCTCGGCGGCGAACGGCGCGTCGCGGTGGTAGGTCGGCGCGGCCGGCGCGATCGGGCGCAGCGGCGTCACCGTGGCCAGATGCGCGGCGGCCGGCTTCAGCGTTTCCTTGGCCTGGATCAGCGCTTGTTGCAGCCACGGCGTTGCAACGGTTTCGATATCGAGGTCGGCTTCGCCGCGGGCGAAGGCGCGGGTCGCGCCGAGTTCGGCCAGGCGCGCGTCGAGCTGGGCGCCGATCGCGCAGAACTGCGGATAGCTCGAATCGCCGAGGCCGAGCACGGCGTAGTGCACGCCCTTGAGCTCGGGCGCGCGCTTGCCTTTGATGAACTCGACCAGCCCGCGCGCATCGTCGGGCGGATCGCCGTCGCCCTGGGTGCTGACCACCAGGTACAGCAGGCGCTCGCTCTTGAGCTCGCGGGTCGGGTAGGCGTCGGCGCGCAGCAGGCGCACACCGAGGCCGGCGGCTTCGGCCTGCGCGGCCAGTTGTTCGGCCAGGCGCTTGGCGTTGCCGGTCTGGCTGCCGTAGACCACGGTCAGGCGCTCGCCGGTCTTGGCCTCCGGCGCGATCGCCGCGGCGATCGGGGTCGGGGTCAGGCCGGAACGGGCCAGCCCGGCGGCATAGCCGGACAGCCACCACAGGCTGTCGCGGTCGAGGCCGTCGGTGAGGCGGGCGAGCGAATCCAGCCGGTCGGCCGGCAAGGGCGCGGCGAGCAGGACGGGGGCGACGGGCTGGGCGGCGGCAGGCACGGCGGCGGTCTGCGTCTGGCTATGGAGTCCGCAGGCTACGAGCGCGCGCCGGGCGCGCGGAAAGGATGCTCGGTTATTCGTTAATGCCTTGCGTTCATTTCTCCCCGAATCCGGGGGGATTTCTAATGCCAGCCATGGCCGGGGGAGGGTGCGCCCGCTCCGGCCGCCGCCGCGGGGCGGCGGATTGCGACGCGATTCGCGCGCGGTCCGTGCGCCACGGCCCGCAATCCGGGCCAGACCGCGGCGGATGTGGTTCGATGGTCGCCGCGGCCGGCTTGCACTGGCTGGACCGGCGGCGACCTGGAACCGGACCGAACGACCGCCCGGGCGCCGCCGCGTCGCCCCGGCGCCACCGGAACGCGGCTTGCGAGCCTTATAGCGATGAGTGCGTCACCCGAACCCCTAGCCGCCGCTGCGCTGTCCCCCCTCGCCGCGGCCGACACGCCGGCGCTGCCGGCGCAGGCGCTGAGCCACCTCGACCGGCTCGAGGCCGAGAGCATCCACATCCTGCGCGAGGTCGCGGCCGAGTTCCGCAACCCGGTGATGCTCTATTCCATCGGCAAGGACAGCTCGGTGCTGCTGCACCTGCTGCTCAAGGCCTTCTATCCCGCGCGCCCGCCGATCCCTTTGCTGCACGTGGACACCGGCTGGAAGTTCCGCGAGATGATCGCCTTCCGCGACCGCCGCGCCGCCGAGACCGGCGTCGACCTGCGCGTGCACATGAATCCCGACGGCCTGGCCCAGGGCATCGGCCCGGTCAGCCACGGCGCGGCCGTGCACACCGACGTGATGAAGACCCAGGCGTTGAAGCAGGCCCTGGACTGGAACAAGTTCGACGCCGCCATCGGCGGCGCGCGCCGCGACGAGGAAAAGTCGCGCGCCAAGGAACGCATCTTCTCGTTCCGCAATCCGCAGCACCGCTGGGATCCGAAGAACCAGCGCCCGGAGCTGTGGAACCTGTACAACACCCGCATCCATTCCGGCGAGAGCGTGCGGGTGTTCCCGATCTCGAACTGGACCGAGCTCGACGTGTGGCTGTACATCTACCGCGAACGCATCCCGGTGCCGTCGCTGTACTTCGCCGCCAAGCGCCCGGTGGTCGAACGCGACGGCGCGCTGATCCTGGTCGACGACGAACGCCTGCCGCTGCGCGCCAGCGAAACCCCGCAACTGCGCGACGTGCGCTTCCGCACCCTGGGCTGCTATCCGCTGACCGGCGCGATCGAGTCGCAGGCCGACACGCTGGAGAAGATCATCGCCGAGATGCTGGTCGCCACCACCTCCGAACGCCAGGGCCGCATGATCGACCACGATCCGTCCGCGTCGATGGAGCGCAAGAAGCAGGAGGGCTATTTCTGATGAACGCCGAAGCCCGAACCCTCGCCGCGCGCGCCGACGCGGCCGCCGCCAACGAAGACGCCGGCGCCAGCGTGCTGGCCTTCGCCGCGCCGTCCGCGCGCCAGGCCGACTCCGCCGGCGAGGCCGTCGCCGACTACCTGCGCCAGCACGAAACCAAGAGCCTGCTGCGCTTCATCACCTGCGGCAGCGTCGACGACGGCAAGAGCACCCTGATCGGGCGCCTGTTGCACGACACCCAGCGCCTGTTCGAAGACCAGCTGGCCGCGCTCGACGCCGACAGCCGCCGCCACGGCACCCGCAACGGTCAGATCGACTTCGCCCTGCTCGTCGACGGCCTCGCCGCCGAACGCGAACAGGGCATCACCATCGACGTGGCCTACCGCTATTTCGGCACCGAACGGCGCAAGTTCATCGTCGCCGACTGCCCCGGCCACGAGCAGTACACCCGCAACATGGCCACCGGCGCGTCCACCGCCGACCTGGCGGTGGTGCTGGTCGACGCGCGCAAGGGCCTGCTGACCCAGACCCGCCGCCACAGCTACATCGTGTCGCTGCTCGGCATCCGCCACGTGTTGCTGGCGGTCAACAAGATGGACCTGGTCGATTTCGACCCGGCCGTGTTCGAACGCATCGTCGGCGAATACCGCGAACTGGCCGACAAGCTCGGCATCGCCCACGTACAGGCGATCCCGCTGTCGGCGCTCAACGGCGACAACCTCACCGCGCGCTCGCCGGCGACGCCGTGGTACCGCGGGCCGAGCGTGCTCGAACACCTGGAAACCATCGACGTCGCCCGCGACGCCGCCGATCCGGGCCTGCGTCTGCCGGTGCAGTGGGTCAACCGTCCGCACCAGGATTTCCGCGGTTTCGCCGGCACCATCGCCGCCGGCCGGGTGCGCCCGGGCGACGAGATCGTGGCGCTGCCTTCGGGCCGGCGCTCGCGCGTGCAGCGCATCGTCACCGCCGACGGCGACCTGGAACAGGCCACCGCGGGGCAGGCGGTGACATTGACCCTGGCCGACGAACTCGACATCAGCCGCGGCGACGTGATCGCCAGCGCGGCGCAGCCGGCGCAGGTGGCCGATCAGTTCGCGGCGCACCTGCTCTGGATGGATGCGAATCCGCTGCTGCCCGGTCGTTCCTATTGGCTCAAGATCGGCGCACGCACGGTCAGCGCCAGCGTCACCGAGATCAAGCACAAGATCGACGTCAACACCCAGGCCCAGTTGGCCGCGCGCCGGCTCGAACTCAACGAGGTCGCCTGGTGCAACCTCGGCCTGGACCAGCCGATCGCGTTCGAGGCCTATCGCGACAACCGCGAACTCGGCAGCTTCGTGCTGATCGACCGCCAGACCAACGCCACCGTCGCCGCCGGCACCCTGGATTTCGCCCTGCGCCGCGCCGAGAACATCCACTGGCAGCCGGTCGACGTCGACAAGGCCGCGCGCGCCCAGGCCAAGCGGCAGACGCCGCGCTGCGTGTGGTTCACCGGCCTGTCGGGCTCGGGCAAATCGACCATCGCCAATCTGGTCGACAAGCAGCTGCATGCGCTCGGCCACCACACCTTCATCCTCGACGGCGACAACGTGCGCCACGGCTTGAACAAGGACCTGGGCTTCACCGACGCCGACCGGGTCGAGAACATCCGCCGCGTCGCCGAAGTGGCCAAGCTGATGACCGACGCGGGCCTGATCGTGCTGGTCAGCTTCATCTCGCCGTTCCGCGCCGAGCGCCAGCTCGCGCGCGAGTTGTTCGGCGCCGGCGAATTCGTCGAAGTGTTCGTCGACACGCCGCTGGAGGAAGCCGAACGCCGCGACGTGAAGGGCCTGTACGCGAAGGCGCGCGCCGGCAAGATTCCGAACTTCACCGGCATCGATTCGCCGTACGAGGCGCCGGAGTCTGCGGAGCTGCATCTAGCGACGCTGGAAGAAGAGCCGCAGGCGCTGGCGCAGCGCGTGGTCGATTATCTGCGCGATTGAGAGTAGCGGCGCGGCTTCGCGCTTGCGCCGGGAGCTCTCGCAGCGCGGTCGCGGCTTGCGCCGCTCCTACAGGGCGCGATGTCGCTTCGTCCGCCCCCTGTAGGAGCGGCGCAAGCCGCGACCGCGCCAATCCAACTACGCCGATTCCGCGCAAGCCGCTGCGCCCCAAAACAAGAACGCCCCGGCCGAAACCAGGGCGTTCGCACAAGCGGCGCGAAGACCGCCGCTCAACTCTTCGCGGACTTGCTGCGGATGAATTCGTACAGGAACAGCAGCACGATCGCGCAGACCACCGACACGATCAGGCCGATGAATCCGCCGCCGCCGTAGACCAGGCTGCCCACGTACGCGCCGGCGATGCCGAGCAGGATCGTCAGGATCCAGCCCATCGGATCGGCGCCGGGTTTGAAGAACCGCGCGAGGATGCCGATGACCGCGCCGATGATGATGGTGGAAATGATGCCGCCGAACATGGCTTGCCTCCTCGGGTGGATGGGACTGCGCCCGGATCATGTGAGCGCCCGCGTCGCCGCCGCGTGAGGGCAAGCCGGCGGATTGAACCGCGGTTAAGCCGTTGCCGATGGCCGCACGGGACGCAGCGGCGACGGGATTCGCACGCTGCCGGCGCCGCGCCGTGCATCGCCGGACGACGGCTTCGCCGGCGCTCGCACGACACTTGCGCCGTTGCCTTCGCGCGTTGCCGCGGACAAAGAAAAAGCGGACCCGAAGGCCCGCTTTCCCATCGTTCGCATCGGCCGCCGAACCGGCGGCGGCCGAACCGAGCCGTCCGCCTCAGCAGCAGCCGTGACCGCCGTGACGATCGCCGCTGTCGGCGACCACCGCCGCGCCCGTGGTCTCGCCGCGCTGGCTGGCCTGATGATGCTCGGCCACCACCCGCGCGACGCACGCGGTCACCCGCTTGCCCATCGGGATATGCAGGAACTCGTTGGGGCCGTGCGCATTGGAATGCGGACCCAGCACGCCGGTGATCATGAACTGCGCGCCAGGGAACTTCTCGCCGAGCATGCCCATGAACGGAATCGAGCCGCCTTCGCCCATGTACATCGCGGGCTGGCCGAAGAACTCGCGGCTCGACGCGTCGATCGCCTTGGTCAGCCACGACGACATCGCCGGCGCGTTCCAGCCGCTGGACGACTTTTCCAGTTCCAGCGACACCTGCGCGCCGTTCGGCGGATCGCGCAGCAGCACTTCCTTGAGCAGTTCGCCGGCGCGCTTGCCGTCCAGGGTCGGCGGCAGGCGCAGCGACAGCTTCACCGAGGTGTAGGGGCGCAGCACGTTGCCGGCCGAGGCCAGCGCCGGCATGCCGTCGACGCCGGTCACCGACAGCGCCGGGCGCCAGGTGCGGTTGAGCACCAGCTCCGACAGCTCGTCGGCCATCGGCTTCATGCCCGGCAGGAACGGGAACTTGTCGTAGACCGCGGTGCCGAGCACCTTGGCGGCCTGACGCGCCTGCTCCATGCGTTCTTCGGGCACGTCGACGTACAGGCCTTCGACGAGGATCTTGCCGCTGGTCTCGTCTTCCAGCCGCGACAGCAACTGGCGCAGCAGGCGGAAGCTCGACGGCACCACGCCCGAAGCGTCGCCGGAATGCACGCCTTCGCTGAGCACCTTGACGGTGAAATTGCCGCCGGCGAGGCCGCGCAGCGAGGTGGTGCACCACAGCTGATCGTAGTTGCCGCAGCCCGAGTCCAGGCACACCACCAGCGAGGGCTTGCCGATGCGCTCGGCGAGGTGGTCGACGTAGGCCGGCAGGTCGTAGCTGCCCGATTCCTCGCAGGCCTCGATCAGGATCACGCAGCGCGAGTGCGCAACCTGCTGGTCCTGCAGCGCCAGGATCGCCGCCAGCGAACCGAAGATCGCGTAACCGTCGTCGGCGCCGCCGCGGCCGAACAGCTTGTCGCCCTTGATGACCGGCTTCCACGGGCCGAGGTCGTCGTCCCAGCCGGTCATTTCCGGCTGCTTGTCCAGGTGGCCGTACAGCAGCACGCAATCCTCATCGCTGCCACCGTGCGCGGCCGGGATGTCGATGAAGATCAGCGGCGTGCGGCCTTCCAGCCGGACCACCTCGACCTGCATGCCCGGGATGGCCTGGGCCTTGGCCCACGACTCCATGAGCTTGACCGCATCGTCCATGTAGCCGTGCTTGACCCAGTCGGCGTCGAACATCGGCGACTTGTTGGGGATGCGGATGTACTCGACCAATTGCGGGACGATTTCGTCGTCCCACTTCTGACCGACGTAGCGGTCGACCTTGCTGGCGTCCATGAACGGGGCCTCGGAGCTGGGGAAGGCGGCCATTTTACGCCGGCCGGGGCGTGTAGGACTTTTCCTACCCTGCGCTGCGGCTCCGCCCGACTTCTTCGGGGCGCAAGCGGCGATAACCTGTGCCCGTCGAGACATGGAGACTGTCTCCACCGGCCGACAAGGACTCAGGGAAGCAAGTTAGCCGGTCTGGAACGGAATCCAATCTCAAGGAGCTCAACATGAAGTCGTTTGCCCTCATCGCCAAGTCGCTGGTGCTCTCGCTGGTCCTCGCCGGCAGCGCCTACGCCTCGGAGAAGGTCAATATCAACAGCGCCGATGCGGCCACGCTGGACCGCGTGCTGCTCAACATCGGAGCGTCCAAGGCAGAGGCGATCGTCGCTTACCGCAAGGCCAACGGGGCCTTCCGCAGCGTCGAGCAGCTGGCCCTGGTCAAGGGGATCGGTCTGAAGACGGTGGAAAAGAACCGCGACCGTATTGTGGTGGGTGGGGCGCCGGCGCAAGGCGGCCGTCCGACCAACACCGCCGGCGCCCTCGCGGCGCCGCGCGCCGCCAGCAAGCGCTGAACTAGCCTGCCGGCACCGTAAGGATGCGGAGCCGGTAGCGGATCGGGCAAGGAGGCCCGAAGGATTCGGGGGGAGGTCCCTGGACACGGAAGTATGCTGCCCCGCCGCGGAAGGATCCGCGGCGGGGCACACCCAACCGAAGTTACGCAGCCCCGCCGCCCACCCCCGAAGCCCCGCATCTCCCAGGACGCCTTCCCTGCGTCGCTGGCTTTCGTCGTTAGCTACGCAGCCCCGCCGCCCCACCTCCGAAGCCCCGCATCCCAGGACGCCTTCCCCGCGTCGCTGGTTTTCGCCGTTTGCCCGCCGCAAACCCCTGTAGGAGCGGCGCGAGCCGCGACCGCGCAATTCCACCCGCCAGCGCCACTACACACCGCGACGAATCTCCACGCCCGGCGCCCCCCCGTGTCCCCGCAAGACTTGGGCCCCCTCCCGACACCCACTAAACTGGCCCCTCCATTCAGCCAGTCGCACCCCCATGCCGACCCGCCCGTCCTGGTGCATCCCCGCCAACGAATACCGCCGCGAGCGCTGGCGCAACCAGTTCGGCTGGACCCGCGAGATCGTGCGCATGCGCCGCGAGAACGGCCGCGACCGTCCGGCCGCGGGCGAGGAAGACTGGGACTGGCGCCTGTCGATCGCCGAAATCGAAAGCGACGCCCCGTTCTCGGCGTTCCCCGGCGTCGATCGCGAGCTGGTCCTGCTCAGCGGCAACGGCCTGCGCCTGCGCTTCGACGACGGCGAGGCCTTCGAACTGCACCCGCCGCACGACAAGCTGCGTTTCGCCGGCGAACGCACGGTGACCGGCGAGCTGATCGACGGCCCAACCCACGACTTCAACCTGATGTGGCGCCGCGACCACGTCCGCGCCGAGCTGTGGCACCGCCCGCTGGTCGGGCCGATGGTGCTGTTCGCCGAAACCGGGCAAAGCTGGGCCGTGCACCTGCTGGCCGGGCAGGCGCATTTCGCCGACGGTTCCGGGCTGGCGCCGCTGCAGGCCGGGGACACCGCGATCCTGGCCGCGGGCGAGGATCGTCTGCGCCATGTGCTGGAAGGCGGCGGCGAAGTGTTGTTGGTGCGCGTCGGCGAAGCTTGAGCCGTGTCGGGCGGACGCTGATGGCTCCGGCCTGCGTACGGCGCAGGTTAAAGGGAACGCGCCATTGAGCGGGGCTTGCGCCGCCGTCGCGGCGAATGCCCGCTGTCTTCAATCGCCTGCGCGTTCGTCGTCGCTGCGGCGCCACTGCACGAACCCGGCCGGTTCGCCGCGCTCGCGGAAATGCGCGAGCGCGCGCTCGACCGACTCGGCGGGCAAGGCCCACGCGGCGGGAATCCGTCGTTGAAGCCGTCCTCGCGAAAATGTTCGATCACCGCCGAGGCGTCGCCGGCGTAAGCGGGGTCGTGCGAGTGGAAGGCCGTGCCGCCGACGCCGTCGACATAGACCAGGCAGCCGACATCGCCGCTGAAGAACGCGTACAAGCGCCGTCCGTCCGGCCCGTCCAGCTGGGTTTCGCGATAGAAATCCGGGGCGGGATCCGGCATGGCGGTTCGTTCGGCGGCGCGGCGCCGCTCAGTACACGTCGCGACGATAATCGCCCTGCGCCGCCATCGTTTCCAGCGCTTCGTCGCCGAGCGCTTCGCGCAGCACCGCATCCACGGCCGGCGCCATGCCTTCCAGGCTGCCGGAGACGTAGATCGCCGCGCCCGCGCCGACCCACTCGCGCACCTGGGCGATGCGTTCGCGCAAGCGGTCCTGCACGTACACCCGCTGCGCGCCGTCGCGCGAGAACGCGTAGTCGGCGCGTTCGATCCGGCCGTCGGCCGTCCAGGCTTCGAGCTCGTCGCGGTAATGCAGGTCGTAGGCGGCGTTGCGTTCGCCGAACAGCAGCCAGTTGCGCCGGTGCCCGGCGTCGATGCGCTCGCGCAGCAGCGCGCGCAGGCCGGCCAGTCCGGTGCCGTTGCCGATCAGGATCAGCGGCCGCGCGTCGGCCGGTGCGTGGAACGAGGGGTTGGAGCGGATGCGCAGGTCGATGAATGCGTCGTCGTCGGCGTATTCGCTGAGCCAACCGCTGCCGAGGCCCAGGCGGCCGTCGGCGCGGCGCATCTGCCGGACCAGCAGGCGCAGCGCGCCGTCGGCGGGAATCGAGGCGATGGAGTATTCGCGATGAGGCAACGGCGCCAGTTCGTCGGCCAAGGCCTGCGCGCTCTTGCCGGCTGCGGCGTCGACCGCGGGCAGGCGCGAGCGCGCGAGCGATTCGGCCAGCGCGCGTTCGTCGTCGCCGTGGCGCACCCGCGCGGCGCCATCGAGGTTCGTCGCGGCGAGCCAGCGCGCGACCTCGTCCGGCGCGTTGCGCGGCCCGATTTCGGCGATGTCGCCGGCGCGCCACTGCAAGGCCGAGCCGTCGGCCGGCACCAGGGCGAGATGGAACGCGGCCGCGCCGGCGCTGCCGGGGTTCGACACCCGCCGTTCGCGCAGCCGCCACGGCGCGTAGGCCGGCGCGCTCCAGTCGGGCAGGTCGGTGCGGCCGGCGAGCAGGCCCAGATGGTGCTGCCAATGGCGCAGCGCGCCGGCGTCGCCGTTGTCGACTTCGACCAGATCGAACAACGGCTGCGCGCCGGCGTGGCGCAGCCAGTGGTCGAGGCGGTGGCCGAACGCGCAGTACTCGGCGTATTCGCGATCGCCGAGCGCGAGCATGCCGTAGCCCAGCTGCGGCAGCGGCGCGGCCGCGCCGAGCGTCTTGCGCACGAACGCGGCGGCGCTGTCGGGCGCGTCGCCTTCGCCGGTGGTGCTGACCACGAACAGCGCTCGGCGGTACTGGCTCAGCTGCGCGGCGTCGAGCGTGCCGAGCGCCGCGAGGTCGGCGCCGACGCCGGCGTCGCGCAGCGCTTGCCAGCTGCGCCGCGCCAGCAGCTCGGCGAAGCCGGTCTGGCTGGCGAAAGCGATCAGCCATTCGCCGCGCTGCTCGGCGCGGATCTGCGGCAGCGCCTCGCGTTGCGCGCGGCGCTTGCGCGAGACCGCGACCGCGGCGACGAAGCCGGCGTAGGCGGCGACCAGCGCCGCGGCCATCCATGCGCGGCCGCGGCCGGGTGCGATCCAGTGCCAGGGCTCGACTTGCGAGCGCGCCGCGACTACGGCGAGCGCCGCCAGTGCCAGCAGCGCCAGGGCGTTGCCGATCAGGGACAGGTCGAAGCGGCGCGGCGATGCGGAGGTCATGCGGAACGTTGCCGGGCGACGAAGCCGGGCGTGGCGCGGGCGACGAAGCCGTCGTTCTCGCGCAGCACGAACAGTGCGGCAAGCCCCTGGCGGTTGGCGTAAGCGAGCCCGGCATGCGCGCCGAGCACGGTCAGCGCGGTGGCGAGCGCGTCGGCGCGCATGCAGCGTTCGTGCAGCACGGTGACCGAGGCGACTGCGTTGTCGATCGGCGCGCCGCTGCGCGGATCGAGCGTGTGCGAGTAGCGGCGCGCGCCGTCGGCGGCGCCGGAAGACTGCTCGAAATAGCGGCGATAGTCGCCCGAGGTGGCGATGGCCAGGCCGTCGAGCGCGATCACCGCTGCGGCTCGGTCCTCGCGGCCGGGCTGTTCGACCGCGATGCGCCACGCCGAACCATCGGGCTTGCGGCCGTGCGCGCGCAGTTCGCCGCCGACTTCGACCAGACAATCGGCCACGCCTTGCGCGAGCAGCCAGTCGGCGACGCGGTCGACGCCGTAGCCTTTGGCGATGGAGGAAAAATCCAGATATGCGCCGCCGGGTTGCAACAGCTCGTTGCGTGCGGCGTCGAAGCGCAGGCGCCGCCAGTCGACGCGTTCGCGCGCCTGCGCCAGCGGCGCGCGGTCGGGAGCCTGCGCACGCGCGCCCGCGGGGCCGAAGCCCCACAGGTCGGTCAGCGGGCCGATCGTCGGGTCGTAGGCGCCGTCGGTGTCGGCGGCCAGCGCCAACGCCGCTTGCAGCACTTCGGCGAACGCCGCCGGCAACGCGTGCGTGCTGCCGGCTTCGGCGCGGTTGTAGCGGCTGATGTCCGAATCGGCTTGCCAGGTGCTCATCTGCGCGACGACCTCGTCGAGCCGCGCCTGGATGCCGCGTTCGAGCGCGATCAGCGTCGTGGCCGGCGCGACCAGCTTGACCGACCACGTCGTGCCCATGCTCAGGCCGCGCAGCTCGTGCAGCTCGTGCAGCGCGACGGGCGCAGCCGCAAAGCGCGCGGCAGGATCGGCGACCGACATCCGCGGCGCAGGCGCAGCGAGACCGTGTGCGGGCGCCGTCGCGGCGAGGCCGTGAGTGGGCGCCATTGCGGCGAGGCCAGGTACGGGCGCCATTGCGGCGAGGCGATGTACGGGCGCCATTGCGGCGCCCGTCCACGTCCACATCGGCTGCGGCGCGCGCGCGGTCATCGGCTTACTGCGGCAGCACTTCGAACACGGCCACGTAGCTCAGCCGGCGCTGCTTGGCGTCGGGCAGGGTGGTCTTGTTGTCTTCGCTGGCGGTTTCCAGCCAGTACATGCCGGCCGACGGCCACTTGACTTCGAACTTGCCGTCGGCGCCGGTGGTGGCGTGGATCTCGGCCTGCTCGTTGCGGTAACGGGTCGCGCCCGGAACGATTTCGATCTTGAGGCCGGAGGCCGGCTTGCCGTCGACCAGCAGCTGGAACGTCGCCGCTTCGCCCGCGAACAAGTCGTTGGGATGGGTCACCGGGACCAGCTCGATGCCCTTGCCGGTGGTCTTGAACACGCCGGTACTCGGCTTGCCGACGGTGGCGAAGGTCTCGACCCGGCCCAGGCTCTCGGACGCGGTGACCTCGCTCGCGCCGGCCGGGATCGCGGCTTTGAACTCGCTGGCCTTGCCGCGCCAGCGCTTGGCTTCGCCGCCGAGCTTGTAGCTGGCGAACATGCCTTCGTTGTTCATCGCGATCTTGTAGGTGCCTTCCTGCTGCAGCTGCAGGTCGAACACGCTGCGCAGCTTGCCGGTGGAACCGTTCTGCGCGGCGACGCTGCTGCCGTCCGGCGCGGTCACCTGCAGCCGCTCCAGCGGCAGCGGCACGTGGTTGAAGTAGAACAGGTCGTTGGACACGGCCGCATCGACCGTCATCCACGAGCCCTTGTCCGAGAACACGGTCTGCGAAGGCTGCAGCCAGGCCTTATGCGCGTGGGCGGTGCCGGCGAGCGCGAGCGCGGCGAAAGCGGCGGCGGAAATCAGTTTGAGTTTCATGGCGTTGGGTCCGGGAACAGGGAATGGGGAATCGAGAATCGTCGAAGCAAGTGCAGGGCGCCTGGAACCGGACGAGGAAGAACCGCTTTCAACGATTCACGATTCCCCATTCCCGATTCCCGGCAACTCAGGGCTTCACCACCAGCCCGACCTTGCCCAACTCGGTCTTGCCTTGCGCCGACAGCTTCTGCGCCTTGGCCGTCCATTCGAACGGGATCGTCAGCATCTCGCGGCCGCCGACTTCGCGCGCGGCCTCGACGACCAGGGTGTAGCTGCCCGGGGCCAGGGCGGCGAGCTGCTTGGAGCCGCCCTTGAAGTTCACCGCGTGCTGGCCGACCGGACGGGTCGCGCCGCTGACGCCGTCGACCGGCATGCTCAGGGTGCGGCCGCTGCGCCGCCACCACTGGCGCATGTCCTTGAGCCACTTGGTGCCTTCGCCGTTCTTCATGTCCACGTCGTACCAAACGAGCAGGTTGCTCGCCACGGTGTTGTCGGCCTTTTCGATCCAGGCCGCGACGTAAGGGCGGTGATACTCGGCCGCGTTGATGCGCGGCACTTCGATGTTGAGTTCCAGATCGGCGGCGAACGCCGGCAGCGGCAGGGTCAGCGCCGGAATCAGGATCTTGAACATGGACGGCTTCATGGAGCGCTCCGGAAAGTTGCGATGGATAGCGTTGGATTCTTCAATGCATGAACAAGACCACGATCAGCAGCGGCAGCAACAGGCCCAGCGCCACCAGCGGCCAGGTCTTGCCGCGCTGGCGCGCGTGCAGTTGCAGCAGCCACAGGCCGGTCAGCGCGAACAGCAGGCAGGCCGCGGCGAACAGGTCGATGAACCAGCGCCAGGCGGTGCCGGTGTTGCGGCCCTTGTGCAGGTCGTTGAGCCAGGCGATCCAGCCGCGGTCGGTGCGTTCGTACTCGATCGCGCCGCTGTCGCGGTCGATGCTGATCCAGGCGTCGCCGCCCGGCCGCGGCAGCGACACGTAGACCTCGCCGTCGGACCACTCGCCCTTGCGCCCGTCGGCGCGAACGTCCAACGCATCGGCGAGCCAGTCGTTGACGTTGCCCGGCAAAGGCGCATCGGCCGCGCGCTCGCCTTGCAGGCTGCGCAGCAGGCTCTTGGGCAGGGTTTCCTTGACGTTGACCACGCGCGGCTGCGATTCGATCTGCGCGGCGTGGTTGAGGGTGATGCCGGTGACCGAGAACAGCACCAGCGCGACCAGGCTCAGTGCGGCGCTGATCCAATGCCAGCGGTGCAGGGTCTTGAGCCAGTACGCGCGGCGGTTCGCGTCGGCGCCGGCGGACGCCGCAGCGCTCACGTCTGGCTCCAGCGGCGCAGCAGGTTGTGGTAGACGCCGGTGAGCTGGACCAGCGCCGGATGATCGGGCACGTCGGCGTTGAGCCGGCGGATCGACACGTCGAGTTCGAACATCAGCCGCCGCTGCGAGTCTTCCGGCAGCAGGCTCTGGATCCAGAAGAACGAGGCCACGCGCGCGCCGCGGGTGACCGGGGTGACCCGGTGCAGGCTGGTGCCGGGATACAGCACCAGATCGCCGGCCGCGAGCTTGACGCTGTGCGCGCCGTAGGTGTCCTCGATCACCAGCTCGCCGCCGTCGTATTCCTCCGGCGCGCTGAGGAACAAGGTCGCGGACAGATCGGTGCGCACCGCGTCCATGCCGCCGCGGCTGCGGTCGTAGCGGATCGCGTTGTCGACGTGGAAGCCGAACGACTGCCCGCCGGCGTAGCGGTTGAACAGCGGCGGATACACGCGCTGCGGCAGGGCGGCGGAGAAGAAGGTGGAATTCTTGGACAGCGCGTCGAGGATCAGCGCGCCGAGTTCGCGCGCGGCCGGATCGGTCTCCGGCAACTGCGCGTTGTCCTTGGCCTTGGCCGATTGATGGCCGGCGGTGATGCGTCCGTCGGCCCAGCCGGCCTGCTCCAGGCGCGCCCGGCAATGGGCGACCTGTTCGGCGGTGAGAACCTTGGGAACTTGCAGCAGCATGGTTACCTCGATGCGGCCGCCCGGAGGGCCCGGGCGGCGCGCGCGGCGGAGAGGCGTCGATTAGACCGTGAAGCCGGCGCCTCCCGCCACTTGGCTTGCGGTCAGAACGAGAAGTTGGCGCTCAGCACGACCTGGCGGCCGTCGCCCGGCGTGGCCCAGCCGTTGTTGCGGATGCGGGTGAAATACTCTTCGTCGGTCAGGTTGTTGACGTTGAGCTGCAGCTGGGCCTGACGGCTGATCTTGTAGGCGACCATCGCGCGGTGGGTCCAGTAGCTGCCGTAGGTGGTCAGCGGGCCGTTGACGTTGGTGGCGCTGTGCTGGGTCAGCCAGATCTTGCCCTGGTAGGTCGCGCCGTAGCCGATCTGCCACTTCGGGCTCAGGTCGTAGGTGGTCCACAGGCTGAAGGAGTGCTCCGGCACGTTCAGCAGGCGGTCGCCCTTGGTGAAGTCCTGGCCGAGCTGGGCCTGGCGGTTCGACACGCCGCGCAGCACTTCGCTGTCGAGGAAGGCGTAGTTGGCGTACACGGCCCAGTTGTCGGTGATCAGGCCGGACAGGCCGAGCATGACGCCGTCGACGCGCGCGCGGCCGTCGAGCTGCTGCAGACCCGAAGGATTCAGCGGGTTGGCCGGGTCGGCGACCTTGTAGTTCTTGCGGTCGTTGCGGAACACCGAACCGGTCAGCGCGAGGCGGCCGTCGAGGAAGTCCCACTTGGTGCCGAGTTCGTAGCTGACCGCGGTTTCCGGATCGACCGAGCAGTTCTGCGGCGTGCACGAACCGTTGACCGAGGCCTTCGACGGCGTCTTCGAATTGCCGTAGGACAGATAGATGCTGCCGTTCTCGACCGGCTTGAACACCAGGCCGGCGCGATAGGAGAACAGATCGTCGTTGCTCTTGGTCGGCACGCCGTAGCCGGTGATGGTGCCGATCGGCTGCGCCGGCAGCGGCTGGTTGGCGGCGGTCGGCGCCTGCACCACGGTGGCGGTGTTGGTCTTGCCTTCGTTGCGCTCGTAGCGCGCGCCCAGGCTCAGCTGCCACTGCTCGTTGAACTTGAGCGTGTCGAACACGTACAGCGCGCGGTTGTCGAGCTCGCCCTCGGTGCGGCCGGTGAGGGTGCGGTTGAGCGGGCCGCGGTAGATGTGGTCCGGGTTGGCGATGTTCATCTGCGGCTGGCCCGCGAGGAACGGGTTGGTGCCGTTGGGGTTGCGGAAATCGCTGGTGACGTCGAGGTCGAACTTCTCGTGCAGCACCGAGAAGCCGGCGACGAGGTTGTGCTCGATCGAACCGGTGTTGAAGGTCGTGGTCAGGTCGGTCTGGGTGTACAGCGTGGTGTTGCGGGTGTCGCGACCGTAACCGCGCGGGCCGCTCGGGCTGTAGTTGCCGGGACGGGTCGTACCGCAAGAGGTGCCGGTCGGCGTCAGGTTGTTGGCGAGGCACCAAGTGCCCTGCACCGCGTCGACCAGCGAGAACTGGTCGACCTGCTGCCAGCGGGTCAGATTGCGCAGCTTGAAGCGCTCGTTGAAGCTGTGCTCGATCACCGAGGTCAGCGCATCCAGCTTCACTTCCTGGCGGTCGATGTTGCTGTAGCCGTAGTAGTTGCCGCGGTCGATGCCCGGCAGCACGTCGCCGTTGAAGAACGGCAGGCCGTATTGCGGGGTGTTGTCGTCCTTCTGGTGCACGTAGCTGAGAGTCCAGGAGGTGTCGCCGCCCAGGCCGAAGCCGAGCGAGGCGGCCACGCCCCAGCGCTGGTTCTCTTCGATATCGCGGCCCGGCACGTCGTTCTGGTGCGCCATCGTGTTCAGGCGCAGCGCGGTGCCTTCGCCGAGGACGAAGTTGCTGTCGCTGGTGAAGCGCGCGTAGGCGTCGCTGCCGGCGGCGATCGAGGCCTTGTGGAATTCGTTGAGGCCGGCGGCCTTGCTGACCAGGTTGACGGTGCCGCCGACCGAACCGGCGCCGGAATAGACCGAGTTCGCGCCGTTGACCACTTCCACCGATTCCAGGTTGAACGGATCGGTGCGGCTGTACAGGCCGCTGTCGCGCACGCCGTCGACGGTGATGTCGCTGGTGGCGTCGAAGCCGCGCAGGTTGATCTTGTCGCCGAAGCCGCCGCCGCCTTCGCCGGCGCCGAAGGTGATGCCCGGCAGGGTGCTGAGGATGTCCTGCAGCGACAGCAGGTTCTGGCCGTCGATGGTGTTGCGGTCGATCACGGTGATCGTCTGCGGGGTATCGCGCAGGTTCGCGGTGTACTTGCCGCTGCTGGCCTTCTGGATGCGGTGGCCGTGCACTTCCAGGCCTTGCACGTCCTTGGCCTGCGGCTCGGGCGCGGGCGCCGGGGCAGGCGCCGGAGCGGCGAAGCCGGGCAGGCTGATGACGAGGGCGAGCGCGCCGGCAAGCGGCGACACGACGAACTTCGTGGTCGACATGGGTATCTCTGGGGGGCAGGAAAAAGGCGGCGGCGCAGGGCCGCGTCAGGCCGCGATACTAATGAGATGGATTCTCATTTGCAACGAAAATTGAACGGGCACGGGTGGCTGTAACCGTTTTCGTCGCATGAGTGTGCTTAATGCGGGCGCGAGGCGTGGCGGCTGTCGCGGTTTCGCGCGGGATCGCTGGCGTTGCAGCGAGGCCGGCCGGTTTCGTGGAATCGCGCAGAAAAGCGTCGGGGCCGAAGCCCTCCACAAGCCTCAGGTCCGACCTGACTTTTGTGGGAGGCTTCAGCCCCGACGCTCTTTCGTGGCAGGGAGCTTCAGCCCCGACGCCTTTGTGCCAACGCTGCGCTGACGCGCTGAGGTTTCACTCGCGATCGTCGCGGGTCCACACCCCGCCGTCCTCGACCTTGACCGGAAACTTCGCCACCGGCTCGTACGCCGGCGCGCACAGCGGCCGCCCGTCGCGCACGTCGAAGCGCGCGCCGTGCAGCACGCACTCGATGCTGGCCTCTTCGCCGTCGAACGTGCCCGAAGACAGTTCGAAGTCCTCGTGCGAACAACGATCTTCCAGCGCGTAGTAATCGCCGTCGTAGTTGCACACGAAGATCGCCGTGTCCCCGTCCCAGGCGACGGTGGATTCGCCGGGAAGCAATTGCGAGGTGGCGCAGACGAAGATCCAGTTGCCGCTCATGCGATGGTTTCCTGGCTTTGGCTCGGTAGTCGGGAATCGGGAATCGGGAATCGGGAATCGAGAATAAGAGCCGGAGCGCAAAGCTCGTACCGATTCCCTATTCCCCATTCCCGATTCCCGAAAAAACGTCAAAACGTTTTTTCCAAAACCTCGAACCGCAAATCGTCGCGCTTGGGCTGGCCGAAACGCTCGTCGCCGTAAGGGAAAGGCTTGAGCTTGCCGGTGCGGACATAGCCGCGGCGCTGGTAGAACGCGATCAACTCGTCGCGGATGTCGATCACGGTCATGCGCATCGCCGGCAGCGCCCAGTCCTCGCGCACCATGCGCTCGGCCTCGTCGATGACCTGCTTGCCGATGCCGCCGCCCTGCAGGGTCGGCTGCACCGAGAACATGCCGAAATAACCGGCGCCTTCTTCCTCGGCGATGTGGGCGCAGGCCAGCAACTGCGGCCGGCCGGCGTCGTCGGCGCGCTCGGCGATCAGGATCACGCTGCGCTCGCGCGCCAGACACGCGTGGATGTCGTCGGCGCCGGTGCGGCGGCCGTCGAGGAAATCGGCTTCGGTGGTCCAGCCGGCGCGGCTGGCGTCGCCGCGGTACGCCGATTCGACCAGCGCGATCAGCGCGTCGGTGTCGGCCAGGGTGGCGTGGCGGAACAGCAGGGGAGCGGCGTGGGTCATGGGCGGCGGCCGGGTAGGGGAGGCGATGTTAGTACGGAATCGGCCGGCGCCGGCGGCCATGCCGCGGGCGCCGGCGCCAGCTGTGTGCCGGTGCTGCGGCCGCGGCCGCTCAGGCCAGCAGCTTGCGCACCTTGTTCAAGGCGGCGACGAAGGCGTCGATCTCCTCGAAGGTGTTGTAGTAGGCCAGCGAGGCGCGGCAGGTCGCCGGCACGCCGAAGCGCTGCATCAGCGGGTGCGCGCAGTGGTGGCCGGAGCGGATCGCCACGCCTTCCAGGTCGAGCAGGGTGGCCAGGTCGTGGGCGTGCGCGCCTTCGATCAGGAAGCTCACCACCGCGGCCTTGCCCGGCGCGGTGCCGAACACGCGCAAGCCGGGCACTTCGGCCAGCGCGGCGTTGAAGCGCTGCAACAGCGCCTGCTCGCGCGCTTCGATATTGGCCATGCCGAGCGCGGACAGGTAATCGACCGCGGCGCCGAGGCCGGCGAAGCCGGCGATGTTCGGCGTGCCGGCTTCGAAGCGGCGCGGCGCATCGGCGAACACGGTGCCTTCGAAGCGCACTTCCTTGATCATCTCGCCGCCGCCGATGAACGGCGGCATCGCGTCGAGGTGCTCGCGCCGCGCCCACAGCGCGCCGGTGCCGGTCGGGCCGCTCATCTTGTGGCCGGTGACGACGTAGAAATCGCAGCCGATCGCGGCGATGTCGAGCGCCAGGTGCGGCGCCGCCTGCGAACCGTCGATCAGGGTGGCGATGCCGCGCTTGCGCGCCTCGCGGCAGATCTCGCGCACCGGGTTGACCGTGCCGAGCACGTTGGAGACGTGGGTCAGCGCCAGCAGCTTCACGTCCGGCGTCAGCAGCGAATACAGCTGATCCAGATCGAGCCGGCCGGCGTCGTCGATCTCGGCGACCTTGATGACCGCGCCGGTGCGCTGCGCGACCAACTGCCACGGCACGATGTTGGCGTGGTGCTCCATGCGCGTGAGCACGATCGCGTCGCCGGCCTTGAGCCGCGGCAGCGCCCACGAATAAGCGACCAGATTGATCGCGAAGGTGGTGCCGCTGCACAGCACCAGCTCGTCGCCGCGCACGTTGAGGAAGCGCGCCAGCTTGGCCCGCGCGCCTTCGTAGGCCTCGGTGGCTTCGGTGCCGAGCGTGTGCACGGCGCGGCTGACGTTGGCGTTGTGGCGGCGGTAGAACTCGTCGACGGTGTCGATCACCGCGTTGGGCTTCTGCCCGGTGTTGGCCGAGTCGAAATAGATCAGCGGCTTGCCGTGGACTTCGCGGGTCAGCACCGGGAAGTCGGCGCGTACGGCGGTCCAGTCGATGGCGGCGGGAGTGGGGGCTGCGACGGTCATCGTTTTCCCGATAAGCGAGAAGTGAGCGGAGAGGAGTGAGGAGTGAGCGGATGCGGCGAAGAGCGCTTTCTCGCTCCTCACTCCTGTGCGCTCACTCCTCGCTTCAAGCGGATTGCAGCCGTTCCAGCGCCAGATTCAGCCGCACCTCGAGCATCGCGCGCACGCTTTCGTCCTCGATCACCGCGACGGTTTCGCGGCAGAACGCGGCGGTCAGCAGCGCGCGCGCGGCCTCGGCCGGTACGCCGCGCGAGCGCAGGTAGAACAGCGCATTTTCGTCGAGCTGGCCGACGGTGGCGCCGTGCGCGGCCTGCACTTCGTCGGCGTGGATCTCCAGCACCGGCTGGGTGTCGATCTCGGCGCCTTCGTTGAGCAGCAGGTTCTTGTTCGACAGGTCGGCGTTGCTGCCGTCGGCGCCTTCGCGGATCAGGATGCCGCCGTGGAACGCGGCGCGCGAGCGGCCGGCGCCGAGGCCGCGCCAGACCAGTTCGCACTGGGTGTCGCGGCCGACGTGGTCGATCCCCAGGCGGGTGTCGAGATGGCGGCGGCCGGTCGCCCGCAGCACGCCGTTGGCGTGGACCTGCGCGCCTTCGCCGTGCAGCGCGGCGTTGAGTTCGTGGCGGCTCAGCGCGGCGCCGAGTTCCAGGTCGAGGCGGCGGTACTGCGCGGCGCGCGCCAGCACCGCGTCGGTGCGGGCGATCACGGTTGCGCCGAGCGCCTCGTCCTGCACCCGCGCGTGCGCGAGCCGCGCGTCGGGCGCGAGGTGGACGTGGGTCAGGCTGTTGCCGAGATGGTTGTGGGTGTCGCTGGCCAGATGGTGCTCGACCACGCTCAGGCTCGCGCCCTCGCGCAGTTCGATCAGATGGCGCAGATGCCAGGCGCGGTCGCCCTGGCTGGGGCTGCCGACGAACACCAGGTGCACCGGAGTTTCGGCGCGCACGCCGGCGTCCACGCGCAGCACCGCGCCTTCGTCGGCCAATGCGGCGTTGAGGCGGGCGAACACTTCGTCGGCGCGCTCGAAGCGACGGGCGAGGAAGTTGGCTTCGCGCGCGTCGCCGGCGTCGAGCACCTGCGACAGCGGTTGCAGGCTCACCCCCGCCGGCAGGCCGGACAGGTCGGTGTGGGCGGCGTCGAAGCGGCCGTTGTGGAAGACGATGCGCGGCGCCGGGATGCCGGCAACCGCGGCGGCGTCGAACGCGGCGGGCGCGGCGTCGGCGGCGGCGAAGGCGCGGCGTTCCAGCGAACGCAGCGGGGTGTACTTCCAGGCTTCGGTGCGCGGGCCGGGCAGGCCGTCGCGCAGCGCGGCGTCGAGCGCGGCGCGGCGGGTCTGGCCGAGGCCGGCGGCTTCGCGCGCGGGCAGGGCGTCGAAGGCGGAAGCGAAGGCTTCGAGCAGTGCGCTCATCGGCGGGTCTCCTGTGCTCGCGGCGCGGTCAAGCCGCGCTCTCCGGCGCCACCCGGTCCTTGAGCCAGGCGTAGCCATGCGCTTCCAGCTCCAGCGCCAGTTCGGCGCCGCCGGTCTCGACGATGCGGCCGTCGGCCAGCACGTGGACCACGTCGGGCTTGATGTAGTCGAGCAGGCGCTGGTAGTGGGTGATGACCAGGAACGCGCGCTCCGGCGAGCGCAGCGCGTTGACGCCGTCGGCGACCGCCTTGAGCGCGTCGATGTCCAGGCCCGAATCGGTTTCGTCGAGGATCGCCAGGCGCGGTTCGAGCAGCGCCAGCTGGAAGATCTCGTTGCGCTTCTTCTCGCCGCCGCTGAAGCCTTCGTTGACGCCACGGTGCAGCAGCTCGTCCTTCAGGTGCAGCACGGCGAGCTTCTCGCGCACCAGCTTGAGGAACTGCATCGAATCGAGTTCGGCCTCGCCGCGCGCCTTGCGCTGGGCGTTGAGCGCGGCGCGCAGGAAGTAGGTGTTGTTGACGCCGGGGATTTCGACCGGGTACTGGAACGCCAGGAACACGCCGGCGGCGGCGCGTTCTTCGGGTTCCAGCGCGAGCAGGTCGCGGCCGTCGAACTCGACACTGCCGGCGGTGACCTCGTAGCCCTCGCGCCCGGCCAGCACGTTGCCGAGCGTGGACTTGCCGGCGCCGTTGGGGCCCATGATGGCGTGCACCTGGCCGGGGATCAGCTCCAGGGTCAGGCCCTTGAGGATTTCCTTGCCGGCGACGGAGACGTGGAGGTTTTCGATCTTGAGCATGGCGGGATTCTTGGTTGATTCAGTCGTCAAGCCGTTCCAGGTCCGCCAGGTCTTGCAGGCGGCCTACGGCCTTCTTGTTCTTGCGCAGGTCGTCGATTCCGATCACCGATACGCTGGTACCTGCGAGCGGCACGGTGATTCGATTCGGAAAACACTCGTCGAAGTCGACGCCATCGGCGAAGTTGATCAGCTCGATCTTGTTCGGCTCCGCTCCCAGGACCAGCATCGCGCGCGGTTTGCAGAACGCGGCAGGGTCGGCCTGGAGGTCCGCGAAGCCGAAGTCGCGCAAAGCCGCAATCAGGCGCCGCGCGTTGTCTTCGGTGCCGCGAAACCAGACATCCATGTCCCGGGTGTAACGCACATGCCCATGCACGCCGAGCGCGATGCCGCCGACCAGCATGTAGTCGACGCGGTGGGCGCCCAACGCGGCGAGGAACTCGCCCCAGTCGTCAGGGAGCCGGGACATCGCGGAACTCGAGCACATACGCGAAGGGCGGGTTGCCGTTCTTGAACAACTCGTTTCCTTCCCGGTGCAGGTTCAGCGTCTCCTGCAACCGCTCTTCCGGCGGGCGCGAGCGCCAATAACGCTGCGTCCCGGCCTTTTGTTCATCCGGCGCGACGAAGCGCAGGCTGCGTACGACGCCGGCGCTCATCCGACCGAGCCTTCCAGGCTCACTTCCAGCAGCTTCTTAGCCTCGACCGCGAACTCCATCGGCAGCTCGCGGAACACGCTCTTGCAGAAGCCGTCGACGATCATCGACACCGCGTCTTCCTCGCCGATGCCGCGCGAGCGGCAATAGAACAGCTGGTCTTCGCTGATTTTGGAGGTGGTCGCCTCGTGCTCGACGGTGGCGTCGGGGCGCTTGACCTCGATGTACGGGAAGGTGTGCGCGCCGCACTTCTTGCCGATCAGCAGGCTGTCGCACTGGGTGTGGTTGCGCGCGCCGGCGGCGTTCTTCTCCACTTTCACCAGGCCGCGGTAGGTGTTCTGGCCGCGGCCGGCGCTGATGCCCTTGCTGATGATCTTGCTCTTGGTGCGCTTGCCGACGTGGATCATCTTGGTGCCGGTGTCGGCCTGCTGGCGGTGGTGGGTCAGCGCGACCGAATAGAACTCGCCGACCGAATCGTCGCCCAACAGCACGCACGACGGGTATTTCCAGGTGATCGCCGAACCGGTCTCGACCTGGGTCCAGCTGATCTTGCTGCGCGCGCCGCGGCATTCGCCGCGCTTGGTCACGAAGTTGTAGATGCCGCCGCGGCCTTCCTCGTCGCCCGGGTACCAGTTCTGCACCGTGGAGTACTTGATTTCCGCGTCTTCCAGCGCGACCAGCTCGACCACCGCCGCGTGCAGCTGGTTCTCGTCGCGCATCGGCGCGGTGCAGCCTTCGAGATAAGACACGTAGGCCCGGTCTTCGCACACGATCAAGGTGCGCTCGAACTGGCCGGTGTGGCCGGCGTTGATGCGGAAATAGGTGCTCAGCTCCATCGGGCAGCGCACGCCCTTGGGGATGAACACGAAGCTGCCGTCGGAGAACACCGCCGAGTTCAGCGCGGCGAAGTAGTTGTCGCCGACCGGCACGACGCTGCCGAGGTACTTTTGCACCATCTCGGGATGCTCGCGGATGGCCTCGGACATCGAGCAGAAGACGATGCCCTTCTCGGCCAGTTCCTTGCGGAAGGTGGTGCCGACCGAGACCGAGTCGAACACCGCGTCGACCGCGACGCCGGCCAGCCGCGCGCGCTCGTGCAGCGGCACGCCGAGCTTGTCGTAGGTGTCGAGCAGTTCCTGCGGCACTTCGTCGAGCGAGTTGTACTTGGCCTTCGGCGCGCTGTAGTAGCTCAGCGCCTGGAAGTCGATCGGAGCGATGTTGAGCTTGGCCCAGTGCGGCATCGGCATGGTCAGCCAATGGCGGTAGGCGGCCAGGCGCCAGTCGGTCATCCACTGCGGCTCGTTCTTCTTGGCCGACAGCGCGCGCACCGTGTCCTCGTCCAGGCCGGGCGGCAGGCTGTCGGATTCGATGTCGGTGACGAAGCCGGCTTCGTAGCGACGGCCCAATTGCTCGTGGATCATCTCGTTTTGAAGCGGACGATTGACGATGTCGCCCGCCTGCGCGGGAACGGTCTTGATGTCGGTGGCCATGGCGGCTGCCTACTGTCTATGCGCCGGCCAGGCGCAGGTCGATGCGCTTGGCGGTGGCGGCGGGTTCGGTTGGAAAAGAGGGTGCGAGCATCTGCGCCAGGGTCACGTTGCTGAGCGCTTCGACCACGACGTCGTTGATCCGGCGCCAGTTGGCGCGCACGCCGCACTGGCTTTCCAGGCCGCACTGGCCTTCGTGCAGGCTGCATTCGGTCATGCCGAGCGGGCCTTCCATCGCCTCGACGATCTCGATCAGGCCGATCTCGTCGGCCGGGCGGGCCAGGCGGTAACCGCCGTTGGCGCCGCGGAAGCCTTCGACCAGACCGGCCTGGGCCAGCGGCTTGAGCACCTTGCTGACCGTCGGCGCTTCCAGGCCCGCGCGCTCGGCCAGTTCGGCCGCGCTGAGGACGCGGTCGTGCTGGGCCGCCAGGACGGTCAGGACGACCGTGGCGTAGTCGGTGAGCTTGGTGACGCGGAGCATCGGCGTGGGGGCGCTGAAGGGCTGGCGGGAATTCGTACCGAAATTGTACGGTTTTATTGCCGCCGAGGCCAGCCGGGGGTTTTGCGCTATTCATCGGTACGTCCCGGGGTCGTTCGCGACGGGCGCAGCGGCCGCGGCGTTCAGGCTCGCGCGCCGCGCGCACCCGGAAAGGCGACCGCGGCGATAGCGGCCGACCGCCCGGGCAGGCGAGAATGCGCCCTCGTCATTTTGGGAATCGCCATGCCGCGCAAGATCGCCGCCCGTCGTTCAGCCATCCACGGCAACGGCGTATTCGCCGTCGCCCCGATCGCCAAGGGCGAACGCGTCATCGAGTACAAGGGCCGCCGCCGCACCCACGAGGAAGCCGACGCCGGCGACACCGGCGACGCCGACTCCGGCCACACCTTCCTGTTCACCCTCAACGACGAATACGTCATCGACGCCAACTACGAGGGCAACACGGCGCGCTGGATCAACCACAGCTGCTCGCCGAACTGCGAGGCGGTGCTGAACGAGGACGACGGCGACGACCGCCGTCTGGACCAGGTGTTCATCGAGGCGATCCGCGACATCGCCCCGGGCGAGGAGCTGTCGTACAACTACGGCATCACCCTGGCCGAGAAGCACACCAAGGAACTGAAGAAGATCTGGGAGTGCCGCTGCGGTTCGCCGGATTGCACCGGGACCATGCTGCAGCCGAAGAAGGACAAGAAAAAGAAGAAGAAAGACAAGGACAAGAAGAAGGACAAGAAAAAGAAGAAGGACAAGAAGGGCAAGAACAAGGATTGACAGGTCTCAGCGAGGCTGCGGTCGCCCCCTGTAGGAGCGGCGCGAGCCGCGACCAACCGAAGCATCGTACGTAAGCGCCACGTTCCGAAGCCATGCCGGTCGGCGCAGGCGCAGGACAGCTTCGACGGGCTCCGGCGGGTGGCGTGGTATGGCGTCGCTTCGGTTGGTCGCGGCTTGCGCCGCTCCTACAGTTCAGGCATGCGGCCGCGACCGGACCGGCCGATTGCGCAAACTCCCCACGCAACTTCGCCCGCGTACGAAGGTCCGATTCCCGTACCCCCCGGCGCGCCAGGACACTGCGATGCATTCGCCGCCACGCCGCGCTAACGCGGCGCGGCGACAATGGCCGCCGGCTCGCCGTCGCGGCGCTCTCTTTCCGCATCGTCCAGGAGTGGTTGCATGAGTTCGATCCAAGGCAAAGTCGCCGTCGTCACCGGGGCCGCGAGCGGCATCGGCAAGGAAATCGCCCACGAGCTGGCCCGCGCCGGCGCCGCCATCGCGATCGCCGACCTCAACCTCGCCGGCGCGCAGGCGGTAGCCGACGAGATCGTCGCCGCCGGCGGCCGCGCCATCGGCGTGGCGATGGACGTCACCGACGAGGCCGCGGTCAACGCCGGCATCGAGCGCGTGGTCGCCGAACTCGGCGGCATCGACATCCTGATCTCCAACGCCGGCATCCAGATCGTCAACCCGATCGAGAACTACGCCTTCGCCGACTGGAAGAAGATGCTCGCGATCCATCTCGACGGCGCGTTCCTGACCACCAAGGCCGCGTTGCCGCACATGTACAAGGACGACAAGGGCGGCGTAGTCGTCTACATGGGCTCGGTCCACTCGCACGAAGCCTCGCCGCTGAAGTCGGCCTATGTCACCGCCAAGCACGGCCTGCTCGGCCTGTCGCGGGTGCTGGCGAAGGAAGGCGCCAAGCACAACGTGCGCAGCCACGTGGTTTGCCCGGGTTTCGTGCGCACGCCGCTGGTCGACAAGCAGATTCCGGAACAGGCCAAGGAACTGGGCATCAGCGAGGATGAGGTGATCAAGAAGGTCATGCTCGGCAACACCGTCGACGGCGTGTTCACCACGGTGCAGGACGTGGCCCAGACCGTGCGCTTCCTGGCCGAGTTTCCGAGCGCGGCGCTGACCGGGCAGAGCTTCGTGGTCAGCCACGGCTGGTACATGCAGTAAACGCCGGCAGTAAACGCCGGCAGTAAACCGCCCGCCGTAAACCGCCCGTGCGCGAGGGCCTTCAGGCCCGGTGCCTCCCGATCCGACGGCTGGAATGGGAACACAGGCATCGGGCCTGAAGGCCCTCGCGCGAATGGAGGCCGCCATGCCCGTTCCGCGCAAGACCAGGACCGCCGCCCGCAAGACCGCCGCCGCGCCGCGCGCGCCGGCCAAGCGCGAGCCCCCGCCGGCCGCGCCGGCGAAAAAAGACCCGCCGTCGAAGCAGCCGGCGCGCAAGGAGCCGCCCAAACCCAAGCCCGGCGACGCCTCGCGCGCTGCCGGCGCACCCGCCCGCGCGCGCCGCGCTCAGGCGCCCGCGCCCGCGACCCCGCGTCAGGCCCGCCGCGCCGAAGCGGTCGAACGCGTCAGCGGCGAATCGGTCCAGCGGGTGCAGGACGCGGCGCCGGCCTTGCCCGAAAACATCGCCCTGGTCCTGCAAGGCGGCGGCGCGCTCGGCGCCTACCAGGCCGGTGTCTATCAGGGCCTGTTCGAAGCCGGCATCGCGCCGAACTGGATCGCCGGCATCTCGATCGGCGCGTTCAACACCGCGATCATCGCCGGCAACCCGCCGGAAAAACGCATGGCCGCGCTGCGCGAGTTCTGGGACACGATCTCGCGCCCGAACGTGTTCCCGGCGACCACGCTCGGCCAGGAAGCGCGCTTCGACGGCATCGATGCCGACACCCGCGCCTGGCTCGACACCTGGGAAGCCTGGCGCGCGCTGATCGAAGGCCAGCGCGGCTTTTACCAGCCGCGCGCGTGGCTCGGCCCCGATCCGTCGCTGTGGTCGGGCGGCCAGCCCGGCCCCGCGGCGGCGAGTTTTTACGACACCTCGCCGATGATCGCCACGCTCGAACGGCTGGTCGATTTCGACCGTTTGAACGACGGCGGCATCCGCGTCAGCGTCGGCGCGGTCAACGTGCGCACCGGCAACCTGGAGTATTTCGACAACACCCGGATGCGCCTGGACGCGCGCCACATCCTCGCCTCCGGCGCGCTGCCGCCGGCATTCCCGGCGATCGAGATCGACGGCGAGTTCTACTGGGACGGCGGGTTGGTCTCGAACACGCCGCTGTCGCAGGTGCTGACCGCCAGCCCGCGCCGCGACACCCTGGTGTTCCAGGTCGACCTGTGGAACGCGCGCGGTGAGCTGCCGCAGAACCTGCTCGACGTGGCCGAGCGGCAAAAGGAAATCCAGTATTCCAGCCGCACCCGCCTGATCACCGACACCCAGCGCGTGTTCCAGCACTACCGCCGGCTGCTGCGCGAACTGCTGGAAGAAATTCCCGAGGACGTACGCAAGTCCAATCCCTGGGCGCAGCACGCGGCCGAACTGGCCTGCGACCGGCGCTACAGCGTGATCCACCTGATCTATCGCGACAAAGCGAAAATCGGCCACTTCAAGGACTATCAGTTCGGCCGCGTGGCGATGCGCGAGCATTGGCTGTCGGGGCGCAGCGATATCGCCCGGGCCTTGAGCCATCCGGACTGGCTGCAACTGCCGCACGGCGAATCGGCGTTCGTGGCGCACGACGCGACCGCGTCCTGATCCGACCGGGCTTTTTGTAGGAGCGGCGCGAGCCGCGACCGCGACACCGCGCCTGCGACGCGACCGGCTACCGACGGTCGCAGCCCGCACCGCTTCTACAGCCGGATACGAAACCACGGCCGCCCCCTGTAGGAGCGGCGCAAGCCGCGACCGCGCTCGTTCACGCTGACGGCGCGAATCCGATGTTTCGCGGTCGCGGCTTGCGCCGCTCCTACAGGAATGACTCCGCGGCTTGCGTCGGCTGATCTTTGTCACCCGATAGCCATGCGGCCGCCTGAACTGCGGTCCCAATGGCTCCGATGCGCTCCGGCCGCCGAAGGTTGCCATGACTTACGCCAGTTAGCGCAAACCCGCCGCGCCGCTAGTCTGCGCGCCGTCGCGGTGCCGTTCGCCGCGATCCGCCCGCGGCGCCGTACGCCCGCGGCGGTCCACGCAGTCCGGGGAACGCGCCATGCGCCATCGTTGCAGCCTCACCCTCCTGGCGGCCGCCTGCGCCGCGACGTTCGCCGCGCCGTGCGCGCAGGCGCTGGAAATCGACGGGCGCATCGACCCGCAGGAATGGAGCCAGGCGCGCCATGTCGCCGACTTCCGCCACACTCAGCCGTTGTCGCGCGAACCCGGCCGGCTGCCGACGCAAGCCTGGTTCATGGCGACCGAACGCGGCCTCGCCGTAGCCTTCCGCAACACCCAGCCCGCCGGCGTGCCGCGCATGCGCCAGCACACCCAGCGCGACGGCGACGGCACCGTCGACCGGGTCAACCTGTACGTCGATTTCGACGGCGACGGCCGCACCGGCTACAACTTCACCGTGACCCTGGCCAACAGCATCACCGACGCCACGGTCACCAACGAAAACCAGTTCAACAACGACTGGGACGGCGACTGGCTCCATGCCACCAGCGAAGACGAGCAGGGCTGGTCGGCGGAGATGCTGATTCCCTGGCACATCGCGCCGATGCGCCAGGGCGGCGCCGGCACGCGCACGCTCGGGATCCAGCTCGACCGGGTCATCGCTTCCAGCGGCGAACGCATCTCGTGGCCCGCGGTGCACTACACCGAGGCGCGCTACCTGTCGGCGTTCGAGCGCATCGACGTGCCGGCGTACAAGCAATCGCTGCTGGCGATCACCCCGTACGTGGTCGGCATCGGCGACGCGGTCGGCCATGGCAGCGACGTCGACGGCGGCCTGGACCTGTTCTGGAAGCCCAGCGGCAAGTTCCAGCTCAGCGCCACGCTGAACCCCGACTTCGGCCAGGTCGAGAGCGACGAGCTGACCGTCAACTTCAGCGCCACCGAAACCTTCTTCAGCGACAAGCGCCCGTTCTTCACCGAGAACCAGGGCTTCTTCGACGTGCCGTTCGGTTCGTACAACAACAACAGCCGGCTGATCTACACCCGCCGCGTCGGCGGCGCGGCCGACGACGGCAACGGCTCGGGCGACGTGACCGCGGCGGTCAAGCTCAACGGCAGCGCCGGCGGCTTCAACTACGGCGTGTTCGCCGCCGGCGAAGGCGACGCCGCCGGCCGCGATTTCTACGCCGCCCGCGTCACCCGCGACTTCGCCCGCTTCGGCCTCGGCGCGATGGCGACCCGGGTCGAGCGGCCGTTCCTGGACCGCACCGCCAACGTCTACGAATTCGACCAGCGCTGGGCGCCGAACAAGCAATGGTCGCTGCGCGGCACCGTGGTCGCCTCCGACGTGCAGCAGGCCGGCCGCAGCTTCCGCGACAGCGGCGCGCAGCTGCGCATCGACTACGACATGGGCGGCGGCTGGCGCCAGCAACTGTACGGCCTGCACCTGGGCCGCGACCTGATGCTCAACGATTTCGGTTACCTGGAACGCAACAACTTCAACTACGTGCGCTACGACCTCGGCAAGCGGGTCAGCGACCTGCCGGCGGAGTCGGCCTACGCCGGGCAGGACTGGCACTTCGCGGTGTCGCGCCGCTACAACGACGGCGGCCTGCACATCGCCGACGCGGTCGCGGTCAACCGCCGCAGCGACATGCGCGACGGCGGCCGCCAGTTCGTCGAGGCTGCGCTGTGGAGCAGCGGCCACGACGACCTGCTGACCCGCGGCCACGGCGTGGTGCGGATGCCGGCCAAGGGCTTCCTCAGCTACGAGCGGCTGCGCCCGCAACGCGGCGACAGCCGCTGGTCGCTGTACACCGAGGCCTACTACAAGGCCGACGGCCTCGGCGATCTCGACCAGGGCCGGACCACCTTGTACCTGGAGCCGAACTACCACGTCAGCGACCGCATGCTGCTGTTCGCCGGCGTCGAATACAGCCACGACCCGGCCTGGCTGCTGTGGCGCGGCGACAACCGCATCGCCGATTTCCGCGCCGACATCCTCAGCCTCAACGGCGGCATGCAGTGGTTCATCGACGACAAGCACGAGCTGCGCGTGCGCCTGGAAACCATCGGCGTGGACGCGCGCAAGCGCCGCGTTTACCGCGTCGACGGCGCCGGCCGGCCGTTGCGGGTCGAGGAGGACGTGCCCGATTTCAGCCTGCGCAATCTCGCCTTCCAGGTCCGCTACCGCTACGAACTGGCGCCGCTGTCGTATCTGTACGTCGCTTACGTGCGCGGCGGCGAGATGTTCGAGGAAGGCGCGCGCAGCCGCAACGTCGGCAGCGAGTTCGGCGATGCCTTCAGCCTGCGCGACAGCGAGCAGTTGCTGGTGAAGCTGTCGTACCGGTTCGAGATCTGATCCGCTCGCCGGATCGCGCACATGCAGTCGCGCCGGGGAACGCCGGCGTGGGCCTTCGCTGTCCATACACAAGCGCATGGCGTCGAACGGCGCCATTTCGATTGCTTGCGCGTGTATTTCGCTGAGCGCGATGATGCAGCGGAATTGATCGCCGGCGCGTAGCGGGCGTTGATTGCGGCGGCCCGGCGCACGCGCCGACGCGCATTCGGGCCGCTGAATCGCAAGGATTTTCGCGCTGCCGGGCGGCGGGCGAAGCGTCGCGCGCGCGGCGGTCGGCCTGCGGCTTTAGTGATCGTGTCCGCATTCTGCATGCCGGGTCGATACCTCTATCCGACGCCCATCCCGCGGATGCGTCGTCGGCGGCTCGCCATTCTCGTCGCCGGCTTTCTGCACCAACAGAGGCACGCGATGAAATCCTGTACAGCCCACGCGCGGCGGCATCTGGCCGCCACGTTTCTGGCGTTCTGCGCCGTTACCGCTCACGCCCAGCCGTCCGCTGTTCCCGATCCCAACACTTGGCTCAACGCCGCGCAGCAGGCCGTGCAGCTGATCGACCAGAACAAGGCCGGCGAGCTGTGGGAAGGCGGCTCGGCGGAAATGAAGAAGCGGGTAGCCAAGAAGGACTTCGTCGCTTCGGTGAAGAAGCTGCGCGGCGTCGATGCGGTGACCGCGCGCGAATGGGTCGCGATCGAGCGCAGCCAGCTCGCGGCGCGGCCGGACGTGCCGGCCGGGCAGTACGTCAACGTGCGCTTCCGCGCCGCACTGGGCAAGCGCGCCGTCGCCGAACTGGTGACGTTCCGCCAGGAAGCCGACGGCGGCTGGCGCTGGATGGGCTACCTCGTGCAGTGAACCGGGCGATGCCGCGACCTGCGCGGCGTGCGTCCCGACCTCCTGCGACCGGCTTTGCGGCTGCGGCCGCGCGCGCATCGCCGTCGAAGGATTTCCCGCTTTTGCAAAGGGCTGCGGCCCCAATCTTCAAGTCGAGAAACTCCACATGAACAAGATCTACTCGTTGGTCTGGAACCGGTCGCTGGGGCAACTGGTCGTCGCATCGGAACTGGCAGGTTCGAATACGGTCGGCTCGGTCCGTTCCGGCGCGCGCGCGCCGGCGTTGTCGGCCTTGGCGGCGGCGCTGATGGTGTTGCTGGGGGCGGCACCGATGGAAGTCGCGGCGCAGGTGGCTACGAACGGTCCGGGCGGCGCGATCAATGTAGGCAATGTCGCTTCCGCGCCCGGAACGGGCGCCATCGCGATCGGCGGCAACGGGACTCGGAACAACACGCAGACGCTGGCTCAGGGCAATGAATCCATCGCCATGGGCACCGGTGCACAGGCCGCCGGTCCGCAATCGGTCGCGATCGGCCGCGATGCCAATGCCACGACGGATTTGGCCATTGCGTTGGGCGCCTTCAACACGGCTGGCGGCAAATACTCGACGGCCATCGGTGGCTCCAATGTGATCGGCGCTGGATCTGATAGCGCTATCGCAATCGGAGCATCCAACAAGATCAGTGACAACGCCGTCGGTGCCGTCGTCTTGGGCATGAATTCCCAGGCGACTCAGGCCAACACCGTGGTGTTGGGCGCGGCCTCCAAAGCCCTGGGCAACTCAGCCCTGGCGTTCGGCAACACCGCGTTGGCCGGCGCCGACAACACGATCGCGATAGGCAGCAGCGCCAAGGTCAACACCGGCGCGACAGGCGCCGTGGCGCTCGGGCAAAATTCGGCCGTTTCGGCCAACGCCACCAACGCGGTCTCGATCGGCGTCGGCTCTCAGGCGACCAATGTCAACGCCGTCGCGTTGGGGCAGTCCTCCAAATCCCAGGGCACTGCATCCTTGGCCGCCGGCTCCGGAGCCGTGGCCGGCGCGAACAATGCAGCGGCGTTGGGTGCCAGTGCCACGGTCAACACCGGCGCGACCGGCGCCGTGGCGCTCGGCCAATCCGCGAGCGTCGCGGCCAATGCCACCAGCGCGATTGCGATCGGCCTCAGCTCTCAGGCGACCCTGGCCAACGCCGTGGCGCTGGGGCAAAACGCCATCTCCCAGGGCAATGCGTCCTTGGCGGTCGGCTCCGGCGCGAAGGCCGGCACGGGCGGCACGGCCAGCGCGGTGGCGCTGGGCGACAGCGCCAACGCCGCCTTCGCTTCGTCCATCGCGATCGGTCGCGCGGCCACGCCGGGCAGCGCGCTCAGCATCGCCATCGGCGATGCGGCGACGACCGGCGTGACCGGACAGAACGTCGCCATCGGCTCCGGTGGCACCAGCGCCAACTCGGCCGCCGCGACCGGCGGCGCGGTCGCGATCGGCCGCACGCAGACGGCGAAGGGCAACGGCGCGGTCGCGATCGGCGACCCCAACACCGCCAACGGCACTGGCGCGGTGGCGGTAGGCGAGGGCAACGTCGCCGCCGGCTCGGCCGACGGCAGCGGCGCCGCCACCGGCGCGGTGGCGATCGGCAGCGGCAACAGCGCGCTCGGCGACGGTGCGGTCGCCCTGGGCAGCGGATCGCAGGCGCAGGCGGCGGGCGCGCTCGCGCTCGGCAACGCGGCGACGGCGAAAAACGCCAACGATGTGGCGCTCGGCAGCGGCGCGGTGACGGACGCGGCGGTGGCCACAGCGAGCACGGTCATCAACGGCACGACCTACAACTTCGCCGGAACCGCGCCGGGCAGCGTGGTGTCGGTCGGCGCGAACGGCGCCGAACGCCAGGTCATCAACGTCGCCGCGGGCCGGCTGACGGCGACCTCGACCGATGCGGTCAACGGCAGCCAGTTGTTCGCGACCAACACCGAACTCGGCGCGGTCAACGACCGCGCCAAGGCCTTGGGCGCGGACGTCGCCGGCGCGGTCGGCGGCGGTTCGACTTACGACCCGGCCACCGGCAAGCTGACGGCGCCGGCCTACAACGTCGGCGGCACCACCTACAGCAACGTCGGCGACGCGCTGGCCCAGTTGGCCAACGGCGGCGCGAAGGCCAAGTACTTCAGCGCCAATTCGACCGGCGCGGACAGCGCCGCGACCGGCGCCGATTCGGTGGCGATCGGCACCGGCGCGACCGCGGCCAACGCCGGCGATGTGGCGTTGGGCGCCAACTCGACGACCGGCGCGGCGGTGGCCACCGCGAGCACGGTCATCAACGGCACGACTTACGACTTTGCCGGCACCGCGCCGGGCAGCGTGGTCTCGGTCGGCGCGGTCGGCGCCGAACGCCAGATCACCAACGTCGCCGCGGGCCGGCTGGCGGCCGACAGCACCGACGCGATCAACGGCAGCCAGTTGTTCGCGACCAACACCGAACTCGGCGCGGTCAACGACCGCGCCAAGGCCTTGGGCGCGGACGTCGCCGGCGCGGTCGGCGGCGGTTCCACTTACGACCCGGCCACCGGCAAGCTGACGGCCCCGGCCTACAACGTCGGCGGCACCACGTACAGCAACGTCGGCGATGCGCTGGCGCAACTGGCCAGCGGCGGTGCGAAGGCCAAGTACTTCAACGCCAATTCGACCCTGGCCGACAGCATCGCGACCGGCACCGACGCGGTCGCCATCGGCCCGAATGCGGTGGCCAACAACGCCGGCGATGTCGCGCTCGGCAGCGGTTCGGTGACCGGCGCAGCGGTGGCCACCGCGAGCACGGTCATCAACGGCACGACTTACGACTTCGCCGGCACCGCGCCGGGCAGCGTGGTCTCGGTCGGCGCGGTCGGCGCCGAACGCCAGATCACCAACGTCGCCGCGGGCCGGCTGGCGGCCGACAGCACCGACGCGATCAACGGCAGCCAGCTGTTCGCGACCAATACCGAGCTCGGCGCGGTCAACGACCGCGCCAAGGCGCTCGGCGCGGACGTCGCCAGCGCGGTCGGCGGCGGTTCGAGCTACGATCCGGCCACCGGCAAGCTGACGGCGCCGGCCTACAACGTCGGCGGCACCACGTACAACAACGTCGGCGACGCGTTGTCGCAGCTGGCCAACGGCGGCGCGAAAGCCAAGTACTTCAATGCCAACTCGACCGGCGCGGACAGCATCGCGACCGGTACCGACTCGGTCGCGATCGGCCCGAACGCGGTGGCCAACAACACCGGCGACGTCGCGCTCGGCAGCGGTTCGGTGACCGGCGCGGCGGTGGGCACGGCGAGCGTGGTGATCCATGGGACGACCTACAACTTCGCCGGCGCGACGCCGGGCAGCGTGGTTTCGGTCGGCGCAGTCGGCGCCGAACGCCTGATCACCAACGTCGCTGCCGGCCGGCTCGCCGCCGACAGCACCGATGCGGTCAACGGCAGCCAGTTGTTCGCGACCAACACCGAAGTCGGCAACCTCGGCAGCCAGCTCGACCAGATCAACAACGGCGGCGGCATCAAGTACGTGCGCATCAATTCCACCGACCCGGATGCGGTCGCCGGCGGCCTCGGCAGCGTGGCGATCGGCCCGAACGCGTCGAGCGCCGGCGCGCGTTCGCTCGCCATCGGCGCCGGCGCCAGCGCGGCGGCCGACGATTCGGTCGCGCTCGGCGCGGGCTCGGTCGCCGCGGCGGCCACCGCGGTGTCGGGCGGGACCATCGCCGGCACCGCCTACGCCTACGCCGGCGCCAATCCCGTCGGCACGGTCAGCGTCGGCAGCGCCGGCGCCGAACGCCAGCTGAGCAACGTCGCCGCGGGCCGCGTCGCCGCCGACAGCACCGATGCGGTCAACGGCAGCCAGCTGCACGCGACCAACCAGGCGGTCGACAAGCTCGATGTGCGGGTCGGCGCGGTGGAAGGACGGGTCGGCGCTATCGAGACCGACATCGACGACATCCGCAGCGGCGCGGCGGGCCCGTTCCGGATCAGCGCCGACCGCGCGGCCGGCGCGCCGTCGGCCAGCGGCGCCAACAGCCTCGCCGGCGGCAGCAACGCGGTGGCGGCCGGCGACGCTTCGATGGCCCTGGGCAACGACGCCGCCGCGACCGCGGCCGGCGCGGTCGCGCTCGGCAACGGCTCCATCGCCGACCGCGCCAACACCGTGTCGGTCGGCTCGGCCGGCAACGAGCGCCAGATCGCCAACGTCGCCGCCGGCACGAACGGCACCGACGCGGTCAACCTCAACCAGCTCAAGGCGGTCACCTCCAACAGCGTGCACTACGACAGCAACCGCGACGGCAGCGCCAACACCACCAGCCTGACCTTCAACCGCGGCGGCGCGGCGACGGGCCTGCACAACGTCGCCGCCGGCGTCGCCGACACCGATGCGGTCAACCTCGGCCAGCTCAACCGCGGCCTGCAGGACAACCTGGGCCAAGCCAACGCCTACACCGACCGCAAGACCGCCGAGCTGCAGGGCGATCTGTGGAACATGCGCCGCGACATGCGCGGCGGCGTGGCCGCGGCGCTCGCGGTGGCGGGTCTGCCGCAGGCCTACCTGCCCGGCAAGCGGATGGCGGCGATGGCCCTGGGCAGCTACCAGGGCGAGTCGGGCATCGCGATCGGCGTTTCCGGCGTGACCGAGGACGGCCACGTCGTCTACAAGCTGCAAGGCACCGGCAACACCTCCAGCGGCTGGGGCGGCAGCGTCGGCGTCGGCTACCAATGGTGATGCGCGCGGTTCGGGCCGGGGCGTTCGTCCCGGCCCGGAGCGGCGCGCGGCGGCGCGCATGCGGCGGCATCGCGAGGACGGGGAGCGGGTTCGCATGAACGACATGCAGCTGAAAATCGGATCGTCCTACGACCAGTTGCCGTATCCGTCGGCGGCATTCGCGCAGACCGCGCCGGAGCACCTGCACGCGGTCGCGAGCCTGTTCGCGATCCGCGCGCCCGATCCCGCCCGTGCGCGCGTGCTCGAGCTGGGCTGCGCGGCCGGCGGCAACCTGCTGCCGTTCGCCGCGGCCAATCCGCAGTCGCGCGCGATCGGGGTCGATCTGTCCGCGGTGCAGATCCAGCACGGCCGGGAACTGGCGGCGCAACTGAAGCTCGACAACATCGACCTGCGCTGCATGAGCATCGCCGACATCGGCGAATCGCTCGGCGAGTTCGACTACATCGTCTGCCACGGCGTCTACAGCTGGGTTCCGGCCGATGTCCAGGACGCGATCCTGCGCGTGTGCAAGCGCAACCTGAGCAAGGACGGCATCGCCTACGTCAGCTACAACACCTATCCGGGCTGGAAGGCCAAGGAAGTGATCCGCGACGCGATGATCCTGCGCGGCGGCGAACGCGGGCCGGCGCAGGAGAAGCTCGGCTACGCGCGCGGGATGATCGAGTTCATGCACCGGCACGCGCGCCCCGGCAGCGCGCTCAAGCAGACGCTGGACGAACACCTGCCGACGGTGCTCGGCGGCGACGAGTCTTATCTGCACCACGAGTTCCTGGAGCTGTGCAACGCGCCGTGCTATTTCCGCGACTTCGTCGAGCGCGCGCGGCCGCATGGGCTGGCGTATCTGGCCGAGGCGGGCATCTCGGGAATGTTCGCCAGCAATTACGGCAGCGAAGCCGCCGATGCGCTGCTGCGCGAATGCGCGGACCAGCAATCGCTGGAGCAGATGCTGGATTTCCTCAACAACCGCACCTTCCGCCAGTCGCTGCTGATGCACGCCGGGCGCGAGCCGCGCTACCGTCTCGACGACTCGCGCCTGCTGGACCTGCACATCGCCGGCGAGTTCGCGCCCGAACAGGAGCCGGGAACCTACCGGGCGCTGTGCAGCCAGCAGCAGTTCAAGACCCACAACCGGGTCGGGCCGGAAATCGTGCGCCGGCTCAATCAGGCCTGGCCGTCGACCGTGCCGGTGCGTTCGCTGGCGGCGGTCGTGGCCAACGAGGCCGGCGGCAAGATCGAGCATGTGCTGTCGGTGGTCGATTTCCTGCTGACCAGCGGAGCGATCCGGTTCCGCACCACCCCCTTGACCGTGCCGGCGCCGGGCGACCGCCCGTGCGTCCCGGCGGCGATCCGCGCCTTGGCGCGGCGCCGCGCGCAGGCGCCGACGCAGGTGGGCTTGTTCAATCGCTGGCACGATCATGCCGTTGCGCAAGGGCCGGTCGACAGCGCCGTGCTGGAACTCGCGGACGGACGGATGTCGCGCGCGCAACTGGTCCGCGCCGTGCGCGAGCGCAACCGCGCTGGCGCGATCGGCTTCTTCGAGAATGGCGAGGAACTGCGCGAGGAGGCGGCGTGCGACCGCGCCGCGGCCGCGCATGTGGATGCGGCGCTGGGGCGTTTGCGCCGGCAAGCGTTGCTGGCTTGAACCGGCGGCGGTTGCGTCGTCGTTGACGGGTCGCGTCCGGGGTTCGGGCGCGCTTGCATGCGCGGTGCGGGTCGGGTCGATGGGCCAGGGTCCGGCGACGACCCGGAAGGCGGAGATTCTCCGCGCCGGATGGATTGCGTGCGACGGCCGATTCGATCCTGCGCGAACGCGCTGCCGCTTGTGTTCGCGCGGATCGTGAATCGGGACGGCGCGCCGCGACGATCGGCGCAGTCGCCGCATCGGTCGCGCAATCCCGGCGCCGCGGGCGTCTCAACCCGAATCAAGAGTGGAGCCGCACGCACATCGGTTCTGCGCCGTATTTTCAGCCGTTTTCGCCACCGGCTTGCGGATTGCCGAAGGCCGCGCGCGGCGCGCCGAAAAATGCGCGCGGGTTCCGGTCCGGCCGTGTGCGCCCTGTTATTGCTGTGCGCCGGCGACGGAGCCGACACCGCGCGCAACGCCGCGGCGAGCGGCGCCGGGACGCCATCACCGACTGATTCATGGAGGAATACGATGAACGTTCGTGCAGTCTGCCTCGCCGCCGCCGCGCTGGCCCTCGCGCTGTCCGCGTTGTCCGCCACCGCCGCCGGCGGCAAGGGCGTCACCTGGCGCAAGGCCAGCCACGCCAACGGCGTGGACAAGATCGGCTGCTTCAATCCCGAATGCGACGCGTACCAGGGCGAGACCGTGTGCTCGGCGCGCCTGCCGGTGCTGTGCCTGAAGCAGGACGGCTCGCCGTCGCCGGTGCCGACCGATTTCTACAACGGCTGGGCCAAGGGCAACATCGCCCTGAGCCGCGCGGTGCGCGGCGATTCGTTCAAGAGCCGCGCCGAGGCCGACGCCTTCTGCCGCGCCGAGTTCGGCCAGGGCTATCGCGTCGGCGAGCATCACGACGGCGGTGGCGGTTGGGGCTGGCAGGCTTACGGCAACATCGACGACACCACTCGTTTCTGGGTTACCGTCGACGGGCAGCCGAGCAGCTGCTGGAACTGAGCGCATTGCGGTGCGCCGCCCGGGCGGCGCACCGCTTTTCGAACCGTGCCGCGTTCGAGCCACGCAGCTTTCGAACCGCGCCGCTGTCGACGCGACCGCCGGGCCCGCAATGCCGGCAGGCGCAGCGCGCCTCGGCGGGCCTCAACGCGCCGACCACTCCACGCCGAAATACACGCCGCGCCCGTCGCCGGGCAGGAAGTTGCGCCCGTCCAGCCCGCGCGCATCGGCGATCGCGTTGGTGCTGGCGATCCACTTGCGGTCGGCGAGGTTGCGCGCGTCGGCGAACCAGCTCCATTGGCTGGCGATGCGTCCGCCCACGCGCAGGCCGGCGACGGTGTAGCCGGGCGCCTTGAAGCTGTTGGCGTGGTCGATGTAGTAGCCCTGCGGCGTCCACTCCAGGTTCGGTTCCAGATAGAAGCGCGTATCGCGCGACCAGCGCAGTTTCGCCCGCAGCTGCTGCGGCGGAACGCCGGCCAGATCGTTGTCGCCGTAGCTGCGGTCGCCGTCGAAGCGGAAGTCGTTGTAGAGATAGCTGGCCGAGACGGTCCAGTCGTCGCCGAAGCGCCAGCCCAGGCCGAGTTCGAGGCCTTGGTGCAGCGTGCGCCCGGCATTGACCGTGCCGAGCGGATTGCCGTTGGCGTCGTTGAGCGCGAGCAGTTCGCCGCGGATGCGCGCGCGGTAGGCGGCCAAATCCAGCGACAGCCCGCCGCGCTCCAGGCGCAGGCCGATCTCGCCGCTGTCGGCGCGCTGCTTGTCGACCGGGGTGACGCCGGGGCCGCCGCTGAGTTCGCCGAAACTCGGCGGTTCCAGGCTGCGGCTGAGGTTGGCGTACAACTGCAAACCATCGCCGGCGAGATAGCGCACGCCGAGCTTGGGACTGACGCCGCGGTAGTCCTTGTCGAAACTCTCGTCGCGGCCGCCCACGATCAGCAGGTCGCGCGAGCGCCGCTGCGAGCGCAGCGCCTGCGCGCCGAGCGACAGCGCCCATTGCGGCGACAGCCAGCTCTGGTTTTCGACATAGACTTTGGCGTTGCGAGCGCGCTGGTCGAAGCGGTTGCTCGGCGCGCCGGGCTGGCCGGCGAGGTTGAACCAGCGCCGGTCGTCGACATCGCCCTGCGCGAACGCGGCGCCGGCGATCAGGGTGTGGCGCAGGCCCAGCGCCTGGTACTCGCCGCGCCAGCGCAGGTCCAGGCCGTAGTCGCGGCTGTCCTGGCGCAGCACCTGGAAGATCGGATGGTGCAGCGATTTGTCGGCGTAGTAGGCCGACAGCGTCAGCGTGCCGGCCGCTGACGGCGACCACGCCAGGCGCCCGGCGATGCGGTCGAGGCGATAGTCGCGGCGTTGGTTCAGGGCGAGGTTGCCCGGCGCGGCCAGGCGCGGATCGCGCCGCGATTCGTCCAGGGTCAGGTTGCCCGGCAACGCCGAACGCGTGTCGACGTGGGTGAGGTAGACGCGGCCGTCGAGCGCCTCGCTGAAACGGTAGCCGGCGTTGGCGAACAGGCGGTAGTTCTCCTGTTCGGCGTGATCGCGGAAGCCGTCCTGGCTCGTACCGCTGAGGCTGGCGTAGCCGTCGGCGCGGCCCGACGCGCCGGCGACGGCGATCTGGCCGCGGCGGTAACCGAACGCGCCGGCTTCGGCGCGCACGCGCAGCGGCGCGGCGTCGTAGCCGGTCGGCGAAACGAAATCGATCGCGCCGCCGAGCGTGGCCGCGCCGTACTCGAGCGCGTTGGCGCCGCGGTACACCTCGATGTAGCGCGCGCTCAGCGGTTCCACCGCCTGGAAGTCGAAGCCGCCGTCGGCGAGGTTCAGCGGGCTGCCATCCTGCAGCAGTTCCAGGCCGCGGCCGTGGAAGGTGCGTTGCAGGCCCGAGCCGCGGATCGACAGGCGCGCCTCCTCGGCGCCGAAGCGCGGCTGCACGAACACGCCGGGCGCGTAGCCGAGCGCATCGGCGAGGGTGCCGACGCGGCCTTCGCGATAGGACTCGCCGTCGATCCACGCGGTCGCGCCGGCGCGCTGGCGCAGGCGTTCGCGCGCCTGCGCGGGCGTGGCGACCGTGCTCGGGCGCTGGCCGTGCACGCGCAGGCGGTCGAGCGTGGTCGGGTCCGGCGGCGTTCGCGGCGCGGCGTCGGCGGACGATTGCGCGTGGGCGGCGCCGGCGAGGGCCAGCGACAGCAAGGTCGACGAAAGCGTGACGGTGCGCATGCGAAGCCCAGGCGGCAGGAAAATGCCGGCCAGCCTAGTGCCGCGGCCGCGCGCGCAGATGCGGCAAAACGCCGCGCTTGCGCGTGTGGCCGCTCGCGCCGCCGCAGTGCGTCCAGGTTCTTTGGTGAGCGAGGATTCGTTGCGGACCCGTGCGAAAACGCGTTCGGGTCCGATGCTTTGCGCTCATGTCGCCGCGCCGCTTACGCCGCGCTTTCCGCGACCGCCTCCGGCGGCACCGGCTTGATCCGCAGCGCCGACAACACACCGGCGACCAACAACGCGATGCCGGCCAGCGTCAGCGCCGGCGGCCATTGCCCGCGCAACACGAAGGCATAGGTCAGCGCGAACAGGGTTTCGAACACGATCAACTGCCCGGCCAGCGCGGTCGGCAAGCGCTGGCTGGCTTCGTTCCAGCACAGCGTGCCGACCCACGACGCGAGCAGGCCGATCGCGGCCATCAGCGCGATGAAGTACTCGGGGCGCGGACCGAATGGCATCGGGAACGGCGAATGCGTCGCGCCCATGTACAGCCACAGCGCGATGTAGCCCAACAGCGCCAGCGGCAAGGTCGCCACGCCTTGCGCGGTGGCCCAGGTGCGCGGGCTGCGCTCGGGATGCGCGCGCAGCCAGTCGGCGTTGCGCAGCGGGTACCAGGTCCAGCAGATCACCGCGCCGAACGCGAGCAGGCCGCCGAGCGCATAGCGGCGCAGATCGGCCGGCGATTGCGCCTGCAGTTCGCGCAGCTCGGCGCGGTTGACGCAGGCGATGCCGGCGGCGATCAGCAGCAGCGACGGTGCCAGCCGCAGCCACGGCAGGCGGCCGTCGCGGCGCGCGTTGCGCAGGTTGGCGCTGATCGCGATGACGACCGGCAAGGTGCCGATGATCATCGTCGGCAGCGGGCCGCCGGCGCGCTGGATCGCGCTGGCCAGGCACAGGTAATAGAGCAGGTTGCCGATCAGCGACAGCTTCAGCGCCTCGATCCAGTCGGCGCGGCCGAGCTGGCGCAGCGCCTTGCGGTCGAGCCAGGCCAGCGGCAGCGCGATCAGGCCGAATGCGAGGTAGCGGCCGACCGATTGCAGCGCGGCCGGGTATTCGGGCAGCAGCAGCGGGCCGACGAAGACCAGGCCCCAGATCAGGCCGGCGAGCAGGGCGTAGAGGGTTCCTAGCAGCATGGCGGCAGGATGCGGGGGATGCGGCGGGGCGTCTTGTACGAGATTGCGGTTTGGGCGTTGACGGCGACGGCGGGGTAGTCGGTCGCGTCGTAAGCGTAGTGTCGCGGTCGCGGCTTGCGCCGCTCCTACAGGAGGCGGCCGTGGGTTCGTATCCGGCTGTAGGAGCTGCGCGAGCTGCGACTGCGGGGTAGCCGGTCGCGTCGCAGGCGTGGTTTCGCGGTCGCGGCTTGCGCCGCTCCTACAGGGAGCGGCCGTGGGTTCGTATCCGGCTGTAGGAGCTGCGCGAGCTGCGACCGCGGGGTGGCCGGTTGCGTCGCAAGCGTGGTTTCGCGGTCGCGGCTTGCGCCGCTTCTACAGGAGGCGGCCGTAGGTTCGTATCCGGCTGTAGGAGCTGCGCGAGCTGCGACTGCGGGGTAGCCGGTCGCGTCGCAGGCGTGGTTTCGCGGTCGCGGCTTGCGCCGCTCCTACAGGTAGCGGCCGTGGTTTCGTATCCGGCTGTAGGAGCTGCGCAAGCTGCGACTGCGAGGTAGCCGATTGCGTCGCAGGCGCAATCAGCCGCGAATCTGTTTCTGATAACGCGCCGGCGTCACGCCATAGCGGCGCTGGAACGCGCGGGTCAGGTGCGCTTGGTCGGTCAGGCCGGTGTCGGCGGCGATACGCGCCGGCGGCAAGCCGGCGGCGAGCAGGCGCTTGGCTTCGTGCAGGCGCAGCGCCATCAGCATCTGCTGCGGGGTGACGTGGTACTGGGCGCGGAACTGACGCAGGAAATGGAAGGGGCTGAGGTCGGCGACCGCGGCCAGTTCGTTCAGGGTGACGCGCTCGGACAGCCGCGCGCGCAGGCAGTCCAGCACCGGCGCGAAACGTTTCGGCGCTTCGGCGCGCGCGCGCCGCGGCAGTTTGGCGTGGTCGCGGAACTCCTCCAGCAACGCGTGCAACTGGCTGTCGAAGTCGAGCGGCTCGCGCGCATGCCACAGCGCGTCCAGGCGCGCGGTCACCCGGTGCGCGCGCGCCGGGTCGTGGCGCACGGCGTCGGCGAACCACCAGCCGTCGTCGCCGGTGATGTCCGCGGCCGCGTCGGGTTCGACGTAGATCATGCGGTAGCGCCAGCCGTCGGCGGTGACCGCATGGCCGGTGTGGAGCACATCGGGATTCATCAGCACCAGCGAGTCGGGCGGCGCCAGATGGTCGCTGCCGCGGTAGCGGAAGCGCTCGACGCCGGATTCGATCGCACCCAGGCCGTAGGCCTCGTGGGTATGCGGTTCGAACGAGTGGCGGACGATGTGGGCGCGGTACAGCTCGACCCCGGGACGGTGCGCGGCCTGCCGGAACTGGGCGGCATCGAAACCATCGTCGAAGCGGTCGGGAACGCCTTGCATGCGGCGAGTATGGCATGCGCTCCGCGCGGGTGCGGCGGCCAGGGTGGGGTTCAGACGCGAAAGGCTTGGCGATCCGGCGTAGCGCCGCACCCACGGTTTGAGGCGCGGCGCCGACGACAGAACGACGATGTGCGGGCGGACCAGGACAAAGCCAAAATGGGTTCCGGCTTTCGCCGGAATGACGGTTGGGAGGATGCGCGGCCGTCTTGCGATTCCGGCTTGCGCCGGAACGTCGGTTCGGGGCGCGCACGGTTCTTCCGACGATGTTGCAGATTCGGATCTTCGGCGCAGCGAACGCCGGAATGACGGTTTGGAGGATGCGCGGCCGTCTTGCGATTCCGGCCTGCGCCGGAGCGTCGGTTCGGGGCGCGCTCGGTTCTTCCGACGATGTTGCAGATTCGGATCTTCGGCGCAGCGAAGTGCGGATGCGTTCGCGCGTGTCTAAGCAGCGATCACTCCGGCGAACGGAACGCGTTCAGCGCCACCCAGGTCCGCGGCGTCATGATCTCGAACAGGCCCGCGCGCGCCGTGCGCCGGCCCAGCACCACCAGCGCGTGGTCGCGGCTGAGCAGCCAGCGCGCGCCGGCGGCCTGGGCCAGCTCCAGGAATTTCTGGTCGTCCGGATCGGCGCAGCGCGGCAGCGACGCTGCGCCGGCGGCGGCCACGCCGGCGAACGGCCGCAACAGTTCGTCGTAGTCGCGCAGGCACGACGCGCGCAGGCCGGCGTCGAGCGCGAGCTTGGGATAGTCGAGGATGCGCTGCCATTCCGCGCGGCACTCGGCATCGGTGACCGCGGCCACCGCGCCCTCGCGCAGCGCATGCAGCAGCGGCGCCGCGGCCGGATCGCGGAACGCGAACAGGTCCAGGCAGACGTTGCTGTCCAGGACGATGCGCGGCGCGCCGCTCATGCGCGCGGCCGCGGCGTCACAGGTCGTCCTCGCCGGGAAACGACACGCTCAGTTCGCCGACCCGCAGCAAGTCGCCTTGTTTGGGATAGCGCTTGTCGTCGCTGGAAAATTCGCCGTCGCCGATCGGCACCGCGGCTTGCGCCGGCGCGTCCTCGCCCAGGCTCAGGCGCGCGTTGCGGCGCAGCGGATCGCCGTCCTTGGGCGCGAGCGCGCCGCCGTTCCAGTCGCTGACGATGCCGCCGTAATCCCAGTCCAGGCCGTAGAAGCGCAGCGGCTTGCCGTTGAGCTCGGCCAGCTCGGCCAGCGGCAGGCCGATCTGGACGCCGTTGTCCAGGCGCCAGCGGCTGCCGGCGTCGTCGACCACCGCCAGCGACAGGCCGCGCAGCGTTTGGCTGTCCTGGAAGTACAGGCGCGCGCGCCGCGACGGGTCGTCGGCGAACAGGCGCACGCCGCGGAACTCTTCGCCTTCGGCGCCGGGCAGATGCTCGTCGATGGCGACGTTGTCGGCGCCGAACAACTGGCGCAGTTGTTCGATGCCGATGTCGGGCGCGAGTGCGCCCGGCAGCACGTAGTCGGTCGCCGGCGCGAGCGCGGGCCGCGCGGGCGCGTCGCCCGGTTGCGCTGCGGCGGCAGGCGCCGGGGTTTTCGGCGCGGGCGCTTGCGCTGCGGGCGCCGCCGCTTCGCGCTGGCACGCGGCCAGCAGCAGCGTCAGCGCGACGGCGAACGCCGGGCGCGCGGCGTTCACGGCTTGAGTTCGCGGATGTCGGCGCTGGCGATGCGCCAGGCGCGCTGTTCGGTGCTGGCGCCGTCGACCACGGCGCGGCGCAGGGTGTAGGCGCCGACATAGCGGCGCTGGCTGCCGTCGCGCTGGGTCGCGGTGATCGACACCGGCACTTCGATATGGCGCTGGCCGGCGCCGGCGTCGACCCGGCCCGGCGGCGCCAGTTCCACCGACACGCCGGCGGTCTGGGCGAAGCCGTTGGCGAATTGCTGCGCGTCCTGGCCGCTGGCGCGGCCGCCGTCGGACCACAGCGCATAGGCGCGCTCGAAGCGATGGGCGTTGATCGACGCGTAGTAATCGCGCACCACCGCGACCGCGTCTTCCGGCGTGGGTTCGCCGGCGGGCGTGGCGGCGGCCGCATCGACGGCGGCGGGATCGTTCGCGGCCGCCACCGGCGCGGCCGGATCGGCCGGCGCATTGGGATCGGCAGCGGGATCGGCGGCGGCGGGCGCATTCGGATCGGCCGGCGGCAGCGGATTGCCGTTCTCGTCGAGTTGCGGTGGCGCCGCCGCCGGCGCACCGGTCTGGCCGGGCTCGCCGGCGTTGGGCATGCCGGTGATGCTGCCGCGGCCGCCTTCGGGCGCCGGCAGCGCCGAGGGATCGCCCGAGGTCTGGCCGTCGCCGGCGGCGGCCGGGCCTTTGCCGCCGCAGGCGGCGAGCGCGGCCGCCAGCAAGGCGGCGGTCGAAAGGGCGAGGGCGGGCGATGAGCGCATGGCGGAATCCTGGAAAACCGGGGCGCGCCGGAGCGCGAGATTGCCGCAGTGTACGGCGCAAGGCCGTGCGGCGGCGTTCGCGGTTTGGCGTGCCGTTGGGGTGGGGTTCGAAGTGGCGGGCGGCGGCGTGGTCACGGTTTGCGCCGCTCCTACAAACAGCGACGCAGCCCCCTGTAGGAGCGGCGCAAGCCGCGACCGCGAACCAACCGATCGCGCCGAAACGCCCCGCAGCCCGCCTGGGCTTACTGCAACGTCGTAGCCACCAGCACGCCGGTCAACTCCCAGCGCTGCTCGACCTGATTGCGCCGCAGCCGATACCAACCCTTGTAGCGGCGGGTTTCGCCGTCTTCCAGGCTTGCGCGCAATTCGACCGGAATGCGCACCAACTCCGGCACCGGTTCCTTGTCCAGCGGCTCCGGCGACAGGTTCTCGATTTTCAGCGCGCGCAGATTCTTCAGCGAGCGCAGGTCCGATTCCTCGTTGCCGCGCGGCGCGCGCTGGTAGCCCCAGAACTTGCCCGCCTCTTCGGTTTCGCCGGCGCCGATGTGCTGCAAATAGCGGTGCAGGGTGTCGACCGCGTCGCTCATGGCCTGGTTGCGCTGCTTCTCGACGGCGCGTGCGCGCAGTTCGGCTTCGCTCGGCCCGCTGGCGGCCTGCGGCGCAGGCGTGGCGGACGGCGCCGGCGTGGCGGCGCCGTCGGCTTCGCCGGCGTTGCGCTGGCAGGAGCAGCCGACGAAGGTCAGCGCGAGCAGGGCGGGAATCAGCAATCGCATGTCGGCCATCCGCGGACGCGCCGGTCGGCGCCGTCGGCGATGCTAACGGTTGCGCGCGGCGCTGGCGAACGCGGCGGCGGAGAACGCGCAGAGGGTCACGAAGCTGCGGGTTGCGAAGCGGAGTGTCGCAACGTCGCGGGGGCACGAAGCCGGGAGCGGCCGCGGCCCGGCCGCCGCGACGGCGGGCCGCCGGCGCGCATTCCCGCCGCAGGCCGCATCGACGGCGCCGCGGCGGCATCGCTCAGCCTTGCTGCGCGTCGCGCAACTGCTGCTCCAGCCGCGTCTTCAGCGCATCGTCGATCTTGAGCTGGCGCGCCAGCTCATCGAGATAGGCGCGTTCCATGTAGTTCTGCTCGTCCGCCGCCAGCAGGCTGGCCAGGTACATTTCCGCGGCGGTTTCCGGGGTGTCCGCGGCGCGCGCCACTTCGGCCGGATCCAGCGGCTTTTCCAGCTCCGCGTGCAGCCACGAGCGCAATTGGGTATCGCCGTCGATGCGCACGAACTCGCCTTCGATGGCTTCGCGTTCGCGCGCGTCGATATGGCCGTCGGCCTTGGACGCGGCCACCAGCGCCTGCAGGATCGCGCGGCTGTGCAGCTCGGCCTGCGGCGGCGGCAGGCGGTCGACGGTGCGCGGTTCGGCCGCGCCGGGGCCTTCCTGCTGGCGCTTGTAGTCGCCGTAGGCCTTGTAGGCCAGCACACCGACCGCGGCCACGCCGCCGGCGAGGGCGAACTTGCCGGCGTGCTTGCGCAGTTTCTTGTTGCCGAGCAACAGGCCGAGCGCGCCGCCGGCGAGCGCGCCCTTGCCGAAGTCGGCGTTGAGCAGGCCGCCTTTCTCGTCGCTGCGCTGGCTCGATTCGCGCCGGCTGTCCTCGCGCGAGCCGCGCTGCGGTTCGCTGCGCGCCAGCGGGTTGCCGCCGCCGAGCAGGTCGCCCAGTCCGCCGCCGCCGAGGCTGTTCTGGGCGGTCTTCAGCAGCTGGTCGAGAAAGCCTTGGGTCTTCATGCGCGGCGCTCCGGTTCGAGGTCGTGAATCTCCGACCTGTGGCTGCGCCGGCCCCGGTTCAAGCCGTCCGCCGCCGGCGCGGCGCGCGCGTAAAGCCCGGATTCAAGCGCCGCTCAGCGTTGCTGCACTGCCAGGCGCAGGCCCAGGGCGATGAACACGCTGCCGGTCAGGCGTTCCTTCCAGCGTCCGCCGCCGGCGCCGAAGCGGCGGCCGAAGCGACCAACGGCGAAGCTCAGCATCAGGCTGTTGCTCATGCCGATCAGCGCCAGCAACGCGCCGAGCACCAGGAACTGCAGCCACACCATGCCGCGCTCGGGATGCACGAACTGCGGCAGGAAGGCGAGGAAGAACAATGCCACCTTGGGATTGAGCACGCCGGTCATGACCGAGCGCAGGTACACCTGGCGCGCCGACACCCGCGCCGGCGGTTCGACCGCCGCGGCCGGATCGGCCGCGGCCGCCGGGCCGCCGCGCCAGGCCTTGAGGCCGAGCCAGATCAGATAAGCGGCGCCGGCGTACTTGAGCATCTCGAACGCCAGCGCCGAGGTCGCCAGCAGCGCCGACAGGCCCAGGCCCGCGGCCAGGGCGTGGATCAGGGTCGCCGTTTCCAGCCCGAACGCGGCCTGGATGCCGCGCGCGGTGCCGCCGGCGGCGCTCTGGGCGACGATCCAGGCGGTGCCGGGGCCGGGAATGAACACCAGCACGGCGGCGGCGACGAGGTAGGCAGCGAGGGTGGCGGCGTCGAACATGGGGTAGGGGCTTGAGAGGGGCGGGGTGAAGTCTGCGCCCGGCCGGGTGCGGCGCCAAACGGGACGGGACGGTTGCAGTCGTACGACGGTTTACTGCGGATCGATCAGCGCAGTCCGCGCGGCCCGGGACTGCGCCTGCACGCCCGTGCTACGACGAAGGCGGCGCCGCGACCGCGTCGCCCTGACGCAACTTCTCGATCGCCGCGACGAAGGCCTCGGTGCCCGGCCACTGCCCGATCCGTCCGAGCTTCTTCGCCCCGCGGAACACCAGGAACGCCGGAATCCCGTGCAGGCCGAAATGCGTGGCCATCGCCGGATCCTCGTAGACGTTGTCGTGCAGCCACTCCACGTCGGGCCAGCTGAAGCGCTCCTGCGCAAGCAGCATCTGGCCCTTGGCGATATCGCAGTTCGGACAGTCCTTGCCCCACAGGAACAGGATGCGCAGGCGGCCGTCGTCGGGCAGGAACTCGCCCAGGCGCGGATGCCGGACCAACTGCATCGGGAACTGCCAGAAGAAGCGCGGATGGGCGATTTCGGTCATCGCGCCATGCTACTGCGCAGGCACGCGGCGGGCGCGCCGTCCGGCGGACGCTGTGTCCCGCCGGTGCGCCCGCGGTGCGTGCCGGTCCGGGGCGTGTCTGGGTGGAGCCGCTGCGGCCCGATGGCCCGGCATCGTGCGCGCGCCCGGCCGCCGCGAACGCGTCGCTACTGCGCGACCAGTTGGATTGCGTTCTTGCGGAACCCAGCCAGCACCGCGTCGTAGATGTCCGAGGCGACGTTGTTCTGCCCGTTCTCCGGATCGGAAATCCAGAAATGCCCGTCGAGCTGGATGCCCTTGTCGTTGACGCCGGTGATGTACATATGCGGCGCCGGCTCCTGCAACACCCGCGGCTGCGCGTTCATCGCCGCGACGAACAGTTCGCGCGCCAGGCTCAGGTCGGCGTCGCTCTTGACCAGCACGCCGCAGACCAGGCGCAGGTTCCGGTCCGACCAAGACTGATTGACGATCACGTTGTTGGTCAGCAGATCGTTCGGCACGATCGCCTCGACACCGTCGCGGGTGCGGATCATCGTGTAGCGCACGGTCATGCGGGTGACCCGGCCGGACACCGAGTTGCTGACGATGTTGTCGCCGACCCGCACCGATTGCTCGAACAGCACGATCAGCCCGCTGATGTAGCTGGCCGCCAGCTTCTGCAGGCCCAGGCCCAGGCCGATGCCGAGCGCGCCGCCGAACGCGGCCAGCGCGGTGATGTTGATGTTGCTGACGGCGAAGATGGTCAGGGTCGCGGCGATCCAGATCGCCACGCTGAAGATGCGCGACAGCGCCAGGATGAAGTTCGGCTGCAGGGTGCGGCTGCGGCGCAGCAGCTTGGTCACGCTCTTGTCGCCCCACAGCGCGACGATGGCGATGACCACGCCGCTGATGAGGCCGCCGATCAGGCCCTGGCTGGAAATCTTGACGCCGCCGAACTCGAAGCTGGCGCCGTACAGTTTCGCCAGGGTCTGGCTGCGGTCGACGAACACCGCGACCACCAGCGTCAGCCACGCCACCACGGTCACCGCGCGCAGCATGATCTTCAGCGGCAGGGTCGGGCGGAACAGCAACTCGACCACCGCGCCGAACACGCGGATGACCAGGAACAGCAACAGCAAGGTGCCGGCCAGGCCGATCAGCGGATTGTCGAACGAGCCGCCGAACAGGCTCAGCCCGCCGAGCACGAGCAAGGTCGCCGCCGGCGTGCACAGATAGTCGAGCAAGGTCGACAGCACCGGCCGCTGATGGCCGAGCTTCTGCTTGAGCTTGCGTGTAGCCAGCACGCCGACCGCGACCGCGACGCCCAGCGCGAGCAGGGCGACCAGCAGGTCGGTCGGGTTCGACACCACGTCCATGGCGTCGGAGACGACTTCGGCCAGTTCCGGATCGTGTTCCAGCGGCGGCTTAGGGGTGGTAGCGGCGCTCATCGGTCGGTGCTGTAGTCCGGTTCGAGTTTGGTCAGGGCGCGGTCGCGGCGGCATTGCGTCAGCGGCTTGCCCTTGGCCGAGAGGATGCGGGCGATGCTGTGGTCGGGGCCGGTCACCACTTTCAGGCAGGCGCAGCCGTAGCCGTAGCCGCGGTCGTCGCCTTCGTGCGCCACCCATTCCTTCTTCGACGGCGGCGCCGGCCAAGGGCCTTCGGCCTGGTGCCCGCCCTGGATGCCCACGGTCCATTCCGCATCGGGATCGATCAGCCAGGCATTGCCCGGCGTCGGGTTGATGAACCAGCCGCAGCGCGTTTCCGGCTTCGGCGGCGCGGCGAATGCGGCGCCGGCCAGCAACGCCGCGGCGGCGGCGAGAGCGATGCGCGCGAAAAACAGGGTACGTCCGTTGTGGGTCATGCGCGTTCTCCGTGAGTTGCGGTCATGGTAGCCGGCGCGCGTGTCGCTCCGTCCTGCGCGCTCAGTCCGCCGCGCCGGCCGCCAGCGCCAGCCGGAATTCCAGCAGGCGCGCCGCGGGATGGGCGTGAAGCCAGTCGTCCAGCATCGCCCGCGCGCCGGCTTCGTCGCGCGCGGCCAGGCCGATCCAGCGCGCGCCGTGGCCGTCCGCATCCTCGTCGAGCGGCGGATGGTCGTGGCCGGCGTCGGGGTCGCCGAGCGAGCAGGCCCGGCACAGATGACGCACGCTGCCGGTCCAGTCCTCGGCTTGCCCGTCGTCGCGGTGCGCGCGCTCGACCAGCGCGTCGAGGCTGCCCGGGTCCGGCGTTTCGATCCAGGCCTCGAAGGTCGCGTAAGGCGAGGCCTGCCACAGCTCCAGCGCGTCGAACACCGAGTATTCGCGATCGCCGCTGCGGCGGGTGCCGTTCGGCGCGCCGTCGTTGAGGACGATGTCGGCGTAGCGGTGGCCGCTGTCGGGCAAGGGCACGTTGCGGATGCGCGCGCGCGCCGGGTCGAGCCGGTCGCACCACACCACTTCGCCGCGGCCGTGCGGGTCCAGCCGCACCGGCGCGCGGCCGCAGTGGAGATCCGGTTCGCCTTCGCCCGGCGCCACGTCCATGCCGAAGCGCTGCCAGGCCTCGCGCGCGGCGCTCCAGTCGCGCAAAGCGGTCGCGGCGATGCCGAGATTCCACGCCGCGCCCTCGTGCGCGTCGCTCCGCTCCAGCGCGGCGCGGTTGGCTTGCAGCGCCTGCGGCCATTCGCCGCGCTCCTTGTGGACCAGGCCGATGCCGAACCACGGCGGCGCCCAGCCCGGATCGGCGGCCGCGCTGCGCCGGTAATCGCGCAGCGCGGCGTCGGCATCGCCGCGCCAGTGGCGGCGCTCGGCCAGGGCCAGCAGCACCCTGGCGCGGCGCAGGTCGTAGGCGGTCGGATCGGAAGCGGTCATGCGGCGGGCCCGTAAACAAACCCGCGCACACTATCAGTCTTCCTCATGCCGCGGCTTGTAGGCCTCCACCAGTTTCTGCTGCACCGTCGGCGGCACCGGCTCGTAGTGGCTGAAGTCCAGCGAATAGCGCCCGCGTCCGGCGGTCACCGATTTCAGTTCGGCGGCATAGCCTTCCAGTTCCGACAGCGGCACCTGCGCGCGCACCACGATCTCGCCGCCGCGGATGCTGTCGGTGCCGTTGATGCGCGCGCGCTTGCTGGCCAGCCCGCCGCTGATGTCGCCCATGTGCTGCTCCGGCACGTTGACTTCCAGGTCGACGATGGGTTCCAGCACCTGCGGGCGCGCTTTGCCGATCGCGTCGAGGAAGGCCTTCTTGCCGGCGGCGACGAACGCGACTTCCTTGCTGTCGACGCTGTGGTACTTGCCGTCGTACACGACCACGCGCACGTCCTGGATCGGATAGCCGGCCAGCGCGCCGTCGTGCAGCACCTGGCGCACGCCTTTCTCCACCGCCGGCAGGAACTGGCCCGGAATGGTGCCGCCCTTGACCTCGTCGACGAACTCGAAGCCGCCGCCGCGCGGCAGCGGTTCGATGCGCAGGAACACCTCGCCGAACTGGCCGGCGCCGCCGGTCTGCTTCTTGTGGCGGTGATGGCCCTCGGCGCGGCCGGCGACGGTCTCGCGATACGCGATCCGCGGCGGCCGCGATTTCACTTCGACCCCGTATTTGTCCTTGAGCCGGTCCAGGTTGATGCGCAGGTGCAGGTCGGACAGGCCGCGGATCACGGTCTCGTTGGTCTCGGCCTCGTGCTCGACGTGGAAGCAGGGGTCTTCCTCGGCCAGCTTGTGCAAGGCGTTGGACAGCTTCTGCTCTTGCCCCTTGCTCGCCGCTTCCACCGCCAGACCGAACATCGGCCGCGGGAAATTCAGCGGCGCCAGATGGATGTGGTCCTCGTCGTGGCTGTCGTGCAGCACCGCGTCGAAATGCAGTTCGTCGACCTTGGCCACCGCGGCGATGTCGCCGGGCACGGCCTGTTCGATCTCGACGTGGTCCTTGCCCTTGAGCTTGAACAGATGCCCGACCTTGAACGGCTTCTTGCCGTCGTCGACGAACAACTGGGTGTCCTTCTTCACCGTGCCCTGATAGACGCGGAACACGCCGAGCTTTCCGACGAAGGGATCGTTGACGATCTTGAACACGTCGGCGATGACGTGGGCCTTGGGGTCGGGCGTGGCCTGGATCGGCTGGGCGTCGTCGCCGGAGCCTTTCGCTGCATTCCATTTCAAGAATGGTGGCGGATTGGCTTCGCCCGGATGCGGAAACAAGTGTTCGGCCACGTCGAGCAGCTGCGGGATCCCCGCGCCGCTGCGCGCCGAGCAGAACAGCACCGGCACCAGATGGCCTTCGCGCAGGCATTGCTCGAACGCGTCGTGCAGCTCCCGCCCGGACAGGCCGCCTTCGCCGAGGTCGAGGTAGTGCTCCATCACCGTTTCGTTGATCTCCACGACCTGGTCGATGATCTTCTGGTGCCAGTCGCCGACCGCGCCGAGGTCGCTGTCGCCGCTTGCGCTGGCGAAACAATCGACCACGCGCTTGCCGCCGTCGGCGGGCAGGTTCAGCGGCAGGCATTCGGCGCCGAAGGTCTCGCGGATGTCGGCGAGCACGCGCGCCGCGTCGGCGCCGTCGTGATCGATCTTGTTGACCACGATCGCCCGGCACAGGCCGCGCGCCTTGGCGTGCTCCATCATCCGGCGGGTGCCGTACTGCACGCCGGTATCGGCGTCGACCACGACCGCCAGGGTTTCCACCGCGGCCAGCGCCGACAGCGTCGGCCCGCGGAAGTCGGGGTAGCCGGGGGTGTCGATCAGATTGACGTGGATGCCTCCGTGATCGGTGCAGGCGATCGCGCAATCCAGCGAATGCCCGCGCTGTTTCTCGATCGGATCGAAGTCGGACACGGTGCTGCCGCGTTCGATCGTGCCTGCCGTCTGGACTGCGCCGCCGGCGTGCAGCAGGGCTTCGAACAGCGTGGTTTTGCCGGCGCCAGGGTGGCCTGCCAAGGCCACGTTGCGGATTTGTTCTGTGCTGTAGGACATGAGCGGACTTCTCCCTGAGGCTAGGGTCGGAAGGCCGTCATGGCTGTCCGCGCTGCGCGCCCGAGCGTGGCGCTCGGCGGGCGGTCATGGCGGGCCGGCGGGGGCCGGGAGGACAGGCTCGCGCAGGGCGCGGAGTCGGTCAAGTGTGGACCGCGATACCGTGTGCTGGGTGGCGCTTGCTGTGTTGCGGCGCGGCATGGAGCGAGAAGTGAGCGCAGAGGAGTGAGGAGTGAGCTGGAGCAGGGCACCGTTGACCGCTTCTGCTCACTCCTCACTCCTCTGCGCTCACTTCTATTTCTTAACTCTCCAGCCGCTACGCTACCCGCCCCTCAACAACGGAGCCGCACACCATGGGTATTTCCCGTCACGCCACCGCGCATTGGGAAGGCGATCTCAAGAGCGGGCAGGGCCGGCTCAGCACGCCGCAGAGCGGTTTGCTCGACAACAGCCGCTACGGATTCAACAGCCGCTTCGGCGAGGAGAAGGGCACCAATCCCGAAGAACTGATCGCCGCCGCGCACGCCGGCTGCTTCACCATGGCGTTGTCGGCCAAGCTCACCGAAGCCGGGCATCCGCCGGCCAGCCTGGACACCCGCGCCGAGGTCGACCTGTCGATGGAAGGCGGCCCGAGCCTGTCGCAGATCCGGCTCAAGGTGAAGGCGCAGGTGCCGGGGATCGACGCCGGCAAGTTCCAGGCCATCGCCGAGGACGCCAAGGCCAACTGCCCGGTGTCGAAAGCGCTCAGCGCGGTGCCGATCAGCCTGGAAGCCACGCTGCTGTAATCCTGCCGCAGCTACCTGCAGGAGCGGCGCGAGCCGCGACAACCGCAGCGGTGCACGCAAGCGCGGCCACCCGAAGCCGAAGGTCCACGAGCGCTCGAACCTCTTAGCGCTCACAGACTTTCGGCTTCGGCCGTTTCGGTGATATCACACCGCTTCGTTTGTCGCAGCTCCTACAGTCGTTCCGTCCAACAACGTCTCCATGCCGCCAGCCGACACCTACATCCGCCACGCTCTGCTGCTCCACGGCGCCGGCGCCGGCGGCTGGGAATGGAACCTGTGGCGCGACGTGCTGCACGCCCGCGGCATCGAAACCCACGCCCCCGACCTGCAACCGGCTGCGGTTGGCCTGGAAGCGACCACGCTCGCCGACTACCGCGAACAGGCCCGCGCCGCCCTGGCTGCGCTGCCGCGCCCGCGCGCGGCCATCGGCGCCAGCCTCGGCGGGCTGCTGGCGTGGCTGTGCGGCGACCTTGCCGATGCCCTGGTCCTGGTCAATCCGCTGCCGCCGGCGCCGTGGGCCGGCGAGGCGCCGGCGCGGACGTGGCCGGCGCGGGTGCCGTGGCAGCGCGAGGCGCGGCTGGCCTCGACCCGCCGCGCCATGCCCGACGCCGACGAAGCCGCGACCCTGTACGCGCTGCGGCGCTGGCGCGACGAATCCGGCGCCGTGCTCAGCGAGGCCGTAGCCGGGATCGAAGCGCCGCGCCCGGATTGCCCCTGCCTGTGCATCGCCAGCCACGGCGATACCGATGTCGATCCGCGAACCACGGCACGGTTCGCCGCCGCGGTCGGCGCGAGCCTGATCGCCTTGCCGGGCAGCCATGTCGGCCCGCTGCTGGGCCGCGACGCCGCGCGCGCCGCCGCGCAGGCGGCGGACTGGCTGTCGGCGAGGTAAACGAAATTTTGACATCGCCGTCGGGTCCGGCCGCATTCAGCCCGGGTTGACCGCATCGGACCGACGATCCGCTTCGCGCCACTCCGGCGCCTGGGAGCCCCGCCATGAACCGCTCGCTCGTCACCGTCCTGGGCCTAGCCCTGGCCGCCGCCACCGGCATCGCCTCGGCGCAGTCGTATCCGTCCGGTTCGGGCGCGTATTCGGGCAGCTACAACAACTACAACGCCGGCCCGACCAGCTACAGCTCGCAAGTCGATTTCGCCCGCGTGGTGCGGGTCGACCCGGTGTTCGAAACCTATTCCCAGCCGGTCAGCGCACCGCGCTGCTACGAGCGCCCGACCTATGTCCAGGGCGGCAGCGATTACTACGGCGGCGACGGCTACAACAACAACGACGGCTATTACGATCAATACGGCAGCCAGCGCCGCAGCGCCGGCACCGAAGGCGGCCGCACCGCCGCGACCGTGGTCGGCGGCATCGTCGGCGCGGTGCTCGGCAGCAAGGTCGGCGGCGGCAGCGCGCGCTACGCGACCTCGGCGATCGGCTCGATGGTCGGCGGCATGGCCGGCCGCAGCATCTACGAACAGAGCAAGCGCAGCCAGGAACCGCCGCGCACCGGCTCGGTGCGGGTCTGCGACCCGGTGCCGAACAACGGCTACGCCAACGAGCAGCGCAGCGTGACCGCGTACGACGTCACCTACGAATACGCCGGCAAGACCTATCGCACCCGCACCGACCACAACCCCGGCGACCGCATCCGCGTGCGCGTGGACGTGCGTCCGGACTGAACCGGCGGGCAGGGAATCGGGGCGGGCGCGCAGGAACGGGGCGCCGCCCGCGCCGGTGGGACGCCGGGGCCGCAAGGCTCCGGCGTCTTTCGTTTTGCGGCGCGCGTCGGCGCTGCAGCGTGCGCCTAGACCATCGTCGTAACGCAGCGCGGGCGCCGCTTGGTCTAGCCTGCCCACGGATGCCCCGCGAGACCGACCGCATGCGCTACGAGGAATTCCACCGCCGTTCGATCGAGCAGCCCGAGGCGTTCTGGGCCGAGCAGGCCCAGGCGATCTACTGGCGCACGCCGCCGCAGCGCATCCTCGACTACTCCGATCCGCCGTTCCGCCGGTGGTTCGCCGGCGGCGAAACCAATCTTTGCTACAACGCGCTCGACCGCCACCTCGACGAGCGCGGCGACCAGCTCGCGCTGGCGACGGTGTCCAGCGAAACCGGGCAGACCCGCGAGCTGAGCTATCGCGAGCTGCATCGCGAGGTCAACGTCTTCGCCAGCGCGATCCGCGCGCTCGGCGTCGGCCGCGGCGACCGCGTGGTGATCTACATGCCGAACATGGCCGAAGCGGTGTTCGCGATGCTGGCCTGCGCGCGCATCGGCGCGGTCCACTCGGTGGTGTTCGGCGGCTTCGCCGCGCACAACCTGGCGCTGCGCATCGACGACGCGACGCCGAAGCTGCTGATCTGCGCCGATGCGGGCATGCGCGGCGGCAAGATCATCCCGTACAAGCCGCTGGTCGACGCGGCCTGCGAAGAGGCGCAGTCGCCGCCGCCGCACGTGCTGATCGTCAGCCGCGGCCTCGACCCGGACCACGCCGTCGTGCCCGGTCGCGATGTCGACTACGCGAGCCTGCGCACGCAGCACGAAGGCGCGCAGGTCGAGGTCGAGTGGCTGGAATCGAACGAGCCCAGCTATCTGCTGTACACCTCCGGCACTACCGGCAAGCCCAAGGGCGTGCAGCGCGACGTCGGCGGCTATGCGGTCGCGCTGGCGTTGTCGATGTGGGCGATCTACGACATCCGCGCCGGCCAGACGATGTTTTCGACCTCCGATGTGGGCTGGGCGGTCGGCCATTCCTACAACGTCTACGGCCCGCTGATCGCCGGCGCGACCTCGGTGCTGTACGAGGGCCTGCCGACGAATCCCGACCCCGGGGTGTGGTGGAGCATCTGCGAGCGCTACGGCGTGCGCACCATGTTCTCCTCGCCGACCGGCATCCGCGTGCTCAAGAAACAGGACGCGTCCTGGCTCAGCAAGCACGACCTGTCGAAGCTGCAGTGGCTGTTCCTGGCCGGCGAGCCGCTCGACGAACCGACCGCGCACTGGATCACCGACGGCATCGGCAAGACCGTCATCGACAACTACTGGCAGACCGAAACCGGCTGGCCGGTGCTGGCGCTGATGCCGGGGCTGGAGCTGAAGCCGGTCAAGTTCGGTTCGCCGGGTTTGCCGATGCCGGGCTATCACCTGCGGGTCATCGACGAAGCCAGCGGCCGCGACGTCGGGCCGAACGAGAAAGGCGTGTTGGTGATCGTGCCGCCGCTGCCGCCGGGCTGCCTGACCACGGTGTGGAACGACGATGCGCGCTTTTTGGCCAGCTATTTCGGCCATTTCAAGGAACGCCTGTACAGCTCGCTGGACTGGGCGATCCGCGACGAGGACGGCTACACCTTCATCCTCGGCCGCACCGACGATGTCATCAACGTCGCCGGCCATCGCCTGGGCACGCGCGAGATCGAGGAATCGGTGGCCAGCCACGCCAGCGTCGCCGAGGCGGCGGTGATCGGCGTGCGCGACGAACTCAAGGGCCAGGTGCCGGTGGTGTTCGCCACGCTCAAGGCCGGCGACGCGCTCGACCCGGGCGCGGTCGCCGCGGGCATGCAGGACTGCGTGGTGCGCCAGCTCGGCGCGGTGGCGCGGCCGGCGCGCGTCTACGTGGTCGCCGCTTTGCCGAAGACGCGCTCGGGCAAGCTGCTGCGGCGTTCGATCCAGGCGCTGGCGGAAAGCCGCGACCCCGGCGATCTGTCCACGCTCGACGATCCCGGCGCGCTCGAGGAAGTGCGGCGCGCGCTCGAACGCGGCGCCGATGCCGGCGGCTGAAGCATCGCGCGCGCGCCGGCCGAGCATGAACGCGAGCGAAAGCGTTCGTCCGCGCAACATCGCTGTTGACGCGATTTTTCTGCGACGGCGTTAGCATCGCGGCAACGGGTGGGCTGCGACCCGCCCTCGATCCAGCGAGGCCAGCGCGCAATGCAGTACTCCAGCCCATCCGTCACCGCCGCCGCAGAGTCCGATCCCGCCGCGGCGCATCGCGTCGAGGGGCGCCCGGGCGATGCCGGCGCTCCTGGCTGGGACGCCATCAACCATGCCTTGAGCCGGGTGTATCCGCGCCAGTCGCCGTGGCATTCCAGCCAGCCGCCGGGTTCCGACGCGATCCTGCCCGGTATCAGCGCGTACAAGCGGATCACCCCGCTGCCGCATTGGCATTTCGTCACCTACGGCTTCAGCGAGCTGTTCGACAAGCGCAGCGACGAGGCTGGCATCAGCGGCTACGGTTTCGAACTGACCTTCCGCCTGGCCAATCCCGACGACGCCGAGGAACCGCCGCGTTGGGCGCTGAACTTCCTGCAGAACCTGGCGCGCTACGTGTTCGACAGCGGCCACGGCTTCCATGCCGGGCATTACCTCAGCGCCGGCGGCCCGATCGCCGCCGACAGCGACAGCCAGATCCGCGCGCTGGCCTTCGTCCAGGATCCCGAGCTGGCGCCGGTCGACAGCGACAACGGGCGCTTCGAATTCCTGCAGATCGTCGGGCTCACCAACGAAGAGGAGTTCGCGCTCAAGCGCTGGTCGACGCTGAAGGTGCTGGAGGTCTTCCACGACAGCCTGCCGCTGTGGATCACCGACCTGGAGCGCGGTTCGCTGCTGAGCGATCCGCAGATCGCCGCGCGTCTGGCCGAAGGCTCGGCGCGCGACGGCTCGTCGGTCGGCACGATCTACGCCGATCACGTCGGCTGGGAACAGCGCAAGCGCCTGCTGCGCGCGCCGACCACGCTGCTGTCGCTGAGCGCGCGCCAGATCGGCGAACTGCTGGCGCTGCTGCCGCTGCGGCTGCCGTTCGGCCACGCCTTCAGCGTGATCGGGCCGGATGCGCGGGTGGTGTTCGAGCCGGCGCTGCGCGGCAACGAGGCGCTGGTCGCCGACGGCGTGCTGCATCTGCGCCTGGACGAACGCGCGCTGCGCAGTCTGGTGTCGCGGCTGCGGGCGCAGGCGGGGACCTACGAAGTGGACGGGTTCGCGGCGTTGCAGGTGCAGGTGCGGTGAGCGCGGCGGCGGTCTGACGGAAGGCCGGGAGGGCCTGGGCGCAAGCGCAGGCCGTTGCGCCCGAAGGCCGCGGCGCCGTGGTGGCAGGGTCTGTTGACCCGACGCGCCAGTGCCGGACCGCGGCCATCTCCGGTGGACTTTGCGCATTCAGTCTGCTCGGCCCGCCGCCCTCCATACCCCCGCGCCGCCGGCCGACACACGCCGCGGGTTAAAATGGCCGGATCGCCCCGCCCGGGCCACCCGGAGTCCGTCAGATGTCACAGCTTTCCGCCGGCGCCAAGTTCCGCGCCGCGCTCGCCGCCGAATCGCCGCTGCAGGTGATCGGCGCGATCAACGCCAACCACGCCCTGCTGGCCAAGCGCGCCGGTTACCGCGCCATCTACCTGTCCGGCGGCGGCGTCGCCGCGGGTTCGCTGGGCCTGCCGGACCTGGGCATCAACACGCTCGAAGACGTGCTGATCGACGTGCGCCGCATCACCGACGTGTGCGACCTGCCGCTGCTGGTCGACATCGACACCGGCTTCGGCCCGAGCGCGTTCAACATCGAGCGCACGGTCAAGTCGCTGATCAAGGCCGGCGCGGCCGCCTGCCACATCGAGGACCAGGTCGGCGCCAAGCGCTGCGGCCACCGTCCGGGCAAGGAGATCGTCTCCGCCGGCGAAATGGCCGACCGGGTCAAGGCCGCCGCCGACGCCAAGACCGATCCCGATTTCTTCCTGATCGCGCGCACCGACGCCATCGCGGTCGACGGCGTCGACGCGGCGATCGAACGCGCGGTCGCCTGCGTGGAAGCCGGCGCCGACGGCATCTTCGCCGAGGCCGCCTACGACCTGGCGACCTACCGCCGCTTCGTCGACGCGGTCAAGGTGCCGGTGCTGGCCAACATCACCGAGTTCGGCCAGACCCCGCTGTTCTCGCGCGAGGAGCTGGCCTCGGCCGGCGTGGCGATCCAGCTGTTCCCGCTGTCGGCGTTCCGGGCGATGAACAAGGCCGCCGAGAACGTGTACGAATCGATCCGCCGCGACGGCCACCAGAAGAACGTGGTCGACAGCATGCAGACGCGCGCGGAGCTGTACGACCGCATCGGCTACCACGCGTTCGAGAGCAAGCTCGACGCGTTGTTCGCCAAGAACGGCGGCTGAGATCCCCCAGTTTTTCCTTCTCCCGCTAGCGGGAGAAGGGGGCCCGAAGGGCCGGATGAGGGCGAACGAAACTTCCAGCCAGCGCCGCGAGCCAGAAGCCGCGCGCCCTCACCCTAGCCCTCTGCCGCGAGCGGGAGAGGGAACAGAAAACCACTTTTAGAGGAAGGACCATGAGCGATACCGCATCGACCCTGCCCAAGCCGAAGAAATCCGTCGCCCTCAGCGGCACCGCCGCGGGCAACACCGCGCTGTGCACCGTCGGCCGCAGCGGCAACGACCTGCACTACCGCGGCTACGACATCCACGACCTGGCGACCAAGGCGACCTTCGAGGAAGTCTCGCACCTGCTGGTCCACGGCGTGTTGCCGACCGCTTCCCAGCTCAAGGCCTACAAGACCAAGCTCAAGCGCCTGCGCGGCCTGCCGGCGATCGTCACCGACGCGCTGGAGCTGGTGCCGGCCAACGCCCACCCGATGGACGTGTTGCGCACCGGCTGCTCGGTGCTGGGCACCGTGCTGCCCGAGCGCGAAGGCCACCCGGCCAGCGAAGCGCGCGACATCGCCGACCGCCTGATCGCCAGCTTCGGTTCGATGCTGCTGTACTGGTGGCATTTCACCCGCAACGGCCGCCGCATCGACTGCGAGACCGACGACGATTCGGTCGCCGCGCACTTCCTGCACCTGCTGCACGGCGAGCCGCCGAGCCAGCTGCTGGCCGACTCGCTCGACAAGTCGCTGATCCTGTACGCCGAACACGAGTTCAACGCCTCGACCTTCACCGCCCGCGTCATCGCCGGCACCGGCTCGGACCTGCATTCGTGCATCACCGGCGCGATCGGCGCGCTGCGCGGCCCGAAGCACGGCGGCGCCAACGAAGTGGCGATGGACATCATCTCGCGCTACGGCAACGCCGACGAGGCCGAGGCCGACATCCGCGCCCGGGTCGAGCGCAAGGAGATCGTCATCGGCTTCGGCCATCCGGTCTATACCGTCGGCGATCCGCGCAACCCGATCATCAAGGAAATCTCGCGCGCGCTGTGCAAGGACGGCGGCAACCAGACCCTGTTCGACGTCAGCGAGCGCATCGAGAACCTCATGTGGGACAGCAAGAAGATGTTCCCCAACCTGGATTGGTATTCGGCCTCGGCCTATCACATGATGGGCATCCCGACGCCGATGTTCACGCCGCTGTTCGTGATCGCCCGCACCACCGGCTGGAGCGCGCACGTGATCGAACAGCGCGAGGACGGCAAGATCATCCGCCCGAGCGCCAACTACACCGGGCCGGAAGATCGCGAGTACGTGCCGATCGAGCAGCGCTGACCTTCGTCCGGCGCCCGCGCGGCGCCTGGAACGCAGGACGAACGGCAAAAAGGCCAGGCGCGAGCCTGGCCTTTTTCGTGCGCGAAACGCCGCCGCGAGCGTGCGTGGTTGACTGCGGTCCGCTTATGGCTAACGTCGAATGCGACACAGAACGCATGCGCGGCGCAATGGCATAGTCCGGTGCCGACAGGCATGCGGCGGGTTCGACACGCGGCGCGAAACCCGGATGCGGCGCGGCGACACGGAAGCATCGAGCACGAGGAAGAACCATGCGCGACAGCGACGTTCCGGCGAAGACCAACGAAGGCCGCGACGAAATCGAACACCGCACCCGCAAGCTGCCGCCGATGTTGCGTTCGATCCTGTTGATCGTCGACGGCGAACGCAGCGCGCGCCACCTGCGCGAGCTGTCCGCCAGCCTGCACGGCCCGGCCGACGCGCTGGAGCAACTGGAACAGATGGGCTTGATCGCCTCGTCGGCCGCGGTGGCCGCGAGTCTGGCGGCGCAGGCGCCGACGCGCGCGGCCGCGGCCGAAACGACGGCGTCGGCGCCGGCGCAACGCTATCGGGCGCTGTATTCGCTGATGAGCGAAGCGGTGCGCGACCACCTCGGGCTGCGCGGCTATTTTCTCCAGCTCAAGATCGAGCGCTGCGGCAGCAGCGACGAGCTGGCGGCGGTGTTGCCGGAGCTCAGCGCAGCGTTGGCGAAAGTGCGCAAGGACGACGTCGCCGCGCAGATCGAAGCGCAGTTCGCGACCAACAGCTGAGGCAAAACCCGCAAACAAAAAAAGCCGACCCTTCCGCCGCGGCGGAAGGATCGGCCGATCGCGCGTTTGCGTTTGCGTGCGCGCTTACGCGATGCCTTCGGCCTTCAGCGCAGCCTGCACGCCGGCATCGGCTTCCATGCGCTGCTTGAACGCGGCCAGGTGCTCGTAGCCGGACAGGTCGACCTTGGTCGCCGCGGCCCAGCGCAGGGTGATGTAGAGATACGGATCGGCGTAGCTGCGGAAACCGGCTAACCACTCGCGATCGGCGAGGCGCTGATCGGCCGCGGCGTACAGCTTGCGCAGGCGCTCGCGCGCGGTCTGGCGCACGACATCGGCCTGCGCGGGATCGGGATGGAACGCACCCGGCGAAAAGATCGGCACGAACGCCGGATGGATGTCGGAATTGCAGTACGCCAGCCAACGCGCGGCTTCGGCGCGCTGGTGCGCGCTGCCGTCGCCGGCCAACTGCGCCTGCGGGAAGCTGTCGGCGATGTAGCCCATGATCGCCGAGTTCTGGGTCAGCACGAATTCGCCGTCGACGACCGCCGGCACCGCGCCGGCCGGATTGATCGCCAGATACGCCGGCGCCTTCATCGTGTCCTTGTCGAGGATTTCGACTTCGAACGCGCCGCCCGTCCATTGCAGGGCGATGTGGTCGGCGGTGGAGCACGCGCCGGGCTTGCTGTAGAGCTTCATGGGTGGCGACCCTCTGGTAGTGGGCCGGCGACTATCGCCGGTCCTCAGGGGATGCTCAAGCAAGCGGGTGCAACGGTGCGTTACGGGGTGGGGCCGGGAATCGGGAATGGGGAATCGAGAATCGGAAGAGCCGGTGCTGCTTCTACCGATTCCCTATTCCCTATTCCCTATTCCCTATTCCCGGCGCGGCTACGCCGCGCTAGCCGCGCCGCGGCTTGAGCGCCTGCACCTTGTAGAACGTGTGATCGCCGATCGTCGCCACCTGATAGGCGTTGCGCCACGAGGGGCTGGCGATCGCGTGCGCGGCGAAGTGGCTCGCGCCGGGCACGATCTCCTTGCGCTGGCCGGCCGGCAGGGCCCAGTTGCGTTCCGCGGCCAGGGCCACGTTGACCGACTCGGCCCAGGCCTCGGAATTGCTCAGGCGGGTGCCCGGCGAGACCAGGGTCGGGGCGAACTGCTTGTTGGCGGTGACGACCTCGCAGACGGTGTCGCCCCACAGGCCGCTGTCGCGGCGGCGCAGGGCCACCTCGGCGACGGCTTGCTGGCCGCGTTGGGACTGGTCGCGGGCTTCCAGGTAAACGGTGGTGCTCAGGCACAGCGAATCGGCGGTCTGCGGCGGAAGCACGGAGGCCAGCCACAATATCCAAGCCAGTTTCATATCGGACTCCTTGCTCCGTTGCGTCGGGCCGCACTGGGTCGTCCATCCTCCGCAACGGAGGAAAGGGACGGCGGTGAGGCCGACATGGCGTACTGGGGAGGGCAGCGGCTCTAGCGGCGCGCTTTTGCCCCGTCACCGGGACCGGGGGCAAATGAGCGCCCGGGGCGGTGGTGGGTGCCGCCTCTGCAGGGGGCGGCGGAAAAGTCGGCGAACGGTAGCGACGCGAATCCAAACCGAGACTGAACGACGAAATCCAAGTTTCTAATTTGGTTGGAGTTTTTATTCTGAACAGGCGCTAGGTGCTTGGTTCTGAAAGGCTTTGTGCCGGCACGAAGCGTGCCGACCTCGTCTCGCCCTTGTGTGAGCGAGCCGGTTCAGCAAAGTCGGGGAGGGCGGTTTGGCGTCTCCGGGCGACGGTGGACTCGGGTCGGGGTGGGATTTCGGGCCATGAGGGTCAAACGAACCCCACCGATTGGGGTAAGCGGTCACAGACAGCCCTACAGAATCCGGCCCGGGGGTGGGGCGAGCGCCCCGAATGGCCCCCTGTAGGAGCGACGCGAGTCGCGACCAACCGAAGCGTCGTACGAAAGCGCCCCGTCCGAAGATTCAGTTGCCGCGTGGAGATGGCTTGGAGTTTTGCGGCTTCGGAAACTTGAGTGGTATGACGTCGCTTCGGTTGGTCGCGACTCGCGTCGCTCCTACAGGGAGAAATCCACACATACATATATATGTGTGGATGCGTGGCTCAGAGCTGCGCTGCGAGTTTGCTGGCCTGGGCGATCGCGCGCTTGGCGTCGAGCTCGGCGGCGACGTCGGCCCCGCCGATCACGTGCACCGGTTGGCCGCTACCGGCCAGCGCTTCGGCCAGCGGCTTGTACGGCTCCTGGCCGGCGCAGATCACCACCTGGTCGACCGGCAGGACCTGCTCGCTGCCGTCGATGCGGATGTGGAAACCCTCGTCGTCCACGCCCAAGTACTCGACCCCGCCGAGCATGCGCACCTGCTTGGCCTTCAAGGTCGCGCGGTGGATCCAGCCGGTGGTCTTGCCGAGCTTCGCCCCGGGCTTGCCGGCGCTGCGCTGCAGCAGCCACACCTGCCGCGCCGGCGGGGTCGGCCGCGGCGCGGTCAGGCCGCCGCGGTTGTCGGCGTAGTCCAGGTCCACGCCCCATTCGGCGCGCCATTGCGCGGGGTCCGGGTAATGCGGGGCGTCGTCGCCGGAATGGGCGCCGTCGTGGACCAGGAATTCGGCCACGTCGAAGCCGATGCCGCCGGCGCCGACGATGGCCACGCGCGCGCCCGGCACGACCCGGCCCTGCAGCACGTCGAGATAGGTGCAGACCTTGGCGTGGTCGCTGCCGGGGAAGTCGACCGCGCGCGGGCGGATGCCGCTGGCGAGCACGATCTCGTCGAACCCGGCCAGCGCGGCCGCGTCGGCCTCGGTGTTCAGGCGCAGCTCGACCCCGGTCTGTTCGATCCGGCCGGCGAAGTAGCGCAGGGTCTCGTAGAACTCCTCCTTGCCCGGAATCCGCTTGGCCAGATTGAACTGACCGCCGATGCGCTCGGCGCGGTCGAACAAGGTGACCCGATGGCCGCGCTCGGCCGCGACCGTCGCGCAGGCCATGCCGGCCGGGCCGGCGCCGACCACGGCCACGCGCTTGGGCGCGGCGGTCGGGCGGTAATTGAGCTCGGTCTCGGCGCAGGCGCGCGGGTTGACCAGGCAGCTGGCGTGCTTGTTCTCGAACACGTGGTCCAGGCAGGCCTGGTTGCAGCCGATGCAGGTGTTGATGTCGGCGGCGCGGCGGCGGCGCGCCTTGTTGACCCACTCCGGGTCGGCCAGCAAAGGCCGCGCCATCGACACCATGTCGGCGTCGCCTTCGGCGAGGATGCGTTCGGCCACGTCGGGCATGTTGATGCGGTTGGTGGTCACCAGCGGCAGCCGCACTTCGTCCTTGAGCCGCCCGGTGATGCCGGTGAACGCGCCGCGCGGCACCGAAGTGGCGATGGTCGGCACGCGCGCCTCGTGCCAGCCGATGCCGGTGTTGATCAGGGTGGCGCCGGCGGCCTCGATCGCGCGGGCCTGGGCGATGACTTCGCTCCAGGTCGAGCCGTCCTCGACCAGATCGATCATCGACAGCCGGTAGACGATGATGAAGTCCGGCCCGCAGGCCTCGCGGATGCGGCGCACGATCTCGACGCTGAAGCGGTAACGCTTCGCGGCTTCGCCGCCCCAGGCGTCCTGGCGCTGGTTGGTGCGCGGCACGGTGAACTGGTTCAGCAGATAGCCTTCCGAGCCCATGACCTCGACCCCGTCGTAGCCGGCCTCGCGCGCCAGCCGGGCCGAATTGACGAAGGCCTTGAGCTGGCGCGCGATCCCGGCGGGCGACAGCGCGCGCGGGGTGAACGGGTTGATCGGCGCCTTGAGCTTGCTCGGCGCGACCTGCAGCGGGTGATAGCCGTAGCGGCCGGCGTGCAGGATCTGCATGCAGATGCGGCCGCCGTGCTCGTGCACGGCGCGGGTCACCTGCTTGTGCTTGGCCGCTTCCCAAGGCCAGCTGAGCTTGCCGCCGAACGGCTTGAGCCAGCCGACGATGTTCGGGGCGAAGCCGCCGGTGACGATCAGCCCGACCCCGCCGGCGGCGCGCTCGGCGAAATACGCGGCCAGCTTGGGGAAGTCGGCGGCCTTGTCCTCGAGCCCGGTGTGCATCGAACCCATCAGCACCCGGTTGGGCAGGGTGCAGAAGCCCAGGTCCAGCGGCGCGAACAGATGCGGGTAGAGCGGATGCGGGCCGGCGTCGGCGGATGCGGCGGAGGCGGGAGCGGTCGGGGCGGCCGTGGTCATTGCTGGCTGGATACGCTGGCGTATGGATTGCGCACGATGCCGGGAAAAGCCCTCGAATTCAAGCGGGAAACGCCGGTTCCGGCAGGCGCGTGCGGGGTTTCGCCGGAGCTGACCGGCACTTTCGCAGCGCGGCGCGTGCAAACCGCGCGAAGACAGGCACGCCGGCGCGCCGGCCGCAACGGTTGTCACGCCCCGCCGCATCGCCGAACATGCCCGACCCACCGTAGTCCGCCTTACATGGACGCAGCCGCCGAAACCAGCCTCCAGGACTACCTGCGCGCCGACATCGTCGCCGCCGACCTGCCCGACCTGCAGCCCCTGCTGGGCGCGCGCGATCTGCTGCGCGCCTTCTCCACCCTGTTCCACGGCGGCGAAGAGTCGGTGATGGTGCGGCTGCTGGTGCTGCGCGCCATCGGCGAGCGCGGCGAAGCGCCGGACTGGAGCCCGCAGGAACTGCGCGAACACTTCGCCTACCTCGACCCGGTCAAGTTCGACACCGTGATCGGCCGCCTGCGCGACAACGACCTGTTGTTGTGGGACGGCCAGACCCAGCGCTACCGCATCAGCCCGGCCGGCCGTCAGGCGCTGGCGGCGATCGGCCTGCTGCTGCAGTTCAACCGCGAAGGCGACGAACTGGCCTACGTGACCGCGCAGATCGCCGCCGGCCAGGCGGTCGGCCGGGTGCGTTCGGACGACCTGCAGCATCTGCTGTCGCGCTTGAACGAACTGCGCGAAGACTTCGACCAGGCGGTGCTGTCGGGTTCCGAACACCGCATCCAGCGCGCCGCCGGCACCTTGCAGCATGCCTGGCGCTGGATCGAGAAAGGCACCCGGATCGTCGAGGACATCTCCGCCGACCTGGAACTCGACAGCCACACCCACCGCGTCGCCCAGCAGATCGGCCGCGCCCAGAGCGCGATGCTGCGCCAGGCCTCGGTGTTCCAGCGCGCGCTGAGCCAGCTCGACCGCCATCGCGTGCACCTCGGCGCGAGCGGCCTGTCGTCGTCCGACGTCAACCGCTTCCTGCGCGAACTCGACATCGACAAGCTCGCCGGCATCGCCGACGACCTGCTGACCCGCACCGCGATTCCGGCGTTCATGCTCGCGCCGATCGCGCTCGACGTGGCCGAGTACGAACTGGTCGAACGCGAGCGCGAAGCGCGCGAGGACCAATCGCTGCCGCCGGCGCAGGCCGCGCCGAGCGCGGAAGGCTCGCCCGCGGCGGCGACCGATTTCGCTTATGCGGAGAACTGGCTCGACCAGCTGACCGCGTTGGCCGGCGGCGCGCCGGCGGACGACGCGTCGCTGCCGTCGGCGCCGCTGTCGACGGTGGTGCCGCACGACAATTTCTCGCTCAGCGCGTACCGCCTGTCTTTGCTCGGCCTGATCGGCGATCCCGGCGCGGAGAACCGCGAAGGCGTCAGCGCGTCGATGGCGCGGCTGCCGCTGGCGTGGCGGGTGGAGACGCAGTTCGAAACCGTCGGCCATTCCGGCGTGGCCTACATGAGCCGCGGGCGCCTGGACACGTTGAGCGAAGAAGAACTGCTGCAAGCGCGCCAGCCGCGCAAGCGCAAGGCCGCGGCGGAAGCGACGGCGGACGGCGAAGCCGTCGACGCCGCCGATGCGCCGGTCAAGCGCAAGCGCGCCGCCAAGCGAAAAGACGACGACAACGAGAAGACCGCCTCCGACGACGCCGCACCCAAGCGGCGCAGCAAGAAAGCGGCCAAGGACACCGTACCCACCGCATGAACGATCCCATCGCTTCCCTGATCGCGCGACTGCTGGCCGAACGCTGGCTGTCGCGCGACGATGCCGCCGTCCGCGAACTGCTGACCGACGCCGAACTGCGCAACGACCTCGACCGCCGCCTGGCGTCGGTCGGCATGCGTTTGCTCGAACATCCCTACGCCGCGCACATCGCGGTCGGCATCGCCCGGCCGCAGGAATCGGCGGTGTTCGGCAGCGCCAAGGCTTGGTCCTCGACCAATCTGCAGCTCGACCGCGACGCCATCGCCTTGCTGGTGGTGCTGTGGGCGCTGCTGGTGCTGCCCAAGCGCCAGCGCCAGATCGCCCGGCAGAAAGCCGACCGCGATCAGGACCAGGAGCAGATGTTCGCCGAGCTCAAGCCGGTGCCGGTCGGCGCCGAAGTGGTCGAGCCGATCAACGAGCGCACGCTGATGGCCGACTTCGGCGAGAAGCTCGGCGGCAAGACCCGGATCCAGTTCAACCTGGGGTCGCTGGCGCGGCAGGGATTCATCCTGCGGCGTAAAGAAAAAATCCATGAAGGTCCGATGCTCGACTTGGCCTTCGATTACGAACGCATCGCCGGGCGGGTGATGGACGGCGCGCTGTCGTTCGTGGTCGCCGAAGCGCGCCAGCACGCGCTGGAGATGGCCGAGCGCGAAGCCGCCGACGCCTTGCTTGAAAGCGAGAGCGAACGCGCGACCGCGGCCGAGCTGGCCGACGCGGCGCTCGCCGCGGCGGGCTTGCAGGCGGACGACTACGACGCGTTCCAAGCCGCGATCGAAGCGGTCGAGAGCGTCGCGGCGGCGGACGCGGACGAAGCGCTGCCGCAAGCGGTCGCAGCCGAAACCGATGCCGTCGCCGGCGATGACGCCGACGCCGAACCTGCCGCGGCGTCCGGCGACGAAGCCGCCGACGCCGGCCCCGCCGAAGCGGACGAGCCCGCAACGCAGGACGCCCCCGTCCCGCCCGAAGACATGAAGCACGAGGAGGCCGCGGCCGATGTTTGAGTTCCGCTCGCTCGAAGTCGTGCACTGGGATTACTGGCAGCGCTTCCAGCTGCCGCTGGACGCGTCGATCGTCACCGTGGTCGGGCCCAACGGTTCGGGCAAGACGACCTTGCTCGATGCGCTGCGCACCCTGCTGGCGATCGAAGACCGCGACACCGCGCGCGACTACAAGACCTATCTGCGCCACAACGGCAAGCCGTACGCCTGGCTGCGCGCGGTGGTCAGCAACAGCCCCGACCGCCGCGGCGGCCGGCCGTTCTTCCCGATCAAGGACGATCAGGTCACCCTGGCCTGCCGCATCCGCAAGCGCGGCGGCGACTGGAGCCGCGATTACCAGATCGTCGGCGGCGACGTGGCGGTGGAGACGCTGGAGCAGGGCGGCGATTGGCTCGGCGTGCGCGATTACCGCGTGCGTCTGGCCGGCGCCGGCCTGACCCGGGCGATCTGCCGGGTGCTGACCCTGGAGCAGGGCGCCACCGACAAGCTCTGCCAGTACTCGCCGCGCGAACTGTTGCAGCTGATCTTCGACGTGTTCGAAGACAAGGCCGTGCTCGACGACTACCAGCGCGCGCGCACCGAGCAGTTCGACGTGGAAAAGGAATTGCAGCAGCTCGGCCAGGATCTGGCCGGCCTGCACTTGCGCCTGGAATCGGCCAAGGCCGACGTGCGCTCGTTCGAGGACTACAACGCGCTGCGCAACCAGCGCCAGCGCCTGGAGACCGAGATCGCGCCGAAGGTCGAACTGGCCGACCAGCGCAACGCCATCGAAGGCGCCAAGCCGCGCCTGACCGGCCTGCGTCGCGCGCTGCGCGAGCGCGAGCGCATGCTCGAGGAGATGCAGCGCGAAGACGCGGTCGCTTCCGGCGGCCGCGAGACCCTGGTCGAAGCCATGCGCGAGGCGCGCCGTCAGGTCGCCGCCAGCGAACAGGCCTTCACCCAGGCGCGCGACGCCGCGCGCGATGCCGAGATGCTGGTCAAGCGCCGCGACGAACTGGCCAAGCTGCAGGCGCAGCGCGGCGAAGTCGACGTGGATTCGCTCAGCGCGGCGGTCGAGAGCGGCCGGCGCCGCCAGGCCGAACTCAAGCTGGAAGCCGAGCGCGACCGCAAGCGCGCCGGCGAACTGGCCGCGCAGCTGGCCGCGCTCAGCGGCGGCGGGCGCATCGTCGAGCCGTTCGAACGCGAGTTCCGCAGCAGCCTGCTCAAGGCCAACATCGACCATCACGTGCTGACCGAACTGGTCGAGATCGTCGATCCGCAATGGTCGGTCGCGGTCGAAGCGGTGTTGGCGCCTTACCGGCATCTGTTGGTGCTGGAAAATCCGAAGGACGCGCGCGCCGCGTGGCAGCTCGGCGAAAGCCAGCAATACCGCCACTTCATCGTCGCCGAGCGCGCGCCGGTGCCCAAGCCGAGCGCGGGTTCCTTGCTGGAAGTGGTGCGCTTCTCGGCCGATCCGCCGGCGTGGCTGCCGCGCCAGCTCGACCGCATCCGCCGGGTTACCGACATCGAACACGGCTCGCGCCTGCCGGCGCAGCAGGACTGGATCACCCAGAAGGGCTATCTGCGCGAAAGCCGCGGCGGCCGCCACATCGGCGGCACCCAGCAGCACTTCGGCAGCGGTGCGCGCCAGTCGCAGCTGGCCGAGCTGCGCGTAGAACAGGAGACCATCGCCCAGCGCGCGCAGGCGCGCGAGGCCGAACTGCAGGAACTGAGCCAGCGCGTGGACGCCGACCAGTCGCGCCTGCTCGGCCTGGACGCGACCCAGGAACTGGTGACCCGCGCCGGCGAGTTCGCCGCCGCGGCCGAACGCCTGCCGGAACTGGCCGAAGCCGCCGGCGCCGCCGCTGCGGCGCTGGCCGAAGCGCGCGCGCGCATCGATGCGGCCGGCGACCAGGACAAGGCCGAGGGCATCGCCGCGGCCAAGCGCCAGGGCCAGATCGACGCGTTGGCGCGCGAACTGCGCGAGCGCAGCGCGCAGATCAACGGCGAGCGCCAGAGTTTGATCCAGCGCATCGTCGACTACCGGCGCAAGCGCGGCCTCATGCCCGAGGCCTGGCGCACCGCGGCCGCGCTGCACGCCGCGCGCGAGGAGTACGAAAGCGCTTCGGCGGTGCGCCGCGAGATCGAGCGCATCGACGACCGCCTGGAACGTGGCGGCTTCGTCACCGACGAATCCTGCGTGCCGCTGCGCGACAAGATCGGCGCCGACCACGACGATCTGGCCAGTTCGATCATGCGCCGCGAAGGCCATCTGGACCGCGCCAAGCGGCTCACCGAGGAAGCGCGCGGCGCCTACATCAACGTGCTGCGCGCGACCGTGCGCCGCTACAAGAAGAACCTCGCCGCGCTCGGCGAACTCGCCGGCATCGGCGTCGACGCCGACATGCCCGAACTGGCCAACAACGATGTCGCGCTGGCCCAGGCCGGCCTGTCGGTGCGTTTCGATTTCGACCGCAAGGGCTGGATCGGCCTGGACGACGGCGAAGCGTCGGGCGGCCAGCAGGTGATGAAGTCGCTGCTGCTGCTGGTGGCGTTGCTGCGCGACGAAGACCAGCCGGGCGGCTTCGTGTTCATCGACGAACCGTTCGCGCACCTGGACGTATTCAACATCGAGAAGGTCGGCCGCTTCCTGCGCGCGACCGACGCGCAGTACATCCTGACCACGCCGATCACCCACAACCTCAACGTGTTCGACCCGTCCGACCTGGTGCTGACCACCAGCAAGCGCCGCGGCGGCAACGCCTGGGCCGAGCCGGTGGCGGTGCTGAAGCGGCAGGCCGAAAAAGCGGCGTAAGCGGGCTATCTCCCTGTAGGAGCGGCGCAAGCCGCGACCGCGACAACGCAACTACGCCGCAACTTTCGCAATGGTTGCGTTGTCGCGGTCGCGGCTCGCGCCGCTCCTACAGGAGTGCTCCGATGGAACGATAAATCCCACAGCGCGCGCGGCCCTGCCGCTTGACTCCCGCGCCGCCGCCCCTACGATATGCACACGCAACACCCACCCCTTTCCTCAGGCCGCCCCATCATGCAGCGCTTCCCGCTCCTGATATCGCTGAACGCCCTGCGCGCGAGCGCGGGCCGGGTGCGCCTGCCTCCTGCGATCTTGGCTTCGCGGTCGAACTGACCCGCGTCGTTCCGAGTCGTACGAAACAAGCACCCGCCCGGGTGCTTTTTTATTGCCCGCGGTTCGCGCAACCGCCGGTTTTCCCCCTCATCGCATTACCCGAATCCCAAGGAGAACGTGTCGTGAATACCACGGAAGACACCCAAGCCTAGCCGCGCATCCCGCAGCCAACCGGGACGCGCGGCGCCCCCGATGTTGGCCACGAATGCGAACCTACTTATGAACACCCCGCTTACCCGCCGTACCTCCGCCAGCCGCTGGCGCAACCTCGGCATCATCGCCCACGTCGACGCGGGCAAAACCACGCTGACCGAACGGCTGTTGTGGAAAACCGGCGCGATCCACCGCACCGGCGAAGTCCACGACGGCGCCGCCACCACCGACTTCGACCCGATCGAACGCCGCCGCGGCATCACCATCGGCGCCGCCGCCGTGCAGGCGCGCTGGACGCCGCACGACGGCGACGAGCATCGCCTGACCGTCATCGACACCCCGGGCCACATCGATTTCGCGATCGAAGTCGAACGTTCGCTGCGCGTGCTCGACGGCGCGGTCGCCGTGTTCAGCGGTGTCGACGGCGTGCAGCCGCAATCGGAAACCGTGTGGCGCCAGGCGCGCCGCCACGGCGTGCCGCTGATCGCGTTCGTCAACAAGATGGACCGGGTCGGCGCCTCGCTCGAGCACACCCTCGCGCAGATGCGCGAGAAGCTCGACGCGGTGGCGTGGGCGCTCGGCGAAACTGTCGGCAGCGAATCCGAACTCAGCGGCTGGATCGACTACGTGGCGCGCGAAAGCGTGGCGTGGGACGAGGCCGGCAACCTGTCGCGGCATGCGTGGAACGACGCCGAAACCGCGCGTTTCGAGCCGGCGCGCCAGCGCCTGATCGAAGCGGTCGCCGACCACGACGACGCGCTCGCCGAGGCTTTCCTCGACGGCCGCCAAATCGACGCCGCACTGCTCAAGGCCGCGTTGCGCCGGGCCACCCTGGCCGGCGCGGGCACCCCGGTGCTGGCCGGCTCCGCGTTCAAGAACAAGGGCGTGGAACCGCTGCTCGACGCCATCGTCGATTACCTGCCGTCGCCGCTGGACCGGCCGGCCGTGCGCGCGCAAAGCGAACGCGGCGAAGTCGAACTGGCGGCCGACGCCGAAGGCCCGCTGGCCGGTCTGGTGTTCAAGATCGTGCAGCAGGAACACGGCGCGCAGACCTTCGTGCGCCTGTACTCGGGCACGCTGCGGGTCGGCGACACGGTGTGGGCGTCGCGGCGCGAGAAGGCGTTGCGGGTCGGCCGTCTGCAGGTCGTGCAAGCCGACCGCGGCCAGGACGTGGACGTGGCGTACGCGGGCGAGATCGTGGCGGTCGTGGGCTGGAAAGACGCGATCAGCGGCGAAACGCTCAGCGATGCCGGCGAGCGCCTGGCGCTCGACAGCATCCAGGCGCAGCCGGCGGTGTTGTCGTGGCGGTTGACTGCGGCGAACTCCGGCGACTTGATTCGTCTTGGTCAGGGGTTGGCGAGTCTGGCCCAGCAGGATCCGTCGTTCCGTGTCGGTACCGATGCGGACACGGGCGAGACCTTGGTCTGGGGTATGGGCGAGCTGCACCTGGAGGTCATGGTCGACCGCCTGCGCGAGTTGTGGAACGTCGATGTGCGCACCGGTTCGCCGCGCGTGGCTTATCAGGAAACGCCGAGCCGCGTGGTGCGCGGCGTGGAAGGCAAGCTGGCGAAGCAAACCGGTGGCAACGGCCAGTACGCGCGCGTCGTCATCGATGTGACGCCGCGCGAAGACGGGCTGTTCGAGTTCGTCGACCGCACCGTCGGCGGCGTGGTTCCGCGCAACTTCGTCGGCGCGACCGAGAAGGGGCTGCGGGCGGCGCTGGCCGAAGGGCCGCAAGGCTTCCCGGTGGTGGGTTTGACCGTCAGCCTGACCGACGGCGAGACCCACGCGGTCGACTCGTCGGAGATGGCGTTCCAACGCGCCGCCGCCGATGCGCTCAAGGCCGCGCTGGCGCAAGCCGGCACGACCGTGCTCGAACCGGTGATGACGCTGGTGGTGGACACGCCCGCGGCCAACGTCGGCGACGTGGTCGGCGACCTGCAACGGCGTTCCGGCCGCGTGCTGTCGATCGAGGACAAGGGCGGCCGCAGCGATGTGACCGCGCGCGCGCCGCTGGCGCAGCTGTCGGGCTATACGACGACGCTGCGTTCGCTGACCCAGGGCCGCGCGTCGGCGTCGATGGTGTTCGACGGCTACGAAGTCGCGCGCGGGCTGCCGAAAGCCGCGTAATGCTGCAAAACGGGAGGGGCCGGTTCGCCGGCCCCTTTTTTGTGCGCGATTCGGCCAGTCGGGCGTTACCAGCCGGCCAGCGTCAGCTTGCCGATCGTCGCACCCGATTCGAGCCGGCGATGCGCTTCGCGCAACGTCGCCGCATCGATCTTGCCGAGCGTTTCGGTATGCGTGCCCTGCAGTTCGCCGCTGTCGATCAGCTGCGCCACGCGGTCGAGGATCTTGCCTTGCTCGATCATGTCCGGGGTGCGGAAGCGCGGCCGCGCGAACATCATTTCCCAGTGGATGCCGATGCACTTGAGCTTGTACGGGTCGCCGAGGTTGAGCGCGCCGGTCGGCTCGACGATCAGGCCGACGCTGCCCTGCGGCGCCAGCAGTTCGCCCAGTTCGGTCCAGTAGCGCGCGGTGTCGGCGAGGTTCAGCGCCGCGTCGACCTGTTCGATACCGAGTTCCTTGAGCTGCGCGGTCAGCGGCTGGCGATGGTCGATGACGTGGTCGGCGCCCATCTTGCGGCACCACGCCACGGTTTCCGGTCGCGAGGCGGTGGCGATCACTTCGAAGCCGGCGCGCTTGGCGATCTGGATCGCGATCGAGCCCACGCCGCCGGCGCCGGCGATGACCAGCAGCTTCTTGCCGCGGCCGCCGGTTTCGCTGTCGAACGGCATGCGCTGGAACAGCAGTTCCCAGGCGGTGATCGCGGTCAGCGGCAGCGCCGCGGCTTCGGCCGCGCTCAGCGAGACCGGCGCCGCACCGACGATGCGCTCGTCGACCAGATGCAATTCGCTGTTGCTGCCCGGGCGGCTGATGTCGCCGGCGTAATAAACCTTGTCGCCGACCTTGAAGCGGGTGACGTTCTCGCCGACCGCTTCGACCGTGCCGGCGGCATCAAAGCCGAGCACGCGCGGCTGCGCTTCCACCTGCGGCTTCGGCGAACGCACCTTGGTGTCGACCGGGTTGACCGAGATCGCCTCGACCCGCACCAGCAGATCGTGGCCGCTGGCGACGGGCGCGGGCAGTTCGACGTCGGTCAGCGATTGCGGATCGTCGATGGGCAGATAACGGGTGAGGGCTACGGCTTTCATTGCGGACTCCGGTTGCGTGGGGTTTGCGGATGGCCGGCATCGCGGGGCGATGCCGGATTGTGCGGGATCGGGGCTTGCGGTGTTGCGAAGTCCGGCGCCGTGGCCTTACGCGTCGCGGGCGCCGGGTTCAGCGCGCGCCGAACAGCAGGGCATCGTCGAGCGAATCGGCCATCGCGCGATAGCCGGCATCGCCCGGGTGCAGGCGGTCGCCGGAATCGAATGCGGCCTGCATGCGCGCCGGGTGCGCGGGGTCGCGCAGCAGCGCATCGAAATCGGCGACGGCGTCGAACTCGCCGCTGCTGCGGATCCAGGCGTTGACTTGCTGGCGGACCTTTTCCTTGTCGGTATTGAAGTAACGCTTCACCGGCGCGTCCGGCAACGCGCCTTCGAACGGGGTCAGAGTGGCGCCGACGATGCGCACGCCGGACTGGTGCGCGCGTGCGATCAGCTGGCGGTAGCCGTCGATCAGGCGCGGCGCGCTCATCGCTTCGCGCGTAGGCTCGAAGCTGCTGCCGGGCCAGCCGATGTCGTTGATGCCCATCAGCAGCACGACCGTGTCGGGGCGCTGCGCCAGCACGTCGCGCTCGAACCGCGCCAGCGCGCTGACGCCCATGCCGTCGTTGAGCACTTGTCCGCCGGAAATGCCGGCGTTGAGCACGGCGATGTCGCGCGCGGCGAGGCGCTGGGCGAGGAAATCCGGCCAGCGACGGTTGCGGTTCGGCGTCGACGCGGCGCCGTCGGTGATCGAATCGCCGAACGCGATCACGCTGCGTACCGGGCGCGCGGATTCGACGTAGACGCCGCTCAGATACGGCCGGCTGGAAATCTTTTCCGCGCCGTCCAGCGCCGGCTGCGCGCTGCGGTCGCCGCGGGCGAGGTAGGCGTCCTGCGCGCCTTCCCAATGGAAGCTGCGCAGCGCGGCGTCGCCCGGCAGGTATAGGCTGACCGCAAGTTCGGCCAGCGCCGGCGCGCTGAGTTCGACCGGGTCGCTGAGCATCGGCGCGCCCGGCAGCAGGGTCACCGAAGGTTTGCCGCCGAAGGTCAGCGCGCGGTCGCTGGCCGCGTCGATGCGGTCGCCGCCGAGGCTGCGGGCGATGCGCGCGGCGCCGATGGTCACCGGTGCGCGGCCGTAAGCGTTCGACAGGGCGATGCGCACGCGCTCGCCGCCGAGGCTGATGCGCGCGACCTGGCGCACGGTCTGGTCGCCGAGCCGGTCGGGCGCGTTGTTCGGCAGGACGAAGCCGGCGCCCCAGGTCGGCTGCGGGCTGGCGGCCCAGGTACCGACCCAACGGGTCGGCTCGGCGGCGTGGACCGGGGCGAGCAGGGACAGGGCCACGGCGAGGGCGGCGAGGGGTTTGCGCGGGAAGAAAGCGTTCATGGGCGGGAACCGGTGAGGCGTCGGGGAGTCGACGCCGGCCAAACTAGGCTCTTCCGAAATGCCGCAGTAGCCCGGCAGATTGCATATGATTCATTCCAATCGGGAATGGGCTGACTGAGGTTTCGATGGACACGCTTCGCGGCATGCGCACCTTCGTGCGCGCGGTCGAGCTCGGCAGCCTGTCGGCGGCCGCGCGCGAGCTGCGCACCACCCAGCCGACCGCGAGCAAGCAGGTCGCCGCGCTCGAACGCGAGCTCGGCGTGCGCCTGCTCCAGCGCAGTACCACCCATCTGGCCCCGACCGAACAGGGCCGGCGCTTCTACGAACGCGCACGGCGGGTGCTGGAGGAATACGGCGAAGCGGTCGACGATGCGCGCGGCCTCAGCCAGACCCCGGCCGGCGTGTTGCGCGTGGCCGCGTCGGTCAGCCTCGGCGTGCTGCATCTCAATCGTCTGGCGCAGATGTTTTTGGCGCGTTATCCGCAGGTCGAGATCGAACTGATCCTCAACGACCGCTACATCGATCTGGTCGAGGAGGGCATGGACGTGGCGCTGCGCCTCGGCGCCAGCCTGCCGCCGAATCTGGTCGCGCGGCGTGTGGCCGCCTCGCCGCGCGGGCTGGTCGCGTCGCCCGACTACCTGCGCGCGCATCCGCCGTTGCGCGAACCGGCCGACGTAGCTGCGCACAACTATCTGCGCTATGCCGGCGCCAGCGAAGAACTGGAGCTGACCGGTCCCGACGGAACCCGTGTGCGCTTGGCGGCCGACGGCCGCTACCGGATCAACAATTCGCTGGCGATCCGCGAAAGTTTCGCGCTCGGTGCGGGCATCGGGCTGGCGCCGGCGTGGTTGGTGCAGGATTTGATCGATCAGGGCCGCTTGAGCTGGGTGTTGCCGCAGTGGCGCGCGGCTTCGCACGATGCTTATGTGGTTTATCCGGCGAGACGCCATTTGCCGGCGCGCACTCGGGCGTTCGTCGATTTTCTCGCGGCTGAGGTGCCTGGGTTGCCGGGGTTCGAGGCGGTGCCGGAGAACGTTTGAGCGCAGGCGGACGGTGTTGTTTTCGTTGTCAGTAGCGCAATCGCGGTTTTCGCTTTCGCTGCTCCCGCTTTTGCCGTCATTCCCGCGAAAGCGGGCTCCGCTTTTATTTCGGCGGAGCCGAACATCCAGAGACTTCAGAGTCATGCCGCGATAAAGCCCTGGATCCCCGCTTTCGCGGGGATGACGGTCCTGAGAGTTCCGCGCAGCGGCGTCGTGCGCATCGAACGCGTTCGGTGTCATGTCGCCCTCGGCTCGCCAGCGCTCAGCCCGCGCAAGCCGCGGCGGTCTCGCCGACGCGCTGCGAAGCCGGCATCGCGCCGCGCCCCTTCGCATCCAAATTCGCCGCCCACACCGCCAACACCAACCCCGACAGCGTCACCAACGCCGCGACCCAAGTCACCGCGCCCAACCCCGGCCCGTGCTCGATCACCGCGCCGCCGAGCCACGCGCCCAACGCATTGCCGAGATTGAACGCACCGATGTTGAGGCTGGACGCGAGGTTCTGCCCGGCCGGATCGGTCTTGCGCAACACCCACAGCTGCAACGGCGGCACCGTCGCGAACGCGGCCACGCCGAGCAGGCCGACAAAGGCGACCGCAGCAACTTGGTTATGCAGGGCGAACGTCATCGCCCCGAGCACCGCCGCCAGCGCGATCAGCGTGCCGATCAACGCCGGCGCCAAACGTTTGTCGGCGAAACGCCCGCCGATCAGGTTGCCGAGGATCATGCCGCCGCCGAACACCAGCAGGATCGGCGACACCGCGGCTTCGCCGAAGCCGCTGACGCTGGTCAGGATCGGCTGGATGAAGGTGTAGACGGTGAACACGCCGGCGAAGCCCAACACCGTCATCAGCAGGCCGAGCAGCACCTGCGGATGCAGCACTGCGCGCAGTTCGCGGCGCAGCGGCGCCGGCTCGGGCCGGCTGCGGTCGCGCGGCACCAGCGTGGCGATCACCACGGTCGCGATCACGCCGATCAGCGCCACCGCCCAGAACGTCGAACGCCAGCCGAAGTGCAGGCCGAGCCACGCGCCGGCCGGCACGCCGAGCAGGGTCGCCACGGTCAGGCCGGTGAACATGATCGAGATCGCCGACGCCTTGCGGTCCTCCGCGACCAGCCCGGTGGCGACGACCGCGCCGACGCCGAAGAAGGTGCCGTGGGCGAGCGAGGTCACGACGCGCGCGATCATCAGCACCGTGTAGTTCGGCGCGATCGCGCAGACGATGTTGCCGAGGGTGAAGATCAGCATCAGCGCCACCAGCACCGCCTTGCGCGGCATCCGCCCGGTGGCGACGGTCAGCACCGGCGCGCCGACGAACACGCCGAGCGCGTAGCCGGAAATCAGCAGCCCGGCCGCGGCCAGCCCGACCTGCAGGTCGGCGGCGACCTGCAACAGCAGGCCCATGATGACGAACTCGGTGGTGCCGATGCCGAACGCGCCGACGGTCAGCGCGTACAGCGCCACCGGCAGGCGCGCGCGGCCGGCTTGAACGGGCGCGGCGGTGGAGGCGGGGGAGGGGGCGTGCAAGGGACGCATCCGGGGCAAGAAAGATGCGCCATCGTGGGCCGTTGCATCTTGTCGAAAAACCCGCAGGATGGCGAATCACTCTCAACCCAGAATTGAAAATCGCGTGGACCGGATCGCCGACCTGAACCTGTTCCTGCGGGTCCTGGACCTGGGCTCGATCAGCGCCGCCGCGCGCAGCCTGGACCTGTCGGTCGCGGTCGCCAGCCAGCGCCTCAAGCGCCTGGAGCGCGACCTCGGCGTGCGCCTGCTGCACCGGACCACGCGCCAGCTGCATCCCACCGCCGAGGGCCAGGCCCTGGCCGACCGCGGCCGCGCCCTGATCGAGGAGCTCGAAGGCCTGACCGACGACCTGCGCCGCGCCGGCAGCGAACCGGCCGGACTGGTGCGGGTGACCACCTCGGCTTCGTTCGGCCGAATGTACCTGTCGCCGCTGCTGCCGGAGTTCCAGCGCCGCTATCCGCTGGTGCGGCTCAGCGTGAACCTCAGCGACGAGAACCTGGACCTGATCGCCTCCGGCATGGACCTGGCGATCCGCATCGGCGCGCTCAGCGATTCGGGCCTGATCGCGCGCAAGCTGGCCGACAACCGGCGGGTGCTGGCGTGTTCGCCGGACTATCTGCGCCGACACACTGCGCCGCGGCAGCCGCGCGATCTGGCCGAACACGAATGCCTGCTGCTGGTCGGCGCGCAGGGGCGGCTGGAGGATTGGCGCGTGCTCGACGCCGCCGGCGCGGAAACGGTGGTGCGGGTCAACGGGCGGCTGGAGAGCAATTTCGGCGAAGTGCTGCGCGATGCGGCGCTGGCCGGATTGGGCATCGCGCATTTTTCGCTGTGGCATGTGCACGAGGATTTGCGCGCGGGGCGCCTGGTGCAGGTGTTGCCGCAGCACCGCTTGCCGGATACGGCGATCCACGCGGTGATGCCGCAGCGGCGCTATATCCCGTTGCGGGTGCGCGCATTCGTCGATTTCGTCGCCGAAGCGTTCGGCGAGGTGCCGCCATGGGAACGCGCCGGCTGAGATTACAGCCGCATGGCCTACCTGTAGGAGCGGCGCAAGCCGCGACCGCGAACCCGCAACCATGCCGAAACCCTCAATCCGACGCGAGCTTCCCGGCCTCGATGCCGGTATCCCGAACGAAGGTGGATAACGGCTGACGCGATGTTTGCGCCGCAGCTTCATCGACGCGGTCGCGGCTCGCGCCGCTCCTACAGGTAGCCCATGCAGGAGCGGCGCCAGCCGCGACCGCGAACCCGCAACCACGTCGAAACCCTCGATCGGACGCGAGCTTTCCCGGCCTCGATGCCGGTATCCCGAACGAAGGTGGATAACGGCCGATGCGATGTTTGCGCCGTAGCTTCATCGACGCGGTCGCGGCTTGCGCCGCTCCTACATGGGCTAGCGGTAGGAGCGGCACGAGCCGCGACCGCGAACCTGCAACCACGCCGAAACCCTCAATCGGACGCGAGCTTTCCCGGCCTCGATGCCGGTATCCCGAACGAAGGTGGATAGCGGCCGACGCGATGTTTGCGCCGCAGCTTCATCGACGCGGTCGCGGCTTGCGCCGCTCCTACAGGTAGCCCATGTAGGAGCGGCGCGAGCCGCGACCGCGAATCCACAACCACGCTGCAACCCTCAATCGAACGCGAACGCATCCAACGCCAACGACCCCATCTCATGCGAACGATGGATCGTACGCGCCGTCGGCGCTTCGCCCGCCGCGCCGAGCGCCACGAACAACGGCATCAGGTGCTCCACGGTCGGATGCGCATGCTTCGCGTGCGGCGCCTGCGCCTGCCAATCCAGCAACGCCTCGCGGTCGCCCGCGGCCAGCTTTTCGTGCATCCACCCGGCGAACTCGGCGGCCCAGTCCGGCATCGGCGCGTCGCGCTGGCTCCAGTCCAGGTCGCCGAGGTTGTGCACGAAGCCACCCGAGCCGATCACCAGCACGCCTTCATCGCGCAGCGCGGCCAACGACTGGCCGATGGCGTAGTGCTGGGCCGCGGTGCCGTACGGCAGCACCGACAGCGGCACCACCGGGATGTCGGCCTGCGGGTACATGCGCCGCAGCGGCACCCACACGCCGTGGTCGAGGCCGTGGTTGTCGCGCAGCTTCGGGTTCAAACCGGCGTCGGCCAGACGCGCGACCACCGCTTCGGCCAGGTGCGGATGGCCCGGCGCCGGGTATTGGATCTGGTACAGCGGCGGCGGAAAACCGCCGAAGTCGTGCACGGTGTGCGGCCGCGCGTGGCCGCCGGCCATCGGCCGGTCGGTCATGAAGTGGGCCGAGGCGATCACGATCGCGCGCGGCCACGGCAGCTGCCGGCCCAGGTCGTCGAGGAAACGCCCGGCCGGCGAATCCTCCAGCGCCAGCATCGGCGAGCCGTGCGAAAGGAACAGGGTCGGCAAACGGGTCGGGATGTCCATGGCGCAAGGGTGATCCTCGCCCCGGCGATTTCCAAGCCGCGCGCCCGCGCCTGATCGTTCTGTGGTTGACGGCAATCGCGATCGGTACCGCCGATTGTTGATGCGAACCCGCCCACGCGGCGTCTTCCATACCCGTCCGATCCGCCGCACCGCCGCGCTCTGGCAAAATAGCCGGCTCTCTCACCGCAGGCCCTTCGCCCATGAGCCACTTCGACATCCGTTCGACCGTCCGCCCCGATCCCGACAAGCCGATGGTCGACATCGCCGACTACGTCGCCGAGTACAAGATCGACTCGAAAGAGGCTTACGACACCGCCCGCTACATGCTGCTGGACTCGCTGGCCTGCGCGGCGCTGGCGATGGACCACAAGGAATGCCTCAAGCACCTCGGCCCGCTGGTGCCGGGCGGCGAGATGAAGGGCGGCGCGCGGGTGCCGTTCACCAACTACGAACTCGACCCGGTCCAGGCCGCCTACAACATCGGCGTGCAGATCCGCTGGCTCGACTTCAACGACACCTGGCTGGCGGCCGAATGGGGCCACCCGTCCGACAACCTCGGCGCGATCCTCGGCGTCGCCGACTACCTGGGCCGCAAGGCCGAGGCCGAAGGCGGCAAGGCGATGACGGTGCGCGACGTGCTCGGCCACGCGATCAAGGCGCATGAAATCCAGGGCGGCTACGCGCTCAAGAACTCGTTCAACCGGGTCGGCCTCGACCACGTGATCCTGGTCCGTCTGGCCTCGACCGCGGTCACCACCCAGATGCTCGGCGGCGGCAAGGAAGAGATCATCACCGCCGTCTCGCACTCCTGGATCGACAACGGCGTGCTGCGCACCTACCGCCACGCGCCGAACACCGGCCCGCGCAAGAGCTGGGCCGCCGGCGACGCCTGCCGCCGCGCCGTCACCCACGCGCTCAACGCCAACAAGGGCGTGGTCGGCTACCCGAGCGCGCTTTCGGTCAAGACCTGGGGTTTCTGGGACATCGCCTTCAAGGGCAAGCAGTTCGAGTTCGAGCGTCCGTTCGGCAGCTACGTGATGGAGAACGTGCTGTTCAAGATCTCGTTCCCGGCCGAGTTCCACGCCCAGACCGCGGTCGAGTGCGCGATGCAGCTGCACGAGCAGGTCAAGGACAAGCTCGACCAGATCGAGCGCGTCGAACTGGAGACCCAGGAAGCCGGCGTGCGCATCATCGACAAGACCGGCCCGCTGGCCAACTACGCCGACCGCGACCACTGCCTGCAGTACATGGTCGCCGTGCCGCTGATCTTCGGCCGCCTGACCGCCGACGACTACGTCGACGCCGTCGCCGCGGACCCGCGCATCGACGCGCTGCGCGACAAGATGACGGTCAAGGAGAACGAGCAGTTCACTAAGGACTACTTCGACCCCGACAAGCGCTACATCGGCAACTCGGTGCAGGTGTTCTTCAAGGACGGCAGCTCGACCGACAAGGTCTCGATCGACTTCCCGATCGGCCACCGCAAGCGCCGCGCCGAGGGCATCCCGGTGCTGATGGCCAAGTTCGAAGCCGCGATCCGCGCCAAGCTGCCGGCCGCCCAGGCCGATCGCCTGCTGGCCCTGGCCAACAACCCGGCCGAGCTGGAAGCGCTGCCGGTGACCGAGTTCATGAGCCTGTTCGTGCGCGCCTGATCCCGGCCGGGAATGCGCAGATGCGCGGTGCGTGCCTGGGGCCGGCGCATCTGCGCAAACCGCTGCCAGGATTCGCACTCCAGAAGTGCAGTTTCAGCTGAATGGAACTGCACTTTCCAAGCTGAACGAATTGCGACCGGATCCCGTAATTCATGGAACCGGCTCGAATGTTAGACGGTTGTTAACACCGCTTTCACGTTGGCAAACCTAACCTGCGCGGGTCGGCGTCGTCCAGGCGACCGTCCTGAACGGTAGAAACCTCGCAGACGCGGTTTCCATTTATTAAGAACCAGGAGCTACAAGATGAATAAGAAACTCCTCTGCGCCGCCCTGATGGGTGGCCTGAGCCTCGCCCAGGTGGCCAGCGCCCAGGACTTCGACGACCGCTGGTACCTCACCGGCGCCGCCGGCATGAACATCCAGGACAACGATCGCGGCACCCGCAACGCGCCGTTCGGTGCGATCGGCCTGGGCAAGTTCCTCAACAAGAATTGGTCGCTCGACGGCGAACTGAACTATCAGAACCCGAAGTTCGACGCCAACCAGGACGCCAACTGGAGCCAGTACGGCATCTCGCTGGACCTGCGCCGCCACTTCGTGACCGACGGCCGCAACTGGAACCCGTACATCCTGATGGGCGTGGGCTACCAGCGTTCGGAAGAGGAGTATTTCATTCCGTCGCCGCTGTCGCCGGCCAACCGTAAGGACGGCAACTTCGCCGCCAAGGTCGGCGTCGGTATCCAGGGCGACCTGGGCCGCGTCGGCATCCGCACCGAACTCGCCTACCGCGCCGACTTCGACGACCAGAGCGTCAACGCGTCGAAGGAAGACTGGTTCGGCGACGTGCTGGCCTCGGTCGGCATCGTGGTGCCGCTGGGTCCGGAGCCGAGCGCTCCGGTCGTCGCGCCGCCGCCGGTGCAGCCGGGCTGCGCCGACAAGGACGACGACGGCGACGGCGTCAACAACTGCGACGACAAGTGCCCGAACTCGCAGGCTGGCCAGACCATCGGTCCGGACGGCTGCCCGGTTCCGGTCACCATCGACCTCAAGGGCGTGAACTTCGACTTCGACAAGGCGACCCTGCGTCCGGACGCCGTGGCTATCCTCAACGAAGCCACCGAAATCCTGAAGCGCTACCCCGAGCTGAAGGTCGAAGTCGCCGGTCACACCGACCTGTGCGGCAAGGACGCTTACAACCAGAAGCTGTCCGAGCGCCGCGCCAAGGCCGCTTACGATTACCTGACCAGCAACGGCGTCGATGGCGGCCGTCTGGTCGGCCCGATCGGCTACGGCGAGAGCCGTCCGCTGGAGCAGACCCCGCAGACGCTGCCGGGCTGCAAGAGCGAGAAGAACCGCCGCACCGAGCTCAACGTCCAGAACTGATCGGACGACGCGGCTGCCGTGGGCCTGCGGGCCCGCGGCTTGCGATACCGGGAAGCCCGGCCAAGGCGCCGGGCTTCTTTTTGTGTGATTTTTTCTGCGGCGACCAACGGCGAAAGGGTTGCGCGAATTCGGAACTGGTACGCAAATCTTTAGGCAGTTTCGACCGTTCGTCGGCCCGGCTGTCCCGATGTGAGCGTAAAAAGCGTGGAAGCGTTACACACGAACCAGTTCTCGCTCGTCTGAACTCCGTTAAGTGGTATTAACAAGTTTCTTGACAGTGTATGATCCCCCCGCCAGTGACCGCGGCGCCCGGCTCGTGCCAGTGCTGAAAGTGTCTCTGCCATAGAGTCAGCGCCGCAGAAGACTGTCCCGATCACACAGTCCCGATCTACCCCCCGTTCCGATCGATCTGAAGGAGTTACAAATGAAGATCCGTATGTTGAGCACCGCTTTGCTGGCGGGCTTGGCTTTCTCGCAGGTGGCCAGCGCGCAGGATTTCGACGACCGCTGGTACCTGACCGGCGCCGCCGGCATGAACATCCAGGACAACGACCGTGGCACCCGCAACGCTCCGTTCGGCGCGATCGGCCTGGGCAAGTTCCTGAGCAAGAACTGGTCGCTCGACGGCGAACTGAACTATCAGAACCCGAAGTTCGACGCCAACCAGGACGCCAACTGGAGCCAGTACGGCATCTCGCTGGACCTGCGTCGCCACTTCGTGACCGACGGCCGCAACTGGAACCCGTACATCCTGGCGGGCATCGGCTACCAGCGTTCGGAAGAGGAGTATTTCATTCCGTCGCCGCTGTCGCCGGCCAACCGTAAGGACGGCAACTTCGCCGCCAAGGTCGGCGTCGGTATCCAGGGCGACCTGGGCCGCGTCGGCATCCGCACCGAACTCGCCTACCGCGCCGACTTCGACGACCAGAGCGTCAACGCGTCGAAGGAAGACTGGTTCGGCGACGTGCTGGCCTCGGTCGGCATCGTGGTGCCGCTGGGTCCGGAACCCGTCGCTGCGGTCGCTCCGGCTCCGGTCGTGGAGCAGGGCTGCGCCGATAAGGACGACGACGGCGACGGCGTGAACAACTGCGACGACAAGTGCCCGAACTCGCAGGCTGGCCAGACCATCGGTCCGGACGGCTGCCCGGTTCCGGTCTCGATCGACCTGAAGGGCGTGAACTTCGATTTCGACAAGGCGACCCTGCGTCCGGACGCCGTGGCCATCCTCAACGAGGCCGCCGAGATCCTGAAGCGCAACCCGAGCCTGCGCGTCGAAGTCGCCGGTCACACCGACCTGTGCGGTAAGGACGCTTACAACCAGAAGCTGTCCGAGCGCCGCGCCAAGGCCGTGTACGACTTCCTGACCAGCAACGGCGTCGACGCCGGTCGCCTGGCGGGTCCGGTCGGCTACGGCGAGAGCCGTCCGCTGGAGCAGACCCCGCAGACGCTGCCGGGCTGCAAGAGCGAGAAGAACCGCCGCACCGAGCTCAACGCTCAGAACTAAGCGGCAGGCGCGCGCCGTTCGCGGCGCGCGTAGCGGCACCGAAGAAGCCCGGCCTCGTGCCGGGCTTCTTTTTTGTTTTCGGGGCAGCGCTTTTTGCGCGAAGGGCTTCAGCCCCGATGCGTTCGTTCGGATCGCGTCGGTCTGGAACCGAAGCGTCTGCGCTGAAGCCCTTCCCGCATGGGCGCCCGCCTTCGATGGCGTTGCGTTCGCACGCGGCGACAGGCGGCGACCCGTGCTGGCGCACGGGCTTGCGTGCCGCAGCTCGGCCCATTCATAAGAAACCTCGATAAATGCCTGATTTTGCGGGTTGTCCGATCCGGCACGGCCGCCTACACTGGCGCGCACCGACGACTGCGCGGCGATGCATCGCTCTCGCGCCGATTCCGTCCCGCGCCGACCTGGAGAGAGTCCTCATGCGCCGACTGCTTGCCGCCACCTCCCTGATCCTGATCGCCGCTTCCGCGCAAGCGCAGACCAGCGCCGCCAATTGCGCCGCGCTGACCGCTTCGCGCGCGCAGCCGGTGCAGCCGACCCTGATCGCGCCGGTGGCGCCGGAACTGGTCGCGCCCTCGCATCAGCTCGGCGCGCCGACCGGCGTGCTGTCGCAGGCGCTCGACGAAGCGCTGTCGGTCGACCAGGTGTTGCTGCGCATGAAGCTCGACGCCTGCACCGTGGCCAAGGCCACGCCGGCCTCGACCGGCATGCCGTCGGCCAACGACCCGGCCGCCTACAAGCCGCAGACCGAGTTCGACAACACGCCGTGGCGCTTCGACATGAGCCAGGGCGGCAAGCGCATGACCGCCGACGAGTTCGCCGCGTGGATGAAGGCCAAGGGCGTGCGCGTGGCCAAGGGCGCGCCGGGCGCCGCCGCGGCAGCGCCCGCGCCGGTCGCCGAAGCCGAGCCGCCGAAGGCCGAGGAAGGCAAGAAAAAGAAGTAAGGCCGGCGCGCCTGGCGCGCCGCTCGACGACGGCCGCGGCTTCGACCGCGGCCGTTGCGTTTTTCGCCGCTGCGCCGCGGTTTCTGTGGGAGAGGTTTCAGCCCCGGTGCGGTCCGGTCTGCCGTCGCGATCCGGCACGCAAGCGTGGCGCAGAAGCCTCTGCGTAAAAAATCGAAACAGGGGCCTTCCGCAAAATCGCAGTGGAAGCCCTGCCCGCAAAATCAGCGGCGAAGCCGTTCGGCAAAAAACCGCAGCGGCCGTTGCTGGATTAAGTCGGGCATGCGCGGCGGCGGATCGGCCCCGGGCGAAGAAAATCGCGCGCCGCTGCGGCGGGCGCGGCTGCGATAATGCGCCTGCGCCGCGTCGGCGCGGACTTTCGAATCCTGCGTATACGCCTTGAACAAAACCGCGCCCCGTCATGGCCTCGCCCGCGTGCTGTCCAAGCAGGGCGTCTGCTCGCGCAGCGAGGCCGCGCGCTGGGTCGCCGCCGGCCGCGTCGCGGTCGACGGGCGGGTGGTGCGCGATCCGGAATTCCCGATCGTGCAGGGCCGCCAGCGCATCCTCGTCGACGGCGAGGAAATCGGCGGCGCGCGGCGGATCTATCTGATGCTCAACAAGCCGCGCGGGCTGGTCACCACCGCCAGCGACGAGCGCGGCCGCGACACCGTCTACCGCTGCTTCGACGGCGCCGCGCTCGACGGCGCGCCGCTGCCGTGGCTGGCCCCGGTCGGGCGCCTGGACAAGGCCAGCGAAGGCCTGCTGCTGTTCTGCAACGACCCGCAGTGGGCCGCGCGCATCACCGACCCCGAGCGCGGGCCGGACAAGACCTATCGTGTGCAGGTCGACGCGATTCCCGACCCGGCGTTGCTGAGCGCGCTGGAAACCGGCGTCGACGAAGACGGCGAGCGCCTGCGCGCCAAATCGGCGCGGCTGCTGCGCGAAGGCGAGAAGAACGCGTGGCTGGAAATCGTGCTCGACGAAGGCCGCAACCGGCAGATCCGCCGGCTGCTGGCCGCGTTCGGGCTGGACACGTTGCGGCTGGTGCGGGTGGCGATCGGCGAGCTGCAACTCGGCGAATTGCCCAAGGGGCAGTGGCGGGCGTTGGATGAAGAGGATCTGCGCAGGTTGAGCTGAGGTGGGGCGGGAGCGGGGCAGAACAGCGGGATCGGGGAACCGAGGGCGCGCCGGGGCCGCGAGCGGCGACGATTCCGAGGGCTGCGGCCTTTGCGCCTCGATCCGCGCCGACAGCCGTACAGGCTCGAGAACGCCGGCGTAGTTCGCGCGAGCGCCGCCGCGCCGCGGTCCGGAAATCCGACCCGGGTACCAGTCGCCGCCGCGCGCCGCGGCTAGAGTCGCGGCAGGGCGCCGTCGGCGCCGGCGTGTGCGATCCGCCGGCGCGAAAAGGAAGACGGCGCGACGACAAGGAGGTGCAAGCCGGCCCGGGCCCGTCCCGCACGCAAGCCGGACACGCCAGCGATCGCATCGCGCGCACGGATCCCCCGATCCGCGCCGCTGCGGCCACGTGCCGCTTCCCCATTCAAGGAGATCGTCCATGTCGTACGCAACGACCGATTCGACCGTGCCCGTGCCCTTCTCGCCGCTGCCCCGCGCGCGGGCCCTGCTGGCGCTGCTGGCTGCGGCGCTGTTCGCCGCGATGCTGTCCTTCAGCGGCGCCGCCGCGGCCGACCCGGCGGTGGCCAGCCAGATCATGCAGATCGCGCGCCAGGACCGGCAGCTGATGGACCTGCATATCCAGATCGCCCGGCAACACGCGTCCATGGGCAACATCGTCGGCGCCAGGAACAGCTACACCTCGGCGCAGATCCAGGCGATCAAGTTGAACATGGACTTCGTGCGCCTGGTCGCGGAGCACCGCGATTCGCTCGACCGCGGTCTGTACCGCAACCGCGCCGCGCTGGAGCGGGCGATCAATTACGCCCAGTTGGCCAACACCGACGCGCAAATGCTTTCGCTGGACCTACAGCAACTGGTGCAACTGCCGACTTCGCCGCAACTGCAGACGCGGCTGCAGATCGACCTGATCACTTTCAGCACGCACCTGACCCAGCTCGAGCAGGCGATGAGCGAGGCTTGACCGCCAGCGGCCGCGCAACTCGAAGCGGCGAGGGCGCTTGTCCCGCTTTCGCCGTTTTCGCCCGCCGGCCGGTACGCGGAACGACCGACCAATTCCTTCAAGGAGAGAACCCATGTCGCACGCAATCACCACCGTTTCGCCGCGCGCGCGCCGAGGCGCCGGCCTCCTGTCCGTCCTGCGCGCGTTCGCGTTGACGGCGGCGCTGTTGTTCAGCGCCGCGGCCCCGGCCGACCCGGTCCGCGCCGAGCAGATCATGCAGGTCATCCGCACCGAGCGCGCCCTGCTCGACTCGCACATGATGTACGTCAACATGTATCTGGACAGCGGCAACATCAATGCGGCGCAGTTCAGCCTGTCGATGGCGTATTCCGACGCCATCGCGCTGAACGCCAAGCTGGCCGAGCTTTCGAACGAACTGCGCAGCTCGCGCGATGCGGGCCAGTACACCAACCTGCAGGCGTTGGAGCGCGCGATCCAGTTCTGCGACATCGCCAGGAAAAACATGCAGATGATCCAGAGCTACCTGCTGACGCTGCAGATGGAGCGGCCGCCGTCGCAGTTCACCCGGATGTTGCTCAGCACGCAGTTCCAACTGTTCGAAATCAAGATGCGCGACCTGCAGCAGGCGATGAGCGAGGCCTGAGCCTCGTCCGCGGCGGGGCCGTTGCGCGGCCCCGCCGCGATCCGCGCGCCCGCGATGAACGCGGCCGCATTCGGCCGTTCGAGGAGAGAACCGATGTTCGCGATGTCGATCGATGTGCGCCGCCCCGCGCGTAAGCGCGCCGGCCTGCTGGCCGCCGCGCTGCGCGCGTTCGCGCTGACCGCGGTCTTGTTGTTCAGCGCCGGTGCGCAGGCCGACCCGGTCGAGCTGGAGCGGATCATGCAGACCGTGCGCAGCGAGCGCGCCGGGTTCGAGTCGAACTTGCTGCAGGCCTACCAGGACCTCGACAGCGGCTTGGTCGCCGAGGCCCAGCACGGCTTCGGGCTGGCGCGCGCCAACACCACTGCGCTGAGCGCGGCGCTGGCCGAGCTCGATGCCGAGATGGATCGGTCCATGCAGGCGGGGGAGTACACCGACAAGCGGGCCTTGGCGATTGCGGTCCAGCACGGCAAGAACGCCAAGAAGCTGATCGATATGATCGATGCTTACCTTCAGCTCATGCAGGACCAGCCGCATCCATTCACGCGCGCGCTGATCGACTCTCGACGGCCTGCGTTCGACGAAAAACTCGCGCAACTGGAAACGGAACTGGCGAACAGCCAGGCCTGATTCGCTGCGTCCGCGCGCTGCATCGGCCGGCGCACCGGCTGCCGCGGCGTGCGGCGGCCGTCAAGGCGTTTCGGCGGGTTCGCGCCAGCGCGCCATTCGCGCATCGAGCAGCGCGGCGACCACCTCGCGCGCGCGGGCGTCGCCCGGGCCGCGCGCGTCGTGGGTGCAGCCTTTGCCGTGGTTGCACGAGGCGCAGGCGAGGGCGAGGTTGCGCGGGTCGTCCGGCTCGAAGCCGACCCGCGCGCACAGCTCGGCCGCGGCGCGGCGGCCGAACCAGGCGCTGGGCACCACGTGTTCGAGCGAGGTCGTGCCGAGCGCTTCGCCGTCGGCGCGCAGCGCCAGCGCGCGGCGGCAGTGCAGGCAGCGGCTGCGCCAGGTGTCGCCGTCGAGCGCGGCCAGCGCGTCGGTGTGCGCGGCTTGCAGCAGGCGGCGGCGCAGCGCGGAGCGCATCTCAGCGCTCCGCGCCGGCGACAGGCATGCCGGCGACAGGCCGGAGCGCGACGGTCCGGGCCGCAGCGGTCCATCGCCGCGCCGTCGTCACTGCAATCAGGCCTCGATCACGCCGAGTTCGCGGCCGATCTTGATGAAGGCGTCGATCGCCCGGTCCAGATGCTCGCGGGTATGCGCGGCCGACATCTGGGTGCGGATGCGCGCCTGGCCCTGCGGCACCACCGGGAAGAAGAAGCCGATCGCGTAGATGCCTTCCTCTAGCAGACGCTCGGCGAACTTCTGCGCCAGCGGCGCGTCGTACAGCATCACCGGGCTGATCGGATGCACGCCGGGCTTGACGTCGAATCCGGCCGCGGTCATGCGCTCGCGGAAGTAGGCGGTGTTCTGCGCCAGTTGCTCGCGCAGGTCGCCGGCGGCCGACAGCATCTCGAAGGCCTTGATGCCGGCGGCGACCACGTGCGGCGGCAACGAGTTGGAGAACAGGTAAGGACGCGAGCGCTGGCGCAGCAGTTCGATGACTTCCTTTTTCGCGGTGGTGAAGCCGCCGAGCGCGCCGCCCATCGCCTTGCCGAGGGTGCCGGTGAAGATGTCGATCCGGTCCATCACCCCCTTGACCTCGGCCGAGCCGCGGCCGGTCGCGCCGAGGAAGCCGGTCGCGTGGCATTCGTCGATGTGGACCAGGGCGTTGTACTTCTTCGCCAGCGCGACGATTTCGTCGAGCGGGGCGATGAAGCCGTCCATCGAGAACACGCCGTCGCTGGTGATCAGCTTGGTCTTGCAGCCGGCGGCGTCGGCCGCTTGCAGCTGCTTTTCCAGGTCGGCCATGTCGCAGTTGGCGTAGCGGAAGCGCTTGGCCTTGCACAGGCGCACGCCGTCGATGATCGAGGCGTGGTTGAGCGCGTCGGAGATGATCGCGTCGTTCTCGCCGAGCAGCGGCTCGAACAATCCGCCGTTGGCGTCGAAGCAGGCGGCGTACAGGATCGTGTCTTCGGTGCCGAAGAAATCCGCGATGGTCTTTTCGAGCTGCTTGTGCAGGTCCTGGGTGCCGCAGATGAAGCGCACCGAGGCCATGCCGAAGCCGTGCGTGTCGAGCGCGTCCTTGGCCGCCTGGATGATGTCCGGATGATCGGCCAGGCCCAGGTAGTTGTTGGCGCAGAAGTTCAACACCGTGCGGCCGTCGGCGAGCCCGATTTCGGCCGACTGCGGGCTGGTGATGATGCGCTCGGACTTGAACAGGCCGGCGGCGCGGATCTCTTCGAGGGTGTCGGCGTAATGCTGGGTCAGGGACATGGGAGCCGGGAATTGGGAATGGGGAATAGGGAATCGTAGAGCGGTGGCCGGATCGATGCGGCGCCGCGAAGCGGGAGCCGGGACGGCGCGCCGTTCCGATTCCCGATTCCCGATTCCCCATTCCCGGCTTTCGTCAGTTCCAGCTCAGCACGACCTTGCCGGCCTTGCCCGCTTCCATCAGGTCGAACCCCTTCTGGAATTCGTCGACCGGCAGCTGGTGGGTCAGCACCTTGCCGAGCGGGAAGCCCGACAGCACCAGTTGGGTCATCTTGTACCAGGTCTCGTACATCTTGCGGCCGTAGATGCCGTGCAGGGTCAGGCCCTTGAAGATGATCTTGTCCCAGTCGGCGCCGGCGCCCTTGGGCATGATGCCGAGCATGGCGATCTTGCCGCCGTGGTACATGCAGTCGAGCATGTCGTTGAACGCGCGCGGGTTGCCGCTCATTTCCAGGCCGACGTCGAAGCCTTCCATGTGCAGGTCGGCCATCACGTCCTTGAGCGACTGGTTGGCGACGTTGACCACGCGCGTGGCGCCCATGTCGGCGGCGAGCTTGAGGCGGAAATCGTTGACGTCGGTGACCACCACGTTGCGCGCGCCGATGTGCTTGCAGATGCCGGCGGCGATGATGCCGATCGGGCCGGCGCCGGTGATCAGCACGTCTTCGCCGACCACGTCGAATTCCAGCGCGCAATGCGCGGCGTTGCCGTAGGGATCGAAGAACGCGGCCAGTTCGCTCGGGATCTGGTCCGGGATCGGCCACAGGTTGCTGGCCGGCATGACGATGTATTCGGCGAACGCGCCGTCGCGGTTGACGCCGATGCCGGTGGTGTTCGGGCACAGGTGCTGGCGGCCGGCGCGGCAGTTGCGGCAATGGCCGCAGACGATGTGGCCTTCGGCCGAGACGCGCTGGCCGACCTTGTAGCCGGTCACGCCGGGGCCGAGTTCGGCGACGCGGCCGACGAACTCGTGGCCGATCACCAGGCCCGGCTTGATCGTGCGCTGGCTCCACTCGTCCCACAGGTAGATGTGCAGGTCGGTGCCGCAGATGGCGGTCTTCTCGAGCTTGACCAGGACCTCGTTCGGACCCGGGCTCGGCACCGGCACTTGTTCCATCCAGATGCCCTTGCCGGCTTCGCGCTTGACCAGTGCCTTCATCGTTTGCGTCATGGGATTTCGATACCTAGGGGCCGCGGCCGGGCCGGGCGGGAAAGAAGCCCGAATTATACGCCCCGGGCGTGCCCGGGCCGCCCGCGCGGGTTTGCCCGCGGCAGGCGGCTTGGCCTATCGTCGCGGCTTCCTTGCCGTACGGAATCACCATGCGCCCCCGTGTGTTAGCCCTGTCCCTGGCGCTGTGCGCCACCGCCGCCCAGGCCGATGAAGGCATGTGGATGCCCTCGCAACTGCCCGAGATCGCCCGCCAGCTGCGCGCGGCCGGGTTCAAGGGCGACCCGGCCGATCTGGCCGGGCTGACCCGCGCGCCGATGAACGCGGTGGTCAAGGTCGGCGGCGCGACCGGTTCGTTCGTGTCCGGCGACGGGCTGGTGCTGACCAACCACCATGTCGCGTTCGGGGTGATCCAGTACAACTCCAAACCCGAGCGCGACCTGATCCGCGACGGCTATGTCGCCGCCGACCGCGCCGCCGAGCTGCCGGCCAACCCGGACTTCCGCGTGCTGGTGACCACCGGTTTCGACAAGGTCACCGAGCGCATCCTCAAGGACGCGCGCGGCAAGCGCGGCCGCGCCTACTACGACGCCGTGGACGGCGCGACCAAGACCCTGGTGGCCGAGTGCGAGCGCGAGGCCGGCTACCGTTGCAGCGTCGCCAACATGTACTACGGCAGCGACTTCTATCTGATCCGCCAGCTGGAACTGCGCGACGTGCGTCTGGTGTACGCGCCGCCGGACAGCATCGGCAACTACGGCGAGGAGATCGACAACTTCGTCTGGCCGCGCCACAGCGGCGATTTCACCTTGCTGCGCGCCTACGTCGGCAAGGACGGCAAGCCGGCCGACTATTCGCCCGACAACGTGCCCTATCAGCCGCCGGGCCATCTGCAGATCGCCACCGAGCCGGTGCGCGAAGGCGATTACGCCATGCTCGCCGGCTATCCGGGCACGACCTACCGCCATCGCATGGCGTCGGAGTTCGCCCAACAAGTGCAATGGCAGCTGCCGTCGCGGGTGGCGCTGTTCGGCGACCTGATCAAGACCATCGACGCCGCCGCGGCCGGTTCGGCCGATGCGCAGGTCAGCTACGCGGCGCAGGTCAAGGGCTTCAAGAACACGCTCAAGCGCGCCCAGGGCGAGCTCGACGGCCTGCGCCGCAGCGATGCGGTGCGGGTGCGCGGCGAAGACGAGAAGGCGATGCTGGCGTGGCTGGACCGGCAGCCCGACGCGCGCGCGATCCGCGCCGACATCGACGCCGCGCAGAAGGTGCTCGACGCCGGCGCGGCCACGCGCGAGCGCGACCAATTGCTCGCCGCGATCCGCACCCAGACCCAGTTGCTCAACGCCGCGCTGACCGTGCAGCGTCTGGCGGTCGAGCGCCTCAAGCCCGACGCGCAGCGCGAATCGGGTTACCAGCAGCGCGACGAAGTGCTGATCGCCGGCCGGCTCAAGCAGGTGCAGCGGCGTTACCGCAGCGCGGTCGAGCAGCAGGTGCTGCTGTACCTGCTGAAGCAGTACAAGCAGGCGGCGCAAGGCAATCTGCGGGTAGCGGAAATCGAGCGGGTGTTCCCGGGCGAGGACGAGGCCGCGCTCAAGCGCAGCATCGCCGCGGTTTACGCGAGCACCGGCCTCGGCGAGGAAGCCGCGCGCCTGCAGGCGATGCAGGCCGATGCGAAGACCCTGCAATCCTCGGACGATTCGTTGCTGAAGGCCGCTGCGGTATTGAGCCCGGCGTTCGCGCGGATCGAAGAAGAAGGCAAGGCGCGCGAAGGCGAGCTGCTGCGCCTGCGCCCGGCGTACATGCGCGCGCTGATCGGCTTCCGCAAGTCGCAGGGCCGCGCGGTGTATCCCGACGCCAACTCGACCCTGCGGGTCAGCTTCGGCGCGGTCAGCTCGATGGATCCGCGCGACGGCGTGCGCTACCGCCCGCTGACCACGGTCCAGGGCATCGTCGAAAAGCACACCGGCGCCAAGCCGTTCGACGCGCCCAAGGCGCTGCGCGAGGCCATCGCCAAGGGCGATTTCGGCAGCACCGCCGATCCCGAGCTCAAGACCCAGACCGTCGATTTCCTGACCAACCTCGACACCACCGGCGGCAACTCCGGTTCGCCCGTGCTCGACGCCAACGGCCGCCTGATCGGCCTGAACTTCGACAGCAACTGGGAAGCGGTCAGCGCCAGCTGGATGTTCGATCCGCGCTACAAGCGCGCGATCCACGTCGACATGCGCTACCTGCGCTGGCTGCTGGCCAAGGTGTATCCGGCGCCGCATTTGCTGAAGGAAATGCAGCTGCCGGCGGAGTAGTGGAGCAGGAGATAGCGAATAGGAGTTGGGAGATAGCGGCTTTCGTCCTTTCTATCTCCTATCTCCTTGCCGCTACCTTCTGGATCCAAGTTAGACTCAATAGTGGTTTTTCCTTACGAATCAGGGGTATGCACATGCGTTACACGATATTGGCCGCCGCCGTCGCGGCAGGGACGCTGGGGCTGTCGGCTCCGGTCGCGGCGACGGAAGGCATGTGGGTGCCGCAGCAGTTGCCGGAGATCGCCGGGCCGCTGAAGAAGGCCGGGCTCAAGCTCGATCCCAAGCAACTGGCCAACCTGACCGGCGACCCGATGGCCGCGGTGGTCTCGCTCGGCGGCTGCACCGCCAGCTTCGTGTCCAGCCAGGGCCTGGCGGTGACCAACCACCACTGCGCTTACGGCGCGATCCAGCTCAATTCGACCGCGCAGAAGAACCTGATGCGCGAGGGCTTCAACGCGCCGACGCGCGGCGAGGAAGTCTCGGCCGGCCCGTCCTCGCGCATCTACGCGCTGGATTCGATCCAGGACGTGACCGCGCAGATCCAGGCCGCGATCGACGGCGCCGCCAGCCCGATCGAGCGCAGCAAGGCCGCCGAGGCCGTGTCCAAGAAGCTGATCGCGCAGTGCGAAGCCGATCCGGGTTACAGCTGCGAAATCGCCAGCTTCTTCGGCGGCGTCACCTACCGCCTGTTCCGCAACATCGAGATCAAGGACGTGCGCCTGGTCTACGCGCCGCCGGGCAGCGTCGGCAACTACGGCGGCGAAGTCGACAACTGGATGTGGCCGCGCCACACCGGCGATTTCTCGTTCTACCGCGCCTATGTCGGCAAGGACGGCAAGCCGGCCGAGTACGCCAAGGACAACGTGCCCTACCAGCCCAAGCATTGGCTGAAGATGGCCGACAAGCCGCTGGGCGAAGGCGATTTCGTCATGGTCGCCGGTTACCCGGGCCGTACCAACCGCTACGCCCTGGCCAGCGAGTTCGACGCGACCCAGAGCTGGAACTTTCCGACCATCGCCCAGCACTACAAGAACCTGGTCGCGCTGGTCGAACGCACCGCCAAGCAAGACCCGGAAATCGGGGTGAAGTACGCCAGCACCGTGCGTGGCTGGCAGAACGTGCTGAAGAACTACGACGGCCAGCTGGAAGGCTTCAAGCGCATCGACGCCGGGGCCAGGAAGCACGCTGACGAAACCGCCGTGCTGGCGTGGCTGCGCAAGCGCGGCGATGCCGGCAAGACCGCGCTGGCCGCGCACGCCAAGCTCGAAGAGCTGCAGGCGCGCGCGGTCGAGCACCGCCAGCGCGATCTGGTCTACGGCCAGCTGCGCCGCGTCGGCGTCGTCAGCGCCGCCACCACCCTGTATCGCCTGTCCGCCGAACGCGCCAAGCCCGATGCCGAGCGCGAGCAGGGCTACCAGCAGCGCGACCTGCCCGAGATCAAGGCCGCGCTGGAGCAGATGGAGCGCCGCTACGACCCGCGCATGGATCGCGAACTGCAGGCCTATTGGTTGCGCGAATACGTCAAGCTGCCGGCCGGCGAGCGCATCGCCGAACTCGACCGCTGGCTCGGCGGCAACGACGAGAAGGCGGTCAAGCGCGCGCTCGACAAGCTGGCCAAGACCAAGCTCGGCTCGCTCAAGGAGCGGCTGGCGCTGTTCAACGTAGACCGCGCCATGCTGGACAAGAGCCGCGATCCGGCGATCCAGCTGGCGCAGGCGCTGCTGCCGGCGAACCTGCGCATGGAGCAGGACAGCAAGGTCGCCGCCGGCGAGAACGCGGTCGCGCGTCCGGCCTACCTGCAGGGCGTGATCGATTACCGCAAGAGCCAGAAGCAGTCGGTGTATCCGGACGCGAACTCGACCCTGCGCATCACCTTCGGCAACGTCAAGCCGTACACCAAGCTCGACGGCAGCAAGCAGGCCGCGTTCACCAAGCTCGAGGAAGTCGCGGCCAAGGCCACCGGCGCCGAGCCGTTCGACGCGCCCGATGCGCTGCTGGAAGCCATCGCCGACAAGCGCTACGGCGGCCTGGAGGACAAGCGGCTGAAGACGGTGCCGGTGAACTTCCTGTCCGACCTGGACATCACCGGCGGCAACTCCGGCTCGCCGGTGCTCGACGGCCAGGGCAAGCTGGTCGGTCTGGCCTTCGACGGCAACTGGGAATCGGTGAGTTCGAACTGGGTGTTCGATCCGGCCATGACCCGCATGATCGCGGTCGATCAGCGCTACATGCGCTGGATCATGCAGGAGGTCTACCCGGCGCCGCAGGTCCTCAGCGAGCTCGGCGTGGCGCCGAAGAAGAAGTAAGCGAGCGGTTCCCCGCGACGCAAAAACGCCAGCCTTCGGGCTGGCGTTTTTTTTGCGGCGGCTGCTTGCCGCGGATCTGTGCCGCGCGCGGCTTCGGCACCGGCGCTCCCGTCTCGGCTTGCGCGTGTTCGCAACCATCGCCTCGGGACTGAGGCCTCTTGCGACGCGGCCCCGGCGCGATAACGAAAATTTTAGTTTTCCTGCCGAGAAAAATTAGCGCAACGTTAAATCGCGCACCAATCGCAGCGATGTCGCTTTTGGCAATGGCCTTCACAGTTTTCTCCAGGCTAGACTCGTCCTCCCTCGAACCCCGGGACGTTCTTGATGCGATACGCGGTGCTGGCCAGAGCGATGGCGATGACAGGGACGTTGCTCAGCGGCTTGGCCTGGCACGGCGCGGCGCGCGCGGTGGAAGGCCTGTGGATGCCGGCGCAATGGCCCGAGCTGGCGTCGGCGCTGAAGCAGTCCGGCCTGCGCGCGACGCCGAAGCAACTGGCGCAGTGGACCGATCCCAAGGGCGATCCGCTCGGCGCGGTGGTGCCGCTGGGCGGTTGCACCGCCAGCTTCGTCTCGTCCAAAGGCTTGTTGCTGACCAACCACCACTGCGCGCTCGGCGCGATCGCGCTGAACTCGACCGGCCAGCGCAATCTGCTGCGCGACGGCTTCAAGACCGGCACCAACAACGAAGAAGTCTCGGCCGGGCCGAACGCGCGCATCTACGTGCTCGACTCGGTCCAGGACGTGACCCAGAAGGTGCAGTCTGCGCTGGCGTCCGCCGCCGATTCGGCCGCGCGCATGGCCGCGCTGGACGCGCTGGAAAAACAACTGGTGAGCGAGTGCGAGCGCACGCCGGGCTACGGCTGCCGCTTGTACAGCTATTTCGGCGGCAACCGCTTCGAACTGCAGCGCAGCCTGGAAATCCGCGACCTGCGCCTGGTCTATGCGCCGCCGGAAGGCATCGGCAATTTCGGCGGCGAGAACGACAACTGGATGTGGCCGCGCCACACCGGCGATTTCGCCTTCTACCGCGCCTACGTCGGCAAGGACGGGCGGCCGGCGCCGTACGCGATCGATAACGTGCCCTATCAGCCCAAGCGCTGGCTCAAGATCGCCGACAAGCCGCTGGGCGCCGGCGATTTCGTCGCGCTCGCCGGCTTTCCCTCGCTGACCAACCGTTACGCGATGGCCGACGATTTCCAGGCCAACGCCGAGTGGACGTACCCGACCGTGGCCGCGCACTACAAGCGCCTGGCCGCCTTGGTCGAGGCCGAGAGCCGCAAGAACCCGCAGACCCAGGCCAAGTACGCCGCGACCGTGCGCGGCTGGCTCGGCGCGGCCAAGAACTACGAAAGCCAGATCGAAAGCTTCCGCCGCGCCGGCACCGCGCAGCTCAAGCGCAACGAGGAAAACGAGCTGCTGCAATGGCTGCGCGGCAAGGGCGCGGCCGGCCAGCCGGCGCTGGACGCGCATGCGCGGCTGGTCGAGCTCGGCAATCAGGCGCGCGCCGAACGCGACCGCGACCTGATCCTCGGCCAGCTCGCGGCCACCGGCGCGCTGTGGAACGCGGCCCAGCTCTACCGCGGCGCGATCGAACGGGCCAAGCCCGACGCGCAGCGCGAGAACGGCTTCCACGACCGCGACCGCGGCGCGTTCGAGAACGGCTTCAAGCAGTTCGACCGCCGCAGCGACGTGCGCGTGGACCGGCAGATCCTCAATTACTGGCTGCACGAATACGTCAAGCTGAGCAAGGAACACCGCGTCGCGGCGATCGACCAGTGGCTCGACGGCGACGACGAGAAGGCGATCAAGCGCGCGCTCGACAAGATCGGCAAGTCGCGCATGCTCGGGGTGGAGCAGCGCGCCGGTTGGCTCAACGCCGAACGCGCTTCGTTCGAGAGCAAGGACGCGCTGAAGGACGCCGCGCTCGGCTTCGCGGTCGCGGCGATGCCGACGCTGCTGCAGATGGAGCAGGAGATCCGCACCCGCGCCGGCGAAACCCTGGCCGCGCGGCCGTTGTACCTCAAGGCGCTGGCGGATTTCCGCAAGAGCGTCGGCCGCGCCGCGTATCCCGACGCCAACGGTTCGCTGCGCCTGAGCTACGGCACGGTCACCGCGTACACCAAGGACAACGGCACGCGCCAGTTGCCGTTCACCCGGGTCGAGGAGATCGCCGCGCGCAACAGCGGCGCCGCGCCGTTCGCCGCGCCGCAGACGCTGCTCGGCGCGATCTCGGCCAAGCGCTTCGGCGCGCTGGCGGACAAGCGGCTGGAATCGGTGCCGGTGAATTTCCTGTCCGACCTGGACATCACCGGCGGCAATTCCGGTTCACCGGTGCTCGACGGCCAGGGCAAGCTGGTCGGCATCGCCTTCGACAGCAACTGGGAATCGGTCAGCGCGAGCTGGCTGTTCGACCCGGCCGCGACGCGCACGATTTCGGTCGATCAGCGCTACATGCGCTGGATCATGCAGGAGGCGTTCCCGGCGCCGCGCTTGCTCGCGGAGATGGGCGTGCCGGCTTCGGGCCGTTGAGCCCAAGAGCAGGAGATAGCGACTAGGAGCTAAGAGATAGCAAAAAACTGGAAGCTAGCGAGCAGGAGCTAGGAGATAGCGTAAATCCGCTTTCGCTATCTCTTAGCTCCTAATCGCTATCTCCTGCTTTAAGGCCGCGGCGCATGGCGCTGCGCCGCGGCCGGATCGCTAGGGCATCAATCGCGCGGCGGCGGGCAGCTCATGTGGCCGCTGCTGTACTTGGCGGTGCGCACGCCCGATTCGGTGTAGACGCCGCTGCAGCTCAGTTCGGCCTGGCCGACCACGTTGCCGGCGGCGTCGAAGTAGAAATAGAACTCGCCGATTTCGTCCGGGCCCGGCGGGCGGGCGAGGGCGGCGGTGGCGACCAGGGCGGCGGTCAGGCCGAGACCGAGGGCGAAAGACTTGCGCATGACGAACTCCTGTTGACTGTGCGGAAGATAGACGTCCGCGGCCTTGCGGCGCGGGCGGTGGCGGGATCTTCGACGCGCGGTGCGCGCTCGCATCGTGACGTCGCTCGCGTCGGAGCGGGGCGTGCGCTGCGTGGGTCGGTTCGATCGTGTGGTGCGGTCGTTGCGGTGGCGCGGTGCGAACGATGACGCCTGGCGGTCGCAGCGTTTGCGAACTTCGGGCGCAGCGCCGATTACGGTTCCGGATCGCAGATGTAGTAGCCGACGCCGTAGTTCTTGGTGAACTTGCCCCACGACGCGGGCGTTCCGTCGCAATGGATCGACGATTGGCCGACCACCGCGCCGTTGTCGTCGTAATAGGTGTAGATCTGGCCGGGACCGGTCGGACCGATCGCCGCGACCGCGGCGCCGACCGCGGCGAGCGCCGCCAGGCCGAGCCCCAGAGCGAGTTTCTTGCGCATGGTGATTTCTCTCGTAGTGCCGGCAGGTCGCCGGCGCAACGAAGCTAGGCTGCGCGCACGGTTTACTCACGTGACATCTAACACCTGATCGTAGCTTTGTGACGATGGTCGTGCGGCGCGTCGGGAATCGGGAATTGGCCGAACCCATCGCGGCGAGCGGGAGGAGCCAATCCGTTGCGCGCAGGCCGCAGCTGCGCGCGATCGCGGCGTCGCGTTCGTTGTCGCCCGACGCGCGGCGACGAGAACGAAAACGGCGGGGGCGCCCCCGCCGTCGCGTTCGCTGTCGGCGTTCGCCGCGATCAGATTCCGCAGACCCAGTAGCCCATGTCGTAGTCGTCGGTGACTTCGCCCCATTGGCTGAGGTTGTTGTCGCAGTCGCGCGATTCGCCGCCGACGAGTTCGCCGTTGCGGTAGCAGGCCGCGTACTCGCCGCGGTCGACGAACACCGCCGAGGCGGCGGTGGCGAACAGGGTCAGGCCGAGGCCGAGGGTCAGGACGAGTTGTTCTTGCTCATGAGGCGCACCTTGTCGTGATGAGATCGCCGGGGCTCCGGCGCAGTGCGCTTGCGCAGACGCGGGAGAACGCGGCGACGGCGCGAGCGCGGCGCGATCCCGGACGCGGCGGACGGTGGTTCGGTGCGCGCGTAGCCTCGCCGTGGTCGGTCCCGTCCCTGGTTCCCCGGCGGCCGCGCCGGCGGCGGCGACCGCGCTGCGGCCGCTCGCCAGGCAGCTCAGGAACGCCGCGCGCGGGCGCGCAAGGCGCCGCGCACTGGCAGATCCGACAGGGCGCGGCCGGCCGTCCGTTCGTGCGCCGGGAAGCGAGAAGCGAGCGCAGAGGAGCGAGAAGCGAGAAAAGCTCCAGCTCACTTCTCACTCCTGTGCGCTCACTTCTGTCCCAAACCGCTTGCAATGCCCGCGCGCCCTGCCGTAGCCTGCGCGGGCAGTCGCGGATTCCCATGCCAGCCGGCCCCGTCTCCCGACCCGTGTCAGAACGCCGCTCCCCAGCGGCGCCGCCCCAGGCGGTCCCGGTTCCCGGCCCATCGTGGCCCAGCGGCGCCGGAGCACCCCAGGCGATCTTTCCCGCAGTGCCGGCTCGCAAGCGTTTCCTCGTCTGATCCCCTCACGACCTGGAGCTTGCGACGATGAAAGTACTGGCCTGCGATGGCATCCACGAAGACGGTTTGGCCCTGTTCCGCGAAGCGGGCTGGGACGTCGTCGTGTCCGACCCGATCAAGGACACCGCCGCGCTCGCCGCCGCGCTCAAGGGCGTGGACGCGATCCTGGTGCGTTCGGCGACCAAGGTGCCGGCCGAAGCGCTGGCCGACGCTGCGAACCTGCGCGTGATCGGCCGCGCCGGCGCCGGCGTCGACACCATCGACGTGGAAGCCGCGACCGAGCGCGGCATCGCGGTGATGAACGCGCCCGACGGCAACACCCTGGCCGCGGCCGAGCACGCGATCTCGCTGCTGTTCGCGCTGGCCCGCCACATCCCGCGCGCCGACGCCGGCATGAAGGCCGGCGAATGGCCGAAGAACGGCCTCACCGGTTTCGAGCTCGAAGGCAAGAAGCTCGGCGTGATCGGCCTGGGCCGCATCGGCGGCACGGTCGCGCGCAAGGCCCAGGGCATCGGCATGGAAGTGGCCGCGCACGATCCGTTCCTGCCCGCGTCCGCCGCCGGCAAGGGCAGCGTGCCGCTGAAGACGCTGGAAGAACTGCTGGCCTGGGCCGACGTCGTCACCCTACACATCCCGCGCACCAAGGAAACGACCAACCTGCTGTCGGAAGCGAACATGCGCGCGATGAAGAAGGGCGCGTACCTGGTCAACGCCGCGCGCGGCGGCCTGGTCGACGAAGCCGCGCTGCTGGCGCTGATCGAAGAAGGCCACATCGCCGGCGCAGCGCTCGACACCTTCGTCACCGAACCGCTGCCGGCCGATTCGCCGCTGCGCGCGAACCCCAAACTGATCCTGACCCCGCACCTGGGCGCCTCGACCAGCGAAGCGCAGCAGGCGGTCAGCACCATCCTCGCCCGCCAGATCATCGACTTCGTCGCTACCGGCGCAGTCGCCGGCTGCGTCAACCTGCCGCCGCTGACCGCCGAAGCCGCGCGCGAAGTCGGCCCGTGGATGCCGCTGATGTCGGCGCTGGGCCGCCTCGCCGCGCGTCTGGTGCCGGCGCCCACGCGCCTGGAAATCACCTATGCCGGCCGCACCGAAGCGCTGGATACGCGGCCGCTGTCGCGTCTGTTGGTGGCGGCGCTGCTCGGCACCGCGTCGGGCCGGGTCACTCCGGTCAACGCGCTGCAGGAAGCCGCCGCGCGCGGGCTGGTGGTGTCGGAAACCCTCGGCGGCAACGGCGACGGTTTCGACCGCTTGCTGAAGCTGCGCGTGGTCGGCGAGAAGCGCACCCGCGAGATCGAGGCGACCCTGCACCGCGGCCCGCGCGTGGTCCGCCTGGACGGCGTGGAAATCGAATTCGATCCGCAGGCGCATGTGCTGCTGCTGCGCAACGAGGACCGTCCCGGCATGATCGGCGTGGTCGGCTCGACCCTCGGCGCGGCCGGCGTCAACATCGTCAACTTCGCCCTCGGCGCGGCCGGCGACGGCCAGGCGCGCGCGGCGATCACCGTCGACCGTCCGGTCAACGAGGAGCAACTGGCGGCGCTGCGCGCGACCCCGGGCATCCTCTCGCTGGCGCAGGTGTAAGCGCATGCGCATCCTGCTCGCCCGCCACGGAGAAACCCCCTGGAACGCCGAAGGCCGCTACCAGGGGCAGGAAGACATCGCGCTGTCGCCGGTCGGCGAAACCCAGGCGCGCGCGCTCGGCGCGCGCCTGCGCGAAGTGCCGGTGACCCGCGCGGTGGCCTCGCCGTTGTCGCGCGCGCGCCGCACCGCCGAGCTCGCGCTCGGCGAGGAGCGCGCGTCGATGCTGCAACTCGACCCGGGCCTGATGGAGATCGCCCACGGCAGTTGGGAAGGCCTGCTCGCCAGCGAAATCCGCGAGCGCGACGGCGACCGCCTGCGCGCCTGGCGCGAGACCCCGCACGAGGTGCTGATGCCCGGCGGCGAATCGATCGTGCACGTGCTCGACCGCGCCTGGCCGGCGTTCGCCAAGGCCTGCGAAGGCCTCAAGGACGACGACACCTTGCTGGTGGTCGCCCACGACGCGGTCAACCGGGTGCTGCTGTGCAAGATCCTAGGCATCCCGCTGGCCAAGCTGTGGACGTTCCGGCAGGCGCCGACGACGTTGAACCTGCTCGAAGGCGACAGCGTGGATCGGCTCGAGGTGGTGCGGTTGAACGATTGCAGCCATCACACGGCGTTGTTCGGGGAGGCGGTGCATCGGGCCTTGTGAGCGCGCCGGACCGGGGCGCCGAACGGCGCTCCGGCCGCGTGCCGTTATGGTCCAATAGCCCCGCGCGCCGCAGGACGTGGCGTCTTCAGGGGGCAACATGATCCGTTTCCGCGTTCTCGCGCACGCCTTGGCGGCGGCCGCGACGCTGGCCGTTTGCGCCGGCGCCGGCGCGCAGCCTGCGACGCAGTCCTTAGCCCCTGGGGCTGGCGGCCCGATGCCGGCCGACTGTCCGCCGGGTCGCCCCAGCAGGCAGCCGCCTCGGTATCCGCAGTCCCTGGTCGACCAAGACGCAACTGTCGTGGTGCTGTTGAAAGCGGATCGCTGCGGTTTCGTGCAGGACGCCCTTTGGGAGGTTGACGAGGCGGCAAACGCCGAGCCCGAAGAAGCTTTCGTGCGCGCGGCTTTGGACGCGGCCAAGAAGTGGCGCCTGCCCCCGTTACGAACGGGCGAGAGTTTAGAGGCGTACGCCCGCGCTCCTGTCGAATTTATCAGTCCGTCCTACCTCGACTACGAACGTTGCGATCAACACAGAAAACGTCGTCGCGACCCTGTTCGACCCGTCGGCACGCTAGCGGTCGAAAGTGCTGCACGATTGACTGTAGACGTGAACGAATGCGGGTGGGTCGATTCGATCACAGTGGCAGCCAGCTCGGGTTATTCGTCGTTGGATCGGGCTGCGCTGGATGCAGTCAAAACGTGGAAGTTCGAGCGGCAAGAGCGCGATGGCGCGTTCGTGTCGAGCCAGCATTCTGTAACGGTGGAATTTCCTAAAGAAAATCTTGAGGCCATAGAGGCGGCTGGTAGGCGTTGGAGAAAAACGCATGTCGACCATGTCGCCATCGGGGTGGACGGTAAAATCGATGGATACGTGTCGGACCCACAGCCGATCACAGGGGATACGATTGAGATCATAGAGCGTTTGCGGCGCGAGGCTGTTCCAGTCGCGGTGGGCCCGCGTAATGTCCGGGCGTATCGCGAGTGGGGAGACGAGATTATTTTGTGGTACGTGATGGATCGCGGAGCCTCCGTGCCGGCGCTGATTCGCTTCCGGAACGTCAGCGACGGAAAAAAGCAATTCGCTGCCACTCGTTGGCGCTGTGAGGCCGGAGAAGGCAAGTGCGATGGTTTTGAGGGCTATTTGAAGAAAGGGCTGCATCGGCAGATGCCCAGGCCGCCTATCGCGTCTCCGTACGAGCCGGAAAAGCCAGACGTCTCCGAGGCTGCGCCCAAGATGACTTGGCGTCGGAAGAGTAGTTGACGCTGCCTCTCGCAACACAATAGTGGAATGCAGATTGCGCCTGTTCGCAGACAGGCGCGTCTGCATCAAGTGCATGCCGAAGATCGGCGGTCTTGAGGCATCGTTCTTTGGTGCCGGCTGGTGCAGGGCGGGCCGGACGCGCCGCGCTGCCCAGGTCGGCGCGTTCTGGGCGACAATGGGCCTATGCAAACCCGCACCCTCGCCGACTGGCTCGCCCACATCGAACGCATCCACCCCAAGTCCATCGACATGGGGCTCGACCGCATCCGCGAAGTCTCGCAACGCCTCGGCCTGACCCGCCCCGGCCGCGAGGTCGTCACCGTCGGCGGGACCAACGGCAAAGGCTCGACGGTCGCCTTCATCGAAGCCATCGCCCGCGCCGACGGGCGCCGGGTCGGCGCCTACACCTCGCCGCATCTGCTGGCCTACAACGAACGCATCCGCATCGGCGGCGACGATGCCGCCGACGCCGACATCGTCGCCGCGTTCGAAGCCATCGAGGCCGCGCGCGGCGAGGTCGCGCTGACCTATTTCGAATACGGCACCCTGGCCGCGCTGTGGCTGTTCGAACGCGCGGGGCTGGATCTGGCGATCCTGGAAGTCGGCCTCGGCGGGCGCCTGGACGCGACCAATATCGTCGACGCCGACGTGGCGGTGATCACCACGGTCGATCTGGATCATCAGGACTACCTCGGCGACGACCGCGAGAGCATCGGTTTCGAGAAGGCCGGCATCGCCCGCGGCTTCAAGCCGCTGGTGCTCGGCGACGACGATCCGCCGTCGAGCGTGCTGCGCCACGCCTACCTGATCGGCGCCTCGGCGGTGCGCGCGGGCTGCGATTTCTTCTTCGCCGCGCTCGACGACGACGCGGCGCGCTGGCGCTGGCGCGAGGTCGGCTTCGAGGTCGAACTGCCGCGCCCGGCGCTGAGCGCGCCGGTGCAGATGCGTAACGCCGCGGTCGCGATCGCCGCGCTGCGCGCGCTGGAGGTCGCGCCGAGCGAGCGCGCCCTGGCCGAAGGCGTGGCGCAGGCGCGCGTGGCCGGCCGCTTGCAGCGGTTCGAACGCGGCGGCGTCGAGATCCTGGTCGATGTCGGCCACAACCCGCAGGCCGCGCGCGAACTGGCCGCCTGGCTCGACGCGCAGCCGCCGCGGCCGACCCGCGCGGTGTTCGCCGCGCTCGGCGACAAGGACGCGGCCGGCGTGGCCGCAGCGCTCGGCGAACGCGTCGCGGCCTGGCATCTGGCCGGCCTCGGCGGCCCGCGCGGGACCACGGTGGAGGCCTTCGCGCAACGCCTGCAAGGCAGCGTCGCCGAACGCGGGCAACGCCACGCCGGCGTCGCCGAAGCCCTGGCCGCCGCGCGCGCGGCGGCGGGCGAGGGCGAACGCATCCTGGTGTTCGGCTCGTTCCACACCGCGGCCGAAGCCTTGCAGGCGCTGGCCGACGGGTAAGCCCGGCGCCGGCCCGGTCTCGGGCAGCGATGCCGGCGCAGGCCCGACGCTGTCCTGCGCGATCGCCGCGGCCCGGCCGGACCGCGGCGGGACTGAAGGCTATCGGCAAGCGCGCGGCTCGCGCGCTTCGTCGCGCGAACAAAGCCTGTGCGCCGCGTGTTTTTCTGAACGCCTCACCGGCCCGCACCGTCCGTGCCCGGCCCTGTCCCCGCCCGGGGGTATAATTCGCGCCGCCCCCCGGCCAAGCGAGCGACTGAGTAGCGATGGAACCTGCCCTGAAACAGCGATTGATCGGTGCGTTGGTGTTGATCGCACTGGCGGTGATCTTCCTGCCCATGCTGATCAAGGGCCCGGCGCCCGAAAGCGGCGCCTCCGACGTTCCGCTGACCCTGCCCGACCAGCCGCAGGGCGGCCAGATCGAAACCCGCGAGTTGCCCCTGGTGACGCCGGGCGACGCGCCGCAAAACGGCATGGTCGGCATGGAGCGTCCGCAGCCGGAGCCCAACACCGCCACGCCGGCCGGCGATGGCCAGACCCTGCCGACGGTGGACACCGCCGCCGGCCGCCCGGGCATGCGGCCCGCCGCCACCGCCGGCGGCGATTACGCAGTGAGCTTCGGCAGCTACGCCAGCACCGGCGACGCCGAGCGGGTCATCGCCGCGCTGCAGGCCGCGCGCCTGCCGGGCTATCAGGAAACCGCGGCCGGCGCCAACGGCCGCACCGTCTACCGCGTGCGCATCGGTCCGTTCGCGACCCAGGCCGACGCCGAGGCCGCGCGCTTGAATTCGAGCAAGGTGCGCAACGACGTCAGCGCCAAGGTGGTGGTGCTCAACGCCGATGCCGCCGACCTGGCGTCCGGCCCGGCGCCCACCAAGCCCGCGACGCTGCCGCCGGAAGCGAGCAAGCCTGCGCCGCTGCCGCCGGAACCCCTCAAGCCTGCGAAGCCCAAGCCAACCAAGCCCGCGGCGCCCCTGCCGGAACCAGCCAAGCCCGTGAAGCCCGAACCCGCTAAACCGGTCGCGGCCAAACCCGCCGAAACCAAGCCCGTCGCCGCGGCCAAGCCCGAACCCGCCAAGCCGGAACCGGCCAAGCCCGCCGCCGCCGGCACCGGTTTCGCCGTGCAGCTCGGCGCCTTCGGCAATGCCGAGGAAGCCAACAAACTGCGCGACCGCGCCCGTGCGGCCGGTTTCAGCGCGTTCGTCGAACAGGTCCGCACCGACAAGGGCACGCTCAACCGCGTGCGCATCGGTCCGGTGGTCAATCGCGCCGACGCCGACAAGCTCAAGGGCCAGGTCGCGGCCAAGCTCGGCATCGGCGACGCGCTGGTCAAACCGCATCCGTGACCGCGCGGGCGCGACGCGACCGCACCGGCTGCCAGCGAACGGCGGCCGCACACGCTAGGGAGTAAGGCGAATGACGGCTCTGGACTGGGGCTTGCTGGTGATCGTGGCGCTGTCGGCGCTGCTCGGCATGGCGCGCGGCCTGATCGGCGTGGCGGTGTCGCTGGCGGCGTGGCTGCTGGCCGGGCTCGGCGCGTTCCTGTTCGGCAACGAAGTCGCCCGCGGGCTTAGCGACAGCGGCGTCAGCTGGGGCTCCTACCTCGGCGGCTACACCCTGTGCTTCGCCGCGATCTGGGTCACGGTCAGCATCCTCGGCTGGGTCATCCGCACCGTCGCCCATTCCTACGGCCTGTCCGAGATGGACCGGCTGATGGGCCTGGGCCTGGGCACCCTGCGCGGGCTGATCTTCGCCTGCGCCTTGCTGGTGGTACTGGCCATGACCACGCTGCCGCGCGGGCCGACCTGGCGCAATTCCAGCCTCGCTTCGGTGCTGATGCCGGGCGCCCAGCTCATGCGCAGCGCCTTGCCCGACGCGATCGCGCACAAGGTCGATCTGGAAGGCCGCGGCGGCTCGCTGCAGGAAACCGTGCAGGCGCAGGCCGGGCATCTGGAAAAGAATCTCAAGGGCAAGGTCGGCGCGACCGGCGGCAGCCTGCCCAGCGGCTTCGGCGGCCTGCCCAACCCGCTCGACGCGCTGGCCGGCGCCAGCGCGGGCGGCGGCGGTGGCGACCAGGGCGCGGACGCCGGCGGCGATCCGGCCCTGGTGTTGCCCGATGCCTTGCCCGAGCCGCAAGCGCAGCCGCGCGGCGGCGATGCCGGCGGCGGCCTCGGCGGCCTGACCGGCCTGCTGCCCGGCGCGATGCGCGACCTGCTGCCGAACCAGGCGCCGGCCGGCCGCGGCGACGCCGCGCCTGCGCCGCGCGGCGTAGAAGGCCGCCGGATCCGCGACGATGCCGGCGCGGTCGACGCCAGCCAAGACGACAAGCACGTGCGCTGAAGCCGCGTCGCGCGCCCGCGCGACGCGCTTTGCGCTTGCAATACGGCGGCCGCGCCGCCACTTCGGGCTTACCGAACGCGCTGTTTCGCGCCCGCAGCGGCCGCGACGACTGCATTCGCGGCCGCCACGGGCGATAATCCGCGCCGCCACCGGCCGCGCCGATCCCGCGGGCGCCGCGGCGGCTTCACGACTCACCACGCGTCCCCACGCGACACGACAGGCAGGACCAGCGCTATGTGCGGCATTCTCGGAATCGTCGGCAACACGGATGTCGCCGCCCAGCTCTACGACGGACTCACGGTGCTGCAGCATCGCGGCCAGGACGCGGCCGGCATCGCCACCGCCGACGGCGCGCGCCTGCGCGTGCACAAGGGCAACGGCTTGGTCAGCGACGTGTTCGACGAGGCGTCGATGCGCCTGCTCGAAGGCCGCGTCGGCATCGGCCACTGCCGCTATCCGACCGCGGGCAGCGAAGGCTCCGACGAAGCCCAGCCGTTCTACGTCAACTCGCCGTTCGGCATCGCGCTGGCGCACAACGGCAACCTGATCAACACCGACACGCTGCGCCGCGAAGTGTTCGAGCAGGACCGCCGCAACATCAACACCGAGTCGGATTCGGAAGTGCTGCTGAACGTGTTCGCGCACGAGCTCGACCGCCAGCGCGCGCTGACCCCGGACGCCGCGTTCGCCGCGATCGAAGGCGTGCACCGCCGCTGCGTCGGCGGCTACGCCGTGGTCGCGACCGTACTCGGCCTGGGCCTGGTCGCGTTCCGCGACCCGCACGGCATCCGCCCGCTGGTGCTCGGCAAGCGCCGCATCGGCAACCAGGACGAATACGCGGTCGCGTCCGAATCGGTGGCGCTGGACCTGCTCGGCTTCGAACGCCTGCGCGACGTGCGCCCGGGCGAGGGCATCGTGGTCACCGCGCGCGGCGAGCTGTTCGCGCGCCAGTGCGCGGAAGTGCGCACGCACACGCCGTGCATCTTCGAATACGTCTACTTCGCCCGTCCCGACTCGATGATGGACGACGTCTCGGTGCACAAGGCGCGCATGCGCATGGGCCAGACGCTCGGCGAGAAGATCCTGCGCCTGCGTCCGGACCACGACATCGACGTGGTCATCCCGATTCCCGACACCTCGCGCGACTCGGCCCTGGAAATCGCCAACACCCTCGGCGTGAAGTACCGCGAAGGCTTCATCAAGAACCGCTACGTCGGCCGCACCTTCATCATGCCGGGGCAGGGCGAGCGGGCGAAGTCGGTGCGGCGCAAGCTCAATCCGATTCCGCTGGAATTCCGCAACCGCGTCGTGCTGCTGGTCGACGACTCGATCGTGCGCGGCACCACCTCGCGCCAGATCGTGCAGATGGCGCGCGACGCCGGCGCGCGCAAGGTCTATCTGGCCTCGGCCGCGCCGGCGGTGCGGCATCCGAACATCTACGGCATCGACATGCCGTCGGCCGAGGAACTGGTCGCACACGGCCGCAGCGACGAGCAGGTGCAGGAACTGCTGGGCTGCGACTGGCTGATCTACCAGGACCTCGACGCGCTGGAGCAGGCGGTGTCCGGGCCGAAGCACCGCATCGACCATTTCGATTCCTCGTGCTTCAACGGCGAGTACGTGACCGGCGTGGAGCCGGGATACTTCGAGCGCATCCAGCAGATGCGTTCGGACGACGCCAAGAAGACCCGCCGCGCTTCGTGAGTGCGGCGGCCGGGATGGGGCGCCGGTTGGTGATCGCCTCCGTTCCAGATCCCGCATCCGTCGCCGACTCTGGCGAACTCCCCAAGACCGTCATTCCGGCGAAAGCCGGAACCCATTTCGATCTTGCTGTTGCGGTGCGCGAACGCAAGAGCGAAAGCAGCAGCAAAATGGGTTCCGGCTTTCGCCGGAATGACGGTGATCGAAGATGCGTCGGTAGAGGGGCATGCGCGACGATCGCAATCATTCGTCGCGCCAAGGCCCACCCGCTCCGATCGCCGACACACACATGACCGCCATCCCCGCCAGCTTGTTCGATGCCGCGCGCGCCTGCCTCGACGCGGCCACGCCGCAGGCCAAGGTCGAACTGACCTTCGCTTACGCCGGCGCGTTCGCGCGCGGCGAACTGGCGACCCCGGACGATGCGCCGGCGCCCGAGCCGATCCGCATGCCCGGGCGCCCGCCGCGTCCCGTACTGGTGCATCCGCGCGAACTGCCCAAGCGCGGCTTCGGCACCGCTGAGGGTCGCGCCGCCTTCGTCCACGCCATCGCCCACATCGAATTCAACGCCATCGACCTGGGCTGGGACGCGGTCTACCGCTTCCGCGGCCTGCCGGCGCAGTTCTATGCCGACTGGGTCGGCGTGGCCAACGACGAGGCGCGCCACTTCCAGCTGCTGCGCGACCGCCTGCGCGAGCTGGGCTACGACTACGGCGATTTCGACGCCCACAACGGCCTGTGGGAAATGGCCGAAAAAACCGCGCACGACGGCCTGGCGCGCATGGCCCTGGTGCCGCGCGTGCTGGAGGCGCGCGGGCTCGACGTGACCCCGGGTATGATCGTCAAGCTGCGCTCGCTCGGCGACCACGCCACCGTCGCCATCCTGGAGACGATCCTGCGCGAAGAAGTCGGCCACGTCGCCGCGGGTTCGCGCTGGTTCCGCTGGTACTGCGAACGCGCCGGCGTCGATCCGAATCCGCGCTTCCGCGAATTGCTGGCCGAGTACGCGCGCGCGGTGCTGTACGGGCCGTTCAATTTCCAGGCGCGCAGCGCCGCCGGTTTCGACGACGAAGAGCTGCGCATGCTCGAGACGTTCGCCCACCCGCGCGATTGACCGTTCGCGCGGCAGCTTTCCCGCGAGAGCGCACGGCTTCTAAGCCGCAGACCACAGAAAAACACATCTTCGGCCGCCGCTGCGCCGCAGCACTCCGGCGCCCGCGCCGGTAAAGCGCCGCCGCAGCGGATATGCCAAGGTCGCCGTTCCACAGGCAAGGAGGGGGGACGCTGTGAGACCGACGAGTCCGAACGTAACGATCGCGCTGTTCGCCGCGGCGCTGGCCTGCGCGCAAGCGCAGGCGCAGGCGCAGACGCCCGGCCCCGGCGCCGCCGAGTACGCGCGCGCCGAGAAAGTGCTCGACTACAACCTCAAGGGCAAGGTGCGCAACGCGCGGGTCGAGCCGCACTGGCTCGGCGACGGCCGCTTCTGGTATCGCCGCGACGGCGCGGCCGGCGCCGAGTACGTGTTGGTCGATCCGGCCAAACGCAGCCGCGAACCCTTGTTCGATCCGGCGCGCCTGCGCCCGGCCTTGGCTGCGGTGGCGCCCGATGCGGCGCCGGCGCCGCGCTCGGTGCGGTTCGACAACGGCGTAGTGCATGCGGACTTCGCCGCCGGCGCGAGCGCGCTGTCCTGCGACCTGTCGGCGTATCGCTGCGAAAAGGCCGCCGCGGCCGTCGCCGACCCGCTGTGGCTGCCGTCGCCCGACGGCCGCCGCGCGTTGTTGGTGCGCGAGCACAACCTGTGGCTGCGCGATCTGCGCAGCGGCGCCGAACGTCAATTGACCCGCGACGGCGTAGCGCACTACGGCTACGGCGTGCTGCCCGACTTCGCCCTGCACGCGGTGCCGAACCAGCAAGGCAAGTGGAAATCGCCACCGATGACGGTGAACTGGTCGCCCGACGGCAAGCGCCTGTTCGGCACCCGTTACGACGAGCGCCGGGTCGAGCCGTATCCGATGGTGGCGATGGCGCCGGAAGACGGCTGGAAGCCTAAGGTCTATGAGATCCGGCTCGGTTTGATGGGCGAGGCCGAAACCGCGCGCGACGAGTGGTATTCGATCGACGTCGACGCCGGCAAGGTGCGCCGCATCGCGATTCCCACGGGCTGGAACCACGCGATCGAATCCGACCTGCTGGGCTGGTCGCCCGACGCAAGCCGCGCCTACGTGCCGATCGCGCGCTACGACCGGCCGGCGCGGATGCGGCTGATCGAGGTCGATCTCTACAACGGCCAGCTGCGCACCCTGCTGGAAGAACGTTCCGACACCCGCATCCAGCTCAACGACTTCCTCTACAGCCGCCCGGCGGTCGCGGTGCTGCGCGCGCGCAATCAGATCGTGTGGTTTTCCGAGCGCGACGGGTGGGGCCATCTGTATCTTTACGACCTGCACGACGGGCGCCTGATCCGCCAGCTGACATCCGGCGCGTGGCTGGTGCGCGATGTCATCGGCGTCGACGAAAAGCGCGGCGAGCTGTACTTCACCGCCGGCGGGCGCGAGCCCGGCGATCCGTATCAACGCCGTTTGTATCGGGTCGCGCTCGACGGCGGCGAGCCTACGCTGTTGACGCCGGAAGCGGCCGACCACGCCATCGAAGCCGGCGCCAGCGCGATCCTCGGCAGCGCGGCGCAAACCCTGATGTCGCCCGACGGCGCTTACGTCGTCGACAGCTATTCCACCCTCGACACCGCGCCGCGTACAGTGCTGCGCTCGACCCGCGACGGCGCGGTCGTGCTGGAGCTCGAGCGCGCCGACGACAGCGCGGTGCGCGCGGCCGGTTGGGTGCCGCCGCAGCGGCTCAAGTTCACCGCCGCCGACGGCCGCAGCGAGATCTACGCGACCGCGTATTTTCCGCCGGAGTATTCCACGGAAACGGCGCGGCCCAAGCAGTATCCGGTCATCGACGCCTACTACGGCGGCCCGCAGATCAACAACGCGCCGGTCGGGTTCGTCGACGCCACCGCTACGACCAATCCGATCTCGCGCTCGGCGCTGGCGCGGTTGGGCTTCGTGGTGATCACCATCGACGCGCGCGGCACGCCGGGCCGCTCGCAGGCCTTCCACGACGTCAGCTTCGGCGCGTTCGCCGATCCGCAGATCGACGACCACGTCGCCGCGATCGAGCAGCTGGCGCAGCGCTTCCCCGGCATCGACACCGGCCGCGTCGGCGTCTACGGCCATTCCTTCGGCGGCTATACCTCGACCCGGGCGATCCTGTACCGGCCGGATTTCTACAAGGTCGCGGTGTCCTCGGCCGGCGCACACAACTACCAGGGCATGTACGGCGGCGGCGTCAACGGCCTGGAGCGCCTGCTCGCCGGCCCGCCGGATTACGGCAACGGCCGCCGCATCAAGCCCACGCCCGGCGCGGTGCCGGACAACTACCGCGCGCTCGACAACGCCGCCCTGGCCGACAAGCTGCAGGGCAAGCTGATGCTGGTGCTCGGCGACCTGGACGAGAACGCGCTGCCGGCGGTGACCCTGCAACTGTCCTCGGCGCTGATCCGCGCCAACAAGGACTTCGACCTGCTGTACCTGCCGAACCAGAACCACGAGCTGTTCCGCAACGATGCGTACTACACGCGGCGGATGTGGGATTATTTCGTCGAGCATCTGGGCGGGAGCAAGCCGCCGGCGGGGTACAAGCTGGCGCCGCCGCCGGCGAAGCCGACAGGACAGGTGTTCTGATCCAGGCTCTCGCGGACGGCCCGCGGCGGCTGCGAACCTCGTGTCGCCGGTCTTGGGCGACGCAGGGCGGTTCGGGCGATACTGACCGAACTCCGGCAACGGCAGGGACGCGATGAAGAGGTATCGGACGCTGCCGCGCGCGCAGGCGATCGCTCTGGCGGGCTACCTGCGCCATGTCGACCTGTCGCTGCATCGCGCCACTGGGGTGTCCCGTGGTGAGGTCGCTCGGTACTTCGTCGAGCGCAGCGCCGGGCTGGCGCAGGTGATCGATCACCTGGCCGCGCTGCCGCAAGTGCCGGCAGCGCAAGCCTTGTCGGGATGGATGCGCCGGTGGCTGCGTTTGTGCAACGGCGTCCGCAAGAACCCACTGATCGATTACTCGCTGCTGCCCCGTGCGCGCAGCGCGCTGATCGACGTTGCCGATTATCTGGGCGAAGCCGCGGCGCCAACCGATGAACGCATCTATCCGCTGAGCTATGCAGTACGCAAGGCATGTTTTGAGCTTTGCGATGTGCTTTGCCGCTCCGACGCCGAACGTTGCGGCTTGCCGGAGCATCTGCACCAGAACGACATCCTCAAGGATAGAGTCCAGTCAATGCGCTCGATCATCGGCGAGCGCTGGCCCGGATGAACGCAAGGCAGGCTAGCGCGGGCCGCGACGACCGCCGGCGACGGGTGGCGTCGACGCCGGAACCCGATTCGCCCTGACCGCAACTGCAAAAGGGTGCCGTCGCTTTTCCTGCGGGACGCGATAGACATCGTCATAGAACCCGGCGGGACGTGAACGCGCGGGCCTGCGCAATGATGCGGCGCGCACAAGCTCCGCGCCGATTCCATCAAATGACGCCGATCTGAAATACCCCTTTCACACGCCCCGAACAGACTTCCGGCCTTCGCTCCCCGCCGCCCGGAGCGAATGACGCGAGGGATCGCGCCAGTGGCGGTCCCCCATACAAACCGGAAGTCCCATGACGACGAAGACGACGCTCCTCGCCGCCTCGATCCTGCTGTGCCTGCACGCAGGTGCCAGCTTCGCCGCCGAAGCGCCCGCCGCCGATGCCGCGCCCGCCGCCGACGCCGACCGCGACGCCACCACGCTCGATGCGGTCTCGGTGGTCGGCACCGGCCAGACCCGCCAGGTGCAGGTCCTGGGCCGCGCCGAACTGCAGCGCGAAGCCGCCGGCACCAATCCGCTGAAGGTGATGGCCAAGCTGCCGGGCGTGCACTTCCAGAGCTCCGATCCGTGGGGCAACTACGAGTGGTCGAGCAAGCTCAGCATCCGCGGCTTCTCGCAGCAGCAGCTCGGTTTCACCCTCGACGGCGTGCCGCTCGGCGACATGAGCTACGGCAACCACAACGGCCTGCACATCGGCCGCGCGATCACTTCGGAGAACCTGTCGGGCGCCGAACTCTCGCAAGGCTCGGGCGCGATCGACACCGCGTCGTCGGGCAACCTCGGCGGCACCTTGCATTTCTTCAGCTCCGACCCGTCGTCCGAGTTCGGCGTGCGTCTGGCCCAGACCCTGGGCAGCGACGCCACCAGCCGCAGCTTCGTGCGCCTGGAAACCGGCGACCACAACGGCTTCAGCGCCTACCTCAGCGGCGTGTTCCACACCACCGACAAGTGGAAGGGCGACGGCCCGCAGCGCAACACCCAATTCAACGGCAAGTTCGTTTACGCCGGCGAAGACTTCAAGATCACCGGCTACGCCGATTCCTCGCGCCGCCGCGAAACCGACTACGCCGACCTGTCGCTGGAATCGGCCAAGCGCCTGGGCATGGACTGGGACAACTACGCCAAGGACTGGCAGCGCGCGATCGACGCGGCCAACGGCAAGTTCCGCGGCGGCGTGACCAGCCTGGACGATGCGTACTACATCGCCCGCGGCGTGCGCGACGACGATCTGGCCTACCTGAGCGCGGAGTGGAACGCCAGCGCGGACGTGACCCTGGCGGCCACCGTCTACTACCACACCAACGAAGGCCAGGGCCATTGGGCCACGCCGTATTCGAAGTCGCCGACGGTGCCGCTGCGCATGCGCACCACCGAATACGACATCGAGCGCACCGGCTTCATGCCGAGCCTGAGCTGGCAGCTCGGCAACCACCGCCTGCAGGCCGGCCTGTGGCTGGAGAAGAACGACCACGGCGTGCAGCGCAACTTCTACGACCTCAAGGCGACCGAGCCGCCGAACGACATCTTCTTCTACCGCAACCCGTCCGAGCGCGTGTTCCGCCAGCGCTTCGACACCGACACGCGCATGTACTACGTGCTCGACCACATGGAGTTCGCCGACGGCCGCCTGGCCGTGGACGCGGGCTTCAAGGGCCTGCGCGTGCAGACCGACGGCAAGACCCTGATCGGCGGCGCCAGCCGCGCCAGCGGCAAGCTGGTGTCGGAAGACAACTTCCTGCCGCAGCTCGGCGCGCGCTGGCAGCTCGGCGAGCACGAGGAAATCTTCGGCTCGTACAGCGAGAACCTGTCGGCGTTCCGCACCGGCGTCAACGGCCCGCATTCGACTTCGCAGGCGGCGTTCGATGCCGCGGTCGGTTCGCTGGAACCGGAAAGCTCCAAGACCCTGGAAGCCGGTCTGCGCACCAGCCGCGACCGGATCGAAGCTTCGGTGGCGGTGTACCGGGTCAATTTCGAGAACCGCCTGCTGGCGATCGCGCGTTGCGCCGGCATCGTCGGCTGCGCGTCGAGCTTCGCCAACGTCGGCGACGTCGAGAGCCGCGGCGCCGAGATCACCGTGCAGTGGAAGCCGATCGCCGGGCTGACCTGGTACCACTCGCTGGCGTTCAACGATTCGCAGTACGAGTCGGACTACCTCGATGGCACGACCTTGGTCCGGACCAAGGGCAAGCAGGTGGTCGACGCGCCCAAGCGCCTGTACGCGACCGAGCTGCGCTGGGAACGCGACGGCCTGGCGCTGCAACTGGGCGCCAAGTACACCGACAAGCGCTACCTGACCTATCTCAACGATTCCAAGGTCGACGGGTTCTGGGTGGTCGATGCGTCGGCGTCGTACGAATGGAAGGAGCTGTCGTGGGCGGATGCGTTCAAGCTGCAGTTGAACGCGACCAACCTGTTCGACAAGGAATACTTCGGCAGCATCGGCACCAACGGCTTCGTCGCGTCGGATCCGAAGGGGCTGAACTACACCTTGCAGTCGGGCGCGCCGCGGCAGGTGTTCGTGACGGCGGAAGTGCGGTTCTGATCGAGGTTGTCAGCGCCCGCGAGGACGCGGACCAGCGAACGCCCGCGCAATCGCGGGCGTTCGTTTTTGCGGCGGCGTCGTGGATGCGGCGCAACCCGCTGCCGCGCGTTCGCGGCTCTGCGTATGACCGGCGCCGGGAAAGCGGCCGCAACGACTGTAGGAGCGGCGCGAGCCGCGACCGCGGCACCGCATATGCGACGCGACCTGCTATCCCGCGGTCGCGGCTTGCGCCGCTCCTACAGGCAGGCCATGCGGCTTAGTCGAGGGCTTGCAGGCGCCTACCGTCGCGGTCGACGCGCAGCACCGAGCCTTGTTCGTACCAGTCGCCGAGCACCACGCGCTTGCAGGCGCGGCCGCAACGACTGTAGGAGCGGCGCGAGCCGCGACCGCTGCACCGCATATGCGACGCGACCTGCTATCCCGCGGTCGCGGCTTGCGCCGCTCCTACAGGGAGGCTATGCGGCTTAGTCGAGGGTTTGCAGGCGCAGGCCGTCGCGATCGACGCGCAGCACCGAGCCTTGTTCGTACCAATCGCCGAGCACCACGCGCTTGCAGGCGCGGCCGCCGGCTTCGAGTTCGTGGATCGCCGGGCGGTGGGTGTGGCCGTGGATCATCGTGTCCACGCCGTAGCGCACGAAGGTCTCTTCGACCGTGGCCGCGGCGACGTCGGTGATGGTTTCCATGCGCCCGGCGTCCTTGAGCCCGGCCTGGTGCGCCTTGCTCGCCGCGCGCGCCTGTTGGGCGAAGGCCAGGCGCGCGGCCAGCGGCTGAGCCAGGAACTGCGCCTGCCACAGCGGGTGGCGGGTCTGGGCGCGGAACTGCTGGTAGGCGACATCGTCGGTGCACAGCAGGTCGCCGTGGCCGATCAGCACCGGCCGGCCGTACAGCACGATCACCGCCGGGTCTGGCAACAGGCGCATGCCGGCGCGCCCGGCGTAGTCGCGGCCGAGCAGGAAATCGCGGTTGCCGCGGATGAAGAACACCGGCACGCCCGAGTCGGCCAGCGCCTTGAGTTCGGCGGCGACGAAGGCGCCGGTCTCGGCCGGGTCGTCGTCGCCGACCCAGGCTTCGAACAGGTCGCCGAGAATGTACAGCGCGTCGGCGCCGCGGGCCTCATCGCGGACGAAACGGCCGAACAGCTCGGTGATCTGCGGGCGTTCGGCGTCCAGGTGCAGGTCGGAAATGAAGAGCGTGGTCATGCGGCTAGTTTAGGGTGTTTCGTCTCCCCGACCTTCACACCGTCGCTCCCGCCGTCGCTCCCGCGAAAGCCGGAACCCACCTATACCGTCATTCCGGCGAAAGCCGGAACCCATTTTGCCTTTTGCGCTTTCGCAGCCCGAGCCCGCGTGCGCGGGGCCGAGGGGCAACGAGGGAGCAAGATCAAAATGGGTTCCGGCTTTCGCCGGAATGACGGTTGTGGTGTTTGCGGCACTGCAGCGGCCGGCCACGGCCCCAGGCTCCATCCCCGCAATCGCCGCCGCGAAACCCCCAGGCCCCGCATCCGTTAAAATCCCCGGTCTCCCTCCGATCCACCGAGCCCGCGCATGACCCGCACCCGCTTCGCCCCCAGTCCCACCGGCTACCTGCACATCGGCGGCGCCCGCACCGCCCTGTACTGCTGGCTGGAAGCGCGCCGCGCGGGCGGGCAGTTCATCCTGCGGATCGAGGACACCGACCGCGAGCGCAGCACCCAGGCCGCGATCGACGCGATCCTGGAGGCGATGGACTGGCTCGGCCTGGGCTACGACGAAGGCCCGGTCTACCAGACCCAGCGCCTGGACCGTTACCGCGAGGTCGCCGAGCAGATGGTCGCAGCCGGCACCGCGTATTACGCCTACGAAACCAAGGACGAGCTCGAAGCCGCGCGCAACGCCGCCATCGCGGCCAAGGAAAAGCCGCGCTACAACGGCGCCTACCGCGAGCGCAACGAGCCTTACCGCGACGATCCGAACCGGGTGATCCGCTTCAAGAACCCGCTCGACGGCACGGTCGTGTTCGAGGACAAGGTCAAGGGCCGGATCGAGATCGCCAACAGCGAGCTCGACGATCTGGTGATCTTCCGCGCCGACGGCTACCCGACCTACAACTTCGCGGTGGTGGTCGACGACCTCGACATGCGCATCACCGACGTGGTGCGCGGCGACGACCACGTCAACAACACCCCGCGCCAGATCAACATCTACCAGGCGCTCGGCGCGCCGGTGCCGCATTTCGCCCACCTGCCGATGATCCTCGACCACGAGGGCGCCAAGCTGTCCAAGCGCACCGGCGCGGCCGACGTGATGCAGTACCGCGACGCCGGCTACCTGCCGCACGCGCTGCTGAACTATCTGGTCCGGCTGGGCTGGTCGCACGGCGACCAGGAGATTTTCTCGATCGAGGAAATGACCCGGCTGTTCCAACTGTCCGACGTCAACTCCAGCGCCTCGCGCCTGGACGCGGCCAAGCTCGGCTGGATGAACCAGCAATACCTCAAGAGCGACGATCCGGCCGAGGTCGGCCAGCACCTGGAATGGCATCTGCGCCAGCAGGGTTTCGACCTCGCCGCCGGCCCGGCGCCGGCCGACATCGTGATCGCGCTGCGCGACCGCGTGCAGACGCTCAAGGACATGGCCGAGCGCGCCGCGGTCTGGTTCCAGCCGCTGACCCAGTACGACGAAGCGGCCGTGGCCAAGCACCTCAACGCCGCCGCCCAGGCGCCGCTGAGCGAGGCGCGCGCGCGTCTGGCGGCGTTGCCGGCGTGGACCGCCGACGCGGTCGGCGCGGCCCTGCACGAGGCCGCCGAGGCGCTCGGCATCGGCATGGGCAAGGTCGCCCAGCCTTTGCGCGTGGCGATCACCGGCACCCAGGTCAGCCCGGACATCTCGCACACGGTCTACCTGGCCGGCCAAGCCCAGGCCTTGCAACGCATCGACGCCGCCCTTACTAAGATTCCGGCATAACCCATCCAGCGAAGGCCGCCGCGCCGCCACCGGGAGCCCGCATGAACGCGAACACCGCCTGCACCGATCCGCACCACCACGTCCACGACGGCGACGCCTTCGTGCACGAGGTCGAGCGGGCCTGCGAGCAGCGCGGGCTGCGGCTGACCCCGATCCGCGCCCACGCCTTGCGCCTGATCGCCGACGCCGGCCGGCCGATGAAGGCCTACGACCTGCTCGACCAGATGAAGGCGACCCACGACGCCGCGGCGCCGCCGACGATCTACCGCGCGCTGGATTTCCTGCTCGAGCACGGCTTCATCCACAAGCTGGCCTCGATCAACGCCTTCGTCGGCTGCCACCACCCGGGCGGCGCCCAGCACGCGGTGCCGTTCCTGATCTGCGACAGCTGCCAGTCGGCGACCGAACTGGAAGACGAACGCATCGTCGACTTGCTCGAAGCCCGCGCCCGCGCGCTCGGCTTCGTGCCGCAGGCGCAGACGCTGGAAGTGCACGGCATGTGCGCCGACTGCGTCGAGGCCAAGGCCGCCAAGGCCTGACGTTTCGCCGCTGACGGCGTGTCGCGCCACTGCACGGACGCGTCGAAGCTCCTGTAGGAGCGGCGCGAGCCGCGACCGCGAATCCGCATCTACGACGAAACCTTCCAACGAGCGAAGGCTCGCAGGCAGAGGCGTCGTGGTTGCGGATTCGCGGTCGCGGCTCGCGCCGCTCCTACAGGTAGATAGCCCTGCTTTCGCTCAGGCCTTGGCGGGCACCAACCCGGGCGCGGTCGGCCTGACCTCGCGAATCGGCAGGTTCGCCGCCGCCGCGAGCAGCGCCAGCACGATGTCGGCGTACCACATCCAGGTGTAAGCGCCGAAGTTCGCCATCGCCAGACCGCCGAGCCACGCGCCGAAGAAGCCGCCGATCTGGTGCGACAGCAAGGTCAGGCCGAACAAGGTGCCCAGGTAGCGCGGGCCGAACAGTTTGCCGACCAGGCCCGCGGTCGGCGGCACCGTTGCCAGCCAGGTCACGCCGAGGCCGGCGGCGAACAGGTAGAAGGTCAGCGGCGTCGGCGGCGACAGCAGATAGATCGCGATCAGCGCGGCGCGGCTGGCGTACATGCCGGCCAACAGGTACTTCATCCGCCAGCGCTGGCCGAGCCAGCCGGCGGCGAGGCTGCCGGCGACGTTGAACAGGCCGATCAGGCCCAGCGCCACCGCCGACACGTTATCCGACAGCCCGCACAGCGCGATTTCGCCGGGCAGGTGGGTGACCAGGAAGGCGATGTGGAAGCCGCAGGTGAAAAAGCCCACGTGCAGCATCCAGTAGCTGGGTTCGCGCAGCGCGATGCGCAGTTGTTCGCGCAGGCCGATGCCTGCGGGCGCGGCGCTCGCCGCCGTCGCCACCGCGCTCTCGCGCCGGCGCCGCAGCGGCCACGCCAGCGGCAGCGTCGCCAGCGCGGCCACCGCCAGCGTCCACATCGCCGCCATCCAGCCGGCCGCGGCGATCACCGCCTGCACCAGCGGCGCGAACAGGAACTGGCCCATCGAACCGCCGGCGTTGATGACGCCCGCGGCCATCGAGCGTTTTTCCGCGGGAATGCGCTGCGCGGTGGCGCCGATCAGGATCGAGAAACTGCCCGCGCCGGCGCCGGCCGCGCCGAGCACGCCGAGGGTCACCATCAAGCCCCACTGCGAGGACACGAACGGCGTCAGCGCCATGCCGGCGACCAGCAGCAGGCCGCCGAACACCAACACCCGGCCCGGGCCGCGCTGGTCGGCGAGCGCGCCGAACAGCGGCTGCACCGCGCCCCACACGAACTGGCCGATGGCCAGGGCGAAACTGATTTCGGCGATGCCCAGGCCGGTGCTGTGGCCGATCGGCTTGACCAGCAGACCCTGCGATTGGCGGATGCCCATCGTGATCAGCAGCATGGCGGTCGCGGCGAGCAGCAGCGGCCAGTAGGACGCGGGCTTGGGTGGAGCCGTGGGCGAGGTGGGGCTCATGGGGGCTCTGCGCTGTGGGTGGGCTTTCGGCCCGATGGTTTCGGATCGGTTCGCAGCGAAGGACGCGTGTCGCGGCGACGGTCGACGGTGGGTGGAAGGCGCTTCGGTTCCGATGCCTTTGCGCCGGGCCGCAGCGAAAGCCGCGTTACTGCGGCGGCGGTTGGCGGTGTGCGCGAGGGTGTTCAGGCGCGACGGCTTTCGACTCGATCGCAGCCAAGGGCGCGGTGTCGCGGCGGCGGCGGGCGATTTGCGTCCGGGCGTTGCGTCCCGCGGCTTTTCGACCGGGCCGCAGCGAAAAACCTCGGGGCTGAGGGCCTTTCTGCAGCACGCCGGCGCTCACGACGCTTGGCCCTGCAACTGCGCGATCGCCCGGTCCAACTGCGCATGCAGCGCCACGATTCCGTCCGCGCCGAGCCCCTGGTCGATCTCGTCCTGCGCCCGTCGCCACAGCGGCATCGCACGCTCGATCACCGCGCGCCCGGCCGCGGTGATCCGCAGCAGGCGCTGGCGCGCGTCGTCGCCGGGCGCCGATTCGATCCAGCCGGCCTCGCTGAGCGGCTTGAGGTCGCGGCTCAGGGTGCTGCGGTCCATGCCGAGCTCGTGCGCGATCTCGCCGAGCGGCCGCCCGCGGCCGCCGGTGCGGCGCAGGATCGAGTACTGGTTGAGGTTGACCCCGGCCGGCGCCAGCGCCTGGTCGTAGCGCTGGCTCATCAGCCGCGAGAGCTTGCGCATGCGGAAGCACGTGCACACGCTCAAGGTCGGCGCGGCGGACAGGGGCGAGGCGGGGGCGGGCGTTTCGGTCATTGTGTGTATATACACCTAATTCGTCCGCCACCGCAAACGCCGGCCGCAGGGGCCGGCGTTCGGGGCGCGCGCAGGCGGGGCCGTTGACCGCGGGCGGTGCCCGACGGTCAGGAGAGAGGGCGGCCCCGTCTGCGCGCGCAAACCGGTGGCGCGCCGCGCATCGCGCGCAGCGGCGCCGCAGACATCAGAAGAACACCCGCACGCCGAAGTCCACGCCGCGGCCGGGCAGCACCACGGTGTCCTTGAGGAAGGAGGTGTGCACCCGCGCTTCCTGGTTGGTCAGGTTGTTGCCGTCCAGGAACAGCTCGTAACCGAGGTTGCCGGCATCCCAGTGATAGGCCAGGTGCGCATCGACCAGGGTGTAGCCGTCGGTCGGGGTTTCGTTGGCCGCCACCTTGTCCTGCTTCATGTAGCGGGTCGCGCCGAGCGAGGCGCGCCAGCTGTCGGCGTCCCAGCGCAGCTCGCCGCCGAAACGGCCCGGCGCGATCCGCGGCAGGTTGCCGCCGCGGTCGAGCTTGGCGCGCACGGTGTCGCCGAACACGCGCACATCGAACTTGCCGGCGTCGCCGTCGAACAGGTGGGCGATGGCCTCGCCTTCGAAGCCGGTGAACTTGGCGTCGGCCTGGCTCCACTGGCGCACCGGGCTGTCTTCCTCGACGGCGCCGGTGTCGACCAGATAGATGAAGCCGTCGAAGCGGGTCTGGTACGCCGCGACCTTGGCCTCGAACCTGGCGCCGTGATAATGCAGGCCGACTTCGAACTGGTCGGCGCGCTCCTTGCGCAGGTTCGCATCGCCGATCTCGAACGACGCGGTGGCCGCGTGCAGGCCGTTGGCGAACAGTTCCTCCTCGGCCGGCGCGCGTTCGGCGCGGTCGAGGTTGACGCTCAGGCGCCAGGCGTCGTTGAACTTCCACAACAGACCGGCCGACAGGCTGACCGGAGTGAAATCGCGTTCGTCGCCGCCGTCGGGGCGCACCTTGACCTTGTCCACGCGCGCACCGAGTTCGAGCTTGAGCGCATCCCACTCGCGCTGTTCGGTCAGGAACAGGCCGCCGGCGCGGGTCTTGGTGCGCGGCACGAACGCTTCCTCGCCGATCGCCTGGAACTTGCGCTCGAAGCCCTGCAGGCCGAGCGCGCCGGTCCAGCCGGCCAGCGGCTTGTGGGTCAGTTCGAAGCGGCCTTCGGTGGCGTCGTTGAGGAAGCGCGTGCCGACTTCCTGGCCTTCGAATTCGGTGTGCTCGTACTCGGTGTTGGCGACGCTGGCGCGCAGGCCGCTGAAGATGCCGAACTCCTGGTTGATGCCGCCCTTGAGCTCGAAGCGGTTCTGCTTCATGTCGATGTGCACGGGCGATTCGCCTTCCTCGGCGTTGCCCGGCTCGCCCGGATTGCCGTACTTGTCCTCGTAGCGCGCGGCGGAGAAGCCGAAGAAGCCCAGGTCGCCGACCAGCGAGGCGCCGAGCGCGCCGGTCTTGGTATCGACGAAGCTGTTGCGCTGGCGGCCCAGCGGGGTGTCGTAGTCGTCCTTGTTGCGGTAAACGCCGTCGGCGTGCAGCACCAGCGCGCCGTCGGCGCCCGAGGCGTCGACGCGGGCCATGCCGGTGACGCCGTTGTCGACAGTGCTGCGGCGGACTTCGGCGCGGCCGGACACGGTTTCGTCGAGCGGCTTCTCGGCGATGCGGCCGTCGACCACGTTGACCACGCCGCCGATCGCGCCGCTGCCGTAGAGCAGGGTGGCCGGGCCCTTGAGCACTTCGATCTGGTCGGCCAGGAACGGCTCGATCGCGACGTTGTGGTCCTGGCTGACGGTCGACACGTCCTGGGTCGCCAGGCCGCCGCTCATGACCGCCACGCGCGCGCCTTCCAGGCCGCGGATGATCGGCCGGCCGACGCCGGCGCCGAAATTGGAGCTCTGCACGCCGGGCAGCTTGCCGACGGTTTCGCCGAGGGTGTTGCCGCGCGCTTCGTCGAGCTTGGCGCCGGCCAGCACTTCGACCGGCTGGGCCAGGTCTTCGGCGCTGCTCTTGAGCGGATTGGCGGTCACGACCACCGCGTCCAGGCTGGTAGCCTTGACGTGGCGGGTGTCGCTGGGATTGGCGGCAGCGGCGTCCTGGGCCGCGGCTTGGCCGAACGGCAGGGCCAGGGACAAAGCGAGAGCGAGCGCACTACGGCGGGCGAGCGGGGAGACCACGATGGGCTTGGACATGTCGAAAGAGCCGACTCTGAACTGGCGGGGGAGGTTGAAATGTTATAAAGTAACGCAATCTGATTGACAACCATCCCATAAGTCATCCTTCCTCATGACGGCATTCCTTCGTGGCCTGCTCGACCGGATCGGCGCCTTCGGCTCGCTGGCCTGCGCGGTGCATTGCGCCGCCCTGCCGCTGTTGATCGCGGTGTTGCCCTCGCTGGGGCTGGCCGCCTGGTTCGGCGACAGCTTCGAGTTCGCGTTCGTGATCTTCGCCACCGCGCTGGGCTGTTTCAGCGTGATTTCGGGCTATCGCCGCCACCACGCGCTGCGCGCCCTGAGCCTGCTCGTGCCCGGCCTGGGCCTGCTCTGGATCGGCGTGCTGTACGCGCCGCTGCACCATTCCCTGGTCCCGCACGCCATCGCCATGACCATCGGCGGGGCCCTGGTCGGGCTGGCGCACCTGACCAATCTGCGCCTCAACCACGGCCACATCCACGACGCCCACTGCGCCCACTGAGCGCGCCGGCCGGCGCCGGAAACCTCCGCCGCAAGCTGCCCCGGCTCCGCCCGGCGCCGGCGGAACCCGCGTTCCAGACGCTTGTGCTAGGCTTCGCAGCCTCGCGCGCGAGCCTTCCGCGCCGAACACCGGGCTTCGCGACCCGGCCGCGGCGTTCGCGGCCTGCGCGGACCATCATTTCGAAACACCGAAACTCTCGATACAGGAGCACGACCATGGGTAAGGGCGACCGCAAGACCGCCAAGGGCAAGCGCTACAACTCCAGCTACGGCAACGCCCGCAAGGCCGTGACCAAGGCCACCGGCAGCGCCGCCGCGCCGGCCGCCAAGAAGACCGCCAAGTCCGCCGCCGCCAAGGCGCCGGCCAAGAAGGTCGTGGCGAAGAAGGCCACCAAGGAGTAAGCCGCGCCGCGGCCCACGGCCGCCCGTGCGACGACGAAGCCCCGCTCCGGCGGGGCTTTTGTTTTCCGGCGACGGATGCGCGGCGCCGGATATAGGGTGTTTGGCATACAAACATCACTTGCGTCGCGCACGAAGCGTGTCGCCCCGCAAAAATCCGAGACGGCTTGTAATTTTTTCATTAACATCCCCGCCGTTCCCGAGGAACGGGACGCTTACCACATCAAGGATCAAGGGGATTTATGAAGAAGCAACTCGCGCTGGCCGTCGCGCTGGCCGCCGCCTCCACGTCCGCCGCCGCCTACGACAAGCTGAGCCACAGCTACGTCGAGGCCGGCTTCGTCCATAACCAGTCCGAACTGCCGGTGGTCGCGCCGAGCGACATTTCGGTCGAGGACATGAAGGCCAACGGCGGCTTCATCAACGGCTCGTTCGCGGTCGGCGAGAAGTTCTACGTGTTCGGCGGCTACAGCAAGGCCAAGGACGACAGCGTCGGCATCCGCGTGACCGGCCTGGGCCAGGTCGGCGAATTCGAAGTCGACGCCCAGCAGGGCCACGCCGGTATCGGCTACAACCACAAGCTCAGCGACCGGGTCGAATGGACCGGCGAGGTGAGCTACCTGCGCACCAAGTTCGAAGTCGAAACCCGCGGCTTCCGCGACAGCGCCGAGGGCGACGACTACCGCGCCTCGATCGGCCTGCGCGGCAACCTGGCCGCCAACTTCGAAGGCTGGATCAAGGCCAACTACACCGACGGCGACATGTACGACAAGGAGTTCAGCGGCACGCTGGGCGGCCTGATCAAGTTCAACGACAGCTGGGGCGTGGTCGCCGAAGCCGACATGGGCAGCGATCAGAAGCAGTACCGCGTGGGCGTGCGCTGGAGCTTCTGAGGCCGGCACCGCAACGCTGTTGCAACCAGGAAGCCCGGCTCGCGCCGGGCTTCTTTTTTGCGCAGCCGCGGGTTTCGCGGCGCCGCGCGTTTCAGTCCGCTGCGTCCTGCACCACCACGTACTGCTTGCGGAACTCCATCGACTGCCCCGGCGCGGTCGGCCAGGTCGCGGCGTAGGCGCGCAGCCCGTCCAGCCCCTGCGGCCAGTCTTCGCCGTTGACCCGGCAATCGGCGTTGCATTCGCCGTCGTCGTGGTCGCGCGAGGCGAACAGGCGCAGGGCGAAGAAGCCGTCGGCGTCGAGCAGCGGCCTGAACGCTTCGAGCGAGTTGGTCAGCAGGCAGCACGGGCAGAAATCGTGGCCGTCCGCTTCCTCGCCGTCCTGCGCGCACGCGGCTTCGGTCTGGGCGCGGCCGAAGTGCGCGACCGGGCCGAACACGATCCGCCGCCGGCGTTGCGGCGCGCCGTCTTCGCCGCCGAATTCCATGCGCATGCTGGTGCAGGTTTCCGGTTCCTCGCGCGCGGCGTCGAGCAGGGCCATCAGGTCGGTGCGCGCCCACTGGTCGAAGCCGCGCTTGATCGAGGCGTCGAAATTCTCGCCGGTGGCGTGCTGGTACTCGAACAGGCCCTGCGGGAACAGCCGCAGGTGATTGCACTGGATGGTGCAGGCGGTGCGGATGGTCTCGCCGTCGAGCTCGGTGAACTCGACCAGTTGCGGATACGCGAACAGGCCGCCGTCGCCGATCTCGATCCAGCCGTTGTCGTAGGCGTGGACGCGATGGCCGTGCCCGCGCAGGATCTCGGTCAGCGTTTCGACCAGATCGAACGGTTCCAGGTAGGTCTCGCCGTCCTCGTCGTCGAAACGCAGGTGGCCGGCCGGCGAACCGCCGGGGTTGGCGTCGACCAGGGCGAACTCGGGACCGGCCGCGGATGCGCTCACGGCCGCACCGCCTTGGCCTCGACGGCGCTCCACACCCGCAGCAGGTTGGCGCCGAGCACCTTGCGGATCGTCTCGTCGGACAGGCCGCGCGCTTTCAGGCCGTCGATCAGGTTGGGATAGTCGGCGACCGACTTGAGCCCGTCCGGCAACGCGCCGCTGACGCCGTCGAAGTCCGAGCCGATGCCGACGTGGTCGGCGCCGAGCAGCTTGACCGCGTACTCGATCTGGTCGAGCACCGCGTCGATCTTGACCGCGCGCGGCGGGTGCGCGGCTTCCCATTCCTTGTCGAAGGCTTCCGACGACTTCGGCGTCTCGCCGCGCTTGCGCGCTTCGGCCTGTTCCTGCTCGAACTTCGCGCTGGCGACGAAATAGGCCTGGGTGTCGGCGGCCGAGGCCGGGTCGACGAAGGGATTGCCGAACACCACCTGGACCACGCCGCCCTTGGCCGCGACCGCCTTGGCCAGTTCGTCGCTGAGGTTGCGTTCGAAGCCCGGGGTGAAGTGGCGCAGGCCCGAATGGCTGGCGATGACCGGCGCCTTGCTGCGCGCGAGCACGTCGCGCACGGCGTCGTCAGACAGGTGCGAGACGTCGACCATGATGCCGAGCCGGTTCATCTCGTCGACGACCTTCTCGCCGAACGGGCTCAGCCCTTTCCAGGTGCGCTTGCGGCTGTACGACGAATCGCTGATGCGGTTGTCCTCGCTGTGGGCGAGGGTGATGTAGCGCACGCCGCGGTCGTAGAACAGCTTGAGCTTCGACAGGTCGTCGCCGATCGGGGCGCCGTTCTCCATGCCCAGCGCCAGCAGCACGCGCTGGTTGTGCGCGTTCAAGCGTTCGAAATCCTTCGGCGAGCGCAGCACCGCGAACTGCTCGGGGCGGCGCCCGACCATCGCCTCGACCGCGTCGATCTGGGTGTGCGCGGTCTGGGTGGCGGTGCCGGCGGCGTCTTCGCCGGGCGAGGTGTAGATCGACATGAAGGCGATGTCGAGCCCGCCCTGGCGCGCGCGCGGGTAGTCGAATTCGACCTTGGGCGTGTCCAGGCCGAGGTCGGCCCAGTGGCGCAGCAAGCCGGTCGGCGCGTCGATGTGGGTGTCGACGACGATCGCGTCCTGGGCGAAGCGCTGTCCCGCGCTCAGAGGTTGGTCGGCCTGCGCCGCGGTCGAATACAGCAGCGGCGCGAAGGCGAGGGCTAAGGCGAGAGCGGCGATCCGCACGGGTCCTCCGGTTTGGGCGCGTGCGCGCCGGCGGCGCGCGGGGGCCCAGCGTACAACGATATCGACAGGTACGGATCGGGCCGGGCTCCCTGTAGGAGCGGCGCGAGCCGCGACTGCGACAACGCAACTACGCCGCAACCTTCGCCGCAGCTGCGTTGTCGCAGTCGCGGCTCGCGCCGCTCCTACAGGGAGATACGTACCCTCAGGCGATCTGGCGACCTTGGCAGAACACGCGCTGGGCCAGACGGCCGCCGAGCCAGTAACACAGCTCGGCCGGATGACGGATGTCCCACAACACGAAGTCCGCGCTCGCCCCGACCTTCAGCGCGCCGGCATCGTCGAGGCCGAGCGCCTTGGCCGCATGCACCGTCGCCCCGCGCAGCGCTTCTTCCGGGGTCAGGCGGAAATGCGTGCACGACAGCTGCATCGCCTGGCGCAGCGACAGCAGCGGTGAGGTGCCGGGATTGCAGTCGGTCGCGACCGCCATCGCCACACCATGCTCGCGGAAGGCGTCCAGCGGCGGCAGCTTGGTTTCGCGCAGGACATGGAACGCACCCGGCAGCAGCACCGCGACGGTGCCGTGCGCGGCCATCGCGCGCACGCTGTTCAGCGAAGTGTGTTCGACATGGTCGGCGGACAGGCCGTCGAACGCCGCGGCCAGCGCGCCGCCGCCGAGGTCGCTGAGCTGGTCGGCGTGCAGCTTCACCGGCAGGCCGAGCGCGCGCGCGGCCTCGAACATGCGCGTGGTCTGGGCCGGACTGAAGCCGATGCCTTCGCAGAACGCGTCGACCGCGTCGACCAGCCCTTCGGCGTGCAGGCGCGGCAGCCACGCGCAGGCGGCGTCGATGTAGTCGTCGGCGCGGCCCTGGTACTCCGGCGGCAAAGCGTGCGCGGCCAGATACGTCGTGCGCACGCGCACGCCGAGCTGTTCGCTCAGGCGCCGCGCGACCCGCAGCATCTTGCGTTCGTTGTCGAAGTCCAGGCCGTAACCGGACTTGATCTCCAGCGTGGTGGCGCCGTCGCCGATCAGCGCGCGGGCGCGCGGCAACGATTGGCGCAGCAGCTCGTCCTCGTCGGCTTCGCGCACTGCGCGCACGCTGGAGACGATGCCGCCGCCGGCGCGGGCGATCTCCTCGTAGCTGGCGCCCTGCAGGCGCAGCTCGAACTCGCGCGCGCGGTCGCCGGCGAAGACCAGATGGGTGTGGCAGTCGATCAGGCCCGGAGTGATCAAGCCGCTGGCCTGGATGACCTGCGCGGCCAGGGTTTCGGGCGCGGCGGGCAGCTGCGCGCGCGGGCCGATCCAGGCGATGCGGCCGTCGCGCCAGGCCAGGGCGGCGTCGGCGATCTCGCCATAGCCGGCGGCGCCGTCGAGGGCGGCGAGCGAGGCGCCGAGGATCAAACCATCGTAAGGCCGGCGGTCGGGGGAATGCGTTGAATACGTCATACCGGCGATTCTAGTGGCTGCGCCGGCGCGCGGCTGTGTACGCCGGCGCATCGTGGTGCGGCCGGACCCGCGGCCGGCCGGTTTCGGCAAAGCGCGGCGGCAGCGGTTTTCCTCGGCCGCCGCGCAGGCGAGAATGGCGGCCATGAACGCAGACGCCTCCGATTCCGTGTGGACCCCGCAAGGCTGGCGCGGCGACGCCGCCGGCGAACGCATCGTGCCGGGCATCGCCAACCTGCATTCGCACGCGTTCCAGCGCGCGATGGCGGGCATGGCCGAACGCCAGACGAATCCCGCCGACAGCTTCTGGACCTGGCGCGAGACGATGTACCGCTTCGCCGCCCGCTTCACTCCCGAAGCGCTGTACGCGGTGGCCGCGCAGCTGTACGCCGAGATGCTCGAAGCCGGCTACACCAGCGTCTGCGAGTTCCACTACCTGCACCACGCGCCCGACGGCCGGCCCTATGCCGACCCCGCGGCGATGTCGCGCGCGCTGATCGCCGCGGCGCGCGACACCGGCATCCGCATGACCCTGCTGCCGGTGCTGTACATGACCGGCGGCTTCGACGAACGCCCGCTCGGCGAGCGCCAGCGCCCCTTCGGCCACGAGGTCGACGCGTATCTGCGGCTGCTCGACACCTTGCGCGCCGAGCAGAACGCGCTGCTGCGCGTCGGCTGCTGCCTGCACAGCCTGCGCGCGGTGCCGCCGGCGCCGATGCGCGAGGTGCTCGCGGCGCTGCCGGCCGACAGCCGCGTGCACGTGCACATCGCCGAGCAGACCGCTGAAGTCGAGGACTGCCTCGCCGTGCGCGGCGCGCGGCCGGTGCGCTGGCTGCTCGACCATGCCGACGTGGACGAACGCTGGACCCTGGTGCACGCGACCCATCTAGACGAAGGCGAAGTGCGCGACAGCGCCCGCAGCGGCGCCACGGTCGCGATCTGCACCACCACCGAAGCCAATCTCGGCGACGGCCTGTTTCCGTTACGCGATTATCTGAATGCGGGCGGCCATTGGGGTGTGGGGTCGGACTCGCACATCTCGGTGTCGCCGGTCGAAGAGCTGCGCTGGCTCGAATACGGGCAGCGCCTGATCACCCGCCGGCGCAACATCGCGGTCGGTGTCGGTGCGGACGGGTCCGACAGCGTCGGCGAGACCTTGCTGCGCGGCGTCGCCGCGAGCGCGCCGCGTTCGACCGGCTTCGATGCCGACGCGCTGGCCGGCGATACCTTGGTGCTGGACCGCGACGCCCCGGCGTTCGCCGGCGCGACCGATGCCGATTATGTCGACCGCTGGTTGTTCAGCGGCAACCGTAATCTGGTGCGCGAGGCGTTCGTCGGCGGCGAGCGGGTCGTGGCCGAGGGGCAGCATCGCGACCGCGATGCGATCGCGCGGCGTTATGGCGAGACCTTGCGCGCCTTGCTGGCCGACTGAAGTTGGCGATCTACCTGTAGGAGCGGCGCGAGCCGCGACCGCGACAACGCAACTACGCCGTAACCTTCGCCGCAGTTGCTTTGTCGCAGTCGCGGCTCGCGCCGCTCCTACAGGGCGCCGAACAGGTCTTGCGGCTGCGGCGCTTCCTGCAGCGCGCCCTCCAGCATCAGCAGATGCTTCTTCACCGGCAACCCGCCGCCGAAGCCGGTCAGGCTGCCGTCGGAACCGATCACCCGGTGGCATGGCAGCACGATCGGCAGCGGATTGCGGCCGTTGGCCGCGCCGACCGCGCGGGTCGCGGTCGGCTGGCCGAGGTGTCGCGCCATCTGCCCGTAGCTCCAGGTTTCGCCGTACGGAATCAGCGCCAGCGCATGCCAGCACTGCATCTGGAACGCAGTGCCGTGCGGCGCCAGCGGCAGTTCGAAGCCGCGGCGCCCGCCGTCGAAGTATTCGCGCAGCTGGCGGCGCGTGCGGGCGAGCACTTCGTCGTCGCCTTCCTGCCAGTGCTCGTCCATCGCCGCCGGATGCCAGGGTTCGGCGAACTCGATCAGGCGCAGGCCGTCGTCGCCGCTGGCCAGCAGCAAACGGCCGACCGGGCTGTCGATGTGCTGGTAGCGCACCGGGCCGCGCTTGAGCCGGATCGGCGAACTCATGCGGCCTGCTTCGCGCGTTTGCGCTTGGCGGCGACCGTCGTCGGCGCCGGCGCACGGATCGGCGTCGGCGCGGCCATCGAGGAGCGCCAGATATGGATCACGCCGTAAGCGCGCCACGGCCGCCACGCTTCGGCGCGCGCGCCGAGCGCCTTGGCGCTCAGGCGCACGCCGTCTTCGGGCAGGGCTTTTTGCAGGACCAGGTCGTCGGCCGGAAACGCATCGGGATGGCCGAGCGCGCGCATCGCGATGTAGTGCGCGGTCCACGGGCCGATGCCGGGCAGGGCGACCCAGCGCGCGACGAAATCGTCGAGGGTGCGTTCGGCGCGGAAGTCCACGCGCCCGTCGAGCAGGGCGCGGGCGACGGTGCGCACGGTGTCGGCGCGGGCGCGGGTCAGCCCGAGCGGCGCGAGGTCGGCGTCGGCGAGTTCGGCCGGGGTCGGAAACAGGTGGGTCAGGCCGGGGCCGAACGGCTGCGGCAAGGCGTGGCCGTAACGCTGCGCCACGCGCGCCGCCAGGGTGCGCGCGGCGGCGACGCTGACCTGCTGGCCGAGAATCGCGCGCACCGAAATCTCGAAGCCGTCCCAGCCGCTCGGCAGTCGCAGCCCGGGCTGGCGCGCGACCAGCGCGCGCAGGCGCGGGTCGACCGACAGCGCCGCGCCGATCGCGTTGGGATCGGCGTCGAGGTCGAACATGCGGCGCAGGCGGTTGGTGATGTCGAGCAGGCGCGACGGCGCGGTGCCGTGCAGTTCCAGCTTCAGCGCGTGCTGGCGGCCGTGCTTGTCGGACGGCCACGCGCTGACCCGCAGCCAGCCGGGCGCATCGGCCGGGCCGCCGGCGTGGGCGGGACCGATCGCGCGGGTGTAGCTGTGTTCGTCGACGTGTTCGACCCCGGGCAGGGCGCGGCCGCGCAGGAAATCCAGCATCGCGCCCAGGTCGTACGGCGGGCGGTAGCCCAGCCGCAGCACCAGCGCGTCGCCGTTGCCTTGGTCATCGGGCGATTCGTTCGGCCGCCGGCGCAGGTCGCGCGGGGCCATCCGATAAGCCTCGGCGAATGCGGCGTTGAAGCGGCGCAGGCTGCCGAAACCGGCGGCGAGCGCGACTTCGGTGATCGGCAAGCGGGTTTCGGTCAACAGCTGTTTCGCGAACAGCAAACGGCGGGTGCCGTGCACGCCGATCGGCGGCGCGCCGAGGCGTTCGACGAACAAGCGCCGCAGCTGGCGTTCGCCGAGGCCGACGCGCTCGGCCAGCGCCGACAACGGCTGTTCGGCCAGCACGCCTTCGTCGATCAGCTTGAGCGCGCGCGCCACTGCCGCATCGCCGCGCCGCCACGCGCCCTCGGCCGGCGACAGCTCCGGCCGGCAGCGCAGGCACGGGCGGAAGCCGGCGGCTTCGCAGGCCGCGGCGTGGCCGAAGTATTTGACGTTGCGGCTTTGCGCGGTCGGCGCCGGGCACACCGGCCGGCAGTAGATGCCGGTGCTGGTGACGGCGACGAAGAACAGGCCGTCGAAGCGCGGATCGCGGCTGATGCGGGCCTGCTCGCACACCTGCGGCGGCGGCAGCGAAGCGGTGGGAGCGGGCAGGGCGATGGCGTCCATGGGCGCAGCCTAGCACCGGGCGCGGGGCCGGACTCGCCGGATTCGGACATCGACGTTGCGGCGGGGTTGGCGGGCCGTTGTGCTGCGTCGCGGGGGCCGGCTTCGACTTCGGTCTGAGTCGCCAAGCGTAATACGTGCGCAGCCGTTGCGGCTCGCGCGTGCCTCGGCGCGGCGCGGGCGCGACGCGGTTCGCGGCGATGAATGCGCGACATCGATTGCATTAAGAACGCCAAGCGTGAAAGCCGGCAGATTCGATTGTTGAACTCGATCCAGGTGCAGCGCACGGCGGGCTTTCGTCCGCGGTTTGGTCACGTTATGTAGTTGCCATACATCCGACATGAGGAGGCAACATGAGTCGCGCTGCGATGCGATGTAATGCGTTGGCATGTTTGTTCGGCGTGGCCGCGCTCGGCCCGTCGCTGCTGCCGGCGCAGGCGGCCGAGAGCCGCGTGTATACGCGTTCGGGATACACCTTGGACTTGCGCGACCTCAACGGCGCGACCGCGCAAGCCACGGCCGACCGTCTGGTCGAACGTTATTTCGCGGTGTACCCGCGGCTGGCCGCCGATTTCAATCCGGGCGCGGTCAAGCGCGTGCAGTTCAGGCTCGATCCCGCTTACACCGGCGTGGCTTACGCGGACGACGGCAAGATCACCTACAACCCGCAGTGGTTCGTGTCGCATCCCAACGACATCGATGTGGTCACGCATGAGGTCATGCATCTGGTGCAGGCCTACGGTCCGTCCGGGCAGCCGGGCTGGCTGGTGGAAGGGGTCGCCGATTACGTGCGTCAGGTGTACGGCATCGACAACGCGGCCGCGGGTTGGGCGCTGCCGGCGTATGCCGCGAGCCAGAAAGTCACCGACGGGTATCGCGTTACCGCGCGCTTCCTGCTGTGGCTGGAGCGGCATGGCCACGCCGGCATCGTCGCGACGCTCGACCAGCGGATGCGTGCGGGCCGGTACAACGACGGCGTGTGGCAGGAACTCACCGGCAACAGCGTCGAGCAGTTGTGGGCGTCGTACGCGGCGGATCCGGGGCTGTAGTTTCTCGGCGCCGTGCTGGATCGGTTCAAGGTTTTCCAGGCAGCGTCATCGATGGCTCCAGCGCGCCGCGTCGTGTCCGTTTTTTTAAAGATCGAAATTTAGATCGATTTAAATCGCGGATTCCGACCGTCGTCCGATGCGGCGCGGCCGCCGGCCGCGCACGCACATCGTCCGAAGCACCCGGTTGCGCCGAGCGCAGCCGGGATCCAACTCTGGGGAGAGAGCGAATGAAACGACGAGCGTATGGATGGATGTTCGCGGCGCTGGCGGCCGGCGCCGCGCAGGCGCAGCAGGCCAACAGCGGCGATGCGGCCGCACCGGCGGCGGACGCACCGACGCAAGCGGCCGACCACCGCGACGCCAAGCAACTCGATGCGGTCAAAGTCACCGGTTCGCTGATTCCGCGCGCGCAGATCGAGGGGCCGTCGCCGGTGGTGACGCTGACCCAGCAGCAGATCGACGCGAAAGGCTTCGGCAGCGTGTTCGATGCCTTGCGCGCGCTGCCGCAGGCCAACGGCTCGGTGCAGGATCCGCAGTTCACCGGCGGCTACACGCCCGGCGCCAAGACCATCAGCCTGTTCGGGCTGCCGCCGGGCTACACCCTGACCTTGCTCAACGGCCGGCCGATGGCGAGCTATCCGCTGGCCTACAACGGCGGCAGCAACATCACCGACATCGCCAACATCCCGCTGAGCATGATCGACCGGATCGACGTGCTGACCGGCGGGCAATCGTCGATCTACGGTTCGGCGGCGATCGCCGGCGTCGTCAACATCGTGCTCAAGGACCGGGTCGAAGGCACCCACCTGCGCCTGCGCGCCGGCGGCTACAGCGACGGCGGCGGGCGCAATGAGCGCCTGCAGTTCAGCAGCGGCTTCAACCGCGGCAAGCTCGATGTCAGCTATGGCTTCGAACTCGGCCGCGAACGGCCGGTGTGGGCGCACCAGCGCGACTACATCGATTCGTACTACGACGATCCGACCGGCCGCGGCGCGGTGCCTTCGCGGACGTTCCTGCGGCAAAGAGTCGGCGCCGGCCAGGCCTACATCGACCCGGGCGCGGCGACCTGCGCGCCGTTGAGCTTTCTGTACGGCGGCACCACCGGCTACAGCTTCCGCGACGCGGCCGGAACCGGCTATTACTGCGGCAGCGCCTACAACGTCGGCTACACGACCTTGTCCAACGAAAGCACCAACGCCAACGGTTCGCTGTTCCTGCGCTACGCGCTCGACAACGGCACCGAGCTGTACGCCGATGCGCTGTACAGCTACAGCAATCCGACCTACAGCGGCGGCAGCCCGTTCTGGAGCCAGACCTTCTACAACCGCGACAGCGGCCAGTACGAGCTGTGGCAGCGCATCTTCGCGCCGGAGGAAGTCGGGCTCAACGCCAAGGACCAGCACGTCTACACCCGCAGCTACAACCTCGCCGCCGGCGCGCGCGGCCGGCTCGGCGACAGTCGTTTCGACTACGACGTGTACTACAACCGCTCGCAGTCCGAGGCGATCCGCAAGTCGACCGACTTCCTCGCCCGCGACGGCATCGACGACTATTTCCTCGGCCCGCAACTGGGCACCGATCCGTCCGGCTACAAGATCTTCGCGCCGAACTTCGACCGGCTGTACCGGCCGCTGGACAAGGCGGTGTACGACCGTTCCAGCGCGGTCAACCGTGCGTACTCGATGGCCTGGACCCAGAACCTCACCGCCACCGTGACCTCGACCGAGCTGTTCAAGCTGGCCGAGCGGCCGGTCGGCTTCGCCGCGATCCTCAAGGCCGGCAACGAGGAGTTCGAGAACCACTCGGCCAGCGAGCTCGCCAAGACCGGCTATTTCCGCGGCGTCACCGCCAGCACCACCGCGGCCGGCAAGCGCCGCCAGTACGCGGCCGGCGCGGAAATGCAGCTGCCGTTGCTGCAGCGCTTCACCGCCAACCTGTCGGCGCGCTACGACAAATACAGCTATGCCGGCGAAGGCAACGGCAAGCTGACCTACAAGGTCGGCCTGGAGTTCCGCCCGACCGACACCTTGCTGCTGCGCGGCAGCTACGCCACCGCGTTTCGCGCGCCGGACATGTTCAGCCTGTTTTCCAGCGAGAACAGCGGCTACTCGACCTCGACCGACTACTACCGCTGCCGCGCGGCCGGGTTCGGCCCCAGCGACTACAACCGCTGCCCGCAGGCGGCGCAGTCGGCGCTGGCGTATTCCAGCGGCAATACCCGGCTCAAGGACATTACCGCGAAATCCTTTACCTACGGCTTCGTGTGGTCGTCGCCGGGCAACGCACTGAGCTGGTCGGTCGACTACAACTCGATCGTGATCGAGAACGAAGTGCAGACCCTCGGCAACGACGACATCCTGCGCAGCGAGGCCAATTGCCGGCTCGGCGTGTCGGAGAACGGCGAGGTGCGCTACGACCTGGATTCGCCGACCTGCCGCGCGGTGCTGGCGCAGGTGCGCCGGTTGCCGGCGACCGACCCGGTCAACCCCAACGGCATCGATAAGATCTTCACCTATCCGATCAACGTCGCCGAGCAGCGCCAGTCCGGCATCCAGTCGACCCTGGACTATCGCGTGCGCAGCGAGCGTTTCGGCGATTTCCTGTTCAACGCCAACTACTACGCCGTGCTCAAGCACAGCTCGCGGCAGAAGGACGGCGACGACAATCTCGACCTGCTGTGCTGCGCCAACTCCAACGAGTTGCGCAGCCGCTTCAGCGCCAGCGCGACCTGGACCCGCGGCGCCTGGAGCGCGACCGTGTACGGCCTGCGCAACGGCAAGACCTGGAACTCGATCGGCGAGGCGCGCAACGTCGGTCCGCTGACCACCTACAATGCCAGCGCGCGCTATCAGGTCAATCCGACGTTGTGGCTGTCGGCGGCGGTCAACAACCTCGGCAACAAGCGCCCGCCGCGCGACCCCACCGACGGCAACTGGCCGTACTTCGACCGCGGCAACTACAGCGCGCTCGGCCGTTCGTTCTGGGTCGAGCTGGGGTTGGACTTCGGCTCCTGAGCGCGGCGCCGAACGAAGAACTCCGGAGCCCGGCGTGCGGGCTCCGGAGGGCGCGTCGGCGCGCTTACTGGCAGCTGGGCAGCGGCGTGCCGTCGTCCCAGGCGTTGCGCAGCCACTTGATCCCTTCGCTGCCGTTGTAGGGCACGGTCGGCGAATGGTTGGCCGGGTTGTTGCCGCCGAGGTAGCAGGCGCTGCCCCATTGCGAGCCGCGCACGAAGCGGGTGTCGCTGACTTCGATGGTCACGCCCGAGCCCAGGCCGGAGTCGTACGGCGCGAGCGTGTAGCCGCCGCCGGCGAGCCGGCTTTCGCGGATCGTCAGGCTGGAGCCCGCGCCGGGACGGTCGGCCCAGAACACCGCGGCGTTGCCGTAGCCTTCGCTGTTGACCGGCCGCGCGTCGATGTCGCTGTGCACGATGCTGAGGTGGCCGACCTGGCCCGGCGAATAGAACTGCACCGCATCGAGGTGGTCGCCGGGATAGAAGCAGGTCTGGTGGATCAGGCTGTCCTGGATCAGCACCGGTTCGCCGCCGCCGACGCTCAGCAGGTCGTCGCCGTTGTGGTGCAGGTGGGCGCGGATCAGGGTGTAGCCGTTGTCGCCGAAGATCAGCCGGCGGCCGCCGTTGTTGCTGGCCGGGCAGGCGTCGGGGCCGAGGTCGACGTCCTTGAGCACCAGGTTGCGATGGGTGCGGTGATCGACATAGCCCTTGATCCGGCTGTTGCTGACGGTGACGTTGTGGTGGCGCACGATCAGCGCGCCGGTGATCAACAGGCCGTCGATGGTCTGGCCGTCGCGGCTGGTGCTGTAGTCGCCGTCGACCGTGGTCAGCGGCCGGCCCGCAGGCACGCCGGTGCAGTTGCGGTCCGGCAACGCCGGGAACGGCGCGCAGCTGCGCGCGCTGCCGAGCGGCGGCGTGGTCGCCGACGCCGGCGTCGAGCGCGCCGATTCGTTGCCGGCGGCGTCGACCGCGCTGACCCGGTACTCGTAACGCGTCTGCGGCTGCGCGGTGTCGTGGACGAAGCCCGTCGATTCGGTTTCGCCGAGCGCGACCGCGCTGCCGTCGGCGTAGACGCGATAGCGCAGCTGCGCGCTGGTGTCGTCGCTGCTCGCGCTCCAGCTCAGGCGCACGCTGCCGGCATCGACCGCGACGGCGCTGAGATCGGCCGGAACGCTCGGCGCGACGGTGTCGCCGCTCAACGGCGCGAACACGGCGTCGACCCAGTAGTTGGCCGAGCGCCAGCTCGCGTCCGGGAACGCGCTCTGCGCGCCGTAGCGGTAGTTGCCGTTGCCGCCGTCGCTGCCGTCGCGCAGCGCGCGCAGCGGCCCGCTGGCGTAGTCGGCGTTGGCGAAGTAGTCCAGGTCGGCCGAGTAGTGTCCGTTCGGCGCGTAGTAGGACACGACATAGGTGGTGTCGGCGGCGATCCGCACGGGCGCGGCGAAGCGCACGCTCTGCCAGCCCGAAGCCGTTTCGTCGGCGAACGCGGCGCGGGCCAGCAGGGTGCCGTCCTTGCTCCACAGGTTGCCGACGTGCGCGCCGGTGTTGGCCGCGGACTTGTAGAAGCGCACGCCGGTGATCCAGCCCGGCTGGGTGCTGCGGAAACGCAGGCCGAGTTCGACGCCGTCGGGATCCGGCGCGTCGATCAGGGTCGGCGTGGCCGCGTCGTTCCACAGGCTCTGGCCGCCGGCGGCGAACGCGCGGAATTCGCGGAGGTTGGTCCAGTAGGAACTGTTCTGGGTGCAATGCAGCCGGCCGACGATGCGCGCGGCGCGCACTTCCTGCGGCGCGCCGCGGAAGCTGTAGACCACGCCGGCGGTCTGCGAGGAATCGTAGGCATACGCCGGCTCGACGCTCCAGCCGCTGTCGCGCCAGTCGCCGCGGAAGCTGTCGGAGAACTGCAGGCGCAGATCGGCGCAGAACGCGCCGTCGCCGCTGCTGTTCCAGCTGCCGTGCACGATCTCGACCCGATCGATCGTGCGGGTCGCATCGCTCCACAGCACGCCGGCGCCGGAGTAATGGTCGGTCGGCTCGCTTTCGCCGCCGCTCAGATGCACGTCGACCGCGTCGTCGCCGTCGTTGAGCAAAGGCGCGGCGACGCGCAGGCTGTCGGGTTCGGTTTCGCTGCGGCCGTCGGCGCCGGGGGTGAGCCCGTGCTGCCAACGATAGGCGGTGCCGGCCGGGGCGACGTTCTGGCCTTGCGCGGCGGCCAGGCCGGGCAGGGCGGCGCAACTCAACAGCAGGTACAGCAGTGGGGCGCGCAAAAGCGCGGGCGCATGCGGACGCAGCGCGCACGCGGCGGCGAAGCCGGAGTGGCTGGACATGGTCGGGTCTCGGGTGGTGAGCGCGGACAGCGCTCGGGAGAAAGACACGGCACGCCGCTTCCTCGGCGTGCCGTGTGGACGGGAAGCGGAGGTCCCTGGATTCCCGGAGCCAACGCTAACGCCGCTTAGATCGATAAAAAACTGGCGCTTGTCACCGATTCCGCGTGCGGTGACAAACGTCAACGCGCGCGGCTGTCATTGCGGTCCGGAGTTGGCGACGTTGTCACGCGCGAAGGGTGACAACGCATCGTCTGCGCGCGGCACGGTTGCAGCAGAAACTTTTTCGTCGTCGCCGACGGCGCCGCGCGCATTGCGCGAACGGCGCGTGGGCTCAGGGCGCGCTCGGATCGCGCAGCGCCGGCAGCAACGGCGCGATGTCGCCGTCGTTCTTCGCCGGCGCGATGCCGACCAGGCGCGCCAGCAGCGGATACACGTCGACGTTGTCGAACGCCGGAATCGTCGCGCCGCGGCGGAACGCCGGGCCGCGGGCGATGAAGATCGCGCGCATCGACGCCAGCGCCGGGTCGTAGCCGTGCGAGCCGCGGGTCTGGTTCTTCGGCGAGGTCTTGAGCTTCTCGCCTTCGATCGCGTCCCAGCCTTCGTCCATCTGGCAGACGATCGGCGGCACCCGCGGATGGGTGCCGTAGCGCCAGCGCGCCGGCAGTTCGCTCTTGCGCCAGCATTGGTAGTGCTCGCGCTTGCCGAGCAGGCGCTGTTCCACTTCGGCTTCGTGGCCTTTGTTCGGCGCGATGCCGATCGACTGGCCGACCGAGGTCACCACCGCTTGTTGCGGGATCACCATGTCTTCCACCGCGATGCGCTGGCCCGGCGCGACTTCGGCCATGCCGTGGTCGGACACCACGATCAGGTTGACCCGCTCGAGTTCGCCGCGCGCGGCCAGGCCGTCGACGAGGCGGCCGAGCGCGGCGTCGATGCGCTGCATGGCCTCGCGCGCTTCGGCCGAATCCGGGCCGTGGTCGTGGCCTTCGTGGTCGAGCGCATCGAAGTACAGGGTCGCCACGTGCGGGCGGGTCGAGGCGGGTTCGCCGAGCCAGCCGAGCACTTCGTCGACGCGCGCGTTCTCCGAGACCTTGGCGTCGAAGGGTTTCCAGCGGTTCGGGCGCAGCCCGCGGATCGGCGCTTCGCTGCCGGGCCAGAACAAGGTCGCGCTGCGCAGGCCGGCGTTTTGCGCGCCGATCCAGATCGGTTCGCCGCCGTTCCACCAGCGCGTATCGCCGACCGCGTCGCGGTCGGAGACCTTGAACTTGCCGAGGTCGGCGTCGCTCATGCTGTTGTGGATCACGCCGTGGTGGTCCGGGCGCAGGCCGGTGACCAGGGTGTAGTGGTTGGGGAAGGTCAGCGAGGGGTAGGACGGATTCATCCACTGCGCGCGCACGCCCTGGTCGGCGATGCGCTGCAGGTTCGGGGTCAGGCCGAGGTCGAGATAGCTGGCGCGGAAGCCGTCGATGGAAATCAGCAGCAACGGCGTGTCGGCCGGCGGCGGTGCGTGGGCGACGCGCGCCTGCGGGGCGCAGGCGGCCAGGGAAACCAGGGCGGCGAGCAGGGCGGCGCGGGCCGCGGAGGCGATCGAAGGCATCGCGGCATGATAGCGGCGGCGCGTGTCGGGCCGGTGTCGACCGTCGCGCGCGCCGGCCGCGCAGCGGGCCGCCAAGGTCGGCACGGCGCGCGGGCATGACTTCAGTCGCTGGCGCCAGCCGCGCCGCGGGCCGATAGTGGCGGCGGGGTTCTGCCGCGAGGTCCGCCATGCGCCGTGTCGTTGCCGTCGTCGCCGCCTGTCTGGCGGTCTTGCCTGCGTCCGCGTTCGCCGGGGAGGCCGCTGCGGCCGCGCCGAAGCCGGCGCCGCCGCCGGTGCAGCTCGGCGCCGAGGAATGCGCGGTGTGGGCGCGCGAGCTGAGCTTCGCCGGTTCGGTCGCCGCGCACGACGCCGCCGCGTTCGCCGCGCACCTGCATCCGCAGGCCGCATTCGGCGTCGGCCGGCCGCAGCGCACGCGCGGGCGCGACGCGGTCGCCGCGCAGTGGGCCGACCTGATCGCCGGCAAACGCCTGCGCCTGCGCTGGTATCCGCAGCGGGTCACGCTCGGCGGTACCGGCGATGTGGCCTGGTCGACCGGGCCGGCGCTGTACCAGCGGCTGGAGCCGGGCGCGCAGCCGCGCTATCTGATCGGCCAGTACCAATCGGTCTGGCATCGCGACGCCGACGGGGTGTGGCGGATCCTGTTCGACGACGGCATCGCCCCGCGCCCGGCCACCGAAGCCGAAGCGATGGCGTTCGAACACGGCCGCCGCGAGCAGTGCCCGCGACGCTGACGAGCGCTTAAACGGCGCGCCTGCGGCGGCCGCCGCGGCGCCGGGGCGGGCGTATGGTGACCGGGTCCATCGAGGCTGCATTCAGCCCTGCCGGAGGTGTCCCATGCGAAAGACTCTGCAAGCCGCCGTGTTGACCGCCGCGTTCGTCGCGGCCGCGGCCTCGGCGCAAACCGCGCCGACCGCAGCGCGCAGCGCCGACGAGCCCGCCGCCCAGGTCGCCGCGCCGGCCTCGACCCAGGCCGATCCCGCCGCCGCGCAACGCAACGACCCGCGCTGCCTGACCCAGACCGGCTCGCGCCTGCAGGCGCGCGGCAAGAACGCCTGCGCCGGCTACGGCCGCAGCTACGACCGCAAGGACCTCGACCGCACCGGCGAGACCGATGTCGGCCAGGCGCTGCGCAAGCTCGACCCGCGCCTGCGCTGAGCGACCCGCACCCCATCCCTTCCGGCGCGGGCTCTGTCCGCGCCGTCCTCGCGCCCGGCTTCGGCCGGGCGCTTTTTTGTCGCGGTGCTAGACGGGCGTTGCGGCCGGGGCCGCGCGATCAGGCCAGCAAGCCGTCCAGCAAACGGTCCAGCGAGGTCTCGTAGAACTCGCGGAACTGGCGTTCGTCGAAGCTGAAGCGGCCGGCGCGGTACAGCGCGATCAGGCCGTGGGTGTGCGCCCACAAGGTCATGGCGATGTCCCAGGCGTCGCCGGCGCCCAGGCGGCCGGCCTGCTGCGCTTCCAGCACCACGTCGGCGACCACGTTCAAGGTCGGCGAGCGGCGCGCGCGGAAATCCTCGGGATAGCGGCGCGCGCGTTCGCGCCGCAACGAAAACGCGTGGTCGAACAGATGCGGCCAGGCCAGCGCGTAATCCAGATAGATGCGCTGGGTGGCGCGCAAGCGCGCGATCACGTCGCCGCCGTGCTTGCGCGCGGTCCAGTGGCGGGCGATCTCGTCGAAGCTGTCGTCGGCCACGCGTTGCAGCAGCGCTTCGCGATTCGGGAAGTGGCGGTAGATCGCCATCGGCGTCAGCCCGACCGCCTCGCCGACCCGGCGCATGCTGACCGCCTGCGCGCCGTCGCGCGCGAGCAGGGCGCGCGCGGCCTGGAGGATGCGTTCGGCGCTGGCGGACGGGTTCATGTGTACAGCGTAAACATTTCGCCCCCGCGGCGACAGTTTCGTGCGCCGCGACGCCCCGCGGCGGCCCCGCGCGGGCCGTCGACCCTGGCAGGGCGCGGAAACCCGGCGCGATAATTTCCGTCTTGCCCGCCTCACGGAAACCGCCATGTCCGCAGCGAACAACCGCAAAGATCCGTCCCGCGTCGTCCGCGCCCCGCGCGGCAGCGACAAGAGCTGCAAGTCCTGGCTCAGCGAAGCCGCCTACCGCATGATCCAGAACAACCTGGATCCGGACGTGGCCGAAAACCCGGCCGAACTGGTGGTCTACGGCGGCATCGGCCGCGCCGCGCGCGACTGGGACTGCTTCGACGCGATCCTGAAGTCGCTGCGCGAGCTCGAGGACAACGAAACCCTGCTGATCCAGTCGGGCAAGCCGGTCGGCGTGTTCCCGACCCACGCCGACGCGCCGCGCGTGCTGCTGGCCAATTCCAACCTGGTGCCGCACTGGGCCACCTGGGAGCACTTCAACGAGCTCGATAAGAAGGGCTTGATGATGTACGGGCAGATGACCGCGGGCAGCTGGATCTACATCGGCTCGCAGGGCATCGTCCAGGGTACCTACGAAACCTTCGTCGAGATGGGCCGCCAGCATTACGGCGGCAGCCTCAAGGGCAAGTGGATCCTGACCGCGGGCCTGGGCGGCATGGGCGGCGCGCAGCCGCTGGCGGCGTCGCTGGCCGGCGCGTGTTCGCTCACCATCGAATGCAAGCAGAGCAGCATCGACATGCGCCTGCGCACCCGCTACGTCGATGAGCAGGCCAGCGACCTGGACGATGCGCTGGCGCGCATCGCCAGGTACACCGCGGCCGGCGAAGCCAAGTCGGTGGCGCTGCTCGGCAATGCCGCCGAGATCCTGCCCGAACTGGTCAAGCGCGGCGTGCGTCCGGACTGCGTGACCGACCAGACCTCGGCGCACGATCCGGTGCACGGCTACTTGCCGATCGGCTGGACCGTGGAGCGCTGGCTGGACGAGCAGAAGCGCAACCCCGAAGGCGTGCGCGACGCGGCCAAGAAGTCGATGCGCGTGCACGTCGAGGCGATGCTGGCGTTCCATGCGCAGGGCATCCCGACCGTCGACTACGGCAACAACATCCGCCAGATGGCGTTCGACGAAGGCCTCAAGAACGCCTTCGATTTCCCCGGTTTCGTGCCGGCCTATGTGCGCCCGCTGTTCTGCCGCGGGGTCGGCCCGTTCCGCTGGGTCGCGCTCAGCGGCGATCCGGAGGACATCTACAAGACCGACGCCAAGGTCAAGCAGATCATCGCCGACGACGAGCACCTGCACCGCTGGCTCGACATGGCCAAGGAGCGAATCAGTTTCCAGGGCCTGCCGGCGCGCATCTGCTGGGTCGGCCTGGGCCTGCGCCACAAGCTCGGCCTGGCGTTCAACGAGATGGTGCGCAACGGCGAGCTCAAGGCGCCGGTGGTGATCGGCCGCGATCACCTCGACAGCGGCTCGGTGGCTTCGCCGAACCGCGAGACCGAAGCGATGCAGGACGGCAGCGACGCGGTCAGCGACTGGCCTTTGCTCAACGCCATGCTCAACGTCGCCGGCGGCGCGACCTGGGTGTCGCTGCACCACGGCGGCGGCGTCGGCATGGGCTATTCGCAGCACTCCGGCGTGGTCATCGTGTGCGACGGCAGCGAGGAAGCGGACCGGCGCATCGCGCGGGTGCTGTGGAACGATCCGGGCACCGGCGTGATGCGGCATGCCGATGCCGGTTACGAGATCGCGCAGCAGTGCGCGAAGGAGCAGGGGCTGAAGCTGCCGATGCTGTAATGCTTCGATGGCGCCCTGTAGGAGCGGCGCGAGCCGCGACTGCGGAGTGGCCGCTTGCGGCGTTGGCTGCGTCGTAGCTGTGTTGTCGCGGTCGCAGCTTGCGCAGCTCCTACAGTCGGACTTCGGACGGCGGCCTCGAGGTGGGGCCGCCGTTTTGTTTCCGGTCGCTGCGCGAATGGGTTGCCCCCTGTAGGAGCGGCGCGAGCCGCGACTGCGGAGTGGCCGCTTGCGGCGTTGGCTGCGTCGTAGCTGCGTTGTCGCGGTCGCAGCTTGCGCAGCTCCTACAGTCGGACCTCGGACGGCGGCCTCGAGGTGGGGCCGCCGTTTTGTTTCCGGTCGCTGCGCGAATGGGTTGCCCCCTGTAGGAGCGGCGCGAGCCGCGACTGCGGGGTGGCCGCTTGCGGCGTTGGCTGCGTCGTAGCTGCATTGTCGCGGTCGCAGCTTGCGCAGCTCCTACAGTCGGACTTCGGACGGCGGCCTCGGTGTGGGTCCGCCGTTTTGTTTCCGGTCGCCACCCGAATGGGTTGCCCCCTGTAGGAGCGGCGCGAGCCGCGACCGCGGGTTGGCCGCTTGCGGCGTTAGTTGCGTCGTAACCGTGTTGTCGCGGTCGCAGCTTGCGCAGCTCCTACAGTCGGATTTCGGACGGCGGCCTCGGTGTGGGGCCGCCGTTTTGTTTCCGGTCGCAGCGCGATTGGGTTGCCCCCTGTAGGAGCGGCGCGAGCCGCGACTGCGGGGTGGCCGCTTGCGGCGTTGGCTGCGTCGTAGCTGTGTTGTCGCGGTCGCAGCTTGCGCAGCTCCTACAGTCGGACTTCGGACGGCGGCCTCGGTGTGGGGCCGCCGTTTTGTTTCCAGTCGCTGCGCGGAGGGGTTGCCCCCTGTAGGAGCGGCGCGAGCCGCGACCGCGGGGTGGCCGCTTGCGGCGTTAATTGCGTCGTAACCGTGTTGTCGCGGTCGCAGCTTGCGCAGCTCCCACAATGGGGCTTCGGACGCCGGCTTATTCCGGAATCGTCGGCTCCACCAACCGCTCCAGCAGGGTCAGCGATTCCTGCCAGCCCAGATGGCATTGCTCGACCGGGATCACCTCCGGAATCCCTTCCTGCACCACTTGCACCTCGGTGCCGCACGACACCGCGCGGAAGGTGATGGTCGTGATCATCGTGCCGGGCAGGTTCGGGTCGTCGAAGCGGTCGTCGTGGACGATGCGTTCGTTCGGCACCAGTTCCAGATAGGTGCCGCCGAAGCTGTGGCCGTTGCCGGTGCTGAAGTTGGTGAAGGTCATGCGGTAGCGGCCGCCGACGCGGGCGTCGAGTTCGTGCACGGCGCAGGTGAAGCCGTCCGGCGGCAGCCATTTGCTCAGGGCGGCCGGGTCGAGGAAGGCGCGATAGACGCGTTCGGGCGGGCAGGTGAAGACGCGAGACAGGCGTACGGTGCCGGACATGATGGTTCTCCGAATGGGTGGCGAGGCGTGGTCCTCACTGGATCGACGAACGGGCCGGGGCGGAATCGACAAGCCCCGATCGCCGTTCGGCGTCTGGATGCTGGCGCACGGTTCATATGGATACGGCGGGCGCCGCGCCGGTTGCGCCGGTCTCACAGGCTGAGATGTCGATCCACGATCCTGCCGTTCGTCGTACTGTTGTCACTGGCGGGTCGGGCATGGGGCCCTATCATGCGTCGGTGCGATCCACGCATGGAGCTCGCGATGACCCACGACTCTCCGGCGGCCGAACCGGTCGCCGCCCACGCCGCCGCCGGACATCCGCCGCAATCGCTGTGGCGCGAGCTGCGCGACGCGATCCGCGGCACCGACGCCGACTACACCAAGATCCCGCTGCGCCGCGCGGTGTTCCTGCTGGCCGTGCCGATGGTGCTCGAGTTGGTGCTGGAATCGACCTTCGCCGTGGTCGATATCTTCTTCGTGTCCAAGCTCGGCCCCTCGGCGGTGGCCACGGTCGGCCTGACCGAGAGCTATCTGTTCCTGCTCTACGCGGTGGCGATGGGCCTGGCGATGGCGGTCACCGCGGTGGTGGCGCGGCGCATCGGCGAAGGCAATCCCGAGGAGGCGGCGTTCACCGCGGTGCAGGCGATCGCGATCGCGCTGCTGGCCTCGGTGCTGCCGGCGCTGGCCGGCATCTTCTACGCCCAGGACCTGTTGCGGCTGATGGGCGCCGACGCCTGGAGCATCGAGCACGGCTACCGCTACACCCAATGGATGCTCGGCGGCAACGCGGTCATCCTGCTGCTGTTCGTCATCAACGCGATCTTCCGCGGCGCCGGCGACGCGGCGATTTCCATGCGCGTGCTGTGGCTGTCCAACGGCATCAACATCGTGCTGTGCCCGTTGCTGATCTTCGGGCCGGGGCCGTTCCCGGAATGGGGCATCGAGGGCGCGGCGATCGCCACCTGCATCGGCCGCGGCACCGGCGTGCTGTACCAGCTGTGGATGCTGTTCCGCGGCGGCAAGCACATCCGGGTGACGGTGGCGCAGCTGGCCTGGCGCGGGGCGATGCTGTGGAACATCGTGCGCACCTCGCTCGGCGGCATCGGCCAGATGATCGTGGCGATGACCGCGTGGATCTTCCTGATGCGCATCCTCGCCGCGATCGGCAGCGAGGCGGTGGCCGGCGCGACCATCGCCATCCGCATCATGATGTTCACGATGATGCCGGCCTGGGGCATGTCCAACGCCGCCGCGACCCTGGTCGGACAGAACCTCGGCGCCGGCCACGCCGACCGCGCCGAAGCCTCGGTGTGGCAGATCGGCTGGTACAACATGGCGTATCTGGTGCTGGTGTCGGTGCTGTTCTTCGCCTTCCCGCAGCAACTGGTCGGCATCTTCACGACCGATCCGGAAGTGATCAAGGTCGGCGCCGAATGGCTGCGGATCCTGTCGTACTCGTTCTTCATCTACGGCTGGTGGATGGTCACGGTGCAGGCCTTCAACGGCGCCGGCGACACCGTGACCCCGACCAAGATCAACGTGGTGTTCTTCTGGCTGATCCAGATCCCGCTGTCGTACTGGCTGGCGATCCACCTGGGCTGGAAGGAACTCGGCGTGTTCTGGGGCGTGTTCGTCTCGGAGACCTCGGTCGGCCTGTTCACGCTGTGGCTGTTCACGCGCGGGCGCTGGAAGAACGCGAAGGTCTGACGACAACGGCCGGGCCCGCGATCGCGGGCCCGGCGTTCATTCCACGTCGCTCAACGGCGCCGACCACTCGATCTCGTAGCGGTTCCACTGCCCCGGAAACAGCTCGCCCTCGACCGCGCGCCGGCGCAAGGCGCCGCGCCGGTGCGCGCGTTGCGCGGCGTTGCGGTCGATGCCGGCGTCGATCAGCGCTTCGAGTTCGTTGTAGCGCGGATCGTACTGGCCGTGCTTGGGGTGGCTGTCGGGCGTCAGCCGGCCGGCGTTGACCTCGGCTTCCCAGCGTTGCCAGATCGCCCAATGCTCCTGCGCCCAGGCGTAGGTTTCCGCGTCGATCGGCGTCAGCGCGAACAGGTCGCGGTATTCCTCCTGCTGCGGATCGAACAGGCAGGAGAAGTAATGCGGCCGGCCTTCGCAATCGGCGATGCCGGTGCGCGGGCCGTCCCAGTAGTCCCAGGTCATGTGGATCGGTTCGTAGGCCATGCGCGCGGTCGGGCTGGGGGCGGGTGCGGCCACAGTATCAAGCCAGAAGCGCAGGCCGGAAGTCCGACTGTAGGAGCTGCGCAAGCTGCGACCGCGCCTCTGCGCTTACGACGCAACCTGCCGCAACGCGGTCGCGGCTCGCGCCGCTCCTACAGGGCGAGCCCGAGGATCAGGCCTGGGTCCACACCGCCAGCTCGTACCCGTCCGGATCGGTGAAGTGGAAACGCCGACCGCCGGGAAATTCGTGTTCGGCGACGATCGCGCCGCCGGCGGCTTCGACCCTGGCGCGCGCGTCGGCGAGGTCGTCGGCGTAGATCACCACCAGCATGCCGCCCGGGCGCGGCGCGGCGTGGGCGTTGAAGCCGCCCTTCATGCGGCCGTCGTCGAATTCGCAGTAGCCGGGGCCGTAGTCGGTGAAGCGCCAGCCGAACGCGGCGCCGTAGAAGGCCTTGGATGCGGCGATGTCGGCGACGTTGAATTCGAGGTAGTCCAGGCGCAGGTTGCGGTCGGAAGCGGTCATGGCGCGGGTCCTGTGTGCGGCAAGGCGGGGGTGGTTGCGGCGGCCGCAGCCGGCAACGAAAAAGGCCGCCGGTCGCCCGGCGGCCCGAGCGGGCGCGAACGCCCGCAGCTTACTTCGACTCGGCCCGCGCTTCGCCTCGATGCGGCGAACGCGCGCGTCGCCGGCTTACTTGGACAGTTCCAGCGCCAGCGAAGTCACCCAGCCCTTGTTGCCGAGTTCGTCCTCGACTTCCCACATCGCGCCCTGCTTGTTGCCGGTGGGGTAAAGCATCATGCCCGCGTCGAGCGGACGCACCACCTTGCCGCTGCCGCTGGCGTTGGCGAACAAACGCGCGGCCTTGACCACGGTGACCGCCTGCTGCGCGTTCGACGCCGAGGCGTTGCCCGACAGCCCGCCGAGTTCGGCGACGAGGTTGGTGTAGGCCTGCAGATAGGCCATCGTGATGACCTGGCCGATCTCGGTGTTGGCGTAGCCCGACACGCCGGCGCCGCCGAGGCCGCTGCTGCCCCACAGCGCACCGCTGGCGCCGAAGCCGATGTCGGTCTTCTTGGCGCTGCCTTCGGCCATCGCCACCTGCTCGGAGGAGCGCACGTCGGTGACGGTCAGCACCACGTCGGCGGTCTTCTTGTTGAAGTTGAGGTTGCTGGCCACGCGTCCGGCGTTGCCGCCGATCAGCCCGCCGAGCATGCCGCCGATGGCGTTGCCGCCGGCGTTGGAGTTCTTGGCGATCAGGTCCGGCACCAGCACGTAATCGGCCGCGCGGATCTGGCCCTTGCCGATGTTGGACTTGTTGCGCAGCTGGCCGCTGGAGGCCAGGTCGCGCTCGCGCATGGCCGAGTCCATGCCGGCGCCGCGGTCGACCAGGGTGAAGCAGCGCGACTTCTGCACGAACACCTTGATCAGCTTGCTCGGCGCGGGCAGCTGCTGGCCGCTCCACCAATTGGTGCCGTCTTCCGGCTCGATCACCGAGATCGCGCCGAGATTCTTGGCGCAGGTCGGAATCTCGGCGGTCTTTTCCGCGCGCAGCTCCTGCGCGCTCTTGCGTTGCGCCCAACCCGGCGCGGCCGACAGGGCCACGCCCAGGCCGACCACGCAGGCCACGGCCTGGATTCCCCGATTAGCGGTCTTCATCGTTTCGTTCCTTAAAACTGAGTTCTGTCTCGAAACAGCATCCTGCCGCGGCCGTTGCGGCCGCGACTCCCGGCGGAGCGCGAACGTCGTCCTTCGGCCACGCGGCCTGCAGGGGCAGCGGGAGGTCGGCAGAAGGTCCCCAGACGCATCCAGGCCGGGCGTTCCTCGGCCTGTACGACGACTCACGTCGACATCATAACGTGATCCATTGCAAGAAAAGGACGCGCGTGCGGCGCCCCGGACCGACGGTCGCCGGGCGGCCGCGGCGCAGCCGTTGCGACGCGGCCCAGGCAAGCTGGCCGACGTTCTTCGACGACCGGACCGCGCCGATGCTGCATACCCTGGCGATCGCCAACTACCGCTCGCTGCACAAGCTCGAACTCGGCCTGGGCCGGCTCAACCTGGTCACCGGCGCCAACGGCAGCGGCAAGTCCAATCTCTACCGCGCGCTGCGGCTGCTGGCGGAAACCGCGCAGGGCGGGGTGGTGCCGGCGCTGGCGCGCGAAGGCGGGCTGCCGTCGACGCTGTGGGCCGGGCCGGAGACGGTCTCGGCGCGGATGAAGCGCGGCGAGGTGCCGGTGCAGGGCACCCAGCGGCAGGCGCCGGTGGCGCTGCGGCTGGGCTTCGCCGGCGAGGAGTACGGCTACGCCATCGATCTCGGCCTGCCGCCGCCGCGCGAGGAGGGCTCGCTGTTCTCGCTCGACCCGCAGATCAAGCGCGAGGCGATCTGGGCCGGGCCGTTCCTGCGCAGTTCCAACCTGCTGGTCGACCGCTGCGCCGCGCTGGCGCGGGTGCGCGACGGCCGCGGCTGGCGCATCGCCGCCGAGCACCTGAGCCCGTTCGAAAGCCTGTTCGCGCAGATCGCCGACCCGCGCGCGGCGCCGGAAGTGCTGACGCTGCGCGAAACCATCCGCGGTTGGCGCTTCTACGACCATTTCCGCAGCGACGCGCAGGCGCCGGCGCGGCAGCCGCAGCTGGGCACGCTGACGCCGGTGCTGAGCCACGACGGCCGCGACCTGGCCGCGGCCTGGCAGACCATCGTCGAAATCGGCGACACGCCGGCGTTGGCCGCGGCGGTCGACGACGCGTTCCCCGGCGCGCGGGTGTCGGTGCGCGATGCCGGCGGCCGGCTCGTGCTCGAGTTCGTCCAGCCCGGCCTGCTGTGGCCGCTGACCGCGGCCGAGCTGTCCGACGGCACCTTGCGTTATCTGCTGTGGATCGCGGCGCTGCACACGCCGCGGCCGCCGCCGCTGATGGTGCTCAACGAACCCGAAACCAGCCTGCATCCGGACCTGTTGCCGGCGCTGGGGCGGCTGATCGCGCGCGCGTCCAGGCGCAGCCAGGTGTGGGTGGTGTCGCATGCGACCCGGCTGGTGGCGGCGCTGGAGGAAGACGCGGGCTGCAACTCGATCCGGCTGCACAAGGCGTTCGGGCAAACCGAGGTCGAGGGGCAGGGAATGCTGGATGCGCCGGCGTGGTATTGGCCGGAGCGGTGACCGAGGCGCGGTGCTTGCGATGTCGCCGGAAATCCGGCTGCAGGAGCTGCGCGAGCTGCGACCGTGACACTGCGCTTACGACACAACCTGCTGCAACGCGGTCGCGGCTCGCGCAGCTCCTACAGGGCCAGCCCACGGTTGCGATGTCGCCGGAAATCCGACTGTAGGAGCCGCGCGAGCTGCGACCGCGACCTGCGCTTACGACGCAACCTGCCGCAACGCGGTCGCGGCTTGCGCCGCTCCTACAGGGCAAGCTCACGCTTGCGATGTCGCCGGAAATCCGACTGCAGGAGCTGCGCAAGCTGCGACCGCGACCCTGCGCTTACGACGCAACCTGCCGCAACGCGGTCGCGGCTCGCGCCGCTCCTACAGGGCAAGCCCACGGTTGCGATGTCGCCGCAAATCCGACTGTAGGAGCTGCGCAAGCTGCGACCGCGACACTGCGCTTACGACGCAACCTGCCGCAACGCGGTCGCGGCTCGCGCCGCTCCTACAGAGCAAGCCCGTGGCGACTCACGCCGCGGCGGCCAACCGCTGCGCGAGCCCCGCGCCGACCATCTGCGGAATCCGCTCCACCAACAGATCGATCGCCACCCGCGTACGCAGCGGCAGGTAGTGCGTGTGCGGCCACACCGCGCTGATGCGGCTGCCGACCACGCGGTCGGCGTGCATCACCATCTGCAACTCGCCGCTGCGCAGATAACGGCTCAGCAGCCAGCACGGCAGCTGCGCCAGGCCCGCGCCGGCGACCGCGGCGTCGGCGATGGCCTGCAGGTCGTCGAAGCGCAGCCGCGCGTTGACCTGCGGTTCGCGCACCTCGCCGGCGGCGTCGCGCAGGCGCCACGGCACGATCTGGCCGTGGCGGCCGTAGATCACCGCGTCGTGCCCGGCGAAATCGTCGATCTCGCGCGGCAGCCCGCGCTTGGCCAGGTACGCCGGCGCCGCGCAGATGCCCAGGTGCTCCTCGGTCAGCCGGCGCGCGGCCAGGGTCGCGCTGTCGCGCAGGCGGCCGACGCGGATGCCCAGGTCGTAGCCTTCCTCGACCAGATCGACCATGCGGTCGTTGAACGACAGATCGATCTCCAGCTTCGGATGCCGCCGCGACAGCTCCAGCGCCACCGGCGCCACGCAATGGCGACCGAACATCACCGGCGCGCTGATCCGCAGCCGCCCGCTCGGCTCGCGCCGGCCGCTGTCGAGCGCGGCCTCGGCGGCGTCGAGTTCGGCCAGGGCTTTGACGCAGCGTTCGTAATACGCCTGACCGTCCTCGCTGAGGCTCTGGCGGCGGGTGCTGCGGTGGAACAGGCGCACGCCGAGCTGCTGTTCGAGCCGGGCGATGCGCTTGCCGATCGCCGAACGGGTGACCCCGAGGCGGTCGGCGGCGACCGCGAAGCTGCCGGCCTCGGCCGACTGGACGAAGGCGACGATGCCGAGCAGGCGGTCGTTGACGGCCATAGGATTGGTTCCCGTGAGGATACGAAGAGTGGAAGAAATCTAACCACTAAAGCGTGTGGGGCGACGATATCGTAGCGCCTCCCGGTCGCAGCGTCGTCCCGACGCGCCCGGTTCCCCCCTGCATTCGGAGTATTTCATGAAGGCATACCGCATCCGCGCCGGCGCCGGCATCGACTCGCTGACCCTGGCCGACGAGGCCGCCGCGCCCTTGCGCGCCGGGCAGGTCCGCCTGCGCGTGCGCGCGGTGTCGCTGAACTTCCGCGACCTGATGATCGCCGACGGCAGCTATCTGGCCGGCGGCGAGCGCCCGGTGATTCCGGGCTCCGACGCGGTCGCCGAGGTGATCGAGCTCGGCCCCGAGGTAACCGCCTGGAAGCTCGGCGACCGCGTCGCCACCAGCTTCTTCCCGCACTGGCACGGCGGCGCGGCCACCCCGCACAACACCCGCGCGCCGTTCGGCGCCGACGCCGACGGCGTGCTGGCGCAGCAGGTCGTGGTCGATCAGGACTCGGTGTTCGCGCTGCCCGCGCACCTCGACGATGCGCAGGCCGCGACCCTGACCTGCGCCGGCGTCACCGCCTGGAACGCGCTGTTCGTCGAAGGACGCCTGCGTCCGGGCCAGAGCGTGCTGCTGCTCGGCACCGGCGGCGTCTCGATCTGGGGCCTGCAACTGGCCAAGGCCGCGGGCTTGCGCGCCATCGTCACCTCGTCCAGCGACGAAAAGCTCGAACGCGCGCGCGCGCTCGGCGCCGACGCCACGATCAATTACCGCACCCATCCGGAATGGCAGGACGAAGTGCTGCGCCTCACCGGCGGCGCCGGCGTCGACGCGGTGCTGGAAGTCGGCGGCAGCGGCACCCTGGCCCGTTCGGTGCGCGCGGCGGCGATGAACGGCACCGTCGCGATCATCGGCGGCGTCAGCGGCTTCGGCGGCGAGCTCGATGCGATCGCGCTGATCATGGGCGCCAAGCGCCTGGCGGGCATCTTCGTCGGCAGCCGCGCGATGGGCGAGGACCTGTCGCGCTTCGTCGAAGTCAACAAGATCGTGCCGGTGGTCGACCGCACGTTCGGGTTCGAACAGGCGCGCGAGGCTTATCGCTATCTGGAAAGCGGTTCGCACTTCGGCAAGGTGACGATTCGGGTCGCGGAGTAAGGCGGCTCGGTGCGGCAGTCGCCCGGCTGCGGCGGGTTGCGCCGTAGCCGGGGTGGCGCGGTCGCGACTTGCGTCGCTCCTACAGTCGGGGCGCGTGCGTCGGCCTCGCGACGATTCGGTTCGCGGAGTGGGGCGGGCCGGTTAGGCAGGGCTCCGGTTGCGGCGGGTTGCGCCGTAGTCGGGGTGGCGCGGTCGCGACTTGCGTCGCTCCTACAGTCGGGGCGCGCGCATCGGCCTCGCGACGATTCGGTTCGCGGAGTGCGGAGTGCCGGTGAGGCAGGCCCCCGGCTGCGAAGGGTTGCGCCGTAGCCGGGGTGGCGCGGTCGCGACTTGCGTCGCTCCTACAGTCGGGGCGCGTGCGTCGGCCTCGCGACGATTCGGTTTGCGGAGTGCGGCGTGCCGGTGAGGCAGGCTCCCGGCTGCGAAGGGTTGCGCCGTAGTCGGGGTGGCGCGGTCGCGACTTGCGTCGCTCCTGCAGTCGGGGCGAATGCATCGGTCTTGCCCTGTAGGAGCGGCGCAAGCCGCGACCGCGTTGCGAAAGATCGCGTCGCAACCATGCGACCATCCGCCGATGCCGCAACCGCCCCGCGCATGCGATCTTGACGGCCCCGCCCACGGACCCGCCTGCGCCGCCGCCATGACCGACACCGCCGATCTCCCCGCGATCCGCCGCGCCCACGCCGGCGACGCCGACGCGCTCGCCCTGGCCGGCGCGGCGACGTTCCTGGAAACCTTCGCCGGCATCCTCGACGGCGCCGACATCGTCGCCCATTGCCGCAAGCAGCACGCGCCCGAACTGTACGCGCGCAGCCTGGCCGACCCGGCCAACGCGCTGTGGCTCGCCGAAACCGCGGCCGGCGCCGCGCCGGTCGGCTTCGCCATGCTCACGCCGCCGCATCTGCCGTTGGCCGACCTGCGCGCGGACGACCTCGAACTCAAGCGCATCTATCTGCTGTCGCGCTTCCACGGCGGCGGCACCGGCCGCCGGTTGATGCAGCACGCGGTCGACGAAGCCCGCGCGCGCGGCGCCGGACGCCTGTTGCTCGGCGTGTACGCCGGCAACGCGCGCGCGCTGGCGTTCTATGCGCGCTGCGGTTATGCGCAGGTCGGCGAGCGCGAGTTCCAGGTCGGCGCCAACACCTACCACGACGCGATCCTGGCGCTGGAGCTGCGGGCATGAGCGATGCCGGCGAACTCAGCATCGATGCCCTGACCGAAGCCGACTTGCAAGCGGCGACCCAGTTCGACGCCAGTTTCATCGTCCATCAGCGCGTGCGCCTGTCGATGCGCGAGGACGGCGGCTTGGCCTATATCTCCGAACCGCTGCGGCCGCCGTACCGCAAGCACTATCGCGACGACGCCGATGCCGAGGCCTTGCGCGAATACCTCGATGGCAGCGACTACGCCGCTTACGTCGCTCGCAAGGACGGCGAAGTCGTCGGCCGGCTGCTGCTGTCGCGCACCTGGAACGGCTACGCCGGCATCGACGACATCGCCGTCGCTGCCGGCGCGCGCCGCAGCGGCGCCGGTTCGGCCTTGCTGCGGCAGGCGCTGGTCTGGGCGCGCGAACGCGGGCTGCCGGGGGTCATGCTGGAAACCCAGGACACCAATGTCGGCGCCTGCGCTCTGTATCAGCGCAACGGTTTCGCGCTGGGCGGGTTCGACCGGTTCCACTACGCCAACGAGCCCGATCTGGCGCATGAAACCGCGCTTTTTTGGTACTACAGATTCTGAGTCGTTTATGTAGATCGTTGCGGATGCATGCGTTTTAACTGTCCGAAGAATTCCCACTTTGTGCCTGTCGTGTGGCTTTCTATTCACGCACCAGCGCATCGCAGCGGCAACGCGTGCACGCAGCTTCAGCGATCACGACGAATTGACATCGGCATCGGCGCAATCCGACCCATTCAGGAGCCAGGCGCGAAACGCTCGCGCCGTCCGCGACTAGGGATGGATCGTATGGGCGTGCTGGTGATCGAACACTGGACCGACTTCGCCGGCGTGGCCGTGTACCGCATCGACGCCGGCGACCGCCGCGCTTACGCCTTCGTCAACCCGCGGCCGCAGGCGACCGCGCAGGGCGCGCCCGGCGCCTACCACCCCGACGGCAGCGGCAGCGGCGACTTGCGCGATGCCGGTTGGCCCGGCACGGCCTGGCGCGGACGGCTGGTGCCCGATCCGCATCTGCCGCAGCGGCCGCTGCGCCAGAGCGAGGGCCGCTACGCCGGCTACTTCGTCTCGGCCACCGCCTTGCAGGACCCGCGTTTTCCGCGCACCAGCGTCAACGCTTACCTCGATGCCGGCCGGGTGCCGTACCTCGCATTGCCGCAGGCGTGGCTGGCGGTCGAAGGCGCCGGCGCGCTCGGCGATTTCGTGGTCGTGCGCGACCCGGTCGGCGGCCGCCACAGCTTCGGCGTGATCGGCGACCGCGGCCGGGCGATGGGCGAGCTGTCCGAACGCATGGCCGGCGATGTGAGCGGCCAGCGCGCCGAAGCGCGCAGCGGCCGCGGCGTGCCGGGCGGGCCGTTGCTGTACCTGGTGTTTCCCGGCTCGCGCCGGGAGCCGGCGTGGCCGCTGCAGGCCGCGGTGATCCGCGCGCACGGCGAGCGCTTGCTGCGCGCGATCGGCGGCATGGCCACGCTGGGGCAATTGGCCGAGTCGCTGCAAGACCAATGGTAGGAGCGGCGCCGCGAAGCGATGCCCTGCGCCCGCAAGCGGCGCCCGCGAGACCTCAGCGCCTGCGTCGCGCGCGCCCGGCGGCCGTTGCCGGCCGACTCGCGCCGATCAGCGCACCGGCGCCTGCGCCTGCCGTTGCGCCTGCGCGGCCAACGACAGATCCAGCCGCACCAGCCGTCCCACGCGGTCGCGCCGCTGCGCGCGCACGTACCAATGCTCGCGCAGGCGCGGCAGCCGCAGCGGCGGATGCAGCGGCTCGCCCCACAGGCTCAGCCGGTAATGGCGCTCGTGCAGCCACCACAGCAAGCGGTCGAATTCGGCCTGATCGTCCGCCAGCAGCAGATCGGCGTCGGCCGGCTCGCGCGCGCCGGGATCGGCGAGCCAGCGCGGATAGCTGCCGTAGAGTTCGAACGCGAAGCCGGCCTCGCGCAGCGCCTGCAGTTCGTCGCGGGTGCTGTCCAGGCAGATGCGTTCGCGCTGCTTCTGGAACACCAGCGCGTATTCGTGGCTGCGGTCGGTGCCGGCATCGCCGGACGCCAGCGTGCGCGGTTCGCGCTCATAGCACAGCAAGCGTTCCTCGCGCGCCACCAACAGGCCGCCGAGAATGCCGGCCAAATCCCAGGCCAACGGTAAGTTGCGGCCGCCGAGGTTGAGGTTCTGCGCCATGACGATGCAGTAGCCGCCTTCCGGCAACGCGCCGCGCACGGCGTGGAACAGATCGCGCAGGCGGTGCAGATAGGCCTCGTAATCGCGTTCAAGGTACAACTGGCCGGTGCGCGCGTCGCCGTCGCCGGGCCAGCGGCAGCCGAAGTAGGGCACGTTGGTCAGGCACAGGTCGAACGGCGCCGGCGCGGGCGTGTCGGGCAGGCTGCCGGTCGCGACCGGCGCGTCGACGCCGTGGCGGCGCAGGCGCTCGCGCGCCAGTTCGGCGCGCGCCGGGTCGATCTCCAGGCCGCAGCCGGCGCGGCCTTCCAGCGCGGCCGCCAGCAAGGTGGTGCCGAAGCCGCAGAACGGATCGAACACGCGCGCGCCGGGCGCCGCGTAGTGGCGCGCGAACGGACGCATCTGCGCGACCCAGCCGCAGTCGCGGCCGCCGAACGGGTCGCGCGCGCGCAGGTCGTCGGGCAATTGCAACTCCGGCGGGTCGGGTTGCAGCACCAGCCAGCTGCGGCTATCCATCGGCGTGTCCGGGCGTGGCGGAAACAGCGGGCTCGGCGACGGCGGGCCACAGCACGTCGCGGTCCGGCTGCCAGCCGGCGCACAGGCGGCCGTTGCCGTGGAACACCAGCTTGTAGATATCGCCGGAGGCGTGGCGGCGGTGCATCGCGGCATAGTCGGAGGATTCGAACACCACCTCCATGCCGCTGCCCTGCTCGCGCAGGCGCAGGTTCCAGAAGTAATAGCCTTCGGTGATGCGCAGCGGCGTCAGCCGCGGCCACCACGGCGCGTCCATGCACGCGGCGAGCGCCTCGTCGATCGGCGCGCGTTCGGCATCGATGTAGCGGCGGGTGGCGTTGCCGCGATAGCCCGCGTCCAGGCGCGAGAACTCGCGGAAGATCACCGTGCCGGCGCCGCAGGCGCGGGCCCAGTCGAGGTAGGCGCGGATGCCGCCGGCGTCGTCGATGCCGCCGCGTTGCAGGATGCACACCTGGCGCAGCGGCAGCTTCGCGGCCAGCCGTCGCGCCGTCGCTTCGAATACCGCGCCGTCGGCGATCGGCTCGCCGTCGCGGAAGCGCATGATGCGCTGGTTGCGCGCGGCGTCGTGGTGATGCCGCGACAGTTCCAGCCACGACAGGCCGAAGCCTTGCAGCGCGGCGATCAGCTCCTCGCCGCGGCCGCGGGCGAAGCCGGCGCCGTTGCTGTAGAGCACGCGTTCTTCGACCTGCACGCCGTCGCGTTCGGCCGCGCCGAGCGTTGCGAGCAGGCGCAGGAACCAGTCTTCGTCGTCGCTCGATTCCAGCCCCGACAGCGACCACGACAGCGGCAGACCGCGCAGCTGCGCCAGCGCCGCGCTGAGACGTTCGAAATGGTCCGGACCCGGGCGCAGGCTCTGCGCCAGCGCGCCGCCGTCGGCGCTGCGCAGGTTTTCCGAACAGAACAGGCAGCGCGCCGAACACGGCCGCGCCGCAGCGTAGGGGGTGAAGGTGACCGGCTGGGCGACGCGGTAGCGGCGCGCGCCGATGCGGTGTTCGCGCCAGCGCGCGGCGTCGTGTTCGCCCGGCGCGCGCCGGGCCAGTTGCGGCGTGGTCGCGCGCAGGCGCTGGAACAGGGAAGAGGCCGCGCTGAGCGGGAGCGTGCCCGGGTCGGCGGTCGCTAGCCCTTCGATAGGGGCTGGCATCGGGTTCGTCCTGGAATCCGTGGTGGGTGGGTTGCCCTCACCCTGATCCTCTCTCGTAAACGAGAGAGGGGGTTGATCGTGACGATCTGGAAACGTCGTGGCTCTCCACCCCCTCTCCCGTTCGTGGGAAAGAGGGGGCGAGGGCCGCTCAAAGCCGAGCCGCGTTCGCCCGTTCCCTGACCTGCGCGAACGTCCAATCCTCGACCAGCCGGCCGTCCTCCCACACCGTCACCATCGCGTCTTCGTAGCCGACCGGCTTGGCCGCCGCTTCCAGCGACGGCGCATCCGCCGGCACCGGCACGGTCTTGAAGTGGCCGTACTCGCGATGGCGCAACAGGGTCATGCGCCCGCGCTTGCTCGACTTGCCCTTGTCGGTGACCGGATCCTTGTAGACATCGATCCACTCGCCGTCCACGCGCGCGGCCGAGCACTTCAGCGCGAACTTCTGGGTGTCGCGGTCCAGCCGCTGCAACAGCGCGCCGCCCATGCCGAAGGCGAGGTTGTCGGTGGCGTAGCCGTAGCTGGTCGCGCGCTCGAGAATCGCGCGGATGCTGGTCGGATTGATGCCGTCGCCCTGGATCACCCGCACGTGGTTGAGCACCTTGTAGCCCTTGCCGTTGACGGTGTGGCCGAAGGCTTCGTCGAGCAGGGTCAGGCACTGGTACACCACGTCGACCGGGTCGCCCGAGTCCGGGCGCACCACCAAGGTCGCGCCGGACGCGATCACCTGCTCGCGCAGGGTCTTGCCCCAATGCTCGCGGATGGCGTGGAAGATGTCGTAGCTGTCCGACACCACCGCCACGATCGCGCCGGGCTTGGCGAACTGGTCGAGCATGTTGCGGTACGCATCCACCTCGCGCTCGCGGCCCCAACTGGTGATCGTGCTGTGCTCGGCGGCCGGGATCGAATAGCCCGCCATCGGCTCGTGGTAATAGCGCTTGGCCAGCAACAGGCCCGAGACCGTGTCGGTGCCGAGGAAATTGACCAGATGCGCGGCGCCGCCGAGCGCGGCCGATTCGGTGCTGGACACGCCGCGCGCGCCGAAGTCGTGCAGCTTGAACGGCAGCTGGCCTTCCGGATCGTCGCTGGTGCGTTCCAGGAACTGGCGGATGGTCTGCTTGGCGTGCCAGCTGATCGTGGCCACCGTCACCGGGTACCACAGCCGCAGCAGCAGGGTTTCCAGGTACGACGGCACCCAATAGGCCTGCGGGTCGGTCGATTCGATCGTCACCAAGGCCTGGTGGGTCGGCACCACCGTGCCTTCGGGCACGGCGCGGATCCGGATCGGCATCAGCCCGTCGTGGTGGTCGACGATGTAGCGCCAGCCGCTCTCGTTGAACGGTTCGCCGTGCGCGGCGAACAGGTCGCGCGCCTCGTCGATGTCGGCGTGGGTGACCGGCTTGGCCAGGTATTCCTTGAGGATCGCCTGCAGGCCGAAGAACACCGTGCGGTCGTACACGCCGCCGCGCGATTCGACGTAGAAGAACGTCGCATCGGTGCCGGGCGGGTATTGCAGCCAGTGGCTGGCCTTGTAGCTGTCGGTGTTGAGCAGCAGGTTGTCGAGGCATTGCATGACGGGAAGCTCCTTCGCGTCGGGTGTGGCCGGCGGTCTGTCCGCCGGCGGGAAGGCCGGGCGGTGCGCGATGCGCTCAGCCGCGGCCCAGGAAGTATTCGAGGATGTGCAGGTGGTCTTCGAACAGCTGCGGGCTCATCTCCAGCGCCTCGCTGACCGGGAACCAGCGCGCCTTGTCGGCGTCGTCGCCGCCGCGCACCTGCGGCAGTTCGCCGGCCGGGAAGTCGAAGTGGAAGGCGTGGGTGATGGTGCGGCCGCGCGCGCTGCGTTCGGGATGGTCGAACACGCGTTCGCCCTTGAGCGAGCCCTTGAGCACCGGCAGCGGCAGCTTGAGCCGGGTTTCCTCGCGCAACTCGCGCAGGCAGGCGTCGAACAGGGTTTCGTGCTGGCCGACGAAACCGCCCGGCAGCGCCCACAGGCCCTTGCCCGGCTCGGCGCGGCGGCGCACCAGCAGCACGTGGCCGGAATGCACCACCACCGCATCGGTGGTGACGAAGGTCGGCGGATACGGCGCATCGGCCCAGGCGGCGCGGTAGTGCTCGACGAACTGGTATTCGGCGACCAGCTGGGTGAAGGCCGGCGAACTCTTGCGGAACGCTTCGAGCATGTCGAACACCGGGCCCGGCACGTTGGCGCGGATCAGCATCAGGCCGCCGTGGCTGTCGATCTTGTTGGCTTCGAACAGGTAGCGGCGCAGCTCGGTCGCCGACAGGGTCGCGGTGTGGTTGACGTCGACCAGCGGCCACTGCGGGAACTCGCGCAGGTAATAGCTCGATGCGTCCTTGTCCATGCCGATCAGGCCGATGCGCGCATCGCCGGCGCCGCCGTCGGCGCGCACCGCCTCGGCGACGGTGCGCTGCACGTTGGCGATCCACTGGCTCTCGTTGTAGAGGTGGTCGCGCAGCGGGCGCACGATCAGGCGGTCGGCACTGTCGGCGAACGCGGCCTGGATCATCACCGCGCGCTCGGCGACGGTGAACGGATTCTTGACGGTGCGGGGGGTGTCGGCGGAACCGACCAGGAAGACGACTTTGGCGGCCTTGCCCAGCGCGTGGCGGGCGACGGCGGCGTGACCGTTGTGGAAAGGCTCGAAACGGCCGATGAAGACGAGGTAATCGTATTGCTGCGGTGCCATGAGAATCCCTCACGGAGTGGAAGTGGCCGGCGGTCTGTCCGCTGGCGTATGGCGAATGCTACGCCGATGCAGGGGGCCGTCAAGTGCCGCGCGTCGCCGTGCGTTGGTCGTTGTGGGGCAGCTACCTGTAGGAGCGGCGCGAGCCGCGACACCCGGAGCCCGGTGGGTCCAGGCGCCGGTGTCATGCGAGACGCCGGAATCCATCCCGCGCGGTCACCTGCGATGTGCTGTCTGGCGGAGGCGGGGCGGCTTCGGGCGTTGGCGCGAAGGGGTTTCGAAGTGTCGCGGCTGCGCCGCTCCTGCGGATCGCTGGGGCCGATAGAATCGGTGCAGCAACGGAGGGCGACGATGGCGATGCAGGTTCCGCAGTATTGGGCTGAGGCGCGGGTGCAGGAGAAGTTTGCGAAGGGGAATCTTTTCGGGAGGGTTTCGCTTACGGTGCGTCGCTTCGGTTGGTCCGACGCCAGCCAGTCCGAAGCCCAGACGATGGCCGACGCGCGTGCGCGCGATGCGTTCGACCGCATCCTCGCCGGCGAGAAGCTGCCGCGCAGCGAACCGCGCGTGCCCTACGACGCCGAGGGCCTGCCGATCCGCGAGGAGATCGTCGCCCGCTACGGCAATGAGGTGGTCACCCGCAACAGCTACGGCGCGCGCTGCCTCAATTCGCCGGACGTGCTGTTCGCCGATGTCGATTTCAAGCCGCCGCCGCCGGTGGGCCTGGGTGGGCCGATGGCCGCGCTTTCGCTCGCGGCCGGCGTGGCCTGCGGCGTGCTGATCCATCCTGTCGCCGGCGTCGTCGCGGCGATCGCGACGATGCTGGCCATCGGCATGGTCCGCGCGAAGCGCGCGCAGCGTCGTTACCGCCAAGAAGGCGGCGGACCGGAAGCGCGCGCGCTGGCGCCGGTCAAGGCGTTCCTGGCCGCCAACCCGGACTGGCACCTGCGCGTGTACCGCACGCCCAACGGCTTCCGCCTGCTGGCGATGCACCGCACCTTCGATCCGCTCGACCCGCAGGTGAACGCATTCTTCGAAGCGATCGGCGCGGATGCGTACTACGCGCTGTCGTGCCGCCACCAGCATTGCTTCCGCGCCCGCGTCAGCGGCAAGCCGTGGCGCATGGGCCTGCGCGAACACCTGCCGCGCGGGCGCAGCGCCTGGCCGATCGCCGACGAACACCGGCCCGAGCGCGAGCGCTGGGTCGCCGAGTACGAGCGCAAGGCCGAAGGCTTTGCGGCCTGCCGCTTCGTCGAAGCGCTGGGCAGCCGCGATTACGTGTCGGCGACGCAGGCGGTGCAGCGCTTGCACGACGATTTGTGTCGGGCCGGTCGCGATTTGCCGATGGCTTGAGCGCGCGAAGTCCTCTGGCCTCTAACCAGGAATCAGCGTTGAAAGTTCGCGCCGCAGTCCTTCGGGAAGCTGTGGGCCGGCTCGCTCCAGGCGCTCTTGCAGCGTGGGCGGCGCTTGTTCGGCGGTGGCGTCGAACAGCAAACGCCTGCGTGCGCAAAGCGACTGCAGTCCGGCGAGGATGGCCGCCTGCAGCGACGGTGGTTGCGGCTGCGACAGCGTATGGATCAGAAAATCCAGTGTCTGCCATTTGTCCAGCAGTTCGCTGGCAGCGACCCATTGCGCGCGATACTGCGGTCCCTGCTCCCAGGCGCGTTCCAGCGCGGCCGGAGTCAGCCGGACGCTGCCCCGGCGATAGGCGTCCAATGCTTCGGTCGAGACTTCTGGATCGGCATCACACAGAGCCCGCGCCAGCGCATCGGCCAACCCCGGGCCTTCGCCGCGGATCAGTCCGCGCAAGGCCTGCAACCGTACGCGTGGGCGAGCGTGCTGCAGCCATCGAACGAGGCTGGTTTCGTCTTCGCCATGCGCGCATTCGCTGATCGCTGCCAGCGCGATGCGGGCGCGGCGGGACTCGCCGGCTTTCAGCGCTTCGCGCCAGATAGGTTTGGGTTCCACTTCGAATCGTTCGCGCAGATAGTAAGCAGCGACGCGCCGAGGCCCGGCCGAACGGTCGAACAGCGATTGGGTCAGGCAATGCAGGGCGCAGCCTGCGTCCGTCCGCACCGCCAGCCGCAGCGCGTCGCGGCGTAAGGCCGGGAAGCGGCGATCCAGGGTCAGGCGTAACTGGCGATCGAGTTCTCCCGGGGCCAGCAAGGTCTCGGCCCGGGTCAGCGCGGCACCGGCGATGCGCGGATGAGGATCGTCGAGCGCCGCGATGCAGACTTGCGCGGCGCTGCGGATGCCGGTGGCCTGAGCAGCGGCATAGACGTACTCGCGCACCTGCGTGGATCCGGATGCGATCGTGCTCCACAGACGTTCGGCGTGACCCGGCGCATGCAGCACCGGCTCCACCAGTGTTTCCCAGGCCGGGGCGAAGCGTTCGCGTGCGCGCATCGACAGCGCCAGTTCGATCAGGTCGAACAGATGCCCGGGCTCGCGTTCGAGCAGCGAACGCAGCAGGTTTTCGGCGGTGCTTCGTACCGGATCGGCCCAGTCCGCACAACGGATCAGGGCCGCGGCCATCGCTATCCGGCCTGGCCGGTCGGCGAACGCGCGCAACGCATATTCGCGCAAGTAGCCGTCGTAGTTGCAGCTCGCCACGAACAGGCAGGCCTGGGCGCGCTCGGGGCCGGCTGCTTCCAATGCTTGCAGAGACAGGCGGCCGTTGGACCATTCCGGGATCGGCCGGAACGGGCGCCGGTAATAGGCGCAAATTCTTTTGTGGCTCTCATAGCGTCGAGGGCTGTTGCGGATCGAATCGTCCAGGCGCAAGAGCCTGCGCGCCGGCAGCCCCTGCAGTTCGCGGGCGGCGCCTTCGAGCTCAGCGCTGGAGAAAACGAAGGCGTATTCGCCGGGCCGTGCGTGCAAGGCGAAGGTCAGATAGCAGTTCCAGGCTGCCGGAAGACGGGCCGGACTGGGAAAGTCGATGATCATCCTGGCGCCCCTTCGATGCCCCGGCGGCCAGCCTCAGCCCGCCACCACCTCGATCCGCACCCCTTCGCACTCCACCACCTGCCCCGCGCGGATCTTGCAGGTCTTGCGCAGCTCCACCTGCCCGTCCACCCGCACCGCGCCGCTGGCGACGATGGCCTTGCCGGTGCCGCCGCTGTGGGCGAGGCCGGCGAGCTTGAGCAGTTGGTTGAGTTCGACGAAGTCGTGGGCGGGGTCGAGTTCGAACTGGATCGGTTGCATGGCGGTGGTGCCGGACAGCGGTGACGGGCAGGCAGGGTCGCAGCGCTGAGACCTGGACGCAAGACGTTTGCGCGCGCGGCGGCGTACTCTCGGCCGCAGGGCGTCCGCGCGGGCGCCGTCCAGCCCATCCCACAGAGGTCCACGATGAAGCGAGCCCTATACGAGCGGCGCGGCCCGGTGCCGCAGGACGTGATCGACGCGGTCGAATTCCAGACCCCGCCGCTGACGGCCGGCCAGGTGCTGATCGAAGTGCTGGCCGCGCCGATCAATCCCTCCGACGTGCTGACCCTGACCGGCGAATACGGCCTGCTGCCGCCGTTGCCGGCGGTCGGCGGCAACGAGGGCGTCGGCCGCATCGCCGAACTCGGGCCGGAGGTGACGAACCTGAAAGTCGGCCAGACGGTGCTGCTGCCGATCCAGGGCGGCAGCTGGGCCACCCACATGGTCGGCACCGCCAAGCACCTGATCGCGCTGCCCGACGGCGCCGATCCCAAGCAACTGGCGATGATCACGATCAATCCGCCGACCGCGTTGCTGATGCTCAGCGACATCGTCGCGCTGGAGCCGGGCGACTGGGTGATCCAGAACGCGGCCAATTCGGCCGTGGGCACCTATCTGATCCAGTTGGCCAAGGCGCGCGGGCTGCGCACGATCAACGTGGTGCGGCGCGAGTCGGCGGTCGAGGCGGTGCGCGCGGCCGGCGCCGACGTGGTCCTGGTCGACGGCGAAGACCTCGGCAAGCGTGCGCGCGAGGCGGCGCAGAAGGTGCCGATCAAGCTCGGCATCGACGCGGTCGGCGGGGTGGCGACCCAGCACATCGCCCAATCGCTCGGCGAGGGCGGGGTGGTGGTCAACTACGGCGCGATGAGCGGCGAGGCCTGCCAGATTTCGCCGGCTTCGTTCGTGTTCCGCGACGTCTCGCTGCGCGGGTTCTGGTTGTCGCGCTGGTTCCAGCAGGCGACGCCGGCGCGGCGCGCGGAAGTGTTCGGCGAGATCGCGCGGCGGGTCGCCGCGGGCGAGTTGCAGGCGCGGGTGCAGGCGACCTATCCGCTGGAGCGGATCAAGGACGCGGTGGCCGCTGCGGCTGCGGGCGAGCGCGACGGCAAGATCCTGATTTTGCCTAACGGCGAGAAGTGAGCGGGGAGGAGTGAGGAACGAGCGCAAGCAGGCGCCAGGTTGCTTTCGCTCACTTCTCACTCCTCTACACTCGCTTCTCAACAAGGCATCGAAAGGAGTCGCGCATGAACACCGAACTGCAAATGCTGGCGTGGTCGGCCGCGCTGGGCATCGCCCATCTGCTGATCGCCGCGGCTTTCATGACCGCGCAGCGCGGCGTGCGCTGGAACGCCGGCGCGCGCGACGGCACGCCCGAGCCGCTGACCGGCGTGGCCGCGCGGCTGGACCGGGCCTGGCGCAATTACCTGGAAACCTTCCCGCTGTTCGCCGCGCTGGCGCTGGCGGTGACCGTCGCCGGCCGCGGCAACGACCACACCGCGCTGGCCGCGCAACTGTATTTCTGGGCGCGGCTGGTCTACGTGCCGGTGTATGCCGCCGGTATCCCGTACCTGCGCTCGGCGGTCTGGGCGGTGGCGCTGTGGGGCATCCTGCAACTGCTGTGGGCCTTGCTGTAAGGCCTCAGCCGGCGGCCCGCGCCTGCGCGCACAGCGCGCGCTTGGCCGCCGGGGTCAGCTGCTTGATCGCGTATTCCGCGCGCAACGCCGCGCTGCGGTCGGGGTGTTCGAACCGCGCCAGCAACCGCGCCGGCGGATGCGCGCGGGTGTAGCGCGCGCCCTTGCCGGCGGCGTGCTGGGCGTAGCGGCGCTCCACGTCGACGGCGATGCCGGTGTAGAGGCTGCCGTCGGTGCATTCGATGAGGTAGACGTACCAGGGCATGCGGATAGGTTAAGGCGAGGAGTGAGCGCAGAGGAGTGAGAAGTGAGAAAAAGCCGCTTTCGCTCACTTCTCACTCCTCCACGCTCACTCCTCGCTTTATTTAGGGGTTTAGTTAAGTAATCAAGGCTATACTCGCTCCCGCGCCGTCCCGGCGCGCCGCCGTCGCCGCCGCCATGTCGCAGGACAAGATCTTCGAAGCCCTGGCCTCGTCGCCGCGCCGGCAGATCCTGGCGTTCCTGTCCGAGCGCGAGCTCAGCGCCGGCGATATCGCCGCCCGTTTCGAGATGAGCGCGCCGGCGGTGTCGCGGCATCTGTCGGTGCTGGTCAACGCCGGCCTGATCAGCAGCGAGCGGCGCGGCCAGTTCGTGGTCTACAAGCTGGTGCCTGACAGCCTGGTCAACACGCTGACCCAGTTCGCGTTCGAAATCTGCCCGGTCGGCGGCCCGCTCAAGCGCGAAAGCCGGCGCGCGGCGCGCAAGGCGACGGCAAGCAAGTAAGCCGCGCCGTCCGCGCCGCGCTCGCCTTCATTCTTCGCGTTCGAAGCGCTCGATTTCCTCCAGCAGCGCCTGCGCGCGGCGCAGGCTGACGCCGGAAACGCCGTCTTCCACCGCCTTGGCCAGGCGCGGACGCTGCGGCTGGCGCGACCAGTGCAGGAACCCGAGGCTGATGAGCAACCCGGCCACGCCGACCGCGCCGCCGATGGCGAACAGCGCGGGCGCATTGCGGTACAGGTCGGCGCCGAACAGACTCATCAAGATCGCGGCCAGCACCGGCATCCACAGCAGCCACCACGCCAGCCCAACGCTCAGGCCGCCGCGCACGTAGGCCTTGCGCACGTCGGCGAGCCGGCGCTGCAGGGTCAGCACCGGCGCGGCGTAGTCGATCGCGGCGACGCGCGCCTGCACCCACGCGCCGCAGCCGATCAGGGCGATGCCGTAGCCCTGCAGGATCAGGCCGAACGCGATCAGGTGCGCGGCCTGCGCATGCGCCGACCAGAACAGCGCGCCCCAGACCGTCAGCAGCACGCCGGCCGCCATCTGCAAGGCCTGTCCCCATACCAGCGGGCGCAGGCCGGAGCGCAGGCGCCGGCCGCGCTCCTCGCGCAGCCGCAGTTTTTCGTCCTGGTGCTGGCGGTCGAGCTTGCGCCCGAGTTCCTGCCAAACCTGCTTGAGTTCGTCGAGTTCCATCGTCAGTGCGCTCATGGCTGGGTCGCGTGTGGGGGAAGGGATGTCAGTCGGCCAGCGCGGCGCGCAAGCGCTGCTTGAGCCGGCCGATCTTGGTGGCGACGTTGCTTTCGCTGAGGCCGAGCACCTCGGCGATTTCGCGATGGCCGCGGTCTTCGAGGTAAAGCAGCAGCAAGGCGCGGTCCAGCGGCGGCTGCTGCGCGATCAGGCGCTGCAACAGCTGCAGGCGCTGCGCGGTCTCGGCGCTGTCGCCGTCGTCGGCGGGCAGCGCGTGCAGGTCTTCGTCCAGCGCCAGCGCGTCGTGGCGGCGGCTGCGTTCGCGCAGATGCGAGATCGCCACGTTCAAGGCGATGCGGTACATCCAGGTCGAGAAACTGCGCTGCGGGTCGTAGCCCGGAAACGCGCGCCACAGCTGCGCGGCGATGTCCTGGGCCAGGTCGGCGCGTTCGTCCTCGCCGCGGGCGTAGCCGGCGGCGACCTTGTAGACGATGCCGCGGTGCGCTTCGAGCAAGGCTTCGAAGCGCCGCTGCCGCGCCGCCGTGCCGTCCCCGCGTTCGCCTTGCGCCGCTGTCATCGTGCCGTTCCGTTGGATGTCCATGCCCGGGTGATTCGCGCCCCGGGGCGAATCATCACACCTGCGGCGACGGACGGATGCATGCCGCACAGGCGCGGACCGGCCCGGGCCGTCCCGCGCCGGCCGGGCGGCGCGGGTTCAGGCCGCCGCGGCGGCTTCGGCGCGGCGCCGGTAGAACTGCAGGATGGTGTCGCTGAAGTCGCCGATCAGCCAACGCGCCAGCGGCGCGGCGTACCAGTTGAAGCCGGTGCTGACCCGGTAGTCCATGCGGATGCGCAGTTCGGTGGCGGCGCCGTGCGGGACCAGGGTGTAGCGGGTGCCGGTGAGGTCGAAGTAGCGGCCGCCGATCTCGACGTGGTCGTCGAGCGCGCCGGCCGGGATCGAATCCGGCGCGAACTGGTATTGCCACTGCACGTAACGCCCCGGCTGCCAGTCGGCCGAGCGCTGGCGGAAGTGGATGCCCTTGCCCATGCGCACTTCGCGGGTGAGTCCGGCGGCGTCCTCGTGGGTCAGGCCGGCCAGCGGCGTGGGCACGCCGATGCGGTACATCCAGGCGCGGTCGACCTCGGCGGCGCGGATGTGGTCGGCGTCGAGCAACTGCCGCCACACCGTTTCCGGCGCGGCCTGGACCAGCACGCTGCGTTCGACCCGGTCGATCCGCGACGGCTCGTCGTGGCCGACGCCGAACAAGGTCAGCACGACCGGCAGGAACGCCAGGCTGTAGACCGTCGGCGTCTTCGACCAGCCGGCCCAGCGGCACAGCGCGCCCATCAGCATGCCGCCGATCGAGCCGAGCACCGCGTACAGCGGAAAGATCAGTGCGACGCAGATCGCGCCCTCGAGCACGAACAGCATCGCCCCGGCCATGCACAGGCCGACGCTGAGCCACGGCGCGAAGAAGTGGTAGCGCAGCCCGCGCGCTTGCCGGCGCTCGGCGAGGTAGACGGTGACCGCGCCGATGACGACCGGCGCGATCAGGATGAAGACCATGAGCATCGGCGCCCAGGCGCTGCCGGGCGCGCCGTTGAAGATCAGGCGTAACACCAAGCCGATCAGGGCGCCGCCGAAGACCGGCAACAGCGCAGCGAAGGGGAGCTCGAAGCCGCGTACTTTCGCTGCCCGCGCTGCGTAGGCCGCCTCGGCGTCGGGCGGTAGCGGCGGCGGCTCGGCGGGCGACGGGGCGGGCGTGTTCGGCTCGGAGTTCGGCTCGTTCATCGGCTAGGGATCGATTGCAGGGAAACGGGAATGTTCGCAGGCGCCAGCGCGGCGTCGAGACAATGCAGTTCTTCACGCGGCGGCAGGTGTTCGGGCAGACGCAGCGCGCTGACCAGCCCGACCCGCTCCAGCGCGCGCAGCAGCCACCAGCCCGGATCCCATTCGCCCGGATACAGCCCCAGCCGCGCCGAACCCGGAAACGCGTGGTGGTTGTTGTGCCAGCACTCGCCCATCGTCAGCAGCGAGGCGAAGCGCACGTTGCGGCCCTGCACCGCGGCGCCGCGCACTTCGTGGTGCATGCCGCCGTGGTTGTGGGCGAAGTAGCCGATCAGCCAATGGCCGAACACGCCCGCGGCGACCCGCGCGCACACGCCCCAGAACACCCAGCCCCAGCCGCCGATGGCGAGGAACGCGAGCGCCCACGGCAGGTGTTGCCACATCCAGGTGCGTTGCAGGAAACGGTAGACGCGGTCGTGCGCGATGCGCGGCTCCAGCTCGATCCGCGGCGGCGCGTCCAGGCGCAGTTCGCAGTGCAGTTGCCACCACGCGTCCTGGAGCGGACCGCGGCGGTGGGCGAGGTAGTCGTGGCAGTGCGGCAGGCGCTGGGCGTAGTCGCGCAGGTCGTGGGTGCGCACCAGAGCGATCGGCCCGGCCAGGCCGACCTGCACGCCGCAGTACACCAGCAGGTATTCCAGCCATTTCGGGCAGGCGAAGCTGTCGTGGATCAGCTTGCGGTGCATGCCCAGCGAATGGCCGAGCAGCAGCACGGCCGCGGTGGAGACGGCAAACAGCGCGAACGCGGCCCAGCTGAAGGTCAGCGCGCCGCCGACCGCGGCGCCGAGCGCCATCGCGGTGAACCACAGCGAGCGCACCGGTTCCCAGCGCACCCGGCCGGCGCTGACGCTGCGGATCGAATCGGCCGGGGCGGGGCGCGCGCGGACGCGATGGTCGCGCAGGCTGGCGGGCAGGGTATCGGCGGAGCGAGGGTGCATGACCTGGGTCCTTGGCGCGCTGCATGGCCGGATCGGCCCCGGCGCCGGCCCCTGCCGGCGCGCAATGCATATATTCAGCAATTAACTAATTTGCTAAATCATTCTGCGCAGGCGCGGGCGGCGTCAAGCGGGCGCCGACGGGCGGTCGATGGAGGACGGGGGAGAAGGCAGGCGCTCGGGCTCTCTCTCCCGCTCGCGGGAGCGGGCTGGGGTGAGGGCGCGCTGGTCTTGAGCTCCCTCTCCCGCTTGCGGGAGAGGGGCGGGGTGAGGGCGCGTCGCTGCGGCCGCCGGCCAAGTCGCGCAAGAGCGCAGCGAAGCGGGCAATCCAGTACGCGCAGAACGCAGAACGGCCGCAAACGACGAGTCGCCGGGAGCGACCCGTCCAGCCTCGCCTCAGCACCGCCGCCGCGACTCAGCCGTAGTCGATCGCCAGCACTTCCACCCCGATGTCGCCGGCCGGCCGCTTCCACACCACGCTGTCGCCCACGCGCGCGCCGTGCAGCGCGCGCGCCAGCGGCGAGACCCAGCTGATCAGGCCGCGCTCGGGATCGGCCTCGTCCTCGCCGACGATGCGGTAGCGGTACTCGCGTTCGTCGTCGGCGACCATCTCCACGCGCGCGCCGAACGCGACCCGGTCGGCGGGCTGGCGCTCTGGCGCGATGGTGATCGCGCCGAGAATGCGCGCCTGCAGCCAGCGGATCTCGCGCTGCACGTGCGCGCGCTCCAGGCGCGCGCCGACCGCCTCGCGCTCGACCGCGCGGTCCAGCGCCTGCAACTCCCGTCCGGCTTCGTTCAAGCGCGCGCGCAGCAGCATCATGCCGCGCGGGGTGACGTAGTTGGGGTGTTCGCTGATCGGCAGTTCCGGCAGCGCGCCGGGATCGGATTCGCCGTCGCCCTCCCTGACGAAGGCGCGGCTCATGCGGGCGAGGGCAAGACAGACATCGGCCGAACATAAAACAGCTAACGTTGTCACAAGGTGAGCGCTAACAGGTGAGCGCTTTGCCGGATTTGCCGGTTGGCCAGTTCAGTCGACGAAGTCGTAGAGGCGATAGATCCACGACAGCTGATACAGCAGGCCGGCGACCGCGAAGACTGCATGGAAACGCTCGTTGCGGCTGCGCATGGCGATCAGGCACAGCGCGAAGTAAGCGAGGTTGCGCAGCGGATATTCCAGGCCGAAAGCTTCGAAGTAGCGCTTGCCCTTGATCAGGGTGTCGCCGAAGTCGATCGCGTACGACAGCGCCATGATCCCGAACAGCCAATGCCGGCGCGAATAGAAGTAATCGCGCCAGTCCTGGTAATCGCGGATGTCCTCGGGGAACAGCAGCGTGCACAGCACGAACAGCAGCACGACGTAGCCGACCAGAAAAGAGAACGCGAGGAAGCTCCAGCGTTCGATGTGGATCAGGCTGAACTCCCACCACCAGAATTGGGCCAGCAAGGTGAACATCGACAGCGCCCAAACGATGTGGACCCAATACGGTCGCTCGCGGCCAGGGTGCTGGACGAAGCGCGCCAGCCCCTTCAGCAGGGTGGCGACGGCCAGCCCCAGGACGATGCCGAGCAGGACGCGGATGTGCAGGAACTGCTCCATGACGGTCTCCCCTGCGCGAGCGCGCCGGCGCGCCCGAGGCCAGCATAGCGCCGCGCGCCGCGCCGCCGCGATGGCCGTGCGACGCCCGCGAAATCCCAAGGCCGGGCCGAACCTGCGATCATGGCGCATGGATTCCAACACCCCCCCGGCCCCCGCCGCCCCGGCCGCGGCCGGTTTCGACACCCTTTCCCTCAGCCCGGCCCTGCTCCAGGGCGTGGCCGCGCTCGGCTACACCGGCATGACCCCGGTGCAGGCGCGCGCACTGCCGGCGATCCTCGACGGCCGCGACGTGCTCGCCCAGGCCCCGACCGGCAGCGGCAAGACCGCGGCGTTCGGCCTCGGCCTGCTGCACCGGCTCGACCCGGCGGCGATCCGCACCCAGGCGCTGGTGCTGTGCCCGACCCGCGAGCTGGCCGATCAGGTCGGCCAGCAGCTGCGCAAGCTCGCTTTCGCTATCGCCAACCTCAAGGTCTCGGTGCTGTGCGGCGGCATGCCGCTGGGGCCGCAGCTGGCTTCGCTGGAACACACGCCGCACGTCGCCGTCGGCACGCCGGGGCGCCTGCAGGAACTGCTGCGCCACGGCGCGCTCAAGCTCGACGGCCTGCGCACGCTGGTGTTCGACGAGGCCGACCGCATGTTCGACATGGGCTTCGAGGAAGCGGTGCGCGAGATCGTGCGCAAGACCCCGAAGACCCGTCAGGGCCTGCTGTTTTCGGCCACCTTCCCCGATGCGATCCGCGAGCTGGGCCGCAACGCCTTGCGCGATCCGGTCGAGGTCACGGTCGAAGGCGGCGCTTCGGCGCCGCGCATCGAACAGTATTTCTACGAAGCCGAAGCCGGGCGCAAGACGCCGCTGCTCGGCGCGCTGTTGCTCGAATACCGGCCCGAATCGTGCGTGGTGTTCTGCAACATGCGCAAGGACACCGAGGAGGTCGTCGGCTCGCTGGAGCACTACGGCTTCACCGCGCTGGCCCTGCACGGCGAGATGGAGCAGCGCGACCGCGACGAAGTGCTGGTGCGCTTCGCCAACCGCAGCTGCAACGTGCTGGTCGCCAGCGACGTGGCCGCGCGCGGGCTCGACGTGGAAGACCTCGGCGCGGTGGTGAACTACGACCTGCCGACCGATCCGGACGTGTACGTGCACCGCATCGGCCGCACCGGCCGCGCCGGCCGCGGCGGCGTCGCGCTGAGCCTGTGCGGCCCGCGCGAGGGCGCGCGCGCCGAGCAGATCGCCGAACGCATGGGCGCGCCGCTGCAATGGCGCAGCGCCCAGCCGCTCGGCGGCAAGGCGCGCAACGCGCCGGCCGCGCCGATGGCGACCTTGCGCATCGACGCGGGCAAGACCGACAAGCTGCGCCCGGGCGACATTCTCGGCGCGCTGACCGGCGAGGCCGGGCTCAAGGCCGAGGCGGTCGGCAAGATCAACGTGTTCGCTACGCGTTCCTACGTTGCGGTCGCGCGTGGGCAGGCCGCCGCGGCGCTGGCGCGGTTGCGCGAGGGCAAGATCAAGGGGCGCAAGTTCCGGGTCAATCGGTTGTAAACCGAAGGCCGCGCGGCGGGACGGGCGGCGGCGGACGTTGCCTTGGCGGTGCGTCCGGATGGTCGCGGCATTGTCGGGGATGGGGGTTTCGACGCAGTCGCTGTGTCGCGGTCGCGACTTGCGTCGCTCCTACAGGGCGAGCCCGTGGCTGCGATGTCCGACTCGCGATTGCGCGCTGGCGGTTGGGGGCGGTGTCGGGGATGGGTTTTCGACGTAGTTGCAGTGTCGCGGTCGCGACTTGCGTCGCTCCTGCAGGGCGAGCCCGTGGCTGCGATGTCCGACTCGCGATTGCGCGCTGGCAGTTGGGGGCGGTGTCGGGGATGGGTTTTCGACGTAGTTGCAGTGTCGCGGTCGCGACTCGCGTCGCTCCTACAGGGCGAGCCCGTAGCGGCGAGGTCCGACCCGCGATGGCGCGTGGGTGGTTGGGGCGGTGTCGGGGATGGGGTTTCGACGTAGTCGCAGCGTCGCGGTCGCGACTTGCGTCGCTCCTACAGGGCGAGCCCGTGGCTGCGATGTCCGACTCGCGATTGTGCGCTGGTGGTTGGGGCGGTGTCGGGGATGGGGTTTCGACGTAGTCGCAGTGTCGCGGTCGCGACTCGCGTCGCTCCTACAGGGCGAGCCCGTAGCGGCGAGGGTCCGACCCGCGATGGCGCGCGGGTGGTTGGGGCTGCGATGTCCGACTGTAGGAGCGACGCGAGTCGCGACCGCGACACTGCGCTTGCGACGCGGCCCGCCGCAACGCCGCGCATCATTTGCCGTTGAGCGAATACCGGCCCGGCCCCAGCAACGCCACCGCCGCCGCGGTCGCCAGAAACATCGCCTGCAACTCGATCGCCCAACCGCCTTGTTCGTTGAGCTGGCCGAGCTGGCCCAGATGCACCAGCGCCAGCGCGACCAGCATGTTGCCGGCCACCAGCACCGCGCCGATGCGCGCATGCCAGCCCAGGATCAGCAGCGCCGGGCCGAGCACTTCGCCGAGCAGCACGCCGTAGCCGAGGAAGCCGGGCAGGCCGTGCGATTCGACCAGGCCGACGATGCCCGCGGTGCCGCCGCGCAGCTTGGCGATGCCGTGCAGCAGGATCAGCGCGCCCAGGCTCAGGCGCAGGATCAGTTTGCCCAGGTCGGAACAGCGCTCGGCGTTCATGGCGGCTCGCTTCGATGAAGGTGGCCGCCAGGATCGCGCCGCGGCGGCGCAGGTGCTGTGAAGCCGTGGCAGATGCGCCGGCATTGATTGTGGGAGGAATTATTGTGGGAGGGACTTCAGTCCCGACGCTCTTGTTCCAGATCGCGGCGACCTGAGCGGAAAGCATCGGGACTGAAGTCCCTCCCACCGCTGAGTGGAAAGCGTCGGGACTGAAGTCCGTCCCACAGCTGGGCGGAAAGCGTCCGGACTGAAGTCCCTCCCACAGCTGAGCAGAAAGCGTCGGGACTGAAGTCCTTCCTACAACTGGGCGCAACGCAACCGGACCGAAGCCCCTCCCGCAGCAGCGGTCCGCCAGGGGCCGTTGCGGGAGGGGAGTTGCTTCGAAGCCTTCGACGGCGGACTCGTCGCCTCAGCGCAGCGCCCGCAACGTCACCGTCAGCGTATCCGGATCGCCCGAGCGCGCCGCGCCGCTGAAATCCGGGCCGCCGCTGGCGGTCACGTCGTCGTACGGGAAGGCGTAGCCGCGGTTGTCGGGCAGCCGCTCGTGCACCAGTCGCGCGTAGTGGTTGGTCTGGGCGTTGCGGTAGAACCGGCTGGCGACTTCGCCGTTGGGCTGGTTGGCGTTGTCGAGCAGGGTGGTGCGGTTCAACGCCGCGGCCAGGCGCGGAATGATCGCCTTGCGCACCTCGCTGGCGCCGCCGAGGCTGAACGGCCCGCTGTCGCAGCTGAGCACGTCGGCGGTGCTGGGCTTGGCGAAGGCTTCGCCGTTGTTGAAGCGCAGCAGGTTGTCGCCGCCCACGCGCGCGGTCAGCACGCCGAAGCCGGACTGGGTGTCGACGGTCAGAGTGGTGTTGCGGTACTTGTTCCAGCACGCGTCGATGTACCCGGTCAGGTAGTTCTGGAAGCGCGCGGCCTGGTAGTGCGCGCTCATCGCGCGCAGGTTGCGTCCGTCCGGGCCGCGCTGGATCAGCGAATTCCACGCCGAACCTTCCTGCGTGGCCTGCTGTTGCAGCGAATAGCAGATCGGGTCCAGCGACGCCGCCGGCAGGCCCGGAATGGTTTCCACGCGTCCCGACAGCGAGCGCAGCGACAGCCCCAGCGGCGCGGCGACGAAGTCGACGTAGCTGATGTTGGAGAACAGCTCGTATTCGTTGAAGGTGAACTCGGCGAAGGTCCAGTTCTTGTTGAAATTGGTGTCGCTGGTGTTGAGGAAGCTCGGATGCACCACCGCCGGGCCCGGGTTGACGTAGAAATTCAGCTTGCTGCCGGTGACCAGATAGATGCGCGCGCCGTACATGCGCGGCACCGACACCCGCACGGTGCTGCCGTTGGCGCCGAGCGGAATCGCGCAGTCCGCGCCCAGCGGCGTCACCGGCGCGGACGGCGAGGGCGGGTAGTAGGCGCTGCCGTCGGCGCGCACGAACACCGGCCGGCCGTTGTCGAAACCGGTGACGTAGGCATAGGCGGTGTTCTGGCCCGACGCGTTGAGCAGGGCGAGGTTGAAGCGCGCCGGCGTGGCGGCGAGGGCGTTGCGCGGCAGCAGCGGTACGGCGAGCGCGGCGGCGCTGGCGCCGAGAAAGGTACGGCGGGTGACCATCGTTGCGGCTCCTGGTGAGGCAAGCGCGACGGCGGAGAAGGCGCGCGCTCGGCGCGACGAAGCCGGTGGGCTTGCGTGGATGGACTGGCAGGGACGGATGCGGACGCGGCGCGCCCACGGTCCGCACCTTGTCCTGTGGTTGACAGCGCTGTCAGTGATCGCGGCCGCAGATCGCCGCGCCGCATGGTCGTGCGATGGCGGCCGGAACGCGGGAAAGCGATTACCGTCGAAACTGAATGCGCGCGGCGGTTTACCGCATCTGCCGGCTTGGCCCGCGCATGGGTCGGTCTCCGCCAAAAGTGGGTTCAGCCGCGCGCGCGGTTGCGCGATCATCGGCGGTCTTGTCGCGGCCGGCGGGCGATGCCGGCGCCGACGGGCCCCCAAGATCAGTCATAGCAGTCAGGAACGCGGCGCCGCGGCGCCGCGCAGCGCAGGACGAACCGCCGATGCCAGCCGCCCCGATCCTTTCCCTCCGTCGCCTGCGCACAAGTTGCGTCCGCGCGCTCGCCGCGACGCTGCTGGCGTTGCCGCTGGCCGCCGCGGCCGCGCCGCAGGCCGGGGCGGCCGCCGCAACGGCCGCGCCGGCCGCGCGCGCCGGGGCCAATCTCGACGTGCTGCACTACACCGCGCGGATCGAGCCGGACATCGCCGCCAAGACCCTGCGCGGACAGGTCTCGATCCGCCTCGCCCTGCGCGCCGACGGCGCCCAGCACCTGGAGTTCGACGCCGGCGAGCTGGAGATCGACAAGGTCTCCGAACACGGCCAAGCGCTGGCCTTCGAAAAGAGCGAGCAGCGCCTGCGCGTACGCTTGGCCAGGCCGGGCAAGTTCGGCGAGCGCCACGAGATCGACATCGCCTACCGCGGCGCGCCGCGCTACGGCCTGGAGTTCCATCCCGACCGCAGCGAGGTCTATACGATCTTCTCCACCAGCCAGTGGCTGGTCTGCATCGACGCGCCGTCCGAACGCGCCAGCTTCGACCTGACCCTGACCGTACCCAGCGGCCTCAAGGCGGCCGGCAACGGCCGGCTGGTGTCGAAGTCGGCGCTCGGCGGGCGCCGCGATTCCTACCGCTGGCGCCAGGACCAGCCGATGCCGAGCTACGTCTACGGCTTCGCCGCCGGCCGCTACAACGAAGCCGGTGGCGCCGGCGAGAACGGCGAACTGCGCTTCCTGTCGGCCGACCTGCAGGGCGCGCAGCTGCGCCAGGTGTTCGCCGACACCGCTGACATGATGCGGTTCTTCGGCCGCCGCGCCGGCATCCGCTACCGCGGCGCCTACACCCAGGTGCTGGTGGCCAAGACCATCGGCCAGGAGCTCGACGGCATCGGCCTGCTGTCGGAGGCCTACGGCCGCGAGGTGCTGGAAAAGCCCGAGGCGCAGGGCCTGATCGCGCACGAGCTGGCGCACCAGTGGTGGGGCAACATGGTCACCAACCTCGACTGGGGCCAGTTCTGGCTCAACGAGGGCTTCGCCAATTTCATGACCGCGGCCTACCTGCAGCACCGCTACGGCGAGGACGCGTACCGCGAGCGGGTCGAGGCCTGGAAGAAGCGGGTCGACAAGCTGCGCGAGAGCGGCAAGGACCACGCCCTGGTCTATGCGGTCTGGAACAAACCCAGCGCCGACGACCGCGCGGTGGTCTACCAGAAGGGCGCCTACGTCCTGCACCTGCTGCGCGAAGAGGTCGGCGAGCGCGCGTTCTGGCGCGGCGTGCGCACCTACACCCGCGCCTACTACGGGCATTCGGTGACCAGCGCGGACCTGCGCAAGGTCATGGAGCGCGCCAGCGGCCGCGACCTGTCGGCGTTCTTCGCGCGCTGGGTCGACGGCGCCGAGCCGGCGAAGGGCGAAGCCGCGGCGAAGGGCGACGCGGCGAAGTAAGCCGACGGGCGCGGCCGAGGCGTTCGCCCGCGCGTCCGCGCTCAGGCGTATACGCATAGCGCTCGCGCGCCGCCCGCGCGACCGCGATGCCGGCGGCGCGCGACAGCGCGGTTGTCCCGTGGCGCTACGCCGCGCACGTCGCGCGCCCGACCGCCGTCGCCGCAACCGCCGGTCCGCGGTCACGCTTCCGACTTCACATTTCCGGGTCCGACGCTGTGCGCGAACGGTCGTGTTGGCTTTAGGCTAGGGGATCGCCCCGCCCAGCCACCGCAAGGACTCCGCCATGACCCAGCCCCGCTTCGCCCCCCGCCACGCCCGTCCGCGCCGCGCACCGCTGTACCGTGCGCTCGGCTGCGCCCTGTGGCTCGGCGGCAGCCTGTTCGCCGGCAGCGCGTTCGCCCAGGACGCGGCGCAGCCGACGGCGCAGGAGGCCAGCGAAACGCGGACCCTGGGAACCGTATCGGTGCTCGGCTCGCGCCGCGCCCAACGCTCGTCCGACACCACCTCGATCTCGCCGGTCGACGTGCTGCCGATGGCCAAGAACACCGAGGAAGGCGCGCAGTTCGACCTCGCCCAGTCGCTGCAATACGCCGCGCCCTCGTTCAACTCGACCCGCCAGAGCGGCGCCGACGGCGCCGACCTGGTCGACTCGGCCGCGCTGCGCGGCCTCGGCTCGGACCAGACCCTGGTGCTGGTCAACGGCAAGCGCCACCACACCACCGCGCTGCTGAACCTGTTCGGCGCGCGCAACCGCGGCAACACCGGCACCGACCTCAACACCATTCCGCTGATGGCGATCGACAGCGTCGAGATCCTGCGCGACGGCGCCGCCGCGCAGTACGGCTCCGACGCCATCGCCGGGGTCATGAACATCTCGCTGAAGAAGCGCAAAGGCTGCGAGGCCGTCGCCGGCTACGGCCAGTACTCCAAGGGCGACGGCGAGAACTGGCTGGCCAGCGCGTATTGCGGCTTCGGCCTCGGCAGCGACGGCACGATCGGCATCACCGGCGAATGGCAGGACCGCGGCCGTTCCGACCGCTCCGAGCCGGCCGGCAGCCCGCGCATCATCGGCGACTCCAAGGTCGAGAACCGCACCTTGTTCCTCAACGGCGACAAGCCGCTGACCGAGAACGTCGACCTGTATTTCACCCTCGGCGTGCAGCAGCGCGACGCCTCCTCGGCCGCGTTCGCGCGCGACGGCCTCGGTTCGGAAGACATCCCCTCGCGCAACTCCGCGGCGATGTACCCGAACGGCTTCGTGCCGTTCATCGACGGCGACATCGACGACCGCTTCGGCATCCTCGGCGCGCGCTGGGCGATGGGCGAGTGGAACGCCGACCTGTCCTACACCTACGGCTACAGCAAGCTGCGCTACACGATCAACAACACCCTCAACGCCTCGCTGGCGAATCTCGACCTGCTCAACGGCGGCAAGGGCATCAGTCCGCGCAGCTTCGACGCCGGCGGGTTCTCGTTCGAACAGAACACGATCAACTTCGACGTCAACCGGTTCTACGACCAGATCTTCCGTGGCCTCAACCTCGCGTTTGGCCTGGAGCGCCGCGACGAGCGCTACAAGATCTTCGCCGGCGAGCCGGGTTCCTACCTCGACTACGACGGCGATTCCGATGGCGGCAACGCCGGCAGCCAGGGCTTCCCGGGCTTCCGCCCCAGCGATGCCGGCGGCCACAGCCGCGACAGCTGGGCCGCGTACGCCGACGTCGAAGCCGACTTCACCGAGCGCTTCACCGCCGGCGTGGCGGTGCGCTACGAGGACTACAGCGACTTCGGCAACACCACCACCGGCAAGCTCGCCGCCGGCTTCCGCGCCACCGACACGCTGATGTTCCGCGCCTCGGCCAGCACCGGCTTCCGCGCGCCGTCTTTGCAGCAGAAGTACTTCTCCTCGACCATCACCGACTTCGTCAACGGCGAGCCGGTCGACGTGGTGATCGCGCCCAACGGCGGCGCCCTGGCCAATCTGGCCGGGCTGCCGGCGCTGACCAAGGAGAAGTCGCACAACTACACCCTCGGCCTGACTTGGTCGCCGAGCGCCGACACCTCGCTGACGCTCGACGCCTACCGCATCGACATCGACGACCGCATCGTGCTCAGCGGCCGCTTCGGCGACGACGATCCGGTCATCGGCGACGCCTTGCGCGCGCTGCAGGTGGGCCAGGCGCAGTTCTTCGTCAACTCGGTCGACACCCGCACCGAAGGCCTCGACTTCACCTTCAACAACGAACGCGAACTCGGCAACGACTTCAAGCTCGGCACCTTCTTCGCCCTCAACCTCAACCGCACCAAGGTCCGCGCGATCCACGCGCCGCCGTCGCTGGTCGGGCGCGAGGACGTGCTGCTGTCCGAACGCGAGCGTCTGTTCATCGAGCAGGGCGCACCGAAGTCCAAGGCGGTGCTCGGTTTCGACCTCAGCCGCGGCGCCTGGGAAGGCAACATCAAGGCGATCTACTTCGGCCCGCAGACGCTCGGCACCTTCTCCGGTACCGCCGCGGGCGTGCCGAACGCGCGCTACAAGGCCAAGGCCTCGGCCGACCTCAGCGTGACCTACGCGTTCAGCGACAACACCAAGCTGACCGTCGGCGGCACCAACCTGTTCAACGTCAAGCCGACCCGCCAGGACCCGAACGAGACCGACAACGGCCACATCTTCGACAGCGTGCAGTTCGGCTTGAACGGCGCGGCGTATTTCGTGCGTCTTTGGCATAAGTTCTGATCGGCGCCGGGGGTAGGATCGGGCCATGCACGAGGACCTGATCGCTCACCTGCACGACCTGTCCGCCGGCTTCGGCGCGCTCGACGCGCGCCGGATGTTCGGCGGGCACGGCGTGTACCGCGACGGCACGATGATCGGATTGCTGTCGGACGAGACCTTGTATCTGAAGACCGACGAACAGACCCTGCCGCGGTTCCAGGCGGCGGGGTGTTCGCCCTTTATGTATGCGCGGCGCGGCGAGACCGTGCCGACCAGTTACTGGACGGTGCCGGAAGAAGCGATGGAGTCGCCGCAGGAGATGCGGCCGTGGTTGGCGTTGGCGTGGGAGGCCGCGCTGCGCAAGGCGGCGAAGAAGCCGACCAAGAAGCGCGCGGCCAAGAAAGCCGCGAAGAAAGTGGCGAAGAAAAAGCCGCGGGCTTGATTCGGCTGTGGGTATCCGACTGTAGGAGCGGCGCGAGCCGCGACCGCGACAACCCAACTACGACGTAAGTTTCGGCGTAGTTGGGTTGTCGCGGTCGCGGCTCGCGCCGCTCCTACAGGTAGTCAGCCGCGACAACGCGACGGTTCATTCCTTCTCCACCGCCAGCAACCAATCCAGGAACGCCCGCGCCGCCGGCCGCAGCCGCCGGTGCGCCGGATAGATCGCGTAGTACTGCCAGCGCGCCGTCATCTTCGGCCCCGGCAGCCGGATCAGCTGGCCCGAGCGCAGGTACGGCACCACGATCTGCTCGCGCGCGAGCGCTGCGCCGAGGCCGTGCGCGGCGGCCATCAGCGCGTCGGTGGTGTCGCTGAAGGTGTAGCGCTCCTCGAGCTTGCGCCCATGCACGCCGGCGGCGCGGAACCAGTCGTGCCAGCCCTGGCGGGCGTGGTCGGCGATCAGCGGCAACTCGGCGATCTGTGCCGGTTCGACGATGGCGTCGACGCCGGGCGTGCGCGGCGAGGTCACCGGAAACAGCGCGTCGTCCATCAGCCAATGCGAGGTCAGCCCGGGCCAGTGGCCGGCGCCGTGGCGGATGCCGAGGTCGGGGCCGCCATCGTCGAAGCGGGTCAGCGCGATCTCGGTGTCGACGCTGAGCTGGATGTGCGGATGGGCGCGGGTGAATTCGGGCAGGCGCGGCAGCAGCCAGGTGTAGGCCAGCGAGTGCAGGGTGGTGATGCGGACCCGGTCGCGCTCCTCGCGCGCCAGGCGCAGGCTGCGCAGCACGCCGTCGACGTCGGCCAGCGCGGTGCCGGCGGCGTCGGCCAACTGACGGCCCTGCGCGGTCAATGCGACCCCGCGCGCGTGGCGCTGGAACAGGCTCACCCCGAGCCGGCTTTCGAGCTTGCGCACGTGGTGGCTGACCGCGCTGGCGGTGAGGTGCAGCTCCTCGGCGGCGTGGGCGAAGTTCTGGTGGCGCGCCGCCGCCTCGAACGCCGCCAGGGCCGGAAGCCAATCCGCTCGCAGGGCCATCGGAGCCTCAAGTGAAATTTGTGGCTGGGTGCCAAAGTATGCGCTTGCTTCGGATTCCGGGCCAGTCAGAATAAGCGCCAGGGAAAAGCCAGATTGTCGTCGCAACCCGCGAAGACCCGCCTTCCGACGTCCGCGCATGAGCCTCATCGACCTGCTTGCGACCTCCGCCGAACTGCCCGCCGCGTGGCGTTCGACCGTGGTCGGCCGCTTCGGCGGCGCCAACTTCAAACTGTTGCGCATGGACGCCGGCGCTTACGAGGAAGAAACCCACGACTTCGCCGAAGGCCTGCTGGTGCTCGACGGCGCGATGCGCCTGAGCATCGGCGGCGGGATCGTCGAGGTCGGCGCGGGGCAGCTCTACGTGGTGCCCGCAGGCGTCGCGCATGCGGTGGCGCCGGGCAGCGGCGGCACGTTGGCGATTCTGGACGTCTGAGCGCGCCGCCGCGATGCGCGCTTCGTTTCGGTCCAGGCCGAAGCGATGCGCGGTGGAGTCGGGCGAGACTGATCGGGCGAGCCGGCGTTCGATCCCGGCGAGTTCGATTCGAACGCGTTGGATCGGAGCGCGTTCGGGCGGAGCGGGGCTGATCGAAGCTTGGCTGATCGATGCCGGCTTTGATCGGAACGCGCCCGATCGAAGCGCGCCTGGCAGAAGCCGGCCTGATCCGGGCGCAACCGAATCCGCCCTGCGCGGATCCCTGTCCGAATCCGGATATCCGCGCGCCGACCGCGCGCCGATAGTGCCATCGAACCCAGCCGCATCGCGGCCGAGGTTCTCCGATAGTCCGCGCAACGGCGCCCGTCGCCGTCGCGCCGACCGCGCCGGCCGCGAGGCCGCACGCGGCCGTACTTCCCCCGCCAGCGGCCGCAGCACGCGGTCGCCGTTTCAGAGGATCCAGCGCATGCGTTCCCCCGAACTCGCCGCTACCGTGCCGCCCAAGGCTTGCGCATCTGCGCCCGCGCCCGCCGCCGATTCCGCCCGCGCCGGCTGGCGCACGCCGCTGGAGCTGACCGTGCTCGGCGCGATCTGGGGCGGCTCGTTTCTGTTCATGCGCGAGTCGTCCAAACACTTCGGCGCGGTGCCGCTGGTGGAAATGCGCCTGGGCCTGGGCGCACTGATCCTGCTGCCGTTCCTGTGGAAAGCGCGCGAGTCGTTCCGCGGCGCGAAGATCTGGGCCAAGCTGGCCTTGATCGGCACGATCAATTCGGCGGTGCCGTTCGTGCTGTTCGCCTGGGCCTCGCAGCGCGCGCCGGCCGGGATCGGCGCGATCACCAACTCGATGGCGGTGCTGTTCACCGCGCTGGTCGGATTCTTGTTCTTCGGCGAGAAGATCGGCATGCAGCGCGCGATCGCGCTGCTGATCGGTTTCGCCGGCGTGGTGGTGTTGGCCAGCGGCAAGACCGCCGGCGCCAGCATCGGCTGGGCGGTCGCGGCGGGCTGCGCGGCGGCGTTCCTGTACGGCATCGGCGCGAACCTCGTGCGGCGTCAGTTGACCGGCCTGCCGGCCGCGGCGGTGGCGGCGGCGACGCTGGGCTGCTCGGCGCTGTTGACGCTGCCGTTCGCGATCGCCAACTGGCCCGAACACTCGATCCCGGTCAATGCCTGGGTGTCGGCGAGCATGCTCGGCGTGTTGTGCACCGGCATCGCCTTCGTCATGTACTACCGGCTGATCCAGCGCATCGGCGCCGGCCGCGCGGTCGCGGTGACCTATCTGGTTCCGTTGTTCGGCATGGCCTTCGGCTGGATCCGGCTGCACGAGCCGGTGACGCTGACGATGCTGATCGCCGCTACGCTGATCCTGGGCAGCGTGGCGATGAGCCAGCGCGCGGCGAAATAAAGCGACGCTGCCTGCCGTAATTCCCGCTTCCGCAGGGACGACAGGCAAGAGCGGAAGCGCCGTCAACCTCGCGACACCATTCGCCGTCATTCCCGCGAATGCGGGAATCCAGAGCTTCATCGAAGCATGACTCTGAAGTCTCTGGATTCCCGCATTCGCGGGAATGACGGGTGAGAGCGGCGATACCAACACCCTCGCGATCTTTTCCCCACGACCGGAGCCCCCGCGTGACCCCGATCCAGCACCGCGTGCAGTTCGACTTCGAAGTGGAATTCACCAACGGCGGCGGCCTGCAAGGCCAGGGCTTCCGCCTCGACATCGACGGCGTCGACATCGCCGACGCCGAACTGGCGGCGTACATCGTGCGCGACCTGCGCCTGCTGATGGCCGGGCCGATCCGCATCCTCAACAAGACCATCCTGACCGAACCGCACAAGCGCGCGGCCGGCGCATTGGAAAGCGGCGCGGTGCGCTACGTCGACTTGAGCCACACCATCGAAGACGGCCTGGTGACCTATCCGGGCATGCCGGCGGCGCACATCTGCGACTACCTCAGCCGCGAACGTTCGCGCGAGATCTATGCCGAGGGCACCGAATTTCAGATCGGCCGCATCGACATGGTCGCCAACACCGGCACCTACATCGATTGCCCCTCGCATCGCTACGCCGACGGCAAGGATCTGTCGCAGATCGCCCCGGAAGACTGCGCCGACCTCGATGCGCTGGTGGTGCGCGTGCCGGCCTCGCTGCGCGCGATCGACGACGCGCCGTTCCGCGGCCTGGAACTGCGCGGACGCGCGGTGCTGGTGCATACCGGCTGGGACCGGCATTTCGGCACGCCGGCTTACGGCGTCGGCCATCCGTTCCTGACCGAAGCCGCGGCGGTGTGGCTGCGCGACTGCGGCGTGCGCTTGGTCGGGATCGATTCGATGAACATCGACGACACCGCAGGCAAGTCGCGGCCGGTGCATTCGACCCTGCTCGGCGCGGGGATCCTGATCGTCGAGCATCTGCGCAATCTGGCGGCGTTGCCGGACGCGGGTTTCAGCTTCAGCGCGGTGCCGCCGAAGGTGAAGGGGATGGGGACGTTTCCGGTGCGGGCGTTGGCGAAGTTGCAGGGCTGACGCGCTGCGGCCGGAAGGGCGCGTCGTGCCGTCGGGCCCGATGCCTTTCTTTCGGACAAGACCGGACGTCGATTGCTGCGCGCGAGCGGCCCAGCCGGCCCGCTCGCGTCGCAGGGCGTTTCAGCCGCGGCCCTGTCCTGTCAGCCCGGGCCGAACTTGAGCTGCTGCAAATACGCCTGCAACGCCGCGATCGCCAGCCGCACCTTGGCCGGCTGCGGCTCGCGCTGCGCGGTCACCGCGAACACGCCCAGCGGCGGCATCCGCCATTGCGGCAGCACCAGCACCGCGCGGCCTTCGTCGACCAGCGGCATCGCGTCGGGCTCGGGCAGGCGCACGATGCCGAGCCCCTGCAACATCATCTGCCCGACCACGCGCGAGTTGTTGGCGACGATGCGTCCGCCGACGCGCACCCGCCGCAAGGGCTCGCCGTCGGCGTACAGGTCGACGTATTCGGGCTGGTTGATGACGCTGAGGATCAGCATCGGATGCTCGGCCAGTTCCTCCGGCGTGCGCGGCAGGCCGTGCGCCTGCGCGTATTCGGTCGAGGCCACCAGCAGGTGCCGCCATTCGGCCATGCGCCGCGCGACCAGGTTCGAATCGAGCAGGCGGCCGACCCGGATCGCCAGATCGATGCGTTCGCCGATCAGGTCGATCTGGCGGTCGTCGGCGAAGATCCGCAGCGCCAGCGCCGGATGCGCGCGCAGCAGCGGCGCCAGCGCCGGCGCCAGATGCTGGGCGAAGCCGACCGGCACGGCGATGCGCAGCTCGCCGCGCGGCTCCTCGCGCAGGTCGCCCAGGCGCAGGTCGGCGCCGCGCGCGGCGTGCAGCATCGCCGCGCATTCCTCGTAATAGGCCTGGCCGATCTCGGTGGTGCTGAGCTTGCGGGTCGAGCGGTGCAGCAGCGCCACCCCGGTCTCGGCCTCGAGCTGGCGCAGTTGCTGGCTGACCGCCGAGGGGGTCATGTCGAGCTCGCGCGCGGCCGCGCTCATCGAGCCCAGCTCGACCACGCGGGCGAACAGGGCCATGCGCTTGAGGCGGTCTATCGTGAAGTCCAGCTTCATAGTCCTAGTTCCTCGGGCCGGATTATCGCCAGACCTGTTAGCGCACAGACTATATCCCGTCCTCACACCACGGGAGTCCCCCATGAACATCGTCCTGATCGGCGCCACCGGCTACGTCGGCCGCGCCGTGCTCGAAGAAGCCCTCAACCGCGGCCACCGCGTCACCGCCGTGGCCCGCAACGTCGATGCGCTGCCGGCCCATGCCGGCCTGACCGCGAAGGCGGCCAGCATCGGCGGCGATCCGGCTGCGCTTGCCGCCCTGCTGCGCGGCCACGAGGCGGTGATCGCCTCGTTCAACGCCGGCGGCTGGAAGAACCCGAACCTGCGCGCCGACACCGTCGCCGGCTATGCCCAGATCGTCGCCGCGGCCAAGCAGGCCGGCGTGCCGCGCCTGTTGGTGGTCGGCGGCGCCGGCAGCCTGGAGATCGCGCCGGGCCAGCAGGTGCTCGACCAGCCCGGTTTCCCCGACGAATACCGCGGCGGCGCCGAGGCGATGCGCGACGTGCTTAACACCCTGCGCGACGAGCGCGAGCTGGACTGGAGCTTCCTGTCGCCGGCCGCGCATCTGGTGCCCGGCGAGCGCACCGGCCGCTTCCGCCTCGGCGGCGACCAATTGCTGGTCGACGGCAACGGCGACAGCAACATCTCGGTGCAGGATTACGCGGTGGCGCTGATCGACGAGCTGGAACAGCCGGCGCATTCGCGTCGCCGGTTTACCTTGGCCTATTGAGGTTAAAGCGAGGAGTGAGCGGGGAGGAGTGAGGAGTGAGCGAGAGCAAGGGCGACTTCAGCCCTGCTGCGCTTTCGCTCACTTCTCACTCCTCCCCGCTCACTCCTCGCTCCTTGCTTGCGACCGCGCGCGTCAACCCAGCCCCCACGCCTGCCCACGTCAGCGCAATCGCCGCGCCCAGCAGCGCCACGATCGCCGGCTGCTGCGCCAACGCATCGGCCAGCGCCTTGGCCCAGCCGCTGACCGCGTCGCCGCCGCGGTAGACCACCGAGTCGATGAAGTTCTTGGCCTTGTAGCGCTGCTGCGCCGGCACTTCGGTGAACAGCATCTCGCGGCCCGGCCGCACCAGCGCGTACTCGCCGGCGCGGCGCAGCACCATCACTACCGCCAGCACAGCGAAGGTCGGGGCGAAGGCCAGCCAAACGAAGCCGGCGACGGTGACCAACGGCACCGCCACAAGCAGCACGCCGACCCCGAGCTTTTGCGCCAGCCTGCCCGTCAAAAACAACTGCGACGCGATCGCCAGGCTCTGCACCACGATATCGATGATCCCGAACACCCGGGTCTGATCGGCGCGATCCGGATACGTCGCCTCGACCAGCCGCGCCTGTTCGAAATACAAAAACGTGCTGACGCTCGCCAGCAGCACCACGAACGCGGCGATGCCTAGCAGGTAAGGCGAGCGCAACACATCGGTGAGCCCGGCGAACGGGCTGCCGCCGAGCGGCCGCTCGCGCGCGTGCGCGTCGCGGTCGCCGGCTTGCGCCGGCGGCAGCGGGTGCGCGTCGCGCCAGCGTTGCAACCACTGCGCCGCCGCGGCCGAAGCCAGCAGCAGCGCCGCGGCCAGCAGCAACAGCCCGGCGTGGCCGATCGGCCGCACCAGCAGCACGCCGAGGGTCGGGCCGAGCAGGCCGCCGAGGCTCGCGCCGGACGCCATCAGGGCGAAGGTGCGGCGCGCCTGCGCGCCCGGCATCAGGTCGGCGAGCACGCTCCAGGCCAGCGAGATCGCGATCAGGTTGAACACCGACAGCCAGATGTAGAACGTGCGCGCGACCCACACATCGTCCGGCCGCATCAGCATCGCCGCGGCGAAGCCGGCCAGGATCGCGGCGAACGCGGCGAAGGTCCAGGTCAGCACCCGGCGCCGGCGCGCGCGCGCGGCCAGCCAGCCGAACAGCGGCATCGTCGCCAGCGTGGCCAGGAACGTGCCGGTGAACAGCCATTGCAGGTTGTCGACGCCGCCGGCGATGCCCATGGTCTCGCGCACCGGCCGCAGCATGAAATAGCCGGCGAACAACAGCGCGAACATCAGCGCGCCGGCCAGCGCCGGCGCGGTGTCGCCGGCGGCGATGGCGAAGCTGCGCGCGGCCCAGCGGTTCAGCGCGCCGGGCTTGGGCGCGGCAGTGGACGGTTGCGGGGCGGCCATGGCGCGCGCCTCAACCGATCGCCGCGATCAGGGCGTCGCGCTGCTTCGCGTCGAGCATCGCGCCGGTGCCGGCGCGCAGGTTGTCGGTCTGGTTCTTCGGCTTGGACGTGGCCGGAATCACCACCGTCGCGGCCGGATCGCTGAGCGCGAACTTGAGGAACAGCTGCGCCCACGAATCGGCGCCGACCTCCGCCGCCCACGCCGGCAGCGGCTTGCCCTTGACCTGGGCGAACAAACGCCCGTCCTCGAACGCGCGGTTGATCATCACCGCGATGCCGAGCTCGCGCGCGAGCGGAAAGATCGTGCGCTCGGCGCCGCGCGACACCGGCGAGTAGTTGATCTGGACGAAATCGGGCTTGAGCGCGCGCATCTCCTGGGCGAGCTGTTCCTGCGCGTGTTCGCGGTAGTGGGTGAGCCCGACCAGCCGCACCTTGCCCTGCTGCTTAAGCTCGCGCGCCAGCGCCAGCTGGGTGCGGGTGTCGCGCAGGTTGTGCACCTGCAACAGGTCGATGCGGTCGGTGCGCAGGCGGCGCAGCGATTCCTGGAACTGCGCTAACCCTTCCTCGCGTCCGGTCACGCCGGAGAGTTTGGTCGCGATGAACAACTTGTCGCGGGCCTTGGCCTCGGCGACGAGGTCGCCCAGCGCATCCTCGGCGCTGGAGTACGTCGGCGCGGTATCGACCACCGTCGCGCCGGCGGCAAGGAAGCGTTGCAGCACCTCGCGCAGCGGCGCGCGCGCGGCGGCGTCGCTGCCGACTTCGAAACTGCCCGAGGTGCCCATGCCGATCACCGGAATGCGTTCGCCGGTGGCCGGGATTTCGCGTTTGAGCAAGGTGCCGGAGAACGGTCGTTCGGCCTCGACGGGCGCTGCGCCGGCTTGCGCCGGCGTGTGGTTTTCTTGACTGCACGCGGCCAGCGGCGCCAGCGCGAAGCCGGCGGCGGAGAGGGCGGCGGTGTGGAGGAAATCGCGACGGTTGGCCATGACGAATCCTGTGCGGTAGTGAAGGGCGCGGTCGTAGTGAAGGGCGCGGTCATCGCGGCGCGTGGGTTTGCGTCGCGCGATGGGTTCGAGCCTAGCCGCGCCGGCGCGGCCGCGACCGCGGCTGACAGAAATGTCATCGCGCGGTACCGCTGAACGACAGGAACGGCGACCGCGCGCGCGTTCGCGGCGGCGCGCGCTGTGCCGATGGTCATGGATCGGCGTTGCGGCGTTGTGCGCCACAGCATCGGATCGCGCCGAGATCCGCGCAGGCCGCGACGGCCTGAGCGGGTGGCAGTGGCTTGCGTCCCGGCGCGGTCCGCCGGGTTCGCGGCGCGGCTATGGATCGGAAAGCATCGGGCCCGCAGGCCCTGCCGCAACCGGCTTACTCGCCGCGCAGCTTGCCGATCAGCCGCATCGCCGCCGCCGGGTTGTTCTGTTTGGCCGCGCTGATGAAGTACACGAACACTTCGCGCGCCGCGCCGTTCGCCAGCGGCGCGGCCACGTGCGGCAGCTCCGGGTTGTCGCCGCCGCGCGCCCACGCCTGCGCGCGTTGCGCCCAGGCGTCGAGCTCGTCGTCGGGATAACCGCTGGCGACCTCGGCGCGCGAGCGCATCAGCCGGGCGTAGACGAAATCGCCGGTGATGTCGGCCAGCGACGGATACTCGTCGGAATCGGTGAACACCGTGGCGATGCGGCGTTCGCGCGCGAGTTGCAGATAGGCCGGCGCCAGGAAGCTCGGATGCCGCACTTCCAGCACGTGCTTGAGCGCGCGGCCGTCGAGCGTGCGCGGCAGCGCGTCGAGGAACGGCGCCAGGTCGTCCGGGTCGAAGCGCCGGCTCGGCGCCAGCTGCCACAGGATCGGCCCGAGCCGCTCGCCGAATTCGGCCAGGCCGCCGTCGATGAACGCCTTGGCCTGCGCCGCGGCCTTGGCCAGCGCGCCGGCCTGGGTGACCCGGCCCGGCGCCTTCAGCGAGAACACGAAGCCTTCGGGCGTTTCCGCCGCCCACTTGGCGTAGGTGGCCGGCTTCTGCGCACTGTAGAAAGTGCCGTTGATCTCGATGCTGCTGAGCTGGCGGCTGGCGTATTCCAGCTCGCGCCGCTGCACCAGCTTGGGCGGATAGAAGCGGTCGCGCCACGGCGCGAAGGTCCAGCCGCCGATGCCGCAGCGGATGCCGTCGACCGCGGCGACGCCGGTGGCGCCGGCGAGCGGATCGTCGGCGGCGGACTTGGCCGGTTTGGCCGGCGCTTTCCTGGCCTTGGCCGCGGGCGCGCCGAACAGGTCGCCGGCTTCGGAATCTCGATCTTTGCGCGTGCTCATACGTTCCAGGGGTTGTAAGTGCCGAACCACCACAGCCGGCCTTCCAGGTCGCGGCAGGTGTAGGCGCGGCCGCCGTAGTCCTGATCGGCGACCTCGACCACGATCTGCGCTCCGGCGGCACGGGCGTGGGCGTAGTGCTCGTCGGCGTCGCCGACGAGTACGCAACAGGCCTGAGTTTCGCGCCCGCCGATCTCATCGGGTTGGACGATGCGCCGGGACCATTCGCTTTCGTTGTTCGGATCGACCGAGCCGAGCATGATCATCCCGGCGCCGTAGGTCAGCTGGGCGTGATGGACCACGTCGCCGTCGGCATAGACCGCGTGCTTGACGAAGCCGAACGCGCGGCACAGCCAGTCGATCGCGGCGTGGGCGTCGCGGTAGCGCAGGCAGGGGATGATGGTGCTGCCGGCCGAAGCGTTCATCGGAACTCCTGTGCGGGCGCGGGGCCCAGGGCATGGCGCTGGACATGACAAAACGCAGGCGACGAGGATAGCGCGACGCGACTATCCTGGCATCTTCACGGTGCCGCGGCGCGGCAGGAGAAAGGCACATGGCCAGTTATTCCGGCGGCTGCCATTGCGGCAGGATCGCCTACGACGTGCAGGGCGAGCTCAGCGAAGCCTACGAATGCAATTGTTCGATGTGCAGCCGCCGCGGCGGCCTGCTGTGGTTCGTGCCGGTGGCGGCGTTCGAACTGAAGACCGCGCGCGACGATGTCGCGACTTACCAGTTCAACAAGCACGTCATCGAACATCACTTCTGCACGCATTGCGGCATCGCGCCGTTCAGCGAGGGCAAGATGCCCGATGGGACGCCGATGGTCGCGGTCAATGCGCGCTGCCTGCAGGATGTGGATCTGGAGGCGGTGAAGATCGTCAAGATCGACGGGCGCTCGTACTGATCGTTCAACGTGGTCGCGCCGGGCCGACCTGTCGGGCCTGAGCGCTACCGGAACCCACACTCCGTCGTTCCGGCGAAAGCCGGAATCCATTTTGCTGTCGCTTCTTCGTCGTCAACGAGCGCGGAGCGAGATCAAAATGGGTTCCGGCTTTCGCCGGAATGACGGATGGAGGGTTGCGCGGGTGGAGGGTTGTGCGGGTAGATGGTTGCGCGGGTAGATGGTTGTGCGGGTGGAGGGTTGTGCGGGTGGAGGGTTGTGCGGGTGGAGGGTTGCGCGGGTGGAGGGTTGCGCGTCCTGCTCGAAGCCGTTCGCTCTTCAGCCAATCAAAATGGGTTCCGGCTTTCGCCGCAACGACGAGCGTAGCGGACCGGTGCATCGACTCCGCAGTGATGCGCAATCAAAAGACGCCGCGTCTAGCCCGCAGCCGTATGCGCCGCGCCGAGCCGCGCGCGTCCCAGCTCGGTAATCACCGCCACGCTGCTCTCGCCGCGTTCCTCCACCCGCACCCAGCCCGGCCCGGCGACGTCGCCGATGGCGTCTTCGCCGATCCAGGCCAGCTCGCGCAGCAGCACGCTCATGCGCACGTTGAGGCGCTTGCACACGCGCGGCAGCGACAGGCCGTCGGGGTGTTGGTCCAGCAGCGCCAGCAGCGGCTCAGTCAATCCGGACAAGGCCGATGTCCTTGGCCGAACGCAGTTCGCGGCCCGGCGCCGGCGCGTGCGGATGCACGAGCACCGGGATCGATTTCGAGGTCGGGGTGCGCGCTTCGTCGGCGAAGCTCGACAGCGGCACCAGCGAATTGGTCTCGGGGTAGTACGCCGCCAGGCAGCCGCGCGGGATGTTGTATTCGACCAGCAGGAAGCGCTTGGCGCTGCGCTTGACGCCGTCGTCGCACAGGCTTTCCAGGTCGACCCAGTCGCCGGCTTTCATGCCCAGCTCGGCGATGTCGTCGGGGTTGATGAACAGCACGCGCCGTTCGCCGAACACGCCGCGGTAGCGGTCGTTCATGCCATAGATCGTGGTGTTGTACTGGTCGTGCGAGCGGGTCGTGGCGAGGGTGAACACCGGCTGCTCGCGGCCGGCGCGGGCGCGGTGCACGGGCAGGTCGGTCGGCACCGCGTGGGCCTTGAACTGTGCCTTGCCCTGCGGGTTCATCCAGCGCCGCTCGGCGGCGGCGTTGGGCAGGTGGAAACCGCCGGGCACGCGTACGCGCGCGTTGAAGTCGTGGAAGTCGTCGAACACGGCGGCGATCGCGTCGCGGATGCGGTCGTAGTCGCCGATCATCTCCAGCCAGTCGATCCGGCTGCGCTCGCCGAGGGTGGCGTGGGCCAGGCGCGCGACGATCGCCGGTTCCGACAGCAGCTCCGGCGAGGCCGGCGCGTTGATGCCGGCCGACAGGTGGACCATGCTCATCGAATCCTCGACCGTGACGCCTTGCGGCCCGGCCGCCTGGAGGTCGATCTCGGTGCGGCCCAGGCACGGCAGGATGTAGGCGTCGCGGCCGTGGACCAGATGGCTGCGGTTGAGCTTGGTGGCGACGTGCACGGTCAGGTCGCAGCGGCGCAGCGCGCGATGGGTGGCCTCGGTGTCGGGCGTGGCGGTGGCGAAGTTGCCGCCGAGGCCGAAGAAGGTCTTGCAGCGGCCGTCGAGCATGGCTTCGATCGCGCCGACGGTGTCGTGGCCGTGGCGGCGCGGCGGTTCGAAACCGAACACGTCGCGCAGGCGGTCGAGGAAGGCCGGCGCGGGCTTCTCGTAGATGCCCATGGTGCGGTCGCCCTGCACGTTGCTGTGGCCGCGCACGGGACAGGCGCCGGCGCCGGGGCGGCCGATGTTGCCGCGCAGCAGCAACAGATTGACGATCATGTGGATCGTCGCGACCGAATGCTTGTGCTGGGTGATGCCCATGCCCCAGCAGCAGATCACGCTGTCGGCGCCGACGTAGACCGCGGCCGCGCGCTCGATCTCGGCCCGGCTCAGGCCGGACTCGGCGACGATGGTGTCCCAGGATTCGGCCGCCACGTCGGCGGCGAACGCGTCGAAGCCCTGGGTGTGTTCGGCGATGAAGGCGGTGTCGATCACCCGCGCGGCGCCGTCGCGCAGCGCTTGCGCGTCGAGCTCCAGCACCCGCTTGATGATGCCCTTGACCGCGGCGAGGTCGCCGCCGATGCGCAGCTGGAAATAATCGGAAGAGATCCGGGTCGAGCCGTTGTGCAGCATCTCCAGCTTGTCCTGCGGATCGGCGAAGCGTTCCAGCCCGCGCTCGCGCAGCGGATTGAACGAGACGATCGCGGCGCCGCGCTTGGCCGCCTGGCGCAACTCGCCGAGCATGCGCGGGTGGTTGGTGCCGGGGTTCTGGCCGAAGATGAAGATCGCCTTGGCGACCTCGAAATCCTGCAGCAGCACCGTGCCCTTGCCGACGCCGATCTGCGCCTTCATCGCCGTGCCGGAAGGTTCGTGGCACATGTTCGAGCAGTCGGGGAAGTTGTTGGTGCCGAACTCGCGCACGAACAACTGGTACAGGAACGCGGCTTCGTTGCTGCAACGGCCGGAGGTGTAGAACAGCGCTTCGTCGGGCGAGGCCAGCGCGCGCAGGTGCTCGCCGATGCGGGCGAAGGCTTCGTTCCAGGTGATCGGCAGGTATTTGTCGCTGGCCGCGTCCCAGCGCATCGGGTGGGTCAGGCGGCCCTGGTTTTCCAGCCAGTAATCGCTGTAGCGCGCCAGCTCCGCCACGGTGTGTTCGGCGAACAGTTCCGGGGCGGCGCGGTGTTTGGTCGCTTCGGCGGCGACGGCCTTGGCGCCGTTTTCGCAGAACTCGAACGTGGAGGTGTGGTCGCGGTCGGGCCAGGCGCAGCCGGGGCAGTCGAAGCCGTCGGGCTGGTTGGCCGAAAGCAGGGTGCGCGCGCCGCTGACCGGCACGTCCTGTTCGATCAGGTGCTTGGCGACGCTGCGCAGCGCGCCCCAGCCGCCGGCGGGGCCGTCGTAGGGGCGGATCGGGTTCTTATCGCTCATGGCCGGTGTCCGTGGCGTGCGGCGCGGCGGCGGCGTCTTCGCTGAGCCGCTGCGCATGGGTGTAGACGGCGTGCCCGTCATCGCGGGCGAAGCCGATCAGGGTCAGGCCGGCGCTGTCGGCCAGGGCGATCGCCAGCGCGGTCGGCGCCGAGATCGCGGCGAGCACGGCGATGCCGGCCTGCGCGGCCTTCATCGCCATCTCGTAGCTGGCGCGGCTGGTGACCACGCAGAAGCCGCGTTGCGGATCGACGCCGGCCTGGGCCATCGCGCCGATCAGTTTGTCGAGCGCGTTGTGGCGGCCGACGTCTTCGCGCACCAGCCGCACGCGGCCGTCGCGCTCGGCCCAGGCGGCGGCGTGGGTGGCGCCGGTCAGCGCGTTGAGCGGCTGGCTGCGGCGCAGTTCGTGCAAGGCGCGGCGCAAGGCCGCGGCGTCGATGCGCGGGCCGGCGCCGACCCGCGGCGGCGGCCGCAGCACCGCTTCGATGCTTTCGGTGCCGCACACGCCGCAGCCGCTGCGGCCTTGCAGGTTGCGCCGGCGCGCGGCGAGCGCGGCGGCGCGTTCGGGCGGCACCGCGAGCGCGACGCTGATGCCTTCCAGCGATTCGGCGATCTCCTCCACGGCGAGTTCGGCCGGCGCGGCGACGATGCCTTCGCTGAGCGAGAAACCGAGCGCGAAATCGGCGATGTCCTGCGGCGTGGCCATCATCACCGCGAACGCATCGCCGTTGTACGCCAGCGCCACCGGCACTTCGGCGGCGACCTCGTCCATCGCCTCGCGCAGCGCGCCGTCGCGCACCCGGCGCACGCGCCGGCGCACGGCGCCTTCGCCGCGCGCGGCTTGCGGATCGGGCAATGACGGTTTCGCGCTCATCGATCGCTCAGTGGAACAGCACGAACGCCTTCTGCAAGGTCACCCACATGCCCCAGGCCAGCGGCACGCCGACCGCGGCCCAGGCCGCCAGCACCAGCGCCGGATGGCCGCCGCGGCCGACCAGGGCCATCTGCTCGGCGCTGTAGGCGGCCTCGCCGTTGCGGCCGGTCTTCTCGTGCGCCAGCGCCTTCTCGCGCGCCAGTTCCTCCGGCGTCATGAAGTGCTTCTGCGCGATCGGCCGCACCAGCAGGTTGCACAGCAGGCCCAGGACGAGCATCGCGGCCAGGATATACATGGTGGTGTTGTAGACCTGCGAAGGCGGCAGGCCCAGGCCGAGCTGGTAATCGCGCATGTAGTTGACCACCACCGGTCCGAGGATGCCGGCGGTGGCCCAGGCGGTCAGCAGGCGGCCGTGGATCGCGCCGACCATCTGGGTGCCGAACAGGTCGGCCAGATAGGCCGGAATGGTCGCGAAGCCGCCGCCGTACATCGACAGGATCACGCAGAAGATCGCCACGAACGCGGCGATGCTGCCGGCCGAACCGGCCGACGGCGCCGACGCGTACAGCACGAAGCCGAGCACGAAGAACACCACATAGGTCATCTTTCGGCCGATGTAGTCGGAGGTGGACGCCCAGAAGAAGCGCCCGCCGATGTTGAACAGGCTCAGCAGGCCAGTGAAGCCGGCGGCGATCGCGGCGATCGCCTTGAGCTGGTCGTCGGCGAGCGACTTGATCCCGCCGTCGACGCCGATCAGCTTGCCGCCGAACACTTCCTGCAGCATCGGCGAGGCCATGCCGATCACGCCGATGCCGGCGGAGACGTTGAGGCACAGCACGCCCCACAGCAGCCAGAACTGCGGAATGCCCCAGACCTTGCTGGCGTGCACGTGCTGCTGGGTGATCATCGCATTGCTCTGCGCCGGCGGCGGCGTCCAGCCGGCCGGCTGCCAGCCGCTCGGCGGCACCCGGTAGCCGAACGCGCCGGCCATCATGAACACGAAATAGCCCGCGGCCAGGACCAGGAAGGTTTCGAACACGCCGACCGAATCGGCGGTCGCGAAACGCTTCATCAGCGCGTCGGCGAGCGGGCTGCCGATCATCGCGCCGCCGCCGAAGCCCATGATCGCCATGCCGGTGGCCATGCCGCGGCGGTCGGGGAACCACTTGATCAGGGTCGACACCGGCGAGATGTAGCCCAGGCCCAGGCCGATGCCGCCGATCACGCCCGAACCCAGCCACAGCAGCCAGATCTGATGGGTCTTGATGCCGATCGCCGAAATCACCAGCCCGCCGCACCAGCACAGCGCCGAGACCACGCCGGCCTTGCGCGGGCCGGCGCGTTCCAGCCAACCGCCCCACAGCGCCGCCGAGCAGCCCAGCAGGACGAAGAACAGGGTGTACATCCAGCCCAGCGAACTGACCTTCCAGTCGCAGCCGGTGGCGAACATGCGCGCGAAGAAACCCATGTCGGCCGGGCAGTCCAGCGGTTGCTCGATGCCGACCGCTTTGGACAGCGGCAGCCAGAACACGCTGAAGCCGTAGGCCATGCCGATGCACAGGTGGATCGCCAGGGCCGCCGGCGGCACCAGCCAGCGGTTGAATCCGGGTTTGGCGACGATGCGTTCTTTCGACAGCAGGCCGGGTGCGGCGGGCTGCGTTGCGGCGATCGCCGCGCTTTGGCTGGACATGCGGACCCCTCGGTTTAGTACGGCTGCCAATAGGCTGTTCAGGGCATAAAGTCTGGGGGAAGGCCCTGAGCGCGCACGGAGGCTAACCTAAGCGCGAGGCGTGCGTATATCGCTGAGTAGTCTAATAATCGGCTGTGGAAAGCCGATTAGTGACCTGGGCGTGACGGCTGAATAGCACGGGTGTGCGCCGCAGCGTCGCGACGATGAGAGGGCGATCATGTTCAAGGTCCAAATCCAACCCAAATGGACACTTCACGCCGCCGATGGGCGGCCGCTGCCGCCGAAATTGATCGAATTGTTGTTGGGCGTGCACGCGACCGGATCGCTGGCCGCGGCCTGTCGCGACCTGGGACTTTCGTACCGCTATGCGTGGGGCTTGCTGCAGGACTCGCAGGCGCTGTTCGACGCGCCGCTGCTGCGCATGGAGCGCGGCCGCGGCGCGCGCCTGACCGCGCTCGGCGAGCGGCTGGTGTGGGCCGAGCAGCGCATCGCCGCGCGGCTGGCGCCGACGCTGGACAGCCTGGCCTCGGAGGTCGAAGTGGAACTGGGCCGCGCGCTCAGCGCGCTGGCGGCACCGCCGCGCATCCACGCCGCGCACGGTTTCGCGGTGGAGACCTTGCGCCGCTTCCTCGACGAGGCCGACACCGAGGTCGACCTGAAATACCGCAGTCCCGGCGACGCGCTCGACGCCTTGCGCGCCGGCGCCTGCGACCTGGCCGGCGTGCATCTGCCGATCGGCGAGTTCGAGCGCGACATCCTCGCCCATTACGCCGACCGCATCGATCCGCACGGCGACCGCGTGCTGCATCTGGCCACGCGCCGGATCGGCCTGATCGTGGCGCCGGGCAATCCCAAGCGCATCCGCGCGCTGGCCGATCTGCTGCGCGCCGAAGTCCGCTTCATCCACCGTCAGCCCGGTTCCGGCGCGCGCCTGCTGCTGGAGCGGATGCTGGCGCGGCAGGGCCATTCGATCCGCGCGGTGCGCGGCTGCGGCATCGACGAACTGACCCACGCCGCGGTCGCGGCCTACGTCGCCAGCGGCATGGCCGACGCCGGCTTCGGCCTGGAGACGCCGGCGCGGCGTTACGGCCTCGAGTTCGTGCCGGTGGCGACCGAGCACTATTTCTTCCTCGTCCGGGCGAGCACGCTGGACTCACCGGCGCTGGCCGAAACCCTGGCGATCCTGCGCAGCGAGCGGTTTCGCAGCGAACTGGGCAGGCTGCCGGGTTACGACGCGGGGCGTTGCGGCGAGGTGCAGGAACTGGCCGAGGCGTTCGCTTCGGCGCGCGGGGTATTCGGCTGAGCGTGGCGGGGGCGCCGTTGCATTGTTGTCGCGGTCGCGGCTTGCGCCGCTCCTACAGGAAGCTGCGGACTGCGGCGTAGCGACTGTAGGAGCGGCGCGAGCCGCGACTGCGGGGTGTCCGCTTGCGTCGGAACGAATCCCGGACGTGGTGCTGCGCGGGCGGATCGGGGTTGCGTCGCGGTTGAATGGTCGCGGTCGCGGCTCGCGCCGCTCCTACAGGAAGCTGCGGACTGCGGCGTAGCGACTGTAGGAGCGGCGCGAGCCGCGACCGCATGGCGTCCGTTTGCGCCGGAACGAATCCCGTGCGTGGCGCTGCGCGGACGGGGCATGGTTGCGTCGTGGTTGTGTTGCCGCGGTCGCGGCTTGCGCCGCTCCTACAGGAAGCTGTGGGCTGCGGCGTAGCGACTGTAGGAGCGGCGCAAGCCGCGACTGCGGGGTGTCCGATTGCGTCGGAACGAATCCCGGGCGTGGCGCTGCGCGGACGGGGCATGGTTGCGTCGTGGTTGTGTTGGCGCGGTCGCGGCTTGCGCCGCTCCTACAGGAAGCACGGGCTGCGGAGTAGCGACTGTAGGAGCGGCGCGAGCCGCGACCGCGGAGTGTCCGATTGCGCCGGAAGAATCGCGGGCGTGGTGCTGCGCGGGCAGGTCCGGGTTGCGTCGTGGTTGTGTTGGCGCGGTCGCGGCTTGCGCCGCTCCTACAGGAAGCACGGGCTGCGGCGTAGCGACTGTAGGAGCGGCGCGAGCCGCGACCGCGGGGTGTCCGCTTGCGTCGGAACGAATCCCGGACGTGGTGCTGCGCGGGCAGGGCCGGGTTGCGTCGTGGTTGTGTTGCCGCGGTCGCGGCTCGCGCCGCTCCTGCACGGGCTTGGGAAACGAAAAAGGCGCGGGATTGGCCGCGCCTTCTTCGTTCGATCCGCGGCCGCGGTCAGCGGATCGGCTCGTCCAGCATCAGCTCGCGCACGAACCGCACCGGCGGCGCGCCGTAGGACAGCACCTGGTCGTGGTAGGCCTTGAGCTCGAACTTCGCGCCGAGCTTCTCCTCGACCGCGCGGCGCATGTCGAAATGCTCCTGCGCGCCGACGAAGTAGGTCGGCAGCTGGGCCGAGGTCAGCTGCGCGCGCACCCACTTGCCGGCGGCTTCGCGTTCCTGCTGGAAGGTCTGCTTGGTCATGAACTCCATCGCCTGCTCGCGGCTCCAGTCCTCGACCTGCACGCCCTGGTCGAGGATCGCGTTGCCGATGCTGCGCAGGTAGAACTTGAGCTGGACCAGGCGGAACAGCGGGTCGTTGTTCAAGTAACCCGAGTCGGCCATCAAGTCTTCGCTGTACACCGCCCAGCCTTCGGCGAACACGCCCGAACGCAGCACCGCGCGCAGGGTCGACGGCGCCTTGGCCGAGTGCGCGCCTTCCAGGTAGTGGCCCGGCATCGCCTCGTGGATCGACAGCAGGTGGATCATGCGCGTGTTGTATTCGCGCAGGAACGAGTTCACCTGTTCGTCGTTCCAGTCGTCGGGAATCGGCGAGATCGCGTAGTAGGTGTCCAGGCCCTTGTCGAGCGGGCCCGGCGAATCGCAATAGGCCAGCGCCACGCCGCGCTGGAATTCCGGCATCAGGATCACCTTGACCGGCGCGTCGGGCACGGTCACCAGGTTCTTGGCGCGGGTGAACTCGGTCGCTTCGCTCAAGGTCTGCTTGGCGAAGTCGACGACCTTGTCGCGCGGCGCCTTGTCGGCGTAGGCCAGTTCCAGCGCGGCCTCGATCGCGGCCTGCTGCTGCTCGGGCGTCGGCTTGTCCGGCAGCGCCGGCGCGTCCGGCTTGCCCTTGAGTTCCTTCTGCGCGATCGCGTACATCTCGCCGCGCACGCGCGCCAGCTCGGCCTTGGCGCGCTGCATGATCTGCGCGCGCGACAGCGAGGAGTTCAGCGAGAACTTGAGCTTCTCGTCGTACAGGGTCTGGCCGATGCGGAAATCGCCCTTGGCGTTCGGCACCAGGGTCTTGTCGAGCCAGGTCTGCTGCTCGGCGACGGCCTTGCGCAGGCCGGCGACGGCGGCGTCCAGGCGCTTGCGCGGCTCGCCCTTGAGCTGGCCGGCGTTGGGCGCGATGAAGGTGTCGATCAGGCTCAGCACGCCGGCGTTCTGCTTGGCCACGGTTTCGGCGTGGATCTTCGGCACCCGCGCCGGATCCAGGTTGGCGCGGGCCTGGGCGAAGATCTGCGGGATCTTCTCCATGCGCGCGGTCGCCGATTGCAGCCGCTGCGGCATCGGCGCGAAGTCGCGCGCCATCAGGTTGTAGATCGCATCGCCCGCCAGGCCGCTGTAGACCAGCGGGTCCCAGGCCCAGCTCTGCAGGGTCTGCAGGTTCCACACGTCGGCTTGCAGGCGGTTGCGCAGGATCAGCGCGTCGACCTGGTTCTCGCGCGAGAGCTTGGTCGCGTCGATCGCGTCGAGTTCGCCGAGCAGCTTCTTGCTGAAGTCGAGCTGGTGCTGGCGGCCGGCGGCGCTGAGATCGTCGATTTCGCCGTCGTAGCGGTGATCGCCGATCTGGGTCGCGGCGACCGGGTTGATCTTCATGACCCCGTCGAGCCAGCGCTTGGACAGCTCGGCGAACGCGGCGTCCACGGCCGGGTCGGCGGCGTTGGCGGTCGTCGCGGCCGGCGCGGCGGCGCTCGGCGGTGCGGCGGATTCGGGCGGCTTGCAGGCGGTCATGGCCAGGGCGAGCAGGGCGGTGGAGAGGGCGAGGGCGAGCGAAGTGCGATGCGGCGAACGCATGGGGAATCCCGGTGGCAGGGGACGGCCGAAGGCCGGTTGGCGCGCAGGATAGGGCATGGGCATGACCGCTGCATGGGTCATTGGTCGGGGCGCAGCGGCGCTGCGTGCGTGGCGACGGGCGTCGCGCCGCCGGCTTTGCCGCGGCAGCGGTTACGCGGTCAAGACAGCCGGCGCGCCGGGCAAAGTCGCCCGCCACGCCGCTGCCGCGATCGCCCCCTGTAGGAGCGGCGCGAGCCGCGACCGCGTCAACGAGGCGCAGGCGTTCGCCCGAAATCCGATCGGACGATCCGCATCCATGGCGGTTTCGTGGCGCATCGGCCGTCGCGTCGGGTGCGGGTGCGGTGGATTTGAGCTGGCGCCGGCGAGTCGTTGGCGCGGTCGCGGCTTGCGCCGCTCCTACAGGGGGCTTCGGCGGGTTTTTTGCGCAGTTGTCGTGTCGGAGGTCGGATTTCGCGGGTTGCGCGGGGCCGGGTTTCATAACCATCGGTCATGCCTTCATGCGCCCGGGCACAGGCGAGCGCCTTTGCGGCCGCGCCCGCGAACGCCGCCATCGCCTTGCGCGGCGGGCGTTGCGGCTGAACAGGGCGTTCGCCGACGACGCTCGCCGCGGGCCGGGTTGGTCAACTGTTCGCCACCCATCGCCGCCGCTTCGATTGACATCGCTTTATCGCGATGCAACATAAACCGCGTCGCCGCCCCGCGCCGCGACCTTTCCTCCGCAACCGATCCCGCCGCCGTGAACGCATTCCGTCCGATCTGCTCGCCGTCCGCCAACCGCCGCTACGCCGGTGGGTGTCGCATGGCCCTGTGTCGGCGCTGAATCCGCCGCGCCGCCGCGCGCGCCGTTCGTTTCGTTCCCGGTTTCCCAGGTTGCCTCGCCATGTCGTCGCTCTCGTCCGCACCATCGCATCCACGTTTCGCCGCGAACGCACGAATGCGCGCGCGGTGTAGCGGGCGGGCGAGGCCTCAGCGCTAAGCGCGTCCGCCGGCCGAGCCTGCCGCACCGCTAGATCTACCACCGCTTTCCCACCGTCCCGCGCGGCGGGCGACCTGCGGCTAATCCCGCATTCGTCTCTCTCCCCTCCCAACGACCGCGCTGCGCCCCGCGCAGCGGCGGCGGCCGCACGCCGTCGCGGGCCGGCTTTTTGTTCGCGTCTTCGCTTCGCCTCTCCCATCGTCTTGCAGGAATTCTTCATGTCCCAGTCCGTCCGCAGTCCCGAAGCGCGCTACCGGCGTCTGTCGCTGGCGCTCGCGCTCGCCCTGGCCGCGCCGTTGGCGCAGGCCGCCGATGCCGCGGCCGATGCCGGCCCCGGCGTCACCCTCGACGCGGTGCAGGTCACCGGCACCAACCTCAAGCGCAGCGACGAAGCCGGGGTGAACCCGGTGCTGGTGCTGGACCGCGCGCAGATCGAGAAGAGCGGCAAGGTCACCGTGTCGGACCTGCTGCGCAGCCTCACCGTCAACAGCGGCAACAGCTTCAACGAGCAGTACACCGGCAGCTTCGCCAACGGTTCGGCCGGCGTTTCGCTGCGCGGTCTGAGCCAGAAGAACACCCTGGTGCTGGTCAACGGCTACCGCGTCGCCTCCTACGGTTTCGCCCAGGGCACCCAGGACAATTTCGTCGACCTCAACGCGCTGCCGCTGGGCGCGATCGAACGGGTCGAGATCCTCAAGGACGGCGCCTCGGCGTTGTACGGCTCCGATGCCATCGCCGGCGTGGTCAACCTGATCCTGCGGCGCAAGATCGAAGGCGTCGAAGTCGATGCGTCGTACGGCGCTTCGACCGAAGGCGGCATCGACCAGCGCAGCCTCGGCCTGCGCGCGGGCCGCGGCGATCCGGCCCAGGACGGCTACAGCCTGCGTTTCAGCCTGGACGTGTTCCAGCGCGGCCAGCTCAACGCCGACGAACGCGATCTGACCAAGAGCGGCGATTACCGCAACCAGCCCGGCGGCCGCCTGGCCGGTTGGTCGACCCAGGGCGGGGCCTATCTGAGCAACCCGCGCGCTCCGGTCGCGTTCGCGTGCCAGCCGGGCACGCAATCGCGGCCGTACAGCGATTTCGGCAGCCCGCTGCCGGGCAACGCCTGCGCGTTCAACACCCAGCCGTTCCGCACCCTGATCCCGGACGTGGAGCGCTATCAGGCGCTGGTCGCCGGCGATGTGCGTTTCAGCGACAGCGTGCAGGGCTTCGGCGAAATCCTCTACAGCACCAGCCACAACGGCGCTTACTTCAGCGCGCCGATGACGGTCGGCGCGGGCCTGCGCGCGTACGACCGCAGCACCGGCCGGCTGGTCGACATTCCGGCGGTGCTGCCGGTCGGCCATCCGAACAATCCCAACGCGGTGCCGACGCCGTTCGAGTATTCCTTCCTCGACCTCGGCGCGCGCTACAAGATCAACAAGTCGCAGTTCTACCGCGGCTTGTTCGGCCTGCGCGGGCAGGGCCAGGTGTGGGATTGGGAAGTCGCCGCCAGCCATTCGGAAAGCCGCCAGCGCGAGTACGTGCGCAACTTCCTCGACCGCTACGCGTTCGAGCGGGTGCTGCGCGACGGCAGCTACGATTTCCTGAATCCCTCGCGCACGCCCGGCGCGCTCGACGCGCTGCGCCTGTCCACGCGCCGGCCGGGCACGTACCGCTTGAGCACGTTGAGCGGCAAGATTTCCGGCTTCCCGTTGCAATGGCGCGCCGGCGACGTCGGCGTGGCCGCGGGCGTGGAGTTCCGCGACGAAGCGCAGGACGCGCGCACCAGCCCGCAGGTGCTGTCGGGCACCGAGTTGCGCCCGGCGATCAACCTGATCGACGGCGACCGCCGCGTCGCCGCGGCGTTCTTCGAACTCAGCCTCAAGCCGTGGCAGCAGGTGGAAGTGCAGCTCGCCGGCCGCGGCGACCACTACAGCGACTTCGGCAGCGCGTTCTCGCCGAAGCTCGGCGTGCGCTGGCAGCTCAACGACGATTTCCTGCTGCGCTTGAACGCCTCGCGCGGCTTCCGCGCGCCGTCGCTGCCGGAGATCGCGCAGAGCACCACGATCAGCTACGGCTCGGTCATCGATCCCTTCGATCCGGTCCAGCCCGGCGCCTCGCGCGGCGTGACCGTGCTGCGCGCCGGCAACCCGGACCTCAAGGCCGAGCGCTCCAGCAACCTCAACCTCGGCCTGCTGTGGGCGCCGGACGCCGACACCAGCCTCGGCATCGATGTCTACCGCATCCGCCAGGACGACCTGATCGCGCCGGACAACGTGCAGTTCGTGGTGTCCAATCCGGCCGCCAATCCGGGCCGGATCACCCGCGACGCGCAAGGCCGCCTGCAACTGGTCGAGAACCGTTATTCCAACCAAGGCACCTTGACCACGACCGGCTTCGACGTGGAAGGACGCAAGGTCTGGCACGCCGGCGACGACACCTGGACCCTGGACGGCACCTGGACCCGCCTGCTGAGCTTCGAGCAGCCGCTGGTGGCCGGCCAGGCCGAGCGCGACGGCGCCGGCAACAACCTGTTCGGCGCGCTGCCGAAGTGGCGCGGCATCACTTCGCTGGCCTGGAACCGCGGCGACTGGAAGACCCAGCTGTCGTGGCGCTACATCGGCGGCTACGGCCAGAAGGTGGTCGATGCGCGCAGCAATCCGGGCTTGCGCAGCAAGGTCGACGACTACCACCAGTTCGATCTGTACGTCGGCTATGAAGGCCTGCGCGACACCACGCTGTACGCGTCGGTGCAGAACCTCGCCGACAAGGCGCCGCCGTTCGATCCGTCCGGCGGTGCGTTGCCGTACGACATCACCCAGTACGACGCGCTCGGGCGGTTCGTGACGGTCGGGGTGAAGTACACGTTCTGAGTTCGCTGCCGCAACCGCCGGCCCGCGCTGCGCGCACGGGCCGACGCGCGGACGGGCCGGCTACGAACGGGCGGGAGCTGCGGCTCCCGCCCGTTTTCGTTTGCGCCGCCGGCTTCGACCCCGTCGCTGCGCGCCGCGCGTTGGACCGGTGACTGGTCCGCAGGGCGGATGCGCGCAGGCGCTGCGCGATGGCATAGTGCCGCCAGCCACGAAGGCGAAGGAGAAGCAAGTAATGGAAACGATGGCGACACGGGCGCAGCGGCGCCGGAACGGGGCGGCGATGCGCTGGCTGCTGGCGGCGGCGTTGATCGCGGCGAGCACGGCGGGCTGCAGCCAAGGCAAGCATCCCGAAGCGTCGATGAAGGCCGCCGACGAAGCCGTCAGCGTGCCGGAAGCGCCGGTCGCGCCGCCGGGTTCGGGCGGCGGCAGCCAGGAGCAGGCCAAGGCCGACCTCGGCGTGTTGCTGGCCTACGAACACCGCGTGCGCATCCGCCTGGCCGGCGACAAGATCGCCGCCCGCGCCAAGGCCGTGCAGGACGCCTGCACCGGCGGCAAGTTCGGCCCCTGCGTGGTGCTGGGCATGAACCAGAGCGGCGGCGATGATCCCTCGGCGAGCCTGCAGGTGCGGACCGTGCCGAACGGCGTGGAGCCCTTGATCGCGCTGGCCGGGCAGGGCGAGCAGATCGCCGACCGCGGCATCCAGGCCGAGGACCTCGCGGTGGCCGTGCGCGACAACTCGATGCGCCAGGACCGCCTGCGCCGCGAGCACGCGCGCCTGCTCGAGTTCCAGGAGCGGCGCGACCTGAAGATGGCCGACGTGCTGACCCTGTCGCAGCGCATCGCCGAAATCGAATCGCAGTTGCAGGCGGCCGAGCAAGAGGCCGCGCAGCAGCAGCGGCGCATCTCGACCCAGCTGATCAACTTCGACTTCGCCACCACCGCGACCCAGGAAAGCACCAGCGAGATCGGTCAGGCGGTGCGCGAGTTCGGCGGCATCGTCGCCTCGGTCATCGCGTTCCTGATCCGCGCGGCGGCGGTGTTGCTGCCGCTGGGTCTGGTCGGCGGCACCGGGCTGTGGCTGCTGCTGAAGCTGTGGCGCGCGCGGCGGCGGCGCAAGGCCGCGGGCTGATCGGCGTTTGAGCGCCGGCCGGCGTTGCCGGCCGGCGCATCGCAGCCGTGCGGGGCTTCAGCGTTCTTCCGAATCCTCGAATTCGACCAGCACGTCCAGATCGAAGGCCAACGCCTGCACCGCTTCGCGCACTTTGTCGGCGGTGGAGGCGTTGGGCGCGTCGATCTCCAGTTCGTGCACGCCGGGCCCGTTGTCGTCGGGCAGGCCGGCGGAGCTGGAATCGTCGTCGTCCATATGCGGCATCAGGTCGGCGACTTCCTCGACGTGTTCGATGCCGTCGAGGCTGTTGAGCAGATTGCCGATCGCGCGCGCGTCGTCGTCGTTGCCGGTGATGCGCAATCGAAGCAGAGGCATGGCGGAGATCCTGGGTCGCGGAGGAGTCTGGAGGCTAGGCAGCGGCCGGATAAGGCGGCGTGAACGCCCTGCATGCGCGATCCGCGCAAATCGTCACGCGCGGGTAAAGCGGCGCGTACACGGCGTCACACACGCGGCATCGCGAGGGCGTAGGCTAGCGCCATGACCAGCATTCCTATCGACGACGCATCGCCTTCCGCAACCGCCGCCAACGGCGTCACCTTGCGCCCGCTGGAGCGCGGCGACCTGCATTTCATCCATGTGCTCAACAACAACCGCAGCGTGATGGGCTATTGGTTCGAGGAGCCGTACGAGTCGTACGTCGAGCTCGAAGAGCTGTACCGCAAGCACATCCATGACCAGTCCGAGCGCCGTTTCATCGTCCAGGACAGCGCGATGGAGCGGATCGGGCTGGTCGAACTGGTCGAAATCGACCATCTGCACCGGCGCGGCGAGTTCCTGATCATGATCTCGCCCGAACACCAGCGCCGCGGCTATGCGCGGCTGGCGACGCGGCTGGCGATCAATTACGCGTTCCGGGTGTTGAACCTGTACAAGCTGTATTTGCTGGTGGACGTCGACAACACCCGTGCGATCCGCATTTACGAGGATGCGGGGTTCCAGCGCGAAGGCGTGCTGGTCGACGAGTTCTTCACCGACGGGCGCTATCACGATGTGGTGCGGATGTGCTTGTTCCAGCATCAGGTGCTGGGGCGGGTCGGGAAGTAAGCCGTGCTGGGGGTGTCGGGCACGATGCTCTGGTTTCGGCCCGCCGCGAACTGAGTCGAAAGCGTCGGGCCCGAAGGCCCTGCCACAGTAGCGCAGCGCGTCGGGCCTGGGGCTCTGCCACAGCGGACACCGAACTCGCGGTTCGTCATCCCCGCGAAGGCGGAGATCCGGAGACTTCAGCGTACTGCCTGGATGAAGCCCTGGATGCCCGCGTTCGCGGGCATGACGGCGGTTGGGTTTCTCGGCGCCTCTTTACTATCGTCATCCCCGCGAAGGCGGGGATCCAGAGACTTCAGCGCCCTGCCTGGATGAATCCCTGGATACCCGCGTTCGCGGGCATGACGGCGGTTGGGTTTCGCGGCGCCTCTTGACTATCGTCATCCCCGCGAAGGCGGGGATCCAGAGTCTTCAGCGCCCTACCTGGATAAAGCCCTGGATGCGCGCGTTCGCGGGCATGACGGCGGCTGGGTTTCGCGGCGCCTCTTAACTATCGTCATCCCCGCGAAGGCGGGGATCCAGAGACTTCAGCGTAATGCCTGGATAAAGCCCTGGATGCCCGCGTTCGCGGGCATGACGATGGGGGCACAGAGTCGAGGCGGGTTTTCTTAGCCCTTCTTCTCGCGCACCGGCAACGGCACATTGCAGATATTGATATGCCCGGCCGGCTGCAGATACCAATCGTCGCGACGATTGCGCCGCGACTCCACCAGCTCGGCGAACAACGGCGTATCCGTGCGCAGCACCTCGAGCTTGGCGCGCTGCGCTTCCGGCACGTCGGCGGCCAAGCGGATCGACGCGATCGGCGCGCGCTCCGACGCTTTCTCGTAGAACCCCAGCGCGCCGGTCCCGCGCGGCAGCACCGACAGCAGTTCCATGCCCTGCACGACCCGGCCGACCGTGGTGATGTTGCGGTCCAGGTGGCGCGGCGACTGGCCGATCACCACATACAGCTCGCTGCCGTTGCTGGAATCGGGCGCCATGTCGCGGCCGGCGCCGACGGTGCCGTAGCAATGCGCCAGCCAGCTCGAACCGGTGGCCGAATCGCGCGCCGCCGGGAAGCCGTCGGCGAAGCCGGCCTGCTTGGCCCAGCCGTCGGCGTCGGGCAGCACGGTCATCTTCAGCCCGGCGCTCTTGCGCGCGAACTCGGCCGGCAGCTTGTCCCTGGCGCCGGGGCCGAACGGCTTGCGCTTGGCCGCGTCTTCTTCCGGATCGCCCCACTGCACCACGTAGTTGTCCTGCGAACGGTTGACGCTCAAGCCGTTCCAGTAGCCGTTGTGGGCCAGCGCGCGGATGTTGGCGACGTGCTCGGGCGCGAACTGCGGCGCCAGTTCGATCACCACCCGGCCGCGTTCGAGTTCCAGGTACAAGGTGTTGCGCGGATCCAGCGCGCGCCAGTCGGACGGCTGGCTGGCGTCGAGCACCTGCTGCATGGTGCGGCCCTTGGCCGGCGTGGCGGCCTGGGCCGATGCGGCGGCGAGCGCCAGCGCGGCGGCGAGCAAAGCGGTACGGGGAATCGAAGTCATGGGCGTCCTTGGGGTCGTGGCTCAGGCCTGGCGCGCGTAGTCGCCGCGGATGAATTCGGCGAACTCGTCCTGGCCGGGGAAGCGGTTCTCGATGACGAAGGTATAGCGGTCGCCGGCGAATTCGTAGCGCATGCGCGACTCGCCGCGCGGCGTGCTGCGTTCGAAGCGCAGGATGTCGCCGTCCCAGCGGCCGCGCGCGGGTTCGGCCGGGAAGCCCAGCGAGTCGAACCACCACCACAGCACGTCGGAACTGTCCGGCTCGACCAGGAACACGCCGTGGCCGCGGAACACCGTCTGGCCGTCCTTCTCCTGTTCGTAATCCTGCAACAGCGCGATGCCGTCGAGGCCGACGCGGAAACGGCCGCGGCCGTGCGCGGGGCCGCCGGCGCCCCACGGCGAGGGCTGGGCCAGTTCGGGCCCGGCCCAGTCGCCGGCGAGGCGGTGCAGGCGCGCGAGTTGGGCGGGGTCGGGGCGGGGGAATGGCATGGCGGCTCCGGTGGCGGGCTGGAGCGCGCAGCGTAACGGCGGGGAAGCGAGAAGTGAGCGTGGAGGAGTGAGGAGTGAGCGAAAGCCCCGATTCGCCCGCTCCCGCTCACTCCTCACTCCTCTCCGCTCACTCCTCCCAGTGACTACCGGCACATTCGCTATAGCGAACCTCGCACTAGTCTGATCTCAAGACTAGCCTAGGGGCCCCGCCCGTGACCGACCTCGACAGCCAACTGCGCAAGTTCCAGAAGGAGCTCAGCACCGGGACCGTGTCGCTGGCGCTGCTGGCGGTGCTCGGCGCGGCGCGCGAGCCGATGTACGGCTACCAGATCGCCAAGCGCCTGGAGCGCGAAGGCGAGGGCGTGCTCAGCGGCAAGCAGAGCGCGCTGTACCCGGTGCTGCGCAACCTCGGCGCGGCGGGGCTGCTGGACAGCCACGTCGAGCCGTCGGTGACCGGCCCGCCGCGGCGCTACTACCGCATCACCGACAACGGCCGGGCGGTTCTGCGCGAATGGGCGCAGGCCTGGCGCGCCACCCGCGATTCCGTCGATTCCGTCCTGCAGGGGCTCGATCCATGAACATCACCGCCGGCACCGCTTACCTTCCGATTCCCGCCGACCCGACGTCCGGCGAAGACGCGCCGGCCGACGCCGCGCACGCCGCGGCCAGCGCCGGCGCCGGCGCCGACCTGCCGCGCTCGATTCCCGAGTACCTGCAACGCCTGCGCGCCGCGCTGCGCGGCGCCGACCCGGCGCTGATCCAGGACGCGCTGTACGACGCCGAGGAATACCTGCGCGCGGAAATGGCCGAGAATCCCGGCCGCAGCGAGGCCGAGGTGATCGCCAGCGTCGCCGGCAGCTACGGCGCGCCGGACGAAGTCGCGGACATCTACCGCGACACCGAAGTCAAAGTGCAGACCGCGCTGCGCCCGCCGAAGCCGGCGCCGCGGCGGTCCTGGCTCGGCCGCTTCTTCGGCGTGGCGTTGGAGCCGCGCACTTACGGCGCGCTGTTCTACATGCTGCTGTCGCTGGCCACCGGCACCTTCTATTTCACCTGGGTCACCACCGGCGCCTCGCTGTCGCTGGGCCTGCTGATCCTCATCATCGGCCTGCCTTTGCTGATCCTGTTCCTGGGCTCGGTGCGGGTGCTGGCGCTGGTCGAAGGGCGGCTGGTCGAGACCATGCTCGGCGAACGCATGCCGCGCCGGCCGCTGTACAGCGACCGCGAGCTGCCGTGGCTGGAGCGGATCAAGGCGATGTTCACCGACCCGCGCACCTGGGGCACGCTGCTGTACCTGTTGCTGATGCTGCCGCTGGGCACGACCTACTTCACCATCGCGGTGACTGCGTTGGCCTTGTCGCTGTCGTTGATCTTCGTGCCGATCGCGCACTGGACCGGCCTGTTCCCCGGCGACCTGTGCCTGAACCTCGCCTGCAACCACACCGGCTGGGGCGTCATCCCGGAAGTGGCGGTGTGGCCGCTGACGCTGCTGATCGGCATCGTGCTGCTGTTCGGCACCCTGCACCTGGCGCGCGGCATCGGCTACCTGCACGCGCAACTGGCCAAGGCGCTGCTGGTGCGCTGGGGCTGAGCGGCCGCCGCGGCTGCGCAGCGAAAGGCCGGCGTCCGCGCCGGCCTTTCGCGTTGTGGCGATGCCTCCCTGTAGGAGCGGCGCAAGCCGCGACCGCGACACCGCAGATACGACGCAAGCGCGGTGTCGCGGTCGCGGCTCGCGCCGCTCCTACAGGCAGTCGGTGCGAGAGCGGCGCGATAGCCAAGCGCAACGAAAAAGCCCGGCTCGGAGCCGGGCTTTTTCGTCGTGCGCGCGGCGCGAATCCAGGCCGGTGCAGCCGGCCGCCGCGGCCATCCGTTCCGGCACGTCCGGCGCGCGCCGCCGCGGTTGTATCCTTCGCCGAACCGACCCGTCCGCCGGGATGCCCCGTGTCCGTGCCGCCACCATGATCGCCGCCTATCTGCTGTTCTTCTTCGCGGGCATCGGCGCGTTCAACGCACTGGCGCTGGCCATCGGCTTGCTGCTGCGCCGCCCGAACGCGCCGGCGCAATCTTGGCTGGCGCTGCTGATCCTGGCGCTGAGCGTGCGCACCGGCAAATCGGTGCTGTTCTATTTCTATCCGGAGCTGTCGAAGCTGGTGCTGCAAGTGGGCCTGACGGCCTGCCTGATGATCGGCCCGTGCCTGATCGCGCTGGTGCGCGCGTGGGCCGATCCGGCGGGGCAACGCACGCGCCACGACGCGCGGTTCGTCGCGGCCCTGCTCGCGGCCGCGATCGTCTTGGGCGCCGCCTTCCCCTACAGCGAGTACCCGCAGTGGTGGTCGGGCGCGCCGGCGTGGCGGGTGGTGATGTACGGCTGGCTGGCCTGCGTGGCGGCTGCCGCGGTCCTGTGCCGGCGCGCGTTCCGGCGCGCCGGCGACGCGGCCGACGGCATCGGCCGCGGCCAGCTGGCGGCGATCGTCGCCGCGGTCGCCGGCGTGTGGCTGGCTTACTTCACCGCGGGCTATACCTCGTACATCGTCGGGCCGCTGTCATTCTCGCTGGCGCTCTACGCGGGCGTCGCGGTCTGGTTCGCCGGGCGCAGGCCGCGCGCGGCCGCGGTCGCCGAGCCCTACCGCGACCGCAAGATCGTCGACGACGAGGCCCAGGCCGAATTGCAGGCGCTGCACCGGCTGATGGACAGCGAAGCCTTGTACACCGATGCCCGGCTCAGCCTGGCCAAGCTCGCGCGCCGCCTCAACATGCCGCCGGCGCGGTTGTCGCAATTGCTCAACGACAACCACAAGACCGCGTTCAAGCCCTACCTGATGCAACTGCGGGTCGACGCGGCCAAGCGGCTGTTGCAGGCGCCCGGCCAGGTGATGATGGAGCAGGTCGCCGAAGCCTCCGGGTTCCTGTCGATGTCGACCTTCTACAGCAGCTTCAAGAAACTCGAAGGGACGACGCCCGCGGCGTGGCGGCAGACCCGGTCGGCGGCCGCGGCGGACTCCTGAAACGCCTTCCGGGACTCCGCGAACGTACGCGAAGATCCTGATTTTCAAGCGCTTTCGGCACAGTAGCCGGGGTCCCTCCCTGGTAACGCGCCATGTCGCAAACCGCTTCGTTTTTTCCGTTCGCCCTGCTGTTCAAACGTTGCCTGCTCGGCGTCTTTCTCGCCTGCGCGGCCGGCCCGGCGGCCTGGGCGCAAACCGCCGCCGCGCCGGCGTCGGGCACGCCGGGACAGACGCCCTCCGGGCACGGCTTCGTGCTGCCGAAGGATTGGACCCAGACCCGCCGCGGCGACGCCGTCGTGCTGCAAGCGCCCGAGGGCGGGTCGTGGATCGCCCTGGTCGAAGCCGAGGCCGGCGACGCGGCGCAGGCGGTGGCGCAGGCATGGACGGCCTACGCCGGCCGGCCGCCGCCGCCGCTGCGTCTGGCCGTGCCGCTGGCCAACGCGAACGGCTGGGTCGGCGGGCATCACTTCCTCTACCGCGCTCCCGCCGGCGAGCCGCGCCAGCTCAGCGCACGCGCGCTGCGCAGCGGCGGCCGCTGGGTCGTGCGCATCGACGATCTCGCTGCCGCGGTCGCCGGCAAGCGTCAGGCCGACCTGAACCTGATCGGCGACAGCTTCGTGCCGGCCGGCCATGTCCGCGAAAGCTTCGCCGGACGCAAGGCGCAAACGCTCGACGCAGGCAAGATCGAAGCGCTCAAGACTTTCCTCGAACGCTCGCGGCGGTCGCTCGAGGTGCCCGGCCTGTCGATCGGCGTCATCCAGGACGGCCAGGTCGTTTACCGCGGCGGCTTCGGCGTGCGCGAGCACGGCAAGCGCGCGCCGGTGGATGCCGACACGCTCTATCTCATCGCCTCCAACACCAAGTCGCTGACCACCCTGATGCTGGCCAAGCTGGTCGACGAAGGCCGCCTGCGCTGGGACACGCCGGTGGCCGAAGCGCTGCCCGGGTTCGAACTGGCCGATGCGGACGCGACTGCGAAGATGCAGATCAGGCATCTGGTGTGCGCTTGCGCGGGGCTGCCGTACCGCAACCTGGACTGGGAATTCGCCCCGGCGAACTCGCCGGCCTCGATCGTGTTCGACATCCTGGCGCGGATGCGGCCGACCAGCGCGTTCGGCGCCAGTTATCAGTACACCAACCCGCCGGCCGCGGCCGCGGGCTATGTCGGCGGCCATGTCGCCTATCCCGAACTGGAACTCGGCGCGGCTTACGACCGGGCGATGGCCACGCGGGTGTTCGAACCCTTGCGCATGGCCCGCACCACCTTCGACTTCGACCGCGCCATGCGCGGCAACTTCGCGCGCTCGCACGGCGTCGGCATCGACGGCCGCATCGCCCTCGTCGACCCGCGCCGCGACCGGCAGATGCATGCGGTGCGTCCGACCGGCGGCGCCTGGAGCAACGTCGACGATCTGCTCGCTTACGTGTCGCTGGAACTCAACGGCGGGCGGCTGAGCGACGGCCGACGCTATCTGCCCGAAGCGGCGCTGCGCGAACGCTGGAAACCGCAGATCGCGACCGGCCGCGACGCCTGGTACGGGCTCGGCCTGGACACCGACATGGCCAGCGGTACCCCGATGCTGTTCCACGGCGGCCGCTTGTACGGGCAGCGCAGCAATATGGTGTGGTGGCCCGAACACGGCATCGGCGTGGTCGTGCTGATGAATTCCAGCACCGGCAACGTGTTGATGGACGCGGTGCCGAGAAAACTCATGGAACTCGCGTTCGATGCGCAGCCCGAGGCCGACAGCATGGTCGCCGCCGCCGCGGCCAACGAGCGCGCGACGCGCGAGGCCCGGCGTCGCGACTGGGGGGCGCCGGCGCGGCGCGGACACGCGGCCGCGCTGGCGCCGCGCTACCGCAACGAATTGCTCGGCGAACTGCGGGTGGAGCGCTCGCGCGGCGAGGTCCGCTTCCGCTTCGCGGCCTGGGACATGCCGGTCGCCTCGCGCGTCGGCGCCGGCGGCGCGGTCGAATTCTCCGGTGCGATCGCCAGCCCGCCTTATCCGTTCGTGGCCGGGCGCTCCGCGGCGGGGCGCACGCTGACGTTGCGCGATGCGCAGAACGAATATGTCTTCACCGAAGCGCCGTGAGCGACCGCAACGCCGGGCAAAGAAAAAGCCCGGCGTTGCGGCCGGGCTTTTCGTGTCGCGACCGCGCGCTTACGCCGCGTAGCGGGCGATGAACTCGCGCACCTGCGGATATACCTGTTCGCGCCAGCGCCGGCCGCTGAAGATGCCGTAGTGGCCGGCGCCGTCGACGGTGATGTGCTGACGGTCGGCCTCGGCTACGCCGGTGCACAGGGTGTGCGCGGCGCGGGTCTGGCCCTGGCCGGAGATGTCGTCGAGCTCGCCTTCGATGGTCAGCAGCGCGGTGTTCCTGATCGCGCCCGGGTTGACCCGCTCGCCGGCCACGTCCCACAAGCCGCGCGGCAGCAGGTGTTCCTTGAACACGACTTCGATCGTGTCCAGGTAGTACTCGGCCGGCATGTCGAGCACGGCGTTGTATTCGTCGTAGAAGCGGCGGTGCGATTCGGCGTCTTCCAGGTCGCCCTTGAGCAGGTCCTGGTAGAAATCCCAATGCGACTGGAAATGCCGCTCCGGGTTCATCGCGACGAAACCGCTGTGCTGGAGGAAGCCCGGATAGACGCGGCGGCCGCGGCCGGGGAAGTTGGCCGGCACGTGGTGGATCAGATTGCTTTCGAACCACCACAGCGGCTTGTGCTCGGCCAGGTCGTTGACCTGGGTCGGGCTTTCGCGGGTGTCGATCGGGCCGCCCATCATCACCAGCGAACGCGGCGTGGGTTCGCCGCGCGCGGCCATCAGCGACACCGCCGCCAGCACCGGCACGGTCGGCTGGCAGACGCTGATGACGTGCAGGCTGTCGGCGCCGATCTGGCGGATGAAGTCCTGGATGTAGCCGACGTAGTCGTCGAGGGTGAACGCGCCTTCCTCGTTCGGCACCATGCGCGCGTCGATCCAGTCGGTGATGTAGACCTTGTGGTCGCGCAGCAGGGTGCGCACGGTGTCGCGCAGCAGGGTGGCGTGGTGGCCCGACAGCGGCGCGACCACCAGCACCGGCGGATCGTCCTTGAGCTCGGCGATGTTGCCGGCGTCGTCGGCGTAGCGCTTGAAGCGCAGCAGCCGGCAGAACGGCTTGCGCGCCATCTCGCGTTCGATCACCGGGTAGGTGTCGCCGTCGATCTGGATCGAGTGGATCCCGAATTCGGGCTTTTCGTAGTCCTTGCCGATGCGGTACAGCAGCTCGCACCCGGCCGCCACGCGCGAAGCGCCGGGCAGGGTCGACAGCCAACTGCCGGGCGCGGCGAACATCTTGGAGCCGGCATCGGCCCAGTAGGTCATCGGGGCCATCCAGGCGCGGCCGAGTTCGTGCATCTGATAGAGCAGCATTCGGGTCGGACTCTCAGTGGCGGGCAGGGCTGGCGGCGGAGCGTAAACGCTTCCGCGGCCGGCTGTTTGCTGCGGCGCAGCATAGCGGATTGCGATGGCCGTCGCGTGAAAGCGGGGTTGCCGTCGCTGGTGAGGCTGAGATGGCGCGAAAGGGCCGGGTTTCGGCGCGATGGGGGCGCGAGCGTAGCGGCGGCCGCCCCCTGTAGGAGCGACGCGAGTCGCGACCGCGCCACCGCGTATACGACGCGACCGGCTACCCCGCGGTCGCAGCTTGCGCAGCTCCTACAGTCGGAATGGAAGCAGCGGTAGCGCTACTCCGACGCCGGGACCCACCACCGGTGAGGTGCACCGCCCTCAGGCCGAGGTCTCCAACGCCGCCGTCCCGCCCGCCAGCGCCGGCCCCAGCCACAGGTGCGACCCCAGCGCCTGCAAGCCCTGCGCGGCGAAGCGCTCGCGATAGAACTTCGCCGGCCGGCGCTTGAAGCCGTCGGTGTCGCCTTCGATGCCGTCCTCGCGGGCGAAGGTCTCCAGGAACGCCACGCCGCCGCACAGCTCGGCCAGTCCGGGCAGGCCGCGGTCGAGTTCGCGCGTGTCCAGGTAATGCATGACGTCGCTGCAGATCAGCAGGTCGGCCGGCGCGCACGGGCGCAGGAACTCGAAATCGCCGAACCGGGCCAGGTGCAGGTTGCGGGTGCGACCGAAGCGCGCAACCGCGTACTGGCTGGAGTCGAATCCCAGATACTGCACGCGCGGACGCAGCTTCAGCAAAGGCGCGCGCCACGGGCCTTCGCCGCAGCCGATGTCGAGCACGCTGCGGATCGGGCGTTCCAGGTGGTACTCGGCGGTGGCCACGGCCAGGGCGACCTTGCGCGCCAGCCGCGCGCTGCCGCCGATGGCTTCGTCCTTGAGGGCCGGGTCGCGGTACCAGCGTTGGAAGTAGGCGCGGTCGTATTGCTTGCTCATGCGGTGTGGGCCGGTGAAAGTCGCGCCGCGGGCGGTGCCGATCCGGGCGCGAGGGCTGCGTGGAGCGTGGCATCCTAACGCGCCCGGGGCTTCGCGCCCCAAACGCCGGCCGGCGCGGACTGCGCGTCCGCCCGGCCCGTGCCGCCGCCACCTGTCCTCATTCGGGAAGCCAGCGATGAACGCTTATCTGTGGACCAAGACCTTCCATATCGTGTTCGTGATCGCCTGGATGGCCTCGGTCTTCTACCTGCCGCGGATCCTGGTCAACGTCGCCGAGACCCGCGACGAGCCCGCGGTGCGCGCGCGGCTTTTGCTGATGGGGCGCAAGCTGTACCGCTTCGGCCACGTCATGTTCGGCCTGGCCTTCGTCTGCGGCCTGCTGATGTGGCAGGGCTACCGGGTGTTCGGCGACGGCCTGCCGCAGATGTTCGCGGTCGGCGGCTGGCTGCACGCCAAGCTGACCCTGGTCGCGGTGCTGCTGGCGTACTTCGTCTTCACCGGCCGCTGGCTCAAGGGCGTGCAGCGCGGCCGCGAGCTGCCGTCCTCGCGCACCCTGCGCCTGTTCAACGAACTGCCGCTGCTGGCGCTGATCGCGATCGTCTGGCTGGTGTTGGCCAAGCCGTTCTGAGCCGACGCCCGCCGGCGTAGCCCTGTCTCTCCCTGTAGGAGCGGCGCGAGCCGCGACCGCGACACCGCGCTAGCGTCGCAGCCGCAATGCAGCCAATCCCGGCCCACCGGCGTTGAGGTGCACCTCCCTGTAGGAGCGGCGCAAGCCGCGACCGCGACACCGCGCTTGCGTCGCAGCTGTGGTATCGCGGTCGCGGCTTGCGCCGCTCCTACAGTCGCTGCGCCGTGGCCTCACAGCCCATTTTGCTTTTGCTGTCGCTTCGACACGCCCGGCGATGTCCACAGCGCCTGTGGACAAGCATGCGGACAGCCGCACTGGAATCGGGTTCCACGCCTTGCCCCGCAAGCGTTTCGCGGAATCGATCAATTTTTGTCCAGGCCGAGGACAAACCCGCCGACTTGGCTTTGCACGGCAGTTTCACGCGTTCCACGCACGCGTCGCGACGGGTTTCTCAGTTCGCGCGACGCCGTTGCGCTATCCACATGCGCTGTGGACAAGGTTGCGGACAGTTGCGGTTGAATCGGGTTTCACGCCTTATGCGGCGGGGCTTTCGCGGGTTTGGTCATTTTTTGTCCAGGCTGCGGGAAGGCTGGAAATCCGCGACAGGGCGAGTGCGCGAAGGCGGCAGACGCGTTGCGCGCCGGCATTTTCCGTATCCCGCTATCCACATCGCCTGTGGACAAACTTGCGGACACTGTCCGTGGAATCGGGTTTCACGCCTTGTGCCGCAAGGGCTGCGCAAGTTTGGCTATTTTTTGGCCAGCGGCGGAATCGTCGGAAAAAAACCGCGGCTTGACGGAACGCCGCGCATCGCCTAGCCGCAGCCATGCGCGGCGCCTCCGCGCGGCGAGTCTATCCACACAGCCTGTGGACAAGCTTGCGGACAGCGGTTTTGCAATCGGGTTCCACGCCTTGCGCAGCAAGGGTTTGCAAACATTGGTGAAAATTTGTCCAGCCCGGTCGCGCGCGGCCTGAGTGCGTCGCGGGCTTGGAAACGCCGGCCGTTCGCTGCGAACAAGGCGCGTGTCTATCCACACGAGCTGTGGACAAGGCTGCGGACACACACGTGGGGGGCGGGTTCCACGCCTTGTGCGGCGGGCGATTCGGCGGGTTGGCGGTTTTTTGTCCAGGCCGGTTCGAAGGGCGCGGCGGGGCAGGGCGGAAGATCAAAATGGGTTCCGGCTTGCGCCGGAATGACGGGCCGAAGATTGCGGCCTCGCGAACTCGGCCACTCTCCAGCCTCCTCAACCAATCTCCAGCCTCCTCAGCCAATCTCCAACCTCCTCAACCAATCTCCAGCCTCCTCAACCACTCTCCAGCCTCGTCATTCCGGCGCAAGCCGGAACCCATTTTGATCTTCGCCGCGCGCACCGTGCACTTCCCCAGCACCCGGCCCCAACGAAAAACGGCGACCCGCACGCGGGCCGCCGTCGTCGTCGCCGCACCGGCCCGCAGGCCGCCGCTGCCGCGCCTCAGCGCGCGCTCTTGAAGTCTTCGGGCTTGGGCAGGGTCACCGGGATCTGGTTGCCGTCGCAATCGCCCTTGGCGCACAGCGAGGCGCGCAGCTTGGGCAGCGACTGCAGCAGGAAGTGGTAGATCGTGTTCTGCTCGACGCTGCCGCGCACCGCCGCGCTGCCGGGGCCGCGCGCCCAGATGCCGACGTCGTCGCCGCCGTGGGTCTCGCTGCTGGTCGGCACCAGCGCTTCCTGCATGTAGTCCGGGGCTTCGGTGTCGACCTTGGTCAGGTCGGGCCGGCCCTTCTCGATCTCCAGCGTGCCGCTGACGGTGTGCGGGAAGGTATGCGGCCCCTCGGGCTGCTGCGCGCTGGCGCCGGTGTAGCCCGGGCCGTTGCTGTAGTTGAGGGTGGTGTAGGGCTTGCCGAGCGCGTCGCGGGCGTAGTCGTTCGGGTCGCCGTCCTCGCCGCTGCTGCCGCGGACCTTGCCGAGCATCGGGTTGCCGCGGGTCGGGTAGCCTACGAAGCTCAGGGTGTGCGAGTGGTCGGCGGTGACCAGGATCAGGGTGTCGTCGGCCGAGGTCGCGCGGTTGGCCGCGTCGACGGCTTCGCTCAGGGCGATGGTGTCGGTCAGCGCGCGATACGCGTTGCCCATGTGGTGGGCGTGATCGATGCGGCCGCCTTCGACCAGCAGCACGTAGCCGTTGGGGTTGCGCTTGAGCCGCTCGATCGCCGCCAGGGTCATCTCCTTCAGCGAAGGCTCGCCGGCGCCGTCCTGCGGGCGGTCGTGCTCGAACTGCATGTGGTCGGGTTCGAACAGGGCGAACAGCGGCTGGTCCTTCGGCGCCGCGGCGAGCTGCTTGGCGTTCCACACGTAGGCGCCGCCGGGGTGGCGCTGCTTCCAGGTCGCGATCAGGTCGCGGCCGTCCAGGCGCTGGCCGACCTTGTCGTCGTACTCGGGGTCGCGCTGCTCGACGGTCATGAAGTTGGCGCGGCCGCCGCCCATCAGCACGTCGGGGCCGGTGCCGTACGGGCTTTCGATCATCTGCCGGGCGATGTCGAGGCAGCCCTCGGCCTTGGCCTTCTCCGGCAGGTCCATGTCGTTTTCCCAGTTGCGGTCGGCCGAGTGGCTGAAGGTCGCGCCCGGGGTGGCGTGGGTGACGCGGGTGGTGGTGACCACGCCGGTGGCCAGGCCGCTGCCGGCGGCGAGTTCCCACAAGGTCAGCATCGGCGCCTTGAGCGCTTGCGCGCAGTCGCCGCGCGCGCCCTTCTGGCCGATGCTGAGCACGCCGGCGCGGGTTTTGACGCCGGTGGCCATGGCGCTCATGGTGCCGGCCGAGTCTGGGGTCTGCGAATCGGTGTTGTAGGTCTTGCTCAACGCGGTCGAGGGGAAGCGCTCCCAGCTCAGCCGGTTCTCTTCGCCCGGCGCGCCCTTGAGCTGGCCGGCGAGGATGCGCGCGGCGGCGACCGTGGTCAGGCTCATGCCGTCGCCGACGAACAGGATCACGTTTTTGGCCTTGGCCGACGGCGCGCCGCGCTGGGCGGCCTGGGCGGCGCCGTCGCGGTACCACCAGGCCGGGGTCTCTTCCTGCGGGTGCTTGATCGTCGGCACGTCGATGACGACGCCGGCCGAAGGCGCGTCGGCGCGGGTGGCCGGCGCGGCGGCCGCGCAGGCGGTCAGCAGCGCGGGAACGAGGAGGACGGAAGCGCAACGCAGCTTGGACATGGGCGGGCCGGGCGATGGACTGACAAGCCGGCGATTATGCCTGCGGTGCGTGACGGCGAAAGGACCGCGGCGCGGCGCGGGTTTGCGGATCGTGGCCGGCGGGGGCGCGGGGTTTTGCGGGTGGCGCGGGCGTTTGCGGTTTCGCGGTCGCGGCTTGCGCCGCTCCTACAGTGAGCCCATGCGGCATCCGCAGCCACCTGTAAGAGCGGCGCAAGCCGCGACCGCGAATCCGCACCTGCGTCGCCACCTCACGCCGACCCGCGCGCCGCTCGCGGCGAAGCGGATCGAGCGGGCAAGCCGGAAAACAGCAGCCGCAGCTTGAACTGCCCCGCACTAGTTCCAATATTTGGAACCACGAAAACAATGGCAGCCGCTCCCGGCTTGTAGCAAGCTTGCCCCCATGAGACCCCTGCATCACCCCGCCACCGCCGACATCGAGCTGACCGCGGTGCTGTACGCGCTGGCCGATCCGGTGCGCCTGAGCCTGGTGCGCGGCCTGAGCCGCGACAAGCCGGTGTCGTGCATCCGCGTGTCCGAGGAAAAGCAGCTGGCGCTGCCGCGGGCGACGCTGTCGCGCCATTTCGACCTGCTGCGTTCGGCCGGGCTGGTGCACACGGTGAAATCCGGAACGCAGTATCTCAACACCCTGCGCTGCGACGATCTGGAGCTGCGTTTCCCGGGGTTGCTGCGCGCGATCCTGTTCGCCGACGGCGCCAAGGCCGGCGCGCCCGAAGCGGCCAAACCCGCGCCGCGCGCGGCGTCCAGGCCGGCCGCGCCGGCCCGGCGCGCGGCCGCGGCGCCGGCGCGCGCGGGGCGGGCGCGCCCGTGAGCGTGGCCGCCGCCGCGGGCGAATTTGCCGATGCCGCTCACAGTCATGACGTTTGGTTGCGCGCTTATGCACTTGGATCGACCGGCGCGCCGGCCAAGCTGTTTATCGTGTCGTCCCCGCGTTCGCCCGCCCGCCGGTGAAGCGTTCGCCCCGCCCTTGACCGATCTTCGACCCGGATAGCCGCGATGACCGCCTTGTTCTCCGCCTGGTTCCGCATTCCGTTCTGGCAACGCGTCGTCGCCGGCTTCGCGCTCGGCGCGCTGGCCGGCTGGGCGTTCGGGCCGGCGGCGGAAACCTGGTTCGGGCCGCTCGGCGATCTCTACGTCACCCTGATCAAGATGATCGCGGTGCCGCTGGTGTTCTTCGCGGTCATCAACGCGGTCGCCTCGCTGCACGGGCAGAAGTCGATCGCCGCGCTCGGCGGCCGCACGTTCCTGTGGTTCGCGATCACTGCGGTGCTGGCGGTCGCGGTCGGCCTGGCGGTCGGCACCATCCTGCAACCCGGCGCCGGCGTGATCGGCCTGGCGATGGACTCGGCGTACAAGCCGCGCGACGTGCCCAGCGTGACCAAGGTGCTGCTCGACGTGGTGCCGAGCAATCCGTTCTATGCCCTGACCGGCATCGGCACGACCAAGAACGCCGCCGGCGAAACCGTGCTGGCGGCCGGCAAGGGTTCGATCCTGCCGGTGATCTTCTTCGCCGGCCTGCTCGGCTTCGCGATGGTCAAGCTCGGCGAGAAAGTCGCCGGCGTGCGCAAGCTGGTCGGCGAGGCCAGCGAGCTGATGATCCAGGTCACCCGCTTCGTTCTCGAAGTGACCCCGATCGGCACCTTCGGCCTGATCGCCGCGCTGGTCGGCGCCTACGGTTTCGAGAAGCTGCTGCCGCTGGGCAATTTCGTGCTGGCGCTGTACGTGGCCTGCGCTTTGCACATCGTCGTGGTCTACAGCGCCTTGCTGCTCGCGCACGGCCTCAACCCGCTGAAGTTCTTCCGCGGCGCCGCGCCGGGCATGCAGGTGGCGTTCGTCAGCTCGTCGAGCTTCGCCGCGATGCCGGTGGCGATGCGCTCGATCACCCACAACCTCGGCGTCAACAAGGATTACGCGGCGTTCGCCTCGCCGCTCGGCGCGAGCATCAAGATGGACGGCTGCGGCGCGATCTATCCGGCGCTGTGCGCGGTGTTCATCTCGCAATACACCGGCACGCCGCTGACCGGCGACCAGTACTTCATCGTGCTGATCGCCTCGGTGCTCGGCAGCTTCGGCACCGCCGGCGTTCCAGGCACGGCGGTGATCATGGCGACCGTGGTGCTCAGCGCCGCCGGCCTGCCGCTGGAGACCATCGGTTACCTGTACGCGATCGACCGCGTGCTCGACATGATGCGCACCATGACCAACGTGACCGGGCAGATGCTGGTGCCGGTGCTGGTGGCCAAGGAAACCGGGCTGCTCGACCGCGAAGTGTACGAGGCGGCGCCGACCGATGTCGGGATCGAGGAAGGCAAGGCTTAGCGCGGTTGCGGCGCGCGCGCTTCGCGCTGCGGGTGCAGCGGCATCGATCCAGGGAGGGCGCATGCCGGTAACGATCGAATCGCGACGCATGACCCCGGCCGAGCGGCAGCAGATCGGCGCCATCGGCGGTGTCCGCTCCGGCTCGGGAGCGTGGTGGGCCTGGCCGATCCTGATCTGCGCTTTGGCCGCGGGCGCGCTGTTCCTGCAGCGCTGGCTCGAACCGTTGTGGGGCGCGGGCCATCGCAGTGCCGACACGCTCGCGCCGGCGCTCGTCGTGAGCCTCGCTGTGGGGCTGTTCCTGGTCTTGATCGCGGCCTGGGTCGCGCTGCGCTTCAGCCGCGCCGCGCGCAACAACCGCCGGCGGATTTTCGGCGCGTACTGGGACGACCTGGAGGCCGGCACGGTCGATGAAGAACGCTACGAATTCCTCGCCTCGCTGAGCGCGCGCGACGGCGAGACCGGCGTGCCGATCCATTTGTTGCGGATCGACGCGCAGCGCTGCCTGGTGGTGTTCGGCGAACCCGGCGACGGACCCGACGACACGCAACCGCGCCGACGCGCGCTGCTGCGGCGCGCGCCGCGCTCGCGCCATGTGCTGTCGCTGCGCTTCGAAGGCGAGGCGCTGGCGAGCGAGCCCAGCGATGCGCTCGGTTGGCAGACGCCGGGCTGGGAGTGGAACGGCCGGGTCTGGGAGGTGGAGTGGGAGCCTCTCGTGCAGCGGCTCGGGCAGCGAGAGCATTGAGGCCCGCTGATGGCGGAACGTAGGGCGTCGGGCCTGAAGGCGCTCCCACAACAGCCCCGCGCGGCGCTTCCAGCTTTGCTGGGAGCGCCTGCAGGCCCGACGCTTTCGTGTCGCTGGCGACAACGCCGTCGCATCGGCCATGATCCCGCACACCCTCAAGGAAGCGCTCGCGATGCCCAAGGGACTCCCGCACTTCGCCGCCGCCGTTCTGGCGCTGCTGGTCTGCGCCTGCGCCGGCGCGCCGCCGTCGCAACCCGCCGCGCCGCCGACCGGCGCGGTCGGCGTGCGTTCCATCGACAAACGCCTCGTCGCTGCGCAGCGCATGCAGTTGGCGGCCAACGAAACCTTCGAAATGCCGCTGGCCGAAGCCGGCAACGCCGCGCCCGAGTATCCGCCGGCCTTGCTGGCGCAGCGCCTGCCGCCGCAGACGGTGTGCCTGAGCGTCGCCATCGGCGCCGACGGCGCGGCCGGCGACAGCCGCGTGCTGGCCGCGAGCGAAGGCTGTCCGACGCAGGCGCCGGCCGCGCCGGACTTCGTCGCCGCTGCGCGCGCCGCGGTCGCGCGCTGGCGCTTCGATCCGGCGTTCCGCTGCGTCTATCCCGGCGCCAAGCCGGTCGACGAGCAGGGGTGCGTTACCGGCCGCGAGGAAGCGGTCGCGGTCAGCGTGGCCTACAGCTTCGTGTTCGAGCAGAAGGACGGACGCGGGACGGTGCGGGTGGGGGAGTGAGCCGGGCGAGCTGATCGCAACGCGATCGGGTCAGGCCGGCCGCGGGCTCACACCCGCGAATACTTCCACGACACCATCCGCCCTTCGCGATACGGCATCACCCCATGGAACGGCCGCGGATCGCGGTCGAACACCAGCGGCAGGAACTCGCGGTCGCCTTCCCACATCGGCAGCTCGTGCAGGCGGTCGATCTCGACCCACTCCAGCGTGCCTTCCGGATTGCTCGCGTAGGCCTCGCCTTCGAACGCGCTGATGACGAACACGAAGCCCAGCCAATCCTCGCCGCGCTTGCCGAAGCCGGGCCAGCTGATGGTGCCGCGCAGTTGCAGCGCGGTGCACTCGATCCCGGCTTCCTCGCGGATCTCGCGGCGCATGCCGGCCAGCACGTCTTCGTCGGGCTCGAGCTTGCCGCCCAGGCCGTTGTACTTGCCGAGCTGGTGGTCGTCGGGGCGGGCGTTGCGATGGACCATCAGGACCTGGCGGCCATCGGGCGAAAGCACGTAGCCCAGGGTGGCCACGATCGGGGTGTACGGCATCGGCGGGTCGGTGCGGGGGAAAGCGGCGCACAGTGTCGGCGATCGGGCGCGCAACGGCCAGCGGCGGCGGTCACCCCACGTGACTTCCGACCTGCACCGGGCCGGGGGTCTCAGGTTAATGTGCGCACAGCTGCGCCTGCGCCACGCCGGTGCGGTTCACCACGACAGGACAGGGAGCCCTCCATGCGCAAGCGTCACCTCTGCGTGCTGCTCGCCGGCCTGACCACGCTCGCCTCCGCTGCGTTCGCGACCGCGTCCGCCGCCGAGAGCGACCGTTGGCAGTTGCCGGTAGCGGTCAAGAAACTCGACAACGGATTGACCGTGGTCGTCTCCACCGACCACAGCTCGCCGACCGTCGGCGTCAGCGTGGTCTACCACGTCGGCATGCGGCTGGAGCCTAAGAACCGGACCGGCTTCGCCCACCTGTTCGAGCACTTGATGTTCCAGGGCACGCCGGTCGCGCCGAAGGGCGTGTTCGACAAGGTCATCTCCGGCGGCGGAGGCCGCAACAACGGCTCGACCCGCCCGGACTACACCAACTACATCGAAGTCGCGCCGGTGTCCGCGCTGGAACGCATCCTGTGGCTGGAAGCCGACCGGATGAAGACTTTGGACTTCAATCCGACCACGCTGAAGAACCAGCAGGACGTGGTCAAGGAAGAGATCCGGGTCAACGTGAAGAACCAGCCGTACGGCGGCTTCATGTGGATCGACATCGGCCAGCACGCGTTCCAGAAGTGGGAGAACAACCACGACGGCTATGGCAGCTTCCAGGACCTGGAGAACGCCAGCCTCGCCGACGTGCAGTCGTTCCACCGCGACTACTACGGCCCCAACAACGCCGTGCTCGGCATCGCCGGCGACGTGACCCCCGAAGAAGCCTTCGCCCTGGCCGACAAGTACTTCGGCGCGGTCGCCGGGCGGCCGACGCCGGCGCCGTCGGACTACAGCGAAGGCCTCAACACCGCCGAAAAACGCATCAGCCAGACCGACGCGCTGGCGCAGGTGCCGGCGATCGCCGCCGGCTGGAAGATGCCCGCGCGCGGCAGCCGCGACCAGGCGCCGATGGCGGTGCTCGGCAGCGTGCTCGCCGGCGACGACGCCTCGCGCCTGTATCAGGCGCTGGTCAAGCAGCGCCAGATCGCGATCAACGTCTCGCCGCTGTACGGCCTGGGCGATGCCTGGAACTACAACGGCCCCACGCTCTACACCCTGTTCGCGCTGTACAAGCCCGACAGCAGCGCCGACGCGGTGCTGGCGGTGATCGACGAGGAAGTGGCCAAGATCGCCCAGAACGGCGTCGACGCGGCCACGCTCAAGCGGGTCAAGACCAAGATGCTGGCCGATTGGTACAACGGCCTGGATTCCTTCATCAACCGCGCCGACACCCTGGCGTTGATGCAGACGCTGTGGGGCGACGCCAACGCGGTCAACAAGATCCCGGCGTTGATCGAAGGCGTGACCTCGGCCGACCTGCAGCGTGTGGCCAAGACCTATCTGACCCGCGCCAACCGCACCGTCATCGACCGCCGCCCGGCCGCGCTCGCCGCGGCGCCCGCCGCCGCCGCGCCGGCGAAGCACTGAGGAGAGCGAGGCCATGAACACGACTACGAACCAACTCGCGCTGTCGCTCGCGCTCGCGCTGGGCTTCGCCGCCGGCGCCGCCCACGCCGGCCCCTCGGTCGCGCTGCCCGAACGGCTGCCGCCGCTGGCCGCGGACAAGCCGCTGCCGGTGCCGCAGATCGCCCGCAAGACCCTCGCCAACGGCCTGGAGGTGTGGGTGGTCCCGCGCCAGGGCCTGCCGCGGGTCGACTACGTGCTGGCCGTGCGCAACGCCGGCTACGGCGCCGACGCCGGCGACGCGCGCGGCTTCGCCTCGCTGTACGCGAGCCTGCTGGTCGAAGGCACCGGCAAGCGCGACGCCAAGGCCGTGGCCGAAGCCGCGCAGGGCTACGGCGGCTCGATCGGCGCGTCCGCGCTCAACGACGGCGTGACCCTCAGCGGCGACGCGCTGGCGTCGCAGGCCGCGCCGATGCTGGGCCTGATCGCCGAAATCGCGCAGACCGCGACCTTCCCCGACGCCGAAGTGCAACTGGCCAAGGCCAACGCGCTGCAAGGCCTGAAAGCCGCGCAGGCGCAGCCGGGCTACAAGGCCGCGCGCGCGCTGTCGGCGGCGGTGTACGGCGACCATCCCTACGCCCGCACCCAGCCGACCGAAGCGTCGATCAATGCGGTCAGCGCGCAGCAGATGCGCGCCGAACACGCGCGCCGCTTCCGCCCCGACCGCGCCTTGCTGGTCGTCACCGGCCGCCTTTCCGCCGAGCAGGGTTTCAAACTCGCCGAAACCGCGTTCGGCGGCTGGAAGAGCGTCGGCGAAGCGGTCGCCGACGTCGCCCCGGCGCAGCGCAGCGCGCCGGCCCAGCGCATCTTCGTCCAGCGCGACGGCAGCGTGCAGTCGGCGGTGCGCCTGGGCCGTCCCGGCATCGCCGCGACCGACCCCGACTACGTGCCGGCGCAGCTCGCCGGCATCGTCCTCGGCGGCGGTTTCAGCAGCCGCCTGATGCAGAACCTGCGCGAAGACAAGGGCTACACCTACGGCGCCCGCGGCGGCCTCACCGCGATGCGCGCCGGCGGCGCGATCCAGGCCTCGGCCGACGTGCGCAACGAAGTCACCGGCGCCTCGCTCGGCGAATTCGTCTACGAGTTCGGCCGCCTCAACGACTACCCGGTGCCGGCGCAGGAACTGGAAGACACCAAGCGTTACGTCGCCGGCGGCTACCTGATCGGCAACCAGCAGCAGCGCTCGGTCGCCAACAGCCTGGCCGGCAACTGGCTGATCGGCCTGCCGGCGGAATTCCTCGGCGAATACGTGCCGAAGATCCGCGCGGTCGACGCCGCCCAGGTCCAGGCGATGGCGAAGAAGTACTACGCCACCAAGGACCAGTCGATCGTGGTGGTCGGCGATTACAAGGCGGTGCAGGCGCAGCTCAAGGAGTTTGGGGAGTTCAAGCAGGAGAAGTAAGTTTTTCTTGTGCCATGCGTAGCGCGAAAAACCCCGGGATGGCCGGGGTTTTTCGTTTTTTGATGGGGAGTTCCGATTGGCGGACTTGTGCGGCGTGGTGGTGTTCGATAAGCATTGAGCGATGTGTCGCGCGTTGGCCGTCATCAAGTCTCGTGAGCGTTGGCTTGATTGCAACTGCCGAATGCCGGCACAGCGAAATAGCAAGCGCAGGCAAAAGGGGAAGATGAAAAGGATTTTGGCGTTGTGGCTATGCATTTACGTAATGGCGACTCCGGCGCAGACCGTGGTGGAGTACATCCATACCGATGCGCTTGGGTCGCCAGTCGCGGTGACCGATGCGAATCAGAACATCGTGGAAACGAGCCAGTTCGAACCTTATGGCCGAGTGGTCAATCGACCCGCGACTGACGGGCCGGACTACACAGGGCATGCGAGCGACGCGGCGACTGGGCTGGCGTATATGCAACAGCGTTACTACGATTCCGAACTCGGACGATTCTTAAGTCCCGATCCAGTGACGGCGTACGCCAAGCCAGGTGCGAATTTCAGCCGCTATTGGTATGGCAACGACAATCCTTACAAATTCGTCGATCCGGATGGACGGGCTGCGGTAGTGACTCAGTTCAAGGACGGCACGATATTGGTGGATTTGCCCGCAAAGTTCAGAGGGACGGGCGCTTCGGAAACCAATATTGCCAACCTGAAGGACCACTTCGCGGCGCTGTCCGGGGTATACGAAGTTAACGGCAAGCAGACGCAGGTGAACTTCAGGATTTCCGAGATCACCAGCAAGACTCCCTGGAGAGCTCGTAACACAATCACGCTCACCAACGGCCCTACGTCGATCCCGAGCGGCCTCAGCAACGCCGAACTCGGCGGGAAAAGAGCGGAGATTGACGTCAACGATCGGTTCGCCGTCGGCGGCAGCGGCGTTCATGAGATGCTTCACCTGGCCGACGTAAACGACCGATACGATAAACAGACCCGTCGGTCTGATCCCGCCTGGGGCAGGAACATCATGAATATCGTGCCAGGTCATTTCGAAAGCCGGAATATGCCTGAAATCATGGAAAGCAAGAACAACGTTCAGCGCGTCGAGAAGGACGAATGAAATGAAGACGGTCGGAATTGCCTGTTTATTCGCGGCACTTTCGCTCGTGCCGGCTGTAAGCGCGTCAGCGATGGACCTTTCCGGTTATCCGTGTACGGTCTTCAACGCTTACGCTTGCTTCCGGCTTCCGAACGGAACCTCGCTTCGCTATGACGTGCCCAGCGATTTCGAAGTGTATGAGGTGCGCAAAGACACACGACTCATCGCCAGCCTCTATTTCGGCACCGCGCCGATGCGGCTCCCGGCCGGGCAGCCGGTCGCAGAGAAGAACGTCGAGGGCAGCGTGCTGAGGGTCGCCAGGCGGCGTGCGACCGATGGCGAGCGGCTTGAAGTCTTCATCCATATGCGGGCCGCCGCCGGATCGGTCATTCACATCTCCGCGCCGATCGGATCGAACGAGAAACCGGAATTGGAGGAGCTGTTCTCGGGCTTGCGACCCTGCCGCCCGATCAAGTCCGGCGGCCAGCGCTGCCCGGCCAGCGGTGCCTGGAGCAAGGAGCTGTTGGCGCTGCTGCGGCCCTGACGTCAGTCTTGGTCAGGGCACGCCAGCGAGGCCTTCGAACCATTCAGGTCGCTGCGTCCACACGTCGCCGCGCCAACTGGGCGCCCAACCAACTCGCCGGCAGCGGCAGCAGCACGCCGGCGGCGATCATCCACCACGCATGCGGCAGCAGCAGGCTGACCGCGATCACTCCGCACACGATCAACGCGCCGACGGTCAGCGCGGCGCCGCGCTTGTGCCGGCGCGAGATCAATGCGGCCAGCAGGCCGCCGTCGAACGCCGCGGTCACCCAACCCGCCAGCACTGACAGCATCGCCGGCCACGGCGCGCCGGCGACATGCGCGCTCATCGCCGCGGGATCGCGCGGGTCGATGCCCGGCGGCAACGGATGCAGCCGCGCCGAACCGTACTCGAACAGGTGCATGGTCAGCATCGCCAACACCATGCCGGCGACCACCGCGAGAATCGTGCGTCCCATCGCGACTCCTCCCCTGAGGCGGCCGGCCCGGCGGGCCGGCACGCGGCGAGCATCGCGCCGGTCGCGGCGGCATGCAAGCGCGCATGCCGGCAGGCGTACGGCTCGCGCATAATTCGTGGGCCAGCCCAGGAGTCTTCGATGTCCGCCAGCCCCACCGCCTCGCCCCCGCGCCTGCTCGCCTTCGCCGGCAGCCTGCGTTCGGGTTCCTACAACCGCCGCCTGATCCCGGTGCTGGCCGAGGGCGCGCGCGCCGCGGGCGCCCAGGTCGAGCTGATCGAACTGCGCGATTACGCGCTGCCGGTCTACGACGGCGATATCGAAGCCGAGGCGATGCCCGACAACGCGCGCCGCCTGCAGGAACTGATGGCGCAGCACGACGGGCTGTTGATCTCCACGCCGGAGTACAACGGTTCGATGCCGGCGCTGGTCAAGAACACGCTCGACTGGATCTCGCGCCCGCTGCCGGACGGCCGTTCGGGCACCACCTTGTTCGCCGACAAGGTCGCCGGCATCGTCTCGGCCTCGCCCGGGCCGCTCGGCGGCCTGCGTTCGCTGCTGGTGCTGCGCGACGCGCTGGCCAAGCTCGGTTTGATCGTGGTGCCGCAGCAGGTCGCGGTCGGCCAGGCCGGGGAGAAACTGCACGATTACGGCCAGCTCGGCGACGAACGCCAGCGCGAGGCCGTGCACCGGGTCGGCGCCGCCGTGGTCCGTCATCTGCGCGTCCAGGGAGCCTGAGCATGAAAGGTCAGCAACGCGAATTGAACCTGCGCTTCCTCGCCCAGCCCACCGACGTCAATTACGGCGGCAAGGTCCACGGCGGCATGGTGATGAAGTGGATCGACCAGGCCGGCTACGCCGCCGCGGTCGGCTGGAGCGGCAAGTACAGCGTCACCGTCGCGGTCGGCGGCATCCGCTTCGTCGCCCCGATCCGGATCAGCGATCTGGTCACCGTGCACACCAAGCTGATCCACACCGGCACCAGCAGCATGCATTTCGCCGTCGACGTGAAGGCGCGCGACCCGGGCCTGGACGACGGCGAGCCGGAAGAGCGGCTGTGCACCCACTGCGTGATCGTGTTCGTGGCGATGGACACGGTCGAAGGCAAACCGACCCCGGTGCCGGCGTGGACGCCGGTGACCGACGACGACAAGCGCCTGGCCGAGTACGCGCTCAAGGTCATGGAATTGAGCAAGGGCATCGAGGCGACGGTGGAGCGGTACGTCAACGAGGGTTGAGGCCGGCGTTCGCCCGCGGTCCGGCGCAGCGACTGTAGGAGCTGCGCGAGCTGCGACCGCAGGGTGGCGGGTCGCGTCGCAAGCGAGGTGTCGCGGTCGCGGCTCGCGCCGCTCCTACCAGAGGCGGCCGTGGGTCCGTATCCGACTGTAGGAGCTGCGCGAGCTGCGACCGCGGGGTGGCCGGTCGCGCCGCAGGCGCGGTGTCGCGGTCGCGGCTCGCGCCGCTCCTACAAGGGGCGGCCGCGGGTCCGTATCCGACTGTAGGAGCTGCGCGAGCTGCGACTGCGGGGTAGCCGGTCGCGTCGCAAGCGAGGTGTCGCGGTCGCGGCTCGCGCCGCTCCTACAGGGGGCGGCCGCGGTTTCGTATCCGACTGTAGGAGCTGCGCGAGCTGCGACTGCGGGTAGCCGGTCGCGTCGCAGGCGTGGTGTCGCGGTCGCGGCTCGCGCGGGTGCGCAGGCCCAAAACGCAACAGGCCGCCCGAAGGCGGCCTGTGGGACGCGGCCCGGCGAGGGCCGACGCGAGGACTCAGATGCCGTCGACCCGACGCGCTTCCATGAACTTGCCGCTCCAGTAGCCGCTGTCGAGGCTCGACACGGTCACGTCCTTGCCGGTGCGCGGGGCGTGCACGAAGCGGCCGTCGCCGAGGTAGATGCCGACGTGGTCGACGCGGCCGCGACGGCCGAAGAACACCAGGTCGCCTTCGGTCATGGCGTCGCGGTCGATCACTTCGCCGGTCTTGGCCATCTCGCGCGAGACGCGCGGCAGTTCGATGCCCAGGGCATTGCGGAACACGTAGCCGACCAGGCCCGAGCAGTCGAAGCCCTGGTCCGGCGAGGTGCCGCCCCAGCGGTACGGGGTGCCCAGCAGGGCCAGGGCCTTTTGCAGCATGCCCTTGATCCGGCCCTGTTCGGCGACCGGGATGTCGCTCTTGCTCAGCGGGATGTCCTGGCCCTGGCCGAGCATCCGGTTCAGGTCGGTCGCCAGCATCAGCGCGCGGTCGGACAGGGTCATCGCTTCCGGCAGCATGTGGCCGCCGCTGGCTTCCGGCGCGTCGGCCGAATCATTGCGCAGCGAGGGGCCGCCCGGGAGCAGCGAGGCGGCCGCGCCGGCGCTCACGGACTGGGCGAACGCGGGCAGGGCGCACACCGCCAGGGTGGCGGTGAGCAGGATTCGTTGGCTGGCCCGGCGGCCGGGGCGTCGGCTTTGGGCGGTGTCGCAAGATGCTTGGGGGGTGGCAGTCTGGCGGTTGTGGCGATGGGTCGAAGTCGTCACTTAGGAATCACAGAGTCGTCACCGGACATGGACAATACCCGCCGGGTGGGACGGTGTGGTTCAAATTTCGTTAGGCGACTGTAAACAGGTACGTGATTTTGCTCACATTTCTGACGCGTACCAAGCCGCACTCCTGTTCATTCTAGTCGCAGGATTACTTGAGAATCCGCTTAGCGCCGCTGTAATGATCGCGCCAGTACGGGCCGTCCAGGCGGTCGAGGCGGACCGTGCCGCCGCTGCTGGGGGCGTGGACGAAGCGGCCTTCGCCGACGTAGATGCCGACATGGCTGACGTTGCCGGAGCTGCCGAAGAACACCAGGTCGCCGGCCGCCAGCCGCAGCGGGTCGATGCGCGGGCCCTGGTAGCCGGCCAGGTCGCGCGAGGTCCGCGGCAGGTTCAGCGCCAGCATGTCGCGGTAGACGTAATTGACCAGGCCGCTGCAGTCGAAGCCGCCTTCCGGGGTGTTGCCGCCGTAACGGTACGGGGTGCCGACCAGGCTGAAGGCGCGCATCAGCACCGCGTTGGCGGCGACCGGGTTGTCCGGGTCCACGTGCGGCCAGACCCGGGCGGGCTGGGCCGGCGGGGGCGTGCGGCGCACGGTCTGCTTGCCGCCGCCGCAGGCCGCGAGCAGGCCGCACAGGGCCAGCGCCAGCACGGCGGCCGGCAACGGCCAGGGCCCGCGCGCTGGCGCGGGAGCGGTGTTGCCGGGATAATGCGCGGCCTTCGTCACGGCCGATAGCTTGGCGGCTGGCGGCAGCGGCGACAAGACAGTCGATGTGTCGTTTTGTGGCGGCCGACGCGAATCGGCCGCCGATTCCTTTATTTCCCCGGGCGCGCCGTGCGCGCCCACCAGCCGGACTAGCCATGAAAATCGAAAAAGATCGCGTCGTGCGTTTCCACTACACCGTAGCCGAACAGGGCGGCGAGCCCGTCGAGAGCTCGGAAGGCCGCGAACCGCTGGCGATCCTGATCGGCCACAACAACATCATCCCGGGCCTGGAAAAGGCGATGGACGGCCGCGAAGCCGGCGACAAGTTCGAAGTCGACGTGCCGGCGGCCGAAGCCTACGGCGAGCGCCAGGACGGCCTGACCCAGCGCGTGCCGAAGAAGTACTTCAAGGACGCCAAGCTGACCCCGGGCATGCAGGCCGTGCTGCCGACCAACTTCGGCCCGCGCGCGGTGACGATCCTGAAGGTCGGCATGAGCGTGGTCGACGTCGACCTGAACCATCCGATGGCCGGCAAGGACCTGCACTTCGCGATCGAGATCGTCGAAGTGCGCGAAGCCGCCGCGGAAGAAGTCGAGCACGGCCACGTGCACGGCGACGGCGGCCACGCCCACTAAGTCCGCGCGGCCCGTCCGGGCCGCGGTCGGGCAAGACCGGACGGCCCGCGCATGCGGGCCGTTCGCGTTTTCGTGGCGGGGTCTTCGGGCCGATACTTTTCGCTGCGTCGCGGCAGGGGCGTCGGTTCCGATGCCTTTGGCTTTGTTGTGGAAGGGCCTTCAGGCCCGGCGCCTTTCGATCCGAAGCGGCGATCCGAGCGAAAAACATCGGGCCGAAGGCCTTCGTACGGTCCAGTTGGAAACGGCGACCCGAGCGGAAAGCGCCGGACCTGAAGGCCTCCCACAAGATCCGGCCCGTGCATACTCGCCGCGCTTGCCGTCTTGTCTTTCGCCTTTCGTTTGCGCAGTTCCCATGACCGCTTTCGTCCCCGAATTCGCCCCGGTCGCCGCGCCGCAACGCGTGGCCGCGCTCGACGCGCTGCGCGGGCTGGCCCTGCTCGGCATCCTGCTGAGCAACGTTTCCGGCTTCGCCGGGCCGCTGCTGGAACTGCACGACGGCATCGACCCGGCGCTGCGCGGCGCCGACCGCGCCTGGGCGACGTTCGTCTACGTGGCGATCAACGACAAGGCCTGGAGCCTGTTTGCGCTGCTGTTCGGCATGGGCTTCGCGACCATGCTCGCGCGCGCGCAGGCGGCCGCGCGCGGCTTCGTCGCGGTCTATCTGCGCCGCAGCCTCGGCCTGCTGGCGATCGGCCTGATCCATGCGTGGCTGATCTGGGCCGGCGACATCCTGGTCACCTATGCCTTGTGCGCGTTCGCGCTGCTGGCGCTGCGGCGGCTGTCGGCGCAGGCGTGGCTGGCCCTGGGCGCCGCGCTGTACGCGGCCGGCATCGGCTTGATGCTGCTGATCGCCGCGGCGCTGACCATGCCCGGCGTGGCCGTCGGCGGGCCGCAGGAACTGGCCGCGGCGCGGGCCGAGCGCGCGGCCGAAATCGCCGCCTATGCTCACGGCGATTACGCCGCGGCCACCGCGCAGCGCCTGGAGTTCTTCTTCGACGCCGTCGTGTCCGGCTGGACGCTGATGTTGCCGCTGACCCTGGGCCTGTTCCTGATCGGCGCCGGTCTGGCGCGCAGCGGTGTGCTCGTGGATCCGCAGCGGCAGCGCGAACGTCTGCGGCCGATGCTGGCATGGGGCCTGACCCTCGGCGCCGCGCTCACCGCCGCGAGCGTGGCGCTGACCGCGACGCCGTCGACCGCGGTGTTCACTGCAAGCTCGATGCTGGCGCAGACGCTGCACCTCGCCGCCGGCCTGCCGCTGGCGCTGGCCGCGATCGCCGCGGTCGTATCTTGGCTGCGCGCCGGCGCGCGCTGGCCGCTGCGTTTCGCCGCGGCCGGGCGCATGGCGCTGAGCCATTACCTGACCCAGTCGTTGGTCGCGACGTGGCTGATGTACGGCCACGGCCTGGGGCAGTGGGGGCGCTGGCCGTACGGCACGCTGATCCTGGCCGCGCTGGCGCTGTTCGCCGCGCAGATGGCGTTCAGCGCGTGGTGGCTGCGCCGGTTCCGGTTCGGGCCGGTGGAGTGGTTGTGGCGCGCTTTCACGTATGCGCGTTGGCCGCCGTTGCGGGTGGCGCGCGCGGCGGGGTGAAGCGCGGCGCGCGGTGCGGTTTGCCCAAGCGACTGATGTGCGTGCATGGGCAATGAAGCGGGCGGTCGTCGCGAGTTGAAACTCCGCGGTCGCGGCTTGCGCCGCTCCTGCAGTCGCTGCGTTGCGACGGCGCAGCGACCGCGCCGCCACGCTTGCGACGAACGCTCGGATCGACCGCAACCCGACAAAAGAAACGGCCCGCGCGAGCGGGCCGTTTCCGTCGCGCCGTCACAACGGCGCGAACCAAGCTTGCCTCAGTTGACGCTGACCGCGCTCCACGCGCGCGCCACCGCCGCGTACTCGGCCGAATTGGCGCCGTACAGATCGGTCGCCGCCTGCAAGGTCCAGGTGCGCGCCTGCGGGTAGGTGGTGCTGGACACGAAGTAGCGGGTCAGCGCGCGGTACATGATCGCGCCGACCTTGTTGCGGCCGATGCCGGTGATGGCGGTGTCGCCGTTGCAGACCAACTGGGCCTTGGTGTAGTTGAACCCGGCCGGCACCACCGCGCCTTCGGACAACAGATAGAACATCCGGTTCAGCACGCCGGAGGTGTAGTGCGGGTCGTAGGTGCCGCCCTGGCCGGTCTGCGAGGCGGTGAAGCCGCCGCTGGGATAGCAGACCTTGGAACGGCCGTCGGCGTCCTGCTTGAACAGGATGCGCAGCGCGCTGGTGCCGTTGGGGTTGTTCTTGACCAGCTTCTCGCCCATCAAGTAGTCGCCCGGGTCGTTGGCGTTGTTGGCGCTGAACTCGACCAGGGTGCCGAAGATGTCGGAGATGCCTTCGTTGATGCCGCCGGTGTCCTTGATGTTGTAGTAGCCCAGGCGCGCGGTGGCTTCGGTCACGCCATGGGTCATTTCGTGGCCGGCCACGTCCAGCGCGACCAGCGGCTTGAAGCTGGAGCCGTCGCCGTAGGCCATCAGCTTCTGCGAGCCGTACCAGAAGGCGTTGTCGTAGTTGCTGCCGACGTGGACGAAGCTCTTGACGCCCTTGCCGTCGTTGAAGATGCCGTTGCGGCCGTGCACGTTCTTGTAATAGTCCCAGGTCGCGGCGACGCCGTAGTAGGCGTCGGCGGCGACGGTGGCGCGGTCGCTGGTGGCGTTGTTGCCCCAGCTGTTGTCGGCATCGGTGAACAAGGTCGCGCTCGGGAAGCCGGTGGTGTAGCTCATCGAGCCCTGCGCGTCGTAGGTCGAGCCGTTGCCGCGGCTCGGGTCGACCAGGCGGAAGCCGCTGCTGGTGGAGTCGGTGACGATGCCGACGTTGCCGATCAGCAGGGTCTTGCCGGTGCCGTTGGAGGCGGCGGTCTGGATGCGGTCGTCGGCCTGCAGCAGCTTGCCGGTGCCGGCGTCGACGAAATAGGTGATGTGGCCCGGCAGCGGGTCGTTGCGGCGGTCGCCGTGCAGTTCCAGCTGGTACGCCAAAGTCGGCTCGACGCCGCGCGCGAACACCACCAGCCCGGCGTTGTCGATGGTGCGCACCTGGCCGTCGAAGTTGGCGCCGGCCTCGACCTTGGCCTGCTCCAGGCCGATCTTCGGCTGCAGCTGCGGGCGGGCGAGGGTGCGCATGTTGTCGCCCTGGCTGATCGACTTGAGCTGGCCGTTCTGGCTGTGCACGACGAAGTCGCCGCCGACCACCGGCAGGCCCTGGTAGCTGCGCTCCATGCGCACGTGCTCGGTGCCGTCGCGGTCCACCATCACGTCGCGGGCGCGGAAGCCGTCGGCGGCGACGCGGTTCACTTCGCGCCCGGCGGCGCCCTGCAGCAGGCCGCGCGCGCGCGCGGCGGCGGGCGAGGCGTCGGCCTGCGCTTCGCTGGACGAGGAAGCCACCAGATCGCTGCCGGCGCGCGCGCCGGTGCCGGCGAACAGCGCCGCCAGCGGGGTGCGGTGGTGCTCGGCGACGGCGTTCGCGGCATCGGCGCGGGTCTGCGCCGCGAGCGCGGCCGTAGCGGCCGGCGCGGCCGCGTCGCCGCCGCCGGACAGGTCGGCGATGGCGTTGGTGCGGCCGGCGGTCAGGGCCAGTGCGGCGAGAATGGCGCTACCGAGCAATGCGTACTTGAGTTGCATGTGCGGTCTTCCCCGTAGTGATTGAAGAAAAGTGGCCAAAGCGCGCCCGTGCCGCGCCGGAGGCGGCGATGCGTCGGGAACGGATGGACCCGCGGCGCTCGGCATCGCCGGTGGCGTGCCGATGTGCGGCGGGCACGAAGACGTTAGGCGCGCGGCACGCGCGGTGCGAACACAAACCAGCCTTGCGCGTCACACAATGGCGCCGATCACTACGCTGGCTGTCACATATTCGTGCGCCGTAATGCAATTCGACGGCCCCCGGCCGAGTTCGCGGCACGCGTTGTCGCGTGCGCGTCGGCGCGTCGGCCGGATCGTGGCAGGGCGGACAAGGACGGCGCTTTCGCGCGCGCCGGTTCGGACTGGCCGCACGCGGTCCACAAAAGAACGGCCCGCAAGCGCGGGCCGTCCAGGTGCGCCGCCGCAGCGGCGCGGCTTGTTGCGGGGGCGGTCAGTTGACCATGACAGCCGACCAGGCGCGTGCGACGGCCTGGTATTCGGCCGAGTCGGCGCCGTAAAGGTCCGTCGCCGCCTTCAAGGTGCCCACGCGGGCGGCCGGATAGTCGGTGCTGGAAACGAAGTATTTGGTCAGCGCGCGATACCAGATCGCGCCGGCCTTGGCCATGCCGATGCCGACGATGCCGGTGTCGCCGTTGCAGGCCAGATCGTTGACGGTGAGGTTGCGGAAGCCGCCGTCGGGCAGGTTCGATCCCTGGGACATCAAGTAGAAGGCCAGGTTGGCCACGCCGGAGGTGAAGTGCGGATCGTACTTGCCGCCCTGGCCGGTATTGCCGCGGGTGAAGCCGGCGGCCGGATAGCACTTGAACGAGGTCAGGCCGCCGCCGCGCCAGAGGCTGTCGAGGTTTTGCTGGAACATCACCCGCAGCGGCTCCAACTGGGTGCCGGCGCCCTTGGGACGGAAGTTCAAGCTCTCGCCGATCAGGAAATCGCCCGGATCGGCAGGGTTGGCGGTGGCGAATTCGACCAGGGTGCCGAGGATGTCCGAGTTCGCCTCGTTGATGCCGCCGCTGTCCTTGATGTTGTAGTAGCCCAGGTTGGCGGTGGCCGAGTTGACGGCGTGGCTCATCTCGTGGCCGGCGACATCGATCGCGACCACCGAGGTGTTGCCGTTGCTGGCGTCGCCGTCGCCGTAGTTCATCGCCTTGCCGTCCCAGTAGGCGTTGAGGACGTTCTTGCCGTAGTGGACGTAGCTCTTGACGCCGTTGCCGTCGTTCTTGATGCCGTTGCGGCCGTGCACGACCTTGAAGTAATCCCAGGTCGAGGCCACGCCGTAATGCGCGTCGGCCGCCGCGCTGGCGCGGTCGGAGCTGGCGTTGTTGCCCCAGACGTTGTCGGCGTCCTTCATGACCTTGGCCGAGGACGCGGACGTGGAGTTGTTGAGATCGAGCGTCTGGCCGTTGCCGCGCGAGGGATCGGTCAACTCATAGCCGCCCTGGACCGAATTGGCGACGATGCCGACATCGCCGAGGAACAAGGTCTTGCCGGTGCCGTTGGCGGCCGCGGTTTCCACCTGGTCCTCGGCTTCCAGCAGGCTGCCGGTGCGCGCATCGAGGAAATAGGACATCACGCCGGGACCGTACTGATCGGCGCGCTCGCCGCGCAGGTCGACCTGGTAGGCGAGGGTCGGTTCCATGCCGTTGCGGGCGTAGATCACCAGCTTGGCCGGATCGAGCTCGGCGACGCGGCCGTCGAACTGCGCGCCGGCGTCGCGGCGCGCCTGCGCGGCGCTGATCCCGGGCTTGAGCTGCGGCCGCGCCGTGGTGCGCATGTTGCTGCCCTGGGTGATCGACAGCAGTTCGCCGTTCTGGCTGTGCACGACCATGTCGCCGCCGATCACCGGCAGCCCCTGGTAGCTGCGCTCCATGCGCACGTGCTCGGTGCCGTCGCGGTCGATCATGACGTCGCGGGCATTGAAGCCGTCGGCTTTGGCGAAATGGACTTCGTCTGCGCCGGCGCTGGCGAGCAGGCCGCGCGCGCGGTCGGCGGCGGCGCTGCGGTCGGCCTGCTGCGGCGAGCTGCTGGCCCAGGCCTCGCGGCTGCCGGGACGCGAACTCTTGTCGATCATCGCGAGCAGCGAGCGCTTGTTCTGCGCGGCGGCGGCGACGGCGTGCGGATCGCGCGGCGTCGCGGAGGCGGAGGCGGAGGCGGCCGCAGGGTCGGAGAGGGCGGCGGCGGAAGCGGTGGTGACCGAGGCGGCGTCGGTGCCGGCGCGGTGGGCGTGAAGCGCCAGCCCGGCGATGGCGGCGACCACGGCGGTGCTGAGCAAAGCGGTCTTCAGTTGCATGAGAACGTATCCCCTGTAACGAAACTTCGGCGAGTAAGCGGCTGCGGTTCACGGCCGCGACGATGCGGCGCCGTGGCATGGCCGGCGTGACCCGCCGCGTCCGCTGCGATCGTGCCGGAGCGGTCGTAGCGGCGGGTCGGATTCGACCTTAGGCGCACGCGCGTCGCGGCGGTTCTCGAAGCGGCGGCGCGTCGCCCGGCAAACCAAAGGTTTCATCACAGAAAATTTCGATTCAGACCAGTCCGAATCGATATTTGCAGGGAGACCGTGTCGCCGCGCCGGTGCGGCATGGATGCGCTGCGTCGGCAACGCAGGTCGCGCCGGGCTCGGCCTTGCCGTTGGCGTGCCGATGCGTGGCATGCAGCAAACCCTCGCACGCGCGATGCGCACGCACGCCGCGCCTGCGCGGCCGGCGACGGAAAAACGAACGGCCCGCGCGTGCGGGCCGTTCGACTGCTTGCGGACGCTCGCCGTCCGCCGCGGCGACTCAGTTGACGTTGACCGCCGACCAGGCGCGGGCGACCGCCTTGTACTCGTCCGAATCCGCGCCGTAGGCGTCCTTGGCGGCGCTGAGGGTGGCCGCGCGGGCGCCGGGGTAGTCGGTGCTGGAGACCATGTACTTGGTCAGCGCGTCGTACCAGATCTTGCCGAGCTTGGCGCGGCCGATCCCGACGATCCCGGTGTCGCCGTTGCAGACCAGCTTGTCCGGGGTGTACTCCGGGAAGTTGTCCGGCGGCGTCGTGCCTTGCGACAGCAGGTACGCGAAGTGGTTGCCGATGCCGGAGGTGAAGTGCGGGTCGTGCTTGCCCGACTTCTTCACTCCGTCCACTTCGACGGTGTTCGAATCTGCGGCGGTGAACCCGTCTGCGGGGTAGCAGCTGAACGACCTGCCGTCGGCGGCCTGATCGAACATGAGGCGCACCGCCTTCTTGGGGTTGGTGCCGTCGAACAACTTTTCGGCGAACATCCAGTCGCCCGGATCGTTGGGGTTGTCAACGCTGTATTCGACCAGCATGCCGAAGATGTCGGAGCTGCTTTCGTTGATGCCGCCGCTGTCCTTGACCCCGTAGTAACCGAGCTTGGCGGTGGCGTTGTTGACGCCGTGAGCCATTTCGTGGGCCGCCATATCCAGCGCGACCATCGGCCGGTAGTTGTTTTTCTCGCCGCCGTCGCCATAGATCATGTAGCCGCCGCCGGCCAGGGTGCTGGCGATGTAGGAGGCATTGAGGTAGTCGGTACCGTAGTGCACGTAGCTGGTGATGCCCTTGCCGTCGTTCTTGAGGCCCTTGCGGCCGTACACGCTTTTGAAAAAGTCCCAGGTCGCGGCGACACTGTAGTGGACGTCGCCGGCGGCGGTGGCGCGGTCGGCGTTGGTCCCGTCTCCCCATGCGTTGTCGGCATCGGTGAAAGCGGCGGAGTCCGAAGGAGCGGCGCCGGTCTTGGTGTTTCCGCCATTCTTGGCGTCGCGCGTCTGGTTGTTGCCGCGCGTCGGGTCGGTCAGGACGTAGCTCTTGCCGCTCGAGTTCGTGGTGATGCTGACCGTGCCCAAGTTCACGGTGCGCGCGGAGCCGACCGCCTCGGCGGCCTGGACGGCGTCCTCGGCTTCCAGCAGGGCGCCGTTGCGGGCATCGAGGTAGTAGGAGAACACGCCCGGGGTCGGGTCGTCGCGGCGCTCGCCGTTCAGGGCGACCTCGTACGCCAGCGTCGGCTGCATGCCGTTGCGCGCATACACCACCAGCCTGGCCGGAGAGGTTTCGGCGACGCGGCCGTCGAAGTGGGCGCCGGCTTCGATCCGGGCCTGGTCCGCGTTGATGCCGGGCTTGAGGTCGGGACGCGCGCCGGTGCGCATGTTGCTGCCCTGGGTGATCGACAGCAGCTCGCCGGCGCGCGAATGCACGACCATGTCGCCGCCGATCACCGGCAGGCCCTGGTAGCTGCGGTCCATGCGCACGTGCTCGGTGCCGTCGCGGTCGATCAGGACTTCGCGGGCGTTGAAGCCGTCGGCCTTGGCGACGTTGGCCTCGCGCGCGCCGGCGCCGGCGAGCAGGCCGCGCGCGCGCTCGGCGGCGGCGCTGCGGTCGCCTTCGTCCTGCGAGGTGCTGGCCCAGGCCAGCAGGCTGCCGGGACGGGCGCTGGTGTCGATCATCGCGCGCAAAGCGGCCTGGTGCCGCAAGGCGGCGGCGACGCGCGGGTCCTGCGGGCCGGCGGCGGCCGCAGCCGGAGCGGCGGTCGCGGCGCCGGCCGCGGCGGTGGACGCGACGCCGACGGTATCGACGCGGGTGGCGTAGCCGGCGAGCCCGGCGAGGGCGGCGACGACGGCGGTGCTGAGTAGAGCGGTCTTCAATTGCATGAGAGCGGATCCCCTGTATCGAAACCTGAGCGAGTGAGCGGCGCGGGTGCCGCCGGGGCGAGGCGGCGGCGTGGCGTTGCCGGTGCGACCCGCGGCGTCCGCTCCGGTCGCGCCGGTGGGCTCGGCGACGGGTCGGCTTCGACGTTAGGAGTGCGCGCGGCGCGGCAAGCGGCGATGAGGCCGGACGCGAAGCGGCAAACGGTGATGCGTTTCACATAAAAAACGGATTCGGACGAGTTCGAACCGGTATTCGTCGAGGCGTCATGAATTCGCCGCCGCCGATGCGCTAAAGCGACCGGCATCAAAGCGGTGGTGAACGACATGTTCTTGTGTGTCGGCCGCGGCCGCGTCGGCACCCGACCCATGCCAGCCGCCCGATTCGGCCAAGCCTGCGGCCCGACTCGCCGTGGGCTACGGCCGGTTGCCGTCACCTCGCCGCTGTGTCCGCAGGCAGGGTTCGGCTGCCGAAACTTTGCATCCGGCCGGCATCGCCGTTGCGCGCCGGCACGGCCGTTACTATGTCGGGACCGCCGCGCCGCGTGCGCGGGCCGGCGACCCAGCCAACGACGGAGCACGATGAGCGCAGTACAGGTGGAACAGGAACCGGCCGCCGCGGCGACGGGCCGGCGCGAGGATGTGGCGATCGTCGGCGCCGGCGTGATCGGCCTGGCCTGCGCGCTGATCCTGCTCGAAGACGGCCGGCGGGTGCGGGTGATCGACGCCGGCCGCATCGGCGGCGGCAGCTCGCACGGCAACTGCGGCACCATCACCCCCAGCCACGCAACCCCGCTGGCCGCGCCCGGGGTGATCGCGCAGGCGCTCAAGTGGGTGCTCAGCCCGGACGCGCCGCTGTACCTGCATCCCAGGCTCGATCCGCAACTGTGGGGCTGGCTGCTGCGCTTCGCCGCGCGCTGCAACGAGCGCGACTGGCGCAGCAGCGCCACCGCCAAAGCGGCGCTGCTCAACGACTCGCGCGAGCGCCTGCAAACCTGGGTCGAACGCTACGGGCTCGCGTGCGAGTTCGACAGCTCCGGCGTCGACTACGTGTTCCGCTCCGAAGCCGGCTATGTCCATAGCCAGCACGAGCTCGACCTGCTGCGCGAATTCGGCGTCGGCGTGGAACTGATCGACGGCGGCGCCTACGAGGCGCAGGATCCGGCGTTCAAGCCCGGCGTGGTCGGCGCGATCCGCTTCGCCCACGATGCGGTGCTGCGTCCCGACCGCTACGTCGCCGAGCTGGCGCGCGCGGTGCGCGAGCGCGGCGGCGAGTTGCAGGAATACTGCGCGTTGAAGGATTTGCGCGAGGACGCCGACGGCGTCGTGCTCGACACCAGCCACGGCCCGGTGCATGCGAACGAAGCGGTGGTGGCGCTGGGCGCGTGGTCGCCCAAGCTCGCCGACGCGATCGGCCTGCCCGCGCTGAAGGGCGCGATCCAGCCCGGCAAGGGCTATTCGATCACCTACGACCGGCCCGAACTGCTGCCGCGGCGACCGGTGGTGCTGAAGGAACCCAAGGTCTGCGTGACCATGTGGGACAGCGGCTACCGGCTCGGCAGCACCATGGAATTCTCCGGCTACGACGAAAGCCTCAACCCGCGCCGGCTGGCCGCGCTGGAACGCGGCGCGGCGCAGTTCCTGCACCAGCCGCTCGGCCCGGTCGAGCGCGAGCGCTGGTACGGCTGGCGGCCGATGAGCATCGACGACGTGCCGCTGATCGGCCGCGTGCCGGGCCGCCAGCGCCTGTGGATCGCCAACGGCCACGGCATGATGGGCGTGAGCATGAGCGCCGGCACCGGCCAGCTGTTGGCCGACCTGATCGGCGGGCGCGCGCCCGCGATCGACCCGCATCCTTACCGACCGGAGCGCTTCGCATGAGTGAGCAGCAAGCCCAATTCGACCTGATCGTCATTGGCGGCGGCTCCGGCGGCCTGGCCGGCGCGTTCCGAGCCGCCGAGCACGGCGCGCGCGTGGCGCTGCTGGAACCGGGCCTGCTCGGCGGCACCTGCGTCAACGTCGGCTGTGTGCCGAAGAAGGCGATGTGGCTGGCCGCCGATATCGGCGCCAAGCTGCGCATGGCGCAGTCGCTGGGCTTCGCGGTCGATGCGCCGCCGCAGGAGACCTGCGAGCTGGACTGGCCGACCTTCATCGTCCATCGCCAGCGCTACATCGCCGGCATCCACGACAGCTACCGCAAGCGCCTGGACAAGTCCGGCATCGTGGTCGCGCCGATGCGCGCGCGGCTGCTCGACGCCCGCACCGTGGAATGCGACAACGGCGCGCGCATGGGCGCCGCGCGCATCCTCATCGCGACCGGCGGGCATGCGGTCAAGCCGCAGATTCCCGGCGCCGAACTCGGCGGCACCTCCGACGATTTCTTCCAATGGACCGCCGCACCCAAGCGCGTCGGCATCGTCGGCGCGGGCTACATCGCGGTCGAACTGGCCGGCGTGTTGCAAGCGCTCGGCAGCCGGGTCGAGCTGTTCGCGCGCGGCCAGCGGCTGCTGGAAGGCTTCGATCACGAACTGACCGCGCAACTCGCCGACGATTACTGCCAAAGCGGCGTGCGCCTGCATTTCGGCCACGCGGTCGCGGCGCTGGAGGCCGACGGCGCGCAGGTGCGCGTGCGCGGCAGCGACGGTTCGCTGAGCGAGCCGTTCGACAAGGTGTTGTTCGCGACCGGACGCAAGCCCAACACCGCCGACCTGGGCCTGGAGCGCGCCGGCGTGGCGCTGGACGCGGACGGATTCGTGCGCATCGACGCGCTCAACGCGACCAGCGTGCCCGGCATCGATGCGGTCGGCGACGTCAGCACCGATCCGCCGCTGACGCCGGTGGCGATCGCCGCCGCGCGCCGGCTGATGGACCGCGTCTACGGCAGCGGCACGGCCGTGCTGGACCGCGACGATATCCCCACCGTGGTGTTCGCCCACCCGCCGATCGGCAAGGTCGGCCTGACCGAGGAGCAGGCGCGGGCGCGACATGGTGACAATCTGCACATCTACCGCGCCGGGTTTCGGCCGATGCTGTACGCCCTGGCCGAGTCGCCGCAGCGCAGCCTGTTCAAGCTGATCTGCGTCGGCCAGGAGCGCCGCGTGGTCGGCATCCATCTGCTCGGCGAGGCCGCCGACGAGATGCTGCAAGGCTTCGCGGTGGCGCTCAAGCGCGGCATCACCCTGGACGACCTGCGCGACACGGTCGCCATCCATCCGACCAGCGCCGAGGAAGTGGTGTTGATGCGTTGAGGCCTCCCGGCCGGCGCGTCCTGGTCGGTCGACTTGGTCATCGATCGGGGCGGACCGAATGAGCGAGAGCAGGGCGGTAGGACGGCGGCGCAGCGCAGTGCGCGCGTCGATGCTGGCAGTGTTGGCGTACGGGTTCGCCGCGGCGGCGGCCGCGCAGCCGGCGCTGGAGATCGAGGACCTGCTGAGCGCGCCGCAGCCCGACCAGCTCACCGCCGCGTCCGCGGCGCCGGTCATCGCCTGGGTCGGCAACGAGCGCGGCGTGCGCAACGTCTGGGCCGCGCGCGCGCCCGAGTTCGCGCCGCGCAAGCTCAGCGGCTACGACGCCGACGACGGCCAGACCCTCGGCGCCCTGCAACTCAGTCGCGACGGCCGCTGGCTGGCCTATGTGCGCGGCGGCAGCGCCGACGCGGCCGGCAGCAACAGCAATCCGACCGGCGATCCCGACGGCCAGGAACAGGCGGTGTGGGTCGTCGCCAGCGACGGCAGCGGCAAGCCGCAGCGCATCGCCGCCGGACGCTCGGCGCTGTTCGCGCCCGATGGCGATGCCTTGATCGTGCAGGGCCGCGGCCTGGGCTGCTTCGCGCTGCCGGGCGTCGCCGCACCGGGCTGGTGCAAGGAAGCCTTGCTCAAGACCCGCGGCGCCAACAGCGCGGCCGAATTCGCGCCCGACGGCAAGTCGCTGGCCTTCGTCAGCAACCGCGGCGACCACAGTTTCGTCGGCGTGCTCGACCTGGAAAAGCGCGAAGTGCGCTGGATCGGCGCCGACTTCAACAACGACGCCGCGCCGGCGTTCTCGCCCGACGGCCGCCGCATCGCGTTCCTGCGCACCGCGGCGAACAAGCCCGGCGACGGGTTCGACCTGACCAAAGCCAACCCTTTCGAAATCTGGGTCGCCGACGCCGACACAGGGCTTGCGAAGAAAATCCACCAATCGAACGAAACCGCCGGCGGCTACGCCCAGTTCAACGGCGCCGACCCGCTGATGTGGAGCCGCGACAACCGCCTGATCTTCGCCTCCGAACAAAGCGGCTGGCTGCATTGGTACGCGATCTCGCCCGAAGGCGGCGCGCCGGTGCCGCTGAGCCGCGGCGAATGCGAGGCCGAAACCGTCGCCCTGGCCGACGACGGCGCGTTCGTGTTCGGCGGCAACTGCGCGCAGATCGATTACCGCCAGGTGTTCAGCGTCGACGCGCAAGGCAAGGCGCAGACCTTGCTGACGGCCAAGCAAGAGATCGCCACCGATCCGCTGCCGCTGGCCGGCGGCCAGTGGATCGCGCTGCGCCACGCCGATGCGCGCCGGCCGACCGCGATCGCGGTGATGCCGCGCGCCGGCGGCGCGCCCAAGCGGATCTTCCCGGCGCAGCTGCCCGCGCGCTTTCCGCTCGACCGGCTGGTCGAGCCGAAGACGATCACTTTGAAGGCCACCGATGGGATCGTCTCGCACGCGACCGTGCTCGAGCCGCCGGCCTCGTTCAAGGGCAAGCGCGCGGCGCTGATCTACGTGCACGGCGGCCCGATCCGGCAGATGCTGCCGGGCTGGCACTACAGCAGCTACTACTACAACGACTACGCCAGCAATCAATGGCTGGCCAGCCGCGGCTACGTGGTGCTGGCGCTGAACTACCGCGACGGCACCGGTTACGGACAGAAGTTCCGCCTCGCCGACAAGCAGGGCCCGCGCGGCGCGTCGGAATACCAGGACGTGCTCGCCGCGCAGGCGTGGCTGGCCGCGCGCGCCGACGTCGACGCGCGCCGGATCGGCATCTACGGCGGTTCCTACGGCGGCTTCCTCACCTCCACCGCGTTGGCGCGCAACTCCGACCTGTTCGCCGCCGGCGTCGACCGCCACGGCGTGCACGACTGGCGCGAGAGCGCCAAGGGCGGCGACAACAGCGGGCTGTGGGGCCTCAAGCCGGACGAACTGGAGCTGGCGTACCAGTCTTCGCCGATGTCGCGCCTGGCCGGCTGGCGTTCGCCGGTGCTGGTGATCCACGGCGACGACGACCGCGCGGTCAAGTTCTCCCAGGGCATCGATCTGGTCGAGCGCCTGCGCGAACGCAAGGTGCCGGTGGAAACGCTGGTGCTTCCCGACGAAGACCATTTCTTCCTGCGTTACGCGAGCTGGCTGCGGGTGCATCGGGCCGCCGGCGATTTCTTCGCGCGGCGGCTCGGGACGGGAGCTGCGCAGGCGGAGCGATCGGACGCGGCAAAACCCGAATCGGGCGGCTGAACCTGCGGCGCTGAACCGGCGCCTTCGAATTCGTGCCCTTGAATCCGTGCCCTTGAATCCGTGCCCTTGAATCCGTGCCCTTGAATCCGTGCCCTTGAATCCGCGCCATCGCCGGCTTGCGCGCCCGTCGCGCAAACCGGCGGCGGCCGCGGCGCAGTACCATGCGCTTACTGCGCCGGCCCCCGCCGCCGGCTTCGATGCGAACCCGCCATGACCCTGTCCGCCCCCGCCTGGCCCGTGTTCCAGCTGCACCGCGGCCACGCGCCGCTGCTGATCAGCCTGCCGCACGACGGCTCGCTGATTCCCGACGAATTTTCCGCGCGCATGGTCGAGTCCGCGCGTCACGCGCCCGACACCGACTGGCACGTCTCGCGCCTGTACGACTTCGCCCGCGAGCTCGGCGCGTCGATCCTGGTGCCGCGCTATTCGCGCTACGTGGTCGACCTCAACCGCCCGCCGGACGACACCTCGCTGTATCCGGGCCAGAACACCACCGGCCTGTGCCCGGCGGTGCAGTTCAGCGGCGAACCGGTCTACCTCGACGGCCAGGCGCCGGACGCGGCCGAAGTGGCGCAGCGCGTGGACCTGTACTGGCGCCCGTATCACGAGACCCTGGTCGCCGAGCTCGACCGCATCCGCGCCGAACACGGCCGCGTGCTGTTGTGGGAAGGCCATTCGATCCGCGGCGAAGTGCCGTTCCTGTTCGAAGGCCGCTTGCCCGACCTCAACCTCGGCACCGCCGCCGGCCGCAGCTGCCTGCCGGCGACGCAGGCGCGGCTGCAAGCGGTGCTGGCCGGGCAGGGCGATTACGACTGGATCGTCAACGGCCGCTTCAAGGGCGGCTACATCACCCGCCATTACGGCGACCCGGCGATCGAAGCCGAAGCGGTGCAGCTCGAGCTGAGCCAGCGCAACTACATGGACGAGAATTCCTTCGCCTACGACGAAGCCAAGGCGGCGAAGCTGCAGCCTTTGCTGCGCGCGCTGCTGCAGGCGGCGCTGGATTCGCAGCGCGGATGAGCGCCGCGCGCGGCGGCGAATCGGGCGCGGACGCGGTTGCCACGACGCCGCCGCTGTCGCTGGCGCAGGCGCGCGCGCTGCACCTGCACGCGCAAGGCCTGCTCGCGCGGCCGCGCCGGCGCGCGCGCAAGGCCGATGCGCTGGCGGCGATCGCGCGCATGCAGCTGTTGCAGATCGACACCATCCACGTGGTCGCGCGCAGCCCCTACCTGGTGCTGTTCTCGCGCCTGGGCGCTTACCCGCAGCGCTGGCTGGAAGAACTGTTGGCCGAGCGCGCGATCTTCGAAGTGTGGGCGCACGAAGCCTGCTTCGCGCCGATGGACGATTACCTGATGCACCGCAACGCGCTGCACCAGCGCGAGCACCATTGGGCGATCCGCAACGCGCAGCGCCATCGCGGCAGCCGCGGCGGCGAAATCGACCGTCTGCTCGCCCGCATCCGCGAGCTCGGCCCGGTCAAATCCTCGGATTTCGAGCGCGAAGACAAGGGCCAGGGCGGCGGCTGGTGGGGCTGGAAGGACGAGAAACGCTGGCTCGAAGCCGGCTTCGCCCTCGGCGAGCTGATGGTGGCGCGGCGCGAGAACTTCCAGCGCGTCTACGACCTGGCCGAGCGCGTGGCCGGCGCCGCGGTGGCGGACTGGAACCGCACCGAGATCGAACCGGCGCAGGTGCGGCGCGACACGATACTCAAGTCGGTGGCCGCGCTCGGCATCGCCCAGGCGCGCTGGATCGCCGACTACTACCGGACCAAGCCGCGCCTGCGCGACCGCGACCTCGACGAACTGGTGGAGCAGGGCGCGTTGCTGCGGGTTACGGTGAAAGGCTGGGCCGCGCCCGGCTACGTTCACCCCGAGCACGCCGACGCGCTCGCCAAGGCCGCCGCCGGCCGCCTGCGCGCGACCCGCAGCGCCTTGCTGTCGCCGTTCGATCCGGTGGTGTGGGACCGCGAACGCGCCAGCGAATTCTTCGGTTTCGACTACACCCTGGAGTGCTACACGCCCGAGCCCAAGCGCCGCTACGGCTATTTCGTGCTGCCGATCCTGGTGCGCGGGCGGCTGGTGGGGCGTCTGGATGCCAAAGCGCACCGCGCGGCGGGCGTGTTCGAGGTCAAGGCCTTGTACCTGGAAGACGGCGTCGAGGCCGACGAAACCCTGGCCGCGGAGATCGCCGCGGCGATCGACGAATGCGCGCGCTGGCACGGCACGCCGAAGGTCAAGCTCGCGCGTTGCAAGCCGGCGGCGTTCGCCAGGCCGCTCAAGACCGCTCTCGTCGCTGCCGCTGCGGACTGAATCGCGGCGCGCGCCGCGGCTTCGGCCTTACTCCCGTTCGGCGCGTTTGCCCGCGGCTTTTTGCAGCATCGCCACCGATTGCGCGATCGGCTTGCGCAGCGCCCGCGCCTCGGCGATATCGTCCGAACTCATCGCGCAGCGGACCGATGTCTTCATCGATTCGATGACGAGCCAGGCGAAGGTCTTGCCGCGCGCGTCGACGACGACCCGGAGCCGGAAGCGCACCTGCGCGTCGCGATACAAGACCGCGTCGTGCGACTTGCCGCACGCGAACGCGGCGCTCGCTGCCGCCACCATCGCCGCCGCATCCATCTGCGGCGCCGATTGCAGCAGCGCTTCGGCGAACTTGCGCAGCGCGACCGCGCCCTTGCCGGTGTGGACCACCGACTTCGCCAGGGTTTCGCCGCGGTAGTGGATCGCCATCGCGGCCGCGGTTTCCTCGCGTGCGCGCTCGAGCTTGCGCTTGGCCGCGAGCAGGGGTTTCGGCAGCGGCGTTCCGGCCTTTTCCAGCGCCGCGATCTTGCCGTACAGCGCGCTTTGCGTGGCAGACAGCTCGCGTTCGACCACGACGAATCCGTTCTTGACCGGGAGCTTGGCCATCGGGCGTTTCCGCAGGAGGTGGGCGGAGCTTACCGGCGATTCCGGTCCGGCGTGCGACTGCGGCGGCCGCGCTCGCCGCAGCGTTGCGACAGCGAAGCCGCCGGCCTCAGGCCCGCTCGGCCAGGAACATATAGGCGGTCAGCAAGCCCAGCAGCGGAATCAGGTTCAACACCAGCGCAGGCACGGCGACCCCGCGGCGTTCGCCGCGGAACAGCGCGACGATCGCGAGCAGGCTGCCGAACAGCCAGCTCGCGGCGCTGTACATGATGGCTTTGCCGGTGCAGTGCAGGCTCCAGTTGCCGCACTGGGCGTCGGGGGTGAGGCCGAACACGATCAGCCAGGCCAGCGCCGGGCCGAGCAGCAGGGCCAGCCAGGCCAGCGCGCCGAAAAAGCGGCCGCCGGTCGGCGCGGCGTCCGCGGCATCCGCGAGCGGCGCGCCGGGCGGGGACAGGCCGTAACCCGCGCGGCGCTCAGCGGCCATGGCGGCGGCCTGCGCGGTTGTCGGAGCCTGCGCGCGGAAAGCGCGAGGCGATGCGATTGCGTCCTTTCATATCGATCTCCGGCCGGTATCGATGCGCGCACGATGCGGCATCGCCCGGCAGCGCCGCGTGACGGCCCGAGGGCGGCGCGCGGTGCGGTTGCGACAGCGGATGCCGCCGCGGTCCGCACAACGGACCGCGACGGCGCGTGGCGCGGAGTTTACCCGGTCGGGTTGGAGCGAGCGCTCAAGGGACGCACTTGGCGCCGCTGTACACCAGCAGATTGTTCTGCAATTCGGCCACTTCGGGACGGTACGGCAGGTCTTCGAGCGCATAGTCCTCGAACGGCCACCACGCCCAGCTCTGGCCGCTGGCGCTGACGATGCGCGAGGTGTGCTTGGCGAAGGACAGGGCGCGGTCGCGATCTGCGACGACATTGGCGCCGAACTCTCCCATCAGCATCGGCACGCCCCAGGCGCTGGCCTTGTCCAGCAGCGGTTGCACCAGCGTCGTCAGCGCAGCGCAGTCGCGGTTGAGGTAGGCGGGCCGGTCGAGCGGATAGAAATGCGGCGTCAGCACGAAGTTGCTGAGGTTGGGCTTGGCCAGTTCCGGCCGCACCGTGCCGACGTCGCCTTCGACGAACAGCAGATGGCTCTTGCGGTCGCCGTCGCGCCAGTCCGACCAGCGGATGCGGGTGCCGACGTACTCATAGAACTGCGGCAGGATCGTGCTGTTGAGCGGGTAGGAACCGGTGGTGCGGCCCGTATGCGGCTCGTTGATGACGTCCCAGCCGGCGACGTTGTGGTGGTTGCGCAGGCGCCAGGCGACGGTGCGCCAGGCCTGCGAATAGACCTCCCAGGCGGACTTGCCGGCATACGGCCCGGCGCTGACGGCGCGGTTGGCCCAGAACGCATCCCAGAAGTCGAGCTGGTTGCCGTTGGCGCCGGACACGCAGGCGCCGCCGACCATGTCCTCGACGAACCAGCCGGGGAAGCCGCCGCCCCAGTCCCCCTGGTAGCACTGCGAGGTTTCCCACTGGTGCATCGAGACCATCACCCACATGCCGCGCTTGCCGGCTTCGGCCACGACCTGCTCGATCTCGTCGACATAGCCCCAGTCGATGTGGCCGGGCGTGGGCTCGAGGAAGTTCCAGTTGATCGGGAAGCGGATGAAATTGAAGCCCCAGGACTGGTAGCGGTCGAGCTGGCGGACGTCGAACGGACGCCGCGTGGTGTGCTGGATGAGGTTGTAGTTCAGGCCCTTCAGGCGGACCCATTGGCCGTCCTGGCGGACCATCTGGCCCAGCCCGGCGGGGGCTTCGAGCAGATCGTCGGCGACGGCCTGGGCGGCTGCGGACTGGGACGCCAGCAGCAGGGACAGCGACAAAGCGAGCGTGCGCAACATGCGACTTCCTTTTCTCGAACGGTTCAACCCGGCGCGAGGCCGCGGCGGGTACGGCCGCTCCAGTCTACCGGCGGCCGTCCGCGCGTTTGCGACAGGCCCATAGCGCAACGCCGCGGACGAGGCCGCGGCGTTGGCAGAACACATCCACGAAAATCGCTTGCGGCTCAGACCTCCAGCGTCGCCAGATCGCCCTTCGTCTCCAGCCAGGTCTTGCGGTCGCCCGCGCGCTTCTTCGCCAGCAGCATGTCCATCAGCGACACGGTCTGGGCGTTGTCGTCCACCGTCAGCTGGACCAGGCGGCGGGTGTCCGGGTGGATGGTCGATTCGCGCAGCTGCGAGGCGTTCATCTCGCCCAGGCCCTTGAAGCGGGTGACGTTGATCGCGCCGCTGAGGCCCTTCTTGCGGTCGCCCTTCTCGCGCTCGATCTTCTCCAGCAGGATCCGCTTCTCTTCCTCGTCGAGCGCGTAGAACACGGTCTTGCCCACGTCGATGCGGAACAGCGGCGGCATCGCCACGAAGATGTGGCCGGCCGCGACCAGCGCCGGGAAATGGCGCAGGAACAGCGCGCTGAGCAGGGTGGCGATGTGCAGGCCGTCGGAGTCGGCGTCGGCGAGGATCACGACCTTGCCGTAGCGCAGGCCGGCGATGTCTTCCTTGCCCGGGTCGCAGCCGATCGCCACCGCCAGGTCGTGCACTTCCTGCGACGCCAGCACGCTGCCGGACGCGACTTCCCAGGTGTTGAGGATCTTGCCGCGCAGCGGCAGGATCGCCTGGAAATCCTTGTCGCGCGCCTGCCGCGCGCTGCCGCCGGCGGAGTCGCCTTCGACCAGGAACAGCTCGGTGCGCGAGAGGTCCTGCGAGCTGCAGTCGGCGAGCTTGCCGGGCAGGGCCGGGCCCTGGGTGATCTTCTTGCGGACGATCTGCTTTTCGGTCTTCAGCCGTGCGCTGGCGCGCTCGATCGCCAGCTGGGCGATCTTCTCGCCCAGGTCGGTGTGCTGGTTGAGCCACAGCGAGAACGCGTCGTGCGCCGCGCCTTCGACGAAACCGGCGGCCTGGCGCGAGGACAGGCGTTCCTTGGTCTGGCCGCTGAACTGCGGGTCGGTCATCTTGATGCTGAGCACGAACGCGACCCGGTCCCACACGTCTTCCGGCGCCAGCTTGACCCCGCGCGGCAGCAGGTTGCGGAAGTCGCAGAACTCGCGCAGCGCGTCGGTGAAGCCGGTGCGCAGGCCGTTGACGTGGGTGCCGTGCTGGGCGGTCGGGATCAGGTTGACGTAGCTTTCCTGCACCAGCTCGCCGTCGGTCGCCCAGGCCACCGCCCAGTCGACCACTTCGGTGTCCTTCTTGAGCTGGCCGACGAACAGCTCCGGCGGCAGCAGCTCGCGCTGCGGCTGGCCTTCGCGCAGCTCGCCCGACAGGTAATCGCGCAGGCCGTCCTCGTAGTACCACTCCAGCCGCTCGCCGGTCGCCTCGTCGAACAGCTTGACGTTGAGGCCCGGGCACAGCACCGCCTTGGCCCGCAGCACGTGCTTGATCGCGCGCAGGCTGAACTTCGGGGTGTCGAAATACTTCGGATCGGGCCAGAAGCGCACGCGGGTGCCGGTGTTCTTCTTGCCGACGCTGCCGACGATGTCCAGCGGGCTGGCGCGGTCGCCGTCCTTGAACGCCATGCGGTATTCGTTGCCTTCGCGCTTGATGTGCACTTCCACGTGCTTGGACAGCGCGTTGACCACGCTCACGCCGACGCCGTGCAGGCCGCCGGAGAAGGTGTAGTTCTTGTTGCTGAACTTACCGCCGGCGTGCAGGCGGGTCAGGATCAGCTCGACGCCGGGCACCTTCTCTTCCGGGTGGATGTCGACCGGCATGCCGCGGCCGTCGTCGGAGACCTCGCAGCTGCCGTCGGCGTAGAGAGTGACCTCGATGCTGCGGGCGTGGCCGGCGAGGGCTTCGTCGACCGCGTTGTCGATGACTTCCTGGGCCAGGTGGTTCGGCCGCGCGGTGTCGGTGTACATGCCGGGCCGGCGCTTGACCGGGTCCAGGCCGGAGAGGACTTCGATGTCTGCGGCGTTGTAACGACTGCTCATGAAACCTGCATCAGTAGTAAGGAGTGGCGTCCGGAGCGGCGTCGCGCGGGGGCGCGCGTGCGCCGGCGGGGCGGGCCGGGCGGCGACGGCGGCCATCTTGCCATCGGCGGGTGACGGCCGCGCATCGGCGGGCCGGGCGCGGGGCGCAGCGAGCATGGCGACCGGGGGCGGCCGGGTCAAGCCGCGCCGGGCCGGCCGCACATTCACGCCCGCCGCCGTCTCGCCGGTTGAGACCGCCGCGCGCGACGACCGCGCCCGCCGCCTCGGCCTTGGCTTGATCTGGCGCAAGCCGCCCACGCGCGCTCGCTGCCATCCTGCCGGGCGTTTCCGATTTCCCATTCCCCATTCCGCATTCCCGTCCCAAACAGGAGGGCCCGTGTCCGCCCAGGACCAGTACTACGACTTGCAGCAAAGCTACGGCCGATGCCTCATCCGCAAGGGTTTCATCGAACGCTTCTACGAAATCTTTATGGCCAGCCACCCCGACGTGGCGCCGATGTTCGCGCGCACCGATTTCCAGAAGCAGCGCCTGGCCCTGCGCCGCGGCATCAGCGTGGCGATCTTCTACGCCGCCGGCAGCGCCGTGGTGAAGCGCACCAGCGAGCAGATGGCCGACGTGCACGCGCGCAGCGGCCGCACGCCGGTGCGGCCCGGGCTGTACCCGTACTGGATCGACAGCCTGCTGCTGGCGGTGCGCGAGTTCGACGAGCAGGCCGACGAGGCCTTGCTGGCGCGCTGGCGCCAGGCGATGCAGGCGGTGACCGGGATGTTCGCCGGGCGCTACTGACGGCTGCGCCGCCACGCCCGACGGCGCCCGCAAGCCATTGAAAAACCGGTCTGCCGCCCCGATTGGGTGTAGCGTCTGCACGACGCGTGCGACCCGCCGAACCGTCCGTTCAGCCCCTGGCGAGGCGGCCGGGGCTAGGGTTCGCGGCGTCGCGGCAGGGATGCCCCGGCCCGCCCGCGAGCCAGGCGTCCGCCCAGGCTCCGGTCACTCACTGTTTGGAGGTATGCCATGAAGATCCGCAAGCTGCTGCTCCCCGCCGCCATCGTCGCGGCCCTGGCCGTGCTGGTCGCGCCGAGCGCGTTCGCTCAGCAGGGTCAGCAGGCCGACCCGAAGGCCGAGGAGGCCAAGAAGGCCGAAGACGCGAAGAAGGCCGAAGCCAAGAAGAAGGCCGAGGCCGAGAAGCGGCAGAAGTCCGGCGACCGCGGGGTCGAGCCGGAGGAAGAAGGCAACAAGTAAGCCCGCGACCGCGGCCCGCCCGCCAGCGATACCCGAGCCCCGGCCCTGCGGCCGGGGCTTTTTCGTATGCTGCCGCCAGCGCCGACCGCGGCGGTTACGCGAGTGAGCGGCCCACAGCGGCGCTTCGTCGCGCAGTCGGGGCGCCGGAGCCGGTACGTCGTCGTGTCCGGGCCTGCGTCGTGGCAGGAATCGAATCGTCCACTTTGCGGGGTGCAGTCCGATGCGTCGTGCGGTCGCTTCCATCTGCTTCGGCATCGCCGCGTTGCTCGGCCTGCCCGCCGCCGCGCGCGAGCCGCGCTACACGGTGCTGCGGATCGACACGCGCAGCCAGCCGCTGGCGCTGTATCTCAACGACGAGCGCGGCCGCCCGTTCCACGGGTTCAAACGCCTCGACGCGTGGCTGCGAGCGCGCGGCCGGCGCCTGCGCTACGCGATGAACGCCGGCATGTTCGAGCCGGATTATTCGCCAGTCGGCCTGTTCGTCGCCGACGGGCAGGAACAAACGCCGCTGAACCTGCGCGACGGCGATGGCAATTTCTATCTCAAGCCCAACGGCGTGTTCCTGCTCGACCGCGACGGCCAGCCGCGGGTGATCGAAGCCTCGCGCTATCCCGAACTCGCCCGCGGCGCGCGGCTGGCGACGCAGTCGGGGCCGCTGCTGGTCGAGGCCGGGCGCATCCATCCGGCGCTGGATCCGCAGTCGCGCTCGCGCCACCTGCGCAACGGCATCGGGGTGAAGGGCGACGAAGTGATCTGGGCGATCAGCGACGACAAGGTCAGCCTGCACGAATTCGCCCGCTATTTTCGCGACGAACTCGGCTGCCGCGACGCGCTGTACCTCGACGGCAGCCTGTCGTCGCTGTATGCGCCGCAGTTGAAGCGCGCCGACCGGCGCGGCAAGCTCGGGCCGATTCTCGCGGTGACCGAACCGCTGAAGTGATTCCCGCCCACAGCGGCGCCGCGACAGGAGCACGCCATGGCCATCCGCATCGTTCGACTCGGCACCCCGCGCGGCAAAGGCGAAGGCCTGCGCATCGGCACCGTGCGGCGGCCGCCGCGCGGCGTGCCCAAGTCCGAGTTCGCCCGCCAGGATTGGTACGACGTGTGGTTTCCCACGCTGGCGCCGAGCCTGGAGACGATGAAGCAGGCGCAGGCGGCGCAGACGCCGGCGCAGTGGAATGCGTTCGTGCGCAAGTACACCGCCGAGATGAAAGCGCACGACGCCCAGCACGCGCTGGAGCTGTTGGCGGCGATGTCGCAGGACAGCGATTTTTCGGTCGGGTGTTATTGCGAGGACGAAGCGCATTGCCATCGTTCGATCCTGCGCGGATTGCTCGCGCAGAAGGGCGCGAAGCTCGCGTAGGCCGCGGGGTCCGACTATAGGAGCGACGCAAGTCGCGACACCCGAAGCCCGGGCAAACCAGGCGCCGAACAGCGACGAGACACCGGACCCCGCCCGCCCCATCGAATGCCTGCCGGCCCGGGCGGCCCGCTTCCGGGCCGGGGCGAGGGCCGGGCGTTTGGCTCGGCCGGGCTTCGGGTGTCGCGACTCGCGTCGCTCCTACAGGCAGCGGCCGTAGCGACGCGGCCAGCCGGGCCGACCGCCGCATCCGCGCCACCCGCGCGATGCTGCGCCGCACCGACCCGCCCGAATCCGCGCAAACCGTTGCCAGGCAAGGCTTTGCGCGGCTTCACCAAGGCACGTGCCGGTGTCAAGCAGTCGCGAGTTCACGCGCCAACCTGTAAACTGCGGCTTTCCAGCGGCTGCAAAATCCATGACTCCCCTGATCTTCGTCACCGGCGGCGTGGTGTCCTCGCTTGGCAAGGGCATCGCTGCGGCCTCGTTGGCGGCCATCCTCGAAGCGCGCGGGCTGCGCGTGACGATGATGAAGCTCGACCCCTACATCAACGTCGACCCGGGCACCATGAGCCCGTTCCAGCACGGCGAGGTCTACGTCACCGACGACGGTGCCGAGACCGACCTCGACCTGGGTCACTACGAGCGCTACCTGCGCACGCGGCTGAGCCGCAAGAACTCGATCACCACCGGCCGGATCTACGAGAACGTGATCCGCAAGGAACGCCGCGGCGATTACCTCGGCGGCACCGTGCAGGTGATTCCGCACATCACCGACGAGATCAAGCGCCTGATCGTCGAGGCCACCGAAGGCTTCGACGTGGCCCTGGTCGAAGTCGGCGGCACCGTCGGCGACATCGAGTCGCTGCCGTTCCTGGAAGCGATCCGCCAGCTGCGCACCGAGCGCGGCCCCGAGCACGCGCTGTTCATGCACCTCACCCTGGTGCCGTTCATCGCCGCCGCCGGCGAGCTCAAGACCAAGCCGACCCAGCATTCGGTCAAGGAGCTGCGCTCGATCGGCATTCAACCTGATGTGCTGCTGTGCCGCAGCGAGCAGCCGCTGCCCGACAGCGAGCGGCGCAAGATCGCGCTGTTCACCAACGTGCCGGAAAAGGCGGTCATTTCGGCCGTCGACCTCGACAACATCTACAAGCTGCCGCAGTGGTTCCACGAGCAGGGCCTGGACGCGATCGTGCTCGACCGCCTGCGCATCCAGGCCGGTCCCGCCGACCTGGGCGAGTGGAACGAAGTCGTCGACGCCACCACCCATCCGGTCGATGAGGTGACCATCGCCGTGGTCGGCAAGTACATCGACCACCAGGACGCGTACAAGTCGCTGGCCGAGGCGCTCAAGCACGGCGGCCTGCGCCAGCGCACCAAGGTCCAGCTGAAGTGGCTGGAATCCAGCGAAGTCGAGCGCAACGGCGTCGACGCGCTGGCCGGCGTCGACGGCATCCTGGTGCCCGGCGGCTTCGGCGACCGCGGCTTCGAGGGCAAGGTCGCCACCGCGAAGTACGCGCGCGAGAACAAGGTGCCGTACTTCGGCATCTGTTACGGCATGCAGGCCGCGGTGGTCGATTACGCCCGCCACGTGGTCGGCCTGGACGGCGCCAACAGCACCGAGAACGACAAGCACAACCCGCATCCGGTGATCGGCCTGATCACCGAATGGCGCACCGCCACCGGCGAAGTCGAGCGCCGCAACGAGGGCAGCGACCTCGGCGGCACCATGCGCCTGGGCCTGCAGGACCAGCGGATCAAGCCCGGCACTCTGGCGCGCGAGCTGTACGGCAAGGACGTGGTCGGCGAACGCCATCGCCACCGCTACGAGTTCAACAACCGCTACCGCACCCAGCTCGAAGACGCCGGCCTGGTGATTTCGGCCAAGTCGATGGACGACCTGCTGGTGGAGATGGTCGAGCTGCCGCGCGCCCAGCACCCGTGGTTCCTGGCCTGCCAGGCGCACCCGGAATTCCTGTCCACGCCGCGCGACGGCCACCCGCTGTTCATCGGCTTCGTGCGCGCCGCGCGCGAGGCCAAGGCCGGCGGCAAGCTGTTGCGCGAGGTCAAGGGTTGAAGCCTGCTCCGCCCGGTCCGTCCGGTCGGGCGGAGAGTTCGCAGGCCGCTCCGGCGTCGGGCCGGCCTGCCCGCAACGGCGCCCGCAGCGCCGGCAAGTGGTTGATGCTGCTCGCCCTGGGCGTGTTGCTGGCGGGATGCTTGGCGTACCAACTCATTCTCGGCGACGGCCTGGACGGCTACGGCATGGTGTTCTTCCCGCTGGCCCTGGTCGTGTCGTGCATCGCCGTGCCGTTGGCGCTGATCGGCGCGGCGATGTGGCTGATCGGCGCGGCGCGCGCCAAGCGTTCCGGCGGCTCCGCGTGAGCGCGGCCGCGCTTGCGCAGGCGGCCGGCGGCCTCCATGTGATGGCGATATCTCGCGCGGGCTCGAACGCGCACTCATGAACTTAGGAAGCAAGCGATGAAACTCTGCGGCTTTGACGTCGGTCTCGACCAGCCCTTCTTCCTGATCGCCGGCCCCTGCGTGATCGAGTCGATGCAGTTGCAGCTCGACGTCGCCGGCCAGCTCAAGGAAATCACCTCGGCGCTCGGCATTCCCTTCATCTTCAAGTCCAGCTTCGACAAGGCCAACCGCACCTCGGCGACGAGCTTCCGCGGCCCCGGCATGGAAGAAGGGCTGAAGGTGCTGGCCGAGGTCAAGCGCCAGATCGGCGTGCCGGTGCTGACCGACGTGCACGAATACACCCCGATGAACGAGGTCGCCTCGGTCGTCGACGTGTTGCAGACCCCGGCCTTCCTGTGCCGGCAGACCGACTTCATCCAGAACGTGGCGCGCGCCGGCAAGCCGGTCAACATCAAGAAGGGCCAGTTCCTCTCGCCCTGGGAGATGAAGCACGTCACCGCCAAGGCCAAGGCCACCGGCAACGAGGCGATCATGGCCTGCGAGCGCGGCGCCAGCTTCGGCTACAACAACCTGGTCAGCGACATGCGCTCGCTGAGCGTGATGCGCGACACCGGCTGCCCGGTGGTGTTCGACGCGACCCATTCGGTGCAGCTGCCCGGCGGCATGGACGGCAAGTCCGGCGGCCAGCGCGAGTTCGTGCCGGTGCTGGCGCGCGCGGCGATCGCCGTCGGCGTGTCGGGCGTGTTCATGGAAACCCACCCGCGGCCCGAAGAAGCGCTGTCCGACGGCCCCAACGCGGTGCCCCTGCCGAAGATGCGCGGCCTGCTCGAGACCCTGGTCGAGCTCGACCGGATCACCAAGAAGAACGGGTTCCTGGAGCAGGATTTCTGATGCCCGACCCAGCGCGGCCCGTCACGACCGCGACCGCGGCCCCGGCATTCGCCGCGGCCGCCGCTTTTTGCCTTTCCCGCCATAGCCGCCGCGCGCGGTTTCGCGCCTGAACCGGCGGCGATGGCCAGTTCCGACCGCGAACGCCAGCGCCTGCTCGCCCGCAACGGCGTCGGCGAAACCGTGATCGCGCGCCTGCAGCAGGCGGGCTACGGCCCGCCGAACCGACTCGACCCGCTCGCCGGAGCCGACCCGGCGCGCATCTGCGCCGAAGTCGCCGGTATGCTGCGCGCCAGTTGCCGCGGCAACCGCCGCCGGGCGGGCGCCGCGATCTCGGCTATCGTTGGCTTCGCCGAGTCTTCGACCCTTTCCCCTTCCCACCCTCCCTGACCCATCCGACGATGACCACGATCACCCAGATCCACGCCCGCGAAATCCTCGACAGCCGAGGCAACCCGACCCTGGAAGCCGAAGTGACCCTGGCCGACGGCAGCTTCGGCCGGGCGATGGTTCCGTCCGGCGCCTCCACCGGCAGCAAGGAAGCCGTGGAGCTGCGCGACGGCGACAAGACCCGTTACCTCGGCAAGGGCGTGCGCAAGGCGGTGGAGAACGTCAACACCACCATCGCCCAGGCGCTCAAGGGCCTGGACGCGACCGACCAGGCCGCGCTCGACAAGCGCATGATCGATCTGGACGGCACCGAGAACAAAGGCCGCCTCGGCGCCAACGCGCTGCTCGGCGTGTCGCTGGCGAACGCGCATGCGGTCGCCGCATCGAAGAAGCTGCCGCTGTGGAAGTATTTGGCCGGCGACCGCGCGCCGGTGCTGCCGGTGCCGATGATGAACATCATCAACGGCGGCGCGCATGCCGACAACAACGTCGACCTGCAGGAATTCATGATCCTGCCGGTCGGCGTGAGCAACTTCGCCGAAGCGCTGCGCGCCGGCGCCGAGGTGTTCCATGCGCTCAAGTCCGTGCTCAAGGGCCGCGGCCTGAGCACCGCGGTCGGCGACGAGGGCGGCTTCGCCCCCGACCTGCGCAGCAATGAGGAAGCGCTGGAAACCATCCTGGAAGCGATCGGCAAGGCCGGCTACAAGGCCGGCGAAGACATCCTGCTGGGCCTGGACGTGGCGTCCACCGAGTTCTACGACAACGGCAAGTACCACCTGGTCGGCGAAGGCAAGCGCCTGACCAGCGAGCAGTTCGTCGACTTCCTCGCCAACTGGGCCGCGCAGTACCCGATCATCACCATCGAAGACGGCATGGCCGAGGACGACTGGAACGGCTGGAAGCTGCTGACCGACAAGATCGGCGGCAAGGTGCAACTGGTCGGCGACGACCTGTTCGTGACCAACCCGAAGATCTTCGCCGAAGGCATCGACAAGCACGTCGCCAACGCGATCCTGATCAAGGTCAACCAGATCGGCACCCTGACCGAAACCCTGGAAGCCATCGCGATGGCCGACCGCGCCAAGTACGCGGCGGTGGTCTCGCACCGTTCCGGCGAAACCGAGGACACCACCATCGCCGACATCTCGGTCGCCACCACCGCGACCCAGATCAAGACCGGCTCGCTGTGCCGCAGCGACCGCGTGGCCAAGTACAACCAGCTGCTGCGGATCGAAGAGCAGCTCGGCGCGGCCGCGCGTTACGCCGGCCGCGACGCCTTCGTGTCGCTGCGCCGCTAAGCCGCGGCCGACGCAGCCGGTATGGCCGAGAACTCGCGCAGGGCGTGGTTGGGCGTGGTGGCGCTGGCGCTGCTGGGCCTGCTCGCGTTTTTGCAGTACCGGCTGTGGTGGGCCGGCGGCGGAGGAGGCGGCAGCGTCGCCGCGCTGCAGGCCCAGGTCGACGGGCAGACCCGCGAGAACCAGGGCCTGCACCAGCGCAACGCCGCGCTCGCCGCCGAAGTCGAGGACCTCAAGTCCGGCGAGGCCGCGGTGGAAGAGCGCGCGCGCAGCGAGCTGGGGATGATCAAGCCCGGCGAGACCTTCTACCGCGTGGTCGAGGCCAAGCCGCAGGCGCCGGGGCCGAACGCCGCGGCCGCGGTCAGCGCGGTCCAGAACGGCAGCGCCGCCGGCCAGGACGCGGCCGAGGAAGAGCCTACGCTGGAGGAACAGGTCGACGAACCGCCGACCGAGGTCCCGCCGTCGGCGCCGGAGCCGCATCCGATGCCGGCGCCGGTGCAGCATTGAGCCGGGCGGCGCGCCGTCGTTCGCGCTGCCGGCAGTCTCGTTGCGACGCCACTCGCCGCCGTTGCGGAGCGCGCCGCGCGGTCGCTTGCGTCGCTGCGATTGCGCGCCACGTCGTCGCGCTGCCACATTCCGTCATTCCGGCGAAAGCCGGAATCCATTGCGCTTCACCTCCGCAACGTCCAAGCGTGAGCGGCGGCCCGCGCTTCGACCCCACGCCATGAGCACCCGATGATCTGGGCCGTCCTTCCCGCCGCCGGCCGCGGCCAGCGCTTCGGCGGCGACATTCCGAAGCAATACCTGCGCATCGCCGGCAAGCCGCTGATCGAACACGCGCTGATCGCGTTGCTGGCGCATCCGCGCGTGGCCGGGGCGATGGTCGCGCTGTCGGCCGACGACGCGCTGTGGCCGGGCTGGAGCGAACTGCTCGGCAAGCCGGTGCTGCGCTGCACCGGCGGCGGCGAGCGCGCCGATTCGGTGCTCGCGGCGCTGCGCGCGCTGCCGGCGCAGGCCGGCGACGACGCGCTGGTGCTGGTCCACGATGCCGCCCGTCCGAACCTGCGCGGCGAGGACGTCGGCCGCCTGATCGCCGCGGCCGAAGCCGCGCCGGACGGCGCCATCCTCGGCGCGCCGTTGCGCGACACGCTCAAGCGCGCCGGCCGCGGCCGCATCGTCGGCACCGAGCCGCGCGACGGCCTGTGGCGCGCGTTCACCCCGCAGGCCTTCCGCCGCGGCGCGCTGACCGCGGCGCTGGCCGACGCGGCCCGCAATGGGGTCACCGTCACCGACGAAGCCTCGGCGATGGAACGCATCGGCGTGCAGCCGTGGCTGGTGGAAGGGCGCGAGGACAATCTCAAGGTGACTACGCCGGCGGATTTGGCGCTGGCGGAGTATTTGATAAGCAAAGAGCGAGGAGTGAGCGCAGAGGAGTGAGGAGTGAGCGAAAGGCCGGCTGCGTTTCCCGGACCCTGCGCCAGCGCTCTTGCTTTCTCTCACTCCTCACTCCTCTACGCTCACTTCCAGGCTCTGAGTCTCTTCCCATGAACATTCGAATCGGCCAAGGCTACCTCAAGGTCACCACGCCGGCGGATTTGGCGCTGGCGGAGTATTTGATAAGCAAAGAGCGAGGAGTGAGCGCAGAGGAGTGAGGAGTGAGCGAAAGGCGGGCTGCGTTTCCCGGACCCTGCGCCAGCGCTCTTGCTTTCTCTCACTCCTCACTTCTCTACGCTCACTTCCAGGCTCTGAATCTCTTCCCATGAACATTCGAATCGGCCAAGGCTACGACGTCCACGCATTCGGCGACGGCGACCACGTGATGCTCGGCGGCGTGCGCGTCGCCCACGGCCGCGGCGTGATCGCCCATTCCGATGGCGATGTCGTGCTGCACGCCTTGTGCGACGCCATGCTCGGCGCGCTGGCGCTCGGCGACATCGGCCAGCATTTCCCGCCCAGCGACGCGCGCTGGCGCGGCGCGGACAGCCGTGCGTTCCTGCGCCACTGCAACGAATTGATCGCGCAGCGCGGCTACGTGGTCGGCAACTGCGACGTCACCGTGGTCTGCGAGCGGCCCAAGGTCGGCCCGCATGCGCCGGCGATGCGCGAACTGATCGCCGCCGATCTGGGCATCGCCGCCGAGGCGGTCAGCGTCAAGGCGACGACCTCGGAAAAGCTCGGCTTCACCGGCCGCGGCGAAGGCATCGCGGCGACGGCCGTGTGCCTGTTGGTCGGCGCATGAGCGGCTCGGAGGCGGGTTTGAACGAACTGCCGCGCGCGCACGGCGCGCCGGCGCTGAGCGCGCGCATCCGCAGCGCGCCCGAGGATTTCCGGGTCGAGGAACTGCCGTCGTTCGCCGCCAGCGGCAGCGGCGAGCATTTGTTGTTGACCGTGGAAAAGCGCGGCATGAACACCGCCTTCGCGGCCAAGCGGCTGGCGCAGTGGGCCGGCGTCGGCGAGGTCGCGATCGGTTATGCCGGTCTCAAGGACCGCCACGCGGTGACCGTGCAGCGCTTCAGCGTGCACCTGCCCAAGCGCGTGGCGCCGGACCTGGCCTTGCTGGAAAGCGACGAGCTGCGCGTGCTCGAACACCACTGGCACGCCAAGAAGCTGCCGCGCGGCGCGCTGGCCGGCAACCGCTTCGTGCTGACCCTGCGCGAAGTCGAGGGCGCGCGCGAAGCGATCGAACAGCGTCTGCAACGCGTCGCCGCCGAAGGCGTGCCCAACTATTTCGGCGAACAGCGCTTCGGCCGCGACGGCGACAACGTCGCCAATGCGCTGGCGATGTTCGCCGGCCGCCGCGTGCGCCGCGAACAGCGCAGCCTGCTGCTGTCGGCGGCGCGTTCGGAACTGTTCAACCGCGCCCTGGCCGCGCGCGTGCGCGACGGCAGCTGGAGCGGCCTGCGCGACGGCGCCGGGCTCGACGGCGAAGTCTGGTCGCTGGCCGGCAGCCGCAGCGTGTTCGGGCCGGAGCCGTGGAGCGAGGCGCTGGCCGAACGCCTGGCGCGCAGCGATATCCATCCCAGCGGCCCGTTGTGGGGCCGCGGCGAACTGCGCAGCGTCGGCGCGGTGCGCGCGCTGGAGCTGGCTGCGCTGCAAGACGAACAGGCGCTGGCGCTGCGCGCCGGCCTGGAAGCCGCCGGCCTGGACCAGGAGCGGCGCGCGCTGCGGCTGCGCGCCGAGCAATGGCAGTGGCGCTGGCTCGACGACGGCGCGCTGGAAGTCGGTTTCGTGCTGCCGGCCGGCGCTTACGCCACGGTGGTGCTGGCCGAACTCGGCCGGATCGAAGGCGCGCGCTGACGGCGCGCCGCGCAGGGCGGGCGAGATTCCGACGCCGCGCGCCTGCGCATCGGCATGGGTGGGCGCCGCAGCGCGATTGGCTCCTTTCGCGCAGCCGCTCGTCGGCTGGCACGCCGCGGCACTGGTCCGCCGCCGCCGCGCGCGTATAAGCCGGAAGCGACAGTCGGCAGGGGCCGGCTGGGCCCGCCGTCCGCGGCGGGAGACCACGTCAGGGAGCCGAAGTCATGAACGCTTTGCGCACTGTCGTCTTGTCGTTGTCCGTCTGCGTCCTGGCCGCCTGCGCCGGGCACCAGAGCAAGAGCGCTTACGCGCCGCCGTCCGATCGTGCGGAGCCGGCGACGCTGTCGAAACACCAGGTCGAAGGCATGTACCGCGACGACGCTTACGTCTCGGCGGTGCAGCGCCTGGCTTTGCGGCGCGGGATCGAGGTGAAGTGGATCAATCCGCCGGACCGGCGCCGTCTGGCCGACACCGAGAAACGTTGAGGGAGCGATGCCGCGGCGGCGCTGGACGAACTCAGCGCCGCCGCGCCAGCAGCACCAGCACCGCGCCGGTGCCGCCTTGCGCGCTCGGCGCGGAATGGAACGCCAGCACGTCCGCGCGCTGGCGCAGCATCCGGTCGACCAGGTTCTTGAGCACCGGCAGGCCGCGGCTGTCGAGGAAATCGCTGCTGCCGCCGCGGCCCTTGCCGTGGATGATCCGCACGCAGCCCAGCTCGTGCGCGCGCGCATCGTTGAGGAACGCGCGCAGCAGCGCTTCGGCCTCGCGCACCGGGCTGCCGTGCAGGTCCAGTTCTTCCTGCGCCGACATCTCGCCGCGGCGCAGCCGGGCGAAAATCTTCGGCGGCAGTTCGTCGCGGCGATAGCTCAGCGGGTCGCCGGCTTCCAGCAGCTGTTCGTCGAGGGCGTGGCGGAATTCCTCGCGCGCCTGCGCCTCGTCGGCCTCGGCCATGCGCGGGCGCGGGCGCGGCTTCGGCGCGGACGGCGGCAGCGCGGCTTCGGGCAGGCGGCGGACTTCGCCGATGGCGGCGCGGAACAGGGCCGCGTCGTCGTCGCCGGCATCGGGGTCGGGGCGGTCGGGCTGGGACGTCATGGCCACAGGATATCGCCGTGCGGCCGGCGCGGTCAGCGCGGCGACGGCGAAAAGAAAGCCCCGGCCCGTCCTTGGGAATTGCGGCCCGTCGGTATCGGGCCGTCACCGGGGAAACAAGGTTGAAGGCGCGGCACGCGCTGCGATGTCCCCTCGCGCCGCAGGCGCGCACCGAGGGTGCCGCGAACGTCTAGTTCATCACGCTTCCAGCGGCGGGCGAGGGCGCCCCTGTCAGAACTGACAGGCGTCCGGCGGCGCTGTACGAGCGCGCAAGCCGACGCTCCAAGACACGCGGGAACCGAGGCGCCGCAAGCGGCGGACAGCCGTCGCCCGCGCCCGGGCGCGGCGGCGCCGGCGCGGGCCATTCGGCAGATTCGGCAAAGCCCGATGCCGCGCGCGGCGGCCGTCGTGGCGCTTACAGCGCGATCAGCCCCACCGCGACCGCGCGCGCGCAGGCCGCGCGCCGGCCCTTGACCCCGAGCTTGCGCGCCACCTGCTGCAGGTGGAAGTTCACCGTGCGCTCGCTGATCTGCAGGATCATCGAGATCTCCCACGAGGTCTTGCCGACCGCCGACCAGCGCAGCACTTCGCATTCGCGGTCGCTGAGCCGGGGCGCGCTGCGCGGGCGGCGCAGCAGCCGGTCCATCGCCGCGTGCATGCAGCTGACGAAGTACACCGCCGCGCCCAGGGTCGGCGCCAGCTCGCGCGGATCGGCCAGCGCATTGACGGTGAAGGTGGTGAACGACCACTGCGTGCCCGGCGACCAGCTCGGCACGGTGATGCCGCCGTGCAAGCCGAACTCGCCGGCCGCCATCAGCGTGCGCCGGCCGATCTGGTAGAGCTGCGGACGCGGTTCCCAGGTGGTGCGGCCGCGCGAATTCCAGGCCACCGCCGGCAAGCCTTCGCGCGACAGGGTGATGCGCGGGTCGTTGCGCTCGGCGTCGGGCGCGGCCAGCGCCAGGTAGGTCTTGGACCAGTCGCTGTCGAAATCCTCGAAGAACACGAAATCCGAACCGCCGGGCAAGGGTTCGCGCAACTTGGTCGCATAACCGTGGTTGTGGAAGCCCACGGCGCGGGAGAAGGCCGATGTCACGGATTTGACTTCGTCCAGCGAGCCGGCGCGCATCACCCGGTCGATGTGGTCCCAATACTCCATGCGGACTCCATACGTGTCTGATGACTCGCGCTCCGGCGGGTCGAAGCCATCATACATACGCCCGCCGCGCGGTGCCGGCCGGGCGCGGCGCGGGAAGGCCGCCGCCCTATCGGGTATCATCCGGGGCTCCCCCAGGTCGGTCTTTCCTCAGCGGAGTCTCATGCGCGTATTGGTCAGCAACGACGACGGCGTCGACGCGCCCGGCATCCGCATCCTCGCCCAGGGGCTGCGCGAGGCAGGACACGAAGTGCTGGTGGTCGCGCCCGATCGCGACCGCTCCGGCGCGAGCAATTCGCTGACCCTGGACATGCCGGTGCGGGTCGCGCGCCTCGACGACAGCACCTGGCGCGTCTACGGCACGCCGACCGATTGCGTGCACGTGGCCCTGAGCGGCATGCTCGAGGTCGAACCCGACATCGTCGTGTCCGGCATCAACACCACCGCCAACGTCGGCGACGACGTGATCTATTCGGGCACCGTCGCCGCGGCGATGGAAGGCCGCTTCCTCGGCCTGCCGGCGGTGGCGATGTCGTTGGCCGCGGCCGACCACGACGGCCGCCACTACGAAACCGCCGCGCGCGCGGCGGTCGAGATCATCGCCCGCCTGCGCACCGATCCTTTGCCGGCCGACACCATCCTCAACGTCAACGTGCCGGATCTGGCCTGGGACGAGGTCGCCGGCTTCGAAGTCACCCGCCTGGGCAACCGCCACCGCGCCGAGGCCTGCATCCGCCAGAGCGATCCGCGCGGCCGCGAGTGGTGGTGGATCGGCCCGGCCGGCGCCGAAGCCGACGCCGGCCCGGGCACCGATTTCCACGCCCTGCGCACCGGCAATATTTCGATCACCCCGATCCACGTCGACCTGACCCGCTATCAGGCGCTGGAACAGGTCGCCAGCTGGGTCGGCGGACTGGCCGCGGCGCTCGACACTCCACTGAGCAGCGGGCCACTCAACAGCGGGCCGGCGCCGGAGCGCGCGCAATGATCCAGCGCATGCGCCTGCAACCCGAAGCCATCGGCAGCGGCCTGACCTCGCAGCGCGTGCGCGACCGCCTGGTCGAGCGCCTGCGCGAAGCCGGCATCCGCGACGAGCGCGTGCTCAACGCCGTGCGCACCGTGCCGCGCCACCTGTTCGTCGACGAGGCGCTGGCGATGCGCGCCTACGAGGACACCGCGCTGCCGATCGGCCACGGCCAGACCATCTCGCAGCCGTGGGTGGTCGCGCGCATGACCGAAGCCCTGTTCGAAGACGGCGTGCCCGGCAAGGTGCTGGAGATCGGCACCGGCTCGGGCTACCAGGCCGCGATCCTGGCCGCGCTGGGCCTGGAAGTGCACACCGTCGAGCGCATCGGCGAGCTGCTGCGCACCGCGCGCAAGCGCTTCCGCCAGCTCGGCCTCAACGTGCGCAGCAAGCACGACGACGGCCGCATCGGCTGGCCCGAGAACGGCCCGTTCGACGCGATCATCGTCACCGCCGCCGCGCCCGCGCTGGTCGACGCGCTGACCGAGCAGCTGGCGCGCAACGGCACCCTGATCGCTCCGGTCGGCGCCGCCTCGTCGCAGTCGCTGCTCAAGCTGCGCAAGGACGCCGACGGCAACATCAGCCAGACCACGCTGGCGCCGGTGGTGTTCGTGCCTTTGCTGTCGGGCATGATCGACTGACTCCCCGGCGGCCGCGCGGCCGTCCACGACCAACCGGCGGCTGCGCGCCGCCCCTTCGGCCGACTTCGCCCATGGCATTGAAAATTTTCGGACCGCTCTACGAGCGCACCATCACCTGGGCCCGCCACCGCCACGCCCCGGCCTATCTGGCCGGCCTGAGCTTCGTCGAGGCGATCATCTTCCCGATCATGCCCGAGGTGATGCTGGCGCCGATGTCGGTGGCCCAGCCCAAGCGCGCGTTCTGGTTCGCGACCTTGAGCATCGTCGGCTCGATGCTCGGCGCGCTGGTCGGCTACGCGCTGGGTCATTACGCGTTCGAAGCCTTGAAGCCGGCGTTCGCGGCGATGGGCATGCTGCCGTCGATCGAAGCCGGCATCGCCACCGTGCAGGCCAAGATGGTCGAATCGCCGTGGGCGGTGTTCACCTTCCTGGTGCTCGGCGGTTTCATGCCGATCCCGATGAAGGTATTCACCTGGGCGTCGGGCATCGTCGGCGTGCCTATGCTGCAATACATCCCCAGCATGTTCATCGGCCGGGCCAAGCGGGTGTACCTGCTGGCGCTGGCGATCCGCATCGGCGGCGAGCGCGCCGAAGCGGCGCTGCGGCGCTACATCGAGCCGATCGGCTGGATCGCCACCGTCGTGGTGGTCGTCGCCATCGCCGTGCTGGTCTGGCATTCACAGCGCTGAGGCGCGCGAGCGGCGACACTGCCGCAGCGGCATCGGACATCCGAGACACCACGCGCCCGGCGAGCGGCGCGGCAAGAGGATCACCATGAGCGAGACGACCCGAACCCCGACCCTGGCGATGGCCGCCTGCCTGCTGGCCACGCTCGCCCTGATCGGCTGTTCGAGTTCGGTCGTCCGCGAACCTTCCCGCGGCGGTACGCGCGGCGGCGGCAGCAGCCGCCCCACGACTCCGGCGCAGCGCCCGTCGGTGGCCAAGCCCGGCGCAACCGTGGTCGTGCAGCGCGGCGAAGGCCTGTACCGCATCGCGACCAACAACGGCATCCAACTCGCCGACCTGGCCGCGTGGAACGGCCTGTCGCCGCCGTACAACCTGTATCCGGGCCAGCGCCTGAAGCTGTATCCGCCGGGCCGCGGCGGCGCGTCGTCGGGCTCATCGTCGTCGGGCGGCTCGACCGCCTCGCGCCCGAGCGCGCCGGCGCCCGCGCCGGCCGCGCCGATCGACAGCGGCATCCGCTGGCGCTGGCCGGCCGACGGCCCGCTGCTGGGCCGCTTCGTTGCCAACGAACCGACCAAGCAGGGCGTCGACATCGGCGGCGCGCCGGGCAGCCCGGTGCGCGCGGCCGCCGACGGCGTGGTGGTGTATTCCGGCACCGGCCTGGTCGGCTACGGCGAGCTGATCATCGTCAAGCACAACGAACAGTGGCTGTCGGCCTACGGCCACAACCGCAAGCGCCTGGTCAACGAAGGCCAGCTGGTCAAGTCCGGCCAGCAGATCGCCGAGATGGGCCGCAGCGGCGCGGCGCGCGACCAGCTGCATTTCGAAGTGCGCTACAACGCCAAGCCGGTCGATCCGCTGCTGTATTTGCCGGCGAAGTGAACGCGCGCGGCGACGAGTTCGCCGCCGCGCTGGCGCGCTGGCCGTGGCGCGCGATCCGCGATTGCCCGGGGCGCTACGCGCTGACCCCGGCCGATGCGGACTCGACGCCGGAGCGGATCCTCGGCTATCGCGCGCGCAGCAAAGAGCATCGCAGCGCGGTCGCGCGCGATCGCGTGGTGCTGACGCCGTTCGCGGCCGCGGGCGGATTGATTTCCTATCGCCGCGACGACGGCGGCTGGCTGCATACCTTGAACGACGCCGACGGCTGGGCGCGCAAGCTGGCGCAACTGGGCCTGGACGAGGTCTGAGCCGCTGTGGCGAACGCGGCGAATCGATCCGGCGCGCGTGCGGCGCGGCCGCTCACGGCGGCGGCGGATGCACGTCGAACTGCCGATCCACCGCGACGTACTCGTAATCGCCCTGGGTCAGGTTCAACAACCGCAAGGCCTTGGGCGCGTAAGCGATGCGCACGCGCAGGTCGGTGCGCACGGCTTCGTAGCAATTCCACGGCACCGAGAAGCGCGTCGGCAGCTCGGGGTCGTCGCCGTCGATGGCGATGTAGAGGCAATAGATCGGCGGCCAGCTTTCGCCGTCGTCGCGTTGCATGACTCCGGTCAGCACGCCTTCGCGCCAGAACTTGACCCCGGCGGCGAGGTCGTCGCGCAGGTTCGCCTGATCGAGCGATTCGCTCCATGCGAGCAAGGCCATGAAGCCGATCGCCAGCGAAACGCCGGCGATCGGCCAGAAACCGCGCGCCTCGGGTTCGAAATACAGCGCGGGGGCGAAGCAGACCACGGCGAGCACGGTGCTCGACCACAGCACCCGCGGCGCTTCGCGCGATTGTTTGGCGCGCAGGAACCGGCGTTCGCGCTCGGTCAGCGGCGCGCTGTCGGCGGCGGGGACCGGTTCGGTTGCGGGAACGGCTGCGTCAGTCTGGGAAGTCATGCGCCACCTTGCGCTGGGGATCGCGGCGGTCCGATGCGTCGCAGGCGTTATAACGCCGCCGCCGCGTCGGCGCCAAGCCCGCCGGGCGCGGGCGGGGCAGGGCGCGCGGCCGTTGTCGGCGATCGCGTCGTCTGCCGGCGCGGTTCGCGCTGCGGCGGGAATCGAGCGTGCGTGCGCGCGACTCCGCGCGGCCGCGGTGGCGCGACGCCCGAATCGCCCGCGGCGTATCGCCCGATTTCCGGCGGCAACCGCGAAATTCGTCGACATTCGCTGCCCGCCATCGGTCGGCCGTATCGAACCGGTCATCGCCGTGCGTTGCGACTGTGATTGGCGTACGCGAGCGGTTTCTCATGCAATAACCGGCGAATGAACGAAAGCCGTTCGAGAGCGACGAACGGCATGCCGATATCGACCGACGGCACGACCGCTTGCGCAACCTCGATGGCGCGCGCGCAGCGACGATTCAGCCGCCGGCGAAGTAAATGAATCGAACGAGCCGCAACCTCGCTCAGTTGGCTTTTGCCGGGTGCGCCAGCGCGCAGAAAAATGCGGCCGCAGGTTGCAGATCGAATACGCCTCGGCCGCGCGCGGTTCGCGTTCGAATAGTTGTTCGGCCGATCGCGTGCTACGGTCGCGCCGCGCTGAAACAGGGGTCGGCGCAACGGAACCCAGATTGCGATGGATCGCGCCGCAGCGGACGGACTCGCGATCGTTAGCCATCGTCGGAAATCCCCCACCATGTTGACCTCGACCCAAGACCGCAGCGTCCCGTCGCCGGACGCGTTCGGCCTGAGCACTTCTCAGGCGCCCCATCCGCAAACCCAGGCGCGCGCCAGCCGTCCGCTGAGCCAGCGCGAGCGCGACCTGCTCGCTGCGCGCAGCGGCGGCCACTGGCGGGTGCTGCTCGCCTTGTCGATCGCCGCCGCCGGCGCCGGCGCGCTGATGCTGCCGCTGGGCTTCAGCGCCGCCACCGCGGTGCTGACCGCGTGCGTGGCGTTCATGCTGTCGCTGAATTTTCCGGTCGCGGAAAACCGCGGCGGTTACGTGCGCGACGACATCGCGCTCGACAGCAAGATCGGCGTCGCCGGCCGCATCGCCGGCAAGCGCATGCGCGGCTGGCTGCGGCCGCATTGCGCGCTCACCGTGACCGACGCGGCCGGTTCGCGCGCGCAAACATTCGAGCTCCCGGCCGCGGCGTACGCGGCGGTTCGCGAGGGCCAGCCCGCGATGGTGTGGTACGTGCCGTCGAGCGGCATCGTCATGGAATTGAGCGAAGGTTCATACCGTTACCGGCTCGGCGACGCCGAGCCCGGCCAGCGTTCGTCGCAACGAGTCTGATCGGGGAGGGCCGTGGGTTCGTAGCCGCCGCGATGCGGCCGGCTACGCACTGTTCGGCGGATCGGCGGCGAAGGGGTTCGCCGCCGATCGATTTGAACGACCCGCGCCGGTTACGACCCGGCCGCCGTCGTCGCGTCGTCCACATGGGCGGATTCGCCGTCGATGGCGTGGTAGCGCGACGTTCGCCGTGCAGCGCGAACAGGAACACGTTGCGCTGCGCGCAGGCGATGCGCACGCGTCGGCAGGGCGGCGTTGCCGCGTGCAGCGTTTCCGCCGTTCGTGATTTCCAGGATTACCGCACGCCCGAACGCGGCCAAAGCAGCGACCGCAAGCGCGGCGCCGCGAAGCTCACCCGCCGAGCACGAACCCGGCGACCACCCGCCGCCCTTCGCCGGCGAGCACATTGAACGTGCGCGCGGCGGCCGCGTTGGTCATCGATTCGAGGCCGACCTTGCGCGCCAGGCACGCGGCCAGGGTCGCGGTCGGCGGGAACGCCTGGGCGGCGCCGCAGCCGAGCACGATCAGCTCCGGCTGCAAGGCGAACAGCGGTTCCAGGTCTTCGATGCGCAGGCTGCGCACGTCGGTCGCCGCCCAGTCCTCGATCAGCGCGTTCGGCGCCAGGATGAAGCTGCGCTCGATCCGGCGGTCGTTGACCAGGGCCACGCGGCCGTCGGCGCCGCGCAGGAAGAACTCGTGGTCGGGGCGTTCCAGGTTCAGTTGCATCGGACGGGAATCGGGAATCGGGAATGGGGAATAGGGAATCGTCAAAAGCGGGGCCGGAGCGCGGGGACTCGAATCCGATTCCCGATTCCCGATTCCCGGCTCTCACGCCCGCGGCAGCACGATGTGGCGCTTGTCCTTGCTCGGGCGGTACAGCACCGCGGTGTGGCCGATGCGCTGGACCAGGGCGGCCCCGGTGCGCTCGGCGATGCCGCCGATCACGGCGTCGCGGGTTTCGCGGTCTTCGGCGCCGACCTTGACCTTGATGAGCTCGTGGTGCTCCAGGGCCAGGTCGATTTCGGCGATCAGGGCATCGGTCACCCCTTTGCCGCCCACCTGCAGCATGGCCTTGAGATCATGGGCCTGTCCGCGCAGGAAACGGGTCTGGGCGGAGGTCAGCAGGGTCGGCATCGGGACACGCGAATCAAGTCGAAAGGGCGGTCAGGGTATCATGGCCTCCCCAACCCCCACCCGGAACGGCCGCCCGCGCCCATGGCGACCCGCAGCAAATCCAGTCAGCGCTGGCTCAAGGAACACTTTTCCGACCCCTTCGTGAAGAAGGCCAAGGCCGACGGCCTGCGCTCGCGCGCGGCCTACAAGCTCGAGGAACTGGTCGAGCGCGACCGCCTGCTCAAGCCGGGCATGGTCGTGGTCGACCTCGGCGCCGCCCCCGGCGGCTGGTCGCAGTGGGTCCGCCAGGAAATGGAGCGGCTGTGGCCGCGGCAGCCGGGCCGGATCGTGGCCCTGGACATCCTGGACATGCCCGGCTTGGCCGGGGTCGAGTTCATTCACGGCGATTTCCGCGAAGATGCCGTCCTGGCCCAGCTGGAAGCCACGCTGGACGGTCAGGTCGTGGACCTTGTCCTGTCCGATATGGCCCCCAATATGAGCGGGGTGGACGCGGTGGACCTGCCGCGGGCGATGCACCTTTCGGAGCTGGCGATGGATTTCGCCGACCGGCATCTGAGGGTCGAGGGCACCTTCCTGATCAAGCTGTTCCAGGGCGTGGGCTTCGATGAATACGTGCGCGAGCTGCGCCGTCGCTACGCCAAGGTCTCGATCCGCAAGCCGGCGGCCTCGCGCAAGCGGTCGCCGGAGGTGTACGCGCTGGCCCAGGGCAAGCGGGCGACGCCGGCCTGACCGGGCCCGTCCCGGCGGGGCCGGCGCCCCGGCTCGCTGAACGAGCCGGTTCGTGAACGGCGCCGCTTCGGACAGATGTACCGGGGCGGTGGGTGTGACAATCTGGCGGTTACCGCGGGCGCACGAGGCGTTCGCGGCCACGGGCCCCGCGGGGCCGCAGGGTAGGAAACAAATGAACGATTTGGCCAAGAATCTGCTGCTCTGGGTGATCGTCGCCGTCGTGCTGATGGTGGTGTTCCAGGCGTTCGGCCCGCGCAACCCGGGCGTGGACACGATCCCCTACGACCAGTTCGTGTCCCAGGTGCAGAACGACCGCGTCAAGGAGGTCAAGTTCTCCGACGACGGCACCACGATCACCGGCACGCGCAAGGACGACAGCAAGTTCACGACCTACGCCACGCGCGACCAGTACCTCATCAACGACCTGATCAACCACAAGGTCGTGACCGAGCAGACCCCGCCGTCGAGCGGGCCGTCGCTGGTGATGATCCTGATCAACGTGCTGCCCTGGCTGCTGTTCATCGGCATCTGGGTCTATTTCATGCGGCAGATGCAGCAGGGTGGCAGCAAGGGTGCGATGAGCTTCGGCCGTTCGCGCGCCAAGCTGCAGGGCGAGGACCAGGTCAAGGTGACCCTGGCCGATGTCGCCGGCTGCGACGAGGCCAAGGAAGAAGTCGGCGAGCTGGTCGAGTTCCTGCGCGATCCGTCCAAGTTCCAGAAGCTCGGCGGCAAGATTCCGCGCGGCGTGCTGATGGTCGGCCCCCCGGGTACGGGCAAGACCCTGCTGGCCCGCGCCATCGCCGGCGAGGCCAAGGTGCCGTTCTTCTCGATCTCCGGTTCCGACTTCGTCGAAATGTTCGTCGGCGTCGGCGCCAGCCGCGTGCGCGACATGTTCGAGCAGGCCAAGAAGCACGCGCCGTGCATCATCTTCATCGACGAAATCGACGCGGTCGGCCGCCATCGCGGCGCCGGCCTCGGCGGCGGCCACGACGAGCGCGAGCAGACCCTCAACCAGTTGCTGGTCGAGATGGACGGTTTCGAAGGCGGCGAAGGCGTGATCGTGATCGCCGCGACCAACCGTCCCGACGTGCTCGACCCGGCGCTGCTGCGTCCGGGCCGTTTCGACCGCCAGGTCGTGGTCGGCCTGCCCGACGTCAAGGGCCGCGAGCAGATCCTGCGCGTGCACATGCGCAAGCTGCCGCTGCACGAGGACGTCGAGCCGATGACCATCGCCCGCGGCACCCCGGGTTTCTCCGGCGCGGACCTCGCCAATCTGTGCAACGAGGCGGCGCTGTTCGCGGCGCGCGAGAACGCCAAGGAAGTGCGCATGGAGCACTTCGACAAGGCGCGCGACAAGATCCTGATGGGCGCCGAGCGCCGTTCGATGGCGATGAGCGAGGACGAGAAGAAGCTCACCGCCTACCACGAAGCCGGCCACGCCATCGTCGGCCGGATCGTGCCCGAGCACGACCCGGTCTATAAGGTCACCATCATCCCGCGCGGCCGCGCGCTCGGCGTGACCATGTACTTGCCGGAAGGCGACAAGTACTCGATGAACCGCGTCGCGATCGAATCGCAGCTGTGCTCGCTGTACGGCGGCCGCGTCGCCGAGGAGCTGATCTTTGGTGGCGACAAGGTCACCACCGGCGCGTCCAACGACATCGAGCGCGCGACCAAGATGGCCCGCAATATGGTCACCAAGTGGGGCCTGAGCGACGAGATGGGCCCGATCGCCTACGGCGAGGAAGAGGACGAAGTGTTCCTCGGCCGCTCGGTCACCCAGCACAAGAACGTCTCCAACGAGACCGCGCGCAAGATCGACGAAGTGGTGCGCGGCATTCTCGACAAGGCTTACGGCCGCACTTCGCAGATCCTCAAGGACAACCTCGACAAGCTGCACGTGATGGCCGAGGCGCTGTTGCAGTACGAGACCATCGACGCGACCCAGATCGACGCGATCATGGCCGGCCGCGAGCCGGGTCCGCCGGCGGACTGGGCCAAGTCGGGCAAGGTGTCGAAGGACGACAACCGTCCCGGCGGCGCGATTGGTGGGCCGGCGGCGCAGACCTAACGAAGTTACGTAAAACGCGCTCCAACAAAACGCTGGGATCCCCCGGCGTTTTTGTTTTTGCCCCTACGCGACAGCCCCGTACCTTCCTGTAGGAGCGGCGCAAGCCGCGACCGCGACACACCGCCTGCGTCGAACCCCGCATTTCTCGCGATCCCGACCTCGTACCTGCGCCGTCCGCCCAAGTGCGCGGTCGCGACTCGCGTCGCTCCTACAAAAAGGCACCCGCAATTCCGCCGCAGCCTGATTTCCCTCTGTAGGAGCGGCGCAAGCCGCGACCGCGACACAACGCGTGCGTCGAGCCTCTCATTTCCCGCGCTCCGTCTTCGTGCCTGCGCGGTCAGTCCAGGGTCGCGGTCGCGACTTGCGTCGCTCCTACAGGAGGGCACCCGCAATTCCGCCGCAGCCTGATTACCCCCTGTAGGAGCGGCGCAAGCCGCGACCGCGACACAACGCGTGCGTCGAGCCTCTCATTCCCCGCGCTCCGTCTTCGTGCCTGCGCGGTCAGTCCAGGTTCGCGGTCGCGACTTGCGTCGCTCCTACAGGAGGGCACCCGCAATTCCGCCGCAGCCTGATTTCCCCCTGTAGGAGCGGCGCAAGCCGCGACCGCGACACAACGCGTGCGTCGAGCCTCTCATTCCCCGCGCTCCGTCTTCGTGCCTGCGCGGTCAGCCCAGGTTCGCGGTCGCGACTCGCGTCGCTCCTACAAGAGGGCACCCGCAATTCCGCCGTAGCCTGATTTCCCCCTGTAGGAGCGGCGCAAGCCGCGACCGCGACACAACGCGTGCGTCGAGCCTCTCATTCCCCGCGCTCCCGACCTCGTGCCTGCGCGGTCCGCCCAAATGCACGGTCGCGACTCGCGTCGCTCCTACAGGGGGCGCCCGCAATTCCGCCGCGGCCCGAATTTGCCGTGCAAGAGCGATCCTCATCGCGCACGTCGGCGACCGGGTAGCATTCGAAGCCTAGCCGCCTCCGGACCCGCCCCATGTTCGACCTGTCCCCGACCCTCGACTGCAACGGCCGCGCGCTCAAGCTCGACCGCCCGCGCGTGATGGGCATCGTCAACGTCACCCCCGATTCGTTCTCCGACGGCGGCGCCCACGACACGCTCGAGGCGGCGGTCGCGCACGGCCTGCGGCTCGCGGCCGAGGGCGCGGACCTGCTCGACATCGGCGGCGAATCGACCCGCCCCGGCGCGGCCGAGGTGTCGGTCGAGGAAGAACTGCGCCGCACCGTCCCGGTGATCGAGCGCCTCGCGCGCGAGACCGCGCTGCCGCTCAGCATCGACACCTCGAAACCCGAGGTCATGCGCGCCGCGGTCGCCGCGGGAGCCGGGCTCGTCAACGATGTCTACGGCCTGCGCCGCGAGGGCGCGCTGGACGCGGCCGCCGCGCTCGGCGTGCCGGTGGTGCTCATGCACATGCAGGGCGAGCCGCGTTCGATGCAGCACGAGCCGCGCTACGACGACGTGGTGGCGGAAGTGCACCGGTTCCTGGCCGAACGCATCTTCGCCGCCGAGATGGCCGGAATCGCCAAGAAACGCATCGTGGTCGACCCGGGCTTCGGCTTCGGCAAGACCCTGCAGCACAACCTGACCCTGCTGGCCGGGCTGGAGCGCTTCGGCGAACTCGGCGTGCCGGTGCTGGCCGGGCTGTCGCGCAAGCGCAGCATCGGCGAGCTGACCGGCCGCGAGGCGCCGGAGCAGCGCGTGCACGGTTCGGTCGCCGCGCACCTGATCGCTGCGCAGCGCGGCGCGCGCCTGCTGCGCGTGCACGACGTCGCCGCGACCGTGGACGCGCTCAAGGTCTGGGAAGCGGTGGCCGCGCAGGCGCAGCCGCGGCGCGCGCAGGCGCCGGCGATGCCGAAGTGGCCCGACGAGGATTGATGCGATTGCGCGGCGGCCGCGTCGCCGGCCGCAGGCTGGCGAAATTTTCGCCAATCCCGTCGAAGCCTTGGCATTGCAGGCGTGAAACCCGATTCCAGCGCGGCTGTCCGCATGCTTGTCCACAGGCGGTGTGGATAGCGACGCGCGGCTTCGACGGCGCGCGGCGACGCGAGCGGTGCGAGCGGTTCGCGGTATTGGACAAAAACTAGCCAACCTCGCGCGAAGCCCGTCGTACAAGGCGTGGAACCCGATTCCCCGGTGTGTATCCGCATGCTTGTCCACAGCCTGTGTGGACAGTGAAGCCGCCCGCACGCAGTCGTAGCGAGCGATTCGGCCGCAAAACAGCGCGATGCTTCGCGCCGCGGCGAGCGCTCCACATGCCGACGATGCCTGGACAAAAAATGGCCAAACCCGCGCAAGCCTTGGCGTACAAGGCGTGGAACCCGATTCCACGGCAGCTGTCCGCATGCTTGTCCACAGGCGATGTGGATAGCGCCGCGTATCCGCGCCGAAGCGCTTGCGAAGAAACCCGGAGAAAAGCAAGGCCGCAGCGTCGACGCGCAGCGCGCGCCGTCGTGCGTGCGCGCACGAACGGCGTTGGACAAAATATCGCCAAACTCCGAAGACCCGCGCCGCATATGGCGTGAAACCCGATACGCGGGCGTGTATCCCAATGCTTGTCCACAGGCTGTGTGGATAGCGGTCCGCAGCCGCATCGAAGCGGTGGCGAGGAAACCCGGCAAAAAGCAAGGCCGCAACGTCGAAGCGCGCGGCCGCTCGACCTGCGCATGCGTGCGAACCGCGTTGGACAAAAAATCGCCAATCTTTGGAAAGCCGCGCCGCACAAGGCGTGAAACCCGGTACACAGGCGTGTATCCCAGTGCTTGTCCACAGGCGGTGTGGATAGCGGCGGCGCTTCGGCGCAGCCGTGCGGTCGTGGCGCGGCGCGGCGCAGCGACCGGCAGGGCGGGGCGACGGGGCGGCGTTCGCGCGCTGGTGCGCCGCAGCACCGAGCGGCGGCGCGGTGCCCGCAACAGGCCGGCCGCGCGCTGCGCCCGGACGCGCGCAGTCCGGCTGCCGCCGATCGCCGCGAAGCCGCGCCGCGCAAGGCGTTGAAGCCGATCCGTGCAGCCCTGGGCGCCGGCGCGTCCGCAGGCGCGGCGTACCTCGCGGCGGGCGCTGCCGCAAACGCCGATGCACGCCGCAAAGTCAAGGAAATTCACTGGTCAATTTCTCGCCAAACCTCTTGCAATGCTTATGCCGCAAGGCTTGGCGCGCGCAATCGAAAAACTGTCCGCAGGCTTGTCCACAGGGGATGTGGACAACTGCAACGCAGCGGTCAGCAAACGTACAAATCGCGGCAACCGCCGGCCCGGCGCGGCGGGCGCCGGCGGGGCGAAAGGCTTGCGCCGGTTGGTTTGCGCAGTATTCGGGCCGTCGCCGCCGCGGCGCCCGCCGGCTTCCGCGCGCCGCCCGCCTGTGCGAGGCTGCGCGTCGCTGCCGCCGCACCGCTCGATCGCTCCGCATGACCGCCTCCCACGACCCGCGCCCGCTCGCCATCGCCCTGATGGGCCCGACCGCCTCGGGCAAGACCGCGCTCGCGCTGGACTGGGCGCAGCGCCTGGGCGCGGAAATCGTCAGCGTCGACTCGGCCCTGGTCTACCGCGGCCTCGACATCGGCGCGGCCAAGCCGAGCGCGGCCGAGCGGGCGGCGGTGCCGCACCACCTGATCGACGTGCGCGAACCCTGGCAGACCTATTCGGCGGCCGAGTTCGCAAGCGACGCGCGCCGCGCGATGGAGCAGATCGCCGCGCGCGGCCGCATCCCGATCCTCGCCGGCGGCACCGGGCTGTACTTCCAGGCCTTGTTGCGCGGCCTGTCGGACATGCCCGAGGCCGATCCGGCGACCCGCGCCGCGCTGACCCAGGAAGCCGGCGAGCGCGGCTGGGCCGCGCTGCACGCCGAACTGGCCGCGCTCGACCCGGAGGCGGCCGCGCGCATCCATGCGACCGACGCCCAGCGCATCCAGCGCGCGCTCGAGGTCTGGCGGCTGTCCGGCCGCACCATCAGCGACTGGCGCCGCGCCTCGGCCGGGCGGCCGCGGCTGCCGTTCCGGGTGCTCAAGCTGGTGCTGGCGCCGGCCGAGCGCGCGGTGCTGCATGAACGCATCGAACGCCGCTTCGCGCAGATGCTGGCCGACGGCTTCCTCGACGAGGTGCGCCGGCTGCGCGCGCTGCCGGGCCTGGCCGCGCACCCGAGCCCGCTGGAGCTGCCGGCGATCCGCGCGGTCGGCTACCGCCAGGCCTGGGAACACCTCGACGGCGGCTACGGCGAAGCCGAACTGCGCGACCGCGGCGTGTTCGCGACCCGCCAGTTGGCCAAGCGCCAGCTGACCTGGCTGCGCGGCGAACTTGACGCGCGCTGGTTCGATCCTTTGCGCCAGCAGGCCGAACTCGGGCACGCCCTGAGGCTGTTCGCCGCGGGCCGGCTGCGCGCGCCGTAGAGACTGCCTGGCGCCGCCTACAATGGAGCGCGCAAACCCGGAACCGGGTCGCAATGTTTGCTTGCACTTGCGTTACCATCGGGCGGTCGCCCCTGTGGGGACAACAGCCGGCGATACGGAAGCGTCCGTCACCGGGCCCGGGCAAGCCGCCCGGTTCCCGTCGGTGGCCGCGCCGTCCTAATAACTAGAACATGCTGGGGAATTAGAAGATGTCTAAGGGGCAATCCCTGCAGGATCCTTTCCTGAATGCGCTGCGTCGCGAACGCGTACCGGTCTCGGTCTACCTGGTCAACGGCATCAAGCTGCAGGGCACGATCGAGTCGTTCGACCAATTCGTGGTGCTGTTGCGCAACACCGTAAGCCAGATGGTCTACAAGCACGCCATTTCCACCGTGGTCCCCGCGCGCAACGTCCGCGTCGGCCCGGGCGGCGGCTATGTGCAGTCCGCCGACGGCAGCGACGGCAGCGACGAAAACGAATAAGCGTCCGACCCGGTCGGAAGAATTGAGAAACCGGCGCGGCGCCACCATCTGCCAGGGTTCGTCCCCGGGTTTCGCCCGCCAGCACTCTTCCTATCGATGTTCGAACGTTCCAAGAAGGGCGAACACGCCCTGCTAATCCAGCCTCACTCCGGCGGCGCGCCGGAGGAGGACCTGCTGGAAGAGTTCGCCGACCTGGCGCGCTCGGCCGGCGCGTCCGTGGCCGCGGTGCTGACCGCGCGGATCGACCGGCCCAATGCGGCCATCCTGATCGGCAGCGGCAAGCTCGAGGAGGTCAAGGCTGCGGCCGAGGCCACCGGCGCCGACCTGATCCTGGTCAACCATCCGTTGAGCCCGGGCCAGGAGCGCAATCTCGAACGCGCGCTGCAGCGGCGCGTGGTCGACCGCACCGGCCTGATCCTCGACATCTTTTCCCAGCGCGCGCGCAGCGCCGAGGGCAAGCTGCAGGTCGAGTTGGCCCAGCTCAAGCACATGGCCACCCGGCTGGTGCGCGGCTGGACCCACCTGGAGCGCCAGCGCGGCGGCTCGATCGGACTGCGCGGCCCCGGCGAAACCCAGCTGGAAACCGACCGGCGGCTGTTGCAGAAGCGATTGGAGCAATTGCAAAAGCGCCTCGACAAGGTCGAAGTGCAGCGCAACCAGATGCGCCGCGCGCGCCTGCGCAGCGAACTGCCGCGGGTGGCGCTGGTCGGCTACACCAACGCCGGCAAGTCGACCCTGTTCAATGCGCTGACCGGCGCCGAGGCTTACGCCGCCGACCAACTGTTCGCCACGCTCGATCCGACCGTGCGCAAGATCAGCCTCGCGCCCGGCTCCGAACCGGGCCGGGCCGGGTCCGGCGCGGGCGGCGGCGTGGTCCTGGCCGATACGGTCGGGTTCGTGAGGGATCTGCCGCACGACTTGGTCGCCGCGTTCCGCTCGACCTTGTCGGAAGCGCGCGAGGCCGACCTGCTGCTGCACGTGATCGACGCCGCCGACCCGCACCGCGACGAGCGCATCGCCCAGGTCGACGCGGTGCTGGCCGAAATCGGCGCCGGCGATCTGCCGCAGCTGCTGGTGTTCAACAAGATCGACCGGCTCGACGGCGTCGCGCCGCGGCTCGACCGGCCCGGCGAGGAACGCCATCGGGTGTTCCTGTCGGCGCGCGACGGCGGCGGCCTGGACCTGCTGCGCGAGGCGCTCGGCGAGGCCTTGCAGCTGCGCCGCGTTCAGGGCGCAGTGCGGGTCGCGCCGCAGGACGCGCGCCTGCGCGCGCGCCTGCACGAACTCGGCGCGGTGCGCTCCGAGCGGGCCGACGAGCACGGCTGGCAGCTCGAAGTCGATCTGCCCGTGGCCGACGCCCAGCGCCTGTTCGCCCAGGCCCATGGCGAGCCGTTGCGGCCCTTGCTTGAGACGGTGGAGACCCCCACCTAGAATCGACAGGTTCGCGCGCAGGTGAATGCGCGCGCGACCCGCCGCGGGCGTCCCGACGTCCGCGGACCGGCACCGGCCCTGCCGCGGCCGGTGCTCGGGCGCAGCCGCACTGCCGAACGGCAGGACGCCGCGCCCGGCGTCCACTTTCTTAGGAGCAGGCATGGCCTGGAACACCCCCGGTAGTGACAATTCCGGCGACAACCGACCGTCGCGGCAACGCAAACCCTCCGGCCGCGGCCTGGATTCCCTGATCGATTCCGCGCGCGGGCTGTTCGGCAACGGCGGCAGCGGCGGGATCCTGCGCTGGCTCGGCCTGCTGGTCGCGCTGTGGTTGGTGTTCAATTGCTTCGTGCTGGTGACCGAGCAGGAGCGCGGCGTGGTCCTGCGCTTCGGCACCTTCTCGCGCGTGCTCCAGCCCGGCCCGCACTTCAAGCTGCCGTGGCCGATCGAGAGCGTGAAGAAGGTCAACGCGACCCAGAGCAAGGCCTACAGCGAAAACGTTCCGGTCCTGACCCGCGACGGCAACATGGTCAACGTCGAGATCAACGTCCAGTACCGGATCGAATCGCCGCGCCAGTTCCTGTTCGGCTCGCGCGAACCCGAGGAAGTGCTCAAGCAGGCCGCGCAGAGCGCGGTGCGCGAGCAGATCGGCCGTTCCGACCTGGACACCGTGCTCGGCTCGCGCAGCGTGCTGACCACCCAGGTGCGCCAGCGCCTGCAGGCTTCGCTGAAGGATTACGAGACCGGCCTGACCGTCACCGAGCTCAACCTGCCCAACGCGCGCCCGCCGGACGAGGTCAAGGACGCGTTCGACGAAGCCCAGCGCGCCAACGCCGACAAGTCCACCGCGATCAACGAGGCCCAGGCCTACGCCAAGAAGATCGTGCCGGAAGCGCGCGGCGACGCGCAGCGCATCCGCACCACCGCCGAGGGCTACAAGACCTCGATCGTGGCCCGCGCGCAAGGCGACGCGGCGCGCTTCTCTTTGCTGGTCGAGCAGTACAAGGGCGCGCCGGACGTGACCCGCAAGCGGCTGTGGCTGGACACCGTGCAGGACGTGCTGAGCCAGAACCGCAAGATCGTCGGCGGCGACTCCAAGCAGATCCTGTACGTGCCGATGAGCGACCGCAGCGGCGTGCCGGTGACCCCGGGCCCGATCAGCGTGCCGCTGAACCAGCCCGAGCTGCTGCCGTCGGTGACGGCGACCGATTCGTCCTCGTCCAGTTCCAGCGTTCCCAACGTCGGCCGCCCCACGCGCCCGAAGACCCGCGATGAGGTGATGCGATGAGAGTTCCTGCCCTGATCGCAGCGGGCGTGGCCCTGCTGCTGGCCCTGCTGGGCTCGGTGTTCGTGGTCAACGAAGGCCACAGCGCGATCGTGTTCCGCCTCGGCACCGTGGTGCGCGAGGACGTCGGCCCGGGCCTGCGCTTCAAGTGGCCGCTGATCGAAACCGCGCGCACCTTCGACCGCCGCCTCAAGGTGCTGCCGGCCGAGCCGGAGCGCTACCTCACCGCCGACAAGCTCGACGTCAGCGTCGACTTCTTCGCGCTCGGCCGGATCGAGGACATGCGCCGCTTCTTCCAGGCCACCGGCGGCAACGAAGACGTCGCGGCCGAGCGCCTGGCGCCGATCATCCGCGATTCGCTGCGCAACGAGATCAACTCGCTGAAGCTGCTGGACGTGGTCAAGGGCGACCGCGAGGCGGTGGTCGGCAAACAGCTCGAAGCGATCAACCGCGGCGCCTCGACCCTGGGCGTGAAGATCCTCGACATCCGGATCAAGCGCATCGACCTGCCGCAGGACAGCAACGTCTTGCAGTCGGTCTACAACCAGATGCGTTCGCAGCGCTTGCAGGTCGCCAGCCAGCTGCGCGCGGAAGGCTTCGAGCAATCGCAGGCGGTGCGCGCCTCGGCCGATCGCGACAAGACCGTGATCCTGGCCGAAGCCGAGCGCGACGCCCAGCGCCTGCGCGGCGAAGGCGATGCCGAGGCCGCGCGCCTGTACGGCGAGGCCGCGTCCAAGGATCCGTCGTTCTTCGCGTTCCAGCGCAGCCTGGATTCCTACCGCAAGGCGTTCGCCGACGGCCAGAGCGTGATCGTGCTCGACCGCGACGACCCGTACCTGCAATACCTCAAGTCCGACCGCTGAGGCCGGCCGATGGCCGGCGAGCTGTGGCGGGCCTTGTGCCTGGTGGCGGTGTTCGAGGGGCTGGTGTTGTTCGTGGCCCCGAACGGCTGGAAGCGCGCCGCCGAGCAACTGCGTTCCTTGCCCGACCCGCATCTGCGCGCGGTCGGCGCGATCGTGGTGGCGATGGCGGTGACGGCGTTGTGGTGCTTGCGTATCGGGTGAGGGCGGGGCGTGCGCTACCGCTCACGCTCGTCATCGCGAGTCGGGGCGGGCGTTGCGGGCGGTGTCTGCCCCCTGCCAGCCATTCCGGGGAAAGCCGCTCTCCCGCCATTCCGGCGCAAGCCTCCCCTCCCGTCCCCGTCATCCCGGCGAAAGCTTCCCCTACCGTCATTCCGGCGAAAGCCGGAACCCATTTTGCTTTCGCTTGAGCGAAAGGCTTCGGCGCAACAGAAGCAAGATCAAAATGGGTTCCGGCTTTCGCCGGAATGACGGTGGGTCGTTTCCAGCGCAAGCCGCCCTCCCGTCATCCCGGCGAAAGCCGCTCTCCCGCCATTCCGACGCAAGCCTCCCCTCCCGTCCCCGTCATCCCGGCGAAAGCCTCCCCTCCCGTCATTCCGGCGAAAGCCGGAACCCATTTTGCTTTCGCTTGAGCGGAAGGCTTCGGCGCAACAGAAGCAAGATCAAAATGGGTTCCGGCTTTCGCCGGAATGACGGTGGGGCGTTGGCGCGGGATGGTTTCAGCGCGCCGGGCTGCGCGGCCGCGTGCGACGGCGAAAGTCCGGCGCATCGGCGCAACAGAAGCAAGATCAAAATGGGTTCCGGCTTTCGCCGGAATGACGGTGGGATGTTGGCGCGGGATGGTTTCAGCGCGCCGGGCTGCGCGGCCGCGTGCGGTGCCGAAAGTCCGGCGCATCCTGCGACGGGGCGCACGCTGCGCAGCGCCGCGGCGGGCCCTCGCCGGTTGCGCTACGGCCTCGTCCGCCGCACGCTTCGAGCAGGCTTCGCCGCGAAAGCGCCGCGACGGTCGCAGAACCGCTGCGCGCCGCGGCTCACCGAATCTCCCGCCGCTTGACCGTCTTCAAGCGCGCCCAGCGACCCCCATCACCCAAATGCGGATATGTCCGCGCGCGCTGCGAATCCTTCCCGCGGCGTCCGCGTTCGTTCCCGCTTTCGCCCTGTCCGCCGCGCGCCGCGCCGTCTAGAACCGACGGCGGCCGGCGTCCGCGCGGAGCCGTCCGGCGGGGAGCGCCGGATCCGCGGCGCGTCGAGCCTTCTCCGTCGGGGCCGCCGCCGCGCCGCATCCGCCAGCCGCAAGGCCGGGCGGGGCGGGCGCCGGCCGCGACGCCGCCAACGCCCCATCGCGCTAATGGAGTCAGCGTCATGAAGCAGATCCCGTCGTTGCGGCGCAGCGCGCTCGCGCTCGCGTTGCTCTCGCTCAGCGGTTCGGCCCTGGCCGCCACCTGTCCGGCGTACAACCCGTCGAACAAGGCCAACAAGCTGTACCTGGTGTTCCCGACCGCGAACATTACCTATCCCTCGTTCGGCTTCAGCGCCGGCTCGGTCACGAATCCCGCCGCGCCGTTCTCGGCCGCCGACCTGCCCAGCTACACCGGCACCACCGCGGCGCTGCGCTCGGCGGTCAAGCACGTGGTCGAGCTGGACTACTGCGAGTTCAACGTGCAGGTGCTCGACACCACGACCTTGCCGCCGACGACCTTCGCGCGCCGCAACACGGTCGCGGTGACGACCAAGTCGGACATCGCCGACGGCCTGTTCGGGCTGGCGCAGGCGGTCGATACCGGCGATACGACCGCGGTCGATTTCTCCTACGTCTGGGGCAAGACCTACCAGGACTGGACCGGCGGCCCCGGCGGCGCGCTCAACGGCGCCAACTCCACGCTCGACCGCTGGGCCAATTCGATCGGCGGCACCGCCGCGCACGAGGCCGGCCACAACTACGGCCTAGCCCACAACACTACGCTGAACCCGGGCGAAGATACTTACAAGCACCACGTCATGCCGGCCGGCGGCAGCCTCACCGCCGAAGACCGCGCCGGTTACCGCCGCCACTTCAGCGATACCGAGTTCTCGATCCTCGCCGCCAACGTCGGCCTGTCGTTGCAGACGATGTGGAACTGGGACCTGGTCAATCCCAACGCCAATCCCGCGCACAGCCTCGAGCTGCGCGTGCTGCATCCGTCCAGCACCGCGCCGTCGATCGACTGGTCCTACGCCGGCTGCAACAGCCCGTGGATCAACCCGACCGTGATCGGCCCGATCGGCCCGGCCGAGACCTTCCAGGGCGGCACCTACTACCCGTACACGGTGAAGTGGAGCACGCCGAATCCGGCCTGGGCCACCGGCTCGTGCGCCGGTCTGCCGGGCCCGCCGGGACAGGCGCCGGGCGGCATCCTGTTCCACATCGGCGCGTCGTTCATGGGCGTGAACTTCAATCTGTCCACGCCGAATCCGATCGTCATCAAGGACATCACCCTGCGCGACGCGTCGAGCACGGCGATGGCGCTGAACCCGCGCCTGCACGCGTTCGACGCCGGCACCCTCGACACCATCGGCAATCTCAACCTCGGCGTGTTCAACGTCGCGCAAGTGCCGCTGCGCCTGCAGAACCTGCAAGTGCGCGAGCTGCCGCGGGTGCTGGGCCTGGACCAGATGGTCGCCGACGGGCGCATGGCCGATTTCACCGGCCAGGAGTTCCGCGCCTGGGAGAAGACCGAACGCACCCTGGTGCAGGAGCGCCAGAGCCGTCCCGGCGAAGCCATCGCGATTCCGGTCGCGCACGTGTCGCAGCCGCGCCACGTCTACCAGGTGATCACCGCCGACGATTGCAAGCAGGGCGACAGCCTGTACAGCGGCCGCGACGTGTCCGACTGCAAGCCGGGCACCGCGATCGACCTGTTCCCGTCGACGACGATGTACTTCACCGCCAACACCATCGACGACAACGCCACCTATTGGGATCCGAACAAGCGCGAATACGTGCGCGGCCCGCTGGCCTCGCGCACCTACTACCAGGTGACCGGACGGCGCCTGGACCGCAACAAGAACGGCGTCGACGACTACATCGACGAGCGCCAGGGCAAGTAAGCCGCCGCGCCGCCGCAGCGCAGGCTGCGGCGGCTGCGGTTGGATCCATCGTTTCGAGGGCGCGCCGCGCGTCGGACCGCGGCGCCGCTGCGGGCCCGGCGCAAGGCCGGGCCCGCGTTTTTCGCCGGTGTCGAGCGGTCGCGGGCTGGCCGCGGCCGGCGCGGCGGGAGCGGGCAGGGCGACGGGCCGCGGAACGGGGGCGACGGGCTGCGTCCGGCGGCGACGGACGGGGCCGGTGCGGGTCGCGCCGTGGACCGGCCGCGCAGGGCGGCGGTCGTGTCGCAGCGCCGCGCCGCGCCGCGCTGGACTGGAGTGGACTGGACCGAATCGGCCGACGCGCGCAGTGCTCCGACCGCTGCGACAGGCCCCGCTTCGAGCCGCCTGCCAGCGGCGGAACCGGCGTCCGCGGCGGGCCGAGCCAAGCCGCCCGGCGCCCCGGCTGAGCCGAATCTGTCCGCTGGCCCGCATGGGGTGGCCTTGGCCCCCCGAAACCCGGATAATGCACAAAAGCCGGCCGGGGCCATCCCCGCCGGCTTTTTTCCGTTCATGGCCCTGTGGCGCGGCATCGGCTGCGACTGGGCGCGGGCGGACCTTGCGGCAGCCGCCGCCTTCACAGCTAAAAAGCGCAGGAGTTTGCACTCATGGGTCAGTCAGTCGTCGTTCTCGGTGCCCAGTGGGGCGATGAAGGCAAGGGCAAAATCGTCGACCTGCTGACCGAGCAGATCGGTGCGGTGGTGCGCTTCCAGGGCGGCCACAACGCCGGCCATACCCTGGTCATCGGCGGCAAGAAGACCGTGCTGCACCTGATCCCGTCGGGCATCCTGCGCGAAGGCGCGCTGTGCCTGATCGGCAACGGCGTGGTGCTCAGCCCCGCCGCGCTGCGCAAGGAAATCGACGAACTCGAAGCGACCGGCGTGGAAGTGCGTTCGCGCCTGAAGATCAGCCCGGCCACCCCGCTGATCATGCCGTACCACATCGCCCTGGATCAGGCCCGCGAAAAGGCCGCCGGCGGCAAGGCCATCGGCACCACCGGCCGCGGCATCGGCCCGGCGTACGAAGACAAGGTCGCGCGCCGCGGCATCCGCGTGGCCGACCTGCATTACCCGGCCCAGCTCGCCGAACTGCTGCGCAGCGCGCTGGACTACCACAACTTCGTGCTGACCAAGTACCTCGGCGTCGACGGCGTCGACTACCAGAAGACCCTCGACGAGGCGCTGGAATTCGGCGAATACGTGCAGCCGATGAAGTCCGACGTCGCCGGCATCCTTCACGACCTGCGCAAGCAGGGCAAGCGCGTGCTGTTCGAAGGCGCGCAGGGCTCGCTGCTCGACATCGACCACGGCACCTATCCGTACGTGACATCAAGCAACACCACCGTCGGCGGCGCGCTCGCCGGCACCGGCGTCGGCGCGGACGCGATCGACTACGTGCTCGGCATCGCCAAGGCCTACGCGACCCGCGTCGGCGGCGGCCCGTTCCCGACCGAACTCGACGACGAAGTCGGCCAGGGCATCCGCGACCGCGGCCAGGAATATGGCGCCACCACCGGCCGTCCGCGCCGCTGCGGCTGGATCGACATCGTCGCGCTCAAGCGCGCCGTCGCGATCAACGGCATCACCGGCCTGTGCATCACCAAGCTCGACGTGCTCGACGGCATGAAGACCTTGAAGATCTGCATCGCCTACGAATACCGCGGCAAGCGCACCGAGTACGCGCCGCTGGACGCGGCCGGCTGGGACGAGTGCACCCCGGTGTACCTGGAATTCCCCGGTTGGGACGAGAACACCCACGGCATCACCGAATGGGACAAGCTGCCGCCGGCCGCGCGCGCCTACCTGCGCGCGCTGGAAGAGCTGGCCGGCTGCCCGCTGGCGATCGTCTCGACCGGTCCGGACCGCGACCACACGATGGTGTTGCAGGATCTGTGGGCGTAAGCGTCCGGCGATGATCGATGGAAGAGCCCCGCGTTGCGGGGCTTTTCTTTTGTGCGCAGGCAGGACGGCGAGCGCCTCGGCGGATCGCGACGAGGGCTCAGCGCGAAGGCGCGGACTGCCGTTGCGCCAGATCCGCGGTGGCCGGTTCCTGTGTAGGCGCCCGGGCTGTTTCGATGCGGCGCAGCGATTCTTCCACCGGCGTGTTCGCGGCTTCGCGCACGGGCAGGGTGGCGCGGTTGGCGTAAGGATCGGGGTTGGAAGAACGCCCCTGCACGCACAACAACTCGCCGGCCTGCTGATGTTCGCCGGCGCGGTTGAGCCCGACCGAAACGATGCCTTCGAAGCCGCGTTCGTAGGCCACGCGGCCGTCGCAGGCGGCGATGCGTTCGCTGTCCCGACTCCAGGCCACGCCGAGGCCGGATTCCATCGTGGCGACGGCGTCGCGCGCCTGAGCCTGAAGTTTGGCGGCGTGCGGGTCGGACAATCCCGGGCGCGGGTCCGATTGGGGTTGCGATACGGGCAGCACAGGCTGTAGATCGATAGCCGGCGCCGGGTGGTAGCTCTTGCCGCCGCGGGGAGCCTCGATCGAGTTCGGCGGCGCGACTTCGCGTATCCACTTTTCGCGGTCGGCGTAATCGTACCGGCGCAGTTTGTCGTTCGGATCGAGCAGGTAGTACGTCACATCGGTCCGTTCGCCGAACAGCTTTTGCGCGTTGTCCCAGTCCCCGGGATTGTCCTTCTTGCCCGGACGCGACGACGGAAACTCGTCCAGTTTCAGCGCGGCCGATGGATCGAACTGGCTTTCGGCATTTTTCTTCGGGTGGTTGTGCACCACCGCAACGACATTGTCGGCGCCGCCGGCTTCGGCGATGGCCAGGCCGAGCGGCGCCTTGAAGTGGCTGCCTTGCGTGGACAATGTGGTGACTTTGAGCTCGCCGCCGCTGCGGTAGACCACGCCCACGTACTCGGCGCGCGTGTAGTCGTCTTTTCCCATGATCGCTCGCGCCAGTTGCTTGGCCAGTTCCTGGGTCTGCGCGAGATCGGGATTGGTATTGTTTTGCCCGGGCTTTTCCATAAGTCACGTCCTTGCGGCCGAACTCGGATTCAGTCGCGGATATCCAGCGTTCCATCGGAATGAAGCGTGAGCATCACGCGAGGCGAACCGGCGACAGCGCCGTTGCTGCGGTCCATGAAGCGGATTTCGATCTCGGCGCCGCCGCCGGCGCAAGTCAGCCAAGGACGCTCGTGGTAGGCCCCCGCCGGAATGCGCTGGTTGATCGCATCGATCCAGCGCGATTCAAGCTTGCGCCGGCCGATATGCATCTGGGTGATGCGCGACCTGAAGCCATCGTCTTCATCGGACCACTGGGTGATGCCCGCGATCCGGAACGTCGTGGCGTTCGGACAATCGAACTCGACCTCGTAGCGAGTGGTCAGCGGCCCGGTGTTTTCCTCGGGGTCGGGCAGCGAGGCCGTCCCCGCGCGCGTAGCGCAGGCACCGAGCGCCAGGACCGTGCACGCGAGGATCGCTCTGATCGGGAGTGCTCCGTGCATAGCGGCATCCGTACAGGCCGCGCGCGACGGCGGCGTCGGGGACAGTGAAAGTCCAGCAGGCGGCACTGTCAATCCGTGCTCCGCGATGCATGGAAATACGGTGCCGGGCCGGTTCGGATTGGTTCCCACCATTCCCCATTGAAACCGCCGCCCCGCGCCCAGCCGCGGCGCGCGTCTGGCTAACCTGAGCGCCCCGATCACACCGCGGCGCTCCCATGAAAAAGAACATCCTCATCGTCTACGCCCACCCCGAGCCGGCCTCGCTCAACGGCGCGCTCAAGGACGCGATGCGCGAGCATTTGCTGGCCCAGGGCCACCAAGTCGAAGTCAGCGATCTCTACGCGATGGGCTGGAAAGCCGCGGTCGACGCCGCCGATTTCCCGCGGCGCGACGCCGCCGCGCGCTTGCGCGTGCCGAAGGATTCGCATGCGGCGTTCGCCGCCGGCGCGCTCACCGACGACGTGCGCGCCGAGCAGGACAAGCTGCGCCGCGCCGATGCGCTGATCCTGCAGTTCCCGCTGTGGTGGTATTCGATGCCGGCGATCCTCAAGGGCTGGTTCGACCGGGTGTATTCCTATGGCTTCGGCTATGGCGTGGGCGAACACTCCGAGACCCATTGGGGCGACCGTTACGGCGAGGGCACGCTGGCCGGCAAGCGTGCGCTGGTGTCGGTCACCGCCGGCGGCTGGGAGCCGCATTACTCGCCGCGCGGGATCAACGGGCCAATCGACGATCTGCTGTTTCCGATCAATCACGGCGTGCTGCACTACCCGGGCTTCGAGGTGCTGCCGCCGTTCGTGGCCTACCGCACCGACCGGGTCGCCCCCGAGCAGTTCGAACAGACCCGCTCGGCGCTTTTGCGGCGCCTGGACGGCTTGTGGAGCGATGCGCCGATCGCGTTCCGCGCGCAGAACGGCGGCGATTACGAGCTGCCCTCGCTGGAGCTCAAGCCCGGCCGCGAGAGCGGCGGCGCGCACGGATTCGGCTTGCACGTGGCGGCGGCCGCAGCGGTCGCCTGAGGCCTGCTGACACCCCGTTGCGACAGGTAGCTGAACGTCGACGGCCTGTTTTCGGTTGGAAGAATCGTGTTTAGTGGCACAAAATAACTGTGCTGTTCGTCACATTTCTGTTCAGTTGATTCAGGCGGCACCGCTGCCTCCCGCCGGAGCGTCGCGCTCGAACGAGCGCGCGCCCTGTGTCCCGCCCGGCGGGAGCCGGCCGGGCGCGGCGACGTACAGGGGGAGTCCGGCGGCTTATGAAGAAGTTCCTGCAGCGCGGCCCGCAAGGGCCGCGCCCGGTGTGGTTCACGGCCTTGGCGGCGTTGGCGCTGGCGGCGGCAGCGCCGGCGCAGGCCCAGGTCCAGCGCACCTTCGTCAATCTCGGTTTCGAGCAGCCCGACCTGGGCACCGGCGCCTGCGTCGGCTTCTTCGCCGGGCCGCAGCAGGTGACCGGGTGGAACACCACCCATCCCAGCCGCGCCGCCGGCGGTTGCGGCATCACCGCCAATCCGGCCAGCGGCCCGATCGTCGAGCTGTGGGGCAACAGCTTCAACAACACGCCCGCGCGCGCCGGCAAGCAGCACGCCGAGCTCAATGCCGACCAGGCCTCGCGCATCTACCAGAACATCTGCCTCACCAACGGCGAGGTGATCGGTTGGCGGCTCAGCCATCGCGGCCGCAATTCGCCCAGCGTGCCCGACGTGATGAGCTTCGGCATCAACGCCTCCGGCAGCACCGCCACCGCGGTGAGCAGCGAGATCGCGCAGATCGGCACCACCAACAACGGCACCGACCGGGTCAACACCGGCGGCGCGGCGATCCCGTCCTCGGCGACCCAGGGCACGATCAGCATCGGCAGCACCGTCAACGGCTGGCGCGACTACAGCGGCAGCTTCACCTACAACGGCAGCACTGGCGTGCAGCAGGTCGGCTTCGCCGCGGTCAGCAGCAGCGGCGGCATTTCGCTCGGCAACTTTCTCGACGAGATCCAGATCACCCTGCGCCCCTACGTCGAATTCGACGCCGGCAGCTACAGCGTGCGCGAAGGCCAGAGCGCCGGCCTGCCGCGGCTGCGGGTGATCGGCACGGTGCCCAGCGGCGGGATCGTGGTGCCGGTGCGGATCACCGGCGGCAGCGCGACCCAAGGCAGCGACTACACCGTCGCCGGCGGCAGCGGCACGACCGTCAACGTATCGATTCCGGCCGGCACCTACGACAACGCCACCTTCGACCTGCCGATCACGGTGATCGACGATGCGGTCATCGAAGACAACGAAACGGTGACGTTGCAGGCGCAGAGCGACGCCAACGCCTACACCCTGACCTCGACCACGACCTGTTCGACCAACGCGCCGGCGCAGACCACCGCGACGCTGACGATCCTCGACAACGACGTCGACGTGCTGACCACCAAGCAGGTCGACAACGCCGCGCCGGCGCCGGGCGGCACGGTGCGTTACACGGTGACCTTCCGCAACAACACCGCGCGCACCACGGTCGGCGACACCAGCATGCACGACGCCACGGTGAATCTCGCCGATGCGGTGCCGGCCGGGCTGACCTTCACCGCGTGGACGTGCACGCCGATCGGCAGCGCGACGTGTCCGGCCGCCAGCGGCAGCGGCGCGATTTCCGCGACCGCGACCTTGCCCGCGGGCAACGCCGCGGCCGGCGCCGGGCTGACCTATGTGATCGACGCGAAAGTCGGCGCCAGCCAGTGCGCGGCGGTCGCCAACACGTCGACGATCCAGGCCAACGCGCCGGTCGCCGAGGGCACGTCGGCGCAGGCCGGCTTCGTCACGCCGGCGCCGGGCGGCAGCGCCAACAACAGCGCCAGTGCGTCGATCGACCCGGTGTGCGTGTCGCTGTCGCTGAGCAAGAGCGACGGCAGCGCGACCTACACGCCAGGCAATCCGGCCGACTACGTGCTGCGCGCGTGCAACGCCAACGGACCGGATGCGGCCGCCGGCGCCAGCGTCAGCGACGCCTTGCCGCGCGGGGTCAGCCTGCGCGCCGGGTGGACGTGCCGCGGCGTTTCCGGCGGCGGCAGTTGCCCGGCCGGCGGCGGCAACGCCGGCGACACCAATGTCGCGGTGACGGGTTTGCAGTTGCCGGTCGGCGCCTGCGTCGAGATCACCGTGCCGGTGGTGTTCGCGGCCACGCCGGGCGCGTACTGACGCCGCGCGGCGGGTTGCGCAACAACCCGGCGGGATCGAAACGGCGGTGCGCGAGCGCCGCCGTTTTCGTTCGCGCGCGCCGCAGCGGGCGCCCCGGCGAGTGCCGGAGGTGCGCACGCGCGCCGGGCGAATCGGAGCGACGCAAACGTCGAATCGCGGCCATGGAGGCCGTTTTGTTCATTTTTTACGCCAAAACTGTGATGCCGTTCCGGCTACAAGCCCACCCGGTTCTTGTTAGGCTGCCCGCTGCCACGGTACGTGCCCGTATGTCATCCAGGGCCGGCATCGTATGCAGTGGTCTCGCGCGACGGTAGGGGTACCGTCGCGTCGCAGCGCTCCCGCCGGACCGGCGGGGCTCGGGGAAAGTCCGTCAGGTACTCAGGAGGAGTCGCTATGTCCGCAGTGCACGCGCCGTCGCTGGCCGCCCAAGTGTTCGCCGATCCGGTCGTGGCCGAACTGGCCGATGCCGTCGCCGCCGGCGACCGCGCCGAAATCCGCCGCCTCGCCGCACGCGCGCCCGCGTCCGCGCTGAGCGCGCGCGGCGACAAGAACGTCACCCTGCCGGAGTGGGCGGTGTTCAACCAAAGCCCCGAAGGGCTCGACGAGTTGCTGGCGCTCGGCGCCGATCCTTCGCGCGCCGGCGTCGACGGTTCCACCGTCGTGCATCTGGCGGCGATGGCGCGCGATCCGGTGTATCTGGAAACCCTGCTCGCGCGCGGCGCCGATCCCAACGTCGAGCACGCCCACACCGGCGCCGCGCCGTTGGCCGCGGCGCTGATGGGCGAACGCGCGATCCAGTTCCGCCTGCTGCTCGCCGCCGGCGCCGATCCGCGCCACGCCGACCGCATGGGCAACACCGCTTTGCACGTCGCCGGCAAGGTCAACCAGCCCGATCTGGCGCTGGAACTGCTCAAGGCCGGCACCGATCCGCTCGCGCGCAACGCCCAGAACGTGACCTTCCAGCGCTACGCCTTCATGACTCCGCCGAGCCTGCTCAGCGTCCAGGCCCGCGCCGACCGCGAGGCCCTGGTGGCATGGATGCGCGATCGCGGCTTGACGCTGGAACACGGCTGATCCCGCGCCGCCGCCCGCGTTCGCGGGCGCGCGCAACGGAATTCGGACAGGCACGCCAAGGAATTCAGGAGACCGCAGGATGAGCCAGCAGACGCAGCCGCAGTCCTTCGCCGACGAAGTGCGCGGCAACCAGGCCAAGCCGATCGACAAGACCTTGTCGCGGCTGATGGACGATCTGTACGACCAGGGCCCGGGCATCGACGGCTTCAAGCCGCTCAGCGCCGAACAACTGCTCGCCAAGGGCATCGACCCGGCCGGATTGGAGAACAAGGATTCGGGCTTTCTCGCCCGCATCTACGGCGACGAGCACTGCCATTACGTGGTCGCGTATTCGGGCACCGACGAAGGCAAGGACTGGCTGACCAATTTCCGCCAGGGCCTGGGCTTCGAGGACGCGCAGTACAACCAGGCCATCGCGCTGGCGCGCGAGGCCAAGGTCGCGTTCGGCGACGAAGTGGTCATCACCGGGCATTCGCTCGGCGGCGGCCTGGCCGGCGCGGCGTCGATCGCCAGCGGCATTCCGGCGGTGACCTTCAATGCCTCGGGCGTGCACGACAAGACCCTGGAACGCATCGGCATCGACGCCGACGCGGCCAAGCGCGAAGTCGCCGACAACGGCCAGATCCGCCGTTACGCGGTCAAGAACGAAATCCTGACCGACTTGCAGGAGCACAGCATTCCGCTGAAGTGGGCGATGCCCGATGCGGTCGGGCACAAGATCGAATTGCCCGATCCGGATCCGCAGAGTTTCTGGCAAAAGTTGATCCCCGGCAGCGGCATCAAGCACGGCATCGACATCCACTACATCGAAGCGGTCATCAAGGCGCAGGAACAGGCGCAGCCGGGCGAGCGCGGGCACGATCCGGGCCGCGCCGGCGCGGCGCGCGAGGCCGGCGGCGCGCTGGTCGATCCGGCGCATCCGCAGCACGGCATGTACCAGCAGGCGCTGCACGGCCTGCGCGGATTGCCGGCCGGGGCGATGGAATTCGGCGGCGAAACGGGCTACCGCAACGCCGCCGCGCACGCGGCGGTCGACGCGGGCGGGCAGGGCATGCGCAGCATCGACCACGTCATCGCCGGCCGCGACGGCCGCGGTTTCTTCGCGGTCGAAGGCGGGCTCGACGATCCGGGCCACCGCCGCGTGTTCGTCGACCAGCAGCGCACGCAGACGCCGCCGGATGCCGGCGCTTCGGTGCAGGTTGCGGCGGAAGCGGCGCCGGTGCAGGAAAACCGGCGCGCGATGTTGAGCTGAGCGAAGTTACGCGGCGCTGAGCGAACTGTGGGAGGGGCTTCAGCCCCGATGTTTTTCGCTCGGATCGCTACGTTGCTTGTGATCGAAAGGCGTCGGGGCGGCAGCCCCTCCCACAAGCGCTGCGCGATGTGCGGTGAACTGAGTTGTGGGAGGACCTTCAGGCCCGACGCTGTTCGCTCGGATCGCGGCGCCACTAGCGCTCGCAAAGCATCAGGGTCAAAGCCCCTCCCACAAAAAACCAGCGAGCCGGTCAGGCCTTCCACTTCCCCACCGGCTGACGCACGGCGACGTTGAGCCGGTTCCACACATTGATGTTGGCGATCGCCAGCACCAGCGCCGACAGCGCTTTTTCGTCGTAGTGGCGCGCGGCTTCGTTCCAGATTTCGTCCGGCACCGCATCGGACCGGTCGCTGATCCGGGTCAAGGCTTCGGTCAGCGCCAGCGCGGCGCGCTCGGCGTCGCTGAAGTACGGCGCTTCGCGCCACGCGGCGACCGCGAACAAGCGTTCGGCGCTGTCGCCGTGCTTGAGCCCGTCGCGCGCATGCATGTCGACGCAGGCGCCGCAGCCGTTGATCTGGCTCGCGCGCAGTTCGATCAGGATCAAGGTCGTCGCGTCCACGCCCTGGTGTTCGAGCGAGGCCTTTAGCGACCACAGCGCCTTCATGGCTTCGGGCAGCTGCTGGACGGGATGGGTCATGCGGGCGGAAGCGGTCATGGCGGAACTCCGGTCAAGTCGAGAGAGGGGCGATCGACCCGTGAGCGCGCAGCTCAGGGTCTTACCGGTTCGACGGGCCAGCGCGCGCGGGCGTGACATGGCCGGACCAAAAATTTGCCGGACCCGTTCGGCCGACTGCGCAGGCGCCGATTCGCCGGGCCCGCGCTCGCTTGCGCCGCGACGCGCGCAAAGCGAAGCCGCGGAACCTTTCGGTCCCACGGCTCGCGGGAGCGGCTCGGCAACCGGCGATCACTTCAACCGTTGCAGCAGCTCCTTGGCCACGTCCACTGCCGACGCCGGGTTCTGGCCGGTAATCAACTCGCGGTCCACCACCACCTTCGACCTCCACGGCGCGGTATTGCTCTGGTACTTCGCACCCGCCGCCTGCAACGCGGTCTGCGGATAGAACTTCATCGCGCCGCCGCCGAGCTGCGGCTTGGCGATCTCTTCTTCCTGATTGCTGATGACCGTGACCTGGTAGCCGCGATAGATCCACTGCGGCGGCGCCGCCGGCTTGCCGCCGCCTGCGAGCGCGGCGGCGAAGCCATCGGCATTCGGCAAGGTCGACAACAGCGCGATCGGCCCGTGGCAGACCAGCGCGGTGGTCTTGCCCTTGGCATGGAAATCGCTGAGCAGCCGGCCCAGCGCCGGGCTGCGCAGCAGGTCCTGCATCGGCGCGTGGCCGCCGGGGACGTAGACCGCGTCATAGCGGTCGTAGCCGATCTGCTCGACGCGTTCCAGGCTCAGTACCGGCGACTTGTCCGGCGCGGTCAGCGCGAGCGTGTCGAGCAGCGCCTGATGCGTGCGCAGCGCCTGCGCGTCGCCGCCGAAATACATCGGATCGAGCGAGCCGCGGTCCAGGGTCGGCGCGCGGCCGTGCGGGGTGGCGAAGCTGACATCGTGGCCGGCGTCGAGCAGCGCCTTGACCGGCTGCATCAGTTCGTTGAGGTAGAAGCCGGTGCGGAAGGTCTTGCCGTCTTGCAGATCCAGATGGTCGGCGTCGGACAGCACCACCAGCACGCGCGCGGCCTGGGCGTCGCCGAACGACAGGGCCAGCGCCAGGGCGGCGCCGATCAGGGGGTAGCGTTTCATCTCGTTGCTCCTCGGGGGACGATGGCGGGCACTGTATTGCGCGCCTGACCGGCGATAAAATCCCGCTGCGCGAATTGATTTGTTCGCCAGGAGCAAAAATGAGCCGGCGCTTCGATCACCTCGGCGATGTCGAGACCTTCATCGCCGTGGTCGACCACGGCTCGCTGACCGCCGCGGCGGTGGCCCTGGCGACCACGCCTTCGGTGGTCAGCCGCGCGGTGGCGCGGCTGGAGCAACGCCTGGGCGCGCAGTTGCTGCGCCGGACCACCCGCCGCCAGGGCCTGACCGAAGCCGGCCGGCTGTACCTGGAGCAGGCGCGCGCCGCGTTCGCCCAGATCGACGAGGCCGAGCGCGCGATCCAGGGCCAGGGCGGCGAACTCAGCGGCCGGGTGCGCCTGAGCGTGCCGACGACCTACGGCCATTACCGCCTGCCGCCGCTGCTGCGGCGCTTCGCCGAGCGCTATCCGCGGGTGCGGGTCGAACTCAACATCGCCAACCGCAACGTCGATCTGGTCGCCGAGGGTTTCGATCTGGCGGTGCGCCTGGGCGCGTTGCCCGACAGCGGCTTGGCTGCGCGCAAGCTCGAGGACGCGGCGCTGTGCGTGGTCGCCTCGCCCGAGTACCTGCGCCGTCGCGGCGAACCGCACAGCCTCGACGATCTGGCCGCGCACACGCTGCTGCCGTTCGAGATGCCGAGCACCGGCCGCATCGCCCAATGGCAGTTCCGCGACGGCGGGCGCGACGTCGACTGGACGCCCGAATCGCCGCTGCAAGTGACCGACGACGTGCTCGGCGTGGTCTCGCTGGCCGAGCACGGGCTCGGCCTGTGCCAGAGCTACGACTTCGTCGTCGCCGAGCGCGTGGTTGCTGGAAAACTGGTCGAGACTTTGCCGCATCTGCGCGGTCGCTCGCGTCCGTTCTCGTTGATCTACGCACCGCACCGGCGCTTGTCGGCGGCCTCGCGCGCGCTGATCGACGCGCTCGCCGGCGAAAGCTGAGCGGCAGCTATCCATCGCGCGCGGAAAACTGCGCGTTGGGTCTCGCGGTTACAAGTCGCGCACACTTCGACACGGCGCATCGGTTATTTCGTCAGCGCGGTCGCGAACGGTTACCTCGCCGGCGCGATCGCGCGACGCGCCCGCCTCTGCGGGTCGCCGCCGTCCGCGCTTCAGCTCCCGTTCGTACAAGCACGCATTCCCGCCGCGCGGCGGCGATGCGGTTAAACAACTCTTAAAAACCCGCCGTTAGCTTCGTGGCGCGCGTTGGCGCCGCGTCGGTTCGTTGCTGTCCTTTTCCTCCCCACCCACCAGGAAACCTTGTCCATGCGCATCGTTCGCATCGCTGCCTTGCTGTCGCTTTCGCTTCCCCTCGCGGTTTCCGCCCAAGTGCGCAAAGAAGGCGAGGAGCGCGCCGACATGGCGCCTTCGAACTGGAGCGTCGGCCTCGCCGTCGGCGGCCGCAACGAGCTGTACGCCGGCGAAGGCAACCACACCCGGGTGCTGCCGTTCTTCGGCTACGAGGGCGAGCGTTTCTATTTCCGCGGCATCACTGCCGGCTATCACCTGGTCAAGAGCGAGGACGTGGTGGTCGACGTGTTCCTGGGCGGGCGCCTCGACGCGATGGACGCCAAGGACTTCGGCCGGCGCGAGCTGCTCAAGCGCGGGATCAACCGCGATCTGCTGTCGGACCGCGACGACAGCGTCGACGCCGGCGCTTCGGTGAGCTGGCGCGGCAGCGCCGGCGAGGTGCAGCTGGAAGTGAAGGCCGACATCCTCGATGTCAGCGGCGGTTTCCAGGCCGATGCGAGCTATCGCTATCCGATGCAGGCCGGCAAGTGGGCGTTGACGCCGGCGGTGGGCGTGACGGTGCTGTCCAAGGATCTGGCCAACTACTACTACGGCACCTTGGACAAGGAAGTGCGGCGCGGCGTGGTCAGCTACCGCCCCGGCAGCGCGACGATTCCGTACGTGGGCCTCAGCGTGGCGCGGCCGTTCGCGGACAAGTGGCGGTTCATGGCCAACGTCGGCTATCAGGTGCTGCCGGACGAGATCAGCGACAGCCCGTTGGTGGCGGAGAACACCGATGGGGTGGCGCAGGCGTTCTTTGGGGTGGTGCGGAGTTTCTGACGGTTCTGTCGCGCGCCCCCGCCCGAACGCATAGCGTTCGGGCGGGGGCGGCCGCGCGAGCCAGTGGCTCGCAAGCGCGGCCCCTCACCCCGCTTGCGGGAGAAGGGGCCCCGAAGGGCGGATGAGGGGCAGCAAGAAAGATCAATACAACGGCGTGCCCGCGTCGTAAGCCTCCACGAACGCCTGCCAATCCAGCTTCACCTGATCGGCATACGCGAAGGCGAACTCGCGAATCTCCGCCTTCAACCCGCTCTTGCTCGTCACCGCCTCGCTGACCTGCTTGTCGATGCTGTAGCTGACCACCGAGCTGTCGTAATCCTGATCGGCCAACGCATGCGCGCTCGCCAGCGCCTGGCCCAGATAACCGGCGGCGGTGTCGAGCTTGCCCGCGCTGTCGAGCTTGGCCGGATCGAAATCCTCCTGGAACGGCGACTTCTCGTGCACGTAGAACGGCACCGCGCCGACGCTTGCGTAGCCGATCAGCACGTCCGCGTCGACGGTCTGCGCCTTGGCCGTGCGCGCGACCCGCATGCCCTGATGGTTGTCGTAGGCGCTGGCCGGCAACCGGCCCGGCGCGGCCGCAGCGACGGCGCTGGCGGCTTCCTGCTTGAACTCCAGGATCACATCGTCCGCGGTCGACGAACTCGCGCCTTCGATCAACACGTAGTAACGCGCGCGGCCGAGGCTGCCGACGCCGGAGCCGAGCTTCTGACGCACGTCCTTGACCGTATAGAACGCGGTCGGATAACGCTTAGACGCAGCGATCGACGACACATAGCCGGCCATCGACGAGGTCACGCCGCTGTAGGTCGCCGCCGGCACCGCGACCAGGTTCGGCAGCGCCTGGAAGCGGCGCGCGCTGCCGCTGACGACGGTGTACTTGGACAGCAGCTTGGCGCGGGTCTTGGCGTCGGCGTCGGCGATGGTGTCGTCGACCACGCCGGTGGTGGTGTCCTTGGTCAGGCGGAACGCGCTTTCGCCGTTGTTGCCCTTGAACTCGCCCATCTGGTCGACGTAAGCGCCGACCAGGGTGTCGATCGCGCTGCCGATGGCCGCGTCGCTGAGCGAGTTGTCGCGCCCGGCCAGGACCAGGCTCGCAGCGAGCCGGCGCAGGTCCCACACGTACTGGCCCAGATAGCCTTCGTCGAAATCGGCGACCTTGAACACCGCCTTGCCGCTGCTGTCGCGCGAGGCGTCGAAGTTGCCCAGGTGGGCGTCGCCGCCGATCCAGGTGTAGCCGGTCTGGGTGGTGGCGTAGGCCGAGGCCGGCAGCGTGGTCATGTCCTGGAAGAACAGGTGCGCGGTGCCGCGGTAGAACGCGAACGGGCCGTCGGCCATGGTCGCCAGCTTGGTGTCGAGCTCGCCGCTGGCGCTGGCCGCGTACGGGTGGTTGTGCTGGTAGATCTGCTGCACGACCCAGCTCTTGCGCGCGCTGGCGGCGTCGGCCGGCATCTGCGCGCAGGCGGCGGCGGAAAGGGCGAGGGCGAGCAGCGAAGCGCGGATCGACGGCATGAGGAGATCCCTGGGCGATAGCCGCGCGGGCGCGGCGGCGCAGCCGAGTCGACCACCGGCATGTGTCAGGGGCATGAATCGCAGCCCGGCGCGCCGCGGCGGCGACTGGCGCGTCGCGGCGAAATGCGCTTGCATGGGCGCCTGGATTTCCACCGGACAAGGATGCTCGCATGAAACGGTTGCGTCGATGGTTTTGGACGGCGGCGACGGTCGTGGCTATCGCCGCGCTGACGCTGTTCCTCGTGGTCCAGCCCGGCGTGAGCCCGCGCCCGTCGACCCCGCCGGCCGCCGACGCGCAGCGCCTGCGCGACGACGTCAAGCGCCTGTCGGTCGACTTCTATCCGCGCAGCTACGACCAGCCCGAGCAGCTCGACCGCGTCGCCGCCTGGCTGCGCGGCGAATTCGAACGTGCCGGCGCGCGGGTCAGCGAGCAGCCGGTGGTGGTCGAAGGGCAGACCTATCGCAATGTGATCGCGCGCTTCGGCCCCGAGCAGGGGCCGCTGCGGGTAATCGGCGCGCACTACGACTCCTTCGCCGACACCGGCCTCGACAGCGGCGACGAACGCGGCTACTCGCCGCGCACGCACACGCCCGGCGCCGACGACAACGCCAGCGGCGTGGCCGGCCTGCTCGAACTGGCGCGCATGCTCGGCCGCGCGCAGCCGCAGCATCCGCTCGAACTGGTCGCTTATACCCTGGAAGAACCGCCGCACTTCCGCAGCGAACACATGGGCAGCGCCTGGCATGCGCGCGCGCTGCACGCGCAGGGGCGCGAGGTCGAGTACATGCTGTCGCTGGAAATGATCGGCCGCTTCAGCGACCGCCGCGGCAGCCAGCGCTATCCGCTGCCCGGCATGCACCGGCTGTATTCCGACCGCGGCGATTTCGTCGCCGTGGTCGGCCGGCTCGGCGATTTCGGATTGACCCGCCGGATCAAGGCGACGATGGCCGGCGCCACGCCGCTGCCGGTGCACTCGATCAACGCGCCGCCGCTGCTGGTGCAGGGCGTGGATTTCTCCGACCACCTGTCGTACTGGCGCGAGGGCTATCCGGCGCTGATGATCGGCGATACCGCGTTCCTGCGCAGCCCGCGCTATCACCAGGCCGGCGACACCTACGACACCCTGGATTACCCGCGCATGGCCCAGGTGGTGCAGGGCGTCTACGCGGTGGTAACGGCGCCGTAGCCCGGCGCCGGCTCGCCGCTGCGGATCAATCGATCCGGTACACCCGCGCCTTCGGCATGTCTTCGTCGACCTGCAGGAACCAGCGCCCGGCCACGCCGGGCACCACTACGATTTCGGGTTTGAGCATCGGCTTGTTCAGGCTCATCCGGCCCTTGAGCACCTTCCACTGCTGGCCGTTCTCCAGCTCGAACACGGTGCCGGGCTCCCAGCCGGACACGTCGTGCTTGAGCCGGCTCTTGATCGGTTCGTCGTTGAGGCCGATGAACTGGCCCGCGCCAGGGCGCGGTTCGCGCGGCGCGCCGGCGCCGACCTGCGGGCCGCTGTCTTCGTCGTTGCCGGCCGCCGCCACCGCTTCGGCCGCGGCCGAGCCCTGCTCGGCCTCGCGCAGCATGCGGTTGAGCTTGGCCAGTTGCTCGTCGCTGAGGCCGACCTCCTGCAACTGCTGCGCGGTCAGCTTGCGCTCGATCTCGACATAGGGTTTGCGCGCCTGCGCGGCGCAGGACAGCAACAGCAGGGCCAACAGCAGGGACGCGAGCTTGAACGGACGCATGGGGGATCGCCTGGGAATCGCGGGTGAAAGGGCGAAGGCGACAGGTCCGGTGCCCGGGCCGCCGCTTCGCGGTTCCGGGCAATTTATGGCTGTTTCGTGACAGTGGCGAGACAGCGGCCGTGGCGCCGCAAACGCGGCGCCGCGGCCGCCCGGGCGCCGCCGGGCGCGAGCCAGAACGCGCCGCGGCGCGTGCGCGCAATCGATGCCGGCCCGGGTTCGTGCGAACATCGCCGCCGCTCGCGCGGCCCGGCCGGCCGCGCGCTCCCCTTCGGACTCCCCAGGCATGAGCGAAGCGCTGCGATCGTTGCTGGACCGATTCGAGGCCGACGCCGGCTGGCGTCAGCCGGCGCGCTGGCGCGAGCGCGCCCAGTGGCAGGAGCGGATCGAGCGCCTGAGTCTGAGCCTGGAGGCCGGCGCCGCGGCGCTGCGCGACCGCGCCGACGCCGCGCAGGCGCGCCTGGACGCGGCCGACACCGACGCGGCCGCGGCGGTGCGCGCGCGCATCGTCGCCGGCGACGGCGCGCGCGTGCTGCGCGAGTGGATGGGCGAACCGGCGGCGCAGGCCGACGGCGAAGGCTACGACGCGCTCGACGCGATACTCGGCGCGGTGCTGGCCTTGAACGAGCCGCAGGGCGAGATCGCCGCGCCCGCGCCGCAGACGGTGTTCTATCAGCCGACCCCGGCGCGGCACGCGCTGGAGCTGCTGGCGCGGCTGGAGCTGGGCGCTGACGACGTGCTGATCGACCTGGGTTCCGGCCTCGGCCACGTGCCGTTGCTGGCCGCGGCGTGCACGCCCGCGCGTTGCGTCGGCATCGAGCACGAAGCGGCCTACGTCGCCAGCGCGCGCGAATGCGCGCAGGCGCTCCGGCTGCGGCGGGCCGAATTCGTGCACGCCGATGCGCGCGTCGCCGAACTGGCGGCGGGCACGGTGTTCTATCTGTACACGCCGTTCACCGGCGAACTGTTGGCGCAGGTGCTGGAACGCTTGCGCGCGCTGTCGCTGCGGCGGCCGATCCGCCTGGCCAGTCTCGGCCCGTGCACGCAGACGCTGGCCGCGCAGTCGTGGCTGCGGCCGTTGCAGGACGCGTGGGCGCCGGATCGGATCGCGCTGTTCGCGGCAAGCGCGGCGTGACGCCGCAACGGACCCGGATTTCGCTGTTGAAGCCGCTGCGTCAGCGGTTCGCAACCACTACGGCGTCCGCCGCCGTCATTGTCGCCGCCCGCACCGGCGATACCAACGCCGCAGCCACCAGCAACGCCAGCGCGAACCAGCACGCCAGTTCCTGCAAGGACCGCCGACGGCGCTTCCTGCGCTCCGGATCGCGGCCGGCGAGCTTGAGCCGGTACAGGCGATCCAGCCGGCTGGGGTCGCGCGAAGACGGACACGGCCACGCCGGCGCCCCCTGCCTGCGGCCGGCGCGCGCCGCGCCCTGCGGCCCGGCGACGAAGCCCGATGCGCCTTCGGCGCGATACCCCTTACGCAACGATTCCATGTCGTCCTCCCCACCGTCCTTTCGGCCGGCCCTTGCATGCTGTTGACAACGCGGCCGCCGTGGGCGGGCGGACACGTCGCGGCGCTGCGCATCCTGCGGGCGCCGAAAGGGTCCAACGCGCTGCGACGGCGCATCCGGCCAGCGCCGCGGGCGCGGGTTAAGCTGGGCGCACCCGACTGCGGAACTCACCGATGCTCATCGACGGCGCCTGCCACTGCGGCAACATCCGATTCGCCCTGGCGTGGAACGGCGAGGCCGACAGCATCGCCGCGCGCGCCTGCGATTGCAGTTTCTGCATCAAGCACGGCGGTGTGTGGACCGCGCAAGCCGGCGCGTCGCTGCGCTTGCGCCTGCGCGAGCCGGACCGGGTGTCGCGTTACGCCTTCGGCACCCACACCGCCGATTTCCTGGTCTGCGCGAGGTGCGGCGCGGTGCCGGCGGTGGTCAGCCGGATCGATGAGCGGCTGTACGCCGTGGTCAACGTCAACGCCTTCGAAAACATCGAGCCGGCGAGCATCCAGCGCGCGCCTTCGTCGCTGGACGGCGAGAGCGAAAGCGCGCGGTTGGCGCGGCGGCAGCGCAATTGGATCGGCGACGTCGAGATCGTCGAAGGCGCATGAGCCGGTCGGGACCGCGTTCGCTGCGGCGGTCGCACGAGCGCTGAGCGCCCGGCAGGCGCCGGCCATCGCCTTGCTGCGCGCGGTGCGAAATTCCGGGGGAGATGCTGCGGATGGGATGGCCGTGGGGCCATCCTGTTCGCGTCGGGCGAAACGCCGATGCTGGAGTGCTGACTGGGGGGCGCGGAGCGCGCCTGAGCGGGGGCGGTGGACTTGCCTCGGACCCGCGATTTTTCTTCGAAAGCGCCGCCATCATACCCCAGCCCGCTGCGACCTGCGCTGAAGCGCCGGCGCGGGCGATGCGCCAATCGCCGCGCGGCCGCGTACCATGCCGCTTCGTTTCGCACCGGCCGCCTGGGGAGGCCGCCGGCTTCGCGGTCCGCACCGATCTTTCTTGAATCCACGTCGATGCCGGCGCCTTCGATGGCGCGCGGCCGGGAGCGTCGATGCCGTCGGTCGTATTCGAATCCGAGCGTTCGCAGGAAGTCTTTCGTTGGTGGCAGGCCTTACCCCGCGGGCAACGGTTGGCGTTGCTGCGCAGCCGCTTGCGCGATGGTGCGCGCGATCGCGCTACCGACCTCGGTAGGCGATGGACGTTGGAGGTTCTGCGTTCGCTGCGGCGCGAGCGCGTCTATCGCGAAGACCCGCGTCGATGGGGCGAACGCGATTACTACGAATACTGGGTGCAGCGCGTGTCGCAGCCGCGGCAGTTCTCGCGCTTCGACTCCCGGTGGACGCGTTGCGCGCCGAACCTGCTCGAGAACATCCCCGAAGACTAAAGAGGCGCTGTCAGCAGGCGCACTCTCGCTTCAAAACCGTTCGTTTTCACCCCACAGGAGCGACGATGACTTCGATTCCCGCACCTTACGCAGTCGATGCCGATGTTTCCGCCCAACGCTGGTGGGACGGCTTGTCCGAGCACAGCCGCGATGCCCTGACGTGCAGTTGGAACGACGACGGCCGCGCCGATCCGTTGCATCGGGTCGCGCGCAGAGCCGCACAGTATTTGAACGACTGGCTGATCGAATGCGAGCGGCCGCGCGACCCGACCGCGCGCGAACTGTGGCGGCGCGGACTGGCGAGGCATGCGGCCGAGGCCGAACCGGCCGGTTGGGATTGGGGGATGCAGGACCGCTATGAATACCGGGTCGCGCATGCGGACCTGCTCGGTCTGAGCGTGGATCGGTCCTGTTACTGGAACGATTCTTTTCCCGAAACGCGCATGAATCGCCAACCGACGTGCAACGACACGCTCGCGTCGGGTTCGTGGTGGGCCTTGTAGCCGCGGCGGTTGCGGTGCTTCTCGCCGACTACGGTCTTACTTCCCCCCGATAGGAGCCAGGATGACTTCGATCCCCGCACCGTATGCCGTTTCCGCCGACCCCGCCGCGAGCAGTTGGTGGGACGGCTTGTCCGATGAAAACCGTCGCGAGCTCGAAAGCAGTTGGTGCGACGATGATCGCGCCGACCCGCTGCTGCCCGTGGCGCGTCGCGTCGCCCGCTACTTGAATTCTTATGTGTCGCAGTCCGAGCCCGCGGTACGGACGCGCAAGCGTATCGGTTCCTATGCAAAAGCGATCACGCTGCATGCGCGTGAGCCGGCGATCTATTGGAGCTTCTGCAGCGCGAGAGGCGCAAGTTACAGTTTGCTCGATCACGGAATGTTCTGGCCGGTGCATGTGCAGGCCGGCCGCTGGGAGATCCGTCGCCGGCAATTGAGCGTCGAACAGCACGATCTGCTGTCGCGCCACGAAGCCAGCGGCTGAGCGGTAGCGCGGGGCGATGACGCAGCAACCGTCACCTGGGTGTTCTCATTGCGCCGCCGGCTTGCAATCGGCCTTCACCGCCCCATCGTCCTCGCTCACGCACACCTTGAACCCCGCCGCGACCCCGACGATCTCGCGGGTCGCGCCGGCGGCGAGGGCGAAGCGCTCCACCGGCGCCTGCGCGCAGCGCGCCGAAGCCGCCGCATCGGCCGCGGCGCCGGACGCCGGCGCCGCGGCCGGGCAATCGCTGCGGAACAGGCTGTAATGGCACTGTCCGCTGCGGCTGGTCTTGCACTCGAAACGGGCGATGCGCTCGCTGATCCGCACCCGACTGTCGACGATGTCGACGCCGTCGACGATGGTGTGGTGCTCGATGGTGGTGCCGCCGACGCTGCAACCGAACAGGGCGCAGAGGTAGTACAGCAGGGCCATCAGGTTACGCATGTCCGACTCCTTGGTGCGTGGCGCGTCGCGGGCGGCGGCGCGGTTGGGGCCGCGCGTCGGCGAATCGACGCGCGCGGGCGCACGCGCCGGGGAGCGGCGCGGGCGGGGGGCCGGCGTTGGTGCGCTGGCGGGTGTTTCGGGCAGTGCGGTTCGGTCGGGCGGCGGTTGTCGGCCCGACTACATGCTCTTGAACAAGGCCATGAACGTCTGGCTCACCGTCAGCGTCTCCGGGCGCCCGCGCAAACGCACGGTGCCCTTGCCGCTGTCGTCGCGGACGATGCCGGCGATGGCCTTGAGGTTGACGATGGTGGAGCGGTGGATCTGCTTGAAGCGTTCGCCGTCGAGGCGGTCGAGCAGGTCGCGGATCGGCGTACGCAACAAGGCCTCGCCTTCGGCCGTGACCACGGTGGTGTATTTGTTGTCGGCGCGGAAATAGACCACGTCGTCGACCAGGATCAGCTTGGTTTCGCGGCCGGCGCTGGCGGTGATCCAGGTCAGGCCGGGCTTGTCTTCCTGCGCCGGGCGGCGCGCGGCCAGCTGGCGCGCGATCTCGCGCAGCGCGTCGTGGCGGTCGCCGCCGGGTCCGCGGCGCGCGCGCAGGCGGCGCACGGTCACCGCCAGCCGGTCGACGGTGACCGGCTTGAGCAGGTAATCCACCGCGCCGTGTTCGAACGCGTCGATGGCGTGCTGGTCGTAGGCGGTGACGAACACCACTTGGGTCGAGGGGCTGACTTCGGTCGCGGCCGCGGCCAGGTCCAGGCCGGTCAGGCCGGGCATGCGTATGTCGAGGAAGGCGACGTCGGGGCGGTGTTCGGCCAGCGCTTCCAGCGCCTGCGCGCCGTCTTCGCATTCGGCCAGGATGCGCAGCTCCGGCCAGGCTTCGCGCAACGCTTCGACCAAGGCCTGACGCAGCAGCGTTTCGTCCTCGGCGATCAGGGCGGTCGGCGCGCCCGCGGCGCCGTCCTGGGCGATGGAATCAGACACGGGCGTTCTCCTGGCCGGATGCGGCCGGCACGACGATGGTGGCGGCGACGCCGCTGGGGAAATTGGCGACGATCGACAATTGCGCGCGCTCGCCGTAGACCAGCCGCAGCCGTTCGCGCACGTTGCTCAGGCCGATGCCGCTGCCGGAATTGAGGGTGTTCAGGCCCATGCCGTCGTCGGCGACGGTGATCGCCACGCCGGTCTCGCCGTTGCGCGCGCGGATCCACACGGTACCGCCGCCGGGCTTGGGTTCCAGGCCGTGCTTGATCGCGTTCTCGGCCAGGGTCTGCAGGATCATCGGCGGCAGCGGCATCGCGCGCAGCTCGTCGGGCACGTCGATCTGGGTCTGCAAACGCTGGCCCATGCGCAGCTTGAGGATTTCCAGGTAAGCGCGCGAACGCTCCAGTTCGTCGCCGAGCGTCGACAGCGCGTCTTCGGTGCGCGGCAGCGAGCGGCGCAGGAACTCGATCAGGTGGCCGAGCATCTCGTCGGCGCGCGGCGGGTCGTGGCGGGTCAGGTACTGCGCGCTGGCCAGGGTGTTGTAGAGGAAGTGCGGTTCGACCTGCGCATGCAGCAGGCTCAGCTTGGCCACCGCGAGTTCCTTCTCGGTGGCGGTGCGCGCGGCGTCGGCGCGCTCGCCGCGGTGGCGCTCGGCCACGCGCCGGGCGATGGCGCGCGACAGCGCTTCGGCATTCTCCAGGTTGGTGCCCTGGTCGACGCAGAACCAGTCGCTCCAGGCGCCGACCTCGGGTTCGCAGATCAGGGTGATGCGGCTGCCGCCGGCGCCCGGGTCGATCGTGGCCTGGATCTGGTTGCGCGCGCGGCCGTACTTCCAGCCGTTGGGATCCGCGCCTTGCACGTCCAGCGCCCAGGCCTGATCGGAGCGCTGCACCTTGGCCCGGATCTGCAGGCTGTCGCGCGCGCTTTCCACGTCCTGCACCCGCGGCAGTTCGCGGATCGCGGCGTCGAGCAGTTCGAAGGTCTCTTCGACTTCCAGCGGCACTTCGATCTGGCGGCGCTGGCGGTTGCCGCGGGTGGTGGCGTCGACGTGGCCGGCGATCAAGCGCACCCGATGCAGGTGCGCGAACGCTTTGGTGGCGACGTAGATCGTGACCAGGATCGCGACCAGGAACAACGGACCCGTGTCCAGGCGGTCCAGCACCGGCAAGGCCGAGGCGACCAGGGCCAGCAGGACGAACGCGCCGAACCAGGCGGCGGCGAGTCGGGCGACGAAGAAGAGGTTGCGGATCACGGGGGCGGTCCGTCGGTGGCTTGCTGCGCAGGATAGTGGTCTGCGGGCGCAAGGGAAGCGGGGGAGCGACGGAAGCGCGAGGAGGGCGACCGGAGCGGGCTGGGGAGGAGTGAAGTCCGGGCAGGGAGGCCTGGGAATGGCCCTGCCTGTACGGCCGGCACGGTGGTTGCGGGACGGGCCTGTGGGGGTTGGGCCGTCGAAGCCGGGTTGCACGGACAGAGCGGGTTCCACGGCGCGTGCGGCCGTTATCGTGCGATCGCGTTGGGAGCGGTGGATCCGATCGGCTTACCTGCGGGCCTTGAGTGCGTCGAGCGCCCCGTGTCTGGCTTGAGTCGGCGACGGGCGACGGGCTACGGGGGCGGCGCGGGAACGGGCTGCCGGTTGCGAGGTGCGGCGTCTCAGCCGGGTCGCGTACTACATCGCCATCCTGTCCGCATTCGGAACGTTGCGCGAACGCGCATCCAGTTCGCGTAACAACCGGCGTTGGGCCATCGCCATGCAGGGGAGGCGGACAGCCGACAGCGCCAGGACGACGGCGTAGATCCGCAGCAGCGAAGGCAGCGCGTAGGCCAGTGCGATCGGAAAAATCAGCAGTGCGATCATGCCGGCGAGCGTGCAGGCCGCCACCGCGGCGCGCAGCCGTTCTCGGCTTAGCCGACGCAGTGCGTCCAGCTCCGGCAGGACCGCCGCACGCCAGCGTTCGCGCAGGCATGCGCGGGCGGTCAACGCGAAGCGCATTTCCAGCAACGCGGAGCGGCCGTGGAACCAGGCCGCGGCCGTCATCGCCATCGCCGCCACGCGGGTGAGCCAGATCAGCTCCAGCTTCGGCGCAAGAAACGCGGTGCAGATGCCGAGCGCCAGGCAAAACGCGCCGCCCCGAGCGCTGTCGCAAGCGGCCAGCGCCTGCCCCGCCAGAATCCGGGACTGCGCCGGCGGGGCGCCGGAACCCGCGCCGGACGCCGTCGTCACGACCCTGCCGCCTGGTCGCGCGGCCGATACGGGGCGCCACCGCCCGCGGGGCGGAAACCCGCGGGGCAGATGTACATGTAGGTGGGGATCCACTGAAAATTCACATACTGGGAAATCGCCTGCCATTGGCCGTTGCGCGGGTTGCTGGCGATCCAGCCGTGCTCGGGCATGCCGAGCGTGCAGAACAGGAAGGGGTTGTTGTTGTAGGGCACTTCGGCATAAACGCCGGGCGGGATGTCATGGGCGGACGCCGAGGGCAGACAAAGCGCTGCGGCGAAGGCGAGGAATGCGGTCCGGGGTCTCATCGGGTCCTCATGGTTTGCGGACAGGAAGTCGAAACAGCGTCGGCTGTCGGCTCGGATCGAGCGTCCCGGCTCGCGACTTGCGGGTTGGAACTTGTCGAATCCTTACCGAGACGCTGCAATCGAAATAGAACACTTCGCAGTTTCTCTGTCCCGCTTGAGTGCATTTCGTCACTCCGATCTGCTTGGCTTCGTCCTCGCAAGACGCACGGCTGGTGTCGTAGCTGCGGTCGCCTCAAACCAAGACGGCGCATTGGTTGTAGTAGGAGATCTTCAACTTCGCACCGTGTTCCGCGTTTCTTTCGGCATGCCTCGCGCGAGGCGTTTTCGGCGCGTCTATCGTCTATCGAACCTGTTCGGGGTAGCTGCAATCGGAAAAGTACACCTCGCAGTTCGTATCCTTCGCCTCGGCGCACTTTTGCATGCCGAGCTGAGCGGCCTTCTCTATCGAAGCGGAGCCAGTGACGTTGAATCCATGATCTCCCCAAACCAGGGCCGCGCATTGGCTGTAGTAGGCGAGCTCGACCTTGCAATTGGTGCCGCCCTTGTTCTTGCAAGCGGCGAGCGCGGTTCTTTCGGCCTGCCTTTTTTGCCGCATCCCCGAAGCCGATCCAATACCCACGCCGTTCTGCGTGTCGTCCACCGCGATGGCGCCCCATCGATCCTCCCATTGCGGTTTGGGCGGACTTTGTCCGCCGTTGTTTTGCGATGCCCCGGGGATGGGTACGCACATCTGCCAGCCGGCCCCTTGCTGCAGCCATTCGCCCGGGGCGCAAGCGAACGCAGGTTTCACCAATGGAATCACCAACAGCAGCGTCAACAACAAAGAGCGCATGTCACGACTCCTATGGGCGAACATCGTCGGGTTTCTTGATCTTGTCTGGCGCGGGACCGGCTGTATTGGTTTTGTCGTTGGCATGGGTATCCCATTGCATGGGCCTGGGCTTGCCCGCGCCGGAGTGGGTGGTGCTCGGAGCGTCCTGGTTCGTATGCTCAGCGCGGGCGTTCCCCGTTGTCGGCTCGGGCGCTCTTGGTTGGTAGCCGCCCTGGTTTGAGCCGCCCGCCTTCTGCGATGCATCGGCTCCAAAAGCCGACTGCGGAGTAAAGTTCCCCAGCACCCCCTGGAAAAAGCTCGCAGCCATCGGCGGCACCGAAAGAATCAGCACCGTCAGAAAGATTCCGAGACCGCCCTGCTGCAGCGCCATCGTATTCACGCCCGGGGAGTCGCCGGCCCCCAGCGCCATCATCGTCAAGTACTGCCCCGCGAAATTCGCCGCCACCGCGCCGACCATCTTCATCGCCACAGTCACGGTGAAGCTCAGGACCGCCATCGAGAACATCGTGCCGATGCCGTAGAACAGCCAGCGCGAGAACATGGCTTTGGTCTGGTCGAACATCAGGCACAGGATGAACAGCGGGCCCAGGCCGACGAACAACGCCAGGGCGAACTTGTACATCACCAGCAGCGCGCCGCCGATCACCGCCGGGCCGGCTACGCCGATGCCGGTCAGGAGCAGGGCGCGGTCCTTGTCATCCTTGATGTTCTGGTTCTCGATGGAAGGAAGCGCTTCGATGGCGGCCATCGCCAGTTGCATCTTGGTCAGGCCCGAGTCGATGGTCTCGGCCGGGTCGCGGTCGTCGCCGGTGACGATCTCGGCGATGTCGCGAGGCAGGTCGTCGCTGAAGACCGTGTAGAGATCTGCCGAGCCGAACATCATCGTGGTGGCCGCCAACAGGATGACGACGGTACGCAACGAATTGACCACCAACCCCATCATCGGCTCGCGCGACTGTCCGCTGACGATGCGGTAGCCCTGAACGATGATCCACAACGTCGCCAGAGGCACGCCGACCCAGGTGATGGTGGTGGTCAGCTGGTGCACCATGCCCTCGCGGAAGGCGAGGATCTCATTGTCGAGAAAGTCGAAGACGATCTTGAAGAATATCCACTGTCCGAGGCTTTCGAACTGGGCGGCGGGCCCGTGGAAGAGGTCGGGAAGAAGATTCATCGCGAAACACTCGCCGGCCATGCGCCTTGTCCTTTCACGTATGGGTCAAAGGCAACCCGACGGGCCCGTCGGGTTGCCGGAGCGCCAATCCCGGCGCTTGGACGCGACGGCGCACAGCGCCGCCTTCATCGACGCGATCCCCACGATGCCGGCCGCAATGCGGCCTCCACCGCCTGCGCTGGAACCGCCGCCCGATTCCTTGCCTCGGAGTACCTGGTTGCTGAGCATGTCGCGAACCGCGCGCAGATAGGTCAGCCGCGCGGCGTAGGCGTCCATATAGGCGCGACTCTGCTGCCGATCCACTTCCAGGCGCGAAAGCAGCGCCAGCAGTTTGTTGGTGTTGTCCTGCAACTTGCCTTGTTCGTCGGCGCCGAGGCCGGACCGCTCGCTCTCGATTTCCTGCAGGCGCTGCTGACGGTTGCGCGCCAATTCGTACATCGTCATCGCGTATTGATACTGGGCGAGTTCGGTCTTGACGATTTGCTGGCACAGCTGCCACTGCTGCTGCGCTGCGCCTGCGCCGCCGCCGGGATTGGGGCAGCGCTCTTCCATGCTCTTCTTGACCTGGACGCTGGGCTCCTTCGCGTCGAGCTTTTCCTCGGGCTCCCTGGCGTCGTCGCCGCTCTTCTTGGCGCTGCCGAGCTTGGCAAGCTTCTTGAGATTGCCGTTGACGGTGCCGTCGTCGCCGATGCGCTTCTCGACCTCGGCCAAGTGGTCGTTGGCGTGCTTGTCGTGCACCTCCCAGGCGTCCTGGGCGAGAACCGGAGCGCAGAACCAGATGCCGACGAAGAGGGCGGCGAGCTGCGTGGCAATCTTCATGCGAGTGCGTTCCTGTTGCCGAGGACGGCATCGGGCCGGCGCAGCGCGCGGGCGGCCGGGCGGATGACCGGGCGCACCGAGGCGGTCCGCGGCCAGGGATACGGCGTGGGCGCATGCCGCGGGAAGTTGCCGAACTCCGGGGGCGCGAGCGGCATCGAACGTCGTCGTGGCGGTATCGGTGCAGTGCATGCAGAACGTCCTGTTCCAGTCGATTTCGGAGCGCCGCCGTTGGCTCGCGTCGAAGCGGTTCCGGGCGCGCACGATCCGGAGCATCCGGTCCGTAATGAAGTCGTGCGCATACAAATGCTACGGAGTTGCCGCACCAGGCGATAGGTTCAGGAAATATGATTTTTCCATGCTGTTCGATATGCATCGCACATGCACAAACCGTTGGACTGCTGCTTGCGCGCGCTTGCTTGGCACATAACTTCGGCCGGATTCGGCCGGCGCGCATGAGCGCGCCGTGTCGCGCTTCGCGCCGACGATAGTGGACGCGCCAAAACTCGAAGGCGCCGAGCGATGGTGGCGCCGCTGCTTCTGCTCAAGGTGCGGCGCGGCGAGCCCGCGCGGCGGCGCTCAATCGCGCGAATTCTTCTTGCTGCGCTTGACGTCGTACATGGCCTGATCGGCCTTCTCCAGCAACTCGCCCAGATCTTCGCCGTCGTCGGGATAGATCGCGCAGCCGATGCTGGCGTCGAGAGCGATCGGCCGCTCTTCGAACTCGAAACCGAAGCGCAGCGCCTGCGCCAGCCGCTGGGCCTGGGCGAACGCGCCTTCGCGGTGCTCGATGCGCGGCAGGATCACCGCGAACTCGTCGCCGCCGACCCGCGCCACGGTGTCGCCGGTGCGCGCACTGAGCTTCATGCGTTCGGCGAACTCGCGGATGGCGGCGTCGCCGGCGCGGTGGCCGAGTTGGTCGTTGACCGGCTTGAGCCCGTCCATGTCCAGGTTGAGGATGCCGACCCGGCGCGATTCGCGGTGCGCCTGGGCGAGGTTGTGGCGCAGGCGGTCGTAGAACAGCGCGCGGTTCGGCAGGCCGGTCAGCGCGTCGTGGGTGGCCTGGTAGAACAGCTCGTTGGTCTCGTATTTGGCGGCGTGGTACATCGCCGCGGCGATCAGGCCCGACATCATGTCGAGCACGCGCAGATCGTCGTCGCCGAACGCGGCCGGCTCGCGCGACGTCACCTTGAGCACGCCGACCACGGTGTCGTGATGCTTCAGCGGCACCACGATCATCGAACGCAGCCCGACCGCGCGGCAGGCGGCGCGGTCGACGCGGTCGTCGGTCTCCGAATCCACGCAGTTCAACGGCCGGCCTTCGGCCACGCAGTGGCCCGACAGGCTCGCGGCCCGGCGCAAGCGCATGCCGAGGCTGGATTCGGCGATGCCGGCGGCGGCGCGGTAGACCATCTCCTCGCCTTCGGCCAACTCGACCACCGAGCCGACCGCGCCGGTGATGCCTTGCGCGCGATGCGCCACCAGCGCCATCACCCCGCCCAGGTCCAACCCCAGGCGGGCGATTTCGGTCTGCGTTTCGATCACCTTCAACAAGCGCTCGGAGAACGCCTGCAGCTTCGGTTCCTGCATGTTCATGGCATACGCCCCCCGGCGATGGGGCGGAGTATATCGCCGCCATGCGTCGCGGCGCGCCGAGGGCCGGATTCAGGCGCTTTTTGCTTATCCAGCGGTCCGGTGCCCGCAGGCCGTATGGCGTCTACGGTATACGGCCGGACGCTGCGGACGGATTCGGCACAGTGCCGGCGCTGCGCCGTTGCGATGATGCTTCGCGCGATCCGCGCAGGCTGACGGCAGGGAGCACGATGGATCCGGACCAGGACGCGCCCGGCGCGGGCGAACGCTTGCGCGTGTGCAGGTCGCTGGATTTCACTCGCAGCCGTCCCGGACTGTTCCTGCCGGACGACGAACCGCCGGCGTTCGCGATCGCCTCGCTGTTGCTGGAAACGGCGTTGCGTCAGGGCGTAGCGCCGCTGACGGTGCGCGCGAGCGCGGAGTTTCGCGCGATCGGCGCCGACCGAGATTGGTTGTGGCGCGAGCGCGATGGCGAGCGCTATGTGTTCGACCGCTTGATCGCCTTGCCCGGCGTTTCGAATTCCTTCCGCGGCGAGATCCTGCTGAGCGCGTTCGCACCGTTCTGGGCGGCGGTGGCGAACGGGCGAGTGGCGTATCGATCGTCGGCGCGCTTCGACGATGCGCGTGTGCTGCGGGAAGCGCAGGGCCTGGGCGCGTTCGCGGTAGTCGTTTTCGCCGGGTCCGGGCCATGCGCATCAGTTGAAGAAAAAAGTGAGTGGTGTGGAGAGTCGCGATGAAAGGCCCTGAGATCTTCTTCTTGGTCGGAACCGGATATGTCTGTGGTTTGGCGGTCACTTCCGGATTCGTCCTTACGGCCCTGCAGCAGCTATATGTGAAAGGTCGGGCGGGCTGGCGCAGCGTGGCCTGGTTCGTTTATCTGTTGGCCAATACCATGGCTGCTGCGTTGGTGCCGATTTACCTGATAGCTGCGGTGGTCACGGAGAACCGTCCGGACCGGCCGGATTTCTGGCCGCGCGCATTGCTGTATGCGGCCGGGCTGACGGCTGGGATGGCTTTCTCGATCGGTTCCGCGCATTTGATCGGCCGTAAGCTCGCAGGCGCGAAGTCGATGGGGAGCGGAGCCGATTGACGTCTTGGTGATGCTGGCGTCGACGGCGGTCGCTTTCGGTTTCGTCTACCTGTACGAACCGTCGACGTTTCCCAAGAGCCAGGAGAAAGAATCTTGCGAGCCGTGAACCGATCTTGGCTTGCCGGAGCTGGGCAACGCGACCCGCGTGATCGCGTTGTCGCCGCTGCTTGGACGCTTGCTTGGACTCGAAAGCCTTGCGGCCAGGGTGGCGGACGATGCGTCCGCAGTTCTGTCCCGTTGGTTTGCCGGCGTTCTACGCGTGCTGGCTTTCGTCGCGCTATTCGGTCACGAACTGAGGTCGAGCATTCATATCGGACGAGTCGCCGGTCAAGAGGAAAAGCCCTGCGATTGCGAGGCTATCTATTGCGTGAAAGGGCGTGCCGGAAGCCCGTCGGACCGAAATGGCGTCGTTTATCGATTGTGGCGATCACGACGACCGCAGCTAAGTCGCAGTTGACTCCGCATCGCCAAAAGAGAAGGCCCCGCATACGCGGGGCCTTCGATCTTTCGACAGCCGCCGAAACTTACGCCTCGACTTCTTCCTTATACGCATCCACCGGAATACAAGCGCACATCACATTCTTGTCGCCATACACATTGTCCACCCGCGAAACCGGCGGCCAGTACTTCTGCAGCTTCAGCGACGGCAGCGGGAACGCGGCCAGTTCGCGCGGGTAGGCGCGGGTCCATTCGCTGGCGCTGACCTGGGTGGCGGTGTGCGGGGCGTGCTTGAGCGGGTTGTCCTCGCGGTCCAGGCGGCCGTCTTCGACCGCGCGGATCTCGTCGCGGATCTGGATCATCGCGTCGATGAAGCGGTCCAGTTCGTGCTGCGATTCGCTCTCGGTCGGCTCGACCATCAGCGTGCCGGCGACCGGGAAGCTCAGGGTCGGGGCGTGGAAGCCGAAGTCGATCAGGCGCTTGGCCACGTCCTCGGCGCTGATGCCGGTGGCGTCCTTGAGCGGGCGCAGGTCGAGGATGCATTCGTGCGCGACCAGGCCGTTGCGGCCGGTGTACAGGGTCTCGTAGTGCGGTTCCAGGCGCTTGGCGATGTAGTTGGCGTTGAGCAGCGCGACCTGGGTCGCCTTGCGCAGGCCCTGCGTGCCCATCATCGTGACGTACATCCACGAGATCGGCAGGATGCTCGCCGAGCCGAAGCTCGCCGCGCTGACCATGCCGACCTCGCCTTCGCCGTCGACGGTCTTCGGCAGGAACGGCGCGAGGTGCGACTTGACCGCGCACGGGCCGACGCCCGGGCCGCCGCCGCCGTGCGGGATGCAGAAGGTCTTGTGCAGGTTGAGGTGGGAGACGTCCGAACCCCACTTGCCGGGCTTGGCCACGCCGACCAGGGCGTTCATGTTGGCGCCGTCGGTGTACACCTGGCCGCCGTGCTGATGGATGATCTCGCAGATCTCGACGACTTCTTCCTCGAACACGCCGTGCGTGGACGGGTAGGTCATCATGATCGCGGCCAGGCGGCTGCTGTACTTCTCGGCGTTGCGGCGGATGTCTTCGACATCGACGTTGCCGTTGGCGTCGGTCTTGGTCACCACGACCGTCATGCCGCACATCTGCGCCGAAGCCGGGTTGGTGCCGTGCGCCGAGTCGGGGATCAGGCAGATGTCGCGATGGCCTTCGCCGCGCGAGCGGTGGTACGCGCGGATCGCCAGCAGGCCGGCGTATTCGCCCTGCGCGCCGGAGTTCGGCTGCAGGCTGACCGCGTCGTAGCCGGTGCATTCCACCAGCATCGCTTCGAGTTCGTCGATCAGCTGCTTGTAGCCGGTGGCCTGGTCGGCCGGCACCAAAGGATGGATGTTGCCGAACTCGGGCCAGGTCACCGGGATCATCTCGGCGGTGGCGTTGAGCTTCATCGTGCACGAGCCCAGCGGGATCATGGTGCGATCCATCGCCAGATCCTTGTCGGCCAGCGAGCGCATGTAGCGCAGCAACTCGTGTTCGCTGTGGTGGGTGTTGAACACCGGGTGCTGCAGGAACGCGGACGAACGCTGCAGCGAGGCCGGGATCGCGTCGGCGGTGGCGGCGTCGAGCGCGTCGATGTCGAGCGCGGCGCCGAACAGGCCGGCCAGCGCGCTGAGGTCGGCGCGGTTGACGGTTTCGTCGAGGCTGATGCCGACGCTGCCGGCGTCGATCTCGCGCAGGTTGATGCGCGCCTCGCGCGCGCGGGCGTGGACCGCGGCGGCGTCGATGCCGTCGATGCGCAGGGTGTCGAAGAAGCCGTCGGCGACCTTGTGCCCGGCCTGGCGCAGCGCGGCGGCCAGCACCGCGGCCTGGCGGTGCACGCGGCGGGCGATGCGGGTCAGGCCGTCGGGGCCGTGGTAGACCGCGTACATGCTGGCCATGACCGCGAGCAGCACCTGCGCGGTGCAGATGTTGCTGGTGGCCTTCTCGCGGCGGATGTGCTGCTCGCGGGTCTGCAGGGTCAGGCGGTAGGCCGGCTTGCCGTCGCTGTCGACCGACACGCCGATCAGGCGGCCCGGCATCGAGCGCTTGTACGCGTCGCGGCAGGCCATGAAGCCGGCGTGCGGGCCGCCGAAGCCGAACGGCACGCCGAAGCGCTGGGTATTGCCGACCACGATGTCGGCGCCGAATTCGCCCGGCGACTTCAGCAGCACCAGGGCGAGCAGGTCGCTGGCCACGGCCAGGATCGCGCCGCGCGCGTGCAAAGCGTCGGCGGTGGCCTGGTAGTCGCCCAGGCCGCCGAAGGTGTCGGGGTATTGCAGCAGCGCGCCGAACACGTCGGCGCTGGCGGCTTCGCTGTCGTCGGCGACCAGAAGCTGGATCTCCAGCGGCTCGGCGCGGGTGCGCAGCACTTCCAGCGTCTGCGGGTGCACGTTCTTCGAGACGAAGAAGGTATCGGACTTGGACTTGGCCGAACGCTTGGCCAGGGTCATCGCTTCGGCCGCGGCGGTGGCTTCGTCGAGCAGCGAGGCGTTGGCGATCTCCATCCCGGTCAGGTCGGCGACCATGGTCTGGAAGTTGATCAGCGCCTCCATGCGGCCCTGCGAGATTTCCGCCTGGTACGGCGTGTAGGCCGTGTACCACGCCGGGTTCTCCAGGATGTTGCGCAGGATGACGTTGGGGGTGTGGGTGCCGTAGTAGCCGCGGCCGATGAAGCTGCGGAACACCTGGTTCTTCGCGGCGATGGCGCGGATCTTGGCCAGCGCTTCCACTTCGCTGATCGCCTGCGGCAGGGCCAGCGGCTGGGGGGACTTGATCGAGCCGGGAACGATGGCGTCGGTCAGCGCTTCGAGCGAGGCGTAGCCGACCTGCTCGAGCATGTGGCCGATTTCGGCGTCGTTGGGGCCGATGTGGCGCTCGATGAAGGCGTCGTGGTGCTCGAGATCGCGCAGGGTCGAATGAGTCATGGCAGGGGGCGTCCTAAGGCAACGTGCGGTGCCGCACGCGAGGCGCCCCTCTGTCCTTTTGCCTGAGAGTTTGGAAGCGTGCTGCGGCGCAGGCCGCTTGGGGGAGGGGTGGGCCGCTGGGGCCGCTCCTGTCCGCGCTCGCTTCGTGCCCCTTCGGCGCCGGTTCCGTCCGCGATGACGCTGCGGCCGGGCGGTCTCTCCAGAGTTTTGTACACGCGGCGGTATAGGGCCTGAGCGATTACGGGCGTTGCGCCTTCGGCAGCGGGCCGGCCGGGAGGCCCGGACGGTCGCTTCTCCCACCGCGTGGTCGAAGCGGGGATTATAGCCGCTGGCGGGCGGGGGTGGGGGTGGTCCGTCGGGACGCCCCGGCAGCCCCTGTAGGAGCGGCGCGAGCCGCGACCGCGAAACCGCGCTTACGACGCGACCGGCTACCCCGCAGTCGCGGCTCGCGCCGCTCCTACAGGAGCTGCGGACGGATTGGTACAAGGTGGGGGGCCATCGGCCGGGTCGCGCGGGAGTATGCTGTCGCCCCCCCATTCATGCGATGAGGTCCGGCGATGTCCGAGCGGCCGTTCCGCCTGCTGCAACTCGACCACGTGGTGCTGCGCGTGCGCGACACCGCGGCGATGGTGGCCTTCTATTGCGAGGTGCTCGGTTGCCGCGTCGAGCGGCGCCAGGACGAGATCGGCCTGGTCCAGCTGCGCGCCGGCGACTCGCTGATCGATCTGGTCGATGTCGAGGGCAAGATCGGCCGCCTCGGCGGCGCCGCGCCGGGCGAGCAGGGCCGCAACATGGACCACCTGTGCCTGCGCGCCGAGCCGTTCGACCGCGACGCGATCGCCGCCCACCTCGCCGCGCACGGCGCGCGCGTCGGCGATTTCGGTTCGCGCTACGGCGCCGAAGGCGAGGGACCCTCGCAGTACCTGTTCGATCCGGAAGGCAACATGGTCGAGCTCAAGGGCCCGCCCGATGTTCACGTCGATCCCGCACTGAAATGAGCCCTGCCTGAAATGAGCCACGACGCCGCCACCGTCAAAGCCCCGATCCCGATCCGCCGCCTGGCCCTGCTGCTCGGCGGGCTGGCGATGTTCGGGCCGTTTTCGATCGACACCATCTTTCCGGCGTTTCCGGCGATGGGGGCGGAGCTCGATGCCGACAAGCTGCAGATGCAGCAGACGATCAGCGTGTATCTGGTCGCTTATGCGTTGATGAGCATCGTGCATGGGCCGTTGTCGGATGCGATCGGGCGGCGGAAGGTGATTTTGGGTGGGTTGGCTGTCTTTACGTTGGCTTCGGCGGCGTGTGCTTTGGCCGACGATCTGCCTACTTTGCTTTTCTTTCGCGCGGTACAAGGGCTGTCGGCGGGTGTTGGCCTGATCGTCGGCCGCGCCGTCATCCGCGACCTGCTGCACGGCGACGACGCGCAGCGGATGATGAGCCAGGTGATGATGATCTTCGGCATCGCTCCGGCGATCGCGCCGGTGATCGGCGGCTGGATCCTGGGCTGGTCGCATTGGCCGGCGATCTTCTGGTTCCTGGTCGCGTTCTCGGTGGTGCTGTGGCTGGCGGTGGCGGCGCTGCTGCCGGAAACCCATCCGCCGCAGGCGCGCCTGCCGCTCAAGCCCAAGCGCCTGCTGCGCGACTATTTCGCGATCTGCCTCAATCCGCGCTTCCAGCGCCTGACCGCGATCGGCGCGCTGAACTTCGGCGCGCTGTTCCTGTACATCGCTTCGGCGCCGGCGTTCGTGCTCGACCTGCTCAAGCTCGGCGAACGCGATTTCGCCTGGTTCTTCGTGCCGACCATCGGCGGCATGGTCGCCGGTTCGTTCGTGTCCGGGCGCGCGGCCGGCAAAGTCAGCGGCGACCGGCTGGTCAACATCGGCTTCGCCTGCTGCGCGCTCGCCATCGTGGTCAACCTCGGCTACAACCTGTGGACCGACGTGCCGCGGGTGCCGTGGGCGGTCGTGCCGATGTGCATCGGCGCGTTCGGCATCGCCCTGGTGTTTCCGATCGTGACCTTGTCGATTCTGGACATGTACCCGCACCAGCGCGGTTCGGCTTCCTCGTTGCAGGCGTTCACCGGGTTGGTGTTGAACGCGGTGCTGGCCGGGGTGATCTCGCCGATGCTCAGCGACAGCGCGATCCATCTGGCGATCGCCGGGTCGGGGCTGACCGCGGCGGCGTGGGTGTTCTGGCGCTGGGAAGCGTGGGTGTCGCGCAATCGGGTGGCGCGGGTGCCGGAGGATGCGGTGGTGGTGGAGCCGCAGGATTCGTTGTAGCGGCGGATCGCGGCGTGCGCGCGGTGGACTCCTGTAGGAGCGGCGCGAGCCGCGACCGCGGGGTTGCCCGTTTGCGCAGCAAGCGAGGTTTCGCGGTCGCGGCTCGCGCCGCTCCTACAGGGGGAAACCCCCTATCGGCCAAGCCCGGCAACTCCGCATCGGCTGCGGAGGACTAAGCTGTAGCCCTCGCGGCGCGCAATGCGCCGCACCGGCAGCCAGGCCGCGCCACGCGCTCCCAGCCATGTGCATACGCTCATGCAGGAGGAGCCGCCATGGCGCAACGCAGGACCTTCCATCTGTTCGATGTCTCGGTGCGCCGGCGCATCGAGCTGAGCCCGTCGATGTTGCGGTTCGTGTTCGCCGGCGATTGCCTGGCGCAGGCGCGCAGCTTCGGCCCGGACCAGCGCATCAAGATTTTTTTCCCGAACGAGGCCGGCGAGCTCAGCGTGCCGCGCGGCGAGGATTGGTATGCGCGTTACCGCGACCAGCACGAGGCGCAGCGCGCGCCGATGCGCACCTACACCATCCGCGCGCTGCGCGAGGACGCGTGCGAGATGGATGTGGATTTCGCCGTGCACGGCGACGCCGGCCCGGCTTCGCGCTGGGCCTTGAATGCGCGTCCCGGCGATCGGGTGGTGCTGATGGCGCCGCACGCCAGTCAGCAGGACAGCGGCGGGGTCGAGTGGCAGCCGCCGGCGGATGTGCGCGAGGTGTTGTTGATCGCGGATGAGACGGCGTTGCCGGCGGTGGCCGGGATTCTTGAGGCGTTGGCGGCGCAGGCGAAGCCGCCGAGGGTGCGCGCTTATATCGAAGTGCCGTTGCGTGGGGATGCGATGACGTTGCACGGGCCGCGCGGTATGCAGGTGCATTGGTTGCCGCGCGCCGAGCATCGCGATTCGGTTGCGGTCGATTACGGGGCGCGATTGGTTGCGGCGATCCGCGCGGCGGAGTTGGTGCCGGCGCGAGCGCGTGCGCAAGAGCCGGTGCTGGCGGAGATCGATATCGATCGCGAGATCCTGTGGGAGCAGGCGGCGGCTACCGCGTCGGATTTCTATGCTTGGATCGCCGGCGAAGCGGGCGCGGTGATGGCGATTCGGCGGCACTTGGTCGGTGAGCGGGGGTTCGATAAGTCGGCGATCAGTTTTATGGGGTATTGGCGGAAGGGGCGGGTGTTGGATTAGGTGGGGTGTTGCTGTTCACTTGTTCCGCGCTTCTGCGGTTGGCGGTGTGTCGTGTGATGACAAGCGACAGTCAACAGCTTCCGTCCGCAAGCGGCCGGGTCACTTTCTTTGTCCAAAGCAACAAAGAAAGTAACCAAAGAAAGTGCTTTCACTGTTTCGAATCAAGAGCCACTAAGGTTCGATGCCTGCGCAGGGATGCGGGACAAGGGCCATCCTGGCCCGGTCCCGCACGCGCGCATCCATGCGCGCGCCCTTCGGGTCTACGGTTGCCTGTGGCGAGTTCGGGACGGCGGGGGGAGCAAAAAAGCTAAGCCAGCAACAACGGCAAAATGGGTTCCGGCTTTCGCCGGAATGACGGGGTAGAGATTGCGCTCTGACTTCCCGTCATTCCGGCGAAAGCCGGAACCCATTTTGATTTTGTCGTTGCCCGAACGCCGCAGCAGCGGCCGCTTGCGGCTTCCCTGTCGGAAGATCCGACAGGGAAGCCGCTTTGCTCAGATCAACCCGGGATCGGTGATGCCGTGCGCGTCTGTCTCTGTCCCGCACGCGCGCATCCATGCGCGCGCCCTGCGGGTCTACGGTTGCCTGTGGCGAGTTCGCAGCGGCGGGGGGAGCAAGAAGCCGGCAACGGCAACGGCAACGGCAAAATGGGTTCCGGCTTTCGCCGGAATGACGGGGTTGAGGACGCAACCCCTACTCCGTCATTCCGGCGAAAGCCGGAACCCATTTTGATTTTGTCGTTGCCCGAACGCCGCAACAGCGGCCGCTTGCGGCTCCCTGTCGGAAGACCCGACAGGGAATCCGCTTTGCTCAGATCAAGCCTGGATCGGTGATGCCGTGCGCGCCGGTCTCCACCCGCCCGGCGATGCGGCGGTAGTACTCGGGATCGTTGGCGTCGGTCAGCACGAAGTCGTACCACTGGCAGCTTTCGTCCAGACGCAGCGGGCGATAGCGCAGCGAGCCTGCGCCGAGGCGCTCCAGGCGCGGTTCGTATACGCCGTACTGGTCGGCCAGTTCCAGGCGCAGCGGTTTGCGGCCGGGGTTGCGCAGCGCCAGCACCAGCTTGCGGTGGCGCAGGCGCAGGTCCGGGATGGTGGTCGCGCTGGGGTTGGCGCCGTGCAGCGAACCGCGGAATTCGCGGAAGAAGCCGTTCGGGCCGAACACCTGCAAGGCGTAGGCGCGGGCGCCGCCGCTGCGCAGGGCCCAGTCGCCGTTGAGCGAGCGGCCGGCTTCGACCGTGTAGCGGCGCGGGATCGCATCCGGGTCGAGCAGGTCGTAGACCTGGAACACCGCCGCGGCGCGGCCGCTGTTGCCGAAGTTCAGGCGCAGCGAGCGCGCGTCGCGGTCGAAGCGTTCGCCGACGTGCAGGTCGTACGGCAGCGCGCGCGAGGGTTTGATGCCGGCTTCCTGGCGCGCCGCGGCCGGGGTCGCCGGCGGCTTCGGCGCGGGCAGCTTGCTCTGCTCGGCGACGATGCGGTCGGCGTCGCCGGTGTAGGGCAGGCGCGGGATCGGTTCGTTGTTCGGGTTCTCGAAGTTGAACGCGGTGGTGAGGTCGCCGCACACCGCGCGCCGCCACGGGCTGATGTTCGGTTCGATCACGCCGAAACGCTTTTCCAGGAAGCGGATCACCGAGGTGTGGTCGAACACCTGCGAGTTGATCCAGCCGCCGCGGCTCCACGGCGAGATCGCGTACATCGGCACGCGCGGGCCCAGGCCGTAGGGGCGGTCGTAGTAGATCGCCGGATCCGCCGAGGTGCCGTGCGAGGGGCCGCTGCGGGCGGTGTGGTGTTCGCCGCGCAGGTCGACGGTGGAGCCGCCGATCGGCTTGCGTTGCGCGTCCAGCGACGGCGGCGCCGGCGGCGGCATGTGGTCGAAGAAGCCGTCGTTCTCGTCGAAGTTCACGATCAGCACGGTGCGCGCCCACACCTGCGGGTCGGCGGTGAGCGCGTCGAGCACGCGCGCGGTGTAGTCGGCGCCCCAGATCGGCGCCGACGGGCCGGGGTGCTCGGAGTACTTGGCCGGCGCGACCAGCCACGACACCTGCGGCAGCTTGCCGCTGCGCACGTCGGCGGCCAGATCCTCCAGCGTCCAGGTCTTCAGCGCCTTTTCCGCCAGCGCCGAACCCGGCGCCGCCGCGCGAAACTGGCGGAAGCCTTCCAGCGGGTTGTCGGAGAAGTTGTCGTCCATGTCCTGGTACAGCTTCCAGCTCACCCCCGCGCGCTCCAGGCGCTCGGGATAGGTGGTCCAGAAGTAGCCTTCGCCGGCCGGGCCGGAATCGTCGAAGGTGTTGACGATGGCCGGGCCGCCGCGGTCGGCGGCGGGATTGTTGGTGCCGGTCCACAGGAACAGGCGGTTGGGATTGGTGCCGGTGAGCTGCGAGCAGTGGTAGGCGTCGCACAGCGTAAAGGCGTTGGCGAGCGCGTACTGGAACGGGATGTCGGCCTCGACGTAATGGCCCATCGAGCGTTCGGTCTTGGCCGGCAGCCACTGGTCCATCTTGCCGTTGTTCCAGGCCGCCTGGGCGTCGGGCCAGGTGTGCGGAGTGCCGCCGATGCGCTGCGCGCTGGTGGTCTGGGTGTCGATATGCCAGGGCTGGATTTCGCGGCCCTTGGCGTCGGTCTGGCGCCACACCGGGCGGCCGCTCGGCAGCGGCGCCGGGAACCGGTCGCCGAAGCCGCGCACGCCGCGCATCGCGCCGAAGTAGTGGTCGAACGAGCGGTTCTCCTGCATCAGGATCACCACGTGCTGGACGTCGTGCAGGGTGCCGGTGACGCGCGCGGCCGGAATGGCCAGGGCTTTCTGGATCGAGGGCGGGAACAGGTTCAGGGCGAGGCCGGCGGCGGTGGCGCCGGCGGCGCCGCGCAGGAAGCCGCGGCGCGAAGCATCGTGTTGGTCGGTCATGGCGATCCGGGCGAAGAGCTGGGGGATGCGGTGGCAGAACCGCTTCGGCAGCCTGCTGCGGGCGTATGGCAGTGCGGTGACGGTTTGCGGACTGCGGCGCCGACCTGTGCCCGCGTTCGCGTCGCCGGCGTGCGCGATGGCCCGTTCCGCGCCGCCCTGGCTATACTCCGGGTTCAGTCAACGCAAGGGAATGTCATGAATCAACCCGTCATCCCAGACGTCGCCCTGGTCGACAACACCGAACAGCGCACCCCGCTGGTGCTGGTGCTGGACTGCTCCGGCAGCATGACCGGCGCGCCGATGGAGCAGTTGAACGAAGGCCTGAAGCTGCTCGAAGAAGAGCTCAAGAGCGACGTGATCGCGGCCAAGCGCGTGCGCGTGCTGGTGGTGCGCTACGGCGGCTTCGATCAGGCCGAACTGGCCGGCGACTGGTGCGATGCGATGGATTTCGCCGCGCCGGTGCTGGAAGCCTCGGGCACCACCCCGACCGGCCGCGCGATCGATCTGGCCCTGGCCGAGGTCGAGAACGAGAAGCAGCGCTTCAAGGCCGCCGGCATCGCCTACACCCGGCCGTGGCTGTTCCTGATGTCCGACGGCGCGCCGACCGACGCCTGGGAAGCCTCGGCGCAGCGCGCGCGCGACGCGGAAACCGCCAACAAGGTGGCGATCTTCCCGATCGCGGTCGGGCAGGGCGACGAGCGCATCATGAGCCAGTTCAGCAGCAAGGGCCCCGGCGGGGTCAAGCGCCTGCAAGGCCTGCAGTTCCGCGAACTGTTCCTGTGGCTCAGCGCGAGCATGCAGGTGGTCTCGCAGTCGCGTCCCGGCGGCGCCGCGCAACTGCCGTCGACCGACACCTGGTCGTCGGTTCCGACCTGAGCGGGGCGCGCATGGGCTGGCGGATCTATGCCGCATCGGCGGTGGGCAGCTCGCACCTGGACAAAGGCATTCCGTGCCAGGACGCCTGCGCGTTCCATGTCAGCGGCGACGTGTTGACCGCGGTGGTCTGCGACGGCGCGGGTTCGGCCGCGCACAGCGACATCGGCGCGCGGCTGATCGCCGACGCGCTGGCGCGCGCGCTCGGCGAACGCCTCGGCGCCGAACCGGACTTGCTCGGGGCCTCGCGCGAGGAATTCTTCGAAGCCGCCGCCGACGCGGCGGCGCAGGCGCGCGCGAGCGTGGTCGAGCGCGCGCGCGCCGACGGCCGCGCGCTCGGCGACTACGCCGCGACCGTGGTCGCGTACGCCGGCGACGCGCGGCGCGGCTGGTTCCTGCACATCGGCGACGGCATCGGCGTGGCCGAGGCCGGCGAGGGCGGCGCCGGCGCGGTGGTGTCGCTGCCGGCCAACGGCGAATACGCCAACGAAACCTATTTCCTCACCGGCGAAGGCTGGCGCGAGCAACTGCGGGTGCTGGAAGTGCCGGCGCCGACCGCGCGCCTGGCGTTGATGTCCGACGGCGCGATGCCGTTCGCGATGGCGCGCGGCAACGCCGCCTTGTATGCGCCGTTCATCGATCCGGTGTCGCGCTACCTGGCGACGGTCGACGAGGACGAGGGCAGCCGCGCTTTGCACGGCACCCTGGCCGATCCGCGCACGCACGGCATCACCTCCGACGACAAGACTTTGCTGATCGCGCTGCGGGCCTGAGAACGCCGGCGATGAGCAGCCTCACCACCGGCAGCGCCATCGTGATCGGCTCGCGCCGTTCGCGCCTGGGCCCGCTGATCAAGAGCGGCGGCGCCGGCAGCGTGTACCTGCTCGCCGACGATCCGCACAGCGTGGCCAAGATCTACCACGCGCGGGTCGATCCGCCGAGCTACACCGACCGCATCGAGGCGATGCTGCAACTGCGGCCGAAGCTGCCCGACCAGTACGAGGCCGGCAAGCGCTACGTGCAGATCGCCTGGCCGGATTCGACCGTGCGCGACGCGCACGGCCGCTTCGTCGGCTTCACCATGCCGGCGCTGGACGTGCAGTCGACCAACGAGGTCGAGCAGATCCTGCAGGAACGCCAGGCGCGCGCGGCGTCGTTGCCGGTCGGGCTCGGCCACAAGGTCACCCTGGCCGCGAACCTGGCCTCGGTGCTGGCGGCGCTGCACGCGCAGCATCATTACGTGGTCGATCTCAAGCCGGTCAACCTGCGCTTCTATCGCGCTTCGCTGTACATCGCCTTGCTCGATTGCGACGGCTTCAGCATCCAGGGCCGCGGCCGCCGCTTCCACGCGCCGCAGTTCACGCCGGACTATCTGGCGCCGGAATACCAGATCCATACGCTCGACGAAGCCGGCGAGGAAACCCAGGACCGCTTCGCGTTGGCGGTGGTGATCTTCCAGTTGCTGAACTTCGGCATCCATCCCTACAGCGGCCGGCCCGCGTACGACCGGGTGCCGACCGACGTGCCCGGACGCATCCGCGAGCGCTGCTACGCCTATTCGCAGCGCGGCAATCCGGTCATGGCGCCGAACCCGGTCAGCGGCCACGCGCTGATGCCGCGCGGCCTGCGCGATCTGTTCGACCGCGCGTTCGGCGACGAGCCGGCGCAGCGGCCGAGTTCGGCCGAATGGAGCGAGACGCTGCGCGCGTACGCGCAACCCTCGCGCGGCCTGATCGTGATCTGCGCGAAGAACCGCGAGCACCAGCACTACGCCAACGAACCCTGCGCGGCCTGCGTGCGCCACGACCTGCTCAACGCCACCGCGCGCAAGGCCGCGGCGCGTCCGTCGCCGGCGCCGCGCGCGCCGCGCGCGCAGCCGCAACCGCAGACCCGCGGCTGGTGGCGCACCGCGCGCGGCACCGCGCCGCCGCCGGCGCCGACCGCGCAGCCGCGGCTGCGGGTGGCGCGGCCGCAACCGCCGCAATGGAATCCGTACTACGCGCCGCCGCAAGCCCCGGCGGCCGCGACCGCGACGCCGCGCAACGGCTGGCGCGCGCGCCTGCCCGGGCGCCTGCGCGCGCTGTTCGCGCTGGCCGCGCCGGTCGCGTTCGGCTGGCTGATGCAGCAGGCGCAGGGCTATTACGAAAGCCTGCGCGCGGTCGCGGCGACGCCGCTGGACCGCTGGACCAACGCGATCCTGCTGACCTTCCTCGGCATGGCCTTCGCCGTGGTCTGCTACGTGTTCCTGGTCGCGATCCCGCGCAGGCTGGCGCGCTCATGAGCTGGCGGCCGCCGCGCCACTATCGCTGGAACATGCGCGTGCCCTCGCGCTTCACCGCGGCCAAGGCGCTGGTGCTGGCGTTCTTCACCATCCTGGTGCTGGCGCCGCTGACCGCGTGGCTGTTCTCGCTGCCGATGTGGGCGATGGACGTGCTCGGCTATCTGCTCGGCTCGGGCCAGCGCGAGCCCGGCGCGCGCTGGTTCGGCGCCGGCATGGTCGCCGCCGGCGTGCCGTGCCTGGCGGCGGCGGGCTGGCGCGCGTGGCGCGAACGCGATCTGGATGCCGGGGTGATGGCCGGGCTCGCGACGGTGGCGTGGCTGGTGATCGCGGTGGCGCAGTTGCGTTGAGGCGGTGCTGCGGTCCGATCGCGCGCCCTGCGCGCCGCGGCGGCGACACGGCCTGATCGAATCGCGCGTCGCCGCGCCATCGTCGCAACGCAAGCTCCGACCGGTGCGCGCCCGCCCCCTGACGGGCGCGCACCGGCCGGATTGCCGCAACCGGCTCCTGCAAGCCGGCTGCCCATCGGCCCTGGCGGCGGATCGCCGTCGCTGGGGCGATCTTGCCGAGGATGCGGTGTCCGTCTGCGCTGGGGACGCCGACGGAACGGGCCGATGCTTGCTGCTGCCGCGGCGCGCGCGCCGGCGGCGTTGTCGCGTCGCGCCGGCTCAGCCGGCGGCGTTGGGCAGTTCGGCCACGGTCGCGCCGAGGATCAGCGGGCTGCGCGAGGTGCTGGCGCCGGTGAAGGTCTGGCTGGCCGCGTCGGCGTGCCAGCCCGCGGCGACGCTGCCGCCTTCGGCTTCGAACACGAACGGGCCGATGCGCAGCGCGGTCGCGGCCTTGAACGGGTCGACGAAGCGGCGGAAGGTCGAGCTGCTGGTGCGGATCGCGAACGACGGCCGGTAGCCCACGCACAGTCCGCTCTTGACCAGGCCGAAGAAGCCGCGTTCGCCGAACACCGGCTGGCCGCGGGTTTCCACGGTGTCGCCGCCGAACGCGCTGTAGCCGGGCATGAACGGTCCGTCGATCATCGAACGCGCGAACTCGCCGTCGAACCAGTCGCCCGGGCGGATCGCGATGGTGTCCACCGCCTGGAAGTCCAGCGACAGCTCCAGCTTGTTGTCGAATTCGAATTCGTCGATGCGCTCCCAGCGGCCGTTGATGCGCGCCTGCCAGAACAACTGGCGGATGCGGCCGCGGCGGCCGGCCCAGGTGTGGGCGAAGTCGTAGGGCGCTTCGCGGTTGCTGAAGCCCAGGGTGACCCCGGCCGGGCCGCGTCCGGCTTCGACCTGCGCGACCCATTCGTCGCTGCTCTGCGCCAGGCGCCAGTCCGGCACCTTCGGCATGCGGATCAGGTTGAGGTCGGACAGGCGCACGTGGAAGCGCTCGTCGCCGCAGCGGCGCTGGGCCTGGCCGAGTTCCGGCGACTGGCACTGCGCGACCAGCGCGGCGTAATGGGCCTGGGCGCGGTTCATCGCCGACTGCGCGGCGACCACGCGCGACTGATAGCTGTGCCCGCGCGCGCTTCCGAGCCACTGGGTAAAGCTCGGCTGGTTGTCTTCGACCTGCGCGGCATACGCCGACGCGGCCGAGGTGGTGGCCAGGGTGTACTGGTTGGTCGCCGTGGTCAGCGCGTCGTCGGCGTCGTTGAGGTGCTGGCGCAGGCTGCGGTAGTCGGTCTGGGCCAGCGCGGTGTTGAGGAACTGCTGGTAGGCCTGGTGCACGGTGTCGCCGCTGGAGACGTAGGCGCCGATCGCGCTCCACTGCGGCGCGGTCGCGCAGAAGTCGTACTGGGCGGCGTGGATGAAGCCCGCCTGCGGGCACGGCCAGTCCCACGGCGCGCTGGGATAGGTCAGCTGGAAGTCGTCCGGCGACAGCCCGATCGAATCGATCAGGGCGCGGTACAGCAGCCCCCACGGCTTGTCGTCGAAGTCGGCGTTGGCGGCGAGGCCGGCGTCGAGCCGCGCCAGTTCCAGCAGGCGCCGGTCCTGGGCGCCGTGGCGGAACTGCGACAAGGGCCCGACCTCTTCGTCCGGCGACTCCAGCGTCGGCGTCGATGCTTCGCCGACATGGGAATAGGGGGGCTCGTATGCGGACATGCTGCGCTCCTGCCTCGCCGCGGGGCGGCGTGCGCGCCGGTGGCCGCGCGCCCGGCGGCGCGTCGGCGGCGGAACGCGGCGTGCGGCGATCCGTTGCCGCGCAGGCTGCGCGCGGCGCCCGCCGGCGCGCCTTACGGCAACCTTACGAAGCGAAAAACGCAGCTTATTCAATGATTTGTGATGCAGGCCAGCGGCCGGGGCGGCATCCGCCCACGCTTGCATGGCCGGCGTGCGGTGCAAGCGGCGCGGCCGCAGGCCTGCGCTCACCCTCGCTCGCGGCGCGCTCACCGCCGCTCTACCGGGCCTCACCGGACCCGGCCGCGGCGGCTGCGACCGTAAGGTTGCCGGAAGGCGCGGCGGCGGCGGCGCGCCCAAGGTGGCGGTGCGGCCCAAGCGGCCGTTCCGCGCACGCCGCCCCCGGGCGGGCCGCGCGGGCCCACCTTCTTCGGAGAGAGAGAACCCATGAACGCCAACTTTGTGAAGTGGTCGCTGGCCGCCGTGTTGATGGCCGCCGCCGCGCCGGCCCTGGCCGGCGACCCGCCGGCGTGCAAGAGCCCGCCGCCGGAAGCGCTGGTGCGCGACTTCAACCTGTGCGTGCACGCCGCCGACCCGAGCAAGGCCTGCCTCAAGTACCGCCTCAACGCGCGCGTCTACGACAACGCCCAGGGCCTGCTGCCGCCGCTGGGCGGGATCGGCGCGCAGTACTGGCGCGCCTCGCCGGCGCTGCTGGGCTCGCCTCAGGGCTTGGTCTACAACGTCGCCGTCGGCGCCAAGGGCAAGCCGGTCGCCAAGCGCTACTTCACCGACGACAACTTCAAGAGCTTCTGCCAGGTCGCGGGCAAGTAAGCGCGCGGACGGCGGCGCGCCGCGCCGCCGTTCTTTCCAGACAGGGAACGAGGCGGCGGATCGGATCCGGGCGACCGGCCCGGCACAGCTGCGGGCGTTCCCGATCCGGCTCCACTACTCAGGAGTATCGCCATGAACCTCGCAACCCGCGCCGCGTCGGCGCTGAGCCTGTGCCTGGCCGCCGCCGCCGCGTCCGCGGCCGCGCCGCCGGCGTGCGGCAGCCTGCCGCCGGACATCCGCGACGCCAAGCGCGACATGTCGGTCTGCATCACGATGGCCAATCCGCTGGCCGATTGCGGTCGCCTCGGCCTGGACGTGCAGATCTTCTCCAACAACGAAGGCCGGCTGCCCAAGGCCGGCCGCGGGCAGGTCTATTGGGAAGGCAAGATCCGCGCGGCGACCGGCGCGGCCGGCCAGCGCCGGCTGGTGTACCTGGTCACCGACGGAACCAAGAAGGTGATCGAGGCGAAGTACTACTCGCCGGACCATTACGCCACGTTCTGCTCGACGCCTTGAGCGCAACGGCCGCGGACGGCGCGAACGCCGCCCGCGGCTGCGCGGCTCAGCCCTTCTTCGGCTTCTTGGCCTTGTCGCCCTTGATCGTGCCCGGCACGATCTGCGGATCGTTGCCGACCTGCGGATCGCACGAGATCAGCTGCACGTCGTTGTAGTTGCTGAGCTTGTCGCGCACCAGCACGGTGAAGAAGATCAGCGTCGATTCGGTGTTGCGGTTGAACAGGTACACGCGGCGGCGATAGACGTCCTTCTTCTCCGGCGGGTCGAACACCGGCGGCCCGATCTGGTCCTTGGCGTCGGAGGTCAGCACGTTGACGATCTCGAAGCGCTCGGGCACCTGGACTTCGAACACGTATTCGATCCACAGCCCGCCGGGCTGCTGGAAGGTCACCACGTCCGGGGCGAAGCTGTAGAAGTAGTGGCCCTTGCCGGCGTTGCCGCCGAAGCCGACGTGGGCGACGGTCAGCTCGATCGGATGCACCGGGTACTTGCCGTCCCACGGCGTCGGGCGCTTGCCCTTCTTGTCGGCAGCGGTCGCGGGCTTGGCGGATTCTTTCTTGGGCATGAGGGATTCCTGTCGGTCAGGGCTGGGGAGCGGCTTCGTAAAGGGCTACGAAACCGGGATGGCGGTAGCCGGCGCGTTGCAGCCAGGCGATCTGGCGCGCGGCCCGGACGCGCGCGCCGAGCCGCACCTGCGCGCGGCTCCAGGCGTCGAGCACGACCCGGTCGCGGGTGTCGGCGGCGACATCGGACAGCAGCCGGTCGACGCGGACGAAGTCGACCCGCGCGCGCGCCGCATCGCCGGCGGCGGCGTAGCGTTCGCCGCGCCAGACCAGGGCGCGGGCGAAGCTGGAACGGTTCGGCAGGTCGGCCGGCGCGCCTTCGTGCAACTGCTGCAGGTCGGCGATCGCCGCGTCGGCGTCTTCGACCGCGGTCAGCGGATCGGCCTGGACGATGCGCAGGCGCACCGTCGCGTCGAGCAAGCGCCATTCCGGCGGCCGGTCCTTGGCCTGCATGATCGGCGCCAGCGTGCGCTGCGCCGCGCGCAGGCGTTCGAGCGCGCGCTCGCGCGCGCCGGCCATCGCCGCGACCCAGCCGGCCTGGGCGTAGGCGTGGCCGAGATTGCGCTGCCAGGTCTGGTTGTCGGGCTGCTGCTCGGACAGGTTCTTGAGCATGCGCACCGACTCGGCGCTGTCCTGTTCGGCCCGATCCAGGTCGCCGCGGTCCAGCGCCAGGATCGAACTGCGCAGCAGCGAGGTCGCCAGCTTGCGCCGCCACTCGTCGGCGTTGGGTTCGCTATCGACCAGCTGGCGCAGCATCTGGGTCTGCGCCGCGTAGCCCTGCGCGGCTTCGGCCAGCAGCCCGCGCGCGTCCTGCGCGCTGCTGAGCCACGACAGGCTGTCGACCAAGTCGTAGCGCAAGGTGCTGTCGTCGGGCTTGTCGGCCAGCAACTGGCGTTTGATCGTCACCGAGCGCGCGAACAGTTCGCCGGCTTCGTCCAGGCGCTGGTTGCTGTAGGCCAGGGTGCCGAGATTGTTGAGCGCGTACGACAGTTCCAGGCGCCAGCGCGGATCGTTAGGCGCGCGCTGGACCAATCGCTCCGACGCATGCAGATAGGCCTGCCAGTGGGTGCGGGTGGCGTCGAACTTCTTCTGCTTGTAGTCGTGGTAACCCAGCCAGTAAGCGGTCGTGCCCGATTCGGCCAGCGCGTCCAGCGATTGCGGCTCGCCCTTGAGCGCTTGCGCCGCGGCGGCCTGGGCGCGCTCGAACGCAGCGCGCGCCTGGTCGAACTTGCCCTGGTCGAGCAGCACTTCGCCGACCGTGCGCAGCGCGCGCGCGTGGCTGACCAGTTCGCGCGGCTGCATGTCGGCCTCGGGCATGCGCTCCAGGTACGACAGCGACTGGATGCCGATGCTGTTGAGCAGCTTGAGGTTGCCGAGCGGACGCAGCTGTTCGGCCAGATCGCCGAGCATGTAGGTGACCAGGCGCTGGGCCTGGTCGCGGCGCTGCTCGGCCTCGCGCCGTGCCTGCCAGGCCTGCAAGCCCAGGCCGGTGGCGACCAGCGCGAGCAGGCACAGCGCGCCGATCGCGCCGGCGCGCAGCCATTGCTTGCGCCTTTGCTGGCGCTCGCAGGCGCGCAGGAACTCGCGGTCGTCGGCGTCGAGCTGGTCGGGCAGGCGGCGCGCGGCTTCGCGCGCTTCGGCCAGCGGTCGGCCGGGATTGAGCAGGTGATCGTTGCGCCGGCCTTCCGCGGCCCAGCGCCGCGCCGCGCGCTGCAAGCGCTCGCGCGCCTGCAACAGCTGGCGGTTTTCGCGCGTCCACTCGCGCGCGCGCGGCCACTGCCGCAGCAGGGCTTCGTGGGCGACGCCGAAGCCGGGTTCGCCGCCGCTGAGTTCGCCGACGAACAGGCGCGCGCGCACGAAGGCTTCGGCCAGTTCGCGCGCGGCCGCATCGTCCAGGCTCGACCACGGCACCCGCCGGCCGGTGACCGCATCGCTGTCGGGGCGGATCACGATCAGCGCCGCCAGCACTTTTTCCAGGCTGGCCTGCGCGGCCGGCGGCAACTCGGCGAACACCTGCTCGGCGCGGTGCGCCAGCGCGCCTTCCAGGCCGCCGAGTTCGCGATAGGTCGCCAGCCGCAGCAGGCCGCCGTCGCCCTGGTGGTCGTAAAGCGCCTGCAAGGTGTGTTGCAGCAGCGGCAGCGAATCGGGGTGTTCGGCGGCGGCGTCGCGCAGCAGGTCGTCCAGGCGCAGCGAGCTGTCGGGGTCTTCCTCGAAACTCAGCCCGGCCAGCGCGGCCGGCGCGCGGATGATCTGGCCGATCTCGCCGATGCGCGGGGTCAGCAGGTCGATGTGGCCGTCGCCGGCCTTGAGTTCGGCCAGGCCCGGGACTTTCTCGACCAGCGCGGGATAAAAGTCGCTGCGGGCGATCGCGATCGCCGCGACCCGCGCGCTCGCGCACAGCGCGTCGAGCGCGGCGCCGAAGTCGCGGCGGTCGGCGTCGGTGATGCCCGGCGCGGCGACCGCGGCTTCGGCATGGTCGACCACCAGCAGCAGGTGCGCGCGTTCGGCCAGCGCCGCGGTGCGGCGGGCGAAGGCGTCGTCGATGCGCGCGCGCACCGCGTCGGGCGCGCTGCGCAGTTGCTGTTCCAGCCACTGCGCTTCGCCGTCCAGGAAAACCGCGCGGCCGTCCAGCGACCACGCGCACAAGGCCTGCGCCAGCCGCGCCAGCAGGTCGCCGCCGCGGCAGGCGCCGAGGTCGAAGTAGGCGCTGGCGAGCGCGTGCAGGCCGTCGAAGCCGCCGTCCTGATGCAGCAGCGGCAGCACCCCGGCGCGCAGCAAAGAGGTCTTGCCGCAGCCGCTGGCGCCGGCGACCAGGACGAAGCGGCGCTGGTTGTCGATCTGCTCGCGCAGCGTCGCCAGCAGTTCGGCGGTGGCGCGGCTGCGGCCGAAAAACACCCCGGCGTGGTCCTGGTCGAACGAGCGCAGGCCGACGTAGGGACTGCCCTGGGTCCACGCCGCCGCGCGCGGCAGGCCGCTGCGGTAGTCGTCGGGGAAGCTGACCCGCGCGACCAGGCGGTAGCCGCGCTTGCGGATGGTCTCGATGTATTCCGGTTCGCGGCTGCTGTCTCCCAGGCGCCGGCGCAGCTGGGCGATGGTCTTGTGCACCGGGTTGTCGCCGTAGAACGTGCCGCGCCAGATCTCGATCAGCAATTGTTCGGCGCTGACCACTTCGCCGGCGCGTTCGGCCAGCGCGATCAGCACCTCCATCATGCGCGGTTCCAGCGCCGTGGACTGGCCGTCGCGCACGATCGCCAGACGATCGGGCTGCACCAGCAGCGCGCCGATGCGGAACTGCGACACGCTGGCCAGGTTCTTGATCCGATCGATGCGTTGGGGCATCGCAGCGTCCGCTCGCTTCCGTTGCTTCAGTCGTCGGGGCCGGTGGTCGCATGACGCCTCATGCGCGCCCCGCATCCGCGGACGCGGACCGGAGTCGGCGCAGCGGGCGAGAGGCCGCCTTGGACGTCGCGCCCCTTCGCGGCGTCGGGCGGGGTTGTTGCTGTGCGCAAATTAACAAACTCCGGTGGCCTGCGTCTGTATCGAATCTGCACGCAAGCTGCGCCGCGCAGTATGGGCAAAGCACTCGCCGGGCTTGTCCGCTGGCGGTCGCGTTTTACGTAACGCGTGCGCGCGGGCGACGGACGGTCGCGCTGGCGGCGTGGCGGACGGATCGCGCGTCGCTACGGACGCGGCGGCGGTGGCGCGCGGTTCGCCGCGGCGATCAAAAAAAAGCCGGCCGGGGGCCACCCCCCGCGGCCGGCACAGGCTTGCGGCCGAGGGGGATCAGCCGCAGCAATAGCAAACGTCCGCGCGCCGGGCCGCGCGCGACGCCGTCGGCCGCGCGGCCGGCGCGCCGCGGGCGGCGTCGATGGAGGCTTTCGCAGCGGCGGCGCCGACGTGTCGGGCGCCGTTGTTTGCGCGACGCGCGCGCCGAGGCAGGAATGCGCGCATGGGCTGCCCGCCGGCCGCGACGCGGGCCGATGCCGGCATCGCCCGCAGCAGGCGGAGAGCAGGGGGATTCGTGGCGGCGGTTCTGTCGGGTGGCGACGACATGCTTGCGACCCTAACAGCGGGCGCAGATGGCGAACTTGACGCGGCTCACAGCGCGGAGGCGGCGGGGGTGGAGGCGGGTGAGGATTGCGGACGAGGCGAGCGCAAGCCGACTTCGTGCTTGCGGCGCAAGCGAAGTTTCGCGGTCGCGGCTCGCGCCGCTCCTGCAGGGGCGCATTGCGGCATTACCGACTGTAGGAGCGGCGCGAGCCGCGACCGCGACAATGGAACTACGGCGTAACCCGAACCATGCAGCGCAGCGCGCTTACCCCGCGCACTCGCCGACCCGCAGCGCCGGCGCCGGCTTCTGCTTCAACGCCTGCGCCACCGCCACGCCGAGCAAGGTCAGCCCGCCGCCGATCCAGTGGTACAGCTGCAAGGGTTCGCCCAACAGCAGCACCGCCAGCAGCGCGGTGAACACCGGGGTGAGGTTCATCAGCACCGCGGTCTTGTCGGTGCCGAGCTTCAACAGCCCGTGCATCCAGAACCACGGCGCCAGGGTCGAGGCGAGAATGCCGGCGTACAGCACCAGCGGCAGGTTGTGCGCGGTCAGCGCCACCGACGGCGCCAGCGCGAAGCCCGGCAGCAACAGCACCGTGCCGCACAGGATCTGCAGGTACAGCGATTCGCCGTTCGGGATCGGCAGCGCCCAGCGCTTGACCAGCACGCCGTACAGCGCATACGAGAACGCCGCCAGCAGCATCATCAGTTCGCCGCGGCCGAGGCCGTTGTGCGCCAGCAGCGCCGGGTGGCCGCCGCTGAGCAGCCAGGTCAGGCCGACGAAGGACACCAGCGCGCCGATCAGCATGCCGGGCGAGGGCCGGGTCTTGAGCAGGACCATGCCGATGACCATCGTCATCGGCGGGATCGCCGCGACCACCAGCCCCATCGTCATCGCGCTGACGCTGTGCGCGGCGAAGTAGGCCAGCGACTGGTACATCACCATGCCCAGCGCGGCCAGCACCACCAGCTTGCGCCAGTACGGCCGCACCTGCGCGCGCAGCTTCCACACCCGCGGCAACAGGAACGGGGTCAGCGCCAGCAACGCGACCAGCCAGCGGTAGAACGAGATCGCCGCCGGCTCGATCGCGCCGGCCGAGAGCTTGCTGACGATCGTGTTTCCGGCCCAGATCAGGGTGGCCAGGATCGGCAGTAACAGGTGCATCGCAAGAATCCTTCGTACAACCGGTACAACGTGGGGCAGGCTATTTTAGAATGTCGGGTAGTCGGCAAATGCCGATAACCCGACACGCCGTAGCGAGGCCCGGACAAATGCGCCGCAGCCGCCAGTTCCATTACCCATACCGCTCATTGCCGGGCCCGCTGTTGCTGCGCTACGAAGCGCTGGCGGTGGACACCGAGAGCGCGCTGCACCGGCATCCCTGGGGCCAGCTGGCGTTCGTCGAATCCGGCAGCATGTCGTTCGTGGTCGAGGGCCAGCCGTTGTTCGCGCCGCCGGGCTACGCGGCGTGGATCCCGGCCGGCATGGACCACACCTCGCACAACCGCCGTGAGGTCAAATGCCGGCTCATCAACATCGCCGAGCGCTACACCCCGGCGCTGGCGAAGACGCCCGGCATCGTCCGCCTGCACCCCTTGTTCCTGGCCGGGGTCGAGGACTTGTTCGATCGCGGCATCGAGATTCCCGTCACGCCGGCCGACCGGCGTCTGGCGCGCGTGCTGATCGACAAGCTGCTGGCCACGCCGATGCTGTTGAGCTTCGTGCCGCACAGCGACGACCGTTTGCTCGGGCCGATCCTCGACGCCTTGCAGCACGCGCCGGGCGACAACACCACGCTGGAGCAGTGGGCGCAGCGCGTGCACACCACCGAACGCACGCTGAGCCGGCGCTGCCGCGACGAATTGGGCATGTCGTTCAGCCAGTGGCGGCAGCGCCTGCGTTTCCAGCAGTCGGTGCCGTTGCTGGAGCAGGGACGCAGCGTGCAGCAGGTCGCGGCGCAGATGGGTTACGCCAGCGCGTCGGCGTTCATCGCGATGTTTCAGCAGTTCAGCGGGACTACGCCGCAGAAGTTTCGGGTGGCGAAGCAGGGGTAGGGCGGTTTCGTCGTCGCCGCGGTGTCGCGATCGCGGCTCGCGCCGCTCCTACATGGTCTCCCTGTAGGAGCGGCGCGAGCCGCGACCGCGCCAATCCAACCACGACGAAACCCGCCTTCAGGGCTTCGCGCCTGCCTTCTCCGCCTCGACGCGTTGCTCCGCCACTTCCTTCGCCACTCCCGCCAACATCGCATCCAACGCCGCGCGGTCGTGCACCCGGCCGCGCAGCACGAAGGTATCGATGCGCCGCGTCGCCGCGATATCGCGCAGCGGGTCGGCATCGAGCAGCACGATATCGGCCGCCTTGCCGGCCTCCAGCGAGCCGTGCTCCTGGTCGTGGCCAAGGAAGCGCGCGCCGTTGATCGTCGCCGCGCGCAGCGTCTGCGCCGGGGTCAAACCGCTCTCGACGAAGCGCTGCATCTCGTCGTGCAGCCCTACGCCTGGGTAGTTGAAGGAATTGAGGAAGCCCGCGTCGGTGCCGGCCAGGATATTCACCCCGGCCTGCTGCAACAGCGGCAGGATCGCGGCGTTGCGCTGGTAGCGCTCGTGCCGGCGCACGATCGCCGCGGCGTCGTCCTTGGCCGCGCGCTCGACCCGCCACGCGTATGTGGCCTGCAGGCCCGGGCCGATGTATTGCAGGTACGGGTCGCGCTTGTGGTCGTCGCGGTCCAGATACGTAGTGACGAAGCTGCCGTTGAGCGTCGGCGTCACCGCGGTGCCGCGCTGGGCCAGTCGGCGATACGCGGCCAACGCGGTCTTGCGCTCGAACGTGGCCTGGATGCGGTTCCAGCCCTCGCGGCTGTCGATCTCGCCGCGGCGGACCATCGCGCTGATTTCGGCCTCCTGCGACGAGCCGGCCTTGTACGCGTATTCGACATGTTCGATCGAACTCAGCCCGGCCGCGCTGACCTCGTCGATCGGCAGCACGAACGGCACGTGCGCCGACACCTTGAAGCCGCGCGCGCGCGCCTGCTTGAGCGCGTCGAGGAACAGTTCCGGCGACAAGGTGTTGTCGGTAATCTTGACGAAGTCGACCTTCCAGCCCTGCAAGCGGTCCAGCGCCTGGGAAATCTCCGCGCTGCTGCCGACTTCGATGTCGCCCGGCCAGATCGACTGGTAGCCTTCGAGTTTCGGGCCGGAAGTGAAAATCGTCGGGCCTTCCAGGCGCCCGGCGGCGACCGCGTCGCGCCACTCGAACACGCTCGGGCTCAGGTCGCCGGCGGCGTCGCGCACCGCGGCGATGCCGTGGGCGACGTACAGCGGCAGCAGGTTCTTGTTCTCTTCGATGAGCTTGTCGCCGCCGCCGAAGTGCACGTGCATGTCCCACAGGCCCGGGATCGCGTACTTGCCGGTCGCGTCGATGCTGCGCGGCGCGGCGTAGCGCGCCGCGCGCGCGTCGGGCTCGATCGCGACGATGCGGTCGCCGCGCACCGCGATCACGCGGTCGGCGCGCAACCGGCCGGCGATCACGTCGACGACGTTGGCGTGGCGGATCAGCAGGTCGACCGGTTCGGCCGCGCGTTCGGCGGCCGGTGCGCCGGCGCTCGCACAGGCCAGTACGAGAGCGGCGAAGCGGAAGGTGTGGAGTCGGGTCATGCGGGCGGTCTCGTCGGCGGCGGCGGGATCTCGCCGGTCAGGCCGGGATCATCGGCCGGGCTGCGGCATCGCGCCAGTACCGGGTCGGGCGGGGGAGATGGATTGGATCAGGTGTTTCGCAGAGCAGGCGCGGGGTTGGGGAACTGAAGTTTCGTTTCGGGCGCAGCGATGCGTTGCGGCTTGCGATTCCATAAGCGGACGCTCGCTGCGGCCATAAAAAAACGGGCCGGCATAAGCCGGCCCGTCGCTGTCGCCTGAAACCCGCCGCTCAGCCCTTCGCGGGCTTGGCCGGCGCTTCCGCCTTCGCCGCCGGCGCGACCGGCGCCGCGGCGCCCGCCGCCGAGGCCTGCCAGCCGCAGCTCTTGCCTTCGTTCTGCTGCTTGAGCCAGGTCTGCAGCGGCGCGAAGTATTCCAGCACCGCCGAGGCGTCCATCTTCTCGCCGCCGGTCAGTTCCTTCATCGTCTGCTGCCACGGCTGGCTCGCGCCCTTGCTCAGCATCGCCTCGAACTTGGCGCCGGCGGCCTTGTTGCCGTAGAAGCTGCACTCGTACAGCGGGCCCTTGTAGCCGGCCGCGTCGCACAGCGACTTGTAGAACTGGAACTGCAGGATGTGCGAGAGGAAGTAGCGCGTGTACGGGGTATTGCCCGGCACGTGGTATTTGGCGCCGGCGTCGAAGAACTCCTCGCCGCGCGCTTCCACCGGTGCCACGCCCTGGTAACGGGCCTTCAGGTCCCACCAGGCCTTGTTGTACTGGTCGGGCTTGATCGAGCCGTCGAACACGCCCCAGCGCCAGCGGTCGATCATCAGGCCGAACGGCAGGAACGAGACCTTGGCCAGGGCCATGCGCATCTGCGCGTTGATCAGCGCTTCCTGGCTCTGCTGCGGGTTGGCGACCATGCCGATCGACGACAGGTACTTCGGCGTCATCGCCAGCACGATGGTGTCGCCGATCGCCTCGTGGAAGCCGTCGTGCGCGCCGGTCTGGAACAGCGGCGGCTGCTTGTTGTAGGCCAGGTAGTAATAGACGTGGCCGAGCTCGTGGTAGATCGTGGTGAAGTCTTCTTCGTTCGGCTTGATGCACATCTTGGTGCGCACGTCGCCGCTCATGTTCATGTCCCACGCGCTGGCGTGGCAGACCACGTCGCGATCGCGCGGCTTGATGAACTGGGTCTTGTTCCAGTAGCTGTCGGGCAGCTTCGGCATGCCGAGCGAGACGTAGAAGTCCTGCGCGCGTTCGGTCATGCGCTTGGCGGTCGCGAGCGAGGCGTCGACTTCGATCTGCGCCTGGCGCGCGGCGCTTTCGCCGTCGCCGCCGGCCTTGGCCTGCTGCGCGTCGAACGCCTGCTGGTACTGGCGCGCCAGCGCGCCGTTGATGTCGAGGCTGCCGGCCTGCTGCTCGCTGTACGGCGCCAGCACGTCCCACAGATTGCCCCAGTCCTGCTGCCACATATTGCCGAGCAGGTGCGCCGGCAGCAGGCCGCCGCCGACCTGGCCCTTGTCGACGCCGTACTTGGTTTCCAGGCGCGAACGGGTGTAGCAGTGCAGCTGTTCGTACAGCGGCTTGACCTGGCCCCACAGGCGGTCGGTCTCGGCCGACAGTTCCGCCGGGCTCATGTCGTAGCCCGAGCGCCACAGCTCGCCGGTGTCGGCGTAGCCGAGGTTGCGCGCGCCTTCGTTGACCAGTTCGACGAAGCGCGTGTAGTCCTTGCGCATCGGCTTGGAAATGCCGTGCCAGCCCTTCCACGCATCGAGCTGGGCGTTGTAGTCGCGGCTGTTGCGCAGCACGTCCTCGAGTTCGCCGAGCTGGCGGCAATCGCTGTCGCCGGGGCCGGTGCAGTAGCTGCCCGAGCCGTACATGCCTTCCATGCGGGTGGCGATCTGGGTCAGCTCGGCGAGCCGGGCCGGATCCTTCGGCGCCGGCATCGCGGTGCCGATCTTGAGCAACTGGATCGAACGCGCGGTGGCCGGCGACATCGGCTGGCCTTCGAACTTGCGCGACTGCTCGATCCAGCTGTTGAGCTGGGTCAGGTAGCGCTCGTTGGCCTTGGCCGAGAGCAGCTGGCTGTCGTCGTTGATGTAGGTCGACGACAGCCACTGCGCGGCGGTCATCTCCGGATACATCTTCTTGTATTCGTCGTTGACCCGGGCGATGAACTGGTCCGCGGTCTCGCCGGCCGGCGCGGCGGCCGGGGCGGTGGCGCTCGGGGCGGAGGCGGGTTCCTTCTTGCAGCCGGCCAGGCCGATCACGGCCGCAGCGACGCCGAGCGCCAGTAAGGCGCGGACAGGTTTCATGTGTGCTCTCTCCAATAAAAGTGCCGCGCCTTGCACGCGCGAACCGGAAGGCTAGAGGGCGGGCCGACACGGCGCAAGCCGCACTGCGACGCGAACCGGAACCGGGACGCGGCGCGTGCCCAAGTGAGACGGGTTTGCGCAAATCCAGCACAGTCCCGGTGTTGAAAACGCTTACATAAAACTCGCCTTGGGCGCATTTTTGGCTGACTTGGGCGTTTCGTCCATGACAAACTGCGGACAGGTTGGCGAAAATAAGTTAATAATTCGTTTCGTGTAATCGTTTAGATTGTTAAAAATTCGATATTCACGACGCTTCTACGCAACGCTTGACGGCTGAACCGCGGTTTCGTTCAGCCAAGGGAACGACCTGTGAAAGGGCCAAGCGGGCCGCTGTCACGAAAAGAGATTTGATTTGTGACACGAAAACGGAAAAAGTGACGTTCAAGGGCAGCCGCTGGTCGGCTGCCGCGCCGGAGTGGGGACTTCGGCATCGGGCATTGGCTGCAACCGGATGAGGCATGAAACAGACCCTGGGCTCCGCTAACGGCAAATTGCACACGGCCACGCTGACGGCACTGCCGTTGCGCAGTCGCGACGGCAGCGCCCGTTCGTTCAGTGCCGACTTGAGCTGGACCGAATCGCCCGAAGCGCCGGTGCGCAGCCGCCCCGCGTTCGCTCGCCGCGCCGTCCGCATCGCCCTGTTCGCCCTGCTGGCGATGGCAGCGGTGGGCGTGGTGGTGATCAACGGGCCCGCCGACGCCGGCCCCAACCGCAGCGCTGCGCGCGCCTTGCCCGATCCGGTCAGCGAAGCGGAGGTCGAAGTCGACCGCGCCGTGGCGCTGCCGGAACTGGCCGCGCCGGCGCCGCAGCGCAGACACGACCGGCTCGCCGCGCACTGAGCGCGGCGGCTACGAACTCGGGGAGAGTGGCGCCTGGGAAGGCGCTTCAGGGGAAGGGAAGCACTGGTGTAGTGCAAGACGGGGCCGGCGTTATGGGGATAACCCGCTCCGCAAGGTTCGAATGGCGTCGGCGCCACGGAGGGCGTCGGTGGCCGCTCGCGGCGATGCGCCGCGGATCTCCCGTGCCCTTCTGCGACAGCGCACAGCCGCTTATGCGGCGAGCTTGCGCGCCGGCAATTCGATCAGGCCGCGTTCGGCCAGCCAGCGCCACGAAGTCTCCGCATCCTGCTCGACATAGGCCTTCGCCGACCCCAGGCGGAAGGTGTAGCCCCACGCGTCCATGTCGACGTACATGCGTTCGCGACCGACGCCGGGCAGCACGTCGGCCAGCGCGGTCTGCAGCACCAGCACCGCGTCCTCTTCCTCGATCGAATCGGTCGCGTCGGTGTGCACCGCCGCGCGCCGCTGCGGCGGCAGCACGATCAGGTGGCAGGCTTCGTGCAGCATCGAATGCACCGGCGTGTCGGCGCGCACGTAGACCGTGCTGGCGATGATGCCGGCCTCGCTGTCGCCCCAGTAGCTGCCCGGAATCGCCTCGCCGTCGGGCACGCGCACCAGGCTCAGCCCGTGGCGGGCGAGCAGGGCGGAGGCGTCGTCGAAGGCGATGTCGGCGAGGGTCAGCATGGTCGGTGTTTTGCTTTTTGTAGGAGCGGCGCGAGCCGCGACCGCGTTACCGCGCATGCGACGCAAGCGGCTACCCGGCGGTCGCGGCTTGCGCCGCTCCTACAGGGGGATCGCGTGGCAGGCGCTGTGGCCGGGAGGTCGGCCTTCGCGATTAAGCCTGCGCCGGCGTCGAACCGGGCGCGTCGGGCAGCGCCACCGAGATGTCGAGCACGTCGTGCTGGCCTTCCTTGACCACGTCGACCTTGACCGCTTCGACATCGACGTTGACGTACTTGCGGATCACTTCCAACAGCTCGCGCTGCAGCATCGGCAGGTAATCCGGGCCGCCGCGGCCGGCGCGTTCGTGCGCGACGATGATCCGCAGGCGGTCCTTGGCGACCGCGGCGGTTTGCTTCTTGGCCAGCAGGAAGTCGAACAGACCCATGAGCTCAGCCTCCGAAGATCTTGCTGAAGAAGCCCTTCTTTTCCACTTGGGTGAAGCGCATCGGACGGGTGTCGCCGAGCAGGCGGGCGACGGCGTCGTCGTAGGCCTGGGCAGCGTCGGATTCGGTTTCCAGGATCACCGGCTCGCCCTTGTTGGACGCGTTGAGCACGTCGCCGGACTCCGGGATCACGCCGACGGTCTTGAGGCCGAGGATTTCCTCGACATCGCCGATGCTGAGCATCTCGCCGGTTTCCACGCGCTTGGGGCTGTAGCGGGTCAGCAGCAGGTGTTCCTTGACGCGCTCGCCGTTCTCGGCGCGGCGGGTCTTGGACGAGAGCAGGCCGAGGATGCGGTCGGAGTCGCGCACCGAGGACACTTCCGGATTCACCACCACCACCGCCTGGTCGGCGAAGTACATGGCCAGGAACGCGCCCTTCTCGATGCCGGCCGGCGAGTCGCAGACGATGTAGTCGAAGCCTTCGGCGGTGAGGTCTTCGAGGACCTTCTGCACGCCTTCTTTGGTCAGCGCGTCCTTGTCGCGGGTCTGCGACGCGGCGAGGATGAACAAGGTGTCGAAGCGCTTGTCCTTGATCAGCGCCTGCTTCAGCGTCGCCTCGCCGTTGACGACGTTGACGAAGTCGTACACCACGCGGCGCTCGCAACCCATGATGAGGTCGAGGTTGCGCAGGCCGACGTCGAAGTCGATGACCGCGACTTTGTGGCCGCGTCGGGCCAGACCGCAGGACAGGCTGGCGCTGGTCGTGGTCTTGCCGACGCCGCCCTTGCCCGAAGTGACAACAATAATCTCGGTCAAAATTCGTTCCTCCGTTCGTGCGGCGTCAGTCCAGCGCCGCAATCTTGATTTGTTCGTCTTCCAGCCAGACCTGCACCGGCTTGCCGCGCAGATCCTTGGGGATGTCTTCGAGCACTTTGTAGTGCCCTGCGATCGCTACGAGTTCGGCATAGAACTCGCGGCAGAAAATTCTTGCCTTGGCGTTGCCCTGCGCGCCGGCCAGCGCGCGGCCGCGCAGCGGGCCGTAGATGTGCACCGAGCCGTCGGCGATGACCTCCGCGCCGGCGCCGACCGTGGTCAGCACGGTCAGGTCGCGCTGGTCGGCGTAGATCTGCTGGCCCGAGCGCACCGGGGTGGATTGGATCATGCCCACCGAAGAGGTCGAAGAAACAGCCGCTGCGCCCACAGGAGACCGCGACGCCTTGGCCGGCTCAGCCGCCGGCGCAACAGCCGCCGCAACCGCCTCGCGCCGCGGCGCCGCCGCCGCAACCTCGGCCACGCCACCGTCGCCGCGCTCATACGACGCCCGGAACTTCGCCAGCAACGGCAACCCCAACGCCTGCGCCAACCGATCGGTCTCGCTGGTGCCGTACGCCAACGCCACCGGCAACACCCCGGCCGCGCGCAATCCGTCGAGCAAGGCCTGCGCCGTCGCCGCATCGGGCGTGTGGCTGAGCCCGCCGAAATCGATCACCACCGCGGCGCGGCCGAACATGTTGGGCGCGCGCTGCACCCGGCTGCGCATTTCCTCGACCAGACGCGGGACGTCGAGGGTGCGGATGCGCAGGTTGGCGATGCCGACCTGACCGATCTTGAGTTCGCCGGCCTGTTCGTAATCCACGGCCACGCTCACGGGCACGTCCCGGTGGGACGCGGCGCGTCGGCGTGCAGGCGCGCGGCCGGCACGCGCGGACGGGTGAGCCAGGTGGCTTCGGGCAGGGCGTCGCCATAGGTCTGGCGCACCCACTCGTAACTGCACAGCGGCTTCATCAGCATCGCCGCGCGCACGCCGGCTTCTTCCATCACGTGCTGGCCGACCTCGCGGAAACCGAAGCTGCCGTGGAACAGCAGCGCAGGGTCGTTGCCGCCTTCCAGGAACACTTCGCAGGCCAGCTGCGGATAGCGCAGCTCGGCGTAGCTCTGGGCGTCGGCGTAGAACGCGCGGCCGACGCCGCCGCCGCGACGGCGGCTGGCGACGACGATGCGGTCGATGTAGAAGAAATCCGGATAGCGCTCGCGGAACCAGCGGAAATTGCTGCTGTCGTGGCCGGCGGCGGACCCCACGCCGATCAGGAAACCGGCCAGCGTGCCGTCGCGTTCGGCGACGCGGAAATATTCGGCGGAATCGAAGAAGTGACGCAGACGCGCCGCATCCAGCGGCAGGATCGCAGGCCCGGCGGCGTTGTTGAGGGCAAGGACGGAATCCAGCTCGTGCTCGCGCACGTCGCGGACGACGATCGACATTCCAGGCTCCAGATAGTTGCAAGCCGGCGCGAAATCCGTGCCGGCGACCTGGATTATCGCACGGGGGGCGGCCGGGGGCGAACGGCCAAGTCCATGACTTTCGGACGGCTCGGGCCGGAGCCCGCTACCGTTAGCATGCATTCATGCTGGCCCGCCTCACCCCCACCCAACTGATGCGATTCGCCGGGCTGTTCACCTGGGGGGTGGCCGGGTGCTGGCTGGTGATCATGTGGCTCGAACCCGAGGCGGCGGCGTCGCTACCCGGCGGCAGCGAGCACACGTTCTTCCTGCTGATCCTGCGCTGGGTCGCGATCCACCTGGCGTTCGGCGCGGTCTACTGGTGGGCCAGCCGCGGCCTCGGCCAGCGCCGGCCCGGGCCGGCCGACCACGCCCTGCTGCTGGTGCTGACCGCCTGCGCGATCGGCGTGGGCTACTACTCCAACAGCGGCATCGGCAGCATCCTGCTGATGGTCGTGGCCGGGCTGCTGCCATGGCTGCTGCCGCTGCGGGTCGGGGTGGCCTGGCTGATCCTGAGCAACCTGTCGATCATCCCGGTGTTCGTGATCGCGATCGGCCAGCCTTTGCTGGTGGCGATCGTGCAGTCGGTGGCCTACGCCGGCTTCTCCAGCCTGGTCTTCGTCAGCTCGCTGGTGGCGATGCAGCAGGCGCAGGCGCGCGAGGACCAGCGCCGGCTCAACGCCGAACTGCGCGCGACCCGCGCCCTGCTGGCCGAAAGCGCGCGCATCAACGAGCGCACCCGGATCTCGCGCGAGCTGCACGACCTGCTCGGCCACCACCTGACCGCGCTGAGCCTGAACCTGGAAGTGGCCGGGCATCTGTCGGAAGGGCGGGTCAAGGAGCACGTGCAGCAGGCGCATACTCTGGCCCGGCTGCTGCTCACCGACGTGCGCGAGGCGGTCAGCCAGCTGCGCGAGAACGGCGCCATCGACCTGACGCTGGCGCTGCGCCCGCTGGCCGAGAACGTGCCCGCGCTGGACATCCGCATGGACATCGAGACCCCGCTGACCCTGGACGACCCGGAGCGCGCCCACGTGCTGTTGCGCTGCACCCAGGAAATCATCACCAATGCGGTGCGCCACGCCGGCGCCCAGCATCTGTGGATCGACGTGCGCCGCGACGACGGCCAGATCGTCATGAGCGCGCGCGACGACGGCCGCGGCGCCGACCACCTGATCGCCGGCAACGGCCTGCGCGGCATGCGCGAGCGGCTGATGCAGTACGGTGGCCAGCTTCGAATCGAAACCCGGGCCGAGGCCGGCTTCAGCCTGCGCCTGACCCTGCCCGCCACCGCGGCCTCGATGGGCCGCGAAGGAGCTCCGACATGATCCCCAACCCCATCCGCGTGCTGCTCGTCGACGACCAGACCCTGGTCCGGCAAGGCGTGCGCTCGCTGCTCGCCCTGGCCGAAGGCATCGAGGTCGTGGCCGAGGCCGGCGACGGCCGCCAGGCGGTCGAGATGATCCCGGGCCTGCGCCCGGACGTGGTCCTGATGGACATGCGCATGCCGGTGATGTCCGGCCTGGAGGCGCTGCAGGCGCTGGCCCGCTCGGGCTACCTGCCGCCGACGATCATCCTGACCACCTTCGACGACGACCAGCTGGTGCTGGCCGGGCTCAAGGCCGGGGCCAAGGGCTATCTGCTCAAGGACGTCTCGCTGGAGCAGCTGGTCGGGGCGATCCAGGCCGTGGCCGACGGCGGCTCGCTGGTCCAGCCGGCGATGACCCAGCGGCTGCTGTCGGGCCTGGAGCACATGCGCAACGACTTCGTCAGCCTGGACCGGCCCGACCCGCTGACCGAGCGCGAGACCGAGATCCTGCGGCTGATGGCCGGCGGCTTCTCCAACAAGGAGATCGCCAACTCGCTCGGCGTGGCTGAGGGCACGATCAAGAACCACGTGTCGAACATCCTGTCCAAGCTCGGCGTGCGCGACCGCACCCGCGCGGTACTGAAGGCGTTCGAGCTGCAGCTGGTCTGAGCGCCGCCGCCGCGCCGGCCCGTCGCAGCGCGGCGGGCGCCGGTGCGGGTAGCGCATCCGGGCGGACCGGCCGGCGGGTCGGGCAGGGCGAAGCCCCGGGTTCGCCGGGTCGTGGCCGCGTGCAGGCCGCCGCCGGCTGTCGCGATGGACCATGAGCTTCTCCCGCCGGGACGCGTTCTACTTTCGTCGTATTCCGCTGCCGGCCCGCACCGCGCCGCGGGCGCGCAGATGCGCGCAGCGGCGTGCGCGGCGGCGATCCGACTTGACCGTATTTGCGCTTACGCGCCCGAGCGGCCCCGGCGGCGGCTGGCCTGCCGGTGCGAATGCGGCGCCGAAGCGGCACAAAGCCGGCCAGTTGCGCGCTTTTCGCCGCCCAGGGCCGGCGCCGCGCGCTCCGGCGGGATTTCTTGCCTGTGACGGCTGCCCTTGCCGGGATTTATCTTGCTACGATTGCGGGTCTGCGCCCCTGGCCCGCACCTGGGCCCGGCCCTGGAGAACCCTGAATGACCCGTCTGATCGAGATTCTGATTTCCCTGGCGATCGTCGCCGTGCTGTTTCTGGTCGTCGGCATCGTTCTGCCGTCGAGCCGCCACCTGTCGCACTCGGTGGAGACCAACCGCAAGATGACCATCGTGTTCGACACTTTGAACAGCCTGCGTCGCTTCAAGGAGTGGAACCCGCTGGCGCTGCGCGATCCGGCGATGGAGATCAAGCTGGTCGGCAAGGAAGAGGGCGTCGGCGCCCGCCTGGAGTACTCCTCCAAGGAGCGCGGCCTGGGCAACGGCAGCTGGGAAATCGTCAAGAGCGAACCGGGCAAGCTGGTCGGCTACAAGATCACCAACCCCGAGCGCGGCGAGAACAAGCGCTCGGAGTTCACCTTCAAGCCGACCGGCCGCAACAACCGCAACGTCGAGATCACCCAGAGCTACGATGTCGACTACGGCTTCAACCTGCTCGGCCGCTACTCCGGCCTGTACGTCAGCAGCAGCGTCGGCGAAGACATCAAGATGGGTCTGGCGCGCCTGAGCAACCTGCTTGCGACGGTGCCGAACTACGACTACGCCAAGCTGTCGGAAACCGACCCGAACAACGCGCCGAAGGCGATCGACCGTCCGGCCGAGAACATCCTCAGCGTCAACGCCGCGGTCGAGCGCAACAACGACAAGATCAAGGGCCAGATCCACGCCAACATGGAGTGGATCAACAAGGTCATCGCCGCCAACGGCCTGGAAGCGGTCGGCCCGGTGCGCATCGTGACCAACGAGTTCGGCGCCGAGACCTACGACTTCGACACCGTCCAGGTCGTGCGCAAGAAGGGCGACACCGCGACCGGCGACGCCACCGCGATCGACGTGAAGGTCGAAGGCCCGGTCAAGGCCTCGCTGCTGCCGGCCTCGAAGGTCGTCGTCGCCTCCAGCGGCGGCCACAACTTCGCCGCGCTGCCGCCGGTGCGCGACGCCGTGCGCGCCTGGGCGATGACCCGCGGCTACACCACCAGCGACCGTCCGTACGAGTCGTGGAAGGCCGGCATCGACCAGAGCTTCGACCCGGCCCTGGGCCAGTTCGACGTCTACTGGCCGGTCAAGTAATCCCGCCGCCCGCGTTCGCGCGGGCCGGCTGCGAGACCCGAACGCGCCGCGGATTCCGCGGCGCGTTTTTTTGTGCGCGGTTCGGTGGCTACTCTGTAGGAGCGGCGCGAGCCGCGACCGCGGGGTTCCAACCTCGCGCCGGACGTCGGAGGTCGCGGTCGCGGCTCGCGCCGCTCCTACAGGGGCGAATCCGCGCATCGCGGCAACGCTGTTATCGTTGGACGCCTTCCACTTCCGACGTTCGCCCGCATGAGCGCAAACGTTCCCGAATTCCGCGCCGCCGCGCCGCTGTCCGCGCGCCTGCTCGCTTGCGCCGGCGGCGTGCTCGCCGCGCTCGCGGTCGCGCTGTCGGCCTATGCCGCGCACGCCGGCGCCGATCCGCAGGCGCAGGTGCGGCTGCACACCGCCGCGGTGTTCGCGTTCGGCCACGGCATCGCCCTGGCCGCGCTGGCGCCGCCGGCGCGGCGCGCGCTGACCCGCTGGCTGCTCGGCGCGTTGCTGCTCGGCGTGGCGGTGTTCGCCGGCGGACTTGCGGCGGCGCATTTCTTCGGCGCTTCGACCAAGCTGGTGCCTTACGGCGGCAGCCTGATGATCCTGGCGTGGCTCGGCTACGCCGCCGACGCGGTGCGGCGCTGACATGCCGCGCCAGGTCCGCGGCTTCGACGCCGACGCCGCGCACGCGCATCTGGGCCGCGCCTGCCGCCGGCTCGGCGCGTGGATGAAGAAGGTCGACAAGCTCGAGAACGGGCCGATCCCGAACGATCCGCGCTGGCGCCAGCGTTTCGATCCGGTCGACGCGCTGGCGCGCGCGATCCTGTTCCAGCAGCTCAGCGGCAAGGCCGCCTCGACCATTGTCGGCCGGGTCGAAACCGCGATCGGCAGCCAACGTCTGCATCACGACACCCTGCGCCGCTGCGACGACGCGACATTGCGCGCCTGCGGCGTGTCCGGCAACAAGCTGCTGGCGCTGCGCGATCTCGCGTCGCGCGAGGCGCGCGGCGAAATCCCCGACCTGCGCGCGATGGCGCACATGGACAACGACGCCATCGTCGCCGCGCTGGTGCCGATCCGCGGCATCGGCCGCTGGACCGTGGAGATGATGCTGATGTTCCGCCTCGGCCGTCCCGACATCCTGCCGATCGACGACCTCGGCATCCGCAAGGGCGCGCAGTTCGTCGACAAGCTCGACGCGATGCCGGCGCCGAAGGCGTTGGCCGAGCTCGGCCAGCGCTGGGGGCCGTACCGCACTTACGCCAGTCTGTATTTGTGGCGGATCGCGGATATCGGTTCGGGCGTGGCCAAGCCGGTCGCCCGTTCGCAGGAATGAGGGCCGCGCCACGTCGTCGCGGTCGCTCCCTGCAGGAGCGGCGTGAGCCGCGACCGCGGGGCTGCGGTCCGCGGCGAAACTTCTGTCGCAGCTGCGTTGTCGCGGTCGCAGCTTGCGCAGCTCCTGCAGCCGCCGCGTCGAAACTTTCGATGAGCTCCCTGTAGGAGCGGCGCGAGCCGCGACCGCGGGGTTTCGGTGCGCGGCGAAGCTTTCGTCGCAGCTGCGTTGTCGCGGTCGCAGCTTGCGCAGCTCCTGCAGCCGCCGCGTCGAAACTTCCGATGAGCTCCCTGTAGGAGCGGCGCGAGCCGCGACCGCGGGGTTTCGGTGCGCGGCGCAGCTTTCGTCGCAGCTGCGTTGTCGCGGTCGCAGCTTGCGCAGCTCCTGCAGCCGCCGCGTCGAAACTTTCGATGAGCTCCCTGTAGGAGCGGCGCGAGCCGCGACCGCGGGGTTTCGGTGCGCGGCGAAGCTTTCGTCGCAGCTGCGTTGTCGCGGTCGCAGCTTGCGCAGCTCCTACAGTCGCTGCTTCGCGGCTTTCGTCAATCCGCCGGCGCGTAGCGCCAATGCCACGGTTCGTAGACGATCCCGTGCGGGTTGTCGCGCGGATAGCTCATCGCGAAGCCGTGCCCGCCGGCGTTGGCGCGCAACCAGGCGAAGGCTTCGGTGCGTTCGAAGGATTCTTCCGCCGGCGGTTCGCCGGGCGCGCCGATGTCCACGGCCAGCCCGCTGTGGTGTTCGCTGTAGCCGGGCGCGGCGTTGACGGTGAGGATCTCGTCCACGCGCTGGCCGCGCGCGAGCTTGCGCTCGAAGATGCCGAGTTGGTAGTCGTGGCTGCGGTAGCCGGAAATCGCTTCGAGCACGATGCCTTCGCGCTGCGCCGCGTCGCGCAGGTGGGTCCAGGCGCGCGCGGCGGCGGGGTGCAGCCACAGCGGGCGGCGGTAGCGGTCGAAGCCGGCCAGGGCCAGGCGGTCGGGTTCGGCGATCAGTTCCAGGCCGGTACGCGCCTCGTAGCCGGCCGCGTCCAGGCCAAGCGCGTCGAGCCGTTGTTCGAGCCGGTCCAGCGGCAGCTCGGCGACCCGCACCAGGCCTTCGCGGCGGTAGTCGACGCTGCGTTCGAGCGCGTCGAGCGCGGCGTCGATGCCGTCCTCGCGCATCAGCCGGTACACCAGCGGCAGGATGCCTTCGGGCAGGTCGGCGGCGAGGAAGCGGCCGTCGCGCTTGCGCCGCAGCACGTGGCGCGCGCGCGCCAGGGCGCGGGCGTCGGCGTTGCTGCGCGCGCGCAGCAGGCCGCCGGGCCAGACTTCGATGTCGGGGGTGTTGATCAGGACGTGGCCGGGTCCGCGCATGCGGGCAGGGTAGCGCGCATGGGGGCGGGCTGCCACGGTGGCGGTGTGGGTCGGGAGCGGGAGTCGCGTCGTTGTTGCGTTGGCGCGGTCGCGGCTTGCGCCGCTCCTACAGGGGGCGGTCGCAGCTGCGATTCAGACTGTAGGAGCGGCGCAAGCCGCGACCGCGACACCGCGCCAACGTCGAAGCCCGAACCCGCCCTCAACCCGGCCGCTTGAAATACAACCGCGTCCCCAACACACCCGGATCGTGCTCCACCGCGACCAGTTCCCACCCCAGCGCGCCCTGCCGGTCGAGCTCGTCCTGCAAGCGCTCGCGCATCGGCGCCTCGAACAGTTGGTAGGTCAGTTCGATGACGAGATGCTTCCAGGTCTGGCTCATGCGTCTTCCTCGGGCGGTGGGGGCGGCGTGTCCTGGCGCGGCAGCCGGCCGTTGCGGCGCAGCGCGTCGCGCAGCACATATTCGATCTGGGCGTTGAGCGAGCGCAACTCGTCGTCGGCCCAGCGCTGCGCGGCGGCCAGCACCTCGGCGCTGATGCGCAGCGGGTAGGCCTTCTTCTCGCTCACCGCCGGCCGGTCCGCTGGTCGTCGCGCGGGGCGCGGTAGTCGCGCTTGAGCTTGGCCAGCGCCAGCATCATCGCCACCGCCACGCCGTTGACCGCGACCAGCAGCGCGATGGTCACCCACATCGTCCGGCTCTGGTCGCCGTGGGCCCAGTAGAAGCCCAGCGCGGCCAGCAGCATCGCGATCGCCACCATCGCCAGCAGCTTGCCGAAGCGCGATGCGGCCGCGGCCGGGTCGCGCAGGCGCGAGGCGTCGAGGCCGTTGATGAGTTGCAGGTTGCCGCGTGCGACCAGCACCGCGGCGACCAGGATCGGCGCGGCGCTGATCAGCATGATCGCGGGCAGCACGAATTCGTTGTTCGGCAGGTTCATCGCGCGCTCCTCAGTACAGGCTGCCGGTGTTGACGATCGGCTGGGTGCCGCGCTCGCCGCACAGCACCACCAGCAGGTTGCTGACCATCTGCGCCTTGCGCTCCTCGTCGAGCTGGACCACGCCGTTCTTCTGCAGTTCGGCCAGCGCCATCTCGACCATGCCGACCGCGCCGGCGACGATGCGGGTGCGCGCGGCGATCACCGCGTTGGCCTGCTGGCGCTGCAGCATGGCCTGGGCGATTTCCGGCGCGTAGGCGAGGTGGCTGATGCGCGCATCGCCGACTTCGACCCCGGCGTCGGCCAGGCGCTCCTGCAATTCCTGCTTGAGGTGCAGGGAAATCTCGTTGGCGTGGCTGCGCAGCGACAGCTGGCCGTCCTCGTGCTGGTCGTAGGGATAGCTGGTGGCCATGGCCCGCAGCGCCGATTCGGACTGGATGTGGACGAAGGTTTCGTAGTCGTCGACGTTGTAGACCGCTTCGGCCGAATCCACGACCTGCCAGACGATCACCGCGGCGATCTCGATCGGACTGCCGTCGAGCTCGTTGACCTTGAGCTTGCCGCTTTCGAAGTTGCGCACGCGCTGGCTGACCTTGCGCTTGGCGTAGAGCGGGTTGTTCCAGCGCAGGCCGTTGTCCTTGACCGTGCCGACGTACTTGCCGAACAGGCTCAGCACCGCGGCCTGGTTGGGTTCGACCATGTACAGGCCGAACAGGCAGAACACCGCGAGCAGGCCGACCAGGACCGCGATCACGGTGATGGCGCTGGGGCCGGCGGCGGCGCTGGAGAGGAAGACGTAACCGGCGCCGATGGCGATCGCGAACAGGCCCAGCAGGGCCGGGATGCCGGGCAGGGACTGGGTGGGGTTCTCTTTCATGGCGGCTCGTCCTTGGGATCTGACGATAGTGATATCAGATTGATATCAGATCGTCAGCCGCCGTCCGTCGGAATCGGCCGAACCCCCTGTAGGAGCGGCGCGAGCCGCGACCACGCCAACCCGACTACGCCGAAAGCTTCGCCGCGAGCGGAAACTCCGCAGTCGCGGCTTGCGCCACTGCTACAGGGAGGCATCTAAGTTGCGCCCGAACCGCCGGGCTTATGGCGCGATCCGGTACAGCGGCGCCGGAATGAACTCGCCCGTGGCATAGAGGAAACGCCCGTCGGCCGACCAGCCCAGCGCCTCGGCCTGCGGCAGCCACGGCAGTTCGCTGACCCGCGGCGCGCCGGCCACGGCCTGCGCCCAGTCTTGCTGCGGCTGGCGCGGGTACAGCAGCAGGTAGCGGTAGGTCATCACCGCCAGGGTGCGGCCGTCGGGCGAGACGTCGGCGGCGGTGACCTGGCCCTGGATCTTGGCCCGGAACGCATTGGACTGACGCAATTGCGCGTCGGGCTCGGGAATGCCGGCCAGCGCGCCGATCCGGGTCGCGGTCTGCAGGGCGTTGCCGGCCGGCATCAGCGGCAAAGAGAACAGCTCCGGCGGCTGGCGCTTCTTCGAGATCAGCAGGATCTGCCGGCGCGCCGCGTCGACTGCGACCGCCTCGCAGTCGCGCGCGCCGTCGGGCCAGCGGAACGCGATCGACCAGGCCGGCTTGAGCCGCGCGTTCTCGATCCGCTCGGGCTCTTCGATGATGTGCAGTTGCAGGCTGCGGCGCAGGCCGCCGTTGTCGCCGGTGTCGGCGATCAGCAGGTAATGGCGGCCGTCGAGTTCGAACGCCGCCATGTCTTCCCAATCGGTCTTGATCGCGCCTTCGATGCGCGCGGTGGCGAGGCGGTCGCCGTTTTCCGCGACCGCGAACAGGCGCTCGGGGTTGCCGCCGTCGTCGTGCATCCACAGCACCCCGGGGTGCCGGCGCGACGCGGCGAGGCCGCTGATTTCCGACAGCTGCGGGTCCAGCAGCATCCCGGCCAGCTCGCTGGTGCCCGGCGCCGGCGGCTGCGCGCGGTGCGCGCGCCACAGCGTCCAGGCCGTCGCCAGCAGCGCCGCGAGCAGGCCGCCGGCGATCAGCCAGCGCCAGCGCCGCGGCGCGGATGCGCCGGCGGCAGGGACAGCGGGGGCGGCGGCACGCTCGGCGTGCCGTTCGGACGCGGGGGACATGGCCGACAGCATCGCATGCGCTCCTGCCGCCGCCATAGCCCGAAAGGCTGCGGCGGGCGTGGAAAGTTAGACTAGGCTCATCCGTCCCCACGCTTTCGAGGCTGCACTCATGACCACGCTCGGCACGCCGCTGTCCCCGCACGCTTACCGCGTGCTTCTGCTCGGTTCGGGCGAGTTGGGCAAGGAGGTGGCGATCGAGCTGCAGCGCTTCGGCGTGGAAGTGATCGCCGCCGACCGCTACGCCGACGCGCCGGCGATGCAGGTCGCGCACCGCAGCCACGTGCTCGACATGCTCGACGGCCAGGCCGTGCGCGCGCTGATCGCGGCCGAGCGGCCGAACCTGATCGTGCCGGAGATCGAGGCGATCCACACCCAGACCCTGGTCGAGCTGGAACAGGAATTCGCCGCCCGCGGCAGCGACACCCGAGTGGCCACTACCAGGATTATTCCGACCGCGCGCGCCGCGCGCCTGACCATGGACCGCGAAGGCATCCGCCGCCTCGCCGCCGAGACGCTGAAGCTGGCGACTTCGCCGTACCGCTTCGTCGACACGCTCGAGGACTATCGCGCGGCGGTCGCCGAAGTCGGCCTGCCGTGCGTGGTCAAGCCGGTGATGTCGTCCTCGGGCAAGGGCCAGAGCCTGGTGCGCGGCGCGGACGACATCGACGCGGCCTGGAACTACGCCCAGACCGGCGGCCGCGCCGGCGCCGGCCGGGTCATCGTCGAGGGCTTCATCGACTTCGACTACGAAATCACCCTGCTGACCGTGCGCCATGCCGGCGGCACCACGTTCTGCGCGCCGATCGGCCACTTGCAGCGCGACGGCGACTACCGCGAAAGCTGGCAGCCGCAGCCGATGAACCCGGTCGCGCTGGCGCGCGCGCAGGAGATCGCCCGCGCCATCACCGACGACCTCGGCGGCTTCGGCGTGTTCGGCGTCGAACTGTTCGTCAAGGGCGACGAAGTGTGGTTCAGCGAAGTCTCGCCGCGGCCGCACGATACCGGTCTGGTCACCCTGATCTCGCAGGACCTCAGCGAGTTCGCGCTGCATGCGCGCGCGATCCTCGGCCTGCCGATTCCGACCATCCGCGAACACGGCCCGTCCGCGTCGTGCGCGGTGCTGGCGCAGGGCCACGGCGTGCCGGTGTTCTCCGGCGTCGATGCGGCGCTGGGACAGGTCGACACCCAGTTGCGCCTGTTCGGCAAGCCGCGCGTGGAAGGCCACCGCCGCGTCGCGGTGACCCTGGCGCTCGGCGACGACATCGACCAGGCCCGCGCCAAGGCGCGCGAAGCCGCGGCGCAGCTGCGGATCGAATTGCGCTGAGCGCGGTCCAAGCCTCGCCCACCTGGCGGGCGCCACCTTTTCCAGCGGAGCGACGATGAACGAGACCCAGGGTTATGCCGTGTTCTTCTTCCCGCAGGCGCTCGAAGCGCTCGGCGAGGCGATCCGTCCCTACCTGCTCGACGGCCCCGCGGGGCCGCACGTGCTGTGCAAGGAGATCGACACCGGCGGCGCGTTCACCGAAATGACCCTGGAAGGCCGCACCGCCGACGGCCGCGACCTGACCCTGGAACTGATGGTGCCCGGCAGCATGCTGCGGATGATCGTGTCCGCGCATGGCGAGGGCTCGTTCGGCTTCGGTTCGCGCGCGGCGCCGCGTCCGGTGGCGAAACCGGCCGCGGCCGCGGCGCCGGCGTCTGCGCCGGCACCGCAATCGCCGCCGGCGCCGCAAACGCCCGCGCCGGCGGTGCCGGATTCGCCGGCGCCGGTGGTCGCGGGCGAAGACAAACCGAAGTAGGCGCGGGTTGTCGTGGAAGGGCCTGAAACGCCCTTGCACAACACCGACGCGGCCTTGGCGCTGCGCACGCTCTGATTTACCCTGCCCACGGCCGCGAGAACGCGGCCGTTTTTCATTCACAAGGATTCGTGTCATGCAAGGCAACACCGTCACCCTGTACCGCCCGGTCGGCCCCATCGAGTTGCAGCGCCTGCGCGAGACCGCGTTCAAGCGTTGGCCGCCGCGCCTGCCGGAGCAACCGATCTTCTACCCGGTCACCAACGAGCGCTACGCCGCCGAAATCGCCGAACGCTGGAACGTCAAGGACAGCGGCTACGGCGCGGTGACCCGCTTCGAAGTCGACGCCGGTTTCATGGCGCGTTACCCGATCCAGAAAGTCGGCGGCGCGCACCATACCGAGTGGTGGGTGCCCGCCGAGGAATTGGAAGCCTTGAACGACGCGATCGTCGGGTCGATCGAGGTGGTTCGCGAATTCCACCGCGCGGATTGATGCGCAAACGGGCGCCGCCACTCGGCGGCGCCTTCCGCCCGCGCCGGTTCACCGACAGGAGAACGCGCGCCGGCGTCCGCCTCAATCGACCGGACAGCCGGCGTCGAGCCAGTCGGCGAGTTGCGCGCCGACGGCGATGAAATCGGGCTCGCTCATGCTGCCGTGGCCCACGACGAATACCGTCGGCGGAACCAGTTCGCCATGAACCACGACCGCGCGCCCGCCGCCGTCGTCGCCGAGAGCGAGGTAGCCCGGGCAGTACTCGCGGCTTTCGTACGTCAGGTTGCGTTCGACGATCTCATCGGCCGCATAAAACCGCACCGCGCCGACCTCGTGGCCGCCGTGGGCGAGCACGAACGCGCGCAGCGGCGCGGCCAGCGGCGCGCCGTACCAACCTTCGAGCTCGGCGAGGTGCGCCGCGTCGTTCATGCCTGCGCCGCGAAGTGCGCCGACACCGCGGCGACGATCTTCTCGATGTCGTGCGCATAGAACCCCGACGAGTTGAAGGTGTTGAACTCGATCACCTTGTAGCCTGCGTCGGTCAGCGCCACGTCCATGACGCAGGTGCGGTGCGGCAGCCAGCCGTCGGCCAGGGTTTGCGCGACCGCGTACAACTCCGGCCGCGCCACCGCATTGGCCAAGCGCTGGCCGGCGATGCGGTAGGACGAGCCGTCGACCACGCGGCCGTCGACCACGAAGAAACGCCACTCGCCGTGCAGCGTCTGTACCGGCGCCACGATCACTTCGGTTTCGGCGTCGAAGCTGTAGTTGCCCGAATCCACGCTGCTCATCCAGCGCCGGATCTCCTTGGCCACGGTCACGGTGCCGTCGAAGTGCTTGAGGTCCTGCACCGGCCGCACGAACCAGACGCTGTCCTCGTCCTCGTCCTGCATCGCCGCCATGCACTCGCGCACGCTCATCTGCCGCACCTGCTGGTTGAGCATGTCGTCGCGATGGCGGTTCCAGGCGTCGACGCGGAACGCGGCCTCGTCGAAACACAGGCCGCGCCAGCCGCGCGTTTGCGCAAGCCGGGTGAGCTTGGTCGCGCCGTAGGGGATCACCACGCCGTCGAGCGGCGGCAGCTCGTTGCCGAGTTCGTCGGAGAACGGAATGACGAGCACTTCCTGCACGCGCGCACCGGCGTCCTCGGCGGCGGACCAGACTCTGCGGATCTGGTCGTCGGCGATGAAGTTGGTCTGGATGGCCCAAGTGACCGGCGTGCTCATGTCGAATCCTTTGCGTTGCGCGTTCGCCGCCAGTCCTGTGGCGGCGCGCAATACTAGCCCGTCGACGATGGGGCGACGGGCTTCGACCGCTCGGCGACGACCGAAGGTCTGGCCGGAGCGCGGACGCGCAGGCAGTGCGCGAGGTCGACGGCGGCGAGCTTCGACAGACCGCCGCCGGCTGTGGGTTTACTGCGCCAAATCCACCCACACCAAATGATGATCGCTGGCCTCGGACACCTTCGCATCCTCGCTGCCGGCCTTCGGCCAGAACACACCCGTACCCTCGACCTTCCAGCCGCGCGATGGCAGCACGTAGTCCAGCCGCAGCGTTCCGGCCTTCGGGCCGAAGTCGCCGGTGTGGGTGGCGATGTCGCCCTTGCGCGGGAAGCCGTAGCCGCGCGCGCGTTCGCTCGCGCCTTCGCTGCGCGGTACGTGGGTGGCGTCCACGCGCGGGTGGTCGAGCAGTTGCTTGATCGCGCCGGGCACGCCGTCGCCGTCGATCGGGTCGGCGTTCATGTCGCCGACGATGACGAATCGCGCGTCGCGGTCCAGGCCGCCGCAACGGCCCTGGTCGTCGCACAGCCACGACGGCGTGCCGCCGTCGAGGTAGCGCGCCCATAGCGCGATTTCGTCGTGATTGCGCGCGCCGTTGCGGTCTTCCGGGCCGTCGAACACCGGCGGAGTCGGGTGCGCGGCGAGGAAGTGCAGCACGCCGAGCGGCGTTCGCACCGGCACGTCCCAATGCGATTTCGACGACAGGCGCATCTGCGGCCACACCGTCGCCGAGTACCACGGCTTGCCGGTCGACGGGTCGCGCGGCTGGCGCGCGTTCGGCAGGTTCGCCCACCTGAAGGTCTGGAAGCTGCGCACGGCGGCGGCGTCGATGGGGTACTTCGACAACACCAGCATGCCGTATTGGCCCGGGTGCAGGCCGTAGCCCCAGGCGTCGTTGCCGCGCGCGCGGTCGCTGCGCGCGGCGTCGCCGGACTGGCCGTCGCCGTCGAGGTCCAGGCCGCTCGGCACGCCGGTGTTGACCGGGGCGAGGTAGCGGTAGGGATAGCGCAGCGCGTCGCCGCCGCCGGGCTGGGCGACTTCGAGGTAGTCGCGCTGGAACAGTTCGGCCGCGCGCTGCTGCGGGTCGTAATCGAATTCGTTGAGCAGCACCAGGTCCGGGCGCACCCGTTGCAGCACCGCGGCGATCTTGCGCGCGTTGTCGTCGCCGGCTTCGAAGCGGCGGATCAGGCCGCCGTCGGCTTCGTCGTAGAGCGAAGTGTTGTAGGTCGCCACGCGCAGCCGCGCCGGCGCCGCGGCTTCGTCCTGGGCGCGCACGTAAGCCTGGGGATCGCCGTGGACGTTCACTTGCGTGCAGCCCGCGAGCAGGGCCGCGGCGAGCGCGGCGCAGGGAAGGAGGAGTCTGGACATGGCGCGGATGATGGCATGGGCGTGTGGTGGGAGAGTTACCGCGGCGAGGGCAAAACCGGGGAGAAGAGGGGGCGGGCAGGGCGATCGGGCCTCGATGCGCGCGGCTCGACCATTCGCTTCTTCGCCTTTTTCCGTGCTCCAAAAAAACAACGCCCCGGCCGAAGCCGGGGCGCCGTCGATCCTACGTTGGCTCAGCCGCTTACAGCGTGCAGCCCATCGCCGAGTACTGCGCCTTGCTCTGCTCCAGCGCGGTCTTGCAGGCGCCGGCCAGGGCGGTCTTGCCCTGCGGGGTGGCGGCCATCTGCGCCCAGGCGCTCTGGCTCTGGTCGAGCGCCGACTGCAGGCCGGCGCGCTGGTCGGCCGGGACCTTGTCGGTCAGGCACGCGCGCACCTTGGTCAGGTAGTCGTCGCACTCGGGCACGCCGACGCTGGCGGTCGGCGCGGCGGCCGGAGCGGCAGCGGCGTCGGCCGGGGCCGCGGCCGGAGCGTCGGTCGGCGCCGGAGTGGCGGCCGGGGCGGCGTCGGTCGGGGCGGTCGCGGCCGGAGCGGCGGCGTCGGCCGGAGCGGCGTCGGCCGGCTTGTCGGCGGGCTTGTTGCAGGCGGCCAGCGCCAGGGTGACGGCGGCGGCGAGGAACAGGGCCTTCAATTTCATTGCGGACTCCATGTGGCGGTAAGTGTTGAGGGCGGCGGCTCCATTGCCAGGCCAGCGAGTGGCGCCATCCCGCGCGTCGTGGTTACGACGCGGCTACGAGATACACGACCTGAACGTGACGCGTGTTACGAATGTGTAAAAACCCGCCAATCGCGGCCATCGAAGGCCTCCAGCGGTCGGAACCGGCGCTTGTAGTCCATCTTCGGGTGGCCGGCGATCCAATAACCCAGGTACAGATGGCGGCGGCGCTCGCGCCGCGCCCATTCGATCTGGCGCAGGATCGCCAGGGTGCCGAGGCTGCGGTCGGCGAAGTCGGGGTCGTAGAAGGTGTAGACCGCCGACAGCGCGTCGTCGACCACGTCGGTGACCGCGACCGCGAGCAGGCGGCCGTGGCCGGCTTCGCGCAGTTCCAGGAAGCGGTTCTCGCTCCAGCTGCCGATCAGGAACTGGTCGAACTCGATCGCGCCGTGGCCGTCCATGCCGCCGCCGGCGTGGCGCGAGGCGAGATAGCGCTTGTACAGCGCCAGTTGCTCGGGCGTGCGCTCGGCGCGGTGCACGCGCATTTCCACCTGCGCGTTGCGCGCCAGGCAGCGGCGCTGGCCGCGGTCGGGAACGAAGCGATCGACCGGGATGCGCACCGCGACGCAGGCGCGGCAGCCGCTGCAATGCGGGCGGTAGACAATGTCGCCGGAACGGCGGAAGCCCCAGCCCAGCGCATGCGGATACCAGTCGCGCAGGCGCGGGTCGCGCGGGTCGAGCACCAGGTCGCGGGCGATGCGCTCGGGCCAGTAGCCGCACGCATGCTCGCCGGTGTGGAACAGGCGGAGGTCGTCGCTGTCCGGCTGCGGTTGCGTGCCCATGCGCTCAGCATAGCGCCGGCTCGGTGAGTTGCGCATGCAATGGCTCCCGGTTTGCGCAAGCGCGCGCCGCGGACGCGGCGCTGAACGGTTTCGGGCCGTTGCCGACCCTTGTCAACCGCCACGCGATCCGGGCGTTGATCCGGTCATCGGCGCCGCGGTGGCGCCTCCCGCAGGAGTCGACGATGACCCGTATTCCGCTGTTTCTCGCCGCGATCACCGCGGCCGCCATGTTCGCCGGCGCGGCGACCGCCGTGTTCGCTTCGCCGCAGGCCGCCGGCCCCGGCGCGGGCGCAGGCCCCGACGGCGCGCAGCGCCCGCGCATGAAGATCGACGCCAACGGCGACGGCGTGATCTCGCGTGAGGAAGCGGCCAAGTTCCCGCGCCTGGCCGAGCATTTCGACGAACTCGACAAGAACCACGACGGCAAGCTCGACGCCAGCGAACGCCCGCAGCGGCGCGGCGGGCGCGAGCACGGCGGCCGCCACGGCGGGCTGGGCGGCGCAGCCAAACTCGACAGCGACGGCGACGGCCGCATCAGCCAGGCCGAAGCGGCCCAGTCGCCGCGGCTGGCGCAGCACTTCGCCCAGATCGACGGCAACAAGGACGGCTACATCGTGCGCAGCGAACTGCGCGCGTACTTCGAACGCGAACGTCCCAAGTTCGAGGCCGAGCGCGCCAAGCGCTTCGACGCCAAGTTCGCCGAAGCCGACCTCAACCACGACGGCAAGCTCAGCAAGATCGAAGTGCAGGAAAAAATGCCGCGGCTGGCCAAGCAGTTCGCCTTCCTCGACGAGAACCGCGACGGTTTCCTCAGCAAGACCGAACTCAAGCCGGATTGGCGGCGCTGAGTTCCAGCGGCCGCGCAGGCCGCGGACCCCTCCCTAGCTGTAGTTCAGGGCGCCGCGAGGGCGCCCTGTTTTTGTCCGGCGTTCGCCGGGGCCGTCGCGCCAGGCCAGCGTCGTTCGCGCTCTGCGCATGAGCGGCGCGCGTCGCCGCGCGGCTCAGCCGAAGCGGCCGTCGCGATACAGCACCGTCGCCATCGCCAGCAACAGCAAGGCGTTGCTCAACACCATCGCCGACGGGCCCATCAGCCAGCGGTAGCGGGCATCCAGGCGCGGGTCGCGGCCGCTCTGACGATGGACGCGGGCGAACATCGGCTCGAGCCGGCGCGGCAGCCACACCATGCCCTGCCAGGTCGAGAACGCAGCGAACAGCACGGTGAACGCGCTCGGCGCCAGCCAGCCGCGGCTGGCCGCCATGACCGCGAGCAGGCCGAGGCAGGCCACAGCCGCGGTCGCGCACAGCCAGATCATCGCCGACACGATGCGGCGGCGTTCCTCGTGGTCGGCGGCATAGGCGAACAGATAACGGGTCATGACATAGCCGACGATCGCGCCGCCGGCCACGCCGCCGAGGACGGCGCTGAGGCCGCTTTCGCGCGCGAACGCATGCAGCGCCGCCTGCGCGCCTTGCCCGAGCGGATGCGCAGCGGCCGGCGCGGCGGCTTGTTGCAGCAGCGCCAGCGCGCCGCCGCCGGCCGCGCCGCCGCTGGCGCTGGCCGCGCCGAGTCCGAACTTGCCGGCCAGGCCCGAGCCGGCCGCACCGCCGACCAGGGCCGCGGTGGCGATCGACGGCGGCGCCAGCAGGCCCAGCGCCGAAGCCACCGCGGTGGTGAATCCGACCGACGGCGCGCTGGCGCGGGCGAACACGGCGAAGCGCTGCATCAGTTCCTCGCGCACCGCGCCGCGCGCGCGCGACAGGCGCTTGCGCACCGCCGCGTCGCTGAGGCCGAGCAGGGCGGCGACCTGTTGCGAGCTTTGGCCTTCGCGGTAGTACAGCAGCAGCGCCTCGCGGCTTTCGTCGGGCAGCGCCGAGATCAACTCGGCCGCGACCCGGGTGCGTTCGGCGTCGAGCAGGCGCTCGATCGCGCCGGGCGCGGGATCGGCGGCCAGTTCGATCGCCAGTTCGGCGTCCTCGGCCTCGCGCGGCTGGCGCCCGCGCCCGCGCAGGTGGTCGCGGGCGAGGTTGCGGGTGATCTGGCGCAGCCACGGCAGGAAGCTGGCCGGATTGTGCAGTGCGCGGATGTTCTGCCAGGCGCTGAGGAAGGCTTCCTGGGCGATGTCCTCGCTGGCGTGGACGTCGCGCACCATCGCCAGGGCGATCGCGGTGATCGAGTTCTGGCAGGCGCCGACGATGCGCGAATAGGCCGCAGTGTCGCCGCGCGCGGCCAGCGGCAGGTCGTGGCCGATCAGCGAGTGCAGGGCGTCGGCGTTCATCGCGTGCGGCATCCGGCGGTGCGGCGGTAGGCGGGGCTGCGCATGCGGACGGGCTCCTGGCTGGGGCATCGGGCGATGCCTGCAAGTCCTGGACGGCGGCCGCGGGAAAATGTGACCGCTCGGCCTCGCAGAGCCCAGCCGAAGGCGACGGCGCGTTTGCGGCAGGGGCTTCAGCCCCGACGCTCTTGGCGCAAATGGATGCGTCGCATCGGGCCGAAAAGCGTCGGGACTGAAACCCCTCCCACAAAGACAGCCCGCAGCGCCCGCGCGACCGGCCTCACCCCATCGCGCGCACGGTCTTGACCGTCTTGACCACGCTCCACTTGCCGCCGACGCGTTTGACTTCGAGCGTCTTGTACACCGCCACCGAACGGTTGAAATAAGCGCTGTACTCGATCGTCCCGCCGTCCTTCGACGTCGGCCGGAACGCGCCGACTTCGACCACCTCGGCCGGCTGGCCGTCGCGCGCGCGGCTGCCGGCGTCGTCGGCGATTTCCTCGCACTGGCTGGCCGGCAGCAGGCGCAGCTTCGGCTGCGCCAGCGCGGCCAGCAGCACGCGCGGGGCGTCGGCGCGGTCCAGGCGCAGGCATTGGGTCGGCTCGGCCGCCTCGCTCAATTGCGCGGCGAACACCGCCAGCGCCAACGCGCGCGGGGTCGCGGCGACGCTGCCGTCGAACGCGTGCGCGGCCAGCGCGGTTTCGGCGGGGTCGACGGGTGTGGCGCTCGGCGCCGGGCGATGGCGCACGCCCTGGAACAGCGCCAGCCCCATCGCCACCGCGATGCATACCAGCAGGCCGACCTTGATCCGCAGCATGCGCTTGTCGCCGGGACGGCGCGCCACCTCGGCGTCGGAGCGGAAACGGTACGGCGCCTGATGCGCCTGCTCGGCGCGGGTGCTGTCGATCAGTCCGGCCTCGCGCAGCAGGTCGCGCGCGCGCAGCTGGTCTTCGGAGCGGATTACCCACACCGCCGGGCGTTCCTTGGATTCTTCGCGATAGCTGAAGCCGGAGCGGCGATTGCCCTTGTAGGAGCGGTCGTTGGTGACGCGCACGTCGATGCCCGCCTCGCGCAGCAACTGCGCGACGCCTTCGACGTTCTCTAGGCGCGAACTGCTGAAGACCTGCCTCATGTCATTCCTTCGCCGGTACGTGCGTGGCAGCGGCCGGGTCCTGCACGACGCGGATCAGTCCTTCCTGCGCGGTGCTGGCCACCAGCCGGCCGTCGCGATCGTAGATCTGCCCGCGCGCCAGGCCGCGCGCGCCCTGCGCGCTGGGGCTGTCGATCGAATACAGCAGCCACTCGTCGGCGCGGAACGGGCGGTGGAACCACAGCGCATGATCGAGCGAGGCCATCTGCACGTTCGGCTGGTAATAGCTGATGCCGTGCGGAAACGTGGCGGTGCCGAGCAGATGGAAATCCGACGCGTAGGCCAGCAGCGCGCGGTGCAGCTCCGGCGCGTCGCCGACGCGTTCGCTGAGGCGGAACCACACCTGCTGATACGGCGGCCGCTTGGGCGGGTTGAGTTCGTCGCGCGGATACACGTGGCGGAACTCGAACGGCCCCTGCCGCGAGAGCCAGCGCTGCACCTTGTTCGGCAGCGTCGCCATGACCTCCGGCGGCACCGGCGGCGCTGGCGCGATGTCCTCGGGTTTGGGCACTTCCGGCATCGACAGCTGGTGCTCGCCGCCGTCCTGTTCGACCTGGAACGACGCGGCGAGGAAGAAGATCGGCTGGCCGTGCTGGATCGCGGTGACCCGGCGCACCGAGAAGCTGCCGCCGTCGCGGGTGCGGTCGGCCTGATAGACGATCGGCGCTTCGATGTCGCCGGCCTTGAGGAAATACGCGTGCAGCGAATGCGCCGCGCGCGGCGAATCCAGCGTGGCCTGCGCGGCCGACAAGGCCTGGCCGAGCACCTGCCCGCCGAACACGTACTTGGTGCCGATGTCGCGGCTCTGGCCGCGGAACAGATTGTCTTCGAGCCGTTCCAGCGACAGCAGTTCGATCAGTTCGGAAACGGGGGAGGACGGCATCGGGGCGCTCGAAGCGTGACGAAGCCGGCAGTATAGCGGAGCCCTCCCGCGCCCTCGCGCGGGCCCGGGCGCCGGTCTGCGGCGCCCGGGCGGAGGTTCAGCGCGCGCAGTCGGACGGGGCGGCGTCCAGGCCGGCGGGAGCGGCGAATTCGGCCAGATAGACCGCGCCGGTGTTGACGCCCGACACCAGGTTGGTCGACGAGGACTCGAACGCGACGCGCAAGCCGTCGGCGCTGATCGTCGCGCGCTGGCTGACCCCGTTCTCGGGCATCACCCGGCCGCCGGGGTTGCCGCGGGTCAGCAGCACCGGGACGCCGCCTGCGACTTCGCGCAGATAGAGGCCGGACATCTTTTCGCCGGGCTGGTAATCGATGTTCCAGGAGTTGTACGCGACCCGGTCGCCGGCGTAATCCAGCGCCGGCATGCGGTCGCGGTGGTTCGGGTCGGCGAAGGTGATCGCAGTGAGGGTCTGGGCGAGGGTGTCGCGCACGTACACCACCGAGCGCGCGCTGTCGCTGTTGACGCCCGTCAGCAGGTCGGTGGCGTTGCTGGCGAAGGCGACGTAGCGGCCGTCGCCGCTGATCGACATCAGCGGCTCGCTCTCCAACTGCGGCCGGCCGTTGCTGCCGACGAGGGCAGGCGCAGGCGGCAGCGCGCCGGGCGGGCGGTCGACCAGATCGGTCGCGCCGGTGCGGCGGTCGTAGACGTAAGCGTGCGGCGAACCGTTCACCGGGTTGGGCAGCAGATCCATGCTGCTGCTGAAGAACAGGACGCGGTTGCCGTCGGCGCTCAGGCGCGGATTCATGCTGCTCATCGACGGTAGCCCGCCGCTGGGCGTGTTGCTGGCGCGCACGTAGGTGCCGGCGGCGATGTCGTAGAGATAGATCTGCTGGCTGCTGCTGCTCGGGCCCGACACCAAGCCGCGGTAGTTCGACGAGAACGCGACGTAACGTCCGTCCGCGCTGACCGAGGAACTCAGCGAATAGCCGTTGAGCCGGTTGTATTCAAGATCCGTATCCGGCAACAGAGCAGGCGGGCCGAGGCGCTTGAGCTCTTCGGTGCCGCGGTCGTACAGGAACACGTCGGAGCGGCCCGGGCTGGGATCGCCGGGCAGCATCGGCGAGGCCGAGGTGAAGCTGACATAGCGGCCGTTGGCGCTGATCGACGGGGCGAAATCGGACACGCCCTGGTCCAGGCCGTACTGCGAAAGGCTGACGCGTTCGGCCTGGCGGCAAACGGTGTCGTAGACGAACACGTCCTTGCGGCCGTTGTCGTCGGTGCGCGAGGTCAGGTCGGCGGCGCCGGAGACGAACGCGACGTAGCGGCCGTTGGCGCTGAGCGCGGGGCGTTCGGCGTTGCGCGATTCGGAGGGCTGGCCGTAGGACTGGCTGATCAGGCGCAAGGTCGGGACGGCCGGAACCGGTGCGGCGGACGCGGCGCCGGCGAGTGCGGCGAGCAGGGCGCAGGAGAGGGCGGAAGGCAGGAAGCGCGGCATGACGGGAGTCCTTGAGCGACAGGGAAGCGCACCGGCGCCGCGCGCGGACACGGCGCGCCGCCGATGGCGTGCGGCACGGGCCGCACCTGGGCTTACTCGCGCAATCGCGGCCGAACGGCTCAGGCCGCGGGTTATCGCGCTTCGGGCAGCAACCGCTCCAGGCCGCAACGCGCCAGCACCTGCGGCCACGGAAACCGCGGGCCGGGATCGCGCTTGCGCGGCACCTGCACGGCCGCGTCGTCGCTGGCTTCGATGCAGGCGGTGTCGAGGTCTTCGTGCCCGGCGATCCAGCGCAGCGACGGCAGGCGCGCGCGCAGGTCGGCGAGCAGCGCCAGCAAGGCCGCGATCTGCGCCGGCGGGTACGCCTCGTCCATGGCCTGATGGCGCGAATCCAGCCAGTGCGGATAGCGCCCGGTGTTGACCAGTTCGATCCCGAGCGAACGCGGGTTGTAGCCGCGCACGTGGTGGGCGATGCGGTCCTCGGCGACGTAGCGCAGGGTCGCGCCGTCGCGGTCGATGTAGTAGTGGCCGCTGTTGCCGGTGCCCGAAGCCGCGTAGAGCACGCGCTCGCCGTACTCGCGCGCCGTGGCCAGGTCCGGCAGCTCGGTGCAATGGATCACGACCAGATCGATCGCGGCCGGATCGCGCGCGTCCAGCCGGGTTTCGTAGGGCAGGGGCGCGAGGGCGAAATTCAGGGGCGGCATGGGGCCGGATGCTACCATTCGCGCTTGCTCCGGAGCCCGCCATGACCGTTTTGCCCCCCGCCGACTCCGCGCTAGGAAAGCTGATGGCGACCTTGCCGCGGCCGGGCCGGATCGAGTGGATCGGCCTGCGCCCGGCGCGCGGCGTGGCGATGCGCGAGGTCGACGAGGCGCTGGCCGAGACCGGCAAGGGCCTGGCCGGCGACCGTTACCGGGGCGGCAGCGGCAAACGCGGGATCACCCTGATCCAGGCCGAGCACCTGCCGGCGATCGCGGCCCTGGCCGGGCTCGACGCGGTCGCGCCGGCGACGCTGCGGCGCAACGTGGTGGTGTCGGGCCTGCCGCTGATCGCGCTGAAGGGACGCCGCTTCCGCCTGGGCTCGGCGCTGCTGGAGATCACCGAACCCTGCGATCCGTGCTCGCTGATGGAAGCCGCGCTCGGCCCGGGCGGCTACAACGCGATGCGCGGGCACGGCGGCTGGTGCGCGCGCATCGTCGAAGGCGGCGCGCTGCGGCGCGGCGATGCGCTGGTGGTGGCGGGCGATGCGGCGGCTTGAGCGCGAATGCGTTCGCTGCGCGTCGTGCGCGAACGGCGGTGGCTGTGCGGGCGCTTGTGCGCGGTCGTTGCGAACCTGATCGGTTGATTTCGGCGCGGCCTGCGATTGCTCGACTTCGGCTCCAAAGATGATCGTTACCTACTTCATGATCGAAGCGTCGCGACGTGCAACTGTTCAACCTCGGCTCCAAGACGATTGTTGCGCGCTTCATGGTCGATGCGTCGCGACCTGCAACTGCTCAACCTCGGCTCCAAGACGATCGTTGCGCGCTTCATGATCGACGCGTCGCGACCTGCAACTGCTCAAGCTCGGCTCTAAGATGATCGTTGCGCGCTTCATGATCGACGCGTCGCGACCTGCAACTACTCAACCTCGGCTCTAAGATGATCGTTAAAGGCCACTGTATCCTGTCTCATGGCTTCGAAAGCGGCCCCGACGCGACCAAGGTCACCGCCTTGGCCGACGCCGCGCACAGCCTGGGCTGGACCGCCGAGCGCCCCGATTACACCGACCTGGACGCGCGCAGCGAGGTCAGCAAGTACGGCGACGTGTACGCGCGCATCGAGCGTCTGCTCGGCTTGGCGCGCGCGGCCGCCGAACGCGGGCCGGTGGTGCTGGCCGGTTCCAGCCTGGGCGCGTACATTTCCGGCGCGGTGTCGATGCAGGTGCGGCCGGCCGGCCTGTTCCTGATGGCGCCGCCGATCTACATGGGCCCGGCGCCGGCGCTGCAAGCGGCCGACGTGCCGTTGAGCCTGCTGCACGGCTGGAACGACGAACTGATTCCGGCCAGCGACGTGGTCGCCTGGGCGCAGCCGCGCCGCGCGCGGCTGTTGCTGGTCGACGACGGGCATCGCCTGTCCGCTCACGTCGACGCCAGCGCCTCCGCTTTTCGCCGTTTGTTGCTGAGTCTGTAAATACGCATGAGCAAGTTCTACGCAAGCTGCGGCAAGGGCCTGGAATACCTGTTGGCCGACGAACTGGCCGCGCTGGGTTGCCAGCGCGCCACCGCCGCCACCGCCGGCGCCAACGTCGAAGGCACGCTCGCCGACGCCCAGCGCGCGGTGCTGTGGTCGCGCCTGGCCAGCCGGGTGCTGTGGCCGATCGCCGAATTCGACTGCCCCGACGAACACGCGCTGTACGCCGGCGTCGCCGCGGTGGCGTGGCCCGATCACCTGGAAGCGGTGCACACCCTGGCGGTCGACGCGCACGTGTCGGGCGAGGCCATCACCCATGCGCGCTACGCCGCGCAGCGGGTCAAGGACGCGGTCGTCGACGTGATGCGCGCGCGCACCGGCGCGCGTCCGGACGTGGACACCGAAGCGCCGGACCTGCGCTTGAATCTGGTCGTGCGCAAAGGCCGCGCGATCGTGTCGATCGATCTCGGCGGCGGCCCGCTGCACCGGCGCGGCTGGCGCCAGCACCAGGGCGAGGCGCCGTTGAAGGAGAACCTCGCCGCGGCGGTGCTGCTGCGCGGGCAATGGCCGAAGCTGTACGCGCAGGGCGGCGCGCTGTTCGACCCGATGTGCGGCAGCGGCACCTTGCTGATCGAAGGCGCGCTGATGGCCGCCGATGTGGCGCCGGGCCTGCTGCGCCACGGCCTGCTGCCGCCGACGCGCTGGCGCGGTTTCGATTTCGCCGGCTGGCGCGCGCTGTGCGAGCAAGCGCGTGCGCGCGAGACCGCCGGCTTGACCGCGTTGCGGCCGGTGTTCGCCGGCAGCGATATCGATCCGCAGGCGATCCGCGCGGCGCGCGAGAACGAGGCGATGGCGGGGCTGGCGGGGCTGATCCGTTGGGATGTAGCGGCGGTGGAGTCGTTGCGGGAGGTGCCGGAGCCGTTGCGGGCGGGCGTTGCTGCGCAAGCCGACGTCGCTGGGCAAACCGACGTTGCTGGGCAAACCGACGTTGCCGCGCAAGACGCATCGCAACCCTCCGACCGTCATCCCCGCGAAGGCGGGGATCCAGGGCTTCATCGCGACCGATCTGGCGGCGTGCAAAAAAGCGCAGCCGGGCAGGAACACGGCTTCGCCGGTAGTGCGCCGGCGGATGCGGGTTCGGCTACCCCAGTTGGCCTAGCCGTCTGCAACCCCCCCTACGACGCCCGCCTCGCCGCCGACCCCGCGCTCTACCGCGCCCTCGGCGAAGCGCTCAAGCGCCTGGTCCCGTCCTGGCGCGCCAGCCTGCTGTGCGGCGACCCCGCGCTGGCCCAGGCCACCGGCCTGCGCGCGAGCAAGAAGTACCAGGTGTTCAACGGCGCGATCGAATGCGCGCTGATCGTCTGCGACCCGATCGCCCGCGTCGGCCACGCCGAGCAGCGCGCCAAGGAGCAGGACGCCGCGCCGCAGCCGCTCAGCGAAGGCGCGCAGATGGTCGCCAACCGCCTGCGCAAGAACCTGCGCAAGCTCAAGTCCTGGCGCCAGCGCGAGGGCGTGAGCTGCTTCCGCGCCTACGACGCCGATCTGCCCGAATACGCCGCGGCCATCGATGTCTACGCAAGCGACGAGGCCGCGCCGCGTACGTACCTGCACGTGCAGGAATACGCCGCGCCGGCCGACATTCCCGAAGCCGACCAGCGCCGCCGCCGCAACGAACTGCTGGCCGCCGCGCGCGAAGTGTTCGAGGTGCCGCGCGAACGCATCGCGGTGAAGACCCGCGCGCGCGGCAAGGGCGGCAGCAAGTACGGCCAGTTCGACCAGCGCGGCGAGTTCGTGCCGGTGCGCGAGGGCGCCGCGCGCCTGCGCGTGAACCTGTTCGACTACCTCGACACCGGCCTGTTCCTCGATCACCGGCCGATCCGCCTGCGCATCGCCGAGGAAGCGCGCGGCAAGCGCTTCCTCAACCTGTTCGCCTACACCGGCGCGGCCAGCGTGCAGGCCGCGGTCGGCGGGGCGGCGCAGACCACGACGGTCGATCTGTCGTCGACCTATCTGCAATGGTGCGCCGACAACCTGCGCGAGAACGGCCTTGGCGGCGCCCAGCATCAACTGATCCACGCCGACGCGATCGCCTGGCTCGAAGCCGAACGCAGCCGTTACGACCTGATCTTCTGCGACCCGCCGACCTTCTCCAACTCCGCGCGCGCCGACGATTTCGACATCCAGCGCGAACACGTGCGCCTGCTGCGCGCGGCGGTGGCGCGCCTGGCCGACAACGGCGTGCTGTATTTCTCCAACAACTTCCGCCGTTTCCGCCTGGACACCGAGGCGATCGCCCAGTTCGCCCGCTGCGAGGACATCAGCGCGGCGACGATTCCGCCGGATTTCGAGCGCGACGCGCGCATCCACCGCTGCTGGCGCCTGGAGCCGCGTTGATGACCGCCCGTAGTGTTCTCGGCGCGTCCGCAAGCGGCGCAGCCGCGGCGCGCGCGGTCGACGGCCGCGCCGCCGGCGACTGTACCGCCCGGGGCCGCGCATGAAGCCGCAACGCAAGCCCGGCGCCTGGACGTTCTTTCGCCAGTGGCTGAAGAACCCGCTGCGGGTGGCTGCGGTAGCGCCGTCCAGCGCCGAACTGGCCGCGGCGATGATCGCCGAACTGCCCGACGACGCGGCCCGGGTGATCGAACTCGGCGGCGGCACCGGCGCGATCACCCGCGCCTTGCTCGACGCCGGCATCAAGGATGCCGACCTGCTGGTGCTGGAGCTCAACGAGGAACTGCACGCGCACCTGCAAGTGCGCTTCCCGCAGGTGCCGGTGCTGCTCGGCGACGCGCGCATGCTGCCGCAGCTGGCGCGCGAACAGGGCTATCTGGCCGGCGGCCCGGCCGACGCGATCGTGTCCGGGCTGGGCCTGCTGACCATGCCGCATCCCTTGCAGCGCGACATCATCGCCGCCGCGTTCCAGTGCCTGCGCCCGGGCGGCGTGTTCGTGCAGTTCACCTACGGCCCGGCCGCGCCGGTCGCCGACGCGGTCGCGCGGCAGCTGTCGCTGCGCGTGCGCCGCGGCGAATTCGTGCTGCGCAACGTGCCGCCGGCGACGGTGTACGTCTACACCCGCGAGCCGGGCTGAGGCGCGCGGCTACGACCGGTTCCTGGCCGTCAGGGAGCGCAAGATCGGCCGCCTGGCCGGCCCCGACGTCGGCTGTCCGCCCGAATACGACCCGGCCAACGAACGCGTGGCCGCGGTGCGGGACCTGGGCAAGAAGTTCGTGCTGGAGACCGTGTGGACCCATCCGGTCATGCGCGATTGCTCGCGGCAGCAGCGCTACACCCTCGTGTTCGCGCATGGGGCGTGGCGGATCGACATGAAGGAAGTCCTGCGCGCGACGACGGGCAAGTGGACGTTCTGACGAGCCGCCGCGTCGGCCCCCTGTAGGAGCGGCGCGAGCCGCGACCGCGCCAACCCAGCTACGGCGCAGCTTGCGGCGCGATCGGAGGCCCCGCGGTCGCGGCTTGCGCCGCTCCTACAGGGCTTCGCCTGAATCCGTTCTATTTTTGTTACAGATGATTGCGGTTATCGCTGTATCGTTCTGAAAATGCAGTGGCATCCTGTGCCCAGCGCCAATCCGGCGATCCCCTGGGAGCAAGATCCATGGCCACCACCGCCACCACTTACGCCCGCGTCGGCCGCAAGCTGCGCGGCCAGGCCACCTCCGACGGCGCCGGCGTGCGCCTGACCCGGGTCATCGGCGGGCCGCAACTGCCCGACCTCGACCCGTTCCTGCTGCTCGACGAGTTCGGCACCGATCAGCCCGAGGATTACCTCGCCGGCTTCCCCGAGCATCCGCACCGCGGCTTCGAGACGGTGACCTACATGCTCGACGGCCGCATGCGCCATCGCGACAACCACGGCAACGAAGGCGTGCTGGTGCCCGGCAGCGTGCAGTGGATGACCGCCGGCCGTGGCCTGGTGCATTCGGAGATGCCCGAGCAGGAGCAGGGGCGCATGCGCGGCTTCCAGCTGTGGGTGAACCTGCCGGCGCGCGAGAAGATGACCGAGCCGAAGTACCAGGAGTTCGCGCCGGAGCGCATCGTCCAGCTGGCGCCGGCCGACGGCGTGCGGGTCAAGCTGATCGCCGGCCGCATCGGCGACGCGCGCGGGCCGATTTCGCAGCCGGCGACCGACCCGGTCTATCTCGATGTCGAACTGCAGGCCGGCGCGCAGTGGGAATACGAATTGCCCGAAGGCCACAACGCGTTCGCCTATGTGTACGAAGGCGGCGTGTCGGTCGGCGACGGCGAGGATGCGCGCGCGGTCGCGGCGCAGGAAATGGCGGTGCTGGCGGGCGGTTCCACGCTCAAGCTCGGCAACGGCGATGCGGCCAGCCGGTTGATCGTGATTGCCGGGCGTCCGTTGCGCGAGCCGGTCGCGCGCTATGGTCCGTTCGTGATGAACACCAAGCAGGAGATCATGCAGGCGTTCGTCGATTTCCAGGAAGGCAAGTTCTGAGGCGGACGCGGCTGCGGATGAAGGCCGCATACGCAAGCGATAGAGGAAGGCCACGCTTCGGCGTGGCCTTTTCGTTGCGGTTTTCTTTAAGGCGAGCGGAAAGCTCCGTCCCCTGTAGGAGCGACGCAAGTCGCGACCGCGAAAACACAACTACGACGAAACCCGCGCAATGGCTGCGCTTTCGCGGTCGCGACTCGCGTCGCTCCTACAGTCGGGGACGAAGCTTCTTTGGGTCCCGCAACGACGAGTGACGACCAGCGAAGATCAAGAGCTTCCGTCCGCAAGCGGCCGGGGCACTCTCTTTGTCTTGCCAAAGAAAGTGACCAAAGAAAGGCGCTTCCCTGTTTCGAATCAAGAGCCACTATCGTTCGGAGCTTGCGCGGGCATGCGGGACAAGGGCCATCCTGGCCCGGTCCCGCACGCGCGCATCCATGCGCGCGCCCTTCGGGTCTACGGTTGCCTGCGGTAAGTTCGCAGCGGCGGGGGGAGCGAAGGGCAACGGCAAGAGCGAAATGGATTGCGGTTTCGCTGGATTGAAGAGCTGGGTTGCGAGGCGTCGACGGTTGCGGCGGCAACGCCTTCTTCAGCGGACGAAAGCACGCGCACCGCTCACGCGGCTGCCTCGCCACCAAGAAAGAGCCGCGCATCGGCGCGGCTTTTTCCTGAGACATGCGGACGGATCAGTCGTCCCTGCCCAACCACCGATACACCGCGCCGCCGATCAGCCCGCCGAGGATCGGCGCGACCCAGAACATCCACAGTTGGCCCAGCGCCGCGGCGCCGGCGAACAGCGCCACGCCGGTCGAACGCGCCGGGTTCACCGAGGTGTTGGTCACCGGAATGCTGATCAGGTGGATCAGGGTCAGGCCCAGGCCGATCGCGATCGGCGCGAAGCCGGCCGGCGCGTTCTTGTGGGTCGCGCCGAGGATGATGACCAGGAACATCGCGGTCATGACCACTTCGGTCAGGAACGCCGCGCTCGCCGAATAGCCGCCCGGCGACATCAGGTCGTAGCCGTTGCTGGCGAAGGTGCCGGCCGCGTTGGGATCGATGCTGAAGCTGCCGGTGCCGCTGGCGATGTGGAACAGCACGAAGCCGGCGAGGATCGCGCCGAGCACCTGGGCGACGATGTACGGCACCAGGTCCTTGGCCGGGAAGCGGCCGCCGGCCCACAGGCCGAAGCTGACCGCCGGGTTGAAGTGGCCGCCGGAGATGTGGCCCAGCGCATAGGCGCCGGTCAGCACGGTCAGGCCGAACGCCAGCGCCACGCCGAGCAGGCCGATGCCGAGCGGGTTGCCGGCGCCGCCGAAGTTGGCCGCGAGCACGGCGCTGCCGCAGCCGCCGAGCACCAGCCAGAAGGTACCGATGAACTCCGCACCCAGTCGCTTGATCATGATGTCTTTCCTTAAGAAGGGATGGGCGACTCTCTTGCGAGAGGCAGCGGCCCCGGGATCGACGATCGCGCCTGTTCAGCAGGGAATGGCGTTACGCAGACCCTGTTCAGCCAGGCCGATTCTCATGCTGCTCGAACCTGGAAAAATGTGCAACGCATCACATAATGTGCCGCTGAAGCAGCAAAACGATGCCACCGCCCAGAGGACGGTGGCATCGGATCGTTTGCGCTGTGATGAGGCGGTTTACTTGCTGCTCAGTCGGGACGACTGAAACCGCAGGCCCTCGGTCTGGCCGAGGATCTCCTTGAGCTGGTCGGCCGACTGCGCCTGCAGCCAGACGTGGGCGATCTTGCCGTTGCCGACTTCGATCAAGGTCTCGCGCGCCTGCACGCCGGGCTGGCCGGCGATTTCGCTGCGGTACCAGTGGATCGGCTTGCCGTCGATGTTGGTCTCTTCGGCGCGGTTGCCGCGCTTGGGCTCGAACGGCGATTTGGCGGCGATATACAGCCCGAACGCCTCGCTGCCGTCCTCGCGCAGCGCGCGGCAGAAATCAGAGTCGGCGGTGCCGCGGTATTCCCAGTGCAGACCGGTCGACGCCGGCAGCATCGGGCAGTTGCCCTTGGCCGGTTCGGCTTCCTGGGCCTTGGCGCTTGCGCACAGCACGAACAGCAGTCCCAGCCACGGCAATGCGCGGCTCTTCCCCCATGACTTCACGACACGTCCCCCTGAAAACCGTCTGTTGGTTTAAGCAGTGTTGCGAGAGCCCTCGACCGTGACCATAGTCGAGTTTGCGGGGATTGACAAACGCTTGTGCAAAGTCATAGAGCAGATTCGGAAAAATCATCGCTCCGGCAGCGGGATGAATTCGTGCTCGCCGGGGATCTGGCCGAAGCGGCCCGCGGCCCAGTCCTGTTTAGCTTGCTCGATCCGCTCGCGCGAGCTGGATACGAAGTTCCACCACAGGTGGCGCGGGCCGTCGAGCGGCTCGCCGCCGAGCAGCATGGCCTTGAGCGGGGTCTTGGCGCGCAGGCGCGGGCGGGTGCCCGGGTCGAGCACGATCAGGTGCTTCTCCGGCAGGTCGGCGCCGTCGAGCTGGGACTGGCCCTCCAGGATGTACAGGGCGCGCTCGGCGTGGCTGTCCTCGATGTCCAACTCGGCCTCGGGGTCGAGGTCGATGGCGACATACAGCGTGTCGGCGAACACCCGCACCGGCGATTCGGCGCCGAAGCCGCGGCCGGCGACGACGCGCAGCCAGGCGCCGTCGCGGCGCTGCTGCGGCAGGGTCGCGGCCGGATGGTGGTGGAACGCCGGCGCGGTTTCCTCGAACGAACGCGGCAGCGCCACCCAGGTCTGCAAGCCGTGCACGGCCTGGCCGGCGGCGCGCGGCGCGTCGGGGGTGCGTTCGGAATGGGCGATGCCGCGGCCGGCGGTCATCCAGTTGACGTCGCCGGGATGGATGTCCTGGACGCTGCCGAGGGTGTCGCGATGGCCGATCGCGCCGGACCACAGGAAGGTGACCGTGGCTAGGCCGATGTGCGGATGCGGACGCACGTCGATGCCCTGGCCGGGCGCGAATTCGGCCGGGCCCATATGGTCGACGAACACGAACGGCCCGACCGAACGCGCTTGCAGGCTGGGCACGGCGCGGCGCACCTGGAAGCCGCCGAGGTCGTGAACGCGCGGGGCGACGAGGATGGTCATGGCGTGCTCTCCTGCTTGACTGATGCAGGCAGATTGGCACGTCCAGGCTGCAATCGTGCAACCGGGGCTGCAACTCGGTGTTGCAGGCCCGGGGTGTTGCGTTGCGCCGGCTGCGCGACTGTGCGGCGGTGGATTTGCTTAGGAAAAAGTTAAGCGAATTGACCGCCGGAATGCGGATTTCGCTGCGGCCGCCGCGCTCACTGCGCTTCGAGCTTCACCGTCGCTTGCGGCGGCTCGGCGAAATCCAGCGATTGCAGCTCCAGCGTCCAAGCGCCGGCGCGCTGGCGCGGCTCGGCCGAAGTGTCGAACGACAGCGCCGACTTGGCGCCGTCGCCGCCGCTCAGTTCGAACGCGAGCACCGCTTCGCCGGCGCGGATGCATTGCATCTGCGGGCGGCAGCGCGAGTCGTTGACGACTTCGACGAAGCGCAGCCGCGATTGGTCGGGCAGGACGACGCTGTCGCCGGGATGCAGTTGCGCCGACTGGCCGGCGGCGAGGCTGCGGCCGGCGCCGCCGGCGTGGGCGCAGGCGGACAGGGCGAGCGTGCAGGCGAGGGCGAGGGCGAACGGGACGGGTTTCATCGCAGGCTCCTGGGGCCGGCATCGCGGCGGGTTGCGGCGGGCGGGTCGGCGAGAGCCGGCGCGGCCGCGTCGTTGCGATCCTCGGCGATCCGCAGCGCGCCGTCCAGCCGCGCGCGCTGCGGTTGCGCGCGGCGTCACCGATCGCGGCGACGATCGCGGCGCCGGTGCGACCGCGCCGGCGCAGTCAGCGGTCGCGTTCGATCCGCAGGCTGGTGCGGCCTTGCGCGTCGATGTCGACGATCATGCGCCGGTCGTATTCGGTTTCCGGCATCGGCTCGACCGCGCAGGCGCACAGCGCGGCGGCGATGTCCGGCGCGGTGTTGCTGTGGCCGACCACCAGGGTCGCGCCGTCGCTGCGTTCGCGGCGCAACTGCGCGGCGAATTCGGCGGCCGGGCGCTTGGCGTCGTAGACGATCGGAGTCAACGCGTGTTCGCGCGCGGCCGGCTCGCCGGTCTGCAAGGTGCGGCGGTACGCGGTGACATAGACCGCGCGCAGCGGTTCCTCGCGCACGCGCGCGGCCAGGCGTTGCGCGCGCTCGCGGCCGGCCGGCGCGAGCTCGGGATCGCGCGTGCCGTCGTCGGCTTTCTCGGCGTGGCGCACCACGATGTAGCGCGCGGCCGGCGCAGACGATGCGGGCGGTGCGCTGGCGCAGCCGGCCAAGCCCGACAGCAGCGCGGCGAACGACAACGATGCGGCGATTCGATGCATGGCGGCTTCCCGTGGCGATGCGGCAGCCGGCAGCTTACTGCAAGCCGTCGCGGCGGCTCACTTCAGCAGGTCGGCGCCGGCCTGGGCGATCTGCCCGTCCTGCGCGGCCTGTGCGCCGGACACGCCGATGCCGCCGATCACCTGATCGCCGAGCAGCAGGCGCACGCCGCCTTCGATCGGCAGCGAGTGCGGCAGGCCCAGCACGACGTGGTTGCCCGCTTCCAGCAGCTTCTGATGGAAACCGCTGTCGCGGCGGTAGTCGGCGGCGTGCACGGCCTTGCCGATGGCGACTTCGACGCTGGAGTTGGGGGTGCCGTCCATGCGCTGGAAATGCAGCAGCCGGCCGGCCTCGTCGACGATGGCGATCGACACCGACAGGTTCTGCGCGCGCGCCTTGGCCGCGGCGGCCGCGGCGATTTGCTCGGCGGCGGCGAGGTTGAGCACGGTGCGCTGCGGGAGCTGGGTCTTGAGCGGCGGGGCGGCGAGGGTCGGCATGGCGGCGAGGCAGAGGGCGGCGGCTAGAGCGAGCGAAGTGCGGAGCATGCGCGAAGGCTCGGCGGAAGAGTGTGCGCAGGCTAGCGGAGGGGCGGGCGGGACGGCAGTGCAGTTTGTACTGCTGTTTGCGGCGTAGTTGGATTGTCGCGGTCGCGGCTTGCGCCGCTCCTACAGGGGCTGCGGCCGGTACGCGCAAGACGCCGCCGAATCCCGGCGGCTCGTTGTAGGAGCGGCGCGAGCCGCGACCGCGACACTTCGCTTGCGACGCGCGCCGGCGATCCGATGACCGCCGCGCCGCCGCCGCTCAATGCTTGGTATCGAGCAACATCAACAGCCCCTTCGCGGCCGCCAGCCGCGCTGGCGCATCCGGCAGCTCGAGCTTGATCCGCAGCTTGTCCGGCCCGTCCATCTGATAGAGCTTCGGCTGCCCCTGGATCATCTTGATGATCGACAGCGGATCGACATTGGGCCGCTCGACGAACTGCAGGCGGCCGCCCTTGTCGCCGAGGTCGAGCTTGCGGATGCCCAGCGCGGTCGCGGCGAGCTTGAGTTCGGCCACCGCGAACAGGTGCTTGGCCGCGTCCGGCAGCAGGCCGAAGCGGTCGATCATCTCTACCTGCAGCTCGCGCAGTTCCTCGTTGCCGCGCGCGCCGCTGATGCGCTTGTACAAGGTCAGGCGGGTGTGCACGTCGGGCAGGTAATCCTCGGGGATCAGCGCCGGAATGTGCAGTTCGACTTCGGCGCCGCGCGCGTCGGTGGAATCCACGTCCGGCAGCTTGCCCTGGCGGATCGAACGCACCGCGCGCTCCAGCAGCTCGGTGTAGAGGCTGAAGCCGACCTCGGCCATCTGCCCGCTCTGGTCCTCGCCGAGCAGCTCGCCGGCGCCGCGGATTTCCAGGTCGTGGGTGGCCAGGGTGAAGCCGGCGCCGAGTTCGTCCATCGAGGCGATCGCCTCCAGCCGCTTCTGCGCGTCGGCGGTGACCGAGCGCTGGTCCGGGATGACCAGATAAGCGTAGGCGCGATGGTGCGAACGGCCGACGCGGCCGCGCAGCTGGTGCAGCTGGGCCAGGCCGAACTTGTCGGCGCGGTTCATGATGATGGTGTTGGCGTTGGGGATGTCGATGCCCGACTCGATGATGGTCGTGCACAGCAACACGTTGAAGCGCTGCTTGTGGAAGTCGAGCATCACGCTCTCGAGTTCGCGCTCGGCCATCTGGCCGTGGGCGATGCCGATGCGCGCTTCCGGCACCAGCTCTTCGAGCTGGCGCTTCATCCGGCCGATGCTCTCGACGTCGTTGTGCAGGAAGTACACCTGGCCGCCGCGCGACAGCTCGCGCTGGAACGCCTCGCGCAACTGCATGTCGTCCCACGGCACGACGAAGGTCTGCACCGCCAGCCGGTGCGCCGGCGGGGTGGCGATGATGCTGAGGTCGCGCAGCCCGGCCATCGCCATGTTCAGCGTGCGCGGGATCGGCGTGGCGGTCAGCGTGAGCAGGTGCACGTTGGCGCGCAGCGCCTTCAGCGCTTCCTTCTGGCGCACGCCGAAGCGTTGTTCCTCGTCGACGATGACCAGCCCGAGGTCCTTGAAGCGCACGTCGCTCTGCAACAGGCGATGGGTGCCGACGACCACGTCGATCTTGCCTTCGCTGAGCTTCTCCAGTTCGGCCTTGATTTCCTTGCTGGTCTTGAAGCGCGACAGCACCTCGACCTTGAGCGGCCAGTCGGCGAAGCGGTCGCGGAAATTGCGGTAGTGCTGTTCGGCCAGCAGCGTGGTCGGCACCAGCACCGCGACCTGCTTGCCGGCGGCGGCGGCGACGAAGGCCGCGCGCACCGCGACTTCGGTCTTGCCGAAGCCGACGTCGCCGCAGACCACCCGGTCCATCGGCTGGCTGCTGCCGAGGTCGCGGATCACCGCTTCGATCGAGGAATGCTGGTCGGGCGTTTCCTCGAACGGGAACGCCGCCGCGAACGGTTCGTACATGGCCCGGTCGACGTCCAGCGCGAGGCCGGCGCGGGCCTGGCGCTTGGCCTGGATTTCCAGCAGTTCGGCGGCGACGTCGCGGACTTTTTCCGCGGCCTTGCGCTTGGCCTTGGTCCATTGCTCGCCGCCGAGCGAATGCAAAGGCGCGGTTTCCACCGACGCGCCGGAGTAGCGGCTGATCAGGTGCAGCTGCGCGACCGGCACGTACAGCCGGTCGCCCTTGGCGTATTCGATTTCCAGGTATTCGCCGGGCTGGCCGCCGGCTTCGAGCACGATCAGGCCGCGGTAACGGCCGACGCCGTGGTCCTCGTGCACGATCGGCGCGCCTTCGGACAACTCGCCGAGGTCGCGGATGATCGCCTCGGGCTCGCGCCCGGCGCGCTTGCGCCGGCGCGGCTGCGAGGCGCGCTCGGGGAACAGCTGGCGTTCGGTCAGGATCGCCAGCGCCGGTTCGTCGATCGCGAAGCCGTCGTCGAGCGGCGCCACCGCGATCGCGAAGCGCGCCGCGCCGTCGCGGAACGCGGTCCAGTCGGCGACGGTCTCGGGGCGCAGCCCGGCCGATTGCAGCACTTCCAGCAAGGCTTCGCGGCGGCCGGCGGTGTCGGCGGCGATCAGCACCCGGCCCGGATAGCTGGCGAGGAAGGATTTGAGCGCTTCGGCCGGCGCGGTGTCGCGCGCGGCCACCGGCAGGTTCGGCGCGGGCTGCTCGCCGAGCGCCAGCGCGCGCGGACGCTGCGCGTGCTGCTCGCCGCACAGTTCGATGCGCTCGCCCTGGTTGAGCCGTTCGCGCAGGCCGACCGGGCTCAGGTACAGCTGGTCCGGCGGCAGCAGCGGCCGTTCGATGTCGTGGCGGCGTTGCTCGTAGCGCTCGCCGGTGTGGGCCCAGAACGCGTCGGCGGCTTCGAGCGCGCCGTCGGCGATCACCGGCAGCACGTTGCCGGCGAGGTAGTCGAACAGGGTCGCGGTCTGTTCGAAGAACAGCGGCAGGTAGTACTCGATGCCCGACGGCGCCAGCCCGGCCTTGAGGTCCTGGTACAGCGCGCTGCGCCGGGTGTCGAGGTCGAAGCGCTCGCGCAGCGCGTCGAGCGCGCGCTTCAGCGAAGCCTCGTCGAGCGGCACTTCGCGGCCCGGCAGCAGCTGCACGCGTTCGATCTTGTCGAGCGAGCGCTGCGATTCGGGATCGAATGCGCGGATGGTTTCGATCTCGTCGTCGAGCAGCTCGACCCGGAACGGCGAGTCCGCGCCCATCGGATACACGTCGAGCAGGCCGCCGCGCACGGCGAAATCGCCGGGGTCGAGCACTTGCGGCACGTTGCGGTAGCCGGCCGATTCGAGCCGGCGCTTTTCGCCGTCCAGGTCCAGGCGCTGGCCGACGCGCACGTCGAAGCTGCCGCCGACCACGTGGCGCAGCGGTGCGAGCCTCTGCAACAGCGTCTGCACCGGCACCACCACGATGCCGCGCTTGAGCGACGGCAGCCGGTGCAGCGCGGACAGGCGTTGCGAGACGATGTCCGGATGCGGGCTGAAGACGTCGTAAGGCAACGTCTCCCAATCCGGGAACGGCAGCACCGGCAGCGCGCCGTCGGCCGCGCCTTCGGCGCCGAGCAGGGTGCGCAGATCGGCTTCGAGCTGATGCGCGCCGTGATTGTCGCGGGTCACCGCCAGCAGCGGGCCGTCGTGTTCGCCGGCGGCGCGGGCGATCGCCCAGGCCAGCGCGGAGGGCGAGGCCGGCGCGCGCCACCAGGCGCGCTGCTGGCCGGTCTTGGGCAGAAGAGCGGGCACGTGCGGAAGAGTTCGCTGGGGGCGGCTAGGTTAGCCGCAGCGGAAGGGGCCGTCACCTCGGCCGCGGCCGGCGCCGGAGTGGGGCGGAAACTGGGTTCGAAGTGGGGGCGAACGACGCCGAAACAAGCGTAGCGCGCGTCGGCGCGGCACGCTGCTGTGGCCGGTCACGCGCGGTCGGTGACTTTTGTGAGCCCGTACCGCTGCCGCATCGGCGGCAGCGGATGTACGGTCGCAGCCCGCGCGATGCGCGGTGCTAGCCTGCGCGAGCGGCCGTACGCGCGGCCGCGCAGGCGAATCCACGGACAGACGATCCATCCCGACGGACTTTCAAGGAGACAGGACATGCAAAGGAACCACCGCCCGCGCGCGCTGCGTCGCGCTGCCCTCGCCGCGCTGATTCTGGCCGGCTGCGTGTTTTCGTTGAGCAGCCTGGCGCTGCCGGTGCCTCCGCCCAACGGCGGCGGCTGGTTGATCTACACCTACTACGCCAAGGACGAGAGCGGCCACGACATCGTGGTCGGCACGCGCTATCAGGGCGGCTGCCCGGGCCCGCAGCCGCACGACTCCGGCGTGACCACCTCGCGCTTCACCTACGCGTACGTGGGCTGCGGCCAGAACTGAGCCGTCTGCGCGGGCCGCGACCCGGTCGCGGCCCGCGCGCAGATGCGCAAGTCGCGGGCCGGGAGGACGGCTGACGCAACGCGATACGTCGCGCAGGAATCGCGCTTTGCGTCCGCGGTCGCGGAAGCGCGCGGCGCAACGCGCTATACGGGGCGCTGATTGTCGGCGATGGGATGTGCGGCCGAAGGCCGGCGGGCCTGCTGCGGGCGGGTAGCGCTGCGCCGGTGTGCGGACGCCCGGACGTCGACGACGCAGTCCGTTTCGAATGGAGGCAGGGGACGCCGAATCAACCACGGCATCGCGGCCGCAGCGGCCGCACCATCGTTCCCGGCCGCGCGTCCGCGCGGGCCGATGGCGTGCCGACGCTAAGGAGAAGCCCGATGAGGCGCAAGACAGTCAAATGGTCGCTCGCCGCCGCCGCGCTCGCGCTGGCCGGCTCGTTTTCGCTGGGTCTGTCGGCATTGCCGTATCCGCCCGACAACGGCTGGATGATCGTGACCTGGAGCAGCGACGGCGTCGCCCATGGCCAGCGGCATTACGGCAACTGCCCGCCGAACACGCCGTATCCGCTGGACTGGGGCTATACCGGCGGCACGCCGACGATCACCTACATGGACTGCGCCAGCGTCGAGTAAACGCGGCGTCCGCAGTATCGACCGCCGCGTACGCGGCGACGGTTAAAGAGGAACGATGCGATGAACAAGATCATGCGCGATTCGCGCGTACGCCGCGGCGGGCTGGGCCTGGCGCTGGTGGCGCTGGCGGCGTTCGCGCCGCTGGGGCTGGCCGGGCCGGTGGTGCCCAACGGCAAGTTGTTGATCACCACGTACTGGTTCGAAGGCGAGGCGGTCGGCGGCGATGTCGACGGGGTCTGTCCCGAAGGCGCGCCGATGCCGCTGCCGTGGGGGCGGCGCACCAGCCAGAAGACGTATTCGTACATGGCTTGCGCGGCGCCGCCGGGCACCGAGCCCTGAGCGAAAGGTTGCAGCGGCTCGCCCCCGTCGCCGAGTGCGGCGGCGGGGGCGGCGGCTGGCGCCGGAGGCGCCAAAGCCGGTATCAGGCGCCGCTGGCGCGACGTTCCCAATCAGGCGCCGGTGGCGCGACAGTCCCGATCAGGCGCCGGTGGCACGACGTTCCTAATCAGGCGCCGGTGGCGCGACATTCTAATCAGGCGCCGGTGGCGCCTTCGGCCGCCGTCGGCTTGTTGCGCAGATCCAGCGACACCCGGATCAGGCCTGGCGAATCCTGGTGGAACTCGCGTTCGAAGCCGAGCGAGTGCGCCAGCGACAGCATCGGTGTGTTGTGTTCGAACACGTCGCCGTACAGCCGGTGCACCTTCTTGCCGCGCGCCCACTTCACCAGCCGGGTCATCAGATAGCGGCCCAAACCCATGTTGGCGATGTAGCGGCTGACCAGGATCGCGAACTCGGCGTCCTGGGTGCGCTCGTCGATCGCGACCCGCGCGACCGCGCCGACCAGGGCCTCGCCCGGCGGCAGCGGCTCGGCCGCGACCAGGGCGAACTCGGTGCGCGGATCGACCCGGGTGAAGCGCTCGGCCATCTCGGGGGTGAGCTCCTTGAGCGCGTAGAGGAAGCGCTGGCGCACCTCGTCGGGCTGGAGCAGGGCGAAACCGGCGCGAAGAGGATCGGCGTCCTCAGGCCTGACCGGACGGATCAGGACTTCGCGTCCGTTGGGGAGCCGCTGGCGTTCGTGCCAGGGCGGGAGACGTTCACGCGTGGCCATGAGCGGATAGTGGCACATTGTGACGAATTTGGCCCTTCATCCGATTCGCGGCGGCGGCACCGGCGGGCCGGCGACACTGAACAGCCTGAATGCGTGTCCGGCAGGGTGAAGGGTGGGCCCTGCCGGGGGTACGGCACTTTCGATGGGTACGGCCGTCGCTGGGGGATGCGGACGACAGGCATGATGGCCGTGTGAATGCGGCCTGACAATGCCCAACCGACGGACGCGATGCCAGTGCCAGGTGGGGTGGGGGTGGCACGGACGGTGTGTCGGGGCAGGCCGGGGGAGCGCCGGGCAAGGCGAAGACCGTACGACCCGTCGCGCACTTACCGGACGTCACGCCCGCGAAGGCGGGCATCCAGGGCTCCATCCAGCCAGGACGCTGAAGCCTCTGGATCCCCGCGTTCGCGGGGATGACGATCTGGAAGAGGCACCGCGAAACCCACCCGCCGTCATGCCCGCGAAGGCGGGCATCCAGGGCTTTACCGAGGCAGGGCGCTGAAGTCTCTGGATCCCCGCTTTCGCGGGGATGAAGGTCTGCAAGAGGCGCCGCGAAACCCACCCGCCGCCATGCCCACGAAGGCGGGCATCCAGGGCTTTGCCGAGGCAGGGCGCTGAAGTCTCTGGATCCCCGCTTTCGCGGGGATGACGATCTGGAAGAGGCACCGCGAAACCCACCCGCCGTCATGGCCGCGAAGGCGGGCATCCAGGGCTTTGCCGAGGCAGGGCGCTGAAGTCTCTGGATCCCCGCTTTCGCGGGGATGACGGTCTGGAAGAGGCACCGCGAGACCCACCCGCCGTCATGCCCGCGAAGGCGGGCATCCAGGGCTTTACCGAGGCAGGGCGCTGAAGTCTCTGGATCCCCGCGTTCGCGGGGATGACGATCTGCAAGAGGCGCCGCGAAACCCGCCCGCCGTCATGCCCGCGAAGGCGGGCATCCAGGGCTTCATCCAGGCCGGACGCTGAAGTCTCCGGATCCCCGCGTTCGCGGGGATGACGTTCTGCAAGAGGCGCTGCGAACCCCACCGACCGTCATGCCCGCGAACGCGGGCATCCAGGGCTTCATCGCGACGCAGTTACCGTGCGCCCAACATCGACGCATCCCGCGCGAACACCCGCGCCTGCCAAGCGCCAGCCACTCAACCGCCAGCATCGGCAATGCTAGACTCCGGCGCCTCGACCCAAGGAGCAGTTCAGTCATGGCAGGTGGTGGTGATTCGACCCGCGCGATCTTCTTCGCGCTCGGCGCCAATTTCGCGATCGCGGTGGCCAAGGGCGTGGCCGCGTTCTTCACCGGCTCCAGCGCCATGCTGGCCGAGACCGTCCACTCGCTGGCCGACTGCGGCAACCAGGGCCTGCTGATCCTCGGCCTCAAACAGGCCAAGCGCCCGCCGTCGCCGGACTATCCGCTGGGTTACGGCAAGGCGATCTACTTCTGGTCGTTCCTGGTCGCGGTGATGCTGTTCACCGTCGGCGGCATGTTCTCGTTGTACGAAGGCATCCACAAGCTGCAACACCCCGAGCCGCTGAAGCAGTGGTGGTGGGCCGCCGGCGTGCTCGCGTTCGGCATCGTCGCCGAAGGCGTTTCGATGCGCGCCTGCCTGCAGGAAGTGGCCAAGGCGCGCGGGCAGCGTTCGCTGTGGCAGTGGTTCCGCGAGAGCCGCCAGGCCGAACTGGTGGTGATCTTCGGCGAAGACCTCGCCGCGCTGCTGGGCCTGGTGCTGGCGCTGATCGCGGTGATGCTGACGGTGGTCACCGGCAACCCGATCTGGGACGCCATCGGCACGGTGTGCATCGGCGCGCTGCTGATCATCGTGGCGGTGTTCGTCGCCATCGAGGTCAAGGCGATGCTGATCGGCCAGAGCGTCGACCCGCTGCGCCAGCAGCAGATCCGCGAGTTCCTCGACGCGCGCCCGGAAGTGGCGCGCGTGATCAGCCTGATCACCCTGCAACTGGGCAACGAAGTGATGGTGTCAGTGCAGGCGCAGATGCGCGAAGAGCACAGCGTCGCCGGCCTGACCGAGCAGATCAACGCGGTCGAGCGGGCGATGAAGCAGGCCTTCCCGGAAGTGCGCTGGAGCTTCTTCGAGCCGGACTTCAAGCCCGCGGCGTAAGCCGCGGCGTTGCGCGAAACAGCCCGGCCCCGCGCCGGGCTTTTCGTTTGCGCGCTTTGTTCGCGCGTCGGTCGCGGCGATAATCCGACCGTAACGGACCGGGAAGGGATGCGATGAACACGGGCAAGGCGGTGTTGTTGTCGAGCGCGATCGTGCTGGCCTTGCTCGGCGCGGCCGGCGGCGGGCTGTATCTGCTCGACCGCAAGATGAAAAACACCCACTACCGTCTTCAGTTCAATCCGACGACCGACAAGTCGGGGAACAAAACCGCCGACAAGGGCGCGGACGCGAGCGAGCTCGACGCCGAAGGCTGCGGCTTGAAAGACGAGCACGCCCTGGCCAAAGCCGCGCTGGCCCCGGCCGCGCTGGCGCTGGAGCGCAGTCAGCGGCCGCTGCTGCGCATCGCGCTCGCGCCGATGGCGCGCGACGAAACCCGCGCCAGCAAGGTCGGCGGCCGCGCCTACTGGGCGGCCGGGCGCGAGTATCCGCGCGATCCGCAGGGCCGGCCGTTGAGCCTGCTGGCGCAGATCGATCTGGCCGCGGTGCCGAAGATGCCCGGCTATCCCGAGCGCGGCCTGTTGCAGTTCTTCATCCATGGCGACGACTACTACGGCGCCGCGCTCGACGCCGCCGACCGCGGCGACCGCATGCAGGCGCTGGCGCAGCAGAAGAGTTTTCGCGTGGTGTATTGGGCCGACACCTCGGCGCCTGCGGTCGCGCCGCCCGCGGGCGCGGCGGTCGAGCAGTTGCCGTTCGATCCGGCCAAGCCGCGGCGGATGACGTTTTCCACCGACTACGAAAGCATCGGCATCGCCGATGTCGGTTTGAACGACGCCTTGGGCGGCGATCCGGCCGAGCTGGCGGCGCAGTATCTGCGCGAGCATCCGCAGGCCACGGACAGCTACGAGGAACTCACCGACAAAGTGTCCGAGTATCTCGACCGCAGCGGCCACAAGCTCGGCGGCCACCCGCAGTTCACCCAAAGCGACCCGCGCGAGCCGGGCGACCGCCGGGTGCTGCTGTTCCAGCTCGACAGCGACGATCAGATGATGTGGGGCGATTCGGGCATCGCCAATTTCTTCATCGATCCCGACGACCTGGCGCGCGCGGATTTCAGCCGTGTGTCGTATCACTGGGATTGCTACTGAGCTCCCGGCGAAACTCGCTGCGGCGTGCGTGCGCCGCCACCGTCGCCAGCACCGCGCGCCGTGCCTCGTCCTGTTCGACAGCAACGTGTCCGGCTGTTTCGCGGCGGGCGCGCGCTTGCCGCGCAGGCGTCTGCACGCATCGACGCCGTCCCTGCATCGGCCGCGACGGTCTTCGAGACCACGCGGCGCTCCCGCGATTTCCACCCGCGCCACGGCTTCGTCGCCAGCCGCACGCCGTACTGCGGATTCGCGCCGGCCACGGCCTGATCGAGATGCGGCGGCTGTCGCCGCGCGCTGCGGCCGGACAAGCCGGGCCGCGACTGCGCGGCCCGGCCGGGACAGTCAGGGAAGCACGCAGCCGCAGCGGCGATAGCAATCGGCGTAGTTCAACTCGCAGTTGGTGGTGGCCGGGTTGCAGCTGGCGTAGGCACGCTCGCAACCCAGGCGGCAGGTGTTGTTGCAGGCGGCGACCGCAGTGGCGGTCATGCCGATGCCGAAGGCGAACGCGCAGCAGGCGAGCAGGACGGCTTTCTTCCTAAGCATGGCGAAATCCTTGTCTGGGCCCGTCATTGGGCGCCGTCGGTCTTACGGCATGCGCCGTCGCGGCGGCAAGGCGTCAGCGGCGGAACTGTGATGCCGGCGCGCGCGCGGCGCCGTGCGCGCGCCGGCGGCGCAGCGCCGGCAGCGGTTTTCGTTGCGTTGCAGCGCGCGATTGCGACGGCGCGCCCGTCGGCCCGCTCAGTCGGCCTGCTTCAGCCACTGCACCGCGCCGGCCGCATCCGCGGTCTCGCCGAGCGTGCGCGCCAGCGCCGGCAGCACCGCCTGCATCTGCTGGTCGAAATGCCACGGCGCATTGAGCACCAGCAGGCCGCTGCCGTTCATGCGCAGCGGCGAATCGTCGGCGCGCACCAGCAGTTCGACGGTCAGTGCGGACTTGGCCGGCAAGGTCGCGGCGCGGCGGTAGAACGGTTGCAGCGCGCGCCGGCGCTTGATCGGGTACCACAGCGCATAGGTGCCCTGCGGCCAGCGCGTCAGCGCATCGCGCAACGCGGCCAGGGCGGTGTCGAACTCGGCCAGCTGCGCTTCGAACGGCGGGTCGATCAGGACCAGGCCGCGGTTGTAGCGGGTTTCGCCGATGCGCGGCGGCAGCAGCGCCTTCATCGCCGCGTAGCCGTCGCGCTGGTGCGCGGCGACGCGCTCGTCGCGGGCGAACACGTGCTTGAGCTGGGCCGCTTCTTCCGCTTGCAGCTCGCACGCGGCGATGCGGTCGTCGCTGCGCAGCGCATGCGCCAGCAGCCACGGCGAGCCCGGATAGGCGGCGCCGCCGTGCTCCTGGCGGCAGGCGCGCACGGCGGTCAGGTAACGCCCGATCAGCGGCTGCTTGGGCGCCTCGGCCAGCAACCGGCCGATCCCGCCCTCGGCCTCGCCGGTGCGCTGGGCCGAATTGCCGTCCAGCGCGTACAGCCCGCGCCCGGCATGGGTGTCCAGGGCGAACAGCGGCGCCGGCTTGGCGGTCAGCGCATCGCACACGGCGAGCAGGGCGATGTGCTTGAGCACGTCGGCGTGGTTGCCGGCGTGGAAGGCGTGGCGGTAGTTCATGGGGCCGGGAATCGGGAATAGGGAATGGGGAATCGGGGGAGCGCTTGCGCGGGCATTATGCCGGTTGCGCGCCAGGACCGTTTTCCAGATGGCTGTGGCCCGCTGGCAGGTGAGGCATCATGTGCCTGCGTCGCCGCTTTCCGATTCCCTATTCCCCATTCCCGACTCCCGGCTCCATGCGCATCCTCCTGGTAGAAGACGAATCCGCCATCGCCGACACCGTGCTCTACGCGTTGCGCGCCGAGGGCTTCCAGGCGGTGCATTGCCTGACCGGCGGCGACGCGCTGCGCGAAGCGGCGCGCGAGCCGTTCGACCTGGCCGTGCTCGACGTGGGCCTGCCCGATATCGGCGGCTTCGCGCTGTGCCGCGAACTGCGCCGCGAGCGCGATCTGCCGGTGATCTTCCTGACCGCGCAGAACGCCGAGGCCGACCGCATCCTCGGCCTGGAGATCGGCGCCGACGATTACGTGACCAAGCCGTTCTCGCCGCGCGAGCTGGCGACCCGGGTGCGGGTGGTGCTGCGCCGCGTCGGCGGCGTCGGCGCGGCCGGCGCCGCGGCCGCCGAGCCGGAGCGCGGCTTCGTCCACGACAACGAGGGCAAGCGCATCCGCTACCGCGGCCAGGCGCTGGACCTGACCCGCTACGAATACGGCCTGCTGGCCGCTTTGCTGCAACGCCCCGGCGCGGTGCTGTCGCGCGCGCAGCTGATGGACCGGGTCTGGGGCGACGCGCTCGACAGCGGCGACCGCACCGTCGACACCCACATCAAGACCTTGCGCGCCAAGCTGCGCGATGTCGATTCCGACGCCGATCCGATCCGCACCCATCGCGGCCTGGGCTATTCGCTGGACAACGGCTGAGCGAAGGCGCGCGCATGAAAATCGGACTGCGGATCTTCCTCGGCTATTTCCTGATCGTGGCGCTGGCCGCGACCTTGCTGGCGCGGGTGTTCGTGGCCGAGGTCAAGCCGGGCGTGCGCCAGGCGATGGAAGACACCCTGGTCGACACCGCCAACGTGCTGGCCGAGCTGGCCGCCGACGATTTCCTCGCCGGCCGCATCGACCAGGGCGATTTCGCCAAGCGCGTGCGCGCGCTGGCGGCGCGCGACGTCGGCGCGGCGATCTGGGGCTTCCGCAAGCGCTCGTCGAACTACCGCGTCTACGTCACCGACGCCGCCGGCAAGGTGGTGTTCGACAGTTCCGGGCGCGACGTGGGCAAGGACTATTCGCGCTGGAACGACATCTACCTGACCTTGCGCGGGCGCTACGGCGCGCGCTCCAGCCCCGGCGAGAGCGGCGATCCGGACGACACGGTGATGCACGTGGCCGCGCCGATCCGCGACGACGCCGGGCGGATCGTCGGCGCGCTCAGCGTGGCCAAGCCGAACAGCGCGATCGCGCCGTTTATCGCCCGCAGCCAGCACGTGGTGGTGCGCTGGGGCTTCGTGCTGATGGGCGCGGCGCTGCTGGTCGGGGTCGGCGTGTCGTGGTGGCTGTCGCGGCAGATCGGCCTGCTGCGCCGCTACGCCAACGCGGTCACCGCCGGCGCGCGCGCGACCGCGCCGGACGCGGCCGGCGAGTTCGGCGAACTGGGCCGCGCGCTGGAGACGATGCGCACGCGCCTGGAAGGCAAGCAGTACGTCGAGCAGTACGTGCACACCCTGACCCATGAGATGAAAAGCCCGCTGGCGGCGATCCGCGGCAGCGCCGAGCTGCTGGAATCGCCGCCCGGCGAAGGCGGCATGAGCGGCGCCGACCGCGCCCGCTTCGCCGGCAGCATCCGCCGTCAGGCCGAGCGGCTGGCGCAGATGATCGACAAGCTGCTGGCGCTGGCCGCGGTCGAGCATCGCCAGAGCCTGGACAAGCCCGAGCCGGCGGCGCTGGCGGCGATCGCCCAGGAAGCGGCCGAGCATTGCGCGCAGCGCTTGCGCGACAGCGGCGCCAAGCTGCTGCTCGACCTGGAGCCGAACCTGCCGCCGGTGCAGGGCGACGCGTTCCTGCTGCGCCAGGCGCTGGTCAACCTGATCGACAACGCCGCCGATTTCTCGCCCGACGGCGGCGAGATCCTGCTGCGCCTGCGCCGCGACGGCGACCGCCAGCGCATCGAGATCGGCGACCGCGGCCCCGGCGTGCCCGACTACGCGCTGGGCCGGGTGTTCGAACGCTTCTATTCGCTGCCGCGCCCGGCCGGCGGCAGCCGCAGCAGCGGCCTGGGGCTGTGTTTCGTGGCCGAGGTGGCCGCGCTGCACGGCGGCGAAGCCGCGCTGGGCAATCGCGAAGGCGGCGGGGCGCAGGCGAGTTTGAGCGTGCCGGGCTGAGCATGCCGCGCTGAGCGCGCCGCCGGCGAGGGCGGCGCGCGTGGCGACTTACAACGCCGCGTCTTCGCCCTCGCCGGGCAGCCCGCGGCGCCGGGCCCGGTTCTGCGCCATCGCGAACTTCATCCGGCTGAAGAACGAATCGCCCTCGACGAAGTCGAGCACGTTGCGCACGTAATCGCTGTCGGGCTGCAGATGGCGCGCGGCTTCGACCCAGCACACCGCTTCGTCGTACTGGTAGCCCGGCAGCTTCTTGTCGCCGTACCACCACGCCAGCGAGACCATCGAATCCAGGTAGCCGTCGTTGGCGAATTCGAGCACATGCGGCTCGGCGCGCCGGCGCGCCGACAGCGGCGGCCAGTCGAAGCGCAGGATCGCGCCGAAGTAATCCCGGACGCGGTCGAGCAAGCGCACGTCGAATTCCTGGTGATCGCCTTGCAGGACTTCCTCGATCCGGGTCCGCGCGCGTTCGAGATAATCCAGCGCCTCGCCCGCGATGGCGTCGGCCTGCGCGCCGGACACTTCGCCTTCGCGCACCGGCGCCATCGCCAGCCAGGCGACGTTGAACATCGCCACTTCGTGACGGTTGTCGGCGGCCTGCCGATAGTACTGCAGCGCGCGCTCGGTGTCGGCGCGCTCGTCGTGGAAATAGGCGCCGCAGCTGAACTGCGCGGAGGCGTCGCCGAGCGCCGCGGCCTTGAGCCACATCGGCAGCAGCGCGTCCGCGCCCAGGGTTTCGCCGAGCGGGGCCAGCGCGTTGAACGGCGAGTCGGGGACGTGGCTGCGGTCGTCGGTCTTGGCTGCGGCCAGTTCGAACCAGCCGTCGGCGACCTGCGCATTGCGCTCGATCCCGGCCCAGCCGTTGATGCTCAACAGGCCGTACAGCGCCGCGCCGTGCGCGCTGACCAAGCGGTTCACCTCGGCGATCTTGCCGAGCCACGGCCCGCGGTCGTCGCTGGCGCACCACGTCGATACCGCGCGCACCAGCGCCCACGGTTCGTAATGGTTGTGCGGCGCGCTTTGGGCGTAATGGGCGCAGGCCGCTTCGATGCGGCCGTTGCGCACTTCCAGGTAAGCCAGATACTTGTGCACGCGGCCGCGCAGGTTCTCCGCCAGCGGCCGCTCCAGCAACTGCTGGCCCAGGCGCAGGTGGTGGCGCAGCACGCGCGGGTCCTCAAGCAGGTCGCTGTCGTCGACTTCCAGTTCGTCGAACCAGGCGAAGAAGCGCAGCGTGTTGCGTTCGTGCTCGTCGAAGCGTTCGCACAGCGGCGAATCGGCGAAGGCGAGCATTTCCTCCCAGCTGCCGCCCCAGCGCGGCATGCGCAAGGATACGTAGGCGGCGGCCGCGTCGAGCGCGTGCGGGTCCAGCGCGAACGCGACGCGCAGCCAGTATTGCAGCGCGGCCTCGTCCTGGTCGGGCTGTTCGCGCCGCCACGCCAGCGGCTCGGCGGTCAGCGGCGGCGGCAGGTGGTGCGGCAGCGTACGCAGATACTCGGCCAGCTCGGCGGCCGCGCCGGACGGCGCCAGCATCGCCTCGATCTCGGCCGATTCGCCGTGGCCCGGCAGCGCAGCAGGCCGTTCGCTCTTGAGCAGCCAGCGCCGCCACCACTTGGGTTCGCCGAACGCGGCTTCGGTGTAGAGCACGCTGGCGATCGCCGGCCACTCGCCGTGGCCGCCGTCGAGCATGCGGATCACCGCGCACAGCATCGCGTCCTGCGCGGTGCGCGCGCAGGCGCGCATCGCCGGGGTCACCCGGTCGGCGGTGGCGGTGCTGCGGTACTCGCCGAACCACGCGGCCCAGTAGGCGACTTCGAGCATCGCCGGAAACCGGCTGTCGGGCCGTTGCGCGCGCCATTGCCGCAGTTGCGCGAGCGCGTCGCGGCCGTGTGCGAGGGCGTGGCCGAAGAAGTCGCCGTAGACCTCGATGTAGTCCAGCGCGGGCTGCGCTTCGCTCTGCGCATCGCGCACCGCCTGCAGCGCGCGCTCGAGCTCGTCCCAGCGTTGCTGCGGCAGCCACGCCGCGTAGTCGACGCGGCCTTGCGCGGCGATGGCCTCGGCGACGCTGACGGCTTTGAGTGGGGACATGGACGATCCTTGTGCGTGGGGGAATGGGGTAGAACGAGCCGCCGGTGCGCGCAGGGTCATACAGCGACCATCGAACCGGGCGGGGCCGATCCGGCCGCGATCGCCGCGCGCAGGTCGAACCCGGACCAGCTCAGCCGCGTCCACGCGCAATCGTACTGGTCGAGGTAATCGGCGATCGCCACTTCGGTGGCGCGGGCGCTGTGCGCCTCGCCGCTCCAGCGCAGCTGGGTGGCATGGCCGCGGCCGGCGGCGGCGCCGAACGCGCGCCAATCGGCGAAGCCGTCCTGGACGCGCTGGGCGTTGAGCAGCGACAGCGGCCAGCCCTGCGCGTCGTCGATCAGGCCCCAGGCCGCGAGCAGGCGCAGCAGGTAGCCCTGGCGCATGGCGTGCCAGGCCAGCAGGTCGCGGACGGGATCCGCGTCGGGCGCGGCCGGGCCCGGCGAGCCGGTCGTTTCCAGCAGATTCGGGTCAGAGAAACCGGGCACGCGGAAGAATCCGGCGCAGAAGTTCCGCACCGCCGCCTCGGCGCCGTCGCGCGCGAAGCCCAGTTCGGATTCGACCTGGGTGCGGATGCGTTGCGGGATTCCCGCCGGCGCGGCCAGCCGGGTGTCGTGGCCGACCAGGCCGATGCGGAACAGCAGCGGATCGGACACCGCCAGCGCCCAGCGCCGGTGCGTGTGCGCCGCCTGCGCCGGCCCGCCGTTGCCGAGCAGGCGCGCCAGCCAACCGCCGCTGCCGCGCGGCGCGTCCGCGGGTGCGAACGAGGCGGCGAGCCATTGCGGGAACACCTGTTTCAGCGCGGTTTCGCACAGCTCGCTCTGCGCCGCGGCGTAGGCCGCCTGCTCGCCGTCGGCGCCGGCCGCCCCGGCGCGCCGCATCGCCAGGGCCGCGGCGACCACGGGCCCATGCGGCGCGGCGACCTGCCCGACGACGGCCGCGCCAGCGCCCAGTCCCAGCCATTGCTCGAGCGGGCCGGGAGCCGGATGGTGGCCGAGCAGATGCGGATAGGCGGCCAGCAGCGCGCGCTGGCGCGCAACATTGTCGAGTTCGCCGAACGCGACGTAGCCGGCTGCGCCGTCGCCGCCCGCGGCGACGAGGCCGAGCAGCAACAAGTCGCCGCAACCGCCGTCGTGCGGGCGCAGCCGGTCGAGCAAGATCCGCACGTCGGGCAGGCACTTGGGCGCGGGCACGGTGTTCTGCTTGCCCTTGATCTGCTCCAGGCTCCACTCGCCGAGTTCCAGCGCCAGGCTGACGGTGACGTGCGGGCGGTTGTGTTCGTCGCGCAGACTGAACAAGCGGATCCGGCCCTGCTCGCAACTGCGCGCGTAGTGCTCGCCGTAGCCGCCTTCGAGCCGCTCGCGCTGGGCGAACTGGCCCAGGCAGTGCTGCATGTGGAACGACTCGTAGGCCAGTTCCGCGCGTAGGGTCTGGCCGCTGGCGCGCAGTTCGACGAAGCGCCCGTTCGGCGTCGCCGCGATGTCGGCCAGCGCATGCGGCTGGCTCGGCCACCAGCCGCGCCGGCTGCGCCGCTGCATGCGTTCGTGGTCGCGCCGCCACGCGGCGTCGGCGGCGGCGAAGGCGATGCGGTGGAACTTGCCGGCCAGGCGCGTATGCAGGCGCGCGGCGAAGAATTCGACCATGCGCAGTTCGTGTTCGCGCAGCAGATGGTGCTCGGGGTCGATGTAGATCATCGCCGCATCGCCCTGCGCCAGCTTGCGCAGGAACCACGGCGCCGGCGCCTGCGCGCTCATGCACACGCGCCAGTGGTCCTCGCTGCGCACCGGCAGCACCTGGGCGAAACGGTTGACGACCCAGCGGAAGAAATGGCTGCGCAGCCAGCGCGCGATGTCGGCGTGATCGCGGCGCTGCTGGCTGCGGCGCGCGATCGCGGCGCGGATCGCGTCGGCGTTGATGACGTCGCGCGCGGTCGGCGGCGATGAGACGGCGGGGGAGTCCATTCCTGCGGCGTTTCCGGTGGGCGGGGTCGTGACGATGGCGCGGCGGCCGCGCCCAGTATCCTCGCTGCGCGCCCGCAGCCCAAGCGCCCCGCCGGCGCGGCGATCGGCCGCCGCGCGCGCTTCACCGACGCTTCACCGTCGCCGCACCGCCTCGCCATCGCCCCTCCGCACAAGCCGCCCAAGCTTGCCGCCAAGGTCGCGGACAACGTCGCGGACAGGGAGAACGACATGCGGGTCTGGTTGAAGATGTTGATGGTGCTGGGGCTGACCCTGGCGATTCTGGTGCCTTTGCTGATGATCGGCGGGGTCATCGACGAGCGTCAGACCTACCGCGCCCAGGCGGTGGCCACGGTCGCGCGCAGCTACGCCGGCGCGCAGGCGTTCTCGGGCCCGGCGCTGATCGTGCCGTACGAGGACACCTGGATCAGCGAAGAAAAGGACGACAAGGGCGTGGTCAAGCGCGTCGCCCATCGCGAGCAGGGCCGCTGGACCTACTTCCCGGCCAGGCTCGAAATCTCCGGCGAGATCGTGCCGCGCGAACGCACGCTCGGCTTGTACAAGGTGCTGGTGTACGAATGGCAGGGCAAGGCCCAGGCCAGCTTCAACGCCAACATCCCGGCCAACCCGGTCGCCGCGCCCGGCACCACGGTCAGCGGCATCGCCCGCAGCATCGGCAAGCCGTGGCTGAGCTACGCCTTCGCCGACGTGCGCGGCCTGCGCGATCCCAAGCTGCGCCTGGACGGCGTCGAAGCCGCGGTCGAAGACGGCCAGGGCGCGCGCGACGGCGGCGGCATCCACGCCCGTCTGGCCGCGCCTGCGCCGGCGACTCAGCTCAAGGCGCAGACCGAACTGGAGTTCACCCTCGGCGGCACCGAATCGCTGGCGCTGGTGCCGCTGGGCAAGGACAACCGCTTCTCGCTGCGTTCCAAGTGGCCGCACCCGAACTACGGCGGCAGCTTTCCGCCGAGCTCGGACAGCATCGGCGCCGACGGCTTCCGCGCCGACTGGCGGGTGTCCTCGGTCGCCACCAACGCCCAGCGCCAGTACACCGCCGGCGCGGTGCTGCCATCGGTCGGCCTGACCGAAAGCCATGAGGCCGCCGCGGGCCCGGAAGGCGCGATCGGCAGCGAGATCAACGCGGTCCAGATCACCCTCAAGGACCCGGTCAACGTCTATTCGCAGGCCGAACGCGCGACCAAGTACGGGCTGCTGTTCGTGCTGCTGACCTTCGTCGGCTTCTTCATGTTCGAACTGATCAAGCAACTGCGCATCCACCCGATCCAGTACGGCCTGGTCGGCCTGGCCCTGGCGATCTTCTTCCTGCTGCTGGTGAGCCTGAGCGAGCACATCGACTTCGGCGTGTCGTACCTGATCGCCAGCGTCGCCTGCATCGGTTTGCTGGTGTTCTATCTCAGCGCGGTGCTGCGCAGCCTGGTCCGCGCGCTCGGCTTCGGCGCGATGCTGGTGACGCTGTACGGCGCACTGTACGGTCTGCTGATCTCCGAGGACAACGCTTTGGTGCTCGGCGCCGGCCTGCTGTTCCTGATCCTGGCCGCGATCATGGTCGTCACCCGCAAGGTCGACTGGTACCAGCTCGGCGCCAGCGCGCCCGGCAAGCGCGCCGAGCCGTCGCCGCCGCCGCTGCCGGACGCGCAGTGACCGCCGCGGGGTTCGCCGGCGGCTGAACCCGAACGGCGGCGGGCCGCGCGCCCGCCGCCGTTTTCTTGCCCGCGCGCCGCCGCGCCGGGCCGCGCTCGCCTAAGATGGCCGGATGAAGAAACCGATGCCCACGTTGCGCAGCTACACCGGCGCCGAGATCGCGCCTTACCTGAACGCGATCGCCGCACTGCGCATCGCGGTGTTTCGCGAATGGCCTTACCTGTACGACGGCGACGCCGCCTACGAGGCGCGGTATCTGCAGGTATACCGCGACTCGTGGCGCGGCGTGGCGGTGCTGGCCTTCGACGGCGAACGCATCGTCGGCGCCTCCACCGGCCTGCCGCTGATCGACGAGATGCCTGAGATCCGCGCCGCCTTCGACGGTCATCTGGTCCAGCCCGAGCACGTGTTCTATTGCGGCGAGTCGGTGCTGCTGCCCGAGTACCGCGGCCGCGGCGTCGGCCACCGCTTCTTCGACTTGCGCGAAGCGCATGCGCGCGCGTTCGGCGAATACCGTTGGACCACGTTCTGCGCGGTCGAACGCGAACCCGGCGATCCGCGCCGGCCGGCGTTCCACCGCGGCAACGAGGCGTTTTGGAAGAAGCGCGGCTACACCCACCGTCCGGAACTGGTGGCCAAGCTGGCCTGGAACGAGGTCGCCCGCGGCGAGCGCGAACATTCTCTGAGTTTCTGGCTGCGGCCGCTGGAGCGCGCGCGATGAAAGTGGCCGTAGCGAAGTACCGCATCGGCGCGCCGCGCGATTTCGCCGAGTTCGCCGACAAGCAGGCGCAGGGGCTCAGCGCCGCGCGCAACGGCGGCGCGCAGCTGGCGGTGCTGCCCGAATACCTGTCGCTGGAACTCGGCGCCACCTTCGGCGCGGCGACCCAGGGCGACCTGCACGCCTCGCTGGTGGCGACCCAGCAGTACCACGGCGCGTGGCTGGACCTGTTCGGCCTGCTCGCGCGCGAGCTGCGCCTGCACATCGTCGCCGGCAGTTTTCTTTACGACCCCGGCCACGGCCGTTACCGCAACCGCAGCTACGCGTTCGCGCCCGGCGGCGGCCGCGTGTGGCAGGACAAGCTGCAGCTGACCGGTTTCGAGAAGCAGGCCGGGGTGATCGAGCCCGGCGATGCGCTGCGCACCTTCGAACTGGCCGGCCAGCGCGCCGGCATCGCGGTCTGCTACGACATCGAGTTTCCGCTGCCGGTGCGCGCGCAATGCGAGGCCGGGGCGAGGCTGCTGATCGCGCCGAGCTGCACCGACACCGACGCCGGCGCCACCCGCGTGCGCGTGGGTTGCCTGGCGCGCGCGCTGGAGAACCGCGCCTTCGTCGCCCAGGCGGTGACCGCGGGCGAAGCGCTGTGGAGCCCGGCGCTGGACACCAACACCGGCGAGGCGGCGGTGTACGCGCCGATGGACCACGGCCTGCCGGCCGACGGCGTGCTTGCGCACACTCGGGGATCGCAGCCGTGGGCGTTCGCCGACCTGGATTTCGCCGCATTGGAAGCCAGCCGCGAACGCGCGCAGGTGGCCAACGACCGCGATTGGGCCGGGCAGTGCAAGCCGGCGCTGGTGCGCGCGCAGATGACGGCGTGGGAGTGAGCGACGCGGCGAACGTGCGCGATCACGGTCGCGGCTCGCGCCGCTCCTACAGGTCGCCCCTGTAGGAGCGGCGCGAGCCGCGACCGCGAAACTTCATCTACGGCGAAAGCGCACCCACCCGCGCTCAACCGAACAACGACACCCCAGGCACCAACCACAGCGAAATCCCCGCCAAGGTCGACCCGATCACCGTCGCCGCCAGCACATCGCTGGGATAGTGCAGCCCCAACACCACCCGCGACGCCGCCACCGACGCGGTGAACGGCACCAGGATCCAGCCCAGCGCGGGGTAATGCGCCATCGCCACCAGGCTGAAGGCGACCGCGTGCAAGGTATGCCCCGAGGGAAAGCTGAATTCGTCCAGCGGCGCGACCCAGGCGTGGATGCGCTGGTCCGACGCGAACGGGCGCGGGCGCCGGGTCCAGCGTTTGAGCAGCTTGTACAGCGCCAGCGCGATCACGCCGGTGGCGGCCAGATGCGCCGAGGCGCGCAGGCCGTCGTAACCGTCGGCCAGCACCAGCACCGCCATCAGCGCGTACCAGAACACCCCGTCGCCGAGGCGGCTGACCGCGGCGAAATACGCGCGCGAACCGCTGCGTTCGCCGAGACGGTTGGCGCGCAGGCACCAACCCGATTCGCCGGCGATCAGACGCTTGCGCAAGGGCAACCGGTTCATACGACCTCCTGCTCGGGCTTGTTGTCGGGACGCGGCTCTTGGCTCAGCCGCAGCGGCATGCCGCTGCGGTCGGCCAGGCCGTGCAGCACCGCGTCGAAATCGGCGGCGACCTGCTGCGGACGCAGGCCGCCGATCGCCTCGCGGCCGGCGCGGGCCATGCGCGCGCGCAGCGCGTCGTCTTCGGCGATGCGCGCGGCCGCGGCGATGAAGCCGGCCTCGTCGCCGCTGGGCAGCGCCGCGCCGTGTTCGCCGTCGCGCAGGTGCTCGTGCGCGGCGCCGTAGTCGAAGGCCACCGTCGGCACGCCGCTGGCCATCGCTTCCAGGGTCACGTTGCCGAAGGTTTCGCTGAGGCTCGGGAACAGGAACAGGTCGCCGCTGGCGAAGTGCGCGGCCAAGGTCTCGCCGCGCTTGACGCCGCAGAACACGAAGTCGGGATTCTCGCGTTGCAGCTTCTCGCGCGCCGGGCCGTCGCCGACCCAGACGAAGCGTGCGTCGGGGCGGCGCTGTTGCAGTGCGCGGAACGCGCGCACGGCCAGATCCAGATTCTTTTCCGGCGCGATCCGGCCGACGTAGATCGCGACCAGGGTGGCGTCGTTCGCGCCCCATTCGCGGCGCAGCGCCGGATCGCGGCGCGCGGGTTCGAACAGCGCGGTGTCGACCGCGCGCGGCAGCCGCACCACGTCGTGGAAACCGCTGGAGCGCAGGAACTGCGCCAGCTCGCGCGTCGGCACCAGGGTCGCGTCGGCGCCGTTGTGGAAGCGGCGCATCCACGCCAGCGCGGGGCCGACCAGGAACGGCGCGCCGTAGTCGCGCATGTATTCGTCGAAGCGGGTGTGGAAGCCGGTCGCGGCCGGAATCGCCAGCGCGCGCGCCGCCTTCAGCGCCGACCAGCCCAGCGGGCCTTCGGTGGCGACGTAGATCGCATCGGGCTTGCGCGCCGACCAGGCCCGGCGCAGCCGCGCGGCGCAAGGCAGGCCGAAGCGCAGGCCCGGGTAGCGCGGCAGCGGCAGGCCGCGCACCAGCAGTTCGTGCCCGGCGCCGTCGCCCTGGCCGTCGGCGTCCTGGCGCGGGCGCACCACGCCGACTTCGTGGCCGCGCGCGCGCAGACCCTGCTCCAGACCGTGGACGGTCAGGGCGACGCCGTTGATTTCCGGCGGATAGGTCTCGGTGACGATCGCGTAGCGCATGCCGCGGCTCCCGGTTTGCGCAATCCTGTGCGCGCGCCGTGTCCCTGCGGTTGCCGGCGCATGACGCAGGCATGACCGCTGCCGGTAATCGTTTTCCGGAACCGTTTTCTTCCGGCCGCCGTCACGAAACGCCGCGCGTTCGCCGGTTTTGTCGCGATCCGTCAATAGTCTTCGCGCAACACCGCCGCATCGCCGGCGATCGCGCAGCTTCCGCTTCGTTAACAAGCCTGTCCCTACAATCGCCGCGTTCATCTGCTCCACGCCATCCGCCAGGGGGACTGCTTGCACCGACGCGAACTGATCAAGGCCGGACTGGGCCTGCCGTTGGCCGCCTGGGCCGCGACGGGCGCCTGGCCGTCCTGGGCGGTCGCGGCCGGGCCGGCGCAAGCCTTCGACGCCGGCACCGTGCCGGCTTTGGCGCGCGCGCTGGCGGCGCGGCCGTACCGCGCGCCGGCGAGCGAACTGCCGGCCGGGCTGGCCGAAGTCGATTACGACCGCTGGCGCGACATCCGCTTCGATCCGAAGCAGGCGCTGTGGAAGAACGACGGCCTGCCGTTCCAGTTGCAGCTGTTCCACCGCGCGTTCCTGTTCAAGCAGCGGGTCGAACTGAATTTGGTCGACGCCGGCCGCGCCGCGCCGGTGGCTTACCGCAGCGAGTTGTTCGATTTCGGCAAGGCGCCGCGCCCGCCTGCGGACGCGGACCTCGGCTTCGCCGGTTTCCGTGTGCACGCGCCGATCAACCGCAAGGATTACTTCGACGAAGTCTGCGCCTTCCTCGGCGCCAGCTATTTCCGCGCCGTCGCGCGCGACCTGCTGTACGGCCTGTCGGCGCGCGGCCTGGCGCTCAACACCGGCGTCGGCGACCGCGAGGAGTTTCCGGCGTTCGTGTCGTTCTGGATCGAGCGGCCGGCGAAGAACGCGACATCCATCGTCGTGCATGCCTTGCTCGACAGCCCCAGCACTGCGGGCGCGATGCGTTTCGTCATCACCCCGGGCGTCGACACCACCTTCGACACCACGCTGCGGCTGTACCCGCGGGTCACGCTGGACCGCGCCGGCATCGCGCCGCTGACCAGCATGTACCACTTCGACGACACCGACCGCCGCGGCGTCGACGACTTCCGCCCGGCCGTGCACGACTCCGACGGGCTGGCCTTGTTCAACGGCGCCGGCGAACAGATCTGGCGGCCGCTGCACAACCCGGCCAATGTGCAGGAAAGCGCGTTCCAGGACCGCCGCCCGCGCGCGTTCGGCCTGATGCAGCGCAAGCGCGCGTTCGCCGACTACGCCGACAGCGAAGCCCATTACGAGCGCCGCCCGAGCCTGTGGGTGGAGCCGAGCGGCGACTGGGGCGAGGGCGCGGTGCACCTGATCGAGATCCCGACCGGCGACGAGTACCACGACAACATCGTCGCGTTCTGGCGCCCGCGCGCGCCGCTGGCGGCGGGGCGCGAACACCGCTTCGACTACCGCCTGCACTGGTGCGCCAAACATGCGTGGAAGCCGGAGCTGGCCACGGTTTCGCGCACCCGCATCGGCGCCGGCGCCAACGGCGCGCGCCTGATCGTGCTCGACTTCGACGGCGGCCGTCTGCCCAAGCTGCCCGCCGGCGCCAAGGCGCGCGCGGTGGTCTGGGCTTCGGCCGGACAGGTCGCCGAGGCCACCGCGCACGCCATCGCCGGCACCGGCGGCTGGCGGCTTTCGTTCCAACTCACCCCCGGGGACACGCGCGCGATCGAACTGCGCGCGGTCATGGAAGACGCTTCCGGTCCTCTTTCCGAAACCTGGCTTTATCGTTGGACTGCATGAACGCAACTGTCGCACCGCCGCAACGCCCCGCCGCCACCGCGCCTTACGAAGCGCTGCCGTCCGAATCGCCGATGGCGATGCCGGTGCAGTCGCTCAAGGCCGGCAGCCTGTCGTCCAACCCGCTGCCGACCGCGCCGCGCGGCATGGCCCTGCGCCGCCTGTACGTGATCGGCGGCGCCGCGCTGCTGACCCTGGTCGCGGCGTACCACATCCTGCGCGTGCTCTACGTCGGCGGGCTCAGCGTGCTGGAAGGCGCGCTGCTGGGCCTGTTCCTGTTCCTGTTCGCCTGGATCGCGCTGGCGTTCACCAGCTCGCTGGCCGGCTTCGTCCTGATCCTGTCGCGCCGGCGCTGGCGCATGGGGCTGAAGCAGGGCGGCGAGCTGCCGGAGCTGGGCCAGCGCACCGCGCTGCTGGCGCCGACCTACAACGAGGATCCCGAGCGGCTGATGGCCGGCCTGCAGGCGATCTACGAATCGGTCGAAGCCACCGGCAAGCTCGACCGGTTCGACTTCTTCATCCTCAGCGACACCACCAAGGAACCGATCCGCCAGGCCGAGATCCGCGCGTTCCAGGCGCTGCGCGAACGCACCGGCGGCCACGCGCGGATCTTCTACCGCCGGCGCAAGAACAACGCCGAGCGCAAGGCCGGCAACATCGCCGAATGGGTGCGCCGGTTCGGCGGCGCCTATCCGCAGATGCTGATCCTCGACGCCGACAGCCTGATGACCGGCGAGGTCATCGTGAAGCTGTCCGGCGCGATGGAACGGCACCCGGACGTGGCGCTGATCCAGACCCTGCCGATGATCGTCAACGGCCAGACCCTGTTCGCGCGCATGCAGCAGTTCGCCGGCCGCGTGTACGGGCCGGTGATCGCCTACGGCATCGCCTGGTGGCACGGCGCGGAGAGCAATTACTGGGGCCACAACGCGATCATCCGCACCCGCGCGTTCGCCGAACACGCCGGCCTGCCGGAGCTGCGCGGGCGCAAGCCGTTCGGCGGCACCGTGCTCAGCCACGACTTCGTCGAGGCCGCGCTGATGCGCCGCGGCGGCTGGGCGTTGCACATGATCCCGGGGCTGGTCGGCAGCTACGAGGAAGGCCCGCCGTCGCTGACCGACATGCTGGTGCGCGACCGCCGCTGGTGCCAGGGCAACCTGCAGCACACCGCGGTGCTGCCGGCCAAGGGCCTGCACTGGATCAGCCGCATGCACCTGATGATCGGCATCGGCCATTACTTCACCGCGCCGATGTGGGCGATGTTGATGCTGATCGGCCTGATCATCCCGCTCGACAAGCTCGATTACTTCAGCTGGCAGAGCATCCGCCTGCCGGGCTTCTCGCCGAGCGCCTACTGGCGCGATCAGGATCCCGACCGGGTGCTGTGGGTGTTCATCGCCACGATGGCGGTGCTGCTGGCGCCGAAGTTCATGGCCTATCTGGCTTTGCTGACCGACCGCGAGACCCGACGCGGCTGCGGCGGCGCGATCCGCGCGTTCTTCAGCATGATCTTCGAAACCCTGCTGGCCGCGCTGATGGCGCCGGTGACCATGTACCTGCAATCGCGCGGCGTCGCCGAAGTGCTGTCGGGCAAGGACTCGGGCTGGGAATCGCAGCGCCGCGACGACGGCAGCCTGCCGCTGTCGGGGCTGATCCGCAGCTACGGCGGACTGACCCTGTTCGGCGTGCTGATCGGCGGCATGGCCTACGTGATTTCGCCGCCGCTGGCGGCGTGGATGTCGCCGGTGATCCTGGGGTTGATCATCTCGATTCCGGTGGTGGCGTTCACCTCCGCGCGCGGGCCGGGGCAGTTCCTGCGCAAGATCGGCATCTTCCGCATTCCCGAGGAGATCAGCCCGCCGCCGGTGCTGGTGCGGGCGACGCAGTTGCGCGCGGAGGCGGCGAAGCGGTCTTCGCTCTGAGTCGCCGCTCGGAATCGCCGCTTCGGACCGCCGCGTTGAATCGCTGATCCGAATCACGGATCGAACGTGGGCGCGTGCGCCCGCGGCGTTTGCGCGGCGCGGCGAGCGGCTATGCTCGGCGCATGAGCCAGACCCGCAGCGCGCCCGATCCCGCCCTCAGCCATGTCGTCGGCGCGTCCGCGCCGGCGTTGCTCGACGAAACCATCGGCGCGATGCTCGCGCGCATCGCCGCCGCCTGGCCCGAACGCGAAGCGCTGGTGGTGCCGCCGCAGAACGTGCGCCTGAGCTGGCGCGCGTTCGACGCGGCGGTCGCGCGTCTGGCCGCCGGCTTGCTCAAGCTCGGCCTCGCCCCCGGCGACCGCATCGGCGTGTGGTCGCTGAACCGCGCCGAATGGGTGCTGCTGCAATTCGCCAGCGCGCGCGCCGGGCTGATCCTGGTCAACATCAATCCGGCCTACCGCACCCACGAACTCGAGTACGCGCTGAATCTGGTCGGCTGCCGCGCGCTGGCGATCGTGCCGTCGTTCAAGAGCTCGAACTACCTGGAGATGCTGCGCGAACTGGCGCCCGAACTCGGCCGCCATCCGCCGGGCCGGCTGCGCGCGCGGCGCCTGCCCGACCTGCGCCACGTGCTGACGATGGGCGCCGCCGAGCCGCCGCCGGGCGCGCACGCGTTCGACGCGGTCGCCGCCTGCGACGACCCGGCGGCGCATGCGCTGCTGGATGACGTCAGCGCGCAGTTGTCGCCGGACGACGCGATCAACATCCAGTTCACTTCCGGCACCACCGGCGCGCCGAAGGGCGCGACCCTGACCCACCGCAACATCGTCAACAACGGCTTCTTCGTCGGCGAGGCGATGCGCCTGAGCGAACGCGACCGGCTGTGCATCCCGGTGCCGTTCTACCACTGCTTCGGCATGGTCCTGGGCAATCTGGCCTGCGTCACCCACGGCGCCTGCATGGTGATTCCCGGCGAGGGCTTCGACCCGCTGGCCACGTTGCAGACCGTCGCCGCCGAACGCTGCACCGGCCTGCACGGCGTGCCGACGATGTTCATCGCCGAACTGCAGCATCCGCAGTTCGCCGAGTTCGACCTGTCGAGCCTGCGCACCGGCATCATGGCCGGCGCCAACTGCCCGATCGAGGTCATGAAGCAGGTGGTCGCGCGCATGCACATGGAGCAGGTCACCATCGCCTACGGCATGACCGAGACCAGCCCGGTCAGCTTCCAGACCGTGCCCGAGGACCCGCTGCAACGGCGCGTGGATTCGGTCGGCCGGGTGCATCCGCACGTCGAAGTGCGCATCGTCGACGAACGCGGCGCCACCGTGCCGCGCGGCGAAGTCGGCGAACTGCTGACCCGCGGCTATTCGGTGATGCAGGGCTATTGGGGCGATCCGAAGCGCAGCGCCGAAGCGGTCGACAGCGACGGCTGGATGCACACCGGCGACCAGGCCACGATCGACGCCGACGGCTACGGCCGCATCGTCGGGCGCCTCAAGGACATGCTGATCCGCGGCGGCGAGAACGTGTACCCGCGCGAGATCGAGGAATTCCTCTACCTGCATCCGGCGATCGCCGACGTGCAGGTGTTCGGCGTGCCCGACGAGAAGTTCGGCGAGGAAGTCTGCGCATGGATCCGCCTCGCCGAGGGCGCCGCGCTCGACGCCGACGCGGTGCGCGGGTTCTGCCAGGGCCGCATCGCCCACTACAAGATCCCGCGCTACGTCGAGTTCGTCGACGAGTTGCCGATGACGATCAGCGGCAAGCCGCAGAAGTATTTGATGCGCGAGACGATGGTCGAACGGCTGGCCGCGCGCGGCGGCTGAGCGTCGGCCGCGTTGCGGCGAGCCTCAGCTCGCCAACAGCTTCAACGAAATCCCCAACCCCGCCATGTCCTGCGGCTCGCCCTCCAGGTCCGCGCGCACCAGCGGCCGCGAGTCGAGCCAGCGCCGCGAGACGGTCAGGGTCAGGGTGCCGTTGTCGGCGTGCGCGTCGAGCTGCGGGATCGGGTCGGATTCGTGCGCGCGGTGCAGCAGCACCGCCAGGCGCAGCAGCGCCGAGCTGCGCCGCACCGCGGCCAGCAGGCGGTCGGGCAGGGCGTCGAAGGCGCTCTTGGGAATGCTGCGGCGGTGGGTGCGCACCAGTGCGGCGAGGAACTGCTGCTGCTGGCGCGAGAAGCCGGAGATGTCCGAGTTCTCGATCACGTAGGAGCTGTGCACGTGGTATTGGCTGTGCGCGATCACTAGGCCCAGTTCGTGCAGGCGCGCGGCGCGTTGCAGCATCAGGCGGTCGTCGGCGTCGAGGTTCCACGCCTTGGCGACCTGGTCGAACAGCCGCAGCAAGGTCGCCTCGACCCGCGCGGACTGCTGTTCGTCGATGCCGTAGCGCTTGACCAGCGAGGCCACCGCGGCGTCGCGCGGGTCGTCGGCGCCGCCGCGGCCGAGCATGTCGTAGAGCACGCCTTCGCGCATCGCCGCCTTGCTGATGGCCATGCGCTGCAGGCCGAGCACGTTGAAGGCGGCTTCCAGGATCAGGATGCCGCCGGCGATGACCGGGCGGCGGTCGGCGGACAGGCCGGGCAGGTCGATCGCGTCGATGCGGTCGGCCTGCAGCAGCCTGTCGCGCAGATGCGGCAGGGCTTCGGCGGTGACCGCGCCCTTGGTCAGCTTCATCGCCGCGCAGATCTCGCCGATGGCCTTGTTGGTGCCCGACGAACCCAACGCCTCGTGCCAGCCCAGCGCGCGGTAGGTGCCGGCGAACTGCTGGAATTCGGCCGAGACTTCGGTCAGCGCGTCGCGCCACTTCTTCTTCGACAGCTTGCCGTTCTCGAAGAAGCGGCGGGTGCTGGCGATGCAGCCGACCTGCAGGCTTTCGCGCTCGATCGCCTCGAAGCCGGCGCCGACGATGCATTCGGTGGAACCGCCGCCGATGTCGATCACCAGCCGGCGCTCGCCGGGCTTGGACGGCTGCGCGTGGGCGACGCCGAGGTAGATCAATCGCGCTTCTTCGCGGCCCGACACGACTTCGATGGCGTGGCCCAGCGCCGATTCGGCCGGCATCAGGAACGCCTGCGGCGCGGCCAGCCGGCGCACGGTGTTGGTGGCGATCGCGCGCACGCGCTGCGGCGGCACGTCGCGGATGCGCTGGCCGAAGCGCGACAGGCATTCCAGCGCGCGCTGGCGCACCTCGGGGGCGAGGCCGCCCTTGCGGTCCAGGCCCTCGGCCATGCGCACGGTCTCGCGCAGCCGGTCGACGGTGCGCAACTGCCCGAGCACGTAACGCGCGACCACCATGTGGAAGCTGTTCGAGCCCATGTCGACCGCGGCGAGCAGGTCGCCGTCTTCGAGCGGCAGGCGGCTGGTCGGGAAAAGATTATTCATGCGCGGGATTTTCGGTCATCCGCACAACTTAGCCAACAAGGTCGCCTGCGCCGAGTGCGGCATCGCGCCGTCGGCCGGGACCACCCGCGCGTAGCTGCCGTCGTCCTGCAAGGCCCAGGCATTGAGGTTGTCGGCCAGGTAATTGGCCAGCGCTTCCTCGTAGACGCGGCTGCGCAGCTCCGAATCCAGGATCGGGAAGCCGGTCTCGACCCGGCGCAGCAGGTTGCGTTCCAGCCAGTCGGCGCTGGAGCAGAACAGGTCCGGCGCGCCGTCGTTGGCGAACCAATAGACGCGGTGATGCTCGAGGAAGCGGCCGACGATCGAGCGCACGCGGATGTTGTCCGACACGCCTTCCACGCCCGGACGCAGGGTGCAGGCGCCGCGCACGATCAGGTCGATCTGCACGCCGGCCTGCGAGGCTTGATAGAGCGCGCGGATCACCTGCGGCTCGTTCAAGGCGTTCATCTTGGCGACGATGCGCGCGGGCTTGCCGGCGCGGGCGTGCTTGGTCTCGCGGTCGATCCGCTTGAGCACGCCGGCGTGCAGGGTGAACGGCGATTGCAGCAGGCACTTGAGCTTCAGCGACGGCGCCAGGCCCGAGAGCTGCTGGAAGATCAGGTGCACGTCGTTGCCGATGTCCGGGTCGGCGGTGATCAGGCCGAAGTCGGTGTAGGCGCGCGCGGTGCCGCTGTGGTAGTTGCCGGTGCCCAAGTGCACGTAGCGCTTGAGCTTGCGGCCCTCGCGGCGGACGATCAGCAGCATCTTGGCGTGGGTCTTGTAGCCGACCACGCCGTACACCACCTGCACGCCGGCTTCCTGCAGACGGTCGGCGAGGCCGAGGTTGGCCTCCTCGTCGAAGCGCGCGCGCAGCTCGACCACCACGGTCACGTCCTTGCCGTTGCGCGCGGCCTGGACCAGTTGTTCGACGATCGGCGAGTCCTTGCCGGCGCGGTACAGGGTCTGCTTGATCGCCAGCACGTTCGGGTCTTCGGCGGCCTGGCGCAGCAGTTCCAGCACCGGCGCGAACGAATCGAAGGGATGGTGCAGCAGCATGTCGCCGTCGGCGACGGTGTCGAAGAGGGTGTCCACGCCCGGCGCCACGCGCTGCTGGTACGGCGGGAACTTCAGTTCCGGGCGCTGGACCAGATCGTAGACCTGGATCACGCGGTTGAGGTTGACCGGGCCGTTGATGCGATAGACCGCGTTCTCCGGCAGGTCGAAATTCTCCAGCAAGGTGCGCACGATCGGCTTCGGGCACTGCTCGGCGATCTCCAGCCGCACCGCGCGCAGGTAGCCGCGGCCGACCAGTTCGTCGCGCAGGGCCAGGGCGATGTTGTCGACTTCTTCCTCGTCGACCAGCAGCTCGGAGTTGCGGGTGACGCGGAACTGGTACGCGCCCTTGACCTCCATGCCCGGGAACAGCTCGTCGACGAAGGCCGACAGCACCGAGGACAGGAACACGAAGTCGTGCTGGCCGCCGGAGACGTTCTCCGGCATCTGGATGATGCGCGGCAAAGAACGCGGCGCGCGCACGATGGCGAGGTTGCCGGCGCGGCCGAACGCGTCCTTGCCCTTGAGCACGACCACGATGTTGAGCGACTTGTTGAGGATCTTCGGGAACGGGTGCGCCGGATCGAGCCCGAGCGGCGACAGCACCGGCATGATCTCGTCGCGGAAGTACGCGCGCAGCCAGCGGGTCTGGCGCGCGTTCCAGGAATTGCGGCCGAGCACGCGCACGCCGTTCTCCTCCAGCGACGGGCGCAGGATTTCGTTCCAGCACTGGTACTGGGCCTGGACCAGCTCGGCGGCGCGGTCGTGGATGCGCGACAGCACCGTCTGCGGCGCCAGCCCGTCCGGGCCCGGGGCCAGGCCGAGGTCCTGGGCGTGGCGCAGGGTGCCGGCGCGGATCTCGAAGAACTCGTCGAGGTTGGTGCAGGAGATGCACAGGTACTTCAAGCGCTCCAGCAACGGCACCTGCGGGTCCTGGGCCTGGGCCAGGACGCGGAAGTTGAAGTCCAGTTGCGACAGTTCGCGGTTGAAGTACAGCGAGGGGTCGCGCAGCGGGTCGGTTTCGAGCGAGGTTTCGGTCATCGCGTTCATGGCGCTGCGTTGCGTCCTAAATTTCGAAGCTGCCCGCTCAGGGCAGCGCGTCGGGAAGGGTATCGTGGTGAGCGTCGCCGTACAGGTCGCGGCGGCGGATGCGCTCGGGAATGAAATGGCAGGCGAAGGTGCTGCCGCGGCCGACTTCGCTGGCGATTTCCAGGCGCGCCTGATGCAGGTGCAGCACGTGCTTGACGATCGACAGGCCCAGGCCGGTGCCGCCGCTCTCGCGCGAGCGGCTGGTCGACACCCGGTAGAACCGCTCGGTGATGCGCGGCAGGTGCGCGGCCGGAATGCCGTAGCCGCTGTCGATGACTTCCAGCACCGCGCCGCGGGCGATGCCGGCGCTTTCGGGGCGGAAGCGGATGCGGATGGTGCCGCCGGCGGGCGTATAGCGGATCGCGTTGCCGACCAGGTTCGAGAACGCGCTGTGCAGTTCCTTGTTCGAACCGAACAGGTCGACGCCGGCCAGATCGTCCATCGCGATCTCGTGCCGCCCCTGGCTCAGCGCATTGGCCTCGCGCTTGAGCGTGGCCAGCATCGAGGACATCGACACGCTTTCCTCGGCCGGCAGGCTGTCCTGCGACTCCAGCCGCGACAGCGTCAGCAGGTCTTCGACCAGTTGGGTCATGCGCTGCGACTGGCGCTGCATCTCGGCCAACATCGGCGCCCAGTCAGGGTGTTCCTCCGGGTCGAGCATGTCCAGGTAGCCGTGGACCACGGTCAGCGGCGTGCGCAGCTCGTGCGAGACGTTGGCGACGAAGTCGCGGCGCATCTGTTCGAGCTGGAGCATGCGGCTGACGTCGCGCGCGACCAGCAGCCACAGGTTTTCCGAGTACGGGATCAGGCGCAGGCTCAGGGTCACCGCCGGATTCCACGGCGAGGCCGCTTCCAGCGGCTCGGCGTTGCGGCCGGAGGCCAGCCAGTGCGAGATCTGCAACGGCTGCAGGCGGTCGACCACCGGCCCGCCGATGTCGCGCGGATAGCGCAGGCCGAACAGGCCGGTGGCGGCTTCGTTGAACCACTGGATGCGCTGGCTGTTGCGTTCCACCACCACGATCGCGTCGGGCATCGCCGCCGCGGCGGCGCGGTAGGCGCGCAGCATTTCGATCAGGCGGCGCTTGCGCCCGCGCATCTCGGCCTGGCTGCGGTGCAAAAGCCGGTCGAGTTCGTTCCAGATGCCTTCGCCGAGCGGCGGGGTCAGGCGCTGGCGCGCGGTCAGCCGGATCAAGACCCGGCGCAGCCGCCAGTAATGCCAGGCGACCACGCCGATCGCGGCGGCGGTGACGATCGGCCACGGATAGCCGACCAGGAGGCCGAGTACGGCGGCGCCGACCAGGATCAGGGCGAGCTGTCCGAGCGTGCGGAACCAGGCGGAGCGTGCGCGCGGTGGCATGCCCTCAGCTTACGCGGCGAGTGAGGCAGAAAAACGATAGCCCGCCCCGCGCACGGTCTGGACCATGCCGTCGAGCCGGTGCGGCTCCAGCGTCTTGCGCAGGCGGCGGATGTGCACATCGACGGTGCGCTCCTCCACGTACACGCTGCCGCCCCAGACATGGTCGAGCAGTTGGGTGCGTGAATAGACGCGTTCGGGGTGAGTCATGAAGAAGTGCAGCAGGCGGTACTCGGTCGGGCCGATCTGGACCGGCTGGTCGCCGCCGTCGACCTGGGCGAACACCCGGTGGGCGGCGCCGTCGATGCGCAGCGGGCCGACGCCGACGCTGCCGTCTTCGTCGTCCTCGCGCGAACGGCGCAGCACGGCGCGGATGCGGGCGAGCAGCTCGCGCGCCGAGAACGGCTTGACGACGTAATCGTCGACGCCGGCTTCCAGGCCGCCGACGCGGTCGTTCTCTTCGCCGCGCGCGGTCAGCATGATGATCGGAATCTCACGCGTCAGCGATTCCTTGCGCCAGCGCCGGGCCAGCTCCAGGCCGCTGGTGCCCGGGAGCATCCAGTCCAGCAGGATCAGGTCCGGCACGCGGTCGGCGATCGCGGCCTGGGCTTCGCGGGCGTCGCCGGCGTGCACGGGATCGTATTCGCCCTTGCGCAGGGCAAAGGACACCATGTCGCGGATGGCGGGTTCGTCTTCGACTATCAGGATGCGCTTCTGCACACGGTCACCGAGGGGAGGCGGGGAGGGGTTCGTCCCTGAAACCGCGCCAGTACACTACCGTTTTATGACGTACCCATGACACGGGACGGGCGGCATTGTCCCCCAGGCCTTGTCGCCCGTGTGTGCACGGGCGGGCGCGATGGCCCAAGCGGGGCGGGGACTTGCATCGGCGGACGCGATTTCGGCGGCGTTCGGCGCGAGATCGGCGACGAGGCGACTTTGGCGGCCAGGTTACATCGCCGTGGCAGCCACGCGGCGGCGCGGCGACCGTTTCGGGACGCCGGGCGGGCCTGTATTCGGGCTGGGCGCAGCGGGGCGGCCGGACGGGGGCGGCCGGACGGTTCGATCTCGCGCCGTACGGTCGCGACGGCGGAGGCCGGGCTGCCTTGGTTCAGACGCAGCGGCGCGGCGAATCCACCCCGGGGCGAACAACTTTTTCGAAACGCGAAAACGGGCGCGGCTCGCGGTTTGGCCGCTGGGCCGGTCCGTGCAGCGCAGAATCCGGGCGCGAATCCGGACAGATGGATCTGGCGGGAGCCGCCGGGCGCGAGCCCGCCGGCCCGGACGCGCCGCCTTCGCGGCACGGGGCGGCCCATTACTGCTTGCGCAAATCCTCGTCGCGCACGCCCTGCCGCTTGAGCTCGAGCACCGTCGGGGTGATCGCGGCGATGCGCGCCTCGATCCGGGCGCGGGCGTAGTAGTCCAGGTCGGGCTGGCGCTTGAGGTTGTTGAGCTGGACCAGGGCCTGCTCGGGCCGGCCGCGCAGGTAGGCGGCTTCGGCGTAGGCCTCGCCGGCGCGGACCTTGTCGCCGGCGATCTCGCAGGCGCGGGCGAAGCTCTGCTGCAGCAAAGGGTCTTCGGAATACGTGCCCAGCAGCGGCCGCAGCACCGCCTGCGCGCGCTGGCCGGCGGCGGCGGTGGCGCGGTCGTTGAGGACCTTGGCGTAACTCAGCGCGACCGCGCGGTTGTTCGGGCTCTGCCGCAGCAGGCTGTCGAAGCGGGCGTCGGCGGCGGCGTGCTTGCCGGCCTGGGCCTCGGCCTCGCCCATCGCCAGGCTCAGCCACAGCTGGCCGGGGTGCTTGCGCAGCAGTTCGGTCAGGGTGTCGCTGGCGGCGGCGGTCTGGTTGCCGCGCAGTTGCGCCAGGGCCAGGCCGTAGCGCTTGGCGTCGGTGTCCATACCGAGCTTTTCGTACTCGCGCAGCGCGTCGCGCGGCGAATTGGCGCTGAGCACCCGGGTGCGCTCGCGCGCGTACTCGAACACGCCGGTGCCGCCGGCGCTGAGGCCCGCGTCGCTGAGCTTGATGCCGTTCGGCAGCAGCGGATTGTCGGTCCCGGCCGCGTTCGGCGGCAGGGTGAACGGGGTCTTCGGGATGCGCTCGACCAGGGTCGCGTTCGGCGTGGCGGTAATCGCGGTGAGGCTGTTCTTGGCCGCGATCTGCTCGGCGCGCTCCTTGGCCTCGCTGATGCGGGTGGTGGTGACCGGGTGGGTCATCAGGTAATCGGGCGTCTCGCCGTACCAGTTGGCCTTGTTGCTGCGCGTCGCCAGCTGCATGCGCTGGAAGAAGCCGGCCATCGCCCCGGTGTCGTAGTTGCTGCGGTACAGGGTCTGGATACCGATGCGGTCGGCTTCGGATTCGTTCGAGCGGGTGTAGTTGATCTGGCGTTGCTGCATCAGGCCCAGGCCCGAGGTGATCGCGGCCATCGTCGCGTCGTCGCTGGAATTGCCGCCGGCGCTTTGCGCGGCGACGATCGCGCCGAGCATCGCCAGCAGGATCGGCAACTGGTCGCGCTGGGCGCGCTCGACCCCGCGCAGCACGTGCTGCTGGGTGACGTGGGCGATTTCGTGCGAGAGCACCGCCGCGACTTCGTCTTCCTTCTCGGCGGTCAGCACCAGGCCCGAGTTGACCCCGATGTAGCCGCCGAGGGTCGCGAACGCGTTGATCTGGCGCTCGCGCAGCATGAAGAAGGTGAAAGGCTGGCGCGGCTTGTCGCTGTTGGCGGCCAGGCGGGTGCCGAGGGTATCGAGCCAGCTGTCGATCAGCGGGTCTTCGAGCAGGTAGTCGTAGTGGCGCAGCTGCGCCAGCATCATCGAGCCGTATTCGCGCTGCTTGGCCGGGGTCAGCAGTTCCCCGGCCGAGGAGCCGATATCGGGCAGCTTGCTCTCCTGCGCCCCGGCGCAGACGCTGCCCAGGGCGAGAGTGACGGCGGCGGTGAGCAGGACGATGCGGCGCAAGCGGGATTCCTCGGTGGCGTCCGCGCGGGCGGATGCGGAAAGACGGGCGGAACAGGATCAACGTGACGGCGGCCGATACGGGGTCGAGCGTCTTGCCGCAGCGGCCCTGGCAGGATGCCGCCGGGCGGCGACGAGGGCGTGAACCCGCGGTTAATTCCGGCCGCAGCCTCGCCCACCGCGTCCGCCCGCGCCACCCTGCCGTGCGCCCGCGACCCGACGCAAGCGTATTGCGCCGCGACGGACTGCGTTCCACCGGCACGCTTTAAACTGCCCCGGCGCGCGTCCATATTTCGACCGCAGCCCCTTCCCGAAGTTTCCGGAGAACCGTTTTGAGCGACACCGCCTCCACCCCGACGCCGGCGATCGTGATCTATACCACCGCGATCTGCCCGTACTGCGTCGCCGCCAAGAATTTCCTCAAGAGCAAGGGCCAGACCTGGAGCGAGGTGCGCATCGACCTGGATCCGGCCGAGCGCGAGAAGATGGTCGCGCGCACCAAGCGCACCAGCGTGCCGCAGATCTTCATCGGCGACACCCATGTCGGCGGCTACGACGACATGATGGCGCTGCACCGCGCCGGCGGCCTCGAGCCCCTGCTCGCAGGTGGCGCATGAGCGGCGCCGACGAGCAGGCGCAGAAGGACCGCGTCGCCGAATTCACCGCGTTCCGCAAGCGCATGAACGAACGCATCCTGGCCGAACCCAACCAGGTCGTGCGGCGTTTCTTCGCCCTCGACACCCAGACCTACCAGGCCGGCGCGCTCGACGTGAAGACCAAGGAGCTGTTGGGCCTGGTCGCGTCGCTGGTGCTGCGCTGCGACGACTGCATCAGCTACCACGTCGCCCAGTGCAAGGAAGCCGGGGTCAATCGCGACGAGATGTTCGAGACCTTCTCGGTCGGCCTGGTGGTCGGCGGTTCGATCGTGATTCCGCATCTGCGCCGCGCGGTCGATTTCCTCGACCAGCTCGAAGCCGGCGAATCGGCGGCGCCCGCCGCCCACGACCACGGCTGATCCTTACGTAACCCCTTGTAGGAGCGGCGCAAGCCGCGACCGCGACAACGCGTCTGCGACGACACTCCCGCAGGCCGGCGCTGCGCCGGTCTCGCGGCTTGGGAAGACGCGGGCGCTTCGGACTTGCGCCGTGGCCGCGGTGGCGCGGTCGCGGCTTGCGCCGCTCCTACAGGGGGCGGCGGCCTGGCTTCACCGAATCGGGCGTGTTGCGCCCATTCACCGCGATCCGGCCCGGCCCAGTACGGCCGCGAATGCAGGCCGGGGCCGCTTCCGGCATAATTGTGCGGTTAACACCGTTCGATTCGTGCGCCGGGCCACAGCGCCGGCGCCCGCCCTACTGCTGGAAGAATTCCCTCATGACGCAAACGATTACGGTCATCCGTGGCGACGGCATCGGCCCGGAGATCATGGACGCCACCCTGCACGTGCTCGACGCGATGAACGTCGGTCTGAGCTACGAGTTCGCCGACGCCGGCCTGGTCGCCCTGGAAAAGCACGGCGAGCTGCTGCCCGCGGCGACCATGGATTCGATCCGCAAGAACCGCATCGCCCTCAAGAGCCCGCTGACCACCCCGGTCGGCGAAGGCTTCAGCTCGATCAACGTCGAACTGCGCAAGCGCTTCGACCTGTACGCCAACGTGCGCCCGGCCAAGTCGTTCCCGAACACCAAGTCGCGCTTCCCCTCGGGCGTGGACCTGATCACGGTGCGCGAGAACACCGAAGGCGCGTACATCGGCGAAGGTCAGACCCTGTCGGAAGACGGCGAGACCGCGATGCTGACCCAGAAGATCACCCGCCGCGGCTCCGAGCGCATCGTCCGCTATGCCTTCGACCTGGCCCGCAAGACCGGCCGCAAGAAGGTCACCGTGGTGCACAAGGCCAACATCCTGAAGTCGACCTCGGGCCTGTTCCTGAAGACCGCGCGCGAAGTGGCGCAGCAGTATCCCGACATCCAGTGCAACGAGATGATCGTGGACAACACCTGCATGCAGTTGGTGATGCGTCCGGAGCAGTTCGACATCATCGTCACCACCAACCTGTTCGGCGACATCATCTCCGACCTGTGCGCCGGCCTCGTCGGCGGCCTCGGCCTGGCGCCGGGCGCCAACATCGGCACCGATGCGGCGATCTTCGAAGCCGTGCACGGCTCGGCGCCGGACATCGCCGGCAAGGGCATCGCCAACCCGTGCGCTTTGCTGCTCGGCGCGGCGCAGATGCTCGACCACCTCGGCCAACCGGACAAGGCGACCAAGCTGCGCGAGGCGATCGTCGCCACGCTCGAAGCCAAGGATTCGCTGACCCCGGACCTGGGCGGTGAAGGCAATACGATGTCGTTCGCCAAGGCCATCGCCAGCCGCGCGGCCGCCTGAGCCGACGCGACGCCAGCGATGCACCACGACGGGGCGCCTCAGGGCGCCCCGTTCGTTTTTGCGGCGCGCCGCACGCCCGCGCGCGGCGCGCGGCGCTAGGCTCCTGCGGCGAGATCGGACGGGTCGCCGTCGACTGTCCGAACGGGCCGCGCATCGTCCTCCTGCATCGCCGCGCAAGCGGCGACGGCCCCGCATTCCGGCGGTCAGGTTCGCATCGAGGAAGGTCAATGAAGATCAGGAAGATGAAAGGCCGGGTGCTGGCGCTGCTGGCGATCGCGCTGACGGGCGCGGCCGGCACGGTCGCGGCGATTCCGGCGCCGGGCACCTGCACGGCGGCCAATCAGGGCCAGCACGTGCGCGAGTACAACTCGGACAACAGCTCGCGCATCTACATGTGCGACGGCGGGGTCTGGCAGACCTATGCGATCTGCGACAAGTACGGTCGTTGCATCGTGGTGATCTGAGCCGCCGCGTTCCGGCCGTCCGACGAGGCGCCCGCGGGCGCCTCGTTGCGTTTGCGGGCCTGTAGGAGCGGCGCAAGCCGCGACCGCGCCAATGCGCCCACGGCGCAGGCCCGAGGGCTCGGAATCTTACTGATTCGCGAGATCGGTGCGGTGTCGGCTCGCCGGGGATTCGTCGTATGCGCGGAGGCGCGGTCGCGGCTTGCGCCGCTCCTACAGGGGTGAAAGGGCTGCCCCCAGTCAGCATTTATCCAGCCACAGAATTCCACCCCGGCACTCGACAGAACTGTGTGCTGCACTGCAAAATCGCACAGTTTTCAAATCCATCTGGATGAAGCGATGAATGACTCCCCGCGCCCGGGCGCGCCGATCGCCCCGAGCGCCCTGGCCCTGACCCCGCTGCTGCTGTTCCTGGCGCTGTTCTTCGGCGCCGGGCTGTACTTCACCGCGCACGGCGACGCGATGGGCTTCTACCAGCTGCATGCGCCGGTGGCGATCCTGCCGGCGCTGGCGCTGGCGGCGTTCATCGCCTGGCGGCGCGGGATCAAGCCGCTGCAAACGCTGCTGGACGGCATGGGCGACCACAACGTGGTGCTGATGTGCCTGATCTTCCTGCTCGCCGGCGGCTTCGTCGAAGTGTCCAAGGCGATCGGCGCGGTCGACGCGATCGTCGCGCTCGGCGTCGGCAACGTGCATCCGGCGCTGCTGCTGCCGGCGCTGTTCGTGGTCGCCGGCTTCATCTCGCTGTCGCTGGGCACCTCGATGGGCACCATCGCCGCGGTCGCGCCGATCGCGCTCGGCGTGTCCGACGCGTCGGGCCTGGACCGCGCGCTGGTGCTCGGCGCGGTCATCGGCGGCGCTACCTTCGGCGACAACCTGTCGGTGATCTCCGACACCGCCATCGTCGCCAGCCGCACCCAGGGCTGCACGATGCGCGAGAAGTTCCGCGAGAACCTCAAACTGGCCCTGCCGGCGGCGCTGGGCACCCTGATCTTGCTCGGCTTCCTCGGCGAAACCGCGCCGGTGCAGACGCCCGACCCGGTCTCGCCGTGGCTGATCCTGCCGTACCTGATCGTGCTGGGCCTGGCCATCGCCGGCGTCGACGTCATCATCGTGCTGAGCCTGGGGCTGGTCGTCGCCGGCCTGTTCGGGGTGTTCTTCGCCGAGGATTTCGGCTTCGCCGCCTACACCACCCACATCTGGGACGGCTTCGAGAGCATGGTCGAGATCACCTTGCTGTCGCTGCTGGTCGGCGGCCTCGGCGCGCTGATGAAGGCGGCCGGCGGGCTGGCGTGGCTGGCCCAGGTGATCGGCAAGTTCGCGCGCGGGCACCGCAGCCGCCGCGCCGGCGAGGTCAGCATCGCCGCGCTGTCGGCGACCACCGACGTGTTCACCGCCAACAACACGGTGGCGATCCTGATCAGCGGCGGATTGGCGCGCGACGTGGCGCAGCAGCACGGCGTGCCGCCGGCGCGCGCGGCCAGCGTGCTCGACATCTTCGCCTGCGTGACCCAGGGCGTGCTGCCGTACGGCGCGCAGATCCTGCTGGCGGCGTCGCTGAGCAAGGTGTCGCCGCTGCAACTGGTCGGCAACGTGCACTACAGCTGGCTGCTCGGCGCGGTGACGATCGTGGCGATGCTGTGGCCGTCGCGCAAGGCGAAGACGGCCGAAGCGGCGGCGGCTTCGTAATCCATTCGGCGCCGAGACGCTTGCCGCTGTTGGGATTCTTGTGAGCGTTGTTGCGGTCGCGGGGCTTGGGTGCCGGCTCGCCGCGATCCGAGCGCAAAGCGTCGCGACTGAAGTCGCTCCCACAAGAACGAACTGTGCGGGGCCGGAGAATTGAAGCATCCGCCGCAAGAACGAAAAAGCCCGGCGATGCCGGGCTTTTTCGTTGCCGGGGTGGGCGGCTCTTACTTGCGCTTGCGCGCCGGCGGATCGATCAACAGCGCCTGCCCGGGCTTGAGCACCGCATTGGCGGCGAGCCCATTGAGCTTGAGCAGGTCGGCCGCGCGCAGGCCGTAGCGCTTGGCGATGGTCCAGGCGTTCTCGCCGCGGCCGACGGTGTGCTTGCGCGGCGCGGCGGCGGTTTGCGCGCGCTGCGGTTTGGTCGGGCGCGCCGCGGCTGCGGCCGCGCGGTCGTCGTCGGCGGAGCCGAACGTCGTCGCGCCGTTATCGTTCGCGCCCGCAGACGCGATCGATTTCGCGTCGTCCCTGGCGTCGTCTTTGGCAGCATCGCCGGATTTGCTCGCGGCGACGGCCTTGGCATCGTTGTTCGATGCATCGCCCGGTTTGTTCGCCGCGAGAAGCTTGATGTCGCTCTTCGCCGCGTCGCCCGGCCTGGTGCCGGCGAGCGTCTTGGCGTCGCCTTTGATCGCATCGCCCGGTTTCGCGCCCGCCAAAGACTTCGCCGCATCGCCGGATCTGGCGTTGGCCTTCGTGTTGGCATCGCTGGGCGGCAAGTCGCCGGATGCGGTGGCCAGTTCCGTCGTCGCCGCCGGCGCGCCGACCGCGGTCGCGGCGACCGCCAGCAACGGCGCGCGGCGGCCGCCGGGGCGGCCGATGCGGCCGTCGCCGAACACCGGGTTCAGGCGTTGCAGCCAGGCCGCGTCCTGATCGGTACGCGCGGCCCATTCGCCGACGCTGTCGACGCCGTCGGGCACGGTCACCGCGGCCAGCCGCGGCACCGGGCGATCGAGCGCGCTCAGCCATTCTTCGCGGTCGTCGGCCTGTTCCATCAGGCACGACAGCGCGTGCAGCTTGCGCACGTAGGCGGTGGTGATATCGGACAGGCCGGTCAACTGGTCGTGGCGGGCGTCGGCGATGTTGACGCCGGCGCGCTTGATCGCGTTGAACACGCGGTACTCGCCGGCGTTGTAGGCCATCACCGTCAGCCGCCAGTCGCCGCCGAACATGCCGTGCAGGGTCTTGAGATAACGCACCGCGGCCTGGGTCGATTCCACCGGCGACAGGCGGCCGTCGTAGCCCTCGCGCATCGGCACGCGGTGGTTGCGCGCGGTCATCGCGATCATCTGCCACAGCCCGGCCGGGCCGGCGGCGCTGCGCGCGCCGGGGCGGTAGCCGCTTTCGACGAACGGGATCAGCGCGTATTCGGTCGGCAGGTGGTTCTCGCGCAGGGCGTCGACGACATAGCCGAACAGCGGCAGCAGGTCGTCGTCCTTGCTCGCCAGGCGCTTGGGCGCGTTGGCGAAGTGCTGGCGCCAGCGGGTGCTGACGCCGGGTTCGCAGCTCGGGTCGGCGAGGCCGTCGCGGAAGCGTTGGTAGATGTCGCGGCCGTTGCGGGTCGCGGCGTCGGCGCCGGCCGGCGCGTCGGCGGCGGACGCGACGCCGGGCACGGCGGCGAGCCAGCACAGGCCAGCCGCCAGCGCGGCGATCAGCGCCCGGCGCGGCATCCGCGGCGGTGCCGCCGATGCCAGCGCGGCCGCCGTGCGGCGCGGCGCGGCGGCGTCGCCCGCACCCGGCTCGCGCTGGCCCGGCCCGCTCACGCGCGGAACCCGTCCTTCCAGCGCCGCAATTCGGCGAAGGTCTCGACCTCGTCCGCCGGCGCCCGGCCCAGGCGCGCAGCGACGGCGGCGATCACCGCCGGCTCGCGGCTGCGCAGGAACGGATTGGCCGCGCGCTCGTCGACGAGGCGGCTGGGCAGGGTCGGTTGTCCGGCGTCGCGCATGGCCTGGGCCTGTTGGTGGCGGCGTTGCAGCGCCGGGTTGTCGGGTTCGACCACGCGCGCGAAGGCGGCGTTGGACAGGGTGTATTCGTGGCCGCAGCAGATCCGGGTCGGATCGGGCAGGGCGGCCAGCCGGCTCAGCGAGGCCAGCATTTGGGCGGGCGTACCTTCGAACAGGCGGCCACAGCCCAGGCTGAACAAGGTGTCGCCGGTGAACGCCACCGGGTCGCCGTCGGGGCCCGCGTCGAGCACGTAGGCGATGTGGCTGCGGGTGTGGCCGGGCACTTCCATGACCCGCAAGGAGTGCCCGGCGGCGTCGAAGCGGGCGCCTTCGACCAGCCGCTCGGTGGCTCCGGCGATGCGCTCGTCGTGCGGCGAATACACCGGGATCTGCGGCCAACGTTCGAGCAACGCCGCGGTTCCGCCGATGTGGTCGGGGTGGTGGTGGGTCAGCAGGATCGCCGCCGGGCGCAGCCCCTCGGCGGCCGCGGCCAGCACCGGCCCGGGCTCGCCCGGGTCGACGATCAGGGCGCCGCCGTCGCCGGACAGGGCCCAGATGTAGTTGTCGCTGAGGGCGGGCAAGGCGAGCAGCCGCATCGAACCGGTTCTCCTGGCAGCGCCGGTCGCGCCGGCGCACGCGCGGCGGGGACGCCGCCGCAGTAGGCTGGGCGGCGCCGGGGGCGATTCGCGCCGGCGCCGTGGTGGTCTTACCGTAGTGTTCCCGCTGTATCCATCGCTCGGCTCCGGACCCGCTCCCACGGTTCCGACCCCCTACCGAGAGGCGACCATGCCCGCGCTGTCCCACGGACGTCAACCCGACCCCGGTCCGCGACCCGGCGCCGCGACCGGTCCCGGCCAGGCCCTGCGCTGGTTCGGCGAGGTCTCCGGCCACGGCCTGCTCGAGGTCGAATCCGGCGCGATGGCGCGGGTGCTGGCCGCCAGCCCGACCTTGCCGTGGGCCTGGTTCGGGGTCGCTGCGGCCTCGCCGCCGCACGGCCGCGGGGTGGCGCTGCGGCGCAGCGTCGACGGCTTCGACGGCGCCGTGCGCTGCCGCCTGCCGCTGCCGCTGGCCAGCGAGGCGTTCGGCGCGGTGCTGTTGCAGCACGTGTTCGACGACGGCGCCGACCCGCTGCCGTTGCTCGGCGAGTGCGCGCGCATCCTCGCCCCGGGCGGGCGGCTGTGGCTGGCCACGCTCAATCCCTGGAGCCCGTACCGGCTGCGCTGGGCGCGCAGCGGCCTGCGCGCGCGCGATGCCGGGCACTGGCAGGCGGCGCTGCGCAGCTCGGGCTTCGCCGCCGACCCGGTCAGCCTGCAATGGCTCGGCCCGCGCTGGCGCGAGGCGCACGGCGAGGTCGGCGTCGGCGCCGCCGACGTGCTGCGCGCCGGCGTGGCATTGACCCTGACCAAGCGCGTGCACGCGGCGATCCCACCGCCGCGCCTGCAGCAACTGCGCTGGCAGACCGGACTGGTGCCGCGCGACGCCGCCGCCCAGCGCGGCACGGCCGCGGCGCGCGAGCGCGAGGACGGCACGGACTGAGCGCTGTCGCCGCAACCGGCGTCGCCTGAGCAACGGTCGCTTGAGCGATAATGCGCGGCCGTTCTCCATGAGTAGCGTTGCGTGAGCCAAACCGATTCGGGCGCCGACAAGACCGTGTCCATCCATACCGACGGCGCCTGCCTCGGCAATCCCGGTCCCGGCGGCTGGGCCGCGCTGCTGCGCTACAAGGGCCACGAGCGCGAGCTCTCCGGCGGCGAAGCGGACACCACCAACAACCGCATGGAGCTGATGGGCGCGATCATGGGCCTGGAAGCGCTGACCGAGCCCTGCCAGGTGGTGCTGACCACCGACTCGCAGTACGTGCGCAAAGGCATCACCGAGTGGATCGGCAACTGGGCGCGGCGCGGCTGGAAGACCGCCGGCGGCGACCCGGTCAAGAACCGCGACCTGTGGGAACGCCTGCACCTGGCCAGCCAGCGCCATTCGATCGACTGGAAGTGGGTCAAGGGCCACTCCGGCCAGCCGGAGAACGAGCGTGTCGACACCCTGGCGCGGCTGCAGGCCGAGCGGCTCAGGCCGTACCGGCCGTGAGCCAGAAGTGAGCGTGGAGGAGTGAGGAGTGAGCGAAGGCCAAGAGCGGCAAGACCGCTTTCGCTCACTCCTCACTCCTCTGCGCTCACTCCTCGCTAGAATGCGCGAATGCGTCAAATCATCCTGGATACCGAAACCACCGGCCTGAGCTGGGAGCGCGGCAATCGCGTGGTCGAAATCGGCTGCGTCGAGTTCGTCGAGCGCCGTCCCACCGGCCGCACCTACCACCAGTACATCAAGCCCGATTGCGACTTCGAGGCCGGCGCGCAGGAAGTCACCGGCCTGTCGCTGGAGCGGCTGGCGGGCGAGCCGCGCATGGAGGAGGTGGTCGAGGCGTTCCTGGCTTTCATCGAAGGCGCCGAACTCATCATCCACAACGCGGCCTTCGACGTCGGCTTCCTCAACAACGAGCTGTCGATCTGCGGCGCGCAGTACGGCAAGCTCAGCGATCACGTCACCGGCATCGAAGACTCGCTGCTGATGGCGCGCCAGCGCTTCCCCGGCCAGCGCAATTCGCTGGACGCGCTGTGCAAGCGGCTGGGCGTGGACAACTCGCACCGCCAGTTGCACGGCGCGCTGCTCGACGCGCAGATCCTCGGCGAGGTCTACATCGCGCTGACCTCGGGCCAGGAGGAGATCGGCTTCGCCGATCCGGCCGCGCTGGCGGCGCAGGTCGAGCGGGTCGCGGTGCAGGTCGACCTCAGCGCGCCGCGTCCGCGCGTGGTGGTGCCGGCGCAGGAACTGGCCGCGCATCAGGCGCGGCTGGAGAAGCTGCGCAAGAAGGCCGGCAAGTGCGTGTGGGATCTGGTCGATCCGCCGGTGGCGGTGGCTGCGGAAGCCTGAGGGCGGGCGAGGGCGATTGCGTCCTCGCCGGCGACCTCGGGGCGCAGCGAGGCTTGCGCCGGCGGTCGCGGCAGCGCGGTCGCGGCTTGCGCCGCTCCTACAGGTGGGGCATGCGGCTTTAGTGGCTGCGTACCAATACTACGGTGATGTTGTCCGAGCCGCCGCCGTCGAGCGCGGCGGCGACCAGCGAATCCACGCATTCCTGCGCGCTGCAGTCGTTGTGCGCGAGCACCCGCGCGATCGCGCGGTCGTCGACCTCCTCGGTCAGCCCGTCGCTGCACAGCAGCAACTGCATGCCCGGGCGCAGTTCGCCGGTCATGGTCTCGACGTTGAGGTTGCGCGGGTCGGTCACGCCGAGCGCCTGGGTCACCACGCTGCGGTGCGGGTGGCTGCGCGCCTGCTCGTGGGTGATCACGCCGTTGGCGATGAGTTCCTGCACGTAGCTGTGGTCCTGCGACAGCTGGGCCAGATGGCCGTCGCGCCACAGGTAGACCCGGCTGTCGCCGACCCAGGCGACCTCGAAGCGGTTGCCGTTGATGCGCGCGGCGACCACGGTGGTGCCCATCGGCAGGGTGTCGTTGCGCCGGCGCGAGGTGCGGATGATCTCCTCGTCGGCGATCCGGATCGCCTGCGCCAGCGCGGCGCCGCCGCGTACTTCGCGCACGATCACCTCGCGCGCCAGCGCGCTGGCGACCTCGCCGTACTCGTGGCCGCCCATGCCGTCGGCGACCAGCCACAAGCCCAGCTCGCTGTCGCCGTAATAGGTGTCTTCGTTGAGTTCGCGGCGCAGGCCGACGTGCGTGAGGTGTCCGAATTCGATCATCTGCCGGTCATGCCATTCGCGTCGTCGGGATCGCCACTGATAGAGGTATACGGAATCATCGCGAGCGAGCGGCCGGGTGGCAAGAAAGCGTGATCCCTGCAGCGTTTCATGCATGAGCGGCGATGAAGGCCGCGTGTGCGTGCGTCGCGCTTCGAGCATGACGCGTCGCCGCCGCGATTGCGAGATTCGCCCGCTGCGGCAAAACCTTCGGTGAAGGCGCGCGCCCAACGCTGTCCGCCTGGGGCTCGCTGCAGCGATGGCGCGGTGCGTGGCGCATGGGCGAGGCCGGTGGCGGGGAAGGGGCGATGCGCGCGCTGAGCCAGAAAGCGCAACGGGCCCGCGAGGGGCCCGTTGCGCTTGAATCTGGCGGAGAGGGGGGGATTCGAACCCCCGGTACGCTATAAACGTACGCCTGATTTCGAGTCAGGTACAATCAACCGCTCTGCCACCTCTCCGGGTGCAGTCGAGCCGCGTATGTTACGGGCTGTCGCGCGTCCGGGCAAGCGCCGCGCGCATCGATTTTTTCGCCCGGCGCGTCTCGTGCCCGCGCGCGCGCGCCGGCGCCGCGCGCAAAGCCGGTGCGACCGGCGCGGGGCTACACTAACGACCCCCTACGCACTCACACGGTTGCGCCCATGTCCGAAATCCTGGTCCCGGTGTCCTTTGGCGAACTGCTCGACAAGATCGCGATCCTGCAGATCAAGTCCGAGCGCATGAGCGACGAAGCCAAGCTGGCCAACGTGCGCGCCGAGCTGACCGCGCTGGAGCGCACCTGGATGGCGCACCCGGCCGCCGGCAACGACATCGTGCGCCTGCGCGCCGAGCTCAAGGCCGTCAACGAGCGCCTGTGGGTCATCGAGGACGACATCCGGATCAAGGAAAAGCGCCAGGAGTTCGACGCCGAGTTCATCGCCCTGGCGCGTTCGGTCTACGTCGAGAACGACGTGCGCGCGCGGGTCAAGAAGGAGATCAACCTGGCCCTGGGTTCGACCTACGTGGAAGAGAAGTCGTACCAGGACTACGGTACCGGTCCGGTCTGAGCGGTCCGATTTCTCCAGCCGGGTCCCGCATGAGGGCTTCGGGCCGGCCTGGGCACCGCCGGCCCGCCGGCCCAAGCGGCGCCCCGGCCCTCAGGCCTGCGCCGCCAACTGCGCCCGCACGTCCATCAGCGCGAACCCCAGCAGATTGAGCCCGCGCCAGCGCTCCGGCCGGGTCGCGTCGGCATGGTCGGCGGCCAGGCCGATGCCCCAGACCGCGTCGACCGGGCTGGCTTCGACCAGCACCTGCTCGCCGGTGCCGAGCAGGAACGCGGCCAGCGCCGGGTTCTGCGCGAACTTGGCCCGGTTGCCGGCGACCACCAGCGGGTAGCGCCGCTCGGCCCACATCGTCTCGTCGAAGCCTGCGATCTTGCGGCCCAAGGCCTTGACCTCGGCCGGGTCGTCGCTGACGAGGATGCGCGCGGCGATCGCCGCATCGCCGAACAGCCGCGCCTTGCCGGCCATCATCCAGTGCTCGGCGGTCGCGTAGCGCTCGCCGTCGAGTTCGAACCCGGCCGGGTACCACTGGCTGAAGCAGCTCTTGCCGACCTCGCCGGGCTTGACCCGGTGGCCCCAGAAGCACAGGTAGTCGAAATGCGCACCGCCGCGCACGGCGGCGATCAGCGGGTCCAGCGAAAGCGGGGTCATGCGGGCAGTCCTTGCTTGAACGGTGAGGAGTGCGCTCAGCGCCCCGGATGGTCGGCGCGGTAGCGCTCGAACGCGGCGACGCCGTCTTCGACGGTAATCAGGTCCATGACCCCGTCGTGCTCGATCTTGGTGCCCCAGGCGACTTGCGCCGCCGGTTTGCCGAGGTACTTGCGCGCGGCGTCGTCGTAACGGTCGGCGCAGTAGCGCAGGTCGCTGTAGGGGCCGCTGCGCGCCGGGTTGCTGGCCGCGTGCAGGCCGAGCACCTTGGTGCCCATCGCGTTGGCGATGTGCATCGGGCCGGAGTCCGGGGTCATCAGCAGCTGGCCGCGTTCGAGCAGGGCCGGCAGTTGCTTGAGGGTGTCCTTGCCGACCAGGTCCAGGGCCGGGTGGGCCATCGCCGCGACGATCGCATCGGTGGTGTCGCGTTCGAGCTGGCTGCGGCCGCCGCACATCACCACCCGCCAGCCGTGCGCGGCGGCGTGGTCGGCGACCGCGGCGTAGCGCTCGGGGCGCCAGTTGCGCAGGGTGTGGCTGGAGCACGGCGAGATCAGCAGCGTCGGGGTCTCGTCCTGGGGCCATTGCGCGCGCGCCCATTCGCGCGCGTCGTCGGGCACCGGCAGGTCCCAGACCACCTCGGTCTGGCGCAGGCCCAGCGGTTCGCAGAAGCTGCCGATGGCGTCGAGCACGTGGATGCCGGGGCGGTCGGGGATGCGTTCGTTGACGAACAGGCCGTGCAGGTCCTTGGAGCGCGAGCGGTCGTAGCCGATCCGCCGCGTCGCCGGCACGAACGCCGACAGCAGGTTGGCGCGCGCGGCGACCTGCATCTGCAGCAGCGCGTCGAACCTGCCGTCGCCGCCGATCAGGCCGCGTTCGCGCAGCCCCCGGCGCAGCGCGCGCATGCCGGCCCAGCCGCTTTTCTTGTCGTATTCGACGAACTCCACGCCGTCCAGGCCTTCGAGCAGGCGGCGTTCGCCCTTGCCGATGATCCAGGCGATGCGCGCCTGCGGCCGGGCCCGACGCAGGGTGCGCACCAGCGGCACCACGTGGGTCACATCGCCCAACGCCGACAGGCGCAGCAGGCAAAGATTCGGGGCGGGCCCCAAAGTCGGTTGATTCGGGGTCATTGGTTCACGCGACTTGTTAGACTCGGACGGATGACGGGTTATGACGCCGCCGAGGGACTGACGCCGTACCGCGACGACAGCGGCTACGGAGCGATTCTGTTCGACCGCGCACGGGTGCAGCAAGCCGCGCCGGAGTGGTTCGTGCCCGCGCACTGGGGCGAGCGCGCGCGGCCGGTCGACAGCGGCGGCCGCGGCGGGGCCTGGTTCGTCGACGCGCCGTTCGGCCACGCGGTGCTGCGCCGCTACCTGCGCGGCGGCCTGGTCGCGCGTTTCAACCGCGACCGCTACGGGTGGCGCGGCGGCGACCGCACCCGCAGTTTCGCCGAGTTCCGCCTGACCCGAGAGGCCGCGCGCCGCGGCCTGCCGGTGCCGGCGCCGATCGCCGCGCTGTACCGGCGCGAAGGCGGCCTGCAGTACCGCGCCGCGATCCTGGTCGCGCGCCTGGACGACGTGCGCTCGCTGGCCGACCGCGCCGCGGTCGCCGGCGACGGCGCGCCGTGGGAGGAGACCGGGCGGCTGATCGCGCGCTGCCACCGCGCCGGGCTCGACCACGCCGACCTCAATGCCACCAACCTGCTGTTCGACCCAACCGGCCGCGGCTGGGTCATCGACCTGGACCGCGGCCAGTTCCGCATTCCCGCCACCGGCTGGCGCGAACGCAACCTCGCCCGGCTCAAGCGCTCGCTGCTGAAACTGCGCGGCCCGCGCACGCCCGAGGAGGTCGAACGCGACTTCGCCCGATTGCGCACGGCCTATGACCGCGCCTGGGAACGTGGTTACTAAGAGAAGACAGCGAAGAACGGGTGGCGACTGGATGTTTGCGAGGGGGGCGGAATGACTTGGCGGCTGCGTCTGCACGGTGTCGGCAATGCGTCGGCGGTGGAACTGGGATCGGCGATGGCCACGCTGGAGCGCGACGGCGAGCCCTGGCTCACCGTGGATTGCGGCGGCGAGGGCCTGACCGCGTTCCTCGCGCACTACGGGCGCATGCCCGAGGCGGTGTTCCTGACCCACGCGCACATGGACCACATCGCCGGTTTCGAGCGGCTGTTCGTGGCCCACTATTTCGATGAGGCCCGGCGCGGCAAGCCGCGGCTGTACATCCCGGCGCCGCTGGTGCCGCTGTTGCAGCAGCGCGTGGCCGACTACCCCAACGTGTTGGCCGAGGGCGGGGTGAACTTCTGGGACGCGTTCCAGCTGGTGCCGGTCAGCGGCCACTTCTGGCACCGCGGCCTGCGCATGGAAGTGTTCCCGGTGCGCCACCACTGGCCCGACAGCGCGTTCGGCCTGCGCCTGCGCGGCAGCGCGGTGTGGACCGGCGATACCCGCCCGATCCCGGAAATGCTGGCCAAGTTCGCCGACGAAGGCGAACTGATCGCGCACGACTGCGCCCTGCACGGCAACCCCTCGCACAGCGGCATCGAGGACCTGGAGCGCGAATACTCGCAGGCGTTGCTGCAACGCTGTGTCCTGTATCACTACGCCAGCCGCGAGGAGGGCGACGCGCTGGCCGCACGGGGGTATCGTGTCGGCAGGCCCGGCGAGGCCATCGACCTGGCCGACCCCACTGCCGCACAGGTGCCGCCTTCGTGAATGCCGCTGCCGACCGCCTCGTCCCGCTCGCCGCCGCCGGTCCGCTCGACCGCCGCGGCCGGCCGCTGCGGGACCTGAGGCTGTCGCTGATCGAGGCCTGCAACTTCCGCTGCCCCTATTGCATGCCGGCCGAGCGCGTGCCGGACGACTACGGCCTGGACGCCGCGTCGCGGCTGAGCTTCGACGAGATCGAGACCCTGGTGCGCGGCTTCGTCCGCGTCGGCGTGCGCAAGCTGCGCCTGACCGGCGGCGAGCCTTTGCTGCGCAAGAACCTGCCGGAACTGATCGCGCGGCTGGCGCGGATCGACGGCCTCGACGACCTGGCCCTGACCACCAACGGTTCGCTGCTGGCGCGGCAGGCGCGCGCGCTGCGCGAGGCCGGGCTGCGCCGGCTGACGGTGAGCCTGGACGCGCTCGACCCGGACCTGTTCCGGCGCCTGTCCGGCGGCCGCGGCGACATCGCCCAGGTCTGGGCCGGCATCGAGGCCGCGCGCGCGGCCGGGTTCGGGCCGCTGAAGATCAATACGGTGATCCAGCGCGGCGTCAACGAGGATCAAGCGCTGGCGCTGGCCGAACGTTTCCGCGGCAGCGGCGACGTGCTGCGCTTCATCGAGTACATGGACGTCGGCAACTGCAACGGCTGGGACGCGCGCGGCGTGGTCGCTTCGCAGGAACTGCGCGACGCGCTGCACGCGCGCTGGCCGCTGCGCGCGCTGGATGCGCAATACCGCGGCGAAGTCGCCTCGCGCTACGCCTACTGCGACGGCGCCGGCGAAGTCGGTTTCGTGTCCTCGATCAGCGCCCCGTTCTGCGGCGACTGCCACCGCGCCCGGGTGTCCGCCGACGGCCGCCTGTACACCTGCCTGTTCGCCTCCGAAGGCAGCGACCTGCGGCCGGCGCTGGCGCAGGGCGAAACCGCCTTGGTCGAGCGGGTCAGCGCGCTGTGGGGCGGGCGCAACGACCGCTACAGCGAACTGCGCGCGGCCGATGCGCCGCGGCCGAAGCGGCATGTGGAGATGTTCCTGATCGGCGGTTAGGCGGCGCCGCGCCGCGCGGCGATCTGCTTATCATGCGGCCATCGTCGTCGGACTGCGGCGCGACATGAATTTTCGCTGCGGCCCGCGCGAACCCGGGTACGCACTGCACTGGAGTGTTTCGATTTGAAATCCAAGCGAGCGAGCCAACCGGCGGCCTTGACCCACCTCGACCGCGACGGCCGGCCGGCGATGGTCGACGTCGGCGCCAAGCCGGTCGCCGCGCGCGCGGCGCTGGCGCGCTGCCGGGTGCGCTTTCCCGCCGCGGTGGCGGCGCAGCTGCGCGCCGGCGGGATGAAGAGCAAGAAGGGCGCGGTGATCGATACCGCGATCGTCGCCGGCACGATGGCGGTCAAGCGCACGTCCGACCTGATTCCGTTCTGCCATCCGCTGCCGATCGACGGCTGCCGTTTCGCCGTGGACTGGGACAGCGACACGTCCTTGTCGATCGAATGCGAAGTGCGCACCACCCACCGCACCGGGGTCGAGATGGAGGCGCTGACCGGCGCGACCGTCGCCGCGCTGACCGTCTACGACATGTGCAAGGCCTTGTCGCATGCGATCGCGATCGGCCCGGCCCAACTGGTCGCAAAGCGTGGCGGCAAGCGCGATTTCGGCGCGCTCGCGGGAGCGGACGCATGAGCCGGTTGACCGTGCTGTACTTCGCCAGCCTGCGCGACGCCGCCGGTACCGCCAGCGAATCGGTCGAGGCCGATGCGCGCGATCTGCGCGCGCTGTACGAGGCCTTGCGCGCGCGCCACGGCTTCGCCTTGCCGGTCGAGCGCCTGCGCGTAGCCGTCGACGGCGCGTTCGCGCGCTGGGACGAGGCGCCGCGCGCGGGCAGCGAAGTGGCGTTCATTCCGCCGGTGTCGGGAGGCTGAGCGATGATCTCGATGTCCCCCGACACGCGCTTCGCCTTGTCCGATGCGCCGTTCGAAATCGCGCCGCTGCGCGAGCGTTTGCTCAGCGCGCACGCCGGCGCCTACGCGAGTTTCGAAGGCTGGGTGCGCGACCATCATGGCGGCCGCGCGGTGTCGGGCCTGCGTTACGAAAGCTATGCCAAACTCGCGCTCAGCGAGGGCGCGAAGGTGCTGGCCGAGGCGCGCGAGCGCTTCGCGATCGTGGATGCGTGTTGCGTGCACCGGGTCGGCGATCTGGCCATCGGCGAACTGGCGGTATGGGTCGGCGTCAGCGCGGCGCATCGCGACGCGGCGTTCGCGGCGTGCCGCTACATCATCGACGAGACCAAGGCGCGGGTGCCGATCTGGAAACGCGAGCGGTATGCGGACGGCGAGGCGGATTGGTTGCATCCGGAGCCGCCGGCGACGGGTTGACCGGGTCGAAAAGGAAAGCATCGGGACTGAAGTTCCTCCCACAGGAATCGCTGTGGAAGGCTGTTCAGTCCCGATGGCTCTTGTACCCGGCGCCATCGACCTAGCTCTCAGGCACAGGCCCGCAAGTGCCGCTGTGGGAGGGACTTCAGTCCGACGCTGGTGCCTCCGCCGCGACGCACGCCGCATCCAGGCACATGCTCCCACCGTCGCGATCGCGTAGCGTCGGACGCCGGATCGAATCGAGGAACCGCCGCCATGCGTCTGCGTTCGTTGTGCTTGCCCTTGCTGTTGTGCGCCGCGATTCCGGCCGTGGCCGGCGAGCTCTTGGTCGGCAACAAATCCGCCGACACGGTCTGGCGGCTGTCGCTCGAAGACGGGCGCAAGCTCGGCGAATTTCCGACGAACCGGGCGCCGCATGAAATCGTCGTGTCCGCCGACGGCCGCACCGCGCTGGTCGCCAACTACGGCGGCAGCGACGCGCCCGGCAACACCCTCAGCGTGCTCGACCTCAGCGGTAAGGCGCCGCCGCGGATCGTCGAACTCGGCCGCCACGGCCGTCCGCACGGCTTGCGCTTCCTGCCCGGCGGGCGCGAGGCGCTGGCGACCACCGAGGCCTCGCAGCAGCTGCTGCGGATCGACGTGGCCCGCGGCCGGATCGTCGCCGAGATCGCGCTCGGCGAAGGCAAGGGCCATATGGTCGCGGTCGCCGCCGACGGCAACAGCGCGTACGTGACCAAGGTCGACCGCGGCACGCTCAGCCGCATCGATCTGGGCGCCAACCGCAAGCTCGAGGAAGTCGAGGCCGGCAAGGGCGCCGAAGGCGTCGCGGTGCGGCCCGGCAGCGGCGAGGTGTGGGTGACCAATCGCGAGGCCGGAACGGTGACCGTGCACCAGCCCGATACCCTGGCGGTGCTGCGCACGCTGCCGAGCCCGGGCTTTCCGATCCGGGTCGCGTTCACCGCCGACGGCCGCCACGCGCTGGTCAGCAACGCGCGCGCGGCGACGCTGTCGGTGTTCGATGCGCAGCGCAAGCGGCCGCTGGCGACGGTGGCGTTGAGCCGCGACGGCGCGGCGTATCGCGACACCATGCTCGGACGCGCGGCGCTGCCGATCGGGGTGGTGGCCGATCCGCTGCGGCCGCGGGTGTATGTGGCGATCAGCGGCGGCGACGAGATCGCGGTGATCGACCGCAAGAGCTGGAAGCCGGTCGCGTACTGGAAGACCGGGCGCGAGCCGGATGCGGTGGCGGTGGCGGGGAAGTGAGGCAGGCTTGCGCGTGAGGGGGTAGCCCCGGCTCGAACGCATAGCGTTCGGGCGTTCGGCACAGCGCGAGCCTTTGGCTCGCAAGCGCTGCGCCTCACCCCAAAAAGGCGGCGGCCCCGCAAGCGTGACTCCGGCGCCCGAATCGACCGATACCGTTGCTGCCTTCCGGCCCTGGCGGGATTTTCGATCTATCGTCGCGGAGGCGCCAACGGGGCCACCATAGACTCTTGCTGACGGCGGCGTCCGATTCGCACAGGGCGGACGGATCGCTGCCGGAGGGGCGGCATTCTGCCTGAAAGCGGGGCCGCGGCGCAAACCGGCCCGGCGCCGACGCGCGCGGGCGGCCGCGGGCGGGTTCGCGGTCCCGCCGCGCGTCGCGAAACGCCGGCACCTGAACGCTTTATCATCCGCGCATGCGCATCGCAGTCGTATCCGATATCCACGGCAACCTCGCCGCGCTCGAAGCGGTGCTGGCCGATCTGCGCGGCCGCGGCATCGAGCGCGTGCTCGATCTGGGCGACCTGCTGTCCGGCCCGCTGCAACCGCGCGAAACCTGCGACCGCCTGATCGAGCTGGGCGGGCCGACCATCGCCGGCAACCACGAGCGCCAGGTGCTGCACGATCCGCCCGAACGCATGGGCGAATCCGATCGCCACGCCGCCGCCCGCCTGCGCCCCGACCAGCGCGACTGGCTGGGTTCGCTGCCGCCGACCTTGCGTCTGGACGAGGTGCTGATGGTCCACGGCACCCCGGACAGCGATCTGCGCACGTTCCTGGAAACCGTCGACGCCGGCGGCATCCGCGCCGCGACCGCGGCCGAAGCCGCCGCGCGCGCGGGCGACACCGACGCGCGGCTGATCCTGTGCGGCCACACCCACACCCCGCGCGTGGTGCGCCTCGCCGACGGGCGTTTGATCGTCAATCCCGGCAGCGTCGGCCTGCAGGCGTATGCGAGCGAGCTGCCGCATCCGCACCGGGTCGAGATCGGCAGCCCGCATGCGCGCTACGCCATCGTCGAGCGCGACGCCGGCGGCGAATGGAGCGCGCAGCTGCTGCAGGTCGGCTACGACTGGAACGCGGCGGCGGCGCTGGCCGAGCGCAACGGACGGCCGGACTGGGCCAGGGCGCTGGCGACAGGTCGGATGTGAGCGAGGGGCCGAACGCGGCCGCAGCGCGGACCGCCTGCATGCACGACGCCGCGCCTGCGCCGCGCTGGCCGGCGCCGCGCGCGCGGCCGGCGGTATTCTCTGCGGGCATGGCTATGGAGAGCCTATGGACCGTCTGATGCGCCGGATGCTGCGGATCGCCGTTTTGCTGTTCGTCTGCGCGCTGGCGCCTTGGCCGGCCGCTGCGGCGGAACCCGCGGGCGTGCTGCAACTGGCCCTGCTGCCCGCCGACGTGCCCGACCAGTCGTACCAGTTCGTACGCTCGCCGCAGGCGCAGCCGCTGTTCCGCGCGGTGCCGGGCCAGTCGATCGAGGTGCGCGGACGCCAGGCGCGCTGGTGGCGCTTGACCGCGACGCGCGACATCGACGCCAAGGACGCGCCCCAGTTGGTCATGTCGCATCCGTTCCTCAAGCGCCTGGAAGCCTGGCGTCCCGGCGACAGCATCGGCGTGCGCCGCGCGCTGTACGGCGAGGACAGCGACCTGAGCCATTCCGCGCTCGCCCACGTGGTGCCGCTGCCGCAAGGCCTGCGCGCCGGCGAATCGGTGTACGTGCGGATCCACTCGCGTTCCAACGTGGTCTCGACGTTCTCGGTCGTGCCGCTGGCCGAGGTCTACGCCCGCGACGGCGCCTACAACCGCCTGCGCACCTTTTTCCTGACCGCGCTGGGCGTGGTGGCGCTGCTGTCAATCGGCTTTTCGATCTCGCTGCGCCAGCCCGGCTACGCCTACCTGGCCGCGACCCTGCTGACCCAGGTGGTGACCCTGGCGATCGAAAGCGGCGACTTCCGTGTCGATCCTTGGCTGTCGGCGATCGCCACCGACCGCCGCACCCAGTTCCTGTTGAACACCACCGCGGTGCTGGCGAGCGTGCGCTTCCTGATGTTCTTCCTCGACCTGCCGTCGACCCAGCCGCGCGTCGCGCGCGTGCTCAACGCCTGCAGCGCGGTGCTGGGAACGATCCTCGTGGTGTCGGTATTCCAGATCTGGCCGGCGACGGCGTACTTCGGCAACATCGTGCTGCTGGTGGTCATCGCGTCGATCGTGGCCGCCTGCGTGCGCGCGATCGCCGCGCGCCGGATCGAGGCCTTCATCCTGTTCGCGGCGTGGGCGCCGCTGATGCTGGTGCTGGTGGTGCGGATCGGCGGCCAGGCGAAATGGTGGCCGAACTTCGAATGGCTCGGCGTCGTCTATCCCTGGGCGGTGACCTTCGGCGGCCTGATGCTGCTGATGGGCTTCACCCATCAGCACGGCGCGATCCTGCGCGGCGCGCTGCGCCAGCTCAGCCGCGACCGCGACTCCGCGCGCCAGCGCGCGGCCTACGACGGTCTGACCGGCGTGCTGACCCGGCCGGCGTTCGAGGACGCGCTCGCCAGCGCGGTCGCCGGCGCGCACGCCAGCGCCGCGCCGCTGTGCGCGGCGTTCCTCGACGTGGACCGGTTCAAGCTCATCAACGACGTGCACGGCCACGCGGTCGGCGACGAAGTGCTGCGCATCGTCGCCAAGCGCATCGGCAACCGCCTGCGCGGCGACGACCGCCTGGGCCGCTACGGCGGCGACGAAATGGTGCTGTTGCTGCCCAATACCGCGCTGACCGAAGCGATGCGCATCGCCGAGTACCTGCGCCAGGCCATCGTCGCCAGCCCGTTCGCGATCGACGGTGTCCTGGTCGACGTCGACCTGAGCCTGGGCGTGGCGCAGCTGCGCGGCGGCGAGCCCGCGGTCGATCTGCTCAAGCGTGCCGACGGCGCCTTGTATGCGAGCAAGCGCGGCGGCCGCGGGCGGGTCACCGGCGAAGGGGCTTTGGACCTCGCGTCCTGACCCGCGAGCCCTGTGGCCGGGCCTTCAGGCCGGATACTTTCCTTGTCGTCGCCACCGACCCGCGTCGCGCGGACGCGCCGCGGGACACCGCTCAGCGCTGCACCACGAATTGCTCCAGCGTCGAGTTCAAGGTATCGCAGTGCTCGAACACCAGCCGGTCGCGATTGGCCGTGCCGTTGGAAGACTGTTTGCTCATGCGGATTTCTTGCGTGGATCACTCGATAGCGATCGCGTCGCCACATCGCGCGGCGCGCGCACGTTCCGCGCGGCGTGCCGTGCGTTCCCGTGCAGGCCGCGAGGCGGGCGCAATCTGGAGGGCGGCCGTCATGCGCGAACGCGAACGGCGGCGCAATTCGCGGCGGGCATGACAAATGTCGTTGGTAATCGTTCGTGCGAATGTGCCAGCAGTCGCGCTTGCGCGTCGGCACTCGTTTTGAAGACTGCGGGCGGTGCTTGCGTGTGCTTCTAGCGTTCGTTGCTTTCGGTTGCGACGCGGCCTCGATGGCTCCCTGTAGGAGCGGCGCGAGCCGCGACCGCGACATCGCGCTTACGACGCCAGCGTGGTTTCGCGGTCGCGGCTCGCGCCGCTCCTACAGGCAGGGCGCCGCGAAAACGCCGCGGCCGAAAAACAAAAAGCCCCCGATCGCTCGGGGGCTTTTCATCTATCTGGCGGAGAGAGGGGGATTCGAACCCCCGAAGCGCGGTTTAGACGCTTACACACTTTCCAGGCGTGCTCCTTCAACCACTCGGACACCTCTCCGGAACTGTCCGGCCGCCAGCGGCGGGCCGTGCAGGGCCAGGGATTCTAGCCGGCGCGGCGTCGATGGACAAGTTGCGTCGAACCCGGCCCGCGCGGGCCCGCTGCGCCGCGGCCTGCGCGCGCGCGCGGCCGCGCCCGCCCGCGGCCTGGGGCGCGGGGGTGGGGCATGGCACAATGCGGGGCCGGTCCGCGCGCATCGCGCCGCCGGCCGGCGCGCGCCGTCCGCGGCGCCGTCGCCGGCTCCCGCGGCGGCCTCAGGCCGCGCGGGCCGCTCCCCGCCCAACCGTGTCCAAGGATCCGATGTCCTACCTCGTCCTCGCCCGCAAATGGCGCCCCAAGCGTTTCGCCGAACTGGTCGGGCAGGAGCACGTGGTGCGCGCGCTGACCAATGCGCTGAGCACCGGACGCGTGCATCACGCGTTCCTGTTCACCGGCACCCGCGGCGTCGGCAAGACCACGATCGCGCGCATCTTCGCCAAGTCGCTGAACTGCGAGCAGGGCACCTCGGCCGACCCGTGCGGCGAATGCAACGCCTGCCGCGACATCGACGCCGGCCGCTTCATCGACCTGCTGGAAATCGACGCCGCCAGCAACACCGGCGTCGACGACGTGCGCGAGGTGATCGACAACGCCCAGTACATGCCCAGCCGCGGACGGGTCAAGGTCTATCTGATCGACGAAGTCCACATGCTGTCGAAGTCGGCGTTCAACGCGCTGCTCAAGACCCTGGAAGAGCCGCCGGGGCACGTCAAGTTCCTGCTCGCCACCACCGATCCGCAGAAGCTGCCGGTGACAGTGCTGTCGCGCTGCCTGCAGTTCAACCTCAAGCGCCTGGACGAGCAGCAGATCGCCGGACAGATGACCCGGATCCTGGCGGCGGAAGCCATCGCCGCCGAGGACTCGGCGATCCGCCAGCTGGCCAAGGCCGCCGACGGCAGCCTGCGCGACGGCCTGTCGCTGCTCGACCAGGCCATCGCCTACAGCGGCGCCGGCAGCGCCGACGCGGCCGGCGACGGCCAGGCGCTGCAAGGCGCGGCGGTCGCGGCGATGCTGGGCTCGGTCGACCGCACCCGGGTCGGCGCGGTGCTGGCGGCGCTGGCCGACGGCGACGGCCGCCGCCTGCTCGACGAGGTGGCGACGCTGGCCGAATTCTCGCCCGATTGGGGCAACGTGCTCGAATCGCTCGGCGATGCGCTGCACCGCATCCAGGTGCGGCAACTGGTGCCCGACGCGGCGGTCGAGGCCGACGGCGTCGATGTCGACGGCCTGGCCGCGCAGCTGCGGCCGGAACTGGTCCAGCTTTGGTATCAGATGTGCCTGAGCGGCCGCCGCGACCTGCCGCTGGCGCCGAGCCCGCGCGCCGGTTTCGAGATGAGCGCGCTGCGCATGCTCGCGTTCCGCCCCGGCGCGGGCGGCGATGCCGCGCCGCCGTCGGGTTCCGGCGGCCGCGGCGAACCGGCGCGCAGCGCCAACGCCAACGCCGCCGCGCAGGCGGCCGCGGCGATGCGCGAGATGGGCGCGGCGCCGGGCGCTGCGAATGCCGCCGCGCCGACGCCGTCGGCGACGCTGCCCGCGGCACCGGCGGCAACGCCTCCGGCCGAAGCGCGCGCGCCGCTGTCGGTGCGCGAAGCGCCGGCGGAGTATCGCGTCCACAAGCCGGTGCAAGATCGCAACGACGCGCCGCCGTGGGCGCCGGATCCGGCGAAGCCGGCCGCGCCGGTGCGCGAAGCCGCGAACGCGGCGCCGAAGCCGACGCCTGCGGCGCGCGTCAATCCGTTCGCGGACGACCTGCGCGAAGCGGCGCCGAAGCCGGCGCCCGCAGCCCGCGCCAATCCGTTCGAAGACGACCCGCGCGAAGCGGCGGCGAACGCTGCGCCGAAGCCGGTGCCTGCGGCGCGCGCCAATCCGTTCGCGGACGATCCGCGCGAGGCGGCGCCGGACGCTGCGCCGAAGCCGGTGCCTGCGGCGCGCGCCAACCCGTTCGCGGACGACCCGCGCGAAGCGGCGCTGAACGCCGCGCCGAAGCCGACGGTTGCGGCGCGCGCCAACCCGTTCGAAGACGATCCGCGCGAAGCGGCGGCGAACGCCGCGCCCCCGCCTGCGGTCGCGGCGCGCAGCAATCCGTTCGAAGACCCGGCGCCGCAGCCCGTCGCCGCGGTGCGCGCCAACCCGTTCGCGGACGATTCCCGCGCCGCCGCGCCCGAGCCCGCACCCAAGCCCGCCGCGCCGGCCCGCGCCCATCCGTTCGAGGACGATCCGCGCGACGCCGACAGCGTCCTCGCCGCCGCGTCCGCGCGCGGCCCGCTGTTCGAGGACGACCCGCGCGATGCGCCCGTGCCGCGCACGTCCGCACCTGCGCCGGTCGCCGTCTCCGCTGTGCCTCCGGCGCCCGCCGCGCGCGAGGACCTGCTCGCCGCGGCCGCGCCGATCACCATGCCGGCGCGCGCCGCCGCGTCGGTCGCCGGCGCCGGCATCGCCGACGACGATGCCTGGCATGCGCTGATCGACGGCAGCGGCCTGCGCGGCCCGGCCCGGATCCTGGCCGAGCACGCCGCCTTCATCGGTTACGCCGACGGCGTGCTGAGCCTGGCGCTGGGCCCCAACGACGAGCACCTCAAGGCGCCGGCGTTGGTCAAGCTGGTCGCCGAGGCCCTGACCGCGCGCCTGGGCGCGACGCCGCAGATCCGCTTCGACGCCGCGCCGGCCGGCGCGGCCAACGGCGGGTCGGTGCACGAGCGCAACCTGCGCGCGCGCGACGAGCGTCAGGCGCGGGCCGAGGACATGTTCATGAACGATCCCGACGTGCGCCGGCTGATCGAGCAGTACGGCGCCAAGGTCGTGCCCGACTCGATCCGCCCGTTCGACGAACCCTGAGCGGCCGACGAACCCTGAGCCGCCGCGGCCGCCCCCTTGCGCGCGGCCCGCGCCGGCCCAACACCTGAACGACATCGTGGCGTGTTTCACTGGCGCCGCCCGATCCACCGACTCTTTCACGACACAGCAGGACCACGACCATGCGCGGCAACATCGCCCAACTCATGCAACAAGCGCAGAAGATGCAGGAAAACGTGCAGCGCGCGCAGGAAGAACTGGCCAAGATCGAAGCCACCGGCAGCGCCGGCGGCGGCATGGTCAGCGTCACCGTCACCGGCCGCATGGAGTGCCGCAAGGTGCGCATCGACCCCAGCGTGCTCAGCGACCAGGAAATGGTCGAGGACCTGATCGCGGCGGCCTTCAACGACGCGGTCAACAAGATCAACGCCGAGTCGCAGGCGAAGATGTCGGCGGCCACCGCCGGCATGCCGATGCCGCCCGGCATGAAGCTGCCGTTCTGAGAGGCGACCATGGGCTTGCATATCGGTATCACCGCCGCCTTGGTCGCGGCCGGCCTGTTCGGCCTGGACCTGTTCGCGACCTGGGCGGTCTGGCGCGAACCCGACCTCACCGGCACCCAGAAGGGCTTCCAGTCGGCGATGATCTGGCTGCTGCCGCTGCTCGGCGCGATCGTGGTGCTGAACGTGGTGCGCTCGATGAACCGCGAGCCGGCCGCGCGCAGCACCTTCACCACCTCCGAGTGAACGCCGCGGCCGCCGCGGGCGGGGCGCGCGCGTGAGCAGCGCCCTGCTCGAACAACTCATCGACGCGCTGCGGGTGCTGCCCGGCGTGGGCCAGAAATCGGCCCAGCGCATGGCCTATCACCTGCTCGAGCGCGAGCGCGCCGGCGGCCAGCGCCTGTCGCAGGCGCTCAGCGAGGCGATCGAGAAGATCGGCCACTGCGCGCGTTGCCGCGACTTCAGCGAAACCGAGGTTTGCGCGACCTGCGCCAGCGCCGCGCGCGACGCGCACCTGCTGTGCGCGGTCGAGTCGCCGGCCGACCGGCTGGCGATCGAGCAGGCCACCGGCTACCGCGGCCTGTACTTCGTGCTGCAGGGCCGGCTCAGCCCGCTCGACGGCATCGGCCCGCGCGAACTCGGCCTGGACGCGCTGGCCGCGCGCCTGGGCGAGGGCGAGGTGCAGGAACTGATCATCGCCACCAACCCGACCGTCGAAGGCGAGGCCACCGCGCATTACCTGGCGCAACTGGCGCGCCAGCACGGGGTCAAGCCGAGCCGCCTGGCCCACGGCGTGCCGCTCGGCGGCGAGCTGGAGTACGTGGACCGCGGCACCTTGTCGCACGCGTTCGGCAGCCGCACCGAGGTGTGACGGTTTTTCGGGAATCGGGAATCGGGAGTCGGGAGTCGGGAGTCGGGATTTCGGTCTTGTGATTCGAGACTGCCGGCGGGTCGCATCGAAACCGTCGGATCGCCTGCGCTGCTACGCTTTGACGATTCCCGATTCCCGATTCCCGATTCCCGATTCCCGATTCCCGATTCCCGAATCCCACCCAAACGAGCCCGCCATGACCGACCCCACCATCTTCGGCAAGATCATCCGCCGCGAACTGCCCGCGGACATCGTGTTCGAGGACGACGACCTGATCGCGTTCCGCGACATCGCGCCGCAGGCGCCGGTGCATGTGTTGTTCGTACCGAAGACGCCGATCGCCACGCTCAACGATCTGCAACCCGAGCAAGCCCTTGTGGTCGGCAAGCTGGCCTACGCCGCCGCGCAGTACGCCAAGCGCGAAGGCTTCGCGCAGGATGGCTACCGCGTGGTCATGAACTGCAACGAGCACGGCGGCCAGACCGTGTTCCAGCTGCACCTGCACCTGCTCGCCGGCGACCATCTCGGCCGCTTCGGCACGCCGCGCTGAGCGCGACGCGCGCCGATCGGCGATCCGCGACGCAAAACCCGACGCGCAAAAACGACGAAGGCGCCGCAAGGCGCCTTCGTCGCATCGGCCGCGCGCGAACTCAGCCGCGCGCCGGCCTCACCACCAGCCCCACCACGGCCACGGCGCCGGGCGTTCGATCACATCGACCTGCTGGCGCACCGGCCACAGGTACACGACCTCGGCGTCGAGCTTGGGGAAGCGGTAATCGTATTCGCCGATGCGGCGCGACTCGTAGCCGGCGATGCGGCCGGTGAAGGTCACCTCGCGGTTCTTCTCGAACAGTGCCGGGTCGTAGAAGCCGGTGCGGCAGGCGAGGAAGCGGCCGCCGGTGTCGTCGGTGGCCCAGTACGGCCGGCCGGTGTCGCCCAGGCGGGTCGAGATCATCTCGAAACAGGTGCGGTTGGACTGCGGTTCGACGTTGACGATGCGACCGCCCCAGCGCACCAGCGAGCCGGTGGCATCGCGGGCGGCGGCGTCGGACGGGGTCAGCGCGGTAAAGGTCCCCTGCAGCGGCTGGGGCGCCGTGGCGCAGGCGCTGAGCAGCGCGACGCCGGCGGCTAACAAGGCAAGACGGAGCTTCATCGGGGTTCTCCTGTGCGGCCCGGGCGGTGCGCGCGTAAGGCCCGGACCAGTTCGTTGCGCAGTTCTCGGGCATCGCGCCGCCCGGCTTGGCCACCAGCGTACCGCCAATCGCTGAATTTTTGGCTGAGCCGCAGCAGCGCCACGGCCAGATCCGGCCGCGCCTTTCCGACACGTTCAGCCCAGGCCAGCGCCGGCTCGTGCGGGGCGCGCGCCAGGCCCAGGCGGCGGTAGCGCCGGTCCAGCGCGCGCCAGGCGCGCAGGACCGGGTCGCGCTGGCGTTCGCCGCGGCTGCTGAGCCACACCATCCAGGCGCCGGCGAGGCTGGCGAACAGCGCGAACAGCGCGATCAGGCGCGGGCCGTCGAGGCGGTCCACGCCGAGCGGCTGCAACAGGCGCTCCTGGCGGCTGGCGTCGAAGCCGAGCACGAAGTCGTTCCAGCCGCGCCGCGCCCAGTCGCCGAGGTTGAACAAGGGCGTGACCGCGCCGATCCCGCCGAGCAGGCCGCCGGCGCCGGGCGCGCGGTCGGCCAGGGTGTCGTAGATGCGCTCCGGCGCGACCGCCGCGGTCGGGTCGACCCGGGTCCAGCCGCGCCCTTGCAGCCACACCTCGGCCCAGGCGTGGGCGTCGGAACGGCGCACCAGCCAGTAGCCGCCGACCGGGTTGTAGTAACCGCCGGCATAGCCGGTGACGACCCGCGCCGGCACTCCGGCCGCGCGCATCAGCACCACGAACGAGGAGCTGAAGTGTTCGCAGAAGCCGGCCTTCTGCTCGAACAGGAACTCGTCGACCGAATGCCGGCCGAGCAGGGGCGTGGCCAGGGTGTAGGCGAATTCGCGCTGGAACATCGCCAGCGCGCGTTCGGCGATGGCCGCGTCGTCGCTGCCGGCCTCGCGCCGCCACTGCGCGGCCAGCGCCAGGGTGCGCGGGTTGTAGCCCGACGGCAGCGCCAGCGCGGCCCGGCGCAGTTCGCGCGGCAGCTGCGTCTCGAACTTGCGCGGCGCCGACGAGCGCAGATGCCAGCGGCTCAGCGCGTTGAGCGGGCGCCGCGCGTAGATGCCGTAGTCGTGGTCCAGGCGGGTGCCGTCGGGCGCGTTCAACGGCAGGTCGAGGGCGACGAACTGGCGGTCGTCGGTCGGCTCGACTTCCAGTTCGTAGTCCCACACCGTGGCCGAAGGCTGGAACGGCGGCGCCGGCAGGCTGCGGAACCACCTCGCGGGGGTCCAGGTGCGGCCGTCGAAGTCCCACAGCACCGGCCCGCGCCAGTACATCTGCGAGGTCGGCGGCGCGTCGCCGTTGAAGCGCGCGCGCAGGGTCACCGTCTCGTCGTTCATCAGCTCGACCATCTCGCCCGGCGCCATCCGGTCGGACAGGCCGGGGCGGGCGAGGGCGCGGTCGGGCACGCCCCACAGCGGCGCGGCCAGGCGCGGGAACAGCCAGAACACCGCCAGCGCCAGCGGCAGGCCGATGCCGATCAGCCGCGTCACCGACCACAGCTGCTGCCGCGCCGGCGGCGCCGGCCCGCGCGGGCCGGGCGCGGCCAGGGTGTCGATTTCGGCCAGCCGCTGCAGCGCGACCAGGGCGAAGATCGACGCGGCCAGGCCCAGCGCCAGCGACAGCGGCCCCTGGTCGAGCAGGAAGGTCGCGAACGGGCCGAACAGGGCGAAGCCGATCAGGCTGCGCGCGTCGCGCAGGGTGTAGGTCTCCGCCGGCTTGATCGCGAACATCGCCGCCAGCAGCGCGCAGCCGGTGTCGCGTCCGAACGAGAACCGCGCCAGCACCAGCACCGTGCCGACCAGCGCCACCACCAGCACCAGCCGCACCAGCGCCGGTTGCGCGCGCCGCCACGACAGCGCGCCGACGCCGACGCCGGTCGCGGCGATGACCGCGGCGATCGTCGGCGGCAACTGCAACAGCAGCGGCAACAGGCAGCTGGCGCCGGCCAGCAGCGCCCAGCGCCGCGCGCCGGATTCCAGCGCGGCGGCCGGCTTGGGCCGGGCGAACCAGGACAGCCCGAACGAGAGCGGCGCCGACTCAGCCATGCGGCAGCAGCGCCAGCGCGCGCAGGCAGGCGTGACGGTGGGCGGCGCCGTTGCCGGGGCCGAGCGCGGGCTGCCCCGGCAGGCTCAGGCGATAACGGCAGCCGTCGCGCTCGGCCTCGTCGACCCAGCGCGCCAGCCGCGCGATCCGCGCCTCCTGGCCGAGGCCGTGCAGGCGTTGCCAGTCCAGTTCGACGTCGGCGCCGAGCGGCTGTTCGTACTCGCGCACCAGCAGGGTGTCGCGCCGCGCCGAATGCTTCCACGCGATCGCCCGGCGCGCGTCGCCGGGGCGGTAGCTGCGCAGGTGGTGGACGTCGTCGCCGCTGGGATGCACCCGGGTCACGGTCTGGTCGCCGCCGCCGACCGGCAGCGGCGGGCCGTGCGCTTCCGGCGCGGGATAGACCAGCAGCGGCGTTTGCGGCCACACGTGCGACCACGCCCGCGCCAGCCCCAGCGGCCGCGTGGTCGACACGCGCAGCTTGGGCAGGTCGAGCCAGCCGCGGTAGTGGGTGGCGATGCGCAGCTCGGCTTCGCCGGCGCCTTGTTCCAGGTCCAGTTGCGCCGGTTCGATCTGCGCGGCGACGCCGTCGTCCACGCGCAGGCCGCGGCGCACCCGGTCGGCCGGCGCGCGCACGTGCACGCGCACGCGCATCGCGCTGCCGGCTGGCACCGGCTCGGCGTCGACCGCGACGATGCCCAGGCCCGACAGTTGCAGCTGCGCCGCGATCAGGCTGGCCAATCCGGCGCCGCCGAGCAGCAGCGCCAGCAGGAAGGCCGGATTGTTGTTGTAGTTCAGCGCGCCCAGGATCATCGCCGCCAGCAGCGCGGCGTAGAACGCGCCGAAACCGGTCGGCAGCACGTAGATGCGGCGGCGGTCGAAGCGCACCGGCAGGGTTTCGGGCTGGCGCGGCCGGGTCCAGGCATGCATGCGCAAACGCCAGTGCCGCCACAGCCGGCCGGCAGCGGCGACGCCCGCGCGTTCTGGTTCGTCCGGGCCGGCCATCGCCGCGTTCAATCCACCGCCACCGCGTAGAGGATCGACTTGGCCAGGTCGGCTGCGGCATCGGCCTCGGCGACCAGGCGATGGGTCGCGACCGCGGCGAACAGCGCCTGCACGTCCTCGGGCACCACGTGCGCGCGGCCGAGCAGCAGCGCGTACGCGCGCGCGGCGCGCAGCAAAGCCAGCCCGGCACGCGGCGACAGGCCCACGCGCACGCCCGGATGCTTGCGGCTGCGCGCCAGCAGCGCCTGCACGTAGGCGATCAGCGATTCGCCGGCGTACACCGAATCGACCGCGCGGCGGATCGAAAGCACGTCCTCGCTCGACAGCACCGCGCGGGTCTGCGCGATCAGATGGCGGCGGTCGGTGCCGGCGAGCAGGTCGCGTTCGGCGGTTTCGTCCGGATAGCCCAGGTGCAGGCGCAGCAGGAAGCGGTCGAGCTGCGAATCCGGCAGCGGATAGGTGCCCGACAGGTCGACCGGGTTCTGGGTGGCGATGACGAAGAACGGGTCCGGCAGCGGATGGGTGCGTCCATCGACGGTGACCTGATGCTCGGCCATCGCTTCCAGCAACGCGCTTTGCGTGCGCGGCGGCGCGCGGTTGATTTCGTCGGCGAGCAGCACCTGGGTGAACACCGGGCCGGGGTGGAACTGGAACTGGCGCGAGGTCGGATCGAACACCGACACGCCGACCACATCGGCCGGCAACAGATCCGAGGTGAACTGCACGCGCTGGAATTCCAGGCCGAAGGTCGCGGCCAGCGCGTGGGCGAGGGTGGTCTTGCCCAGGCCGGGCAGATCCTCGATCAGTAGATGGCCGTCGGACAGCAGCGCGACGAACGCCAGCCGCACCGCCTGCGCCTTGCCCAGGACCAGCGCGTTGACCTGCGCCTGGGCTTGTTCGAGAGCGCCGCGCAGCGCATCGGTTAGGATGATCGCATCGTGGTGGGCGGGGTTTGCGGTGATCTTGCCTGCGCTCATCGGTCCTGCCGTCGTGGAAGCGTGAAGTCGTGGATGTCGGAAAGCGTGAAGCGGACTGCGTGGCGTTGAAGACGTGCTGCCGAAAACCTGCTGTCGAAAACGTGTTGCCGAAGACGTGTTGCCGAAGACGCGATGACGAAAACATGACGCGAAAAGCCGCAAGGTCGAAAGACGCGTCGTCTAAGCTGTCGTTTTTGTCAGCTTCGTGATCGCCGCCATCGCCTCGCGCGCTGCGCTTGTGCGATGCGCGTCAACAAAACGTGGTGCGGTCGCGACGCAGTGCGCCGAGACGTTCCCCCAAGTTCCAGAGTGTAGCGAGGTCGGGTGCCGATGCGGGACAGGGATGAAGCCAGCGCGATGCGCAATCTGTTCTGGGCGCTGTGGACGCTGGTGCTGCTGCTCAAGCTCGCGGTCGCCGCCAAACTGCCGTTGTTCGTCGACGAAGCCTTTTATTGGCAGGAAGGCCGGCATCCGGCCGCGGCCTATTCCGACCTGCCCGGACTGACCGCGTGGCTGGCGCGGCTGGGCGTGGAGCTCGGCGGCAATTCGACCCTGGCGCTGCGCGCGCCGTTCCTGGCGATCGCCGCGCTGGTGCCGTGGCTGCTGGCGCGGGTCGGCGCGCGCGAGTTCGGCGCGCGCAACGGCTGGATCGCCGGCTGCTACGCGCTGCTGCTGCCGCTGGCCGGCAGCCTCGGCCTGCTGGCCTTGCCCGACGCGATGATGGCGCTGGCCACCTTGCTGTGCCTGGACGCGGGCGTGCGCCTGCTGCGCCAGGTCGATGCGCGCAGCGCGGTCGAACTCGCCGCCGGCCTGAGCCTGGGCGCGCTGAGCCATTACCGCTTCATCGCGGTGATCGGCGTCGGCTTCGTCGTGCTGCTGCTGTTGCCCGAAGGCCGCCGCGCGCTGCGCGACGCGCGGGTGCTGACCGCGGCGGCGATCGGCGCCTCGGCGTGGGCGCCGCTGGTGGCCTGGAACCTCGACAACGCCGACGCCGGCCTGCGCTTCCAGTTGGTCGAGCGCCACCCGTGGGCGTTCCATGCCGACGGCCTGTGGTTCGTCGCGATCCAGGCCTTGCTGGTCACGCCGCTGCTGTTCGCGGCCTTGTGCCTGGCCGGCTGGCGCGGCGCGCGCGATCCCTCGCCGGTGACGCGCTATTTCGCCTTGCTCGGTTCGCTGGTGGTGCTGGGGTTCTTCGTCCTGGGGTTCTTCGCCGACACCGAACGGGTCAGCTTCCACTGGCCGCTGCCGGGCTTCATGGCGCTGCTGCCGCTGTTGCCGATGGTGCTGGCGCGCTGGCCGGAATGGGCGCGCGGGCTGACCGCGGCGCTGGCCGGCGCCGCGCTGCTGGCGACGCTGGGCTATTACGTGGCGGTGTCGCGGCCGGAACTGCGCGCGCGCAGCGCCGGCGAGAAATGGTATCCGGCCAACTTCGCCGGCTGGGACGAACTGGCGCGCGCGGTGCGCAAGAAACTCGACGCGATGCCGCCCGGCACGCGCTTGATCGCCGACAACTTCAAGGCCGGCGCCGAACTCGGCTTCGCCCTCGACGATCCGCGCATCGCCGTGCTCGATCATCCGATCAACCACAAGCACGGCCGCGCGCCGCAGTTGCGGCTGTGGGGCCTGAGCCGCGACGGCCGCGCCGACTGGGGCGCGGGCCCGGCCTTGCTGGTGGTCGGCGCGACCGAGGTCGAATACAAGAACCTGCTGCAGCGCTATCACGACCTGTGCGCGATGGTCGGCCCGCTGCCGCCGCCGCAGATCCTCAACGTCGACCACGGCCGCCAGCGGTTCGCCCTGTTCGCGTTCGACGGCGCGCCGCGCGAGGGCGCGTGCACGACGCCGGCGATGGCCTGGATCGATCAGCCGACCGTCGCCGCGCGGGTCGGCCCGGGCGCGTTCGCGGTGTCGGGCTGGGCGTTCAAGGACGGCGTCGGTCTGGCCAAGGTCGAGATCATGCTCGACGGCCGGGTAGTGGCGCAGGCGCAGTACGGCGTGCCGCGCAACGGCGTGCGCGAATTCTGGCGCTTGCGCGACGGCCGCTATTCGACCGATCCGCAGCACCCGAACGTCGGCTTCAGCGCGATCGTGCAGCTCGACGCCGAAGCGCCCGGCCGCCACTGGCTGGGCCTGCGTCTGCACGGACGCGACGGCAGCGTCGAGGATTGGGCCGAGCAGCCGATCGATCTGCGCCGGCCTTGAGCGCTTCGCGCGCAGGGCAGGGCGGTTACGGCGCCGCTGCGCGGGCTCAGGGCAGCGCGTAGCCCGCGCGCCGCAGCAAGCGCGCCGTGGCGATCAGCGGCAGCCCGATCAGCGCGGTCGGGTCGCGCGATTCGACCGCCTCGAACAAGGCGATGCCGAGGCCTTCGGACTTGAAGCTGCCGGCGCAGTCGTACGGCTGCTCGGCGTCGACGTAGCGTTCGATCTCGGCTGCGCTCAACTCGCGAAAACGCACCGTGGTGACATCGAGTTCGCTCAGCGCCGCCTGCCCGTGGCGCAGCACGCACAGGCCGGTGCAGAAGCGCACCTCGCGCCCGGACATCGCGCCGAGCTGGGCGATCGCGCCGTCGCGGCCGCCGGGCTTGCCGATCGGCCGGCCGTCGAACTCGGCGACCTGGTCGGAGCCGATCACCCACGCGTCCGGCCGCTGCGCGGCGACCGCGGCGGCCTTGGCTTCGGCCAGCCGCCAGGCCAGTTTGGACGGCGCCTCGCCGGGCTGCGGGGTTTCGTCGGTGTCGGGGCGGGCGACGTCGAAGTCCAGGCCCAGGCGGCCGAGCAGTTCGCGGCGGTAGCGGGAGGTGGAGGCGAGGATCAGTGGGGGCATGGGGCGGGAGTGAGCGGAGAGGAGTGAGGAGTGAGCGAAGGCGTCGCTCACTCCTCACTTCTCTGCGCTCGTTGCTCAGTTCAGCCGCGCCTGCTCGATTTGTACCAACTGCTGCTCGATCCGGCCGCGCGCGGCGTCGATCGAGGCGCGGACTTCGCCGAGCTGGCTCAGGCTGGCCTCGCGGCCGTGGTCGCGCAGCCACAGGCGCTGGCGCAGCATCTCGCGCATGGCCTCGCCGACCGGGTCGCGGCCGCCGTCGCCGGCCACCGCTTCGATTTCGGCGCGGGCGATGCGCAGGCGTTCTTCCAGCGCGTCGGCGGCGTCGAGCACCTCGCGCACCGCGCGCTGGCGGCGCAACGGCCGGTACAGCAGGGCAGCGATCAGGGCAGCGGCAGCCGCCGTGGTCAGAAACATTAACAGGGCGATGGTCACGGCCGGGCCGATGGCGGAGGTCGAGGCCCGGCAGTCTGCACGCGCGGGCCGGCCACGGGCAAATCCCTGGCCGGCCCGGGACTTGCGATCCGCCGGCCGGGTTTGACAGGGCCCCGCGCGGTCTCTACCATTCCGCGGCTTATGTCAGCCGAAGTGCCACCTGGGCGGGTGCCCGACGTTCTGGATGCCTGGCGCCTGGTGGCGGCACGGCGCGGCGTGGAAGGCCGTCTGCCGCTGTCGGCGCTGGAGCGTCTGGCGAGTCTGCTGCACGACACCGACGGCGAAGTCCGGTTCTCGCTGGACTTCGACACCGACGAGCTGAAGGTCGCCTACGCCGAGCTGAAGATCGACGCCGCACTGCCGCTGCTGTGCCAGCGCACGCTGGAGCGGTTCGTGATGCCGGTGCAGATCGTGCAGCGCCTCGGGCTGATCCGCGACGAGGCCGACGAAGCCGCGTTGCCGCCCGGCTACGAGCCGCTGCTGATGCCCGAAGACGGCATGCTGCGGCCCTCGGAGATGGTCGAGGACGAATTGATCCTCGCCGTGCCGGTGGTGCCGATGGCGCCTGGCAACGAAGCGATCGAAAGCGACTGGCCGGCGCCCGCCGCCGAGCTGGAAGCCGCCAACCCGTTCGCGGCGTTGTCGGCGCTGAAGAAAAACAACTGACCCCAAGCCGCGCGTTTGGGTTCACAATACCCAGTTCCAACTCCGACCTGCAGGCATCGAGCGAGTCCTGCTAATCGGGCTTACGCTATCCACCTCAGGTTTCCACCGCTTTTCCGGAGCAAGACCATGGCCGTTCAGAAGTCCCGCGTCACCCCGTCCCGCCGCGGCCAGCGCCGTTCGCACGATGCGCTGACCAGCAAGCAGCTGGCCACCGACCCGACCACCGGCGAGACCCACATCCGCCACCACGTCACCGCCGACGGCTACTACCGCGGCAAGAAGGTGATCGACACCAAGTCGCGCGTCGCCGACGAGGAGTAATCCTCCCGGCCCGCCGCGGCGCGCGCTGGCAAAGGCGCGCGTCGCCGCGATCTGGGCCGGCGGAGGGTGGCGTCCGCCATCGCGCCGGCACCGGTCGGACCGCCCTGGCGGCGGTCCGCGACAACAGACCTGCGGCCCCCGCGGCTTCGTCTTCCGCCAGCTCTGCGCTGGCGGTCCTGTTTCTCGGTGGCCTGCGGGTGCGCGCGCGTACGCGACGCCCGCTCCTGCGCAGGCCGCCCCGGCATTCCGCGGAGCGGTGATGACAGATCGGATTTACGCCCGGATCGCGGGCACCGGCAGCTACCTGCCGGCCCAGGTGGTGACCAACGACGAGCTGGCCAAGCGCGTCGAGACCAGCGACGAATGGATCCGGACCCGTACCGGCATCCGCCAGCGCCATGTCGCCGCCGAAGGCGAAACCACCGTCGACCTGGCCTACCAGGCCTCGTTGCGCGCGCTCGAAGCCGCCGGCGTGCAGCCCGAGGAGATCGATCTGATCGTCCTGGGCACGACCACCCCGGACCTGATCTTCCCGTCCAGCGCCTGCCTGCTGCAGCACCGCCTGGGCGCCAACGGCTGCCCGGCCTTCGACGTCAACGCGGCTTGCTCGGGCTTCGTCTACGCGCTGACCGTGGCCGACAAGTTCATCCGTTCCGGCGCGGCCAAGACCGTGCTCGTGGTCGGCGCGGAAACCCTGACCCGGATGCTCGACTGGACCGACCGCTCGACCTGCGTGCTGTTCGGCGACGGCGCCGGCGCGGTCGTGCTCAAGGCCGACAGCGAGACCGGCATCCTCAGCACCCATCTGCACGCCGACGGCGGCAAGAAGGAACTGCTGTGGAATCCGGTCGGCGTTTCGGCCGGGTTCAAGCCGGACGAGCACAACGCCGGCGTGCGCGTGCTGATGACCGGCAACGAAGTGTTCAAGCATGCGGTCAAGGCGCTGGATTCGGTGGTCGAGGAGACCCTGGAAGCCAACGGCCTGGACCGCCACGAAATCGATTGGCTGATCCCGCATCAGGCCAACCTGCGCATCATCGAAGCCACGGCCAAGCGCCTGGACATGCCGATGGAGCGGGTGATCGTCACCGTCGACAAGCACGGCAACACTTCTTCGGGCTCGGTGCCGCTGGCGCTCGACGAAGCGGTGCGTTCGGGCAAGGTCCAGCGCGGCCAGCTGCTGCTGCTGGAAGCCTTCGGCGGCGGCTTTACCTGGGGTTCGGCGCTGCTGCGCTACTGAACCCGCGCCAGGGGCGACCGCTCCTGCGCGGAGCGGCGTCCCGACCCGGGCCGGAAGCCCGTGCGAGGCGCCGCGCACAAGGAACCGCGTCATGGTGACCCGACTGAACCTGCAAGGCCGCACGGCCTGGCTCAAATCCTATGGCGGCGGCAGCCGCCGCCTGCGCCTGCGCGCGCTCGACCTGACCGCGCGCCGGCTCGGCGTGCCGTCGCTGCGGCCGCCGCCGCACCGGGTCGGCGCCGCCGCGCGCCAGACCGAACAGCGCCGCCTGCGCGAACTGGCCGCGGTCGACGTGCGCGTGCCGCGCATCCTCGGCGAAGGCGACACCTACCTGCTGCTCAGCGACATCGGCGAAACCCTGTCGGCGCGCCTGCGCCGATCTTCGCCGCAGCAGGCCTACCGGCTGGTGACCCAGGCCGCGCACACGCTCGCGCAAGTGCACGCGCGCGGCGGCTACATCGGCCAGCCGCTGGCGCGCAACCTCACCGTCGACGCGCACGGCCGCATCGGCTTCATCGATTTCGAGGAAGACCCGGCCGAGGTCATGAGCGTGCAGCAGGCGCAGATCCGCGACTGGCTGATTTTCGCCGCCGGCGCTTCGCGCTATTTCCGCGATCCGGACCAGGAGCTCAGCGCGATCATCGCCGAGTCGCTGCGCGGCGGCGCCGAGGAAGTGCGTCGCGGCGTCGGCGACGCCGCCGACCGGCTCGGCTTCGTGCAATCGTTGAGCCGCTGGCTCGGCCGGCGCGCGCGCGGCCTCGGCGGCGCGGTGCAGGCGCTGCGGCGCGCGGCGTGGCTGTGGATGCTGGCTGCGGTGTTGATCGGCCTCGGCGTGGACTTCGCTCCGGACCGCGACTTCGATTCGCTGCGGCAGATGGCCGAATTGATCGACTGAGCTCGCTTGCACGTGAAGCGACGGCAACGGCCGCGGGGCGACTCGCGGCCGTTTTCGCATCATCCGATCGCCGCGATGCACGAAGCCCGACTGTAGGAGCTGCGCAAGCTGCGACCGCGAAACCTCGCTTGCGTCGCAACGTTGGATTCGCGGTCGCAGCTCGCGCAGCTCCTACAGTCGGACCTCGAATCGCGTCGAGGCCAGCGGCCGCCGATCGACACGCCGAAACCACCGATCCCGCACAGCCGCTCGCGTCATATTGCGACGCGCTGTGACGCCGTACCGCCGAGTACAGACGATCGCCTGTTTTCGCCCGTATCATGCGCGCTTCGAACCGATACGGCAGTGCGCGTGAGCGACCAGCGACTTTCTTTCCTGTTCCCGGGCCAGGGCTCGCAATCGGTGGGCATGCTGGCCGAACTGTCGGAACTGCACGCGGGCGTGCGCGAGGCCTTCGCCGAAGCCAGCGACGGCGCCGGCGTGGACCTGTGGGCGCTCAGCCAGGGCGGCCCGGAGGAGATGCTCAACCGCACCGAATACACCCAGCCGGCTTTGCTCGCCGCGGGCGTGGCGGTGTGGCGGCTGTGGCAGGCCCAGGGCGGCGCGCAGCCGGCGCTGCTGGCCGGGCACAGCCTCGGCGAATACACCGCTTTGGTCGCCGCCGGCGCGCTGTCGCTGCGCGACGGCGCGCACCTGGTGCGCCTGCGCGGCCAGCTGATGCAGGACGCCGCGCCGAGCGGCGTCGGCGCGATGGCCGCGGTGCTCGGCGCCGAGGACGCGCTGGTCGAAGACATCTGCAAGGCCGTGTCCGGCAGCGAAGTGGTGGTGCCGGCCAATTACAACTCGCCCGGCCAGATCGTCATCGGCGGCCACGCCGCGGCGGTCGACAAGGCGCTGACCCGGCTGGCCGAGTCCGGCGTGCGCAAGGCGGTCAAGCTGGCCGTCAGCGTGCCCTCGCACACCCCGCTGATGCGCGAAGCCGCGAACCGTCTGGCCGAGGCGATGGTCGGGCTGGACTGGCGCGCGCCGCAGCTGCCGGTGGTGCAGAACGTCGACGGCCAGGTCCATGCCAGCGTCGAGGCGATCCACGACGCGCTGGTGCGCCAGCTGTACCTGCCGGTGCAGTGGACCGCCTGCGTGCAGGCGCTGGCCGCGCACGGCGTCCAGCGCGCAGCCGAGTGCGGGCCGGGCAAGGTCCTGACCGGGCTGGTCAAGCGCATCGACAAATCCATCGACGGCCGCGCCATCGGCACCCCGGCGGAGTTCGAGGCCGCCCTGGCCGAGTGGCGCTGAGTCCTCAGCCCGCCATCGGCCGAACACACCTCGCTTAACCGAGCGCTGCGCGCTACTCGATCGTCCCGCTACTCAACGACTCTTTCAGCCTGTAGGCTGGCCGCGCCCGGGCCCCCGCGCCCGGCGGGCGGGGTCGCAGGACGCGGCGGCAAGCAGCAGCGGCGCAACCACGAGCATTACGGAGCAAAGCACATGAGCACGACCCCGCTTTCGGGCGAAATCGCGCTGGTCACCGGCGCCAGCCGCGGCATCGGCGCGGCCATCGCCGACGAACTGGCCGCGCAGGGCGCGACCGTGATCGGCACCGCCACCAGCGAATCCGGCGCCGCCGCGATCGGCGCGCGCCTGGCCGCGCACGGCGGCCACGGCCGGGTCCTGGACGTGGCCGATCCGGCTTCGGTCGAGTCCCTGCTCGACGCGGTCGCCAAGGAGATCGGCGCGATCTCGATCCTGGTCAACAACGCCGGCATCACCCGCGACAACCTGCTCATGCGGATGAAGGACGAGGACTGGCAGGCCATCCTCGACACCAACCTCAGCAGCGTCTACCGCACCAGCAAGGCGGTGCTGCGTTCGATGATGAAGGCGCGCAAGGGCCGCATCATCAACATCGCCTCGGTGGTCGGCGTGACCGGCAACCCGGGCCAGGCCAATTACGCCGCCGCCAAGGCCGGCGTGATCGCCTTCAGCAAATCGCTGGCGCGCGAGATCGGCAGCCGCGGGGTGACCGTGAACGTCGTCGCGCCCGGCTTCATCGACACCGACATGACCCGCGACCTGCCCGAAGACGCGAAGAAGGCCATGTTCGACCAGATCGCGCTGGGCCGCTTCGGCGAACCGGCCGACATCGCCCGCGCGGTGGCGTTCCTGGCCGGCCCCGGGGCCGGCTACATCACCGGCGAAACGCTGCACGTCAACGGCGGCATGTACATGCCGTAAGGCCTTGACGTAGGCTAGTAAGCGATTGAACCCAAAGGAGTTTCGCCGAGGCCGGGGGCCGGTCTCGCGAAACATCCCGATTCCATTAGACTATCCCATCGAAAAACCCCTCACGGGAGGAGCAACATCCATGAGCAGCATCGAAGAACGCGTTAAGAAGATCGTGGTCGAACAGCTGGGCGTCAAGGAAGAGGAAGTCACCAACAACGCTTCGTTCGTCGACGACCTCGGCGCGGATTCGCTCGACACCGTCGAGCTGGTGATGGCGCTCGAGGAAGAGTTCGAGTGCGAGATCCCGGACGAAGAAGCCGAGAAGATCACCTCGGTGCAGCAGGCGATCGATTACGTCAAGGCGCACGTCAAGTCGTAATCCGCCCCGGCGGCGCCGCTCGCGGAGTCTCGCGCGCGGCGGCCCCGCGGTATGGGTTGCGCATGCCTGACATGATCGAACCTGACATGATCGAATGAGCAACCACTCGGGGCCGCATTGCGGCCCCGCGCTTTTGCAGCCGGTGGATACGCCGGCGTAGCGTCGAACGATCGTCTCCGACCCGAGCGATCCTGCGCAGACTGATTCCAAGAGGTAAGGCTGAATGTCCAACCGTTCCTTCAACCGCCGCGTCGTCGTCACCGGTCTCGGCCTGGTCTCTCCGCTCGGCAACGATGTCGCCAGCAGCTGGGACGGCATCGTCGCCGGCCGCTCGGGCATCGGTCCGATCACCCATTTCGACCCCGCCGCGTTCACCACCCGCATCGCCGGCGAAGTGCGCGACTTCGACATCACCCGCTACGGGGTGAGCACGAAGGACGCGAAGAAAATGGACGAATTCATCCATTACGGCGTCGCCGCATCGCTGATGGCATTGCAGGACGCCGGCATCGTCGTGGACGACTCCAACGCCGAGCGCATCGGCGCGCTGGTCGGCTCCGGCATCGGCGGCCTGCTCGGCATCGAGGAGCAGACCGTCAAGTTCCACGAGGGCGGCCCGCGCAAGATCTCGCCGTTCTACGTGCCCAGCACCATCATCAACATGCTGCCGGGGCAGATCTCGCTGATCACCGGCGCCAAGGGCCCGAATTTCTCCGCGGTCTCGGCCTGCGCCACGTCGAACCATTCGATCGGCATGGCCATGCGCATGATCCAATACGGCGACGCCGACGTGATGGTCGCCGGCGGCGCCGAGCGCGGCTCCTCGCCGACCTCGGTCGGCGGCTTCTGCTCGATGAAGGCGATGTCGACCCGCAACGACGACCCGGCGCGCGCGTCGCGGCCGTGGGACAAGGACCGCGACGGCTTCGTGCTCGGCGACGGCGCCGGCATCCTGATCCTGGAAGAGTACGAACGCGCCAAGGCGCGCGGCGCGCGCATCTACTGCGAGCTGGCCGGCTTCGGCGCCAGTTCCGACGCGTTCCACATGACCGCGCCGAGCGAGAACGGCGAAGGTCCGGCGCGCTGCATGGTGTCGGCGCTCAAGGACGCCGGCATCAACGCCGACCAGGTCGACTACCTCAACGCGCACGGCACCTCGACCCCGCTCGGCGACCTCGCCGAGACCCTGGCGATGAAGCGCGCGTTCGGCGACCACGCCTACAAGATGATGGTCAGCTCGACCAAGTCGATGACCGGGCACCTGCTCGGCGCGGCCGGCGGCGCCGAGGCGATCTTCTCGGTGCTGGCGCTGCACCACGGCATCATCCCGCCGACCATCAACCTCGACGAGCCGGGCGAAGGCTGCGACCTGGACTACGTGCCGAACGTGGCGCGCGACAAGCGGATCGATGTCGCGGTGTCGAACGGGTTCGGCTTCGGCGGGACCAACGGCACGCTGGTGTTCAAGCGGGTCTGATCGGTTTTTGTGTGTCTGAAGAAACCCGCGGGGCTTCGGCTCCGCGGGTTTTTCGTTTGCAGGGGGCGAGGCCGCGTACGATGCCGGCATGGCTCCCGACCCGACCCCCGAAGCGCGCTATTTCCACGGCGAACGACGTGTCCCTGCGTTGCCGCCGTTCGACCGCGGCCAGGCCTATGGCGACGCCCTGTTCGAAACCCTGCGCGCGCACCGCGGCGCGCTGCCGTGGTGGGACGCGCACTGGGCGCGGCTCGCGCACGGCGCGCAACGGCTCGGGCTGGCGCTGCCGGACCCGCAGCGGGTGCGCGCCGAGGCCGCGCAGCTGCTCGACGGCGCGGACGCGGTGCTCAAGCTGATCCTCAGCCGCGGCGCCGGCGGTCGCGGCTATGCGCCGCAGATGCCGTCAGGGGCCGCGCAGGCCGAGCCGGTGTGGACGCTGTCGCGCCACCCGCTGCCGCCGCCGGCGCGCGCCGGCGGGATGCGCCTGCGCTGGTGCGAGCTGCGCCTGGCCGAGCAGCCGGCGCTGGCCGGGCTCAAGCACTGCAACCGCCTGGAGCAGGTGCTGGCGCGCGCGGAGTGGGACGATCCCGACATCGATGAGGGCCTGCTGCGCAACGCCGCGGGCGAGGTGGTCTGCGCCACTGCCGCCAACGTGTTCGTCCTGCACGCGCAACGATGGACGACTCCGCCTGTGGACCGTTGCGGCGTGGCCGGGATCTGCCGCCAGCGCCTGATCGAACTCAGCGGGGCTTCGGTCGCGCCGCTGAGCGTCGACGAACTGCAACGCGCCGATGCGATTTTCCTGTGCAACGCCGTGCGCGGTATCCTGCCGGTGGCGCGGCTCGGCGAGCGGCAATGGGCGCCGCATCCGGCCCTGGCCGAACTGCGGCGCCGGCTCGGCGACGCCCATCCCGCCTTCGTCCCCGGCGACGACTGAGCCGCCGCATCCGCGGCCGCCGGTCCGCGGCGGCGCGGCGGCCCCGGATCGTTCTGTGGAGGTTGCGTGGCGGCAAAGGAAAACAAGGGCAAGCGCGGCTGCGGTTGCCTGATCGTGATCGTGCTGTTGCTGGCGGCGCTGGCCGCGGCCGGCGGCTGGGCGTGGCAGCGTTACCTGAGCTTCGCCGACGCGCCGCTGCAGGGCCTGAGCCCGGACCAGAGCCTGCTGGTCGAGCGCGGCGACTCGCTGCCGACGGTGGTGCGCAAGCTGCGCGCGGCCGGCGTCGAGGTCGGCGAGGAAGTCGAGTGGCGCTTGCTGGCCAAGCAGCTCGGCGCGGCCGGGCGCTTGCAGGTCGGCGAGTACGCGCTGGCGCCGGGCACCAGCCCGCGCGCTTTGCTGACCGCGATGCGCGACGGCAAGGTGGTCAGCCACCGCTTCGTGATCGTCGACGGCTGGAACATCCGCGACCTGCGCGCGGCGCTGGCGCGCGCCGACAAGCTCAAGCAGCAGGCCGCGCAGCTCGACGACGCGGCGCTGATGAAGGCGCTCGGCAAGGGCGGGCAGCACCCGGAAGGCCGGTTCCTGCCGGAAACCTATTTCTACACCGGCGGCGACAGCGACCTGGACGTGCTCAAGCGCGCGTCCTCGGCGCTGGACAAGGCGCTGGCCGCTTCGTGGTCCGGCCGCGACAAAGACAGCGTGCTGAAGACGCCGTACGAACTGCTGATCATGGCCTCGATCGTCGAGAAGGAAACCGGCGTGCCGGCCGAGCGCGCGCAGATCGCCGGGCTGTTCGAACGCCGGCTCAAGCTCGGCATGCGCCTGGAAACCGACCCGACCGTGATCTACGGCATCGGCTCGGCGTACGACGGCAATATCCGCAAGCGCGACCTGCAGACCGACACGCCGTACAACACCTACACCCGCGCCGGCCTGCCGCCGACGCCGATCGCGATGCCGGGGCTGGCCGCGCTCAAGGCCGCGGCCAATCCGGCGCCCGGCGATTCGCTGTTCTTCGTCGCCGCCGGCGACGGCAGCGGCCGCAGCCTGTTCGCCGCGACCTACGCCCAGCATCAGGCCAACGTGCGCGTGTACCTGCAGCGCTATCGCCAGAACCAGGGCCGCGGGCAACCGGAAGAGGGCAAGGCGGTGCTGGAAGAAGCGGCCGAAGCGCCGTCGGCGACGGCCGCGCCCGCGCCGCCGGGAGCGACCCGATGAGCCTGCGCACCTGGCCGCGCTTCGTCACCCTGGAAGGCGGCGAAGGCGCCGGCAAGTCGACCGTGCTGGCGGCGTTGCGCGGCGCGTTCGAAGCCGCCGGCATCGCTGCGGTGTACACCCGCGAGCCCGGCGGTACGCCGCTGGCCGAGCAGATCCGCGGGTTGATGCTCGACACCCATCACGAGCCGGCCAGCGACGCGACCGAACTGCTGCTGGCGTTCGCCGCGCGCGCGCAACACGTGCAGGCGACGATCCTGCCGGCGCTGCAACGCGGCGCCTGGGTCGTCAGCGACCGCTTCACCGACGCCAGCTACGCCTACCAGGGCGCCGGCCGCGGCGGCGACGCGGGTTTCATCGCCGAACTCGAAGCGCGCGTGGTCGGCATCCGCCCGGCGTTGACGCTGTTGCTGGACGTGCCGGTCGAGGTCGGCCTGGCGCGCATGCGCGGGCGCGGCGCCGCCGACCGCATCGAGAGCGAACGCAACGAATTCTTCGAGCGCGTGCGCCAGGGCTATCGCGACCGCGCCGCGGCCGAGCCGCAGCGTTTCGAAGTCGTCGACGCCGCCCAGCCCGCCGACGCGGTCGCCGCGCAGGCGGTGGCGCGTTTGCGCGCGCTGATCGCGGCGACGCCGGAGCAGGCCGCATGAGCGCCGTCTTCGCGCCCTGGCAACAGCGCATCTACGATCAGGCCCAGGCCTCGATCGGCGCCGGCCGGCTCGGCCACGGCCTGCTGTTCTGCGGCCCGGCCGAACTGGGCAAGCGCGCGGTCGCGCAGCGCTTGGCGCAGGGCCTGCTGTGCCGCGAACGCGGGCCCGACGGCGGCCCGTGCGGACACTGCCGCAGCTGTCTGCTGCTGGCCGCGGGCACGCATCCGGATTACCAGCTCATCAGCTTCGTGCCGAACAAGGAAGGCACCCGGCTGCGCACCGAGATCGTGATCGAACAGATCCGCACCCTGTCCGAACGGTTGGCGCTGACGCCGCAGTACGGCGGCGCGCAGATCGCGATCATCGATCCGGCCGACGCGATCAACACCGCCGCCTGCAACGCCTTGCTCAAGACCCTGGAAGAACCGGTGCCGGGCCGTTACCTGTGGCTGGTCAGCTCGCATCCGGCGCGTTTGCCGGCGACGATCCGCAGCCGTTGCCAGCGCCTGGAATTCCGCCTGCCGCCGCAGGACGAAGCGCTGGCCTGGCTCAAGGCGCAAGGCCACAGCGACGCCGCCGCGCGCGAAGCCTTCGACGCCGCACGCGGGCATCCGGGACTGGCGCACGAGTGGCTGACCGGCGACGGCCTCAAGCTGCGCCGCGAAGTCGCCGCCGACCTGGCCAAGCTCGGCCGCGGCGACGCCGCCGCGGCCGAAGTCGCGCAGCGTTGGGTCGGCGACGAACACGCTGCGCTGCGTCTGCGACACGCGTCGGACATCGCGCTCGCCGAAGCTGCGGCCGGCTTGACCGACCCGGCGCGCGCGCGCAGTCTTGCGTCCTGGTTCGACCGGGCCAACCGGACCCGCGAGCTGTTGCGGACCACGGTCCGCGCCGATCTGGCGGTTACCGAATTGTTGATGGCCTGGCGCAGCGACGACGCGCGCCGCGCCGGGGGAGGAAGGGCATGAACGCACCAGCGGGCGCAGCGCGGCAGGGCATCTTGTCGCTGACGATCAAGGACAAGGCGGCGCTGTACAGCGCATACATGCCGTTCCTGAAGTACGGCGGGATCTTCGTGGCCACGCCCAAGCGCTATTTCCTCGGCGACGAAGTGTTCCTGCTGCTGACGCTGCCCGAGTCCGGCGAACGTTTGCCGGTGGCCGGCAAGGTCGTGTGGGTGACGCCGACCGGCGCGCAGGGGCACCGCACCGCCGGGATCGGGGTGCAGTTCGCCGAGACCGCCGAAGGCGATGCGGTCAAGGGCAAGATCGAAGCTTTGCTGGCGGGCACGCTGGGCGCGGAGCGGCCGACGCATACGATGTAAGCCGTGGCGGTCGTTGCGCTGCGAAGAGCCGCAGCGACCACCGCAGCGCCTGTCGTCCGCATGGATTGGCGGCAAAGAAAAAGCCGCGCATCGCGCGGCTTTTTCTCGCAACGCAACTGCGACCGTTACGAACGCAACGCCGGCGAATCCCAACCCGGACGCGGCGCGAAACGATCGCCATAGCGCGCCTGCAACTGCTTGAGCCGCGCCAGCACGTTGTCCACGCCGGTTTCGCGCACGTACTGGATCGGGCCGCCGCGGAACGGGGCGAAGCCGGTGCCGAAGATCACGCCGGCGTCGAGCAGGTCGCCGTCGGCGACCACGCCGTCGTGCAGGCAGGCCACCGCTTCGTTGACCATCGGCAGGATCAGGCGGTCTTCCAGGTCGGCCGGCGCCTTGTAGTCCTTCGGCAGTTCGGGCTTCTGCGCGCGGCCGTTCTCCCACTTGTACAGGCCCTGGCCGTCCTTCTTGCCGCGCTTGCCGGGCTCCACGCCGGCCAGCGCCGCGGGCACGGTCAGGCCGAGGAACGGCGCCAGTTCCGCGCCGACGCCGGCGGCCACGTCGAGGCCGACGGTGTCGATCAGTTCGATCGGCCCCATCGGCATGCCGAACTTCACCGCCGCCTTGTCGATCGCCGCGCCCGGAATGCCTTCGGCGAACGCGGTGCCGGCTTCGAGCATGTACGGGAACAGCACGCGGTTGACCAGGAAGCCGGGCGTACCGGCGACCGGCACCGGCAGCTTGTCGAGCGCGCGGCAGAACGCGGCCAGACGCTGCTCGGTTTCCGGCGCCATGCGGTCGTGGCGGATGATCTCCACCAGCGGCATCAGCGCGACCGGGTTGAAGTAGTGCAGGCCGGCGAACTGGGCCGGGCGGCGGATGTGTTCGCGCAGTTCGTCGAGCGGAATCGACGAGGTGTTGGTGGTCAGCAGCGCATCGGGCTTGAGCTGCGGTTCGACCGCGTCGTACAGCTCGCGCTTGGCCTCGGGCTTTTCGATGATCGCCTCGATCACCAGGTCGGCGTCCTTGACCCCGTCGCCGGCGAGGTCGCCCTTGAGCCGCGCCGCCACCGCCGGACGCTTGGCCTCGTCCTTGACCTTCTTGGCGAACAAAGCCTGCGCGCGCTCCAGCGCGCCGTCGATGAAGCGCTGCTCGCGGTCGCTGAGGGTGACTTCGAAGCCCTTGTAGGCCGACCACGCGGCGATGTCGCCGCCCATCACGCCGGCGCCGACCACGTGCACGTTCTTGATCTTGTGATCCTTGCCGCCCTGGCTCTTGAGCCGCTCCTGCAGGAAGAACACCCGGATCAGGTTGCGCGCGGTCGGCGTGCCGGACAGCTTGACCACCGACTTGCGCTCGGCCGCGAGCAGCGCCTGCACGCCGCCGCTGCTGCGTTCCCAGGTCGAGATCAGCGCGTACGGCGCGGGGTAGTGGTCTTTCTTGGCCTTGCGCGCGACCTGCTTGACCAGCATCGGCGCGAGGATCTTGCGCGCGACCCAGGTGTTGCTGGCCCAGGCGGTGAAGCGCTGCTTGAACGGGCGCTGGGCGCCGTTCAAGGCCAGCGCCGCGGCGGTGTCGACCAGCACCGCCGGCTCGGCGGTCTTGTCGACCAGGCCGATCGCGCGCGCGGCCGAGGCCGACAGGGCGCGGCCGGTCAGCATCATGTCGAACGCGGCCGGCGCGCCGACCAGGCGCGGCAGGCGCACGCTGCCGCCCCAGCCGGGGTAGATGCCGAGCTTCACTTCCGGCAGGCCGATGCGCGTGGACGGGTCGGTGCTGGCGACGCGGTAGCGGCAGGCCAGCGAGATCTCGGTGCCGCCGCCCATGCAGAAGCCGTGAATCGCCGCGACCGTGGGGCAGGGCAGTTCGGCCAGACGCTGGAACACCTGCTGGCCGCGGCGGATCGCGTCGCCGACCGTGCCCTTCTCGTCGAAGGTCTGGAATTCCTTGATGTCGGCGCCGGCGATGAAGCCGGTGGCCTTGGCCGAGCGCAGCACCAGCCCCTTCGGCGGGTCCAGCGCCAGCCGTTCGAGCAGGCCGTCGAGTTCGATCAGCACCTCCTGGGCGAAGGTGTTGACCGGCGATCCTTCGCGGTCGAAGGAAAGCACCAGCACTCCGTCCGCGCGCAGTTCGGTATGCCAGTGGCGGGCGCGTAGCCCGTCAAACGCGGGGAGGCCGTCGAGGGCTGCAGTCATGCCGCACCATCCGTTCAGGTATGGAATAGGCCGCTATCATCCCGATCTGGTTCGGCTGCCGTCAAATCGGCGCCGCCGGCGCCCCCCGCCGCACCCGTCCGGCGGGACTTTCAGCCGCCGTGCGGGCGGCCCGCGGAAGGCTGTGTGACACTTGGCGGTTGCGAGCTGTCGTCGGTGGCCCCATTACTGCGACGATTGAACTTTTGCCCCGACAGGGTTGTCCCATTGCTCGGCCATGCGCCGAGCCGACAGGAGTGCCGGCGCGGTATGGCCGATAACGAGTTGTTGGACCAGGAGCTGGTCAGGCGTGTCCAGCGCGGCGACAGCGCGGCCTTCGATGCCTTGGTGCGCAAGTACCAGCATCGGATCACCGCATTGATCGGGCGCTACATTTCCGACTGGAGCGAATGCCAGGACGTGGCCCAGGAAACCTTCATCCGCGCCTACCGCGCGATGGCGAATTTCCGCGGCGACGCGCAGTTCTATACGTGGTTGCACCGCATCGCCGTGAACACCGCCAAAAACCATCTCGTTGCGCAGAACCGGCGCCCGCCGACCGACGACATCGACGCCGGCGACGCCGAGCAGTTCGAAACCGGCATCCGCCTGCGCGACACCGACACCCCCGAACACGAACTGCTGCGGCAGGAAATCGAACGCACGGTCATGCGCGTGGTCGAATCCCTGCCGGAGGAGTTGAGGTCTGCGATCACCCTGCGCGAGGTGGAAGGCCTGAGTTACGAAGAGATCGCGCAGAAGATGAATTGCCCGATCGGAACCGTGCGTTCGCGCATCTTCCGCGCACGCGAGGCGATCGATACGGAACTTCGGCCCCTCTTGGACAATCAAGACCAAGGTACCCACCGCACCAGGGAGCGCGCTCACTGATGACCCCCATCCCTCTTCCCAGCGACGAACGCGAGAACCTGAGCGCGCTGTTCGACGGCGAGCTCGACGGCGACGCCACGCGCTTCGCCCTCAAGCGGCTCGGCCACGACGCGCAATGGCGCGAAGCCTGCGGCCGCTGGCAGCTGTGCGGCGACGTGCTGCGCCGGCGCGCCCATGGCGCGGCCGAGCCGGCGCCGGGCTTCGCCGCGGCCGGCTTCGCCGAGCGCGTGGCCGCCGCCATTCAAGCCGACGCCGCGTTGCAGGCCAGCCGCGCGGCGGCCGGGCCGGCACCGGCGCACACCGAATTGAAGCCGCGCAAGGCGGCCGGATCGCGCCGCGGCTGGTTCGGCGGCGCGGCGCTGGCGGCCTCGGTCGCGGTCGCGGCGCTGTTCGTGGCGCGGCCGTTCTCCGACGACTCCGCGGCCGGCGCCGCTGATCCGGCCCAGGTCGCCGCGCAGTCCGCGCCGGCGCAGCCGGCCGCGCCGCAGCCCGAGCCGACGCCGGCTCCGGCTCCGGCTCCGGCACCGCAGGCCGTCGCCGCCGCGACTGCGGCCGAGACCGGCCTGACTTCGGCCGACGCCTCCGGCCTCGCCGCCGGCGCGGCGGTCGCCGTGGCCGAAATCCCGCGCCGCCTCAACGAACGCCGTTCGCGCGGCCAGAGCCAGCGCGCCGCGGTCCGCGCCTCGGAGCGGCAGAGCCTGGAGGCGCCGTTGCAGGTCGCCGCAGCCGGCGCCGCACCGATGGTCGCCGACGCCGGCCGCGCCAACGGCGCGGCCAACGCCAACCCGTTCCGCCCGCAGCCGAACGAAACGCCGGCGAGCCGGCCGTGGCCGCGTGCGGCATTGCCGAACTACCCCAGCAACAGCGCCTACACCGCCAGCTACGGCAGTTCCAGCCCGGTGTCGCCGTCGTTCTACCCGTTCGAGCCGGCGCAGGAAGCGGCCGCCACGCGAACCCGGCCGCCGGTCCAGGAACCGCAGCCGCAGCAACCCTAAGCTGAGCGACGCGGGTCCGACCCGCGTCGCAGCGAGCGGGTCCGCGCCGGCGACGACGGCCGGACCCTCCCCGAAATCGCCCCGCCTGCGCGCCGCGTGCGCGCAACGGGATCGCCTTGCCGCGGTTTTGCCGCGAACGCCGTCCACTCCCCATCCGTTTCCACCCCGGACCATCCAAGCCGTATCGAGGCCGCCGCCATGAATCTGCCGATCCAAGCTCCGTCCACGACTCTTTCCTTCCGCCGCCGCCGGCCGTTGCAGTCGCTGGCCCTGGTCGGCGCGATCATCGCGGCGCTGCCGGTGGCCTGCACCGCGCAGGCGCCGACCGCGCCGATCGCGCCGCCGCCGTCGGCCACGCCGACCGCGCCGATCGTCGCCGGCCTGCCGGACTTCACCCAACTGGTCCAGCGCGTCGGCCCGGCGGTGGTCAACATCAGCGCCGAAGTCACGCCCAAGCGCCAGGCGCGCTCGCGCAACCAACTGCCGGACGACGATCAGGTCCCCGAATTCTTCCGCCGCTTCTTCGGCCCCGATTTCCCCGGCCCGGGCGGCGGCCAGGGCCAGGGCCCGCGTCAGCCGCGCGGCGGCGCGCGCTCGATCGGCAGCGGCTTCCTGATTTCGCAGGACGGCTATGTGCTGACCAATCACCACGTGGTCGACGGCGCCGACACGGTCACGGTCAAGCTGACCGACCGCCGCGAATTCAAGGCCAAGGTGATCGGCAGCGACGAGCAGTCCGACGTGGCCCTGCTCAAGATTGACGCCAAGGGTCTGCCGTTCCTGCGCAGCGCCAACGCCAGCCTGACCAAGGCCGGGCAGTGGGTGGTCGCGATCGGCTCGCCGTTCGGCCTCGATCATTCGGTCACCGCCGGCATCGTCAGCGCGGTCGGCCGCGCCAATCCGTACGCCGACCAGCGCTACGTGCCGTTCATCCAGACCGACGTGGCGATCAACCAGGGCAACTCCGGCGGCCCGCTGCTGAACACCGCCGGCGAGGTGGTCGGGATCAATTCGCAGATCTTCTCCAACTCCGGCGGCTACATGGGCGTCAGCTTCGCGATTCCGATCGACGTGGCGATGAATTCGGCCGAGCAGTTGCGTGCGAAGGGCAAGGTGAGCCGCGGGCAGTTGGGCGTGGTGGTGCAGCCGCTGACCGCCGAAACCGCCAAGGGCTTCGGCCTGCCTGACAGCAGCGGCGCGCTGATCGCGCAGGTGGTGCCGGGCGGCCCGGCCGAAAAGGCCGGATTGCAGGCCGGCGACATCATCCGCACCGTCAACGGCGCCGAGGTGCGCGAATCCAGCGATCTGCCGCCGTTGATCGGCAACATGGCGCCGGGCTCCAAGGCAAGGCTGGGCGTGTTCCGCGAAGGCAAGACGGTCGAGATCGGCGTCGCGGTCAACGAGCTGGACGCCAATCTGGCCGGCGGCCCCGGCACGGATCCGTCCGACCGCGACGACTCGCCGGCGGCGCCGAGCGCCAAGGGCAACCCGCTGAACCTTGTCGCCCAGGACGCCGACCCCGCCGCGCGCCAGCGCCTGGGCCTGAAGGCCGGCGAGGGCGTGCTGGTGCGCGATCCGGGCGATGCCGGCGACGCCGGTGTACGCCCGGGCGATGTGATCCTGTCGGTCGGCCGCACTCCGGTCGGCAGCGCCGCGGCGCTGAACCGGGCCCTGGCCGGGACCCGTCCGGGCCAGACCGTGATGCTGTTGGTCCGGCGCGGCGCGCAGACCCAGTTCATCGCGGTCGAGGCGGCCGGCGCCAAGTGATCCCAGGCTCCGACGCCTGCCTGCCGCGGCGTCGGGACCAGCGCGGACCGATCGCGCGCCCGCCGCATTGCGGCGGGCGCGCCCGCGTTTCGGCATCGGCGGCGGCGCTGCCGGCGGGCCCGCGTCGCGGGCTCGCCGGGCGGGCTTGCCGGAGCGGGCGGCTGCCGCGATCCGTGAACGCGGCCACCCGATCCGTGCCGCCGTCGGGTCCGATTCGAACGCGGTCCCTCGCCGGGCCGCGAACTCGCCCCGGAGGCTGTGCGATAATGTCCCGTTAATTTTCCCGACCGACCCACTCAACTGGAACCGGCGAGTCTCGCATCGCCCCGCATGCAACTGATCAGAAACTTCTCCATCATCGCCCACGTCGACCACGGCAAGTCGACGCTCGCCGACCGCATCATCCAACTGTGCGGAGGCCTCGAGGCGCGCGAGATGGAAGCCCAGGTGCTCGACTCCAACCCGATCGAGCGCGAGCGCGGCATCACCATCAAGGCGCAGTCCGTGTCCTTGCCGTACAAGGCCAAGGACGGCAACACCTACCAGCTCAACTTCATCGACACCCCCGGCCACGTCGACTTCAGCTACGAAGTCAGCCGTTCGCTGGCCGCCTGCGAAGGCGCTTTGCTGGTGGTCGACGCCGCCCAGGGCGTGGAAGCGCAGTCGGTCGCCAACTGCTACACCGCGGTCGAGCAGGGCCTGGAAGTGGTGCCGGTGCTCAACAAGATCGACCTGCCCACCGCCGACATCGAGCGCGCCAAGACCGAGATCGAAGCGGTCATCGGCATCGACGCCGAGGACGCGGTGGCGATCAGCGCCAAGACCGGCCTCAACGTCGAGCTGGTGCTGGAAGCGATCGTGCAGCGCATTCCGCCGCCGAAGCCGCGCGACACCGACAAGCTGCAGGCGCTGATCATCGACTCGTGGTTCGACAACTACCTCGGCGTGGTCTCGCTGGTGCGGGTCATGCAGGGCGAGATCAGGCCGGGCAGCAAGATCCTGGTGATGTCGACCGGCCGCACCCATCAGGTCGACAAGGTCGGCGTGTTCACGCCCAAGCGCAAGGAGCTTGCCAAGCTCGGCGCGGGCGAGGTGGGCTGGATCAACGCCTCGATCAAGGACGTGCACGGCGCGCCGGTCGGCGACACCCTGACCCTGGCCGGCGATCCGGCCCCGGGCCCGCTGCCGGGCTTCCAGGAAATGCAGCCGCGCGTGTTCGCCGGCCTGTTCCCGGTCGATGCCGAGGACTACCCGGCGCTGCGCGAAGCCCTGGAAAAGCTGCGCCTCAACGACGCCGCGCTGCGCTTCGAGCCGGAAAGCTCGGAAGCGATGGGCTTCGGTTTCCGCTGCGGCTTCCTCGGCATGCTGCACATGGAAATCGTGCAGGAGCGGCTGGAGCGCGAGTACAACCTCAACCTGATTTCCACCGCGCCGACGGTGATCTACGAAGTGCTCAAGACCGACGGCAGCGTGATGCCGATGGACAACCCGGCCAAGCTGCCGCAGTTGAACATGGTCGCGGAAATCCGCGAGCCGGTGATCCGCGCCAATATCCTCACGCCGCCGGACTACATCGGCAACGTCATCAAGCTGTGCGAAGAAAAGCGCGGCGTGCAGATCGGCATCACCTACATGGCCAGCCAGGTGCAGATCAGCTACGAGCTGCCGATGGCCGAGGTGGTGCTGGACTTCTTCGACAAGCTCAAGTCGGTCAGCCGCGGCTACGCCTCGCTGGACTACCACTTCCTGCGTTTCCAGGAAGGCCCGTTCGTGCGCGTGGACACGCTCATCAACGGCGACAAGGTCGATGCGCTGTCGATCATCGTCCACCGCAGCCATGCCGACCGGCGCGGCCGCGAGCTGTGCGAAAAGATGAAGGACCTGATCCCGCGGCAGATGTTCGACGTCGCGATCCAGGCCGCGATCGGCTCGCAGATCATCGCCCGCAGCACGGTCAAGGCGATGCGCAAGAACGTTTTGGCCAAGTGCTATGGTGGCGACATCAGCCGCAAGAAGAAGCTCCTCGAGAAGCAGAAAGAGGGCAAGAAGCGGATGAAGCAGGTCGGCCGGGTCGAGATCCCGCAGGAAGCGTTCCTGGCGGTGCTTTCGACCGACAGCAAGTAACGGACGGGAATAGGGAATGGGGAATCGGGAATCGTCGCGAGGTCTGGACGATCCGGGTTTTCTGAGGTTTTCGTCTTCAACCACTAGCGAGAGGCGGTAAGGGCGTTAGGAAAGCGGGGCGGCTTCGGCCGATTCCCGATTCCCCATTCCCGATTCCCGGCTCCACCAAAGGAACAAGCATGCGTTGGTTCGAAATCGCTCTGGTGTCGTTGACCTTGTTCACCGGCCTGGTGTGGCTGCTGGACAAGGCGGTCCTGGCCAAGCGCCGCGCCGCGCGCGAGGGCTTGCTGGACGACGGCAAGGAGCCGGTGCTCGTTGACTACTCCAAGGCGTTCTTCCCGGTGCTGTTCGTGGTGCTGATCCTGCGCAGCTTCGTCGCCGAGCCGTTCCGGATCCCGTCGAACTCGATGATGCCGACCCTGCTGACCGGCGACTTCATCCTGGTCAACAAGTTCACCTACGGCCTGCGCCTGCCGATCAGCAACCAGAAGGTGCTGGCGATGGGCGAGCCGGCGCGCGGCGACGTGGTGGTGTTCCGTCCGCCGCACCATCCCGAGCAGGACTGGATCAAGCGCATCGTCGGCCTGCCCGGCGACAAGATCAGCTACCGCGACGGCCGCCTGACCGTCAACGGCGCGCCGATCGCCTACACCCCGATCGGTTCCTACCAGGGCCGCGGCAACGGCGCGGAGATGACCGGCGCGCAGGAGCTCAGCGAGCAGATCGGCGAGCACGTGCACCGCATCCTGCTGCGCACCGAGTCGCCTTTGCTGGACCAGGGCGAGGGCGATTGGGTGGTGCCCAAGGGCGAATATTTTGTGATGGGCGACAATCGCGACAACAGCGAGGACAGCCGATACTGGGGCTTCCTGCCGGAGCAGAACCTGCGCGGCCGGGCGTTTCTGATTTGGATGAATTTCGACGAAGGCGTGGATTTTTCCCGAATCGGTAATAGCATTCCCTGACGGTCGTCGGACCCGCGCGGGGACGGTGCGGGGACCAGGGATCGGACAGGAGCGGCGCGCCCGGGACGGCACGGTCGGCAAACCAGGATCGACGCCCGCATCGCCACGCGGATCGGCTCGTCGGGATCGGCATCATCTAGAGCAAACGGGGATTCAAGCTCATGAAGCGTAATCAGCGCGGCATCACTCTGCTGGGTTTCATCATCACCCTGTCCGTGGTCGGCGTCTTCGCCTACGTCGGCATGAAGCTGGTGCCGATGTACACCGAGTTTTATTCGGTCAAGCGTTCGCTCGCCGATCTGGCCAAGGAGCCGGGCGCGGGCAGCATGGATCCGGCCAAGGCGCGCGACCTGTTCTTCCGCCGCATGGACATGAGCTATGTCGACAGCGTCAAGCCGGAGAACTTCAAGATCCAGCGCAGCGACCGCGGCATGGAAATCACCGTGACCTACGACGTGCGCCGTCCGTTGATCGCCAATCTGGACGTGATCGGCCATTTCCAGGCCAAGCAGGCGATGACCACGAAAGAAGGTGACTGATCCCATCTCCCATCGCTTCGCCACTCCGGCCCTGCTGGAGCAAGCGCTGACCCATCGCAGCGCCGGCGCTCCGCACAACGAGCGGCTGGAGTTCCTCGGCGACGCGTTGGTGAACCTGATCGTGGCCGAAGCGCTGTACCAGCGCTGGCCGCAGGCCGACGAGGGCGCGTTGACCCGCGCCCGGGCCGAACTGGTGCGCGAATCGGCGCTGGCGCCGATCGCGCGCGCGCTGGAGCTCGGCGCGCGGCTCACGCTGGGGCCCGGCGAGATGAAGTCCGGCGGCCACCGCCGCGATTCGATCCTGGCCGACGCCCTGGAAGCCGTGGTCGGCGCGATCTATCTCGACGCCGGCTTCGAAACCTGCCGCGCGCAGGTGTTGCCGTGGTTCCTGCCGGCGATGGACGCGCTGCCGCCGGCGCACAAGGTCGGCAAAGACGCCAAGACCCGCCTGCAGGAATGGCTGCAAGGCCGGCAGAAGCCGCTGCCGGTGTATGCGCTGCTGGCGGAGAGCGGCGAGGACCACGCCAAGACCTTCCGGGTCAGCTGCAGCATCGGCCAGCCGGCGCTGAGCGCCGAAGGCGAGGCCGGTTCGCGTCGTGCCGCCGAGCAGCTTGCGGCCGAGGAGTTGCTGCGCTTGCTCAAGGCGGACGATTGAGGGCGATGCGGGATCGGATGGGTAGGCGCCAAGGCCCGCTTCGTGCGGGCTTTTTTTTGGTTTTGCGATCGATGGTGCGGAAAACCCCGCGCCTGCGAAGCGGTATGGCGATACGGGTCTAGGTGCTCGGGGCGATGCGGGTCTCGGCCCCCGGAGCAAGGCGGCGGCCCCAAGGCGTCATCCCCGCGAAAGCGGGGATCCAGGGCTTCACCGAGCCATGGCGCTGAAGTCTCTGGATCCCCGCTTTCGCGGGAATGACGGCAAGGAGCGCCGCCGCCGGTAGCATCGCCCGACTCCCGACTCCCGACTCCCGACTCCCGATTCCCGATTCCCGATTCCCGATTCCCGATTCCCGAACATTTGCCGTCCCCGCCGCCCCAGCGGACAATTCCCCCATGACCTCCACTCCGCACCGTGCCGGCTACGTCGCCGTCCTCGGCCGACCCAACGTCGGCAAATCCACCCTGACCAACGCCCTCGTCGGCGCCAAGGTCAGCATCGTCTCGCCGCGCCCGCAGACCACGCGCCACCGGCTGCTCGGCATCGCCACCTTCCCCGAAGGCCAGCTGCTGCTGGTCGACACCCCCGGCATCCACCGCGAGCAGAAGCGGGCGATGAACCGGATGATGAACCGCGCCGCGCGCGGCTCGCTCGAAGGCGTCGACGCCGCGCTGCTGGTCGTGCGCGCCGGCCAGTGGGACGACGAGGACACGCTCGCCTACGACGCCTTGCGCGGCGCCGGCGTGCCGGTGGTGCTGGTGGTCAACCAGGTCGACCGCATCGCCGACAAGACCAAGTTGCTGCCGTACCTGGCCTCGATCACCGAAGGCCGCGAATTCGCCGGCGTGCACCCGATCTCCGCGCTCAAGCGCAGCGGGCTGGAAGCGCTGGTCAAGACCTTGCTGGCGCTGCTGCCCGAGCAACCCCCGCTGTACGGCGAGGACGAGATCACCGACAAGAGCCAGCGCTTCCTCGCCGGCGAGATGGTGCGCGAACAGCTCATGCGCCAGCTCGGCGAGGAACTGCCGTACGCGACCACGGTCGAGATCGAGCGCTTCGAAGTCGACGGCGCGATGCTGCGCATCGGCGCGGTGATCTGGGTCGAGCGCGACGGCCAGAAGGCCATCGTCATCGGCAAGGCCGGCGCGCGCCTGCGCGAAATCGGCTCCAAGTCGCGCGTGCAGATGGAGCGCCTGTTCGGCTCCAAGGTGTTCCTGGAAACCTGGGTGCGGGTGCGCGAAGGCTGGTCCGACGACGAGGCGGCGCTGCGTCAGCTCGGCTACGAGTGAGGCCGCGCGCCGCGAGATCGGGAGCATAAAGGCCGCGCGGGGAGCGGTCGCCGCGCCGATGCAGCGCGAGCGAACGTCAGCCGCGCACTCCGCGCATTCTTCCGACCGCCGCGTCCCGCCATTCCCGATTCCCGACTCCCCATTCCCGGCCCCAAAGCGCCATGCGCCTCACCGCGGAACCCGCCTACATCCTCCACGTCCGGCCGTGGCGCGAGACCAGCGTGCTGATCGAAGCGCTGAGCGCCGCGCACGGGCGGATCGGGCTGGTCGCGCGCGGCGTGCAGGGACCGAAGAAGCAGGTGCTGCGCGCGGCCTTGCAGCCGTTCCAGCACGTGCGCCTGGACGTGTTGCTGCGCGGCGAACTGGCGCGCCTGAACGCCGCCGAGGCGATCGACGCGGCGCCGCGCCTGCTCGGCGACGCCGCGCTGGCCGGCTTCTACGTCAACGAACTGCTGCTGCGGCTGGTGCCGCGCGGCGATCCGTTCGAGGAACTGTACGAACTCTACGGCCGCACCCGCGCGCGCCTGGGCGGGCCGCATCTGGCCTGGACCTTGCGCCGGTTCGAACGCGACTTGCTCGATGCATTGGGCTCGGGCTTCGACTGGAGCGCGGACGCCGACGGCGCGCCGATCGATCCGGCCGCGCGTTACCGGCTCGATCCGGAGCAGGGCGCGCGGCGCCTGCTCAGCGACCGCGGCCACGGCGAACGCAGCGCCGCGGCGACCGGGCGCGCCTTGCTCGCGCTGGCCGAAGACCGGCGGCCCGACTCCAGCGACCTGCCGGGCCTGCGCCATGCCTTGCGCGCGGTGTTGACCCACCATCTGGGGCCGCGCGGTCTGAAGTCGTGGGAAATGATGGCGGAGCTGGCGCGGGTGTCGCGGCCGGATCCGATGCGCGACGACGGCGGCTAGGCGCGGCGCCAGGCTCGCGCAACGGCGGCGCGCGTCGACGCGCGGGGCAGCGCGCAGAGTCGCGCGCGTTCGATCGGTTTGCGCGAAGGCGGTTCGCTCAAAACCGGCTCGCTCAAAACCGGTTCACTCAAAGCCGGCACGCTCAGCCGGCTTGTTCGATGGTTTCCTGCGCCGCGCGTTCGAACCGTTGCAGTTCCTGCGCCGAATCCGGCTGCGTCTGCAAGGCCTGCACCGCCAGCGCCAGCCGCGCGGCGCCGACGAAACCGCAGCTGGCGCGCAGCTTGTGCAATTCGCCGCGCACCGCGTCCAGGTTGCCGAGCTGGGCCGCGGCCAGGATCGAGCGCCGCGCGTTCGGCAGTTCCTGCACGAACAGACCGCGCAGGGTGGCGATGTGCGCGCGGTTGCCGTTGAGCGCGCGCGCCGCGGTGTCGTCGTCCCACACCGGCGCGGCCGCTTCGTCGGCGGGCGCGGCGACCGCGGGCAGGTCGTGTTCGGGCAGGCCGAGCAGGCGCCGGATCGCGCAGCGCACCGCGGCGGCCGGCAGCGGCTTGACCAGCACGTCGGAGAAGCCCGAGGCGATCAGGCGCTCGCGCACGTCGTTCTCGCCGGTGGCGGTGTGCGCCAGCGCGGGCGTGGCCGGATGCGAGCGGCGCAGGCGTTCGAGCAGGTCGATGCCGCTGCCGTCGGGCAGGTGCGCATCGAACAGCCATAACTGGTAATCGGTGGACGCGCTCAGCGCCATCGCCGCGGCCAGGCTGTCGGCGCCGTCGACCTGGGCCGGCACGGCTTCCACCGCCGCGGTCAGAAAAGCGCGGCTGGTCGGATCGTCCTCGACCAACAGCACGCGTGGGACCTGGGAATTCTTCATTGCCGGTTCGCTTCCGCCCGCTATCCTGCTTCCATGCTGCGGACCATGTTACGCCTACTGGTGGGGTTGTCGCTGCCCATGCTGTGGGCGGTCGCGCTGTCGGCATGGCCGGGGCAGGGTGAGGCGCGCACGCTGAACGCCAGGATCGCCCGGGTCGCCACCGCCGTGGCCCGCCTGGAGCAGGTGCAGGTGCGGCTGGCCTGGCCCGACGGCGCCGCCGCGGGCGAACTGGAACTGCGCGCCGCGCGGGTCGTCGCACCGGAGCTCGGCTACCGCTTCCAGGACGTGGCCTGGCGCTGCCCGCTGCGCCGCGACGGCCAAGGCGGCTGGCGCTGCGACGGCGAGCTGCGCGGGCAGGGCGGGGCGCCGCTGCGGCTGGCCCTGGAGCTCGGCCCGGCCAGCACCGACGCGCGCCTGAGCCGCGGCGCCAGCGCGATCGCGCTGCAGCGCGCCGCCGCGACCCCCGACCTGACCCGCATCGACCTGACCCAGGTGCCGCTGGCCTGGACCCAGGCCCTGGCCGCGCAGGCCTGGAGCGATGGGCGGATCAAGTCCGGCACCCTCGACGGCCGCCTCGACATCGCCGCGCCGGCTCACGCGCCGCTGCGCATCGGCGGCGACCTGCGCGTGGCCGGCGCCGGCTTCGACACCCCCGACGGCCTGATCGCCGGCGAGAAACTCGGCGCGGCGCTGCGCGTGGACAGCGAACTCGGCGCCGTGACCCGGGTGCGCCTGGGCGGACGCCTGCTCGACGGCGAGATGCTGTTCGGCAACGCCTACATCGCCTTGCACGGCAAGCCGGTGGAACTCGAGGTGCAGGCCGAAAGCGCGCCCGGCCAGGGCTGGCGGCTGCCGCGCATCGTCTGGCGCGATCCCGGCGCGCTGAACGCCAGCGGCAGCGCCGCGCTGCGCGGCGACGCCAGCATCGATGCGCTCGACCTGCAACTCGACAGCCCCGACCTGGCGCCGCTGCGCGAGCGCTATCTGAGCGGCTTCCTCGGCTTGGCCGGGCTGGCCAAACTGGAACTGTCCGGCGGCCTGGACGCGCAGCTGAGCCTGCGCGGCGGCGACCTGTCGCAGGCGCGCGCGCAGCTGCGCGAGGTGCGGCTGCGCGACGAGCAAGGGCGTTTCCGTTTCGACGGCCTCGACGGCAGCCTCGCTTATTCCGACGCCGCGCCGCGCGAGAGCGAGCTGAGCTGGCGCAGCGGCGCTTTGTACGGGCTCGAATTCGGCGCCACCCGGCTGCCGTTTTCCAGCGACAACGGCGAATTCCGCTTGCAGCGCGCGATCTCATTCCCGATGCTCGGCGGCCGCGTCGGCGCCGACAATCTGCGCCTGCGGCCGCCGGCCGGCGGCAAGGGGCTGGACCTGCGCTTCGGCCTGAATCTCGACAAGCTCGACGTCGCCCAGTTGTCCAAGGCGCTGGACTGGCCGGCGTTCACCGGCGAACTCAGCGGCCGCATTCCGCAGGCGCATTACGCCGACGAACGCCTGGAACTCGACGGCGGGCTGGCGATGCAACTGTTCGGCGGCACGGTCGAGGTGTCGTCGCTGGCGATGGAGCGTCCGTTCGGGGTCGCGCCGACGCTGAGCTCGGACCTGGCCTTGCGCGACATCGACCTGGAATCGCTGACCGGCGTGTTCGGTTTCGGCAGCATCACCGGGCGCTTGTACGGCCGCATCGAACAACTGCGCCTGGTCGACTGGCAGCCGACCGCGTTCGACGCCGAACTGCATACCGAAAAGTCCCGCGGCGTGCGCCAGCGCATCAGCCAGCGCGCGGTGCAGGACTTGTCCAGCGTCGGCGATGCGTCCTTCGTCGGCAGCCTGCAGGACAAACTGATCGGTTTCTTCGACGACTTCGGTTACGCGCGCCTGGGCATCTCCTGCAAGCTCGCCGACGAGGTTTGCCTGATGGGCGGGCTCGGCGCGGCCAAGGCCGGCCCCGACGGCCGGCCCGGCTTCACCATCGTCAGCGGCGCCAGCGTGCCGCACCTGGACGTGGTCGGCTACAACCACCGCGTCGATTGGCCGACGCTGCTGGAGCGCATGGAGGCGGTCGGCAAGGGCGACGTCAAGCCGGTGGTGAAATGAGGCCGACCCGGTCATGAAAGCGATGCCGGAATGAAGCCCGTGTAGCCTTGTCGTTCAACGGCGCCGTGGTTCAATGGCGCCGACTCGTTGACTGCCGCGGACGGACCCGCGGCCCGCCGCGCCGGACGCGCACAACCAGAAGGATTCGCACATGCGCCGTTGGATGGGAGTACCGGTCGCCGCCGTGATGTTGACGGCTTGCGTGACCATCAACGTCTACTTCCCGGCCGCCGAGGCCAAGGAAGCCGCCAAGGAATTCGTCGAGAAGGTCATCGGCGACACGCCGGCGGCGCAGCCCAAGGCGCAGCCGTCGGAAGCCGGCAAGCCCGGCGGCAGCGCCTCGGTCGAGCGCCCGTCGCTGCAATGGGGCCAGCTCGCCAGCCGCATCGACTGGTGGTCGGTGGCCGGCATCGGCAGCGCCCGCGCGCAGTCGCCGGACATCTCGATCAAGACCCCGGCGATCCAGGCGATCCAGTCGCGCATGGCCCAGCGCTTCGATTCGCAGCTGCGCGCGCAGTTCGATTCCGGCGCGCTCGGCTTCGCCAGCAACGGCACGGTCAGCGTGCGCGACGCGGCCAAGATCCCGCTGTCCGACCGGGTCGGCGTGAATCAGGCGGTGGCCGACCAGAACCGCGATTCCAATGCGGTCTACAAGGAAATCGCGGTGGCCAACAACCATCCCGAATGGGAAGGGCAGATCCGCCAGGTGTTCTCGCGCCAGTGGATCGAGAGCGCGAAGGGCGGCTGGTGGTACCAGGACGCGGGCGGGGCCTGGAAGCAGAAGTAATTCGGACGCGGTGCCGGGGCCCGCGCCCCGGCACGGGTTCAGGCAAAAGCCCGCCGGATGGCGGGCTTTTGCGTTGCAGGCGCGGGTTTTGCCGCAACCGGCCCCGGCGTTCGCTGCCGCCGACCCGGCCCCCGGGGCCTGCGGCCGCGAATCTGCGACAATAGCCGGCCGTTTCCCCCCGCCAGCCGCTGTGGCCCGCCTCGATCAAACTCCTTTCGAAATCGTCATTTCCGATTTCACCCACGACGGCCGCGGCGTAGGCCGCCGCCCCGATCCCAAGACTCCCGGCAGCGCCGGCAAGGCCGTGTTCGTCAGCGGCGCGCTGCCCGGCGAACGGGTCATGGCCAAGCAGACCGCGCGCTCGCGCAGTTTCGACGAAGCCATCGCCGTGCAGGTGCTGGAGGCCTCGCCGGACCGCGTCGATCCGCGCTGCGCGCATTTCGGCACCTGCGGCGGCTGCGCCCTGCAGCATCTGGCCGAGGACAAGCAGATCCTGGCCAAGCAGCGCGTGCTGATGGAGAACTTCGAACGCATCGGCCACGTCATGCCCGAACGGGTGCTGCCGGCGCTGAGCGATTCGGCCTGGGGCTATCGGCGCAAGGGCCGGTTCTCGGTGCGCCGGGTCGAGAAGAAGGACAAGACCCTGGTCGGTTTCCGCGAGAACGATCCGCGCTTCGTCGCCGACATCGCGCGCTGCGAAACCGTGATTCCGGCCATCGGCGACAAGGTCGCCGCGCTGGCCGCGCTGGTCGAGAGCATGGACGGGCGCCGCGAGATTCCGCAGATCGAGTTCATCGGCGGCGACCGCATGAGCGACCACAGCGGCATCGCGCTGACCTTCCGCCATCTGGCGCCGCTGTCCGACGGCGACCGCGACAAGCTCGCCGCGTTCGGCCGCGAGCACGAATTCGCGATCTTCCTGCAGCCCGGCGGCGTCGACACCGTGCATCCGCTGTGGCCGGCCGATCCGCAGTTGCAGTTCTCGCTGCCGGATTGGGATCTGCGCCTGAAGTTCCGGCCGCTGGATTTCATCCAGGTCAACGCCTCGCTCAACGGCCGCATGATCCAGCACGCGCTGGATCTGCTCGACCCGCAGCCGCAGGACCGCGTGCTCGACCTGTTCGCCGGCCTGGGCAACTTCACCCTGCCGCTGGCGCGGCGCGTGCGCGAGGTGGTCGGCGTGGAAGGCGAGGCCGGGCTGGTCAAGCGCGCGAGAGAGAACGCCGAGCTCAACGGTCTGGCCAATGCGCAGTTCTACGCCGCCGACCTCGGCAAGGACTTGAGCGGCGAGCGCTGGATGCGCGAAGGCTTCGACCGCCTGCTGCTGGATCCGCCGCGTTCGGGCGCCGATTTCGTCCTGACCCAGCTGCCGCTGAAGCAGTTCAAGCGCATCGTCTATGTGAGCTGCCATCCGGCCTCGCTGGCGCGCGACGCGGGCTATCTGGTGCGCGAGAAGGGCTGGAAGCTGCGCGCCGCGGGAGTCATGGACATGTTCCCGCATACCGGGCACGTGGAATCGATCGCGATGTTCGAGCGCTGAGGCGCTCGGGTCGCGGTCGGTGCAGTCGATGGGCGGCGGCTGGGCGCTCGCCGGGTTGCCGTCGGGCAATCGCTGGAGTCGGCACCGGGCAATCGCTAAGCAGTCGCTGAGCGCTGGCGCGACCCTCACCCCGTCATTCCGGCGAAAGCCGGAACCCATTTTGCCGTTGTGGCCTGCGTGCGCGCTGCGATGTGCAAGCAAAGTCAAAATGGGTTCCGGCTTTCGCCGGAATGACGGGTTGCGCCATTCGCCGGGATGGCGGGGAGAGGGTGCGCAAGGCCTGTCGGGACGCGCAAGCGGCGGCCTTGCGCCGACCGCGACGCGGGCGGTGGTTGCGGCCGCCGCGCGCGGACCTTGGATTCGAATGGTTTTTACTTTTAAGGAATTCCCGTGGGCATCGAAATCGAACGCAAATTCCTGGTGACCGGCGACGGCTGGCGCGAAGCCGCGCACAAGGTCGTGCCGATGGCGCAGGGTTACCTCAACGATCTGGCGGCGATGGACGCCGGCGCGATGAAGGCCTCGGTGCGCGTGCGCATCGCCGGCGACGAGGCCTTCCTCAACCTCAAGTCGCGCGAGCTCGGCCACACCCGCCAGGAGTTCGATTATCCGATCCCGGTCGACGACGCGCGCGGCCTGCTGGCGCTGTGCGTCGGCGGGCTGGTCGACAAGCGCCGCCATTACGTCGAACACGCCGGGTTCCTGTGGGAAGTCGACGAATTCCTCGGCGACAACGCCGGGCTGGTGGTCGCCGAGATCGAGCTGCCGAGCGCCGACGCGGCGTTCGACAAGCCGGCCTGGGCCGGGCGCGAGGTGACCGAATCGGTGCGCTACTACAACCTGGCGCTGTCGACCCGGCCGTTCGCGCAGTGGAACCGGGCCGAGCGCGACGGCGAAGCCTGATCCGCGGGCGCGAGGGGCCGGCGGCCCGGTCCCGGCGCCTGAACCGCGCGGATGCCCCGCCGCCGCATCTGCGCGACAATGCTCCCGGCGCCGACCGCGCCGCAATCCTCCTCACAGGAGTTCCCGCATGCTCGTGATCGGCGTCGCCGGTACCGAACTCAACGAACAAGAGCGCGACTGGCTGCAACACGAAGCCTGCGCCGGCGTGATCCTGTTCGCCCGCAACTTCGCCTCGCGCGCCCAGGTCGCCGAGCTCTCGCAGGCGATCCGCGAGGCCGCGCCGCGCCCGCAGCTGATCTGCGTGGACCAGGAAGGCGGCCGCGTGCAGCGCTTCCGCGAGGGCTACAGCGCGCTGCCGCCGTTGCAACTGCTCGGCAAGCTCTACGCCCAGGACCGCGAGGCCGCGCTGAAGCTGGCCGAGGAGCACGCGCAGCTGATGGCCAGCGAAGTGCAGGCCAGCGGCGTCGACCTGAGCTTCGCGCCGGTGGTCGACCTGGGCCGCGGCAACCTCGCGATCGGCAACCGCGCCTTCGACGCCGATCCGCAGGTGGTCGCCGAGTTCACCCGCGCCTACATCCGCGGCATGCACGCGCGCGGCATGGCCGCCACGCTCAAGCATTTCCCCGGCCACGGCTCGGTGCTGGCCGACACCCACTTCGATCAGGCCGCCGATCCGCGCAGCCTCGACGAGCTGCGCTGCACCGACCTGATCCCGTTCGCGGCCGGCATCGACGCCAAGGCCGACGCGGTGATGATGGCGCACGTGTCGTATCCGGCGGTGGCGCCGGAACCGGCCGGCTATTCGCGGCTGTGGATCGAAGACATCCTGCGCAAGCAGATGGGCTTCCGCGGCGTGGTCTTCAGCGACGACATCGGCATGGCCGCGGCGTTCTCGGTCGGCGGCGTGCGCGCGCGCATCGACGCCCACCTCGACGCCGGCTGCGACGTGGTGCTGGTCTGTCATCCGCAGTTGGTAGAAGAGTCGCTGCAAGCGGTCGCCGGCCGGCCGCTCAACACCGCCGCTTTGCTGGGCCTGATCGGCCGCGGCGCGATAGGCTGGGACGGCCTGATCGCCGACGCCCGCTATACCGACTCCCGTACCCGTTTGGAAGGACTGGCTTGATGAGCAACCACGACCTGGCCGCCGCGTTGGAAAACGCCGACCTGATCTTCGACCGCCGCCAGCTCGAGCGCGAGATCGCGCGCATGGCCGTGCGCATCCGCAACGATTACGCCGGCGCGCGTCCGGTCTACCTGACCGTGATGCACGGCGGCCTGCCGTTCGCCGCGCAGCTGGCGATGGAGCTGGGCCAGCGCGGCCTGGACCTGGAATTCGACTACCTGCACGCGACCCGCTACCGCGGCGCGACCACCGGCGCCGACCTGGTGTGGAAGCACCGCCCGGCCACGCCTTTGCGCGGGCGCCGGGTGCTGCTGGCCGACGACATCGTCGACGAAGGCCATACCCTGCACGCGATCCGCGAATGGTGTTTCGAACAGGGCGCCGCCGAAGTGCGCATCGCCGCGCTGGCGGTGAAGGCGCACGACCGCTGCGTCGACGGCCTGCGCGCCGATTACGTCGGCGTCGAGGTGCCCGACCGCTACGTGTTCGGCTACGGCATGGACTTCCACGAGCAGGGCCGCAACCTGCCGGCGATCTACGCGCTGCGCTGAACGCTTCAGCCGCGTAGCGCGACGCAGGTCGCGAGTGTCCCCATCCCCATCTTCATTGCAGCCCTCATGACCTTATCCATCGACCTCGCCGTCATCGGCGGCACCGGCCTCTACCGCATCGCCGAACTGCAGGACGTCGAATCGCACCAGCCGGTCACCCGCTACGGCGCGCCGTCGGGCCCGGTCCGCATCGGCACGCTCGGCGGCCGCCGCATCGCGTTCCTGGCGCGGCACGGCGAAGGCCATTCGCTGCCGCCGCACCAGATCAACTACCGCGCCAATCTGGCCGCGTTGCAGGCGCTCGGCGCGAGCCGCGTGCTCGCGCTCAATACGGTCGGCGGCATCACCGAACGGTTCGGACCGCGCGTGCTCGGCTGTCCGGATCAGCTGATCGACTACACCTGGGGCCGCATCTCGACGATCTGCGAAGAGCCGGGCACCGAAGTGCTGCACGTCGATTTCGGCGAGCCCTACACCCGCAGCCTGCGCGCCGCAGTGCTGGCTGCGGCGCAGCGCGCCGGCGTGGCGCTGGTCGACGGCGGCTGCTACGGCGCGACCCAAGGCCCGCGCCTGGAAACCCGCGCCGAAATCGCGCGCATGCGCCGCGACGGTTGCGATCTGGTCGGCATGACCGGCATGCCGGAAGCCGGTCTGGCGCGCGAACTGGGCCTGGAGTACGCCTGTCTGGCGATCGTCGCCAACTGGGCGGCCGGCGCCGGTCCCGATCCGGACGAGGTCATCACCTTGCAGGACGTGCTCGACAACGTCGCCGCGGCGTCGTCGGGCCTGCCGGCATTGCTCGGCGCGTTGCTCGATGCGGGCTGAGTGACCGGGTTCGCATAAATGCGAATCCAGGCGCGGAATGTGGCCGGAAATCTCCTCGAATCACGTGTCCGATGCCGTCACGCTGAGCCGTTGTCATCCATTGGCACAGTTTGCATACTCGGCGGTGCGTCATACGCCACGCGGCGGCGACGCACGTCAACGCATCCAGCATGAGGTCAATAAGGATATGCAGTACGGCACCGTGAAGTGGTTCAACGACGCCAAGGGCTTCGGTTTCATTTCTCCCGAAGATGGCAGCGCGGATGTATTCGTGCATTTCTCCGCGATCAACGCCAAGGGCTTCCGCAGCCTGCAGGAAGGCCAGCGCGTCAGCTACCAGCTGACCCAGGGCCCGAAGGGCGCGCAGGCCTCGGAAGTTACTCCGCAGGCTTGACCGATCGCATTGCCCGCCGCGCGGGCTTCGGCGTATCGCCTTACCGTTCCACATGGACAGGTTCGTTTCGGACAGGTTCGTCGGACAGTTTCCAAGGCCTCGCTTCGGCGGGGCCTTTTCTTTTGCGGCGGAGCCTGCGCCGCCTCGACGCGTTTCCTTGCAGGCCTCCAAGCCCGAAGCTCTTGGGGTAGGGCCTTCAGGCCCGACGCTTTCCGGCCCGACCGCGCTGTTAAGCCGGTATGGAAGCGCCGCTCTAATCCCTCGGGTCTAGAATCGCGAAGGTCCCCGCAGGAGCACCGCGCCACATGGACACGCCCGCAACGCTGCCGCCGTTCGCCACCCACACGGTCGACAACCAGCCGCCGCCGTTCGCGCCGCGCGACCTGTGGAGCGACGACGCCGCGCTGCGCGAAGCGGTCGAACGCGAGGGCGGCGGCGCCTTCGCCGCGCGCCTGCAGCGCTACGGCGCCTTCGCCGGCGACGAACTGCTGGCGCTGAGCGTCGACGCGCACCGCGACAAGCCGCGTTTGCGCAGCCACGACGCGTCCGGCCAGCGCATCGACAAGGTCGAGTTCCACCCGCACTACCACGCGATCATGGGCGCGGCGATCGAGCACGGCGTCGCCGGCCTGTCCTGGCACGAACCGGTGCCGGGCGCGCACGTGGCGCGCGCGGCGCTGAGCTATCTGCACCACCAATCCGAGCCGGGAACCAGTTGCCCGCTGACGATGACCCACGCCAGCGTGCCGGTGCTGCGCCACGCGCCGGCGCTGGCCGACTGGATGCGCAAGGCCGCCGCGCCGCATTACGACGGCCGCGATGTCGCCGCCGCCGACAAGGCCGGCCTGACCCTCGGCATGGGCATGACCGAGAAGCAGGGCGGCTCGGACGTGCGCGCCAACCGCACCGTCGCCACACCGATCGGCGGCGACGGCTACGAACTGGTCGGGCACAAATGGTTCTTCTCCGCGCCGATGTCCGACGGCTTCCTGGTGCTGGCGCAGGCGCCCGGCGGCCTGAGCTGCTTCCTTTTGCCGCGCTGGCATCCGCACGGCGGCAAGAACGCGCTGCGGCTGATGCGGCTCAAGGACAAGCTCGGCGACTGGTCCAACGCTTCGTCGGAAGTCGAATTCCACAACGCCTGGGCGCAGCGGATCGGCGAGGAAGGGCGCGGGGTGGCGACCATCATCGAGATGGTGATGCTGACCCGGCTCGACTGCATGCTCGGCTCGGCGGCGGAAATGCGCATGGCGCTGAGCCAGGCTTTGCACCACACCCGCCACCGCCGCGCGTTCGGCAAGCCGCTGGCCGAGCACGCGCTGATGCGCAACGTGCTGGCCGACCTGGCGCTGGAATCGGAGGCCGCCACCGCGCTGGCGCTGCGCGTGGCCGGCGCCATCGACCGCGCGCCGCGCGACCCGCGCGAGGCCGCGTTCGCGCGCGTCGCCACCGCGATCGGCAAGTACTGGATCTGCAAGCGCGCGCCGGCGTTCGTCAACGAGGCGCAGGAATGCCTAGGCGGCGCAGGCTATGTCGAGGAATCTTTGCTGCCGCGGCTGTACCGGCAGGCGCCGCTGAATTCGATCTGGGAAGGCAGCGGCAACATCCAGTGCCTGGACGTGCTGCGCGCGCTCGCGCGCGAGCCCGACGCGGGCCAGGCCTTGCTGGCCGAACTCGACGCCGCGCGCGGCCGCGACGCCGCGTTCGACGCGGCTGTCGAACCCATCGCGCAGGCGCTGGCCACGGCCGCGCCGCTGCCGGAAGCGCAGATGCGCAGCTGGGTCGAGCGGCTGGCGCTGGCGCTGCAGGCGGCGCTGCTGCTGCGCGCCGGCAGCCCGGTCGCGGCCGCGTTCTGCCGCAGCCGCCTCGGCGGCGCGCACGGGCTCGGCTTCGGCACCTTGCCGGACGACCTGGACTTCGTCGCCCTCGCCGAACGCGGAGTGCCGGTTTGAACGCGCGCAGGCGGGTCGGTGCGGCGCTCTTGTTGCTCGTCTGCGCCGCGCCGGCCGCGGCGCGCACGCCGCCTGCGATGGCGCCCATGGCGCAGCAGACCGACTTCATCGTGGTCGACAAATCCGAGCGGCGCATGCAGCTGTTGCGTGGCGGCAAGGTGCTGCGCACGTACAAGATTCTGCTCGGCGACGCGCCCGAGGGCCACAAGCGCCAGCAGGGCGACGAGCGCACGCCGGAGGGCGAGTACCGCATCAGCGGGCGCAACCAGAACAGCCGCTTCCACCTGTCCTTGCGCGTGTCGTATCCGAACGCGTACGACCGGAAGCAGGCGCGCGTGCGCGGGGTCGATCCGGGCGGCGACATCATGATCCACGGCGGCACGCCGCCGGGTTATGGGCGCGACTGGACCGACGGTTGCATCGCGCTGACCGACCGCGAGATCGAGGAAGTCTGGAGCCTGGTCCCGACCGGCACCACGATCCGCATCGATCCCTGACGCGCGCGCAGTCCGGACCGCGCTCCAGGCTCGCGGTCGCATCGATTCGTATCGACGTTTGAGATGCGCGCGGTGCACACTCGTCCGACCGTTCGACATCGGAGCCGTTGGGCATGGGCATGACCTGGAGCGCCACCGCTATGGACCCGGCGCGCGCCGCCGCGCTGTTGCAGCGTTCGGAGCGGATCGAAGAAGCCTTGTACGAACGCGAGGAGTTGCGCGGCGGTCAGGACGCCTACCTCGACAAGGCTTGGCATGCGATCCACTTCGTCCTGACCGGTTCGGCCTGGGCCGGCGAAGCGCCGTGGGCGTGGGCGGTGCTCGGCGGCACCCCGGTCGGCGGCGACGAGGCCGACAGCGACTGGCGCCATCTGCCGGCCGAGCAGGTGCGCGAGGTCGCGCAGGCGTTGGCGGCGCTGCCGCCGGCCGAATTCGCCGCGCGTTACGACGCGCAGGCGCTGGCCGATGCGCAGATCTATCCGGACGTGATCTGGCTGCGCGACGGCGATGAGGCCAAGGACTACGTGCTGGATTACTACGCGCAGTTGAGCGGGTTCTACGCCGCCGCGGCGCAGCGCGGGGACGATGTGTTCGCCACGATCGGTTGAGGCGCGCGGCGACGTTCGGAACTGCGTGCGCGCAAATGTCGAGGGCGCGGCGGTGCGGCATCGCCCGCCCGGCGCGGTCGTTCGACGCAGCGATCCTGTGCATCGGCATGCCGCCGATGATTCAGCGCAGTTGTTCGGCGTAACGATCCTGCACATGCCGGCTGATGTAGGTGCTCAGGCCGCGCCCGGCCTGCGCCAGTTCGAGCATGCGCGCGATCGCCGCGGCGCCGGCGCTGGCCTGGGTATACAGATAGACCGAGCCGTCGACAAACTCGACCGCGATCGCGCCCGGGCCGGGCTGATAGGCGCGCACGCCGGAACGTCCACTGAGGTTGCGATAAGGCTTCATGGCGCTGTGAGTTGTCTGAATGCGTGCGACGGCGCGTTCTCGCGCGGTGCCGATACTGCCGCGGCGCCGCCGGTCGCGTGCCGCAGCCGCTGAGCCTCAGCCTGCCGCGAATGGGTGTAAGTTCGGGTGAGGCGGCACGCACGCCGCTGCGGGAGGCGCGCCATGCGTGGTTCACGTAAATCCCAGGCCCTGGCCTTGCTGGCCCTGGCGGCGCTGCCGCCGCCGGCGCACGGTTCGGACTTTTCCTTCGCACTGCTGTGGCTCGGCCGCGGCGCCGGCTGGTGGGCGGTGGCCGCGTGGGCGGTGTGGCTGTGGGCGCAGGCCGAGGCGCGGCGCGGGTCGTAGCGTTGCCCGATCGAAGCGGCGGTCGACGCTGCGATTCGGCGATTCGGCGATTGCGATTGCGACCGCAATGGCGGCCGCGACGGCGACCGCGAACGCGCTCACGTCGAGGTCGATGCCGCGCTCGCTGGCGCATCTTTCAGCCGTCATTCCCGCGAACGCGGGAATCCAGGGCTTCGCCGCGACATGACTCTGAAGTATGTGGATTCCCGCGTTCGCGGGAATGACGGCTTGTGGGTTTCGCGGGAATGACGGCTTGTGGGTTTCGCGGGAATGACGGCTTGTGGGTTTCGCGGGAATGACGGCTTGTGGGTTTCGCGGGAATGACGGCTTGTGGGTTTCGCGGGAATGACGGCTTGTGGGCTTCGCGGGGATGACGGCTTGTGGGTTTCGCGGGAATGACGGCTTGTGGGTTTCGCGGTATCTGTCGATGGGCAGGACAGCGATTCTTCCCGCTCGTCATCCCCGCGAACGCGGGGATCCAGAGACTTCAGCGCCATGCTTCGATGCCGCAACCGCACAGTGCGCCCACGACCATCGCCGCCTTCACCGCCTTCGCCGCACCCGTGCGCTTCGGCGCATCGCGCATCCAAATGCACGAACAAACACACTTGAACCCGTGCGCTGCAATGCAGCAGCGAACGTTCGCCTCTGCGCGCATTCGCGCAACCGCGCGCTCAGCTTCCGCAATGCGCCGGCGAATGCGCGTTCTTGTGACACCGCTCGAACTGCGCGTGTGACCCGCCCAGGCGCCAGCGTCTTGCGCGAACGCCGCACATCTTTTTAGCTGACACGGCCCCGCGAAGCCGCGCCAAAGGACAGCGCCGCGCTTCGCCGCACACGGGCCGCCGTTCGCGACGGCGTTCGCGAAGCCGACCGGCTTCATCTTCGATCCCATGAAAGAGTCCCTCAGGAGTTCTTCGCATGTACGTATCGAACTACCGTTCGCGCCGGACCGCGCGCGTTTCCGCTTCCTGCCTCGTCGCCGCGCTGGCGGCGATGTCCTGCGGCGCCGCGCTGGCGGCCGAGCAGGTCGATCCGCAGTTGAAGTTCGCGATGCAGCGCGATCTGGGCATCTTCCCGGCCCAGCTGCCGCAGTACCTGCAAACCGAAAAACTCGCCCGCACCCAGGCCGCGGCGATCGAGCGCGAATTCGGCGCGCAGTTCGCCGGCCACTGGATCGAGCGCAACGAAGACGGCAGCTTCAAGCTCGTCGCCGCGACGTCGGGCGCGCGCAAGTCGACCACGCTGGGCGGGGTCGAGGTGCGCAACGTGCGCTACAGCCTCAAGCAGCTTCAGGCCGCGATGGCCCAGCTCGATGCCGGCGCCAATGCGCGGGTGAAGGGCATCAGCAAGCCGCTCGACGGCGTGCAGAGCTGGTACGTGGATCCGCGCAGCAACGCGGTGGTGGTCAAAGTCGACGACGGCGCGACGGAAGCCGGCGTCGACTTCGTCGCCCTCAGCGGCGCCGACAGCGCGCAGGTGCGGATCGAATCCTCGCCGGGCAAGCTGCAGACCACGGCCAACATCGTCGGCGGCATCGAATACTCGATCAACAACGCCTCGTTGTGCTCGGTCGGTTTCTCGGTGACCCGCGGCGCGACCAAGGGCTTCGTCACCGCCGGCCACTGCGGCAACGTCAACGCGACCGCACGCATCGGCGGCGCGGTGGTCGGCACCTTCGCCGGCCGCGTGTTCCCCGGCAACGACCGCGCCTGGGTCAGCCTGACCAGCGCGCAGACCCTGTTGCCGCGCGTGGCCAACGGCAGCAGCTACGTCACCGTGCGCGGCAGCGCCGAAGCCGCGGTCGGCGCGGCGGTGTGCCGTTCCGGCCGCACCACCGGCTACCAGTGCGGCACCATCACCGCCAAGAACGTCACCGCCAACTACGCCGAAGGCGCGGTGCGCGGGCTGACCCAGGGCAACGCCTGCATGGGCCGCGGCGATTCGGGCGGCTCGTGGATCACCAGCTCCGGCCAGGCGCAGGGCGTGATGTCCGGCGGCAACGTCCAGTCCAACGGCAACAACTGCGGCATTCCGGCCTCGCAGCGCAGCAGCCTGTTCGAGCGCCTGAGCCCGATCCTGAGCCAGTACGGCCTGGCCTTGGTCACGGGCTGATCGAAGCCAGCGGCCGACCGCAGCCACCGATCCGCGGCGCCGCGCCTGCAGCGCCGCCGGTGCGAACGCCCCGCCTCGTGCGGGGCGTTCGTTTTCGCGAGGCCTGCAACCGGAAATCGCGCGATGGCCGGCTCGTTGCTGCCTTTCGGTGACTCAAGCGATGCGGCGTGGAACAGGTTAGGCACAAGGGATGTCGCGCATCCGCGATGGCAGCCGGCCGCGACGATGGCTCGGGCGTGCGCGAATCGATTAGGACTCGTCCGAATCGCGCCGAATGTGTGACGACTGCCGCGATGACGACGGCGGTGCGCAACGCAGATCGCCATTGCGCCGCCGCGCTCGGCGCCATTAGCTGGACTCACCGCAGCGGCGCCGCGCCGCGTTCCGTCCAAGCGGGAGTTGCAGACGAACGATCGCGGCTCACGCGCCGGCAGCGCCGGCGATCCGTACTCCGAATCGAATGAGGTGTCCCGCATGTCGTCATCGTTCTCCTCCCCGCGCGCTCTGCGTCGTTCGTTCCTGATCGCGGCCGCTTCGGCCGTCGCGCTCGTGTCCGGCGCCGCTTCCGCCAGCGATCGCATCGACCCGCGCCTGCAGCAGGCGATGCAGCGCGACCTGGGCATCTCCGCCAAGCAGTTGCCGCAGTACCTGCAGACCGAGCGCACCTCGCTGCTGCAGGCCGGCGCGGCCGAGCGCGCGCTGGGTTCGACCTTCGCCGGCAGCTGGATCGAGCGCCAGGCCGACGGCAGCTTCCAGTTCGTGGTCGCCAGCTCCGGCACCGGCCGCGCCGCGCGCGGCCTGGCCGGCGTGCAGGTGCGCACCGTGCGCCATAGCCTGCGTCAGCTGGAGAATTCGTTCGCCGCGCTGGAAGCCAGTGCGAAGTCGCGCGTCGCCGGCGTCAGCAAGCCGCTCGGCGGGGTGCATTCCTGGCGCGTCGACCCGGTCAGCAACTCGGTCGTAGTCAGTCTCGCTCCGGGCGCCGAGGCCGACGGCGTCGACTTCGTCGCGGTCAGCGGCGCCGATGCCTCGATGGTGGTGTTCGAAACCGACGAAGGCGTTCCGCAGTTGCTGGCGGAAGTGGTCGGCGGCATCGAGTACAGCTGGCCCGTCGGGCAGCAATACGGCGTCTGCTCGGTCGGCTTCCCGGTGACCAAGGGCGAGATCAAGGGCTTCGCGACCGCCGGCCACTGCGGCAAGGCCGGCCAGGCGGTCAACGTCGGGCCGCGGGCCGACAAGATTCCGCTGGGCGCGTTCAGCGCGTCGGACTTCCCCGGCACCGACACCGCCTGGGTCGCCGTCAACGCCAACCACACCCTGGCCGGCAAGGTCACCGACTACAACGGCGGCTCGGTCGCGGTGAAGGGCAGCGTCGAGGCGCCGATCGGCGCGGCGCTGTGCCGCTCCGGACGCACCACGTTCTACAAGTGCGGCACCATCCGCTCCAAGAACATCACCGCCAACTACGGCGCCTCGGGCAGCGTCAGCGGCCTGACCGAAACCAACGTCTGCACCGGCAAGGGCGACTCCGGCGGCGCCTGGATCACCAGCGAGGGCCAGGCGCAGGGCGTGACCTCGGGCGGTTCGTTGCCGGTCGGCTCCAACGACAACTGCTCGGCTTCGGCCAACACGCGCAAGACCTGGTTCCAGCCGCTGAACCCGCTGCTGACCAAGTATGGCCTGACGCTCGTCACCGACTGACCGCGGCCGGCGTTTTCGCGCCATCGACGCCCCGCATCGCGGGGCGTCTTTTTTCGCGCCCGCGCCGTTGCGGCGAGGTGCAGCCGCGCCGGGGCGCGCGTGGTTCACCACTGCGGGCCGTTGGCGAGCGGTTCGGCCATCCACGCGGCCCGGCCCGCAGGCGCGGACTCGCGCGCATCGCGGGTGCGGCGCGGGTCGAGCGTCAGTTTCACCCGCTCGCGTTCGCCGGGTTCGCGCGGACGGTAGCCATCGCGATGCAGCACCTCGCCGACCAGCGCTTTCGCGCTCAGGCGGCCGTCGAATTCGAACAGGTCGCGCGAGGGGCGGCCGTCGTCGCCGGAATCGCGGCTGTATTCGCGGCCCACGGTGAGCTTGGCGCGGAAGAACAGCCTGCCGCTGGCGGCGTCGTAGCGCAGGTCCTGCAAACGCCCGCGCGGCGTGTCGCCGTCCAGGCCCTGCGCGCAGTAGAACAGGCCGAACAGCTCGCCGTTCTGGCGATACAGCTCGACGCTGTAGCCGTAGGCGTGCGGATCTTCGCTGTGGCTGATGCGGACATTGCTGTAGAAGCCGACCGTTTCGACCGTGGCCGCAGCGGGCGCCGTGGTCGGCGCCGCACTTGCGCTGGCGAACGCGGCAACGTCGAACAAGGCGAAGCAGAGCAGGGCGGCGGACAGGCGGCTCACGGCGATTCTCCGGTACGGCGAGGCGGGTGGACGAAGGCGTGGCGGGCGATGGCGCGAGCCGCCTCGCGCCCGCTCAAGCCGAACCCGCGCACCAGCGTGGCGCGCAGGTACCGCTGCCCGCAACGCTGCGCCTGCAGTTCGGCGACGGCCTGATCCAAGCTCAGCCCCGATTCGATCAGCGCCGACAGGCGCGCGACGAGGGCGTCGGTTCGCTGGATTTTATCGATGAGCACGTCCGTGGCTCCTTTGCGGTTGCGCCGATCCGGCTGCGCCTCAATCCAGAAATTGCAGCTTGGCCAGCTCCGCATACAGCCCGCCCTGCGCCAGCAACTCTTCGTGTGTGCCCTCGGCGACGATGCGGCCGCGGTCCATGACCACGATGCGGTCGGCCTTGAGCACGGTCGCCAGACGGTGCGCGATCACCAGCGTGGTGCGGCCGCGCATCAGCGCTTCCAGCGCCTGCTGCACCGCGCGTTCGCTTTGCGCGTCGAGCGCGCTGGTGGCTTCGTCGAGCAGCAGGATCGGCGCGTCCTTGAGCAGGGCGCGGGCGATGACGATGCGCTGTTGCTGGCCGCCGGACAGGCGCGCGCCGCGTTCGCCGAGTTCGGTCGACAGGCCTTGCGGCAGGTCCTGGATGAAGTCGCCGGCGTAGGCCGCGCGCACCGCTTGGTCGATGTCGGCGTCGTCGGCGTCGAGCCGGCCGTAGCGGATGTTGTCGCGCGCGGTGGTGGCGAAGATGGTCGGTTGCTGCGGCACCAGCGCGATCGCGCCGCGCAGCTGCGCCAGGTCGGCTTCGCGCACGTCGACGCCGTCGACGCGTACCGCGCCGTGCTGCGGGTCGTGGAAGCGCAACAGGATCGAGAACACGGTGCTCTTGCCGGCGCCGGACGGGCCGACCAGGGCGACGGTCTCGCCGGGCTTCACTTGCAGGCTGAAGTCCTGCAACGCCGGCAGGTCCGGGCGTTGCGGGTAGTGGAAACCGACGCGGTCGAACACGATCTCGCCGTGCACCGGCTGCGGCAGCGAGCGCGGCTGCGCCGGCAGCGCCACCGCGCTGCGCTCGGCCAGCAGTTCGCCGATCCGGCCCATGCCGCCGGCGGCGCGCTGCAGATCGTTCCAGACTTCGGCCAGCGCGCCGATCGAACCGCCGCCGATCAGTGCGTACAGCACGAACTGGGCGAGCGTGCCGGCGGTCAGGCGGCCGGCGACGACATCGTGCGCGCCCGACCACAGCACCAGGGTGATCGCGCCGAACACCAGGGTGATGGCGATCGCGGTGACCCAGGCCTGGGCGCGGATGCGTTTGCGCGCGGTCTTGATCGCGACCTGCAGCGAGGCGCTGAAGCGGCCTTGTTCGTAAGGCTCGCGCGCATGCGCCTGGACCGTGCGCACCGCGCCGAGGGTTTCGCTGGCCAGGGTGTTGGCGTCGGCGACGCGGTCCTGGCTGGAGCGCGAGATGCGCTGCAGGCGGCGGCCGCCGGCGACGATAGGCAGCACCGCCAGCGGGATGCCGACCAGGGCGTACGCGGCCAGCCGCGGGCTGGTCACGAACAGCATGCCGAGGCTGCCGGCGAAGGTGACGAGGCTGCGCAGCGCCACCGACATGCTCGAACCGACCACGCTGCGCAGCAATTCGGCGTCGGCGGTCAGGCGCGAGACCAGCTCGCCGCTGCGGTTGCGGTCGTGGAAGCCGGCGTCGAGCGCGATCAGGTGGCGGTACAACTGCTCGCGCAGGTCGGCCACGACTTTCTCGCCGAGCACCGCAACGAAGTAGAAGCGCGCCGCGGTCGCCAGGGCCAGGGCGATGGCGACCGCGAACAGCAGCAGGAAGGCCTGATCGATCGCGCCGCTGCCGCCGCCGGCCGCGCTCTGGGCGAAGCCCTGGTCGATCATGGTCTTGAACGCGACCGGCAGGGTCAGGGTGACCGCGCTGGAGGCGGCCAGCGCGAACAGCCAGGCGACGAACAGGCCGCGGTACTTGCGCACGAACGGCCACAGGATGCGCAGGGCGCCGATCGGGGCCTTGTCGCGGTTGGGAGCGGCCTGGGAGCCGGCGCTGGCGTCGGTCATCGGGTCTTCATGCTTGCAAAGGCTGCGCTTAGAAAGGCGGCGCGGGGGAGGGCGGTGCGCCGGGTTCGTCCAGGCGTACGCGATTACGAGTGGCGTCGCGCAACTGCGCTTTCAAGGCGGGCAGCTGTGCGGCCGGCAGGCGGATGCGCACCCGCGCGCCGGCGGCGTCGAAACGTTCGTCGGCCTTTTCCGCGCCGAAGGCGTTGAGTGTCGCATGGACCGCGCCGGTGTCGGCGAACGGATACGCCAGTTCCAACTCGGCGTAGGTCACCAGTTCGCGTCGCGGCGCGCGCCGCAGGCATTCGGCCGCGGCGCCGCCGTAGGCGCGCACCAGGCCGCCGGCGCCGAGCTTGATCCCGCCGTACCAGCGGGTGACCACGACCACGACCTGATCGCAGCCCTGGCCGTCGATCGCCGCCAGGATCGGCCGGCCTGCGGTGCCGGAGGGCTCGCCGTCGTCGCTGGAGCGGTACTGCGCGCCGATCCGGTAGGCCCAGCAGTTGTGGGTCGCGGCGGGATCGGCGACTTCGGCCAGGAACGCCAGCGCCGCTTCCGGCGAGGCCGCGGGCGCGGCCAGGGCCAGGAAGCGGCTGTGCTTGACCTCGAGCGTGTGCTCGGCGCGTTCGCTCAGCGTGGTCGAGTTCATCGCGGCGTCCCGCGGACGCGCGCGGCGCAGGCGTTCATGCGCGCACGTCCGTGGCGGTTGCGCGAGGCGCGCGGCGGCGCGCGCTCATTCGAGCAGCGGCCGCAGATCCTTGGGGATGCGGACGTGCGGATGGGCGCGACGGAACTTGCGCAGGTCCTGGCGGGCCAGGTCCAGTTCGCCGTCGTCGCGGTACTGGCGGATCCGTTCCAGCCATTGCTCGGGCGGCAGGGCGCCGTCGCTCTGCGCCGCGGGGCCGATGCGCGAGCCGGTGACCTGGACGCGGTCCAGTTGCGCGTCGGCCGCGTTCTGCTGCGGCGCCGGTGCGGCCGGCGGCGGCGCGGCCTCTTGCCGGACTTCGGCGGCGGTCAGGCCGGACATCTTGGCGGCTTCGCCCGGCGGCGCCGCGGCCGGGCGTCGTTCGAGCTGGCGCGCGCCGTCGTAGAGACCGGTGTTGCGGGATTTGGCCGCCGCCGGTTGCGGCTGTTGCGTGCGTCGCTCGGCGGCATCGGCCGGCGTCTCGCCGCTGTAGCCCAGCGACCCCGCCGCAGCGGCGGCCGCGGCGGGCGGCGGCGGAGGCGGCGCGGGCGGGGCCGACGCGGGCGCCGCCGGCGCGGCGGACGGCGCAGGCATCGGTTCGATGACCGGTTCGACCGGCGGAGCCTCGTGCTTGGCCGCCTTCGATTCGCGTTCGGCGGTGCGGGCCCGCGCGGGTGCCGCATCGGCGGCGCGGGCTTCGGCCGCCCGGTCGGCACGTTCGTACAGCGGCTCCGGCGGCACGGGCTTGGCCAGCTCTTGCGATGCGGGCGCCTGCGCGACGTCGGCGGCGGCCGCAGCGCGGTTGGCCGACGCCGCCATCGGCGCCTCGGGCAGCTCGGGCGCCGACACCGCACCGCCGGACGGCGCCGCGGCGCTGTCGGCGGCCGCAGCCGCATCGGCGGCGACCTCGGCCGGCGCCGCCTGGTCTTCGCTGAGCGCAGGCGCGGCCTTGTCGAGCGGCCGCAACTGCCAGGCCACGCCGACGGCGAGGGTCAGGGAAGCGGCCACGCCGATCCAGGCGGGCCAGCGGGATTTCCTCGGCCGCGCGCGTGCGCCCGTCGCCTGCGCCGCGGCGGCGCGCGGCGCGGCGGCTGCGAGCGGTGCGGCTTCGGTCTTGGCGGCTTCGGGCATGGCCGCTTGCGGCGCAGCGGCCGCCGCCAGCGTCGCCGCGGCGGCCTGCGGCGCATCCTCGGCCGCCGCCGCGCGCGCCATCGCCAGGATGCGCGCGTCCAAAGCCGGCGACGGGCCGTCGTGCGGGCCCAGCGGCAGCAGGCGCTCGGCCAGGTCGCGTTCTTCCGGCGACAAGGGATCGGGGGTGTCGGGACGGCGGTTCATTCGGTCAACCTCGCGCGCAGCTTGTCCATCGCGTACCGCAGCCTGGACTTCACCGTTTCCCGACCCACCCCCGTAATGGCGCCGATCTCCTCCAGGCTCAACTCCTGCTCCAGGCGCAGCAGCACGACTTCGCGCTGTTCCTCGGGCAATTCCTCGATCGCGCGCTGCAAGCGGCGGCGCTGCTCGAAGTCGGACAGTTCGCGTTCCGGCGTGGTCGGGTCGGGCACGCGCGCGGCGCGCTCGTCGCCGTCTTCCGGCGTCGGCGGGCGGTGCTTGAGCCCGCGCCAGTAGTCGTTCAGCCGGTTGTGCGCGATCCGGAACAGCCAGGTGTTGAACTGCGCCTCGGGTTTCCAGCCCTGGCGCGCGCCGATCACGCGTTGCCACACGTCCTGGAAGAATTCGTCGGCCAGGGCCGAATCGCGCAGCTGGCGCAGCAGGAAGCGGTACAGCGGGCCGCGGTGGCGCGCGTACAGGACCTCGAACGCGCCGGCGTCGCCGGCCGCCCAGGCCAGCATCAACACGTCGTCGTTCGCGTCCGCACCGGAGTTCATCGGCGGCAGGTTACGGGCAGACGGCTCCGACGGGAAGCGCTTGCCGGTCGCAGCCGGGTCGGATAGCGGGATTTGCAGCGCCAGGATCATGACAGGAACAACGGCCCAGGCCGGCCTACGGGGTTCCGCAGCGCGGCGCGGAACGCCGAACCACGACCCGCGGCGGAATTTGCGGCCTGCCGCGGGCGGAACGCTCGCGTTATCCTTCAGGCTTGCTCGAAAACGGGCGGTTTAGGACAGGCGGTCCGGTGCAGGGCGATCCGGTGCGGAATGAAGCGATGCGGGCGGCCGCGGCCGAGGCTGCGCCGGACGGCGCGTGGCCGGGGCAGGCGCTGGCCGCCGCGTTGCTGGAGGCGTTGCCGTCGGGCACCCAGATCGCGGTGAGCTGGCGCACCGCGCAGGGCCGGGTCGCCGAATCCTTCACCCCGGGCGCCGACGGCGCGCTGCGCGCCAGCGCGCTGGACCGGCTGGAATGCGATCCGCCGGCGATCGGCGCGTCCGACGAACGCTACGCCGACCGCATCGAAGCGGCGTGGTGGCTGGAAGACCGCAGCCGCGCGAGCCTGGTCGCGCAGATGCCGCGCGCGCTGCCGGCGCCTTTGCGCGCGGCGTGGCTGGCGATGGCGCGGCGGGTGGTCGCCGCCGAACTGGCCGCGTTGCGCGCGCACGCCCGCGCCGAGGCGCTGGAGAAATCCGAGCGCCTGCAACAGGCGCTGTTCGGCATCGCCGACCTGGCCGGTTCGGGCCTGGAGATGAACGACCTGCTCAGCCGCATCCACGGCGTGGTGTGCGGGCTGATGTACGCCGAGAACTTCTACATCGTGCTGTACGACGATCTCGCCGACACGATGCGCTTCCTGTATTTCGCCGACCGCAACGACCCGTACGTGGCCAACCCGCTGCAGGCGATCCGCGGCGAAGACATGCCGACCAGCCTGACCCTGGCCCTGCTGCGCCACGGCGAGCCGCTGCAAGGCAGCTCGGCGCAGCTGCGCGAACGCCTCGACGTCCCCAACGACGACCGCCACGGCCCCGACAGCGCCGACTGGCTCGGCGTGCCGATGCGCCGCGACGAGCGCGTATGCGGCGCGGTGGTGGTGCAGAACTACGACAGCGCCGACAGCTACGGCGAAGAGGACCGCGCGCTGCTGGCGTTCGTGGCCCAGCACATCCTGACCGCGCTGGACCGCTTCCGCGCGCGCGAGGAACTCGAACGCCGGGTCGCCGAACGCACCTACGCTTTGCAACTGAGCAACCGCGACCTGCAGGCCGAGATCATCGAGCGCCAGCGCGCCGAACGCCTGCAGCGCGCGCTGTTCCGCATCGCCGAACTGACCATCACCTCCGACACGCTGGAACGGTTCTACTCGCAGGTCCACGACGTGGTCAGCGAGTTGCTGTACGCGCGCAACTTCTACATCGCTTTGCTGTCCGACGACGGCGAGCGCCTGCAGTTCCCGTATTCGATCGACGAACGCGACATGATCCGCGAGACCCGCCAGCTCGCCGGCGGCCTGACCGAATACGTGATCCGCCAGGGCCGGCCTTTGCTGGCCGACCGCCACCGCATCGCCGAGCTCAACAGCCGCGGCGAGGTCCGCAGCCACGGCTCGGCCGCGCACTGCTGGCTCGGCGTGCCGCTGTACCGCGACGACGCGGTGGTCGGGGTCATCGCGATCCAGAGCTATTCGCGCGCGATCAGCTTCAACGCCCGCGACCAGGAACTGCTGACCTTCGTCGCCCACCACATCAGCATCGGCCTGGCGCGCAAGCAGGCCCAGGACCGGCTGCTGAGCGCGCACGGCGAACTCGAACAGCGCGTGGCCAGCCGCACCCGCGAGCTGGCCCACACCAACGCCGAACTGGTCGCGCAGATCGGCGAGCGCGAGAACGCCGAGCGCAAGCTGACCCATCTGGCCCTGCACGACCCGCTGACCGAACTGCCGAACCGCAGCCAGCTGCTGGAACGGCTCGACCACGCCATCGCCCGCGCGCGCCGCGAACAGCGCCCGTTCGCGGTGCTGTTCCTCGACCTGGACCGGTTCAAGCTGGTCAACGACAGCGTCGGCCACGCCGCCGGCGACGAGTTGCTGGTGGAAAGCAGCCGCCGCATCGTCGGCGCGGTGCGCGGCGACGACATGGTCGCGCGCCTGGGCGGCGACGAATTCGCGATCCTGGTCGAGCACATCGACGGCCTCAACGTGGCCGAGGAACTGGCCCAGCGCGTGCTGCGCGCGCTCGGCGAGCCGTGCTGGGTGGCCGGGCGCGAGGTGTTTCCGTCCGCCAGCGTCGGCATCGCCCTGTGGCATCCGCGCTACCGCAGCGGCATCGAGCTGCTGCGCGATGCCGATGCGGCGATGTACCGGGCCAAGGCCGCCGGGCGCGGCCGCTTCGCGGTGTTCGACGAGGAAATGCGCGAACAGGCGCTGCGCATCCTCGACCTGGAAGCGGACCTGCGCCGGGCGATCAACTCCGACGCCTTCATCGCCTATTACCAGCCGATCGTGCGCCTCGACGACGGCGTCGCGATCGGCCACGAAGCGCTGCTGCGCTGGCGCCACGAGAAGCGCGGGCTGCTGCTGCCGCGCGAGTTCATCGGCCTGGGCGAGGACAGCGGGCTGATCGAGGAAGCCGACTGGATCCTGTATGGCCGGGTCGTGCAGGAACTGGCGCGCGGCGGCGAGGGCTACATCTCGGTCAACGTCTCGCCGAAGCATTTCCGCGCCGGCGACTTCGCCGACCGCCTGCTGCGCATGCTCGAACGCGCCGGCGCCGACCCGCGCCGGCTGCGCATCGAAATCACCGAAGTGGCCCTGCTCGACGACGTGCCGCGCGCGCTGCGGATGCTGCGGACCTTGCGCAATCACGGCGTGCTGGCGCAGCTGGACGATTTCGGTACGGGGTTTTCGGCGTTGTCCTACTTGCATCGATTCCCGATCGAATGTCTGAAGATCGATCAAAGTTTCGTCGCTGGGTTGGTCGGCGAATCGCGCCCCGAGAGCGTGGCCGTGGTGCGCGCGATCCAGGCGCTGGCCGGGACGCTCGGCATCCACACCATCGGCGAAGGCGTGGAAACCCAGGCGCAGCGTGCGGTGTTGCGCGAACTGGGCTGCGTCTACGGCCAGGGCTATCTGTTCGGCCGGCCGGCGGAGCGCCTGCACGACGTGCAGTCGGCGGTAGGCGAGTAACGCAGGTTCGTATCCCCCTGTAGGAGCGGCGCGAGCCGCGACCGCGACAACTCAGCTGCGCCGAACCTATCGCCGTAGTTGCGTTGTCGCGGTCGCGGCTCGCGCCGCTCCTACAGGTAGTGCAGCCAACAAAAAAACGCCGCCGGTGCCGGCTGCGACGGGCCTGACTGCGTCGCAGGACGGTACCGACGGCGCGTGCAACGCCTGTACGCGGGAGTTACTGGCTCACCGCCACCTTCTCGGCCGGCTTGAGCTCGCCGATCTGCGCCTTGGCGCGTTCGACCAGGCGCACGAACTCCGCGCGCTGGCCCCAGGGATCGGCCAGCCTGACTCCGCGCGCCGCGCCGAGGATCTGCTCCCAGCCCCAGCCGTCGTACTGGCTGCCGCCGCGCAGCGCGTCGGCGAACGCGGCCACCGCGGTCGCCATGCGCAGCGAATCGCTGGCGACGGCGCGCTCGCTGGAACGCAGGATCGGCGTTTCGATCAGCTGGCTGCGGTCTTCGCCCGGACGCTTGTAGCGCAGCTTGAGGTTGGCCATCTCGCCTTGGCCGCCGGCCGCGGCCGGCGCGGCCTGGGTGTAGCGCAGCGGCGGCAGGCGGGTGGCCTTGGAGCCGACCGGGGTGATCTCGTACAGCGCGGTGACTTCATGGCCGGCGCCGATGTCGCCGGCGTCGACCTTGTCGTTGGCGAAGTCCTCGCGCTTGAGCACGCGGTTTTCATAACCGATCAAACGGTACTCGGCGACCTGGGCCGGATTGAATTCGATCTGGATCTTGACGTCGCGGGCGATGGTCAGCAGGGTCGAGCCCATTTCCTGCACCAGCACCTTGCGCGCTTCCTGCAGGGTGTCGATGTAGGCGTGGTTGCCGTCGCCGACATCGGCGAGCTTCTCCGACAGTTCGTCGTTGTAGTTGCCCTGGCCGAAGCCGAGCGTGGTCAGGGCGATGCCGCTCTTGCGCTGGTCGGCGACCAGGGTTTCCAGCGCGTCGGTGCCGACGGTGCCGACGTTGAAATCGCCGTCGGTGGCGAGGATCACCCGGTTGACGCCGTCCTTGATGAAGGCCTGGCGCGCGGTCGCGTAGGCCAGGCGGATGCCGTCGCCGCCGTTGGTGCTGCCGCCGGCCTGCAGGCGTTCGAGCGCATCGAGGATCTCCTGCTGGCGGTCGCCCGGCGTCGGCGGCAGCACCAGGCCGGCGGAACCGGCGTAGACCACGATGGAAATGCGGTCCTGCGGCCGCAGCTGCCTGGTCAGCATCGAGAACGCGCTCTTGAGCAGCGGCAGCTTGTCGGGCGAGTTCATCGAGCCGGAGGTGTCGATCAGGAACACCAGGTTCGACGGCGGCAGGTTTTGCTTGGGCACCTCGAAGCCCTTGATGCCGATCATCAGCACTTGCCGCTGCGCGTTCCACGGCGCCGGCGCGAGTTCGGTGGAGACCTTGAACGGCACCGCGCGCGAGACCGGCGCCGGGTGGCCGTAGTCGAAGTAGTTGATGAACTCCTCCGCGCGCACCGCGTCGGCCGGCGGGCGCACGCCGTCGTTGAGCATGCGCCGCACGTTGGCGTAGCTGCCGGTGTCGACGTCGATGGAGAAGGTCGACAGCGGCTGCTCGCTGGCGCGCTGGACCGGATTGTCTTCGCGCTGGGCGTATTTCTCGGTGTTGGCCGGCTGGCTGTAGTACGGCGGCGGGGGCGGCGCGGGCGGGGCGTACGCGATGCCCGGCGCCTGCGCGGTCAGTGCGCGATATTCGCTCGCGACCTTGGCCGACCGGCGCGCCTCGACCACGCGCGAGCCGGTGACCTGCACGCGCTCCAGGCGATCGCGGGCATCGGCGCGGGATTTCGCCGGCGCCGCCTCTGCGAGCGGCGCCGGCGCGGCGGCGTTGGCCACGGCGCCGGCTGCGGCCGCGGCGTCGGCTTCGGGCTTGGCGACGGCCGGCGTCGCCTGGCCGCGCGGCGCTTCGGCGTCGGCCTGGGCATCGGCCGGGCTGCCGGTGGACTGGCAACCGGCGAGGGCGAGGGCGGCGAGCAGGGCCGCGCTGAGGCAATGGACGGTGGCGCGGCGGTGCGAAGGCTGGACGGCGGTCATGTCGGCTTCCCTGGTGTGTGGACCTGGGAAGGCGAACGGGCCGGGTTGGCGGGTGGGGTTAAACGATTTTTCGCGAGGTGGGGAGGTCTTGCGGGTGCGGGCGGGACAGGGCGGTTGCGTCGTGGGCGCAGTGGCGCGGTCGCGGCTCGCGCCGCTCCTGCAGGTAGAAACGAAACCACTGTAGTAGCGGCGCGAGCCGCGACCGCGCCAACACGCCTGCGACGAAACCCATGCCGCAGACGAGCGCCATCACGCTCGCCGTTCTGTGCGGCCCCCCCCCCCCCCCCCCCCCCCCCCCCCCCCCTCCCCCCCCCCCCCCCCCTCCCCCCCCCCCCCCCCCCCCCCCCCCCCCCCCCCCCCCCCCCCCCCCCCCCCCCCCCCCCCCCCCCCCCCCCCCCCCCCCCCCCCCCTGGCCCGAATCCTTGACCCCGCCGTACGGCATGTTGTCGACGCGGAAGCTCGGCACGTCGCCGACGATCACGCCGCCGACGTCGAGGCGGTCCCAGGCGCGCATGGCGTGGTCGAGGCGGCCGGTGAACACGCCGGCCTGCAGGCCGAAATCGCTGTCGTTGACCCGCTCAAGCACGGCGTCGAAATCGTCGAAGGGTTCGATCAGCGCGACCGGCCCGAACGCTTCCTTGCGGTACAGCTCGGCGTCGCGCGCGACGTGCTCCAGCAGGGTCGCCGGAATCATCGTGCCCTGGCGCGCGCCGCCGGCGATGCGCTTGGCGCCGCCCTTGAGCGCTGCGTCGATCCAGGCCTGGATGCGTTGCGCCGCTTGCTCGTCGACGACCGGGCCGATGAAGGTGCTTTCCTCGCGCGGATCGCCCATGCGCAGCGCGCCGACCGCGGCCTTGAGCTTCTTGCGCAGCTTGTCGTAGATATCGGCGTGGGCGTAGATGCGCTGCACGCTGATGCAGCTCTGGCCGCTCTGGTAATAGGCGCCGAACACCAGCCGTTCAACCACGTGGTCCAGGCTCGCGCCCGGGTCGGCGTCGACGATGCAGGCGGCGTTGCCGCCGAGTTCCAGGGTCACCTTCTTCTTGCCGGCGCGGGCCTTGAGGTCCCAGCCGATCAGGCCGCCGGTGAAGCTCAGCAACTTGATCCGCTCGTCCTCGACCAGCAGCGAGGCGTCTTCGTTGGAGCAGCACAGCACCGAGAACGCGCCTTCCGGCAGATCGGTCTCGGCCAGGATTTCGCCGATGATCAGCGCGCCGACCGGGGTCTTGATCGCCGGCTTCAGCACGAACGGGCAGCCGGCGGCGATCGCCGGAGCGACCTTGTGCGCGACCAGGTTGAGCGGGAAATTGAACGGGGTGATGAAGCTACACGGCCCGATCGGCACGCGCTTGACCATGCCGCGGTAGCCGCGGGTGCGCTGCGAGATCTGCAGTTCCAGCAGCGTGCCCGGATCGCGCGTGGCCTCGTTGGCGGCGATGCGGAAGGTGTCGATCAGGCGGGTGACTTCGCCGCGCGCGTCCTTGATCGGCTTGCCGGCCTCGATGCACAGCGCCAGGGCCAATTCCTCGTAACGTTCGCCGAAGCGGCGCACGCAGTGTTCGAGCACGTCGCGGCGGCGGTCGGGAGTGAACTGCGCCATCGCCTCGCGCGCCTTGTGTGCGGCGACGATCGCCTTGCGCACTGCGGCGGCATCGGCCATCGCCACGCGGGTGGCGCGCTTGCCGCTGTACTTGTCCAGCACCTCGAGTTCGGTGTTGGCGGCGACGGCGCGGCCGGCGAGGTAGTAGGGATAGCTGCTCTTGAGGCCCTTGGCGGGCTTGGCGGCTTTGCTCTTCTTGTCCGACTTGGCCATGAAAATGCTCCGTTGGGGCGCCGCGCTCAGACCACCGCGGCGGCGCGCTGGGGGATGTCCTGGTTGAGGATGGTGTCGTCGTCGCTGTAGTCGATCGGCACTTCGATCAAATCGACGCCGGGCGTGTCCAGCGCCTTGCGCAGCAGCGGCGCGAACTCGTCGGCGCTGGCCGGGCGGTGGCCGCGCGCGCCGTAGCTGTGCGCGTATTCGACGAAGTCGGGGTTGCCCAGGTCCATGCCGAAGCTCGGATAGCGTTCGTGCGCCTGCTTCCACTTGATCATGCCGTAGGCGTCGTCGCGCAGCACCAGCACGACCAGGTCCAGGCCCAGCCGTACCGCGGTTTCGAGCTCCTGCGAATTCATCATGAAGCCGCCGTCGCCGCACACCGCGACCACCTTGCGGTCCGGGCAGACGATGCGCGCGGCGATCGCCGAAGGCAGGCCCGCGCCCATCGTCGCCAAGGCGTTGTCGAGCAGCAGGGTGTTGGGCTCGCGGCAACGGTAGCTGCGCGCGAACCACAGCTTGTACAGGCCGTTGTCGAGGCAGACCACGTCGCGCGGCGACAGTTCGCGGCGCACGTCGGCGACGAGGCGCTGCGGCACCATCGGGAAGCGGTCGTCGCCGGTGTGTTCGGCCAGTTGCTCCAGCAGCGCGGTGCGGACCCGGTTGAAATAGCCGAAATCCCAGTGCGGCTGCGCTTGCAGCGCTTCGCTCAGGCGCCACACCGAGTGGGCGATGTCGCCGATGACTTCGATTTGCGGAAAGTACACCGCATCGACCTCGGCCGCGGCGTAGTTGACGTGGATCACCGTGCGCCGGCCTTCGCGCATGAAGAACGGCGGCTTCTCGATCACGTCGTGGCCGATGTTGACGATGCAGTCGGCCGCGTCGATCGCGCGGTGGACGAAGTCGTGGTCCGACAGCGCGGCGTTGCCGAGCCACAGCGGGCCTTCCTCGTCGAGCACGCCCTTGCCCATCTGGGTGGTGAAGTAGGGGATGCCGAGCTTGGCGACGAACTGGTCGAGGGTGTTCGAGGTGGTCTTGCGGTTGGCGCCGGCGCCGATCATCAGCAAAGGATGGCGCGCCTGGGCGATGGCTTCGGCGGCGCGTTCGATCGCCTTGTCCTCGGCGACCGGGCGGCGCGAGAACGAGGCCGGGATCAGGCGCGCCTGGGTCGGGTCGCCGGCGATGTCCTGCGGCAGTTCCAGGTGGGTCGCGCCGGGGCGCTCTTCCTCGGCGCGGCGGAACGCTTCGCGCACGCGCGCCGGGATGCTGTCGGCGGCGACGATCTGGCGGGTGTACTTGGTCAGCGGGCGCATCGTGTCGACCACGTCGACGATCTGGAAATGGCCCTGCTTGCTGGTCTTGATCGGTTTCTGGCCGGTGATCATCAGCATCGGCATGGCGCCGAGTTGGGCATAGGCCGCGGCGGTGACCAGGTTGGTCGCGCCGGGGCCGAGCGTGGACAGGCATACGCCGGCCTTGCCGGTCAGACGGCCGTAAGTCGCGGCCATGAAGCCCGCGGCTTGTTCGTGGCGGGTGAGGACGAGCCGGATCGACGAGGTGCGCAGCGATTCGAGCAGGTCGAGATTCTCCTCGCCGGGGATGCCGAACACGTATTGCACGCCTTCGGCTTCGAGCGCGGCGACGAACAGGTCGGACGCCTTGGTCATGCGGGACTCCGGGGACGCAAACGCAGGAGCGCAAGCATCGCGCAAACGGCGTGAGCGAGGGGAGACGGCAGTGGAACGGTGCGGGCTGCGAGGCGCTGTCGCCCGATCCGGACAAGCGACCTGCTATCGGCAGCCAGTCACCACCGCTTCAATCGTCGCGCGGCTCGACCTTGACCCGGATCTGCCCGTCCTGCACCCGCGCGGTCAAGCGGTCGCCCGGCGCCGCATCGAGCACGCTGCGCACCACGCGTCCGTCGTCGTGCTGGACGATGGCGTAGCCGCGCGCGACCGTCGCCAGCGGGCTCACCGCTTCCAGCGAGCGCGCCAGTCCGCGCAGGCGCAGCGCGTCGTTGTGCAGGCGGCGCGCGACCGCGGCGCGCGGGCGCAGCGCCAGCGCGGCCAGGCGTTCGCGCAGGCGGGCGATGCGCCGCTGCGGATGGTGCGCGCGCAGCACCGCGTCGTGATGGCGCAGGCGCGCGGTCTCGCGTTCCACGCGCAGGCGCCAGGCCTGTTCGAGCCGGCGCCAGGCGTCCTGCTGGCGGCTGCGCAGCGTCGCCAGCCGCGCTTGCGGGCGCAGCGCGTTCAAGCGCAGGCCGGCGCGGTCGGTGCGCTGCATGGCCTGGCGCAGGCGCTGGCCGTGCAGGTTGCCCAGGCGCGCTTCCAGCACGCGCAGGCGGTGCAGCAGGTCGTCGCGTTGCGGCACCAGCAGTTCGGCCGCGACCGACGGCGTCGGCGCGCGCACGTCGGCGGCGAAGTCGGCCAGGGTGAAGTCGGTTTCGTGGCCGATCGCCGAGACCACCGGCACCTGCGAGGCGGCGATCGCGCGGGCCAGACGTTCGTCGTTGAACGCCCACAGGTCTTCCAGCGAACCGCCGCCGCGCGCCAGCACGATCACATCAAAGCGTTGCGCGGCTTGCGCGCGTTGCAGCATCGCCGCGATCTTCTCGGCCGCGCCGTCGCCTTGCACCGGCACCGGCAGCACTTCGGCCTCGGCCAGCGGGAAGCGCCGGGCGAGCACGCTGAGCACGTCGCGCACCGCCGCGCCGCTGGGCGAGGTGATCACCGCGATGCGCGCCGGGAAGCGCGGCAGTTCGCGCTTGCGCTCGCGGTCGAACAGGCCTTCGGCGGCGAGCCGCGCCTTGAGTTCCTCGAACGCGCGGCGCAGTGCGCCTTCGCCGGCCTCCTCCATGTGGTCGAGCACCAGCTGGTAGTCGCCGCGCGCTTCGTACAGGGTCAGCCGGCCGCGCGCGAGCACGCGCAGGCCTTCGCGCGGGACGAACTTCAGCCAACTGCTCTTGGGCTTGAACATCGCGCAGCGGACCTGGGCGCGCGCGTCCTTGAGGGTCAGGTACAGATGGCCCGAGGACGGCCGCGACAGGTTGCCGAGTTCGCCTTCGACCCAGATCAGCGGGAAGGTGTCTTCCAGCAGGTTGCGCGCCAGGGTGTTGAGCTGGCTGGGGGTGAGGACTTCGTCGGGGGAACTGGGGGGCATAAACGAACGAGGACGACGCAAGCCGCCAGAAACGAAACAGTGACCCCGATGTTAACCCGTCCGCATCGCCCCTTCCGGGTCCGGGTTTGCCGAGTCGGATCGCAAGGCCTCGGCCTGAAGGCCCTCCCACACACGCGAACACTCTCTTCAGCCGTCATCCCCGCGAACGAGGGGATCCAGGGCTTCACCGCGGCATGGCTCTGAAGTCTCTGGATCCCCGCCTTCGCGGGGATGACGGCCGGGGAGGGCGTCCGCTTCCATGAAAGGGATCTTCAGGCCCGATGCCTTCCGGCATGACCTCACCGAACCCTTGCGCCGCAAGCCCTCGCGCCGACCGCCGCGCGACTCAGCCACGCTTCACCCCGGCCGCACCTGCGGCCACCGCCCCGGCGCTACAATGCCCCCCATGAATTCCGATGCCATCCTGCCCTGCGCCCAGCCCGATTTCGGCCCCTTGCCGCGCCGCCCGACCCGCGCAGTCACGGTCGGCGGCGTTCAAGTCGGCGGCGGCGCGCCGGTGGTCGTGCAGTCGATGACCAACACCGACACCACCGACGTCGCCTCCACCGCCAAGCAGATCGGCGAGCTGTGGCGGGCCGGTTCGGAACTGGTCCGCATCACCGTCAATACGGTCGAGGCCGCCGCCGCGGTGCCGCGCATCGTCGACAAGCTGGCGATGAAGGGCATCGCGGTGCCGATCATCGGCGACTTCCACTACAACGGCCATCAGCTGCTGACCGCCGAGCCGGCCTGCGCCGAGGCGCTGGCCAAGTACCGCATCAATCCCGGCAACGTCGGTTTCGGCAAGAAGAAGGACAGCCAGTTCGCCACCTTGATCGAGTTCGCGATCAAGTACGGCAAGCCGGTGCGCATCGGCGCCAACTGGGGCTCGCTCGATCAGGCCCTGGCCGCGCAGCTGATGGACGAGAACGCGCTGCGCGCCGAACCCTGGGACGCCGGCCGGGTGCTGCGCGAGGCCTTGATCCGTTCGGCGCTGGATTCGGCCGCGCGCGCGGTCGACCTGGGCCTGCCGGCCGACCGCATCGTGCTCAGCGCCAAGGTCAGCGGCGTGCAGGAACTGATCGCGGTGTATCGCGAACTGGCCGCGCGCGGCGACTACGCCCTGCATCTGGGCCTGACCGAAGCCGGCATCGGCAGCAAGGGCATCGTCGCGTCCAGCGCCGCGCTCGGCGTGCTGCTGCAGGAAGGCATCGGCGACACCATCCGCATCTCGCTGACGCCCGAGCCGGGCCAGTCGCGCAACAACGAAGTCATCGTCGCCCAGGAACTGTTGCAGACCATGGGCCTGCGCGCGTTCACGCCGATGGTCACCGCCTGCCCCGGCTGCGGCCGCACCACCAGCACCTTCTTCCAGGAACTGGCCAAGACCGTGCAGGAACACGTGCGCGACAAGATGCCGGAGTGGAAGATCACCCATCCCGGCGCGGAGAACCTGACCCTCGCGGTGATGGGCTGCATCGTCAACGGCCCGGGCGAATCGCGTCACGCCAACATCGGCATTTCGCTGCCGGGCACGGGCGAGTCGCCGTCGGCGCCGGTGTTCGAGGACGGCGAGAAGACCGTGACCCTGCGCGGCGAAAACATCGCCCAGGACTTCGTCGCGCTGATCGACACCTACGTCGAGCGCCGCTACGGCGCGCGCGCGGCCGGCGCGGCGGCGTGAGCGAACAGCCGCGCGCGGACGCCGGGTCGGCGCCGCGCGAACCGGGGCTCGCCGCGCAATCGCGCGGCGACGACAACGCGCTCAAGCAGGAGGCGCGCTTCGGCCTGGCCCTGCTGCGCCGCCACGGCTGGAGCCTGGTGCTGGCGTTCGCCGGCCTGCTGCTGCCGCTGTGGGCGTTCGCCGAACTGGCCGACGAGATCCACGCGCAGGAAGCCATCGTCTTCGACGTGCCGGTGCTGGAGTACGCGCACGGGCTGTCGCGCGCCAGCCTGGATTTCGCGTTCGCGCTGATTTCCAAGCTCGGCTACCAGTGGGGCGTGGTGCCGTTCGATATCGCCTTAGTGCTGGCGCTGACCGCGCTGCGCAGGTTCCGCGAGGCCAGTTTCGCCGCGCTCGCGCTCGGCGGTTCGGGCCTGCTCAACATCGCCGCCAAGCAGTTCTTCGCGCGCGAACGGCCGTCGCTGTGGGAATCGATCGCGCCGGAGCACAACTACAGTTTCCCCAGCGGCCATGCGATGGGGTCGATGACCCTGGCCGCGGTGCTGATCCTGCTGTGCTGGCCGACGCGCTGGCGTTGGGCGGTCATCGGGCTGATGGTGCCGTTCACGCTCCTGGTCGGCTTCTCGCGCCTGTACCTCGGCGTGCATTACCCCTCCGACATCCTCGCCGGGTGGGCGGTCGCCACCGCCTGGGTCGTGGCGGTCTATCTGCTGCTTTATCGTGGCGGCTCGCTGCATCCGTGGCGGAAAAGCATTTAGCCGTTCTGGTTTTGTCAAGGGCCATAAGGCAGGGCTTTGAAGTTTCGCGCCTGACACATCAAGACTTCCGCCACATATCGTCAAGACCGGGTGGGGTGGTTACTATCGGGTTGCGTTGTGACTTCTAGGGGGAAGTGCAGGCGCAATCGAAATGCCGGAAAGTTTGCTCCGGCGCATTCATAAAGCGGGTCGTCTCCTTTCCCCGATCACGGTGCGTACAGCCGGCCGCGCAGGCCGCGCTGTGCGCTTTGGACGTACGTCGACAATTGGGGAAGGGGAATGCGGAAGGTGATGACGAAAACCTCCATCGCGGCGGCTATCGCCGCGATCGCCGCCATCGCGGGGGCGTCGGTGACGCTGCCCGGCGCGGGCGGCACCGGCAAGTCCATCGGCGGAGCGCCGCCGCCGTCGCTGGCGGGCGAGACCTCGCTCGAGCAGCGCCAGCGCTACATCGTGGTTTACAACGAGGCCCCGCTGAGCGCCTACAAGGGCGACCTGCGCGGCCTGCCGGCGCCCAGGCGCCTGGCCGCCGGCACCGCTGGCGTCGGCCGCATCGACGTGCACAGCGCCGCCGCGCGCAGCTACGTGCAGCATCTGGGCGACGTCCAGGCCGACCATGAACAGCGCATCCGCGGCTTGCTCGGCCGCAGCCCGCGCGTCGACTTCCGCATGCGCCACGCGCTCAACGGCATGGTCGCCGAGCTCAGCAAGACCGAGGCCGAGCGCATCGCCCAGCTCGACGAAGTGCGCTTCGTCGAGCCGTACATGGAATACAGGCAGCTCACCGACGTCGGCCCGGCCCTGATCGGCGCGCCGGCGTTGTGGAACGCCTCGCCGACCGGTTTCAAGGGCGAGGGCATGGTGGTCGGCATCATCGACTCGGGCATCAACTTCGGCAGCCCGGCGTTCGCCGCGGTCGACGACAGCGGCTACCACCACGTCAATCCGCTCGGCGCCGGCACGTACCTCGGCACCTGCGCGCCCGGCGGCGTCGACGAAGGCCGTTGCAACGACAAGCTGATCGGCGGCTACGACTTCGTCTGCGGCGCGCCGGGCAACCAGTGCGGCGTGGCCGACATCCGCGAGGAACCCGGCTTCGGCGACACCAACAGCCACGGCAGCCACGTCGCCTCGACCGCGGCCGGCAACGCCTGGACCGCGACCTACCGCGGCCACAACCTGCGCATTTCCGGCGTCGCGCCGCGCGCGAACATCATCGCCTACGACGCCTGCTATACCCAGATCTCGACCGGCCGCGGCCTGTGCCCGAACACCTCCACGGTGCGCTCGATCGACCAGGCCATCGCCGACGGCGTGGTCGACGTCATCAACTACTCGATCGGCGGCGGCTCCAACCCGTGGACCGAGGCGACCTCGCTGTCGTTCCTCAACGCCACCGACGCCGGCATCTACGTCGCCGCGGCCGCGGGCAACGACGGCCCGGCCTCGTACACCTCCGACCACCTGGAACCCTGGGTCGCCACCACCGCCGCCTCGCAGCACGGCCGCGGCACCTTCGCCTGGGTGCTGTCGGTGTCCGGCCCGGGCAGCGTTCCCGGCGACCTGCAGGCCATCGAGCTGACCGAAGGCAGCGGCGGCACGCCGTTCACGACCGCGATCCCGAGCAATACCCCGGTGCGCGTCAGCGCCGGCATCGACACCGCCAACGACGGTTGCGCCGCGTTCCCGGCCAACACCTTCCAGGGCGCGGTCGCGGTGGTTCGCCGCGGCACCTGCAACTTCACCGACAAGGTCGCCAACGCCGCGGCCGCCGGTGCGGTCGCGGTGGTGATCGCCAACAACCAGGTCACCGGGCTGACCCCGACGGTGACCGGCGCGACCATCCCGGCCTTCGTCGCCAGCCAGGCCGACAGCAACCTGCTGCGCGACTTCTCCGCCGGCAACGCCAACACCAGCACCGGCGGCATTCCGTTCCCGTCGGTGATCCTGCAGAACACGCCCGACCAGCTCGCCGAGTTCAGCTCGCGCGGCCCGGCCGACACCTTCGACATCGTCAAGCCGGAAATCACCGCGCCGGGCGTGGACATCCTCGCCGTTACCGCAGGCACCGCGATCTCCGGGTTCGAGCAGCAGGTCGGCTTGCTCAGCGGCACCTCGATGGCTTCGCCGCACCACGCCGGCGCCGCCGCGCTGGTGCGTCAGGCGCGTCCGGGCTGGAGCGTGGCCGAGGTCAAGTCGGCGCTGATGATGACCGCCAAGCAGGAAGTGCTGAAGGAAGACGGCGTCACCCAGGCCGATGCGCACGCGATGGGGTCGGGCCGCATCCAGATCGATCAGGCGATCCGTGCCGGTCTGGTGCTCAACGAGACCATCGCCAACTACCGCGCGGCGAATCCGGCCGGCGGCGGCGACGTGTCGGCGCTGAACCTGGCGAGCATGGCCAAGTACAGCTGCGCCACCTCGTGCTCGTTCACCCGCACCTTCCGCAACGTGCTGCCGACCCGGCAGACCTGGACCGGCAAGGTGCAGGGCCTGAGCGCGCTGGTCAGTCCGTCGCTGTTCACGCTCAATCCGGGCGAGACCAAGACGGTCAAGATCACCGTGAGCACGAGCTCGCTGCCGTCGACCGGCAACTTCAGCTTCGGCAAGCTGGTGCTGACGCCGTCCGGCGGCGACACCTCGCAGCCGCTGCTGCGCCTGCCGATCGCGGTCGCGGTGCAGCCGCCGCGGCTGACCGCCACCGAGTCGACTTCGCTGTCGGTCCCGCAGGGCGGTAGCGGCAACGTGACCTTCCGTCTCGGCAACACCGGCGGCTCCAACCTGGATTGGCAGGTCGACAACACCGGCGCCGGCGGGCGCACGCTGGTGGCGCAGTTGCCGAACAACGCCAACGGCCGCCGCTCGACCCGCTTCACCGACGCGGCCACGGTCGGCGCGCGCGCGCAGCTGTCGGCGGACGACTTCACCCTGACCGACGCCACCGCGATCAGCCGCATCGTCGCCGACGGTTTCGTCAACGGCGGCAACCTGACGACCTCGACCAACATCAACTGGTCGATCTTCCGCGACGTCGGCGGCAATCCCGAGGGCAATCCGGAGTCGACGCCGCAACTGGCGCTGTGGAGCTACACCTCCACGTACAACGGCACCGGCGTGAGCACCTCGGGCTTCGCCAGCATCAGCCTGAACCTCGCCGCCGCCGGCCAGAACGTCAACCTGCCGGCCGGCCGCTACTGGCTGGTGGTGTCGGTGCGCGCGCCGCTGGCGACGAGCTGGTTCTGGTTCAACGCCACCAGCGGCGACAACGTCTACCGCGGCGCGATCATCAACCCCGACGGCAGCGGCGCGTGGTCGGCGACCACCGGCGCGCCCGGTCTGGCCTACCAGATGCAAGGCAGCAACAACTGCGGCGCTACCTGGATCGGCGCGCCGTCGCGCGCGTTCGGCCGCATCGCGGTCGGCGCCAACGTCGACACCACGGTGCAGATCAACGCCGCCGGCCTCGCGCCGGGCAGCTACTCGGGCTATGTCTGCGTGGCCAGCAACGATCCGCTGCGTCCGAAGGCGGCCTTGCGCGTCGCGTTGACGGTGCAGGCCGCGCCCTGACGGCGCCGCGCGCCGGACCCGTGCACGCGGGTCCGGCGCGTTCGATCCGGCCGGGCCGTCCGCGGCCCGCGCCGACGCTCTTTCGCCGCCGCGCGCGCTCACGGTCGCGCGGCGCGCACCAAATCCTTCTGGGGGACAGCTTGAATATTTTGAACAAGACCATTCTCGCGGCCACATTGTCGCTGGCCTGCGCCTCGGCCTGGGCCGGCGAGCCTTGCGTGCTCGACGACGGCTTCGGCGGCACCACCACCGGCGGCGCCACCGCCGCCGGCGGCAGCGCCATCGCCTGCGGCCAGGGCGCCACCGCCGACGGCGATTTCGCCGTGGCCCAAGGCGCCGGCGCGACCGCCAGCGCGGTCGGCTCGACCGCCGTCGGCGCCGGCACCACCGCTTCGGGCGACCAGAGCACCGCGGTCGGCACCGGCGCAACCGCCTCGGCCGCGAACAGCGCCGCGATCGGCGACAGCGCCAGCGCATCGGGCGAGTTCTCCACCGCGACCGGTTCGTCCAGCGTCGCCGATGGCCAGTTCGCCACCGCCAGCGGCGCCGGCAGCTCGGCGAGCGCCGACAACGCCACCGCGCTCGGCGCCAACAGCTCGGCCAGCGCCGCCAATTCGGTCGCGCTCGGCGCGGGCTCGATCGCCGACCGCGCCAATGCGGTGTCGTTCGGCAGCGCCGGCGCGGAACGCCAGTTGATCAACCTCGCCGCCGGCACCGCCGACACCGATGCGGTCAACGTGTTGCAGCTCAACACCCTGGCCGGTGCGCTCGGCGGCGGCGCCAGCTACGCCGGCGGCACCTTCGTCGCGCCGACCTATTCGATCCAGGGCAGCAACTATGGCGATGTCGGCGCGGCGTTCGCCGCGGTCGACGGGCGCCTGACCGATCTGTACGGCAAGGTCGCGGCGATTCCGGCGGGGCCGCAGGGTCCGGCCGGTCCGCAGGGCCCGCAAGGTCCGCAGGGGCCGGAAGGCCCGGGTTCGCCGTTGGCGGCCAGCTACGACGACGCCTCCAAGAGCACCATGACCCTGCAAGGCGCCGGCGGCACCCGCGTGGCCAACGTCGCCAACGGCACCGCGTCGACCGACGCGGCCAACGTCGGCCAGGTCCAGGCCGGCGATGCGGCCACGCTGCGCAGCGCCAACGCGTACACCGACCAGCGCGTCAACCAGATGCTGGCCGCGCCGACCGAAGCGATCAACCGCCTGCGCGACGACATGGAATGGAAGCTGCGCAAGCAGGACCAGCGCATCGACCGCATGGGCGCGATGACCGCGGCGATGGTGCAGATGTCGGCCAGCGCCTCGGGCCTGCGCACCCAGAACCGGGTCGCGGTCGGCGCCGGTTTCCAGGGCGGCGAGCAGGCCTTGTCGATCGGTTACCAGCGCGCGATCAGCGACCGCGCGACGTTCACCGTCGGCGGTGCGTTCAGCGACAGCGAAAGCTCGGCCGGCGTCGGTCTGGGCTTCGGTTGGTGAGACGCACATGCTGCGGCGCCGCTACGGCGCCGCAGCGCGAAGCGGCGCCCTGCGGGGCGCCGTTTTTTTTTGCGCGACGCGCGGCTCGACGCATGCAGCGATCGATCGCGCCGTCGCGCGAAACGACGCATCCGCATCCACCATGCGCAAGCGCACAGTGCGCATTCATCGCGACGCGGTTTAGCCAAGTGAAGTTTCATCGCCGCAACATGCCGGCCGCGCATATGTAACCGAATGCGATTTGTGCGCCGGGTCACGCCGAAATCTTCGCGCGTCTTGCAGTGTTCGGCGTGGGTAGGAAGGTTCGGCCCGGAACGGTTCAGTGTGCGGGCGCGGTGGCAGGAGCGATCGGCCGATGCGTTCGCGCGCATCGGTTCACGGACGACGCCCGATCACGCGATCCCTCCCTGGCCCGACCTCGAACCGCGACCTGCCTGTTGACAGGGGACAGGCGTGGGGCGGTTTCTTCGCGAACGATACGTGGAGGACCTCTCAATGCCCAACGCAAAGAATCGCTTGACCCTCGCCATCGCGCTCGGCCTGACCGGATTGACGGCGCTCGCCGCCGCTGCGGCGGTCGGCGGCTTGAACAACAACGCGAGCAGCCGAAGCACCGCCGTCGGCGGCGCGCCGGCACCGCAACGCGCCGCCGCCGACACCCGCGGCGAACGCTATCTGGTGCTGTACGCCGAAGCGCCGCTGAGCACCTACAACGGCGAAGTCGCCGGCCTGGCCGCGCCGCAACGCCTGGCCGGCGCGCAGAACGCCAACAGCGACGCCGCGCGCGCGGCCGGCGGCGGCACCGCGCGCGTCGACGTACGCAGCGCGCAGGCCAGCAAATACCTCGGCTATCTCGATAAAGCCCAGCGCACGCACGAAAGCGGCATCGCCGCCGCGCTCGGCCGCGGCCTGAAAGTCGAGCGGCGCATGCGTCACGCGGTCAACGGCGTGGTCGCCCAGATGAGCGCCGCCGAAGCCGCGCGCGTGGCCACGCTGCCCGGCGTGGCGCTGGTGGAGGCGTATCACGAGTATCCGGTCGCCACCGACGTCGGCCCGGCGCTGATCGGCGCGCCGGAACTGTGGAACGCCAAGCCGGGCAAGTGGCGCGGCGAGGGCGTGGTGGTCGGCATCCTCGACACCGGCATCAACTTCGGCAGCCCGGCGTTCGCCGCGGTCGACGACACCGGTTATCGCCACCGCAATCCCAACGGCGCCGGCCACTACCTCGGCACCTGCGCGCCCGGCGGCGTCGACGAAGGCCGCTGCAACGACAAGCTGATCGGCGGCTGGGACTTCGTCTGCGGCGAGCCGGCCAACACCTGCGGCGTGGCCGGCATCCGCGAGGAACCCGGCTTCGGCGACACCAACGGCCACGGCAGCCACACCGCCTCGACCGCGGCCGGCAACGCCTGGACCGCGAACTTCAAGGGCCGCAACATCCGCATCTCGGGCGTCGCGCCGCACGCCAACATCGTCGCCTACGACATCTGCTACACCAACACCGTCACCGGCCAGGGCCTGTGTCCGAACGTGTCGGCGGTGGCGGCGATCGACCAGGCCATCGCCGACGGCGTGGACGTCATCAACTACTCCATCGGCGGCGGCATCAACCCGTGGGGCGAAGCGGTGTCGCTGGCGTTCCTCAACGCCTCCGACGCCGGCATCTTCATCGCCGCCGCGGCCGGCAACAGCGGCCCGGGCGCGAACACCACCGGCCATCGCCAGCCGTGGACTTCGACCACCGCCGCGACCACCCACGGCCGCGGCAATTTCGCCTCGCTGTTGCAGATCACCGGGCCGGGTTCGGTGCCGGCGGACCTGCAGGCGATCGAACTGACCGAAGGCAGCGGCGGCGTAGCGCTGTCCGCGTCGATTCCGCCGACCACGCCGGTGCGCATCAGCGCCGGCATCGACGCCGCCGACGACGGCTGCGCCGGCTTCGCGCCGGGCGCGTTCGCCGGCGCGATCGCGGTGGTGCGCCGCGGCACCTGCAACTTCTCGGTCAAGGTCAACAACGCCGCGGCGGCCGGCGCGGTCGCGGTGGTGATCGCCAACAACCAGCCGGCCGCGACGACCCCGAGCGTGCCGGGCACGACGGTGCCGGCGTTCCTGGCCGGGCAGGACGACAGCAACGCGCTGCGCGATTTCGCCGCCGGCAACGGCAACGTCTCCACCGGCGGCATCGGCTATCCGCCGACGCCGATTCCGAACACGCCCGACGTGCTGGCCGCGTTCAGCTCGCGCGGCCCGGCGGTCGGCCTGAACCTGATCAAGCCCGACGTGGCCGCGCCCGGCGTCAGCATCCTCGCGGTACTCGCCGGCACCACCATCAGCGGCAGCGAGAATCTGGTCGGCCTGCTCGGCGGCACTTCGATGGCCTCGCCGCATCAGGCCGGTTCGGCGGCGCTGTTGCGTCAGGCGCGTCCGGACTGGACCGCGGCGGAGATCAAGTCGGCGCTGATGATGACCGCCAAGCAGGAAGTGTTCCGCGAGGACGGGGTGACGCCGGCCGATCCGTTCGACACCGGTTCCGGCCGCATCCAGGTCGATCAGGCGGTCAACGCGGGGCTGGTGCTCAACGAGACCACCGCGCGCTACCGCGCGGCCGATCCGGCCGGCGGCGGCGATCCGGCCACGCTGAACCTGGCCAGCATGGAGCAGAGCGCCTGCACCAACGCCTGCACCTTCAAGCGCAGCTTCCGCCACGCCCAGCGTCCGGCCGAACTGTGGCTGGCGCAGGTGCAGGGCGTGGACGGCATCGCGTTCCCGCCGGTGTTCGCCTCGGTGCGCGGCAGCAACACGCCGGTCAACGTGCTCGTGCTCAGCCGCAAGTACGCGGCCGACGGCAGCTGGCACTTCGGCCAGTTGCAGCTCAAGCCCTTGCTGAGCCGCAAGTCGCCGACCCTGCACCTGCCGATCGCGGTGTCGGTGCCGGCGCCCGCGCCGGCGCCGGATGCGCCCAAGCCGACTGCTGTGACGACCGGCAGCGCGATGCCGGCCGGCGACAGCGAAAGCGCGCGCTGAGTCGCGCCGCGGCCGGTCCGTGCGCGGGCCGGCTGCGGTTCCGGCTGGCGCAAGCGTCGTAAGAGAACGAAGCCCCCGGAGACGGGGGCTTCGTTTTTTCCGGCGCTGCGCTCAGCCCAGTTCCTGCGCGAGGCCGATCAGGATCCCTTCGGGACCGCGGATATAGCAAAGCCGGTACGACTCCTGGTACTGCACGACTTCGCCGACCAGCTGCGCGCCGCGCGCCGTCAGCCGTTGCAGCGTTTCGTCGAGGTCGTCGACGGCGAACATCGCGCGCAGGTAGCCCAGCGCATTGACCGGCGCGTTGCGGTGGTCGGCGATCGTTTGCGGCGCGAGGAAGCGCGACAGTTCGATCCGGCTGTGGCCGTCGGGCGTGCGCATCATCGCGATCTCCACGCGCTGGTCGCCCAGGCCGGTGATGCGCCCGGCCCATTCGCCTTCGACCAGGCCGCGGCCCTCGAGCTCGAGGCCGAGTTCGACGAAAAAGTCGACCGCCGCCGAAAGGTCTTCGACGACGATGCCTATGTTGTCCATCCGCTTGAGCGCCATGCGCAGTCTCCAGGGTCGGGCGCCCAGTCTAACCACGGGCGTCGCGCAGGATGCGATGTCGGATCGGATCGGCGCTGCGGCCGCCGGGTCTGCCGTCAGCGCGGCGCCGGGCCGGCGCAGGCGGCCGCGTCCGCCGCCGCCACGTCGATGCGCCGGCTCACCACTCGCGCCAGGGCTCGGTCGGGTCGTCCTCGCCGCGCAAAGCGCCGATCTCGGCCAGCGCGCCGCGGATCAGTTCGCACAGGCCTTCGCGCTGGTCGGTCTCGATCAGGTTGTAGCGGCAGCGCGCGTTGAGCGCGTTGAGCGCGCGCACCGCCTGTTCCACCGCCGCGCGCGCGCTGCGGTTCAGCGCCGCGGGCGAGGGCACCCGCTCGCCGTCGCCGGCGATGTGGCTCAGGCTGGCCAGGAAGCGTTCGAGGATGCGCTCGCATTCGTCGATCTCGGCCGCGCCGTAGCCGGCGTCGGCGCCGTCCTGGGCGACGTCCTCCATGTAGCTGCGCATGCCGTCGAGAATCTCGTGCTTGAGCTCGACGTAATCGTTGGTCTCCACCTGCACCCCGTTGCCTCCCTCGCCGTTGCGGCCCGCGCGATCGATCCTATCGGCGCGACATTGCAGGCGAAGGAAAACCCACCGTGCCGCGGTCGCGACCGCGGTGTGACCGCCGTCGCCGCGGCGCCGCCCGCCGCCCGTCGCGCGGCCGCGCCACCCCCGCGCCGGCGCTTGCTAGACTGCCGGCGCCGGCCGCGCATCGCGGCGCGGCCATTCGGAAACCGACCGTCACCTCCACCGCGACCGTCACCGTCCCGACACCGCCGTGCAAAAACCCGCCACGCCCGCCAACGAAGCCCAGCGCCTGCAGGCGCTGCGCAGCTACGACATCCTCGACACGCCGCCGGAGCGCGACTTCGACGACCTGGTCGCGATCGCCGCGGCGGTGTGCGACGTGCCGATCGCCTTGGTCAGCCTGATCGACGAGCAGCGCCAGTGGTTCAAGGCGCGCCTGGGCCTCGCCGCCGCGCAGACGCCGCGCGAACTGGCGTTCTGCGCGCACGCGATCCTGAGCCCGGACCGCCCGCTGATCGTCCCCGACGCGCGCGACGACGCGCGTTTCGCCGACAACCCGCTGGTGCTCGAGGATCCCAACATCCGCTTCTACGCCGGCGCGCCGCTGGTGACGCCGGGCGGCGAAGCGCTGGGCACCCTGTGCGTGATCGACACCCGTCCGCGCGAGTTGCCCGAACGCCAGCAGCAGGCGCTGACCGCGCTGTCGCGGCAGGCGTCGCGGGCGATGGAGCTGCGCCGGGTCAGCCGCGCGCTGGCGCGGCAGCTGCAGGAAAGCGACTGGTACGAGCGCCGCCTGCTCGACTACCAGGGCGAGCTCGAAGCCAGCCACGCCGCGTTGCAGGCCAGCAACGCCGACCTCACCGCGCTGACCCGCACCGATGCGCTGACCGGGCTGCCGAACCGGCGCGCGTTCGCGCTGGCGATGGAGCAGGCGGTGGCGCGCAGCCAGCCCGCTGCGCCGTTGCAGGTGGCGGTGCTCGACATCGATCATTTCAAGACCATCAACGACGTGCACGGCCACGCCGAAGGCGACCGCGTGCTGCAGACCGTGGCCGACACGCTGCGGCTGTACTCGGCCGGGCCGAACAGCGTGGCGCGCTACGGCGGCGAGGAATTCCTGATGCTGTTCGAAGCGCCGCTGCACCAGGCGCTGGTGCAGTGCGAGTTCGTGCGCGAAGCGATCGCCAACCTGCCGCTGGGCTTGCCGCTGACGGTCAGCATCGGCCTGGCCGGCTATCGCGCCGGCGAGGACAGCGCGGCGACGTTCGCGCGCGCCGATGCGGCCTTGTATGCGGCCAAGCGCGGCGGGCGCAACCGGGTGGTGTTGGCCGAGCCGGAGTGAGCGCGGCGGGGCAGGCCGGCTTGCGCAGTTGCGGCAGGGCCTTCAGGCCCGAGGCTGCGCGCCCGGATCGCGGCGACCTGAGCGAACAGCCTCGGGCCTGAAGGCCCCCCACAACATCGGTTGAAGCTCCGCCGCACCGTTGGCGAAGCCCGCACCGCAACCTTCAGCGATAGATCCGCTCGCGTTCGGCCTGCAAGCGCTGGCGCAGGTATTCGTCGCGGGTCAGTCCATCGGGAAACCGCTGCATCTTCATCGTCTCGGCGACGATCTGCGCTTCGCTGCGCTTGTAGGCCTGGAACTTCGGATCGTGCGCCTGCTGCTCGGCCCAGGCCTGCTCGCGCTGCTGCGCCTGGGCTTTGTAGCGCTGGGCCAGACGCTGCACCATCAGCGCCTGCTGCGCCTCGTCGGGCACGGTCGCCTGGATCAGGCCGACCCGCAGCAGCATGGTTTCGCCGGCCGACAATTCGTCGGCCCGCTCGTAACGTTCGACCTGCGCCTGCAAGGCCTGCGCGCGGCGTTCGCGCTCGGCCGGGCCGAGGCTCTTGGCCTCGCGGAAAAACCGCTTGGCCTCGTCCTGGAACTCGCGGCGCTGCTGGAACTGCCGCCCCTGCGGCGTGGCCAGCATCGCGTGCAGGGTGGCGCCGCCGTCGGCATCGCCGCCGGCCTGCGCCAGCGCCGCGGCCTTGGCATCGCCGGCGCCGCTCGGCCGCCAGCCCAGGCTGACCGCCGCGGCCAAGGCCGCGACGGTCAGGGCCAGGCCGAGCATGACGGTGTTGCGCTTCATGCCGGCGCTCCGGTCACAGCAGCTGGTCGACCAGCCAGTACAACAGGTTGAACGGCTTGGCCTTGTCGGCCGCATCGCTGCTCTCGCTGGCGTCGAGCACCTTGCCGTTGCCGTCCAGCACCGAGTCGATGAAGTTCTTCAACTGCAGGTTCTGCGCCTGCACGTCGCCGTTCTTGAAATCGACGATGGTGGTGCAGTGGCTCTCGTTGAGCGCGCGGTACTGCGGGAAATAGCCGCCGAAGTTGTCCAGCCCGTTGAGCCGCGCGGACAGGCGCTGGGTGTCGGTGCCCCACTTGGCGTGGATCAGCGCTTCCTTCGCGGCCTGGTTCGGCGCCTGCTGGATGTCGTCGTGGAAACGCTCGTAGGAGTACGAGGAATAATTCAGGTCCTGCCAGAAATGGGTATGGCCGAGGCGGTCGCCGCCATACTTGGCCGACAGCGCCGGATAGATCGAGCCCAGTTCGTTGAGATCCATCTGCGGCAGCCCGGCGGCGAGGAATTGCAGCGGGCCGTTCGGCGCGTCCAGGCCCCACACGTCGCGGATCTTGGTCATCAGCGGCTGCGAGGGATAGTCGGCCGGGTTGCCGTTTTTCGGGGTCGGGAAGATCGGGCCGGAATCGTCGATCAGGAAGCCGTTGGTCGGCGCGATGTTGCTGCGGAACGTGTCGTAGGAAATCAGGCTGCCGGCGCCGCCGGCGCTGCAACCGGTGTTGAGCATCTGCGCCGGCCGCGGCAGGTTGTCCTTGAGCCAGGAAATCACCGCGCGGCTGTTGCGCAGGCCGTTGTGGTGCCACACCAGCGGCGGCTTCTGCCCGCTGGGGTCGTCGTACACCGCAACCTTGTCGCCGCTGTAGATGTCGCCGGTGCAGTAGGGCACGTAGACCATGTTCCAGCCCTGGGTCTTGACCGCGTCGAACGGGCTGACCCGGGTCACGAACGGGCTGACCAGGCTGGCGCCCGGGTTGAGCAGCTTCATGTAGTCGTCGGGCACGCCGTTGGGATTGCGCGCGCCGCGCACGCCGGTGGCGCCGGTGCAGCTGGCGTAATCCCAGCACGCGCCGCCGCCTTCCATGTAGATGATGGTGTTGGTGGTGTTGGGCACGCGGTTGACGAAGATCTTGTACGGCGAACCGTTGCCGCAGATCGCGCCGGTTTCGGCCGGCAGCTGCACCGTCTGCCATTGGTAGTACGCGCCCGGGTCGAAACCGTCGGCGCGCGCGGCGTCGCGGCTCAGCAGCGGGTAGTGGCCGGTGCGTTGTTGCGGCTGCACCTTGTTGTCCGCCTTGGGCGGGGAAAACAGGTTGCGCAGCGTCTGGAAAAATCCGTAATCGCCCTGTTCGGCCTGCGAGGGCAGGCTGGAAAACGCGACGGCGCCGCCCACCAGGGCGACGGCGACGTAACGGCTCAATGCGGCCATGAAGTCCTCTCCTGTGATCGTCATGAAGGCAGAGCGAAACGCGCATCCGGCGCGTGCTAGGGCGTGCGCGCGGCCGGTTCCTCTCCGTACTGCAGCGTCTGGATAACGGCGCGAAGCGGGCGGGGTCAATCGGCAGCGCGGGAGTTTTCCCACACGGGGGAAGATTGGCCGCGAATGGGGCCGCGGCTGGCCGTTATTGCCCCGCTGGGGCGGCCGTGGGAGCGGGTTGTGCGGTGTGGGTTCGTGCGCTGCACCATGTGACCGGCATCGATGAATTCGGCGAGGCGGGCGGTGGGGGACGGAAGGAGCCGTCGTAGTTGAATTGTCGCGGTCGCGGCTTGCGCCGCTCCTACAGGGGTTTCGGCGGCCACGTATCCGACTGTAGGAGCGGCGCGAGCCGCGACCGCGACAACTCAACTACGACGAACGCCGCTACTCGCCCGGCACCGCCCCCGCCGTCGCCGCCGACGACGCGCGCCGGCGCGCCAGCAACGCCTCGCGCCGCGCGATGTAGGCGTTCGACCCGAGAATGATCGCCGCGCCGATCACCGTGTAGCGGTCCAGGCCTTCGCCGAACCACAGCCACCCGGCGATCGACACCAGCGGCAGCTGCACGAAGCTGATCGGCGTCAGCGCCGAGACTTCGCCGAGCTTGAGCGCATGTGTCCACAGCACCTGCCCGCCGGTGCCGAACACGCCGGCGGCGACGATCCAGACCCAGGCCATGCCCTGCGGCCACTGCCACACGAACAGGGCCGGGATCAGCGACATCGGCACCCAGAACGAATAGGTGTACAGGACGATGGTGTTGGCCGAATCGACCTTCGACAGTTGCTTGATCTGGATCGCGATGACCCCGCCGAGCACCGCCGCGGCCAGCGCGGCGAGGCTGTCGACGGAGAACTCGGTCGAGCCCGGCCGCACGATCACCAGCACGCCGACGAAGCCGGCGGCGACCGCGGCCCAGCGCCGCGCGCGCACCTGCTCGTGCAGGAACAGCGCCGCGGCGATGGTGACGAAGATCGGGGTGGAGTAGGTCAGCGAGATCGCCTGCGCCAGCGGCAGGTGGCCGATCGCCCAGAACCCGCACAGCATCGAGACGATGCCGATCGCGCAGCGCACGAAGTACTTGGGCAGCTGGCGCGTGCGCAGTTCGGCGCGGCGCGCGCTGAGCAGCAACGGCAGCACCGCGAGCAGGCCGAACAGGTTGCGGAAGAACGCGACTTCGAAGGTGTGCAGCGACTGCGAGGCCAGGCGGATGGCGATGGCCATGACCCCGAAGCTCAGCGTGCTCGCGAGCATCAGGCCGGCGGCGCGCATCGGTTGCGTCGGTGGGGGCGTGGCGGCGGGCGCGGCCGCGCTCACCAGCGCGCGCCGACGATGCGCGGTTCGGGTTCGATCGCCACGCCGAAGCGCGCGCGCACCGAGTCGGCGATGCGCCGGGCCAGATCGAGCAGCTGCGCGCCGCTGGCGCCGCCGTGGTTGACCAGCACCAGCGCGTGCGCGGCGGACACGCCGGCGTCGCCGTCGCGATGGCCTTTCCAGCCGCAGGCGTCGATCAGCCACGCGGCCGAGAGCTTGCGCGTGGCCGCGCTGTCGCCGCGGAATGCCGGCATCGACGGATGCTCGGCGAGCAGCGCCTCGGCCTGCGCGGCCGGCACGATCGGGTTCTTGAAGAAGCTGCCGGCGTTGCCGAGCACGGCCGGGTCGGGCAGTTTGCGCTGGCGGATCGCGATCACCGCCTCGGCCACCTGCGAAGGCGTCGGCGCGTGGATGCCGCGCGCGGCCAGTTCCTCGCCGATGCCGGCGTAATCGAGTTTCGGCGCGGCGCGGCGCGGCAGCGCGAACTCGACCGCGGTGATCAGGAAACGGTCGGCTTCGCGCTTGAACAGGCTGTCGCGGTAGGCGAAGGCGCAGGCGGCGTTGTCGAAGCGATGCCATTGCCCGGTCGCCGGTTCGTAGGCCTCGACCGCGTGCACGAACTCGCGCACTTCCACGCCGTAGGCGCCGATGTTCTGGATCGGCGAGGCGCCGACGGTGCCGGGGATCAGGGCCAGATTCTCGAGTCCGGCATAGCCGTCGGCGAGGGTCTGCATGACGAAGCCGTGCCAGACCACGCCGGCGTCGGCGCGCACGATCGCGCATTCGCCGTCGCCGTCCAGCGCGCGCACCGCGCGGCCGCTGAGTTCGAGCACGGCGCCGTCGGGATCGCCGGCGAACAGCAGGTTGCTGCCGCCGCCGATCGCCAGCGCCAGCCCGTCGCGCAGCGGCGCTGCGGCCAGCGCTTCGGGCAGGGCTTCGGCGCGCTCGACCGACACCAGCCACGGCGCGCGCGCGGCGACGCCGAAGGTGTTGCGCGATTGCAGCGGCGCATCGCGCACGATGCGGACGTTCGGGTTCATGCGCGCGGGGACCGGGCGTTGGCGTTGGAAAGCGGAATGGCGGCGGCTCTGGCGGCGCTGGGGCGGGCGATCAGATCTGCGGCGGCACGTGGCCGCGGCTCGGGGCTTCCTTGCGCCGGCGGATCGCGTCGACGCATTCGCCGATCAGCGCCGGGCCGCGGTAGACCAGGCCCGAATAGACCTGCACCAGGCTCGCGCCGGCGGCCATCTTGGCGGCCGCGTCGGCGCCTTCGAGGATGCCGCCGACGCCGATCATGGGAATGGTTTCCGGCAGCCGCGTGCGCATCTTGCGCAGCACCGCGGTGGCCTGGGCCAGCAGCGGCCGGCCCGACAGGCCGCCGGCTTCGCCCGCATGCGGGCTGCCCTCGACGCCGTCGCGCGCGACCGTGGTGTTGGTGGCGATGACGCCGTCGACCTGCAGCTCGCTGAGCACGCGGCTGGCGGCCTCGATGTCGTCGTCGCTGAGGTCGGGCGCGATCTTGACCAGCATCGGCACGCGCCGGCCCTCGCGCGCGGCGAATTTCTCCTGCGCCTCGCGCAGGCTGCCGATCAGGCGGCGCAGCGACTGCTCTTCCTGCAGCTCGCGCAGGCCGGCGGTGTTGGGCGAGGAGATGTTGACGGTGACGTAGTCGGCGAGCGGATAGACCCGTTCCAGGCAGTGCAGGTAATCGCGCTCGGCCTGCTCGTTCGGGGTGTCCTTGTTCTTGCCGATGTTGATACCGAGCAGGCCGCCGCCGCGGCGGCGCGCCTTGGACACGTTGCGCACCAGCGCGTCGACGCCTTCGTTGTTGAAGCCCAGGCGATTGATGACGGCCTGTTGCTCGGGCAGGCGGAACATGCGCGGGCGCGGGTTGCCTTGCTGCGGGCGCGGGGTGACCGTGCCGACTTCGACGAAGCCGAAGCCCAGCGCCAGCAGCGCGTCAATATGGGCGCCGTTCTTGTCCAGGCCGGCGGCGAGGCCGACCGGGTTGGGGAAGGTCAGGCCGAGGGTCTTGGTCGGCAGCGGCTTGGGGACGCGCGCCACCAGCGGGTTGAGACCGCTGCGATAAGCGGTTTCCAGCGCCGTCAGGCCAAGGCCGTGGGCTCGTTCTGCGTCCAGTCCGAAGAGGAAGGGTCGGGCGAGGCTATACACGAGTTCGGCGGGGACGGCTCGGGCGGGGGACGCCGATTATCGCCCAATCGGCGCCGCTCGGGCGAGCGCGATGTGCGGGGAGGCCGCCAAATCGTTCATGCCGCGAAGGGTTCGACGCCGTGGTCGAAGTCTGGACCGCTTGCGCGGCGCCGGCGCCATGAAACTCGAAGCTCTACGTCAAAGCCCCTCTCGCGCTTGCCGGGTGAGGGGTTGCGCTTGCGAGTCATTGGCTCGCGCAGCACCGAAGGCCCAAACGCTATGCGTTCGGGCCTGGGTGGGGTTGGGGTGAGGGCCGTAGCAGCACAAAGCAAAAACGGCTTGCGCCTTCGGCGCTCGCGCCCTCACCCCAGCCATCTCCCGCAAGCGGGAGAGGGAGCAGGGCGCGGCGAGGGCCGAGCCTCAGCGCGCCTCCGGCGCCGGACAATCCAGCGGCCGCATGCAACTGCTATAGCGATTGTCGCAACCCTGCGCCTGCATCGGCGATTCGGCGTTGAGCAGGCAGCTTTCCCACTCGATCCGGCAGCGTTCGCACTGCTCGACCTGGGCCGTCGCGGTCAGCGCGGCGGCGAAGCCGAACACGCCTAGGGCGATGGCGCCCAAGCGGCGGCGCGAGCGTGCCCGCGCTGCGTGCGGATCGGTGGCGGGCGAAGTATTCGACAACGGGCGAAGATTCATTCGATGCGTCCTGTGCGTGGCGCCAGTCCTTCTGGCCGGGCCACGCTAGAGGCCGCCGGCCGCACGCGGCAAGCCGCATCGCAGCATGCCGCGCTCAGTAGTGCTGCTGGCCGAGAAACGCCAGGATCGCGGCCAGCCCGCCGAAGAAAACCACGATCGCGATCACGCTGAGCACGGCGATGATGACCGAGGCCCAGCCGAGCACCAGGCCGGCGATGGCCAGGCCGTCGCCGTCGAGGCGGTCGGGCGCGCGGCGGATCTGCGAACGCGCCATGTGGCCGCTGACGATCGCCGCGAGGCTGCCGAGGAACGGCAGCAGGGTCCAGCCGAGCACGCCGGCGACGAGGCTGAAGATGGCGGTGCCGCTGGTTTGGCGAACGGGGCTCTGCATGGGGGTGTTCCTGCGCGAAGTGATAACCGTCACAGCATACGACGCGCAGGTGCGTGGCGGCCAATGCGTGCTGGCGGCGGGGACGCGGCTGCGCGGGCGTTCGGCTGCGTCGAGGCGCGGCTGCGTCCGCGTGCGGCCTCGTTCGCGTGCGCATGCGCTGGCGCACAGCTGGCCCGCGTGCGGCTATGCACGTGTGCGCGGCGCCAAAGCACGGTTTGTCTGTGTCTGCGTATGCTGCGTCTGCGCAGGCTGAGCCTGCACGCGCGACGCCTGCGCACGAGCCCGCGGACGCGCGTCCGCGGGCTCGTGCCGGCATTGCGCGCAGCGATCAGATCTCCGGCGGGAAGCTCAGCGGGCAGCCGTTGGCCCGTTCGCAATCCCAGAACGGATTGGCGCAGCTGTCGAAATCGCCGCCGGCGTTGCGGCAGGCGTAGTAATCGTTCAAGCACTGAGCGCAGTTCGGGAAGCCGGCGCTGGCGGTCAGCGCGGTGGCGAAGCCGAACACGGCCAGGGCCAGCGTGCCCAGGCGCAGGCCCGGGCGCGCAGTGCGGGTGCGGACGTTCATGAGACCTCCTATGTCGTGATGAGGCAGGTCGCGACGGCGACTGCCGGAATGCAACAACGGGTACAGCGCGATGCGCGCGGCCGGCGGCGAACGTTGCGCCGGCTGCGGATGCTTACGGCTCGATCTGCGGCGGTTCTTCGCGCGCGCAGCGATAGACCAGCTGGCAGAAATACAGGTCGTTGACGCAGGAGTCGTGGTCGAAACCGCTGGCGCGGCAGGCGTAGTAGCCGTCCATGCAGCGCTGGCAATCCTGCCCCGCGGCTGTGGCGGTAAACGCGGCAGCGAAGCCGAACGCGGCAAAGGCGAGCGCGCCCAGGCGCAAGCGGATAAACGAGGGACGTAGATGCATGACTTCTTCCTGAGGTCGTGTATGGCGATGGTGTGGGTGTTGCCGCTGTGCGCATCGCGGTGGTGGCATCGCGGCTGCGGACTGTTTGCGGATGAGTCGACGACGCGTGCGCGCCGGGACTTACGGCGGCGGCAGGCCGACCGGGCAGCCGCTGTCTATCTGACAGTTCATGAAATTGTTCGAGCAGGTGCCGTAGTCGTTGCCGCTGTAGTCGCGGCAGTAGTAGAAGTCCTGCACGCAGTGCAGGCACTGCGGCGGTTCGGCGCCGGCGGACAGCGCGGCGCCGAGGCCGAACGCGGCCACGGCGAAGGCGGCCAAGCGCGGGGGCGGATTACGGCTGCGTGTATCCACAAGCGTCCCTCCTGTGTCGCCAGTCCCTCTGGCTCGACCATCGTAGGTGCGCCGACCCGGCGGTATCGATATCGGCGTCGCGGTCTGCGCACGATGCGCGGCGGCAATGCGAACGGCCCACGGATGCGGATCCGTGGACCGTCGCATCGTTGGCGGTACGCGGGCTCAATCCGGCGGGAAGGTCGGCTCGCAACGATTGTCGATCTGGCACTGGAACAACTGGTCCATGCAACTGGGCTGCGCGTCGGGGGTGTTGTCCCGACACTGGTAATAGCCCTGCAGGCAGTAATCGCAGTTCGGCAGGCCGGCCGACGCGGTCAGCGCGGCGGAAAAACCGAATACGCCCAAGGCCACTGCGGTCAAACGGAACATGCGGCGTGACATCGCGAACGCTCCTTTTCCTGTCGCCAGTCCATCTGGCCCGTCGATGCTAGGCGCGCACGGGCGTCCGGGTCATGTGCGGCCGCGGCGGAATTCACGCGGGGGATCACAGAACGCAGAGCTCGCTGCGGCGCGGCAGGCGTTGCGGGCGGATCGGCCGTCCCTGTCGAGGCGGCGCCGCACGTACGGTCGGTGAATCGCACGACGAATTCGGCGGCGTCGCGTGCGCGGGTTTCGCGCGAACGCCGCCACGAGGCGATCGCAACGGCGCGAGCCGTTCGCCGCGCCCGAACGCAACGAGGCGGCCGTCGCCGGCCGCCTCGCAGGTGTTTCGCACGAACCGCGCCGCAGCGCGACCCGATTACAGATCGAACTTGATGCCCTGGGCCAGCGGCAGCGCGTCGGAGTAGTTGATCGTGTTGGTCTGACGGCGCATGTAGGCGCGCCATGCGTCCGAACCCGATTCGCGGCCGCCGCCGGTTTCCTTCTCGCCGCCGAACGCGCCGCCGATCTCGGCGCCGGAGGTGCCGATGTTGACGTTGGCGATGCCGCAATCCGAACCGGCCGCCGACAGGAAGGCCTCGGCCGCCTTGAGATTGGCGGTGAAAATCGACGAGGACAGGCCCTGCGGCACGTCGTTCTGCAACTCGATGGCGTCTTCGAGCTTGCTGAACTTCATCACGTACAGGATCGGCGCGAAGGTTTCGGTCTGCACCACTTCGGCGTCGTTGCTCAGGCCGGTGACGATCGCCGGCAGCACGAAGTTGCCCTTGCGGTCGATGCGCTCGCCGCCGGTCTCGACCTTGCCGCCGCTGGCCTTGGCCTTGGCGATGGCGTCCAGATACGCTTGCACGCCGTCCTGGCTGTTGAGCGGGCCCATCAGGTTGGCCGGGTCGGTCGGGTCGCCGATCTTCTTTTCGACCTGCTTGTACGCGGCGATCAGCTTGGCCAGCACGTCATCGAAGATCGACTCGTGCACGAACAGGCGGCGGGTCGTGGTGCAGCGCTGGCCGGCGGTGCCGACCGCGCCGAACGCGATCGCCGGAATCGCCAGCTTCAGGTCGGCGCTGGCGTCGACGATGATCGCGTTGTTGCCGCCGAGTTCCAGCAGCGAACGGCCCATGCGGCGGGCGACGCGCTCGCCGACCTGGCGGCCGACCTTGGTCGAACCGGTGAAGCTGACCAGGCCGATGCGCTTGTCGTCGACGAAGTGCGAGGCCAGCTCGGTGCCGGCGTCGTTGAACAGGAAGAACAGGTCGGGGAAGCCGCCGGCGCGCAGCGCCTCGTTGCAGATCTTCATCGACGCGATCGCCGACAGCGGGGTCTTCGGCGACGGCTTCCAGATGGTGATGTCGCCGCAGATCGCCGCGATGAAGCTGTTCCAGGCCCACACCGCGACCGGGAAGTTGAACGCCGAGATCACGCCGACGAGGCCGAGCGGATGCCACTGCTCGTACATGCGGTGGCCGGGACGCTCGGAGTGCATGGTCAGGCCGTACAGCTGGCGCGACAGGCCGACGGCGAAATCGCCGATGTCGATCATCTCCTGCACTTCGCCGTCGCCCTCGGGCTTGGACTTGCCCATTTCCAGCGCGACCAGCGAACCCAGCGCGTCCTTGTGCTTGCGCAAGGCGTCGCTGCACAGGCGGATCGCTTCGCCGCGGCGCGGCGCCGGGGTGGTGCGCCACACCGCGAACGCGGCCTGGGCGCGGGCGACGATCGTGTCGTAATCGGCCTGCGAGGACGCCTGCACGCGCGCCAGCACTTCGCCGTCGGTGGGATTGACGGGCTCCAGCACGCCGGCGTCGGCGGTCTTGGACCATTCGCCGTGGCCGAGGTAAGTGCCGGACTCGTTGTCTTTGAGTCCCAGGGCGGCGAGAACGGGGTGGGTCATACCGAAAGCTCCATGTGGTGGCACGCCGGGGGGCGTGGCGCTTGGTGAGGCGGGAAGGGAAAGACGGGATGGGTGAAGCGGGTTGGCGGACCTGCGACGCGCGCGGAGGCGGCGCGATTCGCGCGCCGTCGGGCGCGCTGCGGTGATAGGTGGCGACCCCGACACGATTCGAACGTGTGACCTTCCCCTTAGGAGGGGGATGCTCTATCCAGCTGAGCTACGGGGCCGTGGCGGTTAGCGGAACGGCGGTGCGGCCGCGATCGCGCATGCGCGGGCCGCGGCCATCCGTCCGATTGTACCCGGGGCGGCCCGGCGGCGGCCACGGCCGGTTCAGCCGCCGCGCCACAGCCGGCGCAGCAGCGCCTCGGCGGCGACGCTGACCGCCTCGGCCGCGCCCGGACTGGACAGGCGCGGCAACGCCCAACGGTCGGTGGCCTGGAGCAAGGCCAGGGTGGCGTCTTCGAGCAACTGCGCATTCGGCGCGGTATCCACCAGCCCCAGCGCCACCGCATTGGCGAAGAACGCGCGCAACCAGGGCGAGGGTTCGGCTTGCGCGTCGATGCGTTCGAGCAGGGCGCGGTGGACCGGATGGGCCAGCAGGAATCCGCTCAGGCGCGCGCTGGCGTCGTGGAAGCGCTCCCATAGCTCGGCTTCGCTGTCGGCGCCGGGCCAGGGGCCGAGGACGGTCGAGATCCGCACCAGGGTGTCGGCCGCGACGGTCACGAACAGGTCGTCCTTGCCGTCGAAGTAGTGGTAGGCCGAGGACTTGGAGACGCCGGCGTCTTCGACGATACGCGCGAGCGAGGCCGCATCGCGGCCGTCGCGGGCGAAGTGCGCGCGGGCGACGTCGAGAAACGCGGTTTGCGCGTCGGCGGGCAAGCGTTGGAAGCGTGGCAGGGGCATGCGGAGGTGGCGGGTCGGGGCGGTCAGGCGGAAGCGGCCGCGTTCGGCGTGGCGCAGGCAGTGTCGCCCAGGATCCGCAGCAAGCGCACGCTCAAGGCCCAGTGCGCGGCCCAGGCCAGCAAGGCCGCGGCGCCGGCGGCGACGCCGATCGCGCCCGGCAGCAGGGAGAGGATCTGCAATCCGCACCAGCCCAGCCCGAGCCGGCGCCAGCGCTGTCGCTGCGCCGGTTCGATGCGGCCGTCGTTGCGCAGCGAGGCGGCGATGGCGGCGACGATGAAGAAGTCCTCTACGAAGTTGTAGGGGATGGCGAACATCCACCACACCGAGCGCGGCGCCGCGGCGCGGGCCGGCGCTGGGATCGCCTTCAGCAGCCGCTGCAGGTGACGGCAGTAGCAGGCGACCAGGGCGAAGAACACTGCGACCGCGACGATCGAGCCCGCCGGGCCAAGGGCGTGGACTTCGCCGAGGATGCCGGCGCCCCACTGCGGGGCCCACAGCGGTTGGGTCAGCAGACCGCAGATGGGGACGGTGAGCAGGAGCTTGGCTGCAGGCCGGGTCGATACCATCCGGGTGACCTTGTGGTGTGCACTACCAGTGTACACATCGGGTGTGGTCGCCGGGTCCTCATTCCGGTTGCTGCGAAGAGATCGGTGTGACTGCGAACCACAGCCGACGCCAACCGGTAGTACCCGCCAGTGTCGTCCGGCCGCGCAAGGCTGCGCGAACCGGGCGCCCGACCTCAGTGCCGGCTCTCCAGTCCCGTTCTCTCCCATACCTTGGCACGCAAAAAGTGTGAACCAGTCAGTATTTGCTGGCCTGTACAGCGTTTCTTTTGCGTAACAGGGGGGAGACAGCCGGGAGTCCCGGCGTCTGCACATCCGGACGGCCGATCCAAAGGGGGGACGGCCGTGGATTCGAGCGAACCGGGCACGCAAGCCGGGGCGCACATGGGGCGGGCCATGAGTCAGGCATCGCCAGGGGCTGTGGGTGGGCGGGCCGTCGTCGGGCGGTCGGCAGGAAACGAACCGCTGGGAAGCGGTCGATCAGGGGAAGCTATGATCCGTTCGGCGAGTAGGGCGATGCGCGCTTGTGCGTCGTGGCGCGTGGGCGAAAGCCCGCGGAAGCATGCGGGCCGTCGGCCCGCGGCCTGGTTCGGCTGGCTGTTGCTGCCGGGGCTGTGCCTGGCCGGCGCGGCGCAAGCGCAAAGCTGCGCAGTCGGCGAAACGCCGCTGGCGTTCGGCTTCACCGGCGGCGAGCAGACCGCGACGGTGCCGGCCGGCGTGCAATCGCTCACCGTGTACCTCAGCGGCGCCCAAGGCGGGGCCGGGCGCAGCGGCGCCGGCACCATCGGCGGCAGTCCCAATTCGCCCGGCGGCATCGGCGGCCTCGGCGGCCGGGTGCGCGGCACGCTGACGGTGACGCCCGGCCAGGCCTTGTCGATCTGGGTCGGCGGGCAGGCCTCGCAGGCGGTCAATCCCGGCGGCATCGGCCAGGGCGTCGATGGCATCGGCGGCGGCGCCACCGACCTGCGCATCAACGGCAACGGCATCGGCAACCGCGTCGCCATCGCCGGCGGCGGCGGTGGCGGCGGCAACGCCGGCTGGAGCACCACCAGCGTGATCGCCGGCGGCACCGGCGGCGTCGGCGGCGGCGGCACCGGCGGCACCGGTGCGACCGTGCCCGGCGGCCCCGGCCCGTTCGGCGGCGGCGGCGGCACGGTCGGTACCGGCGGCGCCGGCGGCGGCGGCTGCGGCGACTTCCCGTCCACGGCCGGCAACGCGGCCAACGGCAACGGCGGCGATTCGTTCAATTTCTCCGGTTCCTTCAGCGGCGCCGGCTTCGGCGGCGGCGGCGGCGGCGGCGCCACGGTCGGAGCGGGCGGCGGCGGCGCGGGCGTGGGCACCACGGCCTGCCAGCAGAACTGGAACGGCGGCGGCGGCGGCGGCGCGGGCGGCAGTTCGGCCGCGACCGGGCTGACCGGCGTGGTCTTCAACAACGGCGTGCAGACCGGCAACGGCGCGGCGCTGATCTGCTTCGCGGCGCCGACCTTCTCGGTCGGCGGTACCGCGGCCGGCCAGACCGGCCCGGTCACCCTGCAATTGGCCTCGACCAACCCGGCCGGCAGCCAGCAGGTGGTCGTAGCCCAGGCCGCGACCAGTTTCGTCTTCCCCACGCGCTTGCCGCAGGGCGCCAACTGGAACGTCAGCGTGCTCGGCTCGCCGGCCGGACAGATATGTACGGCGACCCCGGCCAGCGGTGCGGCGATCGCCGCGAACGTCACCAACATCGCGCTCGTCTGCACCACCGTGGCGGTTACGGTGGCGCCGCCGACGTTGCCGAACGGCGCGCTCGCCACGGCGTATTCGCAAACGCTGACCGCCAGCAGCGGCAACGGCGGCAACGCGCCGTACACGTTCGCGGTCAGCGCCGGCGCCTTGCCGCCGGGCCTGGCCTTGTCGGCCGGCGGCGTGCTGTCGGGTACGCCGACCGCGGCCGGCTCGTTCAACTTCACCGTGCAGGCGACCTCCAGCAACAGCTTCAGCGGCACCCGCGCCTACACCTTGGCCATCGCCCAGGGCGGCCAGGCGATCACCGCTTTCGCCGCCAATCCGGCTGCGCCGACGTACGCGCCGGGCGGTACCTTCAGCGTGTCCGCCACCGGCGGCGCGTCCGGCAATCCGGTGACGTTCGCCAGCGCCAGCCCGGCGGTCTGCACCGTCGCCGGCAGCACCGTCACCACCGTCGCCGCGGGCGCGTGTGCGCTGACCGCCGATCAGGCCGGCAACGCCAACTACAGCGCCGCGCCGCAAGCCGCGCTGACCGTCAACATCGGCCAGGCCGCGCAGGCCATCGGCGGCTTCGCCTCGAACCCGGCCGCGCCGGTGTACGCCCCGGGCGGCACCTTCACCGTGTCCGCGACCGGCGGCGCGTCCGGCAATCCGGTCACCTTCGCCAGCACCAGCGCCGGCGTGTGCACGGTCAGCGGCAACACCGCGACGATCGTGTCGGCCGGCACCTGCGCGCTGACGGCCGATCAGGCCGGCAACGCCAACTACGCCGCGGCGCCGCAGGCGACGTTCACCGTCAGCATCGGTGCGGCGACGCAGTCGATCAGCAACTTCGCGGCCAACCCCGCCACGCCGGTGTACGCGCCGGGCGGCACGTTCGCCGTTTCGGCCACGCCGGGCTTGTCGACCAGCCCGGTGGTGTTCGCCAGCGCCAGCCCGGCGGTGTGTACGGTCGCCGGCAGCACGGTCACCACGCTCGCCGCGGGCACCTGTTCGCTGACCGCGAACCAGGCCGGCGACGCCAACTACAGCGCTTCGCCGCAAGTGACGCTGGACGTGACCATCGCCCTGGCCGCGCAGGCCATCAGCAACTTCGCCGCGAATCCGGCCGCGCCGGTGTTCGCCGCCGGCGGCACGTTCAGCGTGTCGGCCACGCCCGGCGCCTCGACCAGCCCGGTGGTGTTCGCCAGCACCAGCGCCTCGGTGTGTGCGGTCAGCGGCAGCACCGTGACCATGCTCAGCGCGGGCCAGTGTTCGCTGACCGCGAACCAGGCCGCCGACGCCAACTACAGCGCGGCGCCGCAAGCGACGCTGGACGTGACCATCGGCGCCGCGGCGCAGACCATCAGCAACTTCGCCGCCAACCCGGCCGCGCCGGTGTACACGCCGGGCGGCAGCTTCAACGTGTCGGCGACCGGCGGCCCGTCGGGCAATCCGGTGGTGTTCGCCAGCGCTTCGCCGGCGGTGTGCACGGTCAGCGGCAGCACCGTGACCATGCTCGCCGCGGGCAATTGCGCGCTGACCGCCGACCAGGCCGGCAACGCCAACTACACCGCCGCGCCGCAAGTCGCCTTGCAGGTGTTGATCGGCGGCGCCGCCCCGCAGCTGAGCTGGATCGGCGACATCGCCAAGACCTACGGCGAAGCCGCGTTCGACCTGCCGAACCCGAGCAGCAACAGCGCCGGCGCCTTCACCTTCGCCAGCGACAACACCGCGGTGGCCACCGTCAGCGGCCGCCGCGTGACCATCGTCGGCGCCGGCGTGGCCACGCTGACCGCGACCCAGGCGGCTACGCCCAATTACCTGCAAGGCAGCGTCAGCCTGGTGTTGACCGTGTCCGGCCGGCCCGACCCGACCCGCGATCCCAGCGTGGTCGGCGGCCTGCAGGCGCAGACCGATGCCGCGGTGCGCTTCGCCACGGCGCAGCAGTCCAACATCAACGACCGTCTGCGCCAACAGCGTTATGCCGGCGCCAGCCGCACCAACAACGGCATCGCATTGAGCTACAACACCCGCGCCGGCGGCGGCATGTCGCTGAGCGGCCAGCAGATCGCGCAGATCGACGGCTCGCGCCTGCCGCAAGGCTGGGGCCTGTGGACGGCCGGCACCATCAGCAACGGCCAGCGCGACCGCAACGCGCGCAGCGACGGTTTCGATTTCCAGAGCGACGGCCTCACCGTCGGCGCCGACTGGCGCATCGGCGAGCGCTTCCTGCTCGGCGTGGCCGGCGGTTACGGCTGGAACGACACCGACCTCGACGACGGCCGCTCCAAGCTCGAAGCGCGCCAGCGCGCGCTGTCGCTGTACGGCCTGTGGCGCCCGAGCGAACGCTGGTTCGTCGACGGCATCCTCGGCTGGGGCCGCCTGGACTACGACATCCGCCGTTTCAGCGCCACCGCCGGCGCGGTAGCCCGTGCCGACCGCGAAGGCGACCAGGTGTTCGGTTCGCTGACCGCAGGCTACGAGCACACCAGCGACGGCGGCGTGTTGCTGACCGGCTACGCGCGCCTGGACGGCAGCCGCACCAAGCTCGACGGCTACCGCGAAAACGGACTGGGCATCTACGACCTGAGCTACGCCTCGCAGACCGTGGAAAACAGCGGCGCCGCGCTCGGCCTGGAAGGCAGCTTCCCGATCCTGACCACGCGCGGCAACGTGTTCCGCCCGTACTGGATGGTCGAGTACCGCGATGCGCTGGAAGACCGCAGCGACGTGCGCCTGAACTATGTGGTGCTGCCGAACGCCAGCGATTACCTGCTGCGCCTGCGCAGCTACGGCGACAACGCGCTGAGCTATGGCGCAGGCATCGACATGGAACTGGCGCGGCGCTGGCGCCTGTCGCTGCTGCTGCGCCGCCAGCACGCCAGCGGGCTGGATTCGGACACCAGCTTCGGCATGTTGCTGTCGTACTCGCCGGGCAGCGCCGGCAACGGCCTGTCGGCCGCTGCGGCGTCGGTCGACGGCGTCGCCGCGAACCAGACCGGCGCGCAGGCGACCGGCAGCGCCGACGGCGGTCGCTGAGGCGATCGCGCACCGCCCGGAGCGAAGTTCCGGGCGGTGCAGGGCCTTCGCGATCGGCTCGCGAGCGGCCGCGGCTTGAAGCGCGAGCGGCGAAACCCGTCGCCGCCGCGCTCACCGAATCCTTACATCTGCGCCGCGCGGCTTGGCTATGCTGCGCCCGGCCCGTTTTCGCCAGCGGCGCGGAACGGATCCGCGCACGGGCCGCTACCGCGGATTCCCCCCGCTGTCCGCGCAGATGCCGAACAAGGAGCTTTCGCCATGCCGCATCCCGCTTCCTCCGCCCGCCTCGCGTTCGCCGTTTTCGCCCTGCTTGCCGCCGGCGCCGCCCAGGCGCAGAGCGACGCCGAAGTCTACGAATCGGCCATCGCCCAATCCGCCAGCGTGTGCCCCGGTCATTCGAAGGAACGCACCACGCCCGGCGTGCGTGCGGTTCCCGTCGGCGCGCTGCGCGTGCTGGCGCAGCATCGCTACACGATGTGCCCCGACCGCCGCCTCGACAAAGCCACGCCGGCAGTGTGGTACGGCAAGGCCGGCGTGTTCGCCTGGAATCCCGAGGTCGAAGGCGCGGCGAAGCTGATCGCCCGCCAAGTCGATGCGATGACGCGCAAGCAGGAATTCCCGGTCGAAACTGTGGTGTGGAAGGCCGATGGCAGCGCGGCCACGGGCGCGGTGGTGCCGATGTTCGAAGCGCGCCCGCGGCCGGCGGGTTCGTAACGTCGCGTCGTTCGCGGGCGCGGCCCAGGCCGCGCCCGCACCAAGGGCCGGCGATGTTGCTTATCCAGGCCATTGCGCGCCGGAGTGGCTGACAACGCCGCCGCACGTGACCTATCGTCGCGGCTCACGCACCGCCGCGCGCCGCGCCCCGAGCATGCTGGAACAAGCCGACCTGCTGATCGCCCTGCTGACCCGCGTCCGCCTGGAAGCGCGGTTCGTGTGCGACACCGATTCGCAGCAACGCTGGCAGTCGGCGCCCGCCGCGACGGCCAACGGCCTGTTCGTGTACGCCGCGCGCGGCGCGGTCGAGCTCGACCACGACGGCCGTTCGCTGACGTTGCGGCAAGGCGATCTGGCGCTGTTTCCGCATAGCGTGGCCGAGTGGCTGGCGAAGCTCGATGCTTCCGCTTCGTTGCCGGCGGCGTTGCTGCGCCGGTCCGGCGCGGCAGCGGAGCAGGGCGCGATTGCGCCGCGCGTGCTCTGCGCCGGCCTGCATTACGACGCCACCAGCGCGATGCCGCTGTGCCGGTTGTTTCCGCCGGCGATGGTGGTCGAGGCCGCGACCGTCGCTGCCGAGCCGATGCTCAGCCACGCGCTGCGCGGCTTGAGCCAGGAGTTCGAACGCGCGAGCGCGCTGCGCAATCCGGTGCTGCTGCGCGCCTTGGAGCTGATCTACAGCCTCGGCCTGGAGCGCGCCGTCGCCAGCCGCGAACGCGACGGCGACGACGATGGCGCCAGCGCGCTGCGCGATCCGCGCATCGCGCGCTGCCTGTACTACATGTACACCCACTTCGCCGACAAATGCTCGCTGGAAGAACTGGCGGCGCACGCCGGCCTGTCGAAGTCGGCGCTGTCGGCGCGCTTCGCCGCCTTGGTCGGCGAGCCGCCGGCGCGGCATCTGGCGCGCATCCGCGTGGCCGAGGCGCGGCGCCTGTTGCGCAGCACCGAGCTGTCGCAGGAAGCGGTGGCGCAGCAGGTCGGCTACGCCTCGGTAGTGGGGATGCATCTGGCGTTCCGCAGCATCGCCGGCGAAACCCCGGGCGCTTCGCGCCGAAGCGCCGGCTGATCGCATCGTCGGACAGGCCGAGAGGCTGGACGATCGTTTAAGCGCCCAGCACTCGGCTTAATTGTGGCCGCAGCGCGCCGCGCCTAAATTTTGCCGGGTCCGAAGCCCGCGCCGAAACCGGTCGGCATTCGGGCCGCCGCTGCCTCGCGCTTTCGCCACAGCCTCAGTCGGCTTTCCGATAGCCCACGGACAGGCGCGAGTTCTACTTCGATCCCCCCAACGGACCTACTCATGAACCATCCCACGCTTCGCACTCTCGGCGGCGCCGCCGCGCCGCGCTCGCTTCCTGCCGGCCGCACCGCGCTGTTGGTCATCGATTTCCAGAACGAATACTTCAGCGGACGCCTGCCGATCCCCGACGGCGCCGCGGCGCTGAACAACGCGCAGAAACTGGTCGCTCACGCCGATGCCCACGGCTTGCCGGTCTTCCACATCCAGCACGTAACGCCGCCCGAAGCGCCGGTGTTCGCCGAACACAGCGACGGTGTGCGCTTCCACGAACGGCTGCAGCCGGCCGCGAACCATCGTGTGGTGCGCAAGACCTCGGTCAGCGTGTTCGCCAGCACCGACATCGAGCGTCAGCTCAAGCAAGCCGGCGTCGACACGCTGGTGATCGCCGGCCTGATGACCCACGCCTGCGTCGCCGGCGCGGCGCGAGACGCGGTGCCGCTGGGTTTCGAAGCCATCGTCGCCGGCGATGCGTGCGCGACGCGCGATCTCGACACCGCCGATGGCAGCGTGCTGGCGCACGCGGACCTGCACCGCGCCGCGCTGGCGTCGATCGCCGACACTTTCGGCGAAATCCTGCGCACTGAGCAGGTGCTGGCGTTGCCGCTGAACTGAGCGCGCGGTCTCGCGGCGCCGCTGCCGCCGGACCGGCGGCGCGGCGCCGGCGCGTCGTCGCTCGCGCGCCGTGCTAGCCTGCGGGCGCATCGGGCCCGCGCCCGCATGGACGCCCGGCCGCGCCGGGCCGCGAACGGACTTCGAGGCGACCGCATGAACTACCCGACCTTCACCGCCGATATCGCCAAGGGCAAGGTCCTGCTGGCGAGCGCGTTCCTGCTCGCGCTGGGCATCGGTTGCGCGTATCTGCTGCTGCGCGGCCCCGACCCCGACAGCCTGCGGTCGTTCCTGCGCGATCCGCGCCTCTTCTATCCGATGACCGCGCTGGGCTGCGTGCTGGGCTTGGGCCTGGCCGCGCTCGGTGCGATCAAGGTCCGCGGCGGCAGTCCGCTCAAGGCCGGTCCTGAAGGGCTGGACTTGAACGGTACGATCCGGATCAAGTGGAGCGACATCGCCGGTGTGCAAGCCCACGCCGACATCACCGGCTCCGGCCTGCACGGTTACAAGATCCTGCTCAAGGATCCCGAGCGGTTCCTGGCCGCGCACCGCGACCATCGTTTCTACAAGCGCATGGCGTCCACGCATTCCACCGTCGGTACGCCGGTGCTCGTTTACACCAACGGCCTGCGCTTCGACGAGCGAAAGTTCGAGCAAGTGGTGGCGCATTACCTCGGCGTCGGCAACTCCCTGTAGGAGCGGCGCAAGCCGCGACCGCGCTACCGCAATTACGACGCGACCTTGCAACCCCGCGGTCGCGACTCGCGTCGCTCCTACAGGGGCTGCGGGTCGCGGCGCGGGGTCTTCATCAACCGTCGGCCGAGCGCGTGACCACCAACTTGTCGACGATCGCGTTGTACAACGACGCGACGAACTCGGCATCGCCGCCGGTGTCCTCGCTCATGGCGTACTGCCCGCTGGCGAGCATCCCCGCGGCCAGATGCGCGGCGACCTGTTCGGCTTTTTCGCGATTCATGTCCATCTCCACTGAGTGTCAGTGCGCGGGATCGCCGCGCCGCGCCGACGGCGCGTGCAGGCAGCCTACGCCCGCGCCGCCCCGCACGGGTTTGCGCAAATGGAATGGTTCGGGCCAGCGGTGTCGTTCGGGCAGAGTGGGCAAGGCGGCGTCGCCAGAGTCGGCAAGCTCTGACGCGTTCGCTGACGTGCGGTGTAAAGCTCTGCGAAGGTGGATGCTGTCGATCCGTTGGGAAACGAATGCACGGCGCGAAGAAGATCAGGTCCGTGTTGGTGGCGCTTGCCGCGGTTGCGGGTACCGCGGCGGTATTCACTTTGCTTGTCTACGCGGTTGCTCTCGACAAAGCCTATGTTTCGGAACAGATGGCTATCGACAGGTGCGCGGACTCCGGTGGCGCGTGGGACCGCTTGCGCGGAACGTGCCGTCGTTAAGCCGCTCAGGACGCGACCAAGCTGCGCTCCATCTGTCGCGCCCATAATCGAAATACCCGCGCCAGCGCGCGGCGACGTGATTGTTCGGGCTTGCGGACATGGGCCGGTGGATCGGCCGGATCGATGGTGTCGGCGATGCCCACCAACTCGTCGTGGAACTTCTGTAGTTCGAGATAGGCATCCAGAGGCAGCACAACGCTGTCCGCGCAGAGGGCGGACGGGGACTTGCGTGGCATAAGCGGCGCTCCATTCCATGAGTCATGACGGCCCGCCTGCGCGGATTCGCAGGCGGGAAGTCGGGAGGCTAGAAACCGCGTGTGAGCGGCGGGCGTATTTCCCTTGCGGGTGTTGTATTAGCCGCCCTCCCGACGCATTACGCATGCGCCGAGCACGCCTGCGAAACGCAGGCGCAAAAAAACCACCGGTTTTTTCGGAGGTGGTTGCCGTCACACGAGGAGTTTCTAGGCTCCAAGCGCAGATTGCGTCCGTACACAAGTCGCTGTCAATAGGACAACGTCTGAATAAATCAGCGAGCTGCGAGACGTTTCATGCGTCCGTCGCCATTGGCGAATCCACGATCAAACTCTCTTGCAGGATTTGCAGACGCCAACTGCTGGGGCCGCGCGCCGAGCCGTGGATGCGCAAGCTTCGCTGAGCCTTGTCGACCCATTGCACGTCGATCTCGATAGAGACGTCTTCATCGCCAACGCGATGCTGGAGCGACACCGGCGGCTGCCCAACGAGCGCGCGCAGTTCCTCCCAGGGGCGCGTTCGCATCGCCTCAAGCTTGCGAACCAACAGCGGATAAGCGTCGATGGTCTGCATCGCTCCTCCCCAGCGGATTCCAAAAACAAAAACGGCCGCCGGAGCGGCCGTTTCGTGGGAGCGACGTCCTTACTCGACCGCCAATCCTTCCACCTTCTGCCACCCACGCGGCAACAACCCGCCACGCGTCGCCCGCGCACCCAGGTACGCATCCAGATCCTTGAACGACAGGCTCATCGTCCGCGCCCCCGACTTGACGCTGAGCGTCTGCCCAGGCGCCACCACCGCCACCGCGACCACGCGCTCGGTGCCGAGCTTGGCCTTCGGAATGTCGATGATCTTGTTGCCCTTGCCCTTGTCGAGTTCCGGCAACTCAGCGACCGGGAACGCGAGCAGGTGGCCGACATTCGTTACCGCGACCACGCGGTCCTGATCGACATCGCCGATCTGCGCCGGCTGCAGCACCTTGGCGTTCGGGGTCAGCGACAGCATCGCCTTGCCGGCCTTGTTGCGGCCGGTGAGGTTTTCGAAGCGGGTGACGAAACCGTAGCCGTGCGAACTGGACAGCACGAAGCGATGATCGTTGTCGCCAGCCGCCAGCGCCTGGAACGAAGCGCCCGCGGCAGGCGAGAACCGCCCCGTCAACGGCTCGCCATTGCCGCGCGCCGACGGCAGGCTATGAATCAGCGTCGAGTAAGCGCGCCCGGTCGAATCCAGGAACGCGACCTGTTGGGTGCTGCGCCCGCGCGCGGCGCCGAGCAGGCCGTCGCCTTCGCGGTAGCTCAGCGTGGCGGCGTCGATGTCGTGGCCCTTGGCCGCGCGCACCCAGCCCTTCTCGCTGACCACCACGGTCATCGGCTCGCTGGCGACCAGCTCGGTTTCCGACAGCGCCTGCGCGGCCACGCGCGAGACCAGCGGCGAGCGGCGGGCGTCGCCGAACTTCTTGGCGTCGGCCAGCAGTTCGTCCTTGATCAGCTTCTTGAGCTTGGCCTTGCTGGCGAGGGTGGCGATCAGCTGTTCGCGCTCCTTTTCCAGTTCGGCCTGCTCGCCGCGGATCTTCATCTCTTCCAGCCGCGCCAGCTGGCGCAGGCGGGTTTCCAGGATGTAGTCGGTCTGCTCTTCGGTCAGGTCGAAGCGCTTCATCAGCACCGGACGCGGTTCGTCCTCGGTGCGGATGATGCGGATGACTTCGTCGAGGTTCAGGAACGCGACCAGCAAACCCTGCAACAGGTGCAGGCGGCGCTCGACCTTTTCCAGCCGGTGGTTCAAACGGCGGGTGACGGTGTCGGCGCGGAAGCTCAGCCATTCGCTGAGGAACGCCTTCAGGCCCTTGACCTGCGGGCGGCCGTCCAGGCCGATGACGTTGAAGTTGACGCGGAAGCTGCGTTCCAGGTCGGTGGTGGCGAACAGATGCCCCATCAACTGGTCGGCGTCGACGCGGTTGGAGCGCGGCACCAGCACGATCCGGGTCGGATTGGCGTGGTCGGACTCGTCGCGGATGTCTTCCAGCCACGGCAGCTTCTTGGCCCGCATCTGGGTCGCGATCTGCTCGATCACCTTGCCCGGCGAGGTCTGGTACGGCAGGGCGGTGACGACCAGGTTGCCGCCGTCCTTCTCGAACACGGCGCGCGAGCGCACGCTGCCGAGGCCGGTTTCGTACATCTGCAGCAGGTCGGCGCGCGGGGTGATGATTTCGGCCGTGGTCGGGTAGTCCGGGCCGAGCACGTGCTCGCACAGGTCGCGGGTGGTCGCGTCCGGGTCGTCGAGCAGGCGCACGCAGGCGCTGACCACTTCGTTCAAGTTGTGCGGCGGCACGTCGGTGGCCATGCCCACGGCGATGCCGGTGGTGCCGTTGAGCAGCAGGTGCGGCAGCCGCGCCGGCATCCAGGTGGGTTCTTCCAGGGTGCCGTCGAAGTTCGGGTCCCAGTCCACCGTGCCCTGGCCGAGCTCGCCGAGCAGCACTTCGGCCAGCGGGGTCAGCTTGGACTCGGTGTAGCGCATCGCCGCGAACGACTTGGGATCGTCGGTCGAACCGAAGTTGCCCTGGCCTTCGACCAGCGGGTAGCGGTACGAGAACGGCTGCGCCATCAACACCATCGCCTCGTAACAGGCGCTGTCGCCGTGCGGATGGTATTTGCCGATCACATCGCCGACGGTGCGCGCGGACTTCTTCGGCTTGGACTGGGCGTTCAGGCCCAGCTCGCTCATGGCGTAGATGATGCGGCGCTGGACCGGCTTGAGGCCGTCGCCGAGGAACGGCAGGGCGCGGTCCAGGACCACGTACATCGAGTAGTCCAGGTAGGCGCGTTCGGCGTATTCGCGCAGCGGGATCTGTTCGAAGCCGTGGAACGCCGTACGTACGGAATCTGTCATTTGAAACTGGCGACCGGGTGGGGCAGAGGGCCGGATTCTACCCGGGGTGAGGTCGCAGGAGGTGCGACCGGGGTGAAGGGCGCGCGGCGGCCGGGGCGGGCCGGCAGGGGCCGTAAGCCTTTGTGGGCGGTGCTTGCGCCCAGGCGACTTCGGTTCGGGTCGGTGCGAACCGGAGCGAGAGCCCCGCGAAGCGAGCCCTGTCCGCAAAAGCTTGAAGCCGCCTCCAACAACCGCCCGAAGCCCCGCGCCGCAACCGCCCGCGGCCGTTGCGCAAGGTATTCTGGCGCCCTGGTTCCCAGGACCCGCCCATGCCCCAGCGTCGCCCCTGCCTGCGCCCGCTCGCCCTCGCCGCGCTCAGCGCCGCCCTCGCCAGCGCCTGCGCGCCGACCCCGGCGGCGCCGCATGCGGCCGCGCCGGTGTACTCCTACAAAGTGATCGCGCGCCATCCGCACGACCCGCAGGCCTTCACCCAGGGCCTGATCTGGAAGGACGGCCACCTGTACGAGAGCACCGGCCTCAACGGCCGCTCCTCGGTGCGCAAGGTCGAGCTCGACAGCGGCAAGGTGCTGCAACGCACGGCGCTGCCGGAGGAAGTGTTCGGCGAAGGCTTGACCGACCGCGGCGAGCAGCTGCTGGTGCTGAGCTGGACCAACGGCGCCGGCTACGTGCTCAACCGCGCCGATTTCTCGTTCGCCGGCATTTTCAAGTACGAAGGCGAAGGCTGGGGCCTGACCCGTTCGGCCGACACGATCTACATGAGCGACGGCACCGCGCAGATCCGCCTGATCGACCCGTCCACCTTGCGCGAGCGTTCGCGCATCCGGGTCAGCGACCACGGCCGCGCGATCAACCAGCTCAACGAACTGGAGTGGGTCAAGGGCGAGATCTACGCCAATGTCTGGCAGACCGACAAGATCGCCCGCATCGATCCCAAGACCGGCAACGTGCGTGCCTGGATCGACCTGAGCGGCCTGCTGCGCGAGCACGGCACCAGCACCCGCGGCGCCGACGTGCTCAACGGCATCGCCTACGATGCGGCCGGCGACCGTTTGTTCGTGACCGGCAAGCTGTGGCCGGACCTGTTCCAGATCGAGTTGGTGCCGCCGGCCAAGCCCGGCAAGCGCTGAGCGTCGCGGCGGCTCACACGCCGCGCAGGCGTCCGTTCTCGCTGACGTATACCGCGCCGGCGAAGCGCGGGTGCGCGGCTTCGATCTCCTGCAGGAAGCGGTGCTCGACCGCGAACAGGCGCAGCATCGAATTCCACGGCTGCGCCAGCAGTTCGACCCGGCCGTCGCGGAAGAAGCACAGCTCGTCGGCGCACAGCTCGGCGTCGTTGCTGTTCCAGTGGTTGAAGCCGGTGCGGCCGAGCAGGTAGGCGGTGTAGGCGCTGAATTCGCAGACTTGCAGGTCGAAGGACTCGCCGTCGACGGCGACGCCGGGCATCGCCTGTGCCGTTTCCAGTTCCAGGGTGCGGGCGATGCCGCTGCGCAGGAAGTCCTCGCTGCCCGCGCCGACGCGCAGGCCGAAACCGAAGCCGAAACCGATGCGGTCGTAGCGTCCGGCCAGCACCGGCGCGAGCGCGCGCCAGCTGGCGTCGGGCAGTCGCGCCCAGGCGCTGACCCGGCCGTCGGACTCGAACACCGCATCGACGATCAACGCGGCGTCGACCTGCCAGGCTCGGGCGCGCGAGGGCGGAGGATTCGCGGTCATGCGCGGCGTGGGTTCCCGATGCGGCGGCGGATGCGCCGATGCTAGCGCAGACCGCGGCGCGCACGCGGCCGCCGCCGCGTTCTTGCAACGGCAGTCGCAGCCGCGCGTTCCGTTGCGCGAGCGCCCGGCCGCTCCCGCTAGCCCGAAAGTCACGCCCCGCGAAATGACAGCAACTGACGAATTTGTCAGCCCGCCGACAGCGTGGCGTGGGCGCCGCGCTCCTACAGTTCCGGCGTGGCCCGCGTCGCTCCCCTGCGCCGGCCGCGGGCGGCGTTTTTCTCCAAGGACGCCGCTTTCTCATTCCGCCCCGCCGCCAAGGATGCCGTCATGCGGTTCAGCCCGATTGCGACGACCACGTTGGCGGCGCCGCTCGGCGCGATTGCGCCGATAGCCGGTTCAGGCGCCGGCCCGTGACTGCGCCAGCCGCTCGGCGTTGCCGTGGTCGGCGGCCTGCCGACCGGTCGGTTGCCGACGCTGTACCGCGCCTCGGGGACGTATCCGGCCGCGCCCGCTGGCCAGCCCCGCCGCGGCCTGAGCGGGGTTAGGATGCCCGCAGCGCCCATCGATGCCATGAAGCCGCACCCGCAATGAAACTTTTGATCGTCGAGGACGAAGCCAAGACCGCCGACTACCTGCGCGACGGCCTGGCCGAGCAGGGCTGGAGCGTCGATGTCGCCCGCGACGGCAACACCGGCCTGCATCTGGCGCGCGAGTTCGATTACGACGTGATCGTGCTCGACGTGATGCTGCCGGGCCTGGACGGTTTCAGCGTGCTGCGCGAGCTGCGCCTGCGCAAGCAGACCCCGGTGATCATGCTGACCGCGCGCGACCGCATCGACGACCGCGTGCACGGCCTCGGCGCCGGCGCCGACGATTATCTGGTCAAACCCTTTTCCTTCATCGAGCTGCTGGCGCGTTTGCAGGCGCTGGTGCGGCGCGGGCGCCAGCAGGAGCCGACCGAACTGAGCATCGGCGACCTGCAGATCAACCTGATCGCGCGCCGCGCGTTCCGCGACGGCAACCGCCTGGACCTGACCGGCAAGGAATTCGCCCTGCTCGCTTTGCTGGCCCAGCGCCGCGGCCAGATCCTGTCGAAGACGGTGATCGCCGCGCAGGTGTGGGACATCAACTTCGACAGCAACACCAACGTGGTCGAAGTCGCGATCAAGCGCCTGCGCGCGAAGATCGACGGCCCGTTCCGCAGCAAGCTGCTGCACACCGTGCGCGGCATGGGCTATGTGCTGGAGACGCGCGAGGACGAGGACGGCGCGGCCAACGGCAGGGCCGGCGCATGAAGCGTTGGCGCGAGTCCGCGATCGCGCATAGGTTGGCGGCGATGTTCGCCGTCGCCGCGCTGCTGGTGTTCGCCCTGGTCGGCACCGCGCTGTACCAGGTGCTGGAAAACCAGGTCGTGCGCTATCAACACGCCGAACTGGAAACCAAGCTGCGCTACGTCGCCGGCAGCGTCGCCGCGTGCGACCTGCGCGAGCGCTGGTACAAGGTCGAGGACAAGGTCGAGTACCTGACCTCCAGCGACCGCAGCACCAAGATCTGGGCCTGGAGCGGCGACCGCGGGTTCCGCATCGGCCCGGGCGTGCCGAAGGTCGAGACGGCGCGGGCCAAGGCCGACCGCGGCATGGGCAGGGTCTGGCTGCCCGACAGCGATGCGCCGTACCGCGTGCTCGAGGAACTGGTGCCGGCCAAGGGCGAGCGCCCGCAGGTGCGGCTGTGGGTCGGCATGGATTCGCAGCCGTACCGCGCCGCGCTGCGCAGTTTCGCCGTGGCGCTGGTCGGCCTGGGCCTGGTCGGCACGGTGCTGGTGGCCTTGCTCGGGCATTGGATCGCGCGGGTAGGCCTGCGTCCGCTGAACCGGTTGTCGGCCGAAGCGCAGCGGTTGAGCCCGAGCAAGCTCTCGCAACGCCTGCAACCGACCGACCTGCCGCCGGAACTGGGCCGGCTGACCGGCGCGTTCAACGGCGCGCTCGACCGCCTGGAGACCGCCTACACCCGGCTCGACGCGTTCAACGCCGACGTCGCCCACGAACTGCGCACGCCGCTGACCAATCTGATGGGCCAGACCCAGGTCGCGCTGCAACGCCCGCGCGACGCGCAGCGGCTGACCGAGGTGCTGACTTCGAACCTGGAAGAACTCGAGCGCATGCGCGGCATCGTCAACGACATGCTGTTCCTGTCGCGCGCGGGGCAGGGCGACATCGCCCTGGACCGGGTCTGCGTGCCGCTGGCGGAAGAAGTGGCCAAGACCGGCGAATTCCTCGAATACCTGCTCGAAGAGGCGGGCATGCGCCTGCGCATCGACGGCGCCGCCGAGGCCTGGATCGACACCTCGCTGTTCCGCCGGGCGATGACCAACCTGCTGCACAACGCGGTCCAGCACGCGCTGCCGGGCTCGGAGATCGTGGTGGAAGTGCGCGGCGGCGAAGGCGCGGCCGGCCATTGCGGCAACGGCGCCAGCGTGGCGGTGCGCAACGACGGCAAGTGCGTGGAGCCGGAACACCTGGCGCGGATGTTCGACCGGTTCTACCGCGTCGACGCGGCGCGCGAGCATCGCGGCGAGCGCCACCACGGCCTGGGGCTGTCGATCGTCAAGGCGATCGCGCTGCTGCACGGCGGCAGCGTGTTCGCCGCCAGCGGCGACGGCCGCACCACGGTGGGCTTCAATCTGGCGCCACCCGCCGCGTAAATCGGTCGACTACCTGTAGGAGCGGCGCAAGCCGCGACCGCGCCAACCCAACGGCTGCGCAACTGCATCGCCCCCGATGCGGTAGCAGCCTGGAAGGGTTTCGTCGTGGCCGTGTTGGCGTTGTCGCGGCTTGCGCCGCTCCTACAGGTGGGAAACCGGCTTTAGCGGTCAGCGATGCAGATCGCCGGCCGCTTCGGGCTGATAGCGCAGCCCCAGCACGCGCAGCGACACATGGCGTCCGCCCGGCAGCGGCCATTGGATGCTCGCGCCGACGCGCAGGCCGAGCAGGGCGGTGCCGACCGGGGCCAGGATCGAGATGCGTTGCGCGCTGCCGTCGGCGTCGCGCGGATACACCAGGGTGGCTTCGCGCTCTTCGCCGCTGTCTTCGTCGCGGAATCGGATCACCGAATTCATCGTGATCGCGTCGGCCGGCATCTGCGCCGGTTCGCGCAGTTGCGCGCGTTCGAGTTCGCGGCGCAGGCCGCGGGTGTCCAGGCCAGTGGCCTGCGGGCTTTCCAACAGTTCTTCCAGGCGTTCGCAATCCAGACGCGAAACGATCAGCGGCGGGGGCAGGCCGGAAGGGTGGGGCAGGTGGCGCTCGTTCATCGCAGGCTCCAAAGCAAGCGCGGGCGGCGCCGAGGCGCCGCCCGCAGTGAGGTGTGCGACGACCATAGCCGGGGTGCGCGCGCGCAGCAAGCCGGGCGCGGTTGGCTTGCGCGATGCGGCGCGGATCCGCGCGCCCGGCCGCATCGTCCGCGTTCCCGGCGGCCGCATCCGAAGTGTCCGCGTTGGCAGCGTCCGTATCGGCAGCGTCCACGTTCGAATCAACGGCGTTCGAAGGGTTCCGATCCGAGCCGCGCCCGGCCGGGCCGGCTCGATCGGATCCGGCTTTGCGCAGGCCGCGCGCATCCGAACCGCGCCACGGTCCGTATCGCCGGATAACGCCACGGGCCGCGCCCGCGACCGAATCCCTGCCCATGCCGGCTGCCTTCATCGCTCACCTCGGACGGCCACCGCGCCCACGCCGGCGGCGCGAGCGCGCACGCCCGGCTGCCGTACGCGCACGGCGCGTGCCGGCGGCGCGCGCGGGTTTGCCGAGTCTGCCCGCCGGCTGGCTAGAATCCCCGCTTTCGCGCGCCGCGCCGGCGCGCACGTTCGAGGCACCGATGTCCGAAATCACGGCCCCGCAGTCCGCACTCCCCGACGCTGCCGACGACTCCGCCGCCGAATTGCTCGGCGCGGTCGCGCGCGGCGACCGCGCCGCGTTCGAGCGGCTTTACCGCGACACCTCCGCGCGCCTGTACGGCGTCTGCCTGCGCCTGCTGCCCGAGCGCGCCGAGGCCGAGGACGTGTTGCAGGAGGTCTATGCCACGGTCTGGCGCAAGGCCGGCCAGTTCGACGCCGAGCGTGCCAGCGCCGCGGTGTGGCTGGCGATGATCGCGCGCAACAAGGCCATCGACCGGCTGCGCTCGCTGCCGTCGCTGCGGCGCGCGCCGCTGGAGCTGATGGACGAGGTCGCCGACGCCGCGCCGACGCCGTCGGCGCAGGCCGAGAGGGCCAACGAACGCGAGCGCCTGCGCCAGTGCATGGACGAGCTCGACGCGCGCCGGCGCGGCCTGATCCGCACCGCGTTCTTCGACGGCAGCACCTACGAGGAACTCGCGCAGCGCACCGGCTCGCCGCTGGGCAGCGTCAAGAGCTGGATCCGCCGCGGCCTGATCCAACTGCGCGCGTGCCTGGAGCGCTGAGCCGACATGGACATACGCGAACACGATATCGACCGCGAGCCGCCGGGCGCCGATGTGCAGGCGGGGGAGTACGCGTTGGGGGTTTTGAACGAGCGCGAGCGCCGGCTCGCGGAGTTGCGCGTGGAGACCGATCCGGCGTTCGCGCGGTTGGTCCACGACTGGCAACGCCGCCTGGCGGCGCTGCTCGACGAGATCGAACCGGTCGCCGCGCCGGCGCAGCTGTGGCCGCGCCTGCGCGTGCGCCTGGGCTGGTCGCCGGCGCAGGGCGAGCGCCCGCGCGGGCTGTGGCACAGCGCCGGGTTCTGGCGCGGCGCGGCCGCGGCGGCGGCCGCGCTGGCGGCGGTGGCGCTGTGGAGCGGGCGCGCGCCGGCGCCGGTCGCGCCGCCGCTGGCGCAGCGACCGCCGGTGATGATCGAACACCAGCCCACGTACCCGGTCACCCGCCTGGCGCGCGACGACGGCAGCGCCGGCTGGCTGGCCTCTATCGACCAGCACCACGCCAAGGTCATGACCATGCCGGTGCCCGCGCCGGAGGATCCGCAGGGCCGCGTCGCCGAGCTGTGGCTGATTCCCAAGGGCGAGGCGCCGCGTTCGCTGGGCCTGATCTCGACCGAGTGGGCCGATTCGGTCAAGGTGCCGGCCGAGGCCGCGGCCAAGCTCGCCGCCGGCGCGACCCTGGCGATCACCCTGGAGCCCAAGGGCGGCGCCCCGCACGGCGTGCCGACCGGGCCGGTGGTGGCGAAAGGCAATATCGCGTTGTAAGTCCGCAGCGCCGCGGCGGTCGCGAGGGTCGCTCGCCGGCGCTCGCGGCGGCCCGCAAAAAAACTTTCAAATAACCGTTGACAGTCGGAGCGCCGCAACGCAACATACGCCTCCTCGCAGCGGCGCCGGTTCATCGGCAACGAAGCGGAAGGCCCAGGTGGCGGAATTGGTAGACGCACTAGTTTCAGGTACTAGCGGGTAAAACCGTGGAGGTTCGAGTCCTCTCCTGGGCACCACTACATCGCTTCGGCGCACTGCGACGAAGCAGACGAAAAACCCCGCGAAAGCGGGGTTTTTTCGTTTCCGGCCGAACCCGTCGCGGCGATGCCGGCCGCCAACGCGCAGATGCGCGCATCGCTGCGCAACGCGGGCGGACGCCGCCGCGCCGGCTTTGTCCGCCACTTGGCTTTTTCCGGGTTTTCGCTTGCGCGAATCGGATTCCCGCGCCCGCGGCCGCCGCGCCGCGCGCGGCCATTGCGCCGGCGCCAGCCTGAACGACGCGCCCGCCGTCGGTCAGGTCTCCGACTTCCGGCTGAAGCGGCACGGCACGCGAACGATTCAACTGCGGTCCGGCGGGCAATACTTGACCGCTTTCCGCCCGGCCTTGTCGCCGCGGCACGCCGCACGTCCGCCAAGCGGGCGCGCTCGGACTCCCGGCTCCGTGGTTATGACCGACATCCTGCTCATCGAAGACGACGAACGCCTTGGCTCGCTGGTAGCCAATTACCTGGGCAAGCACGGTTACGAGGTGGTCCTGGAAAGCGACGGCGCGCGCGCCGTGGCCGCGATCCTGGAACTGCAACCGGCGGTGGTGTTGCTGGACCTGTCGCTGCCCGGGCAGGACGGGTTCGAGATCTGCCGCGCGGTGCGTTCGCGCTACGCCGGGGTCATCTGCATGCTGACCGCGCGCACCGACGACATCGACCAGGTGCTGGGCCTGGAACTGGGCGCGGACGATTACATCGGCAAGCCGATCGAGCCGCGGGTGCTGCTGGCGCGCCTGCGCGCGCACCTGCGCCGCGACCACGCCGCGCGCCAGACCGGCCGGGTGCTGCGTTTCGGCCAGCTGCGCATCGACTGCGAAACCCGCGAGGCGACCTTGCGCGAGGTCCGCATCGACCTGACCACGGCCGAGTTCGACCTGCTGGTGCTGCTGGCCGGCCGCGCCGGCCAGATCCTCAGCCGCGACGACCTGCTGCAGGCGCTGCGCGGCATCCAGTTCGACGGGCTCGACCGTTCCATCGACGCGCGCATCTCGCGGCTGCGGCGCAAGCTCGGCGATCTGGCCGAGGAACCCGAACGGATCAAGACCGTGCGCGGCAAGGGTTATCTGTTCAATCGGGCCGCATGGGAGTGACGACCGCGCCGGCATGGTTGCGGCGGCTGTGGCCGCGCAAGCCGGACTGTCCCGCGCCCGGGCCGGGCGCGCGCGGGCGCGACCTCGGCAAGCAAGGCCACTTCGGCCTGTTCGTGCGCTACTACCTGATCGTGGTGCTGATCTACGCGGTGATCGTGGTCGGCGGCATTTCGGCGTGGCTGAGCATCACCTCGGAGAACAGCCGCGCCTATGGCGAGGCGCAGCTGCGCGGCACCCATTACCTGATCGAGCAGCGCTACCTGGAAACGCCGCGCGAGGACTGGCCGGCGCTGAGCGAGGAACTGAGCGAGCGCTTCGCCTATCCGGTGCGGCTGGCGCCGTTGGCCGAGCTGCGCGACACGCTGACCGCGCGCGAGTACCAGCGCGTGCTGCGCGGCGAAGTGGTGATGGAAAGCGAGGACGAGGCCTACACCTACCAGCGCCTGCCGGGCAGCGACCAGGCGGTCGCGCTCGGCGATTTCGACGATGTGATGGTGCAGGGCGTGCCGTGGAGCGATCTGGACCTGATCGACTCGATCGTGATCCTGGCGATGTACTTCCTCGCCATCGCGCTGCCGCTGTATTTCCTGGTCTACCGGTTCTGGCGCGACCTGCGCCGCTTGCGCACCACCGCCGAGGCGCTGAGCGCGGGCGAGCTCGACGCGCGCGCGCCGGAGGTCACCACGCGTCTGGTCAATCCGCTCGGCCATGCGCTGAACCAGATGGCCGCTCAGGTGCAGCAGGTGCTGGAAAGCCAGCGCATCCTCGCCCAGGCGGTCGCGCACGAAATCCGCACGCCGCTGGCGCGCATGCGCTTCGGCCTGGAGATGCTGGAGCAGGCCGGCGGCGACGACGAACGCGCGCATCTGCGCGAAGGCCTGGAAACCGACATCCAGCGGCTCGAACATCTGGCCTCGCACAGCGTGGCCTACGCGCGGATCGGGCGCATGGTCGGGATCGAGCGCGCGCCGGTGCCGGTGAGCGCGTTGCTGGCCGACATGGCCGATGTGTTCGATCCGGAACCGCCGCTGCTGCTGAGCTTCGATTGCGGCGGCGTCGACAGCCTGCCGGCCAACCACGAGGCGCTGGAACTGGCGCTGCGCAATCTGATCGGCAACGCGCTGCGGCATGCGCGCACGCGCGTGGCGGTCAGCGTGGCGCGCAGCGGCGAGGGCTATGCGCTGTGCGTCGACGACGACGGCGAAGGCGTGCCGCAGGCCGATCGCGAGCGCGTGTTCCAGCCGTTCGCGCAATTGCGCAAGCATCCCGAAGGCTTCGGCCTGGGGCTGGCGCTGGTGCGGGTGGTCGCCGAAAAGCACGGCGGCCGCGCCAGCGTCGGCGATTCCGCGCTCGGCGGCGCGCGCTTCCGCATCGACTTGCCCGGGCAATAACGCGAGGCCTTCCGGCCTCGCCCTCCTGCGCCCATCAGGCGGCGTCCGCCGGACGGCGCGCAGACCCCGCCATTTGCCGCAGCGAGCCGCCTTTCCCCTGGGCCACCGGCTGCCGGGCCGCGTCTGCGCGGGTCCCGTTGCGCTCATTCCCTACGTCTCAGTAACACTCCGTTACCGAGCGTCGACCGCGGTCACCCACGCGCCCAGATACTTCCACTGACGCGCCTCGCGCGCGCCCGCAGCATGGTTCCGTCCCCCGACGGAGTGTTTCCCCCATGCAACGCAAGCTGTTCGCGCTCGGTGCCGCCGCGCTGGCGCTGTCCTTCTCGACCGCCGCCAGCGCCCAGGGCGCCGGCGATCGCGAAGGTTTCTACGTATTCGGCGGCGTCGGCGCCGCGATGACCCAATGGGATGCCAAGCGTTCGGCGCTGCCGGCCGGGCAGAAGCGCAGCCAAGACAAGACCGGCGCCAGCCTGGTGCTCGGCGGCGGCTACCGCTTCAACCAGTACTTCGCCGTGGAAGGCTCCTACCACGACATGTTCAGCGAGGTCAGCCGACGCGGCGTGGGCGACTACGACACCCGCACCCTGCAACTCAGCGCGCTCGGAATCCTTCCGATCGGCGAGCGCTTCGAAGTGTTCGGCAAGGCCTCGCTCGGCCGCGCGCGCAACGAATTCAGCCCCGCGCGCGGCGCGGTCGGCCTGAGCAAGGCCAGCGAGAGCGTCAACGTCGCCAGCCTCGGCGTCGGCGCCAACTACCACTTCAACGACCGCTTCGCCCTGCGCTTGGACGTGACCGGGCTCAGCAAGGCCGACGGCGGCAGTTTCCGCCGCAAGGCCGGCGCCGACGACCTCAAGACCGGCGAAGCCAGCCTCGCCGTGATGTACCGCTTCTGATCGATCCGCTTCAGATCCGCCCATCGGCGGAAGCGGCGCGACCGTTTCCGCCTTCTTCCGAATTCAGCTGCCTCCCAACTTCCGCCGAGCGCGCCCGATGAAACTCGCGACCCGCTGCAATTTCTCCCGACATTTGCTGTGGAGGCGCGCATGAGCGGCCTGGCCGGGCTGTGGCGCGCGCAGCCGGATTGGGAGGACGAGCGCCTGCGCTACTGCATGCGTTCGATGATCCACGCCTTGCAGCACCGCGGCGCGCACGCGCATGCGCTGTGGAGCGACCCCGCCGCCGGCGTCGCCGTCGCCCATTGCCGCGAGCGCGCGGGCGCCGCGCAGCCGGTCGCCAGCGCCGACGGCCGCTATCTGCTGAGCATGGACGGCGCGCTGTACGAGCGCGAATCGCTGCACCGCTCGCTGATCGCATTGAACGCGGTCGGCGAGGAGGCCAGCGACGCCGAGCTGATGCTGGCCGCGATCGTGCGCTGGGGCCTGCGCCGCGCGTTGGCGCGCTGCGACGGCGCGTTCGCGCTGAGCCTGTGGGACCGCCAGGAACGGCAGCTGTGGCTGGCCCGCGACCGGGTCGGCGAGCGTCCGCTGTACTACGGCTGGATCGACGGCGATTTCGCTTACGGCTCCGAACTCAAGGCGCTGCACCGCCACCCCGGCTTCGACGCGCCAGTGGACCGCGACGCGCTGAGCCTGCTGCTGCGTTACGACTACATTCCCGCGCCGTTCTCGATCCACCGCGGCGTGTTCAAGCTCGCCCCGGGCACCTTGCTGCGGCTCACGTACCAGGCGCTGCGCGCCGGCGCCGGCGCGCACCAGCCCGAGCGCGACGCGCAGACCTATTGGTGCGCGCGCCAGCGCATGGCCGAGGCGGTCGAACTGCGCGGCGAACTCGGCGCCGACGAGGCCGTCGACCAGCTCGAAATCCTGCTGCAACAGGCGGTCAGCGCGCGCATGCGCGCGCCGTGCGCGGTCGGCGCGTTCCTGTCCGGCGGCACCGATTCCTCGCTGGTGACGGCGATGATGCAGGCGCAGTCGGCGACGCCGGTCGACACCTACGCGATCGGCTTCGACGACGACCGCCACGACGAAAGCGACTGGGCGCGCGCGGTGGCGCGCGCGCTCGGCACCCGCCACACCGAGCACCGGGTCGGCGGACGCGAAGCGCTGGAGGCGATCGAGCGCCTGCCGCAGGTGTGGTGCGAGCCGTTCGCCGACTCCTCGCAGGTGCCGACCCTGATCGCCAGCGAACTGGTCGCGCGGCGCAGCCCGGTGGCGTTGACCGGCGACGGCGGCGACGAACTGTTCTTCGGCCATTCGGCGTATTGCCGCGCGGTGCGCAACGCGCGCTGGAACGAGCGCGTGCCGGCGCCGCTGCGCCGGCTGGCGCCGCGCCGCAGCGGCGACGGCGCCGAGCGCGCGCGCCTGGGCGGGCTGCGCGCGCTGTGGGCCGAGTTGGGCGCGCAGCGCGTGGAAGACCATTACCTGCAACGGGTCTCGCGCTGGCGCGACCCGGCCGCCGCGGTGCCCGGCGCGCGCGAACCGGCGACGCTGTTCGGCGATTGCGCCGGCCACCTGCCGGTCGGCGATGCCGCCGACCGCGTGCAATACCTCGATTTCCGCATGGACCTGCCGAACGGCATCCTGACCAAGATCGACCGTGCCGGCAGCGCCTGCGGCCTGGAGACGCGCTCGCCGCTGCTCGACCGCAGCGTGATCGAATTCGCCTGGTCGCTGCCGACCTCGCTGAAGCACCATCGCGGCGAGCAGAAGTACGTGCTCAAGCGCCTGCTCGAACGCTATCTGCCGCACAAGCTGATCTATCGCCCGAAGACCGGCTTCGGCGCGCCGGTGTCGCGCTGGCTGCGCGGACCGCTGCGCGAATGGGCGCAGGCGCTGCTGGACGAATCGCGGCTGCGCCGCGAAGGCCACTTCGACCCGCGCGCGATCCGCACGGTCTGGAACGAGTTCCAGGCCGGCGAGCGCAAGTGGCATACCCATCTGTGGAACGTGCTGATGTTCCAGGCCTGGCTGGAGCGGCACCGCTACGCCGCAGCGCCGCTGCCGCTGGCGTTGCCGGCCGAGATGGCGCCGTCCGCCGCGCCGCGCCGGCTCGGCGTGCTGGAGAGCGCGGCGGGCTGACCGCTGCGCATCGATAGCGCGCAGCGCTGGCCGCTGCGCGCCGGCGGCGGCATCATGGCCGCCCCTAACGCGCAACCACGGTCTTTGCATGGACTCACTCGCGCTGATGCGCAGCTTCCGCCGGGTGGTGGAACTGGGCAGCTTCGCCCGCGCTGCCGACGACTTGAACCTGTCGGCCGCCGGCCTGAGCAAGCAGGTGCGCCAGCTCGAGGCGCGGCTGGGCACGGTACTGATCCAGCGCACCACCCGGCGCATGAGCCTCACCGACGGCGGCCGCCTGTATTTCGCCGAATGCTGCCGGCTGCTCGACGAGATCGACGCGCTGGAGCAGCGCGTGCGCGAAGCCTCCGAACGCGTCGACGGCCTGCTGCGGGTCAGCGCGCCGCTGTCGTTCGGGCTGCGCGTGCTGTCGCCGCTGTTGAGCCGGTTTCTCGCCGAACATGCGCATCTGCGCCTGGATCTGGTGCTGGAGGACCGCGTCGTCGACTTGGTCGGTGAGGGCTTCGACGTGGCGGTGCGGCTGCGCGCGGAACTGGAGGATTCCAGCCTGGTCGCGCGCCGGCTCGGCCGCGTGGGGCAGTTGTTGTGCGCCGCGCCGGACTACCTGCGCCGCCGCGGCGACCCGCGCACGCCGCAGGAGTTGTGCGGGCATGCGCTGCTCGGCTACAGCCTGTCCGAATCGCCGCGCGCGTGGCGCCTGCAGGGCGAGGACGGCGAACGCGAGTTCATGCTGCCGGCGCCGCGCGTGGCCGCCAACAACAGCCTGCTGCTGCGCGATCTGCTGGTCGACGGTCATGGCATCGGCAGCCTGCCGGCGTTCGTGGCCGGGCCGGACATCGCTGCCGGCCGCCTGCGCGAAGTGCTGCCGCGCCATCGCCAGCCGCCGCGGCACGTGCACGCGGTCTACGCGACCGGCCGCCATCTGCCGGCCAAGGTGCGCGCCTTCGTCGATTTCCTCGGCGAGCGACTGCCGGCGGCGCTGGCCGATTGCTGAGCGCCAGCGAATAGTCCCTGCACCCGGCGCGGCTGTTTCGTCCGCGCCGCGGCGCCCAAGCTGTCTCCACGCGGCCGCTCAGCGCCGCCCTCGAACCGCGCCGTACCGGCGCGAACGCATGGAGACTTTCGATGAAATCCGCCTCGACTTTCGCCGCCGCCGCACTGGCGCTGGCCTTGTCCGCGCCCGCCGCGGCCGCCGACGTCGGCCGCAGCCCCTGGGGCGCCGACGACCAGATCGGCCGCCTGAACCTGATCACCGAGCAATCCACCGCCGCGGTGCTGAGCCGCCTGCGCGGCGGCAAGGTCTACGACCTGGCCACCGAGTACTTCGTCGGCATGCCGAGCTGGCAGGCCGCGGGCGATCCGCACTACCAGTTCTGGATGACCCACACCCCGCGCGGCACCCAGGTCGACGACCCGATGCAGGTCGGCGCGGCGATGAACGCCCACACCAGCTACACCGGCTCCGCGTTCTCGATGTACACCCACACCGGTACCCACATCGATGCGCTGAACCATTTCGGCATCGGCGGGCGCATCTGGAACGGGTTCGAGGCCGACAAACATCTCGGCGACCGCGGCTGGAACAAGGCCGGGATCGAGAAATTCCCGCCGCTGGTCGCGCGCGGGGTGATGCTCGACGTCGCTGCGGCCAAGGGCGTGGACATGCTGCCCGACGCGTACCGCATCACCCGTCAGGACCTGCGCGAAGCGCTGGAGCGGCAGAAGCTGCAACTGCAGCGCGGCGACATCGTGCTGATCCGCACCGGCCGGATGAAGCTGTTCGAGCAGGCCGATGCCTACATCGCCAAGCCGCCGGGCCTGGGTATCGACGCGGCGCGCTATCTGGTCGAGGACGCCGGCGCGATGGTCATCGGCGCCGACAATCTGAGCCTGGAAACCTTTCCCTCGGAAGTGCAGGGCGAGTACGTGCCCTTGCACACCTACCTGCTGGCCCAGCACGGCGTGCCGATCATCGAGCTGATCGCGCTGGACGAACTGTCGCGCGACCAGGTCTACGAGTTCGCCTTCATCGGCGGGCCGCTGAAGATCCGCGGCGGCGACGCCGCGCCGCTGCGGCCGGTGGCAATTCCGCTGCGTTGAATGCGTCGCACGCGGCGCTTGCGGATGCGTGCGCAGCCGCATGCGCGGGACCTGCCGCAAAACGTTCCGGGGCCGAAACGGCCCCGGAACGCGGTCCAATCGGTGCGGCTTACTGCGGGCAGGACTCCTGCAGTTCGTAGTACTGCAATTCCGACGGCGCCACGCCCCAGCCGCTGCCCTGGACCAGGCCGGCCGAATCGGCATACGACAGGTTGATGCTGACGCCGGGGTAATCGCCGACGCTGAGCGTGGCGTAGAGGCTCTTGGCGCCGCTGGTGGCGTTGTAGGCGTCGACCGCGGTCTTGAACCGCGACAGCGCCACCGAGTTGCTGGTGAAATTGCGCAGCGACGACAGGTCGAGCGCGAACGCGTACTGCACGTTGGTCGGGCCGTAGCGGTTGACCGTGCTCGGCACGACGATCGGCTTGTTGCTCCAGTAGTGGTTGATGACGCGCAGATCGCAGGTGCCGGCCTGGGGAAAGCCGGTCGGCGCGTTGAGCCGGCCCAGCGAGGTCCAGCCGGAGGCGAGGGCGCCGTGGCTGGCCAGGGCCAGCGCGCAGAACAGGGCGTAGCGCTTGAAGTTCATGAGACTCCTTGTCGGAACTGAGGAAGGGCGCGCCGTGGCCGGCGGCGCCCGCCGCGCCCGCGTCGCGGGCGGTCGGCATCGCCATTAACGCCCGCGGGCGTCTTACCGGGTTGGACGCGCGCCGGCGTCGGCATGCCGGCGGTCGGCCGCAACGCCGCGTCGGTCGACGCGGCGCGCGCAGTCTGGGGCGCGCCCGCGTCGCGCGCGTGACCGCGCCGCGACAGGCGAGCGTCGGCGCCGGCACGCCGCGGCAGTGACCGCCATCGCGATACCGCAACGCATGCGCCGCCTGCGCGCGCATCGACAGGTGCCCGACAGCCGCGCGGCCTACAACGAAGGCCGCGGGCGCCGCCCGTTGCCTCCGCCGCCCGCGCCTTCGCCGGCTGCGGCGGACGCACTCAGCCGATCCGGGATTTCGCCATGACCTCTCGCCGCACCCGTTCCCCTCGTCCCGGCCAAGCCGCGCCCGCGCCTATGGCGCGCAGCGGCCTGCCATGGCTGGCTGGCCTCTGCACGCTGATCATGGGCAGCACCTTCGCCGGGCAGAACGCGCCCGCAGCGGCCGCGACGGCGGCCACCGATACGGCGCGCATCACCGTGCGCAGCGACGCCACCGCGGCCGCGTTCGACCTGCGCGTACGCGACAGCGTCAGCGGCCGCGCGCTGCCGGCGCAGCTGAGCCTGGCGCCGGTCGGCGCCGCCGCCGCGCGGCAACGCCTCGACCTGGCCGCCGCGGGCGGCCGCGTCGCCGGCCTCGCGCCGGGCGAGTACCGCCTCACCGTGTCCGCGCCGGGCTATCTGCCGGTGGTCACCACCGTGCATTCCGACAATGCGCTGGGCCTGCCGACGACGGTGTGGCTGTCGCCGAAGCGCGAATCCGAAGCGCTCGACCTGCTCGCGTTGAAGGCCGCCGAATGCAGCGATTGCAGCGTGCTCAGCGGCCATGTCTACGATCAGCGCACGGGCCAGCCACTGGCCGGCGCGCGCGTGCGCAGCGGCCTGGGCGAGCGCGCGGTCGCCGATGCCGACGGCTACTTCGAACTGCGCGGCAAGTTCGTCAACGACGCGTCGCGGCAGGACGCGCCGCCGCCGACCACCTCGCTGGAGATCGAAGCGCCGGGTTACCGCGCGCAGCGTCTGGAAGGCTTGTCGCTGGTCAACGACTCCAGCCACTTCGTCGTCGACTTGCAGCGCGGCAGCGGCCGCAGCGTGGAAAAGCGCGTGCACGCCCAGGCCGAAGACAACGCCGCGGCGCGGCGCGAGCGCGAAGCGCTCATGCGCCAGCTCGATGCGGACAACGCCGGGCAGGCGATGCGCGCGGGGCAGACGCTGGCCGCCGCGCAGGTTTCGGCGACGGCGGTGTCGGTGCCCTCGAGCATCCGCGTCGGCACCAGCTGTTCCGGGCGCTCGTGTTCCGGCGTGTCGGTCTACAGCCTCGAAGACTACGTGGCCAAGGGCCTGGACGAGGAGTGGATCCCGTCCTGGCACGCGCAATCGCTGGCCGCCGGCGCGGTCGCCTACCGCACCTACGGCGCCTACTTCGTCGCCCATCCGATCAGCAGCCGCTACGACATCTGCAACACTACCTCGTGCCAGGTGTTCAACGCCGACTCGGTCTCGGCCACCGTCGCCGCCGCCAACGCCACCCGCGGAGTGATCCTCAGCCGCGACGGCAAGAGCGCGGCGTTCAGCGAATATTCCTCGGAAAACAACGCCTGGGACGATCCCGGCGACGGCCTGTCGTGCAGCAACAACGACCTGAGCTGCGGCAACGGCAACAACGGTTCGCCGCGCAACAACTGGCCCTGCCTCAGCGATTCGGTCGGCAAGGGCAAGGGCTGCTTCGGCCACGGCCGCGGCATGAGCCAGTGGGGCACCCAGCGCTGGGCGGCCAACAACGGCCGCGACTGGAAGTGGATCACCGACCACTACTTCAACAACAACAACAAACCCGCCGGCATGCGCAACGCGTTCCGCTCCGACAGCGGCGGCAGTCCGAATCCGGGCGGCGCGCCGGGCACGGTCGACACCAACGGCACGCCGCTCAATGTGCGTTCGGGCCCGGGCACCGGTTACTCGGTGGTCGCCACGCTCGCCGACAGCAGCAGCGTGACGATCCAATGCCAGACCAACGGCACCAGCGTCACCGGCACCTTCGGCACCAGCAAGATCTGGAACCGCATCGGCAGCGGGCGCTTCATCCCCGACGCCTACACCCAGACCGGCTCCGACGGCCGGGTCGCGCCGGATTGCTGAGCGGCGCGATGCGGCACCGGCGCGCGGCGCGAACGCTGCGCGCCGCCACCACCTCACTCCTTCGAGGATTTCCCGTGAACCTAGTTTCCAGGACCCTGCTCGCGGCCGCGCTCACCGTCGCCTGCCTGCCGGCGGCGCATGCCGGCAAACCCGCCGCCGCGGCCGATGCGTTGGCCGACCCCGCGCTCGCCGCGCGCATCCGCGTCGAGCAAGACGCGCCGCGCAACGAGCGCGCGCAGTTGCCGGCTTACTTCCGCCAGGCCTATGCGCGCTATCCGGCGATTCCCGCCGGCACGCTCGAATCGCTGGCCTACGTCGCCAGTCGTTGGCAGCACCTGCGTCCTTCGCCGGCGCACGGCGAAATGCCGCGCGCCTATGGCGTGATGGGGTTGTACCGCGGCGAAGGCTTCGCCGATCAGGTCGGCGAAGCCGCGCGCCTGCTCGGCGTGACGCAGGCGCGCATCGTTGCCGAACCCTCGCTCAACATCCTCGCCGCGGCTGCGCTGCTCGACCGTGAGATCGGCCGCGACGGCGCGTTGCGCAAGCCCGATGCCGAAGCGCTGCGTCCGGCGCTGGAACGTTACGCCGGCTTCGCCAAGCCTGCCGCCGGCGCGGCGAAAAGCGCCGCGGCCGACTACGCGCGCGCCAGCTTCGCCTACGACGTGTTGCTGACCCAGGATCGCGGCGTCGACGGAAAAACCTTGGGAGAGCAGGGCATCGCGATCCCGGCGCGCGAGATCGCCTGGGAACGCGCGTTCGACGCGCCCGCGCTGGTGCGCCTGCGCGCGCCGCTGCTGCGCTTGAACGCCGATGCCGACCGCATCGAAACCGCCGATTACTACGTCGATTCCGACACCCAGACCCTGCGCAGCAAAGACCCGCAAGTCGCCGCCGCCGCGGCCAGCCAGGACTACGGCCCGGCGCTGTGGGTGGCCTCGCCTTACCACTCCGCGCGCACGTCGTACGACTCGGCCACGATCCACACCGTGCAGGGGTCGTACGCCGGCAGCATCTCGTGGTTCCAGAACAATCCCGACCACGTCAGCATCCATTACCTGGTGCGCAGCAGCGACGGCCAGATCACCCAGATGGTGCGCGAGAACCGCGCGGCCCATCACGTGCTCTCGCACAACCCGACCACGCTCGGCATCGAGCACGAAGGCTACGTCGACAACGCCGCGTGGTACACGACCGCGATGTACAACGCCTCGGCCGGCATCGTCCGCCACTTCTGCGCGAAGTACCCGGGGATCAGCTGTTCCAGCGCGTTCCAGGGCCCGGCGGGAAGCGTGGTGCGGGTGTTGCCGGCCAGCGTCAAGGTCAAAGGCCACCAGCATTACAGCGGCAACGACCACACCGACCCGGGCAAGAACTGGGATTGGGCGCGCTACTACAAGCTGCTCAATCCGGGCGGCGGCAACCCTGGCGCGCCGGGCACGGTCGACACCAGCGGCTCGCCGCTCAACGTGCGCTCCGGCCCGGGCACGAGCTATTCGGTGGTCGGCACGCTCGCCGACGGCGCCAGCGTGACGATCCAGTGCCAGACCACCGGCACGTCGGTCACCGGCACCTACGGCACCAGCAATATCTGGAACCGCATCGGCACTGGGCGTTTCATTCCCGACGCCTACACCTACACCGGTTCCGACGGCCGCGTCGCGCCGGATTGCTGAGCGCGGCGTCCGTATCGGTTTCAACGCGTCGAGGTGGGCGGGCGCGGCGGCGGCTGGTCGGCGCCGTCGCGCCCGTTTTTACCGCAGGTCTCCCGTGTACTCGCTCGCGGCGGCGGCTCTGTAGACCGCTCTGCATTCAGCTCATGAGCGTGACTGCCATTCGAATTCAACGCGTCGAGGTGGGCGGGCGCGGCGGCAGCGGGTCGGTGCCGTCGCGCCCGTTTTTTGTCGACCGTTTTTGTCGGCATCTCGTTCACGTATGTCTCGCGCATGACACGCCGCGGTCACGCTGCTCCCGCCAAGATGGCTTCCGCGACACCGGCGCCGCATCCGCGCAGCGCCGGCACCCAGCCGGAGGCGGACATGCGCAGCGCGCGGCGTTCCCAATCGCAACTCATCGCCATCGGCCAGAACGCGCCGTGGGTCATCGCCAGCCGGCTCGGCGCGCTCTCGCGCGCGGCCTCGGCACCGAGCGCAAAAGACGTCGGCGAACTGCATCGCATGGTCGACGAGAAGTGGATCGCGCTCGGCAACGCGTGGTGGCAGATGTCGGCGCAGTGGTGGCAATGGCAGGCCGGCTGGTGGCTGCGCCCGCAGCCTTGGCTCGGCCCGGCCGGCGACGACCCGCTGCGCTGGTGGCAGGAGGCGATGCGCGCCGGCGACGCGGTCCTGGCCAGCGGCCTGCGGCCGGTCGCGCGAACGGTCGCACGCAACCGGCGGCGGCTGGCGTCGCGTTCCTGATCGACACGGCCCGGCCGGCGCAAGCCGGTTGCCGCCGCGCCGCGCCCGTCCCGGCACGACGCCTCGCGCGACCGCGCCGCGGACACACTTCGAAACGATTTGCATGCGCCCCCCGCAACACCGGCGGCGCTACCCTGGCTGCCTCGCGACCGCCTCGTCGCGCCGCACCCAGGTCGCGCCATGCCCGTCCAGGTCTGCCCCTTCCTGATGTTCTCCGGCCAATGCGAGGCCGCGATGAACCTCTACGTCGCGCTGATCCCCGACAGCCGCATCCTCGACATCCGCCGCTACGGCCCCGGCGAAACCGGACCCGAAGGCACGGTGATGGTCGCCAGCTTCGCCCTCGGCGACCTGACCGTGATGTGCAGCGACAGCCCGGTGAAGCACGCCTTCGACTTCACTCCGTCGTCGTCGCTGTTCGTCACTTGCGAATCGCGCGAGCAGCTCGATGTGTTGGCGGAGAAGCTCAGCGACAACGGCCAAGTACTGATGCCGCTGGACAACTACGGTTTCAGCCAGCGGTTCGCGTGGGTGCAGGATCGGTTCGGGGTGTCGTGGCAGCTCAATCTGGATTGAGCAGGGCGAGCCCGGCAGGCGCCGCGCGAAACGACGCCCAACAAAAAAGCCGACGATCGCTCGTCGGCTTTTTCGTTGATTGGTGGAGCCAGGGAGGATCGAACTCCCGACCTCGTCATTGCGAACGACGCGCTCTCCCAGCTGAGCTATGGCCCCGGATGAATCCGAGGCGGCAAGTTTAGCGGCACATCGACGGCCGCGCTAGCCCTGCCGCGAAAATTCGCCGGACCCGCGCCGCCAAAGCGTTTGCGGCGACTCAGGCGCCGCCGGCGGGCGCGGCCAGCAGCGGCGCCAGCGCCGGTTCCAGCGCGGTGCGGCGCCAGCCGGACAGGGCGTCGGGCCATTCGCCGTGGTCGAGCAGGGCCTCGAGCCAGCGGCGCGAGGCGAGCACGCCGTCGGGCAGGCCGAGCGCGGCGCTGCGGCCGGCGACGGCGTCCTGCAGCTGGCGCAGGCGCTGTTTGTCGCGGGTCTCGGCGATGCCGGCGTCGGGGGCCTGGGCTTCGTCGGCCAGCGGCGTGGACAGCGCGGTCCAGATCGCGTCGGTCAGCTTGCGCGGCGCCTTGGGGTGGGCTTCGAGCTGGCGCTGCAGGGCGTCGCGGTCGGCCGGTGCCTGGCGGGCGATGGCCACGGCCAGTTCGTTGTCGAGGATCCAGGTGCGCGGCTTGTCGCTGTCGCGCGCGTAGCCGTCGCGCCAGCGCAACAGGCGCAGCAGGCGTTGCTGGGCGGCGCGGTCGAGGAACTGGGCGCTGCGCAGCGACAGGTGCGGCCAGCGCTCGGCCGCTTCGTTCTCGGCGTTGACGACGGTGCGGGCGGCGTCTTCGGCCAGCCACTCGCGGCGGCCGAGCTGGCCGAGCAGGCCATCGAGCGCGTCGTGCATGACGAACAGATGGCGCACATCGTCGGCGGCGTAGTCCAGCTGCGACGGCGACAGCGGCCGGCGCATCCAGTCCGAGCGGGTCTCGCCCTTGGGCAGGGCCACGCCGGTCAGCTGCTCGACCAGCTTCTGGTAACCCAGGCCGCCGCCGATGCCGGCCAGCGCTGCGGCCTGCTGGGTGTCGAACAAGGGCTTGGGCACCACGCCGCAAGCGTGCTTGAACGCGACCAGGTCCTCGCTGGGACTGTGCACCACCTTGAGGATGTCGGTGTCGGCCAGGATCGGCGCCAGCGCCTGGGTCATGCCCGGGCGCAGCGGGTCGACCAGCAGGATCGTCGGTTCGTCCTCGCCGTCGCGCTCGATGGCGATCTGCACCAGGGCCAGCTGCGGCCAGTAGGTGCGTTCGCGGATGAACTCGGTGTCCAGCCCGATGCGCGCGGGCTTGACGGCGAAATGCGCTTGCAGCGCGTCGGGAGCGGTGATCCAAAGAGGCATGGGCGATGTACTGGGCGCGTGCGGGCCGGGCAGGGCCGGGCGGGCGACAATAGCTCAAATCGGCGGCGCGGGCCGCGATGGCTCGGGACAGAACGCAAAAACCCGCAACGGCCGGCTTTGCCGAACGCCAAGGCCGGGTTCGCCGAATCCTTGTTCGCTGTGCCGCACCGCCGCCGCGATGCCCGGCGCCGGCCCCTGAGGCGATATGCTGCGCGGGTCTTCGCATCCCCGCAGAGGCCGCAGGTTTGCCCGTAACCCACTGGACCCGCACGGTCGCTCTGAGCCTGGCTTGCGCCGGGCTGCTGGCCGCCTGCGGCGATCGCGGCGAGCGCGCCGGCGCGCAGACCGCGCCGCGCCAGCCGATCGTGACGGTCAGCGCCGATCAGGCGGTCTCGCCGGTGCCGCCGTGGCGCGCGCCGGCGGTGGCGGTGACCGAGGACACCCAGGCCGCGCTGCGCAAGCGCGCCGACGCTGCGCTCAAGGCCGGCGATCTGTATGCCGCCGCCGATTCGGCGATCCCGCTGTACCTGGCCCTGCGCGAGTTCGCGCCGAACGACCGCGGCGTCGCCGCCGGGCTGGACCGGGCGGTGGCGATGCTGCTGGCCGAAGGCGACGGCGCGCTCAAGCGCATCGACGAGGAACCGCTGGCGCTGCGCGAGGCGCACCGCGCCGCGGCGGTGGCGCGCGCGGTCGCGCCGGAGCATCGCAAGGTCGAAGCCTTCCTGGAGCGGCTCGACGCCGCCGACCAGGCGCAGGAAGCCAACCGCCTCGGCGAGCAAGCGCTCAACGCCGGTCGCATCGGCGAGGACGGCCAGGACGGTGGCGCGCTGGCGTATTTCCGCGAAGCCCTGCAGCTGCGTCCGCGCGACGTGCGCGCCGGCCAGGGCATCGCCGCGGCCGAGAGCGCGCTGATCCGCCGCGCCGAACTGGCCGCCGACCGCGACGACTACGCCGGCGCCGAGCGCTGGCTGGCCAAGGCCGCGCCGATTCGGCCGAAGTTGGACACCGCCTCCGACGCCCAGGGCCGCATCGCCGCGCAGCGCCAGCAGCGCATCCGCGGCCTGCGCGACGAGGGCATCGGCCTGCTGCCGAAGCTGCGCGGCATCGACGACGCGCGCGGCGTGCTGGCGACGCTGCTGCGGATCGCGCCGCCGGGCGACCCGGCCGCGGCCGAGCTGCGCGAACGGATCGAACTGGCGACCCACTACGGCCTGTTCCGCCCGGGCCAGGTGTTCACCGACGCGATGAACCAGGGCGGCCGCGGCCCGCAACTGGTGGTGATCCCGCACGGCGCGTTCCGCATGGGCGCCGAACCCGGCGAGCCCGGTTCCAGCGACGCCGAGCGGCCGCTGCGCAACATCCGCTTCGAGCGCGGGCTGGCGGTGTCGCGCTACGAAATCACCGTCGGCGAATTCCGCCGCTTCATGAACGCCAGCAAGCACCGCGCGCGCGCCACCCGGCGCGGCTATTCGATCGCCTACGACGAACGCAGCGGCAATCTGGTGCGCCGCGGCGGCGTGGACTGGCGTTCGGATTACGCCGGCCAGCCGGCGGCCGACAATCTGCCGGTGGTGCACGTCAGCGCCAAGGACGCCATCGCTTACGTCGAGTGGCTGTCGGGCATGACCGGGCAGCGCTACCGCCTGCCGAGCGAAGCCGAGTACGAATACGCGCTGCGCGCCGGCAGCCAGGGCGCCTATCCCTGGGGCAACGGCGCGCCGCCGGCCAAGGCCGGCAACCTGACCGGCGCGCTCGACGTCTCGCCGAGCGGCCGGCGCTGGCGCAACGCGTTTCCCGGCTACGGCGACGGCTTTTGGGGGCCGGCGCCGGTCGGCAGCTACGCGGCCAATGCATTCGGTCTTCACGACATGGGCGGCAATGTCAGCGAGTGGGTGGCCGACTGCTGGCACGACAACTACCGGCGCGCGCCGCGCGACGGCGCGGCGTGGTTCAACCCGGGCTGCCGCACGCGGGTGTTCCGCGGCGGCTCGTGGTCGAGCTCGCCGGCGCAGTCGCGCGCGGCGTGGCGGCAGGGCACCAGCGCCGACACCACCAACGGACGCCTGGGCTTCCGGGTGGCGCGGGAGATCTGATCTGATGTCCGCCTCCGCGCCGCGGCCGCGAAGGCGACAGCGGTGGGCAAGGCGGGGGGCCGCGCGCGGCGCCGGCGCGGCAAACTAAAGTTTCGCCGGCGGCAGGGCCGGCAATGTTTCGCGGGCGGCGACGCCCGGCCATCTTCGGGAGCGGGCGCATGAGAGTGGACCCTTACGGCAATCAGACGAGCGGCGGGCGGCGCGGCTTCGGCGGCATGCGCTGGTGGATCCTGCTGCTGTTCGGCCTGTACGCGGCGTGGTCGTGGTTCGGCAGCGCCAAGACCGATCCCTACACCGGCGAGACCGCGCATTACGGCACCAGCGCCGACGAGGAAGTGCAGCTCGGCGAACAGGCGTTCGCGCAGGTGCTCAACGACGCCGGCTCGCAGCGCGCTTTGCTGGCCTCGAGCGCGCCGCAAAGCCAGGCGGTCAGCCGGATCGCCCAGCGCCTGATCGACAAGGTGCCGCAGGTCACCGACGCGCTGGCGCGGCAGAACAATCAAGAAGCGCCTACCGATTACCGCAGCTTCAAGTGGAGCGTCGCGGTGATCGACTCGCAGGAGGCTAATGCCTTCTGCCTGCCCGGCGGCAAGATGGCGGTCTACACCGGTCTGTTCCCGGTGACCCAGAACGACGACGCGCTGGCGGTGGTGATGGGCCACGAGATCGCCCACGCGCTGTTGCGCCACGGTTCCCAGCGCATGGCCCAGCAGAAGCTGGTGCAGCTCGGACAGGTCGCCGCCGGCGCGGCGGTCGGCGGGATGGACCCGCAACAGCAGCAGATGATCATGGGCGCGCTCGGCGCCGGCGCGCAGTACGGGCTGGTGCTGCCGTACGGCCGCAACCACGAGACCCAGGCCGACAAGGTCGGCCTGATGCTGGCCGCGGCCGCGTGCTACGACCCGCGTCAGGCGATTCCGTTGTGGCAGCGCATGTCGCAGCTCGGCGGCGGCCAGCGCCCGGCCGAGTTCGCCTCGACCCACCCGGACCCGGCCAACCGCATCGCGACCTTGCAGCAGCTGATGCCGAAGGCGCTGGAGTTCTACCAGGCCAATTGCGCGAACAAGCCGCTCGCCGCGCGCTGACGAGCGCTCCCTGTAGGAGCGGCGCGAGCCGCGACTGCGACAACGCAACTACGCCGTCAGGTTCGTCGCAGGTGCGTTGTCGCGGTCGCGGCTTGCGCCGCTCCTACAGGGGTGCGGCGCAACTTCAGAAGCTCATGAACAACCCGCCGTTGACCGGAATGTTCGCGCCGGTGATGAACCCGGCCTCGTCCGCGGTCAGGAACTCGACCGTGCGCGCGATCTCGCTCGGCTTGCCCAGGCGCCCGACCGGCACCGATTCGAGGATCTTGCCGCGGATCTCCTCCGGCACCGCCATCACCATCGCCGTTTCGCAATAGCCCGGCGACACCGAATTGACCGTGACGCCCTTGCGCGCGACTTCGCGCGCCAGCGCCATGGTGAAGCCGTGCATGCCGGCCTTGGCGGCGGAGTAGTTGGTCTGGCCGAACTGGCCGGTCTGGCCGTTGACCGAGCTGATGTTGACGATGCGGCCAAAGCCGCGTTCGGCCATCGCGTCGACCGTGTGCCGGCACAGGTTGAACACGCCGTCGAGGTTGACGTTGATGACCTCGTCCCAGGCGCGCCGCTCCATCTTGCGCAGGCTGCCGTCGCGGGTGATGCCGGCGGCGTTGACCAGGATGTCGATGGCCCCGACGCGGCCGACGATGCGCTGCACCGCCGCGGCGCAGTCGTCGAAGTCGCCGACGTTGGTCGCTTCGAAGCCGATGTCGTGGCCTTGGGTCAGCTGCGCGAATTCGGCGATGCGCTGCTCGCGCGCGCCCAGGTCCAGCGCGATCACGCGGCGGCCGGCGCGGGCCAGGGCCAGGCAGATCTCGCTGCCGAGCCCGCCGATGCCGCCGCTGACCACGGCGATGCGTTTGTTCATGCGTTTACCTCGAAAACCAGCATGGGCCGCGGCAGGGGGCGGATCGGCTCGACGGCTTGGGTGCGGCCGCACGGCGATCGCGCGGCGGGCGCGTGCGTGGCGTGTGTGCGTTGAGCGCGCGAGGCGCGATGTCGGCGATCGACGCAGGCGTCCTCCCCAGGCCGCCTGCGCGTGCGCGCCGGCCCGCGGCGCGCGAAGACTTCAGGGCCCGCCGCGGCTCAGCGCTCGCGCTTGCCCGGCTCGTGCTTGCCCGGTTCGCTGTTGCCCTTGGGCTTCGGCGTGACCGGTTGGCCGACGCTGCCGGACAGGTTCTGCTGGAACTCTTTCCACAGCGTGAGGTTGCGTTCGGTCAGCTGGTTCATCATCGCCCACGGCGTCTGCCCGAGCATGCCGCCCATCTGGTTGCGGAACTGCTGCTGCTGATCGAGGAACAGCTGCATCGAGCGTTCCAGGTAGTTGCCCATGAAGCCCTGCAGCGAATCGCCGTAGAAACGGATGATCTGGCTCAGCAACTGGGTCGACAGCACCGGTTCGCCGTCCTGCTCGTGCTCGGCGATGATCTGCAGCAGCACTTGCCGGGTCAGGTCGTCGCCGGAGCGGGCATCGCGCACTTCGAACTCTTCGCCGTCGACGATGAGCTGGCGCACGTCTTCGATGGTGATGTAGCTGGAGATCTCGGTGTCGTAGAGACGACGGTTCGGATATTTCTTGATGACGCGAGTCGAGGCCATTGAGCTTTGGCTCTAAAAACGTGGTGCCTTGCAGCATGGCGCAGGGCGCGGGGCCTTGCAACCGTTGCCGGGACGGACGGCGGCGCAGGCCGCGAGAGGCGGCCGGGAGGCAGGCGCGCGCGAGCCGCGCATGCGCCGAGCGGTACGACGAAAACCACTGAAAAACCGCATCGGGCGCGATCGCCGGCGGCGGCGCGGGCGCGCGCCGGGCAGCGGGCCGGGCGTTCCGTCAGCGCATGCGGCGCGCGCGTCGCGCGCCGGGTCTCAGACCTGAATAGGGTCGCGAGCGGCCGAGTGCGCGGCCGCTGCGCGAACGCCGCGCCGATGCGCCATCGCGGCGCGCCGACGCCGGCGCGAGTTCACCAACCCATGTACTGGCCGCCGTTGGCCGAGAGGTTGGCGCCGGTGATCCAGCCGGCCTCGTCGGGGATGAAGAAGCCCACCGCGTAGGCGATCTCTTCCGGCGAACCCAGGCGTCCGGTCGGGATCTGGGCGATGATCTTGTTGCGCACGTCCTCGGGCACGGCCATGACCATGTCGGTGGCGATGTAGCCCGGTGAGACCGTGTTCACGGTGATGCCGAAGCGCGCGTTCTCCTGCGCCAGCGAAATGGTGAAGCCGTGCATGCCGGCCTTGGCCGCGGCGTAGTTGGCCTGGCCGTACTGGCCCTTCTGGCCGTTGATCGAGCTGATCTGCACGATCCGCCCCCACTTGCGCTCGCGCATGCCCTCGATCACCGGGCGGGTGACGTTGAAGCATGAGTTGAGGTTGGTGTCGATGACGTCGGTCCACTGCTGCGGCGTCATCCGGTGGAAGGTGGTGTCGCGGGTGATGCCGGCGTTGTTGACCAGGATGTCGACCGGGCCGATCTGGCGCTCGACCTCGCGCACCAGCGCTTCGGCGTGCGCGGGCGAGGACACGTCGCCGTGGGCGATGGCGACGTCGTAGCCCTGTTCCTTCATCTGCGCCTGCCAGGCGCGCCCTTTGGCTTCGTCGCGGTAATTGGTCGCGACCTTGTGTCCCAGCTTGGCGAGGCGCTGGACGATCGAGGTGCCGATGCCACCGGTACCGCCGGTGACGAGTGCAACGCGTGACTGCATATGCTGAGCTCTCCATGGCCGCAAAAGGGCGGTCGCGTCCCGATTCTAGACAGCATTCGTGCCGGGATCGTTGTGCATCGCGGCGAGACCGGAAACCGTCTGCGGAATCTGTGCCGGACTGAACGTATCGCATGCCGCACTCAGCAATTGGGTGACAGTTTCCACCGCAACCAGGGCCTGCGGCGCCTGTCCGAGCGCGGCCCAGGCCGCGCGCAGCGCCGGCAGCGGATCGGCCGGATCCAGCGGATGCGCGGCCTCGGACTTGGACAGCTTGCGGCCGTGCGCGTCGAGCAGCAGCGGCAGGTGGGCGTACGCCGGCGTCGGCAGGCCGAGCGCGCGTTGCAACAGGATCTGGCGCGGGGTCGAGTCGAGCAGGTCGGCGCCGCGGACGATGTCGGTGATGCCCTGGTCGGCGTCGTCGACGACCACCGCCAGCTGGTAGGCCCAATGGCCGTCGGCGCGTCGCAGGACGAAGTCGCCGACCTCGCGCGCCACGTCCTGGCGCTGGCGGCCGAGCACGCCGTCGTCGAATTCGACCGTCGCGCCCTCGGCCACGCGCAACCGCACCGCCGCCTGCGGCGCGGCGTGACCGGCGCGCGGGCCGTGCGCGACGCAGCGCCGGTGCACGCCGCCGCTGGCGGCCAGATCGCTGCGGCTGCAATGGCAGACGAAGGCCTGGTCTGCGTCCAACAGGCGTTGCAGCGCCGCCGCGTACAGCGCGTGGCGCTGGCTTTGCCGCACCACCGGCCCATCGCTGCGCAGGCCGAACGCGGCCAGCGCGTCGAGTTGGCGTTGGGCGGCGCCGGGAACTTCGCGCGGCGGGTCGAGGTCTTCGATACGCACCAGCCATTGCCCGCCGTGCCGGCGCGCCAGCAGCCAGCTGCCGAACGCGGCCAGCAATGAACCCGCGTGCAGGTCGCCGGTCGGCGAGGGCGCGAAGCGGCCGCGATACGCGGCAGCGCGGCGCCCGAAATCGATGGAATGTTTATGTCCGGACAATGAACGAGAACCCGTGCCGCTGCGGTCGTCTTGCGGATTCTCGTTGAATTAACGCGCTCTTCGCCACATTTCCACATCAGCAGCGCCGGCCGGGCCGGCGCCGCGCCCGACACGGACCGTCGAACCGCCAGGGTTGCGCAGGCGCGCGCCCACCGCCAATGAAGACGAAAAAACCATGTTCAAGCGCATCGCCCTGTTCCTCGCCACCAACCTCGCCGTCCTGGTCCTGCTCGGCATCGTCATGTCGGTATTGCAGAACGTGTTCGGCATCCGCCTGGGCAACAACGGCGCGATCCTGGTCATGGCCATGGTGTTCGGTTTCGGCGGCTCGCTGATCTCGCTGCTGATGTCCAAGTGGGTCGCCAAGCGCAGCACCGGCGCCTACGTGATCGAGCAGCCGCGCAACGAAACCGAGCAGTGGCTGGTCAGCACCGTGCGCCGCCAGGCCGAGGCCGCCGGCATCGGCATGCCCGAGGTGGCGATCTACGACGCCCCGGAAATCAACGCTTTCGCCACCGGCGCCAACCGCAACAACTCGCTGGTCGCGGTGTCGACCGGCCTGCTGCGGGCGATGAGCCGCGACGAGGCCGAAGCGGTGCTCGCGCACGAGGTCAGCCACGTCGCCAACGGCGACATGGTGACGATGGCGCTGATCCAGGGCGTGCTGAACACCTTCGTGCTGTTCGCCGCGCGCATCGTCGGCGGCTGGATCGACGCGATGATGAGCGGCAACCGCGAAGGCGGCGGCCGCGGCCTGTTCTACTTCGTCACCGTGTTCGTGCTCGACATCGTGTTCGGCCTGCTCGCCAGCATGATCGCGATGGCGTTCTCGCGTTACCGCGAGTTCCGCGCCGACGCCGGCGGCGCGCGCCTGGCCGGCCGCGAGAAGATGATCGCCGCGCTCAAGCGCCTGTCGCTGACCTACGGCGAGAGCACCCTGCCGAACCAGGTCCAGGCCTTCGGCATCAGCGGCGCGGTCGGCCACGGCCTGTCCAAGCTGATGCGCAGCCACCCGCCGCTGGAGGAGCGCATCCAGGCGCTGATCGACGCACCGCAGGAGCGCAGCAGCGGTTCGGCCGTAGTGCGCTGATCCCAGCCCGCGCCGCAACGAAAAAGCCCGCCATCCGGCGGGCTTTTTCTTTTCCGGCGATGCACTGCGAAGGCGAGGGGATCCGGCCGGAGACGAATCCGACGATTCCCCATTCCCCATTCCCGATTCCCGGCCTTACTGAAAGTCGTAGTCCATGTCGGGCCCCGCCGCCGCCAGGAAATGCCCCTGCGCGTAGTCGATCCCGGCCGCGAACAGCAGGCTCATGCTCGCCGCGTCCTGGACGAACTCGGCGATGGTCTGCCGGCCCAGTTCGCGCGCCTTCTCGGCGATCTCGCGGATGCGCTGCTGGTGGTCGGGATTGGTGGTCAGATCTTCCATGTAGCCGCGGTCGATCTTGAGGAAGGCCGCGTCGAAATGGTTCAGCAGCTGGAACGAGTTGAGGCCGGCGCCGAACTGCTCCAGGCCGACGCGCACGCCGTAGTGGTAGACCCGTGACTGGAACTCCTGCGCCGCGCGCAGGTTGGTGAACACCTTGGATTCGGGCAGCTGCAACACCAGCAGCTTGCCGTCGGCGCCGTGCTTGGCGAGCTTCTCGACGATGTGCTCGAGCAGGCTTTCGTCCTGCAGCGAGGCCTGGGTGATCTTGACCAGCAAGGCGGTGCGCTTGCCCTGGCGCATGCGCTCGCCGATCACCTGGATCGCCTTGGCCACGACCCAGCGGTCGATTTCCCACAGCAGGCCGTGTTCCTCGGCGATCTGCAGGAACGACAGCGGCTGGACCAACTCGCCGCCGTCGTCCGGGCCCACCGTCTGCATGCGCAGGTAGGCCTCGTACATCTCGATCGGTTCGCCGTGCAGGTTGATCAGCGGCTGGTAGTTCATGACGAAGCGGTCGGCGTCGAGCGCGTCGCGGATGCGCGCGACCCAGGCCGCGATGCGCTCTTCCTCGGCGCGGTCCGCGGCGCCGGGGTCGAACAGTTCGCTGCGGTTGCCGCCGATGTCGATCGCCGATTGCAGGCACTGGCTGGCCTTGCCGAGCACCGCGGTGACGCTGGCGATCTTCTCGCCGATCTGCACGCCGCCGACGCTGGCGGTGGCGCTCAGGGCGAGGTGGTCGGTCTCCAGCACGCGCTCGAAGAACGCCGCGCGCAGGCGGTCGGCCAGGGCCGAGGTGTGCTGATGGTCGCTGCGCAGGGTCAGCACCGCGAACTGGTGTTCGCTGAAGCGCGCGGCGATGTCGTCCGGGCCGATCGCTTCGCGCAGGCGCTGGCCGCAGGCGGCGACCAGCTGGTCGGCCTGGTCCAGGCCGATTTCCTGCAGCAACTGGTTGTAGTGGTCCGGCTCGACCAGCAGCAGGCCGTGATGGGCCTGGCCCTGGGCGGCGTCGGCGACCGCGTCCTCGAGCTGGCGCAGGAAAGTGGCGCGGTTGAGCAGGCCGGTGACCTGGTCGCGCTGGCGCAGCGCTTCGACTTCGCGCGCCAGTTCCGGGTCGATCTCCTGCCGGCGCAGCACCACTTGCAGGCAGTGCTCGCTTTCGTAAGTGGCGGGGGTGAACTCCATCACCGCCGGAAACGCGTTGCCGTCGAGGGTGCGGGCCTGGGTTTCGTAGCTCGGCGGCGGCGCCTCGCCCTTGCTGAGCTGCTTGAGCAGCTGCTTGAAGCCGTCGACCTGGCCGGGCGCGACCAGATCGAGCAGCGACATGCCCTCGATGTCCTCGAACGATTCGAAGCCGAACATCTCCAGGTAGGCCGCGTTGGCGCGGATGTGCATGCCTTCGTGGATGTAGGCGATGGGATCGCGCGAGGAATCGATCAGCGCATCGCAGCGGCGCTCGGTCTCGCGCACCTGGGCCTCGAGCTTGCGCAGCGAGCGGCGCGCTTCTAGGTCGGCCCATTCCGAGCGGATGCGGTGCTGCAGGTGGGCGATGTTGGAGCGCAGGACGATGCCGCGCGCGCCGATCTCCATGATCCCGAGCAGGGCGGTCTCGTCGACCGCTTCCATCATCACCAGCACCGGCAGGTCCTTGCCGCTGGCGTCGACCGCCTGCATCAGCTTGGCCAGCGAGACGTGGCGCGAGTTGCGCGCGGCCAGGACCAGGTCCGGCGGGTGCTGCAGGATCAGCGCCGACAGTTCCTGTTCGCTTTCCGGGCGCGTGGGCCGCACCGCGATGCCGCTGTTGCGCAGCGCGCTGACGATGGCTTCGGCCGCCTCGACGCTGTCGTCGACGATCAGCAAGCGCAGCACCATGTCTTTGCCGAATTGCATTCACCACCTCCGTGGGCCGGTTTTATGACACGAAGCGCCGGCTCTCGTCCATGCGGGGACGAGGATCTGTGACCCGTTTTAGGGTTCGAACACGCCACGGATGCGAAGCTGGCGGACTTTGCGCGAACGCAAAGCCGCAACCTGCGGCGTTCCCCATCAAACCCCAGCCAGATTACAACCTTACAACGGACGCTTGCCCGGGTCGCCTGCCACTTCGCGCACCAGCTTGGGCACCAGATACCCGGACAGGCGCGCGGCCAGGGCGCGGTGCAGGGCGAGCGCGTCCTCGTCGCCGATTTCGAAATGAGCCGCGCCCTGGACCCGGTCGAGCTGGTGCAGGTAGTACGGCAACACGCCGGCGGCATAGCTGCGTTCGCTCAGCGCGGCCAGCGCCTCGACGCTGTCGTTGACCCCGCGCAGCAGCACCGCCTGATTGAGCAAGGTCGCGCCGGCCGCGCGCAGGCGCCGCATCGCGGCGTCCACGTCGGCGTCGAATTCGTTGGCGTGGTTGGCGTGCAGCACCACCGCGACTGGCCACGGCAGCGCCGCCAACCAGTCGGTCAGGGCGGCGTCGACGCGTTCGGGCAGCACCACCGGCAGGCGGGTGTGCACGCGCAGGCGCTTGAGCTGGGGCACCGCCTTGAGCGCGTCGGTGAGTTCGGCCAGCTTCGGCGTGGCCAGCGACCAGGGGTCGCCGCCGGACAGGATCACCTCGTCGATGCCGGGGTCGGCGGCGATCGCCGCGACCGCCTCGCGCCAGCCGGCCGCGGCCGCGGTTTCCTCGGCATACGGAAAGTGACGGCGGAAGCAGTAACGGCAATTGACCGCGCAGCTGCCGGTGGCGATCAGCAGGGCGCGGCCGCGGTACTTGCGGATCACCCCGTGGCCGGCCTTGGCCGCGCCGTCGCCGACCGCGTCGAGGCTGAAGCCCGGCATCGGCCGCATTTCCGCGTCCAGCGGCAGGACCTGGCGCAGCAACGGGTCGGCCGGGTCGCCCGCGCGCATGCGCGCGACGAAGCCGCGCGGCACCCGCAAAGGGAACTGCGCGGCGGCGGCGTCCGACACGCCCAGCGCCTGCGGATCCAGGCCGAGCAGGGCCAGCAGCTCGCGCGGGTCGCGCACCGCGTCGCGCCACAGCGCCTGCCAGCGCGCAGGCGCTGTGGCGGCCTGGGCGGGGGCCGGGTGCGGGAGGGGATGCGCAGCAGGTATCATGCGGGGCTAGCCTTCAGGGTTCCGGTCACGGCGCCCGGGTCCCGCAGCGGCGGTTTCGCCGCGGACGGGGCCGGCGCAGCCCGACATTCTAGCCTTCCCCGCGCCGTCAGGCGGCCGCGGGGCCCGTCCGGTCCCGGGCGCGGCCGGCCGGGGCGGCGTCGACGACGGCGGCTGGACGCGCGCGGCCCCGGGCCGCGGCGTCCGGAACCTCATTCACCGACACAAATCATTTGCAGGGAGTTTCAGCATGGCCACCCTTGGCATGAACGACGTTAAGAACGGTCAGAAGATCCTGGTCAACAACGATCCGTGCATCATCACCGAGACCGAGTACGTCAAGCCGGGCAAGGGCCAGGCGTTCACCCGCGTCAAGTACCGCAGCATCAAGTCCGGCCGCGTGGTCGAAATGACCATGAAGGCGACCGACAGCGTCGAGCAGGCCGACGTGGTCGACACCGACATGCAGTACCTGTACTCCGACGGCGAGTACTGGCACTTCATGAACCAGGAGTCGTTCGAGCAGGTGCAGGCCGACAAGGCCGGCATGGCCGGCGCCGACAAGTGGCTCAAGGGCGAGGAAGAGTGCGTGGTGACGCTGTGGAACGGCACTCCGATCGCGGTCCAGCCGCCGAACTTCGTCGAGCTGAAGATCGTCGAGACCGATCCGGGCGTGCGCGGCGACACCTCGGGCGGCGGCGGCAAGCCGGCGACCCTGGAAACCGGCGCGGTGGTGCGCGTGCCGCTGTTCGTCGGCCAGGAAGAAATCATCAAGGTCGATACCCGTTCGGGCGAGTACGTCAGCCGGGTCAAGTGACGCATCGGCCCGTGGCCGCCCCGGGCGGCCACGGCTTCGCCGATGCGTGGTCCTGGCGAACGCCAGGATCCATTTTGCCGTTGCTGGTGCTTCGGCCTTATGCGACGCACGGGTAAGCGAAGCAACGGCAAAATGGGTTCCGGCTTGCGCCGGAATGACGGTTTCGAGGGGGTTCGAAGGAGCCTGCGGGTTGCGAAGGATTCGACGGGTCCCGAAAGATTTCGAGATCCCGAAGATCCCGAAGGATTCGACGAGCAGCGACCCGCCTTCGACCTCGCGAACTGCGCGACACGCCGCGGCCTCGCTTTCGCGCAAGCGGCGAGCCGCGACCTTTCGGCGAGACCCGAACGCGGCCGGCACCTGTGGCCGCGTTTTCGCAACACCCGGCCGGCCCGGCCACGGGGCGGCCTTCCTTACCCGGCCAGCGCACCGGCCCAGACAGCGAGCAGCGCCTATGACCTCCGAACTCCAGCCCGTTCCCTGCGACCTGTCCATCGAAGCGGGCTGGGTGGTGCCGGTCGAGCCGCATGCGGTGGTGCTCGAACAGCATGCGGTGATCGTCAGCAAGGGCGTCATCGCCGATGTGCTGCCGATCGCCCAGGCGCGCCAGCGCTACGCGCCGGCGCAGACCGTCAGCCGGCCCGAGTCGGCGCTGATCCCGGGCCTGGTCAACGCCCACACCCACAACCCGATGACCCTGCTGCGCGGCATCGCCGACGATCTGCCGCTGATGGAGTGGCTGCAAGGCCACATCTGGCCGGTCGAGGCGGCGGTGATCGGGCCGCAGTTCGTCGAAGACGGCATCGCCCTGGCGATCGCCGAGATGCTGCGCGGCGGCACCACCTGCGCCAACGAAAATTATTTCTTCCCCGATGTGCAGGCCGCGGTCTACAAGCGCCACGGCTTCCGCGCCCGGGTCGGCCTGCCGGTGATCGATTTCCCGACCGCCTGGGCCAAGACCTCCGACGAATACTTCGACCGCGCCGGCGAGGTCCACGACCTGTGGCGCGACGACGCGCTGGTCGCGACCGCGTTCGCGCCGCATGCGCCGTACACGGTCAGCGACGCGAATTTCGAACGCATCCGCATGCTCGCCGATCAGCTGGATCTGCCGATCCACCTGCATACGCACGAGACCGCGCAGGAAGTCGCCGATTCGATCAAGCAGTACGGGCAGCGGCCGCTGGCGCGCCTGGATCGCCTGGGATTGGTCACCGACCGCCTCATCGCGGTGCACATGACCCAGCTCACCGACGCCGAGATCGAGCTGTGCGCGCAGCGCGGGGTCAGCGTGGTGCATTGCCCCGAATCCAACCTCAAACTGGCCTCGGGCTTCTGCCCGGCCTGCAAGTTGCAGCACGCCGGGGTCAACCTCGCCATCGGCACCGACGGCTGCGCGAGCAACAACGACCTGGACATGTTCGGCGAGACCCGCACGGCGGCGATCCTGGCCAAAGCCGTGGCCAACGACGCCAAGGCGCTGGACGCCTTCAGCGCGCTGCGCGCGGCGACCCTCGGTGGGGCCAAGGCGCTCGGCTTCGACGCCAAGATCGGTTCGATCGAAGTCGGCAAGCAGGCCGATCTGGCCTGCGTCGACCTCGGCCAGCTGGAAACCCAGCCGCTGCATCATCTGGTCTCGCAGCTGATCTACGCGACCGGCCGCCATCAGGTCAGCGACGTGTGGATCGCCGGCAAGTCCAAGCTGCGCGAACGCGTGCTGGTCGACATGGACACCGCCGCGCTGATCGCGAATGCGCGCCAGTGGCGCGAGCGCATCGCCGCGATCGCGCGCTGAGCGCGGTCGAGTGGGGATCGGCTGCGGATCCGGACGCGCCGCGCCGATCCGCGACGGCCCGCACGGCCTGCGACGCTGCGCCGCAGTGCGTTCACGCAGACCGTAGTGGACCTGCTTCACACTAGGCGCGCGGCGCGAAACGCCGACGTCAGGCACGCAGCACACCGGCCGCGCCCACCGCGCGGCGACAGAACGAGCAGGCAGGCATGAGCAGCGCAGCAAGCAACGCACCGCACGACACCGACGCCCAGTCCCACGGCAGCGAAAACTTCAGCCAGGCCGAACTGGACAAGTTCGGCGCCCTGGCCAACCGCTGGTGGGACCCGCAAGGCCCGCAAAAGCCGCTGCACGCGCTCAATCCGGTACGGCTGGAATACGTCGCCGCGCGCGCGCCGCTGCGCGAGGCGCTGGCGCTCGACGTGGGCTGCGGCGGCGGCCTGCTGAGCGAGGCGCTGGCCGCGTCCGGCGCCCAGGTCACCGCGATCGATCTGGCTCCGGAGCTCATCAAGGTCGCCAAGCTGCACCGCCTGGAGACCGGCGTCAGCGTCGATTACCGGCTGCAATCGGTGGAGTCGCTGCAACAGGAAATGCCGGCGCGCTTCGACGTGGTCACCTGCATGGAAATGCTCGAGCACGTGCCCGACCCGGGCGCGATCGTGCGCGCCTGCGCCGGCCTGCTCAAGCCCGGCGGGCGGCTGTTCCTGTCGACCTTGAACCGCACCCCGGCCGCGTTCGCGCTGGCCATCGTCGGCGCCGAGTACGTCGCCCGCCTGCTGCCCAAGGGCACCCACCAGTACCGCGATTTCATCAAGCCCTCGGAACTGGCGGCGTGGCTGCGCGAAGCGGGCCTGCAACTGGAAGACGTCAGCGGCCTGATGTACGAGCCCTGGCGCAACGGCGCGCGCCTCGTCCCGCGCGCCGACGTGAATTACCTGGCCTGCGCCTACAAGCCGGCCGACGCGCAGGACGCGTCGGCGTGAGCGCGGCGCCGACGCCGGCCTTCCCCAAGGCGGCGCTGTTCGACCTCGACGGCACCTTGCTCGACAGCGCGCCGGACATGCTGGCCACCGCCAACGCGATGCGCGCCGCGCGCGGGCGCGCGCCGATGCCGCTGGAAGCGCTGCGCCCGCACGTGTCCAAGGGCGCGCGGGCGATGCTCGGCGCGGCGTTCGCCGATGTCGACGCCGGCGAGCGCGAGGCCTGGGTGCCCGAATTCCTCGACATCTACGAACGCGAACTGGGCCTGCACGGCGCGCCGTTCCCGGGCGTGGAAGCGATGCTGGCGGCGCTGGAAGCGGCCGGCACGCCGTGGGGCATCGTCACCAACAAGCCCGAATACCTGGCGCGCAAGCTGATGCCTTTGCTGGGCTGGGAGACGCGCTGCGCGGTGCTGATCGGCGGCGACACCCTGGCCGCGCGCAAGCCCGATCCGCTGCCGCTGACGGTGGCCGCGCAACGCATCGGCGTGGACCCCGGCGCCTGCGCCTACGTCGGCGACGACGAGCGCGACATCCTCGCCGCACGCGCCGCCGGCATGCCGTCGGTGGTCGCGCTGTGGGGCTATCGCCTGGAGCTGGACGACCCGATCGCCTGGCAGGGCGATGTGCTGGTCGACGACCCGGCCGCGCTGGCCGCGGCGGACGCATGGCCGGCGACGCGATGAACGCGCCGACCGCCGCGGCCGAAGGCGCCACCCCGGAGCAGGCGCTGCAGGACTTCGCCGGCAAATGGCGCGCGCGCTGGCCGGAGTGGTCGGTGGCCGAAGTGTTCGTGCCGCGCGCCCAGCGCGGCGCGGCGGTGGCCTGGGCGGCCTTGCAGCAGGAGCTGACCGACGCCGCCTGGGGCGGCAGCGACGCGCTGCCCGGCGAGGCCAAGCTCGGCTGGTGGATGGAAGAACTCAAGGGCTGGCGCGAGGGCCGGCGCCGGCACCCGCTGGGGCTGGCCCTGCAGCGCCAGGACGCGCCGTGGCTGGCGCTGGCCGCGGCCCTGCCGGGCCTGCGCGACAGCCGCGAGCGTCCCGGCGACCGCATCGAGGCCTTCGACGGCCTGCTGCCGTTGGCCCAGGCCTGCGCCGCGATCGACGCGGCCCTGTTCGACCCGATCCCCGGGCAATTGCCCGAGGCGGCGGTGCCGGCGATCCAGTCCTCGCTGCTGGAAACCCGGCTGCTGCTGCAGGGCGACCCGGCGGTGCCGCTGAGCGTGGTCGCGCGCGCGATGGCGCGGCCGGGCGAGGGCGCGGCGGCGGAATGGAGCCGCGAGCTGCTGGCGCAATGGCCCGAACGCTTCGGCGCGACCGTGCCGCGGCGGCTGTGGACCGCGCTGGCGCATACCCGGCTGCAACGCGGCGACGCGGCCCGGCCGCTGTCGCCGTGGACCGCTTTGCTGGCGGCCTGGCGCGGCGCCCGCAACTGACCGTTGCAGGCCGGAACCGGGGCGGCGCGGCCGGCCCCGGTAGAATGGCGGCGTTGCGTTCCCCCTGCGCGCCCCCACTTTCAGCGTTGTGAATACTCCCTTCGTACCCTCCCGTTCGAGCCTGCCCGATGTCGCCTTCGACGCCGCCGCCGCGGCGCGTCCGCTGGACTGGGTCGGCATGTCCCACATCGCCTTGCCGCTGCGCATCGCCGGCGCCGACGGCGGCGCGATCCAGGTCGCGGCCTCGGTCGACGTTTCGGTCGACCTGCGCGACGCCAACGCCCGCGGCATCCACATGTCGCGCATGTACCTGCATCTGCAGAACGCCTTCGCCAGCGAAACGGTCACCCCGGCCGGCCTGCGCCGGGCGCTGCAGAGCCTGATCGACGGGCAGGGCGGCATTTCCAGCGCCGCGCGGCTGGTGCTGCGCTACGAGCAATTGCTGCTGCGGCCGGCCCTGGCCAGCGCCAACGCCGGCTGGAAGCGCTATCCGGTCGAGATCGACGCGCGCCTGATCGACGGCCACTTGCAGTTGGGCCTGCGTTTCGCGGTCGAATACTCCAGCACGTGCCCGGCCTCGGCGGCGCTGTCGCGCCAGCTCAACGCCGAGCGTTTCGCCGCCGATTTCGCCGCCGCGCATCCCTTGTCGACCGCCGTGGTCAGCGATTGGCTGGCCTCCGAGCGCGGCCTCGCCGCGACCCCGCACGCACAGCGCAGCCGCGCCGACGTGCGCGTGGAACTGCGTCCGGCGTTCGACGAACTGCCGCTGGTGGCTTTGATCGACGCGCTGGAAACCGCGCTGGCCACGCCGGTGCAGACCGCGGTCAAGCGCGAGGACGAGCAGGCCTTCGCCCGCCTCAACGCCGAGAACCTGATGTTCTGCGAGGACGCCGCGCGCCGGGTCGCCGCGGCGCTGTCGGCCGATCCGCGTATCGAGCGCTTCGACGCCGAAGTCGCGCATTTCGAAAGCCTGCACGCGCACGACGCGGTCGCCCGGGTCACCGGGCAGGGCGCGCGCGAGTAAGCCGCGGCCGTCGCCGATGCGGCGGCGGCGTCAGAACGATCGAAGCCGTGCCGGCCCATTCGGGCCGGCGCCGCGCTGCGCGCACGGACCGTTCGCGGCCCGCGCGCAGCGCAGAGCGAGCCTGCGCGCGCCAGCGAAACTGTCGTTTTTGCCGGCGGCGCCGATGCGCTGCGGCGGTGTAGGATCGGCGCCAGGAGGGCCGCACCGGCGCGGCAATGCATGGAGGCGTGTGCGACAGCACAATTTCAAGGTGGAAACCGTGATGGCCCCCTGCACCGGATACCGGGGCCCTTCGGCTATGCTCGGCACAGCAGACTGGTGACCGGAAGGGGCATGGGGACACCCTTGGGTGGAAGCTGGCGCGGCTGGTTGGCCGTGCTCGCGTTGTGGGCGGTGGCGACGATCGCGTCGGCGCAGTCCCTGGTCCTGCCTTCCGCAGCCTTGGCCGCCGCGCCGCAGGCGCAGCGCGACCCGTACGATCCCACCGGTTTCCGCGCGCCTTCGCTGAGCCTGTCGCGGCTGGTGCAGGGCGATCCGGTGCCGGCGCGGGTGCTGTCCGGCGAATTCGACAGCCGCTTCGAGGCCGTGTCCGGGCAACAGGTGTGGGCGCCCAAGGGCCAGCCGGCGTGGTGGCGGGTGGTCGTCAACCAGGACGTCGACGCGGCGATCGCGCCGCAGCTGACCATCGACCGGCCTTCGCGCCGCGAGATCGAGCTGTGGCGGCCCGGCGACGACCTGCCGCTGCGCCGCGCCATCTACGGCCCGGACATCGACCTCAACCATTCCACCCGGATGATCGTGTTCCCGCTGCCCAAGGGGCTGCACAAGGGCGACACGCTGTACCTGCGCATGCTCGCCGCCGACTTGATGCAGTCGCGGGTCGAGATCGAACCGCTGGCGATGGTCCAGCGCGAGGACATGATGCACGTCGGCCTGCGCAGCGTGGTGCTGACCGCGATGGGCGTGGTCGCGGTGCTGGCGTTCGGCTTCTGGATCGGCTTGCGCGAGCGCGGCTACGCCTATCTCGGGCTGACCCTGATCCTGCAGATCCTGACCCTGACCTCCGACGGCGGCGAGATGCGGGTGGTGCCGTGGCTCAACGAGATCGCCCCCGACGCGCGCACCAACATCGTGCTCAACACCGCCGCGGTGTTGGCCAGCATCCGCTTTTTGATCTTCTTCCTCGGCCTGCGCGCGACCCAGCCGCGGATCTCGCGCCTGCTCGACTGGTGCAGCTACTCGCTCGGCGGCCTGATCGTGGTGACGCTGTTCCGCACCTGGAAGTACAGCGCGCTGTTCGGCAACCTCAACCTGCTCGCGGTGGTCGCGCTGATCCTGTACGCGACCGTGGTGGCGGTGTGGCGGCGCCAGCGCGAAGCCTATTTCCTGCTGCTGGCGTGGCTGCCGCTGATGGCCTTGCTGGTGGTGTTGGTCGGCGCCAACCATCAGTGGTGGCCGGAATTCGACTGGCTCGAATACACCTTCCCGGTCGGCCTGGCGTTCGGCGGGCTGGGCCTGCTGCTCGGCCTGACCTCCAAGCTGCAACAGCTGCGCCGCGACCGCGACACCGCCAACCGCCTGGCCACCTACGACAGCCTGACCGGGGCGATGACCCGCGCGGCGATCTCGCAGAGCCTGCGCAGCGCGGTGGAAAGCGCGCACCGCTCGCGCCGGCCGCTGTCGGTGGTGTTCTTCGACATCGACCATTTCAAGCGCATCAACGACGAGCACGGCCACCGCGTCGGCGACGAGACCCTGCGCATCGTCGCCCTGCGCACGCGCAACCGCTTGCGCGCCTACGACCTGTTCGGCCGCTACGGCGGCGACGAGGTGCTGGTGGTGCTGGCCGACACCGCGCTGCGCGACGCGGTGCGGGTCGCCGAGCACCTGCGCGAATCGGTCAGCGGCAGCCCGCTGTCGATCGACGGCCGCCTGCTGCCGGTCAGCCTGAGCCTGGGCGTGGCCGAACTGGTGCCGGACGAGACGCCGGAGCAGTTGCTCGAACGCGCCGACGCGGCGCTGTACGCGAGCAAGTCCGCCGGCCGCGACCGGGTCACCGCGCACGGCGCCGAAGCCGCGCGCGAGGTGGTGTCGTGACGCCCGACGGCGGCGCGGCGCCGGCGCGGCTGCGCACCGGCGACGTGCTGCTGCTGCGCCACCGCGGCCCGCTGGCGGCGTTGACCGCGTGGTTCGGCGAAAGCCGCTTCGATCACGCCGCCGTGGTCGGCCGCGCCGGCTATCTGATCGAAACCGGTTCGGGCGGGGTGATCGAACGCCCGCTGGCCGAATGCCTGGCCGACGAGCGGCTGCTCGAAGCGCAGGCGCGGCGGCCGCTGGTCGCGCAGCGCCCGTTGCAGGACCCCGACCGCATCGCCGTGCTCGCGCATGCCTTGTCGCTGCGCCGTCCGGCGTTTTCCGGCGACCCGCTCGCCGCGCTCGGCCGCGCCGCGGCGTTGCGCGACCGCGAACTGCCCGACTCGGCGTCGCTGCGCGCGGCGTTGCGCGAAGCGCTGCTGCACGCCGCCGCCGACAGCGCCGGTGCGATGAGCGCGAGCGAATTCGTCTACCGCTGTTTCGCCGAAAACCCCGCGCAACCGCGCGGCCGGCTGGCCCCGAGCCTGCCCGCCGCGCCGCCGCCGACGCTGGCGTTTCCGCAACTGGACTGGGACGCGCTGTGGCCGCAGATCGGCGCGTGGCTGCGTCCCTCGCGGCGCGAGGCGCTGGGGCTGGCGGACGGCGACGCGCTGGCCGCCGGCTTGCATGCCGACACGGAAGAACTCGAACAAGCGCTGACCCAGGCGCGCCAGCGCCGCGGCCTGATGGAACGCGGCAACGCCTTGCTCGCGCTGGCGGGCCCGCGCCTGCCGAATCCTAAGTGCGTGCGCATGCGCGAGCTGGAGCTGTCGCCCTCGCTGCAAGCGATGGACCTGTAGGAGCGGCGCAAGCCGCGACCGCGCCAAAGCAACTACGACGAACGCCGCCCGCAGCCGGTCCGGCCGTCGTACGCGTTCGAAGTTGCGACGCGACCCGTTACCCCGCAGTCGCGGCTCGCGCCGCTCCTACAGGAAGATCGCAAGCCTCGACCGCGCCCTGTAGGAGCGGCGCAAGCCGCGACCGCGCCAGCGCAACGACGACGAAGGCCGCCGGCAGTCGGTCCACCGGCCGCGCGCGTTCGCAGTAGCGGCGCGATCGGTTACCCCGCAGTCGCGGCTCGCGCCGCTCCTACAGGAAGATCGCAAGCTTCGACCGCGCCCTGTAGGAGCGGCGCAAGCCGCGACCGCGCCAGCGCAACTACGACGAAGGCCACCGGCAGTCGGTCCACCGGCCGCGCGCGTTCGCAGTAGCGGCGCGATCGGTTACCCCGCAGTCGCGGCTCGCGCCGCTCCTACAGGAAGATCGCAAGCCTCGACCGCGCCCTGTAGGAGCGGCGCAAGCCGCGACCGCGCCAACGCAACCGCGCCGAACGCCGCCCGCAGCCGATCCAGCCGCCGTACGCGCTCGAAGTTACGCCGCGACCGGTCACCCCGCAGTCGCGGCTTGCGCCGCTCCTACAGGAAGATCGCAAGCCTCGGCCGCTCCCTGTAGGAGCGGCGCAAGCCGCGACCGCGAAAATGCAACTGCGACGAAGGCATCCGCAGCCCGCCGGGTCGCAGGCTTTACGGCGCCGCCTTGCCCGCCGCCTGCGCCCGCTCCAACACCAGCAGCGGATCGATCCGCACGTCGAACCAGTTCATGCCCCAATGCAGATGCGGCCCGGTCGCGCGGCCGGTCGCGCCGACCGCGCCGATCGTCTGGCCCTGGGCGATGCGGTCGCCGACTTTGACGTCGATGCGCGAGAGGTGCAGGAAATTCGAGCTGATGCCGTGGCCATGATCGAGCAGCACGGTGCCGCCGGTCAGGTACAGGTCCGGCGCGGCGAAGGTGATCACGCCCGCGGCCGGCGCCTTGACCGCCGTGCCGGTCGGCGCGGCGATGTCCATGCCCGAATGGCCCGAGCCTTTCTGCCCGTTGTAGACCCGCTGGTTGCCGAAACGGCCGCTGATGCGGCCTTGCACCGGCCACTGGAACGGCTGGGCGAAGTCGGGGCGTTCGTCGTCGCGCGCGCGCGCCGCGACCACCTGGGCCTGCTCGCGTTCGATCCGCGCGGCGATCTGCGGCGGCGGATTGACGGTTTTCGGCGGCACGCCGCTGATGTATTCGGTCGGGAAATCGCGCGGCGTCACCGCGATGCTTGCGCGCTGCGGCGCGCCGCCGGGCGGCTGCACTTCGATATTGAGCGTGCCGCTGGCGTCGCGGCCGACCCCGAACACCACGCTGCCATAAGCGGTGACCCGCAACTGCCTGCCGCCGTAGCGCACCACGCTGCCGGGCGGGACTTTGCCGATGACCATCGAACCCTGCGGCACCGAAGCCGGGAACACGAAGCGCGCATCGCTCGCCGGCGCCGCCGCGGGCGCGGCGGCGGCATCGGGAATGGTTCCTTGCGCCACGACCTGCGCCGACGCCGCCGGCGCCAGCGCGGCCGCGCAGACCAGCGCGGCCGCGCGCGTGGCCAGACTCATCGCGCGAACGCCAGACGCTGCCCGTTCGGCGCGCCGACCAGCGACACGCCGTCCCAGGCGAGCTGGCCGTTGACCCAGGTCGAGGCGATCCGGCTGCGGAAGGTGCGGCCCTCGAACGGCGACCAGCCGCACTTGGACAGCACGTCCTCGCGCGCGACCGTGTAAGGCGCGTCGTCGATCAGCACCAGGTCGGCGAAATAGCCTTCGCGCAGGAAGCCGCGCAAGTCCACGTCGAACAGCTTGGCCGGCGCGTGGGCGAACTTGTCGACCACCTGCGCGGTGCTCAGGCGGCCTTCGTGGACCAGTTCCAGCGCGGCGTTGAGCGCGAACTGCACCAGCGGCAAACCGCTCGGCGCCGAGGTGTACGGCCGCGCCTTTTCTTCCAGGGTGTGCGGCGCGTGGTCGGTGGCGAGCACGTCAATCACGTCGTTGGCGACCGCGCGGATCAGCGCCTCGCGGTCGGCCGGGTCCTTGATCGCCGGGTTGCACTTGATCAGATGGCCGAGCTTCTCGTAATCGCTGCGATCGAAGCGCAGGAAATGGATGCAGGTTTCGGCGGTGATGCGCTTGCCTTCGATCGGGCCCGGCTGGAACAGCGCCAGTTCGTCGGCGGTGCTGATGTGCAGCACGTGCAGGCGGGTGTTGTGCTTGCGCGCCAGCGAGATCGCCAGTTCGGTCGACTTCTTGCACGCCTCGCGCGAGCGGATGTCGGGATGGAACTGCGCCGGGATGTCGTCGCCGTACTTGGCCTTGTAACGCGCCAGTTCGGCGTCGATCATCGGCGTGTCTTCGCAGTGGGTGATGATCGGCGTGGGCACGTCGCGGAAGATCGCGTCGAGGGTGACCGGATCGTCGACCAGCATGTTGCCGGTCGACGCGCCCATGAACACCTTGACGCCCGGCGCGCTGCGCGGGTCCAGCGACTGGATCGCGGCGAGGTTGTCGTTGCTCGCGCCCAGGTAGAAACCGAAGTTGCCCCAGGCGCGGCCGGCCGCGCGGCGGTATTTGTCTTCCAGCGCGGCCGCATCGAGCGTCGGCGGGCTGGTGTTGGGCATGTCCATGAACGTGGTCAGTCCGCCGGCCACCGCGGCGGCCGATTCGGTCGCCATGTCGGCCTTGTATTCCATGCCGGGTTCGCGGAAGTGCACCTGGTCGTCGATCATGCCCGGCAGCAGGCGGCGGCCGCGCGCGTCGATCACGGTCTCGCCGGCGCGCGCCGACAGGCCGGCGCCGATTTCGGCGATGCGGTCGCCGTCGATGCGCAGGTCGCCGTCGTACTCGCGTCCTTCGTTGACCAGGCGGGCGTTGACGATCAGGGTCGATGGCATGAGCAATGTCCGGAAGGGTCGGGGGAGGCGGCGGCGTCTTCGGTGCCAGGCACCGGATCGTAGCCGCCGGGATGCAGCGGATGGCAGCGCGCCAACCGCTTGAGTGTGAGCCAGCCGCCCTTGAGCGCGCCGTAATGCGCGATCGCCGTCATCGAATACGACGAACAGCTCGGGTGGAAGCGGCAACGTTGGCCGAGCCAAGGGCTGATCCAACGTTTGTAGCCACGCAGCAGGACGAGGAGCAGACGGGCGATCACGTTTCCTTAATGCCGGCAGCGGTAGTGACGGTGCGGGGAAGGTTGCGGCGAAAGCCGCGCGCTGGGGCGTATTTTACGCTTCCGGCGGGCGTGTCGTGGGACGCGTGCGGTGCGGTTGCCGCGGGTGCCCCGGCAGGGTATAACAGCGCGCTTTCCCCAAAACAAGGCAAGTGCAAGACGAAGGTCCGCCGCGGCGCGAAACGCGTAGCCGTGCCGTCCGGGCCGGGCGAAAACCGGCCTTGCGCCGGATTTCACTTGCGGTCATCGAACGCATGTGCATTTGATGGCCGGGTGGGTCATGCTTGGCCCGCGATGCCTCCGGACCGCGTCCGGCGGCGCCCTCAGGGAATAGAAGGACAAGCCTGTCGTGGCAGTGAAAAAACCTGCGAAGAAGGCCGCCAAGGCCGCCAAGAAGACCGTCAAGCCCGTCGCGAAGAAGGCCGCCAAGCCCGCGGCCAAGCCCGCGCCGAAGAAGACGGCGGCGAGCAAGCCGGCGGTCAAGAAGGCGCCGGCCCCGGCGGCGGCCAAGAAGGTCGCAGCCAAGCCGGCCGCCAAGGCGGCGCCGGTCAAGGCCGCCGCGGCCAAGAAGGCGGCGCCGGCCAAGCCCGCGGCGAAGCCGGCCGCCAAGGCGGCGCCGGTCAAGGCCGCCGCGGTCAAGAAGGCGGCGCCGGCCAAGCCCGCGGCCAAGCCGGTCGCAGCCAAAGCGACGCCGATCAAAGAAACTGCCGCCGCCAAGCCCGACGTTAAAAAAGTTGAAGCGAACAAGCCTCAAGCTGTGAAGCACAAGCCCGCGCCCGGCGCGGCCCAGAACACCTCGCCGCCTGTCCGGCCCAGCGCTCCGGCGCCCGCAGCCAAGCAGGCCGTCAGCATCTCCGACCAAAGCAAGAACACAGTGACCCAGACAGCATCCAGCAACCCTCCCGCCGGCAAGCCCGCGTCCGCTGCGGCCCGTCCGGCCGGCAAGGTCGCCGTGGCGGTGACCACCAAGGCGCCGTCCTCGCCTGCGCCCAAGACCAAGACCAAGGTCGTTCCGTACAAGAACGATCCCGCGACCGGCCGTCCGATCGTGCCGGAGGGCTACAAGCCCGCCGCGGACGAGGAGTACATGAGCCCGCTGCAGCTCGAGTATTTCCGCCAGCGCCTGCTGCAATGGCGCACGGATCTGGTCGAGGAATCCAAGCAGACCATCGAGAACCTCAAGGACGAAGTGCGCGACGTCGGCGACGAAGCCGAGCGCGCGACCCGCGAGACGGAGAACTCGCTGGAACTGCGCACCCGCGACCGCTACCGCAAGCTGATCAGCAAGATCGACAGCACGCTCAAGCGCGTGGACTCCGGCGATTACGGTTTCTGCGTCGACACCGGCGAAGAGATCGGCCTGGACCGCCTTGAGGCGCGTCTGACCGCCGAGCGCACCATCGACGCGCAGGAGCGTTGGGAGCACATGCAGAAGCAGATGGGCGACTGAACCCGCCGGTCCGCGACTGACCAGGAAAGCCCGGCTCCGGCCGGGCTTTTTCGTTTTCGGCGCAGCGGTGGCGGCGCTGTGTCGTTCGCGGGAATGGCGATGAGTGGGGTTCGCGGTGCGCTCGCCAGCCGTCATCCCCGCGAAGGCGGGGATCCAGAGACTTCAGTCATGCCTCGATAAAGCCCTGGATGTTCGGCTTCGCCGAAGTAGAGCGGAGCCCGCGTTCGCGGGAATGACTGGCCGGTGGGTTTCGCTGCGTCCTCACCAGCCGTCATCCCCGCGAAGGCGAGGATCCAGAGACTTCCGAGTCATGCCTCGATAAAGCCCTGGATGTTCGGCTTCGCCGAAGTAGAGCGGAGCCCGCGTTCGCGGGAATGGCGGCAGGTGGGTTTCGCGGTGCGCTCGCCAGCCGTCATCCCCGCGAAGGCGGGGATCCAGAGACTTCAAAGCCATGCTGCGGCCGCGAACCGCCAGGATCGGTCCACGCTGCGCGGCCAAGACGCAGGCACGCTGCTTTTGCCGCCATCGCAGGAGTCCTTCATGAACGACCTTCGCCTCGCCCCGCGCCATCTGGAATTCATGCGCGAAGCCATCGCCCTGGCGCGCGCCAACGCCGCCGCCGGCGGCCGTCCGTTCGGCGCGGTGCTGGTCCGCGACGGGCAGGTCGTCGCGCGCGCCGTCAACCGCATCCTGGAAACCCACGACCCGACCGCGCACGCCGAATTGTCGGCGATCCGCGAAGCGGCGCAGGCGCTGGGCACGACCCGGCTGGACGGCTGCACGATCTACGCCAGCGGCCATCCCTGTCCGATGTGTCTGGCGGCGATGCACCTGTGCGGCGTGGCGGCGGCCTATTACGCGTATTCGAACGAAGACGGCGAGCCGTTCGGCCTGTCGACCGCCGCGGTCTATGCGCAGATGGCGCTGCCGCCGGAGCGGCAGCGCCTGCCGTTGACGCGGTTGTTGCCGGACGGCGAGGCGGGTCTGTACGCGCAGTGGGCGTCGCGCGGTTGAGGTGCGCAGGGGGATTGCAGCGTTCGTCGTAGTTGCGGTGTCGCGGTCGCGGCTTGCGCCGCTCCTACAGGGGCTGCGGCTGGTGCGTATCCGACTGTAGGAGCGGCGCGAGCCGCGACCGCGACGCCGCACCTACGACGCAACCGCCCCGCAGCCCGCCTCACTGCAAATCGCGCAAATCCAGCCGCCGCAGCTTCGGCGCCAGCTTCGCCGTCGCGCCGACCACGGCCAGGGTCATGCAGCCGCCGAAGATCACCGACGGCACCAGTCCCATCACCTTGGCCGCCAAACCCGATTCGAACGCGCCGAGTTCGTTCGACGAGCCGATGAAGATGCCGTTGATCGACGACACCCGCCCGCGCATTTCGTCCGGCGTGGACAGCTGCAGGATGGTCGAGCGCAGCACCACGGACACGCCGTCGCACATGCCCGACAGCATCAGCATCGCCGCCGACAGCCAGAACTCGCGCGACACGGCGAAGCCGATGATGCACAGGCCGAACCCGGCCACCGCCCACAGCAGCAGCCGGCCGGCGTGCTTCTGCGGCGGATGCCGCGACAGCCACAGCCCCATCAGCACCGCGCCGGCGGCCGGCGCCGCGCGCAGCACGCCGAGCGCTTCGGGGCCGTAATGCAGCACGTCGTGGATGAACGCCGGCAGCAGCGCCACCGCCCCGCCGAACAGCACCGAGAACATGTCCAGCGCCTGCGCGCCGAGCACGACCTGGTTGTTGAACACGAAGCGCAGGCCTTCGCCGATGCTTTGGAACACCGGCGCGCGCTCGGCCGGCGGCGGCGGTTCGGTGACCCGCAAGGTGATGATCGCGATCGCGCCGGCCAGGGCGAAGACCGCCGCGACCAGATACGCCGACGTCTTGCCGCCCCAGGCCACCAGCACGCCGCCGATGGCCGGGCCCAGCACCAACCCGGCCTGCATCACCACGCTGCTGACGCCCGCGCCGCGGGCGAAGTGCTCGCGCTTGAGCACGCGCGCGAACAGCGACATGTACACCGGCGACAGGAACGCGCGGACCACGCCGTTGATGGCGATCGCGGCGAAGATGGTGAAGGTGCCGATGCCGAACGCGCCGGCCGGCAAGGTCCCGCTGGCGACGCCGGCCAGCATCAGCGTGGTCAGCAGCAGGCCCAGGCAGGCGAACAGGCCGAGCTTGCGCCGCGGCAGATGATCGACCGCATAGCCGGCGAACAGGGCGAAGCAGAAGTAGGGCACGACCTCGGTGAGGCCGATCATGCCCAGCGCGAGCGGGTCGCGGGTGAGTTCGTAGACGTGCCAGCCGACCGTGACCGCGACGATCTGGTACGACAGCATCGCCAGCAGGCGATAGACCAGCAGGCCGACGAAGCCGGGGTTGCGCAGCAGCTGCGAGGCGGTGACCGGCCCGCCCGCGTCGCCGTTCGAAGCGGATCCGTTGTCGGATCCGGACGCGTCGGCGCGGGCGGCGTCGGAACTCACAGCCGTCGCTGCGCCTGCTCGCGGATGAAGGCCAGCAGCGCGGCCAGGCCGTTGCTGCGGGTCGGCGAGAGGTGCTTGGCCAAGCCGATGTCGGCGATGTAGTCGGCCGAGGTGGCGAGGATCTCGGTCGCGCTGCGGCCGGAGTACACGCGCAGCGCCAGGTAGATCAGGCCCGAGACGATCGCCGAATCGCTGATCGCATGGAAGCTGAGCCGGTCGGCGTCGCCGTCGACCACGATCCAGACCATCGACTGGCAGCCGAGCAGGCGGTGCTCCTCGGTCTTGTAGTCCTCCGGCAGATCCGGCAGCTTGCGGCCGAGGTCGATCAGGTATTGGTAGCGCTCGGACCAGTCGCTGAAGAACGCGAATTCGTCGCGGATCGCGGCCTGGGCGTCGGCGGCGCTGGGTTCGAGCGGGAAGGGCGAGGCGGGGAGGACGGGGGCGTTCATCGAGTCGTTAGGTGGCGGCGCGGGTCCGGGCAGACAAGGGCCGGCGTTCGAACGGCCGGTTTGGACAAAACCGGCTTCTGTTTGGAGGAAAGTCGCGGCGGGCAGCGCGAACGCCGGCGTTCGACGGCGCTTGCCGCTGAGCTTGCTCCCGGCGGCGCGCTTTCAAAAGCCCGTTCGGGCTGCGACGCCTGAAACGCCGCAGAGCGCAAAACCGGCGCCGGAGTCCGAACCGCGGATGCCGGCGCCCAGGCCCGCGATCAGGAGCCGGCCGTTTCGGCCTTCTCCAGCTCCGGACGCTTGCGCACCCAGCGCACGCCCTGCGGCGTGTCTTCGAGCAGGATGTTCTCGTCGGCGAGCTGCTGGCGGATCGCGTCGGCGCGGGCGAAATCGCGCGCCTTCTTGGCCGCGTTGCGCTCCTCGACCAGGGCCTGGATGCGCGCGTCGTCCTGGTCGCCGGCGGCGCCGGCGAACCACGCGGCCGGATCCTGCTGCAACAGCCCCAGGGCGAAGCCGGCGCCGAGCAGCTCGCGCTTGAGCCGCGCCTGTTCGGCCGGGTCGGTGGCCTTGCGCGCCTCCGAAGCGATGCGCGCGATCTCGGCCAGCGCCTGCGGCGTGCCCAGGTCGTCGTCGAGCGCGGCTTCGATTTCGGCCGGGATGGCGATCTCGCCGGCTTCGACGCCGGCCAGATCGCGCAAGGTGCCGTACAGCCGGTCCAAGGTGCGCGCGCTCTGCTCGATCAGCGCCGGCGACCATTCCAGCGGCTGGCGATAATGCGCCGACAGCAGCGAATAGCGCAGCGCTTCGGCCGGATGGCTCGCCAGCAGCTCATGCACGGTCTGGATGTTGCCTTCCGACTTCGACATCTTCTTGCCGCCGATGAAGTTCAGCATGCCGTTGTGCAGCCAGAACCGCGCGAACACCTTGCCGCCGTGCGCGCATTCGCTCTGCGCGATCTCGTTCTCGTGGTGCGGGAACATCAGGTCGTTGCCGCCGGCGTGGATGTCGATGGTCTCGCCCAGATGGGCGGCGGCCATCGCCGAGCATTCGATATGCCAGCCCGGGCGGCCGCGGCCCCACGGCGAGTCCCAGCCGGGCAGGTCGCCGCTGGAGGGCTTCCACAGCACGAAATCGCCGGCGTCGCGCTTGTACGGGGCGACCTCGATGCGCGCGCCGGCGCGCATGTCGTCGATGTCGCGGCGCGAGAGCTTGCCGTAGTCGGGGTAGCTCTCGATCGAGAACAGCACGTGGCCTTCGGCCTCGTAGGCGTGGCCGGAGTCGACCAGGCCCGCGATCATGGTCACGATCTCGCCGATATGCGCGGTCGCCGCCGGCTCGATGTCCGGCAGGCGCACGCCGAGCGCGCCCATGTCCTGGCGGTAGATCGCGGCGAAGCGCTCGGTGATGGCCGAAATCGGCACCTTCTGCTCGGCCGCGGCGGCGTTGATCTTGTCGTCGACGTCGGTGATGTTGCGGGCATAGGCCAGCGCGCCGTAACGGCGGCGCAGCAGGGCCGCCAGCACGTCGAACACGACCGGGCCGCGGGCGTTGCCGATGTGGGCGTAGTTGTAGACCGTGGGGCCGCAGACGTACATCGTCGGGCGGGCCGGATCCAGCGGGACGAACGCTTCGACCTGTCGCGACAGGCTGTTGTAGAGATGCAGGCTCATGGATGCGCTACTTGGGTTCGGGTTCATTCTAGCTGCGCTGTATGTCGGACGGGCCAGAATTCCCGCCCGGATACGGCATTCGGTCCGGTTTCGGCCGGTCCGCGACCGCGCCGGCGCGGCGCCGGGCGTCCGCGGCGGGCCCGGGGCGCGCGGGTCTAAAGGCGGGATTCAGGCCGTCCCGGCAGACTGCTCTTACACTTTATTCACGAATCCAGTGCCGCGAGCCCGATGAACCGACTTCTCCTGCAGGTCCCGATCCTGGCGCTGTCCGGCGCCGTGGCGGTCCTGTGGACGGCGCCTGCGCCGGCCCAAACGCAGCACACCACGGTGCTGCAAGCGGAGAACGTTCGCTTCGACTACGCCCAGGTGCTGCGGGTGACCCCGGTCTACCAGACCCTGCGCGCGACCACGGTCGAGCAGCAGTGCGACCCGGAGGAGGGCAAGGCCGATTCGCGCCTGCAGCGGGTCATCGGCTCGGTGCGCGAGGTCCTGGGCCGCGAGCGCGAACCCAAGCCCAGCACCGGCGAGAACTGCCGCCCGGTGCCGGTCGAGCGCGAATTCCGCCGCCCCATCGCCTACGACGTGGACTACGTCTACAAGGGTGCCCGGTTCCGCTCGCGCCTGCCCGAGGACCCCGGCAACAAGCTCAAGGTCCGGGTCGCGGTGACCCCGGTGGTGGCCCCGATCAGCACCGCGCGCTGAGCCCCGGCCCCGGTTACACCGCCTCCAGCTCCGCCGCTCCGAGCCCCGCCGCCCGGCGGGGTTCGCATTTGCGGCCTCCGCCGGCTTGCGCCCGCCGCCCGCGCATGCGAGCATTCGCGGCCTCATGAACCCGAACTACGCCGACGCCGACGTGCTGACCTCCGCCTACATGGCGGCGGGGATGACCTCGCGCGCGCGTCGACCGTTGCCCTGCCAATCCGCTGGGTGACGGCTCGCCGTCGTTCGTGTAACAAGCCGCACACACGAAAAGCCCAGCCTAGCGCTGGGCTTTTTTTCGTTCGGGAATCGGGAATGGGGAATCGGGAATCGGCACCGCCACACGCCGACGACCGCTTCCCCTCGCGACTGCCGGACACCGCGTCACCGCTTTGCCGACTCCCGATTCCCCATTCCCGATTCCCGGACCCAAGCCAACAATGAAGCACTTCCTCAACACCCAGGACTGGTCGCGCCCCGACCTCGACGCGCTGCTGGCGCAGGCCGCCGCGTTCAAGCGCAACAAGCTCGGCCATGAGCTGAAGGGCAAATCGATCGCGCTGGTGTTCTTCAACCCCTCCATGCGCACCCGCACCAGCTTCGAGCTCGGCGCGTTCCAGCTCGGCGGCCACGCCATCGTGCTGCAGCCGGGCAAGGACGCGTGGCCGATCGAGTTCGACCTGGGCACGGTGATGGACGGCGATACCGAGGAGCACATCGCCGAAGTGGCGCGGGTGCTGGGCCGCTACGTCGACCTGATCGGCGTGCGCGCGTTCCCGAAGTTCGTCGACTGGGCCTACGACCGCGAGGACGTGGTGCTCAAGGCCTTCGCCAAGTATTCGCCGGTGCCGGTCATCAACATGGAGACCATCACCCATCCCTGCCAGGAGCTCGCCCACGCGCTGGCCCTGCAGGAGCGCTTCGGCACGACCGACCTGCGCGGCAAGAAGTACGTGCTGACCTGGACCTACCACCCCAAGCCGCTGAACACCGCGGTGGCGAATTCGGCGCTGACCATCGCCACGCGCCTCGGCATGGACGTGACCCTGCTGTGCCCGACTCCCGAATACGTGCTCGATGAGCGCTATATGGGCTGGGCCGAGCAGAACGTCGCCGAGAGCGGCGGTTCGCTGAAGGTCAGCCACGACATCGAAAGCGCCTACGCCGGCGCCGACGTGGTCTACGCCAAGAGCTGGGGCGCGCTGCCGTACTTCGGCAACTGGGGCCCGGAGAAGCCCATTCGCGACCAGTACAAGCACTTCATCGTCGACGAAGCCAAGATGGCGCTGACCGACAACGGCGTGTTCAGCCATTGCCTGCCGCTGCGCCGCAACGTCAAGGCCACCGACGCGGTCATGGATTCGCCGAACTGCATCGCCATCGACGAGGCCGAGAACCGTCTGCATGTGCAGAAGGCGATCATGGCCGCTTTGATCTAGGAGATAGCGGACAGGAGTTAGGAGATAGCGAAAGGCGTTTCGTCGATCCTCCCAACTTCTCCGCACTCCCGCTTTCGCTATCTCCCAGCTCCTATTCGCTAACTTCTACCCTGGATTCCCCATGACCGACCGCAACATCGTGCTGGCTTTCTCCGGCGGCCTCGACACCAGCTTCTGCGTGCCTTACCTGCAAGAACGCGGCTGGGCCGTGCATACCGTGTTCGCCGACACCGGCGGCGTCGATGCCGAGGAGCGCGCCTTCATCGAACAGCGCGCCGCCGAACTGGGCGTGGCCAGCCACGTCACCGTCGACGGCGGTCCGGCGATCTGGTCGGGCTTCGTCAAGCCGTTCGTGTGGGCCGGCGAGGGCTACCAGGGCCAGTACCCGCTGCTGGTGTCCGACCGTTACCTGATCGTCGAAGCCGCGCTCGCGCGCGCCGCCGAACTCGGCACCAAGGCCATCGCCCACGGCTGCACCGGCATGGGCAACGACCAGGTGCGTTTCGACCTGGCGGTCAAGGCGCTCGGCGATTACGAAATCGTCGCGCCGATCCGCGAAATCCAGAAGGAACACACCGAAGTCCGCGCCTACGAGCAGAAGTACCTGGAAGAGCGCGGTTTCGGCGTGCGCGCCAAGCAGAAGTCCTACACCATCAACGAGAACCTGCTCGGCCTGACCATGTCCGGCGGCGAGATCGACCGTTGGCAGGCCCCGGGCGAGGGCGCGGTGGGCTGGTGCAAGCCGCGCGCCGAATGGCCGGCGCAGGCGTTGCAGGTGAAGCTGAGGTTCGAGAACGGTGAAGCGGTCGCCCTGAACGGAGAGGCCATCGCAGGCCATGTCTTGCTCGCTAAGCTCAACGGGCTTTTTGCTCAGTACGGCGTTGGACGCGGCCTGTACACCGGCGACACCACCATCGGCCTGAAGGGCCGCATCATCTTCGAAGCGCCGGGCCTGATCGCGCTGCTGACCGCGCACCGCGCGCTCGAAGAAGCGGTGCTGAGCAAGCAGCAGAACCGCTTCAAGCCGGACGTGGCGCGCAAGTGGGTCGAGCTGGTGTACGAAGGCTTCTACCACGACCCGCTCAAGACCGACCTGGAAGCGTTCCTGGCCAGCTCGCAGAGCACGGTCAACGGCGAAGTCACCCTGGAAACCAACGGCGGCATCGTCAACGCGGTGGCCATCGACTCCAAGCACATCCTCAACGCCAAGGGCGCGACCTACGCGCAGGCGGCCGACTGGGGCGTGGCCGAGGCCGAAGGCTTCATCAAGCTGTTCGGTATGAGCAGCACGCTGTGGGCGGAAATCAACCGCAAGGGCTGACGCCCTTGCCAGGAGTGAGCGCAGAGAAGTGAGGAGTGAGCGAAAGCCGCTCCTGCTTCTGCCCCTACTCACTCCTCACTTCTCTCCGCTCACTTCTCTTCCGCCATCCAAGCGAAAGAACCGAACCCGACCATGCTCTCCGAAGTCCTCAAACATCTCCACGTCCTGGTCTCCCACGACACCCGCAACCCGCCGCGCGATATCGGCACCGACGGCATCTTCGACTACCTGCGCAGCCAGCTGCCCGGCTTCCGCATCGAAGTGACCGACTTCGGCGCCGGCGCGGTGTCGATGCTGGCCGTGCGCGGCAACCCGCGCCGGCTGTTCAACGTGCACCTGGACACCGTGCCCTCGTCGGAAGGCTGGAGCGCGGACCCGCACGCGCTGCGCGTCACCGCCGACCGCGCGATCGGCCTGGGCGCCTGCGACATCAAGGGCGCCGCCGCGTGCCTGCTCGCGGCCGCCGCGGTCACCGACGGCGATGCCGCGTTCCTGTTCTCGACCGACGAAGAAGCCAACGACGCGCGCTGCATCGCCGGCTTCCTCGCCACCAACCACGGCTTCACCGAAGCCATCGTCGCCGAGCCGACGATGTGCGAAGCGGTGCTGGCGCATCGCGGCATCAGCTCGGTGCTGCTGCGCTTCCGCGGCGTTGCCGGCCACGCCTCCGGCGCCCACGCCATGCAGGCCAGCGCTTTGCACCAGGCGGTGCGTTGGGGCGGCAAGGCGCTGGACTACGTCGAAGCGCAGTCGCACCAGCGCTTCGGCGGCCTGACCGGGCTGCGCTTCAACATCGGCCGCGTCGAAGGCGGCATCAAGGCCAACATGATCGCGCCCAGCGCCGAGCTGCGCTTCGGCTTCCGTCCGCTGCCGTCGCAGTCCATCGACGGCCTGCACGAAACCTTCGGCACGCTCAGCGACGCCGGCGCGATCGAGCGCTACGAAGAAACCTTCCGCGGCCCCTCGCTGCCGGCCGGCGACGTGGCCGACGCCGAGAACCGCCGCCTGGAAGCGCGCGATCTCGCCGACGCGCTGAACCTGCCGATCGGCAACGCGGTCGACTTCTGGACCGAAGCCTCGCTGTTCTCCGCCGCCGGCCTGACCGCCATCGTCTACGGCCCCGGCGACATCGCCCAGGCCCACACCGCCGACGAATGGGTCGCGCTGGAACAACTCGAACGCTACGCGCGCAGCGTCGCGGGCATCATCGGGAGCAAGGCGCAATGAGCGTTTCCATGGACAACCACCTGCAGACCCGCCAGACCATCGTGCGGCTGCTGTCGAGCATGGCCTCGGCCAAGGAAATCTCGCAGTACCTCAAGCGCTTCTCGCAGCTCGATTCCAAGCGCTTCGCCGTGGTCAAGGTCGGCGGCGCGGTGCTGCGCGACGATCTGGCCGCGCTGACCTCATCGCTGGCGTTCCTGCAGGACGTGGGCCTGACCCCGATCGTGATCCACGGCGCTGGCCCGCAGCTCGACGAAGAACTGTCGGCCGCCGGCATCGTCAAGCGGACCGTCGGCGGCCTGCGCGTGACCTCGCCCGAAGCCTTGGCGATCGTGCGCCGCGTGTTCCAGTCGCAGAACCTCAAGCTGGTCGAAGCGCTGCAATCCGGCGACGGCCGCGCCACCTCGATCATCTCCGGGGTGTTCGAAGCCGAGTATCTCGACCGCGACACGTATGGTCTGGTCGGTGAAGTGAAGAAGGTCAACCTCGCGCCGATCGAAGCCAGCCTGCAGGCCGGCTCGATCCCGGTCATCGCCAGCCTCGGCGAAACCCCCGGCGGGCAGATCCTCAACATCAACGCCGACTTCGCCGCCAACGAACTGGTGCAGGTGCTGCAGCCGTACAAGATCGTGTTCCTGACCGGCACCGGCGGCCTGCTCGACGACAACGGCCGGGTCATCGACTCGATCAACCTGTCGACCGAGTACGAACACCTGATCGAGCAGCCGTGGATCAACGGCGGCATGAAGGTCAAGATCGAACAGATCAAGGACTTGCTCGACAAGCTGCCGCTGACCTCGTCGGTGTCGATCACCAAGCCGTCGGAGCTGGCCAAGGAACTGTTCACCCACAAGGGCTCGGGCACCCTGGTGCGGCGCGGCGAGCGCGTGCTGCAGGCCTCGCGCTGGGACGAGCTCGACCTCGTGCGCCTGCGCGGCCTGATCGATTCGGCGTTCGGCCGCAAGCTGGTCGACGGCTACTTCGACAACACCAGGCTCAAGCGGGCCTACGTCAGCGAGAACTACCGCGCCGCGATCGTGCTGATCGAAGCCGACGACGGCCGCACGTATCTGGACAAATTCGCGGTCCTCGACGACGCCCAGGGCGAAGGCCTCGGCCGCGCGGTGTGGCAGGTCATGCGCGAGCAGAACCCGAGCGTGTTCTGGCGTTCGCGCCACGGCAACCCGGTCAATCCGTTCTATTACTCCGAATCCGACGGCTGCCTGAAGCAGGAGAAGTGGAAGGTGTTCTGGTACGGCATGGACGGTTTCAGCGAGATCGCCGCCTGCGTCGATTACGCCGGCCGGCGCACGCCGACGTTGGAGGACTGAGATGGCCGGCATCGAAGCCTGGAACACGCAGCCGCGCCTGAGCGGCGAGCACGTGACCCTGGAACCGCTGACCCGCGCGCACGCCGACGGCCTGCGCGCGGCCCTGGCCGGCGGCGAGCTGGCCAAGGCCTGGTACACCAACGTGCCGGCGCCCGAAGGCGTGGACGCCTATATCGACGCGGCGCTGGCGATGCAGCGAAGCGGCGTGGCCTGGGCCTTCGCCGTGCTCGACGCGCACGGCGAGGTCGTCGGCTGTACACGTTACTACGACATGGACGCGGCCGTGCCGCGCGTCCAGATCGGTTACACCTTCTACGCCCCGCGCGTGCAGCGCACCGGCCTGAACACGCAAGCCAAGCTGCTGTTGCTGGGACACGCGTTCGAAACCTTGGGCTGCATTGCGGTAGGCTTCGAAACCAGCTGGTTCAACCTGGCCTCGCGCACGGCGATCGCGCGCCTGGGCGCCAAGCAGGACGGCGTGCTGCGCAATCACCGCCGTCATGCCGACGGCAGCCCGCGCGACACGGTCGCGTTCTCGATCATCGATGCGGAGTGGCCGGCGGTGAAGCGCAGTCTGCACTACAAGCTGGACCAACATTCGAACGGAGCGACGGTGCATGGCTAAGTCGATAGGCATCGTAGGCGCGCGCGGGCATGTCGGCGCCGACCTGGTCCGGCTGATCGCCGCGCATCCGCAGTTCGAACTGGCGTTCGTGTCCTCGCGCGAGCTGGCCGGGCAGAAGCTCGCCGACCATATCCCCGAGTACGCGGCCAAGAACCCCGAGCTGCGCTACAGCTCGCCGAGCCACGAAGAGCTGCCCGATCTGGGCGCCGACGCGGTGGTGCTGGCGCTGCCGAACGGCAAGGCCGCCGACTGCGTGGCCGCATACGACGCGGCCGGCGTCGACCCGGTCGTGATCGACCTGTCGGCCGACTACCGCTTCGACGACCATTGGTACTACGGCCTGCCTGAGCTGACCCGCGCGCAATTCCACGGCCAGCGCCGGATCAGTAACCCGGGCTGCTATGCCAGCGCGATGCAACTGGCGATCGCGCCGCTGCTGAACGTGCTGGAAGGCCCGGTGCAGTGCTTCGGCGTGTCGGGCTATTCCGGCGCGGGCACCACGCCCTCGGACAAGAACGACCCCGAGAAGCTGCGCGACAACCTGATGCCGTACGCGCTGACCGGCCATCTGCACGAGCGCGAAGTGACCCGCCACCTCGGCCATGCGGTCGAGTTCATGCCGCACGTGGCGCCGCATTTCCGCGGCCTCACCGTCACTTCGAACCTGCATCTGGAACGCCGCTTCGACCGCGAGGAACTGGTCGAGCACTACCACCGCCAGTACGACGGCGAAGCGCTGGTGCGGGTGACCGATGGCGCGCCGTGGGTCAGCGACATCGCCGGCAAGCATCACGTCGACGTCGGCGGCTTCGCGCTGTCGGAAGACGGCCGCCGCGTGGTGGTCGTGTCGACGCTCGACAATCTGCTCAAGGGCGCGGCGACGCAGGCCCTGCAGAACCTCAACCTGGCGTTTGGCCTGGACGAGCTGGCCGGCATTCAAGCGCACCCGCGACCGTGAGGTCCTGACGCGTCCCCTCGTCGCGAGGGGCAGGGGATCCGTTCGGCCGCGCGCAGCCGCAGGCGAACGCCGCGGCCGGCGGATCCCTCAGGCGTCCTTCTTGCGAAGGATCTCTTGGTAGGGAATCCGGCCACGTTCGGCCGGGCGTTCGGAGTACCACCCCATGCGTCTGTCGCGTTACTTGCTGCCCACCCTGAAGGAAAACCCCGCCGAGGCGCAGATCGCCTCGCACCGCCTGATGCTGCGCGCCGGCCTGATCCGGCAAGAGGCCGCCGGCATCTATTCGTGGCTGCCGGCCGGCCTGCGCACGCTGCGCAAGATCGAAGCCATCGTGCGCGAGGAAATGAACCGCGCCGGCGCACTGGAACTGCTGATGCCGACCCTGCAGCTGGCCGACCTGTGGCGCGAAAGCGGCCGCTACGACGCCTACGGCCCCGAGATGCTGCGCATCCGCGACCGCCACGAGCGCGAGTTGCTGTACGGGCCCACCAACGAGGACATGGTCACCGCGATCTTCCGCGCCAACGTCAAGAGCTATCGCGCGCTGCCGATGAACCTCTACCACGTGCAGTGGAAGTTCCGCGACGAACAGCGCCCGCGCTTCGGGGTGATGCGCGGCCGCGAGTTCCTGATGAAGGACGCGTACTCGTTCGACATCGACGAAGCGTCCGCGCGCCGCTCCTATCGACGCATGTTCGTCGCTTACCTGCGCACCTTCGCGCGCATGGGCATCCGCGCGATCCCGATGCGCGCCGAAACCGGCCCCATCGGCGGCGATCTTTCGCACGAATTCCTGGTGCTGGCGCAGACCGGCGAATCGGCGGTGTATTGCGACAAGGCCGTGCTCGAGCTGCCGATCCCCGGCGCCGGCGTGGACTACGACGGCGACCTGGAACCGATCGTGCAGCAATGGACCGCGCCGTACGCCGCCACCGAGGACGTGCACGACATCGAACGCTTCGAACGCGAAGTGCCGGCCGAACGGCGGGTGCAGACGCGCGGCATCGAAGTCGGGCAGGTGTTCTACTTCGGCACCAAGTACTCTGCGCCGATGAAGGCGCTGGTGGCCGGCCCCGACGGCGGCGAGAAACCCATTCACGGCGGTTCCTACGGCATCGGCGTGTCGCGCTTGCTCGGCGCGATCATCGAAGCGGGCCACGACGACGCCGGCATCGTCTGGCCCGACGCGGTGGCGCCGTTCAACGTCGGCATCGTCAACCTCGACCCGGGCGATGCGCAGATCGACGCCGTCTGCGCCGGCGTGCAGGGTTCGCTGGAAGCGATGGGCCTGGACGCCTTGCACGACGACACCGACGAGCGCCCCGGGGTCAAGTTCGCGCGCATGGACCTGCTGGGCCTGCCGTGGCAGCTGATCGTCGGCCGCCGCGGCCTCGGCCAGGGCACGGTCGAACTCAAGCGCCGCGCGACCGGCGAACGGCTGACGCTGGCGCCGCATGACGCCGTCGGATTCATAGGAGATAGGCAATAGGAGATAAGAGATAGCGAAAGCGCAACGTTGCCGCGTTTGCTATCTCCTAACTCCTGATCGCTATCTCCTCGTCCTCCCACCCGATCTATCCGAGCCCCCCCATGTCCGATCTGCTTTGGCAAAAACCCGGCGTCAAGGTCGACGCGCGCATCCAGAACTTCCTCGCCGGCGAGGACGTGATCCTCGACCGCGAGTTCTTCGTGTTCGACATCCAGGCCAGCCGCGCGCACGCGCAGGGCCTGCAGCAGATCGGCATCCTCACCGCCGATGAACTCGACGGCCTGTCGCGCGAACTCGACACGCTGGCCGACGACTTCCAGGCCGGCCGCTTCGTGCTCGACGAGCGTTTCGAAGACGGCCATTCGGCCATCGAAGGCCGTCTGATCGAACGCCTCGGCGACGCCGGCCGCAAGATCCACACCGGCCGCAGCCGCAACGACCAGATCCTGGTCGCCACGCGTTTGTGGCTGAAGGACCGGCTGGCGCGCGTCTACGCGCTGTGCCGCGAGACCGCCGACGTCGCGCTCGCGCGCGCCGGCGCCGAACGCGAGCTGCCGCTGCCGGGCTACACCCACTTGCAGCGCGCCGTGGTCTCCAGCGCCGGCATGTGGTGGGCGGCCTGGGCCGAGGGCTACATCGACAACGCCGTGCGCGCGCGGCAGACGCTCGACTGGGTCGACGCCAACCCGCTCGGCAGCGCGGCCGGCTACGGCGTCAACCTGCCGCTGGCGCGCGACCACACCACCGCCGCGCTCGGCTTCGGTCGCATGCAGGTGGCCGCGGCGTACGCGCAGCTGTCGCGCGGCAAGTTCGAACTCGGCGCGATCGACGCGCTGTCGACCGCCTTGCTCGACCTGCGCCGCCTCGCCTGGGACCTGAGCCTGTTCACCAGCGCCGAATTCGGCTTCGTCGCGCTGCCGGCCGAATACACCACCGGCAGCTCGATCATGCCGAACAAGCGCAACCCGGACGTGATCGAACTGATGCGCGCCAGCTACGCCGCCGCCGCGGCCGCGCGCGCGGAGATCGAACACCTGCTGTCGCTGCCGTCGGGCTACCATCGCGATCTGCAATTCTCCAAGGGCGCGATCTTCCACGCCTTCGGCCGCGGCCTCGGCGCGCTGGAGCTGTTGCCCGACCTGCTGCGCAACCTGGAATGGAAGCCGCAGGCGATGCGCGCCGCGCTCGACCCGTCGATGTACGCGACCGACCTCGCGGTCGATCTGGCCCGTCAGGGGCTGCCGTTCCGCGACGCCTACAAGCAGGCCGCCGACCCGGCGCGCTGGGCGCAGGGCGATCCGGAAGCGAGTCTGGCCGCGCGCGTCTCGCCCGGCGCCGCCGCCGATCTGCGCCTGGACGTGCTGCAAGCGCGATTGAAGGAACTCACATGAGCGTCGCGGCAAAGGACTTCGCCGCGCAGCCTTTGCCGAACTGGCGCCGCGCCGTGCTCAAGGTCGGCAGCAGTCTGCTCGCCGGCTTCGAAGGCGGCGGGCTCGACCCGCGCTATGCCGCGGGGCTGGCGCGCTTCATCGAAAGCGCGCGCGAACAGCAGCGCGAGGTGGTGTTGGTCTCGTCCGGCGCGGTCGCTGCCGGACGCAGCCGGATCAAGGCCGGCGGCGACGGACTGGTGCTGCGGCAGGCGCTGGCCTCGCTCGGCCAGGCCTCGCTGATCGCGTTCTGGCAGCAACTGTCGAGCGTGCCGGTCGCGCAGGTGCTGCTGACCCACGATGACCTGCGCAACCGCCGCCGCTACCTCAACGCGCGCGCTTCGCTGCGCGAGCTGCTGCGCCTGGGCGCGCTGCCGGTCATCAACGAAAACGACACCGTCGCGGTCGACGAGCTCAAGCTCGGCGACAACGACAACCTTGCCGCCGCGGTGGCGTCGCTGGTCGACGCCGACCTGCTGCTGATCGCCACCGACATCGGCGGGCTCTACAGCGGCCACCCGCAGCGCGACCCGAACGCGCGCCCTATCGAGCGCGTCGCTGCGGTCACGCCCGAACTGCTGATCGCCGCCAGCGGCGGCGCGAGCGCGCTCGGCACCGGCGGCATGCGCACCAAACTCGAAGCCGGGGCCAAGGCGGCCACGGCCGGCGTCGCCACCGCGCTGTTCTGCGGCCGCGACAGCGAAGTGGTGGACGCGCTCGCCCAAGGCCTGCTGCACGGCACCCTGATCGCCGCGCAAAGCGACCGCCTGCGCGCGCGCAAGCAATGGCTGCGCCACGCGCCGGCCAGCGGCTGCCTGCGCATCGACGCGGGCGCGGCGAATGCGCTGCGCGTGCGCGGCGCTTCGCTGCTGCCCGGTGGCGTGGTGGAGGTCGAGGGCGAGTTCCGTCGTGGCGATGTGGTCGAACTGCGCGTGGCCGGGGACGGCGACGCGGTGGGTCGCGGCTTAGTGCAGTACAACTCGGCTGAGCTTGGGCGCATCAAGGGCCGGCACAGCCGCGATATCGAAGCGGTGCTGGGCTTCGGTTATGGCGAATCGGTGGTGCATCGCGACGATCTGGTGATGATCGGCGGCCGCGCTTCCGAATCGGTGGAGGTGGGCGGAACCGAACCGGCGTCCGCGCACGCCAGCAACGAGGTGTCGCAATGAGCGGTTACGTAAGAACTCTGGCCGAACGCGCCCGCGCAGCGTCGCTCGTCCTGGCTGCGCTCGACGGCGCGGAACGCGCCGCACTGATCGCGGCGATGGCCGACCGGCTCGACGCGCAGACCGACGCCATCCTCGCCGCCAACGCCGAAGACCTCGCCCGCGGCGAAGCCGCCGGCCTCAGCGCCGCCATGCTCGACCGCCTGCGCCTGGATCCGCCGCGCTTGAGCGCCATCGCCGGCGCGCTGCGCGAAATCGCCGCGCAGCCCGATCCGCTCGACGGCGTCACCCGCAGCGAGACGCGCCCCAACGGCCTCATCATCGAACGCAAGCGCGTACCGCTGGGCCTCATCGCGATGATCTACGAATCGCGCCCCAACGTGACCGCCGACGCCGCCGCGCTGTGCCTGAAGGCCGGCAACGCCGTGCTGCTGCGCGGCGGCTCGGAAGCGCGCGCCAGCAACGCCGCCATCGCCGCCGCCCTGCACGCCGCGCTGTGCGAACGCGGTCTGCCCGAAGCTGCGGTGTCGCTGATCGAAGACACCGCGCGCGAACACGTGCTGGAACTGCTGCAACTGTCCGACCTGATCGACCTGGCGATCCCGCGCGGCGGCGAAAGCCTGATCCGCTTCGTCGCCGAACACGCGCGCGTGCCGGTCATCAAGCACTACAAGGGCGTCTGCCACCTCTACGTCGACCGCGCCGCCGACCTCGATCTCGCGCTGAACCTGCTGGTCGACGGCAAAGCCTCGCGTCCCGGCGTCTGCAACGCGCTGGAAACCGTGCTGGTGCACCAAGACATCGCCGAAGCGTTCTTGCCGCAAGCGTTGGCCGCTTTGGCCGCGCGCGGCGTCGAAGTCCGCGGCTGCGAGCGCGTGCGAGCGCACGCGCCGCAACTCGCGCTGGCGAGCGAAGCCGACTACGCCGCCGAATACCTCGACCTCATCATCGCCGCGCGCGTCGTCGACGACCTCGACCAAGCCCTGGCCCACATCGCCCAACACGGTTCCGATCACACCGAAGTCATCGCCACCGCCGATGCGGCCACCGCCGAAACGTTCGTGCGTCGCACCCGCAGCTCCGCGGTGATGGTCAACGCCTCCTCGCGCTTCAACGACGGCGGTCAACTCGGCCTCGGCGCCGAGATCGGCATCTCGACCACCCGCCTGCACGCCTACGGCCCGATGGGCGTCGAATCGCTGACCATCGAGCGGTTCGTAGTGCGCGGGGCGGGGCAGGTGCGGCACCCTGAGTCCCTGAACCACTAACCTCCGCGCACCGCCCTGGGCTACCTGTAGGAGCGGCGCAAGCCGCGACTGCGGGGTCGCCAGCTTGCGCCGTAAGCGAGGATTCGCGGTCGCGGCTCGCGCCGCTCCTACAGGGAGGCAGCCGATTGCCGCGCAGGGTCTCAGCGCCAGCGCCGCCGCCGTTTCGCGCTCGTTGGCCGCGACGCCGCCGTCGCCGATGTTTCCTTGCACGGCAGGCACACGCGACCGAACCCGCCCGCACCGTCCTTCAGCGCCGGATCGAAAAACTCCGCCTGCTCCTTGATCTTGCCGCAGCGCGAACAGGTCTTGAGCTCCTTGCTCGCCAACCCCGCCGCCTGCGACTGCACCTGACTGACCGCTTCGGAACGATGCTCGCCGAGCGCGATCTCCACCAGCCGGTACAGACGCTCCGACAAGGTCGCGACCGGGTCGTCGCCCAGGTTGAACCGGTTGATACGCAAGAACCGATAGCCGTAGCTCTCCAGCGTCAGCTGGCGCTCGACATCGGCCTCGTGCAGATAGCGCTCGTGATTGCCGACATGGATATGCCGGCCCTTCTGGAAGTGGTACTCGAACCCGTCGTACTCGATCACGATCTGGATCGGTCCCTTCGGCGACTGGTACGTCACCAGGAAATCCACGCGCCACGCCGGGTGCTGGTAAGTCGGGTCCAGTTGCTTGAGGTAAGCGCCGACCTCGAACTGGGCGAACACGTCGATCCCCTCGATGTTCTCCTGATAGAACGGCGTCTTGTGCAACCAGTCCAGCACCCGCGCTTCCATCGGGCTGGACGCATCGACCTCGTCTACGTCCGGCAAACGCGCAGCGTGGTTCAGCACATTGGCGTAATGGTGCAAGGCCTGCCCGATCGCGCCGCGATACTCGCTCAGCGGCTTGGAGTGGACGAACCAGACCATTTCCTGCGCGCGGCTGAAGCCGACGTTGAGGCGCTGCACCTTGAGCTTTTCCTCCACCGCCTGCTGCGCATCGGTCAGTTCGACCGGGAAGACGTAGTTCAAGGCGTCGTTCCCGGCCGTGGCCACCATCGAATAGAAAATGATGTTGCGCTCCTCGCCCTGGCAGCTGTCGAAGGTCATCACCTTGAGCCGCAGCCGGCGCTCGAACTCCGCGCCCTGGGCATGACTGAACAAGCGCTTGGACAGGTAGGTCTGCTGCTCGCGGAACGGGGTGATGATGCCCACCGTCGGCGGATCGTCTTCTTCGATCAGCTCCAGCAACCGCTCCAGGATGAAGTCCGCCTCGGCCTCGTTGGTGCCGCGGGTGACCTTCTTGTCGGTGGTGTCGACCTGATCGAAGCGGATCACCTCGTCGACCGGCACGCCGCGGATCTTGATCGCCTGAAGCTGGTGGCCGTAGAACGTCCCCGACGAATAGCCGATCAGCTCCTGATACGAACGGAAGTGCTTGCGCAGCATCACCGAGTACGACGCCGCATGATTGCAAAACTCCAGGATCGAGCGCTTCACGTCGAACATCGACAGCCGCTGCAAGGCGTCGGCTGCGTCGCTGACGTTGCTGCGGAAATAGTGGGTCAGCTCGCCGCGGTACTTTTCGTTCTGTTCGATGCTGGCATTGGACGACTTGACGTTCGAGAACTGCTTGTCGTCGCCCAGCACCACCACCTTCTTGGCCCGCAGCAGCGCCGGAAGCGCCTGCGCGACGGATACCTGCGAGGCTTCGTCGATGACGACGACATCGAACAGGTCCGGCGCCAGGGGCATGAATTCGCCGAACTCGCGGATGCTGGCGATGATGACCGGGAAGCTTTCGCGCACCTGCCCGAACTTTTCCTCGGGAAACTTCTGCCGGCTCGCAATCACGCCGGCCAAGGCGCGAGCATCCGAGCGGTAGTTGTCCATGAAGCCGATCAGCCGCTCGTCCACGTGCGAGTTCATGACCGACGTGTTCAAGCGTTCGAGCTGGGTCTTGGTCCCCACATAGTCGATCTGCGGCGCCGCGGCGAAGGCCTCGCGCGTGCGCAGCCAGCCGCTGAGGAAACGCACGACCAGCGGCCACAGGCGCGCATCGTCCTTCGGCCGTTCCAGCAATTTGTCGAGGATCGTCGGGTCGATCCGGCGCAGCAGCGAGAACGCCTGCGCCGCGGCGGGCGCGATGGGATCGACGGGGCGCGCCATCGCCAGCCAGCGCCAAGCCGCGGGCAGGGCGTGTTCCAGCTCATGCCCGGCCAGCTTCAGCCGCAAGGCATTGCCGCCCGCCACCACGGCTTGCAACTGCGCCGCCGACGCCTTCAGCATCAGCGGTTGGCTGACCGGCAGCAGATTGATCTGGCGTTCGAGTTCGCGCACCTGCGCGCCGCGGAAGAGGTAGCCCAGCACCGGCATGCGCAGCTGCTGGTAAGCGAGCAGCGCGGCGCCGAGCGCGCGCAGTTGGCCGGCGTCGAGTTGTTCAAACAGGTTCCAGGGACAGGGCGCCGCGTCCTTGAGGAATTCGGCCAGCACCAGCTCCAGGCTCAGGCGCTCCCACAGCGTAGCCGGCGAATAGTCGCGCTCCTCGAACACTTTCAGCAGATAGGCTTCCAGGTCCGGCAGCACCGGCGCGATGGCGTCCAGCTCGGTCAGCAGGCGCGCGTCCTTGCAGCGGCGCAGTTGCTCCAGCAATGCCGGTTCCATCTCGGCCAAGCGGCCTTCGTCCTGATGCATCGCCTGCACTGCCGCCAGTTCGATCGCGCCCAGCGTGGTCACGGTGCGCGCGATCTGCTGCTTCAGGTCCGCGGCCTTGTCCTGCCGCTCGGCTTCCAGCCGCGCCTGATTGGCCTTCATCGCCTTCGCATACGCGCCGATCTGGCTGATGGTCTGGTTCGAGGTCAGCTTCTTGAAGTTCGCCGCCTGCTGACCCAGGCGCAGCAGCGGATTCGGGAAATCCGGATCGTGCCGCACCCGCGACATCGCCTCGGACAGCTTGTCGTACACCACGTCCAGCGCCTCGGTCTTGTCCGACAGCACCAGGCACGAGCGGTGATTGAACGCGCAATCCGCGGCGATGGCGGTGATGGTGTGGCTCTTGCCGGTGCCCGGCGGCCCCGCCACCACGACGATCTTGCCTTGCGGGTGGCGCACCGCCAGCAGCACCTTGCGCTGCTCCTCGTTGAGCGGAATCGGCGAGTCGTAGACCACCCGGTCGACCATCGGCAGCGCGTCCCACTGCGCTTCCACCTCGGCCGCGATGGATTTCGGATTCTCGCGCAGCACGCCGCCGACGATGCCTTCGAATAGATCGACCACCGCCGATCCGCCCTTGTTCAAGGCATCCAGAATCTCCTCGTAATCGTTGATGAGCGCTTCGTCCGCACGCTCGAACGCGGCCAGATACAGCGCACTGGAAAGCCCCACCTGCGCCGTACCCGCATCCAGCGCGGTCGACGACAGCTCGATTTCGCCGCCCAGGTCGACTGCATTGGCCACGCGCCGGAACAGCAGGCGCGCCTCCTCGTACACCGACTGCTCCGGCTTGAGGTAGGTAATGCGCTCGGGAATCGGCGACACCCAGGCGCGGTTGAGGCCGGCCGCCAACTCTTGCAGGACGAAGTCGATCGCCTTGCGGTTCGCATACAGATGATTGACCAGCTTGAGCTTGTAACCCGCGCCGCTGGGCTCGCGCTGCACTTCGATCGGCAGGAAGAACAACGGATACTGGTTGCCCTTGAACTTCACCGCGCCGAGGTACAGATACAGCTGCAAATTGTCGCTGGTGGCGACATAGGTTTCGAGATCGCGGAATTCCAGGTACGCATCGGCGGCGACGAAGCCTTCGAAGAACGCCAGCAAGGCCTGCCGCGTCCCGTCCAAGGTCAGGAACTGCGGGATCGCTTCCAGCAGCGGCGCCGGCTCCTGCGTCGCCAGCAGCTTGGCCAGTTGCTCGGGCAGGATCCGCGACAGGTCCGAACAGACCCGTTCGACCAGATCGCGCTCGGCCGCGTGCAGCGAATCCACCACCCAGTAGGCCTGCGTGCGCAACGGGCCGTCGAGGTGGGCGATCAGCGGCCGGATGATGTGCTCGGACACCTTGTCGGCCAGATGCTGCTGCACGCCGTCGATCCACCGCTCGGGGTCCTGTACCGCGCTTGCGTAGGTGCTGACCGCCAACGCGCCGACCTCATGGCCGACCAGTTCGATGGACGAGGCGGGAATCGCGTTGACCTGCTCCTCGATGACCTTGCGCAACACCGGGCTGATCGGCCGCACGTACTTGCGCGGCGCGATGCCCAGCGCCAGATCCTCGCCGGTCGGCCGGCTCAGCAAAGCCCACAGGTCGCGGTCCAGGTTCGGATACGGCGAAGTGCGCAAGCCCGAGCGGAACCCGCTTTCCGACGTCAGCACGATGCGCCGGCGCGGCGCCTGCTGGCGTTTGAAATCCGAATCGAGAAAATCGCGGAAATACTGGCTGACCCGCGAGGCGATCGGCCTCAAATGGGATTTCAAAGCATCCATCGCATGCACCGTCGTTATGGAGCCAGCCGCCCGCCAGCGGACGATCCCTGGCCTTGCGCGCGGTCCCCGTTCTTGAGGGGAAATGCTACCGCGATTTTCCACCCGCCCGCCTGACGCCGCGTGGCGCCGAACTCCCCGCGCAACCCGCGGTTGCCCCCTGTAGGAGTGGCGCGAGCCGCGACCGCGAACCCACCCGTTCGCGTCGCAACCGCCTACCGAATCAAAGGCCACCCGACAACGAGATAAAGTGCGGTTGGCACAGTGTCCTTATCCAACCATCGACAATCTGTTCCGAAGCCTCAGCACCGCAGACCTCGCACATCGCCTCGCTTTCGTAGCCAATATCGACCAGATGCGACTTGGCCGGGTGATCCCATGGATCGATCCGGAACTCCAGATGCCCGTATTTCTGGAACGCCTCCACGATCGTCACCTCGGACGGCAGGCTGTCGAACGCCTTGTCCACCAAAGGCAGCCAGCCTTTGCCGCAGGTTTCCTCAATCCACTGCTTCGCTTCGTCCCGCGTCATTCGTCGCGCCTACAGAAAGGGAGGGTAGGTTTCGTCAAGCGTCCATACTCGCAGCCAACAAACACCACACCGGCAAGAACAGAGGACTGGCGTAAGCCAGAAACTTGATCGCCCCGACCGACATGGCTTGCCCGCCACCGCGAGCCCAGAACGGCGACAGCAACCCGAACTGCTGGATCTTGCGCGCTCCGTCGGCCCACAGCACCCACAACGCCAACAGCACGAACAAGACGAAAACACTGCCTAGCCACGCAAGCACACATAGGGGTTGAGGTCTTGCGGGCGGAAGTAAGCGAACATACCTCGCGGCACGCTGCTGAACACGACGCCCCAGCCCCGGACCATCCACGGCACCGTCGCGGCCACCGCGAAAATGCGCATATAGCGCTGGCCTTCTTCGAACTGCGGCCCGGCGGTCGCCGCGAGGTGGCGCATTCCGACCCGGAAGTTGTAATAGATCAGCCCCAGGCAAAGCAGCCAGAAACCATCGGCGATCGAGCTCATCCGTGTCCCCTGGGCCCGCCCCCGGGAACCCGCGTGGCCGGAGCATGGCACAGCGGTTGCGGCGCCCGCACCTGCCGCCCCGAATCCGCGGCGGCCCCCTGTAGGAGCGGCGCGAGCCGCGACCGCGGGGGCGCCAGCTCGCGCCGTATGCAGGGATTCGCGGTCGCGGCTCGCGCCAATCCTACAGGTAGCGGTCGGCGCTACGGTGAGGTGTTCTTGCGTGGACGATGGAGACAATTCGTCGCATAAGTCTGTCGCTAACACAGCAGAATCATCTCCGATTCGTCAAAAGTCTTGTTCACTGGATCGATCAACACGATCAGGTTTTTCGAAGCGCATATCCGCAGCTCTGGAATGTCCACCAACGCGCCAAAGCCAAGAAGTGGCTGGCCAAAGAGTTGAACGGTAGTAGCCACCTGTTGTCCTATCCGCAAACAAGTGAGTACATGAAAGTGTCTCGGCGCTTCTGGTCTGACTTCGTCGATTTTTTCAATCGGTAGGATGCGCAGCCCGGTGGCTCTGAACGCGTTGTCATTAGGTTCGGCCTCGATCCACGCCCGGTACTGAGCGGCGCCAGCGGTCTGGATGAAGGGATCCCCCAGTGCCCAGACGGTCATGAGGTAAGCGATCTTGCCAAGGCCATGGGCGACCTCGCGCCGATCATAGGAAAACCGGGATCTGATTCTTGATTCGAGCTGCTCGGATCCTTCTACGATGACGCCGCGTCCTTTTCTGCCGAGTCCCTTTTGGACTTTGGCTAGTTCTTCCCTTGCCTCACCGCCAAAGCCTCGTGCGCCGACGATTTCGCCGGTAATAGGGTCCTTAACTACGGGCACCCGCAGTCTGGTGTTCAACGAGTTCTTGCCGAAAATTACATCCACTTCCGAGCCATCTGCAACCAATTGGCCGCGCGCTTTCATTGTCGATGGTCCGGTGCGCGTTTCGATGCCCAGTATGGATGCTTGAAAGTTTACAAGCGGAGCATGAATCAAGCGGCTGTCGATAGACGCGCCGTAGTCGGTGTTTTTTTGCAGACTGGCTTTGAGTGCGAAGCCGTTTGGGCCGCCCAATGCGTCAGGAACAACATGTTCGCGATTGGTCTCGATGTCAGAAACCAGTCGAGTGGTATAGGGGCAGATCAGATTGTCCATTGACCATTGAACGCGCAGGTTCTGAGGTTGTCCGAGCGCAGCACAATACTCTGGTGTTGCTAAAGGTCATGGCAGCGGGGGTAGAGAAGCCATGGTGATTCGCTCCAGATCTGCGGCCGCCGTGTGCTCGCCGAGCCGGCGGATAAGCAGTGGTACCGCGGCTTCTAGCCACGCACGCTCTTTATCAGGCATCCGAGTTAGCGGGAGCTTAGCTTGAAATTTGCGCGCGGCATCTGCGTCCCCTGAATTTGTCGACAATTCGGACAGCTTCCTTAGCACAGCTTTGTCTATCTGAAAGTTCGCGGCGCTGCCTTTGTTCGATTCCCCGAGCTCGTGGAAGATGGTGTAGATAAAGTACGCCATGGATGGTAATGGCTCTTTTCCCGCAAGGTGACCACGCCAGCGGCGATGCGCCAGTTCGACGTATTCTGATACAGCAAACGACTGAGGTTCAGAGGGGTATCGAGTTCGCGTGACGTGAGCGTGGACTTGGTCGGACACCCGAAAGGAGGAATGAAGCTGCGCTGTGCGTGTCGTCGTTGCCGTATCTTCGATCTCTTGCAGATCTTCAGCTTCTGCTGATTCGAAATCGAATCGGAGCGAGTCCGGACCGTAATCGAGATCTGCCTGAATCTCCCACGCCCTCAGATACGGTGCGAATGCTTTCTCGGCCGCCTCGACATTGTCGAACTCCTCGGTTGGCCAAATAGTTAAGCGGCCCTGTTCCAAGCGGAATTGACCTCGTCGATTCGCGAACTCTCTGGCGGCAGCTATCTCGTACCGAGTGTCTGCGTGACTGGAAATACGATAGCTGATCGCTCGTATACGTATCTTCATATTGTCTGTTGTCTATGAAATAACGCTTTGTCAGCTGGACCCGCCCCCGCGAGCCCCATGGCCGGAGCATGCCACAGCGCTCGCGGCGCCCGCACCTGCCGCTCCGAATCCCCGGCGGCCCCCTGTAGGAGCGGCGCGAGCCGCGACCGCGGGGTTGCCCGCTTGCGCCGTAAGCGAGGATTCGCGGTCGCGGCTTGCGCCGCTCCTACAGGTAGCGCCCGATTCGCGTAACCACCGGGCCGACACCGCAGGAACGACGCAAACCCCAACGCACGAACCCGGCTCAGGGCTTCTTCGGCTCGTAACTCGAATCGTTGTCCACCCAGATTTCGGTGCACTTCTTGCCGGCATCGAACCCGAAGTGGATATACGAATCGCCCTTGGCCGACTGCGCCACCGACACCAATTGCGGCTCGGTGGTGTTGCACGACACGCGCGCGCCGAAGGCATTGGCCGCCGTGCAGGTGGCATTGACCGTCGCCACGCCGGAACTCGCCTGCACGCTGCAACCGATGCTCTGCCTGGCGTCGGCGCTGTTGCGGGCATAGCCCGCATTGCCTTCGGCGTAGTTGGTGCCCACGTCGACGGGAACGTATTGCTTGAAGCCGGCATGCGCCGGCGCGAACGAAAGAGCGACAGCGCACACAACGACCGATACCGCGAACGAATGCTTCATGACGGTGTCCTCCTGGACAGTGAGCGGATCAGCAGGCCGATACCGTCAGTTCACCCGCCCTGTCGCCCCAGCGCCGGTGCTCCCGTTGTAGAACAAGATCCCATTCGGCGAATACGTCAACCGGCTCCACCCCAACGCGAACGCACCGTTGGGATAGGTGGCCAAGGTGGTGTGATTGCCCGCGCTGTCGATGCTTCCGATGGCCCCAGCACCCGTCTGCGCGTTGTAGAACAAAATGCCATTCGGCGTGGAAACGATGCTGCTCCAGCTGGTGGCGAACGAGAACGCCGGATAGGTGCGGACGGTGACGTGATTGCCGGTGCTGGTGACCCGGCCGACCGCGGCCGAGCCGTTCTGCGCGTTGTAGTAGAACAAGCCGTTGGGCGTGTCGACGATGCTGGTCCAGCCGGTGGCGAACGAGCCGGCCGGCCAGGTCTGCAAGGTGGTGAACGACTGCGCCTGCGCATGCTGCGCGGGCAGGGCCAACGCCAACGGGACCAGCAACAACGCCAACCAACCGCGCTTGCTCGCGTTCGTGAGGTTCATGGCTTTTCCTTTTCTTGGGGTTCGCAGGGCGCGGCGGCGAGGGCGGGGTGGCCCCCGCGTCGCGATGCCGCGCTCAAGCGACGGTTCGCCGCGCGGCATGGGCGGATTCAAGGCCGCCGCGGCGACCGCGGCAAGTCGCCCTGGCGCTTGCCCGGATGGCGCGTGACGGCGCGCGCAGAGGAAAGGGAAAGACCGGAAAAAATCGTGCGGCAGTTACGGATCCGGAAACATCCGCAACCGCGCCTGCGTCGCAACGGCAGGCGCGATGCGTGGCGCGCCCGCGAGCTTCAACGCGCAGCGCCCGAGCGACCCGAAGACGCGGCAGGCCCTGCGCAACCCGTCGTATCAGCGCGCCACCGCCGGCGCCACCCCATAGAACTCCGCAATCTTCGGAATGAACCGCTGCGGATTCGCACCCGCGAGATTGGTCAGCAACACCACCGCCAACCCCTCATCCGGATACACCACGAACGCCGCGCGCGCACCGCCGATGCCGGCCACCTGCCGCTTCGGCGACGCCTGCAACACCGGCCAACCCGCGCCCCAGGCGCCATCGGCGCCGCTGTTCAATTTCTCCGGCGTCCACATGCGCCGCAGATGCGCCTGATCGATCAGCCGCCCGTCCGACACCGCGATCAGCCAACGCGACAACTCCTCCGCCGTGGTCTGAATGCCGCCGCCGGCCCACAGGCTGTACGGAATGTCGTAGACCCAGCGCGACAAGCGGTCGGCATCGTTCTTCGCCAGCGTCCCGCGCGGCGTGTAGCTGTAGATCGTCGCCGCGTTGGCCACCAGATCGTAGCTGTCGCCGAACGTCGTCAACGGCATGCCGACCACCGCGAACTGGCGCTGCGCCATGTATTGCTCGTAAGGCAGATTCGTCTGCTTGACGATGATCTGCGCCAACAGCCCGTAGTTGGTCTGGTTGTAGGCGAACCGCTCGCCGACCGGCGCGCCCAACGGCAGCGCCTTGACCGCCGTCCACGCCGCCGCCTCGTTGCCGCCGCCGATCAGCCCGCGCTGATCGACGATATCGGGCAGGCCGGACGTATGCCCGAGCAACTGGCGCACGCGGATCGTCCGCCACGCGGCGGGCAGGCCGTCCAGGTAGCGCGAAGCGGGCGCGTCGAGATCCACCTTGCCGGCTTGCGCGAGCTGCATCATCGCCACGCCGGTGAAGGACTTGGTGGCGGAGTTGATGGGGAAGCGGGTTTGGGGCGTGACCGGGACTTGGTTTTCGACGTTGGCGAGGCCGTAGCTTTCGGACAGGACGACTTGGCCGTCTTTGATCACCGCGACCTGCAGGCCGGGGATTCGTTGGTCCGTCATGGTTTGCTGGACGAATTTGCGGGTGAGGGTGTTGGCGTCCTGCAACGAGGTGGCGGCTAGGGTGAGACACGGGAACGACATCAGCACTGCCGTCATGAACGCGGTGATACGGGGTTTTGCAGACGTCATGCAGGTTCCTGTGATGGAGGTCTGGGTAAGGTGAGGCTTAAGATGCTGGTCGGGCTATTCAGTGATCAGCTTGAGCGAAGATGTGCGGAAGGGGCGAAGGGTTTAAGCCACAATTGGTCATGCAGGGTAGCGGGGCCAGTTCCTGTGCTGTTTGAGGCTCTCTAGTGATGCCCAGATAGGGGACGAAGCAGGGGTTTGTGTATCAACTGCACGATGACTAGTCTGCTGATTCGCGTTGGGTGGCAGGAGCTGAGGGCTTCCGTGTGCATGGGGCAGAAGCTCCGTGAAGTGCTCTAAAGGCCTAGTGGTGCCATAAGAAGTAGCGCGAGCCACGACATCGCTATGATGCTAAGAGTAGTGATGGATCCAAGGATCAGTACTCGGATATATCTCGGTGATAAGAACTGGTCAGGTCGCGTTGGGCGGCTGTCAGGGAGCTGAATATGTTGTTATCGCCTTTCAAATTGATTCTATGGGGTATCGAAAATGGCTGTAACTAAAAAATCGGCTGCAACAAAAAAAAGTGCGGCGCCAAGAAATCTTGATGGGACAAAGAAGACTCCAACAGGCCGTATCGCGCGTTTTGGTGACCGCATTCGATATTCTGCAGCGTTGATATTACAAGGCGATAAGCAGTTTTATAGTGTCACTATGCCTACAGATGTTTTGGCTCGATGCTGTTTTGTCACGACCCGCGGCGAAGATCCTGTGGCTGGATTCCAGCGTGTATTGGATAAAAAGCGCGCGAAGGATATTGCTGATTTCATTGATAGTGGCCAAGGAACTATTCCCGGGTCAATAATTTTATCTGCGCAGCCTGATGCCAAGTTAAAGACTCTGGGTGGCGGCAAGACGATTGAGTTTACTTTTTCGCCCAAAGCATTTTTGGTGCTTGATGGTCAACATCGAGTCTATGGATTTTCGATGTCAGAGAGAGCTATTCGAGTTCCGGTTGTTATTTATAGTGAGCTTACGCACACTGAAGAAGCCCGCTTATTCATTGATATCAATACGAAGCAGCGCCAAGTTCCTAATGAGTTGCTTCTGGATATTAAGAGCTTGGCTCAGCGAGAAAATGATCGTGAAGTTCTTCTGCGGGAAATATTCGATCTTTTCTACACAGAGAATTCAAGTGCACTTTTTGGGCTGTTGAGTCCGTCAAGACGTCAGGCCAATAAAATATCGCGAGTCACTTTTAATCTTGCTTTTAAGTCTGCATTGGCTGTTTTTAGCTCGCCGTCGTCGCGGAGTGTCTATGCAGTTACGGATGCTTACATCGCTGCATTCGCTGAGGTTCTTGATGCTCTTGGGATTGGCGAGAGGCTTACTTCTCCAACTGTCTTTCGAGCGATCATGGATACGTTTCCTGAGGTGGCGCGTATATCGGCGGCACAGTATGGTAAGGAATTTAATCGGTCCAGGTTTTCTAGTGTTTTAAGTCCTATTGTGAATGGGCTTAATGTAGCTCGTTTTGATAAGGCTACCGGGGTGAAGGATCTGTCTGACCAGTTGGCTAGGTCGATCAAAAAGGATTTTAGTATTTAGTATGTCACTCACAGACTCGTTGCGGCTTACCTGGTTTCGTGGATTGACACAAGCGGTTCAGCGTAATGGCTTCACGACCGAGGTTTTTTTGGCGTCCAGGATGAATACCGTTATTTCCGCGGAGTCTGGCGAGTTCAATTTATTTTGCGACCCTAGGGAGGCTGCATCCTATTTTGCGTGTGAAGCAGATCGCTTTGCGGCAGCTGCTTTCGAGTCTCTGCTGACCGGATGCCGGAGTGATGTATATCCGCGCTCTACGGGTTGGCTGCTTATTCGCTGCTATTACGCTGCTTTTTTTGCTTTGCACTCGCTCTTGCGGATAAAAGGGGTTGCTTGCACGAGGGTTATTCCGGCAAGCCTCGCTAACGTTAATCGAGATGCCGCAAGTTTATTTGGTCAAACGGCTGCCTATGGCGCGGGCCTTTATATACTTTCGCTAGAAGATGATGCGCGCACCATAGTTTGTAGAAAGATAGACTCTAATTTTGGCGGAACGCACGAGATGCTTTGGTCTCAGCTCCAGCCTTATCTTGCTGGCCTAGTAGAAACTGTTCTTTCGGATGGCAATGAAGTCCATCAAGAACTAGTTGTTCTTATTGACTCTTTTCAGCGCGTTCTGAATTCGCGAGGAGGTGAAAGATGGTTTACAAAGTTGCGAAACGAGATCAATTACTCGCATTCCAAGGGTGCTTGGTTCCCTTATCGCGGAACAACTTCAGATTATGATCGGGTAAGTCAGGCGATTGACGGTTGGATGCAAGTGCCATCACCTGTAATGATGCAGAGCGATGAGCTCATTCAATTTGTTGTTGCATGTAAGTTCCTGATATCTACATGTGCAGCTACAGTTCGAGATATTGATTATCGGTGTGTGCCGAGATCTCCTTTTAGGGTGTCTAGTGGTCTGCTTATAAGGCCTCGGCCCTAGGGGTTGTTAAGATGTCGCTTTCATTGTTTTATTGGCTTATGCTCACTTGCAGTAAATTAAGACTGGTCTGATTGACATGTGGCGGTAACTCCTGCAAGGTCGAGATAAGGAGCGTCGAAACTCCTCAAACAGCGGAACCCACCTCCGAAAATCGGTGGGTTTTTCATGCCCGAAGTCTGGGCATGACCGACGCTGCGTCCTGCGTCGGGAGGGCGGCTAATACAACACCCGCGAGGGGAATACGCCCGCCGTCTGTTTGCGGTTTCGAACCTCCCGACTTCCCGCCGGCTGCATTCCGCACCGCGCGGGTTCCCCGCCAAGGACAGGAGTACCGCCCATGCCCCGCAAACCCGACAACACACCCCCGCACGAAGGGGTGGTGATGCCCGTCGACGCGTTCAAAGCCCTTTCCGCGTTCCAGCAGGAACTGCACGGCATCGTGCGGACCTTGCAGCCCGAGGTGTTGATCGAGATCGGTTATCCCGCCGGGCAGGACCACCGGCTGCTGCGCGAGGTGTTCCAGGCGCTGGCGCGGCGGCTGGATCCGGTGATGGACGCTTGTGTCTGGTCGCCGGTGGGGGACGACGGGGCCGGGCCGGGGGCGTCGGGGCGCCTGCACTGAGTAAGTCGCGCCTTGCCCCGATGGCTTCGCCGTAGGCGTAAGGCGCCGCAATCACACACAGGCCCCGCCACGCGCGGGGCCTGTACGTTTCCGGCGTCGCCGGCCATCGGCTCAGCCGTACACGATCGCAGTGATGCCGTACGTGCTCGTCGGCTGATTCACCAACACCCCGATGGTGTCGTCGGCGTAGAACACCTCGCGCAGCGGCCCGTGGTCGCGGTCGTCCTGGCCGACGGAGATGCCGCGCGCCTGGGCGTAGTACTGGCAGTACATCGGCGGCGGCCTCGTGCCGTTCTTGCGCTGCGCTTGCACGGAGACGAAGAATCCCTCCAGGCTCTGGAAGCCGATCCCGCCGAACAGGGTGAAGCCAACGCAGTCGTAGTTCTTCTTGTCCAGCGGGTTCATGATCGGCTTGGCGCCGGGCAGGGTCGTCTTCAGCGGAAACAGGTTCGGCATGCCGTTGGGGCCGTACTGGATCTGCAGTTCCTCCAGGTCGGCGGCCGAGTTGTTGAACAGCAGGCCGCGCAAGTGCAGCTTGATGTTGAACAGCGCCACCAGGTCCATCACCAGGGTGTACAGCGAGATGCCGATCCCGATCTCGGTCATCGCCGCGCCGGCGATGCCTTCGATCAGGTCGGTGGTGAAGCTGTTGCCCGGGTAGTTCGGGTCGTCGGGAATGTCGGGCAGGGTGTATTCGCGGGTGGAGATGATGCCGGTGGTGTTCTGGTAGGTCGCCAGCAGCCCGTTCATGTCGACGCCGGGGCGCAGCCCTTGTTTGAAGGCCTCGTGGGCGGAGGTCAGGATGGCCAGGAACGTGGTCACCGCGGCGCCGGCCGTGCGCTCGTTCTTCAGGCCTTCGATCAGCGTCTTGAAGGCGGCGCTGTCTTTGCGGATCCAGGTGACGTGCGAGTACTGGCAATCGGGATAGCTCATGGGGCGGCGGTCCTGTAGGTGGCGGCCGGGGCGAGGCCTCACCCACAAACGGTGCGGCCCCGCGCGAACGGCCATCGGGTGCGAAGGCTGCTTGAGGTCCGCGGGTGTGCAGGCAAGCCGCGACCGCGCTGCTGCGCGTTCGCGCGGCGGGGCGTCGCGCTGCCTGGGCTGCGGTGGGACGGGCGGGCGACCGCAGGCGTTGCGCAGGTGTGCGACGATTCGGCCCGCGCCGGCATCTGCTTAGGGAGTACCGCGCCTGGGAGGGCGAATGTTGCGATCGATCTGGGGGGCGGCGCTGGTCGCTGCCGGTGTGTTCTGGGCCGCCGATGTAAGGGCGGCGACCCCCGCTGCGGCGTCCGCGTCGTATGCCTTGCCTGCCGCGGCCGCCGACGACGCCGCGCGTCTGGACGCGGCCATGCCGGCGCTCGCGCGGCAGTTGCTCGCCGACGCTCGCGACGACGGCCGCGATCTCAATCAGCGTTTCCGCCTGCAACTGGTGGCCGGCGATTACGCCGCGGCCGAGCGCAGCCTGGAGGCGTTGTCGGCCTCCGCCACCCAGGGGCCGGTGCCGGTGCGGCCGAATCTCGCGCAATACCGGTTGTATGCGCGCGCCAAGCGCTTGCAGACGCAGCAGGGGCTGGATTTCGATCAAGCCTTGTCGCGCGCGTTCGCTGAGTTGGTGACGACGATGGACGACCGCAGCGCAGGTGTCGCCATGCGCGTGCTCAACTTCGAGGCGGCGGATTTGCCGCGGCAGCAGCGCGCGTTGGCCGCTGCGCTGGCGCCGCTGCGCACGCAGGCGGCGCTGGACCGCGATGCGGCGCTGGCGTTGGTGCGCAGTTATCAGGTCGAACGCAGCTATGCGGCGATGGCGCCGCGGTTGCCGGCGCTGACGGCCGCGGACGATGCGCGCCGCTATGCGATCCAGCGCGATGTCGCGGTCGCCACGCCCGATGGCGCCACGGTCTGCGCCACCATCGTGCGCCAGCGCAACGCGCCGCAGCGCCAGCCGACGCTGCTGAACTTCACTATCTATGCCGACCCGGTCACCACGCTCAACGAGGCGCGGCGTTCGGCGTCGAACGGTTATGTCGGCGTCACCGGCACCAGCCGCGGCAAGGCGTGCAGCCCCGATCGTCCGGTGCCGTACGAGCACGACGGCGACGATGCGGCGGCCTTGATCGACTGGATCGCGGCGCAGCCGTGGAGCGATGGGCGGGTCGGCATGTACGGCGGCAGCTATGAGGGGTTCACCCAATGGGCGGCGGCCAAGCGCCGGCCGAAGGCGTTGAAGGCGCTGATGCCGTCGGTGACCGGTGCGCCCGGGCTGGATGTGCCGATGGAGGGCGGCATCTTCTACGGTTTCCAGTACTACTGGCCGCTCTATTCCGCCGGCAATCGCGGGCTCGACACCGCCGCGATGGAAGACGGTGCGCGCTGGGACCGCATGTACCGGCAGTGGTATCTCAGCGGGCGGCCGTATCGCGAGCTGCCGCAGATCGACGGGACGCCGAATCCGTTCTACCTGCGCTGGCTGTCGCACCCGGATTACGACGCGTACTGGCAGGCGATGATTCCCTACCGCGACGAATTCGCCGCGCTGGACCTGCCGGTGCTGACCACCACCGGCTATTACGACGGCGCCCAGATCGGCGCGCTGTATTACCTGCGCGAGCATTACCTTTATCGGCCGCAGGCTGAGCACTACCTGGTGATCGGCCCGTACAGCCACATCAGCGGCCAGCGCGGCACCGGCGCCACCGGAGACAGTCTGCGTGGTTACCAGCTCGATCCGCAGGCGCAGATCGATATCGGCGAGTTGCGCTACCAATGGTTCGATTACGTGTTCAAGGGCGCGCCGAAGCCGGCGCTGCTGGCCGACCGGATCAACTATCAGGTGATGGGCGCGAACGTTTGGAAGCACGCGCCGTCGCTGGCGGCGATGGCGCAGCGGCGCCAGCGTTTCTACTTCGGCGCGCAGGCCGGCGGCGACGGGCGTTATGCGTTCCTGGCGCGGGCGGCGGCGTCCGACGACTACGCCGAGCAGGTCGTCGACCTGCGCGACCGCAGCGACGCCGAGCGCATCGTGCCCGGCGGCGGCATCGTCGATCCCGAGCTCGACACCGCGCTGAGTGCGGTGTTCGTCAGCGAGCCGTTCGCCCGGGCGCAAGAATTCAGCGGCTTGTTCTCGGGCCAGTTGGAGGTGGGCACGAACAAGCGCGATTTCGACTTCAACATTTCGCTGTACGAGCTGATGCCCGACCGGCGTTACTTCGAGCTGTCGCGCTACCAGTCGCGCGCCAGCTACGTGGACGACGTAAGCCGGCGCCGCTTGCTGGAACCCGGGCGCCGGACCGTGCTGAACTTCGAAGCCGGGCGCGCGACCAGCAAACGCATGCAGGCCGGCAGCCGTCTGGTCGCGGTGGTCAGCGTGTTGCGCAATCCGCAGCAGCAGATCAACTACGGCAGCGGCAAGCCGGTCGCGGCCGAAAGCGTGGCCGATGCCGGCGAGCCGATGCGGGTGCGCTGGTACGGCGGGAGTTATCTGGAGATTCCGTTGAGCGATTGAGTGCGGCGCGCGGGCGGTCGGGGGCCGGGCTGTCGGGCGCGCCGTCGCAGCCGTCTTAGTCTCTGAGAAGCGGCGGTGTTCTAGTCCGCAGCCGCGCGAGGCGTGCGAGGGGAGGCGGGTGTTGGGCTCCCGTGTTCGCAGCCCGATGCGTCCTTTCCGAATCTCTCTTGTCCGCGATGACGATCTCTCACCTCGATCCGCACCTGGTTTTCGCATGGCAGGCGGCGCACTCGCTGGCGCGCGGCGCGCCAGCGCCGGTGCGCGACCGCGGCGGTTTTCGGGTGGATACCGGATCGGAGAAGGAAGCCCGCCGCTGGGTGTTCCCGCGGCTGTGCGATGGGCTGCGCGAGGTGGCGCACGAGATTAGGGCGCCGCGGCATTCCTTGAAGTTGTGCGGGACCGATGAGGCACTGCGCAGCGTGTTGCCGGAACGCTGGCAGATGCAGCCGGCCAATTACTTCATGACGACGACGGTGACCGCGGCTGCGACGAAGCCGCTGCCCGATGGCTATGCGATGGAACTTCAGCGCGATGGCGCAGTGGTTCGCGCTTGCGTGTTCGCGCCGGGCGGCGAGCTGGCCGCCAGCGGCCATGCAGCGGAAACGGCGGACGCGTTCGTTTACGACCGCATCGAGACGGTCGCGGCGCATCGGCGCAAGGGCCTCGGCATCGCGGTGATGGCGGCACTCGGGGCGGCGAAGGCGTCTGCGGCGAGCGTGCCGTTGCTGGTCGCGTCGGAAGACGGTCGCGGGCTATACGCGGGTTTGGGCTGGAGGGTGCTCGCGCCGTTCGCCACGGCGGTGATTGCCGAGGATTGAGCGGTCTGTCGCCGGCGGCGGGCGAGCGTTTTTTTCGAGACGACTCCGGCGCGGCCCGGTGGTTTGCGCGAGCGGCCCGCGTGGGCAGGTCGTTGGCATGGCCCGGGCGACGCGGCGTCTTTGCGTCTGCGTCGCTCGCAATACACTATTGCACTCTACAAGTATTGTTGTAGTATCGTGCCCATGAACGACGACACCGCCGTCCAGGCGCTTTCCGCTCTCGCCCACGCCGACCGCCTCGCCGCGTTCCGCCTGCTGGTGCGCGCGGGGCCCGAGGGTTTGGCCTCGGGCGAGATCGCCGAGGCGCTGGCGATCGCGCCGACCCGCATGAGCTTCCATCTGTCCGCGCTGGAGCGGGCGAAGCTGCTGCGTTGCCGGCGCGACGGGCGCCGCATCGTGTACGCGGCCAGTTACGACGACATGCGACAGTTGCTCGCGTTCCTGACCGAGGACTGCTGCGCCGGCAATCCGCAGATCTGCGCGCCGCTCGCCGACTTCGTCGCGGCCTGCGATGCGAAGACGTGCAGTTGAGCGGCGGTTAGCGGTTCCGGGTTCGTTCTTCCGCGCCGGCGCCGCGTAAGCGGCGTTTCCGCGGCGCCAATGCTTTGCGAAATGGGTGCCGGCGACGTCGGCGCCTTGTCCCGACTCGACCTGAGGTTGCGCCATGTCCGTCACGATCTATCACAACCCCGATTGCGGCACGTCGCGCAACGCCTTGGCGATGATCCGCGAATCGGGGGAAGACCCCGTCGTCATCGAGTACCTGAAGACGCCGCCGTCGCGCGAGACCTTGCAGGCGCTGATCGCGGCGATGGGCCTCACGCCGCGCGCGCTGTTGCGCGAGAAAGGCACGCCTTACGCGGAACTGGGCTTGTCCGATCCTGCGCTCGGCGACGAGGCCTTGCTGGACGCGATGATGGCGCACCCGATCCTGATCAACCGGCCGATCGTGGTGTCGGATAAAGGCGCAGCGCTGTGCCGGCCGTCGGAGCGGGTGCTGGCGCTGTTGGCGCATCCGCCGGCGTCGTTCGTCAAGGAAGACGGCGAAGTGGTGATGCTGGCGGGAGCGTCGGCATGAGCGCGGCGATGCCGATGGAGATGGCGCCGGACGCGTCGGTGGAACTGCCGAACATCGATCCCGCGCAATGGGTCGCGATCGACGCCGCCGCGCTCGCCGCGCCGGGCGATCCGACGCATCCGCCGCGCATCCTGATCTTGTACGGCTCGTTGCGCGAGCGTTCGTACTCGCGCTTTCTCGCGCACGAGGCCGCGCGTTTGCTGCGTCGCTTCGGCTGCGAGGTGCGGATCTACGATCCGCGCGACCTGCCGTTGCCCGACGGTGCAGCGCCGGAACATCCCAAGGTGCAGGAGCTGCGCGCGCTGGCCGATTGGTCCGAGGGCATGGTGTGGGTGAGCCCGGAACGCCACGGCGCGATGACCGCGATCCTGAAGGCGCAGATCGACTGGATTCCGCTGGCGGTCGGTTCGCGCCGGCCGACCCAGGGCAAGACGCTGGCGCTGATGCAGGTGTCCGGCGGCTCGCAGAGCTTCAACGCGGTCAACCAGCTGCGCACGCTCGGCCGCTGGATGCGCATGGTCACGATTCCGAACCAGTCGTCGGTGGCCAAGGCGTTCCAGGAGTTCGACGAGGTCGGCCGGATGAAGCCGTCGGCGTATTACCAGCGCGTGGTCGATGTCTGCGAGGAACTGGTCAAGTTCACCTGGCTGGTGCGCGGGCGCTCGGTTTATCTGACCGACCGTTATTCCGAGCGCGTCGAAAGCGCTGAAGTCTTGTCCCGTCGCGTGAGCCAGGGCGCTATCTGAGGCGCGCTGCGCTGCGTGCTGCGTCTCCCGATCTTCGCCGCCATCTGCCCGAGCGCCGCATGCTTGCCTTCGCCATTTTCGTCGTCACCCTGGTTTTCGTCGTCTGGCAGCCGCGCGGGCTGGGCATCGGCTGGTCGGCGCTGGCCGGCGCGGCGGTCGCGTTGGCCACCGGCGTGGTCGGCTGGCACGACGTCGGCACGGTATGGGCTCTGGTGTGGGATGCGACGTTCACCTTCGTCGCCTTGATCGTGATTTCGCTGATCCTGGACGAGGCCGGCTTCTTCGCGTGGGCCGCGCTGCACGTCGCGCGCTGGGGCGGCGGCGACGGGCGCCGGCTGTTTCCGTTGATCGTCCTGCTCGGCGCGGCGGTCGCCGCGGTGTTCGCCAACGACGGCGCGGCGCTGCTGCTGACGCCGATCGTGCTGGCGATCGTGCTGCGGTTGAACGTCGCCCCGGCCACGGCGATGGCGTTCACGGTCGCCTGCGGTTTCATCGCCGACACCGCCAGCCTGCCGCTGGTGGTGTCGAACCTGGTCAACATCGTCAGCGCCCAGTTCTTCGCGGTGCCGTTCGACCGCTATGCGGCGGTGATGGTGCCGGTCAATCTGGTCTCGGTCGGGGCTACGCTGCTGGTGCTGTGGTACTGGTTCCGGCGCGACATCGACGTGCGCTATTCGGTGCAGGCGCTGCAGGCGCCGGACACGGCGATCCGCGACGCGGCGGTGTTCCGCGCCGCGTTTCCGCTGTTGGGCGCGTTGTTGCTCGCCTACTTCGCGACCGGCCCGCTCGGCGTTCCGATCGCCGCGGTGACCGGCGCGGCGGCGTTGCTGCTGGTCGGCATCGCCGGCCGCTGGACGCGCGGCGGCCGCGGCGCGCGGATCGCAGTGGCGCGGGTATTGCGCGGCGCGCCGTGGCAGATCGTGCTGTTCTCGCTGGGGATGTATCTGGTCGTCTACGGCCTGGGCCATGCGTGGCTGACGCAGGCGGCGAGCGCGGCGTTGCGGTGGCTGGCGGCGCAGGGGACGTTCGTGGCCACGGTCGGCACCGGCTTCGCGGTGGCGGCGCTGGCCTCGGTGATGAACAACATGCCGGCCACACTGGTGGGCGCGCTGGCCATCGACGCGGCGCAACTGCCGGCGCCGACGCGCGAGCTGATGCTCTACGCCAATGTGGTCGGCAACGATCTGGGGCCAAAGTTCACCCCGATCGGTTCGCTGGCGACGCTGCTGTGGCTGCACGTGCTGGCCGGCAAGGGCCAGCGCATCGGCTGGGGCGCCTACATGAAGATGGGGCTGGCGCTGACCCCGCCGGTGCTGCTGGCGGCGTTGCTCGCGCTGTGGCTCTGGCTGCCGTTGCTGCGCTGAGGCCCGGCCAGCACCGCGCTCAGGGTTTGAAGACGGGCTCGGTGCGGACGTACGACGTCCAGACATCGGCGCCGAGTTCTTCGGTCAGCCGCGCGATCACGGCTTGCGCGCTTTCTCGCAGCGTCCGCACCTGCTGGACCAGCGGTTCGCGCGGGACGCGGATCGCCAACGGCGTGGCGTCGTCGTCGTCGGGGTCGCTTTCCAGGAAGTGCACGGCGCCGTCGTGGGCGTGGATCTTCATGTCCCAGCCTTGCTCGACGTCGTAGAGCAGTTCGCCTTCGTCGGTCTCCACCAGCGGCTTGAGCACGCGGTCGATCTCCGAGTAGCTGTCGTACCAGGGAAAGGACAGGCCGATCTGCCGATCCGCGTTCCATAGCCACAGCCGCAGCCAGAAGCAATGGCGGATGGAATTGAACGGGCGGCCGTGTTGGCGGGCGAGACGCACGATCTGCCGGTAGTAATCCGCCAGCTCGCGTTCGTACCCGAGCGCTTCAGTGACCGTGACGACCGATGCGTTGGCCACGGCGATGCGCGGCGCGGACAGCGGCACGGTCAGCCGTTCCAGGTCGGCGGGGTCGTTCGGGTGGTCGGGGCCGTAATAGAAACGGTCGCGGATCAGGAAGCCCACGTTCGCTTGCAGCGAGGGCAGGTCCTGGGTTTGCGAGAGCCAGTCGGGCAGGGGCATGGTGGTGGGTTCGGGCAGGAGGCGGGCGCAGGCATCGGACGATGCGAAACGAAGCCGAGTTTCGGCGATCAGGCCGAGGGCGCGCAATCCGCTGCGCAGCGGCGTCAGGTCTTGCCCGATGCCGACGCGCCGCTGCCACGGATGCAGGCGCGCGACAGGACGATTGAGACCGACAGCGCCGCAATCGAGACATAGCAGACGATGCGCAGTCCGCCGTCGATGCCGTTTGCGCTCAGCAACAGCCCGCACACGGCCACGCCCAAGGCCGCGCCGGTTTGCCGGACCGCGTTGAGCACCGCCGCGGCGGTGCCGGACTGCGAGCGGTCGACGCTGGCGAGCACCAGGGTGGTGGTGGCCGGCATCGCCACGCCCATGCCGGCGGGAATGGCGACGAATGCGGGCAGTATCCACAGATACGCGCCGTCGCGCGGCAGCAAGCTCAACCAGGCGAAGCCGAGCGCGCAGGCCGACAGGCCGGCGAGGATCGCGAAGCGGAAGCCGCGCTGCGCGAGGATGCGGCCGCTGGCGAGGTTGGCGGCGATGAACGCGGCGGCGAGCGGGACGTAGGCGAGGCCGGCCTGCAACGGGGTGTAGCCGGCGGACTGTTGCAGGTACAGGCTCATGGCGAAGATCAGGCCGTAGTAGGACAGGCTGATGGCGATGGCGGACGCCAGGGCGACGCTGAAGTTCGGCGCGCCGAACAGGCGCAGCGGCAGCATCGGCTGCGCGCTGCGCGATTCCACCGCGAGGAAGGCGAGGCCGCAGACGGCAGCGAGGGCGAAGCCGGCGAGCACCAGCGGGTGGTCCAGGCCCAGCCGCGGCGTTTCGATGATCGCGCCGATCAGGCCCAGCAGCGCGAGGACGGCCAGGGTTTGTCCGGCGAGGTCGAGGCGCCGGTGCGGTTTGCGCGCGGTTTCGCTCAGGCGCCAGGCGAGCGCGATGCCGAGCGCGCAGATCGGCAGGTTGACGAGGAAGATGCTGCGCCAGCCCAGCGTTTGCAGCAGCGCGCCGCCGGCGAGCGACCCGGTGGCGGCGGCGAGCGCGCCGGACGCGGTCCACAGCGCCATCGCGCGCGCGCGCCGCGGCGGGTCGTCGGCGTAGGCATGGTTCAGCAGGGCCAGCGAGGCGGGCACCATCGGTGCGGCGAACAGGCCTTGCACGGCGCGCGCGGCGATCAGTTGGGCGACGGTTTGCGCGGCGCCGCAGGCGGCCGAGGCGAGCAGGAAACCGCCGAGGCCGATCAGGAAGCTGCGTCGCGCGCCGATGCGGTCGATCAACGCGCCGGCCGAGAGCAGCAGCGAGGCGAACAGCAAGGTGTAGGCGTCGACCACCCATTGCAGGCCGGCGAGGTCGCTGTCCAGATGCGTCGCCAGTTCGGGCAGGGCGACGTTGACGATGGTGACGTCGAGTTGCACGACCATGAAGCCGAAGCAGGCGGCGAGCAGGACGGGGCTGCTCGCGGCGGCGCTCGGTGCTGCGGAGGTTTGCGGGTGGGCCGACATCGGGGGCCTTCGATCGTTGGGGCAGCGGTCATGCTGTTGTGGGAGGGCCTTCAGGCCCGATGCTTCTGTTTCAGCTCGCCGCGATCTGCACACAGGCGTCGGGACTGAAGGTCCTCCCACAGTCGGTTGCGCAGACGCGGCTTCGGTTCATGCGGACTCGCCGCGCGGCGCGCTCGACCACGCCACCTCCACATGCCCGCGCACCGGCGCCTTGCCGGTGGAATCGACGGCTTTCATCGCAATGCGCAGGCGGCCGTGCGCGGCGGCGCGGATCGCGGCCATCTGTTCGGCGTCGAGGCTGGCTTGCGCGCAGACGTGGCCTTGCAGCGGTTTGCGGAAGTCGGCGCTGACGCTTTTGGCGACCAGCTGCGCGCCGTGCGCGGTGTGTTGCGCGGCGACCAGCGCGGCCGCGTATTCGCCGGCCAGCGCCGCGGCCATCGGGTGCACGGCGCCGGCGCGGTTGCGCAGGCGGGCGTGGTCGGCGACCAGGATCGAGACGCGGCCCGGGTCGATGTGCACGATGCGCAGGCCGTGGGTGCGGAAGTAGCGGCTCTGCCGCGCCAGCGCCCACGACACGATGCGGTAGCGCCAGGGTTCGGGCAGCAAGGACAGGCGCTGTAAGGCGCCGGGCAGGTCGCTGAGGATGCGCTGGTGCCAGGACGGGCTAGCCACGCGCGATCAGCCTGCGTTGTTTCCAGTCGAGGTAGCGGATCAGCGTCCAGATGCCGCGGAAGAACTCGCGTTCGTCGCCGCCTTCGAGCGCGTGGCGCAGGTGCAGTTCCTGCAAGGCCAGCAGGTAGCGGAACAGGCCGAAGGCGCGGTAGAACGGCCAGTCGCGGTCGCTGTCGCCGCTGGTTTCGAAGTAACGCTGCACGAGTTCGTCGCGGCTGAGCATGCCGGGCAGGTGCGAGGGCTGCCATTGGTAGCGGCGCATCAGCGGGCTGTCGCCGGGTTCGACCCAGTACGACAGCAGCACGCCGAGGTCCATCAGCGGGTCGCCGAGGTCGGCGAATTCCCAGTCGAGCACGGCGCGGATGCGGGCCGGCTGGGCGGGATCGAACACGAGGTTGTCGAGCCGCCAGTCGTTGTGCAGCAGGCGGCTGCGTTGTTGCGCGGGGACGTGGTCGAGCAGCCATTGGCCGAGCGGGCGCAGGTCGGGGATGTGCCAGCGCTTGAGCCGGGTGTGGCGGATCAGCCAGTGGGTCAGCAATCGGCGCAGGCGGTGCGCGGACGGCGCGGCGAGCGCGCTGTCGTGCAGGCCGAGCGCGCGCGGGTCGATGCGGTGCAGGTCGGTCATCCGGGCGACGACGTTTTCGCACAGCTGGCGCGCGTCGTCGGCCGGCAAGGCGGCGGCCGCGAAGCGGCGCCGGCGCGGGACGATGCCGGCGACGTAGCGCATGACGTAGAACGGCGCCGCGGCGATGCGCGCGTCGGCGCACAGGCGCAGGGTGTCGGGCACGGGGAAGTGCGGGCGCAGCGCGGTTTGCAGGGCGAATTCGCGGCGCAGGCGTTGCAGGCCGCCGCTGGTTTGGCGCGGGCGGCGCAGGATGAGGTCGTGGTCGGCGTAGCGCAAGCGGTAAGTCAGGTGCGACAGGCCGCCGGCGCAGCGTTGCACTTCGGGCGGCCCGCGTACGTCGAGGTCTTGCGTGCGCAGCCATGCGGTGATCGCGCGCACGGTGGCGGGCGAGTCCGGCGTCGCCGCATCGCGCTGCGGGTGCGCCGCTGCGGCGACGCCGTCGCTGTCGCCGTATAGGGGCGGGTTGGGGTGGAGAACGACGGCCATGTCGAACCACTCGGTCGGATCGCGGCGAACTGGAACAAGAGCGTCGGGCCTGAAGGCCCTCCGACAAGAAGGCGATCCGGCGAAGCCATTGCGGTTGCGAATCACCGTAGCGTCTGGATTTCGCGGCCGTCGTGATTGCGCTCACAACGGCTCGGTTCCTCACGCCTGCTCACGGTGCGTGCTGGAATAAGCGGAAATCGCAGGGTTATTCAGCTTGCCGATGCGATCGCTGCGCGCGGCGGGCGGGTGCGACGAACGCGGGCGAGCGCTCTTGGACGCCGCGGAAGTAGGCGTAGTGGCGCATCGCATGCGCGTGGCCGAGCGGAGGCGCCGCGGCCATCGCCGGCCACTGTTCGTCGAAGCCGATCTTGCGCAGCAATCGCGCGTATTCCTTGAACTCGCGCGGCGTGTAGCCGGTGGCCAGCATCGCCGCGACGCGGCGGCGGATGCGGGTCTTCAGGGTTTCCGGCAGGTCGGCGCGGCGCAGGGCGCGTGCGGTTCGGCTCTTGAGGATGAGGCCGAACGGGAAGCTTTGGTCTTGTTCGATGAATTCGACGCCGATCATGGCGCAGGCCGGGTCGCCGGTGGCGATGCCTTCGATGACCGGGTGCATGATCGGGGAGATCCAGGTGCCGCGGGCATCGCTGTGCGTCAGCGGCTGAAGCGCGCATGGCGTGTCCAGGCCCAGCGCGGCGCAGTAGCGCCGGTAACGCGCCTGCACGGCCGTTACGCTCCAGTCGCCTTCGCCGTTGTAGTCGCGGACCAGCACGTTCGGGGTTCTGTCGAGGTTTGGGACTGGCGATCCTAGCCGATCGCCGCGTCGCGGCCGTCCCCGTTTGTCAGGCGACGGGCTGCGTCCAGGCAGGGCGCTGAAGTCTCTGGATCCCCGCGTTCGCGGGGATGACGATTGGGAGAGATGCGGCGGAACCCACCTATCGTCGTTCCCGCGAAGGCGGGAACCCAGGGCTTCATCCAGGCAGCGCGCTGAAGTCTCTGGAAGTTCGGCTGCGCCGAAGTAAAGCGGAGCCCGCGTTCGCGGGAATGACGGCTGGGGAGACGCGGCGAATCCCACCTACGGCTGGGAGAGATGCGGCGAATCCCACCTAGCGTCGTTCCCGCGAACGCGGGAACCCAGAGCTTTATCCAGGCAGCACGCTGAAGTCTCTGGATGTTCGGCTGCGCCGAAGTAAAGCGGAGCCCGCGTTCGCGGGAATGACGGCTGGGGAGACGCGGCGAATCCCACCTACGGCTGGGAGAGATGCGGCGAATCCCACCTAGCGTCGTTCCCGCGAAGGCGGGAACCCAGGGCTTCATCCAGGCAGTGCACTGAAGCCCCTGGATTCCCACGCAAGCGCAAACGATGCGTTTTCAAGCCCATCGCGCGACACCTCAATCGCGCGGCTTGAACTCCACCGGCACGATCACCACCGCCGCCACCGCCTTGCCTTCGCGTATCGCCGGTGCGAACTTCCAGCGCCGCACCGTGCTGACCGCGGCGCGGTCGAGCGCGCGGACGCCGCTGCGGCGGCTGACTTCGACCTTGGTCGGTTCGCCTTGCGCGGACACTTGCACGCGCAGCGTCACCAGGCCGCCTTCGGATTGGCGCAGCGCATCCAGCGGATACGCGGGCTTGGGGCTGAAACCGGGCAGCGGGCGCGGCTTGGCGCTGGCGGCCGTCGCGGCGGCCTTGCGCTTGGCCTGCGCTTGCGCCTCGCGGCGCGCCTTGGCTTCGCGCGCGAGGGTGGCGGCGCTGGGCGCGTTGGCGGGCTTGGCGGCCGCGGCATCGTCCGCCGGCGTGGCGGAGGCTGCGCCGTCGGGGCCGATGAAGCCCGTGCCTTCGCCATGGGCCGGCAAGCCCGGGCGGTCCATGCCGGGCGCGCCTTCCAGGCTTTGCACCGGCGAGGAGCTTTCGATCTGGCGGTAGCCGTGCGAGACCATGATGAGCACGCCGATCACCAGCGCGATCGCCGCCAGCGCCACCGCCAGCAGCCAGTAGTTGTTCGGCGCCACCGCGTTGCGGGTGAAGCGCGGTTTCGGCGGCAGCGGCGGGAACGGATGTTGCGCGGGCGGGTTCGGCGTCACCGCGGTGACCGACAGCGGCACGGCGTGGTTCGGGTCCATGTGCAACACGCTGATCCGGCCGGCGTTGAGCGCCTGCGCGACTTCGGCGCTGGCGCCGAGGCTCTGCGCGACTTCGTCCAGCGACACGTCGGGCAGGCGGCTGCGGCGTTCGGCATCGAGGCCGGCGAAGCGCCAGCGGTTGTACTCGGCCCAGATCAGCAACGCCGCGACCACTGCGGCGGCGGTCGCGGGCAGCGCCAGCATCAGGAACGGGTCGACTTCGTGGGTGCGCAGGTACAGTTCCGAGGTCACCGTGCGCAGGCCCAGCAGCCACAGCACCAGGGTCAGCACCGGCGTCCACAGGTACAGATAGGCGAGCCAGAACGCGCCGGTGACCGCGCCCCACAGGGTGCGCGGCAACGGGTGTTGCGAGCCGGGTTTCTGGATCAGGCGCGAATCGTGCTTGTGCGGGTTGGACTTGCGCGCCGGCGGTTTGCTCGCGGACGGCGGCGCGCCTTGCGCGCGCGGCGGCGCGGCGGTGCTGTGGCTGGGCCGGCTGAAGCCGTCGGCGGCGCGGCCGGTGGCGGCGCCGCGCACCGGCGCGGTCGGCTCGTCGGGCGGACGTTGCTCGTTGTGGCTCATCGCACCCCCCGATCCGGGCTGACCCAGGTCGCGCGGGTGCCGCGGCGCTTCATCAACGCCTTCGGCACCGCGGTGACGGTGGTGAAGAAGCTCAACAGCCAATACGCCATCGGGTACCAGATCATCCAGTAGTAGTTGCGTCCGACCCCGGTTTCGTAACGGCGGTCGATGATGATGCTGGCGGCGAACTGCAACAGGCAGATCAGCGCCAGGATCACGCCGTGCCACGACGGCAGCAGGGTGGTCACGCGCAGCTGCGGCGGCAGTTCGACGAACAGGCCGACCGCCCACAACAAAATGATGAAGGCCATGATGTAGGCCCAGGCGACGCTGGCGACGTATTCGGCCATGACCGCCCACATCCGCCGCTTGCGCCACGACAGCAGGTCGCGGCTGTGGCGCATCAGCACTTCCACGCCGCCCTGGGCCCAGCGCAGGCGCTGTTTCCACAGGCCCTTGAGGGTTTCCGGCATCAGGATGAAGCACATCGCGTTGGGTTCGTAGCGGATGTCCCAGTGGTCCATTTGCAGACGCCAGCTGATGTCGATGTCTTCGGTGACCATGCTGTCGGACCAGTAGCCGATCCGGTGCAGGGCGCTGCGCCTGAACGCGCAGATGACGCCGGAGACGGTGAAGATGCGGCCGTACACGCGTTGGGCGCGCTTGATCATGCCGATGATCGAGGAGAACTCGCCGACCTGCAGACGGCCGAGCAAGGTCGAGCGGTTGCGGATGCGCGGGTTGCCGGTGACCGCGCCGACGCGCACGCCCGAGCACAGGTGCCAGACCATCCAGTGGGTGGCGTACTCGTCCAGCAGCGCATCGCCGTCGATGCACACCAGGTATTCCGAACGCGCCGCCAGCGCGCCCATGCGCATGCCGTTGGCCTTGCCGAGGTTGCGGTCCAGGTGCACCACGCGCAGGCGCGGGTGGATCGCGGCGAGGCGGTTGAGCTGCTCGCCGGTGTCGTCGCGGCTGCCGTCGTTGATCGCGATCACCTCGAAGTCCGGGTAGCGCTGGGCCAGCGCGGCGCCAATGGTTTCGTGGACGTGATCGCCTTCGTTGTGGCACGGGATCAGGATGCTGACGAACGGCGGCGCGTCCAGCGGCGGCGGGTCGGTGCGGCCGCGCGCGCTGCGTTCGCGGCGGAAGTAGTAGTACAACCCGCCCGCGATCCAGAAGAACGACATCACGATCGGGTAGTAGAACGCGAACTGGAACAGCGCGGTCAGCCAGGGGCTGGCAGTGGTGCTCATGCGGCGGAACTCCTTGGGCGGCGGCCGATCCTGGCCGCGCGCCCGCTGGTGGTCGATGCGTCGGCGCGCTCCGAAGCGGGCGCGGTGCGGCGTTCGAGGGTTATTTCTCGATGTACGGGAAACCGCGCGCGGACATGATTTCGCGCGCATCGGCGGTGGAGGGGCGGTCTTCGATGAAGTCGTCCGGGTACCAGGCCAGATGGCGCGCGCCGTCGGCCTGCAGGCGCCGCGCCATGCGCTTGAGCTGGTCGGCCGGGATCGGCTTGCTCTTGTCGCGCCAGTCCACGGTCTGCAATTCGAAGATCGTGCGCGCCAGGCCGCGCGGCGAAGCTTTCACCCGCTCGACCAACTGGTCCATCCAGCGTTCCGGATGGCGGCTGTTCTCCATCCACGGCATCGCCATCACCGCGGTGTAGTCGTAGGCCTGGTTGAACGCGCTCAGGTCCTGGGCGAACCAGGCTTCGCTCTTGGGGTCGAGCACTGGGCCGGCGAACAGGTTGCGCACGGTGATGAGCTTCGGCCGCCACTTGCCCGCGGCGCGGGTCAGTTCGTGGGTGAAGTCGATCAAGGCCTGGGTGCGCGCGGCCGGCGCGTCGGGCGCGATGCCGCGCAGTTCGTCGTCGCGCAGCAGGGCGTCGTCGTGGAACAGCAGGCCTTCGGTGTAGCCGCTGACGGCGAGGTCTTCGTAGATCTGCGAGACGATCTCGCGCGTGCGCGGGTCGAACGGGTTGAGGCGGTGGGTTTCGGCCGGGTTGGTCGACTTAATCGCCAACTGCGCGTCCAGCGCCTTGTCCGGCAGCTCGTAGCCCAGCACCGGCAGCCACGCGAACACCTTGGCGCGGGCGCGGGTCTTGATCTGCCAGGCGACGCGATTGAACAGGTCGGCGCGCATCGGCAGCTGGCGGTTCGGGAAGTACAGCGCGTCGGCCGAGCCGTTGCCGTCGGGGTCGGCGAAGGCCTGCAGGAACACGTGGGTCGGGCCGACCTGCTTGATCCGTTCGATCAGCTTGTCGAGGTTGCGGGCCTGCTGCGCGGGATCTTGGTCGTAGACGTAGTCCAGATCGATCTGCAGCGCGCGCACGCCGTCGAGTTCCTCGTCGTGGCGCAGTTCGTAGGTCAGGTCCTGGATGGTCGGGTTGTCGAACACCAGCAGGCGGGCGAGGCCGTGCAGGTCGCGGCCGATGGTTTGGTGGCGGCCTTCCAGGTCGAAGGTGACGGTCATTCCGAGCTTGTCGGCGATGTCGTTGGTCTGGCTGTTGTAGGCCGCGTACGGCCACACCACCGACTGCGGCGACACGCCGAGTTCGCGCCGGATCTTGTCGCGGCTGGCGGTGAGGTCGCGGCGCACGCGCTCCAGGTATTGCGCTTCGGTTTCGTAACTCTGGGTATTGCCGTTCCACTCGCGGGTGATCGCCGCCGGCATGGTGTTGCCCTGCGGGTTGGAGGTGACGCCGCGGTGCAGGTTGTCGCTGTGCGAGGCGATCTCGATCAGGCCGGAGGCCTGCATCTCGCGCAGTTGGTCCCAGGTGACGAAGTCGTCGTGGGTGAACATGCGCGGGCCGTAGTCGACCTTCTGGTCCTGCGGCAGGTCGACCCAGGCGGTCACCACCGCCATCAACGCCGGGTAGTTGTAGGCGCGCAGCAGCGGGAACACGTGGCTGTAGATGCTGCGCAGGCCGTCGTCGAAGGTCAGCAGCACCGCCTTGGGCGGCAGCTTGATTTCGCCGCGCGAGGCCTTGATGACATCGCTCAGCGAGACCGGCCGATAGCCGTGGCCGGACAGCCAGTCCAGGTGCGCGGCGAAGTTCTGGGTGCTGACCGCGTAGGCGTCGGGGTCGCCCTTGCGCGCGACGTCGTCGCGTACGTCGTGGTAGCTCAGCACCAGCAGCTGGTCGCCGCGGTTTTCGCGCTCGGCGGCTTGCGCGGCGCTGAGGTCTTTGTCTTCATGGCCCTGCTGCACCGGCGCGGGCGCGGCCTGCGCGGCCAGCGGCAGCGCCAACAGCAATGCGGCGGCGGCGAAAGCGCGGCGCAGCGCGGCGTGGATGGATGCGTGCGTCATGCTTATTGCTCTCCCCAGCGGAAGTTCAGGTCGAAGCCCAGGCGGTCTTCGCGGATGCCGTCGTAGACCGGGCGCGACCAGTTCACGCCGTAGTTCAGCACCCGGCCGGTGCCGAAGCGCCATTCGTGTTCGTAGCGCACTTGCGGCACCCAGTGGCTGCCGAAGTTCTCCTGCCAGTACGGCCCGGCCTGCACGGTCAGGCGCTGGCGGAAGTGGCGCTCGTAGCGGCGCCAGGCCAAATGGTCGATGCGCAGGCCGAGGTTTAGCGAGCCGTCGCGGCTGGGATTGAAGTAGGGAATGTCGGGGCCGGTGCGGCTGGCGCGGCTGGTGAACACATCGGCCAGACCGTCGATCAACCAGTGCGGACGCGTATACAAGCGCTGCGCGCCGCTGAGGCCGAACGCGGTGCGGGTGTTGTCGTCGCTGTAGCGCAGTTGCTGCGCGGTCGCGGCCAGCGAGCTGCGTTCGCTCGGGGTCCAGCGCAGACCCAGGCTCGCCGCGTCGGCGTGGAGGCCGGAGCGGCGCGCCTGCAGCGAGGCTTCCGGCGTGGTCGTGTACCACGAGGCAGTGCCGTAGAGAACGTCGCTGAAACGCCAGCCGGCGTCGACGTAGTAGCCGGTGCGGTCGCCGCTCGGCAGCCAGCGATCGTTGCTGCGGTCGACGCCGAAGCCGAGGGTCAGGCGATCGTAGGCGTATAGCGCGCCGACGCCGGCGCGGCGGTCGTGCACGCGGTCCTTGCTGCCGTCGCCGTTCACGCCGTTCGAAGCGGGGTAATCGGCCCAGGCGTCTTGCGCATGCGCGGTCAGGCGCCAGCGATCGCCGATCAGCGGGCTGGCGACTTCGACTTTATGGGTGGCGTCGCGCGAACCCAGCGGCGAGGCGGTGGCGCCGCGGTCGCCGTCGGAATCGCTGCGGCCGAATGCGGTGGAGACCTGCCATTGCCAGCCCAGGCGGCTGTCCCAGGAACGCGCCATCTGTTCGACCTGCACGTCGCGCGCGCGGTTGCGCAGCAACTCGTCGTGGATCGGGCGGGCCAGATCGACCCGGTTGTGCTCGAGCAGGCCGCCGACCTGGCCGACGCGCGCGGACACGTTGGTCGGCTCCATCGTCTGCGCCATGCGGAAGCGTTCCAGCGCGCGGTCGGTCCAGCCGCGCTTTTGGTACAGCACGCCGAGGTCGGATTGCAGGCCCGGGTTGTTCGGGCCGATGCGCGCCATCTGCTCCAGGCGCTGCTGCGCGCCGACGGTGTCCTCGCCGTACAGGCGGATCATCGCCTGCTGGCTGTCGGCGTCGTAGTGGCGCTGGTTCTGGTGGCTTTCCTTGGCGCCGGGCACGCGGATGAACGCCGGCTGCGCCTGCTTGATCTTCTCCAGTTGCTTGTCGGCGTCTTCGAAGCGCTCGCTTTCGGAATAGGCGTAGGCCAGTTGCAGCTGCGAGTCCTCGTCTTCCGGCCATTGCTGGGTGACTTTCTCCAGCACCGTCGCCGCTTCTTCCGGATGCTTGGCCGCGAGCAGCGATTGGCCGACCTTGGCCAGCGCGTACATCGGGATCTCGACGTTCTGCGCCTGCAGCGCGCGGTAACGCTCGACCACTTCGGCGTGGCGCTCCAGGTGGTTCAGCATGATCAGTTCGTCGAAGCGCGTGCGCAGGTCGGCCTGCTGCTGCTCCGGCGTTTGCGTCGCGCGGCGCTGCGCCAGCAGTTCGCGCGCCTGGCGCATCTCGTCGAGGCGCTGGGCCTCGCTCTGCGGATAGGTCGCGCCCCACAGCACCCGGCGGGCGAAATGGTTGGCATCGAAGCGCTGGTGTTCGTCGGCGCTGAACAGCTCCGGGCGGGCCTGGGCCAGGGTCCAGGCGCGCTCGGCGCCGCCGAGGTCGGCCAGGGTCAGCACCTGCAGGCGGTACAGCCGATCGTCGCCGGGGCGGGCGGCCTGGGCGGCCTCGATCCGCGCCAACGCCGGCAGCCATTGCCGCTGTTCGCGCAGACGCTCGATCTCCGGCAGGGGATCGGCGGGGGCTGGGCTCGGATTTTGACGCGGTGCGGCAAAAACTGACGTTGTGGGGCAAGTTGCGATCACCGCCGCGAGAGCGGCGGCGAGGGCCAGGGGACGCTGTGTGGGCATGGGTACCGGTTTCCGTGGGGGCCGGGGGTGCTTCTGAAGCGGGCGAAAATGTGAAAAAAGTCACACTTTGCGGTATGGACGCAAAAGCTATGCCAAGGGCGTGTGAGCGTTTATCAATTGTCGTAATTCAAGCCCTTGTTTTAATTGTATTTTTGGCTTGTGAAGAAGGGGTGGACCGTGCTGCGCCGCGGTTTGACATGGCGCTTTTAGATCGATTCAAATCGAATCGAAACGGGAAGGACGGCGCCGGACGGGCGCGTCCGGGGGAGGTGTACGGCACAACCGTGCGCCACAGATGCAGGCAAGGGAGCAGATATGTCGGTACACCGAGGCGGCCGCCGCACGGGCGCGAAGGCGACGGCGCTGGCCGTGGCGTTGATCGCAGTCCTGGGCGCGCAGGCGCAGGCCAAGAACCGCGCGTTCTGGAGTTCGTTCGAGCCGGCCGACCCGGCCGCGACGCCCGCGGCCGATGGCGCGGTGCGCCTGAGTCCGGCCGGCGGCCCGCCCGCCGCGGCGGCGCTGACCGCCAAAGCCGAGGCCGGCTTCACCGGGCTGCACTCGCTGCGCTTCGACGGGCGCGGCGGCGGCGAGCAGCGTGCGCAGGTGTTCGAGGTCGATGTGGCGGTGGCCAAGGACAGCGAACTGTCGTACCGGCTGTTTCCGCTGTCGGCGCGGCAGATCGACGCCAAGGCGGGGCAGCTCGACGACCTGCGCTACGCCTCGACCTTCGTCGCCCTCGACCTGGAGTTCGACGACGGCACCCGCCTGTCGCAGCTCAAGCCCGCCGACCGTTACGGCTTCGCCTTGACCGCGCACGGGCAGGGCGATGCGCGGCTGCTGTATCCGGATCAGTGGAACGCGGTCAGCAGCCGCATCGGCGAAGTCGCCGCCGGCAAGCGCGTGCGCAAGATCCTGTTGGTCCACGACGGCGCGGCCGGCGCGGCCTATGCCGGCTACCTCGACGATGTGCGCATCGCGCCGGCGCCGCGGCGCAAGGACAAGGAACTCGACAAGCTCGCCGCGCAGCATCCGGCCGATTTCGTCGACACCCGCCGCGGCAGCAATTCCAACGCGCGCTTCTCGCGCGGCAACAACTTCCCGGCGGTGGCGCTGCCGCACGGGTTCAATTTCTGGACGCCGACGACGAACGCCGGCTCGCATTGGATCTACCAGTACCAGGAGCGCAACGGCGAGGCCAACCGGCCGCGCCTGGAAGCGCTGGCGCTGTCGCACGAGCCGAGCCCGTGGATGGGCGACCGCCAGGCCTTCCACATCCTGCCGGCGCCGGGCGAGGGCGCGGTCGAGTTCGACCGCGGCAAGCGCGCGCTGAGCTTCGGCCACGATCAGGAGATCGCGCGCGCCGATTACTACCAGGTGCGCTTCGACAACGGCATGGTCGCCGAGATGACGCCGACCGACCACGCCGCGATGCTGCGCTTCACCTATCCCGAATCGCGCGGGCGCCTGCTGTTCGACCAGCGCGACGAGCACGGCGACATCGCCGTGGACACCCGCAACGGCGTGCTGACCGGTTGGACCGAGAACAAGAGCAGGCTCTCCGCCGGCGCCGGGCGGCTGTATTTCTATGCGCGCTTCGACCGGCCGGTGATGCAGGGTGAGCGCTTGCAGCGCGAAGCCGGGCGCGACCGGGTCAGCGCGTGGTACGGCTTCGATTTCGGCGACGAGCGCGTGCGCCAGGTGACGATGCGCATCGCCACCTCGCTGATTTCGCTGGAACAGGCGCAGCGCAACCTGGACCTGGAAATCGCCGAGTCCGATACGTTCGACAGCGTGCGCGAACGCGCGCGCGCGGCCTGGGACGCGCAGTTGGGCATCGTCCAGGTCGAGGGCGCGCCCGAGCACGAGCGCACGACGCTGTACTCCAATCTCTATCGCTTGTTCCTGTATCCCAACAACGGCAGCGAGAACACCGGCAGCGCGCAGCAGCCGCGCTGGCAGTACGCCAGCCCGTTCGTCAAGGCCGAGCGCGACAGCGACGCGCAGCGCAGCGGCGCGCGCATCGCCGACGGGCAGGTCTACGTCAACAACGGTTTCTGGGACACCTACCGCACCGCGTGGCCGGCGTACGTGCTGCTGACGCCGACCCGCGCCGGCGAGATGATCGACGGCTTCGTGCAGCAGTACCGCGACGGCGGCTGGATCGCGCGCTGGTCGTCGCCGGGCTATGCCGATCTGATGGTCGGCACCAGTTCCGACGTGGCCTTCGCCGATGCCTGGCTCAAGGGCGTGCGCAATTTCGATGTGCGCGGGTTCTATCAGTCGGCGATCCGCAATGCGTCCAGCGCCAGCCCGATCGCCGGCGCCGGGCGCAAGGGCATCGAGCGGGCGATCTTCCGCGGCTACACCGACACCAGCACCGACGAGGGGCTGTCGTGGTCGATGGACGGCTACATCAACGATTTCGCGATCGGCGCGCTGGCGACCGCGCTGTCGCGCGAGGCCGGCGCCGACGATCCGTACCGCGCGAACTACGCCGACGACGCGGCGTACTACCGCAACCGCGCGCTCGGTTACGTCAACCTGTTCCATCCGCGCCTGGGCTTCTTCGTCGGCCGCCACCGCGACGGCCGCTGGCGTTCCACCGAGACCGAGTTCGAGCCGACCCGCTGGGGCGGCGACTACACCGAGACCAACGCCTGGAACATGGCCTTCCACGCGCCGCAGGACGGCGCCGGGCTGGCCGCGCTGTACGGCGGGCGCACCGCGCTGGGCAACAAGCTCGACCTGTTCTTCACTACCCCGGGCACGTTCGAGACCGGCAGCTACGGCGGGGTGATCCACGAGATGCTGGAAGCGCGCGACGTGCGCATGGGCCAGTACGGCCACAGCAACCAGCCTTCGCACCACATTCCTTATATGTACGCGATGGCCGGGCAGCCGTGGCGGATCCAGGAGCGGGTGCGCGACATCATGGACCGGCTGTACGCCGGCAGCGAGATCGGCCAGGGCTATCCGGGCGACGAGGACAACGGCGAGATGTCGGCGTGGTGGCTGTTCAGCGCCGCCGGTTTCTATCCTTTGCGGATGGGTTCACCCGAGTACGTGATCGGCGCGCCGCGCTTCGAGCGCATGAGCATCGCCCTGGAAGGCGGCAAGCGCCTGGAGATCCGCGCGCCGGGCGTCAGCGCGCGCAACCGTTACGTGCAGTCGCTGAAGATCGACGGCGAGCCGTGGGAGCGGCTGACGTTGCCGCATGCGCGGCTGGCGCAAGGGGCGCTGCTGGAGTTCAAGATGGGGCCGATCCCGTCGAACTGGGGCAGCGCGGCGGCCGCGTTGCCCGAATCGCTCGGCGCCGACGGCGAGCTGCCGTCGCCTTGGCGCGATCTGGCGCGGCGCGACAATGCCGCGGTGGCGGGCTTGAACGCCAAACAGACCGCGGCGCTGTTCGACGACGACGCGACCACTTCGGCGCGCTTGAACGCGCCGATGCCTTCGCTGAGCTGGAACTTCAAGACGCCGGCGACGGTGCGGATGTATACGCTGACTTCGTCCGACAAGGCCGGCGACGCCGCGGCCTGGGCGCTGCAAGGGTCCAACGACGGCCAGCAGTGGACCACGCTGGACGAGCGCGGCGGCGAGAACTTCCCGTGGCGGCGGCAGACGCGCGCGTTCGCGATCGCGGCGCCGCAGGCGTTCTCGCGTTACCGGCTGCGGCTGGTGGGCGAGGGGGCGGGTGGGATCGAGCTGGCTGAGGTCGAGTTGTTGGGCGAGGCGAAGTAGTCGCCAGGGTTGCGCGATAGGTGTGGATACGCGGTCGCGGCTCGCGCCGCTCCTACAGGTAGCCCCTGTAGGAGCGGCGCGAGCCGCGACCGCGCTGTTTCAATCACCGGCGACACCTTGCCTGGCCGTGACGCACCGCGCGCTTTAACGCCAATCCGCAACGCCGGTCGCACCGCGTGCCCGCGCACGCTGCGAATCCTTCCCGTTTCATGCCCGTACTGATGCCGCGCAGCCATTGCGCGCCGCGCTAAGGTCGAAGCGCGCGAATCGTTCGCGCCGCGCGTTCGCGCGACGCCAGCAAGCCTAGCCCACACCGCCGGCGCTTCCGCGCATGCGCCGGCCTTGCGCGGATCCGTTCCGCAAACGAGGCTGACATGGACACGAAGGGACTCACACGGCCCGGACCGCGGCGCTGCGCCGCGGCGCTGGCGGCCGGTCTGCTGCTCGCTGCGCAGCTGGCGCAGGCGCAGAATTTCGAAACGTATTACGGACGCTCCGACTGGCGCGACTCCGGCGAGGACGTCAAATCCGTCAGCCAATGCCCGGGCGGCGGCTCGGTCACCGTCGCCACCCGCCGCAACGGCAATTCCGATCAGGTGCTGATCACGCGCATGGACGACAACGGCGTCAGCGACGGCGCCGCGCCGAACACCTGGCAGCGCGCGTATCCGATCGCCGGGGTCAAGTTCTCCTCCGGCCTGGGCATCGTCGAACTGGCCGGGCAGCGCGGCTTCGCCGTCACCGGCACGGTGCGCGGCGAGCGCGACTCGCGCATCTACGTGATGAACGTGGACTGCGACGGCAGGCCGGTCTGGACCACGGTGCTGGACAACATCGAAAGCCGCGCGGTGGCGACCGGCTACGACCTGATCCAGAGCGCCAACGCGTCCAAGGCGACGGGCGGCGACATCGTCGTGGTCGGCGAGGAAATCGTGCCCGACCAAGGCCGCACGTTCGGCCGCATCGCGCGCCTGGACCTCGGCGGCAACGTGATCTGGGACCAGCGCTACGACGGCGGCGAACACCCCTCGCTGCAATTCCGCGCGGTGACCGAGAACCTCGCCGCGACCGGCGCGTTCACCGACCTGGTCGTGGCCGGCACCGCCACCGCCGGCAGCGGCATGCGCGACGCGCTGATGCTGCGCACCGACGGCAACGGCGCGACGGTCTGCGCCACCACCCTCGGCGATCAGCGCGAGCACCGCGATTTCTACGGCCTGACCGCGTTGACCTCGCGCGGCTATGCCGGCGACACCGTGCTGGTCGGCGAGGCGCGCGGCCCGTCCGAAGGCGCGGCGCCGCGGCCGTATCTGGCGCGCTTCGGCCGCACCACCTGCGATCCCAAGGCGCAGGCCGACTGGTACGCGCCCGACAAGTCGGGCTTCACCGCGTTCGACGTGGCCGAAGCGAAGAGCCTCGACGGCAAAGACGGCGCGCTGGTGGTGGCCGGCACCATCCAGGGCACCCTGGGCTTCAGCTTCGCCGCCAACCCGGCCGACTTGCGCGAGTACGCCGCCGGCCCGCTCGCGCGCCTGTACGGCGATCCGGACCGCAAGAACGAAGCGATCTACGCGATCGACCGCAAGGGCGACCGCTTCGTGCTGACCGGCTACACCGGCGTCGACCGCGACGGTTCGGGCGATCCGCAGGATGTTTACTTCGTCCAGTCCGATCCGGTGCTCAAGACCGGCTGCACGCGCGACTGGGAACCCAAGGGCATGGGCGTGGACCTGCCGTACAAGGACAGCCGCCCGGAACCCAAGCGCATCGACAAGTGGTTCGCGACCGGTACCGAGCCGATCGAATCCAGCGACTGGAAATACGCGTGCGAACGCGATCCGCCGAGCAACTGCCCGGGCGTGATCGACAACGGCACGGTCATGCTCGGCGTGCACGCTGCGGGCTATCTCAATATCGAGTGCCCGACGATCAAGCCCTCGATGGGATTGAACGGCACCAGCCTGGTCGGCCTGCGCTTGATGTCGACCAACGGCGAAGCCTCGGCGCCGGGCGCGCCGTGCGAAGGCTGGGGCGTGGCCAACGCCGACCCGGCCCTGCCGATCACCGCGTACGCCTCGCGTTGCGGCACCAGCGCCAACGTCGTCGCCGCGCCGCTGACCGTGCAGCCGTCGGCGCCGTTCGACCGGGCGACCTCGACGGTCACCGTCGGCAACACCTTCCAGGTCCAGCATCGCTTCATTCCGTCGGTGACGCCGTTCCTGTATCGCGTCGAGGTGACGATCCAGAACATCGGCCGGACCACGGTGAAGGATCTGCGCTACACCCGCGGCATCGACTACGACGTGCCGCCGATGACCTTCTCCGAGTACATCACCCTGGCCGGGACCTCGCCGCTGCTGGTGGGCTGGAACAACAACGGCTTCACCTCGCTGGATCCGCTGGCGGTGCATCCGACCACCGGCGCGATGACCGACAACGGCCCCGGCGACCTGGGTTCGCACATGGACTTCCGCCTGGGTTCGCTGGCGCCGGGCGCGACGCGCACGCTGTTGACCTTCTACGGCGCGGCGCCGACCGAGAAGCAGGCGCTCAACGCCCTGGCGACGGTCGGAGCCGGCTTGTATTCGCTGGGTCAGCCGAACTACCTCAACGGCAGTCCGTGGAATGCGCCGATCGCGGGGCCGGACGGCCCGCTGCTCGGTGTGCCGAACACCTTAATGTACGGCCTGCAAACCAAGTAAGGCGCTTCAGTCGTCGGCCGCGAACGCGGCCGGCGACGCCGCGCCGCCGCGCGGGCCCGACGCCCGCGCGGCGGTCGCGCGCAGATGCAGATGCAAGGCGCCGGCCAGCGCGCACGCGGCCAGCGCGGCCGCCAGCGTCAGCGCCGTGGCGGACACGCCGCGGGTTTGCACCAGCCAGCCGGTGGCCAGCGCTGCCAGCGGCATCGCACCCATCGTCGCGGCCGAGAACCAGGTCATCTCGCGTCCCATCCGGCGCGGATCGGCGCTGCGCTGCAGCCACGACAGCGAGCGGATGCCGTAGTGATTGCTCGCCGCGGCGAGCAGGCCGAACGCCAGCACCGTCGCGGCCAGCGGCCATGCCGCCGCGCCCCAGCCGAGCAATGCGTAGGCGAGGGCGGCCGCGAGCCAACAGGCGGCGACGCCGTACAAGGTCCGCTCCATGCGTTCGGGCGGGCGCCGCGCGGCCAGCGCCGCGGCCAGCGACACGCCGACGAATTGCGCGGCATAGATCGCCAGATAGCGCGGATCGTGGCGCTGCACCAGCAGCACCGGCAGCAGGATCTGCACCGGACCGAACGCGAGCAGGGTGCTGGCGAGCAGGTAGAGGTAGTAGCTGCGCGCGATGGCGGGGGCCGTTGCGGCCGTTGCGTTCGTCGTCGCGGCGTCGTTCCCGGCCGGCTCGCGCCCGCGCGCCGGCCCGTACCGGCGCAGCGCCGCGATCAGCGGCAGCGATGCGGCCACGCACAGCGCATCGACCGCGAACGCCGCGGCCAATGCGTGCGGTTCGGACGACGACAGGATCAGCCCGCCGGCCAACATCGGCATCGCCATCGTCGCCACGCTCGAGGCGAGCGCGAACACCGCGTTCGCCGGCGCCAACAGGCCGCGGCGCAGGTACAGGCCGAAGCAGGCGCGGCCGGCCGGATACGCGACCGCCCAGACGATCCCGCCGACCAGCGCCAGCGCATAGATCAGCGGCAGGGTCATCGCGTCGAACCAGGTCGCCGCGGCCAGCGCGGCGTTGATCGCGACGTACAGCGCGCGGCACCACCACAGCAGGCGCGCCGGGTCGAAGCGGTCGAGCGCGCCGCGGAACCCGAACAGCAGGACCAGGCTCGGCAACGCCTCGATCGCCGCGACCGCGCCGAGGTCGAGCGCGCGGCCGCTCAGGCGCATGACCAGGAACGGCAGCGCGATCAGGGTGAACGCGGCGCCGAAGGTGGTGATCAGATTGTCGAGCAGCAGCCACGCCGGGCGCGGGTCGCGCCGGCCGATCCGCAGCAGCCGCGCGGCGGTGCCGCGGCGCGCGCTCATGCCGGCGCGCTCACAAGCGCCGGTTCAACGCCGCGCCGGGCGGCGCAGGAAGAACAGTTCGCCCTGGCGTTCGACCTGGAAGCCGAACGCGGCGGCGATGGCTTCGAGCTTGCCCGCGTCCAGGCGCCATACCGGTTCGACGTCGTCGACGCCGACATCCAGCGTCCATTGCATGCCCAGCCAATGGGTCAGCACGAAGCCGCCGGGCTTGAGCAGCCGCGCCAGCGCGTCGAAGTAACGTTCCAGATGCAACTGGCAGCAGGCGAAGCTGGCGAGGTTGTTGTCGAGCACGCAGTCGAAGCCGGCGGCGGGGAAGCGTTCGGCGAAGTCGCGGCTGTGCTTGTTGAGCAGGTGCACGCGGTAGTCGCGCAGGCCCAGCGACTGCGCGTGTTCGAACTCGCCGCGGGCGACGGTGACCGAGACCACCCGCGCGCGGCCGTCGAGCAGCCGCGCCACCGACGAGTTGCCGGTGCCCACGTGCAGCACGTCCAGGCCGTCGAGCGCGGCGCCTTGCAGCCAGCGGTTGATCGCGGCCTGGTCTTGCGTCGGCTCGCAGCCGGAGTAGTCCAGCAGCGGCCAACTGGCGCGTTCGTCGGCGCCCTGGTGGGTGTCCACGTGCGGCTCGCGTCCGCAGTCGATGCGATGGGCGCCGATGTCGAAGCGCGGTTCGAACGCGGGCGCGGCGGAGGCGGAAAATGTCGGATTCATGACGGCGGCTCGGGCACGGTACGGGCGCGTCGATTCTTCTCCCATGCGCGAACGCGTGTCGAGCGGCGATGCGCGCAAGCTTCGCGGAACTGCTCGGCGCCGTCACAGATTAAATCGTGCGCAGCTTTCATTCTTCGTTGCGAAAGCGCGGCGATGCATCGCGCTCGCGCCGCGCGGACGGCGTCGGAAACCTCGAATCGGATCGGCCGCGCACGCGGCGCCGCCCAGACGTTTTCTTCCGCGCCGGCCTTGGTCGGATCAGCGTTCCCCCGCAGTCGTTCGTCCGCTTCATCCGCAAGCTTCAGCACCAGGCGTGCGGGCACCGCATCGGCGGCGCCCGTATCGACGCGTCCGGTCTGCCAACCAGACCCTGCGAGCCCGCAGCGCATGCGCGAACCCGCGCGGCGCGGCCGTGCCCGCGTACGCCGGATGCGCCGCCTCATGCTCAATCAGTTCGGTTTCGATGAGTTCGGCTTCGATGAACTCGTGCTCAGCCAGTTCGTGCTGACCGGCGTCGTCGGCTTCTCCACCCTGATCCTGCTGGCCTGCCTGATGTTTTTGATCGGCTGGGCCGCGTGGCGGCAACTGCGCCGGCCGCCGCCGCGGATGCTGGCGCGCTATCCGTTCGTGTCGATCCTGGTGCCGTTCTACAACGAGCCGGAAGACTCGCTGCTGAGCACGCTGGAGTCGATCGAACGCAACGACTATCCCGGGCCGGTGGAAGTTTTGCTGGTCGACGACGGTTCCACCAACGCCACCGCCGCGGCGGTGACCCATTGGCTGGCGCAGCCGCGCGGCAAACGCTATGCGCTGATCGCGCGCGCGCAAAACGGCGGCGCCAAGGGGCTGGCCCTGGATGCGGCGCTGCCGCAGCTGTCGCCGGATTCGGAAGTGGTCACGGTCATCGACAGCGACACGGTGATCCTGCCCGGCGCGCTGCGCAGCGCGGTCGAAGCGCTGTATTCCTCGCCGCGCCACGCCGCCGCCTGCGGGCTGATCGTGCCGGCCGGGCGCAACCAGTCGTGGCTGCACCGCCTGCAGTTCTACGAACACATCGGCGCGCTGGCGGCGATCCGCTACGTGCAGAGCAAGCTCGGCTCGGTCAACGTGGTCGCCGGCGCGTTCTCGCTGCACCGCACCGACGTGATCCGCGAACTCGGCGGCTGGGGCGAGTGGCTGGTCGAGGACATCGCCTGGACCTGGCGCGCGCTCGCCCACGGCTATTCGATCGCTTACGCGCCGGACGCGGTCGCGTACACGATCTGCCCGACCACGCTCGGCGGCCTGTTCCGCCAGCGCCGGCGCTGGGCGCGCGGGCGCCTGGAATCGTTCCGCGTGGCCTGGCGCATCTCCTGGCCGCGGACCATGAAGATGCTGCCGTGGTGGCTGCTGTGGGCGCAGTCGGCGCTGGTGCCGACGCTGCTGCTGGCCGCGGCCGGCGGACTGCTGTACCGCAACCATGCGCTGTTGGCGGTGGCGGCGCTGAACTGGCTGCTGATGGCCGCGCTGAACTTCGTCTCGGTGCTGCATGCGCGCGAGCGGCTGCAACTGGGGCCGCTGGATCTGTTGCTGGTGTCGGTCTACAACACCGTCATCGACGTGCTGCTGCTGCCGGCCAACCTGATCGGGCTGCTCGACGAACTGCGCGGCGGCCGCAAAAGCTGGATGACCCGCTGAGGGCGCGCATGGACTACCACGCCTTTCTCGCCCAGCGTCCGCGCGCCTACCTCGGCCGCGGCCTGCCGCGCCGGCGCATGGTCGCCTTGAGTTTCGACGACGGCCCGGGGCAGGCGACGCCGGCGTTGTTGACCGCGCTGCGCGAACTCGAGGTCGTCGCCACCTTCTTCTGCGTCGGCCGCCTGCTGCGCGCGGCGCCGTGGCTGAGCGCGCGCATGCTCGCCGACGGCCACGAACTGGCCAACCATTCGATGAGCCACGCCGACGCCAACGGCCTCGACGCCGACGCGCTGCTGGAGCAGGAAGTGGCGCCGGCCGCGGCCGAACTGCGCCGCGCCGGCGCCGACGCATTGTCGGCGCAGCTGTTCCGGCCGGCGTTCGGCGAGATCCGCGCCGACCAGGTCGACTTGCTGGCGCGGCACGGCTACACCGTCGCCGGCTGGTCGATCGATCCTTGCGACTGGCTCGAACCCGGCGCGCCCGGCCATGTCGATTGCGTCGCCGGCGCGGTGCTGGCGCAGGCCCATCCCGGCGCGATCGTGCTGCTGCACGACGGCGACGACGACCACGGCCGGGCGCGGCCGCGCATCGTCGAGATCGTGCGCGAGCTGGTGCCGGCGCTGCGCGCGCAGGGGTATGGGTTCGTGCGGGTGGGGGATTTGTTGCGCGAGCGGGAGGGGCTGGGGGAGTCGGTGTAGGCGCAGTGTGTCGGTGCGATGGTTCGTCGTGGAGATGCCCGCTTGGTCCGGGTGTCGCCGGTGTATGCGGTCTCGCGGTCGCGGCTCGCGCCGCTCCTACATGGGCTCCCTGTAGGAGCGGCGCGAGCCGCGACCGCGACACCGCAATAACCGGCGCACCTCAGCAATCCCGTCAGATCACAGCTGCTGCACGTAACGCATCTGACAGACCCATGCGGAGACCGCCGCCAATGCGAACGGCAACAAGACCGCCGCCAAGTCCGCACGCGTGCGCAAGCGCAAGTCGGTAAGACAGAGCAGAACGCACAGCACGGTCCACCACGCGACGACCACGCACGAGGCTTTTGGAATCAGATGGCCGAGAGGATGGTCAGGCGTCCACAGTTCATACGTGGACGAGAGCAGCAGGCTCAACCCGCCGTAGAGGCTGGCGCCGGCGACGTTCAGCCGATACATCAAGCGCGAAGTCGCCGCATCGCGCCACATCGCCCGATCCCCGTTCACGCGTTCCCTGCGTGCATCCATGCGCTTCAGCCCTTCGGCCGGCCCGCTCCGCACGACAGCGCGTACACCCGCACCAGCTCGCGTTTCAGCGTCGCCTGGGCCTGGGCGACTTCGGCGTCGCGCAGGCGTTGCGGGCTCAAGGGCTCGCGCGGCCACGCCGGCGCGGCGCCGTCGGTCTCGGCCGTGCGCTCGGATTCAGGAAGATCGGCTTGCCTGCGCATGCGCTGCGTCCATCGTTGAGTCCTGGCCGAATCTAGCACCGTGCGGGCGCGCGGCTCAAACCCAGCGCTCGCCGGACCGCCGGAAAGGCACGAATCCAGCCCCGCGCGGCGCTATCATCGCCGCCTGAACAATTCAGCGGGGAGCGCCCCGCCTTCGTCTTGCGCGAACCCTCCAGAGGTAGCCCGTGGCATCCGTCGTCGCCCAACCCATCCTTGCCGGCCTGACCCGTTCGGCCGTGTTTCTCGTGGTGACCCTGCGGCCGGAGCCGCAGCATCGGCAAACCGTGCGCGCGCTGTGCGCCGATCTGGCCGGCTTGCTGCGTTCGGTCGGTTTCCGCGATCTCGACGGCCGCCTGTCGTGCATCCTGGCGTTCGGCGATCAGGCCTGGTCGCGTCTGTTCGGCGCGCCCGCGCCGGCCGAGCTGCATCCGTTCCGCGCGATCGAAGGCAGTCACCGCGCGGTCGCGACTGCGGGCGATCTGCTGTTCCATATCCGCGCCGAACGCATGGACCTGTGCTTCGAGCTGACCCAGCAGATCCTCGCGCGCCTCGGCGATGCGGTGGATACGGCCGAGGAAACCCACGGCTTCCGCTATTTCGACCAGCGCGACCTGCTCGGTTTCGTCGACGGCACCGAGAATCCGGTCGACCAGGAAGCGCTCGACGCGGCCCTGGTCGGCAGCGAGGATTCGGGTTTCGCCGGCGGCAGCTACGTGATCGTGCAGAAGTACCTGCACGACCTGAAGGGCTGGGAAAACCTGCCGGTGGAGCAGCAGGAGCGCATCGTCGGCCGGCACAAGCTGTCCAACGTCGAACTCGCCGACGCGGCCAAGCCCTCGTATGCGCACAACGTGCTGACGGTGATCGAGGAAGACGGCGAAGAGCTCAGCATCGTGCGCGACAACATGCCGTTCGGCGACGCCAGCAAGAGCGAGTTCGGCACCTACTTCATCGGCTATGCGCGTTCGCCGCGGCGGATCGAGCGGATGCTGGAAAACATGTTCGTCGGCGACCCGCCGGGCAACTACGACCGTTTGCTGGACTACAGCCGCGCGGTCACCGGCTCGCTGTTCTTCGCGCCGTCGGCGACGTTCCTGGCGCAGGTTTCGGCCGACGACGAAGGCGAGGCGGCGGCCGATGCCGCGGTGACGGCGACGGCGTAACCGCGCCGGTCAGGCCGGCATCCGCGCAGGCAGGCCCAAGGCCTGCAACAGGGCGTCGACGGTCGCGGCGACCGGGCCGGACGAATCGATCTCGAGATCGGCCGATTCGCGCAGCAGCGGTTCGACCTGCGCGATCAACTCGCTCAGCTTGGCCCGGTCTTGTTCGCGGTGGCCGTATTCGCCGGCGCCGCGTTCGCGCAGGCGCTGCAGCAGGCGATCCTCGGGCGCGCTGAGCAGTACCACGGCGTCGAAGCGCCCGTAGAACGCTTCCATGTTCGAGGCCGTGCCGGCGAGAAACCGCGGCGCGGGCGCGGGATCGGCCAGCAGCGCAGCGACGCGGTCCTCGCGCCAGACCCAGTCGCGGCCTTCGCCGGGCGTCAGCGCGTCGCCGGGATCGGACTCGACCCAGTGCGACCACTGCGGCGTATCGAGGTCGATCGCGTCGAAACCGCGTTCGCGCAGTTCGCGCACGGCCGCGGACTTGCCGGTGCCGGACAGGCCGGCGATCAGGATGGTGCGCGGCGGTTCCATCGGCGTTTTCGTTGCGGCGCGCGCTCCAGCATGCGCGCAACCGGCCTGCGGCCGCACCTGCAAAGGTCGCAGGCGCGGGCGCTCAGGGGCCGGGCGCGGGCGCCGCGGCCGGCGCGCGCCGCACCTCGCGCCAGGCCGAGCCGAGCACGCGCGCGGCCGAGCGCAGGAACAGGATCAGCAGGGCGACGGCGATCAGCAGGTCCGGCCAGCCCGCGCCGAACAGCCCCACCGCGGCCGCGGCCAGCAACACCGCGCCGGCTTCGTAGAGATCGTTGCGCGAACATTCCCAGGCCGAGGCGAGGTTGATGTCGCCGCTGCGAAACGGCGTGAGCAGCCACAGGCATACGCCATTGCCGGCGAGGTTCAGCGCGGCGGCCGCGCCCATGCTTTCGAACAGCGGCACCTGCGGATGGCCCAGGCGCCAGGCGATCTGCGCGGCCACCGCCAGCGCCGCGGCCAGGATCAGCAGCCCCTTGAGCAGGGCGACCCGCGCCTTGGCCCGCGCGGACGCGCCGACCACGGCCAGGCTCAGCGCATACGTCGCGGCGTCGCCGAGGTTGTCGAGGCTGCCCGACAGCAGCGAAGAGGAATGGCTATGCCAGGCCGCGGCGGCCATCAGCGCGAACGCGGCGAGGTTGATCGCCAGCACGATGCGCAGCACGCGCCGCTGGCGGGCTTGCAGCGCCGCGACGTCGACGACTTTTCCGCATCCGCAGCACTCGGCCATCAGCTGTCTCGTTCGAATCGGCGTTGGCGGCGATTGTCGCAGTTGCGGCAGCGGCCGGCGATGGCGCCGGTCACCACCAGCGTCATCACGGCGTGCGCGGCGCGGATTGCGGCGGCGGCCGTTTGGCTTGTCCCGGCATCGGCCGGCCGGGCAGGGTGGCCGCGGTCGCCGCGTCGACTTCGAACTCGGTGCCCATCTGCCGGTTGACCTGGGCCACGAACCCGGCCGGGTCGTGCATCCAGCCCGCGGCCAGGCGGGTCGGCACCATCGGCAGCAAGGCATCGACCTCGGGATCGTCGCGGCGCATCTGCTCGAGCAAGGCGCGGTCGAGGATGCCGATTTCGCGCACGCCGTCTTCGCCGGTCCAGCGCATCTGCCGGTGCAGCCGCATGACCCAGTGGTTGGCGCGTTCCGGCGGCGACATCGACGCGCAATCGGAATCGAGCATGCGGCGCCTGCGGGCGGGGCGACGCGGAATGATCGCATTCGCGCCGGCGCGATCGCTTCGTCGCGCGGCCGCTGCCGCCGCTGCGCTGGAGCAATGCCGGACGCTGGCGAAGTCCGGCGTTGCGCCGGCGGTCGCGCCGAACAGCGCGCACAAAAAAACCGGCGCTGGGCCGGTTTTCTCGTACAAACGATTGGTCGGGGAGACAGGATTCGAACCTGCGACCTCTACGTCCCGAACGTAGCGCTCTACCAGACTGAGCTACACCCCGACTTCGTGAGCCGCAAATTCTAGCGGCGCTTCCCGGGGCGTGCAAGAGGGGAAGACCGATAAATTTCACTCAGGTTGCGCCGGCGGTCTCCGACGGCCGCAAACCCGCGCCAGGGCGGGCTCGGCGCCGCATCGGCAAAGTCCGGGATGGGCGCAGCGCGGCGATGCATACGCCATTGCCGTCCAGGAGCCGCGCAATCGTTAAACTTGGCGCCATGCCGACGAGGCTTGCGGCGCGTCCCCGCGGGGGCGTCCGCCGCGCCCACAACGGGCCTCGCCGTTTCGCGCCCCTTTGCTGTGATTTCCGGAGTCCGTCTTGATCAAGCCCCGCACCCCGCCCGGCGTCATGGAGCTGCTGCCCCGCGACCAGATCGCGTTCCAGCGCATGCTCGACACGATCCGCCGCAATTTCGAACGCTTCGGCTTCCTGCCGGTGGAAACGCCGGTGATGGAACTGACCGAGGTGCTGCTGACCAAGTCCGGCGGCGAGACCGAGCGGCAGGTGTATTTCGTCGAGTCGACCGGCGCGCGCGCCAACAACGCGCAAGAGGGCGACGCCCGCGGCACGCCCGAACTCGCGCTGCGTTTCGACCTGACCGTGCCGCTGGCGCGTTACGTGGCCGAGCACGAGGCCGAACTGGCGTTCCCGTTCCGCCGCTACCAGATGCAGCGCGTATACCGCGGCGAGCGCCAGCAGCGCGGCCGCTACCGCGAGTTCTACCAGTGCGACATCGACGTGATCGGCAAGGACAGCCTCAGCGTGCGTTACGACGCCGAGCTGCCGGCCTGCATCTACGCGGTGTTCTCCGAACTCGACATCGGCGCGTTCACCATCCAGCTCAACAACCGCAAGCTGCTGCGCGGCTTCTTCGAGGCCAACGGCATCGCCGACGGCGAGCTGCAGGCGCTGGTGCTGCGCGAGGTCGACAAGCTCGACAAGCGCGGCGCCGACTACGTGCGCGATGTGTTGATCGGCAGCAGTTTCGGCCTGGCCGAGGACGTGGCGGACCGGATCCTCGACTTCGTCGGCGTGCGCTCGGATTCGCACGCGGACGCGCTGGCCAAGCTGGCCGCGCTGGGCGAGGGCAACGACTCGCTGCGCCAGGGCGTGGCCGAACTGCGCGAGGTGCTGGAGCTGATCCGCGCGCTCGGCGTGCCGGAAACCCATTACGCGCTGAACTTCTCCATCGCCCGCGGCCTGGACTACTACACCGGCACGGTCTACGAGACAACGCTCAACCAATACCCGGGCTTGGGGTCGATCTGCTCGGGCGGGCGTTACGAGGACCTGGCCAGCCACTACACCAAGTCCAAGCTGCCCGGCGTCGGCATCTCGATCGGTTTGACCCGGCTGTTCTGGCAATTGCAGGAAGCCAAGCTGGTCAGCACCGCCGACAGCAGCGTGCAGGTGCTGGTCACCCAGATGGACGACGCGCACCTGCCGCAGTGCCTGGCGCTGGCCAGCGAGCTGCGCGCGGCCGGGCTCAACACCGAGGCGGTGATGGAGCCGTCCAAGCTCGGCAAGCAGTTCAAGTACGCCGACCGCGCCGGCATCCGCTTCGTGGTCGTGCTCGGCGAGAACGAAATCGCCAAGGGCACCGCCACGGTCAAGGACCTGCGCCGCGAGGACCAGTTCGAAGTCGCGCGCAGCGAACTCGCCCGCACCCTGCGGGTCGAGCTGGAACAGTCGCGGGTCATGAAGTGACCCCACGGTGCGCCCACCGCGGCGAGCGCGCGCGCGTCCTGCGCCCGCGCCCGGCGTCGCGCGCGCACCGACATCGCTGTCGTCATCATCATCGTCATTCGCCGCGCCGGCCCGTGCCGGCGCCGGCCGCAGCATCGGCGCAAGCCGACACCCCGGCCGCGGTCCGCATCGCCCCGATGCGCCGCGGTTTCCTTTTGTCTGACGCACCGACTCCCGAGTATGCGCGCCGCCGATCCGCCGGCGCCGCGCAGATGATCGCCAGGGTGCGATGCGGAGAACCCCAGCTTTGAACAAGATCCGACTCGACGGCCGCTCGCTGACGCGGTCCCAGCTCGTCGCCGTGGCCTACGGCGCGCAGGTCGAACTGTCCGCCGAACAACTGCCGGCGGTGGCCCGCGCGGCCGACTTCCTGGCCGAACAGGTGCGCCGCGAAGAGCCCATCTACGGCGTGTCCACCGGCTTCGGCAGCAACGCCGACCGCCTGCTCGGCGCGCACCACCTGCGCGACCAGCTGCCCGGCGCGAAGCGCTCGCAGGAAACCCTGCACGAAGAGCTGCAGCGCAATCTGATCGTCACCCACGCGGTGTGCGTGGGCGAAGCGTTCGCGCCCGAGATCGTGCGCGCGATGCTGTGCATCCGCATCAACACGCTGATGCGCGGCCACTCGGGCATCCGCGTGCAGACATTGCAGGCGCTGACCCAGATGCTCAACGCCGGGATCGTGCCGGTGGTGCCGCAGCTGGGTTCGGTCGGCGCCAGCGGCGACCTCGCGCCGCTGTCGCATCTGGCCATCGTCCTGCTCGGCGGCGGCGAAGCCTTCTATGAAGGCGAGCGCCTGCCGGGCGCGCAGGCGCTGGCGCGCGCCGGCCTGGCGCCGGTGCAGCTGTCGTACAAGGAAGGCCTGGCGCTCAACAACGGCACCGCGCAGATGCTGGCCTGCGGCGTGCTGGCGCTGAACAAGCTGGAAGACCTGCTCGACACCGCCGACCTCGCCGCGGCGATGACCATCGACGCGTTCGCCGGGCGCCTGGGCGCGTTCGCGCCGGAAGTGCACGAACTGCGTCCGCATCCGGGCCAGGTCAAGGTCGCGCAGAACCTGCGCAAGCTGCTCGACGGCTCGACCCTGGCCGACATTCCTTATCACCTGGTGCCGCGCTTCCGTCCGTGGCTGCCGCAGAGCTGGGACACCGAAGCGGCGCAGCAGCTGAGCTTCGACATCGGCTGGGACTGGGTGCCGTTCGGCCAGCGCCACGGCCGCGAGAAGTTCTACAACCGTTTCCGTCCGTTCCGCGGCGGCAAGAAGCACCAGCCGCAGGACAGCTACTCGCTGCGCTGCATCCCGCAGGTGCACGGCGCGGTGCGCGACGCCGTCGCCCAGGCCGCGCGGGTGCTGGAGATCGAGCTCAACTCGCTGACCGACAACCCGATCGTGTTCCCGGACGCGCAGGCCGAGCACGTCGAGCAGCAGGTGATTTCCGCCGGCCATTTCCACGGCATGCCGCTGGCGCTGGCGATGAGCTACGTCAAGGCCGCGATCCCGGTGCTGGCGAGCATTTCCGAGCGCCGCCTCAACAAGCTGGTCGATCCGGCCACCAACGACGGCCTGCCGGGCTTCCTGATCGGCAACGAGGACGCGACCGAGTCGGGCCACATGATCGTGCAGTACACCGCTGCGGCGATCGTCAACGATCTCGCCAGCCGCGCCCATCCGGCTTCGGTGTATTCGATTCCGACCAGCGCGAACGCCGAGGACCACGTGTCGATGGGCGCCAACGAGGCGCGCCACGTGCTCGCGATGGCCGACGACCTGGGCAAGGTGCTCGGCCTGGAGCTGTACACCGCCGCCCAGGCGCTGGACCTGCGCCGCGACATGATCAACGCCGCGCGCGATCTGGCCGACCGCGCCGACGCCGCGACCCTGGCGGCGAAGGTGTCCGGCGGCCCCGCGGCCGGCGCGGACGAACACGCCGGCTTCCTCGCCGAAGTCGAAGGCCTGCGCGCCGAGCTGTCGGCGGCGGAGGAATTCCGCCCGGGCCGCGCGGTCGCGATCGCCCATGCCAAGCTGCGCGAATCGATCGCGTTCCTCGATCACGACCGCGCCCTCGACGGCGAAGTCGCGCTGGCGGTGCAACTGGTGCGCGACGGCAGCGTGCTGTCGGCGGTGCGCGCGGAAATGCAGGACTGATCCGCCCGGCCCCTCCCGATCCCGGGAGGGGCCGATGGCTCCCCTGTAGGAGCGGCGCGAGCCGCGACCGCGACAACGCAACCATGACGAACTTTGCGGCGTAGTTGCGTTGTCGCGGTCGCGGCTCGCGCCGCTCCTACAGGACTGGAACTGCCGCCATGCACCTCGTCCACCACACCGAGACCGTCTTCTCCGTGATCGGGTTGCTGACGCCGGCCGAATGCGCGGAACTGGTCGCGCTGGCGGAACACCACGGCTTCGAACCCGCCGGCGTGCGCACCGCCGACGGCGGCCAGAAATCGATGGCCCACGTGCGCAACAACGAACGCGTGGTGTTCGAATCGCCGCCGTGGGTCGAACGGCTGTGGCAGCGCCTGCAGCAGGCCGGCCTGCCCGCGCTCGACGGCGAAACCGCCAGCGGCCTGCCGCGCGCGCTGCGTTTCTACAAATACGGCCCGGGCCAGCGCTTCCGCATGCACAAGGACGGGCCGTGGAGCGAAGACGGCCGCCTGAGCAAGCTGACCTTGCTGGTCTATCTCAACGAAGGCTTCGTCGGTGGCGACACCGCGTTCCGCGGCTTCCGGGTCGAACCGCGCGTCGGCGACGCGCTGCTGTTCGTGCACGACACCTGGCACGAAGGTTCGGCGGTGGAGCAGGGCGTGAAGTACGCGCTGCGTTCGGACGTGATGTACGCGCCGCCGGCCTGAGCCGGACGCGGCGCGCTCACGCCGCCGCCCCCCACATCCGCACGCAATCGCGCCCGCCGGCCTTGGCCAGATACAATGCCTGATCGGCGAACTGCAACGCCGCCTCGACCCCCAGATCCGAATCCGGCGCGATCTCGTGCACGCCGATGCTGGCGGTGACCGGGATGTCGTGGCTGCGGCTCGGGCAGGGCTGCGCGCGCAGGCGCAGGCGCAGCGCTTCGGCCACCAGCGAGCCGGCGGCGAGGTCGTGGTCGGGCAGCACGGCGACGAATTCCTCGCCACCGAAGCGCGCCAGCAGCGCGTGGTGCGGCGCCAGCGTCTGCGAGATCAGGCCGGCGGCCCAGCGCAGGCATTCGTCGCCGACCAGATGGCCGTGGTGGTCGTTGATCTGCTTGAAGTGGTCCAGGTCGATCATCATCAGCGCCAGCGGCCGGCGTTGCCGGCGCGCGCGGTGCAGCAGCGATTCGAACGCCTCGCGGAAGTGGCTGCGGTTGTGCAGGCCGGTCAGGCCGTCGCGCTGGGCGGTTTCGCGCAGGCGCTCGTGGGCTTTCTCCAGTTGCGCCAGCGCGGTGCGCAGCTCGCCGGTGCGCTGCTCGACTTTCTGTTCGAGCTGGTCCCGGGCCTCGCGCACGATCCGTTCGTTCTCGTTGCGCAGCGAGGCGTAGCGGTAGCCCAGCGCCACCGACAGCAGCAGCATTTCCAGGGCCGAGCCGATCTGCACGCCGTACTCGGTGATGAACACCTTCGGCAACAGGTCGAAGGCGATCGCCGCGAACATGCCGGTGCCGAGCAGGAATGCCGACCACGCCAGCAGGAACAGCCGCGCCGGCTTGTAGCCGCGGCGCATCACCACCACGATCTCGACCGCGATCCAGGCGATGCTGACGAACACCGCGGCCGAGGCGATCGGGGTCACGATGCGGTACGGCGCCTGGGTCGCGATCAGCCCCAGCAGCACGAAGAAACCGATCATGCCCAGACCGATGCGATCGCCCAATCGCCAACGCTGCGACAGGCCGAGGAAGGTGCGCGCGAACTGCTGCATGCCGACCTGGGCCAGGCAGATCGACAACGGTACCGAGTGGTCGGCCAGCCACGGCGAATCCGGCCACAGGTATTCGAAGCCCAGGCCGTTCAAGGTCAGCAGCACCAGGCCGAACGCGCAGATGTGGAACAGATACCAGAAGTAGCTCGAGTCGCGCAGGCTCAGCCACAGCACCAGGTTGTAGAAGAACAGCGCCAGCAGGATGCCGTAATAGACGCCGATGCCGAGTTGGGCGTCGCGCGCCAGTTCGGTGAAGGCGCTCGGCGTGTACAGGGTCAGCGGCACCTGCATCGAGCTTTGGCTTTGCACCCGCACGTAAACGTCGACGCGCTCGCCGACCGGCAGGTCGATCCAGAAGTTCGGGTGGCGGTAGCGGATCGCGCGCGCGGCGAACGGCCGGTTGTCGCCGCCGCCCTGGTGGGTGGCGCGCGCGCCTTCGCTGTGGGTGTAGACATCGATGCGATCGCTGAGGGCGAAGCCCTGCACCAGCAGCCAGCGCGGCGTGTCGGGGTCGGCGTTGCGCGCGGCGAAGTGGAACCAATAGGCGCCGCGCTGGAAACCGAACGAGCTGTTGCCGCCGGGCAGCAGGCGGAAACGGCCTTGCACCCGCGCGAGCTCGGCGCCGGACAGGTCGAGGCGGCCGCCGGGGTCGTGGTAGTAGCCGGTGAACGGGGCCAGCGCGACCTCGCCGCTGTGGCGGTCGAGCGCGAGCAGGCTTTGCGCCGCGCCGGCCGGGCCCCAGCCCGACAGCGACAGGCACAGCAGCAGCAACAGCCGGAGCAGCAGCGACGGGCGCGCGGGGCGGGCGGGAGTCGTGTTCATCTAGCTTGGGCCGAGACCTTCCGTGGGCCTGCCGGCGCAAGCCGTCGCGCCGTGAAGAGAGGGGCGGCGCGGCCGGCAGGACGGCGCGCGACGCGTGCCTGGATTCTTAACGCAAATTCCCCGGCGTGCAGGCCGGGTTGACGGACGGCGGTCGGGACGGTTAATGTATTAACGCGTTATCACATTAATGCATTGGTTGCGGTTTGGCCCGGAGCCGTGCACCGGGCGGGCCGCAAGGCCGCCCTCGCGTTCCGGTTCCGCCCGCGTCCTCCCGTCCCGTCCTTCCTGCCTCGTAGACCCGCCCCTTCATGAAGCGCCGCGCCATCGCTCCCGTCGAAACCCAAGCCGCAGACGCGTTGAGCGAACTGGCCGCGGCGCTGTCGGGGCTGCGCACGCCGGAGCAGGTGCGCGCGTTTCTCGAAGACCTGTGCACGCCCGCCGAGCTGGAAGCGATGAGCGACCGCTGGCGGGTGGTGCCGCTGCTGGAAGAGGGCGTGCCGTACCGCGAAATCCACGAACGCACCCAGGTCAGCGTGACCACCATCGGCCGCGTCGCGCGGGTGCTCGAGCGCGGCGCCGGCGGCTACGCCGCGGCCCTGCACCGGCGCGGCCTGCGACATCGCTGACGGCCCGTTCCGTCCGCCGCCGGTGCGCGCAGACCGGCTCCAGCCGCCGCCGCCGCCCGTCCCGTCTTTCTCCGAGAACCCACGTCCATGAGCCCTCCCGCCAGTGCCGCCGCGCCGCGCGACCGCCTGCGCATCGCGATCCAGAAGTCCGGCCGCCTCGCCGATCCGGCCCGCTCGCTGCTCGCCGCCTGCGGCCTGAGCTGGCGCGAAAGCCGCGACCGCCTGTTCTGCTACGGCGAAACCCTGCCGGTCGACCTGCTGCTGGTGCGCGACGACGACATCCCCGGCCTGATCGCCGACGGCGTCTGCGACCTCGGCGTGGTCGGCCGCAACGTGCTGCTGGAACAGGACGGCGACCGCCGCGGCAATGGCCGCGCGCCGGCGTTCCGCGAATGGCGCGCGCTCGGTTTCGGCGGCTGCCGGCTGTCGATCGCCGTGCCCGATGCATGGCAATGGCAGGGGCCGCAGGATCTGGCCGGCAAGCGCATCGCCACCAGCTATCCGGCTTTGCTGTCGCAGTGGCTGGCGCAGCAGGGCGTCGACGCGCAGGTGGTGTTGCTGTCGGGTTCGGTCGAAATCGCGCCGAAGCTGGGTCAGGCGGAGGCGATCTGCGACTTGGTCTCCAGCGGCGCGACCTTGTCGGCCAACCAGCTCAAGGCGGTGCAGACCCTGGTCGAAAGCGAGGCGGTGCTGGCCGGCCCGACCGAGCGCTTCGACGACGTGCGCGGCGAACTGGCCGACCTGCTGCTGCGCCGGCTCGACGGCGCGCTGCGCGTGCGCAACAGCAAGCTGCTGATGTTCCAGGCCCCGCGCGGATTGCTGGCGGAACTGCTGCCTTTGCTGCCGGACGCCGAACAACCCACGGTGATGCGCCTGGACGACGGCGACGACGTCGCCCTGCAGGCGCTGTGCCACGGTGCGGTGACGTGGCAGCGGCTGGAAGAACTCAAGCGCGCCGGCGCGCGCGGGCTGATGGTGCTGCCGGTCGAGGGCATGCTGGCATGAACGCGCCCGCCGCCATGCCGCGCTACGACTGGAACGCGTTGAGCGCCGACGAACGCGCCGGCGCGCTGCGCCGTCCGGCCCAGGAAACCCGTCAGGCCACCGCCGATACGGTCGCCGCGATCGTCGCCGAAGTGCGCGCCGACGGCGACGCCGCGTTGCGCCGCTTCGCCGAACGTTTCGACGGCGCCGCGCCCGCAGCGTTCGCCGTCAGCGCGGCCGAATTCGAAGCCGCCGAAACCGCGGTCAGCGCGCCGCTGCGCGCCGCCATCGACGAGGCCGCGCGCCGGATCGAACGTTTCCACGCCGCCGGCATGACCCCGGCCTATGCCCTGGACACCGCCGAAGGCGTGCGCTGCGAGCGCGTGCTGCGGCCGATCCCGCGGGTCGGCCTGTACGTGCCGGCCGGCTCGGCGCCGCTGCCGTCGACCGCGCTGATGCTCGGCGTGCCGGCGCGGCTGGCCGGCTGCCGCGAAGTGGTGCTGTGCACGCCGGCGCGCAAGGACGGCAGCGCCGACCCGGCGGTGCTGTGCGCGGCCCGGCGCTGCGGCATCGGCACCGTCTACAAGGTCGGCGGCGCCCAGGCGATCGCGGCGATGGCGTTCGGCACCCAAAGCATCGGCAAGTGCGACAAGCTGTTCGGCCCCGGCAATGCCTATGTCACCGAAGCCAAGCGCCAGGTCGCGTTGCTGGAAGGCGGCGCCGCCATCGACATGCCGGCCGGCCCGTCGGAAGTGCTGGTGATCGCCGACGCCGGCGCGCGCGCCGACTTCGTCGCCGCCGACCTGCTGTCGCAGGCCGAGCACGGCGCCGATTCGCAGGTGATCCTGCTCAGCGACGACGCCAGCCTGCTCGATGCGGTCGATGCCGAACTCGAAGCGCAACTGGCGCGGCTGTCGCGCGCCGACACCGCGCGCGCCGCGCTGGCCAAGTCGCGCTCGATCCGGGTCGACTCCATCGCGACCGCCTTGCAAGTCAGCAACCGCTACGCGCCCGAGCACCTGATCCTGGCGCTGCGCGACGCGCGCGCGTGGCTGGCGCAGGTCGAGGCGGCCGGTTCGGTGTTCCTCGGCGACTGGGCGCCGGAAGCCCTCGGCGACTATTGCAGCGGCACCAACCACGTGCTGCCGACCAGCGGCGCGGCGCGTTATGCCGGCGGCCTCAACGTGGCCAGCTTCCAGGTCGCGATCACGGTGCAGGAAGTGCAGCCGCGCGGGCTGCTGGAAATCGGCCCTTGCGCGGTGACCCTGGCCGAGGCCGAGGGCCTGGACGCGCACCGCGAGGCGGTGGCGCTGCGGCTGGCCGCGCTGGAGCAGGCGGCGTCGGCGCAGCATGCGCAGGCTCCGCCGCATCTGCGGCGCGCCTGAGCGAGTCCGCCCGGCCGCGCTCCCGACGAATGCACACTCTTTAGCGAACCAACTTCGGCACTTCCATGTCCCAGACCCGCGACGACAACCCCCTCGACCTGCTGCGCGACGACCTGCGCGATTTCGCCGGCTACAAATCGGCGCGCAGCGACACCCGCAGCGGCCGGGTCTGGCTCAACGCCAACGAGGCCGCGTGGCCGAGCGTGGCCGACTGCGACGGCGCGGTGCGGCGCTATCCCGACCCGCAGCCGGCGGCGCTGCGCGCGGCGCTGGCGCGGCTGTACGGCTGCGCGCCGGAGCAACTGCTGGCCGGGCGCGGCAGCGACGAAGGCATCGACCTGCTGGTGCGCGCGCTGTGCCGGCCCGGCGGCGACGCCATCGCGATCGCGCCGCCGACCTTCGGCATGTACGCGGTCAGCGCGCGCCTGCACGGCGTGCGCGTGGTCGAAACCCCGCTGCGCGACAGCGCCGACGGCTTCGTCTGCGATTTCGACGCGCTGGCCGCGACGGCCGAACGCGAAGCGGCCAAGCTGGTGTTCGTGTGTTCGCCGGGCAATCCCTCCGGCACCCTGCAGCCGCTGGCGGCGATCGACGCGCTGGCGCAGCGCCTGAGCGGCCGCGCCGTGGTCGTGGTCGACGAGGCCTACATCGAATTCGCCGACGGCGCGTCGGCGGTGAGCCTGCTGCCGCGGCGGCGCAACATCGCGGTGCTGCGCACCTTGTCCAAGGCCCACGCCCTGGCCGCCGCGCGCATCGGCAGCACCATCGCCGACGCCGGCCTGATCGCCGCTTTGCAGCGCTGCCAGGCGCCGTACCCGCTGCCGACGCCGTGCGTGAGCCTGGCCCTGCGCGCGCTCGGCGAGGTGCCCGGCAATACCACCAAGGCGCGCGTGGCCACCGCGATGAGCGAGCGCGAGAAGCTGTACCAGGCGCTGCGCGCGTTGCCCGGCGTGCGCCGCGTCTATCCTTCGCAGGCGAATTTCCTGCTGGTGCGCTTCGACGACGCGCAGGCCGCGCTCGACGCCCTGCTCGACGCCGGCGTGGTGGTGCGCGACTTCCGCCACGCGCCGGGCTTGGGCGATGCGCTGCGCATCAGCCTGGGCACGCCGGAACAGAATTCGGCGGTGATCGAAGTGCTGGGCCGCGCTTCGCGCGCCGCGGCGGTCGCCGGAGCGGCCGCATGAGCGCGCTCAAGCCGATCCTGTTCGTCGACCGCGACGGCACCCTGATCGAGGAGCCGGCGGATTTCCAGATCGACAGCTACGCCAAGCTGCGCTTCGTACGCGGGGTGATTCCGGCTTTGCTGAAATTGCGCGACGCCGGCTACGAATTCGTCATGGTCACCAACCAGGACGGCCTGGGCACCGAGTCGTTCCCGCGCTGGGCCTTCGACGGCCCGCACCAACTGATGATGCAGGTGTTCGAAAGCCAGGGCATCGTGTTCCGCGACGTGCTGATCGACACCAGCTTTCCGGCCGAAAACCTGCCGACGCGCAAGCCCGGCATCGGCCTGGCGCTGCCGTTGCTGAAGGACCGCGGCATCGACTGGGAACGCTCGGCGATGGTCGGCGACCGCGAGACCGACAACGGTTTCGCCGCCAACCTCGGCATCCGCGCGTTCCAGCTGCGCACCGCGGAATTCGGCGGCGAATGGGAATGGACCGGCATCGCCCACGTGCTGGCCGAGCGGCCGCGCACAGCGCAGGTGGCGCGCAACACCAAGGAAACCCGGATCCAGGTCGGCGTCGATCTCGACCGCGCCGCCGAGCCCAAGGTCGCGACCGGCCTGGGCTTCTTCGACCACATGCTGGAACAGCTCGGCAAGCACGGCGGTTTCGCCCTGGAACTGCGCTGCGAAGGCGACCTGCACATCGACGAGCACCACACCATCGAAGACAGCGCGCTGGCGTTGGGCCAGGCGCTGCGCGAGGCGCTCGGCGACAAGCGCGGCATCGGCCGCTACGGCTTCGAACCGCGCGCGGGGCAGGGCGAGGCCGCGGCCGCGCCGGCCGCGCACGAGTTCGTGTTGCCGATGGACGAGACCCTGGCGCGCGCGGCGCTGGACTTCTCCGGCCGGCCTTACTTCGTTTTTTCCGGCAGTTTCGCCCGCGACAGGGTCGGCGATTTCCCGACCGAGCTGCTGCCGCATTTCTTCCGGTCGTTGTGCGAAACCGCCGGCTTGAACCTGAATCTGAACGTGGAAGGTGATAACGATCACCACAAGATAGAGGCTTGTTTCAAGGTCGTCGCGCGCGCGCTGCGGCAGGCCATCGCCCGTCAAGGGCGCGAACTCCCGAGTACCAAGGGAGTTCTGTGATGACGGTTGTAGCTGTCATCGATTCGGGTGGGGGGAACATCGGCTCGGTGCGTTATGCATTGGAGCGGCTGGGTGCGCGGTCGATGTTGACCGCGGATCCCGCGACGATCGCCTCCGCCGATCGCGTGATCTTGCCGGGCGTGGGCGCCGCCGCCCCCGCGATGGCCCGACTGCGCGAACTCGACCTGGTCGACACGATCCGCCGCTTGCAGCAGCCGCTGCTCGGGATCTGCCTGGGCATGCAGCTGTTGTACGAGTCCTCGGAGGAGGGCGAGGTCGAATGCCTCGGACTCCTTTCGGGCCGTATCACCAGGCTGCCCCCCGGACCAGGAGTACGAGTGCCGCATATGGGATGGAATCTCCTTCAGAAGCATGAATCGGCCGCTGCCGAACGTTTGCTCGCCGGCGTCGGCGAGCGCGATCAGGCCTATTTCGTGCACAGCTACGCCGCCCCCGTCACCGCCGACACCCTGGCCAGCGCCAGTTACGGCGCACGCTTCACCGCGGTCGCCGGGCGCGGCCGCTGCTTCGGCGCCCAGTTCCACCCCGAGCGCTCCGCCGCGGTCGGTTCGCGCCTGCTCGCCAACTTCCTGGCGCTGGAGGCATGAACATGGGCAACAGCACCCTCTACCCCGCGATCGACGTTCGCGACGGACGCGTCGTGCGCCTGCACCAGGGCGACTACGCGCAGGAAACCCGCTACGAGACCGAGCCGCTGGCCCTGGCCACGCGCTACGCCGAAGCCGGCGCCAAGTGGCTGCACCTGATCGACCTGGACGCCGCGCGCTACGGCGGCTACACCCTGGCGCCGCTGCTGCGCGCGATCACCACCTCCAGCTGGATGCGCGTGCAGACCGGCGGTGGCGTGCGCAGCGAGGCCGACGTGGAAGCCATCCTCGACGCCGGCGCCGACCGGGTCGTGGTCGGCTCGCTCGCGGTCAAGGACCCGGACCTGGTCATCGCCTGGCTGCGCCGGTTCGGTGCCGAGCGCATCACCATCGCCCTGGACGTGCGCCAGAACGAGCAGGGCGAATGGGAACTGCCGGTGTCCGGCTGGACCGAGGACAGCGGCGTGCGCCTGGAGGCCTTGCTGCAGCGCTACGCCGAAGCCGGCCTGCGCCACCTGCTGTGCACCGACGTGTCGCGCGACGGCACCATGGCCGGGCCGAACCTGGACCTGTACAAGCACATCCGCGATATCGCGCCGGACGTGCAGTTACAGGCCTCCGGCGGGATCCGCGACATCGCCGACATCGTCGCCGCCGACAGCATCGGCTGCTCCGGCGCGGTGCTCGGCAAGGCCTTGATCGAAGGCCGCTTCCAACTCACCGACGCCTTGAAGCAGGTCCGCCGTTGCTGAACTCCACGCCCCTTAGCCGCCGTATCGTGCCCTGCCTCGACGTCCGCGACGGACGCGTGGTCAAGGGCGTGCGCTTTCGCGACCATGTCGACATGGGCGACATCGTCGAGCTGGCGCTGCGCTACCGCGACGAAGGGGCCGACGAGCTGGTGTTCTACGACATCGCCGCCAGCCCGCAGGGGCGCAGCGTCGACCGCGACTGGGTCGAGCGGGTCTCGCGCGCGATCGACATTCCGTTCTGCGTGGCCGGCGGAATCCGTTCGGTCGCCGACGCGCGCGGCGTGCTCAACGCCGGCGCCGACAAGATCTCGGTCAACACGCCGGCGCTGGAACGGCCCGAGCTGATCGGCGAAATCGCGGCCGAATTCGGCGTGCAATGCGTGGTCGTCGGGATCGACAGCCTGCGCGACGCCGACGGCGAATGGCGGGTGCGCCAGTACACCGGCGACCCCTCGCGCACCCAGGCGCTGTCCAAGCGCACCCTGGACTGGGTGGTCGAGGCGCAGCGGCTCGGCGCCGGCGAGATCGTGTTGAACTGCATGGGCAGCGACGGCGTGCGCAGCGGCTACGACATCGAGCAGCTCAGCGCGGTGCGGGCGATCTGCGCGGTGCCGCTGGTGGCCTCCGGCGGCGCCGGCGCGATCGAGCATTTCGGCGAGGTCTTTCTGCAAGCCGACGTCGACGCCGCATTGGCGGCGAGCGTGTTCCATTCCGGCAGCATCCGCATTCCCGAACTCAAGCGCGCGCTGAGCGGGCAGGGCGTGCCGGTGCGCGAGCTGCACTGATGGACATCGCGCTGAGCCCGCACGAGATCGACGCCCTGGCCTGGGACAAGCAGGACGGCTTGCTGCCGGCGGTGGTCCAGGACGCCGACAACCAGCGCGTGCTGATGCTCGGCTACATGGACCGCGCCGCGTTGCAGGCCACGCTGAGCAGCGGCCACGTCACCTTCTACAGCCGCAGCAAGCAGCGGCAGTGGACCAAGGGCGAAAGCTCCGGCCATTACCTGGATCTGGTCTGGATCGAGACCGACTGCGACCGCGACACCTTGCTGGTGCGCGCGCGGCCGCACGGGCCGACCTGCCATCTCGGCCGCGACAGTTGTTTTCCAGACGCGCCAGGCGCCAAGCTGGCGTTCCTGAGCGAGCTCGACACCCTGATCGCCGAGCGCGAACGCACCCGCCCGGCCGGCAGCTACACCACCGGCCTGTTCGAACGCGGCGTGCGCGCGATCGCGCAGAAGGTCGGCGAGGAAGGCGTGGAGACCGCGCTGGCCGCGGTCGCCGAGGACGATGCGGCGCTGGCCGGCGAAGCCGCCGACCTGTTGTTCCACCTGCAGGTGCTGCTGCGCGCGCGCGGCCTGTCGCTGAGCGACGCGGTCGAGGTGTTGCAACAGCGGCATGGCAAGCCGCATCGCGGGTTCAAGCCGGCGGAGTGATTTCGCCGCGCGGCGAATGCTGGCCATCTCTCCATCCACACGATCGAACCACGGTGCGGCTTTCGTCGTAGTTGAATGGTCGCGGTCGCGGCTCGCGCCGCTCCTACAACAAGCGCGAATCTGCGCGATCTACCTGTAGGAGCGACGCGAGTCGCGACCGCGCCAACCGAACTACGGCGCGGCTTTCGTCGCAGTTGCGTTGTCGCAACCGCGGCCCGCGCCGTCCCTACAGGGGGCACATCAACTCACATCGTTCTCGAACGCCGCCCGCGCCAGCCCGCCGATGGTCACCGAACTGTCGCTGAGAAAGGTCTTCTCGAACCAGTTCAACGTATTCCATTGATCGTCGATGCCCTTGTGCATGTACTCCTTCTGCAATTCGGAGTAAGGCGACACCGGCCCCGGGGCCGTTCTGCGGGATCTCGCCGGCCTGCTTCTTGTCCAGGTAGGTGTCGACCATGATCCCGGACACGATGTTGTTCGACTTCTGCGTTTCCCAGCGCGCGCGCAGGTAGTCGGCGGCGATGGCGAGGTTGGAGTCGTAGAAATGGCCCGGCGTCCAGCGCAGGTCGCGCAATTGCTCGAACGCGCCCTGGATGTCGTCGCCGTGCGCGTCCATCGCGGTCTTGATGTAGGCGTCGACCTTGCCGCGGTCTTCCGGCGTCCAGGTGGTCGCTTCCTTCTTGTAGTCGCCGATCGCGGCTTCGATGGTTTCGCGCGACGCCGCCGGCAGGTCGGGGTGGCGGTCGAGGATCTCCTGGCCGTACTGGTCGACCAACTGGCCGACGGTCGGCTCGCGTTCGGCCTTGCCGCGGCCGGGCAAGCCGTAGATCTTCAGTTGCACTTCCAGCGCGACCGCCTTGTCGATGGCGGCGCGGTCGTCGGCCAGTTGCGACGGCGCGACGCCGTTCTTTGCGTCGGTTTCGTACTTGGCGATGGCCTGATCGGTCAGCTCCGAGGCGGTCGGCGGTTCCGGCGGTTCGGGGCGGTGGCTGTACAGATCGGTGCGGGCGGCGGTATCCAGCGGGGGCAGCACGGCGGTTCTCCACGCTGGGGGGAGTCTGCGACGCTAGACCTGCGCGCGGCTTCGGGCCATCCGGGCCGACCCCAGGCGTTTGTTAAACCGCCGCTGCCGTCGTCGAACCACCGCGTCGGTCGCGGCGCCTTTGGGTCTGCCTCTGTCCGCGATTGCGCCCGCGACCTGCGAACGGTCCGATCAACCCAAGCCGCCGCCGCCGCGCCCGCCGCATAATGCCGGCTTCGTATCGGAGACCGTTCCATGCGCTTGCGCGTCTGCCTGCTCGCCGTGTCCCTGTGCGCCGCCGCGTCCGCGGCGCAGGCCCAGTCGTTGCCGCCGCCGTGCGCAGGCGGCACGGTGTTCGAGGACCGCAACGGCAACGGCCGCCGCGATCCCGGCGAGCCCGGGCTGGCCGGCCAGCGCGTGTCGGACGGGCGCCGCATCGTCCTGACCGACGCGCAGGGCCGCTACGTCCTGCCGCTGAGCGAGCGCAGCAGCCAGTTCCTGATCAAGCCGGCCGGCTACCGCGTGGCCGCGCGCGCCGACAGCGGCCTGCCGGATTACTGGCTCAACGTGAGCTTGAGCGAAGCGCCGCCGCTGAAGTACGGCGGCATGCCGCAGACCGCGCCGACCTGCCGCGACTACGCGCTGATCCCGCAGGCGCGCAATGCGCGCGGCGGCGAACTCGACGTGCTGGTGTTCGCCGACCCGCAGACCAAGAGCGCCGTCGATGTCGGCTATTACCGCCGCGACATCGTCGAGCCGCTGCTGGCGCAGCGCAAAGGCAAGGCGCCGGTCGCCGATCTCGGCCTGAGCCTGGGCGACATCACCCACGACGATCTGTCGCTGTACCCGCAACTCAACGCAGTCACCGCGAGCCTCGGCGTACCGTGGTTGCATGCGCCCGGCAACCATGACCTCGACTTCGACGCTGGGCGCGACGAAGACTCGCTGCTGAGCTATCGCCATGTGTTCGGCCCCGATACTTACGCCTGGGAAGAAGCGCAGGCCAACTTCGTCGTGTTCGACGACGTGGTCTATCGGCCGGGGTCCAAGCCCGAGTACATCGGCGGGCTGCGGCCGGAGCAGTTCGAATTCCTCGAGGCGTATCTCGCCCATGCCGACAAGCGGCGCCTGTTGGTGCTGGCGATGCATATCCCACTGTTCGACGCCGCGCCGGGCCGCGAGACCTTCCGCCATGCCGACCGCGAGCGCCTGTTCGGCCTGCTGCGCGAGTTTCCGCACGTGCTGGTGCTCAGCGGCCACAGCCATGCGCAGCGCCACGTCTATCACAGCGGCGACAACGGCTGGCGCGGCGCGGCGCCGCTGCACGAGTACAACGTCGGCGCGGCCTGCGGCGCGTTCTGGTCCGGAGTGAAAGACGCCAACGGCCTGCCCGACGCCACCATGAGCGACGGCACGCCGAACGGCTACGCGCGCCTGCGCGTGCGCGGCGACGCCGGTTACGCGTTGAGCTGGCATCCGGCGCCGTCGGCCGGGCGCGCGCTCGATGCGGCCGCGGTCGCCAACGACTACCTGCGGCTGTACGCGCCCAAGACCCTGCGCCAGGGTTCGTATCCGATCCGCGGGATCTACGCCAACGTGTTCATGGGCCGCGACGACAGCCGGGTGGAATACCGCATCGACGGCGGCGAATGGAAGCCGATGCGGCGCGTCGAGCAAGCCGATCCGGCGCTGCTGGCCGAGAACGCGCGCGACGACGCTTCCACGCAACTGCGCAGCTTCGACCGCGCGCCGATCGCCACGCCGACGCCGCACCTGTGGAGCGCGCCGCCGCTGCCGACCGACCTGCCCGTCGGCGAGCACGCCATCGAAGTGCGCAGCTTCGACGCCTGGCAGGGCGAGCAGCGGCTGGGCAGTTCGTATCGCTTGATCGAGGCCGCGCCATGAGCGCCAAGCCGACCGGACCGGCCGACGACCTGCCGGTGCTCGCGTTCGCCGACGCGGATGCGTTCGAACAGTGGCTGGAAGCGCCGCCGGCCAAGACCGGGCTGTGGCTGAAGATCGCCAAGAAGGGCAGCGGCACGGTCACGCTGAACTATTTGCAAGCGCTGGACGTAGCGCTGTGCCACGGCTGGATCGACGGGCAGAAGCGCAGCCTCGACGAGACCTACTTCCTGCAACGTTTCGTGCCGCGGCGCGCGCGCAGCCTGTGGTCGCAGATCAACATCGGCAAGTGCGAGCAACTGATCGCGCAGGGCCGCATGCGCGCCGGCGGCCAGCGCGAGATCGACGCGGCCCAGGCCGACGGGCGCTGGCAGGCGGCGTACGCCTCGGCGAGCAAGATCGAGATGCCGGAGGATCTGGCCGCGGCGTTGGCGAAATCGCCGAAGGCGCGCAAGTTCTTCGACGCGCTCGACGGTTCCAACCGTTACGCGGTGCTGTGGCGGGTGACGACGGCGAAGAAGGCGGACACGCGCGCGGCGCGGATCGCCAAGCTGGTGGAGATGCTGGCGCGCGGCGAAAAGATCCATCGTTGAGGCGCAGGGCGGTTTCCGTAGCTTTTCAGTTGCTGCAACCCGTCAGTTGTGCATCCCTCAATCGAGCATCCGTCAATCGAGCGTCCCTCAATTGAGCGTACCTCAATCGAGCATCCCTCAATTGAGCATCCCTCAATTGAGCATCCTCGATTGAGCATCCTCGATTGAGCATCCCTCAATTGAGCATCCTCAATTGTGCATCCCTCCAGCTTCCGTACTCCTACAATTCCCGTCATTCCGGCGAAAGCCGGAACCCATTTTGCTGTTGCTGTTGTCCTGCGTACGTACAAGTGCGGCTTGCTTGCCGAAGGCGAGACCGGCAACAGCAAAATGGGTTCCGGCTTTCGCCGGAATGACGGGGGTTGGGAAGTGCGTAGCTATCGCCATCGCCATCGCTATCGCCATCGCCATTCGCCATTCGCCATTCGCCATTCGCCATTCGCCATCGCCATCGCCAGCGCCAGCGCCAGCGCTATCGCCATCGCCATCGCCAGCTTCGGCTATCGGCGCCGAGAATCCATACGCCCGAACCCGCCCAAGAATTGATGCGGGCTTTACGCCCGTCCGGTCCCCGCGCCATAGCGCCTTTACGCCCGCGATTCCTACAGTGGCTCCCACGGCGCACCGCCCCGAGTGCGCAGCGAGTCCGAACGTGTCGATCCTGATCTTGCGTGGTCCGAGCGGGCGTGGTCCGAACACCGGCGCGGCCGTCGATTCGATGGTCGCGCCGCTGGCCGGCGAAGTGCGCACGACCCTGGTGGAGCGCGCCGCCGGCGCCGGCAAGGCGCTGGCGTTGCGCAGCTGCCGCAGCGAGCGCGAACTGGTGGACTGCATCCGCGGCATGCGCGCGGCCAACGCCGAGCTGCTGCTGCTCGACCCGGGCGCCTGCGCGCCGGCCAGCGCCGAACTGCGCGGCGCGCTGGAACAACTGGCGGTGCCGTACATCGAAGTCCACGACGACGACACCAACGCGCTGGAACCGAGCCTGGCCCCGGGCTGCGGCCGCCGCCTGCGCCTGATCCACGGCTACTCGGCGCAGAGCTACACCCTGGCGCTGTCGATCGCGCTGGAGCACCTGGGCTGCGCCGAAAGCGGCAATGACATCCACGTCGGCACCTGAGCCGGCGCCGGCATGGACACGCATTACTGCTACTTCGCCGACTACGAGATTTTGGTCGGCGGCCGCTTCATCGTCTGGGGCCAGACCACGCTCGACTACGCGCCGAGCGCGCCGGGACGATTCGACCCGGCCGAACTGCTCGACCGCATCCGCCGCCGCGCCGCCGACGAACACGGCGTGGAGCGCGACGAAGTGCGCGTGCGCACCCTGAGCCGCCTGCTGTAACCCGCATGGGCTACCTGTAGGAGCGGCGCAAGCCGCGACCGCGCCAGTTCAGCGGCAGCGAACCCAACCGTAGCCCGCGCAGCGTCACGGGGGCCGGTTTGCCGGCGTTTCGCGCGATGGGGGTTGCGGCGTAATTGGGATTTCGCGGTCGCGGCTCGCGCCGCTCCTACATGGGCGGCCTGTAGGAGCGGCGCGAGCCGCGACCGCGACAATGCAGCGCCGACAACCCCATCCGCAGCCCGCGCGACTTCGCCGGGCTGCGGCTCGTGGACGTTTCGCGCGATCGAGGTTGCGGCGTGGTTGGGTTTTCGCGGTCGCGGCTTGCGCCGCTCCTACACGGAGGCTAGGTGGGCGTCGCTCACACGACGATCTGGTCGAACGCGGTCGCGCGCGTGTGCCCGTGGGTGGCGTCGCCTTCGCGCGGTTGCGGGTAGTCGTCGAGGCGGTCCAGCAGCACCGTGCGCAGGCCGGCTTCGCGCGCGGCGTCGAGTTCTTCGACCACGTCGGACAGGAACAGGATCTCGTCGCCCGGCAGGCCGATGCTGTCGCGGATGCGCGCGTAGCTCGCCGCTTCGCGCTTGCCGCCGACTTCGGTGTCGAAGAAGCCGGAGAACAGTCCGGTCAGGTCGCCTGCGTCGCTGTGGCCGAACAGCAGCCGCTGCGCCGGCACGCTGCCGGAGGAATAGACGTACAGGCGCAGGCCGGCGTCCTTCCACTTATGCAGCGCCGGCGCCGCGTCGGGGTACATGTGCGAGGTGAAGTCCGCGCTCTTGTAGCCGTCGGCCCAGATCATGCCCTGCAAGGCCTTCAGCGCGGTGTGCTTGCGGTCTTCGTCGATCCAGCCCTGCAACACCTCGACGACGACCGAATCCTGGCAGGCGCCGCCGTTCTCCAGCGCGACCGTGTCCAGCCACTTGCGCACGTTCGGCTCGCGCCCTCGCGCGGCGACGAAGCCCGGCAGGGCGCGGCGCGCGTACGGGAACAGCACGTCCTTGACGAAGGAAATGCTGCTGGTGGTGCCTTCGATGTCGGTGAGGATGGCGCGGATAGGCATGGGGCTAGGGGCTAGGAGATAGCGGATAGGAGTTGGGAGATAGCGAAAGGCGTAAAGCAGGGCAAGGCGAACAGGGCCGGGAGACAGCTTTCGCTATCTCCTAGCTCCTGTGCGCTATCTCCTGCCTCACCCAGCCTGGCCGCGCTCGAACCGCGGAAACTGCTGGGCGATGTCGGTGCCGGTGAAATACCCGACCCAGCCGTCCGGCTCGGTGAAGAAGCGGATCGCGACGAAGCTCGGTTCCGGGCCCATGTCGAACCAGTGCAGGGTGCTGTCGGGCACCGAGATCAGGTCGCCCTGTTCGCACTTGATTTCGTAGACGTTGGGTTCGACGTGCAGGGTGAACAGGCCCGAGCCGGCGACGAAGAAACGCACTTCGTCTTCCTTGTGGTAGTGCTCGTCGAGGAACTTGCCGCGCATGGTTTCGCGCTGTGGGTTGTCCGGGGCGATGCTGACCACGTCGACGGTCTTGAACCCGCGCTCGGCGGTGATGCGGTCGATGTCGGCGCGGTACGCGGCCATGATCGTCTCGGGCGTGTCGCCCGGCTTGACCGGCTGGGCGGCCTGCCATTGTTCGAAGCCGACGCCGATCTTGGCCAGCTCGCGCGCGATCTCGCCCTGGTCGCTGGTGCTCAGCGTCGGCGCGTCGGGCTGGTCCTGGGGAAAAATACGCAAACGGCTCATCGGCGCAGCCTCCGCAGTTCGAGTTCGCAGCCCAGCAGGAATTCGAAGGCCTCCAGGTGGCGGCGGGCCTCGCCCATGTCGCGGCCCCAGGCGTACAGGCCGTGGCCGTCGATCAGGTAGCCCCACAGGGTCTGCTGGTCCAGGGTGGCGTCGACCTGGGCGGCCAGGGTCGGCATGTCCTGGGTGTTCGGGTACACCGGCAGGTCCAGCTCGGTGTCGTGGGTGGTGGTGCCGGCGAAGGCCTTGAGCAGCTCATAGCCTTCCAGGTGCACGTGGCCCTGGCCGGCGTACAGGCGCGAGGCCACGGTCTGGGTCTGCGAATGGGTGTGCAGGACGCAGCCGATCTCGGGGTAGCGCTTGTACAGCTGGGTGTGCAGCAAGGTCTCGGCGGACGGGCGGTGGTTGGTGGCCACGGGCGCGCCGTCCAGGTCGACGACCATGATGTCTTCTTCGGTCAGCCGGCCCTTGTCGCGGCCGGAGACGGTGATGGCGACGTGCCCGGCGTCGATGCGGCGCGAGAAATTGCTGCTGGTGGCCGGGGTCCAGCCGCGCTGGGCCAGTTCGCGCACGTTGACGATGATTTCGCCGGCGCAGTGCGCCAGGCGCTGCGGGTCGTAGGGCAGGGGGCTGTTCATGCCGGTCAGTTTAGCGCCGGGATGTGGCGGTTGCCGCGTTTTTGGCATAACGCAGCGTTATGGCGGCAGAGCCGGCAAGCCACCCCGGGCGGGCCGGAGCCCGAGGGGAAGCGCCTTCAGGCCCGGCGCTTTTGCCTCGGCTCGCCGCGACAGCAGCGCGCCTCGGGCCCGCAGGCCCGCCTGCCCACGTCGCGCCCGCCTGCGTGGGCGGCCCGCAAAAGCGAAAGGCCGGCCCCGGGACGCCGGGGCCGGCCTTGGCCGGGTCTCTCGCAGTCGGGCGGTTTACCCGCCCCGCGCTCAGCCGCGCGCCTTGCGCAGCTTGCTGTACTTGTAGCCGTAGGCGAAGTAGATCGCAAAGCCAATGACCGTCCACACGCCCATCAGCATCCAGTTGTGCGCGGTCATCGTCGACAGCAGCACCAGGCAGCTGAGGATGCCGGCGATGCAGATCGGCCACGCGAACGGGATCCGGAACGGCCGCGGCAGGTCCGGCTGGGTGCGGCGCAGGATCAGCACGCCGAGGCAGACCGCAGCGAACGCGATCAGGGTGCCCATCGAGGTCATGTCGCCGAGGATGTCGAGCGGGAACAGCGCCGCCAGCAAGGCGATGCCGATGCCGGTGATGACGGTGTTGATGTGCGGGGTGCGGTACTTGGGATGGATCTTGGTGAACACCGGCGGCAGCAGGCCGTCGCGGGCCATGATCATGAAGATGCGCGGCTGGCCGATGATCATCACCAGCACCACCGACGACAGCCCGACCAGGGCGCCGACCTCGACCACGATGCGCAGCCAGTTCAGCGCCGGATGCGCGGCGATCGCGGTCACCACCGGCTCGTCGGTGCCCAGGGTGTAGTAGGGCGCCAGGCCCGTCATCACCGCGGCCATGCCGATGTACAGCACCGTGCAGATCGCCAGCGAGGCCATCATGCCGATCGGCATGTCCTTCTGCGGCTTGTGCGATTCCTGCGCCGCGACCGACACCGCCTCGAAGCCGATGTAGGCGAAGAACACCATCGAGGCGCCGCGCAGCACGCCTTCCCAGCCGTACTTGCCGTGGCCCTGCGATTCGGGAATGAACGGCTGCCACAGGTCGGGATTCACGTACTTCCAACCGACCGCGATGACCAGCACGATCAGGCCCGACTTCAGCACCACCATCGCCATGTTCATCGCCGACGACTTGCGGATGCCGACGTAGCAAAGCCACGTGAGCAGCAGCACGATCGCCGCCGCCGGCACGTTGGCGATCGCGCCGGTCGGGCGCAGCTTGGCGTCGAGCGGCGCCTGCACCAAGGCCGCGGGCAGAGTGATGTCGAAGTGTTGCAACAGGCTCAGGAAATAACCGGTCCAGCTGACCGCCACCGCCGAGGCGGAGACGCCGTACTCCAGGATCAGCATCCAGCCGATGAACCAGGCCGACAGTTCGCCGAGGGTCGCGTAGGTGTAGGTGTAGGCGCTGCCGGACACCGGCACCATCGCCGCGAATTCGGCGTAGGCCAGGGCGCAGAAGGTGCAGCAGATCGCGGCGAGGATGAAGGACAGCATGATCGCCGGCCCGGCGTGCTCGGCCGCGGCCTTGCCGGTAATGACGAAGATGCCGCCGCCGATCACCGCGCCGATGCCGAGCGCGGTCAGGCCCCAGGGGCCGAGGGTACGGTGCAGGCTCAGTCCCTCGGCCTCGGTGTGGGCGGCGTGCGGGTGTTTGGTCGCCCTGAGTTGTTCCAGCATGGTGGTTCGTCCTGGTGTTGCGTGTATCCGCGCGTTGCGATCCTTCGGCCGTCATTCCCGCGAAGGCGGGAATCCAGGGCTCCACCGAGGCAATACGCTGAAGTCTCTGGATTCCCGCGTTCGCGGGAATGACGGCTTCGAGCGGCGCTGGTCTGGGATGAAGCCGGACGCGATAGAAACGTGCCGCTGTAAAAGGAAAAAGGCCGGCGGGATATCCCGCCGGCCTCGAATCATGGATGCGCCGGGCTCAGGCCTTGCCGCCCGCCGCCTTGCGCAGCTTGCTGTTGTGGTAGCCGTAGCCGAAGTAGATCAGCATGCCGATCGCGGTCCAGCCGGTCATCAGGTGCCAATGCTCGGCGAACGGCTTCCAGAACAGGTACAGGCAGGCCGCGGCGCCGAGCGGGCAGACCACGATGGCCAGCGGCACGCGGAACGGACGCGGTAGGTCGGGGCGGGTGTTGCGCAGGATCAGCACGCCGACGCAGACCGTGGCGAACGCCAGCAGGGTGCCCATCGACACCAGTTCGCCGAGCAGGTTGATCGGGAACAGGCCGGCCAGGATGCAGGCGAACACGCCGACGATGATCGTGCCGACGTACGGGGTCTGGAACTTCGGATGCACCTTGGCGAAGAACTTCGGCAGCAGGCCGTCTTTCGCCATCGAATAGAAGATGCGCGGCTGGCCCATCAGCATGACCAGGATCACCGAGCTCAGGCCGGCGATGGCGCCGACTTCGACCACGAGCTTGAGCCAGCCCAGCGCCGGATAGGCTTCCAGCGCGGTCGCGACCGGCTTGGGCGTGCTCAGCATGTGGTACGGCAGCAGGCCGGTCAGCACGCCGGAGACGATGATGTAGATGATGGTGCAGATCACCAGCGAGCCGAGGATGCCGATCGGCATGTCGCGCTGCGGGTTCTTGGCCTCGCCGGCCGCGGTGGAGACCGCGTCGAAGCCGATGTAGGCGAAGAACACCACCGACGCGCCGCGGATCACGCCGTCGATGCCGTACTTGCCGGGGCCCTGGTTTTCCGGGATGAACGGCACCCAGTTGTCCGGGTTGACGTACTTGGCGGCGAACGCGACGAACAGCGTGATCACCACGACCTTGATCGCGACGATGATCGTGTTGATGAAGGCCGACTGGGTGATGCCGACGTAGCACAGGCCGCTGAGCGCGGCGACGATGACCACCGCCGGCAGATTGACCAGCCCGCCGGTGTAGACGAACGCGCCGTCGACCATGTTGAGCGGCGCGGCCGACAGCGAGGCCGGCAGGCCCATGCCGAAGGTGGTCAGCAGGCTGTTGAGGTAGCCCGACCAGCCGACCGCGACGGTCGAGGCGGCGAACAGGTATTCCAGCACCAGGTTCCAGCCGATGAACCAGGCGACGAACTCGCCGAGCGTGGCATAGGAATAGGAGTAGGCGCTGCCCGACACCGGCAGCATCGCCGAGAACTCGGCGTAGCACAGGCCGGCCAGGGCGCAGGCGAAGCCGGCGACGATGAAGCTCAGCACGATCGCCGGGCCGGCGTGTTCGGCGGCGGCGTGGCCGGAGAGGACGAAGATGCCGGCGCCGATGACCGCGCCGATGCCCAGCATCACCAATTGGGTCGCGGTCAGAGACCGTTTCAGCGTCGCCTCGCCCTGGAGGCTGCCCTCTACGGGCTCACCGGCGTCCACATGACCGGCGGGTGCCACCGGCTTGGTGATGAACAGGCCTCTCGACATCGAACTCCCCTCTCTCTCGTAAGAAGTGATCTGTGCCCGTCGTTCTGGCGACGACGTGACCGACCCCGGTACGGGGCGGCGGGCCACCTTAACTCAGGGTGTAAATAAGCGGCAAGCGCACACGGTCATGGTCCGGGCAGCGATAATCCGGCCTCCCGTTCCTGAATCGCCAGCCCGTCTCCATGCCAGCGCAACGCTCCGCCGCCATCGCCGAACTTCGTTCCAAACTGACCGACTATGCCCGCCGCTGGCCCGAAGAAGCCGAACATACGGCGCCGTTCCTGCAACTGCTGGGCGAGGCCGAGGATTTCGACGCGGCGCATGATGCGGCGCAACATGTGCCGGCCGACCCGTTCCGCCGCGACCGCCTGGCCGGCCATTTCACCGGCGGCGCGTGGCTGGTCGACCGCGCCGGCGCACGGGTGCTGCTGACCCACCACCGCAAGCTCGGCCGCTGGCTGCAACTCGGCGGCCACGCCGACGGCGACCGCGACATGGCCGCGGTCGCGCTGAAAGAGGCCGAAGAAGAGTCGGGCCTGAGCGGCCTGCGCGTGGACGCGGAACTGTTCGACCTCGACCGCCACTGGATTCCCGAACGCCGCGACGTGCCCGGGCATTGGCACTACGACTTGCGTTACGTCGTGCATGTCGGCGACGACGAAGCGTTCGTGGTCAGCGAGGAATCGCTGGATCTGGCCTGGCGCGAAGTAGGCGAAGTGCTGAGCGACCCCGACAGCGACGAATCGATGCGCCGGCTGGCGCGCAAGTGGCTGGCGCGCACGGGCTGAGCGCGGTCTACGCGCGCGACTGCGCGGATTGCGGCGCCCGGGTACGGGTGCGCGCGGTCGACCTGCCGGGCTACAACGGAGCCTTCAGCGAATGCCCGGACTGCCAGCGCAGGTTGAGCCATTCCTTGTTCGTCTCCAGCGCGATCAACCTGTGCGCGTGGACCGGCGGCGGTTTCGTCGCGCTGCAAACGCTGCGCGCGACCGAGCGCGCGCTCGGCGCGCCGGCGCCGCTGTGGTCGTGGGTCTTGATGTTCGCCGCCGGATTCGCGGCGATGCCGGGCATCGCCGTGGCGCTCGCGCATCTGGTTTGTTTCCTGCGCGCGCTGACGACGCGCCAGCGCCGCCCGGCCCTGGCCGGCGAAGCCGCGACCGCGAGCGCCCGGGCCGCGGCCGACTCCTCCGCCGCGCGGGCAACTGCGTTACGCTGAACTCCCTTCCGCCCGCGCCGCCGCATGTCGACCAAACGCTCGGCCCCGAACCCGACCGGCTACGGCGGCGATTTGCGCGGCATCGGCCGCCTCACCATCGACGCGATCACCGGCGTCACCGATCTGGTCGAATCCGTCCACGCGACCATCGCCGCCTTGCCGGGCCCGCTCGGCGCGCCGGTGTACGACCCGACCCGCGGCCTGACCGGGCAGGTGTATCGCGGCGTGCGCGGCATCGCCCGTCTGGTCGGCGGCGCGCTGGACCTGGGGCTGGCGCAGGTCGCGCCGTGGCTGGACCGGATCGAATCGCTGCCGCAACGCGACGCGGCGATCAGCGCGCTCAACGGTGTGCTCGGCGATCACCTCGACGAAACCGGCAACCCGCTGGCGATCGGCATGCGCCTGTGCCGCGACGGCCGGCCGCTGCCGTCGGGCCGCAAGGCCTTGAGCGCGGCGCTGCCGCAGGCCAGCGGCAAGCTGGTCGTGTTCGTCCACGGCCTGTGCATGAACGACCGCCAGTGGCGCTGGAACGGCCACGACTACGGCGCCGAACTGGCCCGCGACGCGGGTTGGACCCCGGTCTATCTGCGCTACAACAGCGGCCGCCACATCTCGTTCAACGGCCGCGACTTCTCCGCCCAGCTCGAACGCCTGCTGCGCGATTGGCCGGTGCCGGCGGAGCGCCTCGCCATCGTCTGCCACAGCATGGGCGGCCTGGTCGCGCGCAGCGCCTGCCACGCCGCCGTACGAGCGCGGCATCGCTGGATCGACACGCTCGACAGCCTGGTGTTCCTCGGCACGCCGCATCAGGGCGCGCCGCTGGAACGCGCCGGCAGCTGGTTCGATACGGTGATCCAGCTGAGCCCGTACACCGCGCCGTTCGCGCGCCTGGGCAAGATCCGCAGCGCCGGCATCCAGGACCTGCGCCACGGCAACCTGCTCGACTCGGACTGGCGCGCGTACGCCGACCGCAAGCGCGCCGGCGCCGACGCGCGCGCCGACACGCGCACGCCGGTGCCCTTGCCGAAGGGCGTGCGCAGCTACGCGATCGCGGTGTCGACCGACGCGCGGCGCGCGCGCGACGAAGGCGACCAGCGCCGCGACGACCCGCCGTCGGGCGACGGGCTGGTGCCGGTCGCCAGCGCGCTGGGTCAACACCGCAACCCTGCGTTCGACCTGCGCATTCCCGCGTCGCGGCAGTGGCTGGGCTACGGCCTGCATCATCTGGACCTGCTCGGCGACGCGCAGGTGTATGCGCAACTGCGGCGCTGGCTGAAGTCCGCGCGGCGGGCGCGAACGCCGTGAACGCCATCGTCCAGCACGCCGGCAGCGACACCGACCTCGGCAGCCGCATCCTCAAGGTCAACCACGCCGGCGAACACGGCGCGGTCAACATCTACGCCGGCCAGATCCGCATGGCCCGGCTGACCGCGCCGCACCTGCTCGAAGAACTCAGCGCGTTCCGCGCCGACGAACGCCGCCACCGCGCGCTGTTCTGGGCCGAACTCGAACGCCGCGGCCGGCCGCGTTGCCGCAGCTATGGGCTGTGCGGCTTCGGCGGCTACGCCCTGGGCCTCATCACCGGCCTGTTCGGCGCGCGCGCGATCGCCGCGACCACGGTCGCGGTGGAGCGGGTGGTGCTGCGCCATCTGGCCCATCAGCTGGACATGCTGCGAGGCCGCGACCCGGCCGCGGTGACGGCGATTGCCGCGATCCTCGACGAAGAGCGCGAACATCACGACACCTCGGCCGGCCACCTGCACGAAGACCGCTTCTGGTCGCGGTTGCTGTCGCCGGTGGTGTCGGCTTCGACCGAGGCGGTGATCTGGCTCGGGATGAAACTGTAGCGCGGCGAAACTGACGCCGTGCCGGGCGAGTTCGCGGTCGCGGCTCGCGCCGCTCCTACAGGAAGCAACGTCGCATCCGCAGCCCCCTTGTAGGAGCGGCGCGAGCCGCGACCGCGCCAATGCGACCGCGGCGCACCGCTCACCGCGCCGCGCAGCCGCGAATGAAGAAACGCAACTTTCGCGGGTGGCGTAATCGCCTATACCCCCTGTAGGAGCGGCGCAAGCCGCGACCGCGCCAATGCAACTACGCCGTACCGTCCACCGTGCAGCGCAACCGCGAATGAAGAAACGCAACCTTCGCGGACAACGCGGCCGCCTATACCCCCTGTAGGAGCGGCGCGAGCCGCGACCGCGCCAATTCAACTACGCCGTGTCGTTCACCGCGCAGCGCTACCGCCGGATGCGCGCTTCACCCGAGCTTACGCACCATCACACTGCGCCAAGGCCGCTGTTCGCTGTCGATGAAGCTTTCCCACTCCACCGCAAACCCCGCCTGCCGCAAGCGCTCGTCCATCGCCGCCGCCGACCAGCGCACCACCCGGTAGTCGCCCGCGTCGCCTTCCCACTCGTCGCCGTCGCCGAGCATGTGCGACAGCAGCGCGACGCCCCGCGCCGTCAGCGCCTGCGCCAGCTTGCGCAGCGCCCCATCGAGCTGATCGCGTTCGAAGTGCTGCACCACGTACAGCAGCAAGATCCCGTCGTACGTCCCTTCGATCTCGTCGGCCAACAAATCCAGCGAACAGGCCTGCTTGCCGCGCTCGATCTGAAACCGCACGAACGCCGCGGTGACATCGGTACGCCGCACCTGCGCGCCCAGGGTTTCGAGAAAATCCGCGTCCCACCCCGGCCCCGAGCCGATCTCGAGCACGCGCGCCGGCGGCGCCAACGCGGCGGCGAAGCGGCGCAGATCCGCGGCCGCGTGCTCCGACGGCGTGGAAGACACCGCAGCGGCATAGCCGCGCGCATACCCTTCGTACGCCGCGACGGTGCGGCGGTTGTTGCGGCGGTCGGCGGCGCTCATCGGCAGGCTCCGGCTTCGGCTGGCCTGCAACGTAGCAAAGGTCGGGCGGGCGGGTGAGTGCGTTCCGGCTCGATCCGGTATGCGAAACGCAGGAGCGAGGCCGTGGGGAAACGCGGGGACGGCGGGAACGCGGCGATTCCGCGTTCCCACAGTGCCCCGCGTCGCGGGTGCCCTTCAGCGCCGCGCGCGGGCGGCGCCGGCGGCGATCAAGCGCCGATCGCCGGATCGCTGACGCTGGCCTCGCCGTTCTCGGCATGGCCAGCGAAGCGGCGCAGATACTGGGCGTCCTTGTTCGAGGTGGCGCTCAGGTCGTACCAGCGGTCGCCGCCCGCCAGCGACCAGCTGTCGCTGTGCTTGCCGCCCGGCGCCAGCGTGTACGTGCGCGCGGCGGCGGCGCTGTAGCGGTTCGGCTTCAAGGTCAGCGTGCACGCGGCCTTGCCGGTGTTGACCAGTTCCAGCAGCAGGCGCTCGCCGACGGCGTCGTAGCGCACCGTCAGCTCTGGGTTGGCGCCGTCGTCGGCCAGGGCTTTGTTCAGATCGCCGCGGAACGCGCGCAGGAAGCCGTTCGGGCCGTAGGCCGACAGATCGTAGACGCCCTTGGTGACCTGCTTGGCGCTCCAGTAATCCGACAGCGCCGTGCCCGGGTCGAGCGTGTAGTACCACGGCCCGTCGGTGCGGTTGCCCGCATACACGTTGAAGCAGGCGCCGGCCACGCCGCTGTTGCCGAAGTCGAGCCAATAGCGACCGCTCGACGCTTCGATACGGCCGCCGACCTGCAACTCGTACGGCAGCGCGCGCGCCGGGCGCTGGCCGCGTTCCTGCTTCGGCAGACGCTGCTGCGCCGGCGGCTTGGGTGCGGCCAGGCGGCAGCTGGCGTCGGCGTTGCTCATGCTGTCGTCGGTGTCCGGCAGCGACGGCCACGCCGCGTTAGGCGTGGCGAAGTCGAACGCGGTGCTGAGGTCGCCGGCCACGGTGCGGCGCCAGGCGCTGATGTTCGGCTCGGCGACGCCGAAGCGCGCTTCCAGGAAGCGCAGCACCGAGGTGTGGTCGAACACTTGCGAATTGACCCAGCCGCCCTTGCTCCACGGCGAGATCACGAACATCGGCACGCGCACGCCGAGGCCGACCGGAATGCCGTTGTAGTTCTCGGTCGCGGTATCGACGGTGCTCTTGCCCAGATCGCTGTTGATCGCCGGCAACGGCGCGGGCAAGTGATCGAAGAAGCCGCCGTTCTCGTCGTAGTTGATGATGAAGACGGTCTTCGACCACACCTCGGGATTGGCCACCAGCGCTTCCAGCAGGCGCGCGGTCAGCGATTCGCCGTAGGCCGGGGTCGCCGACGGGTGCTCGCTCATGATGTACGACGGCACGATCCACGACACCGCCGGCAGGGTGCCGTTGCGCACGTCCTTGGCGAACTCGGCGATCAGGTGCTCGCCGCGCGAGGTCTTGGCGTTGGCCTCATTGGACCCCGGCACGATCGCGCGGCCGCGCTGGTACAACTGTGAACCCGGGTCGAGCTTGCGGAACGCGGCGAAGTAGGCGAGCGAGTTGTCGCCGTAGTTGTCGTGCTCCTGATAGACGCGCCACGGGATCCCGGCGTTCTGCAAACGCTCGGCGTAGGTGGTCCACTTGTGCCCGGCGAAATTGGGATTGTCGCGCGAGGCGTCGCCGGTCCAGTTGCCGTCGTCGGCGTTGTTGACCGCCTGCGGCCCGAGGTCGCCGACGGTCATGCCGCTGGTGCCGGCGAACAGATGCATGCGGTTGGGATTGGTCGGGCCGTGGTGCGAGCAGTAGTACGCGTCGCAGACGGTGAACGCATCGGCCAGCGCGTAATAGAACGGCATGTCCTCGCGGGTGAAGTGGCCCATGCACATCGGGCCCTTGACCGAAATCCAGGCGTTGTAGTCCTTCCAGCGCGAGTACGCGCCTTTCCAGCTGTGGTCGATATCGGCCAGGCAATGCGCGGCGGTGTTGGCGGTGTCCAGGTGGAACGGCAGCACGAAATCGTTGGGCTTGTCGGCCTTCCTGGGCTGCTCGAACACGGTCTTGCCGCCGGGCAGCGGGATCGGCCGCGGGTCGTCGAAACCGCGCACGCCGCGCAACGCGCCGAGGTAATGGTCGAAGGACCGGTTCTCCTGCATCAGGATCACCACGTGCTGCACGTCCTGGATGGTGCCGGTGACGCTTGCGGCCGGCGTGGCCAGGGCGGTGCGGATGCTGGGCGGCAGCAGGCTCAGTGCGGCGGCGGAGCCGGCGAGCTTGAGGAAATCGCGACGGGTGGGAGATGACAAGGCCTTGCTCCAAGCTGGGCGCGGCGCGGATGCGCCGCCGGGGAAACGATAAAGCTTGGGAAGCGCAGATTGCAGATTCGTGGCAAGGTTTTCAGCATGTGCGCGGTCACGGAATGGCAAGCCCGTGCAGCGGTTTTGCTTTGTTTTTTATGTGAGCAGCGTCGCTGCTATCGATGTAGGGCGTTGGCCGGGTTGGCGTTCTTGCCGGGCGCACTGCGCGAACAGCCGTCGAAGCCGTCATTCCAGCGAAAGCTGGAACCCAGTTTGCTTTCGTTTTCGCCTTTGTCGTTCAGAAAGGAAAAAGCGAAGGGCAAAGGCAGGTGGGTTCCGGCTTTCGCCGGAATGACGGCGTCTTGTTGCATGCGTAGCGAAGCGTCGGGCCTGCGTTTGGTGCCGGTTGCGGCTTCAGCTGCGCAACCACAACGTCATCAAGCGGCGCGGATGCGCCACATAACCGGCGCGCTCATAAATGCCGCGCGCATGCGCATTGTCGTCGTTGACTTCCAATCGCAGCGCGTCCAGCCCCTCGGCCCGGCACAGCGCCTCGACTTCGGCCAGCGCGCGTTTGGCCAGCCCGCCGCCGCGATGCGCCGGCAGCACGAACAACTCGTCGAGCAAGCCGAAGCGTCCGCCAAATTCCAGGCTGAAACAGAACCCCAGCACGAAGTAGCCGGCGATCTCGCCGTCGCGCACGATCAGCCGCAGCCGCCCCGCGTTCGGATCGCCGACCAACGCGCCGAGCGCGCGCCGCAGCGCCGGCTCGTTCCACGGGAGATGCTCGACTGCGTAGAACTCGCGCAGCACCGGAATCAGCCGTTCGATATCGGCGGCGGTGGCGGGAACGAAGTCGTAGTCGTTGTTTTGCATGAAGCTCACCTCAGAAACGAACCGGCCCGCACGAGGCGGGCCGGCGTATAGCGAAAAATCTCGGCCTTGCTCAGTCCGCGCGCCCGGCGAATTCGCCGGTGGCGGTGTTGACCAGCACGCGCTCGCCGGTGCCGATGTACTCCGGCACCATGATTTCGAGCCCGGTCTCCAGCTTGGCCGGCTTCGGCCGCTTGGTCGCGGTGCCGCCCTTGAGTTCCGGCGGGGTTTCGACGACTTCCAGCGCCACGTTGGCCGGCAGCTGCAGGCCGACCGGCAGGTCGTCGATGATCTGCACGTAGAACCCGGACAGGTCGGCGATGATGTAGCCGGCCGCGTCGCCGACCACGTCGGCATCGAGCGTGTACGGCGTGTAGTCCTCGTCGTCGAGGAACACGAAGGCGTCGCCGTCCTTGTACGAATAGGTCGCCTGACGGCGGCTCAGTTCGACTTCCTTGAGCTCGTCGTCGCCGCCGACGCTGAGGTCGAACTTGGTGCCGGCCGGGACCGAATACATGGTGAAGCGGAACTTCACGTTGCCGCCGCGGCCTTGCGGCGAGCTGCGTTCGATGTCGCGCACCTGATACACGGTGCCGTTGTGTTCGATGACGTTACCTTTCTTGACGTCGTAGGCTTTCATTGCGTCGATTCCGATCGATGTGTTCGTTGCGTATCCGACTGTAGGAGCTGCGCAAGCTGCGACTGCGGCGTTCCGGTCGCGCCGAAGGTTTCGGCGTAGCTGCGTTTTCGCGGTCGCGGCTCGCGCCGCTCCTACATCCAGAGGTGTGTGCTGCGTATCCGACTGTAGGAGCTGCGCAAGCTGCGACTGCGGGCGTTCCGGTCGCGCCGAAAGTTTCGGCGTAGCTGCGTTGTCGCGGTCGCGGCTCGCGCCGCTCCTACATCCAGAGGTGTGTGCTGCGTATCCGACTGTAGGAGCTGCGCAAGCTGCGACTGCGGGCGTTCCGGTCGCGCCGAAAGTTTCGGCGTAGCTGCGTTGTCGCGGTCGCGGCTCGCGTCGCTCCTACATCCATAGGTGTGTGCTGCGTATCCGGCTGTAGGAGCTGGGCGAGCTGCGACTGCGGGCGTTCCGGTCGCGCCGAAAGTTTCGGCGTAGCTGCGTTGTCGCGGTCGCGGCTCGCGCCGCTCCTACAGGTAGAGCGGGTGGGGTTTACTTCGGGGCCAGACGGGTCGCGCCGTCGAGGCGGATGGTCTCGCCGTTCAAATAACGGTTGCCGAGAATGTAGGCGACCAGGTCGGCGAACTCCTCCGGCCGGCCCAGGCGCGAGGGGAACGGGATCGAGGCCGACAGCGACTGCTGCACCGACTCGGGCATGCCGTCGACCATCGGGGTCCAGAAGATGCCGGGGGCGATGGTCATGACCCGGATGCCGAAGCGCGACAGCTCGCGCGCCATCGGCAGGGTCATGCCGACCACGCCGCCCTTGCTGGCCGAATATGCGGCCTGGCCGATTTGGCCCTCGTACGCGGCCACCGACGCGGTGTTGACGATCACCCCGCGCTCGCCGTCGTCGCCGGCCTCGTTGTGCTGCATCAGGTTGGCCGCGGCCTTGGCCACGTTGAAGCTGCCGACCAGATTCACCATCACCGTGGTCTGGAACTGCCCCAGCGGCATCGGCGCCTCCTTGCCGAGCACCCGGCCCGCGCCGAGGATGCCGGCGCAGTTGATCGCCGCGTTCAGGCCGCCGAGGAAGTCCTTGGCCGCCTGCAGGTTCGCCGTCACGCCGGCTTCGTCGGTCACATCGGTGCGGAAATAGCGGGCATTGGCCTCGCCCAGCGCGGCCACGGCCTGCGCGCCCTTGTCGTCGTTGACGTCGAACAGCGCGACCTTGCCGCCGGCGGCGACCAGATGCTGGGCCACGGCGAAACCGAGGCCGGAGACGCCGCCGGTGATCGCGGCGCGGGCGTTTTGCAGTTGCATGGGGCGGTCCTGAGGGCGGAAAAGGCGCCATTCTAAAGGACCGGGCCGGGTTCGCGCCTGAGCCTGCATTCAGGCGCCCAGGGCGGGCGCCCCGGGGCCTGGCGTCCGGCCGGCAGGCGCCGGCCGGACGAGGCGGTTCAACGCGAGGTGGCTTGTTCGAACTGCGGATCGGCGAACAGTTGCTGCAACAGCTTCTGTACGGTAGTCACGTAATTGTCGAACGCGGCTGGAATCGCGATCGGGCCGAGCAGCGACGATTCCCACCGATGCTCCTGGCTCAGCGTGCGGTCGTAAAGCGTCTTGCCCTCGCGGCTGACCACGAAGCGCGCTTTGATCAGCGCCGTTCCGTTGACCGACCCGCTGCCGCCGTTGAGATGCTGATCGAGCAATTCGCCGCTGATCTCGGTGGCGGCCGCGGGATCCAGCCGTCCCGCCGAACGCAATTCGGCTTGCAGCGCGTCGCGCAGATAGGTGGAAAAGCGCCCGTCGGCGCCGCCGTTCAAGGTCGAGCCGCGCACGTTCAGCGCCCTGCGGTCGAGCTTGGCTTCGGCGGAGAACGCGCCGACATTCACCGGCGCGCCGTGCGCGTGCCGGGCCAGGGCCGCGCTGGAATCCATGCCGACGTTGTAGGTCGTGGCCTGCATGCTGACGCATGCGGTCTGCAAGGCCAGCGCCGCGATCAACGCGGCGCGGCCCAGCGCTGCGGCCGTCTTACTCGGCATCGAAGGCATGCTGTTCGGACAACTGCTTCAGGCCGTTCCATACGATCTGATCCATCATCTGATGGCTCGCGTCCTGCGCGCTCATCGGCGTCAATCCGGCCGGGCCGGCCTTGTTGCCGATGGTGGCGTGCAGCGCGTGCTTGACTTGGGTTTCGGTGGTCTTGCCGTTGGCGGTGTAGCTGATCGTGGCGTTGTAACCGTCGGTGACCGAGGTGCCGGCCAATCCGAGCGTGAGGCCGGTACCGAAGCCCTTGGCTGCCGCGTTTTGGGTGACCGGCACGTTGTCGATCATCACGCGCAGTTGCGCGCCGCCGGGCACCGCGGTTTCGCTGACCTGGGCGAACAGGCCCGAAGCGCTGGCGACGGCCTGCGCGCGCGGGCGCAGCTCGGCGGTGGCGCGCGCGTTGGCATTGCCCTTGGTGCGGAACTCGGACAGCAACTGCACGGGCTTGGGCGCAGCCGGCGCCTTGACGTCCTGCTGCACGACCTTGGGCAGCGCCGGGTCGACATAGAACTTGGCCGAAAGGCAGCCGGTCAGCGAAGCGCTCAGCGCGAGCGCGGCCAGCGCCGCACGCAGCGCGCGCGGACGGAACAAAATCGACATCGTTGGATCCCCTGTTGTTGCTCGATATTCCTGGGTGCGGCCGGACGGCGGCACGGAAGCTTTATAGCGTGCGCTGTTCGCATTTCCAATATGCGACGCGTCTTATTTTCATGGGGCGATCCGGCGGCCGGCGCCGCTCGGGCTCGTTCAGATCGAACGCAAATACCAGGTATTGCTGCCGCGCAACTCGCCGTAACCCAACGGCGCTTGCAGCAACTGGAAGCTGTTGGCCTCCAGCAGACGGTGCGCCACCGCCATCCGGTCCAGCGCCTCGACATAGCACTGCCCGTAACCGAAGCCGCGCGCGGTCAGCAGGCATTTGTCCAGCAGCGCCTGACCCAGGCCCATCCCGCGCACGCCCGGCAGCAGATAGAACTTGCGCAGCTCGCAGATGCCGTCGTCGCCGCCGAGCAACGGCGCGATGCCGGCGCCGCCGCCGAGCCGGCCGTCGCGCTCGACCACGAAGTAGGCGCTGCGCGGCCGGCTGTAGGCGCGCTGCATCGCATCGATCTCCGGATCGCTGGCCAGGCCCGACCCGAACTCCGCCAGCACCTGCCGCGTGACCGCCGCCACCGCCGCATCGTCGCGCGGCAGGATCGGACGCAAAACGACTCCGGGCGGCAGGGTCATAGCGGGCTGGGTCTCGACGGGGCGCGACGTTCATCCTCGCTCAGATCGCCACGTTTGCGAAGCCGCCCGCCACTGCGCGCCCGGTCGCGGTGTGAGCGAGGGTGAGGCCGCCGACGCCGCCGCGCTGGCCTCGGGACGGGCGCGTTCGCGTTAACAGGGTCAATCCACAGGGGAAGACATCATGATGAAGACCGCACCGGCCGTAGCGGTAATCGCCTTGGCCTGCGCGCTCGGTGCGGCCGTATCGCAGGAACGTCCCGCCGCGGCCGCCGGCGCTGCTCCCGCCGCCGCGAGCGCCGCGCGCTTCCCGAGCTACGACCCGCGCTACCCGCCGCCGCCGGGCACGCCGCCGGCGCAGGTGTTCCAGCTCAGCCAGGACTTCCCCAAGACCTACGCCGCCGACACCTTCGCGTGGGAGAAGATCGACTTCAAGGCCTTCCCCAACGAATACCTGCGCGCGGTGCTGAACTACTGCCTGGAAGGCAATGTCGACGTCGACTTCCGCGTGCAGGACAACCCGGTGCGCAAGTGGTACCACGCGCCGTGGCTGCACGACGACGGCGCCCAGTTCGGCGGCGGCCGCGAATGGCGCCGCGGCATGACCCGCGAACGCATGTCGCGCCCGTTCGAACTGCACACCCAACAGACCGGCCGCGGCCAGAACTGGGCGGTCGGCTTTTACAACGACCGCGGCGGCGTCGGCCTCGGCAAGGTCTGGCTGACCGCCGACGGCCGCCCCGACCCGAGCAAGTCCACGTTCCCGCCGAACACCGTCGCCTGCAAACTGCTGTTCACCGACGCGCCGGTCGAACAGGTGCCGTACCTGCGCAACGGCAAGGTGTGGACCGCCAACATCTACCCCGACACCAACTACGACAAGCCGCGCGTCGACCGCGAGATGCGCCTGCTGCAACTCGACGTGGCGGTCAAAGACCCGCGCCTGGCGCGCAGCACCGGCTGGGTGTTCGGCACCTTCGTCTACGACGGCGGCTCGCCCGGCAAGACCGTGTGGGACCGCATGAGCCCGGTCGGCCTGAGCTGGGGCGACGACCAGGCGGTGCGCACCGACGCGCAGCGCAACGGCGTGTTCGTCAACACCGCGCTGACCCAGACGCGGATCAACAGCTTCCTGGTCGAACAGCCCGGCTGGGACTACGGCGACCGCGCCTACGTGCGCCACCACGGCCTCGGCGGCCGGGTCAACGGCCCGATCGACAGCCCCGTTTCCTCGTGCGTGTCCTGCCACGGCCGCGCCGGCACCTTCGCCAACGCCGCCGACCCGGTCAACCGCGGCCGCCCGATGGCGATGGCGGTGTTCAGCGCGAGCAAGCCCAGCGAATACCCGATGGACAAGTTCGACGAGTTCTTCAAGCCGATCCCGGATGGGGCGCATGTGGAGACGCAGGACGGGAGTCAGTTCATGACGACCGATTACTCGTTGCAGGTGACGGGTGGGATTCGCAACTACTACCAGAACCTGCGCAGCCAGCCGGTGGCGCCGGTGGCGGCGGAAGCGGGGCGGGCGACGCGGAACCTCAAGGCGACCGTGCCGGTGGATTTGAGCAATGCGCCGGCGTTGCCGCGGGTGGATCGGGACGCGGATTGAGGGGGCGGTTGCGGCGGGGAGGGCGGCGCGCAGCCGCCCGCGATGCTCCTCGCGAGCCGCGGCGGCTTGCGCGCAAGCCGCGCACCGTTGCGCACAAGCCGCGCGCGCTTGCGCGCAAGCGCGGCGGCCTTGGCCGCAAGGCCTAAAGTCCCGGCGTTGCCCCAAAATGGGGCGGCGCCGGGCAGGGTGGGACTCGCGCGCAAGGCGGTTTGGCTTGCGCGCAAGCCGCAAAGGCTTGCGCGCAACCCGAAAAGCGCCGCTGGAAATCGTTCAGGCGCTGATTCGCGAGACATTTTGCCGCGCGCGCAAGCCGTTGCGGCTCGCGCGCGACGCTTTTCGGCTTGCGCGCGAGCCGTGTGGGGTCGGCGTTGAACCAAGTTGGTGCGAAGCTCAGGAAAAAGGGCTTGCGCGCGAGCCGCGGAGCGTTGCGGCCGGAGCTTGGACGCTTGCGCGCAGCCGGATTCGCCTTGCGCGCAACGCGTAATCCTTTGCGGTCTGGGCTTCGAGCGTAGCGCGCGAGCCGAAACGCCTTGAGGCTCGGGCGTATGGTGTCGCGCGTGGGGCAAAAAATGCACTGATCGAGTACGCGGCGACGCCCGGCGCAGACGTTACTGCCGACCGCCTCGCCAGCGCTGGCGCCAATCTCGGTCTCCGGGCCAGAATCGACCGCGCGACGACCGCGTTCTGCTGCCCTGGATGGCCCACATGCTGACCCACCTGCGTCGTTTGTCCCGGACCGCCGCCGTGCCGGCCGCTGCTGCCCAGCGACGCCTTGCTATCCGGACTGTCGCGCGCAAGCTGGCCGTGCTTGTCTGGTTAGGTGTCGCCTCGTCGGCTTTTGCGCATGAAGACAGGGTGCTGACCCTGCAGCCAGACGGCAGCCTGCGCGAAATTCCCGCCCAATTCGGCCGGGCGACGGCCGACATTCGCTGGGCCGAAGGCGATCCGATCCAGGTGACGCTGACCCTCGGCGCGAACTCCTACCGGGTGCCGGCCTGCATAGCCAAGCTGATCCGCACGCGCGACCGCCGCGACATAGAACTCACCGGCTCGTGGTATCCGCCGGGGCAACGATCGAATTACTACCTCAGCATGTACTTTTACGACCCCGGCGCGAAGCACAGCCAAATCGGCGGCGAGTTCGTTTGGTTGACCTTCGACCTGCTCAGTGCCGAATTGAGGTCGGTGTGGGTGCAACGTTATTGGTTTCTGAGCATGGGTCTTAGCGTGGACCGCGAGGCGATGACGCGCTACTGCCGTCCGCAAGAGTTGAAAGCCGCGGCGCGCAGGGCGGAGCCGGCTCGTCCCGTCGACTGAGTTCGCGCCGACGCTGGACGCGCGGTGACAGTCCGGCGGGAGGCGAACGCTACGCCTCCCGCGCGGGATCACGCCGAGCGCGTGGTGTCCAACGTGCGCTCCACCTGATCCGCCCAGGTGCGGAACACCGAAGCCAAGGCGCGATGGCGGGCCTGTTCGGCTTTGCGAGGGGAGGGGGCGGGCGAAGTGTCCGGATCGATCGTGCGGGCCGCGCCCAGCAACTGATCCTGGAATGCCTGCAATTCGAAGTACACGTTCAACGGCAGCGAGATACGGCGCGAGTCGAGACAGTCGGGCTCGGTGGTCGGGGCTTTCGGCGGCATATGCGGCGATCCTTTTCCTTGGATGCATCACAATGGCCCGCGCTGCGGAGGTGCAGGCGGGAAGTCGGGAGGCTCGAAACCGCGAACAGCCGGCGGGCGTATTCCCCTTGCGGGTATTTTATTAGCCGCCCTCCCGACGCATGAAACACGCCGGTTGCACCCTAGAAAAACGAGCACAAAAAATCCACCGATTGACGGAGGTGGATGCCGCTGTTCGTGGAGTTTCGAGGCTCCGGGGGCAAGATTATCGGGTGCTGGCGACTTGTCAAAGAAGGATTGGTTATTGAGTTGGCTTCGAATCGAAGAGGTGCGAAAAGCTCACTCTGTTTGCATGGCCATTCGATGCCCGCGGCCATATTCGGCGGCAACAATCCGGTCGGTCCACGACGTATTCTTTGAGTTCGCTACAGCGCCGAAGCCGCTCCATCGATGACCACTGATCGACGTGTCCAAATCTCTCTTACGGAAGACGAACTGCGAGCCGTAGCGGCTTACGCCGCCACCTGCGCCCGCTGCGTCTTGCCGCTGTTCGAGTCGATCAATCCCGATGACGCCCGCCCGCGCGAAGCCATCGTCGCAGCCGAAGCGTTCGCAGCCGGCGGACGACGCACAGCGGCGCTGCGCGCAGCCGCATGGGCGGCCTACGCCGCCGCGCGCGAATCCGAATCCGCAACGGCCGCCAACGCGGCCTATGCCGCCAGTCACGCGGCCGCGTCGGCTTACCTGCATCCGCTCGCGGATGGGCATCAGGTCAAGCACATTCTGGGCGCGGCGGCGCATCAGGCGTTGGCGCTGGAGTTGGCTGCCGGTGGCGATCAGGATGTGGGCGAGACACAGCTTCTCTGGGCTGCCGGTCTTGCATCGGATACTGTGCGCAGCGTGTTGCTGCGCTTTCCTCCGGCGCATCGAGGATCAGGTCGGCTTGGCGAGTTGTTGTGCGGACTGAATGCGAAATTGAGAAGCTGAGGCCACGATCATCGGCGTGCGCCTATTATTCGCCGTTCTTCATCGCCGCCCATCGCCTTTGCGCCTGACTAAGGCTGCGCTCGTTGGCTCCGCCTGAGAGTTCCGGGTCGGATGCTTGGCTAGGGTCGTCTTCCCAGTGGCATTTCTCGCATATCTCATAGGTTCCAGGAACTGAGATGGTCGATTCCAGGCAGCAGGGGCACCGTGCGACCCGATTGCAGTTGTCGGTGTTCATGACCGTCCGTGCCGCCTCAGGGGCGGAGATGCAGAGAATCCACTGTCGAGGCCCTGTGCACGTGCGCGCGATTCATCAGCGCATCCAGCCAGTCCGGCTGTCCAAAGTGTAACAACCTTCATCGCCTGTGTTGACAACGATAGTGTGGGCATCGATAGACGTGGCCAGATCGTCCCAAATCTTTTGTCGGTGCCAGAGAATCCCTGTCGAATCGACGGCAAAGATTCCGCCTTCGTAAACGACCACCAATAAGTCGTCGGCGTCCTGGAAATTTACGCTGTAGAACCCTGCGTCATCGGTGTCGCGGCGATGAAGCGCGACTGTGCCGACAAGCAATCCTGCTTCTCGATCAAAAACGAGGCACGAGCGCCGCCCGAAGGCCAGCAGGAAATTTCCCCAACGGATTGCCTCTACCGTGGGAACCAGGCTCTGGCTGGAGGGGGAATAAATCCAGGAGGGAAAGTCGGGCTCGACATGCTCCAGCTCGTCGATCGAGTAAACCAAATCGGTTTGACGTCTGTCTTTTGAGTGAGGCGCCTTGAGCGATATTTTGCCCTCGACGAATTGAAAGGAGCTTCGGTCGAAAGTGATCTGTTCCGCAGGCTTCATCGAGTCTCTGTTCCAGGAGCTTGGCGAGGGGCGCGATGCTATGAAAATCATGTGGATTTTTTGCCCGATTATTAGGTCGTCCCAAAAGACCGCCTAATCGGTATGCTGCACGTCAATGCGGCTGTTCTTGCTTGTGAGGCCAGCATACCGTCTGCAAAATGGATTCGATGATGAATCTCTTTACTCCGTTGGTTCCCCTCACGCTGGCGATAGCTTGCTTGCCATCGTGTGCTGCGACCGAAGCGAGGCTGCAGGCCGCGCCCATCGGCTCGATAGCCGATGCTGCTCCTCGCGTACCGAGCGTCAAGGAGCGGGCTGCCACAGTGGCGGAGCCAGTAGCCTATCCCGAAGCGCTGCAAGGAATCTGGAGGCTGGACCCTCTGCGTAAACCCTGTGTGCTGCCGTTGAGCCCGGACTCCGACGGCAGGTTCATCGTCACGGCGCATAAGATCGAATCATACGAATCCACATATACCCCGGTGAGTGTGCAACCCGATCCGCGCAAGAAAAAAGCATGGCGCATCGTCTCTGTCGAAACCCATCTAGGCACGCAGAAAAAGACGATGCAACACAGCTTCACTTTGGAAGGGGACGCGCTGGTCGAGCAGGATGGCGGGTATCGCGCCGTCTACATGAAGTGCAGGGCAGGCCGGGCGATCTGATCTGCCGATCCGATTAAAGACGAAGCGCGCGCCGGCCATCCGAACGCGCGCTCCGCGATTTCCGCTTAGCCGGCGACCTCATCGATCAACTTCTTCGCCGCCACCGCCGCGCCATCTCCGCGAATCATCTCGGCCACCACCCGAGCCCGTGCCCGCGTTTCCGGCTGCATCGCCGACGCCAACGCCGCATTCAACGATTCCACGTTTGCGATAGGCCCGGCATGCGCCACCCCCACGCCGAGGTCGGCGACCCGCCCGGCCCAATACGGCTGATCGGCAATCTGCGGCACGATCACCTGCGGCGTCCCCGACCGCGTCGCCGCCGTCGTCGTCCCGGCGCCGCCGTGATGCACGATCGCCGCCATGCGCGGAAACAACGCCTGCTGATTGACTTCGCCGACCGCGAAGCAATCCTCGCCCGCATCGACCGGCGCCAAGCCGGCCCAACCGCCGGAGAGCACGATGCGACGGCCGAGCCCACGCGCCGCATCGATAGCGACGCGCGCCGCGTCGCTCCACGCATGCAGCCCCATGCTGCCGAAGCCGACGTACACCGGCGCTTCGCCGGCGTCGATGAAGTCGCGCAGGTCCGGCGCCAGCGGGCGGTCGTCGGGCAGGATCCACGCGCCGGTCTGTTCGACTTCGCACAGGCTGGTCGGCGCCCATGGGCTCAGCACCGGGTCGCAGGCCAGCCAGGGGCGGTCGGTGAATACACGGTCGCGCAGGCGGTCGGTGGGCGGCAGGCCGAGCGCGGCGCGGTGGCGGTTGGCGGCGTCGCCGAACACGTCCTGCATGACCGTCGCGTTCAGCGCCCAGCGTTCGCGGTTGTCGGCGGTGTCCGGCGGCGGCGGGCGGTCGGGGAACTGGAACGGGCGGTGGTGCGCCGAAGGCAGGTAGATCGGGCAGTAGCCGGCGTAGACGTAGCGCAGGCCGTAGCGCTCGGCGACCGATTGGGCGGCGACGGTGGACGGGAACAGGCCGGTGGCGAGGATCGCGTCGCAGCCTTCGGCGGCGCGCGGCAGCGCGTCGAAGTACAGGTCCATGACCTGCGCGCCGCGTTCGCGGATGTTGGGCTTGGGGTCGGCCATCACCTCGCGGATCCAGTCGCGCACGGTGGGGCCGACCGGGAACAGCTCCACGCCGGCCTGGGCGAAGCGCGGGGCGAAGTCCGGCGCCGTGCACACGCGCGCCTGCGCGCCTTGCGCCTGCAAGGCCGCGGCGAGGGCGGCCAGGGGTTCGGCGTCTCCGCGCGAGCCGAAAGTCGATAACAGAACACGCATGGCTTTGCTCCCGTTTGCGCCGTCAGCGGCGGACGGCGGCGATCCTGCGCCCGCGCGGGGGGCTTGCCGCAATCCCTGGAGGCGGTACTATGTTGATACCGGGAAGGGCGAAAGCCCTTCCCGTTTTGTTTTTTCGGGGCACGGCAGCGTTTCCCCGGCCTCCATCCTCGCCATGGAGCGCGCCGGTTGTGCGGGCGGGTGCCCACGGATACTGTCGGCTCCCGTTTCGTACTTAGGCAGGGACGCAATGGACGGCACGAAGGCGGCAGTTCAGGCAGGATGGAGACGGTTAGTTGGGGCAACGGCGATGGCAGCTGCGGCCGTGGCTGTTTCGCTGGTGCTCCGCGCTTCATGGAAGCGGGGTGGGCCGTCTCCCGACGATTTCGGGGTGGCGCTGTTGGCGTTCTATTTCGCGTTGCCACCGATTGTCGTGATCGGCTTGCCGCTGTTCTTGATCCTGCGTGCCCTGCGCTGGGTGCGCTGGTGGTCGTGCGCGATGGCCGGCGCTTTGAGCGGCGCGTTGGTCGTGGTGTTGGCGAGTTGGCCGAACGTTTGGCAGGCTCGCGATTTTCCTGTGTGGTGCGCTGTAGGCGTCGTGGCTGCGTTGGCGTTCTGGTGGACGGCGGCAAAAGATCGGGAGGCGTCTCGTTGAATCTTCGCGTTATAGAGGCTGCGCCGGTGGACGAGGAGTTTCTGGCTCTGGCGCGAGCAATCACCGATGATCGCCTAAGCGGCCTGATGCCGGAGCGTATAGCGGAGCTATGCGCGCGGCGCCAACTGAGCCGGGACGGATTCTGCGATGCCTTCGCTCATTTCGTAGCTAACGATTTCGCACATGGAAATCTGTCCTACGGCGATGCCGATCGCGTGATGAATTGTTTAATTTCGTTGCAGGATTATGAATTGCCGGCGTTCGCGCGGCAGATTTATGAGGCGTTCGATGCCGGAGAGTTCAGGCATTCAGGCGATCCTGAAGATGCGATCCCTTGGCAACTACATACGCTGCCGCTGGTCATGGAGGCGCTGGCCGAGCGCCGGGCAGACGAAACTGGGGCATAGCAATCTTCGCCTGCCGGGCGTGCTCGGGCTTGGCTCACCGCGGCATCGGGCACGGCCGCTGCCCATCGCCGTATTTCAGGCATGCCACATACCACGTAAAGCATTGCGGCTCGCTGGTGCCGCTGGACACGCAGGACTCGTAATTGTTCTCGCAGCGCTTGCACACATCGATGGCGGCATTGGCGCCGAGCGAAGCGGCCAGGCCGAAGGCGAAGGTCGCCAGCGCCATGCGCAGGCGGGTCGGGGTCTGCATCGAAGTCTCCTGATGTCGGAATGCCGGTGTATGCGTATCGGGTATTGCGCCGGCAAAGGCGCCCGCGCCGAATGCGCTCCGGCGCGGACGCGGCGAGCGTTCGGATCAGAGCGGGCAGGGCGCGTGGCCGTCGCCGCGCCGCATGCAGGCCAGATAGTTGGTCGTGCACTGCTGGTCGGTGAGGATGTTGGCGTCCAGGCATCGCTGGTACGTCGTCTCGCAGATCACGCAAGGGTTGGGCGCGGCGAACGCGCTGAGCGAGAGCGACAGGCCGAAGGCGAATACGGCCAGGGCCAAACGGGTGGTTGCTTGCTGCTTCATCGAAAACCTCCTGGAAAGTGGCGAAGCCGCTCGCGGACGCCCGGCCGGGCGGTCCTTGCGCGGCCGGTCCATGCTAGGAGCGTCGACCGGGGCGTTTTGTGCGGACAGTCGCAGCTTTCCAGCCGGCGCGGACGCATGCGACCGTATAGTCGCCGACGGGCGGTCGCTGCGTTGCGGTAGCATCCGCGCGATCCGCTCTGCCGACACTGGACGTCGATGCCTGCACTGGAAAGTTCGGTCGCCACACTGAGATTTGCGGGCGACGATTTGATTCCCGATGAAATCACCGCCTTGCTCGGCACAGCGCCTGCGCGCGCCAGATGCAAGGGCGCCACCTGGGTAGGCCCGGCCACCGGGCGCGTCTACACCGCCAGAACCGGCCAGTGGATGCTCGGCGCCGACAAGCGCACGCCGGAAAATCTGCAGGCGCAGGTGTTCGAAATCCTCGGACAGCTGACCGACGACCTTAGCGTGTGGCAGTCGTTGCGGCGCTATCAGCCGGATATGTTCTGCGGGTTGTTCATGGCCAACAGAAACGACGGGCTGTCGTTGTCGCCCGAGGCGATGCTGGCGCTGGCGCAACGCGGAATCGTCCTGGGGCTGGATATTTACGATCCGATCGACGAGCGCGAAGAAGATCCGCAGTGGCGGCCGCGGTGATCGTCGCCGTCCGTTGATTTCTGCGATGCCGTCGCGCCGGCGCATTCACGCTCCGCACCCCGCCACGTTGGAACCGATGCGCGCCGCCGCCGTCCCGATCCGCGGGCCGCGCCGCGCGTCCGTCCCCGCGGCCGCCGGCCGCGCAGCCAGGAGCGTTCCATGCCCATCGATATCTACCGCGGCGACTCGCGTACGCCGGTCCAGATCCGCGCCGACCAGGGGTTTCGCCCGCGCGTCGCCACCGACGTGGCCACCGGCCGCGGCATCATCACCCGTTGCCTGGTGCCGCGCACGCCGGCGCCGCATCTGCCGCCGCCGGCGAACGAGACCACCTTGCAGGCGCTGTTGCTGACCGACACGGTCAAGCTCATCGACGTGTTGCGCGACATCAAGACTGAGAAGAACCAGCGCACGGTGCACGTATCCACCGATACCTCGCCGTTATGCGGCGGCTACTCCAGCGGTTATGTCTACCGCATGCGCTTCACTCTCAATGTGCAGGCCAACGGCACCGGCGCGATCACCGCGGTCAACGATCCGCTGCAGTTGCAGAGCCGGGTCAGCGGCAACGTGTTTTTCGACGGCGCGACCCTGGCGACCTCGAACCTGTTCGGCATCTGCGGCGGCTCGGTCGACCCGGGCGTGGAGCTGGCGTTCCTGGCGATGATTCCGATGGCCTACATCACCCATTACTGCGAGCCGGGCATCGCCGATCCGGGTACGCCCGCGCGGCCCTGGCTGCCGTTCTGAGGCTGTAGCGGCGAGGGCGTCGCGTCGCGGCGGGCCGCCGCCCGGCGCGGCGTCCGTGCCGGCGTTCGCGCCGGCGCGGCGGCGGCATCGCGGACACGACTGCGCCGCGCGTCCGTGCGCGGCGCGGCGGGCCGGGCTACGATGGCGCGCGTGCCGCGTCGCGGCCCCGTATCGCTGGAGTCCGTATGCAATCGGATTTGCCCCTGCTGGTTTGCAAGATCAATCAGGCCGATGGCCCGGTGACCTACGTCGCCTTGACGCCGCAAGACCAACTGAGCGTGCGCGGCATCGCGCCGCAGGAAATCGTCGGCCAGATCATCGATCCCGACGTTCCCGGCATCGCGCCGGACAACTTCGCCCGCAACCGGGTGTTCGTCGAGTTCCTGCATGCGGTGATCGCCCGCCACGGGCCGTCGCTGCCCGGGCTGATCGCCGAAGCGCAGCGGCAGGGCGAGGGCTTGGTGGTGATCGTCGACGGCCGCGCCGCGACGCCGGCGGACGCGGTGCCGCCGGAAGACGTGGTCGGTGCGTTCCAGGTCGCCGACGGCCGCATCGTGGCCGACAGTTATCGGGCCAATCCGAATCACCGCATTCTCAGCGCGCGCGGGTTTTTCCGCATCGATCCGCAATTGCAGCAGCATTTGCTCGAGGAGTTGGCCGCAAGCGCGGCGGGTGAGCAGGCATGAAGCGCTTGATCGCGGTCGCCGCGATCCTCGGCGCGTTGTCGGCTGGCGGCTGCGCCAGCACGCGTTTGGCCGAAGAGGGCGAGGATCCTCCGATTTGCCACCCCGACACGGATTACTGCGAAGTCTACGATCTGGCTTCCGCCGATGAAGCGGCGCTGCGTGCGAATCCGCAGGCGGTTGAAGTCAGTTGCAGGGATCTGGCGAACACCGGGACGATCGAGGCGCAACGCACGCAGTGCGTCGAGTTGGTCGCTGCCGCGCTGGTGCTGCTGAACAGCCGCTTCTGCGACCGTCTGGCGCCGGTCTCTGCGGAGCAGGTGACTTACGAGAAGCGCTCCACGTGCGCGGACACCTTCATTCCCGGGCGCGAAGGGCTGGATTGCTTCGACTGGATTCAGGCGCGGGTGCCGCTGCGTTGGCTGACTTCGCCGCCCGTGCGCTGACGCCGGCGCGGCGCGCATCGCCGATTGTGTGCACGGGTTGGAACGGCCTCGCCATCGCGCTGATTACAATGGTCGGCGCCGACTTTCCCCGCGTGGGACCGACAGGAGCGAATCAGTGCAGGACCACAGAGCTATGCCCCTCGCGAACAAGTCTCTCGCCATCGCCGCGGCCTGCCTGCTGCTGAGCGCCTGCGCCGGCAAGCAAGTGGTCGACAAGGCGCCCGACGCCTCGCCTTGCCTGCCGGGCAGCTCGCAATGCGGCATCTACGACTTCGCGATGGCCGACGAAATCGTGCTGCGCGCCAACGGCGAAGCGATCCGGGTCGATTGCCCCGAAGCGGTCGAGGAAGCCTCCGCCGAGCAGCGGCAGGCGCGTTGTGCGGCCTTGATCGAAGTCGCGTTGACCCTGGTCGCGACGCGTCTGCCCGACGCGTTGGGCCCGATAGCGCCAGAAGGCGTGCGTTACGAGCCGGCGCCGGCTTGCGCGGACGCGTCCGCGGGCTGCGCGGGGCGGATGCAGGCGAAAGTGCCGCTGCCGTGGGTGGTGACCGCGCCGGGTCAAGCGCCGGCGGCGGCCACCCGGATTCGCTGAGCGTTCAATCCGGCGCGCGCTGCGCTTCGTCGAGCAGCCAGTCGCGCACCGCAGCGATGCGGCTGTCGCCATCGCGCTGCGGCGCGTGCACCACGCGATAGGCGTAGCCGCCCGGCATCGGCACGGCGATGTCGAACAGCCGCACCAGCCGGCCCTGGGCCAGATCGGCGCCGATCAGCTCGAGTTCGGCCAGCCCGACCGCATGCCCGTCGAGCGCGGCCTGGACCACGTGCGCCGAATCGGCGAAGCCCATGCACGCGGCGGCGTCGAAATCGGCGAGGCCGGCCGCGGCCATCCACTGCGGCCAGTCCGGCCACACCGTTTCGCCGCTGCGCCAGACCACGTGGCTCAGGCACAGGCCGCGTTCGAGCAGATCGCGCGGCTGCCGCAGCGGCGCGTCCTCGCGCAGCAGCGCGGGGCTGCAGACCGCGACGATGGTCGGCGCGAACAGCGTCGCGCTGCGCAGGCCGGCGTCTGAGCCGGCGTCGAAGCGGATCGCCAGATCGATGTCGTCGGCGTCGAGATCGCGCAGCTCGTCGCTGACGTCGAAACTCAAGCTCAACTCAGGATGCGCGGCCTTCAAGCGCGGCAGACGCGGCAGCAGCCAGTTGCTGGCGATGCGCGCGCTCAGCGAGAGCCGCAGCGGGCCGTCGCCGCGCGCCAGCCGGCGGGCGCGGCCGAGCGCGCGTTGCAGCGTGCCCAGCGCTTCGACCGCGGCGCGGTGCAGTTCGGCGCCGGCCGCGGTCAGCTGGATGCTGCGGCTGTTGCGCACGAACAGGGCCACGCCGAGTTGGTCTTCCAGTTCCTTGATCTGGTAGCTCACCGCGGCCGGGGTCAGCCCGACCTCTTCGGCGGCGCGGGTGAAGTTGAGATGCCGCGCGGCGGCTTCGAACGTGCGCAGGGCGCGGGTGCCGGGCAGGGTGCGGGCCATCGATCTTCAAGCGGAATTTAACGGTGCGGCGAGAACTACTCGTTTCCCCGCGCGCGGTCAATCTTCGATAGTGGCCGCATCGTTCTTCGGAGTGTCGTCATGTCCGCTGTTTTCCCCGACCCGTTCGTTCCCGTGGCCCGGATCGACGGCCGCGCCGCCGATGCCGCCGCGCTGGCGCCGCTGGCGTTCGCCGGCCACGCCCATTTCACCGCGATGCAGGTCCGCGACGGCGGCGTGCGCGGGCTCGACCTGCACCTGCATCGCTTACGCGAGGCCTCGCTGGCGCTGTACGGCCGCGCGCTGTCCGACGAGATCGTGCTGGACCGCCTGCGCGACGCCTTGCAGCGCTCGCCGCGCGATCTGTCGCTGACCGCGACGGTGTTCCTGCCGGCCGGCGAGTTCACCGCGGCCGACGACGGCGCGGGGCCGTCGCTGTTGGTGCGCACCGCGCCGCCGTCGGACGGCCCGCGCGGGCCGCTGGCGCTGGCGGCGGTGGAACACGAGCGGATGCTGCCGCAGTTCAAGCATGTCGGCGAAAGCGCCAAGACCTATCACCTGCGCCGCGCGGTCGCCCAAGGTTTCGACGATGCGGCCTTCCTCGACCGCGCCGGCCGCTTCAGCGAGGCGACGATCTGGAACCTGGCGTTCTGGGACGGCGAGGCGGTGGTGTGGCCGCAGGCCGAGCGGTTGATCGGCACGACCCAGGGCATCGTCCGCCGCCAGCTCGAACGCCAGGGCGTGGCCCAGCGCGAGCGCGCGCTGACGCCGGCCGACCTGCCGGCGCTGAAGGGCGCGGCGGTGATGAACTCGTGGACGCCGGGCGTGGCGGTGCGTCGCATCGGCGAGACCGAGCTGCCACCGGCGCCCAAGTTCCTGCGCGCGCTGCACGCCGCGTTCGCCGCCGAGCCGGTGCAGGCGCCGTGAGGCCGCGCACGGCCGCCGCCTGCGGTATCGTGGCCGGCAACGCAGCCGCGCCGCGGCCGCTCCCGCCACGGACCTTCGCATGCTTCGCGCCGCCGCCTCGCTGACCTTCTGCTTCGCCCTGACCGCCGCCTTTGCCGCGCACGCGCTGGAACCCGCCGTCGCGGCGAAACCCGCCGACGGCGCGGCGACGCCGGCGCTCAGCGCCACCGCGCGCGCGGTCTCGGCCGGCATCGTCGCCGGCATCCGCCAGGGCGCGCAGCAGGACCGCAACGCCAAGCCGGCGCAACTGCAGTGCGTGCGCGCGATCGCCGACGACGCGGTGGCCGCGCCGGTGCAGGAAGTGATCGACGCCAGCCTCGGCGCCGACGACCGCGCGGCGCTGGAAACCTTCTATGCCAGCGCGCTCGGCGCCAAGTACCAGGCGGCGATGCTGGCCAACGCCGATCCGGACAAGACCTTCACCCCTGAGGAATGGGCGCAGGCCAAGGCGACGATGGAATCGCCGGCGTACAGGAAACTGCGCGCGGCGACGGTGTCGACGAATCCGCTCGCGGCGCAGAAGATCGGCGGCGTGCTCAATCCGCTGCTGGGCAACTGTTTCAAGGACTGATTCCGATCCCATCGCGTACCGCGGGCGCGGCTGCGCCGCGGCGCGCGCACCGGCGGGTCTTCACTTCAGTTCCGGCGCCGTCATGGACACAGAACCCGAGGCCTTCGCGCCCATTGCGCACGCCCGCATCGCCCAGGGCGACCTGTTCTGGCTGCCGCCCGATCCGGCGCGCGGCGCGCTGCCGGGCGCGCCGCATCCGCACGTGGTGATCCAGGACGATCTGTTCAACCGCTCGCGCATCGCCACGGTGGTGGTGTGCGCGCTCAGCACCCATCCGGCGCGCGCGGCCGAACCCGGCAACGTCGCGCTGGAGCCGGGCGAGGGCGGTCTGCCGCGGCGCAGCATCGTGGTGGTCTCGCAAATCTCCTGCGTGTACAAGGCGCGGCTCGGCGAGCGCATCGGCGCGCTGTCGCCGCAGCGGGTGCAGCAGATCCTGGCCGGCCTGCGCTTCGTCGAGTCCGCGTTCCAGCGCTGAAACCGGCGCGGCGACCGTGACGCAGTGGGCGGCTTGGCCTTGCGTGCGCGTGTGCGGTGGCCGCCGCCGTATCGCGCTCTGGCAGGCTGGATCCAGTTCCGGGTCGGGTCGCCGCGAGGTCGCGCGGCGCCGCGTTCTCGCGCCGTATCGAACCGGACAAGGACGTCGCCTCAACCGGCCGCGCTGCGCGCCAGGGACGGTAGCGCGCGGTTCCCATCAGGAGACGCAACATGAAGAAGTTCGGTTCGCGGATGAAGTCGGCGCTGTTCGCCGCGCTCGTTGCCGGTTCTTTCAGCTTCGGCGCGGTGGCGGTGCAGCCCACCTTCGTCGACGGCAAGTGCGTGCACCCGGAGACCGGGTGCCAGTGTCGCGCCGGTTGCACCTATGGCGGCGATCGCCTGAGCTGCTGCCTCATTCCGTAAGCGGTCGGCGCGTCGCCGCGAAGCGCTCCGCTGCGGCGGGGCGCTTCGTCGCTGCGTTCGAACCCGACGTTCAGCGCGCGTCCGCCGCGACGACTTCGCGCAGTTCCGCCAGCAAGGCGCGCACCAGCGGCGATTCGGCCAGCGCGTCGCGGGTCCAGGCGTGGATGCGCCGGGTCGGCGGCGCGCCGCGCACCGCGCGCACCGACACCGTTGCGGCGCTGGGCGCGCGCAAGGCCAACTGCGGCACGAAGCCGATGCCGAAACCGGCCGCGACCATGCGCAGCATCAGGTCGTAATCGTCGATCGTGTGGACGATGCGCGGGACGAAGCCGGCCGCGGCGCAGGCGCGTTCGGCCAGCAGGCCGTCGTCGCTCTGGCGCGCGCCGACGATCCAGTCCTGGCGCGCGAGCCGGCGCAGGTCGACCGCACCGCCGCGGTCGCGCCACGTCGCCGGCAGCGCCAGCAGCACCGGTTCCTCCAGCAGCGCTTGCGCGCTCAGTCCGGCGACCGGCGCGCGCGGCACCAGGTTGTAGGCGAAGCTCAGCGCCAGATCGCAGCGGCCTTCGCGCACCGCGGCCAGCGCATCGTCGGATTCCAGCTCGCTCAGGCGCACGCGCAAACGCGGGAAGCGCCGCTGCGCGCGCGCGACCGCCGGCAGCAGGTAGTGCTTGGCGAAGGTGGAGAAGCCGGCGACTTGCAGCTCGCCGGCCGGTTGCTGGGCGAATTCGCGCAGTTCCAGCGCGGCCGCGTCGAGCTGGCGCAAGACGGTGTCGGCATGCGCGGCGAGCCGTTCGCCCTGCGCGGTCAGGCGCACCCGCCGCCCGACCTGTTCCAGCAATTCGACCCCGGCTTCGCGCGCCAGCGTGGCCAGTTGCTGCGACACCGCCGACGAGGTCATTCCCATCGCCTCGGCCACCGCGGTCATGGTGCCGCGGTGGGCGAGCTCGCGCAGCAGGCGCAGGCGGGTCAGGTCGAACATGCAGAAAATCTTACAACGATCCTTAGTTCCATGAAGTGGACCTGCGAAATCGGCGCGGCTAAGGTCGGCGCCGGGTGGGACCAGAGCGGGCCGCGTCGGGCGGGTCGCAGCGACCCGCCAGGACCTGGCCATGCCTCCGATGCCTCCCCTCGCGGTCGCCCACGGCGCCGCCGCGGCCGCGACGCCGATTCCCGCCGCCGGCGCTGTCGCGCTGCGCCTGCGCGCGGGCCAGCGCCTGCGCGTCTACGACCCGCACGGCGGCCAGAGCGGCGACCTGATGGCGTACTCGGCCGACGGCCGCGAGCGGCTCAGCAACGGCTGCACTTTCGATTACGCCGGCACCGTGCTGCTCGGCCGCGGCGATGCGCTGTGGTCGCACCGCAGCCGGCGCATGCTGACGATTCTCGACGACCGCGTCGGCCGCCACGATTTCCTGCACGCGGCGTGCAGCGCGCCGATGTACCGCCTGCAGTACGGAATTGAAGGCGGGGGCATCGAAGGCGAGCCGCGCAACTGCCACGACAACCTGTGCGCGGCGCTGCGTTCGCTCGGGCTGGCGCCGGAGCCGCTGCCCACGCCGTTCAATCTGTTCATGCACGCCGACATCGGCGCCGACGGCCGGCTGACGATCCGGCCGCCGCGCTCGCGCGCCGGCGACTGGATCGAGCTGCGCGCCGACATGGATCTGGCCGTCGCGGTGTCCGCGTGCCCGGCCGCGACCTGCAACGGCGGCGCGCCGCCGCGACCGCTGGCGTACCGGATCTTCGACCCCGAACCTTTCATCGACCCGAGGATTTCGCGATGACTCCGATTGCGCTGCTGGGCATTCCCAACGACGAGAATTCTTCTTACCTGCGCGGCCCGGCCGAAGCGCCGGCGGCGATCCGGCGCGAGCTGTTTTCCGACGCCTACGCGCAGTACAGCGAAAGCGGCGTGGACCTGTCGGCGCCGGGGCGCTGGATCGATCATGGCGATGTGGCGTTCGAGGCTGGGCAGGATCCTTGGCTGTCGATCGAAACCGCGGTGGCGCGCGCACTCGAGCCCGGCCATCCGCTGATCTCGCTCGGCGGCGACCACGCGGTGACCCATCCGATCCTGCGCGCAGTGCGGCGGCAGCATCCGCGCCTGACCCTCGTGCACGTCGACGCGCATCCGGATCTCTACGACGCCTACCAGGGCAATCCGCGTTCGCACGCCTCGCCGTTCGCGCGGATCATGGAAGAAGGGCTGGCCGACCGCCTGATCCAGGTCGGCCTGCGCGCGACCAGCGCCGAGCACCGCGCGCAATTCCGCCGCTTCGGCGTGGAGACGGTCAGCGCGGCGCAATGGACCGGCGAGCTGCGGCTGACGATCGACACGCCGGTGTACCTCTCGCTCGACCTGGACGCGCTGGATCCGGCGTATGCGCCGGGCGTATCGCACCGCGAGCCGGGAGGAGTGACGCCGCGGCAGGTGATCGGCCTGATCCAGAGCCTCGACGCGCCGTTGGTGGCGGCCGATGTGGTCGAGTACAACCCGCGTTGCGATATCGGCAACGCGACCGCGCTGGTCGCGGCGAAGCTGGCCAAAGAGATCGCCGGGATGATGGCGGGCGGGACGCGCGAGGCGGCGCATCTGGCGGCTTGAGGCCTCCTACTTCGTCGCGAAAATGGAAGCCCGACTGTAGGAGCGGCGCGAGCCGCGACCGTGAAACCTCGCTTGCGTCGCACGCCGGATGTCGCGGTCGCGGCTCGCGCCGCTCCTACAGTCGGAAACGCAGCCGGCGCGGTCAGTGCGTGGACTGCGCGAGGCAGTAGTCGCGCAATTCGTCCGGCGCCAATCCGGGCGCGAACAAAAAACCCTGCCCGATCAGCACGCCCAACTCGCGCAGGAACGCGCGCTGGCGCTGCGTTTCCACGCCTTCGGCGACCAACCCGAGGCCGAGGCTGCGGGCGATGCCGGTCACCGCCTGACACACCGCCACGTCGGACTGGTTGTCGGGCACGCCCTGGACGAACAACTGGCTGAGCTTGAGCCCGTGGATCGGCAGGCGGCGGATGTAGTTCAGCGCGCTGTAGCCTTCGCCGAAGTCGTCGATCGACAGGCTGACGCCGAGTTCGCGCAGGCGGGCGAAGGTGCGCACGGTGTCGGGCGCGTCCTCGATCAGCACGCGCTCGGTGAATTCCAGTTCCAGCGCGCTGCCGGGCAGGCCGTGTTCGGCCAGCGCGGCGGCGACAGTGTGGCCGAGGTCGTCGCCGAGGAACTGGCGGTACGACACGTTGACCGCGACGCGTTCGATGCCCAGGCCCTGGTCGCGCCACTGGCGCAGCTGGCGGCAGGCTTCGTGCAGCACCCAGCCGCCGATGCCGACGATGTCGCCGGTGGTTTCGGCGTGGTCGATGAAGCGGTCCGGGCTCATTTCGCCGAGCGAACGGTTGCGCCAGCGGATCAGCGCTTCGGCCGCGACCACGCGGCCGTCGTGCAGGTTCACCTGCGGCTGATAGACCAGATGGAACTCGTCGTTGTGCACGGCGCGGCGCAGATGGGTTTCCAGCTGCAAGCGATGCAGTTGCTGCTCGGCCAGTTCCGGGGTGAACGCCTGCCAGCTGTTGCGGCCGCGGCGTTTGCTGTCGTACATGGCCACGTCGGCGCTCTGGATCAGCTGCTGCGCGGTGCGGCCGTCGAGCGGCGACTGGGCGATGCCGATGCTGGCGGTGATGGTGAACTCCTCGCCGTCGACGCGGAAGGTGTCGCCGAATACGTCCAGGATCGCGTCGGCGAGGCGCTCGGCGCAGGTCGGATCGCCGTCGAGCGAGCACACCACCAGGAATTCGTCGCCGCCGAAGCGGGCGATCTGGGCGCGGTCGCCGACCGCCTGGCGGATGCGCCGCGCGGCCGAAGCCAGCAAGCGGTCGCCGGCGGCGTGGCCGAGGATGTCGTTGACCACCTTGAAGCGGTCCAGGTCGATATAGAGCACGCCGAGCGGCGCATGCGGAAACGCGTCCAGGCGCCGCTCCAGTTCGTCCTGCACCGCGTCGCGGTTGAGCAGGCCGGTCAGCGGATCGCTGCGCGCCTGGATGCGCAACTGCTCTTCTTCGAGCTTGCGTTCGGTGATGTCCTGCAGGGTTCCGGTCAGCACCTGGCGGACCACGTCGCCGACGCCGGCGTCGGCGATCGCGCGCACCCAGAACGCGCTGCCGTCGGCGCGCAGGCCCTGCAGTTCCAGGTCCAGGCTGCGGCCGCCGGCGAGGGTGCGTTCGAGCGTGTTGCGCAGGCGGTGGCGGTCCAGCGGCAGCAGGCAGCCGATCAGTTCTTCGATCTTGGTCGGCGCGGGTTCGCGGCCGAGGATGCGCTGGGCTTCGAAGGTGAGGTAAAGCCGGTCGCGGCCGGCGTCCCATTCCCAGCCGCCGATCTGGGCCAGGGCCTGGGCGCGGTCGAACAGGGCGCTGTCGCGCTTGAGCGCGGTGATGTTGGAGAACAGCGCGAACACCTGATGCGGGCGGTCGCCGCCGGGCGGGAACTGCGGCACCGCGGTGATCGCCAGCCAGATCAGTTCGCGGCGCACGCGGTGGTAGAGCCCGAGCACGGTGCTGGCGACGACCGCGCCGGTGTCCAGGGCGACGCGCGAGGGATAGCGTTCCGGCGCCAGTTCGTGGCCGTGTTCGTCGACCACCATCCAGTCGCCCGAGCGCAGTTCGTCGGCGATGCTCTCGCCGCTGTGCAGCGACAGCAGGCGCATCGCCGCGCTGTTGGCGTAGACGATGCGCAGCGCGTCGTCCTGCACGATCAGGCCGCGATCGATGGATTCGACCAGTTCGCGGAAGCGCAGTTCGTCCTCGGCGCGGCGGCTGAGGTCGCGCGCCACCGCGATGATCCGGCGCGCGCCGTCGTGGACGAAGCCGGCCGAATGCACTTCCACGGGGAAACGGGTGCCGTCGCCGCGCTTGTTGGTGACTTCGATGAGGTAGCTGTCGCCGCGGTTGAGGCTTTCCCACACCGGCGCCAGATGGTCCTTGGGCAGTTCCGGATTGAGCACGTGGATCGGTTGGCCGACGATGTCCTCGCGCAGGCGCCGGTGCGCGCCCATGCCGTTGCGGTTGATCTCGACCACGGTGCCGTCTTCGTCGAGCACGGTGACCAGGTCGGGGATCGCGTCGAAGGCTTCGCGGATCAGGGTCGATTCGTCGCGCTCGCGGCGCAGCGCGTCGGCGGCGCGTTCGAGTCCGTCGCGCAGGTGCGCGGGCAGCTGCGGGTCGCGCAGGGCCGCGTCCAGCGCGGCCAAGGCATCGGTCGCGGCGACCTGCGGCGCCGCGTCCGCAGCGGCGCAGGCGGCCGTACCGGCGGACGCGGGCGGTTCGGGCTTCACGCCGCGGCCAGCGCCTTGCCGACCTTGCTGCCGGTCTCGCGGCCGAGCAGGGCGGCCAGCCAGCGGCCGGTGTCGGCCAGCGCGTCGAGGTCGATGCCGGTATGGATGCCGAGGCCGTGCAGCATGTAGACCACGTCCTCGCTGGCGACGTTGCCGCTGGCGCCCTTGGCGTAAGGGCAGCCGCCGGTGCCGGACACCGCCGAATCGACCACCGCCACGCCTTCTTCCAGGCACGACAGGATGTTCGACAGCGCCTGGCCGTAGGTGTCGTGGAAATGCACGGCCAGCGCCGCCACCGGCACGTCGGCGGCGACCGCCTTGAACATCGCCCGGGCCTTGCCCGGGGTGCCGACGCCGATGGTGTCGCCGAGCGAAATCTCGTAGCAGCCCATCTCGTGCAGGGCGCGCGCGACCCGCACCACGTCGTTGAGCGGCACCTCGCCCTGGTAGGGGCAGCCGAGCACGGTCGAGACGTAGCCGCGCACGGCCACGCCGTCGGCCTTGGCGCGCGCCATCACCGGCGCGAAGCGCGCCAGCGATTCGTCGATGGAGGCGTTGATGTTCTTGCGGTTGAAGGCTTCCGAGGCGGCGGTGAACACCGCGATTTCCTCGACCCCGACCGCGCGCGCGCGCTCGTAGCCCTGTTCGTTCGGCACCAGCACCGGGTAATGCACGCCGGGCTTGCGCCGGATGCCGGCGAACACGTCGGCGGCGTCGGCCAGCTGCGGCACCCACTTGGGGCTGACGAAGCTGGTCGCTTCGATGCTGCGCAGGCCGGTCGCCGACAAGCGATCGATCAGGGCGATCTTGTCGGCGGTGGCGATCTGCGCCTTCTCGTTCTGCAGACCGTCGCGCGGGCCGACTTCGACGATGCGCACGGAGGCGGGGGGATGCGGGGGCGGGCTCGGCTGGTTCATCGGGAATCCTGGCGGGCGGCCTTGGCGCGTTCGAACACCATGGCCTTTCTGTCGGTGTCGTACAAGAGATTCAGGCGTTGCGCGAGGGTATCGCGCAACTGCTCGGGCGTGCCCTGGACCAGGGCGAAACGTTCGTCGAGTTTGCGCCCGGCGAGCTCGCCGCGGGCGATCGCGGCGAGCGCGCGCTGCGAGTCGGGCAGCCAGGCGTCCAGGCCGCCGCGCGCGTTGATGCGGTACAGCACCAGGAACACCGAGTCCTTGGGGGCGGTGGCGGTCAGGCTGCCGGTGTCGGCGCCGATCGCGCGCTGGGCCTGTTCGGGCGTGAGCACGAGGTAGCGGTCCTCGCCGACGACGAAGCCGGTCAGCTCCAGCGCGACGGGCTTGTCGCCCATGCCGGGCCAATCCTCGCTGCGGCAGCGGTCGTCGACGTGCACGGTCTTGTGCGCGTTGCCGCCGGCCTTGACCGTCCAGGCGCCGGCGAGGTCCGGGTCGCAGCGCAGCTCGGCGACCGGCGTGCGTTCGAAGGCGACGCAGGCGCACAGGCCGGCCGCCAGCGCGACGGCCAGGGCCGGACGCAGTGCGGCTTGGAACGCGGTGTGCTTCAGCAGGTTCATGGCGGGCGACTCGCGCAGGAAGAGCGTCCAACGGGATGAACGTGAAATGGCGGCGGCTACCGGCCGCGGCAAGCGCGCGGCGGCAGGGGGCGGGGCGACACAGCGTTGCGGGCCCGGGGTCGCGGCGGCGTGTCGGCCGCGCCCCCCGGGTTCAGGCGGCCGTCACGCGCTTTCCAGGGTCACCAGCACCGCGTCGGCTTCGACGAAGTCGCCGGCGGCGGCGCGGATTTCGGCGACGGTGCCGGCGCGCGGCGCCTTCAGGCTCAGCTCCATCTTCATCGCCTCGATCACCATCACTTCCTGGCCGGCTTCGACCGCATCCCCTGGGGCGGCCTTGACCACCACGACCCGGCCCGGCATCGGCGCGTTGACGCTGTTGCCGGACCCGCCGGCGGCGCCGCTTTCGTGGCGGTACACCGGCACCGCGTCCAGGCGCAGGCGGCGCTCGCCGTCGTGCACGACCACGCGCGCGCCGTCGCCGAGCGTGCGCAGGCGGCGCGCGCGGCCGTCGATGCGAAGGCTCAGCTCGTCGCCGGCCAAGCGCGCGCCGCGCACTTCGACCGCGGTTTCGCCGCTGCCGTCGATGGCGCTGCCGTCAATGGCGCTGCCGTCAATGCGGTGGATGCCGTCGATGCGGTAGTCGCCGCCACTGCCCTGCGCCGACAGTTCCAGGCGCTGCTCGCGGCGCAGGAAGGCGAGGCTGCGGCGGCCGCCGTGGCCCAGGCGCCAGCCGTCGGCGATGGCCCAGGGCGAGGTCGGGTCGGTCGAGACGGCGGCGTCTTCGCGGGTGCGGCGCTCCTGCGCCAGCAGTTCGGCGACCGCCGCGCCGGCCAGCAGATCGGCGTCGGCGTCCTGGTCGGCCTGCGCGGCGGGCATGAATTCTTCGAGGTGGCGGTCGAGGTAGCCGGTGTCGATGGTGCCTTCGACCACCGCCGGATGCCGCACGAGCCGTTCGAGGAACTCGATGTTCGACTTCGGCCCGGCGATGTCGCTGTGCGCCAGCGCCGCGCGCAGCCGCGCCAGCGCGCGCGGGCGGTCGGCGTCGGAGACGATCAGCTTGGCGATCATCGGGTCGTAGAAGATCGTCACCGTGTCGCCTTCGATCACGCCCGAATCCAGGCGCACGTGCGCGTCGGCGGCCGGCAGGCGCAGCCGCTCGAGCTTGCCCGAGCCCGGCAGGAAGCCGGCTTCCGGGTCTTCGGCGTACAGCCGCACTTCGATCGCGTGGCCGCGCTGGACGATCTGTTCCTGCGCCAGCGGCAGCGCTTCGCCGGCGGCGACGCGCAGCTGCCATTCGACCAGGTCCAGGCCGGTGACGAGCTCGGTCACCGGGTGCTCGACCTGCAGGCGGGTGTTGATTTCCATGAAATAGAAACCGCCGTCCTGGCCGACGATGAACTCGACGGTGCCGGCGTTGACGTAATCGATGGCGTGGCCGGCCTGGACCGCGGCGGCGCCCATCTGCGCGCGCAGTTCAGGGGTCAGGAACGGCGAGGGCGATTCTTCCAGCACCTTCTGGTAACGGCGCTGGGCCGAGCATTCGCGCTCGTTGAGGTGGATCACCTGGCCGGCACTGTCGCCGAAGATCTGGATTTCGATATGGCGCGGACGCTCGACGTAGCGCTCCAGCAGCACCCGGTCGCGGCCGAAGGCGTTGCGCGCTTCGCGCTGGCAGCTTTCCAGGTGGGCGGCGAACTCGGCCGACGCGCGCACGATGCGCATGCCCTTGCCGCCGCCGCCGTGCGCGGCCTTGATCATCAGCGGGTAACCGATCGCGTCGGCTTCGCGCTGCAGCCGGGCCGGGTCCTGGTCTTCGCCGGTGTAGCCGGGCACCACCGGCACGCCGGCGGCCTGCATCAGTTCCTTGGCGCCGGCCTTGCTACCCATCTTGCGCATCGAGGCGGCCTTCGGACCGATGAAGGCGATGCCGGCGGCCTCGACCGCGTCGGCGAAATCGGCGTTCTCGCTGAGGAAGCCGTAGCCCGGATGGATCGCCTGGGCGCCGCTGCGCAGCGCGACTTCGATGATCGCATCGCCGCGCAGATAGCTGTCGGCCGGACGCGGGCCGCCGATGGGATAGGCCTCGTCGGCCTGACGCACGTGCTGGGCGTCGGCGTCGGCTTCGGAATAGACCGCGACGGTGCGGATGCCGAGCGTGCGGCAGGTGCGGATCACCCGGCAGGCGATTTCGCCGCGATTGGCGATCAGGATCTTCTCGAACATGGGCACTTCGCAGGTCGGTGGCGCGCGGACGCGCGGGAAGGGAAGGCGGACGGCCGCGGCGGCGGGCCGGCGCGATCCGGGGATTTTGGCCGATGCGGAGGCGGCTGTCGCCTGATGGCGGAGGTGAGGGGGCAGAGGTTGCGCGACCGGGTGTGCGGTTATGCGATTCAGCTGTGTGTTGTGGGTGCCATACGGTGCGGTGTTGCTGTTGCTCGTGCGGCGTTGCTGTGGTCTTTGCCTCTGCTGTGGCGACGAGTGAAGACAAGCGACAATCCAGAGCTTCCGTCCGCAAGCGGCCGGGTCACTTTCTTTGTCTTGCCAAAGAAAGTAACCAAAGAAAGGCGCTTCCCTGTTTCGAATCAAGAGCCACTATCGTTCGGAGCTTGCGCGGGCATGCGGGACAAGGGCCATCCTGGCCCGGTCCCGCACGCGCGCATCCCTGCGCGCGCCCTTCGGGTCTACGGTTGACTGTGGCGAGTTCGCAGCGGCGGGGGGAGCAGAAAAGCCAAGCGCGCGTCGATGCAACCCCTGTAGGAGCGGCGCAAGCCGCGACCGCGCCAATGGAACTACGACGAACGCCGCGCACGCGCGGCGTCGCTTGCCGCCTCGCACATCACATGCATCGAAGCCGCAGGGCTTCGCTCACACCGTCCACGACGGCGAACGCTTGTCCAAAAACGCCGACAACCCTTCCTGACCTTCCGCCGAAACCCGCAACCCCGCGATCAAGGCCGCGTTGTCGTTGTCGAGCTTGCCGCCGTCGCGCTCGCCCGCGACCCGCCGGACCAGGGTCTTGGCCGTGGCCGCCGCGTGCGGTCCGGCCTTGAGCAGCAGCCCGGTCTGGCGCGCGACCGCCGCGTCCAGCGACTCGACCGGCACCACTTGATGCAGCAGGCCGATGCTCTGGGCCACGGTCGCATCGAAAATCTCCGCGGTCGCGAACCAGCGCCGCGCCTGGCGCGCGCCGATGGCTTCGATCACGTACGGCGAAATCACCGCCGGCAACAAGCCGAGCTTGCTCTCGGTCAGGCCGAACTTGGCCTCCGGCACGCCGATGGCGATGTCGCAGCAGGCCACCAGGCCGACGCCGCCGCCGAAGGCCGCGCCGTGGACGCGGGCCAGGGTCGGTTTGGGCAGTTCGTTGAGCGTGCGCATCAACCGCGCCAGCGCCAGCGCGTCTTCCCGGTTCTCGGCTTCGCCGGCCGCGGCCATGCCGCGCATCCAGTTCAGGTCGGCGCCGGCCGAGAACGAGGCGCCTTCGCCCTCGATGACCACCACCCGCACGCCGGGATCGGCACCGACGGCTTCCAGCGCGCCGGTCAGCGCGGCGATCAGCACCGCGTCGAAGGCGTTGTGCAATTCGGGGCGGTTCAGGCGCAGACGGGCGATCGGACCGTCGCGCAGGCTCAGCAGCGGGTGGTTCATCGGGTCGGGGGAGTTTGTGGGAGTTGGCCGAATGATACCGTTCAGCTTGCTCCCTCCGCCCCTGTACGGCGGTCGGTGCTAGAATGAGAACAATTCCCATTTGGGACGCCACCGACTCGTGGAAGCCTCCCCATTGAAGCTGTCCGAATTGCCGCACCGCACCGCGGCGACGGTCGAGACCGTCGATGACCAAGCGCCGAACGACACCATCGCAAGACGCCTGCGCGAACTCGGCTTCGTCGCCGGCGAGCGGGTGGAAGTGATGGCTGCCGGCCCGGTCGCCGCCGAACCGCTGCTGGTGCAGGTCGGCTACACCCGTTTCGCCCTGCGTCGCAGCGAGGCGGCGCGGGTGCGCGTCGCGCTGTTGCGCGGCGATGGCGCGGAGAACCCCGCATGAGCGCCGCCGCCCCCGCGATCAGCGCGCCGCGCGAAGCCGTCGACGGCCATCTGCGCGTCGCCCTGGTCGGCAATCCGAACTGCGGCAAGACCGCGCTGTTCAACCTGCTGACCGGCAGCCGGCAGAAGGTCGCCAACTACGCCGGCGTGACCGTCGAGCGCAAGGAAGGCCGGCTGCACGCGCCGTCGGGCCGGCACTATGCCTTGCTCGACCTGCCCGGCGCCTACAGCCTCAGCGCCGCCAGCCTCGACGAAGCGGTCACCCGCGACGTGCTGCGCGGCTTCTACCCGGGCGAGCCGGCTCCCGACGTGCTGCTGTGCGTGGTCGACGCGACCAACCTGCGCCTGCACCTGCGTTTCGTGCTGGAACTGCGCGAGCTCGGCCGGCCGATGATCGTCGCGGTCAACATGATGGACGCGGCCAGGCGCCGCGGCATCGGCATCGATCTGGCCGCGCTGGAAAGCGAGCTCGGCGTGCCGGTGGTGGCGACCGTCGCGGTCAGGCGCGGCGGCGCGCGCGAGCTGGTGGCCACGCTCGACCAAGTCGCCGCCGCGCCGCACGAACCGCGCGTGCGCCTGGCCGAAGGCGTCGACCTGCACGCGGAAACCCGGCGCCTGCTCGCGCTGACGGTGACCATGCCGACCCGCACCGCCAAGATCGACGACGCGCTCGACCGCTGGCTGCTGCACCCGCTGCTCGGCCTGCTGTCGCTGGCGGTGGTGATGTTCCTGATCTTCCAGGCGGTGTACGCCTGGGCCACGCCGCTGATGGACGCGATCGAGGCCGGCACCGCCTGGGTCGGCGCGCACGTCGGCGAACTGCTGCCCGACGGGCCGCTGCGCAGCCTGCTGGTCGACGGCATCATCGCCGGCCTCGGCGGCGTGGTGGTGTTCCTGCCGCAGATCCTGATCCTGTTCGCCTTCATCCTGGCGCTGGAGGAATCGGGCTATCTGCCGCGCGCGGCGTTCCTGCTCGACAAGATGATGGCCGGCGCCGGCCTGTCCGGGCGCTCGTTCATTCCTTTGCTGTCGAGTTTCGCCTGCGCGATTCCCGGGATCATGGCCACGCGCTCGATCCAGGACCCGCGCGACCGCCTCGCCACGATCATCGTCGCGCCGCTGATGACGTGCTCGGCGCGCCTGCCGGTGTACGCGCTGCTGATCGGCGCGTTCATTCCGCAGCAGAAGGTGTGGGGCGCGTTCAACCTGCAGGGGTTGGTGCTGTTCGGCCTGTACATGGCCGGCATCGTCAGCGCGCTGATGGTGTCGTGGGTGATGAAGAAGTGGCGCCGCGACAAGAGCGAGCATCCGCTGCTGCTGGAACTGCCGTCCTACCGCATTCCGCACCTGCGCGATCTGGCCATCGGCCTGTGGGAGCGCGCCTGGATCTTCCTGCGCCGGGTCGGCGGCATCATCCTCGCGCTGACCGTATTGCTGTGGTTCCTGCTGTCGTTCCCGGGCGCGCCGGAAGGCGCGACCCAGCCGGCGATCGACTACAGCTTCGCCGGCCGCATCGGCCACGCGCTGTCGGCGGTGTTCGCGCCGATCGGCTTCAACTGGCAGATCTGCATCGCGCTGATTCCGGGACTGGCCGCGCGCGAAGTCGCGGTGGCGTCGCTGGCGACGGTGTACGCGCTGTCGGCGGCCGACGACGACGCGGCCGCGCAGGCGCTGACCCCGATCATCACCGACACCTGGTCGCTGGCGACCGCGCTGTCTTTGCTGGTGTGGTTCATCTACGCGCCGCAGTGCATCTCGACCCTGGCCACGATCCGGCGCGAGACCGGTTCGTGGAAGCAGGTGGCGATCAGCGCCGGTTATCTGTTCGCATTGGCGTATCTGGCGTCGTTCGTGACCTACCAGATCGCGGTCGCGCTGGGCGCGGGCTGAGGAACGACGATGAGCGCCGGATTGTTCGCGCAATACGTGGTGATCGCGATCGCGGTGCTGGTCAGCGCGGTCGTGGTCGCGCGCAAGCAATTCCCCGGCGGCGTGCGCCGCCTGCGCATCGCCTGCGCGCTGCCGCTGGTGCGCGACGGCCGTCCGGCGTGGATGCGCGCGCTCGGCAAGCGCATCGCGCCGCCGGCGCGCGCGGGCGGGCCGAATTGCGCCGGCTGCGACAACTGCGGGCCGTCGGACTGAGTCGCGCGCGGCGGGTTTCGCCGTAGTCCGGTCGTCGCGGTCGCGGCTCGCGCCGCTCCTACAGGTAGCCCATGTAGGAGCGGCGCGAGCCGCGACCGCGACAACTCAACTGCGGCGAACCGTGCCTACCCAGCACGATTCTGCAAATAATCCCAAGCCTCTTGCAGATACGCCCGCGCCTCCTCCAGATGCTCCGGCGCGCAGCTCTCCTCGAACCGGCTGGCGCCGTCGCCGAAGCGCAGACAAGCATTGATCTCTTCCTCGCCCCAGAGGAAATCCAGGATCACCACGAAGTCGTCGGCGTCCGGGTCGTTGAACCGCGCTGCGCCGCGCAGCGGCGTCAGCAGGCGCAGCATCTCGTGATAGTTCTCCGAGGCCTGCAGCATGGCGATGCGCAAGGTGCGCCGGATCTCGTCGTATTCCACCGGCGGCGTGCCGGTCCAGGCGTCTTCGCGCCAGGCCTTGACGACCTCGGCCACGCTGGCCGCGTCGAGGTCGGCGAGGATTTCCGGCGGCACCCGGCTGCCGCCGCTCATCCGCTGGCGGTCGAACCAGGGCTGCCAATCGTCGAACCCGGCCGGACGCGCCGGCGCGGAGCTCATGAAGGCTTGGTACTGCTCGTGGCTGAGGGTGAAACGGGCGTACAACGATGCGGGTTCCGACATCGGCGGGATCCTTTCCTGTGACACCGGCGCGCCGCCGCTCAGCGGCGCAGCCGACCCTTGCCAGCGGCCTTGTAGCCAACCGCTTCGAACGCTTCGACCGAGAGCGTGAAGGTGCGCTCTTCCCCCGAAAACAGCGCGCCCACGCCGACGACCTGGCGGGTGATCTCCTCGCCTCGGTCGTTCTTGATCGACAGCACCATCGAGTATTCCCACGCGCCGTCGCTGGGCGGGTGGCGGATGGTGCCCTCTACGCTGAGCGGCGAAAACCGTTTCGCCGCCAGCGCGTTGGCGTCGGAATCGAAGCGCAGGTGGTGCCGGCAGGCCGGGCACACGCTGGCCGATTCCAGGATCGTCGCCTTGCAGTGCGGACAAACGCGCGTCGCCCCGGGCATGCCCTGGCGTTGCGCGCTCATGAGTCGGCGCCGGTCTCCGCCTTGGCGTTCTTGTCGGACTTGCCGTTGTCGGACTTGTCGCTCTTGTCGTTGCGCGCGACCGCCTTGCCGCTGTCTTCCCAACCGAACTCGACCTGGCCGCGCACGCGCGCGCCGGCGGCGACGGTGACGTTGCCGGCCTTGACGTCGCCGACCACTACGCCGGTTTCCAGCAGCTCCACGCGCTGGGCCGAATCGATGTTGCCTTCCAGCTCGCCGGCGATGACCACTTTGCGCGCGCGCACGCCGCCGTTGACCTTGGCGCCGAGTTCGACGGTGAGGTCGCCGTCGACCTGCACGTCGCCCTTGAAGCGGCCGGCGATGCGGATGTGGCCGGCGCCGTGGATCTTGCCTTCGATGGTCAGGTCGGCGGCGATCAGCGATTCCTTGACCGTCTCGCGCGGCTCGGCCTGACGCTGCGGCGCGGCCTGCTGCGGCGGCGGCGCGCTGATCGGCGCGGGCGCCGGCGCGCTGGGCTGGCCGAAGCTGAATTCGGTGGCCGCGTCGGGCTCTTTCTTGAGTGCGGTTTCCGGCTGCAGCGGCGGCAGCGGAGTGTCGCGCTTGGGCGGTGCGGGCTGGTTGAAAATGGCCATGACGCGGTGTTCCTCAGGTCGGGGGATCAGGTGATGACACGCGTGAACTTTGGAGCCTAACACGCTGATACGAAGCGCCCACTGTGATGCTTTTCACCAAATCCGAGTTGCAGAAAACAGCGACTCCAGTTCAGGTTTTGGGGCGACGGCGCTGGCACGAAAAACCCTGTGTTCGTGCATGTTCGGGCGCGGGCGCTGCAGTCCCGTGGAGATGATTAGTTCACACTTCTTTCAGAACGATGAACGCGCCCGGCAAGGCGGCCGCCGCCGTTTAAGCGCCCCAGATGTTGCGCGCGACGATCGCCGCGACGGCCGCGGCCAGCGCCAGCCACGGCGGCCGCGCCTGCCGGCGCGCCTGGGCCAGACCGATGCGCGCGGTGGCGGCGGCGTACACGTCCTGCAGCACCGGCGTGGCCGCCGCGCCGATCAGGAACAACGGCACCCAGGCATCGGGCGGCGCGCGTTCGGGCAGGCCGAGCGCGGCGTCGATCGCGACCGGCAAGCTCGCCGCCAGAACCAGGCCTGCGGCGAAGGCGGCCAGGGTGCGGCCGATCCGCTCACGCCCGCGCTCGATCGCCCAGAACCAGCCGGCCGCGAACGCGACCAGCGAGGCGAATGCGGTCGAGGTCGGCGCGATCACCGCCACCGCGACCGTGGCGCCGGCGAACAACTGCAGCGGCGCATCGCGCCACAGCGGCGTCGGCTGGCCGTGCTGCAACGAGATCCGCCACTGCAGCCACAGCGCGCGGACGATCGAAGTCGCGGTCCACCCCAGCGCCAGCGCGATCCAGATTTGCGGCAGATTGCCGGCCGCTGCCGCGTTGCCGGCGAAATACAGCGCGACGACCAGTGGCAACGGATACAGCAGCACCCGCAACAGCGCGACGAAGACCCGGCGACCGGCGATCCGGGTCGGGTCGTTGACCTGTCGCCAATACTCGAAGCTGCCCGGGTCGAAATGGCGCAGGGCGCGTTCGCGGTCGATCTGCATCAGGATCCCGGCCACGTTCAAGACCCGGGTGGGCAGTCCGGGAAACAGCGCGATGAACAGGCGCCGCGGCAGCGACACCGGGCCGCGCAATTCGCGCAGCAGCAGGCGCTCGGTGGCGTTGCCACGCGATCCGCTGCGCTGCGCCAGCGCGCGCTCGAACGCCAGCGCCGCTTCGGCGCGGGCCTGGGCGCGGTGGGCGAATTCGAACAACTGCGCATCGCGCGGACCGATCTGGTCGAGCGCGAAGAACGCGAAGATCGCGCTCAACGAGTCGGACGGCAGCGGCGGTTCGAGCTCGGCCAGCACCTGCGCCAGCGGCACCCGTAGCGCATGCTTGAGGTCGAGCGAATACAGCGCTTCCAGGCTTTGCAGCCAGCGCGTCAGCGCGGCAGGGCCTTGCTCGTGGGCGCGCTGCAGCAGTTCCTGCAGGAACGCGTCGCCGTCGAAATGGAATCGCGGCGGCGTTTGTTCGGGGTCGAGCTCGGCGGCGAGTTCGGAGATGGTCGCGGCGCCGTTGGATGCGGTCGCCGGCGGCCGACCGGCGTCGGGGCTCGGCGCTTCGGCGTCGCCCGGCGCCGCCTCGTCGGTTTCGGTCCGCGGTGCGCAACCGTTGCCGGCGCAAGCGCGCTCTTCGTCCGCGGCCCGCTCGGCGGCGAGTTCGGCGATGCGGGGGATGCGCGAACCGGTCTGTGGCTGCGTCGCGGCCGGGTCGTCCGCGTCGTCGGTAGACGCCTGCGTGGCGTCGTCTTCGTCGTCGTCTTCGTCGTCGCCGCCGGCGAACTGCAAGCGAACCCGCGCCGCGTATTCCAGGCAATAGCGATAGGCCTCCTGCAAGGCCTGGAAGCCTTCGGGGTTTTCGTCCGGGCGGCAGCGCTTGAGCTCGCGCGCGTACGCGCGCTTGATTTCGCGTTCGTCGGCGTCGCGGCCGATGTCCAGGCGTCGATGCGGCGTCACAGTTGCCTCCGGATGTAGCCGATGAGCCCGAGCAGCATTCCCAGCCCCATGAGGCCGACCACGCCCAGCGCTGCGTAATACACGATCATCTCGCGCCAATCGCGCCGCCAGCGCTCGCGCCACGGCAGCGGCGGCGATTCTTCCTCGTGCTCTTCCAGTTCCAGCCCGCGTTCGCGCGCGGCCGCATACAGCGCGTGCACCCAGGCGCGCGGCTCGTCGTCCGGGTCGAAGGCCGGATCGAAACCGAACCAGGCCAGCACGCCCTTGAGTTGTTGCAGATACAGCGGCGGACGGCGCCGGCGCAGATGCTCCGGCAAGACCGCGGCGATGGCGCTGCGGCGCGCCATCGACTGCAATTGCGGGACTTGCTCGAGCCAGCGCAGCAGTTCGCGGGTCGGGCGCTGTTCGGCGGCAAGGTCGAACTCGTGCAGGAAGGCGGCGATGTCGGCGTCGCCACGGCCGTTCGCCTCATTGCCCGTCGCGGCCGCTTCGTCCGGCGCAGGGCGTTCGGTAAGGATCGGATACTGCGTCGCTGCGTCGCCGTCGGCGCCCTGGGCTCGCTGCAGGCATTCGGCATAGGCCTCGTTCAATGCCTGGAAACCCCGCGGATCCTGGTCCGGCCGGCAACGCCTGAGCTCGCGCGCATAGGCGCGCTTGATCTCGCGCTCGTCGCGCGTTGGCGCCAACCCGAGGCGCGCGAACGCGCTCACGCGGCGGACCCGCATTCGTGCGGAGCCGGTCGGGGCTGCGGCGCGCTCATACGCTCGACTGGGCTTCGACCGTGTCGAGGAAGCGTTGGAACTGGCTGCGATGCTCGGCGATGACGGCCGGATCCTGCTGGTCGAGCGCGCCGCGGAACTGCACCAGCGCCGACTGCAGTTCCGAGCGTGCCCACAGCAGTTCTTCGTACAGGCGCTCGGCGCGCGCGATCAGGCTCAGATTCTCCTGCTGCTCGCGCGGGTGCACCTTGAGCGAGGCCAGCGTCGCCAGCCGCTCGCGGATTTCCTCCGGGCTGAGCACGCCGGGATGTTTCTCCAGCACCACCTCGCGACGCAGCCCGGTCGCCACCGCGGTCGCTTCGACCTGCAGCAACCCGTTGATGTCGTAGGTGAAGCGGACCTCGATCGGATTGTCGTGGCGCGCTTTGGGCGGCAGCTCGACCGACACCGCGCCGAGCCGCACATTGTTTTCCACGCGCGGGCTTTCGCCCTGATAGATCTCGATCTCGACCGTGCGCTGGCTGTCGTGCACCGGAAAGTAACGCTCGACCCGGCTCACCGGCACCGTGCTGTTGCGGTGGATGATCGGCGAGAACAGGCCGCTGACGAAACGCCCGTCGACGTCTTGGCCGGTGCTGACACCGAGGCTGTGCGGACACACATCGGTCAGCACCACTTCTTCCAGCGCCTGGTTGCGCGCCTTCATCCCGGCCGCGACGCAGGCGCCGTGGGCGATCGCTTCGTCCGGGTTGAGGTGGCGCAGCGGCAGTCGCCCGAACATGCGCGAGACCAGCTTGGCGCACAGCGGCATGCGCGAGGCGCCGCCGACCAGCACGATCTGGTCGAGTTGGCCCGGCGCCAGCTTGGCGTCGCGCATCGCCCGTTCCAGCGGCGCGCGCAGGCGCTGCACCAGCGGTTCGCACAGGCGGGCGAAGCCGTCCTCGTCCAGGCGCCAGCTGCGCGCCTGGCCGGACAGGGTGAGTTCGAGCGCGGCCTCGCCGCCGCTGGCGAGCTGCTGCTTGAACGCCTCGATGCGACGCTCCAGCACCGCCAGTTCGCCGAGCGGCAGCGCGCTGGCCGACAGGCCGTGTTCGCGCAGGAAACCGTCGAGCAGCGCGCGCGAGAAATCCTCGCCGCCGAGGAAGTTGTCGCCGGCGCTGGCGTGCACTTCCATGATTCCGTCGAACAGCTCCAGGATCGACACGTCGAAGGTGCCGCCGCCGAGGTCGAAGATCAGGTAGCGGCCGCCGTCGTCGCTCTGTTGCAGGCCGTAGGCCAGGGCCGCGGCGGTCGGTTCGTTGATGAGCCGCTCGACCTTGATCCCGGCCAGTTCGCCGGCGATGCGCGTGGCCTTGCGCTGGCTGTCGGAGAAATACGCCGGCACGCTGATGACCGCTTCGGCCACGCGCTCGCCGAGATCGGCCTCGGCGTCGGCGATCAGCGACTTGAGCACCAGCGCCGACAGCTCCTCGGGACGGAACCGGTGCGAGCCCAGCGCGGTGACCCGGTCGCTGCCCATCCAGCGCTTGAACGCGGCCACGCTCTGGCGCGGGTGCGAGACCAGGCGCTCGCGCGCGGCCAGGCCGACGATGACGCGGTCGTCCTCGTCCACGCTCACCGCCGAGGGCGTCAGCAGCGAACCGAGGGCGTTGCGGATGAGGCGCGGGCCGTCGGCCCCGTACACGCCGATCAGCGAATGAGTGGTGCCCAGGTCGATGCCGACGATCATACGAACCTACAGTCCCTTGCGATGGAGCGCACAGATTACATGCGGAACACGCCGAAGCGGGTGCGATCCTCGATCGGCGCGTTGAGGCTGGCCGACAGGCCCAGGCCGAGCACCCGGCGGGTGTCGGCCGGATCGATGATGCCGTCGTCCCACAGCCGCGCGGTGGCGTAGTAGGGGTTGCCCTGGTGTTCGTACTGTTCGCGGATCGGCGCCTTGAAACCGTCCTCGTCCTCGGCCGACCACTGCTTGCCGGCGGCCTCGATGCCGTCGCGGCGCACCGTGGCCAGCACCGAGGCGGCCTGCTCGCCGCCCATCACGCTGATGCGCGCGTTCGGCCACATCCACAGGAAGCGCGCGCCGTAGGCGCGGCCGCACATGGCGTAGTTGCCGGCGCCGAAGCTGCCGCCGAGGACCACGGTGAACTTGGGCACGTGCGAGCACGCCACCGCGGTCACCATCTTGGCCCCGTCCTTGGCGATGCCGGCGTTCTCGTACTTCTTGCCGACCATGAAGCCGGTGATGTTCTGCAGGAACACCAGCGGGATGCCGCGCTGGTTGCACAGCTCGATGAAGTGCGCGCCCTTGAGCGCGCTCTCGGCGAACAGGATGCCGTTGTTGGCGACGATGCCGACCGGATAGCCGTGCAGGTGGGCGAAGCCGGTGATCAGGGTCTTGCCGTAGCGCGCCTTGAATTCCTGCAGCTCGCTGCCATCGACGATGCGCGCGATCGCTTCGCGGATGTCGAACGGCTTGCGGGTGTCCTTGGGCACGATGCCGTACAGCTCTTCGGCCGGGTACAGCGGCTCGCGCGCGGGCCGGGTCGCCACCGGCAGGGTCTTGCTGCGGTTGAACGTGGCGACGATGTCGCGGGCGATCTGCAAGGCGTGGCGGTCGTCTTCGGCGAAATGGTCGGCCACGCCGGACACCGCGGTGTGCACGTCGGCGCCGCCGAGCGCTTCGGCGTCGACCACTTCGCCGGTCGCGGCCTTCACCAGCGGCGGGCCGCCGAGGAAGATCGTGCCCTGTTCCTTGACGATGACCGACTCGTCGCACATCGCCGGCACGTAAGCGCCGCCGGCAGTGCAGCTGCCCATGACCACCGCGACCTGCGGGATGTTCTCGGCGCTGAGCCGCGCCTGGTTGTAGAAGATCCGGCCGAAGTGTTCCTTGTCCGGAAACACCTCGTCCTGCAGCGGCAGGAACGCGCCGCCGGAGTCGACCAGGTAGACGCAGGGCAGGCGGTTTTCGCGCGCGATCTCCTGCGCGCGCAGATGCTTCTTCACCGTCATCGGGAAATAGGTGCCGCCCTTGACGGTGGCGTCGTTGGCGACGATCACCACCTCCAGTCCCTGCACCCGACCGATGCCGGCGACCATGCCCGCGGCCGGCGCGGCGTCGTCGTACATGCCTTCGGCCGCGAGCGGCGCGATTTCCAGGAACGGCGAACCCGGGTCGAGCAGGGCGGCGATGCGGTCGCGCGCGAGCAGCTTGCCGCGTTCGGTGTGCTTGGCCCGGGCCTTGTCGCCGCCGCCGTGGGCGGCGCGCGCGAGCCGCGCATCCAGTTCTTCGACCAGGGCGCGGTGGTAGGCGACGTTGTCGCGGAAGTCCTGCGAGCGCGGGTCGAGCTGGGAAGTGATCGCGGGCATTGCGGGAACGGCCGGAAGCGGGAGACGCGGCATCAAAGCACAAAGCGCCTGCGCGGGCCAATGGCTTTGGCGGGCGTCGCGACGGCAAACGCCGGCGTATGCGCACGGAATGCGATATGCGCGCTTGGTTTGTGTGAGCGGTAGCGATCGCTGTGGCTTGCCGATCGCCGCCGTGTCGGCGGCCGCCTTGCCGCAGCGGTGGCCCGGCTAGTGCGGCAGGAGCTTCAGCCCCGATGCGTTTGTTTCGGTTCGCGGTGGGCTCACAGAAAAGCATCGGGGCCGAAGCCCTTCCCAACCGCAAGCAGCGGGCGAGCCGAAGCCGTCCACACAAAAAGAAAGGCCCGCGCGAGGCGGGCCTTTCAGCGAACGAGAGCGCAAGCCGATTAGTGCTTGGCTTCTTCCTTCTTGGCTTCGGCGGCAGCGGCGTCGGCCTTGTCGGCGACCTTCTGCGCAGCGTCGGCGGTCGCGTTGGCGGCCTTGGAAGCAGCGTCGGCGGCGCCGGCAGCGGCGGCGTCGGTCGCGGCGGCGGCAGCGTCGCCGGCCTTGGCGGCGGCGTCGCCCGCAGCGGCAGCGGCGTCGTTGGCGCCGGCAGCGGCAGCGGCGGCGGCGTCGGACGCGGCAGCGCCGGCGGCTTCGGCGCCGGCAGCGGCGGCGGCGCCGGCCGAATCAGCGGCCTTGGCGGCGTCGGCACCGGCCTGCTCGGCGGCGGCCGAGGCTTCGGCAGCGGCGTCCTTGGCTTCTTCGGTCTTCTGGGCGCAAGCCGACAGGGCCAGAACGGCGGCGGCGAGCAGGACGTAGAGATGGGTCTTCATGAGCTGTCTCCTGAGGAGTTGTCTGAGAAATAAAGCTGTTTGGATCTGTCAGGCAACGCCAGTGCTCGCAGCGGTCCGGCAAGCCGGCTTCGATCGTTCACTGACCTTACGGAAAAAGCCGCCGGAGAACCGGCGGCTTTCCCGTTCGACGCGGATCCCGCGTCGGAACTAGCAGTATCGCTTGCGCGATATTACTTCTTCGCTTCTTCCTTGGCAGCTTCCGCCGGAGCGGCAGCGTCCTTGGCAGCGCCAGCGGCGTCCTTGGCAGCGTCGGCGGCGCCAGCGGCGGCGTCGGCAGCAGCGTCGGCAGCGGCCGGGGTGGCGGCGTTGGCAGCGGCGTCGGCCGAGGTGGCGGCGGCGTCGGCGGCGGTGGCAGCGGCGTCGGCCGAAGCAGCGGCGGCGTCGGCGGTGGCGGCGTCGCCAGCGGCGGCGGCGGTGTCGGCGGCGGCCTGGGCTTCGGTCGAAGCGGCAGCAGCGTCGGCGGAAGCATTTTCAGCCTGCTTCTGGTTCGAGCAAGCGGCCAGGGCCAGACCCAGAGCCAGGGCGATCAGCGCCTTGTTGAAATTCATGATTCGGTTTCCTCGTCGTTTAGTTAGGCAACGCGCAAAAGCGCGCCGATAACATGATGACAAGCCGGTGACGTGTGTCAAGCGGCATGCCGGTTTTTTTTGTGCAACGCGTTTTTAACTTTTTACAGCAATTCGATGGCGATCGCCGTCGCTTCGCCGCCGCCGATGCACAACGAGGCGACGCCGCGCTTGCCGCCGCGAATGCGCAGGGCGTTGATCAGCGTGACCACCAGGCGCGCGCCGCTGGCGCCGATCGGGTGGCCCAGCGCGACCGCGCCGCCGTGCACGTTGAGCTTGTCGTGGGCGATGCCGAGCTCGGTCATCGGCGCCATCGCGACCACCGAAAACGCCTCGTTGATCTCGAACAGATCGACGTCTTCGACCTTCCAGCCGGCCTTTTCGAGCACGTTTGAAATCGCTTTCACCGGCGCGGTGGTGAACCATTCCGGAGCCTGCGCGTGGCCGGCGTGGGCGACGATGCGCGCCAGCGGCTTGAGCCCGCGCGCGGCGGCCTCCTGCGCGCTCATCAGCGCGGCCGCGGCGGCGCCGTCGGAAATCTTCGACGAGGCCGCGGCGGTCAGCACGCCGTCCTTGCCGAACGCCGGACGCAGGGTCGGGATCTTGCTCACGTCGATCTTGGCCGGCTCTTCGTCGGCGTCGACGACGACGTCGCCCTTGCGGCCCTTGACCGTCACGGAAACGATTTCATCCTTGAAGTGGCCGGCCGACTGCGCGGCCTGGGCGCGCTTGACGCTCTCTTCCGAATACGCGTCGATGGCGGCGCGATCGTAGCCGTACTTGGCGCAGGCGGCGTCGCCGAACACGCCCATCGCCTTGCCGTCGTAGGGGTTGGTCAGGCCGTCCCAGGCCATGTGGTCGAGAAACTCGGCGCTGCCGTAGCGGATGCCGGTGCGCGAGTTGTTGAGCAGGTGCGGGGCATTGGTCATCGACTCCATGCCGCCGGCGACGACGACCTTGGCCGAGCCGGCCTGGATCAGGTCGTGGGCGAGCATGATCGCCTTCATGCCCGAGCCGCAGACCTTGTTGATGGTGGTGCAGCCGGCCGAGGTCGGCAGGCCGGCGCCGAGCGCGGCCTGGCGCGCCGGGGCCTGGCCGAGGCCGGCCGGGAGCACGCAGCCCATGATGACTTCGTCGACCTGGTCGGCGGCCACGCCGGCTTGTTCCAGCGCGCCGGCGATCGCGGCGCTGCCCAGGGTCGGGGTCGGGACGCCGGTGAACTGGCCGAGGAAGGAACCGATGGCGGTGCGCTTGGCACCGACGATGACGACATCGCTCATGGCGGAACTCCGGAAATCTGTGGCGTGTGGGGGCCGGCGCCGGACGGGGCCGGGGACCGGAACCCGCCGATTATGCGGCGCCGTGTTGCGGTGCCGCAAATGTCCGTTCGGGCAGGGGGAAAGGGGGTTCTGCGGATAACGAAAAACCAACAAATCCGACGGCTAGCCCGGCCGGTCGATGAATTCGCGGCAGGTCTAGGGGAGCGGTTTCTGCCCCGGCGCCCGCGTCTCAGATCGCTGTGATCTGGGGGGAGGACTTCAGTCGCGACGCTGTTGTGCCGGACCGCTCCGATTCGACCGCAAAGCATCAGGACACCAGTCGCTGCCGCCTATCCTCGAGCCTTCTGCGATGTCCTCGCCGATCGCGCCAGGACGATGCCTCCAAGCGCCGGACCCAGGCTTATCGCGCTTTTGCTTCGCCGCCGCCCGATTCGTTTGTCGGCCGCCGGGGTTTGCATTAAAACGAGCGGGTTCGGATTGAAAAACGCCGTGCCGCGCGATGCGGCCCGTCGCGGCCGGCCGCAGCGCGAGCGGCTGCGTCTTCCTGGTCCAGAGCAGCTCGGGGTGAGCCATGAAACGTTTCGAACCGGCGGTGCGGCGCAAGACGCGTTGGGCGCTGTGCGCGCTCGCGGCGGCGGTGTTGACCGCCTGCGGCGGCGGTGGAGGCGGCGGCAACGTGCGCCAGGACCCGCCGCCCGGCAATCCGACCACGCCGACCAATCCGCCGACCACGCCGCCGCCGCCGATCGGCGCCCACCTGGACCTCACCAACGCGCGCTCGGCGCAGGCGCTGGGGCTGACCGGCGCCGGCGTGCGCATCGGCGTGGTCGACAGCGGCGTGCGCCGCGACCATCCCGCGCTCAACGGCCGGGTCGGGCCGATGCTGATCTACACCGACCCGCGCAGCAACAACCACCGCGTCGACGACGTGCTCGGCCACGGCACCTACGTTTCGCAGATCATCGCCGGCACCCCGGTCGGGGCCTGGCCGGGCGGCATCGCGCCGGGCGCGAGCATCGTCTCCGCGCGCATCCTCGCCGACACCCGGCCCAGCGACGACGGCTCGGGCATGGGCAACCAGGCCACCGGCAACGGCGGCCTCGACATCGTCAGCCGCGACCTCATGAACGCCGGCGTGCGGATCATGAACAACTCCTGGGGCGGGTTGTACTGGACCGGCGACAACGTCACCCGCAGCTTCATCGATGCGTACAAGCCCTTCATCGACAACGGCGGGCTGGTGGTGTTCGCGACCGGCAACGAATCCAAGGCGCAGCCGTCCGACAACGCCTCGCTGCCGAGCCAGGGCGCTGGCGCCGACGTGCTCGAGCGCGGCTGGATCGCCGCGGCCGCGCTGGACTCGCTGAACCCCACCCGTTTGGCGAGCTATTCCAACGCCTGCGGCATCGCCATGAACTACTGCCTGGTCGCGCCCGGCGACGTGCAGGCCACCGGCGTCACCGACGCCGTCGGCAATCCCAGCTATTGGGTGGTGCGCGGCACCTCGTTCGCCGCGCCGCAGGTGTCGGGCGCGGCGGCGCTGGTGTGGCAGGCGTTCCCGTACTTCAACAACGATCTGGTCCGGCAGGCGCTGCTCGGCAACGCCCGCGACCTCGGCGCGCCCGGCGTCGACCCGGTGTTCGGCCAGGGCCTGCTCGACGTCGGCGCCGCGGCGCGCGGCCTGCACCGGCTCGACTTCGGCAACGTGCGCGTCGCCTTCGACGGCAGTTCGACCTGGAGCAACCCGCTGACCGGCGCCGGCGGCCTGACCAAGGACGGCAGCGGCACGCTGCGCCTGGACAGCGCCACCGCGCATACCTACACCGGCCCCACCGAAGTCGCGGGCGGCACCTTGCGTTTGACCGACGGCGGCAGCCTCGCTTCGCCGGTGACGGTGCGCAGCGGCGCGGTGTTCTCCGCCGGCAACGGCGCCAAGGTCGCCAACCGGGTCGACAACCAGGGCGCGGTGCGGGTCGAAAACGCGGGCCTGCGCATCGACGGCGACTACGCGCAGTCGGCGGCCGGCCAACTGCAGTTCTTCATCGGCGGCAAGCTCGATGTCGGCGGCAACGCCGCGTTGGCCGGCAATGCGTTCGTGCTCGGCCAGTTGCAGGGGTATGTGCGCTCCAGCCGCGAGGTGTTCCTCAACGCCGGCAGCATCAGCGGCCGGTTCGACAGCCTGTCGAGCGCGTCCGGCGTGTTCCTGACCGCGACGCTGGGCTACAGCAGCACCCAGGCCTGGCTCGACATCAGCGCGCTGAACATCAGCGCCACCGCGCAGTCGCTGGGCATGCAGGCGGCCGACGTGGCCTCGGCCGCGCGCGTGGACGCGGCCTTGAACCGTCTCGGCAACGGCGCGGCGGTGACCGCGCCGGGCGGGGCGGCCGCGTTCGAAGGCGCCGCCGGCGCCTTGCAGCGTTCGGCCAGCGCGCAGGCGGCGCAGCAGTCGCTGGCGAGCCTGTCGGGCGAGTTGCACAGCGCCGACGCGGCGTTCGCATTGATGGCGATCGAAGGCAACCGGCGCGCGCTCGAATCGCGCCTGGATGCGCAGTACCTCGACGGCACCCGCTTCGGCGCGTGGAGCGACACGCTCGACGCGCGGCGCGCGATGGCCGGGCGCTTCGACCTCGACGCGTCGGGCTGGATCGTCGGTCACGACCAGCGTTTGGGCGAGTGGAGCGTCGGCGCGGCGCTGAGCCAGACCGACGGCTACGCCTACAGCGCGCAGCGCCGCGACCGCGAGCGCAACCGTCAGGTCGAAGGCCAGTTCTACGCCGCCTGGAACCGCGCAGACCGCTACCTGCTCGGGCGCGCGGCGTTCGGCCACATGGACCGTTACCTGCAACGCGAAGTGCAGCTCGGCGCGGCCCAGTTCGGCACCGGCAGCGATTACGGCGAGCGCTATCTGAGCCTGAACGTGCAGGCCGGCCAGCACCTGCGCATCGGCGAGGGCGTGCTGACGCCGTACGTCGGCGCGCAGACCCTGCGCCTGGAACGCGGCGGTTTCGAGGAAGCCGGCGCGGCCGGGTTCGGCCTCAGCGCCGGCGATTCGACCTTGAGCGCGACCCAGTTGCTCGCCGGCGCGCGGCTGGAACGGCAATGGCGGCTCGGCGCGGCGCGCCTGAGCCTCAGCGGCCGCGCCGAATGGCAGCGCACGCTGGCGCAGTCGGGCCGTTACATCGATGCGCGCTTCACCGGGATGGAGGTGTGGTCGCCGATCGTCGGCGATGCGTTCGCGCGCGAGGCCGGCGTGCTCGGATTGAGCTTCAACGCGCGCTTCGCCCGCGCCGGCGTGTTCGGCCTGGACTTCGACAATCGTTATGAGTTCGGCCGGCAGTATCCGCGCGCGTTTGCGAGTTGGTCGGTGCCATTTTGAGCGTGGGTTCGCCTACTGCCTATTGGAGCGGCGCGAGCCGCGACCGCGAAGCTTCGTCGTCCGGCGCGAGCTTGGGTTGCGACGATACGGGCAGCCCTGGCGTTCGTCGCGGTTGAGATTTCGCGGTCGCGGCTTGCGCCGCTCCTACAGGTAGGCCATGTGGGGAAACGAAAACGCCGCCGTGATGTCACGGCGGCGTTTCTTTTCGCGAACCCGCAGTCCGGTCAGCTCTTGCCGTCGAACAGCTCGCGCCCGATCAGCATGCGCCGGATCTCGTTGGTGCCGGCGCCGATCGCGTACAGCTTGGCGTCGCGCAGGATCCGGCCGGTCGCGAACTCGTTGATGTAGCCGTTGCCGCCGAGGGTCTGGATCGCTTCCAGCGCCACCTCGACCGCGGCGTCGGAGGCGTGCAGCAGGCACGAGGCGGCGTCGACGCGGCTCTTGTAGCCGGAGTCGAAATCGCGCGCGACCTGATAGGCGAACGCGCGGCTGGACTGCAGCGAGGTGTACATGTCGGCGATCTTGCCCTGCATCAGGCCGAAGGTACCGATCGCCGCATCGAACTGCTTGCGCTCGCGCACGTACGGCAGGGCGATGTCCATCGCCGACTGCATCAGCCCGAGCGGGCCGCCGGTCAGCACCAGCCGCTCGGTGTTGAGGCCGCTCATCAGCACCTTGACGCCCTGGTTGACCTCGCCGACCACGTTCTCGGCCGGGATCTCGCAGTCCTCGAACACCAGCTCGCAGGTGTTGGAGCCGCGCATGCCGAGCTTGTCGAGCTTCTGCGCGGTGCTGAAGCCCTTCATGCCCTTTTCGACGATGAACGCGGTCATGCACTTGCTGCCCGCGTCCTTGCCGGCCGTGCGCATGTACACCAGCAGCACGTCGGCCTCGGGGCCGTTGGTGATCCACATCTTGTTGCCGTTGGCGACCCACACGCCGTCGCGCAATTCGGCGCGGCAGCTCATCGAGCCGACCACGTCGGAACCGGCGCCGGGCTCGCTCATCGCCAGCGCGCCCTTCCATTCGCCGCTGCACAGCTTCGGCAGGTACTTCGCGCGCTGGGCCTGATTGCCGTTGGCGTAGAGATTGGACACGCACAGGTTGGAATGCGCGCCGTAGGAGAGACCGACCGAACCGGAGGCGCGCGAAATCTCTTCCATCGCGACCAGATGGGCCAGATAGCCCATCTCGCTGCCGCCGAACTCGCCCGGCACGGTCATGCCGAGCAGGCCCATCTCGCCGAGCTTGGGCCACAGGTCCTGCGGGAACGCGTTGTCGTGGTCGATGCGCTCCGCGCGCGGAGCGATTTCGGCTTCGGCGAAACGGCGCACGGCATCGCGCAGCGCGTCGATCTCTTCACCCAGGGGAAAACTACGCATATCAGCCCTCGTAACGAATCAGCGGCCGCCCATTGAGCGGTTGGATGTTGCGGTTGTTGCGGCGGTAGTGGGACAAGAAGCCGTCGATCTGCCGCTTCGACATGGTGACCGGCGCCGGCAGCACGTACCACTCGACATTTTCCGTCAGCGGCGGGGTCGTGAGCGAGCCCAGGTAGTGGTAGTAGCCGTGCGATTTCGGAATCAGGCCCTCGATATCGATCTCGTGCTGGGCCGGTTTGGCCTTGCCGGGCTTGAGATCGTCGAGCACGTCCTGCGCCACCGGATTGGCCGCGCCCTGTTCATACATCACCCCGACCACCGCCAGCCGGCCGTCCTGGGCCTTGAACACGAAGTGGCCTTCGAGCGGGAAGTGCTTGCCGTCGAGGGTGTGCTCGCTCTGGGCGTGGAAGTGGAACTGGGCCAGCCTGAAATGGCGGCCGCGGATGATCGCCTCGGTGGCGTGGGTGTCGACCTGGACCGCGTGGCCGTTGTCCTCGACCTTGTCGACCGCGCCGTGGGTGTGGCTGAACTCGATCGCGCGCGGCTCGCCCGGATCGGCCGCGACCGCGCCGGCGCTGACGATGTCGATCGGCGACTGCGACTTGTCGTGCAGGGCCTGCCAGGCCTCCTGGTGGTCGTAGTCGTAGACCTCGTGATGGCCGGCGGCCGCCGGCTTGGCCGGTTCGCTGGCGCCGGCGGCGCAGGCGAGGGCGATGGACAGCGCAGCAACGGCAGGCACAGCGAAAGCGGACGGACGCATGGCTTGGCTCCAGGGGCTGGCGAGGCTATGAGGGGGATGTTGCGTAACGCGTGCGTCCTGCTAAACGCAGAAACGCACGCAAAACCCTACCGCGAATACGACGACGGGGCCGTTGGCCCCGTCGAAGTGCGCTTCAGTGGCCGCTGCGGATGCGTCCGCGGAAGCTCGGGTTGGAGCGTCCGAGCGGCAGCTTGAGCTTGCCGATCGCGCTGATGCGCTCTTCCGCCAGACGGTCGGCGGCGGTGTAGGTCGGGATGCTGTCGCGCTCGGCGATCTCGAAGATGCGGCCGAGGTTGTGGTAGATCGTGCGCATCATGCGCATGGCGCGCTCGCGGTTGTAGCCGTCGAGCTCCAGCGCCACGTTCATCACGCCGCCGGCGTTGACCGCGTAGTCCGGCGCGTACAGGATGCCGCGCTTGGCCACTTCGTCGCCGATGGCGTTGTTGGCCAGCTGGTTGTTGGCGGCGCCGCAGATGATCTTGGCCTTCAGGCGCGGCAGGGTCTGCTCGTTGACGGTGCCGCCCAGAGCGCACGGCGAGTACACGTCGGCGTTGACGTCGTAGATCTCGTCCAGGCCGACCGCTTCGGCGCCGTACTCGGACACGGCCTTGTCGACCAGGCCCTTGTTGATGTCGGTGACGAAGATCTTCGCGCCGCGCTCCTTGAGCAGCTTGACGAATTCCATGCCGACATGGCCCAGGCCCTGCACGGCGTAGCTGTACTTGCCGACTTCCTCGTCGCCGAAACGCTTGTTCAACGACGCCATCAGGCCCTGCAGGGTGCCGTAGGCGGTGAACGGCGACGGGTCGCCCGAACCGCCGTGGACCTGGTGCACGCCGGTGACGTACTCGGTCTCGCGGTAGACGTATTCCATATCGTTGACGTCGATGCCGACGTCTTCGGCGGTGATGTAGCGGCCACCCAGCGAATCGACGAACTTGCCGAACGCGCGGAACAGCGCTTCGGACTTGTCGGCGGACGGGTCGCCGATGATGACCGCCTTGCCGCCGCCGATGTTGAGGCCGGCGACCGCGTTCTTGTAGGTCATGCCGCGGCTCAGGCGCAGCACGTCGTTGAGCGCGTCCTGCTCGGTCTTGTACGGCCACATCCGCAGGCCACCCAGGGCCGGGCCGAGCACGGTGTTGTGAATCGCGATGATGGCCTTCAGGCCGGCGTCCTTGTTATGGCAGAACACGACCTGCTCATGGCCGAAGGTGTCGAGGGTTTCGAAAATCATCGGGTGCTCCGAACCGGGCGGGTTGCGCGGCGCTGATGCGAGCGCGGTTTCGCCTGGCTGTGGGTTAAGTCGTTGAAATGAGTAGAAATCGCCTGTGCGGCGGCGGAACGTCGGCCGGCGCAGGGCCGCTAGTCTAAAGCAATCGGGCAATACGGCTAGGTATGCCCGGCGTACTGGCGCGGGGTATACGCGAGCGCTCGCGGCGCGGGTTTGCCGGGCTTGTTGTTTGGCTCGATCCAAATCGGGGGTGGAGCCGGGCGAGGCGGTCGGCGACGTGCAAGACGCATACCGGACGCGAAATGGTTACGTCAGTTGCGCACGATAACGATGCAAGTGTTGTGTCCGGGCCGGCCGCGCGGCGGCGTTTCCCCGGATGCACCTGCTCTGACCCGCATTCGCACTCGCCCCATTCAGGACGCCGTTCCCCCATGGCCACCGCAAGGACCGCCGCCGCGCGCAAGCCGGCCCCACCCACCGCCGCCGCCCGCGTCAAGGCCGGCGTGCGCAAGCTCAACACGCGCCTGCTCGACGCCCGCCCCGACACCGCCGACTTCCGCGACCGCATGTTCGAACCGACCCTGGTCGACGTGCCCGCGCACAAGCCGCTGAGCGAGCACCTCAAGCTGCGCCTGCCGATCCTCGACCAAGGCGACGAAGGCGCCTGCACCGCGTTCGGACTGGCCACCGTCGCCCACGCCCTGCTGCGCAAGCGCAACCCGCGCGCGGCGCTGCGGCCGGTCAGCACGCGCATGTTCTACGACATGGCGCGGCGCTACGACGAATGGCGCGGCGAGGACTATTCCGGTTCCAGCTGCCGCGGCGCGATGAAGGGCTGGCACCACCACGGCGTCTGCGCCGACGCGGTGTGGCCGTACCGTCCCGGCCAGCGCCTGGAGACCTACACCGAACAGCGCGCGCGCGATGCCGCGCAGCGGCCGCTGGGCGCGTACTTCCGGGTCAACCACAAGGACCTGGTGGCGATGCACGCGGCCTTCGCCGAAGTCGGCGTGCTGTACGCCTCCGCGGCCGTGCACGACGGTTGGGACGATCCGCGCCGCGGCGTCATCGCCTGGACCCAGCAGGACATCGCCGGCTACCACGCCTTCGCCATCGTCGGTTACGACGAAGGCGGGTTCTGGATCCAGAACTCCTGGGGCAGGACCTGGGGCCGCGGCGGCTACGGCTACGTCAGCTACGACGAGTGGCTGGAGCGCGGCACCGACGTGTGGGTCGCGCGGCTGGCGGTGCCGGTGCGGCTGCACAGCGCGCAGTCCAGCGCGGTCAGCCATTCCAGCCTGGCGCGCCAGTCCACCGGCTATTCGCAGGCCGACCTGCGCCCGCACATCGTCAGCCTCGGCAACAACGGCGCTTTGCGCGACGACGGCCGCTTCGGCACCACCCTCGACGACGTGCGCAACCTGATCCGCAACGACCTGCCGCGGATCACCGCGAAGTGGGCGAAAAAGCGCGTGCTGCTGTACGCCCACGGCGGTCTGGTGCCGGAACAGGCCGCGATCCAGCGCGTCGCCGATTACCGCAACGCGTTGCTGGAACAACAGATCTATCCCTTGTCCTTCGTCTGGAAGACCGACGTCTGGACCACGCTCGGCAACATCCTGCGCGATGTCGCCAAGCCGCGCAGCGAAGGCATCGTCGACAGCGCCAAGAACCTGTTGCTCGACCGCCTCGACGACACCCTGGAGCCGCTCGCGCGGGTCGCCGGCGGCAAGCTGCTGTGGGACGAGATGAAGGAAAACGGCCAACTCGCGACCACCGCGCGCAGCGTGGCCGCCAATGGACAGGCGCAGGAAGCCGGCGGCGCGGCGCTGGTCGCGCGCTTGCTGCACGAATGGAAGACGCGCGACCGGCAGGTCGAACTGCACCTCACCGGCCACAGCGCCGGTTCGATCCTGCTGGCGCCGCTGGTGCAGCTGCTGACCGCCGACGGCATCGTCCCCAGCGGCCCCGCGGTCGGTATGCAGGGGCTGGGCATGACGATCGAGAGCGTCAACCTGTGGGCGCCGGCGATCACCGTCGAACTGTTCCTCGACACCTACGCGCCGGCGCTGCGCAGCGGCAAGATCAAGCGCATGGCCTTGTTCACCCTGACCGACAAGGCCGAGAACGACGACCACTGCGCCAGCATCTACCACAAGTCGCTGCTGTACCTGGTCGCGCACGCGTTCGAACGGCAGCCGCGCAGCTGGATCAACCGCCGCTTGCGCAACGGCACGCCGCTGCTCGGCATGGCGAAATTCCTCGACAAGGGCGCCGAACAGGGCTCGGCCGAATTGCGCGAACTGCTCGACCGCGGCCTGATCGAGTGGGTGCAATCGCCGACCTCGGGCCAGGCCGAAGGCTCGCCGAACGCCGCGTTCGCGACCTCGCACGGCGGCTTCGACGAAGACCGCGCGACCTTGGCGGCGACGCTGGCGCGGATCCTCGGCCGCAGCAGCGCCAAGAGCGGTTTCGACCTTCATCGTTCCGAGTCCGGCATCGCCGAGCGCCGCGCCAAGATCGCGCACGGGCTGGCGAAGCGGTAAGCGGACGGCGCTGCACGGAGGCGGCGCAGGGCAGGGAGGCGGACGCCGCGCAGGCGGCGGGCAGGGACGCGAGGCGTCGCGCGGCGGCGCCGCAAGGACGCGCCGCGGGCAGCGGGGAAGCAAGGACGCAGCGCAAGGATGCGCGGCAACGCAGGGAACGCAGGTTCGACGCGCGGATACGGTGCCGCGTCAGAACCGGGCCGCAGGACGCGGCATGGCGGACAGTGCGCGACGCGCCCGGATCGAGGCGCGTCGCGCAGGAGGGGCGGGGAATCGGCGCCGCGAAACTACTCACCCGTCATTCCGCAGAAAGCCGGAATCCATTGCGTCCGTCATTCCGGCGAAAGCCGGAACCCAGTGCATCCGTCATTCCGGCGAAAGCGGGAGCCCAGCGCATCCGTCACTCCGGCAAAAGCCGAACCCGGTGCATCCGTCATTCCGGCGAAAGCCGGAACCCATTTTGCCTTTGCCGTCGATGCGCCCCGCCGCAACTCAGCGCCGCACCCAACGCCCCGCGTGGAAACGCCACGCCGGCCCGTACGACACCCAGCGCGGCCCGACATAGGCATAGCCCGGACGCGCGACCACGTAGCTGCCGCCGATCCAGACGTGGCGGCGCCCGTTCCAGTGCCAATAGCCCGGCGTCCACACATAGCCCGGCCGCACCCGCACCCGCTCGTAGCGCGGCGGAGGCGGCGCGACGCGCACATCCACATCGACGTACGCGCGCGCCTGCGCCGGCGTCGCATGCACGCCCGCCATCGTCGCCAGACCCATCGCCGCCGCCACCATCAAAGGACGCATCGCCATGATCTTCTCCTGGTTCCGGCGGCCACCCGCCGGTTCGGGAATGGCAACGTCGCGCCCGCCGCGGGTGTTGACGCAGCGGACGCGCGCGTTCACGAAGGCGCCGGATTGCTGAAGCCGGGCTTGCTGGAAAACGATTGCAGGGAAGGGCGGTTGACCGCGACGAAGCATTGCTGCGCCCGCACGCCCATCCGGCAATGCCGGCAAACTCCCTGTAGGAGCGGCGCGAGCCGCGAATGCGGGGGTACCGTTCGCGTCGGAGCTTTCGGCGTAGTTGCGGTGGCGCGGTCGCGGCTCGCGCCGCTCCTACAGGGAGATCGCGAGGCGACGCGGGTGCGGTCGGGTCGCGGTCGCCGCTAAACCGCGCCAGCCGCACCGGCATACCGGATTCGCCCAAGCCGCCCGCACCGTCGCCACTTGCGACCCGCCCGGCAATTCCCACGCCGCCGCACCCCGGCCGCCCTATTGACGCCGCCGCCCGGTGTTCGCTAGCGCCGGCGCGCCCTACGCCCCCGAATGCGCGGCATAAACCGAGCTGCCGCGCACAGAGCTACAATACGCGCAGACCGTCCTGCGTATCGAGATGCCCATGAGCACCACCGCCGCGAACATCCCCGCCGCCCAGCCCGACGCGACGCCGCTGCGCTTCGTCACCGCCGCCAGCCTGTTCGACGGCCACGACGCCGCGATCAACATCATGCGCCGGCTGATCCAGGGGCAGGGCGCCGAAGTCGTCCACCTCGGCCACAACCGCTCGGTAGAAGACGTGGTCCGCGCCGCGCTGCAGGAAGACGCCGACGGCATTGCGCTGTCGAGCTACCAGGGCGGCCATGTCGAGTACTTCAAGTACATGGTCGACATGCTGAAAGAACGCGGCGCCGGCCACATCCGCGTATTCGGCGGCGGCGGCGGCACGATCACGCCGGAAGAGATCCGCGAGCTGCAGGCCTACGGCGTCGAGCGCATCTACCACCCCAACGACGGCATGCACATGGGCCTCGTTGCGATGATCGAAGACGTGGTGCGCCGCGCCAGCGACGCGCGCCTGGCGACCGAATCCAGCCCGCAGGCCTCCAGCATCGACGACGAGATTAGCATCGGCCGCACCCTCAGCGCGATCGAAGAGGGCGCGTTCGACGAATCGCAGCTCGCCCACCTGCGCAAGCAGTGGCAGCTGGCCGGCGGCAAGACCCCGGTGGTCGGCATCACCGGCACCGGCGGCGCCGGCAAGTCGTCGGTGACCGACGAACTGCTGAACCGCTTCCTCGCCAACTTCCCCGACATGCGCATGGCGGTGATCTCGGTCGACCCGACCCGCCGCCGCACCGGCGGCGCTTTGCTCGGCGACCGCATCCGCATGAACTCGCTGCGCAGCCACCGCGTCTACATGCGCTCGATGGCCACGCGCCGGCAGAACTCGGCGACCAACACGGTGCTGAAGGATTGCATCGGCTACCTGCGCAGCCTCGGCTACGATCTGGTCATCGTCGAAACCGCCGGCATCGGCCAGAGCGATTCGGAGATCGTCGATCTGGTCGACTTCCCGATGTACGTCATGACCAGCGACTTCGGCGCGCCGAGCCAGCTGGAAAAGATCGACATGCTCGACTACGCCGAACTCGTGGTGCTCAACAAGTTCGACAAGCGCGGCGCCGAAGACGCGCTGCGCGACGTGCGCAAGCAGTGGAAGCGCAACCGCGTCGCGTTCCAGACCAAGGACGAGGACGTCCCGGTCTACCCGACCATCGCCAGCCAGTTCAACGACCCCGGCATCAGCTGGATGTTCGCCAACCTGTGCCGCCTGCTGCGCGAGAAGCTGTCGCTGCCGGCCGACAAGTGGACGCCGGACGTCAACACCGACCTCAAGGAACCGCGCGCGACCGTGCTGATTCCCGGCGCGCGCGTTCGTTACCTTGCCGAAATCGCCGAGCAGGGGCGTTCGATCAACCGCCAGATCGAGACCCAATCCGAAATCGCCGACCGCGCCCAGTCGTACTGGCAATCGCTGCACGACCTCGAAGACGCCCAGCTCCCCAAGGCCCTGGACCTCTACAACGCCGAAGCGCTCCTGCCCGACGCCGCTGTAGGAGCGACGCAAGTCGCGACCGCGCAACCCGCCAACGTCGACCGCACCCTGCTGACCCTGCGCCAGCGCTACAACGACGCCGTCCAGTCGCTGACCTCCGACGCGCTGAAGCTGCTGCGCGACTGGCCCGCTCGCCTGAAGTCGATCACAGACGAAGTCAACGAATACAAAGTCCGCGACAAGGTCATCCGGGTCGAGAACTACCGCGTCTCGCTGAGCCACCAGCAGATCCCGAAGATCGCCGCGCCGACCTACAAGAGCTGGGGCGAGCTGCTGACCTTCCTGCAGAAGGAAAACCTGCCGGGCTATTACCCCTACACCGGCGGCGTCTACCCGTACCGCCGCACCGGCGAAGACCCGATCCGCATGTTCGCCGGCGAGGGCACCCCGGAGCGCACCAACCGCCGCTTCCATTACCTGTCCGTCGGCCAGCCGGCCGCGCGCCTGTCGACCGCGTTCGACAGCGTCACCCTGTACGGCGAAGACCCGGCCGTGCGCCCGGACATCTTCGGCAAGATCGGCAACTCCGGCGTCAACATCGCCTCGCTCGACGACATGAAGAAGCTCTATTCGGGCTTCGACCTGTGCGCGCCGAGCACCTCGGTGTCGATGACCATCAACGGCCCGGCGCCGATCATCCTGGCGATGTTCATGAACACCGCCGTCGACCAACAGGTCGAGAAGTACCTGCGCGAGGATCAGGCACGCTGGGACGCCGCCCACGACAAGATCGAGGCCCTGTTCGAAGGCCGCAAGCGCCCCGAATACAGCGGCCTGCTGCCGGACACCAACGACGGCCTGGGCCTGGGCCTGCTCGGCATCAGCGGCGATCAGGTCGTCGACGCCGAGACCTACCAGCGCATCCGCGACAAGACCTTGGCGACCGTGCGCGGCACGGTGCAGGCCGACATCCTCAAAGAGGACCAGGCCCAGAACACCTGCATCTTCAGCACCGAGTTCGCCCTGCGCATGATGGGCGACATCCAGCAGTTCTTCGTCGACAAGAACGTGCGCAACTTCTACTCGGTGTCGATCTCGGGCTACCACATCGCCGAAGCCGGCGCGAACCCGATCAGCCAGCTCGCCTTCACCCTGTCGAACGGCTTCACCATCGTCGAGTACTACCTCGCGCGCGGGATGAAGATCGACGACTTCGCGCCGAACCTGTCGTTCTTCTTCTCCAACGGCATGGACCCGGAATACACCGTCATCGGCCGCGTCGCCCGCCGCATCTGGGCGCGCGCGATGCGCGAGCGCTACGGCGCCGATGCGCGCAGCCAGATGATGAAGTACCACATCCAGACCTCGGGCCGTTCGCTGCACGCCCAGGAAATCCAGTTCAACGACATCCGCACCACCTTGCAGGCGCTGTACGCGCTGTTCGACAACTGCAACAGCCTGCACACCAACGCTTACGACGAAGCCATCACCACCCCGACCGAGGAAAGCGTGCGCCGCGCGGTCGCGATCCAGATGATCATCAACAAGGAGCTGGGGCTGAACTTCAACGAGAACCCCTGGCAGGGCAGCTTCATCGTCGACAAGCTCACCGACATCGTCGAGGAGGCGGTGTACAAGGAATTCGAGGCGATCAGCGAGCGCGGCGGCGTGCTCGGCGCGATGGACACCATGTACCAGCGCGGCAAGATCCAGGAAGAAAGCCTGTACTACGAGCACAAGAAGCACGACGGCTCGCTGCCGCTGGTCGGCGTCAACACCTTCCTGCCGAAGGACCACGGCGGCGACATCGTCACCGAGATCGAACTGATCCGTTCGACCGAGGGCGAGAAGGGCCAGCAGATCGACAACGTCAAGGCGTATCAGGCCGGCCGCAACGCGTACGCCGCCGAAGGCCTGCGCGGCTTGCAGGCGGCAGCGCGCGAGCGCCGCAACGTGTTCGCCAGCCTGATGGAGGCGGTGAAGACGCATAGCCTGGGGCAGATCAGCCATGCGTTGTACGACGTGGGTGGCGAGTACCGCCGCAACATGTAAGCGGCGCCAAGGCAAACTCAGGCCAGTCACGAGACCCGCGAACGCGGGTCTCGTGCGATGGGGCGGTCGCATCGGGGGAGCGATGAATAAGTGGATACGGGGAGCGTCGCTGGGCCTAGTCCTGTGCGCCTCGACGGCCGGCGCGCAAACCTCGGCGGACGCAAACAGCGAGCGCTTGCTGCAACGCTATGTGGCGGCCGTGAGCGAAGCGGTCGAACAGCACTGGGTGCGCCCCGACAGCGTGACCCTCGCGCAGGTGTGCCCGGTCGAAGTCCGGATGCTGCCGAGCGGCTACGTGGTCGAGGCGACGGCGCGCGACGATTGCGAGTTCGACGCAGTCGGCCGCCGCTCGGTAGAAGCCGCCGTGCGCAAGGCCGCGCCCTTGCCGTACGCAGGATACGAAAGCGTGTTCCGGCGCGTCGTGGTGCTGCGGTTCCGGGCGCGGGACGAAATCGCCGCGCCTGAGGCTGCGGCCGCCCCGCGCGGGCGCCGCCGGCAATGCGGTCCAGGACGAACCGAGACGCTGACAACGTGCATCGGAGCTTCGCCGACGGCGGCGGCCGGTACGACCTGAGCGCCACCAGCGATGCGGCCGTGGCTCGACCTTGGCGCGGGGTTGCGCCGCGATCTGCAACCCCGCGGTCGCGGCTCGCGCCGCTCCTACAAAAAGCCGTAAACCTCGTGATCCCCCTGTAGGAGCGGCGCAAGCCGCGACCGCGCCCCACCACCGCCGGCGCCACCGCCCAGCCTCCGACCGCATCGACAACGGCCCACCGCGCACCGACGCTTCGACGCCGCAGCCGGCGACGCCCACGCGCCCTGAGGCCTGTGTCCGCACTCCCGCGCACCCGCGGATCGGCCGATAATCCCCGCATGACCATCACCCTGACCGACTTCGCCCGCCCGCGCCTGTTCCCGCGCGAACCGCGCCGCAACACCATCCAGGACATCACCCCCGAACAGTTCGAGCGCCACCTCAACCAAACCCCGCCGCTGGCCGTGCTCGACGGCTACGCCCCGTTCTGCAAACTGCACGTCCACCGCAACTGGACGAGCACTCGCTGCCTCGCCGTACCGATCACCGACGCCAACCGTCACCTGCTGCGCAGCGGCTACGACGCCCGCACCAAGGACGAACTGCCGGTGCTGGTGCGCTGGTTCGAAGATATCGACCCGCCGGTGGCGGAGTACCTCATCGTCATCCTCTACAGCCGCGAGCAGTTGGCGAAAGAGGGCACCATCACCGACGCCGACTGGGGCGTGGTTGGCTGCATGTACACCGCCGAGCCGGTGGAGACGCCGATGGCGCCGATTACGATGATGCGCAATGCGTTGGGGGTGGAGGAGGGCGGGTCGGGGGTGGCGCTGGATCGCGAGGCGTATCGGCGCAGCGTCGAATTCTGGAGCGCGCACGCCAATTGGCGCGGCTGAGCTGGCACGGCGCCGATCCGCCACATCCTTCCATTCAATCGAGGTCGCGCGAGCCGCCGCGTCCGCGCATGCGCCCGCGGCTGCACGCGTTAAGCCAGCCCCACACCACCACCGGCCGCGGAACTTATCGTCCCGCGACCGACCACAGGCAAGGGGACCCGATGGCCGATACGACCGCGTTGATGTTGTCACAGAGCGGCGGCGCCCCGTTCCACTCTTTCGGCTACCTCAACCACGCCATCGGCCCGATCCTCAGCCGCAACGGCTGGAACGTGCGTTCGTTCGAACCGCCGCGCAACGGCCTCGGCGAAGAGGCCATGCTGCCGTACGGCCTCGCCGGCCAAATCTCCCGCTTGGACGACGACGCGCCCCCGCACATCGCCTGTACGACGCCACCGGCACCGCCGTGCGCTCGCCCGAGCGCGGCTGGGCGCGTCACAACGTCGTGCTGTACCACGGGCTGGCTTACGGCACCGGTGCGTGGATGGCGAATCCCGCCGTAGACCTGCATCTGGCCAACTCGCCCTATCTAGCGCGCGTGCTGCAATCGCTGTTCGCCTTTCCGAACTGGCGTCAGCGGCGGGTGCTTAACCCGCGTGGGTTGATGCGCACCAAGTCGATACGCCTGCCGCTGCCTAGCGTCGAATGCCGCGATGGGCATCCGGGCTTCGCTCATGGGGTCGACCTACCGCCGGCGTTGCTGCGAGAACTCGACAGTGGCGCCACCGTGTGGGGGCATGCCCTGCAACCGGGGAAGCAGGATTGACTGGCGACGTTGAGCATTCTTTACTGGATCAACGAACTGCGCACCGCGCCGGTGCCGCGGATTCGGTTGTTCATGTCGGAGCACTCGCTCACCGAGGAGGCTCGCCGCGGGCTGGATGCGATGCTGGCTCCGGCCGGGCGTAGTTGTGCCGACTACTTCGTGCGTGTCCCGCATTTGAGCCAGGCTGCGTTGTTTCGTCTGATGCGGGGGTGTCGGTTTGGGTTGGCGTACAACCGGTTCCCGAGCCGTTTGGGTTCTACGTGCTGGAGTCGGTGCACCAAGGGTGTCCGGTTTATACCAACGGGGTAGGGAACAACCGGTTTTTGTTGCCGCCGGAGCATGGGATCAATGTGTACGAGACCTTCGATATGGTTGAGGACGCTCGGGGGCAGAGGAATCCGGGGGCTTGGCGTGGGGTAGCGGAGAGGGTGATTCGGGATTTGAAGCAGGAAGAGATTGTGTTGGGGCAGTGCAAGCATGGCCGACGGGTAATTGAAGCCATGTGGAGTCTTGCGAATTTTGACAATGACTTGACTCAGACCTTAGAGCGCTTTGATGAGGCCGAAGTGCCCGGCGTGGACTTTGATGCAGCTCGCGTGAGGCTAAGTCCGGGGGGGCGTGGACTAAACGCGAATGCATCGATGTGCTCAGTGACTACGGAAATAATCGACTAAAGCTAGGAGCATTGGACACAGTGGCGCGCCTTGAGGGGCGGACATGTGGAGAGTTATGTTGGAGAGATATGGAGCGAATCGAATCTGAATTCAATCTCTTTGCTGGCGGAATTTTAACTGTTGTCCCGGATTTGGATTGAAATTTTCGATCTGTATCGTGGGATGGTGGGAATTTATTATCGCGTCGTCTGCATAAGATGTGAGGCGTGTCGACATCTCAAGGGATGTTGATTTCGAAATTAGAATGGATTGGAGACGACAAAAAAGGAAGATGTATGCACATTATCTTAAAGAATCATGTTTCAGAGTTGGAAGATGATTTTGGTTATGCGGGATTGAAAGACTCTAAGCTCTTCGAAATATTCTGCAACTACTGTGTTGTCTCCCGTCATTTTCTTGGCAGATTTGATCCGCGCGACGTCACGACTGACGAAGATGATGCTGCAATTGATGGCGTTGCAATCGTCATTGATGGCGACTTGATAACTACTATTGATGATGCGCATGAAGTTTTTAATACCCACAAAACCAATTTGGCTGTAGATATAGTTTTTGTTCAATCTAAGAGCGGTGAGGCGTTTAGCAAGGCGGAAATAGCAAATTTTAAAATGGGTCTGGAGGACTTTCTTAGTCTTGCGCCTGATATGCCTAATGGAAAATTGAATGAAGAGGCTATTGGGATCATTAAGGTGGTTTTTGAGAATTTGAAGCGCGTGCGCAATCGTCGTCCGAATGCGCATGTTTATTATTGCACTTCTGGGACGTATAAAGCTGAGCGTGAAATAAAATCAGCGTTTGAAATTCTGTCCCGCCATATAAAGGCGACGGAGCTTTTCTACGCGGTATCCGTAAATCCTTCGGGTCGCGGCGAGATATTGAAGTACTATGCGGATTTAACAGATAAAAATGAAGCGAAATTGCGGCTTATAGATTATTTTGGTATGCCTGCGATGCCGGGTATACCTCAGTCTTATGTGGGAGTGGTTTCTGCAAAAGAGTATGTTGATAGTTTGCTGAAGGATGCTGATGGGGGGATAAAGCAATCAGTTTTTGAGGAGAATGTAAGGTCTTTTTTAGGATCAGATAATGACGTTAACGCTGCTATAAAAAAGACTCTCCATGACAGGGATCAGCGAAAATTGTTTTCCGTATTGAATAACGGAATAACGGTGGTCGCGCCTGCGTTGACCCTGACTCCAAATACGAAGGAGATCCATCTCACTAATTATCAGGTAATAAATGGCTGTCAGACAAGTAGCACCTTGTACGAGAATTTCGACTATCTCAGTCAAGATGTTAATGTTGTAATAAAATTTATTGAGTCGCCTGATAATGAATCATCAAGTGATATCATCGCGGCGACTAATAGCCAATCTGATATCCCGAAGGAAGCATTCTATGGCCTTCGCACAAAGGCGAAATTAGTTCAGAAATATTTCGATGCGCAGAATCAGGCTGCGTCGTATGAAGGGAAAATATATTTTGAGAGACGGCAAGGGGAGTTCCGTGGCGCGGGTCTCCAGGTTTCGAGGATTTTCGACGTCAAGGAAGTTGCTCGTTGTTATGCTGCAATGTTCATGAATCAACCTCACAATGCTGCTCGTTATGTTCGTGCAATATTTTCTGCCGGTGGAGAGGCTTTGTTCAAAGAGGACGATCACGAGTCTTACTATTATTGTGCGGCGTTGGCTCTATATAAGTATCAAACGCTAATTAACGGCCGAAAGATAAATGCACAAAATTATCTTAAGGTGCGGTGGCATGTGGTGCAGGCATTCAAGTGGTTCGCTCACATGAAAATGGACGTTCCGGAGGCTAGTTCCAGAAAGGCAGATGCTTACGCGTCGAAGATAATTGGGCTTCTTCATTCCGAAGATAAAGGTTATATACGAATCTTTGAGCAATGTCAGCAAGCTATTGACGACGTGGGTTTTCCGACAACCGATTCTCTGAAGAGGGGGAAGTTCTCCCAGGAGTTGACGGATTCAGTTAGATATAAAATTTCGCTCTGTCCCCGATCTGTGTTGCTGGCGACGCCCGGTTATTTACAGTTATTAACTAGAAAACCCTGGTCTTTACGCAGTCCATTCCCTGGCCACCTCTCCTATCAGGTGACTGACACTTCCGAAAGGGCCCTCCCAAACGGTGATGATCATCTGCTTTTTGGCCTGAGCATCCCTCGCCCTTTTCAAGGCGAGCGAGAGCGGAGGTAGTGGCGGCTAAACGTGTCGTAAGCGCCGCTCAAATCAGGGCCGGCTCCATCACTAGATAAAGGCTACGTATAGCCTCGCTCCGTAGAGTTGCACGCCCGTCCTTCGGATCGGCAGTCATGGCAAGGAAGTCGTCTACGTCGCCCCTTGATCGGCTGCGTGCGCTGGTCGGCCAGCTGTCGTCCGATGAATGCTTGGCGCTCAGGCCGCTCCTGGCTGCGCGGGAAAGCGCGGTCGAAGCGGACATGGTCGGGGCACTACGACGCTCGGCCATCCTGGACTGCCCGCACTGTCACGCGGCGTCTTTCACTAAGCACGGCAAATGCCGTCTCGGCGAGCAGCGGTTCTTGTGCAAGGCCTGCAAGAAGACCTTCACGCACATGACCACAAGCGCGCTCAAAGGGCTTCATCTCAAAGATAAGCACTTCGAGAATGTGCGCCGCATGCTGGAAGGCCTGTCCGTGCGGAGGGTTGCGCAAAGCATCGGCGTGGACAAGAACACCGCATTCCGGTGGAGGCACAGGTTCCTGCGCGCAATCATGGAGAACGGGCCGACGCAGCTGGGAGCGATCGTTGAAGTCGACGAAACCTACTTAAAGCGATCCTACAAGGGACGAAAGCTTCCGCGTGGCGTGCATCCGCGGAGCAGCGGCGGGCGAGCCAATGTGCGGGGCCTTTCACGAAAGCATCAGGTAGCGGTCCTAGTCGCGCGATCGCGCGATCCCGTGCTGGCCTTCACCGCAGTGCTTCCTCGCACTAATACCGACTGCATCGATAAGGCACTTTCTCCACTCCTGGCCCCGGGTACCGTGCTCTGTTCCGACGGCGCAGCCATGTATCCGAAATTGGCGGCCCGTCATGGATTGGAGCATCACGCAATCCCCGCCTACAAGCGTAATGTGCGCCCCAAGCGACGAGCCAACTCCCTCTACAACATCCAGTCGATGAACGCCTACACGCGCGAACTCAAGGAATGGATGATCCCGTTTCGCGGCGTGTCGACCCACCACTTGCCGTCGTATCTGGCGTGGCATCGGCTCCTGAGGGGAACGAAGAATCAGCCCACGGCGCGGGAGTTCTTCCTGAAATCTCACGGTAGCTGAACTCGTGGCGATGGCGGTCGCGCCACAACCACGACAGCCATCGCGGCTTTGGCCGCCGTCATTCGCGCGCATCAAATCTGTCATCGCGCCTTTCTAGGGTCGAGTGGATCGGCCTGGTGCGGGTGTGGCAGATGGCGTTTCGAAAAAATGTGTTAAGCACGACGATTTCCGACGGTTTGATGCCGGTAGCGGAATACGTCCGGATGTCCACTGATCACCAGCGCTATTCCACCGAGAACCAGTCCGACGCCATTCACGCCTACGCCGCGGCGCACAGCATGCGCATCGTTCGCACCTACCGTGATGACGGGAAAAGTGGCCTGGACATTGGCGGACGCGAGGCGCTGAAACAGTTGCTCGACGATGTGCGGTCCGGTCGGGCCGAGTTCAAAGCCATCCTGGTCTACGATGTGAGCCGCTGGGGGCGCTTCCAGAACGCTGATGAAAGCGCGGCCTACGAATACGAGTGCTCCAAGGCTGGCATCAAGGTCATCTACTGCGCCGAGCCGTTCGACAACGATGGCTCGCCGCTGTCGACCATCTACAAGAGCATCAAACGCTCGATGGCGGGCGAATACAGCCGCGAGCTGTCTACCAAGGTCTTCGCCGGGCAGTGCCGCTTGGTGCGCCTGGGGTTTCACCAGGGAGGCCTCGCGGGTTTCGGCCTGCGCCGGGCCTTGCTGGATGAGCAGCGCAACCTCAAGGGAGAGCTGAGCCGGGGCGAGCACAAGAGCATACAGACCGACCGTGTCGTTCTTGTGCCAGGTCCTGCACGGGAGGTGGCCTTGGTAGAGCGCATCTACCGAGAGTTCGTGCTCCACGGGAGCACGGAATGCCATATCGCCGATCGCCTCAATGAAGAAGGCAAGAGCACAGATTTAGACCGGCCATGGTCGCGGGCGACGGTCCACCAAGTGCTGACCAACGAGAAATACATCGGCAACAATGTCTACAACCGCACCTCCTCCAAGCTGAAACAGGCCGCCGTGCGTAATCCGCCGGAGCGGTGGGTGCGTTGCGACGGTGCCTTCGAAGGCATCATTTCGCTGGAACTGTTCACCCAAGCACGCCAGATCATCGCGAGCCGATCGCAGCGGTTGACCGACGCACAAATGCTGGAGCTATTGACCGGCCTGTGGCGCCGCGCCGGAACGCTCTCTGGACTGGTGATCGATGAAAGCGAGGATATGCCCTCCAGCACCAGCTATCAAAGTCGATTTGGTGGGCTGCTGCGAGCGTATGCGCTCGTGGGTTACACCCCGGATCGGGATTACCGCTACCTGGAGGTTAACAGGGCTCTGCGGGCCTGGCGCCCGGACATCGTGGGCCAAGTGATGCAGGCCATCCAAGCCGTTGGCGCGCATGTAGAGCAAGATGCCGGGAACGACCTCCTGCATGTCAATGGAGAGTGGACGGCGTCGATTGTCCTGGCGAAGTGTGAAGTAAGCGCCGGCGGCCGACTGCGTTGGAGCCTGCGGTTCGATACCAGCCTGGCGCCGGACATCACCTGCGCCGTTCGAATGGGCGTCAGCAACGCTCAGCCGATGGATCACTACCTCATTCCGCGGCTCGACATGGGCGCCTGGCCCCAGCGGCTCGGCGAAGAGAATGGCGGCGTGATCGATGGTTACCGCTTCGATACCTTCCAATCGCTTGCTGAGCTGGCGGCGAGAACCCCCTTGGAGAAGGTGGCATGACCACGACCGTGCACGACGAAGTGCTGTCTATTCCCATTCGCGAGATCTATGTGCTCAATCCGCGGACGCGCAACAAGCGCATACAGCAGGAGATGATCGAGAACATACGGCTGGTCGGACTGAAGCGGCCCATCTCCGTGGCTCGAAAAGCCAAGCCTGAGGGCATCTACCGCTACGACCTCATCTGTGGACAAGGGCGAATGGAGGCATTTCGAGCCCTGGACCAAGCGGAGATACCCGCGTTCGTCCTCAACGCCAGTCAGGAAGACTGCTTGGTCATGAGCCTGGTCGAAAATATCGCCCGGCGTAATCACACGCCACTGGAGCTGATGCGAGAAATCGCTCGGCTGCGCGAACGCGGATATTCGGATACCGACATTGCGAACCGCATCGGCGTCGTGCCGTCCTGGATCAGCACCGTCGGAGGCCTCCTGGCCAGTGGAGAAGAGCGGTTGGTCGCGGCGGTGGAAAGTGGCGTCCTGCCGCTGAGCATGGCCGCGGTGATCGCTCGCAGCGACGAAGCCGGCGTGCGGCAGGTTCTGACGGAGGCCTATGAGAACGGCTTCCGCGGTCGGAAGCTCACTGCATTGCGCTGTCTCATTGAAGCGCGGGAGAAGCGCCATCGCGCGCACAGTGTGTCCGCGGGCAGGAATGCGACAAAGCGGAAGCCGTTGACCTTAGTGCAAGCCAAGCGCTTGTTCGCTCAAGAGGCCGAAAAGCATCGCATCGTCATTCAGCGCGCGGAATTCGCTAACGAACGCGTCGTGTTTTTGGTCCAAGCGTTCAAGCAGTTGGTCAAGGACAGCGATTTCATAGGACTGCTCAAGCGCCAGGGAATTGAAAGCATGCCGGCTCAGCTAAGCAGGAAGATCCAAGAATGAAAGACGACACGACGACCGACGATGCAGGCGGGGCTCCGAAGCGAACGTTTTCCAGCAAATGTGTCCGGCTGGATCTTGCTCAGCTGATCGCACTCAAGCCTGTGAAGCCTGAGATCAAAAGAGCCGTGAAGTATCGGCAAATACTGACCTCCGTGCGCGAAGTTGGCTTGGTTGAGCCGCCGGTGGTTAAACAGGCCCCGCACAAGAAAGGCAGCTACTTCATCCTGGATGGGCATCTGCGTATCGAAGCGCTACGAGAGCTTGGCGAGCAGCATGTGGATTGCCTGGTGGCCCTGGAGGATGACACCTACTCCTACAACAAACATGTCAACCGTGCGTCCGCAATCCAGAACCATCGCATGATCGCGCGAGCCGCGAGCAATGGCGCTTCGCCAGAGCGCTTGGCTCAAGCACTCGGCATGTCGACCGCCTCGGTCCGCAAGAAATTCACCTTACTCAAAGGCATCTGCGAAGAAGTGGCTGAACTACTCGCGGATACGAGCTGCCCTCAGAAGACCTTCGATGTCCTACGCAGGATGAAGCCGGTGCGCCAGATCGAGGCGGCTGAGCTCATGGTGGGGAACCGGGATTTCACCGCTGTCTTCGCCAAAGCCATGCTGTTGACCACACCGCCCGAGCAGCTCGTGGATCCAGAGAGCCGCTTCAACAAGGCGGCAGGCGTGGGTCAAATGGCGGGGCTGGAACGCGAGTTGGTCATGCTCCAAAGCCGGGCCAAAATCCTGGAGGACAGCTATTCTGATGACCTGATGGTGCTTACGGTCACCAAGGGCTATCTCAGCACCTTGTTGGGCGATGCCAAGATCGTGCGGTGGCTCACCAAGCAGCATCCGGAGTATTTGAAGGAGTTCGAGCGGATCGTGGACATGGATGCGCTTCCGGGTGTTGCCCGTGTGCCCGGTAACGGTGCGCGGCATGTTACGAACAAGTCCGCTTCACCGTCCCCAGGGCTTTGAAGGACCAACGCTGGTTGGCTTTGAGCCCGTAGTTAGGTTTTCTGCTGATTAAATTGTTCGATGTGATTCAGGCTCTTGTTTGCGGCTGTCAGGACCGCAGCATTGGCGTCCCATCGCGAGATGATAATACGGCACCCGCCGTTGCATGGATGAAGCATATCGATTGAATTGGCGCAGGCGAACTGCTTACCATCGGCAGGGGTCAAAGGGATCTATCCTGGGAAAAAATGACACGAACTTAGCTGGTGAAGATCATCTCCCGGCTGAGATGGGGTGGCACGAACGGCGCATTTCGCGTGTGATGCATCCACGGTTAGATCATGAAATCCTAGCCATCGTCTTGCGAGCACGCTCACATGCCATCTTCCTCCGTCGCCTCATTTCGCTCTAAGTTCGTCGACAGGATCGGCTCACTCTGGCCTAAGGGTCGTCCGCATTATCGTCGTCAGCTGGTGAAACAGCTGGAAAGCCTGTTCGATCAGTTCGTCCAGGCTGGACTTGCCGACCCAACTTTCGGCAAGCAGATAGTGGATGGAGAGTATTATTTATTCGAGCAACGGCTGGCCGAAATGCTCCTTGCCGAGCGTCTTTGGTCACAAGGTTTTACCCTGTCAAGCAGCAGTGCCGGCCCCGATTTCTATGCCACGAAGGATGGGACCTCAGCCTGGGTCGAATTGATTACCCCGCAGCCTACTGGCATCGATCCCGGCTGGTTAGCTTCCCCGCAGGAGGGGGTCTGGACTTACCCGCACCGTGAGATTGCACTGCGTTACACCGCGGCCATCAAAGAGAAGCATGCGAAGCTCGTAGGGATACAAGGGAATAGTGGCTATTTGGTCAATGGATTGGTGCGGTCGGACGAGCCCTACATCATCGCGGTTAATCAACACTTACTTCAGGGGTCATTTCGCACCCTGAACGGCATCAGCCAAATTCCAACTGCCTGTGAGATCTTGTTCGCAGTGGGCCCGCAGCAACTTCACTTGGATCGCGACACCGGAAAAGTTCTCGATCATGACCATGCTCATCGGCCCAGCTTGCCCAAGACTGCGAGCGTAGGCGTTCCGGCAGACAATTTTTTCAACATTGATTACCGTCCAGTATCAGCCGTTTTAGCGGTTGACCTAGTGCTTGAGAAGTTCATAGCTGCCGATCCCGATCATCAGATGATGAAAGATCATCTCTCCGCGGTGGTCTACAATCCGATGGCGTTCAACCCAATCAAAACGCGATGGATGCCGGCCGATAGCCATTGGATCGCAGAGAATGCGGCCGACGGTATAATCGTTCGGTGTGCCTGACCACACTTCGGTTCTACGCCAGAATGGATCGAACATCTTTGTGCTGCTAAAGCTGACTGTCCTCAATGAATGGCCATCGGCTTGTTTCGTCAGCGAAAGCGTCCCATTGCTCTTGGAGCCGCTCCAATGGGACGGGTGCCAAGCGATCCAAGTAACGGAACTGATCGTATTGGGGTGTCGGTAAGATATCGCCTATACCGCTGTAGCAGAACCATCTGCCAACAAGCTCGGCCGTTTCCGCCAGGACTTTTAGAGCTTCCTTCGCTTCCGTGTGTCCCCACTGGAGGAGCACTCTTCCATTCCGACTGGCAGCGGTCGCCGCATGGGCGTAGTGGATCGTGGCATGAGCCGAGACGCCGTCTAGAACCGCCAGTCTGGCTTCAAGGCGATCAAATATTTCCTCTCGGATCAGATCGTCGGGCGAACTGTTGCCCGGTGTCGTGCCACTAAGCCAGTCAAATTGTGCATGACGGGTCTCGGACGGCTCATACCATAGCTCCCGAGGCACATACTGAGGTCCTGGCGGCCGTGCCAGCACATGACGCCAATAGCGATCCTTCAAGACCTCGTAGTTGTAGGGCAGTCCCGCTATGTCTTCGACATAGACCTTACGCGTGAGTCGAAGTCGACACGCACGGGCATCTAGGATGATGGCGCTTATCGAGCACACGCCGTCGCGTCCCTGGATCGGGCCTTTGTCCACTAGGCGACGAACCGCCAGTAGTGCATTGCCCCAGTAGCCACCTACGAGCAGGTCGAAGAGCAACGGGTTGAGTGGTTTTTCGCCCTCGTGATCCCCAGGGGTCTCACGGACCAGCTCCACTATGGTCGCGAAAGACGCGTAGTTCCATGCGAAGTTGATGAGCGTGGTAAGAATGGCCTGCTCGTCGATTTCAAAAGCTCGTTTCCATTGTGCAACTCGCGCCTTCATTCACGACTCCAGACGCATGAAAGGGAAATAATTCTGTGTCAATTGACAGGATCGTTGCCTGAGCTATAGGTATGAAGCCATCACATGCAGTGCTAGACCATGAAACAGGAAGACGAAGACCGAGAGGCCACCTACGAAGACGCACTTCCATTTATTTTGGGAGGCGTTGCCATTCTCATTGTTGGGGCGGTGGTGCTCGCTATCAAAAACGCGCTCTAAGACAGCTTCACGCATGCAGCCCCCCAATCGAAGCCTCTTGCCGTTGTAATTATAATAATGCCGAGCCAGATGGTGAGCAGCTCAACTAGAATTATGTTTGTCTCATGTCTTGAAATGGACTTTCCCATAAGTCTTAATAGGGCGACAGCTAGAATGCTCGGCGCACTGAATGCAACATAACCTATTCCAACGGGTCCCGCGCACGACCCGGAGAAGAAATAAGAAACTATCGCCAGATATAAAAGAAAGGCTGAAATATCAAAATAGAATTTGTCGGTGCCGTCGTAGACGGTCACTGACTTGGAGTTGTTTTGGCCGGCGTTCAGTAAGTCTTGTAGCTTCTTCTCCATTTTTCCATGTCGCCTTATTATGCCGATACCGGCAGTTATGGCTGCTACACATGGAAGTAGAAAGGCGAGGCCTGTAAAAAATTCCAATAAACTGCGCATCTTTACGGCGATGAGTGCCAACCCCACAAGGGCGGGCGTTAACGTTGTTATTATGAACAGGGTTGACTGACTTTCCGTAAGCCCCTGCTTGTTCTTGATTATTTCTTTAGTTGTTATGCATAGGCTCCTCAATGCGCGCGGTCGCTTGGTATTCATCACTTCCCTTCTAATGTCCTTAATTCGCTCACTGCTGAAAAGCGTATCTTGATATTCGAACACGACGTCACGATCTCAAACAACGAAGCAGAAAGGACCCACCGATGAAGCATGGCTATGGCCTAAAAGAGCCTTCTGATGGTGAGTTCGTCATGTAGTTCGTTGCCTATCTAACGAGCGCCACGCCCAAAGCATTGAGTGTCTCCGTCGTCATACGGCCGGTCGGCACCAAGCCATAGGCCTCCTGGAATTGGCGCAGCGCCAGCACCGTTCGTTCGCTCAGCACGCCATCGATTGCGCCAGGGTCATAGCCCTTCGCATACAACGCCGCTTGAACACGCATGATCATTAGGCGCAGTTGATCGGCGCTGGCTCGCGCAGACGTGCCACTGGTGTCCGTGGGAACCGCGGTGTCCCGATCCGCCCAGCGTCGCCAACTGCTCTGCGGCGTAGTGGCCGCAGGAGCCGCTGGCGCCAAGCTACTTCCTGAGCCAGCCGAGTAATCCGATGTGGTCGGGCTGACCGACGGCAACTCGTAATCGCTGGCGTTGGGAGACTGATAGGTGCGCGTCGGCGACGAGACAGTCCTTCTCGGAGCAGACCGGATAGTCGAGGGCGTCGAACGAATTGGGGCCGCAGGCGCTACATACGGGCTGGGTGCCGGCGCGCTGTAAGTCGACGCCGGCGGGGTATAGCTGGACGCTGGCGGAGTGTAAGTGGACGCCGGCGCGCGATAGGAACCGCCGCTCCCCGAATAGTGTGAGCTGTGAGAACGATGGGAGCTGTGCGAACTGTGAGATCGATGCCCCGCATAGAGGTTGTCGATATCCGCGTTGAGCGGCGCCACCAACGTTGTGGTGTAGTTCGCATCTTCTTGCGCCAGTGCATTCAGTGACGCCTGTTTGCCGGCCTGACCTTCGGTGTCCTGGAAGGAGCCGTGCAGCGCGGACAGCGCGCCACCGGCCAGGGTCAGTGTCTTGCGCATGAGACATCATCCTTTGCGAGGATCGGGGCGATGGCGCGGCTGGTCCACTCGGGCGTGATCCAGCCGAAGAAGCCGGCACATCGGTCTTTGAGCGCGCAGCCTTCGCACGCCGGCAGGTAGTGCTGTTTCCAGTCGGAGATGCTGCGTCTGGCGAACGGCCACAGGTCGGCGGGCAGAATGCATAGCGGCAAGTTGTAGAGCGACACCGCCATGCCGCGCCGATCCAGGAACTGTGCGGCCCCCAGCAGAGCCGGAGCCAGGTCGACGGGATCAATCCACAAGGCCTCGTGATGGGCTTTGGCGAAGCCAATCGGTTCCGTGCCCATCAGCGCCACATGTTCAACAAAGGGCAGGTTGCGGTAGAGGTAGCGCGCAAGCTCGGGCAGCCGTTCGGCGACCGGCTTGGTGAGCACGACCCGCACTTCGATCCGCTGCCCGGCGGCGTGCAGGGCGTAAAGCCCGCGCACCGTCTCGGCGAACGCTCCCGGGCTCTGGACGATGTAATCGTGCAATCGGTGGTGATCGCCATACAGCGGCACGCCCCAAGTCAGCGAAGGGTGGGCGTGGGCGAAGTTGTTCGCGTAAGCCTGATCTTCGAAACGGCGGCCGTTGGAGAGGACATGGATATGGGTATCGGGCAGCATCTCGGCGCAGCGCCGGATCACCCGTTCCAGGCCGGCGCCCAAGAGCGTGGGCTCGCCACCACTGATGGCCAGGGAAGGTTCGTCCTTGTCGATCAGCCCGGCCAGGTCGCACAGCTGCTCTACGCGCCAGCCGTCGTCGATCTCGCGAGGCGGCTGGGAGCACATCAGGCAGAAGCTGTTGCACCGCTCGGTGGCAAACAGGACATTGCCGTTATCGCCGCGGCGGTAGCGCACGGCGATCTTGGAGCTACCGGGGCGCAGCTCGACCACATCGCCGGGTCGGACAGTGGCGGGGTCACCCAAGAGCGCGACCTCGCGGTGCCGGGGAACCTGTGCGCTATCGGCGCCGACGAGCACGCCGGCCCAAGGCAGCTCCAATAGCGCGGCAGCACCAGCAGTCTCCGGAGTGCGCAGGTCGAGCAGCATCCGCTCCAGCGGGAACTCACCCGCGGCGAACTCCTGCAGCCCCGCGACTTTGAGCAGCGTGGGTTCCTGCCACTCCGGACTCCAACGGGCTTTGGCATCCAGAGGCAGCATCAGGCGGCCACCTCCAAAGAGGCGTCCGGAGCGATGGCCGGGGCCTCACCAGGTCGCCGTAAGGCCCAGCCCTCGAACACGGCGCGATCGGCCGGCGGGCTGTCCTGCCATCGCTGCAAGAGCAGATCGAACATCCCCATTTGCTTGGCGCAGAAGTCGCTGGTTGGCCGGTGCCCGACCGGATCGCCCTGGCGGGCGTAATGGTCGATGGGATCGGCGCCGCACAGCGGCACATACGCGCAGTCGGCACAGGTCGGTAGGGCCTCGGCGACGCCGGCGGCCAGCACACGTTGCATGGCCGGGGACTGGAGCCATTGAGCGACGGGCTCGTCCACGCGGCCCATGGCAAAGCTGTGGTCGCCCATGGCGGCCAGCATGCGCGCCTCGTCCGAGGGGTAGACCTGGCCGTCGTAGTCGTAGACGACCGTGCCCAGGCCGGCGCCGGTAGGGGAGCGCAGATCTACATAGCCGTGAGAGAACGGGGTCAAGAGCTGGGACAGCAGCAAGCTGGCATACGCCTCTTCGAGCTCGAAGCCCTCGTGATTGACGCTCAGGATGTGATCCAGGGCCGTGGCGTAGAACTTCAGGAACTCGGCGATCGGGTAGCCTTGGCGGGCTTGGGTCTTGCGGGCGAAACCATAGGGGCTCAGCGGCCGCAGGAAGATGGAATGCAGCCCGTGCTTGCGGTATTCGTCGATGATCTCGCGCGGCGCGGTGAGGCTGCGTGCGGTCAGCGTCGTCAGAGCCGACACCGCGTCCTCACCCAGGGCCCGACGTCCGCGTTCGATGCCTTCCACGGTGCGCCGATAGCTGTCTCGCTCCGGGCGCGGCCGGTTGGCGTTGTGCAGCCACTCGGGACCGTCCAGTGAAGTGGACAGTTGGAACCGATGTTCCCGCATAAAAGCCAACTGATCGTCGGTGAGGTCGTGCAAGGTCGATGCGATGACGAAGCGCAGAGAGCGGCCTTCCGATCGGTTGCGATCGACGATGGCTTCGGTGAGCGAGCGCACGCGATCGAAGTGCAGCAACGGCTCGCCGCCCTGGAACTCCACCGTGAGCTTGTCGGACGGCCATTCGAACAAGCGCTCCACTGCATGTCGGCCTGCCGAGCCGCTCATATCGAAGGTGGTTTCTGATGTGGGCCGTCGCGACACCTGACAGTAGGAACAGGTGTGATGGCATCGCAAGGACACCACGAAGATGTGTAGCGCCGGCCCGGCTTGGAGATAGCCTTTACGGGTTCGATACTGGGACAGCAACGGCGCCAGCGTGGAGCGCTCTGGATCAGCAAGAATAAGGTGGCGCGCCTCCATTGACGCGAACAGAGCTTCGTCCTGCTGCAGTTCGCCGCCGACGGCTCTATCCAATTCGGACCGCGGCATGACGAGCCAGTCGCCAGCGAGCGAGGTGACCAAGACTTGGGTCTCGTCCCAAGGCAGTCGACGAAAGCGCATGGGCAGTAGTCGGTAACCGGAAGCGCAATCGAAGGCAGTGCGCGGCGCGAATTTCACAGGATCGCCTTGGCATCGCGAGGGCTTGCCTCACGCAGCGCGGCTTGCACCAAAGTGGTCTGGAGATCGGCGGTTTCTTCGCGGATCTGAGCGCGTAGGCGTTCGTCGAGCAGGTCGTTGCCAAAGCGCAGAGCCAAGACACTGGTATCCGCATCGGCATGCTTGGGTGTGAACGCTACGCGCCCAGCAGAAGGAGACAAGACGGTCTCGACGAAAAACTCGTCGGTGTAGCGATGCGCGGCGCGCGAGATAACGTCGGGCGAAAACAGGCCGACATCGACATCGATCCAAATGGCGTCCATGGCCAACAGCCCCCTGACTGATGAGCCATGCTGCGCCTGAAAAACGCTTCATTGCAACCGAAATAACGAGAAGTTCTTCTCGGAATTTGGTCGTCGAGCAAGGGCTAACTACACGATTACGGAAAATGCAGAGCGAGGCGGCCATGCTGATCAAGCCGGTATGCTTCAGCGGCATGAATTCCGGTTCGACTTCGGAACATCACTGCCATATCGTCAGCTAAGCGCCAGATTGGCAATTCAGCTCTGCTCGAAACTCTCTCGCAAAGCGTTGAGTGCTTCTTTCCTGGCCTTGGAAGGCATTCGAGCAAGCAGATCGATCGCTTCCGCCAAGGCATCGTCCACGGCGTAGAAGTAAGGCACCGGCTTGCCCAGCACCTTCCCTAATAGCTCCAGCGAGCGCACATCCGGCGTGTGCTTGCCGGCTTCGTATTGGTTGACCCTGGGCGAAGCACCGGTGGGGTCAAACCCTGCGGCAATTCCCAAGCCGCGCTGAGACAGCCCCATAGCCTCCCGCGCCTGTCTCAGGCGAATGGCAACGATGCCGACTGGGCTTGGCGCAGGACCTCGGGGCAAACCAGGGCTCTCGACGGATGAACTGATCCCTAAGAGGGTCTTAGAAGCCGCTGGACTTGTCTTCTAAGACTTCTTTAGAGTTCGCCCATCCGCACCGGAGCTCTGACATGAGCCAATCGATCCCGCGCGATGTATGCCGCTTCTTGGTCTTGGCTACGCTCGTCGCTGGTGCGACGGGCGTTTCGGGGGCCGATACGCCCGATGGCGCCCAAATCCGCAGCCTGTCGTGTCGGCTCCAGGCTGGGCAGATTGCGGGGACTGCCAAGACCCCAAGGACCAGCGAGTTCGTCTGGAGCGCGGCCCATGGCACCGATGAAGCCACGGGTCCGATCCGGACCAGTCTCGGCCAGGTCGATCAGGAAGCCGGTTCTGCCTCCTCGACCGTCCTGACGCTCGGCGGCAAGCGGCTGCCGCTACCGGCGTCGCTCTCGGGTTCCGTCCGGTTCGGTCGCGTCACCGACTTCGGCGGCAAGGTGGCGCTGGCCTACCTGGTCGAACGGGCCGAAGACAGCTCTGCGAGCCCCAGCCAGGTCGTTGTGCTGCTCGGCGCTCAGGGCGTGCTTGAAACGGATCTATTGCCTGGAACCGCCACTTCCCCGGGCGAGCAATGCGTAGTCATCCAGTAAACCGGCGGATAGCGACGCCGGCACCGCTTAAACCCCATCCGATGTATTCCCGTTGCGCGATCTGAGCGCAACCAATGCAGCCGCCAAAGGCGGTCCGACCGTGCTCAACCGCGGTCCATTTCTCTAAGGAAGGACGTTATGTTCACGCTGCTCAAGCTCATCCGGCTGGCAATCACGGCCATTTGCGCGCTGGTTCTCTTCGTCAGCTTCCGCGGCGGCGACATCGCCGGACTGATCGTGTTCGTCCCGATCACCGGGCTTGTTCTGGCGATCATTTGGCTGGGACCGCTGCTCTTTCGCCATCACCCTTCTAAGCTGCCCACCAAGTTTGCAGGCGGTTTTGAGCCCACTGCTTCGCACGACAACATCGCGATCGATGCGAACATGGAATTGCTGTGGCTCCGCGATCCTCTTCGCGGCGAACGCTACTTCCATCGATCGGATATTCTCGCTGCGAGGACGAACTACGATTGGCGCAACGGCACCTTCCGCCAGCGTATTGAGCTGCAGGTCAACGACACCGCCTACCCGCAATATTCGGTGCTCTTTGAGCGGCATTCGGATACTTGGATCAAGACCAGCAAGCTCAACGGTCAAGAACGCGACGAATGGTTTGAGCGGATCCGGGCTTGGACCGGACTGATGACTGTAAGGTAGGCGTGGGTTGATCGAAGCTCCTGGGCGACAGGCTCTCACTCCTGGCGTTGGGGGATGCCCGATCCTATGTAATGCTATCGCTATCTAGGCACCTTTAGTGCTATGGCTAGCGGAGTGAGAGCATGGACGCGGAAGAACTAGAGACGGTATTGGGAACCGTCCACGATTTGCTCGTAGCCGAGGACATGAATGAGGCCGCGCAGTTGGTGCGTGCATATCCGGCTCGTGTGGAGATGACCGGCTACGACAACTGGAATGGCGGAACGAACCTCTGGGAGGTTTTCTTCGATGTTCCCCCGGTGGACTACGCTCGCCTCGGTTCCCGGCGGACACAGATCGAGGAACAGGTCACCGCTCGGCTCAAGGTCGTCCTAGAACCAGACACGCAGGACTGGTATGCGGCCAAGATCGTGCCACGCCGCACACAGGCCAAAGATTGGCGAGCAGAGGGTTCGACCTTGCCCCGCGAGGTCCGTATGAACATCGTCGACGGCCTGCGCTTGGAGAACACATCCTGGCGCGGGCAACTGGACGATGTCGAGTTCCTGAGCCGCCTTTACGACCTGGAAAAGCTGCCGTCGCACGATAGCCGCTTCAAGGATGCCTCCGGCGACATTTGGCAGCATTGCATCAATAACGACGATTGGGATCTGAACTGGATTTTTTCGGACAAGCGCTTCGGCTTGATGGACGGGTCCGCAGAAAGCTTCCTCCGGTTCCTTTGCGAAACGGTTTATCCGGTGGTGCGGCCCGATCGAGATGAGGCGATCAAAATCGTGTCGCACTATAACGATCAACTTCGACCGGCAGGCTGGGAGATCGTCGAAGAGGAGCGTATTGGTGGGAGACCGCGCTTCACCTACCGGCAGCTCGATCATCAGGGCGGACGCGCGGTTTCCCGGGCACGCACCGTCGCCGACGCACTGAGCGCCGGCTGGATGGCAAAAGCTATCGAGCGGCTGGAGCGCTCCATCGACAACGATCCTGAGTTGGCAATTGGAACCGCGAAGGATCTGGTCGAGGCGTGCTGCAAAACGATCTTGACCGAGCGTGGGGTGGCCGTCGGCCGTGGCGCCGATCTCAACGATCTAACGAAGCTCCTAGTCAAGGAAATCCAATTAGTCCCCGAAGGCATTTCCGATGAAGCCAAAGGGGCCGATAACATTCGCCTGATCCTGCGAAACCTCACCCAACTGACCAATAACTTGGCTCAGTTGCGCGGGCTCTATGGATCCGGGCATGGGCGCGATGGAAAGCACCGCGGTCTACAGCCACGGCATGCCCGGTTGGCTGTTGCCTCTGCGGTCGCATTCATCGACTTCGTGGCCGACACCTATCGTCACCGCGAAGCCACAAAGCCGCCTGCGGGTGATGGAAACTGATCGGCGCACTCATGCCTCGCCGGCCGCCCCCATCTTCGATCCTTCTGCCTGCAAGCGGCTCCTTAGCTCTTCGTTTACTGCATTGCCGATCGCCAGTATCAATCCTTCTTGGCGCTGGTATTCGTCGATCAAGGTTTCCCGCACCCACTTCGGTGGATAGCCGACGCCATTGAAGGTGAAGGCGTTGAAACGCAGGCCGTGTTGAGCAGCTTCCGTTTCGTAGCTCACCGCGTAGGACACTTCGATGATCGAGCGATGCTTGGAATGGTTGCTCAGCGCGGCCAAGTAAACAAAGCCAGGATCATCCAGAAGTGTGGCTAGTCCATCTTTGATGGTCCCCGCGGCCAGCTTCTTGCTTACCTTGGCCCAGACGATGTCTCGCTCGTCTTTGATGGGCGTGGTCGGATCCAGGTTTATGCCCAGGGCGTAGTAAGCGAAGTGGACGATGTTATCGGCGACGGCGTGCATGCTCTGAACACAGGCGACCGTGTGCGCATAGGCCTGAAATCGTGCCGTGTCGAACTGTTGCTCATCCGTGTCGAATGCGCCCAAGAAGACGGCTGTCAGCTCGAAGTCCTGTCGCCCCTGCAGGGCGTCTTCCATCAAGGATTTGGCCTGATTGAAGTGATAACGGCTGAACTCGCGGCGGTCGCTAATCGTCCGCAGGCACTCGTTTACGGTGCGCAACTGGCTATCCCCAAACAGTTGCCTTACATACCCTCGAAGCTCTTTGAGATCCCATCTCATCGGACCATCCTCAAGTGAAGAGACTAACGAGCAAATAAGCGGTCAACTTCGGCTCGCTCTTCGGCAGAGTAAGACTTGCCCAGATACTTGCCAGAGTAGTCCATGGCGCCGGTCAAAAAACGGTGAGCGACTGCGCTGCAATCTTCAAGGGCGGTATCGAGATAGACGCAAAAAGCGAAGCCGGCTTGGGGTGCCAGCATGCCCATTTCCTCCAGCACAGCGCGCAACGCGGTGGCGTCCGAGAATGGTCCCATATGGGCACTCATGCCCTGGGGGCGCAGCATGGCGAAGCGATCGATCGTTGGGTGACCCGCCAGTGTGGAAAATTTGATGTAAATCTCTTCGCGGCGACTTTTGCCTAATCCAGCGTGGTCGTCGAGGATCTTACGCACGGCAACCGGAACAAAGTCCTGCTTAAGCGTGCGTCGGTCCGCTTTTCGCCATTTTTCGATGAGCGAACGGTCCGTGTAGAAAGCACTCACCAAGTTAGTTGTCTCGATGATGTCGCGCAGGATCAGCGTAGCGGCCTGGTAGTAGCCAGAAGCCATGAGCTTCCACGCGGTCGCAAAGCCATTGAATGCACGGATTGCTAGATGGCTGATGGCGCGCTCGTCGTCGTCGGCCTGATAGTGCTGGCGGAGCTTGTCCATGACATCCATGGCGCGTTCTACGATATCCAACTGGTCAGCCAAGTCCGGTGCCGCCGCGATCAAATGCAGCGCGCGCTGATGCAACTCTTCTTCGCCCTGATGTAGCAAAAGCAGATTGGCAGGGATGCTCGCCACGGTCTAAGCCCTTGTATGGCCTAAATTCTTCATCAGAAAATGCGCCAGGCGCCCCAGGTCGCCAGTATGCCTTTGAAGTATAGCGGCGGACCTGATGTGACTTGTCGAGCGATACCCATCTAAGCGTAGGCTGGCGCTAGTTAATAGCTGTAAATATCTGCTGGAATGAAGCGCCGCTGACCAACACAGATCGAGGACAGAGCGTAAAATTTTAGGTGCGTAGTATCGGGTGGAGATTTCCACCGCTCTTGGCTGGTAGCTGTTTCAGGCAAGAACTGCTAAGTAGAAGCGCCCCGAAGTGCCGTCGGGACGCTCCAGTTCGAAAACTTCTCTAGAGCGTATTTGACGATACAGTGCGTTGCCGACACGGCTTGCATACCGCTGCGCGTGGTGAAGCTGGTTGCGAGTTTGTTTCCACGCAGAGGCAACGCGCAGAACGATTTGCGCGAGGCGCATGCGATCAAGGGCGAGAGTGCGCTGGCCATCGTGCATTACCGGCGTTCGTTGACGTCGGATCCGGGAGTGCGAATGCCGCTGGACAGATTGAGCGGTTGCAGAAGGCGGGGCTGGCAAGCATTGACGGTCCTGGAGGAGTCGTCCGGCCTCTGGACTTTATCGCTACAGAAAGTTCAGTCGCGTTCGTAATCCCGCCTCAATCTTAGGCTCCCGATCATCTGCCTCCACGGTTCGGATCCTCGTGGGCACGTTGATCTGCATCCTGCGACGGTTTCTGCGTTTGCTGCTGATTGAATGCCTGAGTCTCGCGCAGCGTGTCTTGCATGGACGGGGCCGGTTCGGACACGACAACGCTGGCGTGGTATCCCGGCGTAGAGCCGCCGATCCACAACTTGTCCCGGACCAGGCCGATCATGCCGATCTTGCCGGCGTCTGCGATGCCGTTGCATTTGGCCGCGAGCGTTGCTTCCGCAATCTTTTCGTCCGTGATGTGAGCGGGAGCGCCGGCGCGAATCTTGTCGAACATCGCTTGGTCGTCCCGCGATAGCCTGGGCGGCTCTTGCACTGCGCCGGATGCGGAAGCCGCTGGTGCTGCAGTCGCAGGCTTGGGGCCTTCGGTGGCGGCCGTGGCTGGTGGGCCCGCATGTTCGGCCAATCGCCGGCTATCGGCCGCCGATGCAGAGTCTGGGCGGACGCCCAGGTTGGCATTGGCCGCAAAGTCGCGGGTCGGATGATCGGTCGCCTTGTCGACGGTCCGTTGAACGATCGCCAGCCCGGTCTGTGTACTAACCGCCGCAAGCGTCTGCTTGTCCGCGATACCGTTGACGTGTTCGGTGCCGTGCCGGAGTTGGAACGCCTGCACCGCTCGCTGAGTATCGGGGCCGAAAACTCCGTCGGCTTTGATCGGGTTCTTGAGGCGATCGTTGATTCCCAGTTGGATCAGGTTTTCCTGGAGTTTCGCGACTTCGGGTCCACGCTCGCCGATTTTCAACACTCCATCCGCCATTGCATCGCGAACGGGCGTGGCTGCGGTTGGCGTACGCGACTGCAGATAGTTCGGCAAACCCTGCCCATTGGTCTGCATCCAGTCATCGCGGTAACCGGGCGGCTGGAAGCGTTGGGCTGTCTGATGAAAGTCCGGCACGGCGGCAATCGCCGCCGCGCGAATCTGCAGGGCCGAAAGGGTGGCGACGTCGGCCGTTCCGGTTTCTGGAAGGTCGCTCTGCCGTTGGAACTTCGCCACGGCTTCCCGGGTATTGTTTCCATAGTCGCCGTCCGCTCTCAAAGGCCTGCCGCCGGCATCGGTCGCGCCGATCAACTGCAAGCTTTCCTGCAAAGCCTTGACCGAAAGATTGGCGTCGCCGGGTTTGAGTTCTTTCTCAATCGGTAGTTTGTACGGAATGCCTTTGAACTGGTCTTGCGCGACGAGCAACTGATTCAGGCCGTCGCGATTGATCGCGATGTCGTTGTAATAATCGTAGCTGCTGGTGCCGTAGTCGTCTTTCGCAGCGGCGCGGTTCTGCACGACGTTCACCGCTCCGCCGTACCCGGCGATGTGCCGCGCCTTGAGGAAGCCGGCGACGTGTTCCTCGGAGTCGCCCGCGTGCAGTACACCCTGCCTGATCGCGGTGCGATAGGCCGAGTCGCTGTTGCGCTTGAAGGCTTGGTCTTGGAGGTCTGCAGACGCCTTGTACTTTTCAAGGCTGAGGCCGTCGTTCCAGTTGGTCGGATCCTCCAGGAATCGGGTCATTCCTCCCGACTCGGCCCACCGCCATTCTCTGCGGTAGCCGGACATGGCGGCCTGCAGCTTGGCGGTATCGACATAGCCGGCGTCGGCCAGCCAGGTGGCGCCGGCCTGATAACGGCCTACGTAGCCGACCGTGTTGGTGATGGCCAGGTCGCCGCCATTGCTTTCGGTCAGCACGGTGGACGCGATCAGTCGCCGCGTTCCGTGATCGCTGAGCCCTTCGATGTTGCCCTGCGTGTACTCATTGGCCGTAAGCACGGCCCGTTCTTGCCTGCGCGTCCCTGGCATGGTGTCGCTCCTTGCGTGCTCTTACTCGACTGGCTTGCAATTCAGTTGCGCGATGGCGTCCGTGGGCCGAGTTCGAGTCAGATCGAAGACGGTGAAGCCATCGGTGTATTTGCCGCCGTCCTTCTGGCTGGCCTGCACGTAGAGCTTGCGGTTGCCGGCGAGCGATACTTCGAAGAAGGCGCCGCTGCCTGCGCCTTCCTCGTACTCGGGAGCGGGGCATTGGTCCGCAATAGTGGCGACCGCGGCGGCGGATCCGAATTGATTCTTGAGGATGCTCAAGTAATCGTCGGAGTAGAGGGGCTTGCTGATCGAGACGGTTTCGACCCCGCTCAAGGTGCCTGTCACGTTGAGCGTCGATTCACCTTCATTGCGTTTGACCGTGGCGTATTCCGTTCCGGGCTTGCCGTTGGGAATGTCCTTGGTCGTGAACCCTTGCAGCAAGATTTCGCCGCTGCGCGAGTAGCGCCCCGCTACGAATTCCTGGGGTACGGAGTCTTTCCATTTGACGGTTGAGAGCGCCGCGTAAGCATCCCAATCGCGTCCCTTGTCGCTGGCGAACGCCTCCGCGGCAGCCTGCATATCCGTGGCAGGTACGGGGGCGACTTGCTCCACCTCGCGCTTTTCGACCGATGGCGGGGAGGCTTCTTGCTTTTCACAGGCGGCCAGTCCCAGCGTGGTGATGGCTACGGCGGCGGTCAGGTGTTTGAGGCTCACTTCGTTCGTCTCTTGAAGATTTTCGTCGGCGATCGCGACGGGGCGCGGATGGATCGGCAGGGTCGGCTTTCGCCTGGGCGGCGAGGACGCTCTGGTTAAGGGCATAGGCCCCAGTTCAGCGCGAACTGCCTCATTGATGAGATTCACATCCCTGTAGAGCGTATCGGCGTGCGCTTGTTGGATGCGAGAGAACGTGGCGGGGCTGCCAGAGGTTTTTGACATAGAACGATCCCTGTCGAAAACGTTCGGAGCCTTTCCTGGCTCCGGCCTTAGCTTGTACTTGCGGCTGAATCGTTCGGCCGCGATGAAGACCTGCGTAGCATCCGTGCCGATTTCGGTCCAGTCAAGGCTATTCGTTTGGCGCGCGTGTAGTGCGCAGTTTTAGTTTGCGTATCTCATCGCGGTGGCGCTGAAATTGAAGATCGTCTCAGGGCCGTCGGGTGCTCATGCCGATCCCTGGCGTGTGTTGGCTAAATCGGCGGGCTTTTGTCGAGGCTGGAGCTTCGGCGTAGTTGTAGTGGCGCGGTCGCGGCTTGCGCCGCTCCTACAGGGGGCTACGTTCGACTTGCGCAAAAAAAACGCCCCGCCGAGGCGGGGCGCTTAAGGGGGAGGTTCGGTTGCGAAGTTACGGGCTGGTGCGCAGCGTCAGCGAGTAAGCGCTCAGAATCGCGTTGATCGGCGTGTAGTAGCTGTTGCCGCCGCCGTTGTTGCCCTGGCTGCCCTGGCAGCTGCCGCTGCCGCCCGACAACACACCCTGCGCCTGGCCGGCGCCGGTGATGAACGAGCCGCCGGAGTCGCCGCCTTCGGCGCAGGCGGTGGTGCGGGTCAGGCCGGTGACGGTGCCGTCCGGGTTGCCGTTGTCGTCCTGGTACGAAACGGTGACGTTCTTGGTGCGGATCGCGCCGCAATGCCAGCCGGACGTGCGGCCCGAGCGGCACAGCGCGGCGCCGACGGCGGCTTCGGTGCTGCCGCGCACGGTGACGTCGCCGTTGCCGTAGCCGTACACGCTCGGCGACAGGGTGTGGGTGGTGTCGACTTTCACCCAGCCGCGGTCGGGGCCGGTGCTGGTGCCGCTCGGCATCACCGAGGCGGCGAAGGTGCCGACGCGGACGCCCGGGTTCCACTGGCCGGCTTCCTGATAGACGATTTCGCCGACGGTGCCGCAATGGCCGGCGGTGGCGTAGCCCGGGGTGCTGCCCTTGGTGACGGTGAAGCCGACCGAGCAGGCGTACAGGTAGCCGTCGCCCGGGTTGCGCAGCATGCCGCGGCCGCCTTGTACGGCGATGCGGCGCTGCGGAACGTCCTTCATGGTTTCGAAACGCACCAGACGCGAATCCAGGCCGCTGCGGGCGACGAAGTCGACGCCGGTTTCTTCCGCGCCCGGCGCGACGCCGACGACGATACTGTTGCTCGGCAGGTCGACCGACCAGCTGTACACGCCCTTCGGGGTCTTGCCGTTGCGCGCCAGCAGGCTGTCGAGCTGGCCCTTGGCGGCGTTGAGCGCGCTCAGGCTGTTGGCCACGCGGCGGGTTTCCACGCCCGGCACGGCCTTGGCGGCGGTGTTGTTGATCGCGGTGCTGGCGGCGACCAGCGCGTAGGAACCGTCGGCCTTGCGCTCCAGCCAGGTGCCGGCGAAGTTGCGGCCGAGCTTGGTTTCCAGGGTCTGCGCTTGCTGCGCGGCGAGGCTTTCGAGCTTGAGGTACTGGGCGAGCTGGGTTTCGTTGAGGCCCAGGTCGCGCTGCATGGCGGTCTTCAACGCGGGGGCGAGGTCGTCGGCGGCGAAGGCCGAACCCGAGGCGATCATGGCGACGGCGACAGCGAGAACCGAGGTGCTGAACTTGCGCATATCCGAAAACTCCTTAAAGCGAATAGGGAGGGATGCGATCGATGGAATGCGGCAGGTCCGGCGAATGGGTGTGCGCACGTGCTTGTGCAGGGTGCGCCTTGATGCCGCACTGTTCGAAACGGTTGCCGATGAAACGCCCCCTACCTAAGAAATGAGACGTTTTCGTGGATTCCGTGCATTGCTCCGCCAGCGCGAATCGGCAGAAAAGAATGAACATCAAGCGCGGAACGTGATGCGTATTCGGAGTGTGTCTACGCATCCCAACCGATTCGTTTCGTCGGCTTAGCGCGTGCTGAAGCGAAGCCGGAAAACGTGATGCCGGCGCGGCGGTTTTGGGTACGAGTGCGGAAAAAGCGAAGGCCTGCCGGATCCCCCGGCAGGCCTGTTTGCCGTGTTTGGCGGATGCGCTTTTGGCGGCGTCAGACGGTGACCTGGAGGGTCTTCGACCAGACCACGCCGACCGGCGCGTTCTGGTCGCTGTAGGTGTACGCGGTGCCGCCGACGTTGACGTTGAACGCGGCCGGGCCGCCCCAGTTGATGCCGACCAGGGTGAGGTCGTACTTGCCGGCCGGCAGGACCGAGCCGAGGTTGACCGAGTAGCTCACCGGGTCGTTGTAGCCGGAGCTGATGTGGCAGACCTCGGACGAGCCGGCGCCGGTGGAGGCGATGATGTGGAGTTCGTTGTCGCACTGGCTGATTTTGACGGCGGTGGCCATGAGCTTCCCCTGTGTGATGTTGGTGTCCGTTGGATGTGCGGCGAAGCCTTGCGGCAGCGCGTCGGCCGATGCGAGGTCGGCCGGCGGGCTGTGAGCGGTGCCCGGCTTCGCAGCGCAGGCAGTATTCGCTGCGCTCGCGCGGCGCGTGGGTTCACTGCGGGCTCAGGCCGGGATCAGTTTGGTGACGCGGCGTGAGCGCTCACGCCGCGGGCGCGGCGCGCACCAGCGCCATCACCGGCACGCCGAAGCAGCGCGCCAGTTCGTGGGCGATGCGGAAGCGCACGGCGCGGCCGGATTCGGCGCGTTTTATCGTGGCGACCGACACGCGGATGTTGCGGCGCCAGCAATCCTCGGCGAGGTCTTGCTGGCTCAGCAGCCGGCTTTGCCGCAGGCGCCGCAGTTCGGCGCTGTCGAGCACGACCTGGCCGCGGCCGGTAAGCGCGATGAGTTGCGGCGATGTTGCGTCCGCGCAACCGGTTCGAGTCTGCGCGGGCGGCGACTCGGGCGCGGCGACGGCGACGGCGTCGATGTCTGGAGCAGTCGGTGCATGCATGGCGCGCGATCCTCGTGGGCGATGCGACAGGGCACCGCGGTCGCGGGTCGCGCGTTCCATCCTTGGTCGCGAAGGCGAGGGATTGGGGCGGCCGTTGTGCGGCGTTTCGCTCGGCAGCGTGGTGCGGCGGCGGCGATGGCGCCTTTCGGGAACCTGCCGGTTTCGCGCGCTGCGTTAGCGCCATCAGTGTGCGCCGCGTTTTTCAGTCGAACTCTGCGGATGCACAGTCGGCTATCGCGATGCGCGTCGCAGCGTTCGCTTGCGCTGTGTCGGTTGCAGTTATTTGTCGTGAGGCAACGTGCGCGCCGCGGTACTGCGACCGTCGCGCATTCGATCGCGCAGGTGTCGCCGGCGCGTTGCGTACGCGAACGCTCGCGAACCCGTCCGCGATGCGCGAGCGCAGGAGCGATGGCCCCTGCGCCCGCGAAACCGCGTTAGCTTCCGAACGCGCCGGTTCGCAAGCGGCGGTTCAATTGCCGAGTTGCGAAATCGCCGCGCGCAGGTTCGGCAGCGGGCCGATGTTGCCGCCGCCGCCGGTTTGCGCGGTGCCGGTGGTGCGCAGCAGGTCGCGCATCTGCCGCGGGGTCAAGGTGATGCCGCGCTGTTTGGCGATGCCCGACAGCGCCACCACCGCCGAGGCGACGATCGGCGAGGCGCTGGAGGTTCCCGAGAACACCTTGGTGTAATAAGCGTTGACGCCGCCGTTGTAGAGGTTGCCGTAACCGGTGGTGGTGACGCAGCGGCCCCAGGCCTGCACGTTGACGCGCGAACCGTAGGTCGAGAACGACTGCTTGGCGCGCTCGGCGGTGCCGTCGCTGCACCACGCGTTGGAACGCGGCCCGCCGGCGCCGACGATGATCGACCCCGAATCGGCGCGGCCGGCCGGGAACGGCGAGCCGAAGCACGAAGTGTTGTCGAGATTCATGTTGCCGTTGCCGCCGGCCTGGACCACGTGGATGCCCTTGTTGGTCGCGGTGACGATGGCGGCGTGCACCGAGGCGATCCATTCCACCGGCACGTAGCCGTTGCACGCGCTGGGGCCGGCGGCCTGCTGTTCGATCAGGATCACGTCGCCGGCGCGCAGGAAGTTGGCAGCGGTGAGGATGGCGTTGGCCGGGTCGTAGCCGCGCTCGGTGTTCATCGCGTTGGTCATGTACGCGCTGGCGCCGTCGACCAGGCCGGTGACGCCGATGCCATTGTTGTCGGCGACCAACTGGCCCATCACCGCGGTGCCGTGGTTGTTGTCGTTGAACGGATCGGTCGGGGTGCCGTTGTTGACCCGCGCGCCGGCCAGCCGCAGCTTCGACAGGTCTTCGTGGCCGGTGTTCCAGCTGTACTCGATGTCGAGCACGCGCACGCCGGCGCCGTTGCCGCCGGCGACGGTGCGCGCGTACTCGCTGTCGATGCCGTTCTGCGCGGCCGGCAGCTTGTAGTACTGGTTGGACTCGTAGTTCGGCGAGGCCGGCAGCGGCACCGGCAACGGCGCGGCGTAGGCGGTTTCGACGATGCTCATCGCGTTGAGTTCGTCGATGACGCGCGCGACGTCCTGGCCGGGCTTGACCCGGATCCGGAACCACTGGCTCAGGTCGGGCTGCGGACCTTGCGCCTGGGCGCTCTTGCTCAGCGCCGACAGGGTCGCGGCATCGGCATGGAACAGCGGTTCCAGCGCGGCGACCGGGCCGGCGCCGCCGGTGAGGCTGTCCAGCGCGGTCAGGCGGCCGAGCTTGGCCGAACTCAGGCGGCCGCTTTGCAGGCGCACCTGGCTGTCGTCGACGAACTTTACCTCGATGAATTCGCGCGAGTCGAAGCGGCCGAGTTTGGTCTTGATCGGTTTCGCCAGCACGTGCTGCGGCATCGGGCTCGACGGCGGCGCGGCGAGCGCGGGCAGCGCGGCGAGCGCGAGGCAGGGCAGCAAGGCGCGGAACAACGGCGTGAGAGCGGAGCGGGCGATAGAACGCATGAGAGGTTCCTGGTCGGTGGAGAGGCGTCATGCGAAGCGGCGCGCAGTCGGGCTTCGCTGTGGGCTTCGCGGTCGGTGCGGCGGGCGGACCGGCGGGCGATCCGCAGGCGAGGGTAGGCAGCCCGGGCGCGCCCCGGCGCGCGTGCCGTCACGGTTTCGCCGATGCCGTGCGCGGCGATGTTTTTGTTGCCAAAAACCGGATCGGGCACACGGCTTTGGCCGTTGTCGCCGCTGTCGCAGGCCGCTGCATGCGCCGTTGGCGTGGCACCTTGGGCGGCTTTCGCCGGCCGGTCGGGGGCGATCCCGGCCGCCGCCGGTCGCACGGCGCGCGAACGCCGCGGCGACCACGACTTTCGGGACAGGCCCGGCGTTGGGCCGAGGCTATAGTGGCCGCACCATTCCGAGGGGAAGTGCCGTGTCCAAGTCCCGCCTCCCGTTGTTGCTGTTGCTGGCCGTTTCCACCGCGTCGGTCGGCGCCGTGCACGGCGTCCAGCCCGGCGACATCGACCGCAACGCCAAGCCTTGCGAGGATTTCTTCGCTTACGCCAACGGCGCGTGGCGCCAGCAGAATCCGATTCCCGACTACATGGACCGCTGGAGCCGGCGCTGGCAGTCGGGCGAGCTCAACAAGGAGCGGGTGCGCGATATCCTGACCGAGCTGTCGGCGCGCCAGGATTGGGCGAAGGGCAGTGCCGGGCAGTTGGCCGGCGATTTCTACGCGGCGTGCATGGACGAGTCGGCGGCGAACGCGCTCGGCGCCAAGCCGGTGCAGCCGTGGCTGGCGGAGATCGATGCGATCCAGGACCGCGCCGGCCTGCAGCGCGAGATCGGCAAGTTGAACGCGGTCGGCATCGCCGCGCCGTTCGTGGTGTCTTCCGGCGAGAGCCTGCGCGAGCCTTCGCGCACCATCGCCCACCTCCAGGCCGGCGGCCTGGGGTTGCCCGACCGCGATTACTACCTCAAGCCCGAGCCGCGTTTCGTCGAAGCGCGCGCCAAGTACCTGGTCCATGTCGCGCGCATGTTCGAACTGGCCGGCGCGTCGGCCGCCGACGCCCAGCGCGATGCGCAGACGGTGTTCGATTTCGAAAAGCGCCTGGCGGAGGCCTCGCTTGACAATGTGCAATTGCGCGATCCCAAGCGCCAGGACAACCCGACTACGTTCGCCGAGTTGTCCAAGCTGGCGCCCGGTTTCGATTGGGGCCGCTACTTCGACCAGGCCGGCATCGCGCGCGAAGCGCTCAACGTGACCCAACCGAAGTTCCTGCGCCAGTTCGACCAGGAACTGACCGCCACGCCGCTGGCGCAATGGAAAGCCTATCTGCGCTGGCATGCGCTCGAAGCCTCCGCCGATACGCTGTCGCAGCCGTTCGTGGAGGAGAACTTCGCCTTCAACGGCAAATTCCTCACCGGCGCGACCCAGATGAAGCCGCGCTGGAAGCGCTGCGCCGAGCTCGCCGACGCCCAGCTCGGCGACGCGCTCGGCGCGAAGTACGTGGAGAAGTATTTTCCGCCGCAAGCCAAGGCGCGCATGCAGGACATGGTCAAGAACATCCTCGCGGCGATGGACGACACCATCCGCGAACTGGACTGGATGGATGCGGCGACCAAGCAAAAGGCCCTGGAAAAGCGCTCGACGTTCGTCGCCAAGCTCGGCTATCCGGATAAGTTCAAGGACTACGCCGGGGTCGAAGTGAGCCGCGCGTCGGCCTGGAACAATCTGCTGGCGACCTCGCGCTGGAACGTGGCCGACGACCGCCGTCTGATCGGCAAACCGACCGACCGCAGCCGCTGGGGCATGACTCCGCCGACCTCTAACGCGTACTACAACCCGTTGCAGAACGAGATCGTGTTCCCCGCCGGCATACTGCAGCCGCCGGCGTTCGACGTGAACGCGACCGACGCGGTCAACTACGGCGCGATCGGCGTGGTGATCGGCCACGAGATCAGTCATGGCTTCGACGACCAGGGCGCGCAGTTCGATGCGCAAGGCCGCTTGTCCAACTGGTGGACGCCGGCCGACGGCAAGCAGTTCGCGGCCAAGGGCCAGTGCGTGGTCGACCAGTTCGAAGGCTATTTCATCGAACCCGGACTGCACCACAACGGCAAGCTGGTGCTGGGCGAATCCATCGGCGATCTCGCCGGCGCCAAGATCGCTTACCGCGCGTATCTGAAATCGCGCGAAGGCAAGGGGCCGGAGCCGACCCTGGACGGGTTCACGCCCGAGCAGCAGTTCTTCATCGCCTGGGGCCAGTTCCGCGGCGACGAAACCCGGCTGGAGACCCAGCGCACGATGATCCAGGGCGACCCGCATCCGGTCGCGAAGTATCGCGTCAACGGGCCGTTGTCGAACCTGCCGGCGTTCCAGCAGGCGTTCCAGTGCAAGGCGGGGGATGCGATGGTGCGGGCGAAGGAGCGGCGGTGCGAGGTGTGGTGAGGAGCGCTTGAAGGGGCGTAGCCCGGCCGCTGCGGCCGGGCTTTACTCGGACGCAGGCGGCAGGCGCTTGATGTTTTGCGTCCTGCGGCCGAACCACCAATAGCTGGTGCCGATCACCGCGCTCTGCAGCACCGCGAGGGGCGGGAAGAACAGGTGCGTGGCGGTCCAAAGCAGACAGACGACGAAGGCTGTCAGCAAGGTCTTGCGGCCGACGCGGCTGGCGATGTACAGGATCAGTACGAACAGCAATTGGTAGAGCAGCACCGGAAGCGTCAGCAACGCGATCATGTTCCGGGCTCAGTCGCGATTGCGGTGGTAGAGGGTGCTGCTGCCGCAATCGGCGCATTCGCGATAGAAGGACAGGCCTTCCTTGCGCAGACGCGGTTTGTGGCCGGGTTGGCAGGCGAAGCGGATCGCGGTGTTCGTGCTGCAGCTTTCGCAGCGGAAGTAGTAACCGTATTTCCCGTACAGAATTTCGCCGGTTTCGCTGTTGCAGGTCTTGCAAGCAGGAACGACTGCCGCGCTTCGGTCCGCGGGCAAGCGCGGCGGTTCGGCCGAAGTCTCGGCGGCCGATCGTCGCGACGTGGACGTCGGCTCGAGTCTGCGCTGCGCAGCCGGAGCTTCGGACGATGCATCGCCAACCGCCGGCGGCTGCTCGGCGTTCGGACGCGACACGGGCACGGTTGGACCGGCTTGGCTCGGTCCGGTCTTCAGCCCGGTCGCTGCAGATGTGCGGTATGCCGCTCTGTCCTCGGCGACCGCGCTGCGCCGAGCGAGCGCTGGATCGATAGTGGGTTCGATGCGCCCTCGCGGCGCATAATCGGATTGTGCTTGGCCAGCCTGCCGGAGCGGCGTGTGCCGTCCGACCAGTTGTCGAGCGACGCCTGCGACCGTGTCGCCGGAGACGAGTTTCGCGGTGGTCTTCAGCAACGCCATCAGCGGACTTTCGGATCCAAAGTCCTTGTCGATCCGTTTGCGCAGCAAGTCGGCCTTGATGACGCGCGAGGAGTCGAAGCGTTTCGAACGGTCGATACGCGCGTCCGGCGACACCAGCACCAACGAGTGGAATGCCGGAGCGATGCGCAGCCCCATGCGTTGCGGCCAATCGAGCGTGTCTACGACATCGCTCAGAACGGCGATGTGCCGCTCGTTCTGCTCCAGCGGCGAGGCCATGCCTTCGTAGGTTTTTCGATACGCATTCCAGCGCAGGAACTCGCCGTCCTCGGTGATTTTTATCCCGGCGTGGAAATGCTTGGTTTCCAGGACATAGATCTCGAGCCAGCGATTGATCAACAGGTGGTCGATCTGAGCGACGCGGCCGCCGTGCTCCACGCGCAGATCGTGGATCACCGCCCAATTGGGCGAGTGTTCGAAGTGGAAATTGATGTGATAGGCCGAATCGCGTTCGCCCTTGCGGCCGGCCTGTCGGATGCGCAGTTCGGTAGCGGCCTGCTGAGCCGCCGGGCCGGCGCCCGTGGCGCGCTGCTCCAATTCCTCGAGCAGGGCCGTATCGTCGTCCTTGATCTTGATGAGCACGCAGGTATCCCCCTTGGCGCGAGGATAGCGCCGCGCGCCCGGAAAACGAAGGGGATTTATCGTGAAACGCGTAGCGCGTCAGGGCGAATCTTTTGAATTCAGCGCGCTATCGCAGCGGGCGACGCTTGTTCAGCGTGATGGGCCGGTGCGTCTTGGCGGGTCTGCGAGCGTTCGGAGGCAATCAGCTTGTTGGCTGCATCCAATTTCTGATCCGAGTGCTCAACCGGCGTTTGCGCTGCCTGTACGATGTCTACCAGGGCACGTTTTTGCGCTGGGTCGTCCAGCCGCCCTTGTACGGCGAACAGGTTGCGGCCGTCGTTGCTCAGCACCACGTGGTCGACCCGGTCCAGCGCATTGGCGGCGTAGGAGTAGCCCAGAGCGCCGGGATGACGGTCGCGGCCGTCTTTGCACGCGGCCAACAAGGCGTGGCCGATGCGCTCGATGGTCTGCGGATCGTGGGGCTGGCCGGCCGCTTGCAGGCTCTTGAGCGCGCCGGTTTCGATCTGTTCGAGCATCGAGCGGTCGGCGTCGCTCAACCTCGGTGTTGCGGTAGTCGGCTTGTGCGCATCGGGCGCTGGCGGGTGAGCCAGTTCGGGACGCTGCCGGATCAGCTGCTGGTAATCGCGCAGGTAGGCATCGCGGTGGGTGACCGCGCCGTCGTGGTTCAGATCGGGCGGCGGATTGCCCAGTGAGTAGCGCGTATTGGGCACCTTCGCCGCGATCCGTTCGACGATGGCCTGATCGCTGTGCTCGCCGGAACGCCATTGCTTGTACAGCGTAGCCAACTCGATCCCGTTGAGGTAGCCGATCGAGTTGAACGGGAAATCCTGCTTGAACGCGGGTTCGCGTTCGAGGTCCTTGAAGATCGGGAAGGCGGTGAAGATCGCCTGCGCTTCCAGCCCGGCGCGGTAATGGACATAGTCGTCGGCGGAGCCGCCTTTGAACAGTACGTTGCCGGTGTTGTAGCGGTCGTGGCCGATTTCGTGGGCTAGGGTGCCGAAGAGGTGGCGTTGGGCGTATTCGGACGAGCCCGGCTCCTGGAGCGAGCGCCATTGTTGGGCGCTGACGCCAATGGATGGCTCCGCAGACGGCAGGTAGCGCGGCAGGTTATTGCCCGGCTCGAGCTGGAACGAGCCCTTGTGGTCGAAAAACTCCGAGAACGCTTTGGTGGCGTTGGGAGAGGCGAGTATCCAATCTTGAATCCGGTTTGGGACCGAGCGGAACTCGTCGTGTTGCTTCAGCGCTTGGCTCGTTTCCTGGTGGGACGTCGTGCTCACGGCATTTCCTTATGGCGTGGGGCGGATGTGTATGGCGGTCACGCAGCGATAGGTGGTGGGAGTCGTGTTGAAGCGGACGGACATGCCGTTGCGGGCGGCGTTGTATACGCGGCCTTGATCGACGCCGTGAGCGTCTTGATAGGCCGGGTCCAATGAAGCTCGTGTCAGCTTCGCAATCTGTTCCGGATCGACGCAGGGTTTCTCGTCTACGCCGATGTCGATGTTGCCGGAGAGTTTGCGGATATAGGCGAAGCTGAGCACGCGGCCGTCGGAAAGTCGCAGCGGCCCCTCGCCGGAGAACTGCGATTCGCGCAGAGCTTTCATCTGGTAGCTGCGCTCCAGCGCTTCAATCAGACGTGTGGAACTTTGCTTGCCTTCCAGCGGCCACAGCAGCAGATCTTCAAAAGTGAGCGCCGATTTCTTGAACGCAAGTGGGGGCGTGGGTTCGGACGACGAGCGTTGCTCGGGCTCAGGTGAAACGTGTAAAGAGGTGACGCAGCGGTAAGTCACAGGCGTTGTGTTGAAGCGCAGAAACATTCCGTTGCGACGAGCGTGATAACTTCTGCCGCGATCGACGCCGTGTGCGTCCTGATACACCGGGCTGAGTTCGGCCTCGATCAGGCCGGCCGCCCATTGGGGATCGACGCACTTCGCTTCATCGATGCCGATGTCGATGAATGGTGATTTTTCCAGCGTATCGGCGAAGCTCAGCGTGTGGCCGTCGATGAGTTTCAGCGGGCCATCGCCGGAGTACTGAGCATCGCGTATTCGTTTCATCTCGAATGTTCGATGAAGCGCTGCGATCAGTCTGTCGGTGCCAGAACGCCCCTCCAGAGGCCAACGTAGCAAGTCCTCTATCGTCGGCGATTCTTTCGCTGCGGGCGTTGGCCGATCCTGCTTCTGCTCGGCGGGAGTTGTTGGCCTGGCGACTTGGCTCGCGTTGCACGCCAACAGGCCGGCACTCGACAGCAGGGCGAGCGAAGCGATGAAAGTTTTCAAGCTGGGATCTCCGTCGCGAGCTTGGTGCGGCGATGCTAGCAGACAAGTCGAAGCCTGAAAGCGATGGAAAATACAGGCCCGGGCTTTTAGTGGAGCAGCAGTGCCACGCTGTGACCCGGCTGGTGTAAGCGGAACTGGGAGCTGCGCTTTACATGACGCTCACGCGATTTTCACGGCGGTGATCGCGTAACCCAGGTCGAATGCCGTCGTCCAAAAAAACGGGAGAGACCCAATGAAGACTCGTCCCTACGCCATCGCGTTGACGCTGCTTCTGCCGCTGACCGCCATCGCAGCCACCATCACCGTCAGCGGCCACGGCCAAAGCTACGATCCCGGCATTGCGTTGGAGGACGCGCGCGCCGATGCAGTCGGCAAGTGCAGCGCGCAAGGCGGTACGCCGGTCGAAGAGGTGTACAACCACATGACCCGCGCGAATTTGTGGCTGGCCGATTCGATCTGGCGCTGCGAGCTTCCGTAGCCGCAGGCGTACGAAGATTTCGCGACTCGCCTCAGCGCTTGACCGCGAACACCCCATCCAACGCCAACTCCGCCTTGAACCCCGACTTCTCCAGCCGCTTGGCGACTTCGCGCGGCACATCGCGCCCGGTCGTCAGCTTGTTCGGGCTGCCGGTGTAGTGGAACAACCGGCCACCGCGCCGCAGCACGCGCGCGAGATGGTCGTAGAACTTCTGTGAGTACAGCTCGCCGGCGATGCCGAAACGCGGCGGATCGTGCAGCAGCGCGTCGAAGCTCGCGTCGGCCAGTTCGGCGATGGCTTGCGATACGTCGCCCTGGGCCAGTTGCAGGCGGCCACCGCTGGCCTCCGCGTCGGGATCCGGCGACCACGAGTTCAACGTGCGCAGCCACAGCACGCTGGGGTTCTTCTCGAACGAGCGGATGTGTGCGGCGCCAGCATCGAGGCAGCAGGCGGCGAAATAGCCCAGGCCGCCGCAGGTGTCGAGCACCTGCTTGCCGCGCGGTTGCACCAGTTCGACCTTTCGCCGCGCGTCGTCGACCGGCGAGGTCTTGGACGTGGGCAGCATCTTGATGCCGTCGATTTCGAAGGTCGGCGCGCCCCAGTCGGTCGGTACCAGTTTGATCAGTGAGCCGGCGAAGCGCGAGACGGCGGCGAAGTCTTCGTCGTCCCAGTAATAGATCGTGCGGTCCTTGAGCGCGGCCGGATACGGATAGCGCTGTTCGCGCCATTCCCAGGCGTTGGCGTGCAGGCGCGCTTCGCCTTGGCTGCGGCCGAGGTCGAGCGAGCCCGCCCATGCGGCCGCGCCGGCGTCGCGCGCCGCGCACAAGGCCTCGGCATCGGGGCGGGTCAGCAAAGGGCCTGAGTAATGCGGCACGGCGGGCGGTCCGGGATTGCGGGAGGCGGAAGCATAAAGCCCGCGGGCCGATATCTCGACCCGCGGGCGTCGCGCCGCGCTCAGTCGCGGCGCGCGCCGAACACCTGGGCGATGCGCCGGGCGATATGGCCGCCGTGGGTGGCGAGGGCAAAATGGCCGGCGTCGAGCAGTTCCACCTGCGCGTCGGGATTGTCGCGGCGGTAGGCGTGCGCGCCCGGCGGGATGAAGAACGGATCGTGTTCGCCCCAGATCACCAGGGTCGGCACGCGGTGGTCGCGGAAGAACTGCTGGAACTGCGGGTACAGGGTCAGGTTGTTGGCGTAGTCCAGGGTCAGGTCGAGCTGGATGTCGGCGTTGCCGGGACGCTGCATCAGCAAAGTGTCGAGGTGATAGGCCTCCGGCGCGATCAGGCTGGTGTCGCGTTCGCCGTTCTCGTACTGCCAGCGGGTCGCGTCCAGGGTCAGGAACTGGCGCAGCGCCTCGCGGTTCTCGGCGCTGGGGTCGGCCCAGTAGCGGCGCATCGGGTCCCAGGCGTCGCCGAGGCCTTCCAGGTAGGCGTTGCCGTTCTGCGAGATCAGCCCGGCCACGCGTTCGGGCTTGGCCAGGGCCAGGCGCAGGCCGGTCGGCGCGCCGTAATCGAACACGTACAGCACGTAGCGCTGCAGGTTCAGCGCGTCGACGAAGGCTTCGAGGGTATGGCCGAGGTGGTCGAAGTCGTAGACGTAGCCGCGCTGCGGCGGCACTTCGGTGAAGCCGAAGCCGGGCAGGTCGGGGGCGACGAGGTGGAAGCGGTCGGCGAGCTTGTCGATGAGCTCGCGGAACATCAGCGAGCTGGTCGGGAAACCGTGCAGCAACAGCAACGTCGGCGCGTTCGGGTCGCCGGCCTCGCGGTAGAAGACGCGCAGGCCGTCGGCTTCGACGTAGCGGTGGTGGACGGGGTGATGGGTGGACGACATGGGGAGGCTCCTGGAAGGGGTTTGTAACCTTTGTTTTGATTTAACAAGGGTTACGAAAGGCTAGTCATGCCGACTGTAACTTGTCAAAAGTTATTTTTATGGTTACATTGCTGGCATGACGACTCCGACCCCCATCGACTGGCCGCCATTGATCGCCGGCCAGCCCGCGCTGGACCTGCTGAACACGCTGACGCTGGAAAACGGCGCGCTGGTGGAGCATCTCGGCGACGACGCCGACGCGGCCAACTGGCTAAGCCGCGTCACCGGCGCCGCGCAGGCGCCGCAGCCGCACCTGGCCGAACGCGCGCGCGAGTTGCGCGAGGCGATCCGCGCGGCGATCGAAGCGCGCAAGCAGGAGCGAGCGGTCGACCTGGCGCCGCTCAACGCGCTGCTGGCGCGCATGCACAGCCATGTGGTGCTGCAAGCCACCGAGTCCGGTTATGCGCTGCATCGCGCGCCGCTCGGCGAGGCGGCGTGGCTGGCGCTGGCGCCGCTGGGCGAGGCCGCGGCGCGATTGATGGCCGAAGTGGATTTCGGCCTGGTGCGCCAGTGCGAACACAGCGAGTGCGTGCTGTGGTTCCACGATACGACCAAGTCGCACCGGCGCCGTTGGTGCAGCATGGCCTTGTGCGGGAACCGGCATAAGGTCAGCGAGTTCCGCAAGCGGCGTGGTGGGTGAGCCGGGCAACGAAGCAAGGATGGATGCGCACAGCCAATACTTCAGGAGATAGCAGAGTGGAACGCAGCCCGCCCTCCGATATCGAAGTGCTGTCGACGGCCGAACTGATCCGGCGCCGGCAAGACATGTTCTTCGACCCCGCCAAGCCGGACATTGCGTCGGAACTGGCGATGCAGGCGTTGTGCCATGCCGCCGACGAGGCGATGGACGGGCGTTGCCGCGCCATCGCGGTCGGCGTCCGCGGAGCGCGCGTGCAGGTGCGCTACGACTGCGGAATGCCGTTGACGCCGGACCAGTCCGATCCGGATTGGACCGTGGCCGAAATGTTCTTGTTGACCTTAAGAGCGTGCAGTTCGCGCAAGAAGCATCTCGAGATCGGTTCGGAGTTTTGCTCGATTGGCGTGGCCGTTCTCAACGCGGTTTGCGCTGAAATGAACGTGGACATCGTCGATGCGGGCCAGCGGGCGCAGTTGCGTTTCGAGCGCGGCGTCCAGATCGGCGTGTGCGCTCCCGAGCCGAGCGAACTCGCCGACGGCACCTCGATCGAATTTGAGCTGGACGGCAGCGTGTTGCCGGATGCCGACCTGAGCGAAATCGCATTGCGTCGGGCGCTCGACGGTCTGGCCGCTCGCTTCCCGGAAGCGGCCGTTTCGTTCGATTTCCGCGCGTAACGCCGATTCAGGCGAGCGCGCAGTCGGGCGCGCGGGCGCGGCTTTGCCCGAATTGGCCGAAAATTCAGCGGCCCTGGCCCGCCGACCCAAACCAACGGCCCACGACACCGGCCGTCCGCCTGCGCTAGTCTCCCCGCCTTTCCACCGGGGACCGCACCACCCATGAATCTCTCCCGCCTGAGCCTGACCGTGGCGCTCGCCGCCGCGCTGGCCGTTCCTTCCGTCCACGCCGCCGGCAACGCCGCGGCCAAGGCCAAGCCCGTGCTCGGCGAATTCGGCGTCGACCTCACCGCGCGCGACCCCAACGTCAAGCCTGGCGACGATTTCAACCGCTACGTCAGCGGCCATTGGCTGGCGACGTACGAGCTGAAGGACTACGAAGTCGCGTACGGCTCGTTCCTCAAGCTGCGCGACGAATCCGAAGCCGACGTGCACGCGATCATCGACGAGCTGGCCAAGCAGAAGGACCTGCCCGCGGGCAGCGAGAAGCAGAAGCTGCGCGACTACTACGCCAGCTACATGGACCGCGCCGCGCGCGACGCGGCCGGGATCAAGCCGCTGCAGCCGGTGCTCGACAAGATCGCCAGGATCGATTCCAAGGGCGCGCTGGTCGCCGCGTTCGGCGCCAGCGACCTGGACGCCACCGCCGCGCCGCTGCGCTTCAGCGTCGACCTGGACCGCAAGAACCCGGACCAATACCTGGTCGGCCTGCGCGTCGGCGGCCTGGGCCTGCCGGACCGCGATTACTACCTCAACCAGGACGCGCGCTTCGTCGGCATCCGCACCGCGTATCTGGCCCATATCGAGCGCATGCTCGGCTTCGCCGGGGTCAAGGAAGGCAAGGCGCGCGCGCAGGCGGTGCTGGAGCTGGAAACCGCGCTGGCCAAGCCGCAGTGGGAACGCGCGCAGCTGCGCAACCGCGACAAGACCTACAACGTGTCCGCGTTCGCCGACTTCGCCAAGCAATACCCGGGCTACGACTGGGCCGCGCAGGTCAAAGCGCAGGGCATGCCGGCGCTGGACAAGGTCAACGTCAACACGCCCAGCGCGGTGCAGCCGGTGATCGAGGCGATCGCCGCGACCCCGCTGCCGGTGTGGCGCGACTACCTGACCTTCCACGCCGTGCGCAACAACGCCGCTTTGCTCAGCCGCGAGATCGACGATGCGGCCTTCGCCTTCAACGGCAAGGCGCTCAGCGGGCAGAAGGTGCAGCGCGACGACTGGAAGCGCGCGGTCGCCACGGTCACCGACAGCGACGGCCTCGGCGACGCGATGGGCAAGCTGTACGTGGAACGCCACTTCTCGCCGCAGGCCAAGGCGGCGATGCAGCAGCTGGTGGAGAACCTGCGCAAGGCGCTGCGCGCCAACATCGAGAAGATCGACTGGATGGGCGCGGACACCAAGACCGAGGCCTACCGCAAGCTCGACAGCTTCCGGCCCAAGGTCGGCTACCCGGACAAGTGGCGCGACTATTCCAGCGTGACCATCGTCGCCGGCGACCTGATGGCCAACACCCAGCAGATGCGCCGTTACCAGCGCGCCGACCAGGTGCGCCGGATCGGCACCCGCACCGACCGCGACGAGTGGTTCATGACGCCGCAGACGGTCAACGCGTACTACAACTCGACTTTCAACGAGATCGTGTTCCCGGCCGGCATCCTGCAGGCGCCGTTCTTCGACCTCAACGCCGACGCCGCGGTCAACTACGGCGGCATCGGCGCGGTGATCTGCCACGAAATGGGCCACGGCTTCGACGACCAGGGCAGCAAGTCCGACTATGCCGGCATCCAGCGCAACTGGTGGACCGACCAGGACCGCAGCCGCTTCGAGCAGCTGACCAAGGCGCTCGGCGCGCAGTACGACGCGTTCTGCCCGTTGCCGGGCCAGTGCGTCAACGGCCAGCTGACGATGGGCGAGAACATCGGCGACCTCGGCGGCGTGTCGATGGCCTATACCGCGTATCAGCTGAGCCTGGGCGGCAAGCCGGCGCCGAAGATCGACGGCTTCAGCGGCGATCAGCGCTTCTTCCTGTCGTGGGGCCAGATCTGGCGCGGCAAGTACCGCGACGAGACGCTGCTGAACCAGCTCAAGACCAATCCGCATTCGCCGTCGCAGTACCGCGCCAACGGGCCGCTGCGCAATTTCGACCCGTGGTATCGCGCGTTCGAGGTGAAGCCGGGCGATGCGATGTATATCGCGCCGGAGCAGCGGGTGCGGATCTGGTAAGTCGCGCGATGTGAGGGCCGCGGCCCGCTTCGGCGGGGCGCGGGCCGGACTCGGGGCGGATCGGCGGGCCGCAAGGGCCGTCGGTTCGCCCTTTGTTTTTCGCCCGGGAGTGTTGCCGGCGTCGTGGTTCGGTTGTCGCGGTCGCGGCTCGCGCCGCTCCTACAGGTGGCCCCTGTAGGAGCGGCGCGAGCCGCGACCGCGACAATTCGAACGCCGGCGCGACTCGGGCCCAACCTGCTGCGCCCGATTCATCGCGAACGGGTACGACAGCGTCAGGCCTGACGTTCTTCCTGCAAAACCCTATGCGATCAGGCCGCCGCTGCGGCCGACGGCTCGACGTCCGGCCGCTTCGCGCGCGGCGGTTCGCGCCAGTCGTACGGGTTGTCGGTGATGCAGTACCGCACCGTCTCCACGTGCTGGATGCCGAGGAAGTTCATCACTTCCTCGCGATGGAACAGCCCGTCGCTGTTGATCACCGTGTTCGGCGTGCTGTCGATGAACAGATACTTGCACGCGTCGTCGTTGAGGTAATACCAGTTGGTCGTGCCCTTGCGGCAGACCACGTACTCGTTGGCGCAGATCAGATGGAACGGCGGCTCGTAGCCGCCCTGGTAGTCGTAGTAGCAGTAGTACACGTACGGGTAATAGCCCATGCGATAGCGCGCCCACTCCAGCGGCAGCGTTTCGGAGCTGCCGTAGCCCTGGCCCTTGTGGTACCAGGTGTAGTACAGCGCCTCGTGGTTCGCCTGCAGCATGCTTCGCCACAGTCCTTGCTCCTGCGAGAACACCACCGCGTCGACCATGTCGTCGAAGGCGTTGCTGTCTTCGCTCGGCGGCAGGCCGGCGTTGCTCAGGTCGGCGACGGCTGCGGTCTGGCCGTTGAAGCCGAACCGGGTGTTCCAGGCCTTTTCGACCGTGGCCGGGTCGCTGCTGCCGAGTTCGTCGTTGAGCGTGTCCAACTGGTGGTTGAGTTCGCGCCAGCTGGCGTCGTAGCGCTGGGTGTAGGACGAGAACGACGCCGCCAGCGACGGCGGCGGGCTGTCGATCCAGCCGGCGATCATGCCGCCGAACAAGGTCGCGGCGGCCTTGCCGGCCGGGCCGAAGGCTTCGCCGGCGAGGATCGAAAACACGTTCTCGAAAATGGTCAGCACGAACGGCAGGCCCGGGTCGGCGTTGTCGGGTTCGCCGACCAGCAGGGCGTAGGCGTTGATGATCTTGATGGTGTGGTGTTCGCCGGCTTCCTGGTTGAGTTCGCGCAGGATGTCGAGGTTCTTGCGGGCGGCGGCGATTTGCGCCGGGGTCGGGGCGGTCATGGGAGTCTCCTGCCGAAAAGGACGCGGCTGCGTGGCGGCGCTCGCTTGCGGCGCGCCGGGTCGGGTGTGCGAAGCGAAAGAAACAACGCTGCCTGGCTGCGGTACCGGCCATCGCATGGGCATGCGCGCGAATGCCGGGCCGCGCGTGGCGCGCGCTACACTGGCGCGACCTCGCCGCGAGCCGCCGCCATGCGCACTGTCCTGTCCGCCGTCCTTGTCGCGTTGATGGCCGCTACCGCTGCGGCGGCCGAGCCTGCGGCGCCCGATGCCAAAGCGCCCGAAGCCAAGGCGCCCGCCAAGCCCGCCGCGCCCGCGTTCGACGCGGCGCTGGCCCAGCGCGTCGGCGCCGACGCGAACGGCATGCGCGCCTACGTGCTGGTGATCCTCAAGAGCGGCCCCCAGCGCATGCCCGAGGGCGAGGCGCGCAAGGCCATGTTCGCCGGGCATTTCGCCAACATGGAACGGCTCAGCGAGCAGGGCAAGCTGGTGGTCGCCGGGCCGTTCGCCGCCGATCCGGACGGCTGGCGCGGCTTGTTCGTGTTCGCGGTCAAGGACATCGAGGAAGCGCGCGCGCTGACCGCGACCGACCCGGTGATCGCCAACGGCGAGATGGTCGCCGAATACCACCGCTGGTACGGCTCGGCCGCGAACATGCTGATACCGGAACTGCACAAGCAGGTGACGGCGCCGGGCCAGCCTTGAGCGGTTGCGGCGGGGCGCGTTCGTACCGGACCGGTGAGCTGATTTTCGTTGCGCAGGCAGGCCGCGCGGCCGGCGCTTGCGCGCGCTGGATCGGAGCGTCGGCGCGCATCGAATCGCGGCGCCGCTAGAGTCGCGCGATGGTATACCTCGGCCTGTTCCTGATCGCCTTCGTCGCCGCCACGCTGCTGCCGGCGCAATCGGAAGCCGCGCTCGCGGGCCTGATCGTGCAGGGTTACGCGCCGTGGCTGCTGGTCGCCGTCGCCACCGCCGGCAACGTGCTCGGCTCCACCGTCAACTGGTGGCTCGGCCGCGAATTGACGCGCTTCGGCGATCGCCGCTGGTTCCCGGTCAAGCCCGCGCACCTGGCGCGGGCTCAAGCGTGGTATGGGCGCTACGGCCGCTGGAGCCTGCTGTTGAGCTGGGCGCCGGTGATCGGCGATCCGCTGACCTTGGCCGCGGGGGTGATGCGCGAGCCGTTGCGGGTGTTCGTGGTGTTGGTGGGCATCGCCAAGCTGGTGCGCTATCTCGTAGTGGCGGCGATCGCCTTGCGTTGGGTCTGATCGGGGCGTTGCGCTTTACTCCTGTGCCAGCGGCTGGTCCTGCTTGCTGACAATCCAGGCCAGGAATTCGCGCGCTTGCTCTTCCGACCGCCAATTGCGGTAGCGGCCATGATGGAGATGCCGCAGCACATTGGGGTGATAGACCACCTGCACGCGCCAATCACAGATCGATTGCGTCCTCACCACGGCGGTCATGAAGCGGCGCGAGCCGCGATGGCGGCCGATGGCGACGATGTTGTCGTAGCTCCAATCCCATTGCGGCGGGAAGCACCAGACCTTGGTGCCGCCGGAAAAATGCTTGGTGCCCGGCCGCAGTTCCGCGCCGCCCGGGCCGTAGCGGCGTTGGGCGACGATGTTGCCGATCAGGCACCATTGGGTCGGGTAGGGTGCAGCGGGGGCGTTGTCGTCGGTGTTGTGGTCCATGTCGGGTAGATCGCCTTGCGTGGCGCGCATGGTGCAGCGAACCCGCGCTTGCGTTGCCGCCGTCGGTCGGGATGCAGTGGCGACGGTGCTAAAGTAGCGGCCTCTTCGTCGCATGACCGAGCCGCCGCCATGAGCACCGCCACCGCCTCCTATCCCATCGGCACCCCCGGCCAGCCCTGGGGCCCGGCGGAAGTCGCCCAATGGCGTTCGCGCCAGGTCCGCCACCGCAGCTACGAGCAAGAGGTGTTGAGCCAGATCCAGCGCCTGGGCGAGCGTTACGAGCTGGTGCGCTACGGCGAACTCGACTACGGCGACGACGGCCGCTTCCCGCTGTTCGCGCTGAAGAGCCGCAACTGGGACGAGGCGCTGCCGACGATGCTGGTCACCGGCGGCGTGCACGGTTACGAAACCAGCGGCGTGCACGGTGCGCTGCTGTTCCTGGATCAGGACGCCGGCGCCTACGCCGGCCGCATCAATCTGCTGGTGGCGCCGTGCGTGAGCCCGTGGGCGTACGAGCGCATCCATCGCTGGAATCCCGAGGCGATCGATCCGAACCGTTCGTTCCGCGAGGGCAGCCCGGCGCAGGAATCCGCCGCGCTGTGGGCGCTGGCGACGCCGCTGCGCGAGCGCACGGCGATGCACATCGACCTGCACGAAACCACCGACACCGACGAAACCGAGTTCCGCCCGGCGCTGGCCGCGCGCGACGGCAAACCGTGCAAGCCCGGCGAGATTCCCGACGGTTTCTATCTGGTCGGCGACAGCGCGGATCCGCAGCCCGCGTTCCAGCAGGCGATCATCGCCGAGGTCGAGAAGGTCACCCACATCGCGCCGGCCGACGCCAACGGCGAGATCATCGGCTCGCCGCTGGTCGCGCACGGCGTCATCAACTATCCGGTGAGCCCGCTCGGCCTGTGCGCCGGCATCACCCGGGCGCGCTACCGCACCACCACCGAGGTCTATCCGGACAGCCCGCGGGCGACGCCGGAACAGTGCAACCAAGCGCAGGCCGCGGCGGTGCGCGCGGCGATCGACTACGCCCTGGCGCACGGCTGAGCGGCCAGGCCATGCGCATGCGCGCCGCGACTGCGGTCTTGATGTGGGCGATGGCGGCGGCCCTGGGCGCGGCCGGTTGCGCGCGTTCGCCGGACGCGTCCGGCGGCGGCGAAGCCGTGCGCGGCGATGTGGCGTTCTATCTCGTCGACGAAGGCGCGGTCGAAGGGGCCAGGACCGTGCCGTTGCTGCGTCCCTATCCGGGCCAGCCGCCGCGCCTGGCGCTGCAATCGGTGCCGGCGGTCGCGCGCGGCCAGGTCGTGCGGGTCGCGCTGCGCAGCGACGAAAACGGCGGCGCGAGCCTGCAACTGACGCTCAGCGCGGACGGCGCGAAGCGCCTGGGCCAGGCGACCCGCGACAACGTCGGCAAGCGCATGGCCGTGGTGGTCGGCGCGGTGGCGGTGAACGTGGCCACCATCCAGAGCGAAATTTCCGGCGGCAGCCTGCAGGTGAGCGGCTTGAGCCGGGCCGAAGCGCTAGCCCTGCATCGCGAGTTGGTTCAAGGGCGGTAACGCGGCGGACCGCGGCGGCGACCGCGCGATTTGCCAGGGCTTTCACAAAAACCTGAATGCGCGGCATGCGCGCTCGTGCCGAAGCCGCGGCCGCCTCGCGCTGGCGGCGGTGGCGAGCGGGCCGATATCATCGCCGCCAGGAACCAGTGCGGGCGCTTGCCGGCCTGATCCGGGCGAGCGGCGGACGGTCCGTCGCGACCCGGGTTCCACAGGGGGAACACGGATGCGTTGGTTGGCTTGGAAGATGTGGATCGGCGCCGGCGGTTTCGCGCTGATCGCGGCCGTATCGTGGTCGCGCGCGCCGGCGGCGAAGCCGGTGCAGGACGCCGCAGCGGCGGCGCAGGAAAGCGGATCCATTGGCGGCGCGCCAGCGCCCAACCGCGGCCACGGAGAGTTCGCCGCCGGGCCCGTGGCGCCGGCGGTTTCCGCCCCCAGCGACAGCGGCTATGCGCTCAACGAAGGCCAGCGCTACCGGCCGCGCAGAACCGGCAGCACGACCCGCTACGCCGATTTCAGTTCGGTCGAAGCCGGCGACGTCAACGGCGACGGCCGCATCGATCTGGTCGCCACCACCCTGGACCATACCGTGCAGGTGTTCCTGCAGCAGCCGCAAGGCGGGTTGAGCTTCACCCCGCTGGTGTGGGGCTATCCCAGCAACCTGGACCGGCCGGTGCGTTTGCTGCTGGCCGACCTCAACGGCGACGGCGCCGTCGACATCGTCACCCAGCGTTCGGCGATGAGCGCGGCGCAGAGCCTGCCCAGCGATTTCAACGTGCTGCTGTCGGACGGCAGCGGCGGCTTCCTGGCGCCGCGGGCGTTTCCGCTGGACAGCGCGATCGAGACGCTGGCGACGACCGACGTCGATCAGGACGGCCGTGCGGACATCGTCGGCCTGGCGCTGAATCCCATCGACGCCTGCCGCTCGTTCCCGTCGCAACGCAACGACTGCTGGCGCCTGCGCGTGCTGTACGGCGACGGCAACGGCGGCGTGCGCGAGCAGGCGGCGCTGCCGTTCGACGGCATCGACATCCGCGTGGAAGCGGTGCGCGATTTCGACGGCGACGGACTGCGCGACGTCCTCTATTCCGAGACGGTGCCGGGCAACGGAACCCGGCGCCTGCGCTGGTGGCGACAGATGCCGCAGGGCGGCTTCGCCGCGCCGGCGGTGCTGATCGACATGGTTCCGAACGCGCCGGCGAAGGAGCTCACCTTCGGCGACTTCAACGGCGACGGGCGGCTGGATGCGCTGACCATCGGCGGCAGCCCGGACTATTCCTTGCTGTTCGTGCAACAACCCGGAGGCAGTTTCGCTGCGGGCCAGCCCCAGCCGGCGACGCAGACGGCGAAGTCGCGCGTGTTGAGCGAGGATTTTGACGGCGACGGCCGCACCGACCTGGCTTACATCCGTCAGGTGGACTACGTCGACAACGTCGCGGTCGACGCGCTGGGCTACCACCTGCAGCGCAACGGCGCGCTGGGCGCGGCGCAGTGGAACTCGACTTCGACGACCCTGCCGCAACGCACGCCGAACTATCGCCAGATCGACTACGGCGATTTCAATGGCGACGGTTGCCTCGACGTGGCCGTGGCCGCGTCGGACCAGGGGCTGGCGTTCTTCTACGGCAGCGGCTGCCAGCAGGGACCGGTCAGCTCGCAGGATTGCCGGATCGAGCAGAACCAGTCGCTGACCGGGGCTGCTGCGCAGGCGATGGCGGTGAGCCCGCCGGCGCCGCAGCCGTCGATCCAGCGGCAGCCGCCGGCGCGCCGGCAGGTGTTGCTGCAGGATCGCGGCGAGGCGTACCGGCAGGGAATGGCCCGGCGCCAGCCGCTGAGCCAACGGCAGATGCAGCTGCGCAAGCAGATGCTGGCGCAACGCCAGTACCAGACGCAGAACCGCCGCGGCGGCGGCCTGTCGCGGCGCGTCACCACCGCGCCGGCGCGCACGCCGATGCGGCTGATGCGCTACTGGCGCAAGCGTTAGCGCGCGACGGCGCCGGTTTGTCGAAACCGGCGGTGCGTATTCGTCGTGAGGGTAGGGGCCCGGCTGGTCGGGCCCTGACGACCCTGACCTTACGGAGAATCCCATGCGCTTTTTGTCCCTGATCCGCATCGACGAAACCACCGCCCGCCCGCCGGACGAGCGTTTGCTAACCGAGATGGGCCGGCTGATGGAAGAAATGACCCGCGAGGGCGTGCTGATCCAGACCGCCGGCCTGATGCCGAGCGCGAACGGCCGGCGCCTGCGCCTGCGCGGCGGCAGGATCAGCGCCACCGACGGTCCGTTCGCCGAGAGCAAGGAAGTGATCGGCGGTTTCGCCTTGTTCGAAGCCCCCGACCTGGACGCGGCGATCGCGCACACGCGCCGGTTCCTCGACGTGCACGGCGACGGCTGGGATCTCGAATGCGAAGTGCGGCCGCTGATGCCCGACAACGCCTGCGGCGGCTGAGTTTCTCCCTGTAGGAGCGGCGCGAGCCGCGACCGCGACAACGCAACTGCGTCGGAACTCATGGCGTAGTCGCGTTGTCGCGGTCGCGGCTCGCGCCGCTCCTACAGGGGGGCGCATGCAGCGACGCGGATGGTAGGCTGTCGCGCTGCGGGCTACGCCGCGATAAGGAGATCCCACCCGATGAAGTTCGCCACGACGCTCGCCTGGCTGGCCTGCGCGCTGCTGCCGCTGGCCGCGTTCGCCGCCGACGATGCCGCCCTGGAAAAAGGCCTCACCGACGCCATGCGCTACGACCGCGCCAAGGGCGAGCGGGTCGCCCCGTCCGGCCCGGCGTTGCAGGGCTACATCCAGGCCGGTTATTTCGGCCTCAAGCCGGACGTGCGCGCCGACTACACCGACTACCGCCTGCTCAAGCGGCCGGCGCCATTCATGGGCCAGAGTCTGGTGCTGGTGGAGGAGGAATACATGAGCCAGTACATCGGCTGCTGCGTCGACGAAGGCGTCAGCGCGGTGGTGCGGGTGTCGGGCAGCACCGCGAAGCTGGAAGCCTTCGCCAAGGCCAACGCCTGCCGCTTCGAGCCCAAGTACGATCCGGCCGAAGAACTGACCGGCCGCAATCTCGGCATCTCGTTGCCGCCGGGCCGTTACGCCAGGCTCAGCTGCCACGAGAACGACGCCAACCGCGAGTAATGCCGGACAGCCCCCTGTAGGAGCGGCGCGAGCCGCGACCGCGACAACGCAATCACGCCGTTACTTTCGCCGTAGTCGCGTTGTCGCGGTCGCGGCTCGGGCCGCTCCTACAGGAGCTACAGCCTCAGGTCCCGCAAATCTGCGGTGTACCGGCGTAACCGCAGCACAGCGTGCCGTTGCGGTTGACCAGATTGCGGCCGCCGAAGAAGTCGGAATAGCACTGCGGGAACTTGTTCATGTCGAAGGTGGCGTTGCGCCAGCTGCCGTCGGCCTTGCGGCAGTTCGCCTCGAGCGTGCAGCCGTTCATGCGCACGTCCTTGCAGCTGTTCCAGAAGGTGAAGGGATCCACCTTGGGCGGCAATGCGCACGCCGAAGCGGCGGCCTTCGGGAACCCGGCGTCGAGGCCGTTGCCCGCGGCGGGCTTGGCCGCCGGCGGCGCGGCGTGGGCGAGACCGATGCACAGCAGCAGACAGACGGTCGATACGATCGAGCGATTCATGGGAACCCCTGGGTGACGGTGGCGAGGGCGGCCGTGCCGGCGCCGCGCCGAGTGACGATGTCCGCGCGGACCGGGTCCGCCGGCGTTGGCATGCATGCCGCGGCGTGTCGCCGCGTGTCGCGGCGCTGATGGCAACGCGTTGTTGGGCCGGCGCCGGTCACCGCGGCGCGGCCGGTCGGCAGTTGCGCGCACGCGGTCACGGATGGAGCGTGAGGGCCTGCGGATAACGATGACGCTGAAGTCTCTGGATCCCCGCTTTCGCGGGGATGACGTTCTGGACGGGGCGACGCGAAAGCCGTCTAGCCCGTCATGCCCGCGCAGGCGGGCATCCAGGGCTTCATCAAAGCATGACTCTGAAGTCTCTGGATCCCCGCGTTCGCGGGGATGACGTTCTTGAAGGGCGACGCGAAAGCCGCCTCACCCGTCATGCCCGCGCAGGCGGGCATCCAGGGCTTCATCGAAGCATGACGCTGAAGTCTCTGGATCCCCGCGTTCGCGGGGATGACGTTCTGGAAGAGGGCGACCCGGAATCCTCCTCGCACCCGCGCCGCCTCACTCGTCATGCCCGCGCAGGCGGGCATCCAGGGCTTCATCGTGGCATGGCTCTGAAGTCTCTGGATCCCCGCTTTCGCGGGGATGACGGCTTGGGAGCAGCGAGGCGAAACGAAAGCCACCTATCGTCATGCCCGCGCAAGCGGGCATCCAGGGCTTCATCGCGGCATGACGCTGAAGTCTCTGGATTCCCGCTTTCGCGGGGATGACGTTCCGTAAGGGCGACGCAAAAGCGACGCCATGGCGCGACGCCCCGCGCTCAGCGATTGACCGCCGGCCCGTTGACGCCGACGTAGCCGTTCGCGCAACCGGTGGTGCACGTGGTCGCCAGCATGTTGTAGACGATGCGCCCGGCATTGGTCTTGGAGCGGAAGTGTCCGACGCCCTGGCTGGTGTCGCCGCCGCCGATGTTGTACGGGCTGCCGTCGCTCCAGTCCCAGTCGTAGGCGTACGCCGACGAGCCGAAGCCGATGTCGACCTGGGCCTTGAGGTTGCTCGCCGCGGCGAACAGCGCGCTGTCGGCGCAACCGGCCGAGTAGCTGGTGGTGAAGCACTGGATCTGGTCGTAGCGCCCGGCGGTGATGGTGTAGAAGGCGATCGAGGAATACATCGCCGGCATCGCCCGCAGGCTGTTGCTGCCGCTGCCGGTCCAGCGGTTGTAGCCGTAATAGGCCACGCCGGTGCTCGGATACAGGCCGAAGGTGTAGTAGTCGTACGGGAACACATAGGCTTCGGCGTTGCAGGTCGGCGCGTACGGCGACTGGTAGCCGGTGCTCAGGCAGGTCTGCAGGCCGCGCAGGCCGCCGCCGATGTTGACGAAGCGGCGCACGCTGGCCTGATAGCCGTAATAACGCAGCGTCGCCAGCGCCATCGACGACCCCAGCGAATGGGCGACGATGTCGACCTGGCTGCGGCCGGTGTAGAGCTTCACCTTGTCGATGAAGGTCTTGAGGATCTGGTACTTGCCCGGCTGGTGGTAGTTGTACTGCGGCGAGGCGCGCTCGTCGGCGTCGAGCCAGGTGATGCCGAACAATTCGCAATCGTTGTAGCCGCGCGCCTTGAGTTCGTCGTAGACCGAGTTGGCCGGGGTCGCGTAGCCGCCGACCGCGGCCGGCGGCATGTCGAAGCTGATCGCGCTGTCGCCGTTGCCGGCGATGAACACCACCGGCGTGCGCGTGGCGACGCAGTCGCCGCCGCCGAAACCGCCGCTGCCGACGCCGGGCGCGAAGCCGCCGGCGTATTGGCTGGCGGCGCCCTGGCAGGTGTAGCCGTTGTTGGCGCCGCAATCGAGCGCGTAGGCGTCGGCCGGCATCAGCGCGGCGAAGCCGCCGGCAGCGGCCAGGGCCAGCGTCGCGGCGCTGGCGGAAAGCCATTGGAGCGTGCTGCGGAACATGCGCGTTTCCCTCCCCAGGGTGTGTGCGCGACCGCGGCGGGCGCCGGGCCGTCCGGACAACGCATCGATGCTGGACCCGCGCCGCGGGCTTGGGTATTGCACCAAAGGGCGAGGCGGATCGACTTTGGGCCCGGTTGCGCGCAGTCGCGCGCGGGCGTCGCGGCGGCACCGAGTTCTTCCGCCACCGCGGCGCCCACACCGAGCGCCGGCCGAACGCCCGAGAACGGGCGCTTCGTCTGGCTGAGGTTCTTCGCCGCAGGCTGAGCGCAGCGCGACGGGGCGGGCGGCCGCCCCGCCGGGTCTTCAGCGCTTGGCGTCCGCGCGGCCTTCCTCGGTCAGCGGCCGCACATAGGTCAGCAGGCTGGTCAGCAGCTTGCCGGGCTCTTCCCACTGCATCATGTGCGAGGAGCGTTCGAACCAGACGCCGCGCTTGTACGGCGCCTTGACCCGCTTGAGCCAGGCATCGGTCGGCTGCGACGGCGTGGTGTAGTCGTGGCGGCCCATGAACATCAGCACCGGGATCGGGAATTCGCGCACGCCGCTCAGGTCGGTGGCGAGGAATTCCGGCAGCAGCTTGCCGAGCGAATAGACGTTGCCGGCGTCGACCGCGGCGCGTTCGCAGTCGTCGGTGTAGTCCGGCGACAGCCGCCCGGCGCGGTAGAAGTACGGCGATTCGGCGCGGTAGGCGGTCATGCCGCCGTAGTACTGCGCCCATTTGCGCGCGGTGATGATGCGTTCGCGGGTCACCGGCTGGTCGCCCGGATACGGCGCGATGGTCTTCATCTCCTCGACCGCGGCGGTGTTGCCGTGGGCCAGCGCCTGCTGCATGCCGTAGTCGAAGCTGAGCCGCTCGTTCTCCATCACCTTGATCACCTGGCCGATGCCGACATAGGCATAGAACAGGTCCGGGCGCTTGAGCGCGGCCTGCATGCCGACGATGGTGCCCCAGCTGTGGCCGGCGAGGACGATCTTGCGCTTGCCGTAACGCTTGCGCACGTACTCGGCGACCTGCACCGCGTCGTCGACGTAGGTCGGGATGTGGATGCTGTCGGCGTAGCTCTGCGGATCCTGCAGGGTGTAGGTCTTGCCGGCGCCGCGCTGGTCGTAGTTGACCACGGTGAAGTATTCCTCCAGCGGACGCTGGAACTGCCACAGCCCCGGAATCAGCGGCGACGCCGGACCGCCGTGGACGAACAGCAGGATCGGATTGTCGCGGTCCTGGCCGCGTACGTTGATCCATTGCTGGATGCCGCCGATCGGCGCGGCATAAGCTTCCTGCACGCCGTTGGGGGCGACGATGCGGTCGAGGTCCTCGATCACCGCGCGGGCGTCGGCGTACTGGGCGGTGCTCTTGCACTCGGCGGCGAGCGCGGGCGCCGCGACAGCGGTCAGCATCAGGGCGAACAGGGCGGGTAGCTTGCGCATGGCGATGGTCCTGGCCTCGGGTTCAAACCCTTGGATACGCCCACCGCCGCAACGGTTGCAATCCCCCTGCAATCCGCCTGCAGGAGCGGCGCAAGCCGCGACCGCGACACCTCGCCTGCGACGCAAGCACGAGACCGCAGTTACCGCCCGCACCAGAGAAACGCCGGCCCCGGATCGCTCCGGGACCGGCGCGCGAACAGCCGGGAAGGGGATGGGGATCGGACCGGCCCGGCTGCGCGGAGCGCTCAGTTGTCGACCGCGGTAACGCCGTACACCACCGCGCCGCCGCTGCCGGGCAGGGTGCACAGCACCGAGACATGGCCCCAGTAGCTCACCGTCGGCAATGAGGCATAGCCCGGCAAGGTCGTGCTGGTCGAGCTCAGCAGCGTGCCGTTGTACTCGTAGGCGTACACCCCGCAGTACACGGTCGCGCCGCTGGTGTTGCTGCCGTCGATGTAGACGCCCTGGGCCGGCCCGGTGACCGGATGGCGCGCCACCGGGCAGATCACCGTGCGCGCGCTGGCGTTGATGTTGCGCGCGCCGGAGGTGAGGTAGTCGATGTCCAGGGCTTCGGACGCGTTGTAGTTGCGGCAGGCGCTGCCGTGGTTGCTGACGTTCTGCGAAGTCGCAGCGCGCGCGGGCTCGGCGTACGCGCCGGCAAGCAGGCCGGCCGCAAGCGACAGGCCGAGGATCGATGCATGGACGTTCATTGGGTCACCTCATGGTTGTGGTTGGACTTCCCGTTCCCCCCTCGGACCGGCGGCGCACCGCCGCCGGCCCCCGTGCGTTCGCGCGCGGCGCTACCTGGCTTGCGCCGGCGCGGCCGGCTGCGGGCCCAGCAGGTACAGCACCAGCGCGCGTTCGCCGTTCGGGCGGACCACGGACTGGGCGACCGAGCGCGGCAAGGCGTCGGCGAGCTGCAGCGACCACAGCGGCAATTGCTTGTCGACTGAGCCTGCGGCATCCAGGGTCAGTTCGACCCGGCAGCTGCTGGAGCGGCATTCGATATCGCGCGCCGCGCCGCGCAGCGCGTCGTCGCGTTGCAGCGAATCGAGCAGGCGCGCGGACGTCGCGGCCGACCAGCGCGGGTCGGTCGGCTCGAGCTGGAACGACGACTGCAGCTCGGCCAGATAGGCCGCATGCTGTCGCCGTTCCTGCTCGGCGAGGCGACGCGCCTGATCGGGCGACATCGTCGCGGCCGCGTTGCCGTCGCGGCGGCCCGACGCGGCGATCTGCGCCTGCATCGCCGCGACTTGTTCGCGCAGCTGGCGCAATTCGTCCTCGCGCGCGGGCCTCGCATCGGCGGCCGCGGTCTGCTGCGCTGGCGCAAGGCCGGCGGCGTCGGCGACGCGGCCGGAGCGGGCGGACCATGCCCATGCCAGCGCGCATACCGCCAGAGCGGCACCGCCGATCCATAGCGGGGCGAACGTTTTCATGGACGCAGGTGTAACCCGGCCGGTGCCCGCGCGCACGTCGCTTAAACAACGACAGCGCCGAGTCCGCGCAGCGCTTCCGACCACAATGCGGCGACCAGCTTGCGCCGCGAATGGCGGCCGGTCTTTTGGTAAATGCGCTGCCACAGCGTGCGCACGGTCGAGATTGAGCAACCCAGTTGCGCCGCGATTTGCTTGTCCTCGGCGCCGCGCGCGGCGGCGAGCAGCACCGCGCGTTCCATCGGGCTCAAGGGCGGACAGGTGCGCGCAGCGGCGGCCTGCAACAGCTCGTCCTCGCCGTCGGGCGCGGGACGCAGTGAGATCGTAGACATCCGATGTCCGCGAAGGTGAGGGGGAACACTAAGCCAACGTCGCCGTGCCTGCGGGCAGGACAGCGTCGGCATTCGCGCAGTTCACGGTCGCGGCCGCGGCTGCGCCAGTGCGGCGCGGCGCGCAGGTCGTCTCCGCTGCGTGCGAGAAGGCGCAGCCTCGCATCGCCACCTTGTCCGCCGCCGCGCAGCGGCCGCGTTGTACCCGATGGTCGCCGCGCCGGTGCCTGCAAATCGCCTGCGCCGCGCCGGCGCAACCGACAGCGAAGGACTGCCTATGACCGTAGCTACCTTGCGCGCGAACGCAGCACGGGCCTGACCGCCGCGCCCGCGCTCGCCCGACATCGCATCGCCTCGACACCGCGTTTCCCGTCTTGCGGGCCGCGCGCGGACGGCTGCGGCCGTGCGTGCGGCCGCAAGCGCCGGCGCGCGCCCGCACTGCGGCGCGCCGGCGCATCCGTGTGGTCTCACTCGAACAAGGAGCCGAATATGAATCGCCGCACTTCCCGTCACCCGCTCGTGCGTTGCGCGCTCGTCGCCGTACTCGCCGCCGCGATGCCCGCGGCCCTGGCCGCGACCCTGGACTGCGCCAACTACACCTCCGCGATCACGCCCGCGCCGTTCAACACCTGGACCGCGGTCGACGCCTACTGCCCGTCCGACCGCAGCGCCACCGGCGGCGGCTACTACTTCCACGAAGGCAGCCTCGGCGTGCCCGGCATCTGGGTGATGCATATCCCGCTGAGCAACGGCTGGCGCACCTGGGTCGACAACCAGAACAGCACGCCGCGCAATGTGCAGACGTATGTGCGTTGCTGCAAAGTGATCTGACCGTCCGGCCCGGACAGCGAAAAAGGCGGCCTCGCGGCCGCCTTTTTCCTGCGCCTGGTCATGCCGCGGGCGTCAAGGCAGGCGCGTGCCCTGATCGGCCACCGCCAGCCACTTGAACCCGTCGTGGGTGTAGGTGACGCCGGTCAACGCGCGCTGGCGGTAGCCGATGCGCGGGATCTCGTACACGGTTTCGTACAGGATGTAGGCCGAGCGGCAACCGTCGACCACGCGGTAGCGCTCGGTCCAGCTCCACTTGGCTTCGCGGTTCTGGAAGTGGCTGGCCAGCGCGGCCATGATCGCGTCGATGCCGGTGCGCAGGCCGCCGCTGTCGAACACGGTCACCGCGCGTTCGTCGTGGCCGGCGCGGAAGGTCTCGGCGTCGTAGTCGCGGAAGGATTCCATGTCCACGCGCTGGGCCACTTCGAACTGGCGCGCGCACCAGCGGTGCAGCAGGTTCTGCGGCGCAACCGCAGCGTGTGCGGGCGCGGCGGCCGGCGGCGCGGCGGAAGCGGCGGCGGACGCCGCGCACAACACGGCGGTGCAGGCGAGGACGAGCGGGGTGCGGTAAGCGGGACGGTGCGGGACGATCATGGCGCGCTCCTGTTTGCGGCGAATGGTGCGCTGACGCTAGCGGCGCGGCGCTTGTGGCGTTGTCCCGCGATCGCGGCGCCGTCTGCCCGCGGCCGCGATTGCGCCGCTTGCGCAAAGCCGGACAGGCGAACGCGCAAGCGCGGGCTAGCCGGCTGCGCGCCAGGACGCGACCGCGATCACAGCCTGCAGGTGAGGTGACAGCCACCACTGTTGCGACATGACGCGTTCGGCTGCAATGCGCCGACGCAATGCGCGCGCAACGGGGAGTTCGTCGCGCGGGTTGCGCGTGCGGCGCGATCCGCGCCGCGCGCATCGCCACGACTCTTCCAGCAGGGGAACCGCGCCTTGATCCACGCATCCGCATCCGCATCCCGTTCCGTCCGCCGCAGCCGCCCGTGGTGGCTGCTCGCCCTGACCGCCGCCGCGCTGACCGCGCCGCTCGCCGCGCCGGCCGCCGCGCGCATCGGCGGCGCCGGCCAGGCCCACGCCGGCCTGGCCTGGCCGGCCGCGCCGACCGCTAACTACTGCCAGGCTTTGCGGCCGGGGCCGACCGAAGCGCCGGCCGGCGCCATCATCGTTCCGGCCGGCGACAACAGCCGTTTCGATTTCGCCCGCAGCGGCGTGTTCTGGTTCGAAACCGGCGAGCACACTTTCGGCGAAGACAAGTTCGGCCAGATCATCGCCCGCGCCGGCAACAGCTACCTCGGCGCGCCCGGCGCGATCCTCGACGGCAAGAACAAGAACATGTACGCGATCACCGGCGACGTGCCGAACGTGACCGTGCGCAATCTGACCATCCGCAATTTCGGCCGCGGCCGCGACAACTTCGACCAGGGCGTGGTCAACCACGACGCCGGCGAGCACTGGATCGTCGAGGACAACGCCATCGTCGACAACGACGGCGCCGGCGTGTTCCTCGGCAGCCGCAACGAAGTGCGGCGCAACTGTCTGAAGAACAACGGGCAGTACGGCTTCAGCATGTACCGACCGCCGTTGCAGAGCGAACCGATCAGCGAGACCAACCCGGTGCCGGGACGCTCGGCCATCGTCGACATCGTGCTGGAGGACAACGAGATCGCCGGCAACAACACCGACGACTGGGAAGCCTCGACCAAGTGCGGCTGCACCGGCGGCGGCAAGTTCTGGGACGTGCGCGGCGCGACCGTGCGCGGCAACAACGTGCACGGCAACCGCGGCACCGGCCTGTGGGCCGACACCAACAACATCGACTTCCTGTTCGAGAACAACTACATCCGCGACAACGACGGCGTCGGCCTGTGGTACGAGATCAGCTACAACGCCACCGTCCGCGCCAACACCTTCATCGGCAACGGCTGGGTCTCGGGCAACGCCGACCGCGGCGCGCCGGCGCCGGCGATCTACCTGTCCGAATCCGGCGGCGACGCGCGCCTGCCTTCGGCCACCAGCGGCTCGGACAAGCTGCGCATCTACGACAACTATTTCGAGAACAACTTCTCGGGCATTTCCATCTACGAGAACGCCAACCGCTTCTGCAATTCCAACGGCAACACCAGCTCGGGCTATTGCACGCCGTTCGTGCATCCGGTGCGGATCGTGCGGCCCGACCCCGATCATCCCAGCGTCTATCCCGATCCGGTCAGCAACCAGCACCCGTGCTATACCCAGATCGGCGGCGACGCGACCTTGCAGCGCGATTGCCGCTGGCGCGCGCAAAACATCGAGGTGACCGGCAACGAGTTCTACTTCGACCCGGCCGCGGTGCCGTGCGGCCTGTCCAGCTACTGCGGCGCGCAGGCGCTGTACGCGACCGGCAAGGACAACATCGCCTGGTCGCCGTACACGGTGACGCAGGTGCAGAACGATGTGATGTTCAACAACGGCAACCGCTTCGCCAACAACCACTACTACGGCCCCTGGCGCTACGCCAAGCGCTTCGGCGAGGCGATCGGCTTCAGCGCGTGGCAGGCCGCGCCGTATCTGCAGGACGCCGGCAGCACCACCGACGGCGCCGCGTTCAACCTGATCGATACCCCGACCGCGACCTTGGAAGAATCCATCGGCCTGTGGAACGCGTGGTACGGCAGCGCGGTGGAGCGCAGCGACCTCGGCCATTCCGGCGCGCACAGCCTCAAGGTGACCGCGCAGGACGGTTATTGGGGCGTGTCGGTCGCCAACCATCCGGGTTACCTGGCCGACAACGGCGCCAAGCGCCTGAGCTTCTGGGTGCGTCACGTCGCCGGCACCGCGCCGCTGACGCCGAACGCGCGCGTGCGCCTGCGCTGGCTCAAGGAAGACGGCACCGCGGCCACCGGCGACGACGACACCTCTTACAGCGATGTGGCCTTGAACGCGGTCGGCGACGACTGGAGCCAGGTCTCGGCCAACGTGCAGCCGCCGGCGCTGACCGCGAGCGTGTGGGTGCTGTTGGTCGGTTCCAGTGATTCGGGCGCGTACGCCGGCGCGAGCTTCCTGCTCGACGACGTGGTGCTGGAAGACGCGCCGCACTGAGATCCCAGACCCCGCCGCTTGCGGGGTTTATGGCCGCGCTTCGGCGCGGCCTTTTTTTGCCTGGATTTTCGCGCGCGATTTCGCCACGTGATTCCGCCGCGCGATTTTTTCCGCATCGCTGTCCGCCGGCGTCGCCGTTTGGCGTACTTAGAAATGCCGCGCGGACAGCAAGCCCTCGCTGATCCGCGAAATCCGTCACAGGACGTGGTCCATTCGCGCGCCGCCCGCCGGAATGCGGGTAGCGGCCGGCGCGCGTCTGCGGCTGTATCGATCACACCGCGATCCACTTGATCCTTGTCCTCAGACGGAACGATTCCCATGAATGCGAGCAATGCCGCGCTGCGTGCGCTGCCTCAGGCCGGCGCCTACGCCGCCAATCCGGTGCTCGACACCGACCTCACCCTGGCGCTGGCGATCGCGTCCCGGGCCGCGTACGACTATTACCAGGACCCGACCCAACCGGTGGTCGCGCCCGACGGCTACCGCATGGTCGACAGTTGGACCGGCTGGGACGCGATCGCGCTGACCGGTGCGGTCGAAATCTTCGGCGTGGTGTTCCAGTCGCTGACCGAGCCCGGCACCTGCATCTTCGCGTTCCGCGGCACCGACTCCGACCTGGACGCTTGGGAAGACGTGCATTTCATTCCCACCGACTTCGCGCCGACGCACAACAGCCTGAGCCCGGAACCGTGGGTGTCGTCGGGCTTCTACGGCATCTACGATGGCAGCGGCGGCGGCATGGCCGCGTCGATGCGCCAGCAATTGTTCGCGCTGCTGGCCAAGTACCGGCCCACGCAGCTCTACATCACCGGCCACAGTCTCGGCGCGGCCTTGAGCCAGTTGTTCTCGCTGGACGTGGCCGTCAGCCAGCCCACGCCCGCGCTGAACATCAACTTCGCCAGCCCGATGGTCGGCACCGACAGCTGGGCCAGCGCGTACGCGGCCTGGATCGACGCCAGCCAGAGCATCCGCGTCTACAACTACTGGGACTACGTGCCGTCGATGCCGCCGTCGGCGTTCGACTATCGCGCGGTCGGCACCGGCTTTCGCACCTCGTTCTACGTCGACAAGGAATGGTTCCCGCATCTGCTCGCGCGGCATGCGCTGCTGAATCTGACCGTGGTGTTGGACAACGCCTTGCCGGCGTCGCCGCAGCAGTGGCAGGGCACGTTCCCGGATCAGGTCGCGGGCGAGACCCAGTGGACGATGATCAGCACTTATCCGCCGGCCGGCGCCGACGTGCGTTGGGCCGATCAGGCGCAGGCGTTGATGAAGACCGAGGCGGCTGCGGCGATCAAGCCGGTTTGATGCGGCGAAAGGCGTGCGCGGCCGCGGTTCGGCCTCGCACGCTTTTGGCGCGGCCGGTTCGGTCGATTGCCTGCGGTTGCGGTTTGACGGCGCGAGTTCGAAGCGGCGCGGTCGCGGCTCGCGCCGCTCCTACATGAGCTACCTGTAGGAGCGGCGCGAGCCGCGACCGCGAAAACCGGCCGACGACGCAAGCCCGAAGCACCGCGCCGCCCGCGCCTTCACCCCGGCATCAGCGCACGCCGCCGTATAGTGGCCGCCGTTTTCGCCCGCCACAGGTATCCGCCATGACTTCCCGCCTCCTGACCGCCGTCCTGCCGCTCGCGCTGCTGAGCCTGGCCGCCTGCAGCACGCCGTCCGAACCGGCCGCGCCGAAGACGCCGCAAGCCGGCGCCGATGCGCCCAAGGGCGTGGGCATGGCCAATCCGGCGTCGGTGCATTGCCAGAAGCTCGGCGGCACCCTGGAGATCCGCACCGGCAAGGACGGCGGCCAATACGGCCTGTGCCATCTGCCGGACGGACGCGTGTGCGAGGAATGGGCGCTGATGCGCGACGGGAAGTGCGAGAAGCCGACGGAGTGATGGTGTTCGGCGCGGCGGTGCCGCGCCGCTGTGTCGGGGCTGCGCCCGGGTCGGGTCCGGGCGCACGGCTTGGCGCCGTCTGTGCGACGGCGCTGCCTCAACTGAAGGTGTGGAAGATCAAAATGGGTTCCGGCTTTCGCCGGAATGACGGGGTAAGGGAAGGTTTGAGCGGTTCTTGCGGTTTGAGCGATTCGAGCGCGGTTCGAGCGGTTCTTGCGGTTCGAGCAGTTCTTGCGGTTCGAGCAGTTCTTGCGGTTCGAGCGGTTCTTGCGGTTCGAGCGTTGCGCGGTTGCCGCGATGACGCTCAGTCGCGGCCCAACGCCACCCGCAACCCGACCACTTCCAGCCGCAGCGCCTCGTTCTCCGCGCTCAGTTCAGCGACGCGCTGGCGCAGCGCCTGCAATTCCTCGCTCTCGTCCGCGTTGGCCACGAACTTCGCCGGCGACGCTTCCTCTTCGATTTCGACCTCCGGCTTGGCCTCGCGCGGCTTGCGCTTGGACTCGCGCACGCGCTTGGCCGCCTGCTTGAGCTCGGCGCCGCCGGCCAGGGCCGCGGCGCGCTGCTCGTCTGCCGGCAGCGTCGCCACCGCGGCCGCGGCGTTGATCGAGATCGCGCCGGATTTGACCGCCGCGACCACTTCCGGCGCGGCCTGCTTGTGGATGGTCTCGATCATGCCGACCTGGCTGTTGCTCAGGCGCGCGGCCTTGGCCAGGGCCTGGCGGCTGTCCAGCGGCGGCGCCTTGAACGTCGCATCGTCCGACCACGGCGGCGCGTCGCCGGCCTCGCCCGCGGCTTCGGCGTTCGCGGCGGCGGCTTCGGCGTCGGCCTGGGCCGCGCGCTCGGCCTCGGCGCGCGCGCGCCGCTCGGCCAGGATCTCGCGCTTGCGCAAAGCCAGCACGCCGCGCTGGAAATCCGAGACGCTGCGCCGGCCCAGGTGCTGGTCGATCATCCACAGGTGGACGTCGTCGAGGGTCTTGAAGCGCTTGTTCTGCACGGTCTGGAACGGCAGGCCGTGCTGCTTGCAGATGCCGTAGCGGTTGTGGCCGTCGACCAGCACATCGCCCCACAGGATCAGCGCATCGCGGCAACCTTCGGCGAGCAGGCTGGCCTCCAGCGCTGCGTACTCCTCCGGCGTCAGCGGATCGATGTAGGCCTTGAGCGATTCGTTGATGACGATATCCATGCGGCGTGCGGCGTCCGGAACGGTGGGGGCGGGCATTGTAGGCAGTCGCGGCCGCCGCGTCAGGCCGCGGCCGGCGAACCGGCCCGCACGCGCGCCGCGGACGGCGCCGCACACGGCCCGTGCGCCGCGCGATTCGGCCATACTGCGCAGGCCGCGCTACGCGGCCAACCGCGCTCGAGGGGACGGATGCGGCAAAGTCGGATCGCATGGGCGGCGCTGTGCGCGCTGGCCGTCGGCGCCGCCGGCGGATGCAGCGGCGCGGCCGCGGCGTCGGCCGGGCTAGTGGTCGGCGCGGGCGAAGTGCCGCGCGGCTGGGCCGCGATCGCCGCGCCCGAAGGCAACGCGCAATGGCAGTGCGCGGTCGACGCGCTGCAAGCCTGGGACGTGCTCGGCGATACCGGCGGGCGCGTACGGATCGCCCCGCAGCAACCGCCGCCGCCGCTGCGCGTGGCCCTGGCCGACGGGGTCATGGCCGCCGGCGACGGCGGCCGGATCGAATGGACGCCGAACCGCGCTGCGGCCGGTTTCGTGCTCAGCAACGCCGACATCCGTCCGCAGGCGGCGACCGAATACGGCGGCGACGTATTCGTCGCCGAAGGCCGCCAACGCGGCGGCCGCTCCGAGGGCGCGATCCTGCGCTTCGAGCGTCGCGACGCGCAGCGCTGGCGCATCCACCGCATGCTCGAACTCGACGCGATGCCGGTCGCGGCTGCGCGCAGCGGTTCCAGCGATTGGATGGTGTTGACCGACGCCGGCCTGATCCGCATCGATCTGGCCGCGCAACGCCAGCAGCCCTTGCACCGCAACCCACGCTGGCCGCAATTGCAGCCGCAGTCCTTGCAGCCGTCCGGCACCGGCTGGCTGATCGGCACCGACCACGGGGTGATCCGGCTGATGCCGTTCGGCGAACATTTCAGCGAGCAGTGGCTGGTGCCGGAGAACTGCCGGCGTCTGGCCGCGCCGCAATGCGGGTGCGGGCCGCAGCGGGTGGAGCGTTAGCGGCCAACGGGTGGGCGTTCGTCGGCAAACACAGGAGCGGGACGATGGCGGCGATGGCATGGATGCTGGCGGCGGCGGTAGTGGTCGGTGCGGACGGTGCGCCGCCGCAGGGTTGGGTGGCGGTGGATCCGCCGAAGACCGGGGCCGAGCTGGAATGCGCGAATCTTTCGCGCGATTAATGGAAAGTCGAGGTCGCCAGCGCCGGCCTGAACCTGGCGCAAGCGAGCAGTCGCCGTCGCACGACGATGGTCGGCGCGGCGCTGCGCGACGGCGCGCTGATCGGCCACAACCACGGCGAGTTCGGCGGTTCGATCGAATGGTGGCCGCGCGACGGCGGAGCGCGCTTCGAGCTGTTGCACGTCAATCCAGTCGCATGGACGCTGTATCGCGGCGAGGCGGTGGTCGCCGAGGGTTTGATCCACCTGGGCACCGATCGTGGCGCGGTACTGCGGTTCGAACGCCGCGATGGCCGGCGTTGGCGCATTCATCGTCTGGCCGAGCTCGACGCCGCGCCGGTGGCGGCGCTGCGCGAGAGCGAGAACAGCTGGCTGCTCCTGTTGTACGACGGGCTGGTCCGTGTCGATCTGGCCAGCGGACGGGTGCAACGGCTGTATCGCAATCCCGACCGGACGTATCTCGCGCCCGATACGATCCGACCGCTCGGCGATGGTTGGCTGCTCGGCGCGGCACGCGGCGCGATTCGCTTGCAGCCGGTCGCGGGCGGCGGCTATCGCGAAGGCTTTTGGGTTCCGCGCCAGTACGCGTCGCTGCAGCCGCAATGCAGCTGCAGCGATCCTTGATCGGATGCGCGCGCCGCTTCAGCCCACGCGCCGATAGCGCGACACCCAATTGGTCTCCCAACTCTTGCCGCCGTCGGCCGAATAGGCCTGCTCCCACTGCAATCCGTCCGCGCTGATGTCCTTCCACAACCCGCGCACCTTGACCTTGGCGCCGCGCAGATCGTCTTCGCCGTAAAACGTGCCGACGCCGTCGGCGAAGCCGCCGATCATCGGCGGGTCGATGCGCTGCGGGTTGCGCGTATCGAGCCACCAGTCGGCCCAGGTGCGCGTGACGGGGTCGTAGCTGCGCACGCCCAGCCCGTGATAGGGCAGGCCGGGGCGGCGCACCGTGCTTTCGTCGAAATTGGCCCGTCCGTCGAACAGCGGATGGGTCTGGCAGGTGCCTTCGAATTCTTCCCAGTCGTGGTTGTCCATCAGCCGCTCGCGCAGGCGGCGGTAGCGCACCTGCCAGGTGCCGAGGAAGAAATCGAAGGCGCGCGCGGGGTCAGACGGGGCGGCCGGATGCGCGGTGGGTGCGGGTGCGGCGGCGAGTGCCGACAGCGCCGGCAGGACGCCGGCGACGGCGGCGAGCAGCGGTACGCGCAGCAGGGTGCGGCGGCCAGCATCGTGTTCGGAACAATGGTGCTGCGAAGAATCGTGTTCGGCGGTCATGGACGTTCCTGTGGTCGGGAGCAGCGCGGGCGGGATGCGGTGCAGCGATCGGTCAGGCGCCGCCGTCGCCGATCCGGGTATCGGTGGCGAGCCAGTTGGTTTCCCACTGCTTGCCGCCGTCGGCCGAGAAGGCCTGTTCGAACAGGCAGCGTTCGGGTTGCGGGCAGTGGATGCGGAAGCGCACGCGGATCGGCCGGCCGTCGAAGCTGTCGTCGCCGAAGAACTCGCCGCGTCCTTGCGCGAACCCGCCGCTCAGCGCCGCGGTCAGCGCGCCGTCGCGCAGGTTGGCGTAGTGGATGCGCCAGCGCCGCGTGGCCGGCTCGTACAGGCGCAGGGCGACGCCGTCGATGCGGCCGGCCGGCCCGGCGATCGCCAGTTCGGCGAGGTTGGCGCGGCCGCCGAGCAACGGGACGATGCGGGTGGTGCCGGTGTAATCCAGCCATTGGGTCGAGCCGCTCAGCGGCTTGGCCAGACGCCGCACCTGGGTGCGCCACAGGCCGGTTTCGAAATCGAAGTCGTGCTGCGCGCGGTCGGCGGCGCGGGTCGCGGGCGGCGCGGCGGCGGGCGTGGCCTGCGCGCCGGCGCTCGGCGCCAGGGCCAACGCCAGCAACGACGCCAGCGCGCCGGCGGTCAGCGACAAGCTCAGGCAGCGGGAGGTTGCGTAGGCTTGCATGGCGCGCTCGCAGGGAAGTCCGCTGCGACTGTGCGGCGTCGTGCGGCGCGGCCTCAAGGGCCAGTTTGGCGTTCGCGGGCAGGCCACTTCGCGGCTGCTGCGACGCGCGTTAGGCTGCAGGCGGGAACGCAAAGGAGAGGCGCATGGCGGCGATACGCAGCATCGCAGCGGCGGGTTTGGTTGGTCTCGGCGCGCTGTGCGCGGCCTGCTCGGGTCCCGAGCGCGGGGCCGCGACGGCGCCCGAACCCGCCGTTTCGGCCGCGCCCGCCGCAGCCACGCCGTTGCCGCCGCAGGCGCGCGAGTACCGCACCGACCACTACGCGATCTTCAGCACCGCCACGCCGCGCCAGACCGTGCAGGTGGCGACCGCGGTGGAAGCGCTGTACCGCGCCTACGGCGAATTCTTCGCCCTGCCGCCGGCCGCGGCCGACGCGCGCCTGCGCCTGATCCTGTATCGCGACCGCGCCGAGTTCTCCGCCTTCAACACCTCCATGCCCTGGGCCGAGGCCTATTACCGCAAGCCGTACTGCCACGCCTATTTCGCCCAGGACGCGGCCAACCCGTATCACTGGATGCTGCACGAGGCGACCCACCAGTTGCACACCGAACGCGCCGGCTTCTCGCGCGCCAAGTGGATCAACGAAGGCGTGGCCAGCTACTTCGGCGCGAGCCGGCTGGATGGCGCACGGCTGCGGCCGGGCCGCATCGACGCGCAGGCGTATCCGATCTGGTGGTTGCCGGATCTGCCCCTGACCGGCTCGCTGGAACGCGACCTGCGCTCGGGCCTGCTGATTCCGCTGCGGCAATTGATCGAGGACACCGGGCCGCCGATCGGCGGCAAGCATCTGAACGTGTACTACCTGGAGTACTGGAGCCTGTCGCATTTCCTGTTCCATCACCGCGACGGCGCGCAGGCCGCGGCGTATCGGCGGCTGATGCGCGGACGCGGCAGCGCGGCGGAGTTCGAGGCGGAACTGGGGCCGATCGAAGCCCTGCAAACGCAGTGGTACGCGTACTTGCTGGAAAAACGCGCCGAGGTCGCTGAGGTCGCCGATGGCGGCGTGTCGGCGGACGCGGTGCCGATGCAGCGTTGAGCCGGTCGCGCGAGGCGCGAACGCGCGCCTGCGTCCGCCGCGGCGTTGCCGCATGCGGCGCCAGCGCGCAAGCGGCGCGATCGCGGGCGCAAAACGCCAGCCCGACGTTGACAGCGCCGGCGGCGGAGCATTGAATTCTCTCCGACCCCGGCCGTTGCGCGAGACGCGAATATTGCTTTGGCCAGCCTCAACTATTTCTTGGAGCGGCCATGGCCCACACCCGCATCAACCTCGGCGCGCTGAAAGCCTTCGAAGCCGCCGCGCGCGCGCTCAGCCTGACCCGCGCCGCCGACGAACTCAACGTCACCCAGGCCGCAGTCAGCCATCAGGTGCGCTTGCTGGAGAACCAACTCGGGGTCGAACTGTTCCGCCGCCTGCCGCGCGGGCTGGCGTTGACCGACGAGGGCCTGAGCCTGTTGCCGGCGATCCAGGAAGCCTTCGACCGCATCGACAACGCGCTCGACCGGGTCGGCGACGGCCTGGCGCGCGAAGTGGTGCACGTCGGCGCGGTCGGCACCTTCGCCTGCAGCTGGCTGCTGCCGCGGCTGGCCGAGTTCGCGCGCCTGCATCCGTCGGTCGACGTGCGCCTGAGCACCCACAACAACCGCGTCGACCCGGCCGCCGAAGGCCTCGACTACGCGGTGCGCTTCGGCCGCGGCACCTGGCCCGGCATGGAGAGCCGCTTCCTGATGCCCGCGCCGCTGACGCCGCTGTGCACGCCGACGCTCGCCCAGCAACTGCGCGACCCGGCCGAACTGGCGCGTTTCCCCCTGTTGCGTTCGTATTTCGTCGACGACTGGCGCCTGTGGTTCGAAGCCGCGCAGGCGGTACCGTGCGGTCCAATCAACGGGACCATCTTCGATTCCTCGCTGACGATGGTGCAGTGCGCGCTGCAAAACCTCGGCGTGGCCTTGGCGCCGCCGTCGATGTTCGCGCGCGAGATCGCGCAAGGCTCGCTGGTGCAGCCGTTCGCGACCACGCTCGACGCCGGCGGCTATTGGCTCACGCGGCTGGCGCTGAAGCCGGCGGGGGATGGCGCGTCGGCGTTCGCGGCGTGGCTGGAACGCGCCTGCGCGGAATAAGCACGGATACGGCCGGACGTTGCGGCCGCCGCGTCACTCCGGCGCAGGCGCGAACACGCGCAGGCGATGCCCGTCCGGATCGAGCGCGACGAAGCTGCGGCCGAAATCCAGTTCCACCGGCGCCTGCGCGATCGGCAGCCCGCGGCTGAGCCAGTCGGCGTGCAGCGCATCGACGGCCGGGTAATCGGCGACCGCAAACGCCAGCTCGACGCCGCCGAACGCTGGCTGCGCGGCAGGCTCGACGGTATGCCGCGACCACAGTCCCAGGCGCAGGCCGGAATCGAGTGCGAACAATGCGAAGGTCGGCGAAGATTCCAGCGGCGCGCGGCCGAGCAGGTCGGCGTAGAACGCTGCGCTGGCGTCGGGGCGGTCTACATAGAGCAGAACGAGATTGCAGTCGGGCATGGCGGGGTCCTGTCGTTGGGGCCGTTGGCGGCGGTCGGCAGGAGTGTGGGGTGGGGGTGCTGACAGGGCTTGTCAGTAGAGGTAATGATGCTTGAATCCGATCGTGGGTTTGGTTGTTGCGCGAATGTTCGGACCGCAACAGTTCAAGCCAGCGACTTGCGCAACAGCCAAACCATGGCTCCCTCTACCTCCACCGCATCCGCGCCCGCATCGATTTCCAACGCCGCGCGATCGAACGCGGCCGAAAGCAAACGGGCCAGCGCGTCGCAGTCGACCTCTTTCATTCCCAATGCCTCGACCAACCCTTCGCGCAAGGTGCTGCCTGCGTTGGCCTGATCGATCGCCAAGGCTTGGTCCGCGCCCAACGTGGCCGGTCCCTCGATCAACAGCAAACGGGTACGGCCCGGCACGGTCATGCTATGCAGATACGCCTCAGCGCCGGCGATCAGCGCGGCCTGCGCGTTCAGATCTGGGCGGGCCGCGGCGAGGATGTCGTCGCGCACGGCTGCGGCTTCGGCTTCCAGCACCTGTCGGAACAGGTCCTGTTTGTCGCTGAAGTGGTGGTACAGCGCGCCGCGGGTGATGGCGGCGGCCGTGGCGATCTCGGGTGTCGAAGTACCGCTATAGCCCTTGAGCACGAACAGCGCGCGCGCCGCCTGGAGCAGGGCGCGGCGGGTGGATTCGGTGCGTTCGCGGTTGCTGCGCACGGTGCGGGCCGACGGACGGGTGTCGCTGGGTGTTTTCATACATGCAGCCTGTATGTTAGTTTTTACCTACATGCAGACTGTATGTAAAACCCCTGCGACCGACAAGCCAGAGGCCACCCCCTATGAAAATCAGCAGCTACTACCCCGTGATCATGACCGGCGACGTGGCCGGCACCGCCGCCTTCTATCAGGCCCATTTCGGCTTCGTCGCGCTGTTCACCGCCGACTGGTACGTCCACCTGCAGTCGGCCGAAGACCCCTCCGTCAATCTGGCCGTCCTCGACGGCGCCCACTCCACCATCCCCGAATCCGGCCGTGGCCTGGTCGGCGGCCTGCTGCTGAACTTCGAAGTCGAAGACGTCGACACCGTCCACGACCGCTTCCTCGCCGCCGGCCTGCCGATCCTGCTGAGCTTGCGCGACGAAGCCTTCGGCCAGCGCCACTTCATCACCGCCGATCCCAACGGCGTGCTGCTCGACATCATCAAGCCGATCGCGCCGAGCGCGGAGTTCGCCGCGCAGTACGAGGCGGGCGCGCTGCCGGTTTGAGGGCAACAGGCGTCGCCGCCCAGGCGAGCGCGGCGTCGCCTTCAACCCGCGCTGACCACGCCCGTCGCCAACGCCGCCGCCTCATCGGCGAACATCGCCATCGCAGTGTTCATTCGCTTGAAACCCAGGTGCAGATAAAAACCTTCCTTGCCCGGATTGGCGTAGAGCAGGATCTTGCGATGGCCCTGCGCGCGTTGCACCAACGCTTCGACGATGGCCTTGCCCAGACCGGTGCCCTGCTGTTGCGGATGCACGGCCACATCGCTGATGTAAGCGCAGTCCACGCCGTCGGCCAGCGCGCGGCCGGCGCCGACCAGACGGCCCTCGGCGTAGACCAAGACGACGTAGCGGCTGTTGCCGAACGCGGTGCGCAGGTAATCCGGGCTTTTTTCGCCCAGCGGCGCGATCCGGTACAGCTCGGACAAGGCGTCCCAGTCCACGTCGCGAAGATGGTCGATCCATTGCATGGTGCGGGCTCCAGATAAGTCGGTTTCGAAATCAGTGCAGGAATCGTTCGGCGGTTCAGTGCGCTTCGCGCCGCGCCAACCACACGCCGGCCAGGATCAGCGCGCCGGCCGCGGCCATCGACGCGGTCACCGGCTCGTCCAGCAGCAACCAGGCCCAGGCCACGCCGAACAGCGGAATCAGATAGGTCACCAGCGAGGTGCGCGCGGCGCCGATGCGCGCCACCAGGCGATAGAACAGCGCATAGGCCAGGCCGGTGCACAGCAGGCCGAGCATCAACGCCGCGCCCCAGGCGCGCGTGGGGATCGCCTGTTGAGGCCACTGCGCGATCGCCAGCGGCAGCATCAGCAGCGCCGCGCTGAGCAAGGTCGCGCCGGCCACCGCCGCCGGCGGCAGGCCGCCGAGATGGCGCCGCACCAGATGCAGGCCGACGCCGTAGAGGAAGGCCGCCGCGCAGCCGGCCGCGACCGCCCAGCCGATGCCGGCGCCAGCGGTTTTGCCCGCTGCCAGCACGCTCACCCCGGCGAAACTGCCGAGCAGCGCCAGCGCGCGCCGGCCGCCGATCTTCTCGCCGAAGAACACGAAGCCGACCAGCGCCGCGAACAACACGGTCAGGGCGCTGGTGATCGCGCCGATTCCGGCCGGCGCGCGCTCGGCGCCCCAGGCGAACAGCACGAACGGCACCGCCGAATTGACCGCACCGACCAGCGCGAGCTTGGGCCACAGGCGTAGCGGAAACTGCGCCCGCGCGCGCCACAGCAGCGGCGCCAGCACCGCGGCGCCGAGCGCCAGGCGCAGTTCGACCAGCGGCACCGGCCCGAACGCGGGCGCGGCCAGACGCATGAACAGGAACGAGACGCCCCAGATCGCGGCCAGCGCGGGCAGTTCCAGCGAGTCCAGGCGCAGGCGGGCGGCGAGGCCGGCGGGGGTGGTGGCGAGGGCGGAGGTGGCATTCATGGCGATCGCTCCAGAGGTGACGATGCCAATTTAGCCAGCTTCTGGACTCAATAACGATCCAGATTTTTGTATTTATATGGAACCAGTTTCGGGGGCGGCCCGGCCGACTCCGACCCGTGTCGCTGCGCTCGCTCGCCAGGACTCGCAGCCGACGATACGCCTCGTGCTGCGAGCGGCGTGAGCCACCGATGCGCACGAAGTGTCCGGCTGTCCCGTCCGTCGCTGGCAAACGGCGCAGCGCAACTGTCAGAATCGCGCCGCGCGCGGCGTCGGAACGGTTGCGTTCGAGGCCTGCGCGCTCGTCCACAAGGATCGGCCATGACCGCAGTTTCAGGTTTTTCCCGATGGCTCGCCGCGTTCGCTGCCATCGGCGTGCTCGCCTCAACTTGGTCCGCGCAGGCGCAAACCGAGCCGCTTCCGCCCAGGCAGCCGTTCCCCACCGAGTACCGCGAGTACTTCGAGCAGGTGTTCGCAGCCGATGCCATCGCCGACGACGAAGCGCGCTGCAAGGCCATGCCGGATCTGCCCGGCAACCGCTGGCTGCCGGGCGCGGCGCAGGCGCGCTGCTCCCTGCTGCGCGCACCGGCCTGGTCGCTGGAGCGAATGGAGAAACTGCTCAAGCGCGGCAAGGGCGGCGCCGCCGAGCTCGACGCCGGCTTCGCACGCTTGCTGGAGCAGCACTACCAAGACCCGGCGCAACGCGAACAGATATTCCTCGCGTACCAGCCCTTCGACGGCAGCGCGCGCGCCGGCGATCTTGCCCAGCGCTGGATCCGCGCCGCGCCCGAAAGCGCGTTCGCCCATGTCGCCCTGGCCAGCCACTATCTGGCGGCCGGCGAACAGGCGCGAGGCACCACCGCCGTCGGCCAGGTGCCTGAAGAACGACTGCAACTGATGCGCGACAAGTTCGACCAGGCCGTTCCGCTGTACGCCAAGGCGCTGGTGCTGGAGCCGCGCTTGAGCGTCGCCTGCGTCGACCTGATCGCGATCGGCCGGCACGTGTCGAATTCGCTGGAGGAAAACGCGACGCGCCAGTGCATGCAGATCGACCCGTATTCGTACTACGTCGTCTACGCGCGCATCACCTCGGCCGAGCCCAAGTGGGGCGGCTCGATGGCGCAATTGCGGGAGGCCGTGGCGTATGCCGCCGCCAACGCCGAGCGCAATCCGATTCTCGGCGCGCTGGCGGCCGAAGCGGATGGCTACGAGGCGGCCTGGGTGAAGAACAGTTGGGATTCGAAGGATTGGGATCCCATCGCCAGAATCGCGCCTAGCGGCACGCTGATGAACTGGGCCGGAGAGACCCATCGCAACCGCATGGACAGCTGGCCCGGCTTGGTGTTGGCTGCGCAGGCGGTGCGCTTTTGGCCGCATCGTCCCTCGTTCCGCATCGGGCGGGTGGACGCGCTGTTGAACCTGGGCTACTACGACATCGCGATGCGCGACCTGCAACAGATATTGCGCGATGCTCCGGGCGACGCGACCTATTACGAAACGCTGATCTACGTGCTCGAACGCACCCAGGGCCGCGCGGCCACGCGCCCCTACCTGCTGCGGATGGCCGAGTTGTCCAAGCCCGCGCGGCTAGGCGCGATGTACCGCTACTGCGAAACCTTCCTGCTCGAACAAAGCGACGCCAAGCGCGGCGAGGCCTGCATCAAGGATTTCGACGCCGAGTTCGCCGGCAGCGTGGAAAGCCGCGCGCTGCGGGTGCGTGCGCTGCATCTGCGCAGCGATCCAGACGCGACCGCGGCGATCCGGGCTTTTCTCGAGGCGCCACGTTCGGAAGCGAACTGGCTGATCGGCGTTTATATCGAGTTCGAGCAATGGCAGATCCAGGCGGAAGAGGTGGAACAGAACAAGGGGCGGCGGTGATTCTCGCGTCGCCCCCTGCCGGGGCGGCGCGGAGTACGCCGGGCGAAGCGCTCAGCGCCCTGGCGGGTACTTCTCGCCGAACTTCAACTCCACCGGCACATAGGTGGTCAGATTGACCGGACAGTTGTAGTAGTCCGAATGCGCGCACAGAAAACTGTAGAGCGTGTTGAAGTTCAGGCTCAGCGTCTGCGGCGGCTGGCCGGCGGGGAAATGCGCTTCCAGCGAACGGCCGCCGCCGTAGCTGGTCTTCTTCGAGGTCTTGTCGGTGAAGAACAGCAGCAAGTGGTCGATCTTGTTCCAGTCGTTGCTCTTGTTGAACGCGCGCAGGGTGTACGTCTCGCCTTGCAGCGGCAGTTCGACGTCGCCGATCCAGTACATCGTGCCGGTGTGGTTGCGCGAGTCGAGGTGGCTCACCGCCTTGGGCACGTCCTTGCGCGCGAATTTCGCGTCGATCACGCCCTTGGGGTCGTAGGGGAAGAACGACAGGCCCTTGAAGCGCTGCTTCACCAGCGCGGGGTTGTACAGCCAGGCCTTGACCGAATTTTCGTAAGGCGTGGCGCGCACGCTCAGGCCGCCGGGCAGCGCTTTTTTCTGGTCGGCCGCCTTGAGCAGGTCGACCGGCTGCTTGATGTCCGGCGCGTACAGCGTCGCGCGGCCGTCGCGGAAAACCACTCGCACGTCGTTCGCGCCGCCCGCGCCCGGCGACCAGCGCAACGCCGCGGCGTCCGCGCCGGCGGACAGATGCGCGGACGCGCCCGACGCGATCACCGCGACGTCCTGGATCGCGTACATGCCGGTCGGCCCGCTGGCCTGCTCGGTGAGCCCGGCGCGGAACGCGTCGTAGTCTTCGCGCGGGCCGGCCGCGGCGGCGCACGGCAGCGCGAGCAGCAGCGCCAGGCTGAAGGCGGTTCGCAGCGGCAACGAGGGCAGGCGCATCGCGGGCTCCGGCAAGGTAGGACGGTGGGCGCAGCTTAGCCAAAGCATCCGCGCCGCGCGCCGGTCGAACGTCGGGTCGGCGGGGTGATGTTTGTCAGCCCGATGCCGTCGGCCGGCGGCGCAACGCACACCGGCGCAGCGAAACGTCGCGAAGCGTGCGCGCACCGGCGCCGTTAGCCTGAATCGGGCCCAGGATCGGTCGAACGCGATTTCCGCGATGCGCGTTGCGGCTTGCAACGTCGCAACAGCCGCTTATCCGCCGCGCAAGCGCCCGATCGCCTCGATCGCCGCCAGCATCCGCCGCCGTCCCGCCGGATTGGCCGAATGCACGCTCATGCGCGGCGGCGCGAAGCCGCGTTCGGCCACCGCGCGTTCGATCCACAGCAGCACGTCGTAGCCGGTGCCGCGCTCGTCGTCGCCGAGGTCGTGGTCCAGGCTCAGTTCGGTCACGGCGCCGGTTTCGAGCAGTTCGATCGCATCTTGCGGCCAATACACCCGGACCCAACCGGGCGGGGTGTCGCGTTCGTCGTCCAGGTAGACGCGCATGTCCGGGCTTTTCTCGGCGGCGGCGCCCGATGCTGACAGCGCTTGCATGGGCCGGCAAGCGCCCCGCCGGCGCCGGGCAAGGATCGTGCCGGAACCCGCGCCGGATCGTGCCGCTATCGCAGCTTGCGCGCGCGGTTTGCGCGGAATGAGCCGGCCGCCACGGATCGCGATATCCGCGGCAAAACCCTGTCCGCCGCCGGCGCCTTGCGAGCGTTAGACCTAGCGGATGCCGCCGCGGCGACGGAACGCAAAGGGCCAGGGCTCTTCGAATGGCGCGATTTCGATCAACACGTTTCAAACGCTTTTACCGATCCGTCATCGAGACTTCGCAGGCCCTTCATGCGCGTTCCGCTCATTTCCGCTGTATCGGCCCGCGGCCCCGCCGGTCGCCGTCGCCGTGCCGGCCGCGCTGCATCCGTCGGCCGGGTCCCTCGTACCTATCCTTACCGGTTCCATGCTCGCGCCCGGCGCGCGAGTGCGCCGCACCGCCCGAGCGAGGCAAGCCGATGACCGTCCACTACCGCCATTTCCCGCGTCGGCCGTCGCAATGCGCGCAGCGCGCGGTCACGCCGGCATCTCTGCGCCGTTGTCCGGTTTGACTGCGCACTCGGGAAGGAGGCAGACGATGACCCGCTATTGGATCCAGCCCGGCGACACCACCAGCGGCGGCGGCCGCGTGCTCGGCGACGCCGTCGCCGGCGGCCGGCCGAGCTGGGCGCGCGTCGGCGACGCGGTGCAGTGCGGCGTGCACGGCGCCACCACGATCGTCACCGGCGACCCCGAGCAGCCCATCGACGGCCGCGCGGTCGCGCGCCACGGCGACTTCTGCGCCTGCGGCTGCATCCTGATATCGCTGAGCCAGATCCAGTCGATCGTCGAACTGGGCACCGATCTGATCGCGCAACCGCAGGCGCGGCACGGCTGAGGCCGCGCGCCGGCCGCGCGCGAGCGGCTACCCTGCGCGCGGGCCGCTTCCGGCCCGCAAGCAGGACGCGCGGCGCCGCATGGATCTGGCCCTGTTCGATTTCGATGTCACCATCAGCGAACGCGAGACCTTCGCCGGCTTCGTCCGCGCCAGCATCGGCCGGCGTCGCCGCTGGCTCGGCAGCGTGGCGGTCGCGCCGCATTACCTAGGCTACAAGCTCGGCTGGCGGTCGGGCGAGCGCGTGCGCCGGCGGGTCATCGCAGTGGCGCTGCGCGGCCGGCCCGAGCGCGAGGTGCGCGCGGCCGCCGAGCGGCACGTGCGCGAGGCGGTGTCGGCGATGATCCGGCCGCAGGAGCGCTCGCGCATCGACTGGCACCGCGCGCGCGGCGACCGGGTGGTGGTGGCGACCGCGAACCTGGACCTGTTCGTGGCCCATTGGTGCGAGCAGCAAGGCCTTCAGTGCATCAGCCCGCGCCTGGAACGCCGCGACGGCGTGCTGACCGGCCGTTATCTGGGCCGCGACTGCTGCGGCGAAGAAAAACCGCGGCGCGTGCGCGAACGCATCGCGCTGGACGGTTACGGCGAGGTCTATGCCTACGGCGATACGCCGGAAGACCACGGCTTGCTGGCGCTGGCGGACCGGCGCTTCTAACGTTGGCGCGAACTGGCGTAAGCGCGGCGTCCCGCGCAAGCCAGGCCCGAGGTCCGCGCATTGCGCGCCGCGCATCACGCGCGGACCGCGACGCGGCGCTGAACCTGCGCGCTGTGCGGACGCGCGCCCGCTCGTCCCGCATGCGCTCGCCGGCGCGCGCATGCGGCGATTCCATGACCCCGTAAGCGCCGCGCGCATGACCGCGCGCACTGCGCTTAACGCCGCCGTCGCGCGTATAGCCGCGCGCTATGGCAACCATCGGTTCAAACGATTTCCGCCCATCGCCGCGCCGGCCTAGCGTCGCTGCGGGCTGTCGCGGCCGCGACGGCCTGTCCTCCATCGATGGGAGAAACCGCATGAGGCACCGCCAGTCTCCGCGCCGGCGCGCGTGGGCCTTGCTCGCAGCCGGCGCGTTCGGCGCCTGCGGCATCGCCGTGGCCGCCGATCCGCCGACCAGCTATATGCCGGTAGTCATCAAGGAAACCTTCGCCGCGATCAAGGCGCGCATGGAACGCGACAAACCCGCGATCGAGCAGCGCCAGCGCAGCCTGCTCGAACAACGCTACGACCTGTCCGACCAACCGGTGCGCGGCGTGACCATGTCCGGCGGCAAGCCGGTGCAGGGCGGAGTGCGCGTGCGCCTGCCCGCCGGCGTTGGTTGGGAAGAGCTGGCGGCGATGACGCCCGAGCAGATCCGCGAACGCGGCCTGTTTCCCGCCGGCTTCCTGCCGCTGCCGCATCCCAACCACGCCGAAGGCGGCATGCTGTTTCCGAAATTCCACATCGAAGCGATCAAGCGCGCCGAGCAGCGCGACCTGACCCGCTTCGACCTGGACTTCGACTTGCCCGACCGCTTCCTGCCGGATTTCCCCGCGCCGATCTACCTGACCACGCGGCCGGACCTGGGCGATGTATCGAAGGGGCAATTGGTCACCATCAACAACTATTACGAACTGTTCAACGGCGTGCTCAATCCCAAGCAGCTCGAAGGCCTGCGCCTGCTGGTGACGCCGTTCGCGCAGCAGCAGTTCAACCAGACCGAGGACCGGCGTTCGGCGCTGCCGAGCCGCGGCGTGGCCTGCCTGGATTGCCACAGCAACGGGCACACGGTCGCGGCGACGCATCTGGTCGGCGACATCCGCCCGCAGCCGTTCCGCCATCGCATCGATACGCCGACCTTGCGCGGGGTCAACATCCAGCGCCTGTTCGGCTCGCAGCGCGCGCTCAAGACGGTGGAGGACTTCACCGAGTTCGAGCAGCGCGCGGCCTATTTCGACGGCGATCCGGTGATCGCGACCAAGAAGGGCATCAACATCCTCGACCGCGGCCATCAGGTGCATGCGATGGGCGAGTTCCAGGCGATCCTGGACTTCCCGCCGGCGCCCAAGCTCGACCTGTTCGGCAAGCTCAAGCCCGAGGCCAGCGAAGCCGAGAAGCGCGGCCAGGAACTGTTCTTCGGCAAGGCGCAATGCTCGGCCTGCCATCTGCCGCCGTACTACACCGACAACAGCATGCACAACCTGCAGGTCGAGCGGTTCTTCAAGCCGCAGACGATCAACGGCCGCTACGCCAGCGCGGACGGGCCGATCAAGACCTTCCCGCTGCGCGGGATCAAGGACTCGCCGCCGTACCTGCACGACGGCCGCCTGTTGACCTTGGAGGACACGGTCGAGTTCTTCAACGTGGTGCTGCAGACGCGCCTGGAGAAGCAGGAGAAGCAAGACCTGGTCGCGTTCCTGCGCACGTTGTGACCGCGTGCGGCCGCGCCGCCGCGCTCAGAACGGCGGCGGCACGGCCTGGTTCCAGCCCGCGGCCTGGTGCGAGGCCGCGCCGGGCACGGCGTACAGCCAGACGCGCGCGTCTTCGCGCCGGCGCAGCAGGTCGGCGGCGAACGCGCCTTCGGCGAAGCGGATGGTCTGGCGGCCGTGGATCGGGCAGGCGATGGCGTGCACCTGCTGGTAGCGGTCGAGTTCGACCTCGCGTGCGAGCGCGCTGCGATAGGCCTGCCAGTCGGCGCATTCGCTGAGCGCGTTCTGGTCGGCGCTGCCGACCAGCACCAGCGCCGACATCGTCTCGGCGGAGTCGTCGAGCACATGGGTCTTGCCGCCGGGCCACCACATTTCGCAGCGGCCGCTGGATGCCGGCAGCGGGCTGGCGCCGTCCAGGACCATTTCGATCGCGCGCAGCACCGTCGGATGGGTCGGTTCGAGGGTGGCGATGACGTACATGGCGGGCTCCATCGGCGGGGATGAGGTGCCAACGCGCGAGCGCGGCGGTTGTGAAGCCGGCGCGCACGAAAAGCCCCCTCCCGTGCGGGGAGGGGGCTGCGCGGCACGGCGCCGGCTATCGGTGAGGTTGGGATGGGTAACCTCAGGGGCTCGTCCGGCGGCCGCGTCGCGCATCCATGAGAACGCGCGGTCGCGGCGGTTGTGAAGCCGGATTCGCGCTGGCCGCTGCGGTCGGCCTGAGGTGCCGGCTCAGCGCCGGTAGCGGCTGCTGCGGCCGTCGCTGCGCTGGGTTTCCAGCGCGGCCACGCGGCCGTCGGCGCCGCGTTCGAAGCGCAGGCGCACGCGCGGGTCGTCGCTGAGGCAGAACAGGTCGGGTTGCAGCGCGGTCAGCGCCTGCGCCGGGCGGCGGCCGTCGCGCAGCAGCAAGCGCTCGCCGTCCTGCTCGATGCGCAGACGCTCGTACTGGCCGAGGTAATCGGCCGGTGCGGCGGCCACCGGCGCGGCTTGCGCGCGCAACGCTTCCAATGCCCAGCGCGCTTCCAGCGCGGCCGGGCCGTCGCTGCGTTGCGCCACGATCCGCTCCAGCGCGCGGCTGCGCGCCGTCGCCAGCGCCTGCGCCGCATCGACCGCGAGGTCGGGCTGCACGCCGCGGCCTTCCCAGTTGCCGCCAGTGATCGGGTTGGTCGGCGAACCGGTGGCGACGAATACGCGGTAACCCGCCGGCAAGGCGAAGTCGTCGCCGGGATTGGCCGCGCCGCCGCTGGCTTCGCCGATCACCGTGGCGCGGCGTGCGGCTTGCAGGGTGTAGGCCAGCGCTTCGGCGGCCGAACCAGTGCGTGCGCTGGTCAGTACGTACAGCGGCACGTCCAGGCGCGGCTGCGGATGCCACTGCCGCGGCGCTTCGCTTTCGCTGCGCAGGCGGCCGCCTTCGCGCCAGCGGAAGGTGTTGTAGATCGGCGCTTCGCGCGCGGTGAAGGCGCTGATGAGATAGCCGACCGAGGCCGGCGCGCCGCCGCCGTTGCCGCGCAGGTCCAGGATCACCGCATCGCTGCCGGCGAGCAGGGCCAGCGCGGCGTCGAGCGCGCGCCGGGCCGGATCGGCGGCGTCGGCGAAGTCCAGGTCGGGCAGTTCGCGCAGGTCCAGGTAGCCGAGGTTGCCCGGCAGGGTTTCCAGCGCGCGTATGCCGTAGTTGCCGCGGCGCGCGGCGTCGGCGTAGTCGGCGCCGGCCGGCGCGGGGCCGCGGGCGGGCGCGGCCGGCGCGTGCGCGGGGTCGCGCCATTCGACCCGGAAGTGCTGGTCTTCCGGGCCCAGGCGCTGGCTCAGCGCGGTGGCCAGGTCGCGCGGGTCGGCGTAAGCGTCGTAGCGGCCGGCGCGGGCTTCATCGCGCAGTTGTACGGCCAGGCGCGCGGCGCGCTCGGGATCGTAGAAATTGCGGTCGATGGCCGCGGCGACCGCGTCGACGATGGCGCGCGGCGCCGATGCGGCGTGCGCCGCATCGGCGTTGGCGCCCGCACCCGCCGCCGCGCGCGTAGCGGCGGCGACGGGCAGGCTCAGGGCGATCGAACACAGGATGGCGGCGAGCGAACGCAGGCGGCGCGGATACATGCAGGCTCCGGAATCGGGAATGTGTTAACCCCGTGGATGCGCGCGGGTGCCGGCGCGTCGCATACATTTGTCACAAGCTGGCGCTGACATCCTGGAACCACGGGCCCTGCGCCGGCATCACCGGTACCGACGGCCAGTCCTTCGGCGCGGCGCTGCCGCCGCCGAAGTCGATGCCGCTGAGTTGCACGCCGTTGATGGTGGCGTTGAAGGCGGTGTTGAAATAGAACGCGATGTTGGTGTGGTCGCGCGCGACCTGCCACATGGTCCAGTCGCCGAGCTGCGGATCCACCTTGCCTTCCTTGTGCACCAGTGCGGTGCCGTAAGGCGTGGCCTGGATCGTGGTCACCAGTTGCAGGGCGACGTTGACGATGGTCTGGGTGCTGCCGGTGACGCCGTCGAGCTTGGCGGTCGGCAACCAGCCTTGGCCGTCCTTGGGCAGCTTGGCGAAGCCCTGGCGCAGCGTCCATGCCTTGACGTAGCGCGAGACCGAGGTGATGTCGCCCGGCAACCCGATCAGGCCCGCACCGACCGGCACGCCGCCGGCCTTGCGCGAAGTGCCGGTGCCGACCACGTCGAGGTGCGCGTAGTTCTCCAGGTTGGTGCGCTGCCAGTCGTAAGTCGGCGCGTTGGTCAGCACGCCGTCGTTGGTCGCGCCGTCGCGGTAGTCGGGGCCGTAGACGACGGTCTGCCCGTCGACGCATTCGATCACCGCGGTCAGGCCCTGGCTGTCGGTGGCGATGAAGTGCACCGGCAGATACGTCGGCGCACCGGGCTGGGGACCGACGATGCGCACCTTGCTCAGGGCCATGACCAGCGACGGCACCGAGTCGAACTGGCTCATCACCCAGGCGGTGAAATCGTGGAACGCCACCGGTTGTTCGCCTGGGCCGGCTTTTTCGGCGAACACGCTGCCCGGCAGCCACAGAGCCGCGCACGACAAGCCGGTCTGGTTGATGCCGTCCATGAACATGGTGAACTCGGGGATCGTTTCCGGATCGCACAGACCGACGAAGCCGTAGCTGCCGACCCACGGCTGCGAGTGGTTCTTGAACACCGGAAACTGCTGCAACGCAGGCACCCGGTACAAGCGCGTGGCGAGGGTGCCGGTGAGCTCCATGCAGCGCGCGGAGATGTGTTGCAGCGAAGGCTGGCCGGCGACGGCGGGCAGGTTCGGCACGGACAGCAGGAAGTTGGTGCACATGGCGGAACTCCTCTCTCTTGGCGTGGCGTGATGGGGACGCGCGCGAACGGGCCGCGCGCGTTCGCGTGTCGGCGTGTGGAGGTTGGGTTGCGGTGGCGGCGCTGAAGGCTTCGGACGCGGCGTGACGCGCAGTGCGAAGGCGATGTTGAAGATAACAACGCGGCCGAAACGCACGACAGGTCAGCGGTTTTGTGACGGTACGCGCGCATCGGACGATCCGTGTGCACGGTTGCCTGCGACATGAACGAACGACGCGACGGCGATCGCGCGCTCGTCGTCACGCGGCGTGCACGCGAGCGATCGTGCGGCGGTGGCGGAAGCCTGCAAGGAGGTCGTTGCGTCGTTCAGCATGCGCGCACAGGGCCTGCGCCGAAAGACGCGACGATGCATCGAGCGTTGGTTCGTCGCGCGGCGACACACGCGCATGGCGCGAGCGCGGCGGCTGCGGCGTCGGCGCTCGCGCCAGGTCTCACCGCGTCGGGGTGACAATCCGCGCGGGCGTCCGCCATCGGCGCGGTTTATGCTGCGGCCCTTAGCCGCCAAGGATTCCGCACATGGCCCGTTCCCGTCTTGCCCGCGCGCGCGCCGCACTGCTGCTCGCGGTCGCGCTCGCCGCCGGCTGCGCCGCGCATGCCGGTTCCGTCGCGCCCACCGTCGCCGACTCCGCCGCCTCGCATCGCCCGCACGACTTCGGCCACGCGTGGCCCGATTACCGCCAACGCCAATCGCGCCTGCCGGTGCGTTACGAAGCGATCGAGCGCGTGCGCCTGGACGGGGCGGAGAAACGCAGCTACCGGCTGTACTCGCAGAGCTGGCCGGAAACCGGCGGCACCGATCCGGCGCAATGGAGCCATCGCGTCGATCTGTACGTGCCCGACGCGGCGCGGCCGAAGTCGGCGCTGCTGGTGATCAACAACGGCACCAACCGCGCCAACGGCAGCGACCCGCAGCGCCCGCCGGGCGATTTCGACGAGGCGCTGGCGCTGGAAACCGCGCTCGCGACCCAGACCATCGTCGTCTCGGTGTCCGACGTCCCCAACCAGTACCTCACGCTGCCCGGCGAAGCGCCGAAGAAAGAGGACGTGCTCGTCGCCGCGACCTGGCGCCGCTTCCTCGATGCGCCCGACGCCGCCAACGCGACCTTGCCGCTGCATGTGCCGATGGCCGAAAGCGCGGTCAAGGCGATGGACCTCGCCCAGCGCGAACTGGCGCCGTGGCGGCTGCGTTCGTTCGTGGTCACCGGCGCGTCCAAGCGCGGCTGGGCGGCGTGGCTGACCGCGATCGGCGATCCGCGGGTCAGCGCGATCGTGTCGTACGTGATCGACATGCGCATCGCGCCGTTGATCGGCCACATCAACCGCGCGTATGGCGGCGGCTGGCCGATCGCGTTGCAGCCCTACTATCAGGAAGGCGTCACCCGGCGTTACCAGGAACCTGCGTTCGCGCAGCTGATGCAGGTCGAGGATCCGTATGCTTATCTGCGCGGGCCTTATCGCTCCAGATTGGCGATTCCCAAGTACGTGGTCAGCGCGAGCGGCGACGATTTCTTCCCGCCCGACGCGCAGCGCTTGTACGTCGACGATCTGCCCGGCGCGACCGCGTTGCGCGCGGCGCCGAACTCCGACCACGGCGGCATCCGCCGGCATATCCGCGAAACCCTGATTCCGGCCTTGCAGCGCTGGAACCGGCAGCAGGCGCTGCCGCGGGTGCAGGCGCGGCTGAGCGAGCGCGACGGCCGCCTGAGCCTGAGCGCGCGCGCGTCCGAGCGTCCGCTGTCGGCGCGGCTGTGGCTGGCCGAGAATCCGGATTCGCGCGATTTCCGCTTCGCTTGCGGCGTGCGCTACCGCGAACAGGCGCTGGACCTGCGCCGCGGCGCGGTCGACGCGGCGCTGGCCAAGCCGGCGCGCGGCTGGGGCGCGGCCTTCGTCGAGTTCTCGTTCGCCGACGGTTTCGTCGCCACCTCGCCGGTGTTCGTCTATCCCGAGGGCGAGTTCCCGAGCCGGCCGCCGGCCAACGGCAGCGGCGCCTGCATCACCCTGCCGCCGCACGCCGCGGCTGCGCCGGCGCCGGCGAACGGGTAGGCTGTCGCCGGATCCAGGGAGAGGACAGGCATGAATTCGAGCAGGTTCGGGGCCGCGCGCGCTGCGTTCGCGGCGGTATCGGTCGTATCCGTCATGGCGTTGAGCGGCTGCGTTGCCGCGGACGCGCCGCAAAGCGCCGCACAGCCGGCGCCCCCCGCGCCGCCGCCGGTCGCGGCGGCCGCGCCGGCCTTCGATTTCGAAGCGTGGATCGCCGCCAACGCGAGCTGCAAGGGCGACTACATCGCCGATCTGCAGGACGCGCAGTTCGCCCAGCGCCTGCGCGCCGCGGGCGTCGGCATCAGCGACGACGCCAGCGTCGGCGAGGTCGGCGTCGGCTCGGGCACGCTGACGCCGGCGCGTCCGGTGCGTTTGCACGGGTTCGCGGTGCGCCAGGTGAGCTACTACTTCGACAGCGGCGCGATGTTCGCGGTGCAGGTCGAAGCCAGCGCCGAACAGGCGCGCGCAGCGATCGGCGCGCAGGCCTTGCCGGCGGTGTATCGCGACGACTACCGCGAAGGCGTGCCGACCGCGGCCGCGAGCGAGGACGTGCCGATGCCAGACATCCAGTTCGTGCGCGCGGGCAAGCAGCCGGGGACGCAGGAGATCGGGTGTGCGGCGTTCGATGGTTGAGTCGTTGCTGGGGCAGGTGGGTTCGGCGTAATTGAGTTTTCGCGGTCGCGGCTCGCGCCGCTCCTACATGGGCTGCCTGTAGGAGCGGCGCGAGCCGCGACCGCGACACTGCGCCAACCGCGCAACCACGCCCAACCGCCGCAGCGGCCGGGCGCAGCCGCCCCTCAACACTGCAGGTTGTTGCCCGTCGGCACGCCGAGGATCGCGGTGAAGCTGCGGTAGTTCGCGACCCGGTTGAGCATCTGCTGGTGGCCGACGCCGCTGGCGTTGCACTCGATCCCGCCGTTGATCGCGCGGATGGTCTCGCCGAACGCGCGCAGGTTGACCATCGCCTGGTGCGGGGTGTTGCTGGCGGCGCCGCGTTGGGTCATCCAGTACCACAGCGCGGTCTGCCACGAAATCGCCGCGTTGGTGGCGACCCAGTCTGGGTTGTTGAGCAGGTCCAGGCCGAGCGCGTTGCCGGCGGAGGCGTAGTTGTAGTTCCAGCTCAGCTGGATCGGGCCGCGCCCGTAGTACTGCTTGCCGCCGCAGGTTCCGGCCGGCTGGCAGTAGTGGTCCCAGTTGGCCTGGTTCTGCTCGCGGATGTGCACCAGCCCGCCGGTCTCGTGGTGGACGTTGGCCAGGAACGCGGCCGCTTCCTGGCGCGCGACGGTGTCGCCGCCGTCCTTGGCGAAGCCCGGATACGAGCGCAGCGCCGCGATCAGGCCGGCATAGGTGTAGAACGAGTTGCGGTTCGGGAACATCTGGTTGAACTGCGCCTCGCTGACCACGAAGCCGCCCGGCGCCGGGCCGCTGTCGCAGGTGGTCGGCTGCCAGTACCAGGTGCTGATGGTCGGGTCGGTGCCGTCGCTGCCGTTGCTGCCGACGTTGACCAGCTTGTAGAACTGGTTGTTCGGCGGATAGCGCACGATGGTGCCGAGGGTGTAGTTGACCCCGCGGGTCCAGTCGACGTAATTGCAGGCGGCCATCGTCGAGGCGTCGGGCGCGAGCCCGGGCTCGGCCGGCGCCTGCGGCGCGGCCAGGGCGTTGTGCGCGCACAGCAGGCCGAACAGGCCGGCGACGCGGACGAAGGCGGTACGGGAGCGGTGGGTGAGCGAAACCAAGTGCTTGGGCATGACGATTCCTCAGGGTTGGCGGTGCCGGTTCCCCCCAAGGCGCGTCGCAGCGAAAGCGCGATGCGTCGACTGCGTTGGCGATGGTGTCGTTATCGATATGCGGCGCTCAGAACCCCCGCTGCGGCCGGTGCGATATCCGGCCGTCGCCGCGCGTGGCGGCGGAGCGGGCGCGCTGGCGATGCGCCTGGAGCCGAATGTAGCGGCGCGATGAAGCTGAATTCGTGCGCCGGTCGCGGAAGGCGCGCGGCCGCCGTTGCGGATTCGCAAGATAGGCCAGGCAATCGCCTCAAGCGCGATAGCGGTCGCAGTTGCGCTGCGATGCGACAACCGTTTTACGCCGCGGCGCGGTATAAGGCCGCTGTGGCCCGGCGGCGTCGCCGTCCGGGCCCGATCCTTGGCCAGGCCGCGCGGCGGCGAGGTGCAGCGATGAAGCGCAGTGCGTTCGTGGGAATTGTGGCGCTGTCGGCCGCGTTGTCGGCCGGCTGCGGCAGCGGCGGTATGGGCGGCGGCAACGGCAGCGCCGACAGCGAGGCGCCGCCGCAGCGCGCCGGCAAGCCGCTGGATCCGGCCGAAACCGCGCAGCGTCTGGTCAAGATGCGCGCGCAGGCGCTCGGCGGCGACCAGCAGGGGCTGCAACAGAACCTGCAGCAGCTCAATCAGGACTTCAACCGTTCGATCAAGCTCGCCGACCCGAGCAAGCGCGTCGACCGCGAGAACGCGCGCATCGCCGCGCGCAGCGTCAAAGGCGTGCGCTCGGTGGTGTGGATCGACAACGAGAACCTGTTCGCCATCGTCGGCCACAACGCCGAGCGCAGCTACGACACGGTCGATGCGATCTGCCGCCAGCTCGAACCCTTGGGCGACACCCTCGGGGTCGTGGTGAACCTGCAAAGCGGCGCGGCGCGCAACGGCGACGAACTGGAAATCCTCAGCCGCAACTGCCAGCTGCCGCCGGGCGAGCGGGCGATGATGCAGCCCAATCGCCAGGTGGATGCGCTGCCGCCGCAGATGCGCGCCCAGCACCGCGCCAACGCCGACGCCGCGCGCCGCGCCGAGCGCGCCGACGAGCGCGCCGAGAGCGACCGCATCATCCAGTCCAACACGCCGGAGATGTAAGCTTCGACGCTGTACGCGGCCGCGCGATGCGGGACAATGGCCGCCCCACAGCAGCGAGGTGAAGCATGATCCAGCGATTCGACGTAGGCGCGCGCCTGTCGGAAATGGCGATCTACAACGGCGTGGCCTATCTGGCCGGGCAGGTGCCCGACAGCGAGGACCTCGACATCGGCGGCCAGACCCGCGAGACCCTGGCCTCGATCGACGCTTTGCTGGCGCGCGCGGGCACCGACAAGAGCCGGATCCTGATGGCGCAGATCTTCCTCGCCGACATGGCCGACTTCGACGGCATGAACGCGGTCTGGGACGCCTGGGTCGTGCCGGGACAGACGCCGCCGCGCGCGACCGTGCAGGCGCCGTTGGCCAATGCCAAGTACCGGGTCGAAATCGTGGTGACCGCGGCGGTGGGCTGAGCCTCGGGTTCGTCTGTCGGAGGGCCGTCTGGCCCGATGCTTTCGTGTCGGATCGCGGCGAAGCGAGCCAAACGCGTCGGGCGTGAAAGCCCCCACAGTCGCAGCGTCCCACTTGAAGCGTGGCCGCGTGCGCGTCCGTGCTGCTCGGGGGAGGGGCTTCAGCCCCGACGTTCCCGTTGCAGCCGTCGTGCGATCCACAAGGCTCGTCGCCTCGCTGCGAGCGCTTCGCTCCGACGGCTTCGCCGAACGCTCAAACCTGCATCGGCGCGCTTGGCCGCGGCGCCGCCGGCTGCGCAGGCGCAGGCGCATCCTGCGCTAGCGCGCGCGTGCTCTCCTGCACGCTCTGCGCACAGGCCTGGGCCTTGTCCGCGACCGCGCGCCGGTGCGAAGGATCGTGCGGGTCGCCTTCGACCGCGAACAGCCGGCGTCCGTCGGGGCTCAGCAGCACGTGGTCGATGCGTTGCAGCCCGCCGATGCGCGCCTCGTACGCCATCGTCGCGGCCGCACGTTGCCGCTCCTCGCGGCGGCCGAACGCGTCGCCGAGTTGTTCCAGCGCGGCGCTGGCTTGCAGGTACAAGGCGTGGTCCGGGTGGCCGCGCTGGTCCAGGCGCGGCGCCTGCGCAGTCTGCGCAGCGACGGCGGCGTCGAGCGCGCGCAGCGTTGCCGCATCCAGCCGGCCGTCGTCGTTCAAGCCGCGTTCGCGCTGGAACGCCTGCACGGCCTCGCGGCTGCGCGCGCCGAGCCGCCCGTCGACGTCCAGCGGCCGCCCCTCGCGGTCGCCGACGCCGAGCGCGTTGAGCGCGGCCTGGGCGCGTTCGACCTCGGCCGAGCGGGGCGCCTGTGTGCGTTCGCTGCGATCCGGGGCGCGGCCTTCGGCCAGCGCGACCAGATCTTGCTTCTCGTGTCGCGTGCGATTGCGCAGACCCTCCCACGCCTCCGGCGAGCTGCGGAACAGGCGTTCGGTGTGATGCAGCTTGTAGTCCTGGATCGCTTCGACGATATCCCGGTCGGACAAGCGGTCCAGCCGGTAATCCGGGCCGAACTTCTCCTTGAGCCCTTTCTCGACGATGCCCGGCGTCAGCGTGCGCAACTGCACCGATGTGCTCCACAGCGCGTCCTGCACGGCCGGGCCGCGATCGCGCAGGTCGATGCCGCGCGCCTTGAGCCGGTCGCGCTCGGCTTCGTAGTGGCTGGTCTTGATGTATTCGTGCTGGTCCGCGGCGAACCCCGGATCGGTGCGCGCGAGCTCCTTCCAGCGGGCGTTGAACGCGGGCGTGGCCGGCGTCAGCCCGGCGAAGCGGTCGCGGTAGTCGGATTGCTGCAGGTACTCGCGCAGCGTCCCGGCGCGCGAGGACAGCTGATAGGCGCCGTAGGACACGCCGCCGTGATCGCCGTTGCCGGTCGATACCGTCGCGGCGCCGCGGCCGCCGGTCTCGTAATGTTCGGACGTGCTGCCGAGTTTCCAGTCCTTGGTCATGAGCGTGGTTCCTTGTCGCGTGGTGGGTGTGGGGACGCGGCGTCGGCGTCAGCGCAGGCGGTCGAGTTGCGCCTGCAATTGCGCGGCGCGCTCGGCGGTCCGGCGGGTGCGGCAGCTGTCGGCGTCGAACAACTGCCCTTGTCCCGGCGTCGCGCCCGGATCGCAATCGCGGTCGCGTTGGCGGATCCAGGCGCGCTGACGCTCGCGCAGCGACGCGGCGGCGTTCGCAGGCAAGCGCGCGATAAGGCGGCGGTACGTCTCGTTGAGGCGGCGGTCCTGCCAGGCGAGTTCCTCGTCGATGCAGTCCTGCATCGCGGGCGCGGCGCCGCCGCTGGCGTCGACGCAGCGTTGGTACTGCGGCCGCAGGACGCCGGCGTGCGCGGTCTCGGCGTGCTTGCGCGCAGGCGCAGCGGCGCAGGTCGCGCAGGCGAGAACGAGAGGGAGGAGGAAAACCAGTTGTTTCGCAGGCATGGGGCACCGTCTGGGCGAGAAGGGAGCGGGCAGTCCGCGTTGCTGGTTTGCAACCGGCCTCAGAGCTGGCTGCAGGCGCTGTACCTGATCCGGCATTCGCGGCCCCGCGCATAGCCGGCGCAGTCGCTCAGCGCAGCGTCGACGGCGGCGTCGCGCGTGGGGCGCACCATCGCCACCGCGGTTTCGCCGTCGGACGCCTGGGCGACGCATTGGTCGCCGTAGGTCACCGTCAGCTTGCAGCGCTCGCCGCCATTCTCGCGGCATCGGCGCAGCGCTTCGCGCGTCGCCTGCAGGCGGAAATGGCGCGAATCGGATTCGCCCCAATGGCCTTGGCCGTCGCCGGCGATGGCACCCCAGCGTTGCGTCCATTGCACGGGCGGGGGTTGTTCGGGGATCGGGGCGCAGCCGATGTAGCCGCCTCCGGTCGGGTTGGTTCGGAAGTAGCCCGGCGGGCAGCCGCCTTGGGCGCCCGCAGTACCGGCCAAGGTGCAGAAGATGAAGGCGAGCCACCTTGCATGCGATTTCATGTCTCTCTCCGCTATCGGCGCATGTCTGGATTCAGTGGAAGGGGCCGCTTGTGCGTACCGGCGGCGCGGCGCGCGGGCCGCCGGCGTCGCGCTCGTAGTGGCCGCTGGAGGCGGGCACACCGCCTGAGCGCGAGCCCGGCTCCATCGGCGGCGAGCGTCCGCCGAGCAGGGATGCGCTGCTGAATCCGCCCACCGTTCCCTGGAAGAACATCGCCGCCGCCGGCGGCACGGTCACCAGCAACACCGACATCAACAGCCCGATGCCGCCCTGTTGCATCGCCTGCGCCGTCAGCCCCTCGGCGTTGTCGCCGAGCACGCCGGCGATCTTGGACACCCACAGCGCCACCGCGACCTTCGCCAGCAGCTTCATCGTCATCGCCGTGACCACGCTCAGTGTCGCCATCGAGAACAGCGTGCCGAGGCCGTACATCAGCCATTTGCGGAACAGGTCCTTGGTCTGTTCGAAGATCAGGCACAGCACGAACAGCGGGCCAAGGCCAACGAACAGGGCGAGGGTGAACTTATAGAGCAGCAGCATCGCTCCGGCGACCATCGGCGGCCCGGCCGTGCCCACGCCGGCGAACAGCAAGGCCTGCTGCTTGCGCGCCTGCAGCGCTTCGTCGCCGGCGGGGACCTGGATCGCGTCGATGGCGTTGAGCGCGACCTGCATGTAGGCGAGATTGCGGTCGATGGCGTCGGCGCTGGAGCCGGTCTGCGCGGTGAACAGCGTGTGGATCTCGCGATCCAGGTCCTGGGTCAGGAACCGGTGCAGCGGCGCGCCGCCGAACGACATCGTGGTCGCGACCGCGACGATGCAGGCGATGCGCGCGCCGCCGACGACCAGGCCCATCATCGGCTCGCGCGACTGGCCGGTGACGATGCGATAGCCGGCGATCGTCACCCACAGCGTGACCAGAACCTGGGCGATGCCCGCGGCCCAGGCCATCGTCCGCCGCATCAGCCCGAGGCCGAAGCTGTCGATCTCATGGCTGAAGTAGTCGTTGACCAGCTTGAAGAACACGTAGTCGCCGATGCCTTGCGCCTGCGGCAGCAGCCAGTGAAGCAGCGATGCGGTGGTGGGCATGATTCAGTCCGTTGAGCCGGAGAAGCCGCGCCGGCCCGATCGGCGGGCCGTAGCGGCGGGTGTTGGCATCAGCCATTCGCCGGTGTTTTCTTGTGCAAGTTCGGATTGGCGATTCGGGCGCAGTTAAACCTGCAACTTCGGCTAAATCAATAGCCAACTTTTAGTTGCGTAGATGCGTGCGTAGAAACTGTGCCGTCGAAAGACGCGGCGTTATCGAAAGTAGCGGTGGTGTCGATGACTGCGGCGACGCCGCCGCCGCAGACCGGCGCGGCCAGCCCATGCCCAGGCGGCGAGCGCAGATCGGGTCAAGCGCAGGCGCATGCAGTGCGATCCTCGCTGCGACACGCGACGCGTGCGCTTATGCGTCCTCGCCGAGCCGTTGCCGCTCGGCTTCGCGCCAGCGCACCCAGCGCTTTCTCAATTCGCCTCGGCGCACGCCGATCGGCTCGTCCAGCACATCCATCGTCAGGATGCGATCGGTGCGAAAGTGGCGGAAGCCGGCCTTGCTCTCGCACCACGCGATCAGAAGGAAATGCGTCTGCGCATAACCCAGCGCCACCGGCCAGACGATCCGCTCGCTGCGCGTCCCGTCCGCGCAACGATAGCGCAGCCGCAACTTGCGCCCCGAGTGGATCGCCGCGCGCATCGCACGGCTGTCCGCCGCGTCGGCGGCATCGTTGGCCGAAGGCTTGGCCGCCACGCCCGGATCGGCGAAATGCCCATGCAGATGCTCGGGCGCGACCGCGGCGAGCTTGGCGATGACGTCGTTCGCGGCGCCGGCCAGGGCGGGGTCGCGAAGCTCGGACACCATCTGCGCGCCCAATACGATGGCGTCGATTTCGTCGGGCGTCAGCATCAACGGCGGCATCTCGTAGCCGGGCCCCAGCAGGTAGCCCAGCCCCGGCTCGCCGTAGATCGGCACCCGCTGGCCAATCAGATCGGCGACGGCCCGATACACCGTGCGTTTGGATACCTCCAGCTCGTCGGCGAGCCGTTGGGCCGTGACCGGACGAGGCGAGCGCCGCAGTATCTGAATGATCTGAAAGAGCTGGTCGGTGCGACGCATGCGCGCCGGCCCCTGTGGCCACGACGCTGTCAGCATGGGGCCGGTAGGGTACCGGCGCAAGCTTCCTCCCCGCGCCGCTCAGCAAGGAATTCCCATGAAATTCGCATCGGTCCGCCTCATCGCCGCCGACATCGGCGCCCTGGTGTCGTTCTACGAGAACGTCACCGCCACCCCGGCCGAATGGCTCGCGCCGGTTTTCGCCGAGATCGTCACGCCCGCCGCGACCATCGCGATCGGCAGCGTCGAAACCATGGCGCTGTTCAAGCCCGGCGCCGCGCGGCCGGCGGCCAACCGGACCGCCGTTCTCGAATTCATGGTCGCCGACGTGGACGCGGAGTTCGCCCGCCTGCGCGCGGGCATCGACCTCGTGCACGAACCCAAGGACATGCCTTGGGGGAACCGGACGTTCATGTTCAACGATCCGGAGGGCAGCCCGGTCGCGTTCTATACGCCGGTCACCGCGGCGGCGCGGCTGCGGTTTGCGGCGCGCTGACTGCCCAGGAACGGACAGTTCATGGCAATAGAAGTCGGCGGAAGGGCGCCGCTGCGCGATCAGATTCCTTTTCTGGCCAAGCTGCAGCCGACATAGAAGACCTTGCAGCCGCTGTCTTGTTCGTTGCAGCGGCTCATTCCGTAGGACACGGCCGCTTCTTCGGAAACGTTGCTCTGGAAATAGTTGAACTTGGTTCCGGTTACCACGCTCACGCACTCGTTCCGATAGGTGTACTTGATCGCGCAGTCGACGCCTTGGTTCTTTTTACACTGCTTCAGCGCCTTGCTTTCGGCCGAGGATTTTCGCGTCATCCATTCGGATGTGCCGAACGCGCCGTTGGCTTCATCGGTGGCGATGGCGCCCCAGCGGTCGTAATACACCGTAGCCGCTTCGGGTCGTTCGGCGCAGCCTTGCCAGCCGTTGCCGCGTTGCATTTCGCAGGAGGCATAAACATCGCCAGAAAAGCTCAGCACAAGCAGCGGAAGCGGTAAGAGGGGCGGTATCTTCATTTTCAGATCTCCAGCACGGTCGCGCGCCCTGGCGCACGACGCGCATTAGGGTTTCTTGACCTCGTCATACGTCTTCGTCTTGTTATGGTTGACCGACGAAGAATCAGTCGGCGACCGGTATGGGTGCTGCATTTGACTTGGAGCGGAGCCGGAGGACGGTTCGGACGGAGGGTTCGCGGTTTGTGGGCTGTTTTCTTTTTCCTTGTCCTTCGAGGGTGAGCCAAACGCGGTGTTGTAATTGAAGTTCGCGACGGTCCCTTGGAAGAACATTGCAGCCGCGGGCGGAACCGTGACGATCACTGTCGTCATCAGCAATCCGATGCCGCCTTGTTGCATGGCCTGGGTAGTCAGCCCTTCGGTCGCCGTGCCCATGATTCCCATGGATTTTGCGACCCAAAGCGCTACTGCGATCTTGGCCATCAACTCCATCGTCATGGAAACCACGACGCTCAACATCGCCATCGAGAACAAATTCCCTATGCCGTAAAGCAGCCATTTTCGGAACAGATCCTTAGTCTGGTCGAACATCAGGCATAGGATGAAAATCGGTCCAAGGCCGATGAACATCGCGAGCGTGAATTTGTAGAGCAATAGCATCGCACCTGCGACCATGGGCGCGCTCGCGGTGCCGAGCCCGGCGAACAGTAATGCTCTCTCTTTTTCCTTCTGGAGCTTTGCGTTGTCGTCCGGGATCTGTACAGCATCGATCGCGCTGATCGCGATCTGCATGTATGCCAGATTCTTATCGATCGCATCTGCGCTGGATCCGCTGTCGTCGGTAAACAGCGCGTGGATCTCGCGATCCAGGTCCTTCGTGAAGAACTGGTGTAAGTTCGCGCCGCCGAACGCCATCGAGGTGGCCAACCCGACCACGAAGGCGATGCGGGTGGCGTTCGCCACCAGCGCCATCATCGGTTCGCGCGACTGTCCCGTGACGATGCGGTAGCCGGCCAGCATGATCCACAGCGTGGTCAGCACCAACGCGATCTGGCTGGTCCAGGCCATTGCGCGTTTCATCAGGGTCAGCCCGAACTTGTCGATCTTGTGGTCGAAATAGGCGTTGATGAGCTTGAAGTAGGCATAATCGCCGATACCCTGTACCTGTGGCATCAGCCAATCGGAAAACGCGGCAATCAGTTGCATGTTCGATCCTTCGAAATAAGTCCAGACTTCGAGCCGCTGCGTCAGAACGACAGCGCGCCCTTGATCGCCTCGCTCTGAATGACCTCGCCGATGCCGCCCTTGCGCTTGCCTTCCAGCGCCCGCCGCGCCAGCCGCGACTGGTCCTTCTGCAGCGCCGCGATGTAATCGTCGTAAGCCTTCATGCGCGCCTGCCAGTAATCCAGGTCCATGCGGGTGCGGACCATGAACCGCTGCGCTTCGTTGTCGTTCGCGGCGAGGCTGCCCTGGCTTTCGCCGACCTGCTTGCGCTGTCCTTCGACGTTGCCGAACTCCTGATTGCGCCGGATCAGCTGCTTGAGCATGCGCACCGATTCGTTGTACTTGGCGTTGTCGGCCAGGACCATGCGCTGGCACAGGCGGCGCTGTTCGGCGACCAGGTCCGAATCGAGTTGCGGGTTGAACGCGCCGAATACGCCGGCGCCGCCTTCGCGGCCGCTGCCGGCGCAAATGTCTTGCATGCCGTAGGCGGGGTCGCGCTCTGGGAAGTCGTCGCGCATGGCCGACTGCTGCATCTGCAATTGCTGCACCTTGATCAGCTGCTGCTTGTAGTGGTCGTACTGCTGGGTCCAGCGCGCGGCTTCCTTGCCGTACTCCACGCCTTTCTCGATCAGGTCCTTGATCGCGAGGCCTAGATTGCCGGGGTCGCTGACCACGAGTTGCGCCTGCGCTGCGGGAGCGAATGCGAGCGCGCCGGCCAACAGCGCGGATGCGAAGCGCGAATGCGGCGGCAGACGGCGGACGGAGTTCGGACGAGCGGTCATGACGAGCTTCCTTGTTCGAGTGGCTGCGATGAAGCGCGATCGGGCGCGCGTTCGCAGCGGATGAAATCGCAGCGAAAATCGGAAAGCAAACTTATTTTTCGGCGTGGTCGAAACGGCACGTCCTTTTTCATCGCTTCGTGTGCGAATGCCTGAATAACCTTGTGTGCCGAGTGCGCGAGTCCTTTTCCGCATGTTCAGTGCGGGCGCTGAAAGTGCGTAATTCGCAGGGCGGCGCCTGTCTGCGCGGCTTGCTTGCGAACGACCGTTCTAAAGGTCGGGAATTGTCACGTCGAATATGTTTTTTTGCAGTCAATTCGAAGTTCTGTGATCGCCCGCAACAGCCTTATCTGCGCGCGGTTCGTCTGAGCGTGGCGCGCGCGGCGCGGGCGATGCAGTGTCGTCGTCAGCGTTCCCGCGACGCAGGCAGCAGGGACGCCGCTGTCCGGTGTATCCACGATCGCTTCCCTCCCAACGCCGTCCACGCGGACGGCGACGGCCGAACTTTTTCTGGAGATGACCGCATGAACCGTCGCAACACGCTCACGGCGCTGGCCGTGGCTTTGGTTTTGTCTTCCCCGCTCGCCGCCGCGCAAGCGCAGTCGGGCTATGAACTGGATCTGGGCGGATTGCGCTTCGATCCGCTCAAACAACAGCCGGTGCAGGCCGCCAGCGTCTGGGGCCGCGCCCGCGCCGACGGCGAGGATTGGCGTCTGGTGCAGTTCCAGGGGCCGGTGCGCCAGGCCTGGCTCGATGAGTTGCGCAGCAAGGGGCTGGAGCCGGTGCAGTACGTGCATCCGTACACCTACATCGTATGGGGCAAGCGCGATGCGCTGGCGCGCGTGGCCGGGCAGCGCGAGGTGCGCTGGAGCGGCGATTTCCTGCCGGCGTACAAGGTGCTGCCGCAACTGCGTCAGGCCGCGGCGGCGAAGAGCGCCGGGCCGCTCGACGTGCGCGTCGTCAGCCGTCGCGGCAGCGCCGGCGTCGCGGCGACGCTGGGCAAGATCGGCGCGGCCGATGCCGGCAACGGCGTGCAGGCGGTCGATCGCGCGTTGCAGAGCCAGACCGTGCGCGTGCCGGCCGACCAGATCGCCGTGCTGGCGCAGGCGCCGGGCGTGTACAGCGTGCAGAGCGTGCCGACCGACGGCGGCCTGCGCGGCGAGATCAGCGGCCAGATCAACGCCGGCAACGTCAACGCCAGCAATCTGGCAGTGCCGGGCTATCTGAGCTACCTCAGCGGCGTCAACGGCGCCGGCGTGACCATCGCCAACGTCGACGGCGGCATCCATCAGACCCATCCGGATCTGGCCGCGCGCATGGCCGCCTGCACCGGCACCACCTGCGGCGGTTCGGCCAGCAGCGCGCACGGCACCCACACCGCGGCGATCATGGCCGGCGACGGCGCGTCCAACGTCCGCGCGACCGCCTCGACCGGCAGCTTCCTGCGCGGCCTCGGCGTGGCGCCCGGGGCCAAGCTGGTCGAGCAGGTGTATTCGCCGTTCTTCACCCAGCCCGGCGGCATGCTGTTGCTGATGAGCCAGTCGGTGCGCAACAACGCGACCATCTCCGGCAACAGCTGGGGGCCGGCCGGTTCGCCGCGCGGTTACGACGGCGACACGCGTCAGGTCGACGTCGGCGTGCGCGACGCCGATCCGAACGCGCCGGGCGACCAGCCGCTGAATTACGTGCTGTCGTTCATGAACGGCAACGGCGGCACCCAGAGCCAGGGTTCGCCGGACGAAGCCAAGAACACCTTCACCGTCGGCTCGACCAAGGGCCAGAGCTCGGCGACGGTGCAGATCGCCGCGATCAACGACCTGTCCAGCAACACCGCGCACGGGCCGGCGCTCGACGGGCGGCGAATTCCGGGCATCGTCGCGCCGGGCTGCTCGATCGATTCGGCCAACAGCGCCACCGGTCACGGCCTGATGTGCGGCACCAGCATGGCCTCGCCGCAGGTCGCCGGCGCCAGCGCCTTGTTCACCCAGTACTACCGCAACAAGTTCGCCGGGGCCACGCCGAGCCCGGCGCTGACCCGCGCGGCGTTCACCGCGGTGGCCTTGAACCTGGTCGGCAAGCTCGACGCCGACGGCGGCACCCTGACCACCGCGCCCGACGCCAAGCAGGGTTGGGGGCGGATGCTGATCGATCCGGTCATCAAGCCGGCGCAGACCGTGCAATACGTCGACCAGAGCCACGTATTCAACAACAGCGGCGAGAACTGGACCCGCAGCTTCCGCGCCGCGGATGCGAGCAAGCCGGTGCGGATCATGCTGGTGTGGACCGACGCGCCGGGCCACGGCCTCGGCGGCACCACCCCGGCCTGGAACAACAATCTCGACCTGCGCGTGAGCGCCGGCACCAGCACCTTCCTCGGCAACGTGTTCAACGCCAGCGGCTGGTCGGCGACCGGCGGCGCGGCGGATGCGCGCAACAACAACGAGGGCGTGTTCCTGCAGGCGGCGCAGCACGGCGGCAATGCGTTCACCATCGAGGTGCGCGCGACCGACATCAACTCCAACGGGTTGCCGAACGTGGGCGACGATACCGACCAGGACTTCGCCCTGGTCTGCTACAACTGCGTCGCCGGCTGAGCGGCGCAGGTGGGGCGACGGAGGCGGCTGCGGCCGCCTTCGTTGTTTCTGGCGATGGGTTGCGCGGTAGGCGAGGTGTCGCGGTCGCGGCTTGCGCCGCTCCTACAGGTAGTCCATGTAGGAGCGGCGCGAGCCGCGACCGCGAAAACTCAACTACGCCGCAACCGCGCAATCACTCCGCCGCCGCCGCCGCCCGCTCGCGCTGCCGCGCCGCCTCGATGAAGGCCATCAGCAACGGCCGCCCCGACAGCAGTTCCGGGAACCGGTGGTCGTGGAATTCCGGATGCCACTGCACCCCGACCACGAACCCATCGCCGCGGCCGCGCACGCATTCGGCGATGCCGTCTTCCGACCAGGCCTCCACCTCCAGGCCTTCGCCGATCTGCTTGATCCCTTGGTGATGGATCGAATTGACCTGCGGTTGCGCCGCCTGCGGGTACAGCGACGCCAGCCAGCCGCCTTCGCGCAGGCGCAAGGCGTGCTTGTGTTCGTCGTACTGGGCCGGAATGTAGTGCTGCGACCGCGTCGCGCCGGCGCCGACCAAATCCTGATACAGGCTGCCGCCATGGGCGACGTTGATGAGCTGCATGCCGCGGCAGACGCCGAGCACCGGCTTGCCGACTTCGACGAAGGCGCGCAGCAGGCTCAGTTCGAAACGGTCGCGGTCGGGGTCGGTCGCCATCAGCAGTTCGCTCGGGCGTTCGCCGTAAGCGACCGGGTCGATGTCGGCGCCGCCTTGCAGGATCAGGCCGTCGAGCGCGCCGGCGTAGTCGCGCACCGACAGGTCGCTGGCCTGCACCGCGCCTTCGGCGTCGACGGTGGGAATCATCACCACCAGCGCGCCGCTGCTCATGACCCAGTGGGCCATCGATTGTTCGAGGTATTGCAGGGTCTTGTTGCGGAAGCCGTATTCCGGCGGCAGGTTGCGCATCAACCGCGGGGACAGGCCGATCAGCAGTTTGCGGGCGGAGGTGGGCATGGCGTGGGGTCAGTGGGTGGCGGTGGCGGAAGCGGGCGCATCGGCGGCCGGCACGGTGGCGCGCAGCAGCCAATCGACGACGGCCTTGAGCGCGGTGTTGCGGCTGGCGCCGGCTTGGCGTTGTTCGCGGTAGATCGCCAGTTGCGTATGCGCGCTGGTGCCGCGCTCGGCGATGGTGTCCAGGTGGGCGAGCGCGGCGCTGCAGTCGAGCGCGGCGGCGTCTTCGGCGACCAACTCGCGCAGGCGCCGCAACTGCGCCAGCGCCGGTTCGACCCGGCCCTGGGCGTCGAAGAACTCGGCCTGCAAGCCCGAGCGCTTGGCCCGCCAGCGGTTCTCGTCGATGAGCCGGCGGGTGCCGGCATCGCACGGCGGCGCGGGCGCCGGGTGCCGCGCGATGTGCCGCATCAGGCAGCGGAACAGCGCGGCGATGGCGAGGCTGTCGTCGAGGTGGGTGCAGGCGTCGGCGATGCGCAGTTCGACCGTGGGAAAGTTCGGCGAGGGCCGGATCGCCCACCACAGCGAACCGGCATCGTTGATCGCGCCGGCGCGCACCAGCAAATCGGCGAACGCGTCGTACTCGGCCTGACCGGCGAAGAAATCGGGAATGCCGGTGCGCGGCCATTCGTCGTACATCGCCTGGCGATAACTCATCAGCCCGCTGTTCGAGCGGTCCCAGAACGGCGACGAGGTCGACAGCGCGAGCAGCAACGGCAGCCACGGCATCGCCCGGTTCATCGCCTGGACCCGGTCGACGTCGTCGGGCAGTTGCACGTGCACGTGCAGGCCGCAGACCTGGCTGCGGCGGGCGACGATCTGGAAGTCCTCGACCAACTGCCGGTAGCGCGGCTTGTCGGTCGGGCTCTGCTCGCGCCACTGGCCGAGCGGATGGGTGCCGGCGGCCAGCAGCGCCAGCCCGTGCTCGTGGGCAAGCGCGGACAGGCCGCGGCGCAGTTCGCCGAGCTGGCGCCGGGCCTGGGCGATGTCGCATTGCACCGGCGAAGCGATTTCGATCTGCGCCTGCAGCAGTTCGCTTTCGATGCTGTCGCCGAGCTCGGCGCGCGCGCGCTTGAGCAGGCGCGTGGGCACCTGGGTCGCGAGCAGCCGGCTGTGGGGGCGGACGAGGAAGAATTCCTCCTCGATGCCGAAACTGTAATCGCACTGCGCGCTCATCGCGGGCGATCCTGGGACTGCGGTCGGGTCGGTGGCGTCATGCCCGCACGGTAGCCGTGCGAACGCTAAAAATCCGTTGAGGCCGCGCGAGCGCAGCGGTGCGGGTCGTGAGCCCGGCGTCAGTCGGACGCCTGCCTGTAGGAGCGACGCAAGTCGCGACCGCGACCTCTCACTTGCGACGCAAGCGTGGTTTCGCGGTCGCGACTCGCGTCGCTCCTATAGCGGCTGCGGTGTGAGTCGGACGGCTTCCTGTAGGAGCGACGCAAGTCGCGACCGCGACACCACACCCGACGACGCAAGCATCTTCGCGCTGCAGACGGTTGATTTCAGCGGCAAACAAATCGCAGTCTGCCACTGCTCCGGCGGCAAGCTGCGGCTGTCGTTGAGGTATTCCTCATACACCGGCGCGTCGCCGGCTTCTTCGCCGCTGGCCGGCAGCCAGTGGCAGAACAGCCAGTCGTAGGCGCGAAGTTGCGCGGCGGCGGGCGGCAGGACAGCGCTTTGGGGGCGGGGAGTGAGGGGAAGCAGGGATCAGGAAATGACGGGGCGTTCGCGTCGCCCGCCGTTCTCCGATCTCCTTCGCCATTGTTCCTGCGCAAAAAAGAAAGCCCCGCGTCGTCGCCGACGCGGGGCCCTCGCAGCGAAGCCCGAGGCCTCAGTCCACGGTCACCGCAGTGAACGGCGTGCGACCGGTGACGTTGATCGTCGACGGGGTCGCCGCGGCTTCGACCTGCACGCCGATCAGGCCCAGGCCGCCGACCGAGACGCTGCCGCCGAGGGTCAGCTGGACCGGCTTGTGGCTGACGCTGACGTTGCGGCTGCCGACGCCGGCGGTGTCGACGCGGTTGAGGGTCAGCGCGCCGCCGACTGGCACTTCCACCGGAATGCCGAGCACCACCAGGCGGATGCTGCCGCCGACCGGCACCGCGAAGTTTTGCGGCAGCGGGCTGGGTACGGTGATGACGCTGCCGCCGCCGATGCGCACGTTGGCGACATCGGCGCTGGCCTGGCACTGCAGCACGGTGCTGCCGGTCAGCGAGTCGCACGACAGCGCGCCGCTGGCGCCTTCCAGGCTGACCAGGTTCTGCACCAGGCTCAGGCCGGCGACGCTGGAGCGGCCGTCGAGCGCGGTGGCGCCGCTGAGGTTGGTGTAGTCGGCGCGCTGGCGGGCGACGTCGAGCTTGACCACGCTGACCAGGCCGAGCAGGCCGACGTCGAGGCCGAGCGCGCTGTTTTCCTTGCTGCCCGGCGCGGTGACCTGGGCCTGGCCGGTGCACGGCAGCGGCAGGGTGGTGTTGAGGCCCAGCACGGTGACGGTGACGCCGCCGCTGAGCGCGCAGGCCTTGGCCCCGGCGGAAACGACTTCCGCGCTTTGCGCGCTGGCGTGGGTGGCGACGAAGGACAGGCCCAGGGCGCAGGCGAGGGCGCTCAGGCGGACGGAGCGGAGGATGCGCTGATTCATGATGTTTACCTGCTCGGTGGAGTGGATGGAGTGCGATGTCGCGATGCGGCCGCGCACGCGCCGCCGTCGACGCATGCGCGCCGCGGTTGGCGATGGACGAGGCCGCCGGGTGACTCCCCTGGACGCGGCGCAGCCGTAGCTTCGCCGCAATTGCTGCATGGCGCGGATCCGGCGCGGGCCGGGCCTGGCGCAATCGAACAACGGCCCGCGCGGGGCCGGGGTGGAAGGGCGCATCCGTTGCGTCGCGGCGCTGCGCCGGGGAGGGGCGGCGCCGCTCGGTTGGAGCGCGCACAGAGTAGAAAAGCGGGTGCCGGCGAAACTTTGATGTTTCGCGCATTAGCCGATGGGCTTAGTTCCGCTTTGCCGATTTGCGATGGGCTAATCGTTGCGGGTGTGCGCGATGAGCGCTTGTTAGTTTCGCTGCGCTTGCAATTCCGGGCGAAAACGCTGTGAGGCTGTGCGTGTGGTCGGTGCGCGTGCGTGACGTGCGGCCGTGCTGTTCATGCTTGCGCGCGGTCGGCGCGTGCGATTTTTTCCGCGTTGGAACGGGGCTTTCGTATTCGCGCAGTACGCGCACGTATGCGGGGCGTGTCGTTCATCGCGGCATGAGCGAAGGTGAGTTGCGTGGGCTGCGTGCTGCGCACTGCCATTTCTGCGGAGGCCGGGCCGTACGGGAATTTGCCGTCGTTTCGGCTCTCGCCGCTGCGACGAGCGACGACGAAGTTGGTATCCGACTGTAGGAGCGACGCAAGTCGCGACCGCGAAAGCGCAGCCACGACGAAATCTGCGCAATGGCTGTGGTCTCGCGGTCGCGACTCGCGTCGCTCCTACAGTCGGATACGAGGCTTCGGTCGTGGGTTCCGCCTTAGTCGGCCTCCAGCCTCCGCTGCACGCGCGCTATGAAGGACTCGCGCCTGATATGCGCTCGCGCTCGAACCCGGCGCGCTCGTCCTGACTCAACGCCGGCGGCAGCGCGCGCCCCTGCACGGCCGAGGCCGCCGCCGCTTCCAGCACCGCCATCAACGCCACCGCCTGCACCGGCGTGACCGGATTGGCGCCGCGCCCAATCACGGCGTCGCGCACCTGAGCGTAATAGCGGCGCTGGTCGCCCGCCGGCGTCGGCCAGCGTTCGCTGCGCTCGGCGCCGAACCATTGCAACTCGTCGGGGTCTTGGCCCCAACCCGGCGCGCCCGGCGTCAAACCCGCGAGCAACTGCGCCTCCTGCCGGTCCGCCTGCGCCTTGACCAGGCTGCCGGCGCTGCCGTGGACCAGGAAACGCGGGCTGCCGCCGGCGGCGAGCATGCCGGCGTGCAGGATCGCGCGCCGGCGCGGGTACTCCAGCAGTACGTGCGCCCAATCGGCGACCACCGCGCCGTCGCGTTGCGTCGCCAGGCTCGCGAACACGCGCTCGGGCAGGCCGAACAGCTGCAGCGCCTGATCGGCCAGATGCGGGCCCAGGTCCCACCACACGCCGGTGCCGGGCCCGGCCTGCTCGCGCCAGCGCTCGCGCACCTGCGGGCGGAAGCGGTCGATATGCGATTCGAAATGCGCGACCTCGCCGAGCCGGCCCGATTCGATCGCCTGCCTGACCCCGAGGTAGTCGCTGTCCCAGCGCCGGTTCTGGAACACCGACAGCACGCGGTCGTGGCGCTGCGCCAGCGCGGCCAGTTCGCGCGCTTCGGCCAGGTCCAGGGTGAAGGGCTTGTCGACCACCACATGCTTGCCGGCCGCCAGCGCGGCGCGCGCGAGCGGGGCGTGGCTGTGGTTCGGCGTGGCGATCACGACCAGATCGGCGCGCGCGTCGGTGGCGGCCTGCAGCGGGTCGGCGACGACCGCGGCGCGCGGGAAATCCACGGCGACCTTGGCCGCATCGCTGGAGCCGATCAGGTTCAGCGCCAAGCCCGGGGTGGCCGCGATCAGCGGCGCGTGGAAGGTCTTGCCGGCGAAGCCGTAGCCGATCAGGGCGACGCGGAGAGGGGCGGTTTCGCTCATGGGCGCGCAGGGCTGCGAACGGGGGAGCGACCACCTTGCCGGATCGCGCCGCGCGCGGCCAGCGACGGCGGCGCGCTTTGCCGATGCGGGTTGCCGGAAGCGTGAAGGCCGCGCCGCCGCGGACCTTTGCCGAACCGACCCGGGATCGGGTATCTATGCAGCACCTCCCCCCAAAACTCGGACATGCCGATGAGCGCAGCCGCCCAGGCCCCGGCCAATTCGCCCTCGCGGGTCCTGTTCGCGAGCCTGATCGGCACCACCATCGAGTTCTTCGACTTCTACATCTACGCCACCGCCGCGGTGCTGGTGTTCCCCAAGCTGTTCTTCCCCTCGGCCGATCCCAACACCGCCACCTTGCAGTCGCTGGCGGCGTTCGCGCTGGCGTTCTTCGCCCGCCCGGTCGGCGCGGCGGTGTTCGGCCACTTCGGCGACCGCATCGGGCGCAAGGCCACGCTGGTCGCGGCGCTGCTGACGATGGGCCTGTCGACGGTGACCATCGGCCTGCTGCCGACCTACGCCAGCATCGGCATCGCCGCGCCGATAGCGCTGGCGCTGTGCCGCTTCGGCCAGGGCCTGGGCCTGGGCGGCGAATGGGGCGGGGCGGTGCTGCTGGCGACCGAGAACGCGCCGCCCGGCAAGCGCGCCTGGTACGGCATGTTCCCGCAGCTGGGCGCGCCGATCGGCTTCTTCCTGTCGACCGGCATCTTCCTGGTGCTGACCGACCTGATGGGCGACGACGCGTTCTTCGCCTGGGGCTGGCGCATCCCGTTCCTGGCCAGCGCGGCGCTGGTGTTCGTCGGCCTGTGGGTGCGGCTGCGGATCAGCGAAACGCCGGCGTTCCGCAAGGCGATGGACCATCACGAGCGGGTCAAGGTGCCGATGCTGGGCGTGCTGCTGAAGCATCCCGGCGCGCTGGTCGCCGGCACCTTCGCCGCGCTGGCGACGTTCGTGCTGTTCTACCTGATGACGGTGTTCGCGCTGAGCTGGGGCACCGCGCACCTGGGCTATACCCGCCACCAGTTCCTGCTGCTGCAACTGGGCAGCGTGCTGTGCTTCGCCGCGACCATTCCGCTGTCGGCGATCTTCGCCGACCGCAAGGGGCGGCGCCTGGCGATGATCGTCTCGACCCTGGCGGTGATGCTGTTCGGCGTGCTGTTCGAGCAGTTGTTCGTCGCCGGCAGCCCGTGGGGCGTGTTCGCGTTCCTGAGCCTGGGGCTCGGGGTGATGGGCCTGACCTACGGGCCGCTGGGCACGATCCTGTCGGAGATGTTCCCGACCGCGGTGCGCTACACCGGCGCCTCGCTGGCGTTCAATTTCGCCGGCATCCTCGGCGCCTCGCTGGCGCCGTCGATCGCGACCTTCCTGGCGCAGAGCTACGGGCTGGCGTATGTGGGTTACTACCTGGCCGCGGCCGGGGCGCTGACGCTGATCGCGTTGTTGATGGTGCGCGAGGACGAGCAGCACGACTGAACCTGGTCGCGCAGCACTCCTGTAGGAGCGGCGCGAGCCGCGACCGCGACTACGCAACCACGGCGCAAGTTTCGGCGCAGTCGCGTTGTCGCGGTCGCGGCTCGCGCCGCTCCTACAGGGGCTACGCGGCTTCCTGCGCAGTCAGGTACAGGCGCAGGTCGAATTCGAGCTGGTGGTAGTCCGGGCTCATGTGCGCGCACAGCTGGTAGAAGCCCTTGTCGTGGTCGCGATGCTTGAGGTGGGCCAGTTCGTGCACCGCGATCATTTCCAGGAACGGCGCCGGCGCGTCGCGGAACAGCGTGGCGATGCGGATCTCGCGCGCGGCCTTGAGCCGGCCGCCGTGCACGCGCGAGATCGCGGTGTGGGTGCCCAGGGCCTGGCTCACCACGTGCAGCTTGTTGTCGTAGATCACCTTGTTGAGCGGCTCGGCCTTGCGCATGTAGCGGTCCTTGATCGTCACCACGTACTCGAACAAGGCTTTGTCGTCGCGCACGCTGTGGCCGCCGTGGTCGTAGCGCTTGCGCAGGACCTCGCCGAGCTTGCCGGCGTCGATCAGCGCCTGCACTTGGGTCAGGACGTGCGGCGGGTAGCCGCGCAGGTAGCGGAGGGGATCCATGCGGGCACGATACGGTATGCGCAGTTCAGGGGCGAGGCGGAGTTTCGTCGTGAGTGGTTTGGCGCGGTCGCGGCTTGCGCCGCTCCTACAGGGAGCCGATGTAGGAGCGGTGCGAGCCGCGACCGCGAAGCGTCCGCTCGCGCCGCAACGATCCGAACCGTCAGAAACTCGACAGCCCGGACGCTTCGGCGATGCGGTACCAGACCTTGCGCAGCGCCGAATCGTCGGCGTACTTGGCGTAATCGGCACTGATCGTGCGCCCGCCCGCATTGCTCCAGCTCTGCTCGAAATACGCTCGCGCCTGCTGCGCCACCGGCGCGTCGTCGAGCGCGACCACGCGCGCGCTGGATTCCAGGTTGTAGTCGTCCAGGTTGCGGCGGGTGTAGTTGGCCGAGCCGGCGATCAGCTCGATCTTGCCGTCGCTGCCGCTGCGCAGCAGCAGCTTGGCGTGGCATTGCTCGCCGTGGGTGTCGCACCAGCGCAGCGGCACGCCGGCGGCCACCAGTTCGGCCGCGACCTGACGGTTCGGCACGCCGTTTTTCTTGCGCCCGAACGCGTCTTCGTTCGGGTCCAGCAACACGCGCACGCCGACGCCGCGCTTGTGCGCGGCCGCGACCGCGTCGACCAGGCGCCGGTGCGAGAAGTAGAACACCGCGATGTCGAGGCGGTCGCCGCCGCGGGCGCCGTCGACCGCGGCGAGCAGGGCGTCGCGGATCCTGGCTTCGGTCAGCACCTGCACGCGCGGCGCGCTGGTGGTGTCGACGATGCTCTCGCGCGGAACCGTCGTCGGCAGCGCGCGCGGCCACGCCGCGCCGGAGAACGCCGCGACGGCGCGTTCGCTCGCCAGCAGGTCGAGCGCGGCGGCGCCGCTGAAGCGCACCGCGACGTTGCCGTGCAGGCTGCTGGCGTCGTGCGGGTTGGCCGAGGCGACCAGCGCGGTCCAGTCCTCGCCTTGGTCGACGATCAAGGTCTTGCGGTGGTTCGCGTTGAGATTCAGCAAGGCCAGCCAGCTGCGCAGCCCGACCTGGCCCGGGCCGAGCGGATTCGGCAGCCAGCCGCCGTCGCTGTCGTTGCCGGCCCAGCGGCAGCACAGCTGCCATAGCCCCGACCATGCCGGATTCGGCGTGCGCAGGCGACCGAGGTCGGTGATCACGACCTCGATGCCGGCCGCGCGCAACTGCTGCAGATGCGGCGAGACGCGGCCGCCGTAGACGGTGTTGATCGGGTCGGTGATCAGCACCACGGTCAGCGCCGGCCGCGCGCGCTTGCGCGCGATCAGCGCGTCGGTCAGTTCCTGGCTGAGCTTGCGGTAATGCGTTTCGCCGGCCTGCTCGCTGCCGAAATCGTTGAACAGGAACTGGTCGGCGACGATGGCGCGGTCGGCCTGCCCGATCAGACGCAATGCTTCGTCGAACACGTGCTGGTCGCTGTGGCGCGCGCCCTGCGGATCGGTCCAGGTGATGTCGGTCAGCAGGGCGACGTCGCGCGCGCTGCGCAGCGGGCCGGCGAGGCTGGTGCCGGCGGGCAGCGGTTTGTAGACGTGGTAGACGGCGCTGGCGATCCAGGCGAGCAGGATCAGCGCGAGCGCAAGGCGCAGGCGACGGCGCGGACGGCGGGCGGGGGCGGCGTCGTCGTCGATGGAGCGGGAGTGGGGCATCGTTGCTGCGGGCAGGGCGGTGAGCCATGGTCGGGATCGCGGGCGGGTTGCGCAAGCGCGCGGGTTTGCACGCTGTGGCGCGCGGCGCGACCGCCGCCTGTGGGAGGGCCTTCAGGCCCGACGCTTTTGCTCCAGGCCGCGGCGATCGGGAACAAGAGCGTCGGGCCTGAAGGCCCTCCCACGGCAGCCGGGCTGCGCCGCAACGCACGGGACGCCGCCGCGAACCGCGACCCTACGCCACAGCAGGGTCCTGGCGCGCCGGCGCAGGACACAAATCGGTCATCCACCCCCTCTAGGCTGGGCAGGATGAACATCCTGATGCTCTCGGACGTCTACTTCCCGCGGGTCAACGGCGTGTCGACCTCGATCCGCACCTTCGCCCAGTCGCTGGCGCGGATGGGCCACGCCGTCACCCTGGTGGCGCCGGACTACGGCCCCGGCAGCGGCCAGGAACTGCACGACAGCGACGAGTTCGAGATCCTGCGCCTGCCGGCCCGGGTCATCTTCTTCGACCCCGAGGACCGCCTGATCCGCGCGCCCGAAGCGCGCCGGCTGCTGCCGCAACTGGCGCAGCGGCAGTGGGACGTGATCCACATCCACACCCCGTTCCGCGCCCACAGCCTCGGCGTGAGCCTGGCCGAACGCACCGGCCGGCCGACGGTGGAGACGTACCACACCTATTTCGAGGAATACATCGGCCACTACCTGCCGTGGGCGCCGGTGGCTTTGCTGCGGCTGGTGGCGCGGCGGCTGTCGCGCACGCTGTGCCACGGCGTCGACCACCTGATCGTGCCGACCGCGCAGATGACCGAGGTGCTCGACCGCTACGGCATCACCACACCGTCGACGGTGCTGCCGACCGGCATCGACCTCAGCGAGTTCGCCAGCGGCGACGGCGCGCGTTTCCGCGCCGAGCACGGCATCGAGGCGAACCGGCCGACGCTGGTGACGGTGAGCCGTCTGGCGGTGGAAAAGAACATCGCGTTCCTGTTGCAGGTGACGCGCCGGCTGATCGCCGAATTCCCCGACCTGATGTTCATCATTGCCGGCGAGGGGCCGGACGCGGAGCGGCTCAAGCGGCTGTCGAAGGAGTACGGACTGGAACGCAACGTGCGATTCTTCGGCAACCTCGACCGGCGTACGACCTTGCTCGACGCCTACCGCGCCGGCGACGCGTTCGTGTTCGCCTCGCCGACCGAGACCCAGGGCCTGGTGCTGATCGAGGCGATGGCGCTGGGCGTGCCGATCGTCTCGACCGCGGTCATGGGCACCGCCACGGTCCTGCGCGATGCGCGCAGCGCGGTGGTCAGCGAGGAGAACGTCGAAGCCTTCGCCGCGCACGTGGCCGGCGTGCTGCGCTCGCCGCAGCTGCGCGCGCAGTTGTCCGCGGCCGGGCCGGCCGACGCGCGCGGCTGGAGCACGCAGGGGCTGATGGAACAGGTGGTGGCGCTGTACCAGCGGCTGGCGCAAGCGGCGCCGCGCAAACTCGAAGCGGCGCGGACGCAGGCGCAGACCGCGCGCTGATACGGGCGGGTTTCGGCTTTTGCGGGAGAGGCTTCAGGTCCGGAGCTGTTCGTTCCGCGCGCCGCGACCCGACGCAAAAGCCTCGGGCCTGACGGTCCTTGCAGAAAAAATTCAGGCCGCGGCCGGCGCGACCCGCACCCGCGCCGCCAGCGCGAGGCCGAGCAAGGCCAGCGCGAACGCGATCGCGAACCCGCACACATAGGCCAGCGTGTGCGAACGCGCCAGCAGCGCCGCGAACAGCGAGCCGCCGAGCGCCAGCGCGGTGGCGGTGTAGATCGCGTCGCCGAGGTGCAGGGCCGAAGAATTGCGGCCCTGTTCCTGCGGCGGCGACAGCTCCAGCATCAGCACCGACAGGGTCGGGTAGATCAGGCCCATGCCCAGTCCCGACACGATCCAGCCGGCGATGCCGAGCGCGATCGGCGCGTGCGCCAGCGCCAGCGCCGCGACCGCGGCCACGCCGAGCGCGATCATCGCCATGCCGGCCTGCAGATAGCGCCACGGCCGGCGCGCATGCGCGCTGCGGCCGCGCAGCCACGAGCCGGTCGACCAGCCGATCGCGCCGAGGGTCACCACCGCGCCGGCCCAGGTCGGCGACAGCCCGCGTTCGGACGACAGCAGCAGCGGGATATACGCCTCGGTGAGGAAATACGCGCCGGCGGCGATGCCGCGCAGCGAGACCACGGCCGGCAGGCCGCGCGCCGCGCGCAGCGCGCCCGGCGGCAGCAGCCGCGAAGCGGCCAGGACCAGGGCCGCGGCGGCCGGCAGCAGCCACGCCAGTGCGGCCGCGCCGCGCTGCTGGCCGCCGTAGTGCAGCGCCAGCAGGCTGGCGGTGGCCAGCAGCGCCCACGGCAGGCGCAGCGCGTCGCCGGGACGCGGCGGTTCGGCCGTCGCTACCGGGCCCAGTCCGCGCAGCGCCGGCAACACCCAGCACGCGGCCAGCGCCGCGACCGCCGGCACCGCCAGGAACACCCAGCGCCAGCCGGCGTGTTCGACGATGGCGCCGCCGATCGCCGGGCCGACCACCGCCGGCAGCACCCAGGCGGCGGCGAACGCGGCGAAGATCTTGACCCGCAGCGCCGGCGGATAGACCCGCCCGACCACCACGTACAGCGCGACCGAGATCAGCCCGCCGCCGAAACCCTGGATCACCCGGCCGGCGACCAGCCAGGCCATCGACGGCGCCAGCCCGGCCACGACCAGGCCGATCGCGAACCAGGCGATGCCGTGGCGCAGCGGCGCGGCCGGTCCGCGCGCATCGGCCCAACGCCCGGCGGCGACCATGCCGACCACGCTGGCGGCGAGGGTGCCGGCGAACGCCAGCGCGTACAGCGCGAGGCCGTCGAGCGCGCGCGCCACGGTCGGCATCGCCGTGGTCACCGCCAGCGCTTCGAAAGCGACCAGGGAGACCAGCGCGACCGCGCCGGCGGTGAGGCCGCGGTAGCGCGGCGCGAACAGGCGGTCGTCGGCTGCGGCACCGCCTCGCACGGACGCTCCCACCCCGGCCGGTCCGCTCCGCTGCGCCAGCATAGGTTCGTCGGGGACCGGGGTGGAAACGTCCGCGCCAGGCGGCGCGACGGCGATGCGGTCGGGAGAGCCTTCGGCGCCGCAGCCCTGCGACCCGATCACCTGGCCCATCGGCTCCGAAGGCTCTCCCGAACGCATCGCCGCGCCCGCACCGGACGCTACGCCGCTGCGCTCGCTCATGCGCTCAGCCTCAGCAGCGACAGCGGCATGGCCTCGTACACCATCAGCACCACCTTGCCGCGCGCCGGGCCGCGTTCGACCGCGCGGTGCGCTTCGGCGGCGCGGGTCAGCGGGAACATTTCGCGCACCGGCACCATCAGGCCGTGGCGCTGGTGCATCGCCACCAGTTCGGCCAGGCGTTCGCGGCTGCGCTGGCTGCGCAGCTCGGCCAGGCCGTAGCGGCGCGACAGGCTCAGCGCGCGCTGCGGCGCGGCCAATCGCAGCCATGGCGCGAAATCCTCGCGGCCGCAGGCATCGAACAGCGCGTCGATGCCGCCCGGCGCCAGTGCGCGCGCCTGTTCGACGCCGGCGGTGCCGGCATCGACCGGCTGCGCGCCGAGCGTGCGCAGGTAATCGTGATCGGCCGCGGCGGCGCTGCCGATCACGTGCGCGCCCCACGCCACCGCCAGTTGCACCGCCACGCAGCCCAGCGCGCCGGCGGCGCCGTGGATCAGCACGGTCTGGCCGGCGGCGAGGTCGAGCTGGCGCAGCGCGGCGTGCGCGGTCTGGCCGGTCGAGGGCAGGGCGCCGGCGACCGCCCAGGTCATGGTGTGCGGCTTGCGCACGACGTGTCCGGCCGGCACGGTCAGCGCTTCGGCGTAGCTCATCGCCGCGGCCCAGCCCATCACTTCGTCGCCGATCGCGAACTCGTCGACGCCGGCGCCGACCTGATCGACCACGCCGGCGAACTCATTGCCGAGCCGGCGCGGAAAGCGCGCGCGGGCGCCGCCGTCGCGCGCGCCCAGGCCGCTGCGCACGGCGATGTCGCTGGGCCGCACGCCGGCCGCGCGCACCCGCACGCGGATTTCGCCGGGGCCGGCCTGCGGCATCGGCAGGTCGATCGCGCGCAGCACTTCCGCCGCGCCATAACGATCGAACACCACGGCTTTGACCCGGGAGCTTGCGTCCGCGGCGGATGAGGAGTCGTTGGCGGTCGTGCGGTTGCGCTGCGAGGCCATGAACTTGACGCCTTGAAGAGACCGGGCGCAGCATAGAACCTTGACTTAAGTTGAGGTCAAGGGGTTGCGCGCGACCCGTGCGCGGTTTTTTGCCGCAGCCCCTCGGCCCGGAGCGGAGCGAGCATGAGCGTGGCGAGCGAACTGAGCGTGGGGCAGGTGGCCGAGCGTTCCGGCGTGGCGGTGTCGGCGCTGCATTTCTACGAGGCCAAGGGCCTGATCCACAGCGTGCGCACCGCCGGCAACCAGCGCCGCTACAGCCGCGACACCTTGCGCCGGATCGCGGTGATCCGGGTCGCCCAGCGCGTGGGCATGCCGCTGGCGACGATCCGCGAAGCGCTGGACACCTTGCCCGACTCGCGCGTGCCGACGCGCTCGGACTGGAGCCGGCTGTCGGCGGCGTGGAGGGACGAACTGGAGCAGCGCATCGCCCACCTGACCCTGATGCGCGACACCCTGGACCAATGCATCGGCTGCGGCTGCCTGTCGCTGGATCGCTGCCGGCTGGCCAATCCCGAGGACGCGCTCGGCGACCAGGGCGCGGGCGCGCAGCGCTGGGCGACGGCGTTGCAGGAGAGCCGCGGGCGGCGCGGCGGCAAGCGGCCGCGCGAGTGAGGTTCGTGCCCGCGCGCCGCGCAAGCCTTACCATAGGCGCCCTCCCTCCCAACCCGGTTCCGCCATGACCGTTTCGATGTACTCCACCAGCGTCCCGGTGCTGCAACAGCTGCTCGGCAGCCTGTCGGCGATCCTCGCCCGCACCCAGGCCCACGCGGCCGAACGCAAGATCGACGCCGACGCCTATCTGCAGGCGCGGCTGTTCCCCGACATGTTCCCGCTGCTGCGCCAGGTGCAGATCGCGTGCGACTTCGCCAAGGGCATCGGCGCGCGCCTGGCCGACGTGGCGGTGCCGGTCTACGACGACAGCGAGCGCAGCTTCGACGAATTGCAGGCGCTGATCGCCAAGACCCGCGCCTTCCTCGAAAGCCTGGAACCGGCGCTGTTCGAAGGCGCCGAAGACCGCGAGATCGTGCTGCGCCCGGGCACGCCGAAGGAGCGCCGCTTCAACGGCCGCGACTATCTGGTCCACTACGGCCTGCCGCAGTTCTTCTTCCACGCCAGCACGACCTACGCGATCCTGCGCAGCAACGGCGTGGAGATCGGCAAGCGCGATTTCATGGGCCAGTACTGAGCCGCCGGATCCGCTTGCGGCACGTTCGAAAAAGCCCGCTTCGGCGGGCTTTTTCTTTGCCCGCGATCCGGCGCGCGACGAACCCGCGGGAGGGGCCTGCGCCCGACGCTTTCGTCTCCAATCGCCGCACCTGCGCACATCCGTACACGCACGGCCGCGCTGCAACGAATCTCCTGCCCAATCCGGCGCTAGCGCAAACGCCGAACGCCGTCGAATCGATGCTGTTGCGCGAGCCGAAAAAACTCAACGCAACGACGATTTTTTCGACCGCGTTCGCGTCGGGTCTCGGCCCCTGCGACGCCCTCTTGCGATCATGTTTTCCCGTTGGCGGCAGGCGCTCGCGAACGGGTCCGGAACCGGCCAGGGACGCGTTCGCGCATGCGAATCGCGCAGGGATACGCAGTCCGGAATCTTCGCGCCGAATCCAGCAGAAGGAATTGGCATGCCGTACAAGAGTATCCAGGGGCCCCTCGCGTTGAGCCTTGCGCTGATCGCGCTGGGAGCGGGCGCGATCGGTGCCCCGCAATCGAACGACGGGCTGCTCGGCCTGTCCCTCAGTCAGGTTGTCTCGGCCGCGTCGCAGCAGGCGCGAACCGAAACCGACGACCGCGACGCCGACCGCGCGCGTTTCCAGCGCGCGCTGGCGCCGCGCGAACGCGATGCGGCCTTGGCGCCGATCGCGCGCGAACTGGCGCGGCTGCGCCGTTTCGAACCGCTGCGCGCGGGCGACGTGGTCACCCACAGCGTCGACGGCAAGCAGTCGACGATCGTGCTGCGCGGTGCGGTCGGCAGCGGCGCGCCGCTGCGCTACAGCCTGGCCCAGGCGCCGCGCCACGGCCGGGTCACGATCGAACGCGACCGCGCGACGTACCGGCCCGATCCGGGCTTCGCCGGCGTCGACACCTACACCTATCGGGTGCAGGCCGGCGGCGAAAGCGCCGAAGCGGTGGTCGCGGTGACCGCGATCCGCGAACGCGCGCTGCCGGCGACGGCTGCGGCGGCCTTGTAAGCGCCGCGCGCAGTTCAGGGGTTTTCGGCGCCGCCGTGCAACGCGGCGGCGCCAGCGGGTACCCCGCGGGTGCGGGGTAGGGGACGGCTCCCGGCGCAAGGCGCGCGAGCCGCTGCCGCTGCCGCCGTCGCGGCGCGCCTTGCGCGCTGGCGCGGACGCTCCGCCGGCCGTCTCGTCGTGGTGACGGCCGGGCCGGGCGCGTGCGCAGTCGTCGCCGGGCGCGGCGACGGCGGCAGTCCCTGGTATCGGCCGGCCGCGGCGTGCGCAGACGCATCGATCTGCGCCGTCGCGGCCGGTGCGAGCCGAATCGTGCCGGTGCGCAGCGACGCGCGCGGCGAACGCGACGCCCGCGCCGCGCGCGCGGCGTTGCGCGCACAAGAATCCTCGTCAGTGAGGAAGCGGGGCGGGCAGGGACGCCCGCGTCATCGACGGCTCCGGCCGCCGCGCCGCACTGGGCGCGGCGTGGCGGTCGGGGCCGGGCGATGGTTGCGCGGCTCGGCGCAGCACCGCGCGTGGTCGCGTCGCGGCGGCTCGCGCGGCAATGTTCCGCCTGGCGGTCGAATTCGATGGCCGGGTGCGATGGATAAGTTCGATGGCGCGGCCCGTTGCTCGGCTGCGACGTTCCGATCCGACCTGCCGGGCGAGGTTTCGGCCGCGGCGTCCGCGCCTGTCGCCGCAGTTTCGAATCCGGCAACGGTCTGCAAATCCGCAACGCCGCCGGTCGGCCGAAGCGAGCGCCGTCGCATCCGGGGCTTGCATCCGCGCGCCGTCGCGGAGAGGATGCGGCCTCGGCTTTCGGGGAGGCCCGCATCGATGGATTTGCTGACGCTCGACCATTTCGCTCCGCACGTGAACGAAACCTACGCCGCCCAGATCAACGACGGCGAAGTTCCGTTCGTGCTGGTCGAAGCGCGCGCGCTGGGCACCAGCCCGCAGCCGATGGCGGCGCGCGCGCCGTTCTCGCTGCTGTTCCGCAACGGCTCCTCGTTCCTGTTTCCGCAGCAGATCTATCTGATGCGCCACGCTTCGATCGGCGAGGTCGGCATCTTCCTGGTCCCGGTCGCGCGCGAGCGCGAGGGCTTCCTGTACCAGGCCGTGTTCAACTGAATCCCGCGCGGCGGCCGTGCGCCGCCTTCGCGGCGCCGCGCAGCGCGCGGCGTGCGTCATCGGCCTTCACCGGCGCGCTGTATCCCGCCGCGTCGCGGCGGGGATTCAACGCAAATCCGCTTCCCAGCGCATCAACGTGTGCGTCGGCAGCGTTTCGGCCGCGGCGAAGCCGAGCCGCTCGTACAGACGGCGCGCGCCGTGGTTGCCGTGCTCCACGTGCAAACGCATGCCGCGCCCGCGCGCGTGCGCCTCGTCCTGAGCCCAGCGGATCAGCGCGCCGCCGAGGCCGTCGCCGCGCATCGCCGCGTCCAGGGTGATGTCGATCAACAGGTGCTCGGGCGCGTTGCGCTGCAGATAGATGCGGCCGGCCGGGACGCCGTCGCGTTCCACCACCAGGAAATCGGCGCGTTCGTAATGGCGCACGTAGTGCAGGTGCTGCATCGCGAACTGCTGGTCGAGGAACGCCGCCAGCGCCTGCGGCGGCCAGCCCATCGGCGCGAATTCGTGCGCGCGCAGTTGCCGGTACAGCGCGCGCAGCCAGCCGACGTCGGCGTCGACCGCGGGACGCAAGCCGATCCCACGCCCCTCCAGGGGCGCGGGAAGGTCCAGGTGGCCGGCGCGCGGCGGCGGGAACGCCAGCGTCGGCGGCTGCGGAATCGCGGCTTGCATGTTCATCCGAACGCCGGGAACACGCCTTGCAATGCGATGCAGAAGTTCATCGCGAGGTAGGGCTGGCGGTTCTCGTGGGCCTGGCCGCCGCCGGCGGGCTGCAGCACGGTCGGGGCCAACGGCGCGTTGGCGGCGTTGGAGGCCACGAACGCGTTCATGCTCGGCGAGCCCAGCGAATTGCCGTTGGACGGCGAGGCCGCCTTCTTGGTGTCGGTGGGCTGGTTGTAGACGTTGAGCGAATGCGAGTGCGTCGGCATCTGGTTGGTGTTCAGGGTGACCGAATTGACGCCGAAGAACTCGCCGGCGTTGTGCGGCGCCAGCCCGGGCCCGGTGCCCTGGTTGGTGGCGGCGCGGTTGACGAAGTTCGGCAACTGGAAGGTGGTCTGGCCGTTGCCGCCGTACTGGGTGCCGAGCAGCGCGAACAGCGCGGTGTTCTGCTGCACCGCCATGGTCGCGCCGTTGCACGCGGCCCAGCCGCGCGGCGCGAAGTTGAAGCCGAATACCTGGATTTGGGCGATGAAAGGTTCGGTCATTGGTAGATCCTCGATCTGCGGCCCGTCGCAGCGTTGTCGCCGGCGCGTGCCAGGAAATGCGGAATGTCAGTTCTGCGACGGATAGATGCCGTAGGCGGCGATGCAGTACTGCACGGTCAGGGTCGGCATCTGGTTCTCGTGCGCCTGGTTGCCGCCGGCCGTGCTGACCGACAAGGGGCTGCAGGCGAACGCGGACGCGCCGCTGGTGTCGGTGACGTACAGCACGTCGCCGTTGAGCGCGCCCATCTCCAGCGACGCCGCCGGGGTTTTCTGGCTGGCGGTCAGCGTGGTCGCGACCATGGTGTGGGTGTGCTGCGGCATCTGCTGGCCGATCAGGGTGACGCTTTCGCTGCCGGCGCGCTGGCCGATGACGTAGGTGCTCAGGCCCGGGCCGGTGCCCATGTGGATCGGCACGCGGCCTTGCAGGTCGGGCACGGCGAAGGTGCTGATGCCGTCGCCGCCGTAGATGGTGCCGAGCAGGTTGAACAGCGCGTCGTTTTGCGCGATCTGCACCATCTGGCCGTTGCAGGCGTACCAGCCGGTAGGGACGCGGCTGAATCCGAACAGGCGGATCTCGCCCAGGTATGGCTCGCTCATGAGAGATGCTCCAGGAATGTCGTAAAGCGGATAGGAGTGGCCGCGGCGCGGCCGCAGGCTCGTTCGCGAGTCAGTTGCGCGAGGGGTAGATGCCGCTCAGGGCGATGCAGAAGTTGATCGCCAGGTAAGGCTGCACGTTGGGGTGGGCCTGGGTGCTGCCGGCGGTGCCGATGGTGGCCGGGCTGAGCACGACCTGGGGCCCGCCGGTGGTGGAGTACATCTCTTTGTCGGTGGCGCCGAACAGCAGCCCGGTCGGATTGCGGCTGGTCGCCGCGCCGGAATTGCAGCCCAGGGTGTGGTTGTGGTTCGGCATCTGGGTGATCAGCAGGGTCACGTTCTCGACGCCGCCGATCTCGCCCTGGTTGTACGGCGACGGGTTCCAGCTTGGGTCGGTCGAGTTGCCGGCCCCCACCGGCGTGCGGCTGCGCAGGTCGGGCAGCATGAAATTGGTGGTGCCGTTGCCGCCGTACATGGTGCCCAGCAACGAGAACAGCGCCTGGTTCTGCGCGATCGGCAGGGTCTGGCCATTGCACATGGCGAAATACTTCGGCGCGAAATTGAAGCCGAAGGTGTTGATCTGCCCCAAGAATACTTCTGTCATCTCTTCCCCCAGAGTGTTTTCCGGGCGCCGTGCGCGCCCGGGACTGCGTTCCCGAAGCCTCGGCCGCACGCCCCGTCCGCGCACGGCGGAACGGGCCGGTCCGGCCGGGTCCGGGTATGGCGCATGAGCGCCATGACCTTGCTTAACGCGAAGCGGTGCCGGATGCGGCCGCTTCCGCGTCCGTTTTGCGTATCAGGTCAATGAAAGGGATGCGCCAGGGGCAGTCGGCGCATGGAAACCAGATCGCTCACGGGCACAACGCCGGCGGATCCGCGCATGAAGCGCGCAGCGCCGGGCGTCAGGGGATGAACAACATGCAACAGCAGTCGGCGCAGTTTGCGGGCGTTTCGCACGTCTCGCACTGGGGGCACTCGACCGCAGCCAGGACCTGGCGGCGCGGTCTGGCGGCGATCCTTATCGTTGTGGCGGGGCTGTGGTCGGCCGCCGCGTTCGCGGCGCCGTCGGTGCTGTGCCCGGTCAAGACCCTGACGGTCGCCAACGGCGGCACCGCGGTCCTGGACGCCGACCTGTGCGACGGCGGCCCGCCGCCGGGCGGCTTCGGCATCGGCACCCTGATGACCCCGCCGCAGCACGGCAACGTGACGGTCAACCAGAGCACCGACAAGGTCACCTACACCCATAACGGCGACTCGGCCCTGACCGACTTGTTCACCTTCGGCGACGGCGTCGGCGGCGAAGTCACGGTCAACGTGACCATCTCGCCCGCGACCAGCCCGATCACGGTCAATCCGGCCTCGATCGCGCCGCAGCTCGGCGTCGCCTACAGCCAGTCGATGAGCGCCACCGGCGGCGTCGCGCCATACAGCTACACGCTCAGCGCCGGCACCTTGCCGACAGGCCTGAGCTTCGCCAACGGAACGTTCTCCGGCACGGTCCGTCAGCGCGGCAATTTCCCGGTGCAGATCAGCGTCACCGACTCGACCGCGCCGACCCCGCTGACCACGGTCAAGTCGTACACCATCGCGATCCCCAACAACCAGCACGATTTCACCCCGACGACCCTGCCGACGCTGTACCGCACCGCCAGCTACAACATCCCGCTGACCGGCAGCGGCGGCGTCGCGCCGTACAGCTACGCGATCGAGACCGGCTCGCTGCCGGCCGGCCTGAGCATCAGCGGCGGCGCCATCGTCGGCACCCCGAGCGCGTCGGGCGCGTACAGCGTCACCATCAAGTCCACCGACAGCAGCCTGCCCGGACCGGGCGTGCCGGCGGTGGCGTTCCGCGTCCGTACCTATACCGGCACCGTGCTGGAACCGCCGACCATCACTGTCAATCCGGCCACCCTGGGAGGCGCCACCGTCGGCGTCGCCTACAGCGACACCTTCAGCGGCGTCGGCGGCACCGCGCCGTACACCTTCGCCATTTCCGCCGGCGCGCTGCCGGCCGGGCTGACCCTCAACACCACCACCGGCGCGCTGACCGGCACGCCGACTGCGGCCGGCACGTTCAACTTCACCGTGCGCGCGACCGACGCGAACAATTTCCCGGGCACCCGCGCCTACACCCTGGTGGTGGCGCCGCCGGTCATCGTGGTCGCTCCGGCCACCTTGCCCAACGGCGCGGTCGCGGTGGCCTACAACCAGACCATCAGCGCCAGCGGCGGCATCGCGCCGTACAGTTACACGGTCACCGCCGGCGCCTTGCCGGCCGGGCTGAGCCTCAATACCACCACCGGCGCGCTGACCGGCACGCCGACCGCGGGCGGCACCTTCAACTTCACCGTCACCGCGACCGGCAGCAGCACCGGCACCGGCGCGCCGCACACCGGCTCGCGTGCGTATGCGCTGCTGATCGCGCCGCCGACCGTGGTCGTGCCGGCGACCAGCCTGGCCAACGCGACCCAGGGCGTGGCGTACAGCGCGACGCTCAATCCGGCCAGCGGCGGCACCGCGCCGTACACCTATGCGGTCACCGCCGGCGCCTTGCCGCCGGGCATTACCCTCAACGCCGCCACCGGCGCGCTGAGCGGTACGCCGAGCGCGTCGGGCACCTTCAACTTCGCCGTCACCGCGACCGACAGCAGCACCGGCACCGGACCGTACAACTCGGCGCCGCGCGGCTATGCGCTGCAGGTGATCAACATCCCGCCGGTCGCCAATGCCGTTTCGGCGAACGTCGCCTACAACAGCGGCGCCAATCCGGTCACGCTGAACATCACCGGCGGCGTGCCGACTTCGGTCGCGATCGGTACCGCGCCCGCGCACGGCACGGCGATCGCTTCGGGCCTGACGATCACCTATCAGCCGACCGCGGGTTACGCCGGCCCCGACAGCTTCACCTACACCGCGACCAACGGCGCCGGCACCTCGGCCCCGGCGACGGTGACGATCACGGTCGGCAACCCGACCATCACCGTGACCGCGTCGGGTCCGTTCACCGCCCAGATCGGCGTGGCCTACACCCAGACCTTCACCTGGAACGGCGGCGCCCAGCCGTTCACCGGCTTCCAGGTCACCGGCCTGCCGGCCGGCCTCAGCGTCACCGCGACCACCGCCAACAGCGCGACGGTCTCGGGCACGCCGAGCGCGGCCGGTTCGTTCTCGCTCAACGCCAGCGCCACCGACGCGAGCACCGGCAACGGGCCGTTCACCGTCGGCCAGGCCTTCACCCTGAGCGTGTCGGCGCCGACCCTGACGCTGACGCCCGCGGCGGGCACGCTCAACGCGACCTACGGCGCGGCCTTCAGCCAGACCTACGTCGCCGGCGGCGGCACCGCGCCGTACAACTACACGATCAGCGCCGGCGCCTTGCCGGCCGGGCTGAGCCTGGACGCGGCCACCGGCGTGCTCGCCGGTACGCCGACCGTGACCGGCCTGTACACCTTCTCGGTGCGCGCACGCGACAGCTCCACCGGCGCCGGCGCGCCGTTCGCGCGCACCCAGAACTATGTGATGCAGGTGCAGGCGCCGACCATCGTGGTGTCGCCGACCAGCTTCGCGGCCGCCCAGGTCGGCGTCGCGTACAGCGCCACCGCCACTGCCAGCGGCGGCATCGGTCCGTACACCTTCGCGATTCCGGCCGGCAGCGCGCCGCCCGGGCTGACCATGTCCAGCACCGGCACCCTCAGCGGCACGCCGACCGCCGGCGGCAGCTTCAACTTCATGGTCATCGCCACCGACGCCAACGGCCAGACCGGCAACCGCGCCTACATCTTCAGCGTGGCGACGCCGACTCTCGCGATCGCGCCGGCCACGCTGCCGAACGGCGGTGTCGCCCAGCCGTACAGCCAGACCCTCACCGCCAGCGGCGGCACCCCCGCCTACAGCTTCGCCGTCACCGCCGGCTCGCTGCCGGCCGGGCTGAGCCTGAGCAGCGGCGGCGTCGTCAGCGGCACGCCGACCGCGGGCGGGACCTTCAACTTCACCGTCACGGTCACCGACTCCAGCACCGGCAGCGGGCCTTACACCTCCTCGCAGGCGTATTCGCTGAACATCGGCGCTTCGACCATCGTGCTGCCGGCGACCACGCTGGCCAACGCGACGGTGGCCTCGGCGTACAACGCCACGCTCAATCCGGCCAGCGGCGGCACCGCGCCGTACACCTATGCGGTGACCGGCGGCAGCCTGCCGGCCAGCGTCGTGCTGAGCGCCAGCGGGACCTTGAGCGGCACGCCGAACGCGCCGGGCACGTTCAACTTCACCGTCGTCGCCACCGACTCCAGCGGCGGCACCGGTCCGTACAGCTCGGCGCCGCAGAGCTACACGCTGAAGGTCGACGACATCATGCCGGTGGCCAATGCGGTCACGGTCAACGTCGGCTACAACGCCGCGGCCACGCCGGTGACGCTGAACATCACCGGCGGCATTGCGGCCTCGGTCGCGATCGCCGCCGCGCCGGCGCACGGTACCGCGATCGCCAGCGGCACGTCGATCACCTACCAGCCGACCGCGGGCTTCTCCGGTGCGGACAGCTTCACCTACACCGCGACCAACGTCGCCGGCACGTCGGCGCCTGCGACGGTGACGGTCAACGTGGCCGACCCGGTCATCACCATCTCGGCCTCGGGACCGCTGACCGGGCAGGTCGGTACGGCCTACACCCAGACCTTCACCTGGTCCGGCGGCGCCGCGCCTTACACCAACTTCAACGCCAGCAACCTGCCGGCCGGCTTGACCGTGACCGCCACCGGCAGCGACAGCATGACCGTGTCGGGCACGCCGACCGCGGCCGGCACGTTCAACGCCTCGGTCAGCGCGCGCGATTCGGGCACCGGCAACGGGCCGTTCACCGTCGGCCAGGTGTTCGCGTTCGTGATCGGCGCGCCGACGCTGTCGATGACGCCGGCGCCGGGCAACCTGCCGATGAACTACGGCGTCGCCAGCAGCATCAACTTCGCCGCCAGCGGCGGCACCGCGCCGTACAGCTTCAGCCTGAGCGCCGGCTCGCTGCCGGTCGGGGTGAGCCTGACTTCGGCCGGCGTGCTCAGCGGTACGCCGACGGTGCCGGGCAACTACAACGTCACCGTGCGCGCGACCGATTCGAGCACCGGCACCGGCGCGCCGTTCCGCATCGACCAGAGCTACACCATCGTGGTCGCGACGCCGAGCATCGCCATCGACCCGGCGTCGATTCCGAACGGCACCGCCGCGGTCGCCTACAACCAGACCTTCAGCGCCAGCGGCGGCGTCGCGCCGTACACGTTCTCGCTGACCGCCGGCGCCTTGCCGGTCGGCATGAGCCTGAGCTCGGCCGGCGTGCTCTCGGGCATCCCGCGCAGCGACGGCAACTTCAGCCTGACCGTGCAGGCGACCGACGCCAACGGCCAGACCGCGTCGAAGGTCTACACCTTCGCCATCGCCCCGGCGACGCTGACGATCTCGCCGGCGACCCTGCCGGGCGGCATCGTCGGCACGGCCTACAGCCAGAGCCTGAGCAGCAGCGGCGGCATCGCGCCGTACACCTATGCGCTGGCCTCCGGTTCGCTGCCGACCGGCATCGCCCTGAGTTCGGCCGGCGCGATCAGCGGCACGCCGACCACCGCGGGCAACTACAGCTTCGCGATCCGCTCCACCGACGATGCCGGCTACAACACCACCGTCAGCTACACCGTCGCCATCGCCGACGCGGTGCCGGTCGCGGTCGACGACAGCGCCAGCACGCCGTCGAACCAGGCCGTCACCATCAACGTGATCGCCAACGACACCGGCATCATCACCTCGGTCGCGGTGGCCTCGGCGCCGACCCACGGCAGCGCGACGCCGAGCGGCACCACGGTGGTCTACACCCCGGCCAGCAACTACTTCGGTACCGACAGCTTCACCTACACCGCGACCGGTCCCGGCGGCACGTCCGCGCCGGCCACGGTGACGGTGACGGTCAATGCGCTGCCGGTGCCGGTGGGCCAGCCGCAGAACCTGACCACGCTGTCGACCCAGGCGGTCACCATCGACGCCGCCGCCGGCGCCAGCGGCGCGCCGTTCACCGGCGTGACCCTGCTGACGCCGCCGAGCTCGGGCACCGCGGTGGTGCAGGGCACGACCCAGATCGTCTACACGCCCGCGGCCGACACCGCCGGCGCGATCGCCCTGACCTACACCCTCAACAACCCGTTCGGTGCGTCGGCGCCGATCACCTCGACCATCACCGTCAACCCGGTGCCGGTGGCCACGCCCAAGCGCGTGCGCACCATCGCCGGCGCCACGGTCACGGTCGATCTGACCCAGGACGCGCGCGGCGGTCCGTTCACCGGCGCGGCCCTGGTCTCGTTGAACCCGGCCAACTCGGGCACGGCCACGGTCACCGCCTCGGGCGGCAGCTACAAGCTCAGCTACACCCCGGTGATCGGTTACTCCGGCCTGACCGTGGCGACCTTCACCCTGAGCAACGCGTACGCGACCTCGGCGCCGGCGACGGTCGAGATCGACGTCGCGCCGCGCAGCGATCCGTCCAAGGACGCCGAAGTGCTGGGCATCCTCAATGCCCAGGCCGAGGCCGCGCGCCGCTTCGCCAACGCCCAGATCGGCAACTTCCAAAAGCGCATGGAAGGGCTGCACGACGGCGGCACCAGCGGTTCGCGCTTCGACAACGGGCTGAGCTTCTCGGTCGACCCGCGTTGCCGCGAAGGCGCGCGCCGCACGGCCGGCAGCGATTGCCGCAGCGCCGACCTCGGCGACGAGCAGGCCGGCGTCGACGGCAAGCCGGGCGTGCCGGGCACCGGTCCGCAGTACGGCTTCTGGACCGGCGGCACCATCGAAAGCGGCAACCGCGACGGTCGCGGCGGCGGCTCCGGCGGGCTCGACTTCAAGACCAGCGGCATCAGCCTGGGCGCCGACTACCGCGTGCGCCGCGACTTCGCCTTCGGCGGCGGCATCGGCTACGGCCGCGACGACACCGACGTGGGCAACCGCGGCAGCCGCAGCAAGGGCGAGAGCTACAGCGCAGTGCTGTACGCCAGCTACCATCCGGGCGAGAGCTTCTACCTGGACGGCCTGCTCGGTTACCAGTGGCTGTCGTTCGATTCGCGCCGCTACGTCACCGACACCGGCGGCATGGTCAACGGCCGTCGCGACGGCAACCAGTGGTTCGCCTCGGTGTCGACCGGCCTGGAGTACCAGCGCGAGCAGGTGCGGATCACCCCGTACGCGCGCCTGGACGTGGCCCGCGCCACCCTGGACGGCTACACCGAGACCGGCGACGCGCAGTACGTGCTGAAATACCGCGACCAGGACATCGACACCACCACCACCAGCCTGGGCCTGCGCGTGGATTGGCGTTACCCGGTGCGTTGGGGCACGTTCTCGCCGCAGCTGCGGTTGGAATACCAGCACGACTTCCAGGATGCGAGCTACGCGATCATGAGCTACGCCGACATGGTCGGCGGCCCGTTCTACCGCGCCCGCCTGCAAGGCCTGGACCGCAACCGCTTCGTGTTCGGCCTCGGCGCGGTGTTGCAGACCGAGCGCGACTGGGCGCTGCGGCTGGAGTACCGCGGCCTGTTCGGCAGCGGCAACGACGACGACAACAGCTTCATGATCAACGTCGAGAAGAAGTACTGATCGAAGCGATGTGAGTAACGACGGCGGGCGCCTGCGGGCGCCCGCCGTTTTTGCGTGCGGCGGTCGCCGGCGTCGCCCGGCTGCGGCCGCGCCGTGGCGGCGCGAAATGCCCGCACGCGCTGTCGCGGCGCGAAAATGCCCACCCGCGCCGTCGCGGCGCGAAAATGCCAAGATGCGCGCAGTCCCCCCGCGACCCGCCGCAATGTCCGATTCCGCCACGCCCGCCTTCGCCAGCGCCGCCAAGGATCGCCTCGGCGCCGCCGCGCTCGACCTGCTGCCGCTGCATCTGGCGGACGAACAACTGGCCGCGCTGCACGCCGCCTACGCCGAGCCGCCGCGCGCTTACCACAACATCGGCCACGTCGCCGAAGTGCTGCGCCACTACGCCGACGTCGCCGCCGGCCCCGGCTGGGAGCGCCCGCGCGAGGTCGCGCTGGCGGTGCTGTACCACGACGCGATCTACCAGGCCGGCCGCCGCGACAACGAAGCGCGTTCGGCGCAGCTCGCGCGCGAGCACATCGCGCGCTGGATGGCGGACGCGGGGATCGACGCGGACCACGTCGCCGAACTGATCGAACTGACCGCGCGCCACGGCGCCATCGCCCGCGACGACGTCGCCGAGCAGGTGCGCCTGTTCCTCGACGGCGACATGGCCATCCTTGGCGCCGAACCGGCGGTGTTCGACGCCTACGATCGCGGCATCGCCTCGGAGTACCGCGGCCACGTGCCCGGCCCGCTGTTCCGGCTCAACCGGCGGCGCTTCCTCAAGGCGCTGCTCAAGCGCGAACGGATCTTCCTCAGCGATTTCTTCCACCAGCGTTACGACGCGGCGGCGCGCAACAACCTGCGGCGCGCGGTGACGACCAAGCGCTGAGCGGCTCCCGCTTTCAGTTAGGCAGACTGTTGTGGGAGCGGCGTCGGCTCCGACGCTTTTTTGCCGGCGCTTGCATGAAGTTCCGGCCGCGGAGCCGGGTTTCACCGCGTCACCACAACCGCGTCGCCGCTGTTCCCTCTCCCGCTTGCGGTAGAGGGGCAGGGGGAGGGCGTGCGGGATCGCCGCGTTCCGGTCCTCACCTCCAACCCCACCCCGGCCCGAGCGCATAGCGTTCGGGCGTTCGGTGCTGCGCGAGCCGATGGCTCGCAAGCGCAGCCCCTCACCCCGCAAGCGGGAGAGGGGAGCGAAAGGCCTTCGACAAAAAACCGGCCCGACACAGGTGGCCGGCGCACAAACAAAACGGCGGCCGCTGCGCGCGGCCGCCGTGGCGGTGGGGAAGGACGGCGGCCTTCGGCCGCCGCTGCCGTCGAACGGATGACGCTCGCGCGTCGCTTATCGATGGAACAGGCGCCTCCGGATCGCCGTTGCGGGGAGAAGGGCGGCGTCGCAACGCCGCGTGGATGCGGTCGCGATGATTCGATGCGGTTCGGGTGGTTCGAAACGGGCCGCGGCACCGCCGCGGCGGGGAAGGGCGGCGCCGCAGCGCCGCCCGCAAGGCTCAAGCCGACAATCGTCCCAGCGAACTGTCCAGCACCCGTTGCAGCTTGCGCGCCGCGCCGCTGATGGCCGCGCGCATCGTCGCCGCGTCTTCGGTCGCCGCCACCGGCGGCCGGCCTTCGACCCGCGCCTCGATCGTGCAGTGCTTGTCGTGGCCGCCGGCCTTCTCGCCGTTGAGGTCGCGCAGATGCACTTCGACGCGGGTGATGTGGCTGCTGAAACGCTTCAGGTTCTGGTCGATCACGCCTTCCACGTGCTGGCCCAGCGATTCGTCGCCGCGGACATGGTGGTCGGTGTTGAGCTGGATCTTCATGCAAACGCCTCCTTGTGGCGCAGATGATGTCGGGTCGACGCGCGGGCCCTTGCCCGGCGTCTGCGCGGTCCGCCGCTGTTCGGTCGGCTTGTCGGCCACGCAAAACTTCCGACCGGCCTCCTCGTGGAAGGTTCTCGTTGCGTTCAGCTTCGGCCCAGCCGGGACATGTCAGGGTGTGGGATCGCCGCGGCGGCGGGGCGCTACAATGGCGCCATGGTCGTCAACATCGCCGCTTACCATTTCGCCGTCATCGACGACCCGCCGCAGTTGGCCGCGCGCCTGCGCGAGCAGGCCGAAACCCTGCAACTGCGCGGCACCGCGCTGGTCGCGCCGGAAGGCGTCAACCTGTTCCTGGCCGGCGCCGCCGAGGCCATCGAAACCCTGCTCGACGGCCTGCGCGCCGATCTGCGCCTGGCCGGCCTCGTCGTCAAGTACAGCCGCAGCCGCGTTCAGCCGTTCGCCCGGCTCAAGGTCAAAGTCAAGCGCGAGATCATCGCGTTCCGCCGCGACGGCAGCTCGCCGCTGCACGGCCGCGCACCCACTGTGACGCCCGACACATTGGCGCGCTGGCTCGACCAGGGCCACGACGATGCCGGCAAGCGCGTGGTTTTGCTGGATACGCGCAACCGCGAAGAGGTCGGCTACGGCAGTTTCGACGACGCGCTGACCTTGCCGATCGACAATTTCACCGAGCTGCCCGAAGCGCTCGCGCCGCACCGCGAAGCGCTGCGCGACGCGACCGTGGTCAGCTTCTGCACCGGCGGCATCCGCTGCGAAAAAGCCGCGCTTTGGCTGCGCGCGGACGGCATGGACAACCTGCTCCAGCTCGACGGCGGCATCCTGGGCTACTTCGAGCAGGTTGGCGGCCGCCATTACGACGGCGGCTGCTTCGTGTTCGACGAACGCGTGGCGCTGGATCCGCAGTTGCGGCCTTTGCGCGATGCCGCCGCCTGACTGCCCTTTTTTGCCATTCATTACAAATCGTTAACCCGTGCAAATGCGGGCTGCGGTTAGGCTGCGCGTTCGCGACGGACCGGCCCTGCGCCGCGCCCCGTCTTCGCGCATGGACGCCGCGCGCCGCCCGCCGCCGCCGGCCTGGAATTGTTTACGAGGATTACCGATGAACCGACGCCTGTTCCCCGCTGTGTGCCTGCTCGCGAGCGCCGTCCTGGCGCTGACCGCATGCAGCCAAAGCGCGCCGGTCAACACCGCCGCCCCGCAGGAAACCACCGCCGCCGCGCCGGCGCCGCCGAAGGCCGTGCCGGACCCGGACGCCGAGCCGGTTTCGCGCGCCTCGCCGCCGATGCTGACGCCGGTCGCGCTGGGCACCTTCGACCCGGGCAACCCGGTCGCCCAGGCGACCACCGGCAAGCTCACCATCGACGACCTGGAAATGAAGGGCGAGAACGGTTCGCTGTACAAGACCGAGCGGGTCGCGATCGTGCGCGGCGGCGACCAGTACAGCGCTGGCCAGACCTACGGCGCGACCATGCAGGTCGAGGCCAGCCAGGCGATCGAACTGCGCCGGGTGATCGAGCAGACCCCGCCCAAGGAAACCCCGGCCAATTCGTTCTGCGGCACCCATCCGACCGGCTTCATCGCCCTGGCCAAGGTCAGCGAGAGCAGCGGCGACGTGATCAAGCTGATCGCGCTGCAGGGCAGCGACCTGCCGGCGGCGAGCGCGCAAGGCGTCGGCCTGTGCGCGTCGATGTTCTATATGGGCAAGGCGTTGCCGGAGAAGGCGACGTCGTAAGCGGCCGGCGCGAGGCTTCGGCGCGCGCCGGATTTTGGGTTGCGTCGTTCTGGCGAAAGCCGGAACCCAGGTTGCTGTCGCTGCCGCCGCTACGCGTCGGGAAAACGTACGAGCAAGATCAAAATGGGTTCCGGCTTTCGCCGGAATGACGGAGTTGGACGCTTCGCGGCTTTCGCTGCAATCGCGGCGATGACGGACCGGCGCGTAGCGTCCGCGCGCCGACGGCTCAAGCCGCCGCACTCTCCAACACCGCGCGCGCCGCCGCTTCGCCCGCGATCAGGCCGCTGGCGAAGCACGCGGTCAGCAGATAGCCGCCGGTCGGCGCTTCCCAGTCCAGCATTTCGCCGGCGCAGAACACCGCGGGGCCGAGCGCTGGCGCGCGCAGGGATTCGTCCAGCGCTTCCAGGCGCACGCCGCCGGCGCTGCTGATCGCTTCGGCGATCGGGCGCGCGCGCAGCAGCCGCAGCGGCAGGCGCTTGATCGTGCGCGCGACCGCGGCGGCGTCGTTCAGTCCGTCCTTGCCCAGGGTTTCGAACACCAGCGCGGCCTTGACCGCATCCAGCCCGGTCTGCCGGCGCAGGTGTTCGCCGACGCTGCGGCCGCCGCGCGCACGGGCGAAGTCGCGCTGCAGGCGTTCGAACTCGCGGCCCGGCGCCAGATCGAGTTCCAGCAGCGCTTCGCCGTGCGCGGCGATGCGTTCGCGCAGCCGCGCCGACAGCGCGTAGATCAGGCTGCCCTCGATGCCGGTCGCGGTGGCCACGCACTCGCCTTGCAGCGCATGCTCGGCCTCGCCTTCGCGCCAGTGCGCGACCACCGGCTTCAGCGGCGCGCCGGCGTGGCGCTGGGCGAAGTGTTCGCTCCAGCCGATGTCGAAGCCGCAGTTGGCGGGTTTGAGCGGCGCGATGTCGAGGCCGCGTTGGCGCAGCCAATCGGTCCAGGCGCCGTCGGACCCCAGCTCCGGCCAGCTGCCGCCGCCGAGCGCGAACACGCAGGCGCGCGCGCGGGTGCGCGCTTCGCCGGCCGGCGTGGCGAAACGCAGCGCGCCGTCGGCGTCGAGGCCGATGCAGCGGTGCTGGACGTGGAAGCGCACGCCGTCCTCGCGCAGCCGCCGCACCCAGCCGCGCAGCAATGGCGCGGCCTTGCGGTCGAGCGGGAACACCCGGCCCGAACTGCCGACATAGGTCTCCACGCCGAAACCGCGCGCCCAGTCGCGCAGCGCGTCGGCGTCGAAGCGGTCGAGCCAGCGCCCGACCGCCGCGGCGCGTTCGCCGTAGCGCGCGTCGAAGCCCGGACGCGGCTCGCTGTGGGTGAGGTTGAGCCCGCCCTTGCCGGCGATCAGGAACTTGCGCCCGACCGAGCCCATCGCGTCGAACAGGTCGACCTCCACGCCGAGCGCGCGCGCGGCCTGCGCGGCCATCAGGCCGGCGGGGCCGCCGCCGACGATGGCCAGGGCGGGGAGATGAGAGGGAAGCATGAAGCGAGGAGTGAGCGGGGGAGGAGTGAGAAGTGAGCGAAGGCATTATGCCTGGGGTGGGGCGGGTGTCGCTGGCATCGCTTTTGCTCACTCCTCACTCCTCTGCGCTCGCTTCTCCTTCCACTGGCGCCGGGACGCGGCTTGCCGCACAGTCGCGGGCTTCGACGAACTCCCGGGAGTCAGCATGCGAGCCACCGACTGGAAGGCGCAAGGCGCCGGACTGCTGATCTGCATGAGCGCCGCCGCCGGCGCCGCCGAGCAGGCGCCCGCCGCCACTGCGCCTGCCGCGCCCGCCGTCGAGCAGGCCGCCGCGCCGCTGCCGGAGCAGTTGCACGACTTCGACGCCTACGTCGACGCGGTGCGCAAGCAATTCGACGTGCCCGGCATCGCCGTGGCCATCGTCAAGGACGGCCAGGTCGTGCTCGAGCGCGGCTACGGCCTGCGCGAGCTCGGCAAGCCCGAGCCGGTCGACGCCCACACCCTGTTCGCGATCGCCTCCAACACCAAGGCGTTCACCGCCGCCTCGCTGTCGATGCTGGCCGACGAGGGCAAGCTGAGCCTGGACGACCGCGTCGTCGACCACCTGCCGTGGTTCCGCATGTCCGATGCGTACGTGACCCAGGAGATGCGCCTGCGCGACCTGCTCGCGCACCGCAGCGGCCTCGGCCTCGGCGCGGGCGACCTGCTGTATTGGCCGGGCACCGACTACAGCAACGAGGACGTGGCCCGGCGCCTGGCCCACGTGCCGCTGAGCGGCAGCTTCCGCGGCCAGTACGCCTACGACAACATCCTCTACGGCGTGGCCCAGCTGGTGGTCGAGAAGGCCAGCGGCCAGAGCTATCGCGAGTTCCTCGCGCAGCGCATCTTCAAGCCGCTGGGCATGGACGAGACCCGCTACAACGCCGATGCGCTGCGCGCCGGCGACGCGGTCGCCAGCGGCCACGCTAAGGCCGATTTCAAGGACTTGCAGGTCGCGCCGCGGATGACGTGGTCGAACGTGGCCGGCGCCGGCGGGCTGTATTCGTCGGTGCACGACATGAGCAAGTGGATGCGCGCGCAGCTCGACGGCGGCGTGTACGCGCGCGAGGGCGACAAGGAACTGCGCTTGTTCAGCGCCAAGCGCCAGCGCGAGATGTGGTCGGTGGTGACGCCGATGCCGATCGCCGAGCCGTCGGTGCCGGAACTGGCGCCGGCCAAACCCAACTTCGCCGGCTACGGCGAAGGTTGGCAGCTCACCGACTACCGCGGCGAGAAGTTGGTGTGGCATACCGGCGGCTGGCCGGGGATGGTGTCGCGGGTGACCTTGGTGCCGTCGCGCAAGCTCGGCGTGGTGGTGCTGACCAACGCCGAACTCGGCGGCGCGTTCCAGGCGGTGACGATGCGCGCGCTGGACGCGTACCTGGCCACCGCCAAGACCGACTGGAACGCGGCCTACGCCGCGGCCCTGGCCAAGAACCAGGGCAAGGCCAACGACGATTGGGCCAAGCACCTTGCCGCGCGCGACGCCAAGTCCAAACCCTCGTTGCCGCTGTCGGGCTATGCCGGCACCTACCGCGACCCGTGGTACGGCGATGTCTACATCGAACAGGCCGGCGGCAAGCTGCGCCTGCGGTTCGGCCGCACCAAGGACCTGGTCGGCGAACTCAGCCACTGGCAGCACGACACCTTCATCGTGCGCTGGGACCAGCGCTGGCTCAACGCCGACGCCTTCCTCAACTTCGCCCTGACCCCCGACGGCAAGGTGCGCGAGCTGCGCATGGAGGCGATTTCGCCGCTGACCGATTTCAGCTTCGACTTCCAGGACCTGCGGCTGACGCCGGTGGCCAAGAGCGAGGCCGAGGCCAAGGCGCACTGAGCGGCGGCATGAGACCAAAGGAGGTAGGGAGGCGGCGTACCGGCGGCGTTACTAGCTAAGACTGGACTCCAGTCCAAGCGCCGGCATTTTCTCCAGGTGACGGCGCCTTAGCTTGTGGCGACGCGGTACCGTGACCGTCGAGCCACTTCCGGCCCCGCACCGCGGCGCTACGCGGTGCGGGGCCACCTTCCCTCAGGCCCGGTCTTCGGGCTCGATGCTGGAGGCCCGCTTCTTCAGGGGCCCTGTTCTTCCCGGACCCGATTCTTCGAGGGCAGGGCCCGAACGGCCGGCCGCCGCGCCCGCGCCGTCTCATTCCCACGCCGCTTCGCCGCCTTGCGGCGCCAGCCGCGCGGCGACGAAATCCAGGAAACAGGCGATCCGCGAAGCCAGCTGGGTGTTGCGGTAGTAGACCGCGTTGATCGGCTGGCGCACGTCCGCGGTGGTATCGGCGAACAACTGCACCAGCGCGCCGCTGCGGCGGTCCTGGCGGGTCATGAAGTCGGACAGGCAGACGATGCCTTCGCCGGCCAGCGCCAGCTGGCGCAGGGTTTCGCCGCTGGACGCGTGCAGGCCGGCGGCGATCTCCAGTTCGTCGCCGTGCGCGTCGCGCAAAGGCCAGCGGTTCAGCACCTGGGTCGGGGCGAAGCCGAGCAGGCTGTGCCCGGCCAGCTCGGCGACCTCGCGCGGGGTGCCGCGCGCGGCCAGGTAGGCGGGGCTGGCGAGAACGCGCAGGCGGCTGCCCGGCAGCGGGCGCGCGTGCAGGGTCGAGTCGGTGAGCCGGCCGATGCGGATGGCGACGTCGGTGCGTTGTTCGAGCAGGTCGATGATCTGGTCGTTGCTGTTGAGCTCGAGTTCGATCTGCGGATAGGCGCGGCGGAAATCGCCGACCAAGGGCACGATCACATGCAGCATGAAAGGCGAGGCCGCGTTGACCCGCAGCCGCCCGGCCGGTTGCTGCCGGCGCAGCGCCAGCGCTTCCTCGGCGTCCTCGACGCTGGCCAGGATCGCTCGTGCCCGCGCCAGCATCGCCTCGCCTTCCTCGGTCAGCTCGAGCCGGCGAGTGGTCCGGCGCAGCAGGGTGGTGTCGAGCTTCTCCTCGAGCCGGCTCAGCGCGCGGCTGACGCCGGAGACGGTCTGGCCGAGCGCTTCGGCCGCGGCGGTGATCGAGCCGCTGTCGACCACGCTGACGAAAGCGAGCAGTTCGTCGAGGGAGAGTTTCATCGCCGCATTCTAGACAGAGCGCGAGGCGCGGCGTGGGTGGGGCGCACGCGCCGGCGTGTGGCGCCAGTCGCAGCCGGACTGCGACCTGGGCGTTACGCGCGCGGCAACGCCGCGGCGGCGGTCCTTCTCGCGCGCTTAATCGCCGAATCCGCATGCTCGCCGATCCGCACGGGCGAGGAGCCGAGATGACGCAGCACCGTCGATTTGCCGCGACCTTCGCCCTGATCGCGCCGGCCGCGCTGGCCCTGACGCTGGGCGCCTGCGGCGAGCGCGCCGCGCTGCAGGTCGCCGACGGCACCGGCCCGGCGCCGCAGTTGCCGAAGCCGAACAAGACCTTCATTCCGACCGTCGACGTCGCCCCCGCCATCGGCTGGCCCGCCGGCGCCAAGCCCACGCCCGCGCCGGGCCTGAGCGTCAACGCGTTCGCCCAGGGCCTGGACCATCCGCGCTGGCTGTACGTGCTGCCCAACGGCGACGTACTGGTGGCCGAGAGCAACGCGCCGCGCAGCGAGCACAAGCCGTCCGGGATCAAGGCCTGGTTCGCCGCGCGCTTCATGAAAAAGGCCGGCGCCGCGGTGCCCAGCGCCGACCGCATCAGCCTGCTGCGCGATGCCGACGGCGACGGCGTCGCCGAAACCCGCACGGTCTTCCTGCAGGGCCTGCATTCGCCGTTCGGCATGGCCCTGATCGGCGACCGCCTGTACGTCGCCAACGCCGACGCGGTGTGGCGCTACGCGTACCGCCCGGGCGAAACCGCGATCGCCGCGGCGGGCGAGAAGGTCACCGACCTGCCGGCCGGCATCAACCACCACTGGACCAAGAACCTCATCGCCGACGCCAGCGGCGGCAAGCTCTACGTCACCGTCGGCTCCAACAGCAACGTCGGCGAAAACGGCATGGCGGCCGAGGAAGGCCGCGCGGCGATCTGGCAACTCGACCCGGCCAGCGGCGAGAAGCGTTTGTTCGCCACCGGCCTGCGCAATCCCAACGGCCTGGCCTGGGAACCGACGACCGGCCAGCTGTGGACCGCGGTCAACGAACGCGACGAGATCGGCAGCGATCTGGTCCCGGACTACATCACCTCGGTCGAGGACGGCGCGTTCTACGGCTGGCCTTACAGCTATTACGGCCAGCACGTCGACGAGCGCGTGCAGCCGCCAAGGCCGGACCTGGTGGCCAAGGCCAAGGCGCCGGATTACGCGCTGGGGCCGCACACCGCATCGCTCGGCATCGCGTTCGCCCAGGGCGCGAAACTGCCGGCGCAGTTCGCCCAGGGCTTGTTCGTCGGCCAGCACGGCTCGTGGAACCGCAAGCCCAAGAGCGGCTACAAGGTGATCTTCGTACCGTTCGCCGGCGGCAAGCCCGACGGTGCGCCGCGCGATGTGCTGACCGGTTTCCTCGACGCGCGCGAGCAGGCGCAAGGGCGGCCGGTGGATGTGCGCATCGATGCGCGCGGCGCGTTGCTGGTCAGCGACGATGTCGGCAATACGGTGTGGCGGGTGACGGCGGCGGGCGGGTAAGCGCGCGGCGGATCGCTGCGCTGCGGTTCGCCGCTGCTGCGGGCGCGGTTGAGCCGCCGGGCGACGGCGCTGCGCGCGAATCGATGCGGCCGGGCCGGCCGCAGCCTGCGCTTCAATCGCAACCGTCGCGGCGGCCGTCGAACAAGGCCAGATCGCGCTTCTGCCCGCTGCCGGCCAGCAGCGTCAGCGTCAGCCGTTCCTGCGAGGCCTGCACGCGCAGGCGGCGGGTGCCGGTGGCTACGGCGCCGGCGACGTAGTCGGCGCTGAGCGCATCGGCCGGCCAGTCCGCAGCCGGCGCGGTCACCGTCGGCACGCGCACGAATTCGATGCGTGGCTGCGGCATCAGCACCAGCGATTGCGACGAACCCGGCGTGCGTCCCGGCGGATAGCTCTTGGCGAGCGGGCGGATTTGCGTTTCGGGCTTGCCGCCGGCCGGCGCGCGCATCGGATCGTCGAGCGCCTGGCTCGCGAGCACCGCGGTGCGGCCGTCGCGCGAGAACCACAGGTGCAGGCGGCGGTCCGGATCGTCGCCCTCGGGGCGGCTGATCTGGCCGGCGAGCCACCGCGGGCGCTCGTGGTCCGGCAACAGCCGCAGCATCGCGGTGGCGCGGCCGTCGGGTTCCTCGCGGCGGATCCAGCAGCCGCGCAGGTGGTCGAAGCGTTCGCTTTCGGGCGAAGCCGGCGTTTCGGACGGGGCCGGCGGCACGGCGTCCGCCGGCGTCTGCGCCGCAGCAGCGGTCGCGCCGCAGGCGAGGGCTGCGGCAACGAGACAGGCGAAGATCGGATGGGGCATGGCGGCATCTCGCGCGTGGGTAGCGCCACCCTAAACCGGCGAAGTTCAAACCGGATGAATGTCCGCTGCCGCCGTCGCGTACGATCGCTCGCGCAGGACCGGCCGGAGGGGCGATGCCGCACAGTGCGATCCGCTATGGAGCGAACGATCTTTACTTGAACGATGCCACGCTGCGAGAGCTGCTCAAAGCGTTGGCTTTTCATTTGCCGGAGCGGCTCGCCGAACCCGCGCACGGTCCTGACGAGTGGCTGGTTGTCGCGTGCGATCGCTGGATCGATGAGCACGAAAATCTGCCGCCGGGCCTGCGCGACATCGAACTGGACGCGGCATTGACCTCGGCGCAAAGGGTGCAGTCGTTCGCGCGCTACCTGGCCTGGGTGCGGGACCGCGACGGCGACGGCATCTACGACGAAGCGGCGGTGCGCGCGGCGATCGACGCGATCGTCGCCCGCTTGCTCACGCCGCGCGGGCCATAAGCCGCCCGGGCGGTCCGCATCGCGGGCCGGCCGCGGTCATTGCACCACCGCCACCTCGATCTCGCGCTCATCGCTGCGCCCGTGATCGTCGACCACCGACAACCGGAACTGCCCGGTGCGGTCCGGTGCCCACGCCAGCGCCTTGCCCGCATCGGCGCTGCCGATGAAGGTGTTGCCGACGAACCAGTACAGCTTAGAAACATCCGCGTCGACGGTCGCGGCGAGGCTCAGCGACAGCTGCTCGGGATGCGAGAGCCGCATCGTGTAGCGGGTCGCGCGATACGGCGAAGTGATGCTCGGCGCGCTGCCGAGCCAGTCCTGGGCGCCGCCGCAGTCGCGCGCCGGCGGGCGCCGGCGCGGGATGCCGGCCTGGACGAACACCTGGGCCAGATCCGACGGCCAGAATTCGTACACGTCCTGGCGCATCGTCGCCGGGTCGAACCGCCCGCACACCGGTTTGCCGCTGGCTTTGTCGACGACCACCGCGCGGTGCACGCTGCTGATGCGGATCGGCGATTTGCCGGGAATGAACCAGGTCGTGCCGCGCTGCGGGCACCAGGCATTGGGCAGGTCGCCGCTGGCGCGGCAGACTTCGACCCGCTTGAGGTTCAGCGGCCATTGCCGTACCGGCTCGGCCAGATCCGCGCGAGCGGCCTGCAGGCCGTCGACGATGTCGAAGAACAGCGGCGCGGCCGCTTCCACGCCGATCAGCGCGGGGTTGCTGGAACCGTCGAAGTTGCCGAGCCACACCACCAGCACGTAGGGACCGACGAGCCCGGCGCTCCAGGCGTCGCGGAACGCCCACGAGGTGCCGGTCTTCCACGCCACCGGCAGCGGCCGCGAAGAGGGTTGCGAGCCGGCGTCGGGGCGCGGGTTGTGCCGCAGCATGTCGCGGGTGACGAATGCGGCCTCAGCGCTGAGCAGGCGCGCGCCTTCGTCCTGCGGATCGCTGTCGCGCCAGCGCAGCGTGCGCAGGCGGCCGTCGTTGCCGAGCATCGCGTACATGCGCGCGAGCTCTTCCATCGTCACTTCGCCGCCGCCGAGCACCAGCGCCAGGCCGTAGTGGTCGCGGCTGGCCATGCGGCTGACGCCGGCCTGGCGCAGGAAGTCGTAGAAGCCCGGCTGCTTGAGCTGCGAGGCGACGTAGACCGCGGGGATGTTGCGGCTGCGCACCAGCGCGTCGGTCGCGGTGACCGGGCCCATGAAGCGGCCGTCGAAATTCTCCGGCGTGTACGGGCCGAACGCGCTGGGCACGTCGCGCAGCACGGTCTGCGGATGCAGCACGCCCTGGTCCAGCGCCAGCGCGTAGATGAAAGGCTTGAGCGTGGAACCGGGCGAGCGCTTGGCGGCCGCGCCGTTGACTTGGCCCTGGATCGACGCGTCGAAGTAATCGGCCGAGCCGACCAGCGCGCGCACGCCCATGTCGCGGGTGTCGATCAGGATCGCGCTGGCGTTGCGCAGGCCGCGTTCGCGGCCGCGCCGCAGGTAGTTGCGTACGCGTTCTTCGAGCAGGCGCTGCAGGCGCAGGTCGAGCGTGGTGGTCAGTTCGGGCCCGGCCTGCGGATGCCAGGCTTGCTCGGACAGCACCCGGTCGACCAGATGCGGCGCGCGGTACGGCAGCTCGCGCGCGCTGCGCAGGCGCAGCGGCAGGCGCAGCAAAGCGTCCTGGGCGGGGTCGTGCGGGTGCAGCTCGCGCCAGCGCGCGTACAGGCGCGCGCGCGCCGCTTCCAGGCCGGCGCCGATGTAATAGGCGTCGTCGTCGCGTGCGGCCAGCCGGCCGCGCCGCGACGGCGCCTGCGGCAGCACCGCCAGCGCCAGCGATTCGGGCAGGGTCAGCTCGCCCGCGGGCTTGCGGTAATAGATCAGGCTGGCCGCGCCGACGCCTTCGATGTTGCCGCCGTACGGCGCGAGGTTGAGATAGGCCTCGAGGATTTCGCGCTTGGAATAGCACAGCTCCAGCTGCACCGCGCGCGCGATCTGCACCAGCTTGCCGCGGATGTCGCGGGTCTGCAGGCGCCAGTGCAGCCGCGCCAACTGCATGGTCAGGGTCGAGCCGCCGACGCGCGCCTCGCCGCTGCCATAGGTCGACCACGCGCCGCGCACCAGGCTGACCGGGTTGAAGCCGGGATGCCAGTAGAACCAGGCGTCCTCCTGCAGCATCACCGACTCGACCAGCTGCGGCGAGATGTTTTCCAGCGGCACCCACAGGCGGTAGCGCTGGTCGCTGGCCAGGGCCAGCCGCAGCAGCCGGCCCTCGCGGTCGCGCACCACGGTCGACAACGGGATCGCCTCGGCCAGGCCGGGGCGCGGATAGAAACGCACGGCGATCAGCGCCAGGAAGAAGGCGGCGAGCGCTACGAGCACATTCAGTGCCGGCGCCCACCGCCACCGCTTCAGTCCCCGGCGCAGGGACGGCAACACCATCATGTCGGCGGGCTCACGGCGTCGGCGCGGTCACCTGCAAGGTCCCGGCCGGACCGCCCTGCGCGTACACCGAGCGTTCGTACATCGACTCGGCATAGACCGGCGGCACCACGAAGCTGCCGCTGTTGTTCGCGCGCACCTTGTAGCGGAACTCGCTGGCGTCGCTGCCGACGCGACCGTACAGGATCACCCGGTCCTCGCGCTGTTCGACGTGCTCGGGCTGGAAGCTCGAACCCGGCAGGGCCAGGGTCTGCGCCGGCGCGGCGTTCGGGTCGGGGCCGTCGCGCGAGGGTTGTTCCTCGCCGTCGCTCTCGCCTTCGCCGCCTTCGCCGCACTCGTCGCCGCACTCGTTCTCCGACTCGCTGCTTTCGCTCGCGGCCGCGGCCGGCGCGGCGTACTGCATCACCGTCTCGAAACCGCCCGGCAGCAGGTCGACCACCGCGATGTCGTCGCGCACCGGCGCGCCGAGCGCGCGCACCCGCAGGCGCACGGTTACTTCCTGGCCCTGCTTGATCGAGGCGACCGGCTTGCCGGCGTCGTCGAGGTAATCGCGCACGACTTCCAGGCCCTTGTCCTGCACCGCCTTCGGCAAAGCGCGGTCGTAGCCGCTCTGGTTGACCAAGTACCACACCGGCGCGTCGCCGCCCGGCGCCACCCACAGGCGCAGGTCGCCGCCGGCGAAGTCGCCGCGGGCGACCACGCCCGCGGGCGCGCCGATGCGCCGCGACTTGCCGTCCTTGCCGGCCGCTTCCAGCACCGGCACCGGCTGCTGCGGCTGGGCCGAGGCGTAAGCGTCGAGCGCGAGCACGGTCAAGGCCGAGGACAAGGTGTTGTAGCGGTTGTGGCGCAGCGGATCGAGCAGGCGGTCGAGCGCGGTCTGCTTGAGCAGGTCGCGGCTGAGCGCGCCGAAGTGGCGGTTCAGCAGGTACACGGTCCAGGCCTGGTCGATGCCGCCGTCGTAGTAATGCGCGTAACCGGTCGGCACCGTGGCGGACGCCGCGTTGGCGCGGCGCAGCGCCACCGTCGCCAGCGCGCGCGCCGGCTTGTCCTGCTGCAACAGCTGATAGCTCGCGCCGATCAGCAGGCCGGCGACGTCGTTCTCCCAGCTCTTGGACTGGTCGCGCTTGATCTGCTCGTGCACCGCGCTGAGCAGATTGCTCGCGGTGCGGCCCTGGCGCACCAGCAGGTACACCGCGAGCGCGCGGTGGCGCAGCGCCGGCAGGTCGTTGCCGGAACGGTCGGCGGCGCGCTGCTCCAGATAGCCGTTGAGCGACTTGAGCAGATCGTCGGGCACGTTCTGGCCGCGCTCGCGCGCTTCGATCAGGTACAGCGCGGCGTAGCCGGTGACGAAGTCGTCGGCCTCCGGCGTGGCGGTCCACAGGCCGATGCCGCCTTCGCCGTTCTGGCGCGCGCGCAGCAGGTCGATCACGCCCTGGCGCGGGTCGCCCTTGCTTTTGGCGACCAGCTTGCCGAGTTCCGGATGCGCGCCGAGCACCAAGGCCGGGAACGCGCCGCTGAGCACCTGCTCGCTGCACTGGTACGGGTAATCGCCCAGATACGCGCTGAGCCCGTCGACCGCGACCAGCGGCGACACCGAGGCGGACACCCGCCGCGTGGCTTGTTGATCGAACATCGCGCGCAGCGGCTGGATCTGGGTGCGTTTGTCGGCGCGGCCGGCGATCAGGTCCTGGCGGGCGACGATGGCCGGACGCAGCGACAGCTCGATCCGGCGCTTGGCGTTGTACGCGCCCGACACCGCCTGGATCGCCACCGGCAGCGCGCCGAGCGCATTGCCGGCGCGCACGCGGAAGCGCACCGTGGTTTCGCTGCGCGGCGCGATCGACACCGGCGCCGGCGCGGTGCCGGCCAGGCTCAGGCCCGGCGGCAGTTGCAGGCTCACCGTCACCTTCGACGGCTGCCTGGCGCCTTCGATGGTGTTGGCGACGCCGACCGGCAGGTCGAACTCGTCGCCCGGCGCGACGTGAGTCGGCAGCGTGGGCGTCAGCACGAAGTCGCCGCGGACGATCGCCTCGTCCTGGACGATGCCGATGCGCTGCGGCGTCACCGCCACCGCGACCACCCGCACCTTGCCGTTGAAGTGGTCGGGCAGCACGAACGGGAACTCGCGGCGGCCGTCGACATCGACGATGCCCGACCACCACACCGCCGGTTTTTCCGACTTGCGCTTGAACGGATTGAGGTGCTTGGCCATGCCGCCTTCGCCGTCGCCGCCGGGCGCGGCGGCGGCCGCAAGCCGGCTGAACTCGGGCAGCAGCAGGTCGAGGATCTGCGCGGTGTCGACCTGCAGCATCTTCTTGCGGAAGAAATGATCCAGCGGTTCGCCGACGCGGTAGCGCGCGACCTGCAGGATGCCTTCGTCGACCGCGAACAGCACCACCCGCGCCTTGCCTTCGGTGGTGACCGTCGCGTTCAAGGTCTGCCCCGGCTTGGTCACCTTCGGCAGCGACACGCTCAGCGGCTGGGTGCGCGCGCTGCGGTCGACCGCGAACGGCGCCACGCCGAACGACAGCGGGCTCATGTAGATCTCGTCGGAGTTCGGATCGCGCAGGAACTGCACGTTGACGTAGCCGTTGCCCTCGAAATCGGCCGGCAACACGATCTTCTGCACGCTGGAGGTGCTGTCGGCGCGGAACCAGGCGTGGGCGTAGACCTTGTCGCGTTCGATCGTGATCAGGCCGGCGCCGGGGTAGGGCGCGCGCACGCTGACTTCGATGGTTTCGCCGGGCTTGTAGCTCGGCTTGGACAGGGTCAGGCCGAGCTCGGCGTTGCGTTCCAGCGAGCGCGACAGGTTGGCCGCGCCGGCGACGCGGTAGCCGATCTGGTTCAGCACCTTGCCATCGCTTGCGCGCACTTCGATCACGAAGTCGCCCGGCTGGTCGGTCTGCAGGTTCATGCTCTGGCGGCCGCCGGCCAGGGCCAGCGGCTGCTCGCGCAGGTCGTAGCGGCGCTCGTGCGAGACGTAGCGGTACAGGCCCGAATCCTGCTTGGTCAGCACCGAGACGTAGCGCTTCTCGACCACCACCGCGCGCAGCCCCGGCACCGGCTTGGGCAGGCCGTCCTGGCCGATGCTGAGCAGTTGCAGCGACCGCTTGGCGCCGCGCTGCACGTAGTCGAGCGAATCGGCGGCCTTGATCCCGACCAGGAAGTCGTTGTTCGACACCAGCGCGCTGGTCTGCGCGGCGACGTTGCGGCCGCTGCCGGGTTCGAACGCGCGCGCCAGGAAGCTCAGCTGATAGGTCGCGCGTTCGTACTTGGTCAGGTCGAGCTTGAAGGTCGCATTGCCCTGCGCGTCGGTGGTCTGGTCGCTGAGCGACTCGTCGTAGCCTTCGCGCGCGGCCTGCGGATCGGAGAACTGGTAGTCCGGGTATTGGGCGAAACGCGGCAGGTACGGCCGCAGCACCATCGTGCCCTCGACCTTGCGCTGCTGCGCCGGGGTGCCGAACAGATTCTCGGCGCTGACCACGGCCGAGAGCTGGTCCGGCTTGATCCAGCCCTTGGGATTGTCGGCCGAGAGCTTGACCGCGACTTTCATCGTGTCCGGGGCGAACTCGCGCACCTGCACCGAGGTCGAGCCGATGCTGGTGCGCTGGTCGTCGCGGCCGAGCAGGAACAACTGGACCTGCCAGGTGCCGCTGGGCGCGCTCTCGCCCGGCGCGAAGCTCGCGCTTTCGAAGCCTTGCTCGCTGAGCTTGAGTTTCTGCCGCTGGGCGACGTTGCCGCGCGGGTCGGTGAACTCCCATTCCAGCGGCAGGCCGGCGAGCGGGCGTTTCCAGTCGGCGGCGCGCACGATCATGCCGATGTTGATGGTGTCGCCGGGCCGGTACAGGCCGCGGTCGGAGAACAGGAAGGCGTTGAGCGCGCCGGCTTCGATGTCGTTGGGCTCGCCGCCGATGTCGAAGCGCGAGTAGTCGAGCTTGCGCCGGTAGTCGTCGATCGGCAGGAACGAATAGTCCTCGCCCTGGCTGACGGTCAGCATGGTCGGGGTCTTTTCGCGCTTGAAGCCCTTCAGCGACGGCAACTGGGCGCGGCCGTTGGCGTCGGTGTCGGCCTCGACCAGGGTTTCGCCGTTGCGCGCGACCGCGCGCACCCGCGCGCCGGCGACCGGCGCGCCGTTGGACAGCGACTGCACGAACACGTCGCGGCGGCCGTCCAGGGCCTGCTTGACCGCGATGCCGAGGTCGGTCAGCACGACCAGGCGGCTGTCCTCCTCGTTGCCGGCGTCGTCGGCGATGGTCTCATCGCTGGGACGTTCGGCGTCCTCGTCGCTCATCGTGCGCAGGCTCAGCAGGAACACGCCGCGGCGGCCGGACTTGAGGTAGGCGCCGAGGTCGACGCCTTCGTAATGGGCCTTGGCCGGGTTCTCGGCCGGCAGGGTCAGGCGGCGCTCCTCGCGCTCGACCAGGCTGTCGGGGTTGACGTTGTACAACTGCGGCTTGGCGTAGGTGCCGTTGTTGTCGAACACCAGGTGCTGGATCTGCTCGGGCAGGACCCGGGCGATCTCCAGCCGCGCGCGCGCCACGTTGCGCGAGACCACGCTGACCCGGCGCTCGCCGCGCAGCGACAGCAGCGCGCCTTCGCCGACGAAGCGCAGCAGCTTGGGGTACTCGGGCACGCTCAGCACGGCGTTGTGGTCGCGGCCGAGCAGGAACCCGCCGAACGCCTTGAGGCCCTTGTTGACGCGCACATAGACGTAGCGGCCGGGCGGGGCCTGGAACTTGAAGCTATGTACCGGGGTGTATTCGCGCTCGGCCGGAATCGGGCTCAGCGGCAGCGCGGTGGCGGCCTTGAGCACGGCTTCGTCGATGTTGCCCGACGACCAGGACATGTCGCCGCCCTGGTCCTTGGCCGGGCGGCGCGGGTCCTTGGCCGGCAGCAGCCAGGCGCGCGCGGCGCCGGCGACTTCGGTGTCGCGCATGGCGTTGTTGAAGCTCAGCACCAGCGCCTGCTCGGGTTCGAAGCGCTCGTTTTCGACCAGGGTCGCGGTGACGTCGTCGACGCTGACGCTGTACAGCGACGGCAGCTTGACCTGCGCGGACAGCTTGTCCGCGCTGCCTTCGCCGCCGAGCGCGCTGACCACGCCGGCGGCCACCTCCAGGGTCAGGGTGCCGCCGTTTTCCGGCAGCTTCAGCGGTTCGGAATGGACCCAGGCCTTGAGCCGGGCGTCGTCGTAGGTGAGGGTGTACTTGGGCGCGGCCTGGGCGCTGCCGCCGCCGTCGACCAGGGTCAGGGCGATGCGGCGCTGCAATTGCGCCTCGTCGACCGGGTGCGAGAACTTCAGTTCGAACACGCCCTTCTTGAGCGCCGGGTCCTCGGGGTCCTGATAGAACTCGCTGGTCGACAGCTCGGCCTTGAACGGCGCGGTCTCGAATTCGAATTCGTGTTCCTGCAGCGCCACCTTCGGCGCGACGCTGGTCTTGGGATCGATCTCGATCGTGTACTTGGTCTTGACCGGCCAGTCGGTGGCCGGCACGAACACCAGGGTCTTGTCGTTTTCCCAGGTCCACGCGCCCTTGAGCTCGGGCGTCAGGCGGACGCCGACCGGCGCGTTGCCGATCTGCTTCAGCGGCGCGGCCGAGTCGGAGAAGCTCAGGCTCAGCCGGTGCACGGTCGGCGGCTTGCGTTCGTAATCGGTGAGTTCCGGGGCGTGCAGTTCGACGCTGAGCGCGCCGGGGATCACCGGCTTGGGCCGGGTGATCAGCCAGTACGACAGCCACGCCGCGGCGAGCAGGCCGAGCAGGCTGCCCAGGTACAGGCCGGGGCGTTGGCGGATGCGCGCGAACAGCGCGGCGAGCCAGGGCGGCGGAGTCCACGCCATCCGGCCGAACACGGCCTGGGTGGCGCGGGTCCAGGCGTTGGCGCGGCCGGACGCGCCGGCCTCCGCGGGGGGAGCCGGTTGCGACGGCGAGGGCGTGGTTTGCATTGCGATGTTCCGATCCGTGGTGCGGTGGCCAGTGCCGGGCCGGGCGCTCCTTTGCCCGGCCGGTCCCCGATTGGTGGTGGTGCGTTGCGCTTGGTGCCGTCTGCGTCGGCGCGCTCGCGCGGCGTTGGGCCGTTGAGCGTTGGCGTCGGTGGCAGTAGACCCAAATGTTAGGAAATTGTTCCTGCCGTTCGTCGGCTTGTCGAGATTTTTTTATCGCTGGGTTCGCGCGGCGGCGGCGAAGCCGCGCCGCGGCGGCCGCGCAGGAAGGATGGCAGGGGCGGGCGGGGCGCGCGGCGGGGTAAGCTCGGGGCCGTTTTGCGTCGGAGTCGGCATGGACATCGTTGCCTTGTTGGTGGTCGCCGTAGCCTTGTGGCTGGCGTTCAAGCTGGTCGGATTCATGTTGCGCGCGGCGATGTGGGCGCTGGTGTTCGGCGGCTTGTACTGGCTGATCGCGCCGCTGGCGGGTTGGCCGATGCCGTTCTAGCGGCGGTGTCCGGAGGCGGTCGTCGTCCGTCGCCGCAGGTTTCGCTTCGTCCGCCGCAGCCGTCGCCTGGTCGCGGCTTCCCTCATCCCGTTTCGACAGGAGTTCGTCGCCATGCCCGACTCGCCGTCCGCACCGCCCGCCGCGGCTGTTTCCCAGGATGTGCCCGCGCACTGGGTCGCCGACACCCAGGACATCGGCCGCCTGGTGCGGGCGGTGTACGAATGCATTTCCGGCCCGGCCGGGGCGCCGCGCGACTGGGCCCGGTTCCGTTACCTGATGCACCCGCGCGCGCTGAGCCTGCGCACTGTGGTCGACGCCGACGGCTCGACCCGGGCGGTGGTGTTCGATGTCGAGCAGTACATCGCCGACGTCGAGCCCTTGTTCGCGCAGACCGATTTCTTCGAAGTCGAGACCGACCAGCGGATCGGGCGCTTCGGCCAGATCGCGCACGTGTGGAGCAAGTACGACGCGCGGCCGGCGCCGGGGTCGCAGGTATTGCTCAAGCGCGGCGCCAACAGCATCCAGGTCTGCCACGAGCACGGGCGCTGGTGGGTGGTGTGCACGGTGTGGGACAACGAGCGCGAAGGCCTGACGTTCGACCTGTTCTGAGCGCGCCCTCGCGCCCGCCCCCTGTAGGAGCGGCGCGAGCCGCGACCGCGCCACGACGCCTGCGACGAAACCGGCGGCGCAACCGCGCCGCCGCGGCCGCCAGCGAGGCCGCAGGCTCGACAACCTCACCAGTCCCAACAGGCCGATCCGGCAACACACAAGCGCCGATCCTTCCCCAATCCGCGCTGGATACGCCGCCCACCCGACCCCAGATCGTCGGCATCCCTTCCGGAGCGCCGACCCCCGCATGCTGCCGTTCTCCGTCCTAGACCTCGCCCCCGTCACCCAGGGCAGCGACACCCGCCAGGCCTTCGCCAACAGCCTCGACCTGGCCCGCCACGCCGAAGCGCTGGGCTATACCCGCTACTGGCTGGCCGAACACCACAACATGCCCGGCATCGCCAGCGCCGCGACCGCGGTGCTGATCGGGCATATCGCCGGCGGCACCTCGCGCATCCGCGTCGGCGCCGGCGGCATCATGCTGCCGAACCACGCGCCGCTGCAGGTCGCCGAGCAGTTCGGCACCTTGGCTTCGCTGTATCCCGAGCGCATCGACCTCGGCCTCGGCCGCGCCCCGGGCACCGATCAGGCGACCGCGCGCGCATTGCGCCGCTACTACGACGGCGCCGACAGCTTTCCGCAGGACGTGGCCGAACTGTTGCACTACTTCGAACCGGCGCAGCCGCAGCAGGCGGTGCGCGCGGTGCCGGGCGCCGGATTGGACGTGCCGGTGTGGCTGCTGGGCTCGAGTCTGTTCAGTGCGCGCCTGGCCGCGCAGCTCGGTCTGCCGTTCGCGTTCGCCTCGCACTTCGCGCCGGACGCGATGGATCAGGCGCTGACCTTGTACCGCCGCGATTTCCAGCCGTCGGCACGCTTGCAGCGGCCGCACGCGATGCTGGCCTTGAACGTGGTCGCCGCGCAGAGCACGGCCGAAGCGCGCAAGCTGTTCACCACCCAGCAGCAGGCCTTCGTCAATCTGCGCCGCGGCCAGCCGGGTTTGATCCCGCCGCCGATCGACGACATCGAAAGCTATTGGACGCCGCTGGAAAAGGCCGGCGTCGCGCAAGCGCTGGCCTGCGCGGTGGTCGGCGACCCGGACGAAGTCGCCGCCGGCATCGCCGCGTTCGTCGCCCGGCACCAGCCGGACGAGTTGATGGTCACGGCGAACATCTTCGAACACGCCGCGCGGCTGCGCTCGTTCGAACTGGCCGCGAACGCGCTCAAGTCGCTGCGCTGAGCGCGCGGACGGGCCCGGCGCGCGTTCGCGCCGGGCCTTGCGTCAACGGCTTGCGCTCAGCGCGCTTCCACGCCGAGCAGTTCGACTTCGAACACCAACGAAGCATCCGGCGGAATCGCGCCGCCGCCGGCGCCGTCCTTGCCGTAGGCCAGGTCGGACGGAATCATCAGCACCCGCTTGCCGCCGACGCGCATGCCGGCGACGCCGTCGTCCCAGCCGCGGATCACCCGGCCGGCGCCGAGCAGGAAACTGAAAGGCCGGCCGTTGTGGTCGTAGGAACTGTCGAACTTGCTGCCGCGCTTGTTCGCCGCGGTTTCGTCGTAGAACCAGCCGGTGTACTGCACGATCACTTCCTGGCCGGACTGGGCGACCGCGCCGGTGCCGACGCGTTCGTCGATGGCCTGGAACCGGTCGATGCGGCCGTGCATGACCTTCGGCGCGGCCGCGGCTTGTTCTTCCTGCTGAGCCGGACGCTGACAGCCGGCCAGGGTCAGCGCGGCGCCGGCCAGCAGCGCGGCCAGCGCCGATGCGCGCAGGGCGGTGGAAACGTTGGTGCGGGACGCTGCTGCCACGGAGACCTCGGGAACGCTGGGCGAAAGGACGCACAGCTTACCCGCGTCGCCGCGCTCAGGCCTGCGGGATGCGCTTTTCGTACTCGGCTTCCAGGCGGCCGTGGGTGCGCCAGAACCCTTCGGATTCGCGCTGCGACAGCTGATCGATCAGCAGACCCAGATGCGCGTGCCAGCCGCCGGAGACGCTGACCAGACCGTTGCGGTTGGACAGATGGCGGTGTTCGACGACCAGATGCACCTCGCCGCCGCGTTCGCTGAGTTCGAAGCTGACTTCCGACTTGCTGCCGGACTCCTCGTTCCAGGTGTAGCTCAGCAGGCGCGGCGGGTCGATCGCAGTGATGCGGCCGCGCAGGGTGTTGACGCAGTCGCTGGCGTACTTGGCCGGCGGCGGGTCGTCGTTGCGGGTCAGGCGGTTGTTGTCGAAGTTGAGTTCGACCGCGCCGCCGACGCGCAGGTCCATGTCGCCGGCGGCGAGCCAGCGTCCGCGCTTGTCGGATTCGGTGAGGTAGGCCCAGACGCGTTCGATCGGGCCGGGCAGGACGCGCTCGATGCGCACGGAGTCGGGAGCGGTGAGGACGCCGAAGGCGTCGTTGGCGGGCAGGTTCATGCGTGTCTCCAGGGACGGGAGGTTCAGGGGCGCGGCTTGCGTCGCGTTGTACGGGGGGCGGGGGTGGGTTTGCTTGCGGCGGATCTGGCGGGTGCGGATTTCTTCGCGCCGGTTTTGGCCGAAGTGGACTTGGCCGATGCGGTTGCGGGCGATGCGGCTGCGGGCGACGCCGGGGGCGGCGGCTTGGCGGCGTCTTCGGCGCGCAGCAGCGCTTCGAGGTCGTCGAGGCGGTGGTTCCAGAAGCGTTCGTAGTGGCGCAGCCATTCGAAGCCGCCGTGCAGCGGTTCGGCGTCGAGGCGGCAGACGTGGATGCGGCCGCGCACCTCGCGCCGCACCAGTCCGGCGCGTTCGAGCGCCTTGATGTGTTTGGACGCCGCGGCCAGGGTCATCTCGTACGGCCCGGCGAGCTCGCCTACGTTGCGCTCGCCGTCGGCGAGCTGACGCAGCATGGCGCGGCGGGTGGGGTCGGCGAGGGCTTGGAAGACGGCGGTGAGCCGTTCGGAGTGATAGTCAACCATGGGGTTGAATATCCGCCTGTGCCGGGTAACTGTCAACCGATTGGTAAAATATCTGCGAGCGGGCCGACGAGCGGTAGGGTGGGGTGGTCGGTGCTTGGTGCGATCGATGCTGTCGCTGTCGCTGTCGCTGTCGCTGTCGCTGTCGCTGTCGCTGCTTGTCGCTACTGCCGTTGCCTTTGCTGTTCGCTCCCCCGGCCGCTGCGAACTCGCCACAGGCAAACAGAGACCCGAAGGGCGCGCGCATGGATGCGCGCGTGCGGGAACGGGGCAGGATGCCCCTTGTCCCGCATCCCTGCGCAAGCTACGAACGATAGTGGCTCTTGATTCGAAACAGGAAAAGCACTTTCTTTGCTTACTTTCTTTGTTGCCTTGGACAAAGAAAGTAACCCGGCCGCTTGCGGACGGAAGCTTTGGATTTTCGCCTGTCTTCACTCGCAATCAAAACAACGACGAAAGCAACCGCGAAGCGCCCCTGTAGGAGCGACGCGAGTCGCGACCGCGAAAACACAACTACGCCGAAACCGGCGCAATGGCTGCGGTCTCGCGGTCGCGACTTGCGTCGCTCCTACAGTCGGATACGAAGCCTTAGGGGCGCACGGCGCACATCCTGTGCGCCGCCCTTCGGGTCTACGGTTGCCCGTGGCGAGTTCGGGGCGGCGCAGGAGCGAGCATCAACGGCAAAATGGGTTCCGGCTTTCGCCGGAATGACGGGAAACGCAGGTGCACCCTCCACGCCGTCATTCCGGCGAAAGCCGGAACCCATTTTGATCTTGCCCCCGACACAAGCGACGAAGCAGGCAAACGTCGCATGGCCGCCGCATCCACCGCCGAACCTCGCGCCGCGTCAACCCGCCGCCGGCGACGGCGCCAGACTCGCGCCGAAGTCGCGCATCGCCTGCGCAGTCGCCGCGTCGGCAGGGAAGAAGGTTTCGATCGCCAGCTCGGCCAAGGTCACGTCCATCGGCGTGCCGAACACCGTGGTGGTGCTGATGAAGGACAACTCGCCGAACGGCGTGCGCATGCGGCACGGCACCGCGACGTGCGCGGCGCCGGTCAGTTCCGCCGGGTCGTAGTCGGCCGGCGCCGGGTAGGCTTCCAGTTCGGCGTACAGCGCCTCCAGCACCGGGTCGCGGCTGGTTTCGATCTGATGGCGCAGCCGGTGCAGGATGTGCGCGCGCCATTCGCCGAAGTTGAGGATGTTCGGCGCCATGCCCTCGGGATGCAGCGCGGCGCGCAGCACGTTGGCCGGGCGCGCGAGCAGATGCTCGGCCACGCCGGCCAGCATCGGCGCCAGCGCGCGGTTGTGCTGGATCAGGTTCCAGTGCCGGTCCACCGCCAGCGCCGGGTGCGGTTCGTGCGCGTACAGCACCAGTTCGACCGCGGCATAGGCCTCGCGCATCGCCGGGTGGTCGAGCGGGCGTTCGGCGTAGATCGGCGCCAACCCGGCGGCGGTCATCAAAGCGTTGCGCTCGCGCAAGGGCACGTCCAGGCGGTCGGCCAGGCGCAGCAGCATCGCCCGGCTCGGCAGCGAGCGGCCGGTTTCGATGAAGCTGACATGGCGGGTCGAGATCTCGGCCATTTCGGCCAGATCGAACTGGGTCAGGCGGCGGCGCTGGCGCCATTGGCGCAGCAGTTCGCCCACGGAGGCGGAATCGTTCATGCGGCCACCTTAGCCCAGCCGCGCCGGCGCCGGCATTACCTGCCAGGTAATCGACCCGCGGCGCGCGCCGCGCTGTGATGGCAGCGTCCAAAACGAACGCACTCACGACAGGAGAACACAATGGCCATCGTCATCGAACGCAATCCCGCCCACTTCCTGCGCCGCGTGGTCCAGGCCGACCTCGCCGTATCCGCCGCCGCCGGCGCGCTGCAACTGGCCGCGGCCGAACCGCTGGCGCGGCTGACCGCGATCGACGCGGGCCTGTTGCGCGGCTCGGGCCTGGTGTTGATGGGCTGGGTCGCGTTTCTCGGCTGGGCGCTGAGCCGGCCGGCGATCGGCGCGCCGATGGTGCGCACGATGATTGGCGTCAACCTCGCCTGGGTCGCCGCGTCGCTGCTGGTGTGGCTGGAAGGCGCGATCGCGCCGAATCCGCTCGGCGTGGCCTACTTGCTGGCGCAGGCGGCGGTGGTGGCGGTGTTCGCCGACCTGCAGTATTTCGGCCTGCGCCGGCAGCGGCGCGGTTGAGGCGGCGATGTCGGCGACCGGGGCGGACCCGGATGCGCGCGCGGCCTCAGCGCCGGCCGCGGCGCGCGGCGTGGCGGGCAACCTGCCGGCGCGCTGCGCGTGGTGTCCGGACCTGATCGGCTGCCGGGTGCCGGCGCCGGTCGCGGCAACGGTGCGGACTGCGCGCTGCGATGCGCGCAGCGGGCGCCGGATCGTCGCGGTGTAATCCGCCGCGCAGCAGCCGCAGCCCCTGTAGGAGCGGCGCGAGCCGCGACCGCGACAACGCAACTGCGACGCAAGCTCCGACGTAGTTGCGTTGTCGCGGTCGCGGCTCGCGCCGCTCCTACAGTCGTACTGCGCAGTTCAGCCGGCCGGCGCCGCGTACGCCACTTCGACGATCGCGAAGCGCGCCGGCCCGGCCGGCAGCACCGCTTCGAATTCGTCGTCGACGCGGCGCTTGAGCATCGCCCGCGCCAGCGGCGAATCGATGCTGATGTGGCCCAGGCGCGCGTCGGTCTCGTCGGGACCGACGATGCGGTAGCGCGCCAGCTCGCCGTTGGCGACGTTCTCGACCTCGACCCAGGCGCCGAAGAACACCGACTGCGGGTCGCTCGGCGTGGTCTCGATGACCCGCAGCAGCGGCAGGCGCTTGCTGAGGTAACGCACGCGCCGGTCGATCTCGCCCAACTGCTTCTTGCGGTAGGTGTACTCGGCGTTTTCCGAGCGGTCGCCTTCGGCCGCGGCCGCGGCCAGCGCCTTGACCACTTCCGGGCGGCGCACCCGCCACAGTTCGTCGAGCTCGTGCTTCAGGCGCGCGTGGCCCTCGCGCGTGATCAGCGCGGTGCTGTGTTCGGCGGGCGGGCGCCATCGGCCCATGTCGGTGGTACTCGCGGCGGCAGGGCGGTCGTTATCGCAGAGCCGGCGGCGGGGTTCAAGCCCGCGGCGCCCGCGCGTGCGCGCAGGCGGCCGCGACGGCGCGCCACGGGGTTTGCTTCGGTCGCGGGCGGCCTCGCCGCGCTTGCCAGTGCGCGGGCGATCGGCAAGGCTGTGGCGTCCTGTCCGCCCGCCGCGCCCATGCTGATCCTGCCGCTGCACCGTCCGTTCACGCGCGCCAACTTCCCGTTCGTGACGGTGCTGCTGGCGCTGACCAACGTGTTCGTGTTCTTCGCCCTGCAAAGCGGCGACGGCGCCAAGCTCAAGGCGCTGTACCGGCAGTATCTGGACTCGGGACTGGCGGCGATCGAAGCGCCGGCTTACCGCCGTCATCTGCAACGCAGCGGCCAGCGCGAGGCGCTCGCGGCGCTGGACGCGGCGCCGGAGCGCGAACGCGCCGGATTGGTCGCCTCGCGCAGCCTCACCGACGTGACTTTCGCCCGCGCCCTGGCCGGCGGCGAGCTGTTCGACGACGCGGCGCAGTTCGAACGCTGGAAGCCGTTGCGGGCGCAGTACGAGGACCGGCGCGACGGGGTCTTCACCTTGCGCCACATCATGCGCAGTTCCGAGATCGACCCGTGGCGGATGTTCTCGGCCGCGTTCCTGCACGGCGACGCGATGCATCTGCTCGGCAACATGATCTTCCTGCTGGCGCTGGGGCTGCTGGTGGAAGGCGCGGTCGGCGCGGGGCTGTTCGCGCTGTTGTACGTGCTCGGCGCCTACGGCTCGGCCGCGCTGTCGCTGTGGTGGCGCTGGGGCGAGGCCGGCGGCGGGCTCGGCGCGTCCGGCGCGATCGCCGCGCTGATGGGCGCGTTCTGCCTAGTCTGGGGGTTGCGGCCGGTGCGCTTCTTCTATTGGATCGGGGTGGTGTTCGACTACGTGCGCGCGCCGGCGATCTGGCTGTTTCCGGCGTGGCTGGGCTGGGAGGTGTTCAACCTGCTGACCCGCAGCGATCTCAACATCGGCTTCGACGCGCACGCCGGCGGCTTGCTGACCGGTGCCTTGGTCGGCGCGGCCTATGTCGCAACCGGCCGGGTGCGTTCCAGCTTCGTCGACGAAGACGCGACGGCGGCCGCGCCCGACACGCGCTGGGAACGCGCGCAGCAGCACCTGGGCCGGATGCAGTCGGCCGAAGCCGAGTCGCTGCTGGCGGAACTGGTGCAGGAACAGCCGCAGCGCTTCGACCTGCGGCTTGCGCGTTATCGCGCGGCCCGCAACGCCGGCCGCCGCGACGCCCTGGCCCAGCGCAGCGTCGAACTGCTGGCGCTGGATCCCGACGACGCGGCGCAGGCGCGCGTGCAGGCCGAAGCGCTGGCCGGACTGGACGAGGCCGGCGTGGCGACCGATCCTGCGCGCCGGCAGGCGCTGCTGCGCGCCTGGACCCGCGCCGGCGCGCTCGATGCGGTGGAAACGCTGCTCGATGGCGCGGCGACGGCGGCGCTGCCGCGCGAGCGTCTGGCCCAGGCGTGGCTGGAGCTGGCGCTGGCGCATCGCGACCGCGGCCAGCCGGCGGAGCAGGCCAAGCGGCTGCGGCTGGTGCTGGAGCGCTATCCCGAACAACCGCAGGCGCCGAAGGCGCGGTTCCTGCTCGAACACGAACTGCACGAGCCGACGTAAGTTGCGCATCCCCCTGTAGGAGCGACGCGAGTCGCGACCGCGACAACGCAACTACGCCGTAACCATCGTCATGGTTGCGTTGTCGCGGTCGCGACTCGCGTCGCTCCTACAGGGCGAGATTCAAGCCGACGCGGGTTGCAGCGGCTTCAGCGCAGCCTCCAGCTTCTCGCGCAACGGCTCGTCCTCGCAGCGCACGATCGCCTGTTCCAGCAACGCCCGCGCCTCGTCGTCGCGGCCCAGCCGGTCGACCAGCAGCAAGGCTGCGTCCAGCGCCCAGCGCGGCGCGGCGGGGTGTTTCGGCGACTGCCGCAGCAGCGCCCGCAGCGTGTCGGCGGCGGTCTGCGATTGCCCGCTCATGCGCGCGCGTTCGGCCAGGCGCTCGCCGTGCTCGGTCTGCATCGGCGCGAAGTCCGGGTCGGCGTCGAGCGCTTCGCGCAGCACGCCCAGGGCGCGGGCTTCCTGCTTCTCGATCATCAGCAGGTTGAGGTACTGGCGCGAATGCTCGCTGCGTTCGGCCAGCGGCGCGCCGGCGCTGCGCAGCAGGCGGTGGTAAAGATCGTGCACCGCCGGGGTCACCGCGCGGGTGCGGATTTCGCCGCGCAGATGCTCGATCGCCGCCGGGTTGTGGCCGTCGCGCACCAGTTCCTGCGCGCGCTCGAGCAGTTCGCCGTCGCGGTCGTACAGCGCCGGCAGGCGGTTGCGGTGCGCTTCGGGCTCGTAGCCCAGTTCCTCGTGGTACTGGTAGACCAGGTAGCCCATCAGATGGAACGCGGCGAACAGGCCCCAGAACGACACCAGGGTCAGCAGCGGGCCGCCGAGCAGCAGCGGCACGAACCGGGCCATCCAGTATCCGGCGGTGGCGACGCTGGCCTGGATCACGAACAGCAGCCCGAACACCGCCAGGTACGGCCAGCCGACCCGGGCGACGATGCCGAAGGCGGTGGCCGGATTGAGCGCGTTGAGCAGGCTGCCGTCGATCGCCAGCGACATGATGCAGCCGGGCTGCAGGAACACGATCGCCGCGATCGCGATCACGCCGACCACCGGCCCGCCGAACAGCGCGGCGAGCCCGATCGCGAGGATGTAGACGAACTGCATCGCCAGCAGCCGCCAGACCACGCCGCTTTCGATCTTGAGCACGCTCTCGGGCGGGTCCTGATGGCCGTCGGCGGTGGCGCGCAGGATTTCGAAGGCGTACTTGTACGCCGCCATCCACACCAGCAGCGCCACCAGCCGACCGACCAGGGGCACGAAGGCGGCCAGGCTGCACAGGGTCAGGATCAGCAGGGTGATGCCGGACGCGCCGCGCAGCGGGTAGAGCATCATCGGCCGCAGCCGGTTCCAGAACGGGACCGGGGTGGCGGGCAACTGGGGCGTGGGCATGGCGGCTTCCGAACCGTGACGGGCGTTTGAGTTCGGCTACGGTAGCCGATTCCCTGGTTCGTTAAACGGATTGCCGCGAAAAAACGGCTCACCCCCTGTAGGAGCGGCGCGAGCCGCGACTGCGACAACGCAACTGCGATGAAGGTTGCGGCGTAGTTGCGTGGTCGCGGTCGCGGCTCGCGCCGCTCCTACAGAGGGATACGGACTTTACTGGGCCGCGGCGGTGCGCTTGAGGCTGTGGTTGAACTCCGATTCGATCTTCTTGCCTTCCACGTCGAGCATGCGGATCTCGTCCTTGCTCACCACTTCGAACAGGCTGTCGTCTTCGCTCTTGCTGTTGGGATCCAGGCGCACGCGCTTGCCGTTGTCTTCGGCGGTCCAGGTGCCGTCGCTCTTGGACGGGCTGCCGTCGCCCTTGCCCTGATAGCTCCGGCTCAGCGCATAGCTGCCGTCGGTCTTGAGCTCCAGGGTGGTGTCGATGCCTTCGCAATCGGCGCAGGGCACGGTGCCGCGGAAGGTGCCGGCGAACGCGGCGGCGTCGGCGGCGGTCGGCTCGGCGGCGGCGACCGGGGCGGGCGCCGGCGCGGCCGGTTCGGCGGCCTTGGGCGCGTCGGCCGGGGCCGGCGCCGGCGCGGGTTCGGCGGGCTTGTTGCACGCGCTCAGCGCGAGCGTGGCGAGGCAGGCGAGGGCAAGCAGTTTCTGGTTCACGTACGGCTCCTGTGTGGTGGCGGTCTGCGATGGGGGGTGAAGGTGTCGCGGCGAGGAGTGAGCGTAGAGGAGCGAGCAGTGAGCGAAAGCGAGCCCTTGCTCACTTCTCGCTCCTCCACGCTCACTCCTGCGCCCTCAGCGCTTGCCGCCGAAGATGCCGCCGAGCAGGCCGCGCAGGATCTGCCGGCCGACCTGGGTGCCGACCGTACGCGCGGTCTGCTTGGCCATCGTCTCGACCATGCCCTGGCGGCGCTTGGTGCCGAACACCGCGTCCTTGACCGCCTGGCCGAAGCCGCCTTCTTCCTGGTCGTCCTGCTCGCGGGTCTTGGCGGCCGGCGCCTGCGCCTGCTCGGCCGCGGTCTCGGCGCGCTTGGCCAGCATCTCGGCGGCCGATTCGCGGTTGACCGAGGTGTCGTACTTGCCGCCGATCGGGCTGCCGGCGCGGACCTGGGCGCGCTCGGCCTCGGTGATCGCGCCCATGCGGCAGCGCGGCGGCGCCACCAGGGTGCGTTCGACCGGCATCGGCACGCCCTTGTCCTGCAAGGTCGAGACCAAGGCCTCGCCCGTACCCAACTTGGAAATCGCTTCCGCCACGTCCAGCGCCGGATTCGGCACGAACGTCTGCGCCGCCGTGCGCACAGCCTTCTGGTCGCGCGGGGTGAACGCGCGCAGCGCGTGCTGCACGCGGTTGCCGAGCTGGCCGAGGATGTTGTCGGGGATGTCGTCGGGGAACTGCGAGCAGAAGTACACGCCCACGCCCTTGGAACGGATGATCCGCACCACTTGCTCGACCCGCTGCTGCAGCGCGGCCGGAGCGTCGTCGAACAGCAGGTGCACCTCGTCGAACACGAACACCAGCTTGGGCCGGTCGAGGTCGCCGACTTCGGGCAGCTGTTCGAACAGTTCCGACAGCAGCCACAGCAGGAAGCTCGAATACAGGCGCGGCTTGAGGATCAGCGAATCGGCCGCGAGCACGTTGACCACGCCGTGGCCGTTCGCGGTGGTGCGCATCAGGTCGCTCAGCTCCAGCGCCGGCTCGCCGAAGAAGTGGTCGCCGCCGTCCTGCTCCAGGCGCAGCAAAGACCGCTGGATCGCGCCGATCGACTGCGCGCTGACCAGGCCGTAGCTGGTCGAGATGTCCTTGCGCTCGTCGGCGACCAGGCCGAGCAGGGCGCGCAGGTCCTGCAGGTCGAGCAGCAGCAGGCCGCGGTCGTCGGCGAGCTTGAACACGATGTCGAGCACGCCGGACTGGGTGTCGTTGAGTTCGAGGATGCGCGCCAGCAGGGTCGGGCCCATCTCGCTGACGGTGGTGCGCACCGGGTGGCCGAGCTTGCCGAACAGGTCCCAGAACACCACCGGACTGGCCTGCGGGGTCCAGTCGGTCACGCCGATTTCGCTCAGGCGGCTCTGCAACTTGTCGTTGGCGGTGCCGGCGACGGCCAGACCCGCGACGTCGCCCTTCACGTCGGCCAGGAACACCGGCACGCCCTGGCGCGAGAAACCTTCGGCCAGGGTCATCAGGGTGACGGTCTTGCCGGTGCCGGTGGCGCCGGCGACCAGGCCGTGGCGGTTGCCGAGCTTGGTGTGCAGGAACACCTGCCCGCTGTCGGGCGTGGTCACGGCCTTGCCGATCAGGATGTCGTTCTGGGTGTCGCCGGGGGTCGGGGCCATGTCCGTTTCCGTGGTTCGGTGGAATGCTGCGGGGGAATGCGTGCGAACGGCCGATTCTAGCGGCAGGGGTGTGGGGGTCGTGAAGCGGGTTGGGGCAGCGCGGTCATTGCGGTGTCGCGGTCGCAGCTTGCGCAGCTCCTACAGTCGGAAACGAAACCGGCCGGAGCCCCTGTAGGAGCTGCGCAAGCTGCGACCGCGACACTGCAACTACGCCGTACCCACCGACCGCACAGCCGCAGCAAAAGCCGCAATGACGGCTGACACCCGCGCAACGCCATCGCAGCGTAGTCCTTGCCCCGGCCAGACCCCCGCCGTTACCCTGGCCCCCCGCAAAAAGGACCTGCCGCACGCCTCATGCCCGCCTATTCACGTCCCGCCCGCGCCTCGCGCGTCCCGGCCGGCTTCCGTGCGGCGGTCGCGCCGCTCGCCGCCGCGCTCGCGCTGTGCAGCCTCTCGCCGCAAGCCGCGGCCCTGTCCAAGCGCGATCAGGCCGCGGTCGACGCGCTGAGCCAGCGCATGCAGTCGGCCGAAGCCCGCTATCAATCGGCCCTGGTCAAGATCCGCAACGCCGACCCGACCGGCCGCCAGGACAGCGACGCCGCGCTGGAGGACATGGAGGACGTGATCGCCGCCTGCCTCAAGCAGAAAGGCTGCGCGCCGACCACCATGCTGGCCGGCTACAAGCGCCTGCTCAAGGCCAACGCCGACTCGGTCGCCAACACCGACGAGGACGCCGAGGACGCCGGCCAGCTCGACAGCGACAGCTTCGCCGCCGATGTGCCCGAGGCCGCGCGCGCGGCGGCTTTGCTCAGCGACGACGGCCAGCGCTTCGTCAAGATGGTGCAGTACAACCCGGCCGTGCAGGCCGGCATCCGCCGCTGGCTGACCGACCTGCGCGGCCCGCTGATGCAGAGCTACGACAACTATCAGTACATGCGCGGGCTGATGTGGCCGGAATTCCAGCGCGCCGGGCTGCCCGAAGCGCTGCTGTTCGGCATCATCGCCAAGGAATCCAACGGCCGCGTGCATTCGACCTCGCGCGTCGGCGCCGCCGGCCCGTTGCAGTTCATGTTCGCCACCGGCAAGCGCTTCGGCCTCGGCGACGACGGTTCGGGCTTCGACACCCGATACGACCCCAAGCAGTCGGCGCAGGCCGCGGCCGAGTACTTGAACGAACGCCTGGGCCAGCTCAACAACTCCATCGAGCTGTCGCTGGCGGCGTACAACGGCGGCGAAGGCCGCGCTTTGCGCATCAACAACGCCTCGGGCGGGCGCAATTTCTGGGACGAATCGGTCTACAACCAGTTCCCGGCCGAAACCCGCGACTACGTGCCGATGGTGGTCGCCGCGGCGTGGCTGTTCCTGCACCCGCGCGAGTACGGGCTGAATTTCCCCAAGGTCGACGGCAAGCTCGCCCAACTGCGCTTGAACCGGCCCAGCTCGATCTATGAGCTGACCATCTGCATGGGCGGCAGCGGCAGCCGCGACGGCTACATGCGCGCGCTGCGCAACCTCAACCCGCGCTACCAGGCCGACAGCTATCTGTCGGCCGGCACCACCCTGACCGCGACCACGCGCATGGTCAGCCTGTACAACCGCTGGTGCGTGCAGGGCAAGCGCGCGGAACTGGCGCGTACCCTGGTCGCCAGCGACGCCAACAGCGCGATCGTGCGCACCGGCCCGCTGACCGTGCTGCCGGCGCAGAGCGCGGGCGAGGACGGAACGCTGGCGTTCGCCGGCACCAGCGCCGCCGGCGTGCCGGTCACCATCGCCACCGGCCGCCCAGCGCCTGCGCCGAAGCCCGAGCCGAAGAAGAAGGCCGCGCCGAAGGACTACAAGGTGCAGCGCGGCGACACCCTGACCGAGGTCGCGCGCAAGTTCTCCTGCGACACCCGCGCGCTGGCCAAGGCCAACGGGCTGAAGGCGCCGCGGTATGCGGTCAAGCCGGGGCAGCGGATCAAGCTGAGCGGTTGCGGCGACTGAGGCGCATGCCGGCATGAGCACGGATGCGACTGCCGCCGAACCTGCCGCCCATCCGGGCGGCGAATCGCGCGTCTTGCGCGATCTGTCGCCGCGGGCCCTGCGCCGCTGGACGTATCTGTCCCGCGCCTGGCTCGGAGCGATGTGGGTGCTGCTGGTCGGGGCGTTTTCCTGGCTGATGTCGGGACATCAGCCGGCTTCCATATGGTTGCTGGTCGGCGCCGGCTTGGTGACGATGCTGTCGGTGGTGCTCGTGCACGAATGCGGGCATTGGTGGGCCGCGCGTCTGCGCCGCATGGCCGTGGCGATGGTCGTGATCGGCCCGCTGGAATTGCAGCCGCGCCGGCGCGGCGTGCGCCTGCGCTTGCTCGGACGCAAAAGCGCGCAGCGCGGCCTCGGCGGCTGGGTGGTCGCGCTGCCGGATCCGCGCCGCGACGTGCGTCGCGATGCGATGTGGATGGTCGCGGGCGGCAGCTTGGCCAATCTGTTTTTCGCCGCGGCGTGCATCGTCGCCGCGGTGTTGCTGCCGCCTTCCTCTGTGCGCCCGGTGTTGGCGCCGCTGGCTGTCGCGAACATCGCCATCGGCGTGCTGAACCTGATGCCTTATCTGATCGGCGGCCGCACGCCCAGCGACGGGCTGAATCTCTGGCGGCTTTCGCGCAATCGCTACGAAGACCTGCCGGGCTGGTCGCTGAAGCTGGTGCTGGGTCATTTCGCCGCGGGCTTGTCGGCGGATCGCCTGGATCCGGCGTTGCTGCGGCGCATGGGCAACGACCCCGAGCCGGTGCCGCTGATGCGCGATTGGCTTGAGTTCGATGCCGCGCTGCGGGCCGGCGCCGCGGACGACGCGGCCCGTGCGCTGGCGCGCGTGCGCGAACGCGCCGCGGGCTATCCGCCGCAGATGCGCGAGTTGGCGGCCGACCTGCTGGCCATGAGCGAAGTGCAGGACGTGTTTCATCGCGCGCTGGGCGGTGGCGATGCCGATCCCGCGCGGGCGTTGTCGGCGCTGGATCTGCGCCAGCCGGGCTTGTGGCGCTCGCCGCAGGTGGCGCCGCGGGTGCGCGCGTTGGCGGCGGCGCTGCGCGGCGACGCCGCGGTCGCGCGGGTCGAACTGGAACGTTCGCGGCGTTACGCCGAAAACGATCCGGTCCCCGGCGTCGCCGCGTATGAGGCGTCGCTGCGCGAGCGGATCGTCGCGCTGATGCCGCCGACGGCGGCAACGGCCGGAGCCGCCGGATGAGCGGCCGCGTGCGCAGTTGGGCCGTCGTCGTCGCGGTGTCCGCCGTCCTCGCCATCGCCGGCGCCTACGCCGGCGGCGCGGCGATCTGGCTGCACTACCTGTTCAAACCCGCGACCACGCTGCTGATCGCGGCGATGGTGCTGCGCGAAGGCGCCGGCGCCGAGCCGCGCTATCGCCGCGCGATCTTCGCCGGCCTGCTGCTGTCGACCGCCGGCGACGCGTTCCTGATGCTGCCCGGCGACTGGTTCGTGTTCGGGCTGGCCTCGTTTCTGTGCGCGCACGTCGCCTATCTGGCCGGCTTGTGCAAGCGCGCGCGGCCGTTCGCCGCGGGGTGGCCGTTTCTGGCCTACGCCGCGCTCGCCGGCGCGGTGCTGGCGGTGCTGTGGCCGCATCTGCCCGGCGAACTGCGCATTCCGGTGATCGTCTATGTCGCGGTGCTTGCAGCGATGGCGGCGCAGGCCGCGGCGGTGTGGCGGCGGCGCGCGGACGCGGCCGCCGCCGCCGCGGCGATCGGCGGCGCTTGTTTCGTGTTCTCGGACGCGACGTTGGCCATCGACCGCTTTGCCGCGCCGTTCGCTGCGGCGCAGGCGGTGGTGTTGGTCAGCTACTGGGTCGCGCAGTGGGGGATCGGGCGGTCGGCGGTGTTGGCGCGTAGTTGATCGCGAGGGCGGGAGGCGACGCAACCGCCTACCGTCATTCCCGCGAAGGCGGGAATCCAGAGACTTCAGCGCCCTGTCGCGATGAAGCCCTGGATTCCCGCCTTCGCGGGAATGACGGTAGGCAGGTCGCGCTGCGCACTTGCACTTGCCCGGCGCGAGTTGGAGTCGCAACGCTCCTGCGGCTGGCATACTCGCCATCCGCTCAACGCACAGGACGTGCGCAACCGACCAGGACCGTCGCAAGCCGCCTCGCTCGCCTTCGCCGTCGCGCCCTCACTTTCTAGCGCGCTCGCTCCCCGCATCGATCCGCACGTCGCACGTTCGCGCGGCAGTGCCCCTCGTCTTCCCACCACCCGCCAGGACCTCACGGATGACCGACCACCCTGCCTACGAAGTGCTCACCGCCGCCGAAGTCGAAACCGAATTCAAGGTCTCCGGCTGCATCGAATATCCCTATCGCGAGTTCGCCGGCGAACAGGAGCAGCGCGTCTACCGCGGCGGCCTCAAGCTCGCCGGCGACTGGTGCAGCGAGCCGGGCGTGGACTGGAATCCGTACAACGTCATCGTCGACGGCGACCTGGAGATCGACGGGCAACTCCTCTGGAACGACTTCGGCGGCGGCTGCTACCTGCTGGTCACCGGCGACCTCAAGGCGCGCAACGTGGTGTTGCAGGGCTGCCCGAACGTGACCGTGCTGGGCGAACTGATCGCCGAAGGCGCGATCGCCGGCCGCTACGGCGACGACGGCGGCGTGCTCAACGTCGGCGGCCGCACCCGCGCGACGCTGGTGCTGGCGACCAGCTACTTCCGCATGTCGTTCGGGCCGGCGGTCGAGGCGACCCTGATCGCCGCGCCGTTCGATGTCGACATGGACGTGGATTTCAGCGCCGACGAACTGCCGGCGCTGGTGTGGCCGGAGTTCCTCGACGCCGACGGCGAAGCCGACGAAGGCGCGATGTTCAAGGCGATGGCGCAAGGCCTGCCGGTGTTGCGCGACGACCTGCCGCCGGGCGCGCGCGCTGCGGCGAACTGAGCGCGCAATCTGCGTTGCGCCCAATGCGGCGGCCTGGACGGTGGTCCGGGTCGCATCGCAGGCGGTTCGTGCGGCGCCTCGTGCGGCGGCGCCGGATCGCGCCTCAGGCGGCAGGCCCGGCCGGTTTTTCGTCCGTTTCCTTCGCCGGTGCGGCCGGCGCCGACAGCGCCTCGCGCGCCTTGCGCCACCACCCGCCGGCGACATCGCCGGCCTGGCCCACGCCTTTTTGCAGCGACTCGCCCATCGGCTTGAGCGCCTGTTCGTCGGCGAAGCGGGTCGCCGCGCGCATCGCCTCGGGGCCGTGCGCCTGCACCGCGTCCCAGGCCAGCACGGTCAGCAGGCGCGGCATGAACGCGAACGAATCCACGTCGCCGCCCTTGGCTTCGGCCTGGGCGATGAAGCCGCTCAGTTCCTTGCGCAGGTCCGCCGGCACGCTCGGGTCTTCGCTGAGCCGCTTGAGCGCGATCAGCGCATCGCGCGGGCGGCCTTCCTGCACCGCCACGCCGGCTTCGGCGATCTTGCCGAGCCACGGCGCGCGCAGCATCTGGCCGAGCGCGTCGGCGTGGATCTGGGCGCGGTCCCAGCGTTTCTCGCTGACCGCCAGATAGCCCAGGCCCAGGTGCAGGGCCAGCATCTGCCCGGCCGGGCCTTTTTCGAACGCCGTATCGCCTTGCGCGCGCCAGACCTTCTCGCTTTCGGCTTGGGCCAGTTGCGGCCACTGCAGGCGCTGGAACGCGACCGAGCGCAGCGACGCGGCGGCGAGGTCGTCGAACGCGGCGCAGTCCTGCGCCTCGACGATGTCGGTTTCGGCTACAGCGATCGTGGTCTTGTCGGCGCCGAGCGCGCCGTAGGCCAACAGCAGATGGGCGATGCACAGGTCGGCGGGGCCGAGCTTGGGCAGGTCGGACGGCGCCATGCCGGCCTTGCCGCTGAGTTGCGCGCCGAAGCGGTAAGCCTCCAGCGCGGCCGGCAGGCCGTTTTCGGAGACGCGGCGGTAGTTGGTGTAGGTCAGGCCGTCGCGCAGGTCGGCGAGTTGTTCGGTTTCGCTTTTGGCGCCGCAGGCGGTCAGGGCGAGGGCAAGCGCGGCGAGGGCGAGCGGGCGTCCGATGCGGGTCATGCGTGTCCCCTCCGTGGGGTTTGTGATCTACCTGTAGGAGCGGCGCGAGCCGCGACCAACCGAAGCGACGTTCGAAAGCGAAGTCAACCGAAGCCAAAACTCCTCAACCGCAAAGCCAGAGCGAGCGCTCAGACAGCGCGAGCTTCAGCGACGTTCGAAAGCCAAGCCAACCGAAGCCAAAACTCCTCAACCGCAAAGCCAGAGCGAGCCCTCAGACAGCGCGAGCTTCGGATGATGCAGTGGTATGACGGCGCTTCGGTTGGTCGCGGCTCGCGCCGCTCCTACAGGGGGCTTTCAGCGGGTACGGCGGGCCAAGGGCTGGCCCAGGCGCACCGCGGTCTCGGCCTGCAGCGCGGCGTCCAGCGTCGCCACGCCCGGCGGCAGCAGCACGATCACGGTCGAGCCGTAATTGAACCGGGCCATTTCCTCGAAGCGCTTGAGGGTGATGCCTTTGCCGCGATAGTCCTTGGTGGTCACGCGGTCGCCGTAGGCGGGAATCTCGACGCCGCTCCACACCGTTTCCACGCCCGAGACCAGCAACGCGCCGACCATCACCAGCGCCATCGGCCCGAACTCGGTGTCGAAGTGGCAGACCAGGCGTTCGTTGCGCGCGAACAGGCGCGGCACGCTGCGCACCGCGTCGGGGCCGACGCTGAAAAGCCGGCCGGGCACGTGCACGGTTTCGCGCAGGGTGCCGGTCCACGGCATGTGCACGCGATGGTAGTCGCGCGGCGACAGGTACACGGTGGCGTAGTCGCCGTCGCGGAACGGCGCGGCCGCGGCTTCGTCGCCGCCGAGCAGTTCCAGCGCGGTGAACGAGCGGCCCTTGGCCTGGAAGATCTCGCCGGCGCGGATCGGCCCGCACTGGCTGATGCGGCCGTCGGCCGGCATCACCAGGGTGCGCGCGTCGCCCTCGGCGCGGCGCGCGCCGGGCTTGAGCGCGCGGGTGAAGAAGGCGTTGAAGGTCGGATACGCGCGCGGGTCCGGATTGGCCGCCTCGTTGAGGTCGACGCCGAACTTCTCGGTCACCGTGTCGATCAGCCAGCGGCTGACCCGCGGGTCGTCGGAATAGGCCAGCATCCGCGCCAGCCCGGACAGGAAGCGGTGTGGCAGCACATAGGTCAAGGTGGTGACGAGGCTCACGGCGAGGCCTCCGTCAGCGCGGCCATGTCGCGCGCGATCACGTTCGGATCGAACGGCGGCCGCACCAGGCCGGCCATGCGCCCCTGCGGGTCGAGCACGGCCATGCTGGCGCTGTGGTCCATCGAATACTGGTCGGCCGGCGCGCCGGGCGGGGCCGGGACCTTGGCGAACACCATGCTCAGCGACTTGGCGAAGTTCTCCAGCGCCGGCACGTCGGCGGTCGCGGCCAAGGTGTCCTTGTGGAAGCCGTGGGCGTACTCGCCGATCTTGTCGGGCGAATCGCGCTCGGGGTCGACCGAGACGAACAGCACCCGCGGGCGGGTCGATTCGGGGATCGCTTCCCAGGCCTTCTGCGCCACCGACATCTGCGCCAGCGTGGTCGGGCACACGTCCGGGCAGTGGGTGAAGCCGAGGAAGACCAGGGTCCAGTGGCCCTTGAGCTCGCCGGAAATCAGCGGGGTGCCGTCGGACTGGCGCAGCGAGAACGCGGGCAGGGTGCGCGGCGGGTCGAACAGGCGCACCGCCTGCGTTTGCGGCAGGTGCGAGCGCTTGACGCTGCCGAAGTATGTCTGCGCGGCCCACAGGCCCAGCGCGGCGGCCAGCGCGGCCACCAGGACGATGGCGGTAGTGCGGTTGAACATGGCGGTTCCAGCGTGAATGCCTGGCCATGATAGGGGATTCGGGAATCGGGAATGGGGAATCGAGAATCGGGGGCCGGCTGAAGGCTCGAAGCCGCGCCGGTAAAGCCGTTGCGGCGAATCCGATTCTCCATTCCCGATTCCCGATTCCCGATTCCCGAACAAAGCTATACTGCGCCCCTTGTTACGCCCTGGACCCGCCGTGCCCGCTTCCGTTTCCTTCGAACAGCTGACCCTCGTCGACCTGATCCGCTACGGGGCCAGCCGCTTCAACGCGGCCGGGCTGAGCTTCGGCCACAGCTACGACAACGCCCTGGACGAAGCCACCCAGCTGGTCCTGCACGCGCTGCACCTGCCGCACGACCTGAGCCCGGTATACGGCCAGGGCAAGGTCACCGCGGACGAGAAGGACGCCGTGCTGGCGCTGTTCCAGCGCCGCATCGACGAGCGCATCCCGGCCGCCTACCTGACCGGCGAGGCCTGGTTCGCCGGCCTGAGCTTCAAGAGCGATGCGCGCGCCCTGGTGCCGCGCTCGCCGATCGCCGAGCTGATCGAATCCGGCTTCGAGCCCTGGCTCGGCGGCCGCGAAGTGCGCCGCGCGCTCGACCTGTGCACCGGTTCGGGCTGCATCGCCATCGCCACCGGCCATTACCACCCCGAGTGGGAAGTGATCGGCGCCGACATCAACGACCAGGCGCTGTCGCTGGCCGCCGAAAACAAGCAGCGCCTGCTCGCCGACAACGTCGAGCTGCGCAAGTCCGACCTGTTCCAGGGCCTGCAGGACGAGGTGTTCGACCTGATCGTCACCAACCCGCCTTACGTCACCGACGACGAGACCGACGCGCTGCCGAAGGAATACTCGTTCGAGCCGGAACTCGGCCTGCGCGCCGGGCACGACGGCCTGGACCTGGCGCTGAAGATCCTGCGCGACGCGCCGGACCACCTCAGCGAAGACGGCCTGCTGATCTGCGAAGTCGGCGAAGCCGAGCGCGCGCTCGGCGAGCTGCTGCCGCAGCTGCCGCTGGCCTGGGTCGAATTCAAGGTCGGCCAGATGGGCATTTTCGTGGTCGAGCGCCACGACCTGGTCGAACACCACGACGCGATCAAACGGCTCGCCGACGCGCGAGCCTGATCGAGCCGCTTCTCATCGAGCCGTTTCTCAAGATCACGCGCGTCGGCGGCTGGTAGCGCGGGGCACAGGCCTCGCGCGGCGCCGCAAGCGACGCTGACTGCACAGCATCGCCGGCGCGGACCGGCCGGAACTCGTAAGCGCCCCGCGGCGTTTGCGCGCCTTCATCGCAATCGCCTGCGGACTCTTTGGAGGTCGTCGCAGGGTTGCGCGTGCCTTCGTTACAGCGGAAACCGGAGCAGTCGGCTATGGTGGCCGGGGCGGTGCGCGCGGAAGGTCGGCGTGGTCGCTGTTTGCGATTTCGGCGCTGCTTGCCCTCACCCCAGCCCTCTCCCGCAAGCGGGGTGAGGCGCCGTGCTTGCGAGCCACTGACTCGCGCGGCGACGAACGCCCGAACGCTCTGCGTTCGGGCCGGGGTGGCGACGATCAATTCGGTCGCGATTGCATCCGCACCGTTCCAAGTCCCCGCCAACCGATCATTTCCGCCCGCTCCGACCACGCCGTACCATCGAACACCCCCTGTAGGAGCGGCGCAAGCCGCGACCGCGCCCCCGCAACAACGACAAACCCGCTTCATCCCCACCACACCCGTCTCCGCGATCATCGCCAAAGCCCTCCGGCCCCCATCAGGACCCCATCGCAGTGGCCAGCAACAGCTTCGGAACCCTCCTCACCGTCACCACCTTCGGCGAAAGCCACGGCCCGGCCATCGGCTGCGTCGTCGACGGCTGCCCGCCGGGCCTGGAACTGGCGCCGGAGGAGTTCCGCCTCGACCTCGACCGCCGCGCCACCGGCCGCAGCCGCCACACCTCGCAGCGGCGCGAAACCGACGACCTGGAAATCCTCAGCGGCGTCTACCAGGGCCGCACCACCGGCACCCCGATCGCTTTGCTGATCCGCAACACCGACGCGCGCAGCAAGGACTACGGCAACATCGTCGAGCAGTTCCGCCCCGGCCACGCCGATTACAGCTACTGGCAGAAGTACGGCCATCGCGATCCGCGCGGCGGCGGCCGCTCCTCGGCGCGCGAGACCACCATGCGCGTGGCCGCCGGCGTCATCGCCAAGAAGTGGCTGGCGCAGCGTTACGGCGTGGCCGTGCGCGGTTTCATGAGCCAGATCGGCGAGATCGTGCCGGCCGGCTTCGACCTCGACGCGGTCGAGGGCAACGCGTTCTTCTGGCCGCACGCGGCCCAGGTCGAGGAACTGGAGCGCTACATGGACGCGCTGCGCAAGTCCGGCGATTCGGTCGGCGCGCGCGTGGACGTGATCGCCGACGGCGTGCCGCCGGGCTGGGGCGAGCCGATCTACGGCAAGCTCGACGGCGAACTGGCCGCGGCGCTGATGAGCATCAACGCGGTCAAGGGCGTGGAGATCGGCGACGGCTTCGCCAGCGTCGCCCAGAAGGGCACCCAGCACCGCGACGAACTGCTGCCGGCCGGCTTCGCCAGCAACCATGCCGGCGGCATCCTCGGCGGCATCAGCACCGGCCAGCGCCTGCGCTGTTCGGCCGCGTTCAAGCCGACTTCGAGCCTGCGCCTGCCGGGCCGCAGCCTGGACGTGCACGGCAACGAAGTCGAAGTGGTCACCATCGGCCGCCACGACCCTTGCGTCGGCATGCGCGCGACCCCGATCTGCGAGGCGATGGTCGCGCTGGTGCTGATGGACCAGGCTTTGCGCCATCGCGCCCAGTGCGGCGACGTCGGCACGATCACGCCGCGGGTGCCGGCGCAGGCCGGCTTCGACGATGCAGGTACCGGCGATGTCTGAGCGCCCGCGCGTCTGGGTCTCGCAGCCGCTGTTCGCCGACATCGTCGCGCGGCTGGGCGAGCACTTCGAGGTCGAAACCACCGACGCGGTGACCCAGCACGCGCCCGACGCCGCCAACGCGATCCTGCGCCGCATGGACGGCGCGCTGGTGACCCTCAACGACCCGATCGGCGCGGCCCAGATCGCCGGCGCGCCGCGCCTGCGCGCGATCGCCAACGTCGGCGTCGGCTACAACAACCTCGATCTGGCCGCGCTCAGCGCCGCCGGCATCCTCGCCAGCAACACCCCCGACGTGCTGACCGAGACCACCGCCGATTTCGGCTTCGCCCTGATGATGGCGACCGCGCGCCGCATCGGCGAGGCCGAGCGCTGGCTGCGCGAGGGCCACTGGCAGCGCTGGAGCTTCGACAGCCTGCTCGGCGCCGACGTGCACGGCGCGACCCTCGGCATCCTCGGCATGGGCCGGATCGGCCAGGCCATCGCCCGCCGCGCGACCGGTTTCGGCATGCGCACGCTGTACCACAACCGCAGCCGCTTGCCGGAAGCGGTCGAAGCCGAGTGCAAGGCCCAGTACGTCGGGTTCGACGAACTGCTGGCGCGCGCCGATCACCTGATCCTGGTGCTGCCGTATTCGCCGCAGTCGCATCATTTGATCGACGCGGCCGCGCTGGCGAAGATGCAGCCGCACGCGACCCTGACCAACATCGCCCGCGGCGGCATCGTCGACGAGGACGCGCTGTGCGACGCGCTCGAACAAAACCGTCTCGGCGCCGCCGGCCTCGACGTGTACGAGGGCGAGCCGCGGCTCAACCCGCGCCTGCTGCAACAGCGCCGCGTGGTGCTGACCCCGCACATCGCCAGCGGCAGCCTGGCCACGCGCCGGGCGATGGTCGCGCTGGCGGTCGACAACCTGATCGCCGCGCTCGGCTACGGCCCGCGCGCGGGCGATCCGCCGAGTCCGCTCAATGTCGTTGTTCGGGATTAGGGATTAGGGATTAAGGATTCGGGATTCGGGATTCAAAGCGAAGGGGCCGAGACGACGCAGCCGCTTTGCGAATCCCCAATCCCGAATCCCCGCTTCACCGCACCACATTAGGGATTAGGGATTCAAAGCGGGGGTTCGACGGCGACGCAGCCGCTTTGCGAATCCCCAATCCCCAATCCCGAATCCCCGCTTCACTGCTCCACCCGCCGGAAATGGGTCCGGCGGTCCCCACAAGCCAGGTAACTCAGAACAGATGAACGCCAAGACGTCCTGCAATGTCGCCGTAGTCGGTGCCACCGGCGCGGTCGGTGAAACCATGTTGAAGGTGTTGGCCGAGCGCAAATTCCCGATCGGCAAACTGCACCTGCTGGCGAGCGAGCGTTCGGCGGGCGAGAAAATCGAGTTCGAAGGCCAGACCCTGGTCGTCGAAGACCTGGCCACGTTCGACCCGCGCGGCGTCGACATCGCCCTGTTCTCGGCCGGCGGCTCGGTGTCGAAGGAGTACGCGCCGAAGTTCGCCGCCGCCGGCGCGGTGGTCATCGACAATTCCTCGGCCTTCCGCTACCAGGACGACGTGCCGCTGGTGGTCAGCGAGGTCAATCCCGACGCGCTGAAGAACCGTCCGCTCGGCATCGTCGCCAATCCGAACTGCTCGACCATGCAGCTGATGGTCGCGCTGGCGCCGATCCACCGCAAAGCCAAGCTCGAGCGCATCAACATCGCCACCTACCAGTCGGTGTCGGGCACCGGCAAGCGGGCGATGGAGGAACTCGGCCGGCAGACCGCGGCGCTGCTGAGCTTCCAGCATGCCGAGCCGGAGATCTATCCGGTGCAGATCGCCTTCAACGTGATCCCGCACGGCGGCGACTTCACCGACAACGGCTACACCACCGAGGAAATGAAGCTGGTCTGGGAGACCCGCAAGATCCTCGGCGACGACAGCATCGGGGTGAACGCGACCGTGGTGCGGGTGCCGGTGTTCTACGGCCACTCCGAAGCGGTGCACATCGAGACCCGCGACAAGCTTTCCGCGGTGGAGGCGCGCGCGCTGCTCGAAAAGGCGCCGGGGCTGGTGGTGGTCGACGAGGCCAAGGGCGGCGGCTACCCGACCCCGGTGACCCACGCCTCGGGCGAGGACCCGGTGTTCGTCGGCCGCATCCGCGACGACATCTCGCATCCGCGCGGGCTGTCGCTGTGGGTGGTCGCCGACAACATCCGCAAGGGCGCGGCGACCAATGCGGTGCAGCTGGCCGAACTGGTGTGGAACGAGCGCTGAGGCTGCGGCCTTCGGCCTGAAGTCGGGCCCTGCGGGGCCCGATTTCGTTTGCGGGGCAGGGGCCGGCCTGGCTGGCAGGGCGTTCAAGGCCGACGCCTTGTGCACGGGCGCGGCGGTCTGAGACCGAGGCGTGAGGCCTGAAGGCACTTCCACTCCAGCCGGCGCCCGGCCCGCAGGCAACGGCAACGCGTCGCTTCCTCACGGCCGGTCAACGGCTTAGGATGAAAACTTAACGAACGCGTTGCACATTCAGCCCGTACACCTTTAGAGTCGCCGCCTGACTTCGGATTGGGACCGCTCGTGAGATCAGGTTTCGCACGCTCCGCTTTGGGCCTGGCGCTGGCATTGGCCAGCGGAGCGGCCTGCGCGTTGGGTCTGGGCCAGATCGAGGTCAAATCGCGGGCCGGCCAGCCGCTGCTGGCGGAGATTCCGGTCATCGCCAGCGGCCCGGAAGAACTGGCCCAACTGCGCGCCGGCCTGGCCTCGCCGGAGACCTTCCAGCGCATCGGCCTGGAGCCGCCGCAGGGCATCGTCACCGACTTGCGCTTCACCCTGGCGGTGGACCGCGCCGGCAAGCCGGTCATCCGCGTCACCAGCACCCAGCCGGTGCAGCAGCCGCTGCTGACCTTCCTGATCGAAGTGGACTGGGGCCAGGGCCGCCTGACCCGCGAATACTCGGCCCTGCTCGACGCGCCGCGCACCGCCTCGGCGCCGATGCAGCCGCCGATCCAGGCCGCCACCGGCGCCAATCCCAATACCATCGAACGTCCGCTGGAGGCGCCGCTGCCGTTCGGCGCGCAGCCGCTGCCGGCCGAGCCGCTGGCGGTCGAGGGCCAAACGCCGGGTTACGACCCGGGCAATCTGGCCCAGGCCCCGGCGTTGCCGCCGGAGGCCGTCGCCGCCCAGCCCGAGCCGATGCCTCAGCCCGAGGCGGCGCCGGCGCCGGCGCCGCGCCCGAACGCCGGCCGCATCGCCCGCGAACCGCGGCCGCAGCCGGCCGCGGCCGCGCCGAGGATCCCGGCCGACGGCGAAATCACCGTCGCCCAGGGCCAGACCCTGTCCGGCATCGCCGCGCAGATGGGCGGCGCGCAAAGCCTCAACCAGACCATGATCGCGCTGCTGCGGGCCAATCCCGAGGCCTTCGTCGGCGGCAACATCAACCGCCTGCGCGCCGGCGCCGTGCTGCGCCGTCCCGGCGGCGGCGAGACCGCCGCGATCGACCCGCGCGAAGCCAACGAACTGGTGCGCGCGCAGATCCAGCAATGGCGGCAGTCGCCGCAACGCGCGGTGCCGCAGCCGCTGACCGTCGACGCCGACCGCGTCGCCAAGGCGCCGGTCGCGCCGGCCGCGCGCGACGCCGGCCGCGCCAGCGACGCGCGCCTGGAAATCGTCCCGCCCGGCGCCGAACGCGCGAAGGCCGGGGCACAGTCCGGCATCAGCGCCGGAGGCGAGGGCCAAATGGTGCGAGAACAAGTGCAACAGGCCAACGAAACCATCGCGGTGCGCGAGCAGGAACTGGCGGACCTCAAGAGCAAGGTCGCCGAACTCGAGAAGCTCAGCACCGACCAGCAGAAGCTGATCGCGATGAAGGACAGCGAGCTGGCCGCGACCCAGCAGCGCCTGGCCGAGAACCAAGCGCGCGCCGACAGCGGCTCGCCTTTGCCGTGGATCTTCGGCGGCCTCGGCCTGCTGGCGCTGTTGGCCGGCGGCTGGGTGCTGAGCCGGCGCGAGCCCAAGCGGCCGAACTTCCGCGCCGCCGGCCCCGCGCCGTTCGCCGCACCGGAGCCGGCGCCGTTCGCCGCGCCGGCGCAGCCGCCGGTCGATCCGGTCGAAGCCCTGCGGCGCAAGCCCGGGAGCGTGGCGGTGGTCGATCCGGTCGCGCAGTTGCTCGGCCGCGAGCGCGATGAGCCGGTGGGCGGATACGACGACGATGCCGAGCGCGTCGATGCGCCGCGGCATGCGCAGGACGAGCCCGGGTTCGCTGGCGCCGGGTTCGAGGCGCGCGACGAAGACACGCATGCCGCCGAACCGCGCGCCGGCGCAGCGCACGTAGACGCTGCGCATGGCGATGCAGCGCATGCCGATGAAGAACCTGCCGTCCCCGCGCCGAGCGCCGCGCCCGCCGAACCGGCCGTGCCGCCGCAATGGAGCGCGCCGGTCAGCGAGCCCAAGGCTTCGGCGCGGGTGCCGACCTGGCATTCGGGCGGTGCGACCCGCACCGCGGGTGGCGACGGGTCGGTGGCAGCGGCTTCGTCGGGCGCGGCTCCGTTCGGCTCGACGGCGTCTTCGCCGGGGCGGGTCGATCCGGTGCCGGTGGCGCCGGTCGCGGTGCCGCCTGCGGCGGCTCAAGCGCCGGTTGAACGGGCTTCGGCCAAGCCAGCGGCGGCGGTTCCTTCTGCAGCTTCGGTTGGCCTGGAACGTATCGAACTCGCCCGCGCCTACCTCGACCTCGGCGACGAAGGCAGCGCCCGCCAGTTGCTCGGCGAAGTGCTGATCAACGGCGACCACGCCGCGCGCCAGCAGGCCGCGCGCTTGCTGCGCGAGCTGGAGGCCGCCGGCGGAGACCGGATCGGCTGAGTCAGGGCAGGGCGGCAGAGCAGGGCATGAACGATTCCGACACCGCGACCGTCGCCGCGCCGCTGCGGCGCTACGCCTTGGGCGTGGAGTACGACGGCAGCGAATTCTCCGGCTGGCAGCGCTTGGTGCGCCCCGGCGAGCCGGACCTGCGCGGCGAAGCCACCGTGCAGACCACCCTGGAGCAGGCGCTGAGCTTCGTCGCCGGCACCGGCATCGACGTGGTCTGCGCCGGCCGTACCGACGCCGGCGTGCACGCCGCGTGCCAGGTCGTGCATTTCGACAGTCCGGTCGAGCGCGATCCGCGCGGCTGGACCCTCGGCGCGACCTCGCGCCTGCCGCCGTCGGTCTGCGTGCGCTGGTGCGTTCCGGTGGCGCCGGACTTCCACGCCCGCTTCTCGGCGCGCGCGCGCCGCTACCGTTACCGCATCCTCAACCGGCCGGTGCGGCCGGCGCTGCAGCGCCAGTACCTGAGCTGGGAACGGCGCCCGCTGGACGCCGACGCCATGCACCGCGCGGCCCAGGCTTTGCTGGGCGAGAACGATTTCTCGGCGTTCCGCACCGTGCACTGCCAGGCCCCGCACGCGCGCCGCGACCTGCAGTCCATCGCGGTGCGCCGGGACGGCGATATCGTGGAAATGGAAGTCCAGGCCAACGCCTTTCTTCACCATATGGTGCGCAACATTGTCGGAAGCTTGCTGCCGGTCGGCCGCGGCGACCGGCCCGAGGGCTGGATCGCCGAGTTGCTGGCCGGGCGCGACCGCACGGTCGCCGGTCCGACCGCTCCGTCGGCGGGACTGGTGTTCGTCGGGCCGCGCTACCCCGCCGAATGCCAGTTGCCTGCCGAGGTCCGCCTTTGAATCCGTCCCGCACCCTGTTCCGCACCCGCATCAAGTTCTGTGGTTTCACCCGCCCGGGCGACGTGCGCCTGGCCTGCGAGCTCGGCGCCGACGCGATCGGCTTCGTGTTCGCCGCCGGCAGCAAACGCCGGGTCGCGCCCGAGGAGGCGCGGGCGATGCGCCAGGCGCTGGCGCCGCTGGTCGACGCGGTCGCGCTGTTCGCCGACAACCCGGTCGAGGAAGTGCGCGAGGTGGTGCGCCAGGTCCGGCCGAGCCTGCTGCAGTTCCACGGCAACGAAGACGACGCCTATTGCCGCGGCTTCGGCGTGCCGTACCTCAAGGCCATCGCGATGGGCGGCGAACTGGCGACCCAGCACCCCTCGGCGCTGCTGATGCGTTACCCCGGCGCGGCCGGCTTCCTGTTCGACAGCCACGCCGAAGGCGGCAGCGGCGGCAGCGGCAAGACCTTCGACTGGAAGCGGATCCCGGTCGGCGTGCAGAAACCCTTCGTGCTGGCCGGCGGGATCACCCCCGACAACGTGTTCGAAGCGATCCTGGCGACCCTGCCGTGGGGCGTGGACGTGTCCAGCGGCATCGAGAGCGCGCCGGGGCTCAAGGACGGCGACAAGATGCGCCAGTTCGTCGAGGAAGTGCGGCGCGCGGATTGTCACGTGGAGTGAGCGCCGTTGGCGCTCACGGGAATCGGGAATGGGGAATAGGGAATCGGCAGAGCCAGCCAGCCGATATGCCTGCCGCTCTTGACGATTCCCGATTCCCCATTCCCGATTCCCAGCCCCCCAGCCACTTTGCCGACCCCGTCACCCCGGAACCGGACCGCCATTCCGAGGTCGCCGAAACGGTACGGTCGACCCGTCGATGCCCTAAACTCCCAGGTTCCGCCGCGCGTGGCGCGGTGCTCCCGTGTTGATGGCCGCCGCCGATGTCCGCTGAACCCGCCACCGATCTGCCGATCGATTTCTACGCCTACCCCGACGCCAACGGCCACTTCGGCCGCTTCGGCGGCCGTTTCGTCGCCGAGACCCTGATCGCGCCGATCGAGGAACTGGCCCAGGCCTACGACGCGGCCCGCGTCGACCCGGCCTTCATCGCCGAGTTCGAGCGCGACCTGGCCCATTACGTCGGCCGGCCGAGCCCGATCTACCACGCCCAGCGCCTCAGCGACGAAGTCGGCGGCGCGCGGATCCTGCTCAAGCGCGAAGACCTCAACCACACCGGCGCGCACAAGATCAACAACACCATCGGCCAGGCTTTGCTCGCCAGCCGCATGGGCAAGACCCGGATCATCGCCGAGACCGGCGCCGGCCAGCACGGCGTCGCCAGCGCCACCGTGGCCGCGCGCCTGGGCCTGGAGTGCGTGGTCTACATGGGCGCGACCGACATCGAGCGGCAGAAGATCAACGTCTACCGCATGAAGCTGCTCGGCGCGACCGTGGTGCCGGTGACCAGCGGCTCGCAGACGCTCAAGGACGCGCTCAACGAGGCCATGCGCGACTGGGTCACCAACGTGCGCGACACCTTCTACATCATCGGCACCGTCGCCGGCCCGGATCCGTATCCGCGCATGGTCCGCGACTTCAACGCCGTGGTCGGGCGCGAAGCCAAGGCGCAGATGCTGGCCGAATACGGCCGCCTGCCCGACGCGGTCACCGCCTGCGTCGGCGGCGGCAGCAACGCGATCGGCCTGTTCCATGCCTTCCTCAACGACCGCGGCGTGCGCATCGTCGGCGCCGAAGCCGCCGGCGACGGCATCGACACCGGCCGCCACGCCGCCTCGCTGGCCGCCGGCCGCCCCGGCGTGCTGCACGGCAACCGCACCTATGTCCTGTGCGACGACGACGGCCAGATCGTCGAGACCCATTCGGTCTCCGCCGGCCTGGATTACCCCGGCGTCGGCCCCGAGCACGCCTTCCTCAAGGACACCGGCCGCGCCGACTACGTCGGCGTCACCGACGAGGAAGCGCTGGCCGCGTTCCGCACCCTGGCGCGCACCGAAGGCATCCTCGCCGCGCTCGAATCCAGCCATGCCATCGCCCAGGCGATCAAGCTCGCGCGGACCATGCCGAAGGACCAGATCGTGCTGTGCAACCTGTCCGGGCGCGGCGACAAGGACGTGCATACGATCGCGGGCCGCGAAGGCCTGCATTTCTGAGCGAGGAGTGAGCGTGGAGGAGTGAGTAGTGAGCGAAAGCAATCGTTTCGCCGCTCCAGGCTTCTCCACGCCGCTTTTGATTCCGCTCGCTTCTCACTCCTCTACGCTCACTCCTACGCTCTCATGAACCGCATCGACGCCAAGTTCCAACAGCTGCAAGCCGCCGGCCGCAAGGCGCTGATTCCGTTCCTGACCGCCGGCGATCCCTCGCTGGAAGCGACCGTGCCGGCGATGCATGCGCTGGTCGAGGCCGGCGCCGATGTGCTCGAACTCGGCGTGCCGTTCTCCGATCCGATGGCCGACGGCCCGGTGATCCAGCGCAGCTCCGAGCGCGCGATCGCGCGCGGCGCCGGGCTGGGCTGGGTGCTGCAGGCGGTGGCGCAGTTCCGCCAGAGCGATACGACCACGCCGGTGGTGCTGATGGGCTATCTCAACCCGATCGAAATCCGCGGCGCGCAGCGCTTCGCCGCCGATGCGGTCGGCGCCGGCGTCGACGGCGTGCTGCTGGTCGACCTGCCGCCGGAAGAAGCCGACGAACTGCGCGCGGCGTTCGCCGCGGCCGGGCTGGCGCTGATCCTGCTGGCGTCGCCGACCACCACCGACGAACGCCTGGCGCTGCTGTGCGACGGCGCCCAGGGCTATCTGTACTACGTCAGCTTCGCCGGCGTGACCGGCGCCGACCGCCTCGACGCCGGCGCCGCCAACGACCGCCTGCACCGGATCCGCCAGCGCGCCAAGGTGCCGGTGGTGGCCGGCTTCGGCATCAAGGACGCGGCCAGCGCTGCGGCGATGGCGCGCGAAGCCGAGGGCGTGGTGGTCGGCAGCGCGCTGGTCGCGGCCCTGGCCGAGGCCGGCTCGGCCGAGGCCGCGGCGCGCACCGCGCACGCGTTCCTGGCTCCCCTGCGCGGCGCGCTCGACGCTGCCTGAACAGCGGCGGCCGGAGCCTGCGGCCCGCTGCGCTAGACTGCTGCGTCGGAACGGCACCGGCGCGGCGTATACGCTCCACCGCCTGTCCATTCTTCGTCAGTCAGAACGCCGTCCATCAAACGTCGTCAGTCAAAACAGGAAGATCCCAACGCATGTCGTGGCTCAAGAAACTCATGCCGTCCGGCATCCGCACCGAGACCGGCGCGGCCAAGCGCCGCAGCGTCCCGGAGGGCCTGTGGGAGAAGTGCGAGCGCTGCGGCGCCGTGCTCTACCGTCCCGAACTCGAGGAAAACCTCGAGGTCTGCCCCAAGTGCAGCTTCCACATGCCGATCCGCGCGCGCGCGCGCCTGAACGCGTTCCTCGACGCCGGCAGCGGCCAGGAAATCGCCGCCGAGCTGAGCCCGGTCGACGTGCTCAAGTTCAAGGACCAGAAGAAGTATTCCGAGCGCTTCAAGGCCGCGCAGAAGGCGACCGGCGAGCGCGATTCGCTGATCGCGATGGCCGGCACGCTGAAGCAGCGCCCGCTGGTGGCCAGCGCGATGGATTTCGCCTTCATGGGCGGCTCGATGGGTTCGGTCAGCGGCGAGCGCTTCGCGCGCGGCGCCGAGCGCGCCCTGGCCGACGGCGTGCCGATGGTCTGCTTCGCCGCCAGCGGCGGCATGCGCATGCAGGAAAGCCTGTTCTCGCTGATGCAGATGGCCAAGGCCTCGGCCGCGCTGGGGCGCATGCGCGACGCCGGCCTGCCGTTCATTTCGGTCATGACCCATCCGACCTTCGGCGGCACCACCGCCTCTTTCGCGATGCTCGGCGACCTCAACCTGGCCGAGCCCGGCGCGCTGATCGGCTTCGCCGGCCCGCGCGTGATCGAGCAGACCGTGCGCGAGAAGCTGCCGGAAGGGTTCCAGCGCAGCGAGTTCCTGCTCGAGCACGGCACCGTCGACCAGATCTGCGACCGCCGCGAAATGCGCGACCGCATCGCGCACCTGCTGGCGTTGCTGACCCGGCAGCCGCAGCCCGAGGACGATGTCGAAGCGGCTTAGGGCCGCTTCGACGGGAATCGGGAATCGGGAATTGGGAATCGTTGAAGCGAATGCGCGGCGATCTTGCCCGTTCGCGGCGAGTCCGTTTTTCCGATTCGCTGTGGCCGATTGCCGTTGGACGGGAATGGGGAATCGGGAATCGGGAATCGTGAGAGCGAATTCGCGGCGATCCGGCCCGTTCGCGGCGAGTCCGCTGTTCCGATTCCCTATTCCCCATTCCCGATTCCCGTTGGACGGGAATGGGGAATCGGGAATCGTGAGAGCGAATTCGCGGGGATCTTGCCCGTTCGCGGCGAGCCCGCTGTTCCGATTCCCTATTCCCCATTCCCGATTCCCGGGAACTGTGAAACGCGAAGCGCTACGTGACGGCGTTCAGCCGCGCGATGCCGAACGGCACACGGCATGCGGCAAACTTCGGCCGCGGCATTCCCCCGAGGGCGCAGCTCATGCGTCCAGCCGCGTCGTTCCGATTCCCGATTCCCCACTCCCCATTCCCGGCTTCTCACCATGACCCGCAAATACTTCGGCACCGACGGCATCCGCGGCCGCGTCGGCGAGGGCGCCATCTCGGCCGACTTCGTCCTGCGCCTGGGCAACGCCTACGGCCACGCGCTGCAGCGCCGCGACTGGCGCAACCCGATGGTCATCATCGGCAAGGACACCCGCATTTCGAACTACATGTTCGAAGCCGCGCTGGAAGCCGGCCTGGTCGCCGCCGGCGTCGACGTGCAGCTGATGGGGCCGATGCCGACCCCCGCGGTCGCGCACCTGACCCGTTCGCTGCGCGCCGACGGCGGCATCGTCATCTCGGCCTCGCACAACCCGCACTACGACAACGGCATCAAGTTCTTCTCCGCCGACGGCGAGAAGCTCGACGACGACACCGAACTGGCGATCGAGGCCGCGCTGGAGCAGCCGTTCCGCACGGTCGAATCCGAACGCCTCGGCCGCGCGATCCGCACCCGCGACGCCATCGGCCGCTATCTGGAAGCGTGCAAGGGCTCGGTCTCGCGCGGCTTCGACCTCAGCGGCCTGCGCATCGCCCTGGACTGCGCCAACGGCGCCACCTACCAGGTCGGCCCGCTGGTGCTGCGCGAGCTCGGCGCGCGCGTCGACGCCATCGGCGTGGATCCCAGCGGCCTCAACATCAACGACGGGGTCGGCTCGACCCATCCGCAGACCTTGGTCGCGAAGGTCAAGGCCAGCGGCGCGGACCTGGGCATCGCCTTCGACGGCGACGGCGACCGGGTCATGTTCGTCGACAGCGAAGGCCGCGTCTGCGACGGCGACGACCTGCTTTACATCCTCGCCACCGACTGGCAGGACAGCGGCCGCCTGCGCGGCCCGGTGGTCGGCACGCTGATGACCAACTACGGCCTGGAACGCGCGCTGCAGCAGCGCGGCATCGGCTTCATCCGCGCCAAGGTCGGCGACCGCTACGTGCACCAGCAACTGATGGCGCACGGCGGCATGCTCGGCGGCGAAGCTTCCGGCCACCTGCTGTGCCTGGACCGCACCAGCACCGGCGACGGCATCGTCAGCGCTTTGCAGGTGCTGGAAGTGCTGACCCGGCGCAAGCTGTCGCTGCGCGACGCGCTGGCCGGGTTGCAGCGGGTGCCGCAGAAGACCGTCAACGTGCGCTACGAGGGCGCGAGCAAGCCAACCGAAGCCGAGTCGGTGAAAGAAGCGCTGAAGCTCGCCGAAGCCGCGGTAGCCGGCCACGGCCGCGCGTTCCTGCGTCCGTCCGGCACCGAGCCGGTGGTGCGGGTGACGGTGGAAGCCGACGACGCGGCGCTGATGCAGAACACGCTCGATGCGCTGTCGGCGGCGGTCAAAGCCGCGGTCTGACAGGTTCGTTCAGCCGCAAACGACGAAGGCCGCGCAAGCGGCCTTCATCGTTTCTACCCGACGCTACCCGTAGGAGCGACGCGAGTCGCGACCGCGCCAACCAAACCACGGCGCACGCCTCAACGCCGTTGCGTCATCCGGCCGGCAGCGGACCGTACCGCAAGACCTCCATCGCCCGGCGGCATTTCATTGGCGCGGTCGCGGCTTGCGCCGCTCCTACAGGAAGGCATCGCGACTGTGGCAGCGACGCGAGTCGCGACCGCGCCAACCAGACAACGACGCAGGCCCCGACGCCCCGGCGCGATTCCAACGTCGACGCGCCGAGCCGCCGCCGCTCAGCGCTGCTGAAACCGCGTCAACATCTCCCACGACTGGCTCACCGCCGCCGCATCCACCTTCGCGTCCGGCAGCGGCCGGTAGTTGCGGTCGACCACGGTCGCCGCGCCGTAGTTGTCGAACAGGTAGATCCGCTCGCCATGGCGGATGCCGCGCTGCGACCAGCTTTCCACCAGCAACGGCCGGTCCGGCTTGCCCGGACCCAACAGGTCGCGCCCGGTGCTGTAGTCGGCGCTGTCGTTGCGGCAGCCCAGCGCGTGCGTCATCAGCGTCGGCACCAGGTCTTCGTGCGAGGTGACGTGGCCGATCTTGCGCGCCGCCTTGCCCGGCCAATACAACACGAACGGCGTGCGCAGCTGGTAGTCGGAGAAGTTGCCGTTGTGGCCCCAGTAGTTCTGCTTGAGGTCGTTGAACTCCTCGCCGTGATCGCCGGTGACCACCACCACGGTGTTGTCGGCGAACGGCCCGGCTTCCAGCGCGCGCACGAACGGGCCGATCAGCGAGTCGGCGTAATGCGCGGCGGTGCGGTAACGGTTGAAGTCCGGCAGCGGGTCGTGGTCGGGCCCGAAGTCGATCGGGTTGATCGATTCGGCCATCGGCTTGAACAGCGGCGGATAGCCCTTGGGCATGTAGTACGGCTGGTGGGTCGAATCCAGGAACACGAAGCCGAAGAAGCGCTGCTGCGGCGCGGTCGCGGCGATGTCGCGCTGCAGGTCGGCGAGGATCGCGCGGTCGCGCTCGGCGCTCTTGCGCTCGCTCGGGCCGTTGACCAGGCGGTCGCGCACCTCGGAGAACACGGTACGGTCGAACTCGGGGTTGTACAGCGGCGCGCTGCCGTAGATATGCATCGCATAGCCGTCTTTCTTCATCTGGCCGATGAAGGCCGAACCGCGCTGCTCGGCCAGCATCGGATGCCAATAACCGCCGGGCAGGCCGTAGAGCAGGCCGAACAGGCCGAAGCGGGTGGCGTTGCCGGAGCTGTAATGGTCGTCGTACCACTGCGAGCGCTGCGCGAGTTCCCAGGTATTCGGCATCACCTGCGGGTTGAGCGCGTCGTGGCGCAGCGATTCGAGCAGGATCACCACCACGTTGAGCTTCGGCGCGGTCTCGCACTGCAAGGGCTTGAGCGGGTACTTCAGCAGGCCTTCGCCGGCGCTGGGCGCGCGCGCGTTCGGGTCGCTCTCCACGCCGAAGCGGCGCAGCGAATCCTTCAGCGTGATCGGCTGCGCCCACGGGATGTACGGCAGCTGCGACAGGATCACCCGGTCGCCGCGCGCATCGTAGTAGGCGACCATCGCCTGGCCGAACAGCATCACCGCCGCGGCCAGCCACCACGCGCGCACGATCCGGATCAGCCCCGGACGCCGGCGCAGCGCGCGCCACCACAGCCAGGCGGCGGCGATTTCCAGCGCCAGCACCAGCGTCACCGCCAGCGCGATCAACGCCCACACCGAACCCGACAGCACCACCTGGTCCTGCATGGCGCCGCCGAACACCATGTTCGCGACCATCGCGTTGAGGTGGAACCGGTACAGCGCGAACACCTTGGCGTCGGCCGCCAGCAGGCAGATCCACGCCGCCTGCAACACCACCGCGGCCGCGGTCATCGCGCCGTAGCGGCGGGTCAGCACGCCCAGCAGCAAAGGCAGCAGGCCGAGCAGGGCGCCGAAGAAGACGAAGTGGCCGGGCAGGGCCAGGGTCAGGAACAGCGCCGCCTTCCAGTGCCCGGCCAGATGGGCGAAGGGAATGTTGAAGGCGGCGATGGCGATCGCGGCCGCGGCGTTGGTCAGGGTGAAGCCGGTCAGCCAGGCCAGGGCGCGGCGCGTCTGGAAGGCGGGAGCGGCGGCGGGTACGTCCATTCGGTACGGCGCTCGAAGTGGCAGGGGCCGGGTCGGGCGGCGACTTTAGCGTGTAACAAAGCCCCGGAACACCGCCGGAGGGCGGGCGGTCGCCCGCTCGCGTGAATGGCGCTGGCGGCCGTTCAGCCGGCGCCGGCGAGGGACGGCCGGCGCGTGTGCCGGACGCGGCCGGCCGGGGTGCCGGAACGGTCGCGGTGCGGCGCAGGTCGCGCGTCCGGGCCGGCTTTGAGCGAAGATAACGGCTTACCCGGAAGACACAGACCAGGCAGGAACGCACAGTGAGTCAGATTCCCACCCTCGACATCCGCCGCTTCGACACAGACCGCGAGGCCTTCGTCGCCGAACTCGGCGCGGCCTACCGCGAATGGGGCTTCGCCGGCATCCGCGGCCACGGCATCAGCGACGCGCAGATCGACCGCGCCTACGACGTGTTCAAGCGCTTCTTCGCCCTGCCCGACGAGGTCAAGCGCCAGTACCACGTGCCCGGCGGCGGCGGCGCGCGCGGCTACACCCCGTTCGGCGTGGAGACCGCCAAGGACTCCAAGCACTTCGACCTCAAGGAGTTCTGGCACGTCGGCCGCGAGATCTCGCGCGACTCCAAGTACGCCGCGGACATGCCGGCCAACCTGTGGCCGAGCGAGATCGCCGAGTTCAAGGAGGTCGCCTACGGCCTGTACACCACCCTCGACAATCTGGGTTCGCGCGTGCTCAGCGCGCTGGCCCTGCACATCGGCCTGCCGGAGAACTACTTCGCCGACAAGACCGACTCGGGCAATTCGATCCTGCGCCCGATCCACTATCCGCCGATCACCGCCGACGACATCCCCAACGTGCGCGCCGGCGCGCACGAGGACATCAACCTGATCACCCTGCTGGTCGGCGCCAGCGCCGCCGGCCTGGAAGTGAAGTCGCGCCAGGGCGAGTGGGTGCCGTTCACCGCCGACGCCGACACCATCGTGGTCAACATCGGCGACATGCTGCAGCGCCTGACCAACCACGTGTACCCCTCGACCACCCACCGCGTGGTCAACCCGCCCGGCGAACAGGCGCGCCAACCGCGCTATTCGACCCCGTTCTTCCTGCACCCGAATCCGGATTTCCTGATCGACGTGCTGCCGTCGACGATCACCGCGGACAATCCGAAGCGCTATCCGGAGCCGATCACCGCGCAGGGGTATCTGGAGGAGCGGTTGCGCGAGATCAAGCTCAAGTGAGCCGGGAATCGGGAATCGGGAATCGAGAATCGTAAAAGAAAAAAAAAGCCCGCCTTTCGGCGGGCTTTTTCTTTTCTGGGGGTGTCGTGGTGGCCGGCTCAAACGCGAGCTCTATTCCCGATTCCCCATTCCCGATTCCCAGCTCTCAACACCCAATCGCCGCACACAACGCCACGATATTGTCGTCGTTGAAGCGCGCGCCGACCCAAGCGGTGCCGAACGCGCCGATGTGCGGGCCGCTGACGACGCTGTTGACCTGGTTGCCGGCGTTGGAATTGGGCGTGTAGTTGATCAGCCACGCGCCGCCGCTGGCGCCGTAGGTCATGTCGCAGCCCTGCACGACGACATTGGTGCCTTCCGACGGCGAGTCGTAGGTCTGGCCGGCGCAGATGTTGGTGTACTGCGTGCTCAGGTTGCTGGCGTAGCCGTGCGAGTAGGTGTACAGCGAATACGGCTGGTTCCAGGCGCGGCCGAGCCAGCCGACGTAGTTGATGACCGGAATGCCGGTGGTCTGCTCGCCGGTCAGCTTGATCACCGCCACGTCCCAGCGCCGGGTGCCCTGGCTGATCCAGTTGGTCGGCACGCGCGCGGTGCTCCAGCCGAAGCGGCCGTACGGCGCCTCGCCGTAGCGCTCGGCCGGCACGAACACGAAGTTGGAGTTCCAGCCCGCGCCGAAGGTGTAGACGCAGTGCGCCGCGGTGGTCAGCACGTTGGTGCCGCTGGAGACCTGCGCGGTGCAGTACGAGCTGCCGCCGCCGGGCACGTTGAAGTACAGCTTGCCGATCTTGTTCCACGGCGACGCCTTCCACTGGCTCTCGTAGTAGTTGCCGGGGAAGCGGGTGTAGGCGTAGTGCGCGCCGTCCTTCTCGCCGCCCACGGCCGCGGCCGGCGCGGCGCCCTTGCGCGCGTCCAGCGCGTCGAGCTTGTTCCACACCTGCGGGAAGTGCTGGCGGGCGAGGTAGTTGTTGAACGCCGGCGCGGCGCCGCCGGGGGCGCTGGCGGCCGGGCCGGTCGGCGCGTCGACCGCCTTGAGCGCGGCGGCGTCGGGTTCGCCGCGGGTTTCCCAGATCAGCGGCTTGACCGCGGCGCGCTGGCGCGCGGTCGCGAACGGCGCGGCCTGGGCGGCCTTGGCCGCGGCGGCGCTGCCGGGCTTGGGCGCGTCCAGCGCGGCGACGTCGCCGTGGGCGGTGCGGATGATGGTTTCGCCGGCGTTGGCGGCGCCGGCCAGGGTCAGCAGGGCCAGGCCGGCGAGGGCGGCGAGGCGGCGGGCGGGGGCGCGCGGGGCGTTGTGATGCGGCTTCATGTCGGAAACTCCTTGAGGTATCGCTCCATGGGCGACGGATGGATCGTCGGTACAGCGCCGCCGCGCGCCTCGATCCGTGCGGCGCGGACGGTTCCGGGCGAACGCCGGGCGGGCTCGTACAGGCGAGTCCGGCCGGTTGCGCGCTCGCCGTGCAGGGCGGGGCGGGCGGTCCGTCGGTGGCGCAAGCCCTGGGCGGGCGGCCACCCGAGGAAACGCCGGGGTCGGGGAGGGCAGGACAGGGGCGGGCGCCGGGCCGCTGCGGCGCCGGTGTCGTCGCAGCCCGGTCTGGGACGGCTGCGGTGCAGGCGGGGCAAGGGTTTCGGGCGAAACGCCGGCGTCGCGGCGGGGGCGAAATGTTGCGTCGGTGCAACAGCGGCGGCCGACGAACGGGTGGGGTGACGAGCGCGGGAAAGGTTCGTCGGCGCGCAATGGGCGCGGTCGCGGTTCGCGCCGCTCCTACAGTCGGATCGCGTAGGGGCCGGAGCCCCCTGTAGGAGCGACGCAAGTCGCGACCGCGGGGCCTCGTCCTCGCGCCGAACCCCTCACGCCTCGCGCAAACGCACCCCAGCCGCGCGCAACGCCTCGCGCCACGCCGCCAGCTTCATCGCCGCGCCCTGCGAGGCATTGGCCGGGCTGGTCGACGGCAGCCGCACCAGGCTCAGGTCCGGCCGCGCCAGGGTCGGCGCGATGAAGCGACGGAAGCTCTGCTCGGCCTTGGCGCCGTTGAACAGGATCGTGCCGACCTGGCGATGGCGGGCGAGAAACCCGGGGATGTCGTTGGCCACCGCGGTGTCGTCGCGGATCGCCGAATCCAGGCTGCCCTCGCGTTCGCACTGCGCCAGCACGTCCCACAGCGCGATCCCGGCCGCGGCCAGCGCCTCGACCCGCTGCGGAAACTCCAGTTCCGGACCCGCGCCGACCAGTTCGCCCATGAACGGCCAGAACCGGTTGTGCGGATGCGCGTAGTAGCGCCCGGCCGCGAGCGAGGCCGCGCCCGGCATGCTGCCGAGGATCAGCGCGCGGGCGCCGGGGACTTCCATCGGCGGAAAACTGCGGACTAACATTCAGCCAGAAGTGAGCGCAGAGAAGTGAGGAGTGAGTGTAAACCTCTCACTCCTCACTTCTCTGCGCTCACTTCTGGCTTCAAGTACCGCCGATCGCGCCCAGCCGTTAGACTGCGCCCCGTCCACGCATCAACGGAGAAGCCATGCGCCGCAGGATCGTCGCCGGAAACTGGAAGCTGCACGGCAGCCGCGAGTTCGCTTTCGCCCTGCTCGACGAAGTCGCCGCGCAGACCCCGCCGGCCGGGGTCGAGCGGGTGATCCTGCCGCCACTGCCGTACCTGGGCGAGCTGGTCGAACACTACGGCGAACGCGGCCTGGCGTTCGGCGCGCAGGACGTCAGCAGCAACGTCAAGGGCGCCTACACCGGCGAAGTCTCCGCGGCGATGCTCAAGGAAGTCGGCGCGGTCTACGGCCTGGTCGGCCATTCCGAGCGCCGCCAGTACCATCGCGAGAGCAGCGAGCTGGTCGCGCGCAAGTTCGCGGCCGCCCGCGACGCCGGCCTGGTGCCGATCCTGTGCGTCGGCGAGACCTTGGAAGAGCGCGAAGACGGCAAGACCGAATGGCGCCTGCAGGAACAGCTGGCCCCGGTGCTGGAATTGCTGGGCGTGGCGGCGCTGGACGGCGCGGTCGTCGCCTACGAGCCGGTCTGGGCCATCGGCACCGGCCGGACCGCCACTCCGGAGCAGGCACAACAGGTCCACGCATTCATCCGTAGCGAAATCGCTTCGCACGATGCTAGAATCGCTGGCTCGCTTCCGATCCTTTACGGCGGAAGCGTGAAAGCCGACAACGCCGCCGCGCTGTTTTCCCAGCCCGACGTCGATGGCGGACTGGTCGGAGGCGCCTCGCTGGTCGCGTCCGACTTCAACGCCATCGCTGCCGCGGCGGCGCCCTGATCGCGACGAACGGCGAACTCCGCCGCCCCGGAACGGTCGTAACGAGCTGTCACTGAGCGAAGAATCCGAACGATGCTGTTGTTCCTCAACGTCATCTATGTGTTGATCGCGATCGCGATGATCGCCCTGATCCTGATGCAGCGCGGCGCGGGTGCGCAGGCCGGCTCGGGTTTCGGCGGCGGCGCTTCGGCGACCGTGTTCGGCGCCCGCGGTTCGTCGAACTTCCTGTCCAAGTCGACCAAGTGGCTGGCGATCGCGTTCTTCGCGATCAGCCTGTTCATGGCCTGGCAGGCGAGCCGCACCGCCCCGGCGCAGCTGGGCAAGCCGGACATGGGCCTGATGGGCCAGGTCAAGGAACAGCCCGCAGCGGCTCCGGCCGCCGCGCCGGCCGCGGTTCCGCAGGCTCCGGCCAGCGGCGTGCCGCAGGCCCCGGCGAGCGTGCCGGCCGCGCCCGCCACGGCTCCGGCCAGCGGCGCGACGCCTTCGGCGCCGGCACCGGCGGCCACTCCGGCCGCGCAGCCGTCGACGTCGGCGCAGCCGGCAGCCCCGGCAAAACAGCCGGCTAACGGCGGCTGAATAAACAGGTTAAAATACGGTTTCAGCCCCGCCCGGACGGCAGGGCAGGTCAGCGATGACCTAGGCGGCGCGGGTTCCCCGCAATGCCCGGCCAGGATGGCGTAAGCAGGTTGGCAGTGCCCAGATGGCGGAATTGGTAGACGCACTACCTTGAGGTGGTAGCGACTTAGGTCGTGGGGGTTCGAGTCCCCCTTTGGGCACCACATCCAACCGATAGCCGAACCAGAAGCTGTTTCAGCAATTCGCACCACGGTACGCAGGTGCGGCACGCACGGCGGGCCGCTCCGCGCGTCCGAACGTCTGGGCGCCGCGGCGCCAAGCCAAGGGTTCGCGTGACACGCGCCCCCATGTAGCCGAACAAGTAGCCGAGAGAACACCGCGTGCTGGCCGAATACCTGCCGACTCTGTTGTTCCTGATCGTCGCCAGCGGTATCGGCGTCGCCCTGTTGGTAGTAGGCAATGTGCTCGGGCCCAAGCGCCCGACCGCGGAGAAACTGTCTCCGTACGAATGCGGCTTCGAAGCCTTCGAAGACGCGCGCATGCAGTTCGACGTGCGCTACTACCTGATCGCCATCCAGTTCATCATCTTCGATCTGGAAATCATCTTCATCGTGCCCTGGGCTACCGTGTTCCGAGATCTCGGCGTGGTCGGCCTGATCGAGATGGGCATTTTCGCCAGCATGCTCCTGCTCGGCTTCGTTTACGTCTGGAAGAAGGGAGCGCTCGAATGGGAGTGATCCAAACCGTCGGCGACACCGTCTCCGGGTTGATGCACAACCCGCTGCCGGAAGGCCGCCTCGACGACATCCTGCGCCCCGAGGGCGAGAACCCGCTGCTGCAGCAGGGCTTCGTCACCACCAATCTCGACACCCTGTGGAACTGGGCGCGCACCGGCTCGATGTGGCCGATGACCTTCGGCCTGGCCTGCTGCGCGGTCGAGATGATGCACGCCGGCGCCGCGCGCCTGGACCTGGACCGCTACGGCGTGGTGTTCCGCCCGTCGCCGCGCCAGTCCGACGTGATGATCGTGGCCGGCACCCTGGTCAACAAGATGGCCCCGGCGCTGCGCAAGGTCTACGACCAGATGCCGGACCCGAAGTGGGTCATCTCGATGGGCAGCTGCGCCAACGGCGGCGGCTACTATCACTATTCCTATTCGGTAGTGCGCGGCTGCGACCGCGTGGTGCCGGTCGATGTCTACGTGCCGGGCTGCCCGCCGACCGCCGAAGCGCTGGTCTACGGCATCCTGCAGTTGCAGCGCAAGATCCGCCGCGGCACCAACTTCGGCGACGCCAAGCAGGGGCTGCGCGAATGAGCCCGGCCGATCTCGCCCAGCGCCTGGATGCGCGCTTCCCGCAGGCCAACATCGTCGTCGCGCAACCGCGCGGCGAAATTACTTTGGAAGTCGCCCACGACCAGTGGCTCGACGCCGCGCGCGCCTTGCGCGACGAATTCGGCTTCGAGCAGTGCGTCGACGTCAGCGGCGTGGACTACCTGACCTACGGCAGCGACGAATGGGACACCGACGTGTCCTCGGAAGGCTTCTCGCGCGGCGTGGAAGGCAAGAGCGCCGGCCGCTTCCGCTGGGGCGAAGAGCCCAACGGCGCCGAAGACTACAAGCAGGCGCGCCGTTTCGCCGCGGTCGCGCACCTGCTGTCGTACCAGCACAACGCGCGCCTGCGCCTGAAGACCTACGCGCCGAACGACGACCTGCCGGTGGTCGCGTCGCTGACCTCGGTCCATCCGGGCGTTAACTGGTTCGAGCGCGAGGCGTTCGACCTGTACGGCATCGTGTTCGAAGGCCATCCGGACCTGCGCCGGATCCTGACCGACTACGGTTTCGTCGGCCATCCGTTCCGCAAGGATTTCCCGCTGATCGGCAACGTCGAAGTGCGCTACGACGCCGAAAAGCGCCGCGTGGTGTACGAGCCGGTGTCGATCGAACCGCGCGTCGGCGTGCCGCGCGTGATCCGCGACGACGCGCGCTACCAGACCGCGCAGGGCGAACAGGCCCAGCGGCAGCCGGCGCAGCGCGAGGTGAAGTGAGATGAGCAACCCCGCCAGCGACATGCCCCTGGTCAACGCCAGCACCTCCGGCCTCAACAACGCCGAGATCCGCAACTACACCTTCAACTTCGGTCCCCAGCATCCGGCCGCGCACGGCGTGCTGCGCCTGATCCTGGAGATGGACGGCGAAGTCGTGCAGCGCGCCGATCCGCACATCGGCCTGCTCCATCGCGGCACCGAGAAGCTCGCCGAGTCCAAGCCGTTCAACCAGTCGATCGGCTACATGGATCGGCTGGACTACGTGTCGATGATGTGCAACGAGCACGCGTACGTGCGCGCGATCGAGACCCTGCTGGGGATCGAGGCGCCGGAGCGCGCGCAGTACATCCGCACGATGTTCGACGAGATCACCCGGATCCTGAACCACTTGATGTGGCTGGGTTCCAACGCGCTCGACCTCGGCGCGATGGCGGTGTTCCTGTACGCCTTCCGCGAGCGCGAAGAGCTGATGGACTGCTACGAAGCGGTCTCCGGCGCGCGCATGCACGCGGCCTACTACCGTCCCGGCGGCGTCTACCGCGACCTGCCGGACCGGATGCCGAAGTACAAGGAATCGCCCTGGAAGAAGGGCGCCGGCCTCAAGCGCTTCAACGAGTGGCGCGAAGGCTCGATGCTCGACTACCTGGACGCGTTCGCCGACGACTTCCCCAAGCGCGTCGACGAATACGAAACCCTGCTGACCGAAAACCGCATCTGGAAGCAGCGCACCGTCGGCATCGGCGTGGTCTCGCCCGAACAGGCCCTGGCCTGGGGCATGACCGGCCCGATGATCCGCGGCTCCGGCATCGCCTGGGACCTGCGCAAGAAGCAGCCCTACGCCAAGTACGCGGAAGTCGACTTCGACATCCCCGTCGGCGTCAACGGCGACTGCTACGACCGCTATCTTGTGCGCGTCGCCGAACTGCGCGAATCCACCCGCATCATCAAGCAGTGCGTGAAGTGGCTGCGCGCCAACCCCGGCCCCGTGATCGTCGACAACTTCAAGGTCGCCCCGCCCAAGCGCGAGGAGATGAAGGACGACATGGAAGCGCTGATCCACCACTTCAAGCTGTTCTCGGAAGGCTATTGCGTGCCGGCCGGCGAGACCTACTGCGCCGTGGAAGCCCCGAAGGGCGAATTCGGCTGCTACCTGGTCTCCGACGGCGCCAACAAGCCGTTCCGCGTGAAGCTGCGCGCGCCGGGCTTCGCCCACCTCTCGTCGATGGACGAGATCGTCAAGGGCCACATGCTGGCCGACGTGGTGGCGATGATCGGCACTTACGACATCGTGTTCGGCGAGATCGATCGGTGAAGACGGGAATCGGGAATTGGGAATCGGGAATCGATAAAGCTCAGGCTGCGCGACGCGCCGGGCATCGATCGCTGCAGATACCCCCACTCCCCGCGTCCTGCTCCAACCGATTCCCGATTCCCTATTCCCGATTCCCGGCTTTACCCCTATGAAAGCGACAGGCAATTTCGAGGCCGCACAGCACGTCGATCCGATGGTGGCGTTGTCCGATGCGACGCGCGCGCACATCGATCACTGGCTGACCAAGTTTCCGCCCGACCGCAAGCGTTCGGCGGTGCTGCAGGGCCTGCACGCGGCGCAGGAGCAGAACGGCGGTTGGCTGACCGACGAGCTGATCGCCGCGGTGGCCAAGTACCTGAGCCTGCCGCCGGTGTGGGCGTACGAGGTGGCGAGCTTCTATTCGATGTTCGAAACCGAAAAGGTCGGCCGCAACAACGTCGCCTTCTGCACCAACATCAGCTGCTGGCTCAACGGCGCGCAGGACCTGGTCGCGCACGCCGAGAAGAAGCTGGGCTGCAAGCTCGGCGAATCCACCGCCGATGGCCGGGTCTTCCTCAAGCGCGAGGAAGAATGCCTGGCCGCGTGCTGCGGCGCGCCGGTGGTCGTCGTCAACGGTCATTACCACGAGAAGCTCGACGCGGCGAAAGTCGACGAGCTGCTCGACGGTCTGAAGTGAGGTCGGGCGAGATGGCGCACGGTCACCACGATTATTCCAAGGGCTACGGCCCGGTCGGCCCGGCTCCGCAGGAGCACCAGGTCGTCTACACGACGCTGCATTACGACACGCCCTGGTCGTACGAGAACTATCTCAAGACCGGCGGCTACAGCGCGTTGCGCAAGATCCTCAGCGAGAAGACGCCGCAGGACGAGATCATCAACGCGGTCAAGGCCTCGGGCCTGCGCGGCCGCGGCGGCGCGGGCTTCCCGACCGGCCTGAAGTGGAGCTTCATGCCCAAGGGCAGCGGCACCCAGAAGTACATCCTGTGCAACTCGGACGAGTCCGAGCCCGGCACGGCCAAGGACCGCGACATCCTGCGCTTCAACCCGCATTCGGTGGTCGAGGGCATGGCGATCGCCTGCTACGCCACCGGTTCGACCGTGGCCTACAACTACCTGCGCGGCGAGTTCCATCACGAGCCGTTCGAGCATTTCGAGCAGGCGCTGAAGGAAGCCTACGAAAACGGCTGGCTCGGCAAGAACATCCTCGGCAGCGGCGTCGACATCGACATCTACGGCGCGCTCGGCGCCGGCGCCTACATCTGCGGCGAAGAGACCGCGCTGATGGAGTCGCTGGAAGGCAAGAAGGGCCAGCCGCGCTTCAAGCCGCCGTTCCCGGCCAACTTCGGCCTGTTCGGCAAGCCGACCACGATCAACAACACCGAAACCTACGCCTCGGTGCCGGCGATCCTGCGCAACGGCGCCGAATGGTTCGCGGGCCTCGGCAAGCCGAACAACGGCGGCCCGAAGATCTTCTCGGTGTCCGGCCACGTCGCCAACCCGGGCAACTTCGAGATCCGTCTCGGCACGCCGTTCTCCGAACTGTTGCAGCTCGCCGGCGGCATGCGCGAAGGGCGCAAGCTCAAGGCGGTGATCCCCGGCGGCTCCTCGATGAAGGTGCTGCCGGCGGCGACGATCATGGAATGCACGATGGACTACGACTCGCTGCAGAAGGCCGGTTCCGGCCTCGGCTCGGGCGCGGTCATCGTGATGGACGAGACCGCCTGCATGGTCCGCGCCTGCCAGCGCATCGCCCGGTTCTATTTCAAGGAAAGCTGCGGCCAGTGCACGCCGTGCCGCGAGGGCACCGGCTGGATGTACCGCATGCTGACTCGCATCGCCGAAAAGCAGGCGACCCTGGAAGATCTGCAGATGCTGCGCGCCGCCGCGGGACAGATCGAAGGCCACACCATCTGCGCGTTCGGCGAAGCCGCCGCGTGGCCGGTGCAGGGCTTCCTGCATCATTTCTGGGACGAGTTCGAGTACGCGATCGTCAACAAGCGCTTCCTGGTCGACGATCAGGCCGCGGGCACCGTGGTCGAAAAGAAGGTGGCGGCATGAGCGCGCAGCCCGTAAATCCGAATCTGCCGCCCGACCACGTCACCGTCTTCATCGACGGCGTCGAAATGGCCGCGCCGAAGAATTCGATGATCATCCATGCCGCCGACAAGGCCGGCATTCCGATCCCGCGTTTCTGCTATCACGACAAGCTGGCGATCGCCGCGAATTGCCGCATGTGCCTGGTCGACACCGAGGTCGGCGGCCGCGCCGCGCCGAAGCCGTCGCCGGCCTGCGCCACGCCGGTGATGGACGGCCTGAAGGTGTTCACCCGCAACGAGCGCGCGCTGAAGTCGCAGCGCAACGTGATGGAGTTCCTGCTCGCCAACCACCCGCTGGACTGCCCGATCTGCGACCAGGGCGGCGAGTGCGAGCTGCAGGACGTGTCGATGGGCTACGGCCGCTCGGTCAGCCGCTACGCCGAGCGCAAGCGCGTGGTGCCGGACGAGGACATCGGTCCGCTGGTCGCCACCGAAATGACCCGCTGCATCCAGTGCACCCGCTGCGTGCGCTTCACCGCCGAGATCGCCGGTACCTACGAGCTCGGCGGCATGTACCGCGGCGAGAACCTGCAGATCGGCACCTTCGACGGCAAGCCGCTGACCACCGAATTGTCCGGCAACGTCATCGACGTGTGCCCGGTCGGCGCGCTGACCAACAAGGTGTTCCAGTTCAAGGCGCGTCCGTGGGAACTGACCGCGCGCGAATCGCTGGGCTACCACGACGCGCTCGGCAGCAACCTGTTCCTGCACGTGCGCCGCGGCGAAGTGCTGCGCACCGTGCCGCGCGACAACGAAGCGGTCAACGAGTGCTGGCTGTCGGACCGCGACCGTTACTCGCACCAGGGCCTGTACGCGGAAGACCGCGCCCAGCGTCCGCTGGTCAAGGACGGCGGCGAGTGGCGCGAGGCGTCTTGGGAAGAAGCGCTGAACCGCGCCGCCAAGATCCTGCGCGACAACGGCGGCGACAACCTCGGCGTGCTCGCGCACCCGGCGACCTCGAACGAGGAGGGCGCGCTGCTGGCGCGTCTGGCCGAAGCGCTGGGCACCGGCAATATCGATCACCGCATCTCGCAGCACGATCTGTCCGACGCCGCCGTGGCCGAAACCTTCGCCATGCCGGTTGCCGAGATCGAGCAGGCCGACGTGGTGATCGTGGTCGGCAGCAACCTGCGCCATGAACTGCCGCTGGTGCAGCAGCGCGTGCGCAAGGCCTATACCCGCGGCGCCAAGGTGCACGCGGTCAATCCGGTCGACTTCGACTTCACCTTCGACCTGACCAGCAAGCGCATCGTCGCGCCGTCGCAGCTCGCCGCCGCGCTCGGCGACGACGCTTTGCGCGAGATCGCCAAGGGCGGCCACCACGTCGCGCTGATCGTCGGCGGCGTGGCCGAGAACGGCCCGTACGCGGCCGCGATCCGCGCCGCGGCTAAGGCCTTCGCCGAAGCCACCGGCGCCAAGCTGTGCCGCATCCCGCAGGGCGCCAACGCGGTCGGCCTCGCCCGCCACGGTGTGCTGCCGAGCGCGCGCGACGCGGGTTCGATGCTCAGCGACGCGCGCGCCGCCTACATCGTCTACGGCATCGAGCCGGGCCTGGATTTCGCCGATACCGAAAGCGCTTTGCGCGCGCTCGGCGCGGCCCAGGTCGTGGCCTTCAGCCATTACGCCTGCCGTTCGACCAAGGCCGTGGCCGACGTGATCCTGCCGATCGCTTTGCTGCCGGAAACCGACGCGACCCTGACCAACCTCGACGGCCGCGACCAGCAGGCCAGCGCCGGCGGCAAGCTGCCGGGCCAGGCCCGCGCCGGCTGGCGCGTGCTGCGCGCGCTCGGCGGCGAGCTCGGCGCCGCAGGCTTCGAGTTCACCGATTTCGCTGGCCTGCGTGCGGGCATCGCGCCGCGCGCGGTCGCGCCGGCCGCCGGCCGCGCGCCGAACCCGGCGGGCGAGGGCCTCGAGCTCGCCGTGTCGACCGCGATCTACCGCAGCGACGCCACCGTGCGCCGCGCGCCGGCATTGCAATCGCATCCGCTGAATCTCGAGCCGCGCGCCGTGCTGAATCCGGCCGACGCCGCCGCGCTGGGCTTCGGCGACGGCATGGTCGGCAAGTTCGGCGCCGGCGCCGGCACCGCGACCCTGCCGGTCGCGATCAGCGCCAAGGTCGCGCCGGGCACGGTGTGGATCGAAAGCGGCCACGGCGCCACCGCGCCGCTCGGCGCGGGCCGCGTGCAGGCGGGGAGGGCCTAAGCCATGACGGACGGAATGTTCATGACCCACGTGGTCGACCCCCTGCACAACGCCTTCCTGTCGCTGGGCATGGCCGGCGCGGTGCTGTGGATCGTGCTCAAGATCCTGCTGATCGCCATGCCGGTGATCGTCACCGTGGCGTTCTACGTGGTCTGGGAGCGCAAGCTGATCGGCTGGATGCACGTGCGCCACGGGCCGATGTATGTCGGCATGGGCATCCTGCAGGCCTTCGCCGACGTGTTCAAACTGCTGTTCAAGGAAGTGATCCAGCCGGCCAAGGCCGAGTCCTTCCTGTACAAGCTGGCGCCGCTGCTGGCGCTGGCGCCGGCCTTCGCGGCCTGGGCGGTGGTGCCGTTCGACGCCAAGGTGGTGCTGTCCAACGCCAACGCCGGCCTGCTGTACCTGCTGGCGATGACCTCGCTGGGCGTGTACGGCATCATCCTCGCCGGCTGGGCGTCGAACTCGAAGTACGCCTTCCTCGGCGCGATGCGCGCCGCCGCGCAGGTGGTGTCGTACGAAATCGCGATGGGCTTCGCGATGGTCGGCGTGATGGTCGGCGCCGGCAGCCTCAACCTCACCGACATCGTCATGGCCCAGTCGGGCAACGCCGGCGCGCTGGAGTGGTTCGCGCTGCCGATGCTGCCGCTGTTCGTCGTGTACTTCATTTCCGGCGTGGCCGAGACCAACCGCGCGCCGTTCGACGTGGTCGAAGGCGAGTCGGAGATCGTCGCCGGCCACATGGTCGAGTATTCGGGTTCGGCGTTCGCGCTGTTCTTCCTGGCCGAATACGCGAACATGATCCTGATCAGCTTCCTGACCTCGATCTTCTTCGTCGGCGGCTGGCTGAGCCCGTTCCAGGGCCTGGGCATTCCGTTCCTGTCGGTCGACGGCTGGTGGTGGCTGCTCGCGAAGGTGTTCTTCTTCGCCAGCTGCTTCATCTGGTTCCGCGCCTCCTTCCCGCGCTATCGCTACGACCAGATCATGCGTCTGGGCTGGAAGGTGTTCATCCCCCTGACCATCGCCTGGATCGTCGTGGTCGCGTTGATGTCGTACTACGGCATCTTCCTGCCGGGACAGTGAGGCGGAGCAACTCATGAATCGCATCGTTTCCTATTTCAAGAGCCTGCTCCTGATCGAGCTCGCGCAGGGCCTCGGGCTGACGCTCAAGTACCTGTTCAAGCCCAAGTACACGCTGATGTACCCGATGGAGAAGACCCCGCAATCGCCGCGCTTCCGCGGCGTGCACGCGCTGCGCCGCTATCCCAACGGCGAAGAGCGCTGCATCGCCTGCAAGCTGTGCGAAGCGGTGTGCCCGGCGCTGGCGATCACCATCGATTCGGAAAAGCGCAGCGACGGCACCCGCCGCACCACGCGCTACGACATCGACCTGTTCAAGTGCATCTTCTGCGGATTCTGCGAGGAATCCTGCCCGGTCGACTCGATCGTGGAGACCCACATCCACGAGTACCACTTCGACCAGCGCGGACAGAACATCGTCACCAAGCCGCAGCTGCTGGCGATCGGCGACCGTCTCGAAACCGAGATCGCCGAACGCCGCGCCGCCGACGCCGCCTTCCGCTGAGTGCACGCCATGGATCTCGCCCAGATCGCCTTCTTCGTCTTCGCCGCCTTGGCCACGCTTTCGGCCGTGGCCGTGATCAGCGTCAAGAACCCGGTCCATGCCGCGCTCAGCCTGGTGCTGACGTTCTTCTCGGTCGCCTGCGTGTGGATCATCGCCGGCGCCGAATTCCTCGGCGTGGCCCTGATCCTGGTCTACGTCGGCGCGGTGATGGTGCTGTTCCTGTTCGTGGTGATGATGCTCGACATCGACGTCGCCCCGCTGCGCGAAGGCTACGTGCGCTACCTGCCGGTCGGCCTGCTGGTCGCGGTGGTGATGCTGGTCGAGATGCTGACCCTGATCGGGGTCAAGGCCGCGCTGGTCGCGCCGCTGACCGCCGACGCTTCGGGAGGTTCCAACACCAAGTGGCTGGCGACCGCGCTGTTCACCGACTTCCTGCTGCCGTTCGAGATCGCCGCGGTGATCCTGACGGTCGCGGTGATCGCCGCGGTCATGCTGACCCTGCGCCGCCGCCCGGGCGCCAAGCACCAGAACCCGAGCGAGCAGGCGCGCGTGCGCGCCGCCGATCGCATCCGCATCATCAAGATGGACGCCGTCAAGCCCGCCGCCGCTCCGGCGCCGGCCGCGGACGCGGCGCAGGAGGCCAAGCCGTGAGCGAATTCTTCGGGTCGGGCCTCGCCCTCGGCCACTTCCTCGCCCTGGGCGCGGTGCTGTTCTGCATCAGCGTCGCCGGCATCTTCCTCAACCGCAAGAACGTGATCGTGCTGCTGATGTCGATCGAGCTGATGCTGCTCGCGGTCAACATCAACTTCGTCGCGTTCTCGCGCCAGCTGGCCGATCCGGCCGGTCAGGTGTTCGTGTTCTTCATCCTGACCGTGGCCGCGGCCGAGGCCGCGATCGGCCTGGCCATCCTGGTCACCCTGTTCCGCAACCGGCGCACGATCAACGTCGCCGAAATCGACTCGATGAAGGGCTGATCCGACATGGAATCCGCAATCTCCAAGTCCATCCTGCTCGCCATCGTGCTCGCGCCTTTGCTCGGCGCGGTCCTGGCCGGGCTGTTCGGACGCAAGATCGGCCGCGCCGGTTCGCACACCGTCACCATCCTCGGCGTCGCCGCGAGCTGCGCGATGTCGATGTACGTGCTGTGGCAGCTGGTCGGGCACGGCGCCGCGCCGTTCAACGAGAACGTCTACACCTGGTTCCAGATCGGCGGCTACGAGGCCCACGTCGGCTTCATGATCGACAAGCTGACCGCGATGATGATGGTCGTGGTGACCTTCGTCTCGCTGCTGGTGCACGTCTACACCATCGGCTACATGGCCGAGGACGACGGTTACCAGCGCTTCTTCAGCTACATCTCGCTGTTCACCTTCTCCATGCTCATGCTGGTCATGAGCAACAACTTCCTGCAGCTGTTCTTCGGCTGGGAAGCGGTGGGCCTGGTGTCGTACCTGCTGATCGGCTTCTGGTTCAAGAAGCCGACCGCGGTGTTCGCCAACCTCAAGGCCTTCCTGGTCAACCGCGTCGGCGACTTCGGCTTCCTGCTCGGCATCGGCGCGGTGCTGTGGGCGACCGGCTCGCTCGATTACGGCACCGTGTTCGCCAACGCCCCGACCCTGGCCGAGCGCACCATCACCATCTGGAACAGCGCCGACCCGATCGTCTGGTCGCTGCCGACGGTGATCTGCATCTGCCTGTTCATCGGCGCGATGGGCAAGTCGGCGCAGGTGCCTTTGCACGTGTGGCTGCCCGACTCGATGGAAGGCCCGACCCCGATCTCGGCGCTGATCCACGCCGCGACGATGGTGACCGCGGGCATCTTCATGGTCGCGCGCATGTCGCCGCTGTTCGAGCTGTCGCAGACCGCGCTGAACTTCGTGCTGTTCATCGGCGCCACCACCGCGTTCTGGACCGGCCTGATCGGCATCGTGCAGAACGACATCAAGCGCGTGGTCGCGTACTCGACCCTGTCGCAGCTGGGCTACATGACCGTCGCGCTCGGCGTGTCGGCGTACTCGGCCGCGGTGTACCACCTGATGACCCACGCCTTCTTCAAGGCGCTGCTGTTCCTCGCGGCCGGCTCGGTCATCATCGGCATGCACCACGAGCAGGACATGCGCAAGATGGGCGGCCTGCGCAAGTACATGCCGATCACCTACTGGACCAGCCTGCTCGGCACCCTGGCTCTGGTCGGCACGCCGTTCTTCGCCGGCTTCTACTCGAAGGACACCATCATCGAGGCGGCCGCGCACGTGGCCCACGGCGAGCACGCCACCTGGGTCTCGCAGTACGCCTACTGGGCGGTGCTGCTGGGCGCCTTCGTGACTTCGTTCTACAGCTTCCGCCTGCTGTACATGACTTTCCACGGCAAGGAGCGCTTCCGCGACGCGCACGGCCATGACGACCATGCGCACGGCCACGACGATCATGCGGCGCACGCGCACGACGGTCACGGCGGCAAGAAGCACGACGCCCACGCCCACGACGACCATGGCCACCATGGCGCGCACGAGCCGCACGAATCGCCGTGGGTGGTGACCCTGCCGCTGATCCTGCTGGCGATCCCGTCGGTGCTGATCGGCTTCTTCACCGCCGGCCCGATGCTGTTCGGCACCGACTGGTCCGGCCACGTCAAGCAGCTGCCTTACTTCCTAGGCGCGATCGACCTGCTGCCCGAGCGCGACACCGTCGCCGAGATGGCCGCCGAGGCCTGGCACGGTCCGGTCGCGTTCGCCCTGCACGGTTTCATGGCGCCGGCGTTCTGGCTGGCCTTCGGCGGCTTCGCCCTGGCCACGGTCATGTACCTGTGGAAGCCGGAACTGCCGGCCAAGGCGGCCAAGCTGTTCGCGCTGCCGATCCGCATCCTGGAAAACAAGTACGGCATGGACAACCTCTGGATCGACGGCTTCGCCGGCGGCGGCGTCAAGCTCGGCAAGGCTTCGCGCGCGGTCGACAGCAAGCTGATCGACGGAGCCGTGGTCAACGGCGGCGCCGGCCTGGTCGGCTTCATCGCCAACCTGACCCGCCACGTCCAGTCCGGTTATCTCTACCACTACGCCTTCGCGATGATTGTCGGCCTGATCGCTCTGCTCGCCGTCGTCATCAAGTTCTGGCACTAACCGACAAGGACACCCGACGTGATCCCCGTGCCCTTGCTTAGCCTTCTGATCTGGCTGCCGATTTTCGGCGGCTTCGCCACCCTGGCCTTCGGCCAGCGCGCCAACGCGGCGCGCTGGTTCGCCCTGATCGTGGCCATCGCCACGCTCGGCCTGAGCCTGCTGATGTTCACCCATGCCGACTTCGGCACGGCGAGCATGCAGCTGGTCGAACAGAAAGCCTGGATCCCCGCGTTCGACATCCGCTACCACCTCGGCGTCGACGGCATCTCGGCGGCGCTGATCGCGCTGACCACGCTGACCTCGATGCTGGTGCTGATCAGCGCCTGGACCTCGATCGACAAGCGCGTCAGCCAGTACTACGCCGCGTTCCTGATCCTCGAAGGCCTGATGGTCGGCGTGTTTGCCGCGCTCGACGCGATGCTGTTCTACGTGTTCTTCGAGGGCATGCTGATCCCGATGTTCATCATCATCGGCGTGTGGGGCGGCCCGCGCCGCGTCTACGCCTCGGTGAAGTTCTTCCTGTACACCTTCCTCGGCTCGGTGTTCATGCTGGTCGGGCTGATCTACCTGTACCTGAAGGGCGGCAGCTGGCAGATCGCCGACATGTACGGCCTGCAGCTCAGCGCGACCGAGCAGATGTGGATCTTCTTCGGTTTCCTGATCGCGTTCGCGGTCAAGGTGCCGATGTTCCCGGTCCACACCTGGTTGCCGGACGCGCACGTGGAAGCGCCGACCGCCGGCTCGGTGATCCTGGCCGCGATCATGCTGAAGATCGGCGGCTACGGCTTCCTGCGCTTCGTCCTGCCGATCGTGCCCGACGCGGGCCACGAATACGCCTGGCTGGTCATCGCGCTGAGCCTGATCGCGGTGGTCTACGTCGGCCTGGTCGCGCTGGTCCAGGACGACATGAAGAAGCTGATCGCGTACTCGTCGGTCTCGCACATGGGCTTCGTCACCCTGGGCACCTTCATCGCCTTCGGCCTGGTCCACAGCGGCGACGCCCACGGCGCCGACGCCGCGCGCCTGGGCCTGCAGGGCGCGATGGTGCAGATGATCAGTCACGGCTTCGTGTCGGGCGCGATGTTCACCTGCGTCGGCGTGCTGTACGACCGCATGCACAGCCGCATGATCAAGGACTACGGCGGCGTCGCCAACGTGATGCCGTGGTTCGCCGCGTTCGTGGTGCTGTTCGCGATGGCCAACTCGGGCCTGCCGGGCACCTCGGGCTTCGTCGGCGAGTTCATGGTCATCCTGGCCTCGTTCCAGAAGCACCCGCTGATCGGCTTCGCCGCCGCCACCACCCTGATCATCGGCGCGGGCTACACCCTGTGGCTGGTCAAGCGGGTGATCTGGGGCGAAGTCGGCAACGCCCACGTCGCGGAGATGGAAGACATCAATCCGCGCGAGGCGCTGGTGCTGGGCGTGTTCGCCGCCGGCGTGCTGATCCTGGGCGTGTGGCCCAAGCCGCTGACCGACCTGATGGAGCCGGCGATCGCCAATCTGGCCACCCAGATCGTCGCCAGCAAGCTGTAAGGCGCGCGGGCGTGGCCCGCGCAGAAGTGAGTAGAAGCGAGGAGTGAGGAACGAGAGAACAGCGCGGGAGCCCGCCGCTCACTTCTCACTCCTCTGCGCTCGTTTCTAAAGCAAGGCTCGCACCCGGGCCGGATCCGCCAAGAGATGCACTAAATGAACATGCCAGTACGCTCCCTCGCCGACATCATGCCCCTGCTGCCCGAACTGGTGGTCGTCGTCGGCGCGTTCGCGCTGCTGATGCTCGATCTGTTCGTGGAGGAGCGCAACCGCATCGTCTCCCACGTCTTCTCGATCCTGGTGGTCGCGCTGGCGACCGCGCTGATCGCCTTCGACGTGGGCGGGCAGGGCGCCGTGCTCAGCGGCATGTTCGTGCGCGACACCGCCGCCGACGTGCTCAAGCTCGGTATCGGCGTGGTCGGCATCCTGTCGCTGATCTACACCTGGCCCTACCTGCGCGCGCGCGGCCTGTACAAGGGCGAAGTCGGCGTGCTGATGCTGTTCGCGATCGCCGGCATGATGTTCCTGGTCTCGGCCGGCAGCCTGACCATGGTCTACGTCGGCCTGGAAATGCTGGCGCTGTGTTCCTACGCGCTGGTCGCGGTCGACCGCGACAGCCCGCTGGCGTCGGAAGCGGCGATCAAGTACTTCGTGCTCGGCGCGCTGGCCTCGGGCCTGCTGCTGTACGGCCTGTCGCTGATCTACGGCGCCACCGGCAGCCTGATGCTCGACCAGATCGCCACCGCCGCCGCGGTCGGCCCGCGCTCGATGCTGCTGATCACCGGCGTGGTGTTCGTGGTCGCCGGCATCGCCTTCAAGTTCGGCGCCGCGCCGTTCCACATGTGGCTGCCGGACGTCTACCAGGGCGCGCCGACCCCGATCACCTTGTTCATCGGCGCCGCACCGAAGCTGGCCGCGTTCGGTATGACCTACCGCCTGCTCGAAGTCGGCGCCGGCGGCCTGGACGACCACTGGCGCCTGCTGCTGGCCGGCCTGGCGGTGCTGTCGCTGGCGATCGGCAACCTCAGCGCTTTGCTGCAGACCAACCTCAAGCGCCTGCTCGCGTATTCGACCGTGTCCCACGTCGGCTTCCTGTTCCTCGGCATGGCCGGCGGCGGCGCGCAGGGCTTCGCCGCGGCGATGTTCTACGCGATCAGCTATGCGGTCATGACCAGCGCCGCGTTCGGCGCGATCATCGTCATGTCCAGCCGCGGCTTCGAAGCCGACAAGATCGACGACTACAAGGGCCTCAACGCGCGCAACCCGTGGCTGGCCGGCATGATCCTGTGCGTGATGGCCTCGCTGGCCGGCCTGCCGCCGTTCCTGGGCTTCTGGGCCAAGCTGGCGGTGCTCAAGGCCGCTTTGCAGGGCGACATGCTGTGGCTGGCGATCGTCGGCATCGTGTTCGCGGTGATCGGCGCGTTCTACTACCTGCGCGTGATCAAGGCGATGTACTTCGACGAGCCGGAAGGCAAGCTGCCGGCGCCGAGCGAAGACCGCCCGCTGCGCGTGGTGTTCGGCGTCAACGCGCTGGCGCTGCTGGCGCTGGGCATCGCCTGGAACCCGATCATGGAGTGGTGCCAGCGCGCGTTCGCGGCCTGAGCGGGCCGCGGCGTCCGCTGCGAGGCAAGGGCCGCCGCCGTGCGGCCCTTTTCTTTTGCGCGAGGGCCTTGCGGCCCCGCGCTTTTCGATCCGGTCGCGACCCTGGACAGCGTCGGGCCCGAACGCCGTCCCGCGGCGCGCGGCCGGGCTGAACCTGGGTTCACGCAAGCGCGTGCAGGGCGGGCATTCGAACCCGCTGCGACCATGCTCAATCGGTCGTGAGAAAAATAATCGACACGAAACTGTCTTCGGGGCTTGAATAATTTTGAACACGGCATTAAATTGCCGGCCTGCAAACGCGATGCGGTTTTCGCGAAACACCGGGAAACACCGGACGCGTTCGAAGAGCAGGCAGCAATCATGAAACTTTGATTGCAGGCTTGCGGAAAGTTAAGCCGATCGTTACACTAGTCGGCCTGATGCGGGGTGGAGCAGTCTGGCAGCTCGTCGGGCTCATAACCCGAAGGTCGCAGGTTCAAATCCTGCCCCCGCTACCACTTTCGGCTGTTACGGCCGCGCTCTTGGCAGCGGCCGTTTCGATCGAAAGTCGGGCTTTGTATCGTCGCTCTGCTCGCGCCGATACGCCGAAATCCAGTTGTACGGACAAGGGGCCCGATGGGCCCCTTGTTGTTTTCGGCTTTCCGCGATTCGTCCTTGCGAATGCGGCGGCGGTGGATGCACCGGCCGCCTCGTGCGAGCGTTCGACGGAAGCATGGCATCGCCAGGATTGGTTTTACCGGTCGCACCCCTTCAGGAGTTCAGGCGCGTGACGGACAAGGCAACACAAATCGCCGAATTGCTGGCGCCCACGGTGGCGTCGCTGGGCGTGGAACTGCTCGGCATCGAATACCTGCCCGCACCCGGCAGCGCGACGTTGCGCGTGTACATCGACGTGCCGGCCGCGGAAATCGACGCGACCGCCGAAGGCGAGCTGCCGCGCTCGGTCAGCATCGAAGACTGCGAGGCGGTCAGCCGCGAGATCTCGGCCCAGCTCGACGTCGAAGACCCGATCAGCGGCAACTACACCCTCGAGGTGTCCTCGCCGGGCATCGACCGTCCGCTGTTCACGCTCGAGCACTACCGCCGTTTCGCCGGCGAGCGCGCCAAGGTCGGGCTGAAGCTGCCGCACGAAGGCCGCCGCCGCCTGCAGGGCGAGATCGTCGGCGTGGAAGGCGAGCAGGTGGTGTTCGCGATCGACGGCGTCCGCTACGCGGTGCCGTTCTCCAATATCGACAAGGCCCGGATCCTGCCGGACTGGGAAGCGCTGGGCTTCGCCCCGAGCAAGCCCGGCAAGAGCAAGCCCGGCGCCAAGGACAAGGCCGGCAAGCCGGACGCTTCCGGCAAGTAAGCTTCGAAACCTTCAATTACCAACCCGAGAGCCGGCGGCCCAACGCCGAACCGTGCGGAGTGACGAGATGAGCAAGGAACTGTTGCTGGTGGTGGACGCGGTCGCCAACGAGAAGGGCGTGCCGCGCGAAGTCATCTTCGAGGCGATCGAAGCCGCGCTGGCGTCGGCGGCGAAGAAGCGCTACCACGACGAAGACGTGCTGGTGCGCGTGTCCATCGACCAGAAGGACGGCAACTACGAAACCTTCCGGCGCATGGAAGTGGTCGCCGACGACGTGGTCATGGAGTCGCCGGACCGGCAGATCCGCCTGATGGACGCGGTCGACGAAGTCGAGGGCGTGGAAGTCGGCGACTACATCGAAGAGCAGATCGAGAACCCCGAATTCGGCCGCATCGCCGCGCAGGCCGCCAAGCAAGTCATCGTGCAGCGCGTGCGCGAGGCCGAGCGCGCCCAGGTCGTGGACGCCTGGAAGGACCGCGTCGGCGAGCTGGTCACCGGCATCGTCAAGCGGGTGGAGCGCGGCAACATCTACGTCGACCTGGGCGGCAACTCCGAGGCGATCATCCCCAAGGACAAGGGCATCCCGCGCGACGTGCTGCGCGCCGGCGACCGCGTCCGCGGCTACCTGTTCGACGTGCGCACCGAGCCGCGCGGCCCGCAGCTGTTCATCAGCCGCGCCGCGCCGGAATTCATGATGGAGCTGTTCAAGCTGGAAGTGCCGGAAGTCGGCCAGGGCCTGGTCTCGATCAAGGCCTGCGCGCGCGATCCGGGCGACCGCGCCAAGATCGCGGTGCTGGCGCACGACAACCGCACCGATCCGATCGGCGCCTGCATCGGCATGCGCGGTTCGCGCGTGCAGGCGGTGTCGAACGAGCTCAACGGCGAGCGCGTCGACATCGTGCTGTGGTCGGACAACCCGGCCCAGTTCGTCATCAACGCGATGGCGCCGGCGGAAGTGCAGTCGATCATCGTCGACGAAGAGAAGCATTCGATGGACCTGGCCGTGGCCGAGGACCGCCTGGCCCAGGCGATCGGCAAGGGCGGCCAGAACGTGCGCCTGGCCAGCCGCCTGTCGGGCTGGCAGCTCAACGTCATGACCCAGGACCAGGTCACCGCCAAGTCCGAGGCCGAGCAGAACGCGGCGCGCCAGCTGTTCCAGGACAAGCTCGAGGTCGACGAGGAAATCGCCGGCATCCTGGTGTCCGAGGGCTTCAGCACGGTCGAGGAAATCGCCTACGTGCCGGTCGGCGAGCTGCTCGCGGTGGAGGGCTTCGACGAGGACATCGTCGAGGAACTGCGCGCCCGCGCCCGCGACGCGCTGCTCAACGAAGCGCTGGCGGCCGAGGAAGAGATCGACGAACACCAGCCGGCCGCCGACCTGTTGTCGCTGGAAGGCATGGACGAAGGCCTGGCCTTCACCCTGGCGGCGCGCGGCGTGGTCACCCGCGACGATCTGGCCGATCTGGCCTCCGACGAGTTGACCGATATCGAAGGCGTGGACGAGGAACGTGCCGCCGCCCTGATCATGGAAGCGCGCAAGCACTGGTTCGAATGAGGTGAGGAAGGCCGCAAGAGGTCCACAGGGGCGTCTTGCGGCAAGCCGGCCACGGCCCTTGGGGCCCGGCCGGATTCGCAGGACCGGGCAACGGCCCGGTCCGCGAACAGGCCGCGATGGCCTGCGCGAGCCGGACCTGCGGCGCGCGCGGAGCTAGAATGGCGCCATCACGCGCGGGATGCGTCCCGCGCCAAGAGGACACGGAAAACCGAATGTCGCAGCAAACCACCATCCGTAAGCTGGCCGAACTGGTGAACACGCCGGTCGAGAAGTTGCTGGAACAGCTGGCCGAAGCCGGCATGAAGTTCAGCGGCCCCGACCAGGTCGTGACCAGCATCGAGAAAGTCAAGCTGCTCGGCTTCCTCAAGCGTTCGCACGGCAAGGCCGACAAGCCCGCCGACAGCGACGAAGCGGCCAAGAAGATCACCCTCAACCGCAGCCGCAAGCAGGAAATCACTGTCGGCGGCGGCAAGAACCGCACCACGGTCGATGTGGTGGTGCGCAAGAAGGTGACCCTGGTCAAGCCGAACGAGGCCGGCGGCCCCGTCAGCGAGAGCGAGGAGCGCGCCGAGATCCTGCGCAAGCTGGAGGAATCCAAGCAGCGCAACCTCGCCGAGCAGCAGCGCCTGGCCGCCGACGACAAGCGCCGCGCCGACGCCGCCGACGCGGCCCGCCGCGCCGTCGAGGACGCCGCCCGCGCCAAGGCCGAGGAAGAGGAGGCCGCGCGCAGCGCCGCCGCCGCCGACGCCGCCGCGCAGAAGGCGCCCGCGGCGACCCCGGCGACGCCCGGCGCGGCTGCGGCCGGCGCCGATTCGGCGCGCAAGCCGGCGACCACGACCCACGGCCACGGCCATCCCAAGCCGGCCCGGGTCGAGCCCGCGCGTCCGGCCGACGACCGCAACGCCGCCGCCGCGCGCCACAAGACCCGCGGTTCGCACGCAATGGTCGCCGGCGTCGAGGACGACGATGCGGCCAACCGCTTCGCCGGCCAGCTGCACCTGTCGCCGTCCGACCGCGCCCGCCGCAGCAACAGCAACACCCGCGGCAAGGGCGGCCGGATGCAGCAGAACCGGCGCCAGAACGAGCAGTCGCGTTCCGGCGGAGGCCAGCACGGCTTCTCGCGTCCGACCGCGCCGATCGTGCGCGAAGTCGCGATCGGCGAGACCATCACCGTGGCCGACCTGGCGCAGAAGCTCGCGCTCAAGGGCGGCGACGTGGTCAAGGCGATGTTCAAGATGGGCGTCATGGCGACCATCAACCAGAGCATCGACCACGACACCGCCGCGCTGGTGACCGAAGAACTCGGCCACGTCGTGGTCAAGGCCCTGGGCAACGACGCCGAGGACGCGCTGCTGGCCCACGCCGAAGAGGCGCAGGGCGACAAGGCGCCGCGTCCGCCGGTGGTCACCATCATGGGCCACGTCGACCACGGCAAGACCTCGCTGCTGGACTACATCCGCCGTACCAAGGTCGCCTCCGGCGAAGCCGGCGGCATCACCCAGCACATCGGCGCGTACCACGTGGAAACGCCGAAGGGCGTCATCAGCTTCCTCGACACCCCGGGCCACGCCGCGTTCACCTCGATGCGCGCGCGCGGCGCCAAGCTGACCGACATCGTGGTGCTGGTGGTCGCCGCCGACGACGGCGTCATGCCGCAGACCAAGGAAGCCGTGCAGCACGCCAAGGCCGCCGGCGTTCCGCTGATCGTGGCGATCAACAAGATCGACAAGTCCGACGCCGATCCTTTGCGGGTCAAGAACGAACTGCTCGGCGAGGAAGTGGTCGCCGAAGAGTTCGGCGGCGACACCCAGATGGTCGAGCTGTCGGCCAAGACCGGCGCCGGCGTCGACAACCTGCTCGATGCGATTTCGCTGCAGGCCGAAGTGCTGGAACTGCGCGCCGCTCCGGTCGGCCGCGCCACCGGCACGGTGATCGAATCCGCGCTCGACAAGGGCCGCGGCCCGGTCGCGACCGTGCTGGTCCAGCAAGGCCAGTTGAAGAAGGGCGATTACCTGGTGTGCGGCGTGCATTACGGCCGCGTGCGCGCGCTGTTCGACGAAACCGGCAAGCAGGTCGAACAGGCCGGCCCGTCGATTCCGGTGCAGGTGCTGGGCCTGTCGGGCGTGCCCGACGCCGGCGACGACTTCGTCGTGGTCGAGGACGAGCGCCTGGCCAAGGACGTGGCGCAGCAGCGCGACGCCAAGCGCCGCGAATCGCGCCTGGTCGCCGCCGCCGGCAACCGCATGGAAGACATCATGGCGCAGATGGGCAAGGGCGAGGGCCAGCTGAGCCTCAACCTCGTCGTCAAGGCCGACGTGCAGGGTTCGGTCGAGGCGCTGCGCCAGGCCTTGGTCGCGCTGTCGAACGAGCAGATCCGCATCAACGTGATCAGCTCCGGCGTCGGCGGCATCACCGAATCCGACGCCAACGCCGCGGCCACCGCCAAGGCCACGGTGATCGGCTTCAACGTCCGCGCCGACGCCTCCGCGCGCCGCATCATCGAGGCCAACGGCGTCGACCTGCGCTACTTCTCGATCATCTATGACGTGATCGATCAGGTGAAGCAGGTCGCCTCGGGCATCCTCGGCGTGGAAATCCGCGAAGAGATCATCGGCATCGCCCAGGTCCGCGACGTGTTCCGCAGCTCCAAGTTCGGCGCGGTCGCCGGCTGCATGGTGGTCGAGGGCGTGGTCAAGCGCTCCAAGCCGATCCGCGTGCTGCGCGACAACGCGGTGATCTTCGAAGGCGAACTCGAATCGCTGCGTCGCTTCAAGGAAAACGTCGACGAAGTGCGCAACGGCACCGAATGCGGTATCGGCGTGAAGGCGTACAACGACGTCAAGCCGGGCGACCAGATCGAGTGCTTCGAGCGCATCGAGGTTCAGCGCACGCTGTAAGGCCGGGAGTGGGGAATCGGGAATCGGGAATCGTTGAAGCGGTTTCCGGCTAGCGGTTCCCCTTTCGGTCGACCGATTCTCCGCAAGACCGGGAGTCGGGAATTTTCGCGAGGCGTTCCGGCCTGCGGCCCCGCTTTCGCCGATTCCCGATTCCCCATTCCCGATTCCCGATCAAATGCCCAGCAAATCGTTCCACCGCACCGACCGCGTCTCCGCCCAGCTCCGCCGCGAGCTGGGCACGCTGGTGCGCGAGGCCGTGCGCGAGCACGGCCTGCCGTCGGTCAGCGTGTCCGACGTCGAAATCACCCGCGACCTGGCCCATGCCAAGGTGTTCGTCACCGCGTTGCAGCCGGAGCGTTCGCTCGAGGCGGTCAAGGCGCTGAAGGAACTCGCGCGCGAGCTGCGTTTCCATCTCGGCCGCGCGATGAAGCTGCGGCACGTGCCGGAACTGCATTTCCACTACGACGATTCGGTCGACCGCGGCGAGCGCATCGAGCATCTGCTGCGCGAGGCGTCCAGCGACGGCGGCGACGAAGCGGCCGATAGCGACGCCGCCGGGCGCGAAGAAGACGAAGGGCAGGGCAAGGACCCCGCCTGAGTCGGACGCGGTGCGCCGGCTGCGTCGGCGCGCCGGCATCGGTAGGAGCCGGCCTTCGGGACCACTCGTTCGCGAGACCGGACCGCCCGCTCCGATCGGCATCCCGATCACCAACCCGCTCCCGCCGCCGGTCGGCTCCGGCCGTCGGGCCGCGTTCGCGGCGCGCTTCACGCGTCCGTTCCGGCGCACTATGCGAGCATCCCGAGACGTTGACCCGCGCGCCGGCATCCGGCCGCCATCCTGGGGCGAAGGTCCTGCTTGAATACGACGCGCTCGAATCCGCAGCGTAAACGCACCTGGCGCAACGTCGACGGCCTGCTGCTGCTCGACAAGCCGCAAGGCCTGAGTTCGAACCAGGCCCTGCAACAGGCGCGCCACCTGTTCCGCGCCGAGAAGGGCGGCCACACCGGCAGCCTGGATCCGCTCGCCACCGGCCTGTTGCCGCTGTGCTTCGGCGAAGCGACCAAGATCGCCGGGCTGCTGCTCGGCGCGCGCAAGGCCTACACCGCCACCGCCGTGCTCGGCCTGACCACCGACAGCGACGACGCCGACGGCGCGCCGCTGCGCGAACGGCCGGTGCCCGAATTCGACGACGCCGACATCGAAGCCGCGCTGGCGCCGCTGCGCGGCGCGATCCTGCAGCGCGCGCCGATCTTTTCCGCGCTCAAGCAAGGCGGCGAGCCGCTGTACGCCAAGGCCCGCCGCGGCGAGGCGATCGAGGCGCCCGAACGCGAAGTCGTCGTGCACTCGCTGAGCCTGACCGGCCGCGACGGCCCGCGCCTGGAACTGCACATCGAATGCGGCTCGGGCACTTACGTGCGCAGCCTGGTCCGCGACCTCGGCGAAGCGCTGGGCTGCGGCGCGCACGTGGCGACGCTGCGGCGGTTGTGGGTCGAGCCCTTCATGCAGCCGGCGATGATCACCCTCGAACAGTTGCGCGAGCTGGCCGAACGCGGCGACGAGCGCATCCTCGACGCCCTGCTGCTGCCGATCGAGGCTGGCCTGAACGGATTCGACCGGGTCGCCCTGGACCTGGCCGCCGCCGAGCGCCTCGGCCACGGCCAGGCGGTGGCCTGCGCCGACGGCGAGCCCGGGCTGGTCGCGATCTACGGCGAGACCGGGCGCTGCCTGGGCCTGGGCGTGCGCCAGACCGGCGGCCGCCTGCAGCCGCAACGCCTGTTCCGCTGGGCCGCGCAGGGCGGCTAAGCCGCCGCTGCGGCCGCGACAAACTGAACAGGCGGCTGCGGCGGCCATCGATGTGCCTGGGAACCGCCAGGATGGTTCCGTTCCGTATCGGCCGAAGGTCGCAATCGTCGCAGCGGGCTGTTACAATCCCGCCGCTTTTCAAGCACTTCCAACCGAAGCCGGCTCGAAAGGCGATCCCCAACCATAGCAAGCGGCGGGCCAGGCGGTGCGTCGGAGCGGCAACGGCCGCGCCGATTCGCTTCTGCGGGCCGCGCATCTGAAAGAGAAAACATCATGTCGATCGACACCCAGAAAGTCATTGAAGACAACAAGCGCGGCGCCAACGACACCGGCTCGCCGGAAGTCCAGGTCGCCCTGCTGACCGCCCGCATCGAACAGCTGACCGGCCACTTCAAGCAGCACAAGCAGGATCACCACAGCCGTCGCGGCCTGCTGATGATGGTCAACCGCCGTCGCAGCCTGCTCGACTACCTCAAGCGCAAAGACAACGAGCGCTACAAGGCCCTGATCGAGAAGCTCGGTCTGCGCCGCTGATCGGACACCCAACCGCGGCGCAGCGATGCGCCGCGGTTTGTTTTGGCGGGGGCGAAAACTCCGTCTGGCGCTGCAGGACGCAACGCCGCCAGCGACGAAACGCGAGCGCGATCGTCGAACTGGACCGGCCCTAGGGCCACGTGCGACGCGGCGCGGAGCGCGCGCGCGACACAACCATCCTCAGGTCGCTGGCGCCGGCGGCCGACCGGAGCGGGGCACGGGCCCCGACCGGAACGCATAGATACCGAAGGAAACCCACCGTGGCAAAAATTACCAAGACCTTCCAGTACGGCAACCATCAGGTGACCCTGGAGACCGGCGAGATCGCCCGTCAGGCCGGCGGCGCAGTGATCGTCAAGTTCGAAGACACCGTACTGCTGGTGACGGCCGTGGCCGCCAAGAGCGCGCGCGAGGGGCAGGACTTCTTCCCGCTCACCGTCGATTACCAGGAGAAGTTCTACGCCGGTGGCCGCATCCCGGGCGGCTTCTTCAAGCGTGAGGGCCGCGCGACCGAGAAGGAAACCCTGATCTCGCGCCTGATCGACCGCCCGATCCGTCCGCTGTTCCCGGAAGACTACAAGAACGAAGTCCAGATCATCGCGACCGTCATGTCGTTGAATCCGGAAATCGACGGCGACATCCCGGCCCTGATCGGCGCTTCGGCGGCGATGGCGCTGGCCGGCACCCCGTTCCAGGGTCCGATCGGCGCGGCCAAGGTCGGCTACAAGAACGGCCAGTACCTGCTGAACCCGACCGCGACCGAACTGGCCGACTCCGAGCTCGAGCTCGTCGTCGCCGGCACCTCGAACGCGGTGCTGATGGTCGAATCCGAAGCCAAGATGCTGTCCGAGGACGTCATGCTCGGCGCGGTGATGTTCGGCCATCGCGAAATGCAGAAGGTCATCAACATCATCAACGAGCTCGTCGTCGAAGCCGGCACCAAGCCGTCGACGTGGGAAGCGCCGGCCAAGAACGAGGCGCTGATCGGCGCGCTCAAGGACGCCGTCGGCAACCAGCTCGCCGGTGCCTTCCAGGTGCGCGACAAGCTGCAGCGCCGCGACGCCATCTCGGCGATCAAGAAGGACGTGCTGCTGTCGCTGGCCGGCCGCGCCGAATCCGAAGGCTGGTCCGCGGGCGAACTGTCGAAGGAATTCGGCGAGCTCGAATACCAGACCATGCGCAGCTCGGTGCTCGACACCAAGGTCCGCATCGACGGCCGCGCGCTCGACACCGTGCGCCCGATCGCGTCCAAGGTCGGCGTGCTGCCGCGCACCCACGGCTCCTCGCTGTTCACCCGCGGCGAGACCCAGGCGATCGTGGTCGCCACCCTCGGCACCGCGCGCGACGGCCAGATCATCGACGCGGTCTCGGGCGAGTACAAGGAACACTTCCTGTTCCACTACAACTTCCCGCCCTACTCGGTCGGCGAATGCGGCCGCATGATGGGCCCGAAGCGCCGCGAAATCGGCCACGGCCGTCTCGCCAAGCGCGGCGTGCTGGCGGTGATGCCGACGATGGAAGAGTTCCCGTACACCATCCGCGTGGTCTCGGAAATCACCGAGTCGAACGGTTCGTCCTCGATGGCTTCGGTCTGCGGCAGCTCGCTGGCGCTGATGGACGCCGGCGTGCCGATCAAGGCGCCGGTCGCCGGCATCGCGATGGGCCTGGTCAAGGAAGGCGACAACTTCGTCGTCCTGTCCGACATCCTCGGCGATGAAGACCACCTCGGCGACATGGACTTCAAGGTCGCCGGCACGTCGGAAGGCATCTCGGCGCTGCAGATGGACATCAAGATCCAGGGCATCACCGAAGAGATCATGAAGGTCGCTTTGCAGCAGGCCAAGGCCGGCCGCCTGCACATCCTCGGCGAGATGGCCCACGCCATCACCCAGTCGCGCACCGAGCTGTCCGAGTACGCGCCGCGCCTGCTGACGATGAAGATCCACCCGGACAAGATCCGCGAAGTGATCGGCAAGGGCGGCTCGACCATCCAGGCGATCACCAAGGAAACCGGCACCCAGATCGACATCCAGGACGACGGCACCATCGTCATCGCCTCGGTCAACGCCGCCGCCGCGCAGGCCGCGAAGGCGCGCATCGACCAGATCGTGTCCGACGTCGAGCCGGGCCGCATCTACGAAGGCAAGGTCGCCAAGATCATGGACTTCGGCGCGTTCGTGACGATCCTGCCGGGCAAGGACGGCCTGGTCCACGTCTCGCAGATCTCCAGCGAGCGCGTCGAGAAGGTCAGCGACAAGCTCAAGGAAGGCGACGTGGTCAAGGTCAAGGTGCTGGAAGTCGACAAGCAGGGCCGCATCCGCCTGTCGATCAAGGCCGTGGAAGAAGGCGAGGGCGTCTCGGCCGAGTAATCGCCGGGCGTTGTCGCGGTAAACGAAAAGCGGGCTTCGGCCCGCTTTTTCTTTGCCTGTCGCGCAGCGCCGCGGCGTCGTTTTTCGGACGCGTCCGATTGATCGCCGATGCGCCGCGCAAACATATTGGTGCGCCCGGGATCGGCTCGGGCCGTGCGCACAGGGCTTCGCCGTCGACGCACGTCCGCTTCGACGGCCCTATCGATGACGAGCATTTTCGGCGCTGTGCGCCTCCCGACGGTTTTCGCGCTCCTGCTTGCGGCATCGCTGGTATCGCTGCGCGTCCATGCGGGGCCGGCGCTTCATCCGGCGGATTCCGGGCCGCAAGTGTCCGTCGGCGTGCGAATGGATTCGCTCGCGCAGAAGGACGATCACCAGCCCACGTTCGCGGCGTCGTTCATGCTGTGGGTCTCGGCGCGCAACGTCGATGTGCAGGCCGACAACATCGTTCTGCTGAACGCCGCACCGAACGTCAGGGTCGCCGCTGCGGTGGCGCGCAAGGACGCCGACGGGGTCAGCCATCGCTTGTATCGCGTCTCCGGCGATTTCTATGTCGGCCGTCAGTCCAGCGCCAGTTTGTTGTCGGGCCGGCGCGAACTCGATGTGCTGGTGACCTTGCGCGGCGTGGCCGCGAGGTTGTCGGTCGATACTCTCGCCGCATCGGCGCGGCAGGCGGAACTGGCCGACGGTTCGAGCTTGTCGATGCGCTCGTTCGTGACCGGCGATGCGTCCGCCGGTTTCGCCGATTCGTTTCGCGCCGGCCGCGGATTCGGCCAGCAAGTGCTGGTGGCGCGATACACCCTGCGGGCCAGCGCGGTATCGCCGAAAGACGCGCTGAGCGCCGTGCTCGGACGCGGCACAGCGTGGATCGCCGCTGTCAGCCTGGCTTTGCTGGCGTTCGCATGGTTCGGGCTGTCTTTGCCGCGCGCCCGCAGCGCGCGCGTGCTGCTGGGCCTGACGGCAGCGACGGTATTGGCCTACGAATTCGATCGCATGGCGTTGCAGGCCAGCGCTGCGCACGTGTCCGGCAGGACAATGGAGGCGTTGCTCGACCTGTCCAACCTGCTGTGGTGGATGGCGCCCGCGCTGTGGCTGCAAGTGCTGCTTTCGACCTTCGCCTGGCGGCGCATCGCTCAGACTTCCGGTTACCCGGTGCCCGGCATCACCCGCAGCCTGGTGCCGTTGCTTGGCGCGTCGCTGTGCTTCACGCTCGCCCTGCATTACGTCTGGGGTTATTCGGTCGAAGCGGTGTGGGCCGCCTCGGGCGTGTTGTCCTTGCTGCTCGGCGTGGCCTTGCAAGGGCTGATTCTGGATGCGTTCGCCGGGATCTTTCTCAACATGGAGCGGCCGTTCAAGTTGTTGCAGTGGGTCAGCATCACCGAATACCAGGGGCGCGAGTACGAAGGTCAGGTCATCGACATCAACTGGCGCTCCACGCGGCTGCTGACCCGCGCCAACAACATCGTATCGGTCCCCAACAGCAATCTGACCCGGGCGATGATCGTCAACTATGCCGAGCCGACCTCGCCGAGCCGGCTGGAACTGACGCTCGATCTGTCGGCGCAAGTGCCGATCGCGTGGGCGCGGCGGTTGATCGTGCAGGGCATGCTCGCCGCCGCCCGCGACGGCCGCATCCTCGCTCATCCCGAGCCGCAGGTCGCGGTGGTAGAGACGCTGGCCGAAGGCCGGACCGGTTATCGCGCTTACTTCTATGTCGACCTCAATCTGGTCGCCGCGACGGTGGCGGTCACCGATGCGATGGAGGCGGTGATCGAGCTGTTGGCGGCCAGCGGCATCCACGGCTGCGTGCAGACTGCGGACGAACCGGCCGCAAACGAGCCGGACGCAGCGGCGCAAGCGGTGGGCGCGCCGCTTTCAGCGCCGCCGGTTGCGGCGCGGGCGCAGGTCGCCGCGGTCGCTCCCGCGACGCTGATGGAGGCCGACGTCGCGCTGATCCAGGCCAGCTGGGCCAAGGTCGAGCCGATCGCCGATACCGCGGCGCAACTGTTCTATCAGCGCCTGTTCGAACTCGACCCCGAGCTGCGCCGGCTGTTCCGCACCGATGCCGCCACCCAACGGCGCAAGCTGATCGGCATGCTTACGATCGTGGTGCAAGGCCTGGAGCGACTGGAGCGGCTGATGCCGACGGTCGAGGAACTGGGACTGCGCCATGCCGGCTATGGCGTGCAAGCGCGGCATTTCGACACGGTCGGCCGTGCCTTGCTGTGGACCCTGGCGCAGGGGCTCGGCCCGGCGTTCACGCCTGAGGTCGAACAGGCCTGGGGACGGGTTTACCGCGTATTGGCGAAAGCCATGACCGGGGCGAACGCTGGCCCCGTCGATGCGACGGGCGCGTCATGACGGCCTGGAGAGCGGAGGCGGCCTCCTCGCCGTCGTTTCGGTCGAGAGCGCTGCCGCGCAGGCCGCCCAAGCGCGCATCGGCCGGATCGGGTCCGGCCTGCGGCAGGCCGGATGGATTCTCGCAATGGTTTGCGACGAATCCGCCATGCCCGCCGGATGTGACTTATGTATGTCCTGATTTCTCCCCGATAAGCGATTGCTGATAGTCGAAAGCGCCAAATCCGACTGTTCAGGGGAAAAAGACCGATGAGTATTCGCCGCCTGTCTGCCTTGCGGAGCGCAGCCGGAGGCCGCGGGGCCGGGCTGTTCGCCAGCGTGTGCGCGGTATGCGCCGCGAGCGCAGCGTCCCGCTCCGAGTGCGGCTCCCTCGCCGGCGGCGCTTGCCCCGGGAGGCCCGGCTGCTCGTGGATGAATCGGGTCCGTCGCTTCGGGGCCGGCCTCATCGGCGCGGCATTCCTGGTTGTGGCCGCGCCCGTCTACGCCGATTCGGGTACTTTCGTAATTACGTTCACCAATGCCAACAGCGCCAGCGGCAACTACACGACGCCCGAGGGCGATACCGGCACGTTCACGATCACCCGCAGTTCGGCGACCGGCTACGCCGCGGCCGGCGCACCCGGGTCGGCCACCGCGCTGTTCTCGGTCTCGGGCAGCACCGGCATCCAACTGTTCAACAACACCGACAACGGCACTCTGCCCACCACCACCGACAGTTTCGTGGTTACCCTGACCCTGAATCCGAGCCAGGGCTCGCGTCCCCCGATCATCGAGGTTTCGCAGCAAACGACCCAACTCGGCGGCAACAGCGAGGCGGCGAAAGTTACCTTCACCTATAGCGGGACGGGAGCGTCCCAGGCGATTCTGGCGGCCAATCCCGCGGTGACGCTAAGCGGCACCAACGGCACTCCGATGGCCGGTCAGACGACGGAGCAGGTGCGCCAGTTCGGTGGCGGCTGCCCCAATCCGTTGATTTACGGCGGAAGCCCGGGAGGTATTCCGCAAACCGGTACCAGCCTCGCCCTGTGTCCGCCGATGGCCGCCGGCGCCGCGATAGCGTCCGGAACGGACGTACAACTGCTCGGCGTAGACAACGCAGTCAGCGCGTACCGGGTCGATCTGCGCAACGCGACGACGGTGACGGTGAGCTACACCGGCAATATGCGCGGCAACGGCGGTCAGTCGGTAGTCCAGCAGCGCAGTACCGGCGAAACCTTCAACGAATGGCTCGGCTTCGGCGTGCGCTCGGGCGCGCGCCTGAACCTGGCCAAGGCCTGGGTCAACGGCCGCGCCGGCGATGCCGTCACGGTCACGACGACCGGCGGCACCAACAACGCGACCCTGACCTCGGCCGCGCCGACCGCGACCAACGGCGCCTTCGCCGGCGTGTTCCAGGGCGATCAGGTCGTGCTGCCCGCCGAAACCTTCACCGCCGGCTCGGCCGCCAACTACAACATCACCGTGGCCTGCACCGGCGGTTCCCCGCTCGCCTCCGGGCCGGTGGGGCGAACCTTGACGATCGGCAGCAGTACTGCCGACACGACCTGCACCTACACCAACAGCCGCATCGCCCAACAGGTGAATCTGGCCAAGATCTGGGGCGCGGGCGCGACCGCGGGCCATACCGCCGGCGCGACGACGACCGGCGGCACCAACAACGCGACCTTCAACTCGACCGCGCCGGCGACCAACACGACGGGCGCGGCGGTGACGATGTACGCCGGCGATGCGGTGACGCTGCCGGCGGAGACCTTCGCCGGTGGCGCGACGGCGGCGAGCTACGCTGCGGCGGTGGCCTGCACCGGCGGCACGCCGCTGGCCTCGACGACGCTGCCGCGGACGATCACGATCGGCGCGAGCACCACGGCGACGACGTGCACCTACACCAACACGGCCAACAAGCCGACGATGCAGGTCAGCAAGAACTCTTCGGGCGGGACGGGGACGTTCGCGTTCACCGGCAACAACGGCTATGCCGGCGCCACAGTGACCACGCTGCAGCCCGGGGTTTACACCTTGAGCACCGCGACGTCTCTGACCGCGGCGAACGTGGCCACGACCGTGACCGAAACGGTGCCGAGCGGCTGGGTGGTGCGGGAAGACCCGACCTATGGCTGCTACGACATGACGCCGAACACCAAGATCGCCGCGGCGACGTTCAGTGGCAGCACGTATACGATCCCTGCGGCGAGCGTGTTGGCGAATACCCAGATCCGTTGCCACTTCCTCAACACGCGCACGGCGACTGTGACGGTGACCAAGGTGTCCAACGGCGGCACCGGTACCTTCAGTTTCAGCGGCAGCAACGGCATCGCCAACCACAGCATCACCACGACCCAGGCTGGCGGTTCGGGCACGACGGGTGCGGTGCAGACGCTCAGTGCGGCCGGGGTGGCGACGACGATCACCGAGGGCGCGCCGCCCGCTGGCTATACCTTGACCAACATCGCGTGTACGGGACTCGGCGCCGGCGGCACGGCGACGCCGGACCTGGCGAGCCGGACCATAACCTTGAACGCGGCGGCGACGGCGACCGGCAGCGCGATCGCGTGTACGTTCACCAATCAGGCCGCGTTGGGCGTGACGCTGAAGAAAGCGTGGACGAACGGCAAGACCAACGACGCGGTGGATCTGACAATCACCGGCGGCAGCGGCGCGGTCGCGGGCAGTTCGACGGTGGGCGGTAGCTCTACTGACGCGACGGCGACGGCGAACGCCGGCGCGACGGTAACGTTGACGGAAGCGTTCCGGGCCGGCACGACCGGCAGCAACTACACCACGACGCTGGCCTGTACCGATGCGAACAATGCGGCGGTGACGGTGAGCGGCACGGGGCTGTCGCGCACGATCACGATGCCGGCGACGGCGGTGACGTGCACGTACACGAACAGCCGCATCGCCCAGCAGCTGAACCTGGCCAAGAGCTGGGGCGCGGGCGCGACGAGCGGGCATACGGCGGGCGCGACGACGACCGGCGGCAGCAACAACGCGACGTTCAATTCGACTGCGCCGTCGACCGGGTTGAGCGGCCCGGCGGTGACGGTTTACGCGGGCGACGCGGTGACGCTGCCGGCGGAAACCTTCGGCGGCGGCGCGACGGCGGCGAACTACAGCGCAGCGGTGGCCTGTACCGGCGGCACGACGCTGGCCTCGACGACGACGCTGCCGCAGACGGTCACGATAGCCGCGAGCACGACGGCGACGACCTGTACGTACACCAACTCGGTGGCAACGACCGGCGTGACGCTGAAGAAGTCCTGGACCAACGGCAAGACCAACGACGCGGTGAGTCTGAGCATCACCGGCGGTAGCGGTGCAGTCGGTGGCAGCTCGGTCGCCGGCGGTGCGTCGACCGACGCGACGGCGACGGCGAACGTGGGCGCGACCATTGCCTTGGTCGAGTCGTTCACGACCGGCGCGGCGAGCAACTACACCACGACCCTGGCGTGTGTGGACGCGAACAGCGCCGCTGTGACGGTGACCGGGACGGGCCTGTCGCGGACGATCACGATGCCGGCGACGGCGGTGACGTGTACCTACACCAACAGCCGCATCGCCCAGCAGCTGAACCTGGCCAAGAGTTGGAGCGCGGGTGCGATCGCCGGGCACACCGCGGATGCGACGACCACGGGCGGCACGGCGAACCCGACGTTCAGCTCGACCGCGCCGGCGGCGACGACGGGCACGGCGGTCACCGTGTACGCCGGCGATGCGCTGACGCTGCCGACGGAAACCTTCGGCGGCGGCGCGACGGCGGCGAACTACGGCGCGGCGGTGGCGTGTACGGGCGGCACTGCCTTGGCTATGGCGACGCCGCCGCAATCGATCACGGTGGCGGCGAGCACGACGGCGACGACCTGCACCTACACCAACACGCTGAACTCGGCCGACCTCGCGGTCGTCAAGACCAACGACGCGACCTCGGTGGTCGGCGGCGGTACGACGACGTACTCGGTGACCGTGTCCAACCGCGGCGCCAGCGCGGTCACCGGCGCCGTGGTGAGCGATACCCCGGTCGCGGGCCTGAGTGCTTGCCAGGTGACGGCGTGCACGCCGGGCGGCGCGTGTCCGGCGCAACCCGGCGATTTGCTCGCGGCGGGCGGCGCGACCTTGGGGACGCTGGCGGCCGGCGCGCAGGCGATGTTCACCGTGACCTGCAACGTGAATCCGTAAGCGATGCGCGAGGCGGCGGCGTCGGCACGACGCCGTCGCCGTCGCCATGCGCAGGCGGCGATTGCCGGCCGTTATCGCAACCCGACGCGCACATCCCGCGCGCCGCGGGCGTTCAAACCGCGACCAGGCCCGGCAGCCGCGCGCGCAACTCGCGCCGCAACAGCCACAGCACCGTCAGCGCCTGCAGTAGGGTGGTGCCGACCGACAGCAGCCACAGCTGGCGCAGTTCGAAGCCGGGATGCTGCGACAGCCAGATCGCCGGCACGGCGAAGGTCAGCAAGCGCGACGCGCTGGCGTACAGCGACGGCCGGGTGTTGCCTAGCGCCTGGAACATGCCCGAGCAGGTGAAGATCAGGCCCGAGGCGACGAAGTTCCACGACACGATGCGCAGGAAACCGACCGCGACTTCGGCGGCCTGGGCGTTGTCGGCGAACGGCCGCATGAACCACTGCGGCTGCCATTGGCACAGCAGGGTCAGCGCGAACATCGCCGCGCTGCCGATCAGCGCCGCGCTGCGGAACGTCGCCAGCACGCGCTCGCCGCGACCGGCGCCGACGTTCTGCCCGGCCACCGGCGCGACCGCGAAGGCGATCGCCATCACCGGCAGGAAGATCGCCTGCATCACCCGCATGCCGATGCCGTAGCCGGCCTGGGCGTCGGTGCCGAGGCCGCGCAGGCACCAGTAGGTGACGCCCATGAACACGAACATCAGCGCGAACTCGCCGCCCGGCGGCAGGCCGATGCTCAGGATCCGCCGCCACACCGGCGGCTGCGGCCGCAGTTCGCGCGCGTCGACGCCGACGAAATGTTCCAGGCGCGCGAAGTACAGCAGCATCAGCGCGACGCCGGCCGCGATCGAAATCGAACTGGCCCAGCCCGCGCCGGCGACGCCGAAGGCGCGGCCGGTCAGCCAGCCGGCGATCAGCACCGGCGCCAGCAACGCGTTGAGCGCGACGGTGACGATCTGCACCAGCATGGTCGGCTTGGAAATGCCGGTGCCGCGCAAGGCCGCGCCGAGCGTGGCCAAGGCGAACTGCAAGGCCAGGCCGGGCAGGAACGCGTGCAGGTAAGCCACGCCGGCCGCGGCGCTGGCCGCGTCGGCGGCGATGGCGCGCATGTAGGCGCCGCTGAAGGCGTAACCGGCGATCAAGGTGGCGACCGCGGCGAGCACGGCCAGCAGCAGGCTTTGGTTGAACACCCGGTTGGCGTCGGCGGCGTCCTTGCGGCCGCAGGCCTGGGCGATCAGGGCCATGCCGCCGACCGCGAGCACCTGGCTCATCGCCATGACCAGGAATTGCAGATTGCCGGCCGCGCCGACGCCGGCGATGGCGGCATCGCCCAGGCGCGAGACGAAGTACAGATCGATCAGCACGTACAGCATCTGGAACAGCATGCCGATGCCGATCGGGACGGCTAGCGAGATCAGGTGTTTGGGAATCGATCCTTGGGTGAGGTCGCGCATGGCGGGTCCTGGGGCAGAGTGCTGAAGGAGTGGCGGGGCGCCGCGACGGTTCGATGTCGCGGCGATGAATCCGATAGCGGGCGCGGCGCGGCAGGCGCGGGTTCCGTGGTGTCGATGGAGCGTGTCGCGATGCAGCGCGCGGATGCCCGGTGGAGGACGTGGAGCGGGTACAGCGGTCGTGGTACGACGACCCGACGCGGGCGGCCACGGCTAATCGCAATGCGTCCGCGCGGATCCGAACGTCGTCTATTCCGCGCGATGCGGCATCCGGCCCGGTCGAGCCCGGCTTGGCGCGGTCTGGCGCAGCCTGCGGGCCGGCCGAACCGCGGCCGGCGTGCGCACATCGGCAAACGATTCAACGCAAGACAACGCCTCCGCGCGCCGCTTGCCGCCGAAGTCCGCGCGTTGCGCTCAGGCCTCGAACGCGTCGCCGGCCAGCGCGTGCAGGTAATCGCGCACGTCGACCGGCCACGCGTCGATGCGGCGGGCGAAGCCGTGGCGGTCGCCGGCGAACAGCGCGCGGGTCGCGTCCTCGGCGCCCGGCGCGTTGCCGGCCAGGGCGTTGAGGCAACGGTAGGCGGCTTCGCGCGCCAGGCGCTGGCGCAGGCCGGCTTCGCCGTGCTTGCGCGCCTGCTCGATCAGTTTGCGCAAGGTCACCGAGGCGCCGCCGGGTTGCGCGGCGAGCCAGTCCCAGTGCCGCGGCAACAAGGTCACCTCGCGCGCGGTCACGCCCAGGCGCGGCCGGCCGCGGCCGCGCGGGGCTTCGTCCGCGGGCGGCTGCGGTTCGGCGTCGTCGCGCGCGCGATCGCCCGGCGCTTCGCGATAGCGCTCCGCCACCGCCGCCGAATCGCCGCCCAGATGCAGGTCGATCTGCTGGCCGTTGCGGTCGTCGAACACCAGCAGCTCCGCGTTGCTGCCGCGCGCGGCGGCCGCGTGCGCCGCCACCGCGACCTCGGCGAGAGGGCCGCGGGCGAGCAGGCGCTGGCCGACGAAAGCGGTGTAGCCAAGGGTGGGGAGGGTGCTCATGGCAGGCGGTCGTTGGGCGAGGTGGCAATTATTACCCGGGTATAATTTGAGTCGCAAGTGCCCGCCGCCATTTTCCGGCCCGGTCGTTTGCCGGTCGGTCCAACCCGGCGACGACCGGCGCGCCCGTCGCCGCGGCCGGTCCGCGCCACCGTTGCCCGTTGCTGCGGCGAGCTTGCCCGCACCGCCGCGAGGTCGCCGCAAACGCGCCTGTCGGTAGCGCGCGGCTAGACCCGCCCGGCGGCGCATCGGCGTCGTTGCCGCAGGCTTCGTTGCGCGGCTAGAGTCGCCCGGTCTTCCCACGGAGCGGCGAACATGGCGGCGGGCATTTCTGCCTTGGAACGGTTCGTCCACGAGGCCTTGTCGAACGGACATTCGCGCCAGGCCACCGCGCAGGCGCTGATCGAGGCGGGCTGGAGCGAAGCGCAGGTGCGCGGCGCGCTCGGCGCCTACGCCGACAGCGGCTTCGCGCTGCCGGTGCCGAAGCCGCGGGTCTCGGTATCGGCGCGCGAGACCTTCGTTTACTTGCTGACCTTCAGCGCGCTGTACGTGGTCGCCTTCCATCTGTGCGACCTGTGGTTCGACCTGATCGGGTTCTATCTGCCCGACGCGATCGAAAACAACGCGTACTGGAGCCAGCGTCTGGACGCGTCGCTGCGTTGGTCGGTGGCATCGCTGGCGGTGGCGTTTCCGCTGTTCGCGTGGCTGTGCCACGTCATCGACGCCGACGTGCGCCGCAATCCCGGCAAGCGGCTGTCGCCGGTGCGGCGCTGGCTGACCTATCTGACCTTGTTCCTGGCCGCGACCGCGCTGATCTGCGACGCCACTGCGCTGCTGTACCAGTGGCTCGGCGGCGAACTGAGCCTGCGCTTCGGGCTCAAGGCGCTGGCGGTGGCGACCGTCGTGGGCAGCGCGTTCTGCTACTACATCCGCGATCTGCGGCGCGAGGAGACGCAGGCATGACACCGGGCTTCGGGCGCATCCTGATCTTCGCCGCCGGCGCGGCGATCCTGGCCAGCTCGGCGCTGGCGGTGAGCATCATCGGCGGGCCGGGCGATCAGCGCGCGGCGCGCGTGGACCTGCGCCGCACTCGCGACCTGAGCCGGATCGAGGACGAGATCGCACTGTTCAAACGCAAGCACAAACGCCTGCCGGCGGATCTGACCGAACTGGCCGCGCAGCCGGGCCTGAACCTGACCGTCGCCGATCCGCTGACCGGCGCGCAGTATCGCTATCTGCCGCTGCGCAGCCGGCCCGAACGCGACCCGGCGGCGCGCACTGCGGCCGCGCCGCAGCGCGCTTACCGGCTGTGCGCGCGCTTCGACACCGACAGCGGCCGACGCGACGCCGCGCGCCGTTCCGACAGCGCGCTCGACCCGCAGTGGCGTCATCCCGTGGGCGAATTCTGCTTCGACCGCGAAGCGCCCGAGGCCGATTGACCACCAGCATCCGAGCCTGCCCGAACCCCCTGCAGGAGCGGCGCGAGCCGCGACCGCGCCACTTCGAACGCCGGCGTCGCCTGCATTCGAACGATCGCGAATACGCCCGAGCCGGGCGGGCGAGCGGACTCACACCGCCACGCCGCACACCCGCGCTTAGTTCGCCCCTTCGCACTCCTGCCGCTGCGCATCGGGCACGAAACCGCCCTGCATCACGAACATCGACGACGCGTTCGCGCCGCCGGTCGCGCCCGCGGGCGCCGGCATCGACGGCCGCGTCCACTCCTGCGCGCGCTGGGCCGCGCGTTCGCGCGCCTGGCTGGTCAGCTCGGGCGAAAGATCGCGCGACAGCGAGCGGATCTGCGCGTCGATCATTTCGCGCGAATTGAATTCGCCGCGGCCGCGCGGGCCGCGGCCCGCAGCCGACGGCGCGGCGGCGTCCGGCGCCGGCAGCGAATCGCGCAACTGCAGGAACAGCGCCAGCGATTCCACCGCATCGGTCTGCACCGACTGGCCGAGGAAATTGCGCCGCATGCCCTCGCGCTGCGGCGAATAGGCGTAGGCCAGCGACGCCAGCATGCGCGCGTCGCCGCGCTGGGCGGCGGCGCGGGCGATGGACTCGGCTTCGCCGCGGTAGGTCGCCAGCCCGGGCAGCGTGTCGAGCACGTCCTGGTAGCGGAACGCATTGCCGCTGGCGTAGTGGCGCATCGCCGCCGGCACCCCGGCGAGCGCGGCGCGGCGCCAGTAGGCGGCGCGTTGTTCGGCGCTGATCGGCGGCACCTGCGCGCAGTGTTCGGACTGGGTCAGCAGACGCTCGGTCATGCCCTGGTAGCTCTCGGCCATGCGCTGGCGCTGGTCGCGCTGCTGCTGGGTGTCCTGCGGCATGCTCTCGAGCTGGCGTTCGAACATGTCCAGATTGTTCTCGGCGCCGGCCAAGCGCGTGCGCAGGCCGTCGCAGTACTCCATTTCGGCGGCGAGGCGGCAGGCGGCGGCGGGTTCGCTGGCGGCGCGGCGTTGCAGTTCCGGCAGGATCAGCCGCAATGGCGTGTCGGTGGACGGCAACGGCCGCGCGGTGCCGGCGTCGTATCGTGGAATCGCCGCAGCCGCGCGCGGCGCGGCGCCGGCGGCGGGCTTGGACGCTTCGGCCGCGGGCGCGACGGCGGCCTGCGCGGGCGGCGGCGTATCGGCGCCGCTGCGGCGGCCCCAGTAGTACATGCCGGCGCCGGTCGCGGCGAGCGCGACCAGCCAGATCAGCGAGCGTCCATGCTTGAGCGTTGCGGTCATCGTTGCGCTATGGCTGCGGCCGGGGTTTCGAATCATAAGCAGATTCGGCCTTGCGTGCGGGGCGCTGCGCGCGGGCGGGGCGTACGCGGCCGGGCGCCGGTCGCGGCCGCGACGGGACTGCGTTTTCTGACAGGTTCCATTGGCAGCGCGGGCGGACGCGGCCAAGCTGCGCAGCGAACCTCCCTCTGCCGGCGGCGGCCAGGACGGCCGCCGCCGGTTTTGCTTGCTCGGTCGCACGTTGTTTTGGCTGTGTTGCGGGTTTCGTCGCAGTTGGACTGGCGCGGTCGCGGCTTGCGCCGCTCCTACAGGAGGCAGCCTCGAAGCATCGGCGTCGGGGCCCGCAACCGGTACTGAAAGGCCGCCGGTTTTGCTTGCTCGGTCGCACGTTGTTTTGGCTGCGTTGCGGGGTTCGTCGCAGTCGGATTGGCGCGGTCGCGGCTTGCGCCGCTCCTGCAGGCGGCAGCCTCGAAGCATCGGTGTTGGGGCCCGCAACCGGTGCTGAAAGGCCGAACGCTCCGCCGATACCGCTGCGATCAGAAGATGTAGCCGCCGTTGACCCGCAGCACCTGCGAGTTCACCCACTGGCCGTCGGGCCCGACCAGGAACGCCACCGCGGCGGCGATTTCTTCCGGCGTGCCCAAGCGCTCCAGCGGCGCCAGCGACTGGAAATGGGCGATCTGCTCCGCGGTCTTGCCGTTGAGGAACAGCTCGGTCGCGACCGGGCCCGGCGCGACCGCGTTGACGGTGATGTTGCGTCCGCGCAGTTCGTTGGCGAGCACGTGCACCAGGCCTTCGACGCCGGCCTTGGACGCGATGTAAGGGCCGTAATTGGGGAAGGCCTTGCCGATCACGCTGGTCGACAGCGCGACGATGCGGCCGCCGTCGCCGAGGTGTTCCGACGCGAGCCCCAACACGATGAAGCTGCCGCGCAGGTTGGTCGCGACGACGCGGTCGAACTCGGCCAGATCGCCGCCTTGCACCGGCACGTACGGCATCACACCGGCGCTGTTGACCACCGCGTCGAGGCGGCCGAACGCGGCCTTGGCGGTGGCGAACACGCGGCGCATGCCGTCGGCGTCGGCGACATCGCCTTGCAGCGCGACGGCGCGGCCGCCGGCGGTTTCGATTTCGGCCACGACCGCGTCGGCGGCGGCGACGTTGCCGGCGTAATTCACCGCGACGGCGTAACCGTCGGCGGCCAGGCGCAGGGCGATGGCGCGGCCGATGCCGCGCGAGGCGCCGGTGACGAGCGCGGCCGGGGTGGTGGTGGCGATGGGGGCGGACATGGCGGACTCCGATTCGGGTGGGGAGGGTCCCCGGTCTGACGGGGTTGGACGCAGTTTGCGCGTTGATCCCAACTGGATAAATCGGGTTGGATTGGCAATACAATTCAAAAATCGCCAACAATCGAGCCGCCGGAGCCCGCCGATGGACCGCCTCGACACCCTGCGCCTGTTCGTCCGCATCGTCGAACTCGGCAGCTTCAGCCGCGCCGCCGCGGTGCTCGACCTGCCGCGCGCCACCGCCACCCACGCGATCAAGCAACTGGAGGCGAGGCTCGGCGTGCGCCTGCTCGAACGCACCACCCGGCAAGTGCGGCCCACGCTCGACGGGCAGGCCTATTACGAACGCTGCGTGCACGTGCTGGCCGAGCTCGACGACGCCGACGCCGCACTGGCCCAGGCGGCCGGCGATCCGCGCGGCACCTTGCGCATCGACCTGCACGGCACCCACGCCACCGGCCTCGTGTTGCCGCGCATCGACGAGTTCCATGCGCGCTATCCGCGCATCGCGCTGGAGATCAGCAGCGGCGACCGCCTCGTCGATCTGGTGCGCGAGGGCATCGACTGCGTGGTGCGCTCGGGCGTGCCGCGCGATTCGAGCCTGGTGGCGCGCCGGATCGCGACCATGCCCGAGGTGGTGTGCGCGAGCCCGGAGTACCTGCAACGCTTCGGCGTGCCGCGCCATCCCGTCGAACTGGCCGCGCACCGCGCGGTCGGCTTCTTCGCCAGCGATCGCGACTTGCGCTATCCGTTCGAACTGACCGTCGACGGCGCGTTGCGCGAGTACCAACTGGACAGCTGGATCAACGTCAACGACGCAGGCTGTTACGTCGCCGCCGCGCTGCGCGGCTGCGGGCTGATCCAGCTGCCGCGCCACGGCGTGGAGGCGCAGCTGGACGACGGCCGGCTGATCGAAGTGCTCGGCGATTACGCCAGCCCCGGCGTGCCGGCGTGGGCGATGTATCCGCAGCACCGCCAACTGTCGCCGCGGGTGCGCGCGTTCGTCGATTGGGTCGCGGGCGTGTTCGCCGACAAGTTCGGCGCGGCGGGCGCGCATTTGGGCGGAGCCGCCGTGTCTTAGTCCAACCCGCCCACCCGGCTCGACAACTGCGGCTGCTGTCCGCTCAGTGCATCGATCAATGCGTGAAAGCCCGGCGACACCGCCCCGACGACGGCGGGCAGCCGCTATGCAGCACGCGCTCGAGCCGGCCGTCGCGCAGCGCGTCGCTGGCCAAATGATCGGATACGAAGGCGATGCCGATGCCGTCGATCGACGCATCCACCATCGGCGCTCAGCAGCGTCGTAATGATCGCATCGCCAAACGACGTGCATTTGGCGAACACCCGCTCGCGCGGCCACGCAGATGGTGGCAAGCATCTACGTAAGTTTTGCTCGCGGCTGAAGGCTGTCTCAGTTGTCCAAGTCGGAGCCGTAGCTGATATGTGCTCTTCGATTCATCGCCCGTCCCGATCCGGTTTGGTTGTCGCCAATGGGACGAGTATCGCCGTACCCTCGGGGTGGATAGAAGCGATCGGCTGGTACCCCCTGACCGATCAGCCATTCTTGGAAGAGCATGGCTCTGCGCAGAGATAGCTTGTCACATCGCGAGGAACTGCATTCTGCATTGTCGGTGAATCCGACGACTCTGAATTTTTCGCTCTTCGGGAACGATGCGATCAGTCGAAGGTCGTGATTCATGGCCTCCATGGAATTTCCGGCGGCAGATAACGAAGATCCGATTGATTGCCCTTCGACGGGGGAATTCTCTGCGAAAAATACTCCTCGAAATTCGTCGGGGTCTACGAATCGTCCGTTTGGATTTGGTCTGAAGGGCGTGGCGGATGTCGCGCACGCAGACATCAGAAACGAAACAGAAATGAACGCGAGAGCATGTATTGACTTGGGCATCAACAATTTCCTCCAACGTATGATCCGCAGGATGATTCGACTGATCGCTTCGCTCGGTTCTCGATCAATTTTTCATCAAATCCATCGCCGGGATTCCATGGGGCCCAAAGATTCTGGCCGTTCTGGAGATAGCTGGCGGCCTTCTGGTAAAAGGCCTCTGTCCAATATCCCTGTTTCTCTCTGTCCATGCGGTCTGCCCGCGTTGCTGGAAATCCAGAGTCGGCGATGTTGACGCCATGATTTCCTTCATGCAACGCGCGCATGGCGACACCTTGCGTCAGATCGGAAGGGCCGCTTTTGCCGGTGATCTGCACCAAATCGAACGTGATATCTCCTCGCCCGCCCGCATCCGTTTCGGTCATCGCATAGCCGGTCCTGACAGGTCCAAATTTTACCGTCACTCCCTCCTTTCCTTTTTCTCCATAAAAGTTGACGCTCTTTTGCAGTATGGCTCTTTGATCTTCGTTTAGGCGAGGATTGGACGCTGCTGATCTTGCTTTGTCTAGTGCTTTATCGAACATGCCGCAGTCTGCTTTTCCTCCTGAGCAAACATAGCGCCCATCTGGGTCAATGAATTTATAGGGGTTTCCCGCTGCGTACCAATAACGATTGAAGCCGCTGGCGTTTGCGGTCTGGGCCGGGACTGGATCGGCACTGATAAATCGGCCAATCTCAGTGTCGTAGTAACGCTGTTGCATGTAAGACAGACCAGTCGCGGTGTCGCTGATATGCCCGGTGTAGCCTGGGCCATCCGTTTCCGGGCGGTTTACCAGTCGGCCGTACGGCTCGTACTCGCTGCGTTCAATGACGTTTTGGTGTTCGTCCGTGACAGCCACCGGCGTGCCTAAAGCATCGGTGTGGATGTACTCCACGACCGTCTGGGCCTGTGCAGCAAATGTGGCAATCGCCAGTGTGGCGGTTGAGATACAGCCGAGTGTCTTCCCTTTCATGTGCTTTCTCCTTGGTCCATCGGCTCATTGCGACGGATGGAAGCAGCCGTGGGTATTAGCCAAGTCGTGCCCCCGCCCATACCGAAGGCGCATCCGGCATAGTTCAACACGGAGTACTGACCGCTGGGGGCTCCAGCCTCCAGCCTCCGGCCTGTTGCTGTAGCGGTCGTAGTGTTACGCCAACCGGCCGCGAACGTCTATACGGCGAAAATCCACGATGATCGAGCGTAAGCGTTGGCTACACGCGATGTGTTTTTTTGAAAATGAATGAGAAAGTCCCCTGATTTGAGTCGTTTGATGAATCGATCAGGCCGCAGTGGAGTGCGCAAGATGTGTGCGCTCTCTGAGCGAATAGGGAAATTCTGACCCCAACATCAGGCGAGTCTGAGCGGGCAGGACGGTGGGTCGAGCTCAGCGAGAGCGGCAATGCGCCGTGGCAGTACGTTCGATTCGGCATACGTCATGGCGGCGACCACCCGCATGCCCGTCCTTATCGCTCCAACGAAAAGCCGAGAGCGAAGCCGCGCGGTGATGGCGGCGGTGATGACGCCACCGCCGCGCAAGAGAAGCTCTAAAAACTCCTCCGATGATGCGCTGGAGTATCAATTACTTGATCGCGGCAGCTTTCAGCGTTTCCTGAGGCTGGAACGCAGTGCGCGCGCACCCGATGCCAAAACGGTCTGGGTATGTCGCGAGTGGCTCAAACGGCACGGTTTGATCGGCGAATGGTGCTGGCCTGACAGGCGCCGATATGGCGGCGGATTTTGCCCCTTGCAACGAGCGCTGCGGTTTGATCCTGTTTGCAGTGGCGATGCGATCGTGAGGGGATGGGGTATTCGAGGTGCCCTTCTGCGGCGTGTTCACGCCCGCGCAAAGCGCCTGGGGCGGATGCGGCGCCGTCGGCGACGGACGGCGCCGCGTGCGGCTCAGTCGACCAGTTCCTGCACGTAGCGCATCAGGCGCTCCAGCACGTCGGGCTCGTTCGCTGTCGGCGCCGGCGCAGGCGCCGCGCCGAAGCGGCGCGCGCCCGGCGCGGGCTTCGGCGCGAGCGTGTCGAAGTCGCGCACCAACCCCAGCGGCGCATACCCGGCGTACCCGGGAAACACATTGGCCAGGTTGCTGTTGCCCATGCGCTTGACCAACAGCTCCGACAACACCCGGCGATGATCCGTGGTCACCGGCACGTCGCCGAAATGCGGCGACAGGATTTCCGGATCCAGCCCCGACCACGAGCCGTAGAAGCGCCGTCCGTTGACCGCGCCGCCGAGCACCAGCACCGGGTTGCCGTAGCCGTGGTCGGTGCCGCCGTTGGCGTTGGCGCGCACGCGCCGGCCGAATTCGGACTGCACCACCACGGTCACCCGGCCGATGTGGCCGCTGGCTTCGAGCGCGGCGTAGAACGCCGACAGGCCCTGCGAGAGTTCGGCGATCTTGTTCTGGTAGTAGTGATAGCCGCTGCCGGCGGTGCCCTGGCCGTCGTGGGTGTCCCAGCCGCCGAGGTCGAGGGTGGCGTAGTGCAGGCCGAGGCCGAACTGGATCGACTGGGCGATGGTCCACAGCTGCTGGGCGAAGCCGGTGGTCGGCCAGCCGGCCGGCACCGCGCTGTAGCTTTGCTTGGCGATCACCTGCAGCGCGCGGTCGGCGCGCTGGCCGCCGAGTTCCAGCGGCGACGCGCCGGTCCACAGGCTGGCCAGGGTTTCGTTGACGCCGCGGAACCCCGCCGGTGCGCCGCTGCGCGCCATCTGCCACGACCACGCGCCGGCGTTGAGGGCGAAGTCCGACGGGCTCGCCATCGTCAGCGCCTGCACCGACGACAGCAGCCCGGCCGGCTGGCGCGCGCCGACGCCGAGCGCGGGCAACTGCTCGCTGCCGTTGAGGTTCGGCTGGGTGTTCATCGCCCGCGCCATCCAGCCGCTGCCGATGCCTTGCGCGCCGGGCGTGCCGAGGTCGATGTACAGCTGCGCGTCGAAGTGGCTGCGGGTGACGCTGGTCAGCAGGCCGCAGGCGTGGACGATGCCCAGGTGTCCTGCGTTCCACAGGTCGCGCAGGCCGCTCGCGGACGGATGCAGGCCGAAGCCGGTGCCGGCGCCGCCGGCGAGCGTCAGCGGCAGCGCGCCGTACGCGCCGGTCGCGGCGATGGCCAGGTTCGGCCGCGCCTGCTCGTAGAACGTGCGGTCGGCGCCGTCGATCGGCACGACCAGGTTGAGTCCGTCGAGGCCGCCGCGCAGGAACAGGTGCACGACGGTGTCGTGACCGTTGGCCGCGGCGAAGGCGGGGTTGGCGAACAGCAGCGACGGGCCGGCGACCGCGGTCGCGGCGGCGGTGGCGCAGGTGCCTTTGAGGAATTCGCGTCGGGTGGTCATGTCGGCACCTGCTCAGCGGGTAAGGAATTCGGGCGACATCAGGATCAGCGAGACCATGCTGCGCAGCCGTTCCTGGTTGTAATGGCGCTTGAGGTCGTTGGCGGCCCAGGCGTTGGTGTCGGTGACGACGTAACTCGCCGGATCGCCGTTCTGGGCCATGAACGCCACCAGCGTCTGCTTGCGCGCCGCGGTCGGCTGGTAGCCGAGGATGCGCTGGCACCAGAAGTCGACCAGCGCATTGGCGGTCCACGACGGCACCTTGCTGCGCGTGGTCGCCAGGATCGGCGCCAACGGCGCGCCGTTGTCCTGGGTTTCGGTGAACCAGTTGAGGATCTTCCAGGTCATCGCATAGCTGCTGGAACCCGACCAGGCTTCGCGCGTGTCCGGATAGCCGTTCGGCGCCGGCCAGTCGTACGGCGCGTGGCCGGTGAAGCCCATGCGCCAGGCGAATTCGTCGCTCTTGGCGTTGCCGACCGCGATGGTCCAATCGCTGCCGAGCGTGCGCATCGCCGCCGCCATCGCTTCGAACGGTCGCCGCGCCTTGGCCGCCCACACGTTGATGAAGGCGTCGGTGTTGAGGATGTGGCGCAAGGTCTTGGCGATCTGGTCCGGCGCCTGCCAGTTCTGCCGGAACACCGCCGCCGCGCTCGCCACCAGCGCCGGGTCCGGGGTGTCGGACATGAAGCGGCGGATCAGTTTCTTGCAGATGAAGCGGGCCACGCCGGGATGGCTGGCGAGGCGGTCGAGCACGTCGCGCCCGTCCTTCAGCGCCGGCTGCTCGGGATAAAGCATGCGCCCGAGCAGGAACTTCGGCCCCGCGTCGTGCCAGGCCTGGCGATAGACGAAGCTGCCGTCGTTGTCGTTGGGATACTGCCAATGCCCGTTCTTGACCGACCAGCCGGTGAAGGCCGACGCGGTTTCGTACACGTCGATGTCGGTGTAGCCGGACGGATAGTTCGGATCGTCCGCGTCCGGCGGCACCTGGAACGGATCCATGAAGCCCAGGTAATGCTCGGCGCCGAGCGTGTGCAGTTCGAGCAGTTCGCGGGCGAAGTTCTCGTTCGGGCCGGCGCGGGTGTTGGCGGCGTTGTCGAGGTAGTAGAGCATCGAGGTGCTCTTGGCCACTTCTTCGAGCATGGCGCGGAAGTTGCCGAACGCGTGCGGGCGCAGCACGTCGCGCTGGTAGTGCACGTACACCGGGCCGGCGTCGTAGTCGCCGACGGTGACGTTGAAGTGGTCGTGCCAGAAATTGACCATCACCTCGCGCAGCTGGCGCTTGGAGTGGACCGCGCGCACCAGCGCGCCGCGCTGGATCTCCCAGGCCGGGCGCATGCGGATTTCGTAGGCGGGGTTGGGCTTGACGTGGTCTTCCCACAACTGGGTCAGGGTCTTGCCCAGGGTGGTGTAGCCGGCGCTGGCCAGGCGCGCGTCGAGCGCGCTGTCGTCGATGTTCGACCAATCCAGCTGCCAGTCGATCCAGTTGGCCAGGCGCTGCGCGCCGGTGCTGCCGAGCGCGTTGAACTCGGCCACGCTCTGCGCGGTGGCGCCGTAGCTGAGATTGTTGAGCGCGCGCACCGCGAACGGCGCTTTCGGCAGGTCCTTGGGAATCGCCGGCACCGGCGCGGCGCGCAGGTCCGGCGCCGCCGACGCGGCGCCGGCGAGTTTGGCCCGCGCGGCCGGCGACGGCGTGGCGCGGCCGAGCGCGCCGTAACGCTGCAACAGATGGCGGCGCAGCGCGTCGCGTTCGGAATTCGACAACGAGCTGGTCGACAACAGACTGGACATGGCGCACTCCGGTTGGGCTGGCGTCGACGCGGCGTGACGACGGCGGGCGAACGGGGGCGCGAGCTTAGGGCGCGGGCAAGCGGCAAAGTCCGGGACGGGTCACAGAACGCCGTGAACGCGGATGCGCGGCGTCACTGTTTGCGCGCGACTCTCGGCGGCTCGCCGCGCAGCCGCGCAATCGGTGGCGGCTCGCGCGTGATCGCAGCCACGAACGTTGCGCTTAGGTCGTGTCGCGACGCCCGTGCGCTTTGCCGCATTTGCCGTTTCGAGCCTGTCGCGGCGCGGCTCGCACGGCTTCGCGATCCGTGCGCGACGGCACAGGCCGCTTGCAGCGCAGCCGGCAGACTTGCCGGCGAAGAAGCAAATTCCGGCGCGACATAAGCAGATGCGTCCGCTTCATTTCTGCATATGTTGCGCAGCAACAAAGATGCTTCGACGCCGCGGCGCGCATCAGGGGATTCCACCAAGCGCGCTCGCCGGGCCTTCCATTCGCAGAGGATTTCCCCCATGCAAGCCGTGTTCCGGCCGCAGCGTCGGCCGCTGTCCGTTTTTCTCGCGCTCGCGCTGTCGGCGCTGGCCGCGCCCGCGGCGGCGCAAACCGCCGCCGCCGCTGATGTCGGTGCCGATACGCCGCAGAGCGAGCGTCCGGCGACGCTGCTCGATCAGGTCGTGGTCACCGGCTCGCGCATCCCGCGCGCCAGCCTGGAAGGCCCGTCGCCGGTCACCGTCATCGATGCTGCGGAGATCGACAAGCAGGGCTACCGCAACGCCTTCGACGCGCTCGCATCGCTGAGCCAGAACACCGGCTCGGTGCAGGGCGAAGACTTCGGCAACACCTTCACGCCCGCGGCGAACGTGGTCAACCTGCGCGGCCTCGGCCCGAACCACACCCTGGTGCTGATCAACGGCCGGCGCCAGGCCGACTATCCGCTGGCCTACGAGGGCTCGGTCAACGTCGTCAATCTCGCCAACATTCCCAGCGCGCTGATCGAACGCATCGAAGTGCTCGGCGGCGGCGCTTCGGCGGTGTACGGCTCCGACGCGGTCGCCGGCGTGGTCAACTTCATCCTCAAGAAGAAGTTCGACGGCACCCAGGTCAACGTGCGCGTCGGCGGCACCGAACAGGGCGGCGGCCAGAACCAGCGCCTGCAAATGGTCAGCGGACATTCCTGGGACCGTCTCGACGCGGTTTACGGCGTCGAGCTTTCGCACCGGCAGGCGATCTGGGGCGACCAGCGCGACTTCATGGATTCGCTGCTCGACAACCCTACCGGCGCGCGCATCAACCCGACCCAGGTCGGCTTCCGCCGCAACGCCGGCAGCAACAACTACATCGACCCGGGCGCGGCCTGCGCCGGCCTGTCCGGCCTGTACCACGGCTCGACCTTGCGCTCCAACAATCCGCGCCAGGGCTGGTACTGCGGCAGCAACGAAGCGCCGCCGGCGTTCTGGACCGTGCAGACGCAGAAGAAGAACGCCGACGCCTACGGCCTGCTGACCTGGCACCTGAGCGACCGCACCGAACTGTTCGCCGACGTGCAGCTCGGCATCGCCAGCATCGAGAACAACACCCGCGCGCCGAGCTGGACTTCGGACAACAACTACTTCTTCAACCAGGCCAGCGGCCTCAACGAAATCTGGTACCGGCGCATCGCGCCGGAGGAAATCGGCTCGGCCCACGCCAACAACAACCGCTTCCTGGAGCGCTCGTGGGCGTTCTCGGTCGGCGCGCGCGGCGCGCTCGGCGACAGCGACTGGAACTACGAGCTGGCCTACAACCACGGCCGCAACGAGAACCGGACCAAGCGCCGCCAGTTCCTGGCCGGCATCAACGAGTTCTACCTCGGCCCGCGCCTGGGCACGACCGCGTCCGGCATCGGCATCTACAACCCCGATCCGGCGCGCCTGTACACCGCGCTGACCCCGGCCGACTACCAGCGCCTGACCGGTTTCTACGAAGGCGTCAACGCCGCCTGGATCCAGAACCTGAGCTTCAGCGTCAACGGCAACCTGTTCGACCTGCCGGCCGGCACGGTCGGTTTCGCCGGCGTGATCGAAGCCGGCACCCAAGGCTATAGCAACCGCCCCGATCCGCGCCTGGGCGACGGCACCTTCTGGAACACCAGCGCCGGCTCGCGTTCCAGCGGCGACCGCGACCGCTACGCGATCGGCGCCGAGCTCAACGTGCCGATCTTCAAGACCCTGACCGCGTCGGCCGCGGCGCGCTACGACGAGTTCCGCTTCGCCGGGCGCAAGTCGGGCAAGGCGACCTGGAACGCCGGCCTGGAGTACCGCCCGACCGACACCCTGCTGGTGCGCGCCACCGCCGCGACCAGCTTCCGCGCGCCGGACATGAACTACATCTTCGCCGCCGAAACCCGCGGCTATAACCCGGGCATGACCGACTACTGGCGCTGCCGCACCGCCGGACAGGCCTACGACGACTGCGATTACTCCGGCCTGGCGATCGACTACACCAGCACCGGCAACACCAACCTCAAGCCCGAGAACGGCAAGTCCTACGGCCTGGGCGTGGTGTGGTCGCCGTCGGAGCACTTCGACCTGTCGGTGGATTACTACTCGATCCGCCTGGAAGACGAGCTCACCAACCTCGACAGCAGCCGCATCCTGCGCGAGGAGGCCGACTGCCGTCTGGGCCGCACCATCGGCGGCGAGCCGCGCGACATCAACTCGCCGAACTGCCGCGAAGTGCTGAGCCGGGTGATCCGCAACCCGTCCGACGCGCCGGTGCAGCCCGACCAGGTGCGGCGCGTGCTGGTCAACGCGATCAACGCCGCGTCCGAACGCAGCGACGGCGTCGACCTCAAGAGCAACGTGCGCTGGAGCGCCGGCCGCTACGGCGACTTCGCCGCGCGCGTGGCCTACACCCTGGTGATCAAGCGCGAGTACCAGCAGTTCTCCGACGACCCGCGCATCGACCTGCGCAACACGCTCGACCCGCAGCTGGCCGGCGACTGGCGCAGCAAGGTCAACGCCGGCCTGACCTGGAGCCTCGGCCCGTGGACCACCAGCGTCACCGCGCTGCGTTACGGCAGCCTGCCCAAGAGCGACGGCAGCGGCCGCTACGCCCCGTACACCAAGTACAACGGCAGCGTGTCGTACCAGTTCGGCGACCGCTCCTCGCTGTCGCTGATCGTCAACAACCTGCGCGATTCGAATCCGCCGCAGGACCGCAACAACGGCGGCTGGCCGTTCTATCCGGTCGGCAACTACGATCCGTACGGGCGGCAGTTCTGGCTGGAGTACGACGTCAAGTTCGATTGAAGCCGGTTCGACCGCGGCGACGCGGGCGCAGCCGCGCAGGGTGCGGTGCGCAGCTGCGGTGCGTGCGATGGGCCGCAGGTGTGGCCGTTCGAAACGAAAGGCGGGCTCCGGCCCGCCTTTCGCGCCATTGCGGCAGCGGCGGCCGACGGTCGCCGACGGCCGGCGGCGCGGCGTTCGCGGCCGTGCGCCTCGCTGCAGATTTTCTTCGCGCGGGCGCGCCCGCGGCCGCGCAGTTGTGCGAGCATAGCCGCGCGGCGACGGATCGCCCGCACAGCCCATTCACGACCTTTCTGGCGGCGAGTACGACAAGGAGCGTTGCATGCATTCGATTCGCTCCGGCGCGCTGCGCCGGCTGGCTGGCGATCTCGTCCTGGCCGCGCTAGGGAAATCCGCCCACACCGCTGCGTCCGGCCTGCCGGGCCGATCCGGCGGCGTGGCCGGCGGCCTCGATAACCAGGCCGGCGCGCAGCCGACGGTCGTGGACGGCGTCCCGAGCCCGCAATCCACACGCACTTCCACTCAAGGAGCGAGCATGCGAATCGATCTTCAATCCACGCGGCGCTGGCTGGCCGCATTGGCCGCGAGCGCGGCCTTGTTCAGCGGCGCCGCCGGCGCCGCCGTGTTGGGCGCGCCGTACGCCCTGCAGGGTTTCGAATGGGGCTACGGCTCGCCGCAGTTCGCCGCGGGCGCCGACGGCGGCCTGATCGCGGTGACCGACCGTTACGATCTGGCGACCGCGACGGTCAGACGCTACAGCCGCAGCGGCCAGTTGCTGGGCTCGCAGCCGGTGACCGCCGACATGAGCTCGGTGGCCAGCGACCGTTACGGCAACCACGTCGTCGCCAACGCGACCGGCCAGGGCACGTACGCGGCGGTGTTCGACCGCAACGGCGGCGTGGTGGTGCCGCGCTTCCAGGTCAGCACGCTCGGCCAGACCGTGCGCACGGCGATGAACGAAACCGGGATGTTCGTGGTGGTCTACAACTACTACGTCGCGCAGCCCGGCACGAATCCGGCGGTGAACTACTCCTATGCCCGGGTGTACAACCGCGACGGCAGCGCGCGCGGCGGCGCGCTGCTGCTCGGCAGCGGCACCGATCCCTACCACGTCAACGCTCCGGCGGTGGCGATGGACGGCAGCGGCAATTTCATCGTCACTCTGATGCGTTTCGTCAACAAGAGCTTCGAGCAGCGCCTGCGGCGCTACAGCCGCGACGGCGCGCTGTTGAGCTCGATCGACGATCCGACCGGGCGCGCGGCCAACGGCGAGTCCGTCAGCGAACTGCAGGTCAGCCTGGCGGCCAACTCCGCCGGCCGCCATGCGTTCGGCTGGGGCGGCTTCATCATGGCCAGCCGCACGACCGCGGCGCGTGTGCAGCATTTCGACGGCACCGGCGGCTGGGTCGGCAGCGGCACGCTGCTGGGTCGCGATCCCGACGGCAGCGCCGCGCTGGCCTACACCGACGCCAAGGTCGCCATCGCCGGCGACGGCCGCGTGGTCGCGGTGTGGTCGCGACGTTCCTCCAACACCGACCAGTCCGCGCAATGGAACGTGTATGCGCGCGAATTCGCGGCCGACGGCACGCCGCTGACCGCCGAGTTCCGGGTGGATGCCGCACCGGCGACGGCCGTGGTCTACACCGGCACGGTCGGCGTGTTGGCTGCGCCGGACGGCCAGTACACCGTGACCTGGGCCGAGGGCGACGGCGGCGCCACCCGGCAATGGGCGCGCCGCTTCCGCATGGAAGGCGGTCCGGCCGTGGTCGAGCTGAGCCGCGGCGTGCCGGTGTCCGGCCTCAGCGGGCCGGTCAACAGCCTGCGTTACTTCCGCTTCACCGTTCCGCCGAACACGCCGAACTTCATGCTGACCCTGGCCGGCGCCGGCGACGCGGACATGTTGGTCAAGTACGGCGAGCCGCCGACCCTGGCCAGCTACGACATCGCCACCGGCATCGCGGGCAGCAACGAAGGCGCGTCGGTCAACAACCCGCCGGCCGGCGATTTCTACGTCGGCGTGTTCGGGTATTCGGCGTATTCGAACGTGAGCCTGCAGGCGGATTGGTAAGCCGCGCCGCAACGCGGAAACGAAAAGCGGGCCGTTTGGCCCGCTTTTTTTGCGACAGGCCGCGCGGCGCGCTCAGTTCGACCTGCTCAGATCGGCCCGCCGATCGCCACCGTGCGGCCCAGCGTCTTGGCCTCGCCGGTGGCCAGGTTGGTGTAGGTCACCGAGACCAGGTCGACGATGCCGCTGCCGTTGCGGTAGGTGACGTTGCAACGGTTCGTCGTGCACGGCAGGACCATGCCGACCTCGTTGGTCCACACATAGCTGTAGTTGCCGGCCGGCAGGTTGCGCACTTCGAAATCGGCGCGGTAGCTGCTGGCCGGATAGAACGAGGTGCAGCGGCCGAGCGGGCCGTTGCCGGGCTGGTCGTTGGGGCCGACGAAGCACCACAGCAGCGGGTTGCTGCCGATCTGCGCCTGCGCGGTGGCCGGCACCACCGCCGAGCCGACCGAAGCCAGCGCCAGCGCGCCGACCAGGGCCGCGTTGGCCAGCGTCCATCCAATCGTTTTCATGACGTCCTTTCCTGTGTATCGCCAGTCCATTCCTGGCCCGGCGAGCTTAAGACGCCGCCGGCGCGCGTGCGGCCGACTGTCGTTACTGACAGGCGCACGGGCCGATCCGGGCCGCCTCGGCGCGCGTGAATGCGGCATCGGTGCGGTTCCGCGCCGCGCCGCAACACGGCCGCGCGCGGCGTAGCGGCGCCGGGGCCGCCACCGGGCCGCGCCCGGGGCCACCGCGGCGCGTTGCCGCAGCCGCCTTCGCCCAGGCGGTGCGATAATCGAGTGTTCCGCCGCCGAGACCCGCCCGTGCTGCAACTGCTGATCTACCTGCGCTACATGTCGGTGGCCGGGCAGATGCTGACCGTGGTGTTCGTCGCCCAGCGCCTGAACCTGCCGATCCCGGCGCGGGCGCTGCTGTCGATCTCGTGCGCGCTGCTGCTGTTCAACGTGCTCAGCCACTGGTGGTGGCTGGCCCACCGCGACGCCGGCCCGCGCGCGCTGGCGCTGCAACTGCTGGTCGACCTGCTGGCGCTGACCGCGCTGCTGTATTTCTCCGGCGGCCCGGCCAATCCCTTCGTCTCGCTGTACCTGGTGCCGGTGGCGCTGGCGGCGATCGGCCTGGACATCGCGCCGATGCTCGGCCTGACCGTGCTGACCGCGGCGCTGTACACCTGGCTGATGGGCCACCACATCGAACTGCCGCACCTGCACGGCAGCGACTTCCAGCTGCACGTCACCGGCATGTGGGTCAACTTCCTGCTCTCGGCCGGGATCATGGTGGTGGTGCTGAGCCGGTTCATGACCATCGTGCGCGAACAGCGCCGGCGCTTGTCGGAAGCGCGCGAACGCGCGATCCGCGACGAATCGCTGTCGGCGCTGGGCTCGCTCGCCGCCGGCACCGCGCACGAGCTCAACACGCCGCTGGCGACGATGGGGCTGCTGGTCGACGACTGGCTCGGCGGCGAGCAGGCGCCGGCGCGCGAGGACATCGAACTGCTGCGTTCGCAGCTGGCGCACTGCCGCGACCACGTGCGCGCGCTGGCCGACATGGCCCGCCGCGGCGCGGCCGGCGAAACCAGCGTGGAAGCGGCCGACGCCTTCGTCCACGCCTGCGTCGACCGCTGGCGGCTGCTGCGACCCAACGCCACCGCGCGCTTCTTCGGCGCCGCCGCGCCGCACCGGATCCGGGTCGACGCGGGCTTGCAGCAGGCGCTGATCAACCTCATCAACAACGCCGCCGACGCCAATGCCGCGGCCGGCGTCGACGAGCCGGTCGAAATCGAAACCGCGCTGCGCGAAGGCCGCTTGAACATCGCCATCCGCGACCGCGGCGCGGGGCCGGCGCGGATCGCCCGGCCGCGCCGCGACGGCGAAGGCACGGGCCTGGGGATCGGCCTGATGATTTCCAGGTCCAGCATCGAACGCAACCGCGGCACGGTGAAGCAGAGCGAGCGCGAAGGCGGCGGCTGCGTCACCGAAGTCGAGCTGCCGCTGGCGGCGGAGGGCGCGGCATGAGCCTGCCTGCGCGGATCCTGTTGATCGACGACGATCTGGCGTTCTGCCAGGTGCTGGCGCGGATGCTGGCGCGGCGCGGAGTGCAGGCGCAGGCGCGCCACGACGCGGCCAGCGCGCTGGCGCTGCTGGAGGAGTTCGCTCCGGACGGCATCGTGCTCGACCTCAAGCTCGGCGCCGACAACGGCCTGCTGATGATCGGCGAACTGCGCCGGCTTTGCCCGCAGGCGCGCATCGTCCTGGCCACCGGCTACGCCAGCATCGCCACCGCGGTCGACGCGATGCGCCGCGGCGCCTGGAACTATCTGCCCAAGCCGTTCGACATCGACGCGCTGGCGCAGGCGTTCGAAGCGCAGGGCGAGGACGCCGCACCGCCGCCGGCGGCGCCGGTGTCGCTGCGCCGGCAGGGCTGGGAGCATATGCAGCGGGTGCTGGCCGAATGCGGCGGCAACGTCTCGCAGGCCGCGCGCGTGCTCGGCGTCGACCGGCGCACCTTGCAGCGCAAGCTGGCCAAGCGGCCGGTCAAGGAGCGGCCGGAGTAGGGCGCTCGGGCGTGGTTTGTCGGCGCTGGCGGGCGCAGCGAGCGTGAACAGAAAGACCCCGCGACGTAGCGCGGGGTCTTTGGTTGCTGGCGCTTGGCCAGGTTCCGGCGACGTTAACGCCTTCCCGCGCGGCGGACGCTTACGGAATATCGCATTGCAAGGTCGCGTCGACGTAATGCTGGCCGTTGCTCAGCGGCTTGTCGAAGGTGACCTTGAACGAGCCTTCGACGATCTTGCCGCTGCGCGAGGTGCAGGCCTCTTCGAGGTTCTTCTTGGCCTTGGCTTCGGCATCGGCCTTGGTCGGGCCGGTGCCGTTGTTGCTGAGGTTGCCGACCTCCGCGAGCGCGGGGGCGCTGGCGGCGAGGAACGCGACAAGCGCGAGGCAGGTGAGCTTGTTCATGAACAGGGTCCTTGTGTTCGTTGCGTCCGGGCATCCTAGCGGCGGCGAAATGCGTGCGGGTTAAATTCGGGTTAGTGCGGGACGCGCAGCGAATCGTGTCGAACACGATCATGCATAGCACCGCATTGCGCCCCTCTCCCGCTTGCGGGGTGAAACGCTGCGCTTGCGAGCCACTGGCTCGCGCAGCGTCGAACGCCCGAACGCTATGCGTTTGGGCCGGGGGGCGAGGGCGCTCGTCAATGAAAATCCCGCGAACTCGTCGCCAACGATCCCAACAACGAAGTCAAATCCTCCATCCGCGCAGCGACGATATGCTGCACGCCGTCGACCCGCTCGAGCTTGCCGTCGATCGCCATCAGCCGCGCTTCCACCAGCACCCGCCGCTGACGCTGGGCCAGGTCGCGCCAGACCACCGCATTGACCATGCCGTCCTCGTCCTCCAGGCTCAGGAAGGTCACCCCGCTCGCGGTTTCCGGATGCTGGCGCACCGTCACCAGGCCGGCGAAGCGCACGCGCTGGCCATGCTCGACATGCTTGAGCTGCGAAGAACGCCGGCAGCGCCGCGCATGCAGCGCGCTGCGCAGCAGCGCAAGCGGATGCGGGCCCAAGGTGGTGCCGAGCATGTCGTAATCGGCGCGCACGTCCTCGCCCGCGCTCGGCAGCGGCAGCGGCACCTGCGCTTCGGCGCGGGCGACGCCGGCGAACAACGGCAACTGCGTGTCCACGCCGGCCACCGCCCAGCGCGCGCGATGGCGATGCCCGGCCAGCGCGCGCAATGCGCCGGCGTCGGCGAGCACCGCGCGCACGCGAGCGTCCAGCCCGGCGCGCTCGCACAGGTCGTCGACATCGCGCCAGGGCGCCCGCGCGCGCGCATCGCTGATGCGGTCGGCCGCGGCTTCGTCGAAGCCGTTGATCAGGCGCAGGCCCATGCGGATCGCGTGCGGATGCTTGCGCCCGCCGCGCCCGGGCAGGGCTTCCAGCGTGCAGTCCCAATCGCTGTAGCGCACGTCGACCGGCAGGATCGTCACGCCGTGGCGGCGCACGTCGTGGAGGATCTGGCCGTGGGTGTAGAAGCCCATCGGCATCGAATTGATGATGCCGCAGGCGAAGGCGGCGGGGTGGTAATACTTCAGCCAGCAGCTGACGTACGCGATGAGGGCGAAGCTGGCGGCATGGGATTCGGGGAATCCGTAACTGCCGAATCCTTTTATCTGTTCGAAGATGCGGTTGATAAAGTCGATTTCGTATTCGTTTTCTAGCATCCGCTCTGTCAGTTTCTTGCGGTGAGGCTCCAGGCCGCCGTGCCGCTTCCATGCGGCCATGGACCTGCGGAGCGCATCGGCTTCATCAGCGCTGAATTTCCCTGCGATCATTGCGATCTGCATCACCTGTTCTTGGAAAAGCGGGACTCCCAGCGTACGTCCGAGCGCGGCCTTCAGTTCTTCTTTCGGGTATTCGATCTCGTGGAGGGGCTTCTTCCGGGCAAGCAGGTAGGGATTGACCATGTCGCCCTGGATCGGGCCAGGGCGGACGATTGCGATCTGAACGACCAAGTCATAGAACTTCGTCGGTTTCAGTCGGGGGAGCATCGACATCTGCGCCCGCGACTCGATCTGGAACGCGCCGACGGTTTCGGCTTTGCAGATCATTTCGTAGACCTTCTCATCGTCGCCGCGTTCGAGGATTCCCGACATGGTCATATCGCCGTGGCCCTGGGACTTGAGCAATTTGAAGATCTTGTGGACGGCAGTCAGCATGCCCAGTGCGAGGCAGTCGACCTTGAGTATCCCTAGCTCGTCCAGGTCATCCTTGTCCCATTGCACGATCGTGCGCTTGTCCATCGCCGCGTTCTCGACTGGAACCAGTGTGTGAAGCGCGTACTCGGAAATAACGAAACCCCCAGGATGCTGGGACAGATGCCGGGGGAAGATGTTTTCCACCAGAATATTGCTGAGCTCGACCACCTTCCGCAGCACCGGCGACTCCGGATCGAAGCCTCGTTCGCTCAGATCCTGGACCAGAAGCGTGCCGTCGCTCCAGCGATCCAGCGTTTTGGATAGCTCGCCGATCTGATCTTGCGGCATTCCTAACGCAGTGGCTACGTCGCGTACGGCGCTGCGGCCGCGATAACTGATCGCTACCGCGGTCAAGGCGGCGCGATCACGGCCGTAGCGATCGAAGACGTATTGGAGAACTTCTTCGCGCCGCTTGTGCTCGAAGTCGACGTCGATGTCGGGAGGCTCTTTTCGTTCCCGCGACATGAATCGCTCGAACAGAAGTTCCTGTTTGATCGGATCGATCTCGGTTATGCCGAGGACATAGCAAACCACCGAGTTGGCTGCCGACCCTCGTCCCTGGCAAAGGATATCGTTCGAGCGGGCGAAATTTACGATGTCATGGACGGTGAGGAAGTAAGCCTCGTATCCGTGATAGGCGATGATCGAAAGCTCGTTGTCGATTTGGTCGAGTGCACGTCGGGAAACGCCCTTGGTCCAGCGCCGCGCGGCGCCGCTTTCGACCAGCTTGCGAAGCCAGGAGGTCGGGGTTTCGCCCCGGGGAACCAACTCGTGGGGGTACTCGTATTTCAGGTCCCGTTTCAGATCGAAATCGCATTGAGCGGCGATACGCAACGTTTCGGCCAACATGTCCCGCGGATAGATCGCCGCCAGCGCCTTGCGGATCCGCAAATGCCTTTCGCCGTTGGGGAAGAGCCGCTCTCCGGCCGCACTTACGGTTGTCCTGTGCCGAACGGCTGTCAACGTGTCTTGAAGCTCGCGCCGGCCGCGCTCGTGCATGTGCGCATCGCCTGCGGCGACGCAAGGTAGATTGTGCCGGTTGGCTAATGCGCGCAGATCAGCCAGCTGGGTGTCGTCGTCGGGGCCGCGATGTAGTTCGACTGCGACCCATAGTCTGTCGCCGAATTTTCTTTTCAACCAAGAAACATGCAGTTCATCGAGCTGGTCGCGCCGAGGTATCCAAAGGGCGAGCAAACCATCGCAACGTTCGTCAAAATCGTTGTGCAGAGACATGTATTCGCCTTTCTCGGCGCGCATTCTCGCTTCGGTGATGAGGCCGCAAAGCGACGCATAACCGGTCCGATCTTTCACCAGCAATACTAATTTTGGGCCGTCGGCTACCTGGATTTCGCTACCCACGATCAGATCCATGCCGGTTTCGCGAGCGGCCTGGAGCGCACGCACGATGCCAGCCAGCGTGCATTCGTCGGTGATCGCAAGAGCGCTGTACCCAAGCAGTTTGGCCCGCTTGAACAGTTCCATGGCGGTGGATGCCCCACGCTGGAAACTGAAAGCCGACAGGCAATGCAGCTCGGCATACTCCGGCAACGCATCCTGCGCACCGGCGCGGACGGGCAGGGCGCTCATGCGAACCAGCCGTGCACGATCAGCGCGCCGTCGCCGCCGGCGTCGCGGTAGGCCCAGGCGCGCTGGCCGCGCGCGGTTTCGACCAGGTAATAGTCGCGGCGCACGTCGTCCTGGTCCCACCAGCCCGATTCGATCCGCTCGGGCCCGGCGAGGATGCGCGCGACCGGCTCGCGCAGCGGTTCGGGCTCGCTCAGCAGCCAGCCGGGCCGGGTCGCGACGGGCGCGGGCGCCGGGTTCGTTTCCGCGCGCGCGCGTGGCGCATCGCCGGGCAGCGCTTTCCAGGCGCGTTCGGGCCGATGGTCGGGATGCGCGGCGAGGCCGTGCACGCGTTCGTCGCCGAGCCGCGCGCGCAGGCGCTCGCGCAGTTGCGCCCACGGCAGCGCTTGTTGCGGGCGCGGGTCGAACAGGTCGCGCGCGGCCGGCACGAACGGCGGCAATTCTTCGGCCAGCAGGCGCAGCGCCACCACCGGCGCCGGCAGTTGCGCATGCTGCAGGCGGCCGCGGGCGAGTTCGAACAGCATCGCCGCCTCGCGCTCGGGCGCGAGCAGGCCGACCGCGACTTCGCTCGGCGGATGCTGGTGGCGATGGCTGTGGCGCTCGTGTTCGAGCAGCAGCTTGAACCGGGCCACACCGCCGTCGCGGCCCGAGAGGTAGGCGGCGAGGTCGGCGGTGAGGCGGCGCAGCGGGAACAGCAGCGCCTGGCTGGATTCGGCTTCGTGGCCGAGTTCGATGCGCGCGTCGAACATATCGGGCGGTTGGTAGAAACCCAGCGGCGGTTCGGCCTCGCCGCGCAGCGCGTCCAGGCGCAGCAGCAGGTCCGGGCCGAAGCGGCGCGCCAGCGGCGCGCGCGGCAGCGCGAACACCGCGCCGAGCCGGCGCAGGCCCATGCGCTGCAGCGCCTGCACGGTGGCGGCGTCGAGGCCGCTGCGTTCGATCGGCATCTCGGCCAATGCCGGCAGCAGGATGGTTTCGTCGAAATACAGCCCGTCGCCGATGTTGGTCAGCGCGCGCGCGGCGAACGGATTCGGCGCGGCGGCCATGCGGTGGCGGAAGCCGAGTTCGGCCAGTTCCGCGGCCAGGCGCTGGCGCAACTGCGGCCAGGCGCCGAAAAGGCGGCGGCTGCCGGCGATTTCCAGCACCAGGGCGTGGGCGAAATCGGCGCTGACCTGCGAGCTGTAGCGATAGGCCCAGGCCGCCAGCAACTGGCGCGCGCGTTCGGCCGCCTGCGGGTCGTATTCGGCGGTCTGGAAACCGTCGACGATGGCTTGCGCGGCGACCAGCGACAGCCCCGGCCGCAGGCCGAGCGCGCGCGCGGCGGCGTTGACCGAATGCAGGCGGCGGCGCGCGTGCGGGCCTTCGACCAGGACCAGCGGGCGGTCGGGGTCAGGGTGTTGGCGAAGGACGACGTCCATCGCCAGTTGCGGCAGCAGCAGGCAGGCCCAGCGCATGGGGCGGCGTCAGCGCTGCGGGGTTCGCAGCGGCTGGGACAAAGGCGTCGGGACTGAAGTCCCTCCCGCAAAAGCCGGTGCGGGAGGGAGTTCAGTCCTGGCGGCTGCTTCTATGGGAGCTACTCCAGTCTCAACGCTCTTGGTTCCCATCGCGGCGAGAGACCCAAGCGACTGCGGCCGCAAGCGGATCACCTCCGCGCTGCGCGCCCGAGTTTCCTGCGCGACGGCCGTTGCGGCCTCGACGCTGCGCGGCGCCCGCAGTTCGCTGTTCTTCAAGCTTTCGCCGCGCGAAGCGGACATGCGCGCATCATCGTGGCCGAACGCGATCGGCCGCGTCGGCGCATTGCCGCCGCGGCACTTGAGCACGCGCAGTTGTCGCGGCGCGGCGTCGATGGCGATGCGCAGCGCGGCCGGCGAGGGGTTCAGCGCGGCGCGCATCTCGCGCAGCGCGAAGCCCAGGCATTGGCCGCTTTCGGCCGCCACCTGCAGGCGCCGCAGGGCGCGGTCGTCAGCGCGCTGCGGCCAGCACAGCACCGCCGCGCACGCGCCCGAACGCAGGCATTGCTCGGCCGCCCACAGCGCGTCGCGCCCGCTCGCGCGCACCACCTGCAAGCGCGACAAGGCCACCCCGGCGTCGCGCCAGGCCGGCGCATACGGCAGCAATGGCGGATCGACCAGCACGATCATGCCGGCCTCGTGCCCCGCCGCCGCGCGCGACAGCCGCGCCAGCGCCGGCCACAGCAGCTGCAATTCGCCGACGCCGGCCTGCGCCAGCAGCAGTTCGGTCAGCGCCGCCTCGGGCCAGCCGCCGGTCGGCAGCGCCGCGTCGAGCGCGGCGTGGCCGGTCGGCTGCGCCGACGGCGCGATCTGCGCGTTCTGCCCGCGCCACAGCTGGCGCGAACCGATCAGGCCTTCCAGCGATACCGGCGTGGTGCTCATACAGGCGCGCTCATACAGGCATGCTCATGGCCGGCCGCTCAGGCGCTGCGCACCAGGCCGCAGTACAGGCCTTCGATCGCGAAGTCGGCATCGGCCGGCACCCGGATCGGCGCGTAATCGGGATTGCGCGGCAGCAGGGCGATGCCGTCGGCGTCGATGCGCAGGCGCTTGATCGTGACTTCGTCGCCCAATCGCGCCACCACCACCTGACCGCTGCGCGCGTCGCGGGTGCGGTGCACCGCGACCAGATCGCCGTCGAAGATGCCGTCCTCGCGCATCGAATCACCTTTGACCCGCAGCAGGTAATCCGGCCGGGGCGAGAACAGCGTGCGGTCGATCAGCACCTGCGCCTCGACGTCGGCATCGGCGCCGATCGGCGCGCCGGCGGCGACCCGGCCGAGGATCGGCAAGGGCGCGCGCGCCTCGTCGTTGCCGGCGGACGCCGGCCACGCCAGCGCGTCGGCCGGCGCCTCCAGCCCTTCGCGCTCCGCGCGCCAGGCCACGGCCTCGCGCACGCCGGCCGCGCGCAGGCGGATGCCGCGCGCGCGGCCCGGCAGCAGCTCGATCAGGCCGTCCTCGTGCAAGGCCTGCAGGTGATAGCCGGCCGAGCGGTTCTGGCGGAAGCCGAAGCGCGCGCAAATTTCCTGCTGCGACGGCGGCAGGCCGTCGGCGGCGAGGCGTTCGTGCAGGAAGGCGAGCAGGGCGCGGCGGAGGTCGGTGAGGCTCATGTACTAATTTTAGTAATAGTCGGGGCACGCGGATAGTGCAAGACGGGCGTGGCCGACGGATGGGAGGTGACGGACCGGCGCAGAGTGGATCCGCCCGGTCGCAGCCGCTGCGACGCGATCCCCCTGTAGGAGCGGCGCAAGCCGCGACCGCGAACGCGCACGTTCACGGCGCAAACAGAGGCCTGAAACGCAGCTTTCGCCGCGAATCCGTGACTCCGCGGTCGCGGCTCGCGCCGCTCCTACAGGCAGGAAACGAGGCAACGGCTGCGCGAGCGAGCAGATGGGAAACCGACCAACGGTCGCTGCGCCGTATTGACGCCGTCCGGTCTCTTCATTAATTTCTGTCTAAACAAAAATAAGAGAAGAGCCATGCCCCTCAGCCCCCTGCAAGAACGCTTCGTCCTCCACTGGGGCGAGATGGGCAGCCGCTGGGGCGTCAACCGCACCGTCGCCCAGATCCACGCGCTGCTGTTCCTGTCCGAGCGTGCGATCACCGCCGACGAGATCTGCGAAACCCTCAACCTGGCGCGCTCCAACGTCAGCACCAGCCTGCGCGAGTTGCAGTCCTGGAACCTGGCCCGGGTCACCCACGTGCTCGGCGACCGCCGCGACCACTTCGAGACCTACAAGGACGTGTGGGACATCTTCCGCGCCGTGGTCCAGGAGCGGCGCCGGCGCGAGATCGAACCGACCCTGAGCATGCTGCGCACCGCCGTGCTCGACGGCGACAACGCCGCGTTCGCGCCCGACCCGGCCGACCCGCGCGACCGCCTGACCCTGGCGCGCATGCGCGAAGTGCTGGAGTTCATGGAGACCGGCACCAGCTGGATCGACGAGATGAACCGGCTCGACCCCAAGACCCTGATCAAGCTGCTGAAGATGGGCGCGCGCATCCAGCAGTTCGTGCGCGGGCCGGTCAAGCCCTTGCCCGAACCGCAGGCGCAGGCCGCCGGCGTGCTGTTCGCCGACGACGACCCGGCGGGCGAGGGCGGCGCGCACACAGACCCAGGCGGCGAAGGCGAGGCACGCGACGACGCGGCCGCCGCGCCGCCGGGCGCGCGCTCGCCTTGAGCCCGCGCCCCTTTTTTGCCTGCAAATTTCTGTAATTACCGAAATAACCGTAGGAGTCGATCATGAAGAACGATCCCGCACCACGCCCGCCCACCGAACAGGTCGTCGCGCTGTACGACCGCGCCTGCCCGCTGTGCCGCACCGAGATGCACCGGCTCAAGGCCGGCGACCGCCACGACCGCCTGCGTCTGGTCGACATCGCCGCGCCGGACTTCGATCCCGCGCAGTGGGGCTTCGAACTCGAAGCCTTGCGCAACGCGCTGCACGTGCGCGGCGCCGACGGCCAGTGGCGGATCGGCGTTCCCGGCATCGCCGAGGCCTATCGCGCGGTCGGCCTGGGCTGGCTGACCTGGCCGCTGCGCGTGCCCGGCGCCGGCCGCGCCGCCGCGCGCGCGTACCGCTGGATCGCGCCGAACCGCCACCGCGTCTCGCGCTGGCTCGGCTATCGCGAAGCCGGCGAAGAACCCGCGCCGCGTTGCGACGACGGCCATTGCCCCACTCACTACTGAGGATGCGGTCATGGACCTGCACACCTTGTTCCTGACGTTGTTGCTGCTGCAGATCGCGATGGGCGCGCTGGACACGATCGCCCACCACGAAGTGATGGAGAAGCTCGCCAACCGCCGCAGCGCGGCGCTGGAACTGAAGCTGCATGCGGCGCGCGGCTTCGTCTACGGCTTCCTGTTCCTGGTGTTCGCCTGGATCCGCCCGCAAGGCCTGTGGCTGGCGGCGGTGTGGGCGCTGGTGCTGGTCGAAGTCGCGATCACCTTGTGGGACTTCGTGGTCGAGGACGCGACCCGGTTGTTGCCGAACACCGAGCGCGTGCTGCACACGATTCTCGCGGTCAACGGCGGCGCGATGTTCGCGGTGTACGCGCTGGCCACGCGCGCCGACTGGGCGCTGCCGAGCGCGCTGGCGCCGGCCGCGCACGGTTGGATGTCTTGGGCGCTCAGCGCCGCCGCGCTCGGCATCGGCGTCAGCGCGGTGCGCGACGGCTTGGCCGCGCGCGCCAACGCCGCCGAACCGGCGCCGCGGCCGCTGCTGGCGCAGCACCCGCAGCAGCACTTCCTGGTCAGCGGCGGCACCGGCTTCATCGGCACCGCGCTGGTCGAAGGCCTGATCGCCGGCGGCCACCGCATCACCGTGCTGAGCCGCGATCCGCGCCGCGCCGCGCTGCGTTTCGGCGGCCGCGCGCGCTGCATCGCCGACACCGCCGAGCTGCGCGACGACGAAGCCATCGACGTGGTGGTCAACCTCGCCGGCGCGCCGGTGGTCGGCCCGCGCTGGACGCCGCAGCGCAAGCGCGCATTGCTCGCCAGCCGCATCGGCACCACCGATGCGTTGCGCGCCTGGTGCGACCGCGCCACCCGCAAGCCGGCGCTGTGGCTGCAAGCCAGCGCGGTCGGCCTGTACGGCGCGCATGCGCGCAGCGGTGTGGAGCTACGCGACGTCGCGCCGGTGCGCGGCGATTTCCCCAGCGAACTGTGCGCGGCCTGGGAACGCGCGGCCGCGCCGGTGGCCGCGCGCGGCGTGCGCCTGACCACGCTGCGGCTGGGGCTGGTCCTGCATCGCAGCGGCGGCCTGCTGCCGATGCTGTCGCTGGCGGCCGCGCTCGGCGCCGCCGCGCGCCTGGGCGACGGCAAGCAGTGGTTCGCCTGGATCCACCTCGACGACGTGCTGCGCTTCATCGAGCACGCGGTCGAACACGCCGGCGTGCGCGGCCCGTACAACCTGGTCGCGCCGGGCGGCTGCACCCAGGCCGGGTTCACCCGCGAACTGGCGCGTGCGCTGCATCGCCCGGCGTGGCTGGCGATGCCGGCCGCGCCGTTGCGGCTCGCGCTCGGCGAGATGGCGACGATGCTGCTCGACGGTCCCGTCGTCGAACCGCAGCGCCTGACCGACCAGCGCTTCGTCTTCGTCCATCCCGTGCTCGCCAGCGCCCTGGGCGCCGCGCCCGCCGCAATGGCCGCCGAACTTCGTTTCGACTATGTGGGTGAAGGACACCCGGGTGAGGAACATGGACCTGTTGCAACGCATTGACCTGCCGGCGCACGCCGCCGCTCCCGTCGCTGGCGCCCGCGCCGTCGCTCCCACGGCGGCCGAGCCGCCCGCCACCGCCAACCACGGCGAACGGCCGGCCGCGCACGATCTGGCCGAACTGCTCAAGGCCGCGCTGGGCCCGCGCTGGGCGCTGCTGCATCCGCATATCCAGGCGCGCTTCGCGCTCGCCCAGGGTCAGGCCCGGGCCGAATACGTCGGCGACATGGACCAGGTGCGCTGCACCCGCCTGGGCGCGCTGTTCGCGCGGATGATCCGTTACGCGCGGGTGCTGCCGCACCACAACGCCGACCACGTGCCGTTCCGCTTCGACGTCGAACCGCTGCAACGCGGCCTGGGCTGGATCAAGACCCGCACCTACCACTTCGCCGAGGAAATCTTCAGCTTCCGCTCGCGCATGACCCTGGGCGCCGACGGCGGACTGCTGGAACACTTCGGCGGCGGCCTGGGCATGCGCGTGCGCCTGGAAGTGCTGCCGAACCGGCTGGTGTTCGTCGACGACGGCTTCTTCCTGCACTGGCGCGGCCTGCGCCTGCCGTTGCCCAGGCCGCTGTGGCCGGGCCGGTTCGTGCTGGTGCACCGCGACCTCGACGCCGAGCAGTTCGAAGTCAGCATCGACGTCGTGCATCCGTGGTTCGGCCCGTTGTTCCACCAGGAAGGCCGTTTCCAGCGCATGCGCGGTTGAGCCGCGAGCGGCCGCGCACTGCGCGGCCGCTTTACCTGTAGCAGCGGCGCAAGCCGCGACCGCGCAGTCGCAAGCTTGCGCCGCGAGCCCGATGCATCGCGGTCGCGGCTCGCGCCGCTCCTACAAAAGCCCGCGCTGCCCGAAACCGCATCGACTGCGCAACCCGCGCCCGCCCCCTGTAGGAGCGGCGCAAGCCGCGACCGCGCAGTTGCAAGGTTGCGCCGCGAGCCCGATGCATCGCGGTCACGGCTCGCGCCGCTCCTACAAACAGCCCGCGCCGCCCGAAACCGCATCGACTGCGCAACCCGCGCCCGCCCCCTGTAGGAGCGGCGCAAGCCGCGACCGCGGGGTTGCAAGGTTGCGCCGCGAGCCCGATGCATCGCGGTCGCGGCTCGCGCCGCTCCTACAAACAGCCCGCGCCGCCCGAAACCGCATCGACTGCGCAACCCGCGCCCGCCCCTTGTAGGAGCGGCGCAAGCCGCGACCGCGCAGTCGCAAGATCGCGCCGCAAACGCGATGCGACCGCAGCTCCAGCCGCCTCAAGGCGCGCGAAACACCACGTTGTACTGAAACTTCCGCCCCGCCGTAGCGCGCAGCTTCTTCGCATCGCGATGCTCGGGATTGATCAGCGCGTTGTACTCCTCCGGCACGATCACCGACGGCACCAGCAAGATCGCCGAGTCGCCGCCGCGCAGCCACTGCGCGCCGATGCGCACGCTGGCCAGGCCGGCCGGCACCGCGTCCCAGCCGCCGGGCAGGTCGGCGACGGCGAGCTGGATGCGCGCCTTCCACACCGACGCCGGCACTTCGATCGACACTACGTGCCGGTTCAACGGCAGGCCGTGGGCATCGACATAGGCCGCGGTCTCCAGCGCCGCCAGCGCCAGCGAGGTGGCGGTGTACAGCACGCGCTGGCCTTCGTCGTTCCAGCGCCCGGGGAATTTGGCCGCGCCCGCGCCGCTCATGTCCTCGGCGCGGTAGGCGCGGGTCTCGCCGGCGATACGCCACAGTTTCGTCATCGCGGCGGCCTCGTCCTTGCGCCGTGGCGGCGGGTCATTGGTAAGCGCCGCTGGCCAGCGCGCCGAGCAGGCGCGCGACCACGCTCAGGCCGGTCGGCGTGTCCAGCAGGTCGGCCGGCTTCTGCCCGCCGAGCGCCGCCTGCGGCTGCTCGATCCATTGCCCCAGCCAGCGCGCCGCGTCGAACTCGGCCGCGGCCGGATCGGTGCTGTCGTCGACGATGTCGCGGGCGATGCCGAGCAACTGGATCAGCCCCAGCGCGGCTTGGCCGCTGGCGCCGGTGATGTGCGCCTGCTGCGCGGCCTTGGCCTCGGCGGTGGCCTTGGCGATGCCGAGGATGTCGAACATACGCACCGCCGGCAGGTCCATGTCGCTGGCCATGTGCTTGACCATGCGCGCCGGCACGCCTTCGCGCTCGGCCTCGACCCGTTGCAGCGGAGTGGCTTCGCGCAGATACGCGACGTAGCTGTTGAGGGTGGCCGGCGCGGCGGAACAGGCGGGTGCGGCGGAATGCTCGCGCACGCCCAGGCCGCGTTTGGCGGCAGGCGCGGGGTAGGCGCCGTCGCGGACGGCGCGCTGCCCTTCGCGGGCGTTGGCGCGGCTGCGTGCCGGCGGCTTGGCGGTGGCGGTCTTGGCGGCGCTCTTGGCCGGGGCATGGGGCTTGCTGGCTTTGCTCACGGCGGTCGGCTCGTCTGGATCTGGACGGATCATAGCTCAATATTGTACGAAAATGGCAGGTCGGCTCGCCCGGGTTCAGTGTCGGCGGCCGCGGTCGCGGGCCTTGCGACCGCGGCGCGGGATACTGTTTGGGCGGCGACCCGTCAGAGCTGGCAGTCGACACGAAATCTCACACTTCTGGTTGCTATGCTGCACGGCTGAACGGCCTGCGGCCCGGCTGCCGACGCCCGCGCCGACCGTTCCGCGCCCCTACGTTTCGTTCCAGGAGTCGTCATGAATTGCAAGTCGCGCATCCTCGGATCCAGTCTGCTTGGATCCAGTCTGGGGTTGTTGCTCATCCTCGCTCCGCATGCCGACGCCCAGAAGCGCCGAGCCGCGGCGCCGGCGAAAGACAACGCGGCCCACGCCGCCGCGATGGCCCGTTCGGCCGAAACCTGCCCGGAGCATTCCGACGCCCGCACCCGTCCGGGCGTGGCCGCGGTGCCGGCGGCCGCGCTCAAGGTGCTGGAGTCGCACGGTTACGCGCTGTGCCCGGACACCCGCCTGGACACCACCACCCCGGTGGTCTGGTACGGCAAGCAAGGCGTGTTCGCCTGGAACCCGGCCACCGGCGGCGCGACCAAGGTGCTCGCGGCGCAAGCGGCGGCGTACGCGCGCAGCGACGAGTTCCCGTCGGCGACGGTGGTGTGGAAGGCCAACGGCAAGCTCGCCGAAGGCGCGCTGGTGCCGGCGTTCCGCAAGCGCTGAGCGGCCGTTGCGACGATGCGCATCCGCGCGCATGGGTCGTGACACGAACGACAGTACGTACGCGCACGCTGATACAACAGCGTGCGCTTTTTATTTGTCGCCACATTCCTCAAGCGCTGAGCGCAAGCGCCCGGCGCTCGCTGCGCCGATCCTCAGCGTCGCCCGCTCGTTGCGACTCGAACGACCTTGCGTTCGCGCGTGCCGCGATTCGGCATTGCGAACGTTCTCGTACCTAGTGCTCACGATGCGAAAAAACACACGGGAAGTGGTAGGGGGCATGCGGGGTGCATGCGTTTAGGTCAGGGATGCGCGTCGGCGGCAGCGTAGTTCCGTCGTCCGCAGCTTTGCCCGTCGCAGCCAGGAATCCCCATGCCCCGCGTTCCGAACCGTAAGCGTCCCTCGTCCGCTCGCCCGCGCCGCCGCCCGCTCGCTGCGCTGTCCGTCGCGATCTTATCGGCCCTGCTCGGCGTGCCGGGGCTCAGCGCCGCGCAAACGACGAACGGCGTTCCCGGCGACGCCGACAGCTGGCGCAGCGAAGAGTTCGAACGCGATTGGGGCCTGGGCGCGATCAACGCGCACTACGCTTATGCGCGCGGCCTCACCGGCACGGGCATCGCGATCGGCCAGTACGACACCGGCGTGGGCCTGGACCACCCCGAATTCGCCGGCCGCGGCCATGTCGCGCTGACCCTGGCCGAACCCGGCTGCAGCGTCGATCCGTCGCTGGCGGTGATGCGCGGGCCGGGCCGCTGCTTCGCCACCCGCGGCGACGCCACCATCGTCACCACCGATTACGTCTATCCGTTCCAGGGCGCGCCGTACAACTACACCGAGTACGGCAACCACGGCACCCACGTCGCCGGCACCATGGTCGCGCAGCGCGACGGGCAGGGCATGCACGGCGTCGCGTTCGGCTCGCGCCTGGTCACCGCGCGCTTCTTCGGCGATGCGGTCTATCGCTGGGACCAGGACGCCAGCGGCAAATGGGAGCGCAACTACGTCGCCGGCAGCGCCTACGGCAGCGACAAGTCGATCATCGACAACCTCTATGCGCAGATGGCGTCGAACGGCGTGCGCGCGGTCAACATCGAGATCTGGCTGCCGGTGCAAGCCGGCGAGGCCAACACGCGCGAAGCGATCGAGCGCGAATACCTCAGCGCCAAGGACGATTACGACGCTTACATGAACGGCGCCATCGCCCACGGCATCGTCAACGTGGTCGCGCTCGGCAACGACTCGGGCCACATCGCCAACATCTACCCGGGCATGCCGACGTTCCGGCCGGAAGCGCAGCCGTATTGGCTCAGCGTGGCCAACGTCGCCCGCAACGACGACGGCAGCTACGCGATCGCGCCGAGTTCGAGCATCTGCGCCTACAGCAAGGACTGGTGCGTGTCCGCGCCGGGCACCGACATCTATTCGACCAAGATCGGCGGCCGGGTCAAAACGACGATGCAGGGCGCGCTCGACGGCGACGATCCCTTGTCGATCCTGATCGACCGCTCCAAGCCGCAATGGAGCTACGAAGACCTCACCGGCACCTCGATGGCCGCGCCGCACGCGATCAGCGCGCTGAGCCTGCTGTTCGAACGCTACCCGTATTTGAACGGCCCGCAGGTGCGCGACGTGCTGCTGACCACCGCCACCGACCTCGGCGCGCCCGGCGTCGACGAGATCTACGGCTGGGGCCTGATCGATCTGCGCAAGGCCATCGACGGCCCCGGCCAGATCCGCGTCGACACCGACGTGGTCATGGACCGCGCGGCCGGCGGCGCGAAAGTGTGGGACGGGCCGGCCTGGGACGACTGGCGCAACGACATCGGCGGCCCTGGTGTGTTGACCAAGTCCGGCGCCGGCTGGTTGCGGCTCAGCGGCGACAATGCGTTCGGCGGTTTGCGCGTCGCCGGCGGCGTGCTGGAACTGACCGGCCACAACGCCTACGCCGCGCAGGTCGACGGCGGCGCGCTGGTCGTCAACGGCACGCTCAGCAGCGCGCAGCTGCCGGTGCATGCCGGCGGCGTGCTCGCCGGCAGCGGCCGCATCGTCGGCGATGTGCGCATGGAAGGCACGCTGTCGCCCGGCAATTCCATCGGCGCGCTGAGCGTGCAGGGCGACTACACCCAGGCCGCGGGCTCGACCTATGTCGCCGAAGTGGCGGCCGACGGCCGCGCCGACCGCATCGACGTGTCCGGCAAGGCGCTGCTGCAAGGCGGCACGGTGCAGGTGCTGTACGCGCCGGGGCGCTACGTGCTCGGCCAGAACTTCACTGTGCTCAACGCCGCCGGCGGCGTCAGCGGCCAGTTCGCCGGCGTCGGCCAGGGCGCGTTGTCGCCGTTCCTGCAGTTCGGCCTGAGCTATGCGGCGAACGCGGTCGCGCTGGACGTGGTGCGCGGCGCGTCGCTGGCCTCGGCCGCGACCACGCCGAACCAGCGCGCCGCGGCCGCCGCGGCCGATGCGCTGGCGGTCGGGCAGGGGCTGCCGCAAGTGTTGACCCAGCTGTTCCCCGCGCAGGCGCCGGCCGCGCTCGACGCGCTCAGCGGCGAAGGCCACGCCAGCCTGCGTTCGATCGCCGTCGACGACGCCCGCCACGTGCGCGACGCCGCGCTGGCGCGCGCGCGCAGCGGCCGCGGCGGCTTCGCCGCGGACGGCGAAGGCGCCGCGCAGGGCGCCTGGGTGCAGGCGCTGAAGTCCGGCGGCACGCTCGATGGCGACGGCAACGCCGCGCGCAACGAGTACAACGGCTCGGCCACGCTGATCGGTTACGACTACCGCTTCGACAACGGCTGGCGGATCGGTGCGCTCGGCGGCAGCGGCCGCATCGACAACAGCAGCGACCGCCTCGACAAGGGCCGGATCAAGAGCGTCCAGATCGGCGTGTACGCGGGCCAGAACTGGGGCCGCTTCGGCCTCAGCGCTGGCTATGCGCAAGCGAACCAGGACCTGACCCTGGAACGCCGCATCGGCTTCGACGGCTTCGCCGACCATACCCGCGCGGCGTACGACGGCAAGACCCGCCAGGGCTTCGTCGAAGGCGCTTACCGCTTCGGTGGCGAGGCCTGGGGGGTGGAGCCGTACCTGCAGTTCGCGCAGGTGCGGGTCAAGACCGACGCGTTCCAGGAAACCGGCGGCGCGGCCGCGTTGAGCGGGCGCTCGGCGCAGAGCAAGGTCGATGTCTCGACTCTAGGCGTGCGCTTCAACCTCGACCTGAAAGGTTCGCAGCAGGAGCAGAGCTGGCTGAGCCTGCGCGGCGGTCTCGGCCGTCGTCATGCCCGCGGCGACCTGACCCCGGTCGCCCAGGTCGCCTGGCGCGGCGGCGTCGCGTTCGATGCGGCCGGCGCGCCGCTGGCCGACGACGCCACCGTGCTCGAAGCCGGCGTGGCCGCGCGCCTGAGCGCGAACGGTTTGCTGGAGCTGAACTACAGCGGGCAGTTCGGCGACGAAGCCGACGACCACGGCGTCAACGCGCGCTACTCGCTGCGCTTCTGAGCGAGCGCGTCGGTACCGAAGGGCCGCAACGGCGCGACGCCGCTGCGGCCCTTTTCGTTTGCGCCCGTCCGCAGCGGCGAACGCAAGCGTCGAGCCGCATCCGCCGAACCGTCGCCGGTTCGTGAACGCGAGCTACACCGATCTCGCCGCGGCGACGGGAACAACGGAAATTTAATTCTCCCGCGACCACGCTCCTCGCTATCGTCGCCCCGATCCGATCTGCGCGCCTCGCGCTGCCCGTATCGCCGCTGCGGCCGCGCCGGCCGCGGCCGCGATCCGCGACAGCGCGCACCGGCAGCGCCGGTTCCGCCTTCGCGCCGCAACCTCGGGCGCACGCCGCAGACCGCATCGCGCAAACACCGATCTTCGCAACCGAGACGCCATGCACCACGAGCCATCGCAGGAACTGCCGCTACGGCTCAGCGCGATCGCCATCGCCCTGGCGTCCACGGCGTTCATGGTCTGGTTGCTGATGACGGTGCCGACGCCGTTGCCGCGGGCGACGCAACTGGATGTGGTCTGGATCGAACGCGTCGCGCCGGCCGACACGCCCGAAGCCTTGCCCGAACCGCCGCCGCAACGCAGCCCGGCGGCGACCGCCGCACCGGCGCGCACAGCCCGCTCCGCAGCCGTCGTGCCGCTGCCCGTCGCGCCGGCCCGCAGCGCGCCCAAGGCCACGCCCGCCGCACTGGCCAAGGCCGCGCCGTCCACGCCGCTGTACACCGCCGAAGGCCGGGTCGCGCTCGCCGCGAATCCCGAATTCGATCCGATGAAGCGCAAGACCTATATCCCGGGCAGCGACGAGGATCCCGCGGCGAACCAGGTCCGCAACGCCTTCCAGCGTCCCAATCCCTTGCCGCCGCAGCCCGGCGGTTTCGCCATGGCCACCGACGGCACCTTGGGCGAAGCGTTGATGGAAAAACTCGACAATCGGCTGAAGAAAATCGCCGAGAAGCTGCCGGGGCGCAAACAGATCCAGGAAGTGACCGCACGGCCGCCGCCGCCGGTGCGCTTCAACCCGGCCTTGCACGAGCGCCCGTCCGATCTCGGCAGCGAGGCCACCGGCGACGCTTACAAGGCCGCGCCGATCGCGTTCGAACGCGCGCCGGGACTGAAGGGCGAGGCCAGCGCGCGCATCCGCGCGGCCATCGGCGAACTGGAAACGCGCCGGCGCGAATGCGGACTGGAACGCTTGCGGCAGTGGCTGGCGCCGGCGTTGGCCGGCCTGGACGAACTGCAGCGCATCGAATACGCCTACGGCCACGGCGCCGACCCGATCAGCGCGCAGCAATTGCTGCCGCGTTCGGCCGATATGGCCTACGACCGCGCGCGGCGGGCGATCTGGTACGCGGACAAGCAGGGCGAGCGCTGCGCGAAGTCGTAACCGCGCGGCACGTTGCGGCCGATCCCGTCGCGCGACCGCGACCGACGCCTTACCCCGCGCCGCCGCCTGCCGTATGCTTCGCGCTCCCACCCAGGAGCGAAAGACACGTGGATCTGGAAACGATCGGTGAAGTGGTGCAAATCGACGACGTGCAGGAAGTGAACCAGCGCCTGCAGGACGGCTGGATCGTCCTGGCCGTGGCCACCGGCACCAAGAGCGGCGGCGAGCCGTGGCTGCGTTACTCGATGGGCCTGCCCTACGAGGACGAGGAAGACGAGGACGAAGAAGAAGGCGACGAGGAAGAGGAAGAAGAGGACGAATAAGTCCGCTTCTGCCGCACCGTCTTCGGATCGCGAGGGCCGGCGCAAGCCGGCCTTCGCGTTTTCGAGGCGCGCAGCCGCTCAAGGCAGATGGCTGGAGCTGTTGTCCACCATCAAGCGCGAGCACACGCCGTTGGCGTCCGCGGAGAACGCGACGAACGACGACGGCGAAATGGTCCGGGCGATGTCGACGACGACCGGATCCACCGAGATGCAATACAGGCTGCCTTGCGAGTTGATCGCACGGCAGGTCACGTACACCTGCTTGAGGCCGGGGTAGGGATAGGACGAGTCGGGAATGCCGTACTTGACCGCGCAGCCGATCTCCGCGCGCGGATCCGGACTGCGGCGCGCCGCATTCAGTCCGCCCGCGGCGCCGCGCCCCGGCAGGTTGAGCGATACATCGCCGTCGAAGTACTGATTGCCCGCGTAAGCCGCCGGGCAACACGCCAGCGCAGCCGCCAGCGCCAACAGCGTCGATCCGATTTTCATGATGACTTCCTTCCAGGCGCGCCGGATCGCGATCGGGCGCGCGCGTGCACGGACCTCGGGCCGCAGCCGGGATCGGATGCGGCGGTCCGATGGCGTACTCGCAAGACGCGGCGAAACCGGCTCATGCCGGCTGCGTATAGAGGGTGTTCACGATCCGCGAGCGGCGTAGCCGTAGAGTGCGGCGACGCCGATCGGCCCGACGGTTCGGGCCGGTCATCACGAGGGGTTCTACCAAGGAGAGTCGCCTTATGTTCAAGCATGTCGCTGCCGCGCTGTTTCTCGCAACGCTTACCCTCGGCACCGCCGTGGCCGCTCAGCCGCAGGCCGTTCGCGTCGACGCGACGAGCAAGCAAACGGCCGAGGCGTCGTACAAGGCCATGATGGACGGCCGCTCCGAAGACGAGCGGCGAAAGCTGTCCTTGGCGATATTGGTGTTGAACCTGGAAGACGTAGGCAGCGCCCGGGAAGCGATGCAGAACCCGGAACTCGATGCGCCGTCGATCGGCCGCATCAAGGACAAGGTCGCGGGCCTGACCGCGGACGAGATCATCGCGCTGGCGGCGCGCAGCACCGCGATCCACGTCCAAACCCCGGCGGAGTAGGCGCCGCCGCGATTGCGCAGAGGATGAAACAAGGCCCCGCGATGCGGGGCCTTTGGTTGTCGCGCTACGGCCGGACCGACGCAGCGGTGCCGTCGAAGTGGAGTTTACGCCGCGGGCCCGCGGCCCCTGAAAAACGAAATCACCGCCAGAATCAAAAACACCACGAACAGGATCCAGGCGATCTGGCTGGCGGCGCCGGCGATGCCGGTGAAGCCCAGCACGCCAGCGATGAGGGCGATGACGAGGAAAATTACGGCGTAGTGAAGCATGGCGGATCTCCGGAAGTCGTCGACGCTGTTGCGTCGGCTCAAAAAGGAGGGCCCGACGGGCCCTCCTGGATTTTGCCGATCAGTCGCAAGGTTCAGCGCTGCGGATTCTGTCCGCCGCCCTGCTGTCCGCCGCGATCCTGATCGCCCTGCTTTTTCTCGCCCGGATCCTGCTCGCGGCGTTCGCGATCCTTCTGGTCCTGTTGATCCTGCTGACCTTGTTGGCCCTGCTGTCCGGGTTGGCCTTGCGGTTGGTTGCCCATGTCTTCACCTCGCTGATGGATCCGGACCGGAGTCGATTCGGATGCATCGAAGCTGCGCGTCGAGGAGTTAACGAGGGATCGCCGACGAGGGCCGATTGCGTCACTTCGTGGGAACGTGCGACTAACAAGCGCAGCGAAGATCGGGCGGGTTCTCGGTTTGACGCTGAACTGTTCAGAACAAAAACACGAAGCGCTTGTTCAACGGGCACGCAGACCGAGCGAGATGCGGCCCAGATGGATGAAGTCGGCCGGCGCACCGGCCCTGCATTTCCGGTTCTGTTCCCACACCCGCACCCACACCGCCGCAACCACTTCGCGGGCGTGGTCCCATTCCAGCCGCGACTCGGTCGCGGTGCGGCGATAGCGCACCATCAGTTCGTCGAGCATCTCGGTGATGTCGCGGCCGCCGGCCTTGAGGCAAGCGTCGATGCCCAGTTTCAGCGCGGGCTTCACGTCGTCCCAGCGCACGTGCTTGCAGTGGGGAAGCTCGCGGAAGTTGGCCCTCCAGTGGCTCAGTTCCGCGTCGGAATCGACGACGAGTGCGACATCGCGTGCATCGGTTTCGAATGCGTGCATTCCCATTGGCGATTTCCTCTTCGAGTTTTTGCGGGTAGCCCCTGAAGGCGCTGAACCTAGGTAAGCGGGCGTCGCCGATGCGTGAATTTCGCGCTGGCAGGAAGTGGAAATCGCGTATGCGTCGTTTCATCTGAACTGTTCAGTTCGCGTCAGTGCGTTGTGTCGAGAAATGGCGGCGATACGCATGGCCGCGGCATGTTCACTTCACCCGAAGCGTCGGCGCGCTAGCTTGGGGCCACATCAGATTTCGCGAGGCGATTATGGCCAGCAAGTCCAAGCGCGCATCCACCGATGACGGCGGCAAGTCCGCATCGACGGATTTCCTCGCCGCGGCGACACAGACCGCAGCGCGGCAAAAGAAGATCCAGTCCAAGGTCGACGCCGGCGACGCGCGCAAGGCCGCGGGCAAGGCCAAGAAAAAGCAAGACGCCAAGCCTGCCGTCCAAACCGGAGCGCGGCCTCAGCCGAGCAATCCGCTGCCGAAGCAGCATCAGCAAAAGCCCGGGCAGGAAAGCCAGTTGAGCCCCGCGCCGCGTTTCAGGGCGCCCGACTACCAGGGCAGCGGCAAGCTGGCGGGAAAAGTCGCGTTGGTGACCGGCGGAGATTCCGGAATCGGTCGCGCGGTGGCGGTGCTGTTCGCGCGCGAAGGCGCCGACGTAGCCATCGCCTACTTGAGCGAACACCAGGACGCGCACGACACCCGCGGCCTGATCGAAGACGAAGGCCGCCGCAGCCTGGCGATCTGCGGCGACGTGCGCGATTCGAAATTTTGCGACAGCGCCGTGGCCGAAGTGGTGGACGCGTTCGGCGGCCTCGACATCCTGGTCAACAACGCCGCCTTCCAGCAGCACAGCGATTCGCTGGAGGAGCTTTCCGACGAACACCTGCGCGAGACGCTGGAGACCAACATCGCCGGTTACTTCCACATGGCGCGCGCCGCCTTGCCGCACCTGAAGGAAGGCTCGGCGATCATCAATACCGGCTCGGAAACCGGCCTGTTCGGCAACAAGCGCCTGCTCGATTATTCGGCGACCAAAGGCGCGATCCACGCGTTTACCTTGTCGCTCGCCAGCCAGCTGTTGCCGCGCGGCATCCGCGTCAACGCCGTCGCGCCCGGGCCGGTGTGGACGCCGCTGAACCCGGCGGACCGGCCGGCCGAGGAGGTCGCGGATTTCGGCAAGGACAGCGACATGGGGCGGCCGGCGCAGCCGGAGGAAATTTCGCCGGCCTATGTGTTCCTCGCATCGCCGGTAATGTCGTCCTACGTCAATGGGATCGTGTTGCCGGTGATGGGCGGGCCGCGCGGGTAGCGCAGGACGACGCTGTGGGCGAAGGTCGGGGACGGCGCCGTCACACCGGCGCCGCGGCCGGCAAAAAACACGGGCCCGCTCTCTATCGGTTCGTCGGATCAGCGCTGCGGGTTCCGCGCGGCGCGGTGCTGCCGATCTCGATCGTCCCCGCCGTGGTTCGAGCGAGTCGATGCCGCGCGCCATCGCGTCGGCTGCGTATCGCTACCCGACAGTGCTCCGGTCGCCTCGATGCGACCTGCCTGCGCCAACTCGGCGGAACGATGGCGACGGCAGCGGTCTTGTCCTGGAGCGTTCCGGCCAAGCGGTGGCCGGCTCAAGAGCGGACCCGAAGGCCTTGCGAGATCCGGCCGATGTGCATGAACTCCGGCACCGAGTTGATCCTGACGCTGTTCTGTTCCCACACCCGAACCCAGACCGCGGCGACGACTTCCCTGGCTTGTTCCCAGCTCAATCGCGATTCGCTTGCCGTTCGGCGGTAACGAACCGTCAGCTCGTCGAGCATCTCGACGACATCGCGGCCGTTGGCTTTCAGGCAAGCGTCGATGCCGAGCTTCAGTGCGGGTTTGACGTCGTCCCAGCGCATGTGCTGGCAGTTAGGGAGAGCGCGGAAATTGGCCCTCCAATGAGCGAGTTCCGCATCCGAGTCGATCACCAGCGTGATCGCGGGATCTTTAGCTTCAATTGCGTTGTTGTCCATGCGAACTGTTCCTTGATGGGGGGCTGTCGTCGTTGGCGGCGCCGGGGTGCGGAGCGAGATCTTCGATCGCGCGCGCGACCGCCGCGCTGCATGCGGCCGCGGACAGAGTTGGGTAGACGAGCGCCGACCGGCTCTTCGGAGAACGAGCCGCAGGTCGGGACAGTCGTTTGCGCCCTAGTCGCAGGATCTGCGCTTGGGGAATCGCGGCGAGGTGGAGGAAGGCAGCGCGGGTGATACTCGCGCGTGCAGCGTTCGTAGTCAGGACGAAGCGGGGAGAGTTCAGATTCCCGATAGGGCCGATAGCTTTCGGGATTGAACGGTGGTTAGGGCCTAACGACCGCGCCCAGATCGGCGAGTGCGTTCACCATGCGCCTGCAACTGTTCCTGTTTTGTGATTGATGTCGCGCTATTCCGATATAGACAGCCGCTGCTGTCAGCCGAATCTTTAATCGAGGTCCCGGTTCCGGTTGCGGGCTGAATCGTTCAGTGCATGACGATGCCAAGCGCCGTCGCCGGACGCGTCGGAGCGTGCGGCGCGCGCAAGTGCTCATGCCCGGGCAAGATCGCGCAAGTGCGCTGTCGCATCCGTACTTGGATCGGACCAGGCTTCGCCTTGCGTATCGCCAAGTCGGTCAACGGCATAGGGGTTTCAATCCGGCGACTGAGAGACGTACTTCAACCTATACCCCAGAGCCGCACGTCCTGTGCAGGACCGGCCAGGACCATGACGGACACAAAAAAGGCCGGAAACCCTTGAATTCAAGGTATTCCCGGCCTGTTCCGGACCCTTGCGGATCATCTGATGGTGGAGGTGGGCGGAATCGAACCGCCGTCCGAAGGCACTCCATCCCCGGCACTACATGCTTAGCGCTCCGTTGGATCTCGTCCCGGGACAGCACGGCGCGCAAAGCGCATCCAAGGACCAGCCTGCTATGGGTTAACCGGGAGCTGGCAGGCGGCCGCTCCCGGCGATTCCGTGATAGTGACCCTACGCTGCGAGCACGGACACAAGCAGTTTCGGGGCTTACGCCTTAAGCGGCGAGAGCGTAGTTGTCGTCGTTGGCAACTAGAGTTTTGCAGCTGGATTTACGAGGAAAGCTACCCCCTCGGCATGCGCCAAGCGATTTCGCGACCCCCGTCGAAGCCAGTGCACCCCCGGGGAAACTGCGTTACTGCGTTGACGCGTTCAGTATAGGGGCTGCGCGGCGGTTCTCAAGCCCGCTGTAGAAAGCCTTCAGGTTCGGGGACGTTCGCGCAGGCCGCGGTGATCGGCGTGGAACGGGTTCGGGCGCGGTGCTCGCGCTCCAGATCGCGGCGAGCGGGCACGCAGGCGTCGGGCCGGAAGGCCCTCCTACAACAGCTGCGCTCACTGGGTTTTATCGATCCGGCCGACGGCCGGATCAATTGCCGTCGAGCAGTTCGATCAGCGCGCGGCGCTTCTTGCGCGACAGCTTGCGCATCAGGCCCATCAGCCGCAGCTCGTCGGGATCGCTGTACTTGGCGGCGTTTTCGCGCACCGACAGCGATTTGCCTTCGATGGTGCCGCGGCCGGTGGCCAGCCATTCGAAGCTGACGTGCTGTTGCACGGCGATCTGCAGCATCCGCTCCAGTTCGGGCAGGGCCAGGCCGACCAGCCATTTGCGCGCGGTTTCGCGGCTGACGTCGTAGTAGGCGGAGAGGGCGCCGGTGCGGGCGCGGCCCTTGGCGAAGCCGGAGAAATCCAGGGCCTGGTGCAGCCGGTTGGCGAATTCTTGATGAGGCGCGTTGGTCATAGGTCTCGCCGGAGCATCCTGCAGGGCTAGAACGTGGGGCGCCGGTTCGCGGCCCGGCCGCGTGGGGCGGGGCGTGCAACGTGGAGCGCAACTCATTGTTGCGTATTCTCGCGTAAAAACATCACTCTTTTTGCTTGTTGAAAAGAGCAATTTCCAATGGTAATTTTCCCTGGCACGGATGCAGGCAAGGACAGGGCCATGGAACGGCTGAACCGCAGCAACGGCAATACCTGGGCGGACGGGTGCAACGATCGCGCGTGCCAAACCGGCACGGCTTCGCGGCAGGATCCGCAAAACGGAAGCGGCGTCACGAACCCGGTCGAATCGCAGGTCGAATGTGTGGTGGAAAACGGTTCGCGCGGTGATAACGGGCGCGACCGACGGCGGGCGCCGCCGAGTGCGCGGCCTAATCCGATCGAGCGCTATATCGCCTGTTTCGCCACCGTACGCGCGGCCGCGGATGCGGCCGGGGTGTCGACGGCGATGCTGCGGCGGATGCGCGCGCGCGGCTATGTGTCGACCCGGCAGCGCGCGCTGAGGATGGCGCGGGCCTGCGGGTTCCGGCTGCAGGCAGCGGAACTGCTGGCCTTGCACCTGGGGGCGCCATGAGCCCGGAGCTGGCGCAGGCCTTGCCGCCCGGCGCGTTGCTGTGGCTGGCGACCTTGGCCGCGGTGGCGTTCGCGGCGGCGGCGCTCGGCGGTTGGCTGTGGGGCGCCCGCTGCGCCTCGCGCGCGCGTCTGGCCGCGCGCGCCGACCGCAACGGCCGCGCGCTGCTGGAATTGGCCGATGAGATCGAGCTGTACCTGTGGCAGCAACGCGCCTCGGGTGAGTCGGCGCTGGCCCGGCAGCACTGGCCGCGGACCTGCCGACGGGTCGCGCTGGCGCATCTGGAGTGCATCAACCAGTTGATGCTCGAGCGGCCGATCCGCGATTAGCGAGCGGCATGCGCGCCGTGGCGGTGCGCCCAGGTCGCGCGTGCTTCGACAGGCCTGCTTCGACAGGTCTGCTTCGATGGCCAGCTTCGACGGGCGTGCTTCCGATGGGTAAGCGCCTGCGGGCGTGCCTCTACGGGCGCGTGCGGGTTCGCCTCGGCGTGGCCGGCTTCGACGAGGCACGCCCAGCTACGGGCTTGCCTCGCCTGGCGTGTCCTGTGCCTACCGTCGGCCCGGCTGCGCGCATCGCGCCGCAGGCCTGCAATCGACGTGGACTGCCGCTGCTGCGATGGGCCTGTCAGGGTGCGGCTTGTATGCTTAGGCCGATGACGACGAACGACCCGGCCGCCCGCGCCGCTCCGCCGAACGAACCGGACCCCTCGCCGGACTTTGCCGATGTCTCCGGGCTGATGCCGCGGCGCGGCTACGTGCTCGCATTCATCGTGTTCATCGTCGCCCTGGTGCTGGTATTCACCGCCTGGCGGGTGGCGCGCGACCGCGAGCAGCGTTCGGCCCAGGCCGAGTTCATCGGCCGCACCACCCAGGTCACCGAGCTGTTGCAGCAGCGTCTGGTCAATTACGAACTGGTCGCGCGCGGCGGCGTGTCGCTGTTCGCCTCGGTGCAGCGGCCGACCGCGTCGCAGTGGAAGGCCTATGTCGAAGGCATGAACCTGCAGCGCCGGTTTCCCTCGACCTTGGGGCTGGGCTTCACCGGCTACGTGCCGCAGCGCCTGCTGGTGCAGTTGCAGAACGAATGGCGCGACGCCGGCTACGGCCTGCTGACGGTGCGCCCGTTCGGCCAGCGCGAGGTCTACGGGCCGATCCTGTACCTGGAGCCGAAGACCGCGGCGAACGTCGAGGTGATCGGCTACGACATGTTCGCCGAGCCGGTGCGCCACGCGGCGATGGAGGCGGCGCTGGAGTCGGGGCAGGCGCGGCTGTCGGGCAAGATCGCCTTGCTCCAGGACCGCCACGACGGGATCCGGAGCACCGGCCTGCTGCTGGTGCTGCCGGTCTACCTCGGCGGCGGCCGGCCGCAGAGCCCGAGCCTGCGCCGGGCCGAAATGCAGGGCTGGGTGTACGTGCCGTTCCGCCTGCAGAGGTTCGTCGAAACCTCGCTGGCCGAGGGCCACAGAGGCCTGCGTTTCCGCATCTTCGACGAGAGCGGCGGCGGCAACGCCTTGCTGTTCGAGAGCGCCGGGCCGAAGCCGGCGCAGCCGGCGGCGTTCCTGCACAAGACCACCTTCGAGGTTTACGGCCGCACCTGGCGGATCGAATACGAATCGCCGCCGATCGAGCAGGCGGTGCCGCGCATGGAAGGCCTGCGCAACATGTTCGCGCTGGGCATCTTCACCGCGCTGCTGCTGTACGGCATCGCCCTGGTGCTGGCGCACACCGAGTCGCGCGCGCGCCAGATCGCGATGCGCATGACCGAGGACTTCCGCCGCTCCGAAGCGCGTTTCCGCAGCGCCATGCAGTATTCGGCGATCGGCAAGGCGCTGCTGGACAGCGAAGGCCGCATCGTCGACGCCAATCCGGCCCTGGCCAACATCGTCGGCTTGCCGCGCGCGCAGTTGCTGGACCAGCGCTTCGACAGCCTGCTGGAAGACGAGGAAGCCGAGACGCCGGCGACGCACGCGCAGCGCAGCGACGAGGACGGCGTGCACCGCGCGACCCGCCGGCTGCTGCGCCAGCACGGCGTGGCCCGGCAGGTGCAGCTGACCTATTCGCCGGTGCCGGGCAAGGTCGGCCAGGACATCACCGGCCTGGTCCAGGTCGAGGACGTGACCGAGCGCCTGCGCGCGGAAGCGCGCGTGCACGCGCTCAACCGCACGCTGGAGGCGCGGGTGGCGCTGCGCACGCGCGAGCTGAGCCAGGCCAACCAGGAGCTGGAAGCGTTCGCCTACAGCGTGTCGCACGACCTGCGCGCGCCGTTGCGGGCGATCGACGGGTTCAGCCGGATCATCGGCGAGAAGTACGGCGACCGCTTCGACGAATCCGGCCGCGGCTATCTGGCGCGGGTGCGCAAGGCCGCCGCGCGCATGGGCGATTTGATCGACGCCTTGCTGAAGATGTCGCGCCTGACCCGCAGCGAGCTCAAGCACGAAAACGTCGACCTGAGCCGTTTCGCCGGCGAACTGGTCGAGGAGCTGCGCATGGGCGAGCCGCAGCGCGCGGTCGAGGTGCGGATCGCGCCGGGCTTGCAGGTGGTCGGCGATGCGCCGTTGCTGCGCAACCTGCTCGGCAATCTGCTCGGCAACGCCTGGAAGTTCACCCGCGACCGCGATCCGGCGCGGATCGAGTTCGGCGCCGCCGAGCTGCCCGGCGGCGGGCGCGAGTTCTATGTGCGCGACAACGGCACCGGCTTCCCGCAGGCCTATGTCGACAAGCTGTTCCGGCCGTTCCAGCGGCTGCACAGCGTCGAGGATTTCGCCGGGCACGGGATCGGGCTGGCGTCGGTGAAGCGCATCGTCGAGCGGCACGGCGGGACGATCCGCGCCGAGGGCAGCGAGGGCGAGGGAGCGGCGTTCTATTTCACCTTGCCGGGTGGCGGGCACGGCGGGTGAGGGGCGGTTGCGCCGGTCGTTGAAGTTTCGCGGTCGCGGCTCGCGCCGCTCCTACAGGTAGGCCATGTAGGGGCGGCGCGAGCCGCGACCGCGCCAATTCGATAACCGCGAACCTGTCGCCACAGGCGCACGCGAACACGGCCGACGCGTCCCCGCGCCAGCCGTCGCATGTCCAGTCCGATACCTCCGACTACCGCGCCGCGATTGCGGCGAGCCTCACGCGTCGCGGTTGTGCCGCCGCATGACCCGCATCTTCTCGCGTTCCCAATCGCGCTCCTTGCTGGCTTCGCGCTTGTCGTGGCTCTGCTTGCCCTTGGCCAGCGACAGCCCGGCCTTGACCTTGTTGCCCTTCCAGTACAGCGCGGTGGGAATCACGGTGTAGCCGTCGCGCTGGACCCGGCCGATCAGGTTGTCGATCTCGCGGCGGTGCAGCAGCAGCTTGCGGCTGCGGCGTTCGTCGGCGACGACGTGGGTCGAGGCGGAGATCAGCGGGACGATCTGGGCGCCGATCAGGTAGATCTCGCCGTGCAGCACCACCGCATAGGCGTCGGTGATGTTGGCGCGGCCGGCGCGGATCGACTTGAGCTCCCAGCCCTGCAGGGACAGGCCGGCCTCGAAGTTCTCTTCCAGGTGGTATTCGTGGCGGGCGCGCTTGTTCTGCGCGATGGTGCCGCCAGCGCCGCCCTTTCCTTTATCCTTGGCGGTCTTGTTGTTTGTCTTAGCCATGCGGCGATTGTCTCCGATCCGGAGGCGGTTTGAGTAGCCGGTCGGCGGGCGGCAGCGGCGCGGGGCGCGTTTTTCGCGGCCGGTTGCGGCGGGTTCGCCTGTTTCGCACGACTGCGGCCCGCTCGCGCCTTGCCCGGGCGGGCGATCCGCCCCGATCCGGTTGAAACTCGCGCTGCGATCCCAATTAGCGAACACGATGCCTACCATCCGCCGCTCCGCCTTGGTCGAACACTCCGCCGCGCGCATGTTCGCGCTGGTCAACGACGTCGCCGCCTATCCGCGCCGTTTCGATTGGTGCGAGGCGGCGCAGGTGCTGGAGGCCGACGACGCGCACATGGTCGCGCGGCTGGATCTGGGCCTGGGCGCGCTGCGCACCTGGTTCACCACCCACAACACGCTGTCGCCGCCGCACCACATCGAGCTGAAGCTGGTCGACGGGCCGTTCCGCAAGCTCGGCGGGCGCTGGGAGTTCCACGCCCTGGACGAGTCGGCGTGCAAGGTCACCCTGACCCTGGAGTTCGAGCCGGCTGTGAAGCTGCTCGGGCCGGCGATGGCGCTGGGCTTCCAGAGCCTGGCCGACCGCATGGTCGACGATTTCGTCCGCGTCGCCGACCGCGGCGCCGAGCCGGCGGTGCCGGTGGCGCCGGCCGCTTCCGGCCCGGCCGGCGGCGGGACGCCTGCGTGAAGATCGAAGTGGTCCGCGCCTGGCCGCGCCGGTTCGAGGCGGTCGCGCTGGAGCTGGAGGAGGGCGCCACGCTGGCCCAAGCGCTGGCCGCGGCCGGGTTCGACGCCGACGCCGGCATCGTCGGCTACGCGGTGTTCGGCGTGCGCGCGGACGCCGGCACGGTGCTGCGCGACGGCGACCGGGTCGAGTTGCTGCGCGGCCTGCAGATCGATCCGAAGGAAGCGCGGCGGCGGCGGGCCGAGGAGCGGCCGCTCAAGAAGAAGTGATCGGCCGGCGGGGAGGGCTGTCTTCGGTTCTTGTGGGATGGCCTTGAGGCCCGAGGGTTGTGTTTCAGATCGCCGCGACCTGAGCGAAGGCCTCCCACAAACGAAACAGCCGCCTTTCGGCGGCTGTTTTCGCTGGACCCGAAGCGCGCCTCAGCGGCGCTTCTTCTTCGCGTCCTTGTCCTTGGCCAGGTTGCGGCCGAACTGCTTGACCGAGGCGGCGGCGATTTCCTTGTCCTGCTCGGGGAAGTAGTCGCCTTCCCACTTGGTCAGGGCGTCGTTTTCGAACCACAGGGTCAGGTTCTTGCGCGAGGTGTGGCCGAGGCGGTCGACGCGCTGGGTCGAGGTGTAGTCCCAGCGGTTCTGGTGGAACGGGTCCTCGATCGACGGCGTGCCGATCAGGGTCTGCACCTGCTGCTTGCTCATGCCGGCCTGGAGCTGGTCGACCGCGGTCTTCTCCAGCAGATTGCCCTGATAGATGGGCTGCTTGTAGATGATGCCGCAGCCGGAAGTGACCAGGGCGAGCGAGAGAACGAGCAGGACTTTACGCATCGGATAGGAGTGTCGGCGGCAGTCGAAGGCAACGGGCCCGATGATACACTGAAGGGCGACCCCACCAAGGGCGGATCGCGGCGCGGGGCGGCCCCTCGCGTTCATCCGCCATTCCGGCCCGCCCGCCCAGTACGCCCTTCGCGGCGACGGCCAGCCGGTCTCCACCCGGGCCGGTTGGTTCCGGCCCATCGTCATCGAAGGGAACGCCCCATGGAATCTCAGGACCTGCGCAACGCCGGACTCAAGGTCACCCATCCGCGCATGCGGATCCTCGAGTTGCTGGAAGGCGCCAAGCCGCGCCACATGACCGCGGAAGACATCTACCGGATGCTGCTGGAAAAGGGCGAGGACATCGGCCTGGCCACGGTCTACCGGGTGTTGACCCAGTTCGAGTCGGCCGGCCTGGTGCTCAAGCACAACTTCGAGGCCGGCCAGTCGGTCTACGAGCTCGATCGCGGCCATCACCACGACCACATGGTCGACATCGACAGCGGCAAGATCATCGAGTTCGAAAGCACCGAGATCGAGGAGCTGCAGCGCAAGATCGCCGCGGAGCACGGTTACCTGATCGAAGAGCATTCGCTGGTGTTGTACGTGCGCAAGAAGCGCTGAGGCCGGGAATCGGGAGTCGGGAGTCGGGAATCGGAAGAGCGGTTCACGCAAGGAAAAAGCCCGCCTAGGCGGGCTTTTTCATGAGTGCGGCGAGGCTGCTGCCTTGCCGATTCTCCATTCCCGATTCCCGATTCCCGGCCTCACCCCACATCGGCCAGCAGCCGTCGCGCCGCCGCCCGCACTTCCTTGGTCAGTTCGACGCCGCCGAGCATGCGCGCGAGCTCTTCCTCGCGCTGCTTGGCGGCGAGCACCTGCACCGCGCTCTGGGTGACGCCTTCGCTGGCGGCCTTGGCGACGCGGTAGTGGGCGTGGCCCTGCGCCGCGACCTGGGCCAGGTGGGTCACGCACAGCACCTGGCGGCTGCCGCCGAGCGCGCGCAGCTTTTGCCCGACGATCTCGGCGACCGCGCCGCCGATGCCGGTGTCGACTTCGTCGAACACCATCGTCGGCACCGCGTCGAGGCCGAACGCGGCGACTTCGATCGCCAGCGAGATGCGCGAGAGTTCGCCGCCGGAGGCGACCTTGCGCAGCGGCCGCGGCGGTTGGCCGGGGTTCGCGGCGACCATGAATTCGACCCGCTCGGCGCCGTTCGGATCGGGCCGGTCTTCTTCTTGCGGCTCGATCTCGACGGCGAAGCGTCCGCCGCCCATGCCGAGTTCGCCGATCAGTTCGGTGGTGCGCGCCGACAGCGACGCGGCGGCGTCGCGGCGGGCGCGGCCGAGCGCGTCGGCGGCCGCGCGCCAGCGCTTGCGCGCGTCGGCGATTTCGCCGTCGAGTCGGTCCAGGCGCTCGCCGGCGCCGCGCAACTGCTCCAGTTCGGCGCCGACGCCGTCGCGGGTCGCGGCGAGCTGTTCGGGCGCGACCCGGTGCTTGCGCGCCAGCTCGTGCAGGCGGCCGAGTTTCGCCTCGATGCGCTCGAACTCGGACGGGTCCAGGTCGAGGTCGTCGCGCACGCGCTCGAGCAGCGACAGCGCTTCGTCGATCTGGATCGCGGCGTTGTCGAGCATGGCGTCGACTTCGCCCAGGCGCGGTTCGTGCTCGGCGACGCGTTGCAGGTCGCCGCGCACTTGCTGCAGGTTGCGGGTCAGCGACGGGCCTTCGTCGCCGCCGATGCGCGCGAACGCGCTTTCGCAGGCGGCGATCAGGCCGGCGGCGTGGGCGTGGCGGCGGTGGTCGGCGTTGAGCTTGGCGATCGCGTCGGGCTCCAGCGCCTCGCGTTCGAGTTCGGCGTGCTGGTGTTCGAGCCAGCCGATCCGGTCGGAGACATCGCCCTGGGCGACCAGTCCGTCGCGCTCGCGCAGCAGCGCGCTCCACGCGCGCGCGGCCTGGGCGACCGGTTCGCGCGCGCTTTCGTGGCGGCCGTACGCGTCGAGCAGGTCGAGCTGGCTGGCGCGGGTCAGCAGCGCCTGGTGTTCGTGCTGGCCGTGGATTTCGACGAGGCGCGAAGCCAGTTCGCCGAGCTGGCCGAGGGTGACCGGGCGGCCGTTGACCCAGGCCCGCGAGCCGCCGTCGGCGCGGATCACCCGGCGGATCTGGCAGACCGGGGCGTCGCCGTCGCCGGTTTCGTCGAGTTCGTTGTCGCCGAGCCAAGCCGCGGCGAGCGGGGCGTCGTCGAGGGTGAAGTCGGCGACCAACTCGGCGCGGTCGGCGCCGTGGCGGACCACGCCGCTGTCGGCGCGCAGGCCGCCGAGCAGGCCGAGCGCATCGACCAGCAGCGACTTGCCGGCGCCGGTTTCGCCGGAGATGACGGTGAGGCCGGGACCGAAGCTGAGTTCGGCGGCGGTGACGACGGCGAATTGCTTGAGCGATAGATGGGCGAGCATGCGGCGGCGATTGTGCCTGGGCGGGGCGGCGCCTGGGAATGGGCGCGCGGCGTGGGCGAGCGTAAGGGGAGGGCGGATCAGGGGATGAGACGCGCCGGCGGCGTCGGTGCGGCATCAGTATGGTGGCGTTGGATGACGGGTGAGGGCGGCCCGCGGCGCAGGCGCGTTAGCGCCGGGCGGGGATGGCGCGGCTGGGCGGGGCCGGATGGGGGCAGGCGGGACGGTCGATCGAGGCTTCGATCCAACGGAAGGCATCGGGGCATCCACGCACTTTCCCGCCGTCATCCCCCGCGAAAGCGGGGGGGCAGAGACTTCAGCGCCATGTCGCGGTGAAGCCCTGGATCCCCGCTTTCGCGGGGATGACGGCAGGTTGAGGCGAAGCGGCGGTGGGTCCGACAACGGTTTCGAACCCAAGCTCCCGCCTTCCGCCTTCCTTCCGCCTTCCTTCCGCCTTCCTTCCGACTCCCGACTCCCGACTCCCGACTCCCGACTCCCGAATCCCGACTCCCGACTCCCGAATCCCGACTCCCGAATCCCGAATCCCGAATCCCGAATCCCGACTCCCGACTCCCGACTCCCGACTCCCGACTCCCGACTCCCGAATCCCGAATCCCGACTCCCGATTCCCGATTCCCGATTCCCGATTCCCGAGCTTGCACCCAGCCCCCACCGCGCATATATCGGCGGCATGAACCGCCGAGCCAACGACCCCGCCCTCGACCCGCGCGCGCGCCAGCTGCTGCGCGCGCTGATCGGCCGCTACATCCACAGCGGCGAGCCGGTCGGCTCGCAGACCCTGGCCCGCCACGCCGGGCTCGACGTCAGCGCGGCGACGATCCGCAACATCCTGTCCGACCTGGAAGAGGCCGGCCTGCTCAGCGCGCCGCACACCTCGGCCGGCCGCATCCCGACCGCCCAGGGCTACCGCCTGTTCGTCGACTCGCTGTTGCAGGTGCGCCCGCTGCCCGACGGCGAGGTCGCGCGGCTGCGCAGCGAGCTGCCGTCCGGTTCGGGCACCCAGGCCCTGCTCGGCAGCGCCTCGGAGCTGCTGTCGGCGATGACCCACTTCGTCGGCGTGGTCAGCGTGCCCAAGCGCGAGCAGTTCGCGTTCCGCAAGATCGAGTTCGTGCCGCTGGACGCGCAGCGGGTGCTGGCGATCCTGGTGTTCGCCGATCAAGAGGTGCAGAACCGCATCATCCAGACCCGCCGCCCGTTCGAGGCCGGCGAACTGGAGCGCGTGGGCAACTACCTCAACGCCCATTTCGCCGGCCGCCCGGTCGCCGAGATCCGCGCCACCTTGCTGCTGGAACTGCGCAACGCCCAGTCCGAGATGCAGGCGCTGCTGGCGCAATCGGTGGAGCTGGCCGAGCAGGCGCTGGCCCCCGACAACGACGACATGGTCCTGGCCGGGCAGACCCGGCTGATGGGCGTGCAGGAGCTGGCCGACCTGGACCGGCTGCGCGAGCTGTTCGATGCCTTCGCCCGCAAGCGCGAGATCCTGCAACTGCTCGAACGCACCGTGCGCGCGCCCGGCGTGCGCATCTTCATCGGCGAGGAAACCGGGCTGGCGCCGCTGGAGGGCGTGTCGCTGGTGACCGCGCCGTACACCGCCGGCGGGCGGGTGCTCGGCGTGCTCGGGGTGATCGGGCCGACCCGGATGGCGTACGACCGGGTCATCCCGGTGGTGCAGGCCGCGGCCGATGCGCTGGGTGAGGCGTTTGGGCCAACCGAAGTGGACTAAGCCCCGCCGCCGCCCGCCCGAAGCCCAGCCCCCCAAACCCCGCTTTTTGCAGCCTCGGCTTTTGCACAAGGCCGTCAGCCTCAGGCCTTTACAGGAAGGCCCCCCAGGCCCTCCCGCCCAGGCCGGCCAGGCTTCGCAAGCCGGCCCCGATTGTCCCAAAACCACCCGCAAACCCCGACGCTCCCCGCCGATCCCGCACGATCGGCGCAGATGCGCGCCGTTTTGCGCCGCCCGCCACTTGAATGCCGCCCCCCAGGCCCCATAGCTGGCCGTGTCGCGGATCACCGCAAGGAACCAGCATGAATCAACACGACCCGAACCCCGATCTGAACCTCGAGACCCAGGACCCGGCCGCGGCCGGCGCCGGCCTGTCCGAAGTCGATGTCCTGCGCGCCGAATTGAACAAGCTGCGCGAGGATTCGCTGCGCGAGCGCGCCGAGTTGGACAACCAGCGCAAGCGCGTGGTCCGCGATATCGAGATGGCGCGCAAGTTCGCCAACGAACGCCTGCTCGGCGACCTGCTGCCGGTGATCGACAGCCTCGAAGCCGGCCTGTCCGCCGCCGGCGGCGATGCCGGCGCGCTGCGCGAGGGCATGGAACTGACCCTGCGCCAGCTGCTCAAGGTCGCCGCCGACAACGGCCTGGTCGCGGTCGATCCGGCCGGCCAGCCGTTCAATCCCGAACACCACCAGGCCATGAGCATGGTGCCGGCGCCGGGCGTGGCGCCGAACCATGTGGTCCAGGTCTACCAGAAGGGCTGGCTGCTCAACGAGCGCCTGCTGCGTCCGGCCCTGGTCGTGGTCGCCCAGGACGCCTGAACCGCGCCCCGCGCGCGCCGCGGCGGGGGCCGCGCAAGGCGTGCGCAACGGGGCGCCAACGCAAGTTTCGAATCGGCACAGGGGCAGGGCACGGGCGCTTGAACTGCCCGGCACCGGGCCCCAAATAGCGAACATCGGCGGTCCGCAGCGTTCCGCGCCGCCCCCAACATTCCAGCATTAGAGAGGGAGCAACAGCATGGGCAAGATCATCGGCATCGACCTGGGCACGACCAATTCCTGCGTCGCGATCATGGAAGGCGGCAAGGCCAAGGTCATCGAGAATTCGGAAGGCGACCGCACCACGCCGTCCATCGTCGCCTTCACCAAGGACAGCGAAGTCCTGGTCGGCGCCTCGGCCAAGCGCCAGGCGGTGACCAACCCGAAGAACACCTTCTACGCGGTCAAGCGCCTGATCGGCCGCAAGATGACCGACGCCGAAGTGCAGAAGGACCTCGGCCTGGTGCCGTACGCGATCGTCCCGCACGAGAACGGCGACGCCTGGGTCTCGACCCTGGACGGCAAGAAGATGGCGCCGCAGCAGATCTCGGCCGAAGTGCTAGGCAAGATGAAGAAGACCGCCGAAGCCTACCTCGGCGAGCCGGTCACCGAAGCGGTCATCACCGTGCCGGCCTACTTCAACGACAGCCAGCGCCAGGCGACCAAGGACGCCGGCAAGATCGCGGGCCTGGAGGTCAAGCGCATCATCAACGAGCCGACCGCGGCCGCGCTGGCCTACGGCATGGACAAGAAGGGCGGCGACCGCAAGGTGGCCGTGTACGACCTCGGCGGCGGCACCTTCGACGTGTCGATCATCGAGATCGCCTCGGTCGACGGCGAAATGCAGGTTGAAGTGCTGTCGACCAACGGCGACACCTTCCTCGGCGGCGAAGACTTCGACAAGCGCGTCATCGACTACTTGGTCGACGAGTTCAACAAGGACCAGGGCATCGACCTGCGCAAGGATCCGCTGGCGCTGCAGCGCCTGAAGGACGCGGCCGAGCGCGCCAAGATCGAGCTGTCGTCCTCGCAGCAGACCGAAGTCAACCTGCCGTACGTCACCGCCGACGCCTCGGGCCCGAAGCACCTCAACATCAAGCTGACCCGGGCCAAGCTCGAGTCGCTGGTCGAGGACCTGATCAAGAAGACCATCGAGCCGTGCCGCATCGCGCTCAACGACGCCGGCCTGCGCGCCAGCGACGTGGCCGAGGTGATCCTGGTCGGCGGCCAGACCCGCATGCCCAAGGTCAGCCAGGCCGTGGCCGAGTTCTTCGGCAAGGAACCGCGCAAGGACGTCAACCCGGACGAAGCCGTCGCCGTCGGCGCGGCGATCCAGGGCGGCGTGCTGGCCGGCGAGGTCAAGGACGTGCTGCTGCTCGACGTGACCCCGCTGAGCCTGGGCATCGAAACCCTCGGCGGCGTGTTCACCAAGATCATCGAGAAGAACACCACCGTTCCGACCAAGGCCTCGCAGACCTTCTCCACCGCCGAGGACAACCAGTCGGCCGTGACCGTGCACGTGCTGCAGGGCGAGCGCGAGCAGGCCCGCTTCAACAAGTCGCTGGCGCGCTTCGACCTGTCCGGCATCGAGCCGTCGCCGCGCGGCATGCCGCAGGTGGAAGTGTCGTTCGACATCGACGCCAACGGCATCCTGCACGTCAGCGCCAAGGACAAGAAGACCAACAAGGAACAGAAGGTCGAGATCAAGGCCGGTTCGGGCCTGTCCGAGGAGGAGATCGCCAAGATGGTCGCCGACGCGGAAGCCAACCGCGAGGAAGACCAGAAGTTCCATGAGCTGGTGCAGGCGCGCAACCACGCCGACGCGCTGATCCACAGCACCCGCAGCGCGATCAAGGAACACGGCGAGAAGATCCCGGGCGAGGCCATCGGCCGCGCCGAGGCGGCGATCGCCGAGCTCGAGACCGCGATGAAGGGCGACGACAAGGGCCAGATCGAGGCCAAGTCGCGCGCGCTGGAAGAAGCCGCGCAGTCGGTGCTGGCCGCGGCCGGCGCCGGTCACGCGGGCGGCGACGCCCCGGCCGGCGACGCCGGCGCCTCGGCCAAGTCCGACGACGTGGTCGATGCGGAGTTCACCGAAGTGAAGGACGACAAGAAGTAAGGCCGGGAATGGGGAATGGGGAATCGGGAATGGTCAGGAGCGATCTCGTCGCGACCTGCCGCAAGCCCGGTTCCCCGTTCTCGTATTCGTAGCTTTCGATTTTCCAATTCCCGATTCCCGATTCCCAATTCCCGTCCATGAGCAAACGCGACTACTACGAAGTGCTGGGCGTCCAACGCAACGCCGGCGACGAAGACCTGAAGAAGGCCTATCGCCGCTGCGCGATGAAGTTCCATCCGGACCGCAATCCCGGCGACCAGGCCGCCGAAGCCTCGTTCAAGGAATGCAAGGAGGCCTACGAGGTCCTGTCCGATGCGGGCAAGCGTCGCCTGTACGACCAGCACGGCCACGCCGCGTTCGAGCACGGCATGGGCGGTGGCGGCGGCCCCGGCCCCGGCTTCGCCGACATGGGCGACATCTTCGGCGACATTTTCGGCAACATCTTCGGCGGAGCCGGCGGCGCGCGCGGTCCGCGCCGCGGCGCCGACATCGGCTATGTCATGGAGCTGTCGCTGGAAGAAGCGGTCGGCGGGATCGAGAAGCAGATCGAAATTCCGACCCTGGACGAGTGCGATACCTGCAAGGGCTCGGGCTCGGCCGACGGCAAGATCGAAACCTGCACCACCTGCAACGGCCGCGGCCAGGTCCGGTTCCAGCGCGGCATCTTCTCGATGCAGCAGGCCTGCCCGCATTGCAACGGCCGCGGCCAGACCATCGCCAACCCCTGCGGCGACTGCCACGGCCAGGGCCGGATCGAGCGGACCAAGACCTTGCAGGTCAAGATTCCCGCCGGCGTCGACAACGGCGACCGCATCCGCCTGACCGGCGAAGGCGAAGCCGGCCCGGCCGGTTCGCCGCCGGGCGACCTGTACGTGGAAGTGCGCGTGCGCGAGCACGAGATCTTCCAGCGCGACGGCGACGACCTGCACTGCGAAGTGCCGATCCGCATTTCCCAGGCCGCGCTCGGCGACGTCGTGCGGGTGCCCACGCTCGGCGGCGAAGTCGAGCTGCGCATTCCGGCCGAGACCCAGAGCGGCAAGCTGTTCCGCCTGCGCGACAAGGGCGTCAAGTCGGTGCGCAGCCGCAAGCCCGGCGACCTGTATTGCCGGGTCGCGGTGGAAACGCCGGTCAACCTGACCCCCGAGCAACGCGAGCTGCTGGAAAAGTTCGAGGCCACCTTCGTCGGCGAGGGCGCGCGCAAGCATTCGCCGCGCTCCTCGACGTTCATCGACGGGGTCAAGGGGTTTTGGGATCGGATGACGTCCTGAGTTCCAGCGCGCTGCGCCGCGCGAGCTACGAACAAAAAGGGAGCTTTGGCTCCCTTTTTGTTTGCGCGCGCGCACGGTCGCAGCAGCGATGTGTTAAAAATCGCGCGCGGACGCCGCGTCGGCGGCGTCCTTCGTATCGTCATCGCCCCTCATGGATTCGGGAGAAGAAAGGATGCATATCGCCATGCCGCGACGTCGGGCCGCACTGTGTCTGGCGCTGGTCGCGGCCCTCGCCGCCAACGCCGCAGTCGCTCAGGACAAATCCGCTGCCGACAAGCCGGCGCAGAGCGGCGCCGCCGCGCAGCCGGCCGCGAGCGCCGAGCAGCCGCCCGCGCGGCTGGAGCGGGTGAACTTCACCTACACCGTGCAGCCCAACGGCGCCTATGTCGAACAGCGCGAGTCGGCGCTGAAGGTCCTGCGCGAAGATGCGGTGGAGCGCGCCAAGTACGAGTCCATCGACTACAGCGCGAGCCTGCAGACGCTGGAGGTGATCGAGGCCTACACGCTCAAGTCCGACGGCCGCCGCATCGCGGTGCCCAAGTCCAACTACCAGGTCCAGACCAACGACGGCCGCGGCGACGGCGGGCCGGCGTTCTCGGATATCGCCACCACCCAATTGGTGTTCCCCGACGTCGCGGTCGGCGACACCGTGGTGCTGAACTACCGCTTGGTCGGCAAGCAGCCGATGTTCGAAGGCCAGTTCTCCGACACCGGCAGCTACAGCGATTACGCCTACCTCGGCGAGATGACGCTGAAGTACGACCTGCCGGCGTCGATGAAGATCCGCAAGGAGTCCTACGGCAAGTTCAAGAGCGTGCGCGACGAAGTCGTCGGCGACCGCCGCATCGTCGAATGGCGCTTCAGCAACCGCGAGCCCAAGGAACTCGTGCCGGGCTACACCGCGCCGTTCGACCTGAGCCGCACCAACGGCGCTTCGGTCTCGACCTTCGCCAGCTACGGCGACATCGCCCGCGTCTACGGCGAGCGCGCCTTGCCCAAGGCGGTGCCGAGCGCGCGCGTGCGCAAGCTCGCCGACGAGATCGCCGCCGGCAAGACCGGCCAGCGCGAGATCGCCCAGGCGCTGTACGAATGGGTGTCGCTGAACATCAACTACGCCGGCAACTGCATCGGCCTCGGCGCAGTGGTGCCGCGCGACCAGGACTTCGTCCTCGACAACCGCATCGGCGATTGCAAGGACCACGCAACCTTGTTGCAGGCGCTGCTCGCGGCCAAGGGCATCGAGGCGACCCAGGCGCTGATCAACTCCGGCACCGCGTATACGCTGGCGCCGGTGCCGGTCGCCTCGGCGGTCAACCACGTGCTGAACTACCTGCCGGGCCTGGACCTGTACCTGGACGCCACCGCCAAGGGCATCGCCTTCGGCGAACTGCCGTACTCGATCGCCGGCAAGCCGGTGTTGCGGGTCGACCGCCCGGACCTGCCCGCGCGCACGCCCGCGCCGTCCAGGTTGGCCAACCGCCAGCGCATGCAGACCCAGCTCGTGATCGGCGAGGACGGCAGCGTCAAAGGCTCGATGCAGGTCGAACTCGCCGGCCGCCCGGCGATGGAGTTCCGCGCCGGCTCGCGCGACCTGACCGAGAAGGACGCCGGCGAAATGGTCAAGAAGGTGTTCGAGCGCATCGGCGTCCGCGCCAGCGGCAGCTTCCGCCAGGACGATCCCAAGCCGCTGCGCGCCGAGCACAAGTTTTACGTCGAGCTCGACGCCAAGCAGGCGGTGCCGATGCCGGGCGCGTTCGCGCTCGGCGCGTTCTTCGCCACGCCGCAGCCGGTGTTCGCCCTGGTCGGCAGCGCCAACGCGCCTGAAGGCATCCCCGACGAAGGCGAGGGCCTGTGCCTCGGCGGGCGTTCGGAAGAGACCTACCGGATCGAGTTCCCCAAGACCGTCAAGGTGCTGGCCAAGCCGCAGGACCTGAAGCTGGAATCCAACGGCTCGCGCTACGAGGCGACGTACCGCCTGGAAGGCAATGTGCTGCACGCGCATCGGGTGATCGAGGACGCGACCACCGGGCCGGTGTGCAGCATCGCGTACAACAAGGCGTATTCCGAGTTCGCGCGCAAGGTGGTGCCGAATCTGAAGGCGCAGGTGGTGTATCAGTAAGCGCGCGGCGCGCGCAGCCGAGACGGGCGGCGCTGCGCCGGCCCGCTGGTTTCGGGCCGCCGCGAGTCCGGTGTCTGTATTCGCATTAACGAAGGCCTCGACCGAACCGGTCGGGGCCTTCGCGTGCGCGGCAGGCGCCTTAGGCCGCGGCGGCGACTGGAGATAAGGGCTGCGGCGAGCCATGCCCGGGCGGCGCTGGCCGCAGGTCGGGAAAGTCGATAAGGTCCGCCGCAGTGCTTCGGCGATGTCCGGATTCGACGAAAGGAGGCGGAAATGAGAGACGCACTGCCCGCAATGCCTGCAAGAACACTGGCGCTGCCGCTGCTGTGCCTGTGCTTCGCTGCAGCCGCCGCCCAGGAAAAACCGCGTGCGGGCGAGGCCGGCGCAGAAGCGCCGCCCGTCCCGCACGTCGTCATCGCCAAGCCGGGCGCCGAAAGTCCCGCTCCCGCGATCGGGTTCATTCCCGCTCCGCCCGAACGGGTCGAGCAGATGCCGCAATTTCCCGGCGGCGAAGCCTCGCTCAAGGCCTATCTGAAGGAAAATCTGCAATATCCCGCCCAGGCGCTGGAAAACCAGACGCGGGGCTTGGTGGTCGCCGAGTTCGTCGTCGATGTCGATGGGACGCTCAAGGACGTAAAGATCATCCGCGATATCGGCGGCGGTTGCGGTGCGGAAGCCAAGCGGCTCGTGCAGAACATGCCGCCGTGGCAGCCGGGACGGCAAGGCGGCGAGGCGGTCAAGGTCAGTTACAGGCTCAAGATCGATTTCGATCCGGCGCAGTGGCAGAACGACCGCAAGACGCGCAAATGACGGTCCGAGGCCGGGCTACGGCGGAGCGCTGCGGATCGAAGCCGCAAACGACGAGGGAGCTTCGGCTCTCTTTTTGTTTGTTCGTCGAAGGCGCGTTGGCCGCCCGACGAACATCGAGGATACGACCTGTCCCAAGCTCGCGCACGGCGGCGGCGGCGGCGGCGGGGGAGGCGAACTTGCCTAAAGCCTCTACCCGATTTGCGCCTTACAGGCACCGTAAATACGCGCAACCTACGCGGCGCCGTCGATAACTGCGATAGCGCGCGAGCTTTTCGGACATTCCGGCTTGCGCGCCCGGTTCGCGACCGCCTGGGACGGTTGAAACGATCGCCGATCGGCGACGAAGCGAATACCCGCCGCTGGACCGGGCTGCGATGAATTGCGGGTACGAGGCGCGCAATCGGCCTGAACGCAATCGAGCGGCGCCCGGCTTGTGCCGTCGGCGCCGTCGCCTTAGCCTGCGCGCATGAGCGAATCCCCCAAGACCCCGATCCGTCTCCTGATCCACGGCGCCAGCGGGCGCATGGGCCAGGCCCTGCTGCGATTGGCCCGCGAACGCGACGACGTTCGGGTGGTCGCGGCGTATTCGCGCACGCCGCCGGCGCAGCGGGTCATCGACAACGTTGCGCACTTCGCCTCGGCCGAACTGGCCGGCGCGCCGGAGTTCGACGTGGCGATCGATTTCAGCCTGCCGGAAGGTTTCGACCCGGTGCTGGCGCTGTGCGCGCAGCGCGGCAAGGGCTTGGTATCGGGCACCACCGGGCTGAGCTCGGCGCAGAACGCGCAGATCAACGAGGCCGCGGCCGCGATCGCGGTGGTGTGGGCGGCCAACTACAGCCTCGGCGTGGCGGTGCTGACCGAACTGGTGCGCCAGGCCGCCGCGGCGTTGCCGGAGTGGGACTGCGATGTGATCGAGGCGCACCACACCCGCAAGCTCGACGCGCCGTCGGGCACCGCGCTGCACCTGGGCGCGGCCGCGGCGATCGGCCGCGGCCGCGATCCGCATTACGCCAGCCTGCGCGCCGGCGACATCGTCGGCGAACACACCGTGCAGTTCGCCACCGCCGGCGAGCGCATCGAGCTGATCCACCGCGCGACCAACCGCGACATCTTCGCCCGCGGCGCGCTGCATGCGGCTACGCGTCTGGCCGAGCGCGCGCCGGGGATGTACCAGTTGCGCGATCTGCTCGGCTGAAGCCGGCGCCACCGGATCCGCGCCGCGCCGGGCGGCGGTGGCGTCTGCGGCGCCGTCCTCCGGCCTGCGTTCTTCTTGCTTGCGACTGCCGGCGCGCCGCACCGGCCCGGCCGGCGTGCGCGCGCCGATCGTTGGCGACGAAGCCGGGCGCCTGTCCCGAGCTGTCTGCACGGCGGCCGAAGCGTGGACCTGGGAAGCGACAGCAGCGTTTTGGCTGTGATTGTTCGGTTTACTTATTGCACTTTAATTGGGCTGCACGGCTGCGCCGATGAGTTTGTTTTGCGCCTGATGTGATTATGTTGTGTGCGCGCTTTCGACGGGCGGCCACATCGCTTGCATAGCGCTTAAAAATCAGCTTGTTATCGCTGCAAAAGGTTGGCTAGTCTCCGCCGGTAATCCGGGCAGGGAGATTATGTCGGTGAATGAAAATCCGTTCCAAAAAAACAGCAGCGACCCGCAAATGCTGCTGGTCGTCGCCCAGGGACTGGTCCAGTCGCAACTGGCGGCGACGCTGGGCCGCGCGCTGCAACAGGCCGAGGACCAACTGCAGCAACAAAGCCTGCGCGGCCGCGATGCCGAACTGACCGCGGTGCGCGACCTGCGCCGCGCGCGCAGCCGCATCCTGCAGCGCTTCGAGCAGCAGGTGGGCAGCGCGTTCGAGCAGTTGCAGGGGGCGGCCGGCGCGGCGCCGGCCGCGGCGGCCGGCTCCAGGCTGAGCCTGGTGTCCGACGACGGGCTGGTCGAGCAGCTCGCCGCCCAGGAGATGGTCGAAAACCTGGCCAAGGCGCACGAGACGGCGCTGGGCCACCTGGAGCGGCGCCTGGTCGTGCTGTCCGGGCGCGGCGCGCTGGCGCCCAGCGCCAATCCCTGCCATCCCAAGTACCTCGGCGACTCCCTGAACGCGTCGCTGGGTTCGCTGTACCTGACCATCAACGTGCGCGTGCTGGTCTACCGCTGCGTGGAGCAGGAACTGCGGCGCGCGCTGGGGCCGCTGTACGAGCGGCTCAACGCCGAACTCGCCGCGGCCGGCGTGCTGCCGTCGATGGGGCGCTGACCGGCGCACCGCCGCGCTGCGCGGGGCGCGGACACGAGGCGGGCCGGGCCGCCGGGCGCGGCCCGCTGCCGCCGCGGTCCGGCCGGACGCGTTCAGCTGCGGTCGCCGCCCCGACGCCGAAGGGCATATCGAGACTGGCGCCGGCGCGCCATCGCGGATAGAATTCCGGCTCGCCTGAATCCCGCCCGCCGGACCGGTCCTGCACCGCGTCCGCGCTTTGCTGCAAGTCGGTTTCGCCGACGCCGCGCACGGGATCAGATCCTTCGGCAGCCAAGGCGACCCCCGTGACCCAACCCGCAATCCTCGCTCTCGAAGACGGCACCGTGTTCGAGGGCGTTTCCGTAGGCGCGCCCGGCCTGAGCGTCGGCGAAGTCGTATTCAACACGGCCATCACCGGCTACCAGGAAATCCTCACCGACCCCTCGTATGCGCGCCAGCTGGTGACGCTGACCTATCCGCACGTCGGCAACACCGGCGTGACCGATCAGGACGACGAGGCGCGCCAGGTCTGGGCCAGCGGCCTGATCGTGCGCGACGTGCCGCGCCGCCCCAGCAACTGGCGCAGCCAGATCGCGCTGCCGCAGTGGCTGGCCGACCGCGGCGTGGTCGCCATCGCCGGCATCGACACGCGCAAGCTGACCCGCCTGCTGCGAGACACCGGCGCGCAGAACGGCGCGCTGATGGCCGGCGAGATCGATGCCGACAAAGCCATCGAAGCCGCGCGCAAGTTCCCCGGCCTCAAGGGCATGGACCTGGCCAAGGAAGTCTGCACGCGCGAGCGCTACCAGTGGACCGAAGGCCAGCTCGACCTGGACCGCAACGCCTTCGTCAGCGTCGAGCCGCGCTTCCATGTCGTCGCCTACGACTTCGGGGTCAAGCTCAACATCCTGCGCATGCTCGCCGAGCGCGGCTGCCGCATCACCGTGGTGCCGGCGCAGACGTCGGCCGCCGAGGTGCTGGCGCTGCAGCCCGACGGCGTGTTCCTGTCGAACGGCCCCGGCGATCCGGAGCCCTGCGATTACGCGATCGCCGCGATCAAGGAATTCGTCGCGCGCAAGATCCCGACCTTCGGCATCTGCCTGGGCCACCAACTGCTCGGCCTCGCCGCCGGCGCCAAGACCCTGAAGATGAAGTTCGGCCACCACGGCGCCAACCATCCGGTCCAGGACCTCGACGGCGGCCGGGTCATGATCACCTCGCAGAACCACGGCTTCGCGGTCGACGAAGCCAGCCTGCCGGCGAACGTGCGGGTCACCCACCGCTCGCTGTTCGACGGCAGCAACCAGGGCATCGCGCTGACCGACGCGCCGGCCTTCAGCTTCCAGGGGCATCCGGAAGCGAGTCCCGGCCCGCACGACGTGTCGCCGCTGTTCGACCGCTTCGTGAGCATGCTCGAGCAGGCCAAGGCCTGATGAGCGCCGCGCCGGCCCCGCCGTCGCGCCGACGCCGCTGGCGTCGGCGCGTATTGGCGGCGCTGGCGCTGGCCGGCGCGTATCCCGCGTTCGTGATGGTCGCGGTGTACTCGCAGTGGTTCGCCGCGGGTCTGCCGGGCGGACGCAACGGCCCGGCCGATGCGTACCGCCACAGCCTCGCCAGCGCGGTCGTCGCCTACACCTCGTCGCCGCGCTGCGTCGACTGGGTGACCGCAGTGATGGAGCGCGACGGCGAAGGCAACCCGAGCCGGGCGATGGACGCCCACAACAACCGGATCGGCGCGCGCATCGGCGCCGCCGCCACCACCTGGACCGCGATGCAGCGCGAGGTTCGCGCCGCGGTCGACCACGGCGCGATCGACGCCCGATCGCCCGAGCAAATCACCTGGCTCGCCCCCGCGGCGTGGCAGGACCGACTTTACTGAGGACCTCATGCCCAAGCGTACCGACATCAAAACCGTCCTGATCATCGGCGCCGGCCCGATCGTGATCGGCCAGGCCTGCGAGTTCGACTACTCCGGCGCGCAGGCGTGCAAGGCGCTGCGCGACGAGGGCTACCGCGTGGTCCTGGTCAATTCGAATCCGGCCACGATCATGACCGACCCGAACATGGCCGACGCCGTGTACATCGAGCCGATCAACTGGCAGACGGTCGAGAAGATCATCGCCAAGGAAAAGCCAGACGCTTTGCTGCCGACGATGGGCGGCCAGACCGCGCTGAACTGCGCGCTCGATCTGGCCGACAACGGCGTGCTGGAGAAGTACGGCGTCGAGCTGATCGGCGCCAAGCGCGACGCCATCCGCATGGCCGAAGACCGCGAGCTGTTCCGCGTGGCGATGAGCGAGATCGGTTTGGAGTGCCCGCGCGCCGCGGTCGCGCGCACGCTCGAGGAAGCGATCGAGATCCAGGCGACGGTCGGCTACCCGACCATCATCCGCCCCAGCTTCACCCTCGGCGGCAGCGGCGGCGGCATCGCCTACAACCGCGAAGAGCTGATCGAGATCGTCACCCGCGGCCTGGAGCTGTCGCCGACCACCGAAGTGCTGGTCGAGGAATCGGTGCTGGGCTGGAAGGAATTCGAGATGGAAGTGGTCCGCGACACCGCGGACAACTGCATCATCGTCTGCTCGATCGAGAACTTCGACGCGATGGGCGTGCACACCGGCGACTCGATCACCGTCGCCCCGGCGCAGACCCTGACCGACAAGGAATACCAGCGCCTGCGCGACGCCTCTATCGCGGTTTTGCGCAAGATCGGCGTCGACACCGGCGGCTCCAACGTGCAGTTCGGCATCAACGCGCAGAACGGCCGCGTGGTGGTGATCGAAATGAACCCGCGCGTGTCGCGCTCCTCGGCGCTGGCGTCGAAGGCGACCGGCTTCCCGATCGCCAAGATCGCGGCCAAGCTCGCGGTCGGCTACACCCTGGACGAACTGCGCAACGAGATCACCGGCGGCGCGACCCCGGCCTCGTTCGAGCCGTCGATCGACTACGTGGTCACCAAGATCCCGCGCTTCGCGTTCGAGAAGTTCCCGCAGGCCGACGCGCGCCTGACCACGCAGATGAAGTCGGTCGGCGAAGTCATGGCGATGGGCCGCACCTTCCAGGAATCGCTGCACAAGGCGCTGCGCGGGCTGGAGACCGGCAAGGTCGGCCTCGACCCGACCGGCCTGGACCTGTCCAGCGAGGCCGATCTGGCCGCGCTCAAGCGCGAGCTCAAGGAGCCGGGCCCGGAGCGCATGTTCTACATCGGCGACGCGTTCCGCGCCGGCCTCAGCGTCGAGGACGTGCACGCGATGTCGTTCGTCGACCCGTGGTTCCTCGACCAGATCGAGGAACTGATCGCGGCCGAGCGCGAAGTCGCCGACGCCGGCCTGGCCGCGCTCGACAAGGACCGCATGCGCGAACTCAAGCGCATGGGCTTCTCCGACGCGCGTCTGGCCCAGCTGACCGGCACCGACGAAACCGCCGTGCGCACCCTGCGCCGCGCGCTCAAGGTGCGCCCGGTGTACAAGCGCGTGGACTCGTGCGCGGCCGAGTTCGCGACCACCACCGCCTACATGTACTCGACCTATGAGGACGAGTGCGAAGCCAACCCGAGCAACCGCGACAAGATCGTCGTGCTCGGCGGCGGCCCCAACCGCATCGGCCAGGGCATCGAGTTCGACTACTGCTGCGTGCACGCCGCGCTGGCCCTGCGCGAGGACGGCTATGAAACCATCATGGTCAACTGCAACCCGGAGACCGTGTCGACCGATTACGACACCTCCGACCGCCTGTACTTCGAGCCGCTGACGCTCGAGGACGTGCTCGAGATCGCCGACCTGGAGAAGCCCAAGGGCGTGATCGTGCAGTACGGCGGCCAGACCCCGCTGAAGCTGGCGCGCGCGCTGGAAGCCAACGGCGTGCCGATCATCGGCACCACCCCGGACAGCATCGACCTGGCCGAAGACCGCGAGCGCTTCCAGAAGCTGGTGCAGGAGCTCGGGCTGGCCCAGCCGATCAATCGCACCGCGCGCAACCCCGACGAGGCGCTGGCCCTGGCCAACCAGATCGGCTACCCGATGGTGGTGCGCCCGAGCTACGTGCTCGGCGGCCGGGCGATGGAGATCGTCTACTCCGACGCCGACCTGACCCGCTACATCCGCGACGCGGTCAAGGTCTCCAACGATTCGCCGGTGCTGCTCGACCGCTTCCTCGACAACGCGGTCGAAGTCGACGTCGACGTGATCGCCGACCGCGAAGGCCGGGTGCTGATCGGCGGCGTCATGGAGCACATCGAAGAGGCCGGCGTGCACTCGGGCGACTCCTCGTGCTCGCTGCCGCCGTACTCGCTGTCGCCGGCGACGCAGGAAAAGCTGCGCGAGCAGGTCACCGCGCTGGCCAAGGCGCTCAAGGTCGTCGGCCTGATGAACACCCAGTTCGCGATCCAGACCGATGCCGACGGCAACGAAACCATCTACCTGATCGAAGTGAACCCGCGCGCCTCGCGCACCGTGCCGTTCGTGTCCAAGGCCACCGGCATGGCGCTGGCCAAGATCGCCGCGCGCTGCATGGTCGGCCAGACCCTGACCTCGCAGGACGCGGTCGAAGAGATCGTGCCGGACTACTACTCGGTCAAGGAAGCGATCTTCCCGTTCGCCAAGTTCCAGGGCGTCGACCCGATCCTCGGGCCGGAGATGCGCTCCACCGGCGAGGTCATGGGCGTGGGCCAGAACTTCGGCGCGGCGATGGCGCGCGCGCAGGAAGCCGGCGGCATCAAGGCGCCGCCGGTCGGCAAGGTGTTCATCTCGGTGCGCGATCCGGACAAGCAGCGCGTGCTCCCGGTCGCTCAGGAGCTGCTGCGCCGCGGCTACACGCTGGTCGCCACCCGCGGCACGCAGGCCTTCTTCGCCGAGCACGGCGTGGTTTGCGAAGGCATCAACAAGGTCACCGACGGCCGTCCGCACATCGTCGACCTGATCAAGAACGGCGAGATCGTCTACATCATCAACACCACCGAAGGCCGTCAGGCGATCTCGGACTCGTTCTCGATCCGGCGCGAGGCCTTGCAGCAGCGGGTGACCTATTCGACCACCGTGTCGGGCGCGCGCGCGCTGGTCAATTCGCTCGACTACCGCGGCCAGGGCCCGGTGTGGTCGCTGCAGGAACTGCACGCGCAGATCGGCGCGCGCTGAGCTGAGCGGGCGATCGGCGTGCGCCGATCTTGAGCCGATCGAGCGGCGAACGCCGGCCTTGAGCCGATCGAGCGGCGAACGCCGCTCTTGTGCCGATCGAGCGGCGAACGCCGCTCTTGTGCGGATCGATCGGCGTGCGCCGATCGATCCCGCGCGGCCCGGGCTCGCTGCTGTGTGAGGGCCTTCGGGCCCGATGCTTGCCGGCCGGATCGTACCGATCTGTGACCCAAGCGTCGGGCCCGAAGGTCCTCCCGCAGGTTTTTCTCCCGGATTTTCAAGGGGTGTCTTCCGCCGGGCTTCCCCGGCACAATGCCCCCTGGACACATCTTCGAAACATTCGCGCCGGGCCCCGCGGACCCGCCCGGCGTCGCACCGCAGAGGAACCAAGGAATGAGAGCACCCATTACCGCCAAGGGCGCGCTGCGCCTGCGCGCCGAACTGGAAGAACTCAAGTCGGTCAAGCGCCCGGCCGTGATCAACGCGATCGCCGAAGCGCGCGCCCACGGCGATCTCAAGGAAAACGCGGAGTACCACGCCGCGCGCGAGCAGCAGGGCTTCATCGAAGGCCGCATCAAGCAGCTCGAAGCCGAGCTGTCGCACGCGCAGATCATCGACACCAGCACCCTCAACGCCGGTTCCAAGGTCGTGTTCGGCGCCAACGTCGAACTGGCCGACACCGAAACCGACGAGGAGAAGCGCTACCAGATCGTCGGCGACCTGGAAGCGGACATCAAACTCGGCCTGATCGCGATCTCCTCGCCGGTCGCGCGCGCGCTGATCGGCAAGAACGAAGGCGACACCGTCGTCATCGAAGCGCCGGGCGGCACCCGCGAGTACGAAATCGTCGGCGTCAGCTACGACGGCTGAGCCGTCGCAGCCGAACCGACCGACCGGCATGAACCGCGTCGACCTGCTGCTGCCCGCGCGCGAACGCTTCGGCGGCCAGCGCCTGGGCGAGGATCTGGCCCGCCGCTTCGGCCGCGCCGAGCGCACGGTCGAGGCCGCCGACTGCGCCGCGCGGGTGTTCGACATCCTGCCGCGCGGCTGGCCGGTCGCCGCGGCGACCCGCCAGCGCGACGCCGGCGACGCCGCCCACGGCGCCTGGCTGCGCGCCGATCCGGTGTATGTGCGGCCCGACATCAACGGCGCGCGCCTGCTCGCTTACGGCCGCGCGCTGAGCCTGAGCGAGCGCGACAGCGCCGCTTTGCTACCGGCGCTGAAGCCGCTGTTCGGCGACGCCGGCTTTCCGATCGACGCGCCGGCGCCGGAGCGCTGGTACATCGCGCTGCCGCGCGAAACCAGGCTGCCGCGCTTCGTCTCGCCCGAGCAGGCGCTGGGCGAAGACCTGTTCCAGCACCTGCCGGCCGGCGAAGGCGCCGAAGGCCGCCGCTGGCGCGCCTTGCTCAGCGAAGCGCAGGTGGTGCTGCACAACCATCCGCACAACGCCGCGCGCGCCGCCGCCGGGCTGGCGCCGATCAATTCGCTGTGGTTCTGGGGCGCCGGCGCGCTGCCGGACCACGTGCGCTGCGACTACGCCGGCGTGTACAGCGACGATGAAGCGCTGACCGCGTTCGGCGCCCAGGCCGGCATCGCTGCGGGCGCGCTGCCGCCGCAGTGGAGCGCGCCGGCGGGCGAGGGCGCGTTCCTGTTCGACCTGCGCGCGCAGCGCGATCTGGCGCTGATCCAGCGCGACTGGCTGCAACCGCTGGCCGCCGCGCTCGAGCGCGGCGCGCTCGCGCGGGTCGCGGCGATCTGCGCCGACGGCGAACGTTTCGAACTCGCGCGTTCGCAGCGTTGGCGGTTCTGGCGCAAGCCGCTGCGTTCGTTGCTGGATTGAACGCGGCCATGCATCCCGCAGCTTCGGCCGCCGATCCGGAGCGGCCGCGTTGAAGCCTGCCGCACGCCTGCGCCGGCGCGAAGCGGCCGCCGACGGGCACTGGCCCGACTCGGTGCCGCCGCTGCTGCGCCGCATCTACGTCGCGCGCGGCGCCGCCAGCCTGGAGCAGGCCCAGCCCAAGCTCGCCCAGTTGCTGCCGCCCGACGGCATGCTCGGCCTGGAGCGCGCGACCGAACTGTTGGCCGCGGCGATCGCCGCGGACCGCCACATCCTGGTGGTCGGCGATTTCGATTGCGACGGCGCCACCGCCTGCGCGGTCGGCGTGCGCGGCCTGCGCATGCTCGGGGCGAAACGGGTGTCGCATGCGGTGCCGAACCGGATCGTGCACGGCTATGGCTTGTCGCCGGCGTTGGTGCAAGAACTGGCGAAGCTGCAACCGGATCTGTTGGTCACCGTCGACCACGGCATCGCCTGCCACGCCGGCATCCGCGCCGCGCGCGAGCTCGGCTGGCAGGTGCTGGTCACCGATCACCATCTGCCCGGCGACGCCTTGCCGCCGGCCGATGCCATCGTCGATCCCAACCAACCCGGCGACGCCTTCCCGAGCAAGATGCTGGCCGGCGTCGGGGTGATGTTCTACGTGCTGCTGGCGCTGCGCCGGCGGCTGCGCGAAGCCGGCGCGTTCGGCGCAGGCGGCAACGGACCGGACCTGAGCCAACTGCTCGACCTGGTCGCGGTCGGCACCGTCGCCGACCTGGTGCCGCTCGACGCCAACAACCGCGCCCTGGTCGCCGCCGGCCTGCGCCGGCTGCGCGCGGGGCAGGGCGGCGCCGGCCTGCGCGCGCTGATCGAAGTCTCCAACCGCGACCACCGCCGGCTCACCGCCGCCGACATCGGCTACGCGCTGGCGCCGCGTCTCAACGCCGCCGGGCGCCTGGAAGACATGGCGCTCGGCATCGAATGCCTGCTGACCGAAAACCCGGCGCAGGCGCGCGACATCGCCGCCACGCTCAACGACATAAACGCCGAACGCCGCGCGGTGCAGCAACAGATGACCGACGAAGCCGAGCGCGCGTTCGCGCGCGTCGCCTTCGACCCGGCCGCCGCGCCGCTGGCGCCGTGCCTGTTCGATCCGGACTGGCATCCCGGCGTGGTCGGTCTGGTCGCTTCGAAGATGAAGGAGCGCCTGCACCGTCCGGTCGTCGCGTTCGCCCCGGGCGAGCCCGGCAGCGCGCAGTTGCGCGGTTCGGCGCGTTCGATTCCCGGCTTCCACATCCGCGACGCGCTGGCCGACGTGGCCGCGCGCCATCCCGGCTTGATCGAACGCTTCGGCGGCCACGCGATGGCCGCCGGCCTGTCGCTGCACCGCGACGCGTTCGAACCGTTCCGCGACGCGTTCGACGCGGTCGCGCGCGCGGCGCTGACGCCGGAGCTGTTGCAGGCCGACGTGCTCAGCGACGGCGCCTTGCTGCCGGCCGAGTTCGACCGCCGCCACGCCGAATCGCTGCGCGACGGCGGGCCGTGGGGGCAGGGCTTCGCCGAGCCGCAGTTCGACGGCGAATTCGAAGTGCTGGCGTGGCGGGTGGTCGGCGAGCGCCATCTCAAGTTCGAACTGGGCTGCGAAGGGCGGCGTCTGAACGCCATCGAGTTCGGCGGCTGGGACGGCAACGCGCCGCCGCCGTGGGTGCGCATCGCCTATCGCCTGGAGGCCGACGATTACCGCGGCGGCGATGCGGTGCAATTGGTCGTGGTGCATCGCGAGGCGTTGTAATCGCGGCGATGCGTCTTTGCCGATGTTGGCGATGGCGCCGCCGCTGCGATCCTGGTTCGCACCTTTCTCTATCGGTCCGCATCCTCGATCCGAGTCGACGGCCTGTAACAGTATGTAACGGCGCGATGCGCTCGATCGCTGGCTATCGCCTACATCCATTCTCTATCTCTGTTTGCGCGTCCCTGATCGAACGGGCGTGCGCGGCGCCGCGTCGTCGAATGCGTCGTTGCCGGTCCGATCCGTCGCCGCGATGCGCTTTACGACGCGCTCGCGTCGCGCATAGCGATAGCGAAAGACAGCGCGGCGACAAGTTTCGAAACCGCTGGAATGGGCAAAAGAAGTGTGCCGATGACTGCGTTGTGCTGCATATTTATTTCACTGCCGAATCATCCGCGTTTGCGCGCGAATATATGCACATTGAAAATGTGACGACATAGAAGTCCGAATCATTTTGCTTGCGATACGATTCGGTCGTGCGGTTGTGGTGGTGACTCAGTCGAGAGCGCGTTAGCCAATCGGTGCTCACAAGACGCAGTGGGGTCGCAGCGGTGGAGTCCTCTCGCGATGTTCGAGCGGAATGTTCGCCGCAAGAAACCGCGCTAATTTCCGGGAATTCCCAAGACGAAGCCGATAGCGGCCCATGGTCGCGGTTCGGACTGCGTCCGTAGCTGAGGCTGTACGACGGCAGACTGCGTTCGCGCAGCCGCGTCGGTTCTGCGCTGTCGAGTTCGTCGCGGTCATTGCGCGACGGCGGTTGGATTCTCATGCCGCTGCGCGCACGTTGTCGTTCGGATTTTCGCTGTTCCAGGCACGGCCCCCAATCAACTTTCAGTCTGCGTAACGACGGATCGGGCGTCGAGGATGGGTCGCACCTGTCGTAAATGCTGTGCGGCTATTGCGGTCGTCGACATCGATTTCTTTCGCGCGAGCGGAGTTTCGCGGCGCTGCGTTCGGGCCGTTGGCAAGCGGGCGCTGCATCGAAGCGACTTTGTAACCAAGTTTTGTTTTAACGACGCGTCCGCAAACAAGGACGCGCGACGCGCACAAGCGCGTCATGTTGCCGACAAGAAACCGTTCGCAAACCAGATGTGCTGCCGTGCGCCGCGAATTCGCAACCGGCGTAGGGAATTCATAGTCGACCGCGGTATGCGGATTCGATCAAGGACGAACGCTGTAGAGACTGGGAGGTCCGGCATGAGCGGTGCGAGTGTGGGCGGTGCCATGGATGTCGCGATCGTCGGCATCGCTTTCCGTTTCCCGGGCGCCAACGACCGCGACGGGTTCTGGCAGAACCTCGCCGCACGCAAGTCCAGCGTGACCGAAGTGCCGCCCGCGCGCTGGGATTGGCGGCCGCTGTGGGGCGATCCGAAACTCGAGGTCGACAAGACCTTCAGCAAGTGGGGCGGCTTCATCGACCAGGTCGATGCGTTCGACCACGAATTCTTCGGTCTGTTGCCCAAAGTCGTGCACAGCATGGACCCGCAGCAGCGGATCATGCTCGAACTGGCATGGGCGGCGCTGGAAGACGCGGGCCTGGCGCCGTCGCGCCTGCGCGACCGCGCGGTCGGCGTGTTCGCCGGCGTCACCCACCACGACTACAAGGAACTGCTGGCCAACGCCGGGGTTCCGGCCGGTCCTTATCACTACACCGGCACCGCGACCGTGGTGGTGCCCAACCGCATCTCGCATTATTTCGGCTTCCGCGGCCCGAGCGTGCCGGTGGATACCGCCTGTTCCAGCGCCTTGAACGCGGTGCATCAGGCGATCCAGTCGCTGGAAAGCGGCGAGTGCGAACTCGCCCTGGCCGGCGGCGTCAGCCTGATGCTGAACCCGTACCGGCATATTTCGGTATCGAAGATGGGCACGCTGTCGCCGACCGGCTCGTGCAAGACCCTCGACGACAGCGCCGACGGCTATGTGCGCGGCGAAGGCGCGGGCTGGTTCGTGCTCAAGCCGCTGCACCGCGCGCTGGCGGACAAGGACCCGATCCACGGCGTGATCAAGGGCAGCGCGATCAACCACTGCGGGCAGACCCACACGCTGAGCTATCCCAGCGCGCAGGCGCAGGCCGACGTCATCGTCGCCGCCCACCGGCGCGCCGCAGTCGCGGTGGACAGCGTCGATTTCGTCGAACTGCACGGCACCGGCACGCCGAAGGGCGATCCGATCGAGTTCGAAGGCCTGCGCGGCGCGTTCGCGCGGCTGGCGCAGGAGCAAGGCGTCGAACTGGCGCCGGGCCACTGCGGCCTGAGTTCGGCCAAGACCAACATCGGCCATCTCGAAGCCGCCGCCGGCATGGCCGGGGTGACCAAGGTGCTGCTGGCGTTCCGGCACGGACGGCTGCCGGGGTTCCACGATTTCCGCTCGCTCAATTCGCGCATTTCGATGGACGGCGCGCCGTTCCGCATCCTCGACCGGACCGTGCCGTGGCCGCGGCGCGGCGAGGATGCGCCGCGCCGCGCCGGCGTCAGCGCGTTCGGCTTCGGCGGCACCAATGCGCATCTGATCCTGGAAGAGCCGCCCGCGCCGGCATCGGCGTCGCTGGCGCGCAAGGCCGCCGGTGGCGGTCCCTGCGTGGTCGCGCTGTCGGCCAAGAGCGCGGGCGCGCTGCGAGCGCGCAAGCGCGACCTGCTGGAATGGCTGCGCGTCGACGACGGCGAACATTCGCTGGCCGAGATCGCGCGCGCCTCGCTGCTGGATCGCGATCACCTGCCGCTGCGCTTCGCCTGCGTGGTCGCCGATACGGTGGAACTGGCGCAAGCGCTGGCGATGGACGCGGACGCGCCCGGGCGCTCGCCCGCCGCAACGGAATCCGACGACGCGGCTGCGGAGCTGGATGCCGCCGCGATGGCGGTGTTGGCCTCGCTGACCGGCACGCGCGCGCGCAAGCGCCGCGAGCTCCTGCACCGGCTGGCCGGGCTGTACCTGCGCGGCGCGACCGTCGACTGGGCCGCGTTGTATCCGCAACCGCCCGTGCGCCGCCTGCGTCTGCCGGTGTACGCGTTCGAACGCAACGCGTTCTGGCTGCCGGACAGCGATGGCGCGGCGCCGCGCCGCCGCATCGGCGCGGACGCGCCGTTGCATCCGCTGTTGCAGCGTCAGGTCGCCGCGCACGGGCCGCGGGCTTACCGGTCGACGTTCGACGGCAGCGAGTTCTTCCTCGCCGATCACGTCGTGGCCGGGCACAAGACCTTGCCGGGCGTGGCGTATCTGGAAATGGTGCGGGCCGCGTTGTTGCAGACCCTGGAGCGGCCGTCCGCGGCGCCCGCGGCCGCGGTCCGGGTGGCCGATGTGGTCTGGTTGCGGCCGCTGACCGTCGGCGAGGGGCGGGTCGAGATCGAGGTCGAACTGACGCCGGCCGCGGCCGGCGAATCCGATTTCGCATTCGCGGTCGCGCTGCGCGATGGCGGCGGCGACGCGCACACGCTGTGCCGCGGCTCGGTCGGGTTGCGGCAGAACCCGTCCGCGGCCGATGGCGTTGCGGCGGCCGGCGCCGACCCGGTGTACGCCGGGCAGATTCACCCCGACCGGACCGACGCCGCGCAGATCTACGCCGACTTGCGCGAACAAGGCCTGGACTACGGTCCGGCGCACCGGATCGTGCAGGAACTGCGTTTCGATCGCGACGCCGGCGCGGCGCGGATCGAGCTGCCGGCCGCATTGCATGCCGACGCGGCGGCGTATGGTCTGCACCCGGGCATCGCCGACGCCGCGTTGCAGGCGGCAGTGGCCTTCCTCAGCCTCAGCGTGGGCGAAGCGCGGGTACGCGCAGCGGTGCCGTTCGCGCTCGACGAGGCCTTGATCCACCGCGCCGCGACCGGAGCGGTGCAGGCGCGCGTGCGCCGCAGCACCGGCGGCGGCGACAAGCTCGATGTCGATATCGTCGCCGCCGGCGCGCTGTGCGCGAGCCTGCGCGGCTTGAGCACGCGTCCGCTCGGCGGCGCGGCGCAGGCCGGCCCGGCGCAGGCGCCGCAGGCCTTGGCCGATGCGCTGTACACGACCGGCTGGCGCGCGCAGGCGGCGGCGCCGGCGTCGATGGACATCGCCGATCTGGTCGTGGTCGGCACCCAGCCCGAGCTGGACCGGGTCGAGCCGCTGTTGCGCGGCTGCCGGCGTTTCGCCCAGGCGCGGCTGGAGCGGATCGTGGTGCTGGCCGCGCACGAGCGCGCGCCCGAACACGCGATGACGGTGCGCCTGGGCGCGGCCGAGAGCTATCGCGCCGCCGCGGCCGCGCTGCAGGCCCGCGGCGTGCGCCCGGAGCGGCTGCTGCTGTTGCCGGCGCACGCGGCCCACCAGGCGCTCGACGAACGTCTGGCCGCCACCGGCCAGCACGTGTTCGCGCTGGTCCAGGCGCTGATCCGCGGCGGCAAGTCGGCGCGGCTGGTGTATCTGGCGCCGGGCTATCCCGACAAGGCCGAGCACCTGGCCTTGAGCGGTCTGTTCAAGACCTTGCAGATCGAGAAGTCCGGTTGGTCCGGCCGCGTGGTCGACGGCGCGGACGGGCAGGGCGAGGCGCTGGCCGACATCGTCGCCGACGAACTCGCCTGCGCCGCGGCGACGGTCGATGTGCGCTACCGCGACGGCGTGCGCGAGGTCCGCGCTTTCGCCGCGTACGCGCCGGCCCGGCGCAGCGGCATCGCCGCGGCCGGATTCCGCGAAGGCGGCGCGTACCTGATCACCGGCGGCCTGGGCGGCATCGGCCGCATCGTCGCCCGTCACCTGTGTTCGCGCTACCGCGCCCGGGTCTACCTGACCGGCCGCTCGCCGGCGAATCCGGCGCAGCGCGCCGAGCTCGACGACCTCGCCGCGCTCGGCGGCAGCGCGTGCTATCTGGCCTGCGACGTCGCCGACCGCGAGCAGGTGCGCCGCGCGATCGCCGCGGTGCATGCCGACGGCCGGCGCCTCAACGGCGTGCTGCATTCGGCCGGGGTCATCGAAGACGCCTTCCTGCTGCGCAAGAACGCGGAAGGGTTCGCCCGCGTGATCGCGCCCAAGACCCTGGGCACCTGGCACCTGGACGAGGAGACCGCGGCCGAGCCGCTGGACCTGTTCGTGCTGTTTTCTTCGGTCGCCGGCGCGTTGGGCAATGTCGGGCAGTGCGACTACGCCTACGCCAACGCGTTCCAGGATGCGTTCGCGCATGCGCGCGACGCGCGCGGCCTGGCCGGCGAACGCAGCGGCCGCTGCGTGTCGGTCAACTGGCCGTTCTGGCGCAACGGCGGCATGCGCCTGGGCGAGGCGGAGATCCGCGCGGTGCGCGAGAGCTTCGGGATCGCGCCGCTGGCCGACGAGGACGGCGTGCTGGCGCTCGAATTCGCTTTGGCGCAGGCGCAGCCGCAGTTGCTGGTGATGCCGGGCGATGGCGAGCGCGTGCGCGCGGTGTTGCAGGTCGCGGCGGCGGCCACAGCGGCACCGATGCCGGCGCCGATGCCGGCAGCGGCGCCGGACGCGGCGTCGGACGCCGCGACCCGGGCGCAGATCGCCGCGTTCCTGTCGGCGGCCTTCACCCGCCAGTTGAGCCTGCGCGAGCCGCTGCGCGCGGACAAGTCGTTCAAGGACTACGGCTTCGACTCGGTGGTCATGATCGAGCTGGTCGCGATCCTGGAAAAGATCTTCGGCACGCTGCCCAAGACCTTGTTCTTCGAGTATCAGGACCTCGGCGAACTGGCCGGGTACTTCCACGAGCATCACGCCGACGCCGCTGCCGCCGCTGCCGGCGTCACGGCCGCGCCTGCGCCGGTCGCGCCGGCTTCGCCCGCCGTCGCCGCTGCGCCGCCGGCGCCGGCCGATGCGCCGGCGGCGACGCCCGCGTCGGCCGCGCTGGTGCCGCTGCGCGCGCGCGCGATGGCCGCGCAGCGCGACGTCCGCGCGGCGCGCGACGGCGAGTCCGAGCACGACGATGCCGTCGCCATCGTCGGCCTGGCTGGCCGCTACCCGCAGGCGCCGACCCTGGAGGCGTTCTGGGACAATCTGCGCGACGGCCGCGACTGCATCGAACCGATCCCGGCCGAGCGTCCCGAGCTCGCCGCGGGCTTTCGTTTCCAACCCGGCGAGCCGACCCAGGCGCACAGCTATGCCCGCTGGGGCGGCTTCCTGCGCGATGTCGACCGGTTCGATCCGTTGTTCTTCAACATCTCGCCGAAAGAAGCCGAGCTGATCGACCCGGCCGAACGCCTGTTCCTGGAAACCGCGTTCGACGCGGTCGAAGACGCCGGCTATACGCCGGACACGCTGGCCGGCGGCGAGCGCCGGGTCGGCGTCTACGTCGGCACGATGTGGGGCGAATACCAGCTGCACGGCGTGACGCGCGCGAGAGAGGACTGGCTCACTCCGCACAGTTTCTATTGGGCGATCGCCAACCGGGTGTCGTACCAGTTCGATCTGTCCGGCCCGAGCATGACCGTCGACACGGCGTGCTCGTCGTCGCTGACGGCGATCCATCTGGCCTGCCAGGCGATCCGCCAGGGCGAGATCGAGGCGGCCATCGCCGGTGCGGTCAATCTGTCGCTGCACCCGAGCAAATACGATCTGCTCTCGGACCTGCGCTTCCTCTCCAGCGACGGCCGCTGCCGCGCGTTCGGCGAAGGCGGCGACGGCTACGTGCCCGGCGAAGGCGTCGGCGCGGTGGTGCTCAAGTCGCTGGCCAAGGCGCGCCGCGACGGCGACCACATCTATGCGCTCGTGCGCGGCAGCGCGATCAACCACGGCGGCAACGCCGCCGGCTTCACCGTGCCCAATCCGAAACGGCAGGCGCTGCTGATCCGCGAGGCGCTCGACAGCGCCGGCGTGGATCCGCGCGCGATCAGCTACGTCGAAGCGCACGGTACCGGCACCAGCCTCGGCGATCCGATCGAGATCAACGGGCTCGGCAAGGCCTTCGCCCAGAGCGAGCCGCAGTACTGCGCGATCGGCTCGGTCAAGTCCAACATCGGCCACCTGGAAGCCGCCTCGGGCATCGCCGGGCTGACCAAGCTGCTGTTGCAGTTCAAGCACGGCCTGCTGGCGCCGTCGATCCATGCCGAGCCGGCCAATCCCTACATCGATTTCGCCCGCAGCCCGTTCCGGGTGCAGCGCAGCTTGCAGCCGTGGCTGCGGCCGATGCTGGAGCGCGACGGCGTGTGGGTCGAACTGCCGCGCATCGCCGGCTTGAGCTCGTTCGGCGCCGGCGGTTCCAACGGCCATCTGATCCTGGAGGAATACCGCGACGACGAGCGCGCGGCCGACGCCGGGCCGGGGCCGTGGCTGTTCCTGTTGTCCGCGCGCAAGCCGGCGGCGTTGCAGGCGATGGCGGCGCAACTGGCGCGGCATGTGCAGGCGCAGGCCGGGCTCGATCTGGACGATGCCGCCTACACCTTGCAGGTCGGCCGGATCGCGATGGAGTACCGCTTCGCCTTCGTCGCGTCGAGCCGGGCCGAGTTGCTGCGGATCCTGCACGCCTGCGCCGAGCAGGGCGCGTCCGCGGCCGGCGCCTGGTCCGGCCATCGCGACGACGCGCGCCGCGATCCCGCGGTCGCCGCGCGGATCGATGCCGCGACGGCGCAACTGCCGCATTGGCTGGCGGCCGCCGATCTGGCCGCGCTGGCCCAGGCCTGGGCCGACGGCATCGCCGTCGACTGGACCCGGTTGCAGCGGCCCGGCCGGCGTCGCCGCGTGTCCTTGCCGGGTTACGTTTACCAGCGCCAGCGTTGCTGGATCGCCGCCGACGCCGGGCAGCGCAGCGTCGGCGCCGGCGCCGGCGCGTTGCACGCGCTGATCGACGCCAACGTGTCGACCCTGGACGAACAGGTCTTCGCCAAGCGCCTGCGCGCGGACGAATTCTTCCTGCGCGACCACCGGCTCGGCGAGCACTGGATCCTGCCCGGCGTCGCCGCGCTGGAAATGGCGATCCAGGCCGCGCGCCTGGCCGCGCCGGCGCAGCGCGCGGCGGCGCTGCGCGAGGTGCATTGGCTCAAGCCGGTGGCGGTGGGCGCGACGCCGGTCGCGGTCCGCCTCGGCTTGACGCCGGAGTCCGGCGCGCTCGGTTTCGAGCTGTACTCGCTCGACCAGAGCGCCGGCGCGGATGCGCGCACGGTCTACGCGCACGGCGCGATCGCTTTGGCCGATGCCGATGCCGATGCCGATGGCGATGCGACCGCCGCTGCGGACGCGGAGCGATTGCAGGTCGAAGCGATCCGCCGCAGCTGCGCCGTGCTGGAGCGCGACGCCATCGACGCCGCGTTCGCGGCGATGGGCTTCGTCTTCGGCGACAGTTTCCGGGTGCTGGAGCGGCTGCATTTCGACCCCGACCAGGCGCTGGCCGAATTGCGGATCGCGCCGGCGAGCGGCGGCGACGACGATGGCTTCGTACTGCACCCGGCGCTGCTCGACGGCGCGCTGCGCACCTGTCTCGGCATCGGCGGCCTCGGCGGCGCTGCGGCGATGCAGGTGCCGGTGCGGCTGGAGGCGCTCGAGATCCTGGCGGTTCCGGCGGGCGAGCGTTTCTACGCGCATGCGCGCCGCGTCGCGCATGCGGGGCTGGACGACGGCCAGCAGGCCTACGACCTGAGCCTGAGCGATGCCGGCGGCCGCGTGTGCGTGCGCCTGCGCGGGCTGGTCAGCCAGGACGCGACGCGGCTGGTCCGCGCCTTGGGCGCGGCCGCTGCGCCGGCGCCCGCGCGCGCAGCGACGGCGGCGGCGCCGGCGCTCGCCGCGCAGGCGGTCGCGGCAGGCGCGACGCAGCAGGCGGTCGCGGCCTACCTGCGCGGCATCGTCGGCGAGGTCGCCGGGCTGACCGCGGCCGAGATCGATCCGCTGGCGCCGCTGGAGCACTACGGCATCGACTCGGTGATGATCGTCAAGCTCAGCGCCCGCATCGAGCAGCGCTTCGGTCCGGTGCCGAAGACCTTGTTCTTCGAGTACCAGGACATCGAGGCGCTGAGCGGCTATCTGGCCGAAGCGCACCCCGAACAGGCGGGCGCGATGGCCGTCGCGGGCCGGCACGAAACGCCGGCAGCGGTCGTCGATGCGGCGGCCGACGGCGCCGCCGATGCGGCGACGATCGACCGGCTCTACGCGCGCCTGCGCGAAGCCGTCGGCAACGCAGCGCCGGCGCCGGCGATCGATGCGCCGATCGCGCACTGGCGGTTGGAACCGGTCGCGGTCATGGGTCTGTTGCACGCGTTGCAGGCCGAGTTCGACGGCGTCGAGCCGCACGCGCCGTATCGCCACGCCACCCTGGCGCAGTGGGCGCAGCAACTGCGCTGGAAGAACGGGCGCGCCGCGGCCGAGGTCGCCGCGCGCTCCGCGCCCGCGGCGCGCGCGTCCGGCCGTCGTTTCCAGCGCCGCGACCAGAACGGCGAAGCCATCGCCATCGTCGGCCTCAGCGGCCGCTATCCGCAGGCTGCGGACCTGCACGCGTTCTGGCAGAACCTGGCCGGCGGCCGCGACTGCATCGACGAGATCCCGCCGCAGCGCTGGGACCATAGCCGCATCTTCCATCCCGACCGCGGCCACAAGGGCACCGCCTACAGCAAGTGGGGCGGCTTCATCGACGGCATCGACCAGTTCGATGCGCGCTTTTTCAACATCAGCGCGCGCGAAGCCGAGCTGCTGGACCCGCAGGAGCGTTTGTTCCTGCAGACCGCATGGGAGTGCATCGAGGACGCCTGCTATACCCGCCAGTCGCTCAAGCCGCAGGCGGTCGGCGTGTTCGTCGGCGTGGCCTGGCTGTACTACGGCCAGTTCGAGGTCAGCGCGCGCCAGCTCGAATCCGGGCGTCCGGCCTCGAGTCTGGCGTCCATCGCCAACCGGGTGTCGTACGCGCTGAACCTCAACGGCCCGAGCATGGCCGTCGACACCATGTGCTCGTCGTCGCTGTCGGCGATCCATCTGGCCTGCCAGGCCATCGCCGGCGGCGATTGCGATGCCGCGATCGCCGGCGGCGTCAACGTGATCGCCCATCGCAACAAATACCTGCAACTCAGCGCCGCGCAGTTCCTGTCCAGCGACGGCCGCTGCCGCGCGTTCGGCGCCGGCGGCGACGGCTACGTGCCCGGCGAAGGCGTCGGCGCGGTGCTGCTCAAGCGGCTGAGCCGCGCCGAAGCCGACGGCGACCATATCTACGCCACGATCCGCGCCAGCGCGCTCAATCACGGCGGCAAGACCAACGGCTACACCGTACCGAGCAACCTCGCCCAGGCCGCGGTGATCGGCAAGGCCCTGCAACGCGCCGGCTGGCGCGCCGACAGCATCGGCTATGTCGAGGCGCACGGCACCGGCACCTCGCTCGGCGATCCGATCGAGCTGTCCGGGCTGAGCCGCGCCTTCGCCGGCGCGCAGGCGGCGACCGCCGGCGCCGGCGCGCCGCTGCCGGCGCAGGGCTGCCGCATCGGTTCGCTGAAATCCAATATCGGCCATCTCGAATCGGCGGCCGGCATCGCCGGGCTGACCAAGATCCTGTTGCAGTTCCGCCACGGCCGGATCGCGCCTTCGCTGCATTCGGCGCAGCTCAATCCCAACCTGGACCTCGCCGCCAGCCCGTTCCGCGTGGTCCAGCACTGCGAGCCCTGGCTGGCGCCGGCCGGCGCCGGCCCGCGCCGCGCGGCGCTGAGTTCGTTCGGTGCGGGCGGGGCCAACGCGCATTGCCTGATCCAGGAACATCCGCGCCCGCAGCGGCCGGCGCGGCCGCCGCGGCCGGCGCTGTTCGTGCTGTCGGCCGACAGCGACGAGCGCTTGCGGCTGTATGTCGAGCGCATCATCGCGTTCATCGAACGCGGCGGCGACGCCGACGTCGGCCTGGACCTGGCCACGCTCGCGTACGCCTCGCAGGTGGGCCGCGAAGCGATGGACGAGCGGCTGGCGGTGCTGGCGGACAGCGTCGAGGAACTGCTCGCGGCGCTGCGCGCCTGGCGCGACGGCGCGCCCGGCGAGCGCACCCTGCGCGGTTCCAGGCGCGCGCGCGGCGAGAAGCTCGAAGCCATCGTCGAGGAGGCGGAAAAGGACGCGCTGATCGCCAAGCTGATCGGCAGCGGGCGTCTGCCGCAACTCGCGCGGGCGTGGGTGTCGATGCTCGACATCGACTGGAACCGCCACGCGCCGGCTTTGCACGCGGCGGCCGCTGCTATTGATGGCGCGGCTGTCGATGGCGCTGCCGTCGATGGCGCTAGCGCCGGGCCGCGGCGCATGCCGTTCCCGACGATGCCGTTCCTGACCCAGCGCTACTGGATCGAAGAAGCGGACGAGGCCGCGTCGGGCGTCGAAGCGCCGCATCCCTTGATCGACCGCAACCTGTCGACCTTGTCGGCGCAGACCTACCGCAAGCGTTTCGACGGCCACGAGTTCTACCTGCGCGACCACATCGTGCGCGGCGAGAGCGGGCGCGAGCGCAAGATCCTGCCCGGCGCGGCTTATCTCGAAATGGCCTGTGCCGCGGGCCGGCTCGCGACCGCGGACCAGGGGCTGCGCGTGGACGGCATCCGCAACCTGATGTGGATCCAGCCGTTCGAGATCGACGGCCAGCCCGACAGCCTCGACACGCGCCTGCAAGCCGACGCGTCGGCGCTGCGCTTCAGCATCGGCCGCGACGGCGGGGCCGGCGCGTGCGTGGAAGGCGAGTTGAGCCTGGGCGAGGCCGACGCGCCGCATCCGGACGAGCATCTCGACCTCGACGCGCTGCTGGCCGGCGCGCAGCCGCTGGATTCGGGGCCGGAGGAGATCTATGCCGGTTTCCGCCGCATGGGCTTCCTGTTCGGACCCTCGTTCCGGATCACCCAGGCGCGCTACCGCATCGGCGACGGCGCCGTGTGCCGGCTGCGGCTGCCCGAGCATCTGCATGCGGGCTTGCCGCACTACCGCATGCATCCGGCATTGCTGGACGCGGTGCTGCGCTCGTGTCTGGCGCTCGGCGACGGTGGCGACAGCCCGATCGTGCCGTTCGCATTGGACGCGTTGGAACTGCGCCATCCGCTGCCCGCGCAGTGCTACGTCCGGGTCGTGCGCAGCGACGATGCGGGCGGGCGCGGCAGCGATGCCGCGGCGCTGCACAAGTACGATCTGACCGTCGCCGACGATAGCGGACGGGTGCTGCTCAAGCTGTTCGGTTTCAGCGGTCGGCCCTTGCTCAAGCCGGCTTCGGCGCCGCAGCGGACGGTGCAATATTTCCGTCCCGAGTGGTTGCCGACGCCGTTGCCGCAGGGTGCGGACGCCGGCGTCGAAGCCGGGCCGTCGACCCTGGTGATCGCGTCCGCGCCGGCGCTCGCCGAGGCCATCGTGCGCCGCTTGCCGGCGCAGGCGTCGACGACGACGCTGCTGATCCAGGGCGGGCAGGGCGATGCCGCGGACGCCGCCGTGCGATTCGATCCGTTCAGCGCCGACGGCGCGCAGGCGCTGATCGCCGGCCTGCACGGCCAGGGACGGTTCCCCGAGCGGATCGTGTATTGCGAGGATTCGCGCTTCGACCACGACGCGGCTGCGCCGTCGTTGCAACGCGGCATCCAGGCGGTCCGGCACCTGTTCGTCGCCTGCGAACGCAGCGCGCCGGGCGCCGCGGTGCGCCTGCTGTACTGCTACCACGGCGACGCCGGCACCCAGCCGCAGCACGAGGCGGTCGCCGGCTACGCGCGCTCGCTGCTGACGGTGAACCACCGGTTCGAACTGTCCACCCTGGGCGACGACCGCGCCGACGCGCAGGCGCGCGCGGACGCGATCGCCGCCGAGCTGGCGCTGGCGTCCCATTTCGGCGGCAACGAAATCGCTTATCGCGAAGGCCGCCGTTACCGTCGCAGCCTGCTCGGCATCGATGCCGCGATGGCGGCCCGCGGCGATGCGTCCGGCGCGCTGCCGCTGCGCGAGGGCGGCGCGTACCTGATCACCGGCGGCGGCGGCAAGCTCGGCTTGCTGATCGCGCGCCATCTGGCCGGCCACGCCGGCATCGGGCTGCTGCTGTGCGGGCGTTCGCCGTCGCCGTCGCCGGGCCTGCGCGGCGAGATCGAATCGCTGCGCGCGCTCGGCGCGCGGGTCGAGTACGTCGGCGCCGATATCGCCGACGCCGGCGCGGTGGCGGCGTTGATCGCCACCGCGGTGGAGACCTTCGGCGGTCTGCACGGCGTCGTGCATTGCGCCGGCGTCGCCGGCAACCGTTCGATCCTGGATCTGGACGACGCCGGGTTCGCCGAAATGCTGACGCCCAAGCTCGACGGTTTGTTGTTGCTGGACCGGGCGAGCGCGGCGCAGCGGCTGGATTTCTTCCTCAACTTCTCGTCGGTCTCGGCCGTGCTCGGCGATCTGGGCAGCGGCGCCTACGCGGTCGGCAACCGCTTCATGGATACCTATGCGGAGCTGCGCGAGCGCCTGCGCGCGCAGGGCTTGCGCCACGGCCGCAGCCTGTCGGTGAACTGGCCGTTGTGGGCCACCGGCGGCATGCAGATCGACGGCGGCGAAGCCTCGGTGTTCGGCTTCTCCGGCATGGACGCGCTGAGCGCGGCCGAAGGGCTGGAGGCGTTCGGCAACATCCTGCGCGGCGATCAGGACCGGGTGCTGGTCTCGGTCGGCGACCCGCAGCGGGTCGCGCGCAGCCTGCGTCTGCACACGCAGGCGCCGCCGCAACCCGCCGCATCCGCGCCGCTGCGGGCCGCGGCGCCGGCGCTCGCGGCCGCGCCTGCGGTCGCCGTCGCCGCGGGCGGCGACGAACTCGGCCGGCGCGCCGTGGACTACGTCGTGCAACGCATGGCGGTAGTGACCAAGACCGCGGCCGCGGCGATCGACGCCCAGGCCAGTTTCGAGCGCTGCGGGCTGGACTCGGTGCTGCTGCTGGAACTGCACGCGGCGATCCGCCACGATTTCGAGTCGCTGCCGAAGACCGCGTTGTTCGAATACGACAGCGCGCAAGCGCTGGCCCGGTTCCTGGTCGCGCAATACCGGCCGGCGTTGCAAGCCTTGCTCAAGCCCGATCCGGCGGCCGCCGCGGCGGCCGCGCCCGAAGTCGCCGCGACGACGGGCGCGCCCGCATCCACACCTGCTGCACCCGCGCCGCTGCGTGCGCTAGCGCCCATGCGCAAGCACGCGCCCAGCGCGAGCGCCGGGCGTTCGGCGCCGGTCGAAGAGGGCATCGCCATCGTCGGCATGGCCGGCGAATTCCCCGCGTCGCCGGATCTGGACGCGTTCTGGAGCAACCTGCGCGAAGGCCGCGACTGCATCGGCCCGGTGCCGCCGGAGCGCGGCTTCGGCGCGGTCTTGGGCGGTTACCGTTCGCGCGCGGGCCAGTCCATCGCCGACGCCGGCGGTTTCATCGCCGACATCGAACTGTTCGATCCGAGCCTGTTCCGCATGACCCAGGCCGAGGCCGACAAGGCCGACCCGCAGTTGCGCGTGCTGTTGCGCACCGCGTGGCGCGCGGTCGAAGACGCGGCCTATACGCCCGAGGCCTTGGCCCGGCGCCGGGTCGGCGTGTTCGTCGGCGCGATGAACCAGGACTTCACCTGGATCGCGTCCGAACTGCAGGCGCGCACGGCCGAGTACCTGGGGCCGGGCGCGGTCGCCAGCGAGTTGTCCAACCGCCTGTCGTTCCTGATGAACCTGCGCGGCCCCAGCGTGACCTTGTCGACCGCGTGCTCGGCCTCGCTGACCGCCGTGCATCTGGCCCGCCGCGCGATCCTCGCCGGCGATTGCGAGGCCGCGCTGGTCGGCGGCGTCAACCTCAGCCTGCACGCCGCCAAGTACCGCCTGCTGCACGACATGAAGGTGCTGTCGCCCGACGGGGTGGAGCGCGCGTTCGACGAAGCCGCCAACGGCCTGGTGCCGAGCGAAGGCGCCGGCGTGGTGCTGCTGAAGCGGCTGAGCCTGGCGCTGGAGGACGGCGACCGGATCCACGGCGTGATCCGCGGCTCGCGGGTATCGCATTCCGGCGTCGGCGCCGGCCAGTTCATTCCCAACCTCAAGGCGATGGAGGAGACCGTCGCCGACTGCATCGCCGACGCCGGCCTGCCGGCGGCGGAGCTGGGCTATATCGAAACCCACGGCGCCGGCACCGAGCTGGGCGACCCGATCGAGCTCAAGGCGCTGGCCAACGCGCTGCGCCGCTCGACCGACGCGGTGGCCGCGTGCGCGATCGGCAGCAAGGCCAATATCGGCCACATGGAAGCGGCCTCGGGGCTGGGCTCGCTGATCAAGGTGCTGCTGAGCATGCGCCACGGCGAGATCGCGCCGTGCGCGAAGCTCGAACGGATCAACGCCAGTTTCGACGCCGAGTCTTCGCCGTTGTTCTTCCCCAAGACCGTCGCGGCGTGGCCGCGCAACCCGCGCGGCAACCGCGTGGCCGGGATCAACTCCTTCGGCATGAGCGGCGCCAACGCGTTCGTGCTGGTCGAGTCGTTCCAGCCCGCGTCCGCGCCCGCGCCGCGGCCGCGCGAGCCGGCCCTGTTCGCGCTGTCCGCGCGCAGCCACGAAGGGCTGTGCAGCTATGCGGCGTCGGTGGCGCGGTTCGTGCGCGAGCGCATCGGCGCCGGACTCGGCCCGCAGGAACTAGCCGACCTGGCGCGGGTGTCGCAGACCGGCCGCATCGCCTGGCGCTACCGCCTGGCGGTGGTCGCGAGCGACCCCGCCGAACTGGCGCAGGCGCTCGACCATTGGCTGCATGCGCCCGAGCCGCGTCGCGGCGGAGTGTTCGGCGCCGACATCGAGACCCGCGCCTCGACCGACCTGCTGCGGCTGTTCGCCGGCGAGGCCGGCGCGAGCTTCGTCGCTGCGGCGATCGAGCGCCGCCAGTGGGACAAGCTCGGCGAGTTGTGGGCGCACGGCGCCCAGGTCGACTGGGACGCGCTGCACCGCGGCCAGCCGCAACGGCGCGCCGGTTTCCCCGCTGCGCCGTTCGAATCGGTGCGTTGCGATCTGCGCCATCTGCTGCCCGACGACGGCGACGGCCCGCCGCTGCCGGAGCGCGATGTCGCCACGGTGCTGGCGCGGGCGGCACGGCCGGCGACGGACGCACGCGTCGATGCCGATACCAATGCCGATGCCGATGCCGATGCCGATGCCGAGGATGCGATCTGGCTGCGCCTGCACGCGTTGGAGCCGACCGACGACGGCGCCGCGCCCGGACCCGAACAGCTGCGCGACTATTGGGTGCAACGCCTGGGTTCGCTCGACGAGACCGCGGTCGGGTTCGCCCCGGCCGGTTCGGACGAGAGCGCCGCGGCGACGCCGCCGCAACCCGCGCAATGGGCCTCGCAAACCCTCGACGGCGAAGTGCCGCGCTCGATCCGCCGCTTCGGCCGGCGTCATGGGATCGCGCTGGAAACTCTGCTCGCCGGCGCCTGGGCGGTGCTGATGAACCGCTACACCAAGGCGCGCTGCTCGCAGTTCGGCGTGGCCGGCGCGGGCACGCAAGCGGCGCTGCTGCCGCTGCGCGTGCGCACCGTGGGACGGACCCGGCTGCTGCCTTGGCTGCACGAACTGCAAGACGAACTGCGCGGACAGCAGCGCGCGTCCGCGCCGCTGGCGCAGCTGCGCGAGTGGCTCGGGCAGCCGGCGCTGTTCGATTCGGCGCTCGCGTTCGGCGAAGGCCAAGCGCCGGCCGCGGATGCCGAGGACGCACAGATCGAACTGCGCGCCGACGCGCACGCCGATTCGCTGACCCTGAGCCTGCGCTGCCCGCACCGGGCCGCGGACGGGTACGACGCGGCGACGATGCTCGAACGCTTGATCGTGCTGCTGGAAGGCGTCGTGTCGAACCCCGACAAGCTGCCTTCGGCGCTGGCGATGCGCACCCGCGGCGAAGGCCGCGAGCGCTTCTGGAAAGCGATGGAAGCGACCACCGACTAAGGACCAGGGACAGGCTATGAAGGTTTTCATCACCGGCGCGAACGGATTCGTCGGCCTCAACATCGTCTCGGCCCTGGTCGAGGCCGGGCACGAGGCGACCGCGATCGTGCGTCCAGGCTCCAATACGACGTACCTGGAGCCGTTCGGGATCCGCATCGTGCGCGGCGGCCTCGACGACGGCCGCGCGCTCGCCGAGGCCATGCGCGGGGCCGAAGCGGTCGTGCATACCGCCGGCAACACCAGCTGCAACTGGCGCGATCTGCCGCAGCTGCAGGCGGTCAACGTCGAGGGCACCCGCAACGTCGTCGATGCGGCGCTGGCGACGGGCGTGCGCCGGCTGGTGTTCACCAGCACCACCTCCACCGTCGGCGCCGCCAACGACCCTGCGCGCCGCGCCGACGAACGCGAACCGCTGCGCGGCTTCCGCGCGCGCAGCCCGTACGGGCGGACCAAGGCGCAGGCCGAGCGCATCGTTGCGGACGCGGCCGCGAAGGGCCTGGAAACCATCGTGCTGAATCCGGCCGAAGTGCTCGGCGCGTACGACTACAACCTGCAATGGGGACGGATCGTGCTGGCCGCGCACTACGACAAGATTCCGTTCGATCCGCCCGGCGGCGCGAGCTTCTGCCATGCCGCCGACGTCGGCCGCGCCCACGTCGCCGCGCTGACCCGCGGCCGTCCCGGCGAGCGCTACCTGCTCGCCGGCCACGACCTGCGTTTCGCCGAACTCTTCGGCGCCGCCGGCGAAGCGCTTGGCAAGCGCCTGAACATTCCTTCCGGCGGCTACCGCTGGCTTTACTACAAGACCTGGCTACAGGAAAAGGCGCCGGCGCTGATGCCGGGCGAGCCGCTGCTGGAGGCTTACCGGTTGCGGGTGCTCGGCGGCAGCTACTACTTCGATTCGTCCAAGGCCGAGCGCGAGCTGGGATACCGCTCCGCGCCGGTGCGGCAGATGCTCGAAAGCTGCGCGCAGTGGTACCGCGACCACGGATTTTTCGGCTGACCCCGCGGCGGCGGCCGGCGCGCCGCTGCGACCTTCCTTCAACCCCTTTCAATGCAGGAGCGCAAGCGATGGATTCCCGAGCGATGATCGAACTGGAACGCAAGCCGTTCAAGGAACGCCTCGCCTTTCAGTACTCGATGTATCTCAAGGAGGTGGAGGACGGCTACATGACCGGCCGCCAGGGCTACGGCCCCACCGACCGACGCATGAAGTACAAGGAGCTCAACGGCGAAGGCTTCAACGAAGTGCTGGTGTTCGGCTCCAACAGCTACCTGGGCATGTCGAACGATCCTTACGTCAAGCGCAAGGTGATCGAGGCGGTCGAGCGCTACGGCATCGGCACCGGTGGTTCGCCGGCGTTTTCCGGCTACACCAAGCAGCACCGCGACCTCGAACTGCGGCTGGCGCGGCTGGCCGAACACGAGGACGCGGTGCTGCTGCCCAGCGGCTACATGGCCAACCTGTGCTGGGTCGCCGGGCTGATGAACCGCAACGACGTGATCGTCTACGACAAGAACAGCCACGCCAGCGTCATCAACGCGATCAAGATGGCCGGGGTGCCGTTCTACACCTTCGATCCGGAGAACCTGGACGCGCTGCCGGCGATCTTCGAGCGGATCCAGGCGCGGGCCAAACCGGGCACGCAGATCTTCTCGACCGTGGAGGGCGTGCGCTCCACCGACGGGCTGACCATCGACCTGCGCCGCTACATCGAGATCTGCCGCCGGCACGAGGTGATCACCATCCTCGACGACGCCCACGGCGTCGGCACCCTCGGCAAGAGCGGGCGCGGCACGCTCGAACACCTGGACCTGCTCGGTCAGGTCGACCTGCGCATGTCCACGTGCAGCAAGGCGCTCGGCGCGCAGGGCGCGTTCATCTCCGGCAGCAAGGAGCACATCTTCCTGCTGCGCAATTTTTCGTATCCCTACGTGTTCACCTCGGGTCTGGCCCAGCCGACCATCGCGGCGATCTCGGCGGCGCTGGACCTGCTGGAAAACGAGCCCGAACGCGTCGCGACGCTGCACGCGAACGTGCGCTACATGCAGGACCTGCTCGAGCGCGAGGGGATGAAGATCATCCGCGGCGACTCGGGAATCATCCCGGTGTTCTTCGGCGAGGACGGGGTGGTGCGCAAGCTCAACAAGGCGCTGTACGCGCGCGGGCTGTTCGCCAACATCATGGAATACCCGATGGTGCCGCCGGGCCTGGAGCGTCTGCGCCTGTCGGTGATGTCCACCCACACCCGCGAAGAGATCGAGTCGGCGGTCGCCCTGATCGCCTCGACCGCGCGCGAGATGGGCCTGCTGGCCTGAGCGCCGCATCGCCCGCCCTTATCCATCAGCGAGAACCCCTATGAACGTGCTCGAAGAAATCCTCAACGTCATCAACGAGGTCAAGCGCACCGGCTTCACCGCCGACTCGGTCGAGCCGGACTTCTACCTCGGCGGCGACCTCGGCATCGAGTCGCGCGAAATGCTGGAAATCTGGTACGAACTGGAACAGCGCCTGGGCGTGCGGATCGAAGACGTCGACAAGCGCGACCGCTACACCTTGCAGGACGTGGCCGACGTGATCGCCGCGCATCTGGCCCACCGGCCGGTCGCGGCTTGACGGCGCGGCGGGCGGGGACGGCGCGATGAAAACGGTGTGGGTGTTCCCGGGGCAGGGATCGCAGGGCAAGGGCATGGGCGCCGGGTTGTTCGAGCGCTACCCCGAGCTGACCGCGCAGGCCGACGAGGTGCTGGGCTACAGCCTGCGCCGGCTGTGCCTGGACGATCCCGACCGGGTGCTCGACCAGACCCGGTTCACCCAGCCCGCGCTGTTCGCGTGCTCCGCGCTGGCGCTGCTGGCGCGGCGCGACGACGGCGCGGCCGCGCCGGACTGCTACGCCGGCCACAGCCTCGGCGAATTCACCGCACTGTTCGCCGCCGGCGCGTTCGACTTCGCCACCGGCGTGGCCCTGGTGGCCAAACGCGGCGAACTGATGGCGCAGGCGCCGCACGGCGCGATGGCGGCGATCCTCGGCCTGGAACTGGCGCAGGTGGCGCAGGTGTTGGCAGAGCCCGGCCTGGACGGCATCGACATCGCCAACATCAATTCGGCGACCCAGGTCGTGATCTCCGGCGCGCACGAGGACATCGCCCGCAGCGAGGCCGCCTTCGTCGCCGCCGGCGCGCGCTTCGTCCGCCTCAACGTCAGTGCGGCGTTCCATTCGCGCCGGATGCGCGGGGTCGGGCGCGAGTTCGCCGAATTCGTCGCCGGCCGCGCGCTGCATCCGCTCGCCGCGCCGGTGATCTCCAACCGCACGGCGCGGCCGTTCGCGCGCGAGGCGTATCTGCCGCAACTGATCGAGCAGATCGACCATCCGGTGCGCTGGTACGAGTCGATGTCCTGGTGGCTGGGGCAGGGCGGGACGACGTGCGAGGAAATCGGCCCGGGCACGGTGCTCAGCGGATTGTTCGCCAAGATCCGCCAGCGGCCGATGCCGCTGGACGACGCGCCGGACGCGGTCGGCGCGCAGGCGATCAACTCCTCCGGCGAACAGGTGGCACGCGCCGCCGATGCGGCCGTGCCGGCGCAGAAGCGGCCGCGGCGGGTGTTCATGTACGCCGGCCAGGGGGCGCAGTACTACGGCATGGGCCGCGAGCTCTACCAGAACAACCCCGCGTTCGCGGGCGCGATGGATCGCTGCAACGCGATCTGTCGCGAGGCGCTCGGCCGCGACCTGCTCGCCGAGCTGTACGACCCGGCCAACCGCTGGCGCGAGATGACCGACATCGCCCTCTCGCATCCGGCCCTGTACAGCATCGGCTACAGCCTGACCGTCGCCCTCGACGACTGCGGCCTGCGCCCGGATTGCGTGCTCGGCTACAGCCTCGGCGAGTACGTCGCCGCGACCGCGGCCGGGGTGATTTCGCCCGAGCGCGCGCTGCGCTGGGTGATCGATCAGGCGACGCTGCTGAAGGCGCGCGCGGCCGCGGGCGGCATGCTCAGCGTGCTGGCGCCGCTGCAACACTTCGAACAACGCGCCGAGCTGTACCGCGGCACCGTGATCGGCAGCATCAACTTCGAGCGCAACTTCGTGGTCAGCGGCAGCGCCGACGCGCTGGCGGCGTCGGCGCGCGCGCTGGCCGCCGAGTCGGTGGTGACCGCGCGCCTGCCGGTGGAGTACCCGTTCCACTCGCCGCAGATGGCCGAGCTCGAACCCGCGTTCCGCGACCTGTCGCAGGGGCTGACGTTCGCGCCGCCGTCGATCGGCCTGTATTCGGCCGCCAGCGGCGGGCGCCTGGACCGCGCCGATGCCGATCACTACTGGCGGGTGGTGCGCGAGCCGGTGGATTTCCGCCGCGCGGTCGCCGGCCTGGCCGGCGACGGCGATCACGTGTTCGTCGATCTGAGCCCGACCGGAACCCTGTCGGGTTTCATCAAGCACGGATTCGGTACCCAGCTCGACCATCTTTCGGTCATGAACCAGTTCGGCCGCAATCTCGAGACGATGGCCGACGCCGTCGCGCGCCTGCGCCACTGAACCGCCGCCACGACCGCAACGCGGCGGCACGCCGCGGACCCAGGGACAGAGGACTCACGGATGTCGAACCAACAGCACACCCACAGCGCCGGCGCGGCGCGCGCCGAAGCGGGCGCCGCGGCCGATGCGGCCGTGCAGGCCGATCCGTCGGCGCAGCGTTCGCGCGAGTACTGGCGCGCCGCGCTCGCCGGCGCGCCGCAGGGCGTCGACTTGCCTTGCCAGCGGCCGCGGCGCGACCGCGCCGCGGCGGCGCCGCAGCCGATCGAGCGGATCGAACTGAGCGTCGATGCCGGCCTGCGCGCGCCGCTGGCGGCGCTGGCGGAGCGCTGCGGTTGCGACCTGCATGCGCTGCTGCTGGCGGCGTGGGCGTCGCTGCTGGGGCGGCTGTCGAACCAGGACGACGTGGTCGTCGGCGCCATCGACCAGAGCGCGCATCCGTTGCCGTTGCGCATCGACCTGAGCGGCGAACCCGACGCCGCGCGGCTCGCCGCGCAGGTGCGCGCGCGCCTGCACGCCGCCGCCGCGCACGGCGAGTTGTCGGCACAGGAATTGCTGCAAGCGGCCCATCCCGCCGGCGACCCGGCGCAGGCCCTGTTCAACGTGGCCCTGCTGCTGCGGCACGGTCCGGCGCCGCGCGCCGACGCGCACGACGGCGAGCGCCTCGATCTGGCCCTGGAACTGTTCGACGACGGCGCCCGGATCGGCGGCGCGCTGGCCTACGACGCGGGCTTGTTCGACCGCGCCGGCGCGCAGCGCATCGGCGGCTACTGGCTGCGCCTGCTGGCGACGATGACGGCCGCGCCCGGGCGGCCGTTGGCGGCCTTGCCGATCCTCGCTGCGGACGAGCGCAGCGGATTGCTCGGCGACGGCAACCCGCGCGATTACCCGCGCGAGCTCGGCGTGCACCAGCTGTTCGAAGCCCAGGCGCGGCGCACGCCCGCGGCCGCGGCGCTGGTGTTCGGCGAACGCACGCTGAGCTATGCCGAACTGGAGCGCCGCGCCGAGGCGCTGGCGCGGGCATTGCGCGCGGCCGGCATCGGCGCCGGCGACCGCGTCGCGATCTGCGCCGCGCGCAGCGTCGGCCTGCTGGTGGCGATCCTGGCCACGCTGAAATCCGGCGCGGCTTACGTCCCGCTGGACACCGCGTTCCCGCGCGAACGGCTGGTGCAGATCGTCGAAGACAGCCAGCCGGCGCTGGCCCTGGTCGACGCCGAGGGCGCCGAGCTGCTCGGCCGCGGCGCGGAAGCCGCGGTCGCGCAATTGCGCACGCTGGCGCTGTCGGCCGACGGCGAGGCCGGCGAACTGCAAGGTCCGGCCGCTGCGGCGGCGCGCGACGCCGGGAGCGATCCGGCGCTGGCCTACGTGTTGTTCACCTCCGGCTCCACCGGCCGCCCCAAGGGCGTGTGCGTGCCGCACCGCGCGGTGGTCAACTTCCTGCAGGCGATGGCGGCCGAGCCGGGCCTCGGCAGCGACGACGTGCTGTGCGCGATCACCACGATCTCGTTCGACATCTCGGTGCTGGAGCTGCTGTTGCCGCTGTCGGTCGGCGCCTGCGTGGCGCTGGCCGACCGCCGTACCGCCGGCGACGGCGCCGCGTTGGCGGCCTTCGTCGAGCGGGTCGGCGCGACCGCGATGCAGGCCACGCCGGCGACCTGGCGCCTGCTGCTCGATGCCGGCTGGACGCCGCCGGCGCGCATGCGCCTGCTGTGCGGCGGCGAAGCCTGGCAGATGGATCTGGGCGAGCGCCTGCTCGCCGGCGGCGCGCGGCTGTGGAACGTGTACGGGCCGACCGAGACCACGGTGTGGTCGATGCTCGAACGGGTCGAGCCCGGCCAGGCGCGCATCGGCCTGGGCCGGCCGATCGACAACACCCGCATCTACCTGCTCGACGCGTACCGCGAGCCGGTGCCGGCCGGCGTGGCCGGCGAGCTCTACATCGGCGGCGACGGCGTCGCGCTGGGCTACTACGGCCGCGCCGAACTCACGGCGGAACGTTTTCTCCCCGATCCGCACGCGCAGCGACCCGATGCGCGCATGTACCGCACCGGCGACCTCGCGCGCCGGCGCGCCGACGGCTCGCTCGAATTCCTCGGCCGCAACGATTTCCAGGTCAAGATCCGCGGCTTCCGCATCGAGCTGGGCGAGATCGAAGCGCGCCTGAGCGCGTGCGCCGGCGTGCGCGAAGCGGTGGTGCTGGCGCGCGAGGACGCGCCGGGCGACAAGCAGCTGGTGGCCTACTACCAAAGCGACGAACCGCTGGCGGTGGAGGCGCTGCGCGATGCGCTGGCCGCGAGCCTGCCGGGCTACATGGTGCCGGCCGCGTTCGTGCGCATGCCGGCGTGGCCGTCGACGCCGAACGGCAAGCTCGACCGGCGCGCGCTGCCGGCGCCGGACGGCGACGCCTACGCGCGCCGCGACTACGAGCCGCCGCAGGGCGCGACCGAAACCGCGCTGGCCTCGATCTGGCAGAACCTGCTGCGGATCGAGCGGGTAGGGCGGCGCGATCATTTCTTCGAACTCGGCGGGCATTCGCTGCTCGCGGTGCAGGTGCTGTCGCGGCTGCGCCAGGCGTTCGCGGTGGAACTGAGCCAACAGGCGCTGTTCGACGCGCCGGAACTGGCGCAACTGGCGGCCGCGGTCGATGCCGCGGAGCGGCTGGAGTCGGCGGCGGCGATCGCGCCGGTCGCGCGCGCTGAGCACATGCCGCTGTCGCTGGCGCAGCAGCGCCTGTGGCTGCTGACCCAGATCGACGCCGCGTCCAGCGCCTATCACCTGTACGGCGCGCTGCGCCTGTTCGGTACGGTCGACCGCGCCGCGCTCGGCCGCGCCCTGCGCGCGCTGGCGCTGCGCCACGAAGCGCTGCGCACGCGCTTCGTGCTGGTCGGCGAACGAGCGATGCAGCGCATCGATCCCGATCCGGCGCTGACCCTGGAATTCGCCGACCTGCGCGCGGACGCGGCCGGCGACGAACGCCTGGACGAGCGCGAACGGGCCTGCGCCGAAGCCGGCGCGCGCCTGTTCGCCGCCGCGTTCGAGCTCAGCCGCGACCTGCCGCTGCGCGCGCAACTGCTGCAGGTGCACGACGAGGCCTTCGAGCTGCAGCTGGTGGTGCACCACATCGTCGCCGACGGCTGGTCGATGGGGGTGATGTACGAGGACCTCGGCCGGCTGTACGCGGCCGAGCTGGACGGCCGGCCGGCCGATCTGCCGGCGTTGCCGGTGCAGTACGCCGACTGCGCGGTGTGGCAGCGCGACTGGCTCAGCGGCGAACGCCTCGACGCCCAGGTCCGGTTCTGGCGCGCCGCGCTCGCCGGCGCGCCGCCGCTGCTGGAACTGCCGAGCGACCGCAGCCGGCCGCCGCGCCAGGACTTCGCCGGCGCCTGCGTCCCGGTGCGGATCGAGCCCGCGTTCGCGGCACAGCTCAAGGCCTTGGCGCGCAGGCACGGCGCCACCTTGTACATGCTGCTGCTCAGCGCCTGGGGTCTGGCGCTGGGGCGTCTGGCCCATCAGGACGAGGTGGTCATCGGCAGCCCGGTGGCCGGCCGCCAGCGGGTCGAGACCGAGCCGCTGATCGGCTTCTTCGTCAACACCCTGGCTTTGCGCGTGGACCTGCGCGGCGCGCCGAGCGTGGCCGGGTTGCTCGAACGCGTGCGCCGCCACGTGCTGCAGGCGCAGGCGCATCAGGACCTGCCGTTCGATCAAGTGGTCGAGGCGGTCAATCCGCCGCGCAACCCGGCGCATACGCCGGTCTACCAGGCGATGCTGGCGCTGCAGAACCAACCGGCGACGCAGTTGCGCATGCCGGGCGCGGCGGTGGTCGAAATCGTGCCCGAGACCACCTCGGTGCAGTGCGACCTGCTGCTGGACCTGTGCGAGATCGAGGGCGCCGTCGTCGGCCGCCTGGATTACGCCAGCGCCTTGTTCGACCCCGACACCGCCGCGTGCTTCCGCGACGCGTGGCTGCGGGTGCTGCAGGCCATGCTCGAGGAGCCCGGGCGCAGCGTCGACGAGCTGAGCATGATCGACGACGCGCAGCGCCAGCAGGTGCTGCATCTGTGGAACCGGACCGAGCGCGAATACCCGCGCGATTCCAGCGTGCACGCGGTGTTCCAGGCCCAGGCCGCGCGCACGCCGCAGGCGCCGGCGCTGGTCGAGGGCGACGAAACGCTGAGCTATGCCGAGCTGAACCGCCGCGCCAACCGCATCGCCCATCGCCTGATCGCCGCGGGCGTGCGGCCCGACGACCGGGTCGCGGTGTGCATGCGCCGCAGCGCGGCGATGATCGTCGGCCTGCTCGGCATCCTCAAGGCCGGCGCCGGCTACGTTCCGATCGACCCGGGCTATCCGCAGGCGCGCCGCGCCTACCTGCTCGCGGACTGCGCGCCGAGCGCGATCCTCAGCGAAGCGGCGCTGTGCGAGGCCGACTGGCTGGCCGCGGCCGGCGTGCCGGTGCTGGCCGCCGACGGCGCCGGCGATCCCGCCGACGAACACGATGCGGCCGACCAACACGACCCCGCGCCGGCCGTATCGGCGCGCCATCTGGCCTACGTGATCTACACCTCGGGCTCGACCGGCGAACCCAAGGGCGTGATGGTCGAACACCGCAACGTCCTGCGGCTGGCGGTCAACAACACCTTCGCGGTCCTCGGCGAGGGCGATTGCGTCGCCCACTGCTCCAATCCTTCGTTCGACGCCAGCACCTGGGAAATCTGGGGCGCGCTGCTCAACGGCGCGCGGGTGCTGGTGATCGCCGCCGACACCGTGCTCGATCCGCCGTCGTTCAACCGCGCGCTGCTCGACGGCGGCGCGACCGCGCTGTGGCTGACGGTCGGCCTGTTCAACGAATACCAGCAGGCGCTCGCGCCCGCGTTCGCCGGCCTCAGGCATCTGCTGATCGGCGGCGACGCGCTCGACCCGCGCAAGGTCGCGCAGGCGCTGGCAGCGCCGCAGCGGCCGCAGCGCATCGTCAACGGCTACGGCCCGACCGAAACCACCACCTTCGCCCTGACCCACGACATCGTCGCGGTGGAGCCGGGCGCGCGCTCGATTCCGATCGGCCGGCCGATCGCCAACAGCCGCGCGTACCTGCTCGACGCGCGCCTGCAACCGGTGCCGGTCGGCGTGGCCGGCGAGCTCTACCTCGGCGGCGACGGCGTCGCCCGCGGCTATCTCAACCGGCCGCAGCTCAGCGCCGAGCGTTTCCTCGCCGACCCCTTCGCCGCCGCAGCGGCGGCCGGCGAGCCGGCCGCGCGCATGTACAAGACCGGCGACCTCGCGCGCTGGCGCAGCGACGGCACGGTCGAGTTCCTCGGCCGCAACGATTTCCAGGTCAAGATCCGCGGCTTCCGCATCGAGCTCGGCGAGATCGAGGCGCGCCTGGCCGGCTGCGCCGGCGTCGTCGAAGCGGTGGTGCTGGCGCGCGCCGACGCGGGGCAGGCGGCCAAGCGGCTGGTGGCGTATTGCCTGGCCGGCGAGGGCTTCGACGTGGCCGCGGTGCGCGCCGCGCTGGCCTCGGAGTTGCCCGACTACATGCTGCCTTCGGCGTTCGTGCGCATCGACGCGTGGCCGTTGACCTCCAACGGCAAGCTCGACCGCCGCGCCCTGCCGGCGCCGGAGCACGACGCCTACGCGCGCAGCGAGTACGCGCCGCCGCAGGGCGACGCCGAGCAGGCCGCCGCCGCGGCCTGGGGCGAAGCGCTCAAGCTCGAGCGGGTCGGCCGCGACGACAATTTCTTCGAACTCGGCGGACATTCGCTGATCGCGGTCGCGCTGGTGCAGCGCCTGCGCCGGCGCGGCTGGCGGGTCGACACCGCGCATCTGTTCGCCGCGGCGAGCCTCAAGGATTTCGCCGCCGGACTGCGCCGCGACGCCGCCGACGCGCAGGTCCCGCCGAACCGCATTCCCGCCGGCGCGCAGCGGATCGAGCCGCAGATGCTGCCGCTGGCGACGCTGACCCAGGCGCAGATCGACACCGTCGTCGCCGCGGTCGGCGGCGCCGCCGACATCCAGGACATCTACCCGCTGGCGCCGCTGCAGGAGGGCATCTTGTTCCACCGCATGCTCGCCGAGCGCGGCGACCTGTACCAGGTGGCGATGCTGATGCGCTTCGCCGACCGCGCCGCGGTCGAGGATTTCCTGGCGGCGATGCAGCAGGTGGTGGATCGCCACGACATCCTGCGCACCGGCTTCGTCTGGCACGGCCTCAGCGCGCCGCTGCAAGTGGTGCGGCGCCACGCCCGCCTGGAGCACGACGCATTCGAGTTCGACCCGGCCGACGGCCCCGTCGCCGAACAGCTGGCGGCGCGCTACGAACCGGCGCGGTTCCGCTTCGACCTGAGCCGGGCGCCGCTGCTGCGCCTGGGCTACGCCTTCGATCCGCAGTCGCGGCAATGGCTGCTGTGCGTGGCGTTCCATCATCTGGCGATGGACCACACCAGCATGGAAGCGGTGCTGCGCGAGGCCGGCGCGATCCTGCAGGGCCGCGCCGCCGAGCTGCCGCCGCCGGTGCCGTTCCGCGAGCACATCTGGCGGGTCGGCGCGAACGCCGATGCGCAGGCGCAGCGCGCGTTCTTCGCGCGCATGCTCGGCGATATCGACCAGCCGACGATGCCGTTCGGGCTCAACCAGAGCAGCGACGATCTGGTCCGTTTCGACGAATGCGCGCGGCTGTTGCCGGCAGGGCTGTCGGCGCAGCTGCGCCGGCGCGCGCGCGAGCTCGGAGTCAGCGCGACCGCGCTGCTGCATCTGGGCTGGGCGATGGTGCTGGCGCGCGCCACCGGGCAGGAGCGGGTGGTGTTCGGCACGGTGCTGTTCGGCCGCATGAACGCCGGCGAGGGCGGCGACCGCGCGCTGGGCTTGTTCATCAACACCTTGCCGATCCGCATCGAGGTCGGCGACGACGGCATCGCCGAGGCGATCCGGCGCACCCATCAGGCGCTCGGCGAACTGCTGCCGCACGAACACGCGCCGCTGGCGCTGGCCCAGCGTTGCAGCGCCCTGCCGGCGTCGACGCCGTTGTTCACCTCGCTGTTCAACTACACCTACAGTTTCGCTTCCGCCGAGGCCGAAGCCGGCTTGCGGATGGAGCCGAGCGCGGGCGCCGAACGCACCAACTATCCGCTCGCCGTCGCCGTCGACGACCGCGGCGAGGATTTCGAGATCGGCGTGCAGGTGCTGCCGCAGATCGGCGCCGAACGCGTGTTCGACTACCTGCACACCGCGCTGGCGGGCATCGTGCAGGCGCTGGAGCAAGACCCGGCGACGCCGGTCGCGGCGATCGAGGTCATGCCGGCCGGCGAACGCCGGCGCATCCTCGAGGACTGGAACGACAGCGTCCGCGACTTCCCGCTCGACACCTGCGCGCACACGCTGTTCGCCGCGCAGGCCGCGCGCAGCGGCGCCGCCACCGCGCTGGTGTTCGGCGAACAGCGCATCGGCTACGCCGATCTGAACGCCCGCGCCAACCGCATCGCCCACTGCCTGCGCCGCCGCGGCGTCGGCGCCGGCGATCTGGTCGCGCTGGCGCTGGAGCGCGGCATCGACATGGTCGCGGCGATACTCGGCACGCTCAAGGCCGGCGCCGCCTACGTGCCGATGGCCACCGACGCGCCGGCCGAGCGCATCGCCTTCATGCTCGAAGACTGCGCGCCGAAGCTGCTGCTGGCCCACCGCAGCGCGCAACTGCCGCAGCCGTGCGCCGCGCCGCTGGCGCTGCTCGACGGACTCGAGGCGGAATTGGCGGCCTCGCCCGACAGCGATCCGGATCCGCAGGACATGCACGCCGCCCGCCCGGCGTACGTGATCTACACCTCCGGCACCACCGGCGAGCCCAAGGGCGTGGTGGTGACCCACCGCAATCTGGTCAATTTCGTCTACTGGTGCGGCGACGCCGGCCTGACCGCGCCGGGTTCGTCGATGACCCAGTTCGCGCCGTACACCTTCGACGCGTCGGCCGGCGAGATCTTCGCCGCCTTGCTCGCCGGCACTTGCCTGCATCTGCTCGACGACGCCACCATCCAGAGCCCGCAGAAACTGCAGGAGTATCTGTCCGAACACCGCGTGCAGTTCTCGGCGCTGCCGCCGGCGTACCTGCAACAGATGGACCCGGCGCGCGCGCCGCAGGGCTTCCGCCTGCTGACCGCCGGTTCGGCGCCGACGCCGGAGCTGGTCGAGCGCTGGGCCGGGCGCGGCGATTACCTCAACGGCTACGGCCCGACCGAAACCACGATCCTGTCGACCGCGACCGCGCTCAGCGCCGACACCCGCACGATCTCGATCGGGCGGCCGGTCGCCAACACCCGCGTGTACCTGCTCGACCCGCGCGGCCGGCCGGTGCCGGTCGGCGCATCCGGCGAAATCTGGATCGGCGGCGAAGGCGTGACGCCGGGCTATCTCAACCGTCCCGAGCTGACCGCCGAACGCTATCGGCCCGATCCGTTCAGCGCGGCTGCCGGCGCGCGCATGTACCGCACCGGCGATCTCGGCCGCTGGCTCGGCGACGGCACCATCGAGTTCCTCGGCCGCAACGATTTCCAGGTCAAGATCCGCGGCTTCCGCATCGAACCGGGCGAGATCGAGACCCGGCTGTGCGGATTCGACGGCGTGCGCGAGGCGGTGGTGCTGGCGCGCGCGGACGCGCGCGGCGAGAACCGGCTGCTGGCCTATTACCTCGCGCCCGCCGCCTGCGATACCGCGGCGCTGCGCCAGCACCTGAGCCAGGCCTTGCCCGAGTACATGCTTCCGGCCGCGTTCGTGTGGATGCGCGAATGGCCGCTCACCGGCAACGGCAAGATCGACCGCAAGGCGCTGCCGGCGCCGGACGAGCAGGCGTTCGCGCGCCGCGCCTACGCCGCGCCCGAGGGCGAGCGCGAGCGCGCCCTGGCGGCGCTGTGGGCGGAACTGCTCGGCGTCGGCGAGATCGGCCGTCACGATCACTTCTTCGAACTGGGCGGGCATTCGCTGCTGGCGATGCGGCTGGTGTCGCGGATCCGCGACGGGTTCGGCGTCGAGCTGCCGCTGCGCACGCTGTTCGACGCGCCGGTGCTGCACGAACTGGCGCAGCGCCTGTCCGACCCGCAGCCGGCGCGCAGCGAGGCCATCGCGCCGCGGCCGCGCGACGGCGAACCCGCGTTGGCGCCGGCGCAGCAACGGCTGTGGTTCCTGAGCCAGATCGAAGGCGCCAGCGCGGCCTACCACATGGGCGGCGCGGTGGCCCTGCGCGGCCCGCTCGACCCGCAGGCGCTGGCCTGGGCGCTGCAGGCCGTCGTCGAACGGCACGAAGCGCTGCGCACCCGGTTCGTCGCGCGCGACGGCCGGCCGTCGCTGCGGATCGATCCCCAGGCGCGGATCGAACTGGGCCTGGCCGACCTGCGCGCCGCGGCCGATCCGCAGGCGCAGGCGCAGGCCGCATGGACGGCCTTGTTCGAACGCGGCTTCGACCTCGCCGCCGACCTGCCGCTGCGCGCCGAACTGCTGCGCGTGGGCGAGGACGAACACCGGCTGCATCTGGCGATGCATCACATCGTCTCCGACGGCTGGTCGATCGGGGTGATGCTGCACGAGCTCGGCGAACTGTATGCGGCGCGGTTGGCCGGCGCGCCCGACCCGTTGCCGCCGCTGCCGGTGCAATACGCCGATTTCGCCGCCTGGCAGCGCGATTGGCTGGAGCGCGGCAATGCCGAGCGCCTGAGCGGGTACTGGCGCGACGCGCTGGCCGGCGCGCCGAGCGCGCTGGAACTGCCGGGCGACCGGCCGCGGCCGCCGTTGCAGGATTTCTCCGGCGACAGCGTGCCGGTGCGCCTGGACGCCGACCTGACCGAACGCCTGCGCGCGCTGTCGCAACGCCAGGGCACGACCTTGTACGCGACCCTGCTGGCGAGCTGGGCGGCGCTGCTGGGCCGGCTGTCGAATCAGGACGAGGTCGTGGTCGGCGCGCCGATGGCCGGCCGCGGCCGCGGCGAAATCGAGCCGCTGATCGGCTTCTTCGTCAACACCGTGGCGCTGCGCGTGGACCTCGCCGCGGCGGCGGACGTGGCCGCGTTGCTGCAGCAGTGCAAGCGCACGCTGGTCGACGCGCAGGCGCACCAGGATCTGCCGTTCGACTACGTGGTCGAGGCGGTCAAGCCGCCGCGCAGCGCCGCGCACACGCCGATCTTCCAGACCATGCTGACCCTCAACGAACGGGTCGAGAGCCGCCTGAGGCTGCCCGGCGTGGAGGCGATTGCGGTCGAAACCGAATCCAGACTGGCCCAGTTCGACCTGTCGCTCGACCTGGAGGAAGGCGAGCGCGATGTCCGCGGCGCGCTCGGCTACGCGACCGCGTTGTTCGACCGTTCCACCGTGCAGCGTTACGCCGGCTATTGGCTGCGCCTGTTGCAGGCGATGGCCGCGGACGAGCGGCGGCCGCTGGCGCAGCTGCCGCTGGCCGACCAGGCCGAGCGCGAACGGCTGTTGCAGTACGGTCGCGGCGACGAGGTCGAGGTCGGGGCCGCTGCGTACCTGCACCAGCGTTTCGAGGCCCAGGCCGCCGCGACGCCGGACGCGATCGCGCTGATCTGCGCCGGGCGCACGATCGCTTACGGCGAACTCAATGCGCGCGCCAACCGCATCGCCCACCGGCTGATCGCCCTGGGCGTCGGGCCCGACGCCACGGTGGCGGTGTGCCTGGATCGCGGCATCGACGCGATCGCCGCGCTGCTGGGCGTGCTCAAGGCCGGCGGCGCGTATGTGCCGATCGATCCGCAGCTGCCGGCCGAACGCATCGGCTACTACGCGCGCGACTGCGCGCCGGCCGCGGTCGTCGCCAGCCATGCGCTGGCGCCGTTGTTCGACGCCGTCGCCGGCGCGAACGTCGTCTGCCCGGATCGCGACGCGCTCGACGCGCAACCCGCGCACGATCCGGACCCCGCGGCGCGAGGGCTGCGGTCCGCGCATCTGGCCTACGTCATCTACACCTCCGGCTCCACCGGCCAGCCCAAGGGCGTGCTGATCGAGCACCGCTCGATCCTGGCCCGGGTCGAGCACGCCATCGGCGCCTACCGCCTGCAACCGGCGGACCGCTGCCTGCAATTCACCGCGCTGGGCTTCGACGCGTCGCTGTTGCAGATCTTCAGCGCGCTCGGCGCCGGCGCGAGCCTGCTCGTGCGCGGCCCGGAGCCGTGGTCGGCCGAACAGACCGTCGCCGAGATCGCCGCGCACGGCATCAGCGTCGCCGACCTGCCGCCGAGCTACCTGCCGGCGTTGCTGCTGGCCGGCGAGCGCGGCGCGCTCGAACGCCTGCGCATCGCCGTGATCGGCGGAGAAGCGACCCTGTGCGACACGCTCAGGGGCAAGAGCGCCGGTTTCGCGATCCACAACGAGTACGGCCCGACCGAAGCCAGCGTCACCGCGACCAGCCTGACCCTGGCGGCCGGCGAACCGGTCGCGCTCGCCGGCCAGTACCTGCCGATCGGCCGGCCGGTGGCCGGCACCCGCGCCTACGTGCTCGATCGCGAGCGCCGGCTGGCGCCGCTGGGCACGGTCGGCGAGCTGTACATCGGCGGCGTCGGCGTGGCCCGCGGCTATCTCGGCCGCGACGCGCTGACCGCCGAGCGCTTCCTGGCCGACCCGTTCGACGGCGGCGCCGACGCGCGCATGTACCGCAGCGGCGATCTGGTCCGCTGGCTGCCGCACGGCGAGCTGGAATACCTGGGACGCAACGATTTCCAGGTCAAGCTGCGCGGCTTCCGCATCGAGCTGGGCGAAATCGAAGCGCAGATGCGCGCGTACCCGGGCGTGCGCGAGGCGGTGGCGGTGGCGCGCGACGCCGCGGACGGCCAGCGCTCGCTGGTCGGCTATTGCCTGGTCGACGGCGAACTGTCGACGGCGGGCCTGCGCGCGCATCTGGCGGCGCTGCTGCCGGACTACATGGTGCCGGCCGGCTTGGTCGGCCTGGACCGCTGGCCGTTGACCAGCGCCGGCAAGCTCGACCGCAACGCGCTGCCGGCGCCGGACCGGCTCGCTTGCGCGCGCGAGGGCTACGCGCCGCCGCAGGGCGCGGTCGAGCGCGCCATCGCCGCGGTCTGGGCGCAGACGCTCGGGCTGGAACGGGTCGGACGCGACGACCGCTTCTTCGACCTGGGCGGACATTCCCTGCTGATGCTGAGCATGATCCGCAGGCTGGCCGAGCAGGGCATCGCGGTGGCGGTGCAGGATGTGTACCGGTTCGGCAGCCTGCGCGCGATCGCCGCGCGGGCCGCCGACGCGACCGCCGATCTGGGCCAATGGCTGCGCAGCCGCGACTGGCGCCATGCCGAAGCGACCGTGGCCGGACGCCGCGCGCTGTGGCTGGCGCCGGCCGGCGAGGACGAACTGCAGGCGCTCAAGCGGGTGCTGTCGCGCATGCCGGCGGCCGCGCTGCCGCAGCGGATCGCCTGCGCCGACGATCCGGACGCGGCGCTGGCCGCGGCGCGGCTCGCGCAAGCCGCCGTCGCGCCCGCGGACAGCGGACCGCTCTTGCGCGAACTGGAGGACGGCCTCGCGCGCGGCGCCGCCGCCCTCGCCGACGCCGCGGTCGTCGAGCGCCTGGCGTTCGCCGCGATCCATCGCGAACTGCAGCGCTGGAACGGCCGCGACGCCCTGCATGTGGTGCCGCTGGCGGGCTGGTGGTCGCCGCAGGAGCTGCGGCGCGCGTTCGCCCGGGTGGTGCGCGAACAGCCGATGCTGCGCGCGGCGGCCGACCTCGGATCGGCCGCATTCGAGGTGCTCGACCCGGATGCGTTCGCCGCCGCCGACACGGTCTGGCTGGATCTGCGCGAGGTCGCGGCCGGCGATATCGATGCTCACCACGCGCGCATCGGCGAACGCCTGCGCGCAGCCAAGGCCGCTTCGCGCCTGAGTTACGCGGCCGCGCTGATCTCGCACAGCGACGGCGAGCACGTGCTGGCGCTGTACGGCGATCATCTGATCTGGGACGGCCAGTCCTTCGATGCGATCGAAGCGGCGATGCTGGCCGCGCTGACCGCGACGCCGGCCGCGGCGCCGGCCGGGTACGGCGAGTTCCTGCGCGCCGCCGCCGATGCCGTCGGCGCCGACCGCGAGCCGGCCGCGCTGGACCGGCTGGCGGCGCCGTTCGAGCCCGCCGCCCTGGCCGCGGACCTGCGCGCGACCGCCGCGGCGCTGGCCGGCCGCCGCGGACAGGCGCAGCGCGCGATCGCCGCGCGCTTCGCGCTGGTGGCGGAGGTGGCGCCGGCGCAGCAGGCCTTCGCCGCGTTCCGCCGGCTCGCCTCGCGCGTGCTCGGCCTCGAACGCTTCGGCGCGGTGCTGACCCACCACGGCCGTCAGCTCGGCGAACGCAGCCTGTTCGGCGAAGTCGGCCTGTTCGTCGACAAGATCCCGCTGCGCGTCGATGCCGCCGCCGAGCTCGATGCGGCGATGCGCCGGGTCGCCGACCTGCACCGCGAAGGCCTGCGCTACATCGATTGGCAACGCAGCGGCGACGCGCGGCTGGCCGGCACCTTGCCGGACTTCGCCGACGAGGTGTCGTTCAACTATCAGGCCCGGATCGGCTCGGCCTGGGAAGCCAATGCCGCCGCGGTCGGCGCGATGCTCGAGAAGATCCGCGCCAGCGACGGCATCGTCTGCGAGTTCTTCGCCGGCGACGACGACCTGCAGCTGTTTTTCGCCTTCAAGGGCAACGACGGGGATGAGGCGAACGTGAAAGCGCTGCTGAGCGAGATGTCGGGCGTGTTGCTGGACGTAGGGACGGACGCGCTGCCGGCGCACGAGCCGCAATCGCCGGCGCCGGCGTCGGCACCGGCCGCGCCGGTCCAAGCGCGCGAAGCGGCCATCGTGGTGGAGAACCTGCGCAAGCGCTATTGCGACGCCGATGTGGTCAAGGGCATCAGTTTCAGCGTGCCCAAGGGCAGCTGCTTCGGCATCCTCGGGCCCAACGGCGCCGGCAAGACCTCGTTGCTGGGAATGATCGAAGGGATCGTGCCGATCAGCTCCGGCCGGATCCAGGTCATGGGCATGGACGTGGCCAGCCAGATCCGCAAGATCCAGCCGCATTTCGGCGTGCAGCTGCAATACAGCCACTACTTCCAGTTTCTGACCATCCGCGAACTGCTGGCCTTCTACAGCGAGCTGCGCGCCGCCGCCAGCGGCAAGCGCAAGGTGGTGCCGCCGCCGGGGCTGCTCGAACGCCTGGACCTGGCCGACAAGCTCAAGTTCAAGGTCGAGGAGCTGTCGGGCGGACAAAAGCAGCGCCTGTCGATCGCCCTGGCCTTGCTCGACGATCCGCAGATCGTGTTCCTCGACGAGCCGACCGCGGCGCTGGACCCGCACAGCCGGCGCTATACCTGGGAGTTCATCGAGGAGCTCAAGCGCGACCGCAACCGCACCATCGTGCTGACCACGCACTACATGGAAGAAGCCGAACGGCTGTGCGACGAGATCATGATCATGAACCAGGGCGAGATCGTCGGGCAGGGCATTCCGTCGCTGCTGATCGCCGATCTCAATGCGGCCCGGCAAACCCGGGTCAAGCTCGCCGCGGACGCGCCCGGCGAAGCCGTCGCGCGGGCGGTTTCGGCGCGCTACCCCACCGTGTGGGACGCCTTCACCGATTCGCTGGTGATTTCCAGCAACGAGGTCGCCGAGGCCATGAGCGAGGCGATGGCGCAGGCGCAGGCGTACGGCGCCGCGATCGTCGACATCCATCTGGAACGGCTGAGTCTGGAAGACGTTTTTTTGAACAAAACCGGCAAGGAACTGAAGCCATGAGAAAGGCCTGGGTGTTCTTCAAACTGCGCATGATGCAGCTCAAGTACGACAAGCTCGGCCTGTTCTTCTCGTACGTGTTCCCGGTGCTGCTGCTGCTCGGCATCGGTTATCCGGTGCAGATGGCCAGCAATCAGCGCATCGAGGTGGCCTACCTCAGCGACGGCCTCGACGCGGCGACGCAGCGTCTGGTCGAGGCGGCGAACCGCAGCGACCTGGTCGAGTTCGTCGCGTTCAAGGGCGACCGCGCGCAGGCCGAGCGCGCGCTGATCGACAACGAGATCCACTATCTGCTCGAGCCGCCGCCGGCGGGCGCGTCCGGGGCGGCGGCCACGCTGGCGCTGAGCACCAATTCGCTCAAGGAAAACCGGGTCGGCTCGCTGGCGTTGAGCAGCATCCTGCGCGGCTTCGGCGGCGACGCGCCGCTGGTCGGCGAAGTGGTCTGGCGCACCGTGCCGGTGAGCGAGCGCTCCTCCTATGTCGCGGTGTTGCTGCCCGGGGTGATCGCGCTGACCTTGCTGGTGATCGGCCTGGGCGGCTTCGGCTACGTGCTGATCGAGGAGGAAAGCCAGGGCTTGTACAAGAACCTCAAGACCATCGACGTGTCGCCGCTGCCGTTCCTGTCGGGATTGTTCATGTCGCGGCTGTTGGTCGCCTACACGGTGGCGATCTGCATGTTCGCGATCGGCGCGCTGGTGCTGCATACGCCGACCGACGTCAACTGGCCGCTGCTGTTGCTGGCGACGACTCTGGGCAGCCTGGTATTCCTGGCGATGGGGCTGCTGATTTTCCTGTTCAGCAGGACCGTGATGGCGTTCAACGGCATCGTCAACGTCGTCCAGCTGCCCTTGATCATGCTCGGCGGCGTGTTCTTCTCGGTCAGCCTGTTCCCGGACTGGCTGAGGCCGCTGGCCGAGTACTCGCCGGTGGGCGCCTTTACCTCCTCGCTGCGCGACCTGATGTTCGGCGGGGTCGGTTTCGCCCGGCTGCCGGAGCTGTATCCCGAATTCGCGACCATGGCGATCTGGCTGGCGGTGTTGCTGCTGGTGTCGAAGTGGAAGTTCCGCTGGTAGCCGGCCGCCGCCGCGAACCTCCGGCGTTGTTGAACGGAAGCTGACGGGCGATTTGCGACCGCCGAAGCATCGTCGCGACTCGATCCGAGACGGGGTCAGGGCGGCCGGCTAGACTAGCCGGCACTCTTCCCCCGGAGTTTTTCAGCATGTGTGGAATCGTAGGCGCGATCGCCGATCGCGATGTGGTGCCGGTCCTGATCGAAGGCTTGAAGCGATTGGAGTACCGCGGTTACGACTCGGCCGGCATCGCCGTGTTCGACGGACAGTCCTTGCGCCGGGTGCGGCGCACCGGGCGCGTGGCGGAGATGGAGTCGGCGGCGCAGGCCGAAAGCTTCAGCGCCCAGGTCGGCATCGGCCACACCCGCTGGGCCACGCACGGCGGCGTGACCGAGGCCAACGCGCACCCGCACATCAGCTTCGGCGAACTGGCGGTGGTGCACAACGGCATCATCGAGAACCACGACGAGCAGCGCGAGCGTCTGCGCGCGGCCGGCTATGCGTTCGAATCGCAGACCGACACCGAAGTCATCGCCCACCTGATCCACTCGTACCTCAAGCAGGGCCACGACCTGCTCGCGGCGGTGCAGGCGGCGGTGCGCGAGTTGGTCGGCGCGTACGCGATCGCGGTGGTGAGCCTGAAGGAACCCGGCCGCTTGATCGCCGCGCGCATGGGCTGCCCGTTGCTGGTCGGCCTCGGCGACGGCGAAAACTTCGTCGCCAGCGACGTGTCGGCGATCGTGCAGGCCACGCGCCGGGTGATCTTCCTGGAAGAAGGCGACACCGCCGAAGTCACCCGCGCCGCGGTACGGGTGTTCGACGCGCACGGCGCGGCGATCGAACGCGAGGTGCATCTGTCGGACGTGTCGCTGGCCTCGCTGGAGCTGGGCCCGTACCGGCACTTCATGCAGAAGGAAATCCACGAGCAGCCGCGCGCGATCGCCGACACCATCGAGGCGGTGATGGACAACAACGGCTTCAGCGCCGAACTGTTCGGCGCCGATGCGGCCGCGGTGCTGGCTGATGTCGAAGGCGTGCAGATCCTGGCCTGTGGCACCAGCTATTACGCCGGCCTGACCGCGCGCTACTGGATCGAAGCCATCGCCGGGCTGCCGTGCCAGGTCGAGATCGCCAGCGAATACCGCTACCGCGCCGCGGTGGCGAACCCGAAGCAGCTGATCGTGACGATTTCGCAGTCCGGCGAAACCCTCGACACGATGGAAGCGCTGAAGTACGCCAAGTCGCTCGGCCACGACAAGACCCTGTCGATCTGCAACGTGCCCGAGAGCGCGATCCCGCGCGCGAGCCAGCTGGTGTACTACACCCGCGCCGGCGCCGAGATCGGGGTGGCTTCGACCAAGGCGTTCACGACCCAGTTGGTCGCGCTGTTCACCCTGACCGCGACCCTGGCCAAGCTGCGCGGCGCGCTGAGCGCCGAGCAAGAGGCCGAGTACGTCGACGCGCTGCGCCACCTGCCGGGCAGCGTGCAGCACGCGCTGAACCTGGAGCCGCAGGTGGCCGGCTGGGCCGAGCGCTTCGCGCCGAAGCACCACGCGCTGTTCCT